>Ga0207715_100002_pt1 | contig 1116436 bp, 963 predicted proteins | sample A23M3SouthBayCA_FD_187732 | JGI IMG/M metagenome (GOLD analysis project Ga0207715, IMG submission 187732) | Aerobic enrichment media from Eden Landing Ponds, California, USA - A23 M3 (SPAdes) | ecosystem: Environmental > Aquatic > Marine > Unclassified | place: USA: Emeryville, California... | reverse complement strand
TATAACCCGCGCATTAACGCGGACGCACCTCGCCAACTCTCTGCTCCTCTTCGTTTTACGACTCTTCTTTCGTTAGTTGCTAATTCAACATTCATTCGTGCGCAGGTTATGCGCCATGTCGTTAGGTACACAGCAGAATCTTATTTAGCTAATTACATATTCACTTATGTCTTTAGAACCAATTAAGGAAAATCGTCAAGGAATTTTAATAGAAGACTCGATTTACACTGAATACGATTTAAATGGAATCAGTGAAAGAAAGTTTGCTGAATTTGTACTCAGAGAAGGAGCCTTAGATGCTTATTGCCCACAATGTGAGAAAAATAGTGTATTTCATATTGATGGTGATTCATTCGTTCGTGATGAAGCTTTGGAAGATATTCCTAAAACAGGTCTAATCAACTATAACAGCTAATTGCACTAGAGATGGAGAACCAAATTTGCTGGGGATGTCTAGCAAATGTAGTGGTCAACTTGATTTCTGTTTTTATAAAAATGCTAATGAGCTTATCAAAATTGGGCAATATCCTTCAAAAGCAACTTTGGATTTTAATTCTTTAGATGAAGTATTTTCTAAGGAATTAGACTCTTTATATAGAGATGAATTAGGTAGAGCAGTCGGTTTAAGAGCTCATGGAGTTGGAGTAGGCTCTTTTGTTTATTTGCGTAGAATCTTTGAAAATCTTGTGGATGAAGCGCATCAAGTTGCCAAAAAAAATAATGATTGGGATGAAAAAGCCTACCAAGAATCTCGAATGCCTGAGAAAATAAATTTATTAAGTCACCAACTTCCAAATCGGTTAGTCAAGAATTCCAATCTTTATGGTATTTTAAGCAAAGGTATTCACGAGCTGGATGAAGAGGAATGTTTAGCACATTTCGACTTGGTATTAGAAGCAATTAAAATGATTCTCAAAGAACGACATGAAAAAAAGGAATACGATAAAATTTTGAATGATTTAAATAATACCGCTTCAGATATTGAGGATTAACTATTTTTACTCAAAAACTGTGTACCTAACCCGCGCATTAAGCGGACACGCCTCGCCAAGTCTTTGCCCCATCTTGGTTTTAAAGTTCATCTTTCGTTAGTTGCTAATTCAACATTTCTTCGCGTGCAGCTTATGCGCAATGTCGTTAGCACTCTACTCAAAAATAATATGCCTTATTTCGAAGGAATTTATGGATTTGAGATAACTAAAAAGATATAGCTAAAAGATCTCGTTATATATCCAGTCCATAAAGATTTTAAGACTGCTCGAGATTTAGCAAGAGATACCAAAAACTACAACCTAACGGGCATCATCCAATATCAAAATGGAACTAGCGAAATTGATCTTTTCGACTTAGAAGGTGTTTTAGCTTTTATAGAGCGGTTAGATGTTATAATTGGCTATAAAAATGAATATAGTGATTTAGACCAAGCTAAAAATGACATACCTAATAGACTTTATAGGGCCAAAAGAATAAATGGTGGAGGGGCAATAATACGAAGTGATACTTTTGATGCAGAAGCAAGAGCATCATTTGTAAATCTAGCATTAGACAAATTAGAAACTGAAGAAAAAAATGGCCCAGATCCTTCGGTTTTACGCAAATCTTTCTTCAAATCAATAGAAGTTTTTCGTGCCAAAAAACAATTTATCGAGGTGTCATATTACCTACTTTATTCAGCACTCGAATCGTTAGCAAGATTCGATCAGGATAATTCTGAGTGTAGAAATTCAAATATACCAATTGCGAACTTCTTACAGGACTTAGGTTTTAGCATCAGGCAGAATTATCCAAAAGATTTGGTAAGATCAGTTGCAAGTTACACTCATCTTCGGAATGCGTTATTTCATAATAGTAAACTCCAAAAAGAAATAACCTGCAATCAGGAAAAGGTAACTCTTAAGATGAAAGACTATCATTGGCATTTAAAGTTATTGGTACCTCTGGCGATTTTGAAATATATGGGGTATGAGGACAATGAAATTAGATGGGATGCTTGGTATGATCGTATGCTTTATTAGTAGAGTGCTAACCCGCGCATTAAGGGGACGAACCTCGCCCCCACTGCCAGCTTTTGGCTTTTTAGCTACTCGTTCATTATTTAACAACTCAACATTCATTCGTGCGCACCTTATGCGCAATGTCGTTAGAGCAATTCAAAATTCATCAATATGTCAATAGTTAACTTTTCTGAAATACCGATTGAAAATACGGAAGAAGGTATATCGGATGAATTCGAACTTTTTGCTAGAGATTTTTTGGAATCCTATGGGTTTAAAACCATAGCTGGACCAGATCGTGGATCAGATTTAGGTCGTGATTTAATTGTTGAAGAACAACTTGAAGGTGTAGTAAATCATCAAAAGTTTCGATGGTTAGTTTCATGTAAACACTACACGAAGAGTGGAAAATCCGTAGGGATTAATGACGAAAATGATATTCAAGACCGAGTCCAGACTCATGACTGCCAAGGTTTTTTAGGCTTCTATTCAACAATACCTTCTAACTCATTGAAAAGAAAACTTGAGGGCTTTGATTCAATAGAATTTGAAATTTTTGACAAAGAAAGAATCAGTCAATATTTATTTCGATCTGCCGACGGAATTAAACTATTCGAAAGATATTTACCTGATTCCTTTAGGAAATACAATACTGAAAACCCACGACCTTCAAATATTTATGAAAAAGAATTTGAATTAAGATGTGATCATTGTGGTAAAAATTTGCTAGAAATTGGCGATGGAGTATTAGCATTTTGCGAAGAGGATAACTTTGTTGAAGAAATTTATACAGCCTGTAAAGGGAAATGTGATCGTGTATTACAAAATCATATAAAAGAAAAGGGATTGAGTGATCATTGGGATCAGCTTAGTAATTTAAAAAGGCCTTTAGGATTTCTAAGATGGGCGCTTAAATTACATGATCATACATTATCGAAATATGATTTAAATGAATCTTCAAAAAAGAAATTAAAAAGTGTCGTTGCTGGTTACTTTCAACAGGTTTCTAGAAATCAAACAAATCAAGAAAGAAAAAGAGATGGTCAACCCTCATCTTTAGAAGCTATATAAAAATTGCTCTAACCCGCGCATTAAGTGGGACGTGCCTGGCCATTCTCTGGCCGCCTTGGTTTTGAAGCTCATCTTTCGTTAGTTGCCCAATCAACATCAATCTGCACGCCGGTTAAGCGCAAGATCGTTAGGCAGTTTAAAATAAAAGTGAGATATGAATAACTCTGAAGAAGTTTCAAATCCGTTTCTTATTCATAGTTTCATTGCCATATCAACACTGATATTAATTTTTGGATCTGTTTTTGCCATCAGTTTAATCAAGATCGTTGGCAACATTGTAAGTTCAGGCAGCACCTCCCATTCACCTGTAATAATTGTTGTTGGCATAATTTGTCTAGCTTTAATGCCCTATTGTTTCCGAATCATTAAATCACTACAGATTTTAGAAATAGTCGGGTCGAAGGCACTTCTTCATCCACCCATATTTGTAAACGATATCAATCATCCAAGTGAGATTGAGCTGAGACATATCACAAATATTTCTAGAGATAAGATTTTCAATAATTTGGTAAAGATCACTTTTGTAGAGGATGGTGAGAAAAAGAAAATTTTTAGCTTTCTAAAGAAGGGAAAGTTAGATGTTATCAAAGAAACTATAGCCTAATAAAAACTGCCTAACCCCTTTAAAAAGGAAAATATCAAGCGGATAGTCCTCACCCAGTTACTTATTTCATCATTTCTATAAATCCTTTAGTTCAAACCGTTAGCTGGCAACCGGTGTCGCTGATCACGCTCGGATTACCTGCCGGCATCCAAACCCCTTTTCGGGCTTATCTTCCGCCAATGGGCAGAAGCTGTCCCGAATACTCGGGAACCATCCCAGATCTTTAACCGGCCCACCAACCGATGTCCCAATCCCGCGCACGGGCTCGGTGTCCCCCTTAGGCGAACGGGCTTATCGGTTGGGGCCAGCAGGTTTGCGAGGCCGCCCGTACCGGCTGCCCCTTAAATCCTTTATATTCTTGGTTTCTGGTTAACATATACCACACGCCTTTGGCCAGTTCCTTGGCGACGACGGCTCGTGCTACGGGCCGACCGCTTCGGCGTTTAATCTTGCGATAGAATTTCTTGACGACTTTGTAATGGGTATAGGCGGAGACGGCCGCTTGTCCGAAAGCCGCTCGCAAATACTTATTTCCATCTTTATTCCCTGATTGATGTTTTCTGTTTCCGCCACTGTCTTTGGCCCCTGGTACTAGCCGACAGTAGCTGACGAATTGCTTCGCGCTCGGGAATCGCCTGATGTCGCCAATCTCTGCCAAGACCGTCCAGGCACCAACCTTCCCTAAACCCGGCACCGCCATGAGTCGCTCGGCCGAGACTTCGAAGGGCAGCTGCTTCTCAATTTCTTCTTCTACCCGATGGATATGCTGCTGCAGCTGACTCATTTGTCCAATCAGTAGCTGAGCCTGTAATCTCGCTGCCGAAGGTAACTGTGGCTGTAGCCACTGTTGTAGCTTTTTCAATTCTCTCCACTGACTTCCGTTGATCTTCCCGTTGTACTTGATGGCCTGACCCCACAGCGCAGACTGCAGCTTGCCCCGCCACCGGATCAGCCGCAGGCGACCGCGCGTCAGCTCGACATCGTTGGCTCGGCACCAGTCTGACAACCAGTACCAGTTGCTGGTACATTCGACCACGGCCTTTACCGGGCCACCGAAGGTGCTAAAGAAGTCTTCCAACGATCGCCGGGACGTCGGCAGCTTGGCCTCCCGGATGACTTCTCCATTGCCGTTAATCGTTACAATTACCATATTATTTGAATGAAGATCTATTCCTACATAGGTCATGAGGTCCTCCTTGGATTAGTTGTGGTTGATACTCGCTAATCTAAGTGAGGACCTCCTTTTTGGAAAGATCCCGCGCATTAAGCGGACAGGCCTCGCCAATTCTTTGCCGATCTTGGTTTTAAAACTCATCTTTCGTTAGTTGCTAATGCAAAATTCATGTGTGTGCACCTTATGCGCAATGTCGTTATACCAACTACCACTTTTCATCTAAATTCTAGCCTATAAATCTAATACAGAACAATTTTGAACAATAGAAACCGATTTTTAGATTGTTAATTACTTAAGAAGTAAAAAAATATAAACAAGATGACTTACTTAGAGAGTGCAAAGAAGCCTATTCCAATTGCAGTTTCTTTAGGTGTCCTTGGCGGTGCAGCACTTATTGTAACATCTATAGTTACGTCAAAAGGACCTGCCATCTTTATTCCCTATTCTGCTCTTATAATAGCAACTTTTGCTGCCCTACGAGCAGTAAAATGGTCTGCATTCTCTAAGCGATTTACGTCATCATTCCTGGCTTTTATAGTAGCGACTATTTCATTGTACCTATTTATCGGAATTTTTGATGCAGGAACAATTTTAGAAATTTCAGTATGGGGCCATATATGGCGACTTGGACTTATGGGTGCGATTGGAGGACTTCTTAGCTTTGCTGTTGCTTATCTTGCAGACGTTGGCCAAAGCCAATTAGCTTAGTAATTAGTTGGTATAACCAGCGCATTAAGCGGGACGTGCCTCGCCGTTGGCTGCTGGTTTCGATTTAATCAGTTTCCATAGTACATTTTAACCAAATTAAACGCGACTTTGCACGCCCGTTATGCGCAAGGTCGTTAGACAGTTTTAAAAACAATGTGAGATATGAATAACTCTGAAGAAATTTCAAATACATTTTTCATTCATAGTTTCATTGTTATCTCAACACTAATATTAATTTTGGGGGCAGTTTTTGCTATAAATTTAATCAGGATATTAGGCAATATTTTTATTACTGGAGGCACATCCGATTCACTAGTAATAAATATCGTTGGAATGACTTGTGCATTTATAATGCCCTATTGCTTCAGAATTATTAAATCGCTACAAATTTTGGAAATCGTAGAATCAAACGGATCTAAGTTGCTCCTTCACCCACCTATATTTGTTAATGACGTGAATCATCCAACTGAGATCAAATTAAGTCAAGTCACGAATATATCTCGAGACAGCATACTAAATAACTTGGTTAAATTTACTTTTGTAGAAAATGGGGATGAGAAGCAAATTTATAGCTTTATTGAGAAGGGGAAATTGGATCTTATAAAAGAAACTATAACCTACTAAAAAAACTGCCTAATTCGCGCTTTAACACGGACACACCTCGCTTGGTTTTTGCCGCCCTTTGTTTTAAAGCTCTTCTTTCGTTAGTTGCCAAATAAACAGCATTGCGCCTGCCCCTTATGCGCAAAGTCGTTATACCCACTTTAATTCAATTCCCAATGGACATTTCGTTTCGACAAGCAAAGAGAGAAGATTATGAGTTTCTTTGGAACTTGCATAAAGCAACAATGAAGAGCTATGTTGATGAGACTTGGGGATGGGAAGAAGAGTTTCAAAAGGAATATTTTAGCAACCAATTCGATACAAATAATATTCAGTTAATCATAGTTGATAATTCCGTAATTGGAGCTATCGAAATCCAAAACAGAGAAAGTGAACTTTTCATAGCAAACTTTGAAATTGCTCCTCATTTCCAGGATAAAGGTATTGGATCTACAATTTTAAAAAGAATAATTAATACTTCTGACAGCAAGCGAAAGCCCATAAAATTACAAGTTCTAAAAGTGAATCCTGCCAAACAGTTTTATAAACGGTTTGGTTTTGAAACAGTTGAGAAAACTGAAACTCATCTTATAATGGAAAGAAGTGTGGCATAACCCGCCTTTAGATTACCCCTACTAAAAATGACGTACTTTGGTGGTATAATCCGCCGCTGGCCCCGCTGGGGCGGGCTAGCTAACCCGCTAGCTTTCGAGCTATCATGCGTATGAGTCCCTGGCAGCTCCCAGTTGCTCTTCGATTATTCAAAGATATAACTATTTTCGTATCGGTAATCTAAAGGCCCCTTATGGGCAAAGTCCTTAGCTACATCACTTTGGCTTCTACAGGATTAATTATAGTAGCAGTATCTACGGCCTGAAAGAAACGGCTAAGCTTTTCATTCTTTACAGTCCAGATATGCACTGCATTAGCTTTGAACTTCTTACAAGTAGCTTTCCACGTTCCCCTGTAATATCCCTTCATGATTAAGCGGTCGTCAGATTCCATAAGTTCTTCAATTTCAATATTGAATTGATCGTAATACTCTGGAATCTTACTGAAAACACCTTTATTTACTGCTTCCGGTCCTTTAAATACACCATTACCCTCAATAAAGGGTAATCCATTACATTCATGCCATTCCATTTTGGAATCAATCATGGCAAGAACACCGTCAATATCACCTTTACTAAATTTTTCATATCCAGTTTTTGCTAGATCTATATTTTTCATAACACTCCCTCTAGTATTTGTTTTGGGTTACCTGTATAGTAGGTAATTTATTCTTAAAAAAGGCTTATTATTTTACTATAAGTTATATTAAAACAGATACTTACAACTATTTGGATAGTGGTCACTTAAGACCAATAACTTTGCAAAAAGTAAACATCCCTACTGGTATAAATGTAGCTGACCAGCGCTTTCAAGGGACATGCCATGCCTGCGAATTACCTGTTTAGTTTACCAGACGCTGACAAGTACATTAAAAATTGAACCAACAGCTATTTGTAACACCCTCCTTCTTCGAAGGCAAGTTGTACCAAGGCATCTTGATGCTGCACTTTACATAGCGCACTCTTTTAGAAACGTACCGTTGTATTTATCTCTTTCTTTACACTGGAATCATGCATCAATACAAAGGAGTAATTCTTGAGTGTTGCAAATTTGCAATAGCTATTGCAAATCAATTCCCGAAAAGGGCAAATAGTCCAAATAACGCCCATCTTTAATCTGGTATAATCCTTGTATTTATATAAATGTGAATTAGTGGTGCCAATTAGAAGAAAGTGGTAATTACTAAGATTGACATTAAAATTGAGCTCTTATGTTTATGAGCTCACCAATTAAAAGGAGGTTGTTATGCGTTCAGACATCAAAAAACCCCAAAAAGACCTCAGAAAATATTACCATATATTTCTAGAACTCGGATTCATAGTGGCACTGTCGCTATTTATTGTAGCAACACAGCTGGATTTTACAACGGAACAAAAAGAAATTGATATCACCGAAGAACAGGAAGTCGTTGAAATGGAAGATGTAACGCAAACCAAGCAGAAAGAAAAAACACCTCCCCCTCCACGGCCACAGGTTCCGGTTGAAGTCCCCAATGATGAAGTGATTGCTGAACAGGATATTAACCTTGATGCAGAAATGAACATGAACGAACCTCTGGAAATGCCGCCCCCGCCTAAGCAAGACGAAAAAGAGGAAAAGGAGGAGGATTTCTTTGTAGCTGTTGAGCAAATGCCCGAATTAAAAGGCAGCATCAAAGATCTGCAACAAAAAATAAAGTACCCTTCCAAAGCAGAAAAAGCAGGTATAGAGGGCCGGGTTACTATACAATTTATCGTTGATGAAGATGGTAACGTTGAGGATCCGCACGTGCTTCGGGGTATTGGTGGCGGCTGCGACAAGGAAGCACTGCGGGTCGTAAAAACAGCAAAATTCAAACCGGGACGACAACGTGGCAAAGCCGTCCGCGTAGAGTATAGTTTACCTATCTTTTTTAAACTGAAATAATATTTCCTGCAACAGACTATACAGGAATTTGGAATATCCGTCGCCATGGACAGATTTGTGTGGCACCATCCCCACCTCATATCCCCTCCGAACAAGTTACCTATGTCGTGTGGGATCGAAGAGGGCCAAAGAAACGTAGGTTTATCCCCTACCTAACAAATAAGTGTACATTATTTCCTGTCCTCGTATATTATTTGAGATAAATTCACGGAGTTGTAACATCTTTCTCAAAAAATAGTAGAGGGAGATATTCTTTTTCACACCTAAACCAAATACATGGAGAACCAATGGTAGACTCAATACATAAGGGAGCCTATGGCTTGTTCATACTTCTATTCCTCTTTCTGATATCAGTAAGCCCGGGAGTTGCGCAACAAGACGTAACACATTCAATCAGCTCTATATCTAATACAGATGCACCAGAGGGATCTATTCCCGACATTTCGTACGAAAAATTTGTTCTCGATAACGGATTGACGCTTATTGTTCACCAAGACAATAAGGCCCCAATCGCAGCGGTCAATGTCTGGTACCACGTAGGATCAAAAAATGAGCCCAACGGACGATCCGGCTTTGCTCACCTGTTCGAGCACCTGATGTTCAACGGGACGGAAAACTATGATGACGAGTACTTCAAGCCGTTCGAGAAAGTTGGCGCTACCGACATGAATGGTACTACCAACTTCGACCGCACCAACTACTTCCAGAATGTACCCAAAAACGCCTTGGATTTAGCCCTCTGGATGGAATCTGACCGGATGGGACACCTGGTGGGCGCTATCACACAGGAGAAACTGGATGAGCAGCGGGGCGTTGTACAAAATGAGAAGCGTCAGGGCGAAAATCAGCCATACGGACAAGTATATAACCGTATCATAGACAGCGCCTTTCCCAAGGGACATCCCTACGATCATACCGTGATCGGTTCTATGGAGGATTTGAACGCCGCTACACTCGACGACGTCAAAGACTGGTTTAAGCGATATTATGGTCCCAATAACGCCACAATTGTAGTTGCCGGAGATGTTACTCCCGAAGAAGCAAAAGCACGAGTAGAACACTATTTTGGGGATATTGCTCCTTCGGAGCCCATCCACAAATACACCGATTGGATAGCCAAGCGCGAGGGAAGTCAGCGAGAAATCATAGAAGACCGCGTGCCGCAGGGCCGCATATATCTCGTCTGGAATGTTCCCGGGGTTACATCCAGTGAAAGTCAATCACTTGAGCTTCTGAGCGATGTGTTAGCATCAGGTAAGAATTCCCGACTCTACAAGCGACTGGTCTATGATGACCAAATTGCAACTGATGTATCTGCCTACAAGTGGCAAATGGAAATCGCTGGACTTTTTATCATTCAGGCGACAGCCAAACCGGGTCAGGATCTGGCTGCTGTTGAAGCTGCAGTTCGTGAAGAGCTCCAGATGATTCTGAACGAAGGTCCAACCGAGGAAGAAGTGGAACGCGTAAAAACAAAATCCAACGCTAACTTCATTCGTGGCATCGAACGCATCGGCGGATTCGGCGGCAAGAGCGACATCCTGGCCCAAAGTGAAGTATACTACGGTTCGCCCGATGCATATAAAACGGAGCTCGAGCACATCTCAACCACCACGGCGCAGAGACTGCAACAAACAGCAACCAAATGGCTCAGCGATGGCGACTATACGCTCGAAGTTCATCCGTACCCAGATATGAAGGCGTTGACTGAGAGCGCCGACCGCTCCAAACTGCCTGATACGGGCGATTTTCCCACGGTTGACTTTCCTAACCTGCAGAGAACTACTCTGTCCAATGGACTTGAGATCGTGTTAGCTGAGCGGTCTTCCGTCCCTTTAGTTCAATTTGAGCTTTTGGTGGATGCCGGTTACGCCTCAGATCAATATTCATCTCCGGGCACCGCATCGCTGGCGATGAATACCATGGATGAAGGCACCGATTCCAAGTCTTCGCTGGAAATCAGCGGAGCCCTTGATGATCTCGGAGCCAGCCTAAACACTTCATCAGATCTGGACCTCTCCTATGTATCACTTTCCACGCTCAAGGAGAACATGGATGTATCGCTCGACCTGTTTGCGGATGTTATCCTGAATCCCTCTTTCCCGGCCAAGGAAGTAGAGCGACTAAAGAAAGAGCAAATTGCACGCATCCAGCGAGAGAAGCAGACGCCGATCCAGATGGCTGTGCGTGTATTTCCAAACCTGTTGTATGGTGAAGGCCATGCCTATAGCAATCCGCTCACGGGATCTGGCACTGAAGGCGCAGTGTCTGCCCTGACGCAAAACGACTTGTCCAGCTTCCACGAGACCTGGTTCCGTCCCAACAATGCTACACTGGTTGTTGCTGGCGATGTATCAATGGATGAACTGAAGCCACGGCTTGAGAAATTGTTCTCTGACTGGTCAGAAGCTGACGTGCCTACCAAGAACATTGCCAAGGTCGATTATCCAAGCCAATCGCGGGTCTTTTTGATGGATCGTCCCGGCTCACAACAGTCGATCATATTTGCCGGCCACGTAGCTCCGCCAAAGTCTGTACCAAACGATCTGGCTATTGACGCCATGAACTCTATTTTAGGAGGAACCTTCACGGCCCGCATCAACATGAACTTGCGCGAAGACAAGGGATGGTCGTATGGTGCTCAAAGTCTGCTGCTGGATGCCAAGGGCCAACGGCCGTGGATTATTTATGCTCCCGTTCAGACTGATAAGACCTCGGAGTCGATGCAGGAAATCCTGGCCGAGCTGAACGGTTACATGGGCGACAAACCGGCAACCGAAGATGAGCTGGCAAAGACCAAGAGCAATAAAACGCTTACCCTGCCCGGCCGCTTCGAGACCATCAGCGCTGTAAGCGATGGGGTCGCTGATATTGTCCGGTTTGGGTATGCTGATGATTACTACGACACCTATGCCGATGCGGTGCGATCACTGTCTCTCAATGATGTTAAAGACGCAACGAACGAAGTGCTCCACAAAGATAACCTGACCTGGGTTATCGTTGGAGATCGCGCCAAAATTGAGCCAGCTATCCGTAAACTTGGCTTTGCTCAAATCGAAGTAATCGATACTAATGGTAAGATTATCAGCAGCGCCGAATAACAAGCTGTTGTAATAGTATCTGATTCAGAGCCTGTACCCTCAAAAGTGCAGGCTCTTTTGGTTTTGTATCCTTTTACAAAATGAGGCACATAGTTTCGTTATTTATAGGAATGATCTTACGTTTCTACACATTTAGCCATTAGAGTTTAAAGAACAAATTTCTAATAAATTTGATGGGACTATGAAATTATTAAAAACTAGTATTGCACTTTTTTTACTTGCTGCTGTTTGGGGTTGCAGTAGTCAATCGGGATCACATTCGGAACTAAATTTTGCACAGGATAACGGCGGCATAACCCTACCCGATGGTTTTAAAGCCGTAGTAGTTACTGACAGCGTGGGACCGGCCCGCCACATTACCGCTGATGAAGATGGTGATTTGTATGTTTCGCTTTCTGAACCGCAAAACGGGCACGGCATTGCTGCCCTGCGCGATACCAACGGCGACGGCAAAGCCGATGTGACCAAGTATTTCGGAAAGCTCACCGGGACAGGGATCCACCTGCAAAACGGCTACCTGTATCACAGCTCTGATACTTCCGTTGTACGCTATAAGATGGATCAGAATAAGCTTGTGCCAACCAGTGAGCCCGAGACCGTGGTCGGTGGCTTTCCCACTCAGAGTCAACACGCTGCCAAGTCATTTACCTTTGATAAGAACGGCAATATCTATGTCAATATTGGTGGACCAGCCAATGCTTGCCAGGAAGAGATGCGTACGCCCGGATCTCCCGGTATGAAACCCTGCCCTCTGCTGGAAGATCATGCCGGCATCTGGCAATTTGATGCCAATGCCACGGGGCAGTCGGCTCAATCTGATGGCCAGCGTTACACTACCGGCATCCGCAACGCTGTAGCCCTTGACTGGAACGACAATGTTGATCAGCTCTACCTCGTCCAGCATGGGCGCGATCAGCTGCATTCACTCTGGCCAGACCTCTATACTCAAAAACAAAGTGTTTCTCAGCCGGCTGAAGAGTTTTTCCAGGTTAACGAAGGCGACAATTTTGGCTGGCCGTACACCTACTATAACTGGAAGAAGGATCAAAAAATGCTAGCTCCTGAATACGGTGGAGACGGCGAAACGCCGGCCGAAGAAGGCAAATATGAAGATCCCATTATGGCCTTTCCTGGACACTGGGCCCCTAATGATCTGTATTTTTATAATAGTTCACAGTTTCCTAAAAAATACAAAAAAGGAGCATTTATCGCTTTCCACGGCAGCTGGAATCGCGCCCCTGAACCCCAGAAAGGATATAAAGTAGTTTTTGTCCCCTTTGATGGTGAGAAACCTTCGGGAGATTATATGGAATTTGCTGACGGATTCTCCGGTACCGACAGCCTGCAATCTCCGGGTGATGCCAAGTATCGCCCCATGGGACTCGCTACTCACAACGATGGCTCGCTTTACATTTCGGAGTCGGTAAAAGGTAAAATTTGGCGTGTCGTCTATACCGGTAAGTAATTTTTATCAGGTCACTACACAAACGACGATAAAGGTTATTCCAAAGAGTTAAGCAAAGCATGCGCAAAGAACCAAAGAGGGTTTCTTATGTTGCTTTGTTAGATAGCATGTGACCCTGTCATTTCGAATGTAGTGACAAATCCGTGTTTGTTTAACTCAAAGATCTCTCCCGTTGGTTGAGATGACGAACACACAAGACAAACAAAAAGAGCCGGGGCTACCCGGCTCTTTTTTTAATTTGCTACCACTCTATTTGCCGGCGTTTTCTGACCATTTTGGAATAAAATTAGCTTTTCGGCACTGTCGGCCGTTACTTCAAACTGTATTTCAGCCGGTACGGCCTTCAGGTAAAAACGCGTCTCTGACTTGGGATAAATGGGAAGCTTATTCTGTCCTGTCAACCGCACGTAAAGCTGATCATTAGTCCTGGTAACATAAAATTTGGCGCCCGGACCCGCACGGTATTCTCCTACAAATTTTTGCAACTCTTCCTTTGACAAGGATACATCATCATTCAACGGATAGCCTCCCTGATCCAGCAGGTAAAAGCCGATATCACTTATACTATTGGTGCTGTTACTGAGAAGAACGACTCCTGTTTCATCCTCGATGTTGTAACCAATGAATAACTTGTAGCCGCCCGTAGCGCCATTATGCCAAAGGATAGTATCCGATTTAGTAGCATAAAACCATCCCATGGCTACCTTATCCTGCATTTTTCCTTGTTTCTCATCAGTATCAAAAAGTGGACGCTGCATCATTTGCACTGGGCGTTCCAGCGTTGATATCAATCCCATCTGGGTTCTCAGAAATTTGACCATATCGGCCGAAGTCGAATGCAGGGCACCAGCTCCTTCGAATACCGCAAGATCCCAGCTCGGTACTTCGGCTCCACCTCTATGTCCTATCGCAACACTGCTGCTATCCTTAGTGCCTACCGTAATTCCGGTACGCTCCATCTTTAACGGATCTGTTATATAGCGCTCAATCACCCGTCCGTAGTTTAGCCCAGTCTGTTCTTCCAGGATATATCCAACCAGTGCCATACCAATGTTGGAGTAAGCGAATTTCGAGCCCGGCTTTCTTGTAAGCTCATAGTTCGACAGAAACTCCTTGAGGTCCGACTCTGAGTAACCGGCATATGGTTGGGCGGGATTCTTCATCTTTAAATTACCGGGAATTTTCGGCAGCCCGGAAGTATGGGTAACCAAGTGCTCGAGGGTGATAGCCGTTTCTTTGTATGCAGGTAACTGAAATCCTTCAGGTAACAACAATTCTGCCTTTGTATCCAGTGAAAGTTTTTTCTCTTGCACTAACTTTGCCACGGCCAGCGAGGTGAATAGCTTGGTGACCGAACCGATTTCAAAGATGGTATGACGATCCACAGAAGTCTCACCAGATGCAGCCAATAACCCTTTGGAAAGGTACGAGGCCTCTCCTTCAGCATTGACATATCCCACCGAAATTCCCACGAGCGTACCATTATTCAATCGCTTATCGATGTTGGATTCAACTTTTTGCAGTGATTGTTGTGCTGGGACAATTGCTGGAATTAGCAGACACAGCATACCCATGACGAATGCTCTTCGGAGATAATACATAAGCTAAAACTTAATTACGATTGGTTCAGAATGTGTTACTTGTCAGTTTCTTTGAGGGATTTGATAGCCTCTCTAATCTCTTTGATCAGTGGTTCAAATTTCTTTTTTACTGTTCGCTGGTTGAGATACCAGACAAAACCGCTAAAAGCCAATACACCTCCCATATACACGACCTGTATGACCAGCCCCATCTCAGAACCCATGGTAAAGAAGAGCAATCCTACTACTATCGGGGCAATATACCACCAAGCTACATTTTTGAGCAGTTTCTTTTGACGGCGAAGCTGCTGAAGCTCCCATGAAAGATGCTCCTGCATGGAGTGGTCATATTGCGCAGATTCATCCTTCCTTTTTATTTGAGCTGACTTAAGTTTATAGGCAATAAATATACCCGCCAGCACTAATGTAGCCGATCCTATTTGGGTCCACATAGAGGATGAAGTAAATAAGATATAACCAAAGAACAGCACGATCATTGCACAGGCAATAATCTCCAGACGGTCGCGGGATTTAATCTCTTTTTCCAGCGAAAGCATTTTGTTATTGATCAAGACCATAAGCTCAGATTGTGAATATTCCATCTCATCCTCGATTTCTTGTTGTTTCCAAATGTGTTTGAGTTCATCCAGTTCCATTGCTAGAATCAATTTTGTTAGAAAGTTTCTTTTTGATTCGATTCAGCTTGACGCCCACATAGTTTTCAGTGATGTCAGCGACATAACTAATTTCGGCATAACTAAAATCCTCCAAATACATCGTGATAATTGCTTTCTCAGAAGCATTCAGCGTTGAAATAGCTTCATAAATCTTATCCAGCTGTTCATTATCGCTGTGATGTGGCATGTGCCGGTCTTGGGGCTGTGAGGACTGCTCTTTCTTGTAGTCGTCGTAATAGTTTTGGCGCGTCTTCCGCTTTCTCACAAAAGAAATAGCTGTATTCACTGCCAGTCGGTACAGCCACGTATCAATGCTAGCCTTCCCATCAAAAGAAGGCAGCGAGCGCCAGGCCTGAATCAATATCTCCTGGAACAAATCCTCTTCATCAGCTTTGCGATCCGCATAAACGCGACACAGGTGCTTTAGCCTGTCCTCATTTTGCTTGATGATGCTGGCAAATTTTTCGTCTGTTATATTCACTCGATCAATCGCTGATTAACCTTTATTGTAGCCTTACATTACATTAGTCGTTTGCCAAAGGCTAAAACTTACACCTCATTTCTAATGATTTCAGAAATAATCAGAATGGGCAAAAAAGGAATATCCACAGACCGGCTGGATTAGTTTTTTGATCATTTAGGTCAAATAGCATGACTATCATTTTATATGAAGAGCAACCCATTTTGCTAATAAAGAACCCTTTACAAAATATGACCTATGATCCGTGTATTTGCTAAATAGGTATCTTCTTTAAGTCTCGAAATAACTTGCTCTTCTGCCCAAAATTGATCCGTAAATAAAATTTATGTACTGAATTTATTTGGCTATAATTGATCCGAGATCGATAGCAAAGATAATTCTATTTAGCAAAGAACTACCCGCAGATGGCCTCTTCCTCTAAAAAAGTCATTTATGCTGCTCTTATTGGCAATGCACTTATAGCTCTCACTAAATTTATCGCCTCATTTATGACCGGGAGCTCCGCCATGCTCTCCGAAGGCATTCACTCGACCGTTGATACCGGTAATCAACTCTTGTTGCTCTTGGGATTGAAAAAAGCCCAAAAACCGGCCGATCAAAACTACCCTTTTGGTCATGGTAAAGAGATCTATTTCTGGAGTTTTGTCGTAGCTATCATGATTTTCGCAGTTGGTGCCGGTATCTCTATATACGAAGGGATTCACAATTTAGTACATCCCCACCCTGTTGAAAACCCGGTGATCAATTATATAGTACTGGGGCTGGCCATGATCTTCGAAGGATTTGCTTGGTACTTTGCATGGAAAGAGTTCAACCATGCCCGCGGAAACCGAAGTTATTATCAGGCAATACGAAAAGAGAAAAACCCTACCACTTTTGTGGTGTTATTCGAAGATACCGCCGCATTGCTTGGATTGGTTGTGGCTTTCTTTGGAATTGCAATCGGCCAGTGGACAGGACTCCATATTTTTGACGGCATCGCCTCCATCATTATTGGCCTTATTCTTGGTGTTACGGCCGCATGGCTGGCCTACGAAACCAAGGGACTGCTGATCGGGGAAAGTGCGGATCCCGAAATTGTTACCGGGATATCCAAAATTGCAACCGAACATACCGCTATACAGGCCGTTAATGAAGTGTTGACCATGCATATGGGGCCTAACTACATTTTGTTAAATCTAAGCGTGAATTTTGAAGATTCCCTTGAAGTCGGAAATATCGAAAAAGATATAGCAATGTTAACCAAACAGATTAAACAAGAGTATCCACTTGTTAAGAGAGTTTTTATAGAAGCCGAGGACATCCAGTAGCCTACTATCACAATTGACGATATTTTGAACTAATTGAACTATTACACGATGAAATTTCGAATTTATGCGCTGGTAGTCGTCTTCTTATGGCTTGCAGGTCTCCCGAATATCAGCTCCGCACAGATATCCACGGTGCCAAATAACCAAAAAGAAAAGTCCCAAAGCTGGTTTAACAAACGGTTTGATTGGGTGAAACCACACACACCCAACATTAATGAATTCAACTTTATTGGCGGCTACTCCTTCCACTCCACGAGGGGATTCTGGGGGAAAATTCCTGAGGCTACCCTTAGCATATTTACGCTGCGATTTAATAGGAAGTTGTTAACCTTCGAACAACGCCACCTAATCGAATATGTGACTGAACTTAATGTCGCTGCCAACTATACTGTCAATCACTCTTCACGATACCCGAAGTCATCATTTACCGGCTTTGGCATTACACCTATCGGTTTTCAATTTAACTTTGGACAAAAACATATCGTCCAGCCCTTCTTTAAATCGTCAGCGGGATTTATGTATTTCAGCAAGCGATTTCCTGACCAGCGGGGAACCAAATTCAACTTTACGCTTGAGCTTGGCGGCGGTCTCGAATTTGTGATAGCTCAAAACCTGTCGCTTACTGTCGGCTACAAGTATCACCATATGTCAAACGGTGAATTTGGGCAAATTAACCCTGGCGTTGACTCCAACATCTTCTATACCGGCTTTACCTTTTTCTGAAATACGGTGGCGGTCTATCCTTATATAGGATCTAACATTTTTTCGTTGGATTCGTAAACATCCCCTAATTATTCAGAATCAAAATCAGGAATATGTTTAAGAAAGGATACGCATCGCTCATTATCATCATTTTATGTCTCTTACAAGCCCCTCTCCTATGCGCACAAGATCAGCCGGAAGATCAGGAGTGGAAACAGTACGGCCTGAAATACCGCACTTTTCGGGTTACGCTCCTTCCCGGCCTAAGCACCAACGGCATCGCCGCTGCCAACTATGCCTCAAAATATTCGCTTAATATTTTAGGCGGATACGATGGAGCCCTGGACAAGGGTTTTGAGCTTGGTAGTTTGGTCAATGCCAATAAATATTATGCCCATGGCGTGCAAATTGCTGGTCTGGGTAACTACAGTGGCAAGGAGACTGCCGGAATCCAGCTGGGCGGACTCGGTAATTACAGCGGTAATGCTATGCAGGGCATTCAACTGGCTGGCATCGGAAACTGGTCAAATGGCGATATGCAAGGCATGCAGTTTTCAGGGGTGTTCAATCTAGCCGGCGGCCACTCTCAAGGCCTGCAGGCAGCCGGTGTGCTTAATATATCCCAAAAAAGTATGCAGGGACTCTTCGGTTCAGGTGTTGGTAATATTGCAGGCGGAGAGATGCAGGGACTGCTTTTTTCAGGTATCTTTAATATTGCCAAGGACGATATGCAAGGCATTGCCGCCTCGGGCGTACTCAACTATTCCAAGTTTTTCCAAGGCATTAGCTTTAGTACCGTCAATGTTAGCCAGGAGTTTCAGGGGATTCAAATTGGGAATGTGAATGTCGCCAAACAAGGTCAAGGCATTCAAATTGGTATGCTCAACTATGCGGATAAATTTGAGGGCGTCCCCATAGGACTTATCAGCTATTATGGCAACGGTCGCACTAACTTTGATACCTGGACCAGCGAGACAGGATTTTCGAATGTAGGGGTCAAACTTGGTACAAAAGAAATATACAATATGATATCCATCGGTTATAATCCTTTCTTGAGCCGGGATGTCTGGCAAGTGGGTTGGAGCATCGGGAGGCTCCACGAATATGAGCACCATTACCTTTACTCAGACTTTTCCTACTTCAAAATCAATGAAGGGGGTTGGACTAAGGATATTAACTCAATCGTAAAATATCGGTTGTTGTTTGGCAAGGAGTTTTCAAACGGCTTCAAAATTTATGGCGGTCCTACCTTGAATATGCTGATCTCCAGGATACCCGAAAGCGATGACTATACCTTCTATCGCATGTTTGATTTCAGTGCAAAAGGGCGACAGTACGTATTTTGGACAGGGCTTTCATTTGGAATCGAACTTTTTTAACCAAAAAAGTAAGGAATTTAAATCCGAATGTATCAAACTCCCGTATTGTTGTGGTAAGGCAAAACTAACCAATCCAAGATTATGAGATACGCATTTTACCTACTTCTGCTTGCCGCTGTAACGGGAACCTTTGTGAGCTGTAATCAGGGCGATACGGACGAACAGCAATTCAAAACCGCAACGGTAAGTCACAATCACCTTGAAGCACAGCCAGATGATACCATGAAATATGAGGTAGAAAAGACGGAGGAAGAATGGCGCGAAATTCTAACGTCTAAAGAATATCGTATTCTCCGAAAACGGGGTACCGAACTGCCATACCTAAATGAATATTACGACAATAAGAAAGAAGGCGTTTACTACTGCGGAGCTTGCGGCAAACCCTTGTTTACATCTGAAACAAAATTCGAATCTGGCACTGGATGGCCTAGTTTCTGGCAACCGATCTCTTCCTCTTCAGTCGGAAAGAAAAAGGACGAGGGCTTGTTTACCACGCGAACCGAAGTGGTATGCTCGCGATGTGGTTCTCATCTGGGTCATGTTTTTGAAGACGGTCCCGATCCCACCGGACTGCGTTATTGCCTAAATTCAGCAGCACTGGATTTTAAAGAGCATAATCTCGAGGATATTGATCCCGACACCCTTTCAATACTGGAAAAATAGTGGCGCACTACCTTTAGAAAAGCTAGTGCCCTTAAGTCTTGAAGCAGTCAACGATTCAGCTTACCTTTTTATCGAAGGTAATTATATTTGAATCAGGCTGCTTGTTTTGAGAAGATCAATCTTAGTATTCATTGTAGTAACCACTATTGCCATATATGGGTACAAAAATAATACGGCTCCACAATTCCAATCCTCAAGTGATTTAACTGTATCCCCCGCAAAGGTGGTACCGCACAACTGAATGGCAACGTATTGCGTCCCTCCTCCAATGCCGGATACACCTTCAGCCATTGGGTTATCATCGGTCAGAACGATACCACTGTATCGCAATCAAGAATAGTTAATGCCTCTTCCGACACCCTCGATAAGGTCGTAGCGAAGTTTAGCAGGATCCAATTAATGCCACTTAATTTTGCAGCGAATACCAGTGACAAATTTGTTTATTTTATTAATTCACACTCGGTTACAATCGCCGACACCAAGTTTTCCGAGGAACATTATTCTATCTTCAAATATTACATCGAATCAGGATTTAAAGAGAAAATATACGATACCACTGATCGACTAGAATATCTGACACTGTCCTCGGAGGGACAATATTTGGCGTTTACCCGCTACGATTCAGAACAGGATTATGAAGATAGTTACCATAAAGAAATTTTAAATCTCGCTGATGTATCAAGCCAAAATGTTGGACTAGGATTAAACGCAACATGGGCCAACACCACCAACAAGCTATTCACAGGAACCGATCAAAGGCTTTACATTACTGATACCCAATCCCCCAATCATCAGCAATCATTGCCGGCTTCACTCACTGTGCAAATCAATACAACTGATTCTTTTGAATTTGCCGCTTGGTCACCGGACGATACATATCTTATCTTCAATATTTTGAGCGGCAATACCCATCTCTTCCAAACCACCACAAAAAAAGTAATAACACTCAACAGCTCGCTCGGCAACTATCACTGGTTAAACGGTAATAAATTTCTTGCTGTCAAAGATAATGAATTGTACAAGTTTTCGGTGTCTGATCTGGATCATCCAGAAACTCTCGACATTAATGTGCTTTCACATACTTATATGGATGTATCGCCCGATAAAAAACGAATTGCTCATATCAAGCCCGATGAGGGACTTTATGTATCAGCCCTTGATGGGGCCTCCTCTCAATTGCTGGTTGAACAGGACAGTCACATAGATCCGGGGTTTCCAAAATGGCTCACAAACGACTTACTGCTGTTCCATAATCGGTCAGGCAATTTATATCTTTACAATCTAGCCGAGAATAAGCTTACCCAAATTTAACCCGCTCAAGCCAACTGTTGTTATTTTTTCAGGATGAACCGATAGGGAATGCTGTATTGTACCCTTACCGGCACACCACGCTGCCGGCCAGGTACGAACTTGGCCAACCTCGTTACTCGGATGGCCTCTTCGTCACATCCCCCGCCAATGCCGCGAATCACTTTGGGATTTACCACTTCTCCCTTTGCACTTACAATAAATTGGATGACAACCGTTCCCTCGATTTCTGCAGCAAGGGCTGCCTTGGGATACTCAAGATTGCTTTTAAGCTCGGCCAGTGAACCAATAAGTTCAGGCATCTGCTCTACGGCTACAAAGAAATCCTCTTCTTCAGCTTCCTCATTCATATCAATAGATCGGGGCGGTTCAGGAATTTCCAAAGCTTCATTGATCTGAAACTCAGCATCAATATCTAAGATTTCTTCTTCAAGAACAGTACTATTGGGCACTTCAACCGGCACTTTTGGCACGGGCGGTGCCGGCGGACGCTCGGTCTGTTCGGTTTTTACGATATCTTCCATCGTGATTACTTCTTGCTGAGAAACCTCCGGAATATAACCATCCCCAGAAGACGACAATGGCATATTTGTGGCCAGGATAAAAATCAGGAGTGAACCAATCATTCCAAGCTCAAGTAAAATGGTATGATACTTTTTCAGGTCAATGGGAAAAAATTTAAATCTTTTCATAATGCCTCCTTTCCTCTTAAGAATTTTAAGGCAACAGCTATTTTAAGACAAGATACTATTTTATATGTATATTTGATGAATTTTATAAAAAAAATGGAAATTATTGTCTTCTCTAAATCTAGTGCGTAGATTACTTTGTTCTCAACTGTATATCCCAATATCCCAATCAGTGCAGATTTAGCATATCTGCCTTCGTATATATTAGTTGGATCAATACTTAATCCTAACACAAATCAGACAGATGGCTAAATCAAAAGTTTTGCGAAAGGCTACGTTCAATCCCAGGATAAAAACCTACCTGTTACTTTACGGAACCCTGCTAGCTATTTGTACCATCGTGGGCATCGCCTTGCTGCCCTTTTACTTCTTACTGGCTCCCATGCTCATCAAAAAGTATTTTAACCGGCTCAAGGCTGAACTGACCACCCGTGCCCTTTGTTTTGAAAAAGGAGTCATTTTCCACGTAGAGCGAACGATACCGTTGGATAAAATCCAGGATTTAACCTTCAAAGAAGGGCCTCTGCTCCGATACTTTGGATTAAGTGTACTCCGGATTGAAACGGCCGGCAACAGCGGACAGGGACAGTCCGATCTCACCTTAATTGGCATCAAAGACGCCGCTGACTTTCGGGCCCAGGTACTTGAGCAGCGAGATGTGGTCACTGAAAACCGTTATAATCAACCATCAAATGAGGACAACGGCAACGTCGTTAAACTACTTGGTGAAATCCGCGACTCGCTGAAAGCCATCGAGCAGAAAATGGGTAATTAGTTCCATTCCATCTGACGACTGGGCTTCTCATCTGATGAATGGAGCATGTCAACAGAGATTTATTGCAGTAAATCCCTGCAACGGATTATAACTACTAACGATTGTATCATCCTGAATTTATTTCAAGATCTTATATAACAATATTGGAGATTCTGGCTGGCTTATTGGCTGACGGAAGTATCCACACTTCAGTCTCCTCGAAAAATTAATTTAAAAGTTATTTACTCATCCGACTTCAAATACAGAACTCGGATGAGAGAAATGCCCTCGGCACTCTAGCTGGCGTCCCCATTTCAGCTTATTTAAGAAACGTACTTGGTTGAAGCGTGGACGTTTCAACCAGCAACAGTGAAGAGCCGGGGACTTTGCCACTAATTACTATTAGACTCCTGCATCGTCTTACCGGCCAACTTATCGTTATAGTAATAAAATAATCCCATCGCAATTCCCCATTGCACTAATACGGTAGCAAGCGAGAAGGTACTAATTGGATTATACCATGCATCTACCGAAGCTCCTTGGTAAATCCACCAGATCAGCAGTGAGATCACTTCAATGGGCACGATGTACTTTATGATGAAATCCCACCACTTGCCCAGCGTGTATTCTCGTTCTTCGGTATTTATTAACTGTGAGCGAAATTGTGTTGGATTGAATTTGATGATAGCAAATGACATGAAGGCTCCGGACACGAGCAACCCAATACCCCAAACTGAATCTTGATTGACCAAAAAATCTGTCGAGATTGCGGAAGGCAATCCAAATAGAAAACCAGTGATACAAACAGCTAATGTTGCTCGTTTTCTTAAGACTCCTGCATCAACCAACACACGATTAGCCAGTTCAATCATTGAAATAAGCGAACTAAAGGCTGCAAAGGTGAGCCCCAGGAAGAACAGAATCGCGAAGATTTTACCGCCGGCCATTTCGTTAAAGAGTTGAGGCATCCACATAAAAGTGAGTCCTGTTCCCGCCGGGCCTGAACTCTGCATGAGGTTTAGGATCTCGCCGTTACCCATGCTGCTTCCAAGTGTCCCAAAGACCGTTGAAAAAATAGTAACTGCCGCAAGCAGGGAGACGATGTTATTTCCTATGCCAGTTTGAAATGCACTCATAGTGATATCATCCTGTGATCGCATATAAGCAGCGTAGGTCAGGATCAGCCCCCAGGCAGCACCCGTATCCCAAGCATTTTGAGTTAAGGCCTCTATCCAAACTGTTGGCTTAGACAACGTAGACCAATCAGGCGTAAATAAATACTCAATCCCTTCAAAACTTCCGGGAAGTGTAACCGCGCGAACCATCGCAATAACAATTACAAATAAAAGAGAAGGGATAAGCACTTTGTTAATTCGTTCAATAGAGGAAATGCCTTTATAAACAATATATCCACCGGCACTGATCATCAGCGCGTGAAAGACCGAAGGCCAAGCTGTTCCCTGGAATCCATACCAGATGGCCTCAGCCTGTTCAACATTTGCCGGCAATTCCGCGGTGATAGATTTAATAAAGTAGTACAATGCCCATCCTGCAATCACACTGTAATAGAACATAATAGCCGTGGCTACAAAACCAATGAATGCTCCCATCCAGGCGTACTTTTCGCCAACCAGTTTAATAAAAGAACCAATTACGCCTTTTCGTCCATTGCGGCCGATACCATATTCAGCAATAATTAGCGGAATAGAAAACAAAAACAGACAGCAGAGCCAAGCAATCAGAAATGCCCCAGCTCCCTCTTGGCCACCATTTTGTGCAGCAATACGTGGAAATCGCCAAATATTGCCGGTCCCTACGGCAATTCCCAGTACGCTCAGGATTAGCCCTAATTTTGATGAGAAAAGTTTATTGCCGCTGTTATTGGAACTCATACTGTTATCAATTTGAATAAGGATTTATGTCAGCAATGAAAACATCAGCGACTCTTTTTAATGATTTTTTCGGGGAGTGGCAACCCCTTCTGCAAACTCTTACCAGTTTTAAAATATTCGGCTTCTTTTCTCGTTGGAAAAGTCTTACAAAAGATGGATTTTTGGGACGTAATCACATTTTGATTCCATCACACCTATGGCTATTATTGCCTGCTAGTAAAAGAGAATTAACTTGCATTTAACTAACTAGGCGCGAATGTTTTCGAACCATAAATCTACCAACCGTACTTTAGCCCTATTTATATTTGTTGCTTCTCTTGTACTGTATATGCTGACTATGGCCCCCACAGCCAGCTTTTGGGATGCCGGGGAATTTATTGCTGTTGGCCATGGCTTGCAAGTCAATCACCCTCCCGGGGCACCTTTCTACTCGTTACTTGGACGGCTGTTCTCTATGTTTATGCCCGCTGCCTATGTTGCGGTGAGTATCAACTTTATAAGTGCGCTTAGTTCTGCTCTTACCGTTACCCTTCTATATCTTATCATCGTTCGGCTGGTCCGCGAATGGAAGGGGGATCCAGACAGCATGCTTAGCATTGATAAAATTGGGATGTACGGCGGTGCAATTTTAGGGGCCTGCTCTTTTGCTGTTACTGATACTTTTTGGTTTAACGCGGTTGAGGCCGAGGTTTACGCCGTCTCAATGTTCTTTACGGCCATGGTGGTTTGGCTTGCCCTGGTATGGGCCGAGAACCACGATGAGGAATACAATGAACGCTGGCTTATCCTTATCGCCTATCTGTTTGGTATTGCTCTGGGCATTCACCTACTAAACCTGCTTGCACTGTTCTTTGTAGCGCTGATTGTCTACTTTAAGAAATACGAGTTTGAAATCACCTCGTTCCTTGTTTTCAGTGCCATATCATCAATCGCCTTTTTGGGGATCTACCCGTTTACTGTTCAGACGTATCCCGTTCTTATGGAAAGCGTGGTTAACGCCAGCTATGGCCTTATCGGTCCCATTACCTTTACTATTTTTGTTATTTCAGTGCTGAGCTGGGGACTATATTATACACATACGAGAGGATACCGGATGGCCAATATTGTGATCCTCTGCTATGCTATGATCATGATAGGATATTCTTCCTACTCTCTCATCTTTGTCCGCTCTATCGCAGATCCCCCCATTGATGAGAATGATCCGGAAACCATTTCATCGTTTATCGATTACATGGAACGCAAGCAATATGGAAACACCCCCTTGTTGACCGGCTATACCTATGATAGCTCTCAGGGCTCAGTTAATCGCGAAGACGAGGTCTTTTTTCCCCGTCGCTACTCTACCAATCCCCAACACGTACAGCAGTATGCACAGTACTCCAGCGACTGGGATTTCTTTTGGGATTACCAGGTAAAACACATGTACATTCGCTATTTCAACTGGAATTTTATTGGACGTGACTCTGATATCCAGGATGCCGGTTGGCAGGCGGGCTTCACCGAAACAGACAACGAAGACAATCCAGCACATAACAGCTACTTTTATATTCCATTCCTGATTGGTCTGTTTGGAATGCTGTTCCACTTCCAAAAAGACTGGAAGCGAGCCCTTTCTGTGATGGTGCTCTTTATATTGACGGGTTTTGCAATCATTGTCTTCTTGAATCAAACGCCCATGCAGCCGCGTGAGCGAGACTACGCCTACGTGGGTTCGTTTTTTGCCTTTGCCATATGGATTGGTATGGGAGGCATAGGATTCGTAGAATTAGTTAAAGACTATCTAAAGTCAAGCAAGATAGCTGCCTATGGCTTGTTGGCAGTACTCTTCGCCGCTAGTCCCGTATGGATGGGTATGCAGAACTACCACGACCACGACCGCAGTGAGCGTTACGTAGCTTCGGATTATGCCTATAACCTATTGAATTCGGTAGCCCCCAACGGTATTCTTTTCACAAACGGAGACAATGACACCTTCCCGCTGTGGTACCTGCAGGAGGTCAAGGGCATACGGACAGATGTGCGCATCGTCTGCCTGAGCCTGCTCAATACCGAGTGGTATATCAAGCAGTTGCGTGACCAGTGGTCCCATGAGTCGCCCCCCCTCCCTATCTCGCTTACAGATGATGAGATTGATGACATTACCAGTGGATACTCTCTCCACGAGCCAGATACGCTCTCCATACCGGTCAATAAAGACTTGTTGAAAAGTGCCTTTTCCAGCGATAATCAGTATGAAGAAAAGCTCGGCGTAAAGCCTACAAAAGATGTGAACTATAACCTGGAAGGCGTTGACTTTGGAATGCCGGTAGACTCACTTGACAACAACGTGTGGTGGTACTACGAGGGACGTCCCATTGGCAAAGACCGTCAAGGCAATCAGCGATACTACACGCAAGTACAGGATGAAGTAATCCTCGACATCCTTAAAACGAATCGTTGGCTACGCCCCGTTTACTTTGCAAATACGGTATCAACGCCAAGTCAGCTTAACCTGCAACCCTATTTCAGATTTGAGGGCAAGGCCTTTCGGGTGGTACCCAAGCGCCACAACAATGCCAATTACGGTTGGGTTGATCCGAGTATCCATGCCAAGCGACTTAAAGAATTCCGTTTCCGTGAGTGGAATAACCCGAATGCCTATTTCGACGAAAATATTCGCAGAATGCTCGGCAACTATCGGTTCAGCGTAACTGAATTAGCCCGTAAATATAATCAGATAGGCAAACCCGACAGCGCCGCATACTGGCTTAAATGGGGAGAAGAAAACCTCCCATTCCGGGTTAACGATAATAATATCCAATCGGTAGTGCAGTATGCATATGAATATGCCAACGTTGGCGATACAACCAATGCAGCTGAGTTGGCGCGCAAGGCAAAAAACCATGCCCTGAAAAACCTCAGGAAAAATATGGGCGACTACGATAATATCCGCTCAAAAGTATCTGAAATACAACAGAAAATTCAGCAGGCTCGTAATAATGCCAATATGAAAGCCCAAAAACGACTGCGTAATCGTATCCAGAATATCAGTTCTCAACGCCAGCAGATTGGTCGAGAGATTTCACGGTCCATCTATCAGTTGACCGTTCTCCAGCGGATTTATTACATGAATGGAGACAATGAGCAAGCCAACGATCTGGCCGAAGAGGTGAACAGCATCACGGGCTCCCGACTTCCCTTCCCCTCAACGAAAGAGGAGAACAAAAAAGAAATGGACAAATATCCATCGCTCTGAGGTTTTGAAGTAAATAAGTATGCTGTTATCTAAAATCGAAAATTTCTAATTCTGTGTTGGGAATAGTATATTTCACAGAATCAAAATTATGATTGCATAAGCTTCTTTCGCAATGGTTCATCAGTTTACCAAAGAAAATATTGATGCTATCGCAGATGTCCTCGAAACACAGGCCAAGCCACTGGGCAATGATGTCTATCGCCTTGAGGTGAAGAATGAGGAAGAAAACCGAAAGTTAGCTCTTGAAATTCATCTTGGGCTGGATGTCAATGGTGAAGAGCTGAATATGGTATCGGTGTATGCTCAAAACACCTTTTTGCAACTTCATAATTGCACGGCCTTTATTGCCAGCGATATGCTAAAGCAGGTTACGTTCTTTGGACGCCAGCAGAATCGCACCTCTGGACTTATTGTTGAACAAGGCGCCGGCTGCAGCCTGTACGCCAACGTAAGTGAAGCCGTACTCAACAGCGATTTCACCCAGCTTCCCGAAGATCTGATGATGTGTGCCATTGCCCTCTCGCTCACAGAGTCGGTTGATAATGATGATTTCTCATTTGACGAGGACGAAGATTAGCACATGGCTGATCCGCAGCCCGATATTAAGATTTTCAACCAGACTGATCACTCCCTTCCTTTTGATGAGGCAGTATACACGAAACTGGCTGAATCCATATCAGAAAAGGAACAATCTAGTTTTTCGTTTATAGAGGTTGTCTATGTAGATGAAGATGAAATTGTACGTATCAATCAAAAGCATCTGGAGCACGATTACGTAACTGATATCATTACTTTTCGTTACGATGAATCTTCTGGCAACGAAGACATCGAAGGTACATTATTTTGCTGTGCTCCACGCATCGTTGAACAGGCTGAGGAATTGGGGGAATCCACCGAAAGAGAGTTTTTGCGAATTTTTATTCACGGTCTGCTACACCTCATCGGCTACGAGGATAAAACCAACTCTGCAAAACAAGAGATGACAGACAAAGAAGATACCTACCTTTCACTGGCCGAATCGCTCTAAAAGAACTCTTGCCAGGGCTAAACTACTTACCCATATTTACGTATGGTATTATTGTGGCTAAAATTAGAATAACCTGCTATGAATGAAGAACAGTTGAGCACTGACGACAAATCAGATCGAGCCGTGGAAAGTGCCAAAGAGAAAACGCGGACGCATGCCCAATACCTATGGCAGCTCGTAGCGCGACACAGCAGAATTGAAGATCTCACTAAGACCTCATCAGCGCCTCGTACGCAACCGGGCAGAAAAAATATATATAGTTCGAGCCTGGTTAATATACTTTCGGCTGTCCCCTATTTTTTGATTCTGCTTTTTGCCGTTTCTTTTTTCTGGGATTTTGAAGGAATGTCGACACAGTTTTGGGGATTGTCGCTTCAATTTGAGGGACTTCTTAAAATACTCAGCGTAAGTGGTTTAATTGGCTTTCTCACAAACTGGCTGGCGATAACCATGCTTTTTAAGCCGGCTCAGAAGCGTCCGATCCTGGGACATGGACTCATCCCCGCCCAAAAGGATCGCATCGCCTACAGGTTGGCCCAGGCCGTCTCTGATGATCTCATTAATCCCGAGATCATTAAGCAGAAAATCAGTGAATCAAATATTATCGGTCGCTACCGAGAGCAATCCACCAAATACATCAAGAGTATTATCGATGATCCGGAATTCCGTTCCGACCTCAAGCAGTGGGTGGTAGAATACCTTGATGAGATGATTGCTGATCCCGAAATTCGTGGTGCTCTGGCCGAACGGATCCTGCTGCAAATTGAGGAGGCTATTCACGACAAATCATTCGAAAAAGTAGCGCTAAAGGCTTATAGCTACGTAAAGGGACAGGAGATGCAGCACATCATTGAAGAAGCCCTTGTTCAAATTCCTACCAGTGTAGAAAATGGACTGGATAAAATCGACGACCTGCTCGACCAGCTTCCCGGTAAAATTGACGAGCATAGTGATGCTATAGAGAACATCGTAACCACACTGCTTTACAAGCTTATCAACCAGCTTGATGTTCATACGCTGGTGGAGGAAAACCTGCGCAGCTACGATGAGCAGCATATCTCTAATATCATTCGAACCGCGACCAACGAACAGCTACGCTATATCCAATATCTGGGGGCTGTACTGGGATTAATTGGTGGTTTTGTGATTTGGGAGCCACTGCTGAGCATTATTGTACTAGCGACACTATCGGGAAGTGTACTGCTGCTGGATCAGTTGCTTTTCAACTATGTATCAGGTTCTAATTAATCTAAGAACCTTCAGTTACTGTTTTATCTGATGACTGATGTTGTCATCTAATGAATAAAAGGGAAAGAGACTTTTCACTCATCCGAATTCAAGCCTAGAACTCGGCTGAAATTCGATCTCCGCTGTTTAAAATGTCCACACTTCAATCCCTACCAACCGCATTCTCTTTGTGATTCCGTGCTTCCATTGATGGTCCTCTTAGATGCAATCAAAACCGCCGATGCTGTAGCGACGGAATTTGCGAACGTACTTCTCTTATTTTGTCAGGATTTATTTCAGCCATAGCAACACCAGGCTCTGTTCCTGCATCAGCTATTACTTTACCCCAGGGATCAACAATCATGGAATGTCCCCAGGTCTTGCGATTTTTGCCGTGCATACCCGTCTGTGCCGGAGCAAAGACATAGCTTGCGTTTTCAATAGCGCGGGCTCTCAGCAGCGGTTTCCAGTGATCTTGTCCCGTGGTATATGTAAAAGCAGATGGCACTGAAAGGATTTCAGCGCCCGCATCTACTAACCTACGATAGAGCTCAGGGAAACGAAGGTCGTAACAAACAGAAAGGCCCCAATTACCGACTGTTTCATTTTTAAAAGCAGTTGGGTTTGTTTGCCCTGGTTCCACATAATCCGACTCCCGATAGGCTTCATCCTTACTCAGCTCTACATCAAAAAGATGAATTTTATTATAAGCGGCCAATTCTTGCCCCTCCGGTCCATAGAGTGTGGCATGATTTAAGACTTTACCATTAGCCGCGGGCACCGGATAACTTCCACCCACTAAATAAACACCAAACTCTTTAGCAGTTTCTGATAAAAAAGTAGGCACCTGCTCGGCAATCTCATCCGCCTGTTCCATCCGCATGGATAGTCCACCAAGGAAAGCAAAATTTTCGGGAAGACCCACGAGCTTGGCACCCTGATCAACAGCTTGCTCAATTAAATTATTCGCCTGATCGAAATTTACTTCCAGTTCTTTCTGGCTATTCATTTGAATGACCGCAGCTTGATAAATAGATGAGAACATAGTCTATGGTTGTATTTAGGTTCTTTGATCATGTTAAAATAACAAAGGTGTGACATTTTTCATGCCACACCTGAAATCTAAATAAACCAAAAACTGTAGTACACCTCGGAGGTATACTACAGTTGAAATATTCTATTTATTATTCTTCTGCGGACCGCGATCCAAATATTCCTGATACAGTTGCGTGTGACGACTAACCATCGGAATTTTATTGCCGGAGATAAAAACTTGCGTTATATGATTCATAGGCTCAAACGGGTCTCCATCCGCAATAAAAAGGTTAGCCTGCTTGCCTTCTTCAATACTACCGAGCTTATCCCCAACTCCGAAAATTTCGGCGGAATTGATGGTTATGGCCTTCAGGGCTTCTTCTTTGCCTAAACCGTAATTTGCAGCAAATCCTGCGTGGTAGGGCGCATTCCGGACGTTCTCAACGCCGCCGGTTGCAATGGCTACTTTCACTCCCGCCTCATGTAATTTACCTGGATTTTGATACGGACGTTGGTAATTGTCATAGTCGCGCTCAGGCGTATAAAGCGTGGATACCAGGCATGGCAGCCCCGCTTCGGCAATCTCGTCGGCCACACGCCAACCGTCCTGCACACCGGCCAAAATAAATCGGGCATCGGGATGCTTTTGGGTCCATTCAATAGCATTAAGGATATCCTGCTTGGCATCTACCGAAATAATCACTGGAACTTTGCCATTGACTACTTCCTGCATCGCCTGCATTTTCTTGTCGGCATCGGGCTTCTGCTTGTCATCGGGATTCTTCTCGTAGGCCGTCACCATCTTGTCGTAAAATTCGGCCTTCGACCAGAAGTCGTTGAGCTCCTTAATATTTTTCTTATAGTCCTTTTTCACCTCTTCTTTGGAGCGGTCATCCCACCAGCCTCCTTTCTTAGAGGTTGGCCAGTTTAGGTGTATTGCAGCGTCAGGCGAAACAGCCATCGAATCAGGCGAATAGCCGTATAGATCAATCAGCGTAGCTTTGCCCGCCAGACGACCCGATACCGGCATCGAAATCACATGCGTTACACCATTTACTCGCGTAACGGGAATACTCACACTGCTTGGATTAATGGCTGTAAACGCACGTACATGGGGATTGAATTCTCCCAGTTCAGCCTGATCATTGGTCACATCCACAGCCCCAATTTCCTGGAGGCCGAGCTGTGTTCCGGCATCCATAAAACCAGGATACACATGCTTGCCGGAGGCATCGATCTTCTCATAATCCGAACCGATCTCTACATCCTGCCCCACACCGACGATCTTTTTGCCATCAATGAGAACCGTTCCGTTTTCTATTACCCCATTGGTGACAGTATGAATGGTTGCGTTTGTGATCGCAAACTTACCGTACTCAGCTTTCTCGGTAATTTGCGCCTCCGCACTCATCCCCACAAATAGAACCAAGAGACAAGCGCTCAAAATTGATTTGAAATACTTCATAATAATATCTGCGTGTTTACTCATTTCAATTAATTACTTTTGTACTTCATGCCCTTCTTGGTAAAGCGGATCTTAGCTCCCTGCAGACATGTCTTGCCGTGACGACCATTTTCGTTGTACCAGCGCTTGTCTGTCTCCTCAAAATCGGTCTCAGGATTGGTCTCAAGGCGCATATCGTTGGGATCCTCGGAGCGATCAAAGTACTTCTTGCCATCTATATAAGTCGCTTCAGCAGTGCTGTAGATACTTAGCGGATGTCCGCTCCAGATAGCCACGTCGCCATGCTTGCCTTCTTCAATACTGCCCACCTTATCGTCGATACCCAACTGTGTCGCTGGATTGATGGTGATCATCTTCAGCGCATCCTGCTTTGAAGTGTTCCCGTAGTGTACCGCCTTGGCCGCCTCGTGGTTGAGGTGACGAATCAGCTCTCCGCTATCGGAGTTGATACTGTTTTTAACGCCATTGGCATTCAGGATGGAAGCGTTATACGCCGTCGAATAATAGACTTCAAATTTATATGCCCACCAGTCGGCAAAGACCGAGGTGTAAGCATTGTTCTTTTTTAGTTCTGGGGCTACCTTAAACGCCTCATTGGCATGCTGAAAAGTAAAGTTTTCGATCCCGTAATCGTTGAAGACCCGCATCAACATCATGATCTCATCGGCACGGTACGAGTGTGTATGTACCCAGATATCGCCTTCAAGAATATCAACGAGCACCTCCATACGCTCATTTTTGGCAACCGGAACAGGTGGATTTTTACGCTCACCATTTTCGTAGGCTTCTTTGGCTGCCAGATAGGCCTGACGGTTTTTCTTGTAATCCTGAGCCGCATCAAAATTATCACGGATTACCTGTTCAACGCCCATACGTGTTCGTGGTTTCACGTTAAAACCTTGTCCGTGTACCCTGGTGGGATTTTCGCCCAACGCAAATTTGATTGTCCGGGGCGCGCCATCGAAGCGCATCTCGTCCATGCCAGTTCCGTAGCGCAGTTTCAGCGTTTCGTTTTGTCCACCAATAACATTGGCCGATCCATGCATCAGGTGGATAGACGTAACGCCGCCGGCCAGCGCCCAATAAATATTAATGTCATTGGGATTGATGGATTCCTCCATTGACACTTCAGCCGTCACAGGATTAGTCCACTCGTTGACATCGACCGCGGCAATGTGAGAATGCGCATCGATGATGCCGGGCATGACATATTTCCCCGAGGCATCAACTGTTTCAACGCCACGCGGTGCCGACAGATCTTTACCGATCTTTGTGATGATACCATCCTCGATAAGGACATCGGTATCAGCTTTGTTACCGTTTGTTATCGTGATGACCGTCCCGTCCTTAATCAGAACCGAACCAGTCTCCTGTGCATAGCCGGTCAGGCTCAGGCACAGTGCAAAAATAGATAATAATACCTTCTTCATAGTTCGAGATTATTTAGAAGATTCAAATTCCATTATCTGGCCATTAGAAACCGAATATTGTGCTTCAGTTTCATCATCCAAAAATGATTTAGTAAAAACCGTAAAGTTGGCAATGCGTCCCTCTTCGAGATCGCCTAACTTTTGTCCGTAACCAAGGACATCAGCTGTAGACTGGGTAAACATCTTCAAGATTTGCTTCCCGGAAAGGTTACCCTCTTCCTGAAGGGTTTTCAGGTTTTTGTGGATATCAGAAAGATCCAGTCCGTTGGATGCATAACCGACTTTTACACCAGCTTCAATCAGTTTGTTTATATTCTGCACATATGCTTTATAGGCCTCCTGCTGACGCTCCCGGAACTTGCGCATCTCCTCGGTCACTTCCTGTACTTCTTCTGCTGGCTTCTCTTTTTCTTTCTCTTCCCCCTCTTCTTTTTGGGAGGCCCGCCATTCGGGCTCTTCGGGAAGGTCTATACTAGCCAAGACCGGGATATTCCGTTCCTTCAGTTCATCAGCTTTTTTATAGGCTTCTTTACCAGAAATTAGTACGGCGTTGAATTCAAGCTCATCCTGCAGCCAGAACATTCGTTCAATATTTTCTTTGCTGTCCGCTACAAAATAAAATGGCTGCTCTTGATCCATTACCGGATACAGCGCTTCAAGGGTCTTATTTTCCTCGGGAGCCGGATAGTTCGACGACACTGAAGCAAAATAATGCTCCTGTTGGTTCAGGGCTTTGGCATCATGAAACAATTGGCGAAACTCACTCATAACTCCCATGGTCGTCGAGGGATAAGCTTGTCCCTGCGCTTCTTCGAACTGGGCCAGTACACCAATACCAGATTTCAGTACATTATCTTTGGTCTTATTGCCCTGGATAAAAAACAGGTCCACTTGTCCGGGTAGCATCTGCCCTTTAAGTCCGAGGCCTGCCGCAGTAAATCCGTGTTTGGGAGCTTTGGTCAAAGCGTCGGCTCCTGCCTTCATCAAACTAGCGGGACGCCGTTGCGGCTGGATTCCGGCTCGCTTATAACCTGGATCGCCAGGACGTTCGGGCGTATCTACATCCGGCACATCGGGACTTCCCCACTGTGCCAAGCCATCAATAAATCCAGGATACACATGCAGGCTGTCACCGCCATCCCGTACATAGGCATCAAACGGAATAGACACATTTTTGCCCACATCAGTTATGACCCCGTTTCGCCAAACGATGGTGCCACTTTCAATAGTATTACCGTCTGCAGTATGGATCGTCACATTTTCAAACGCCTCAGCGGGTGAGGACTGCGACCGTACCTGCAGCGAAAATACCATCAGAAGGGCGATACAAAGAACTGTAATTCGCGCTAACTTCATAAGAAAGGTATTTAGGTTTAGTGTTAAATATTGAGATCAAATAATAGCATTTTGCTATCTATTCTAAAGTCCCCAAACGATAAAAGTTGTAAAGGGAAAAAGCAGTATTCAGTGAACAGTGATACTTTTGGTTTAATTGTAAACTAATCAGCAATTGTGTTTTTGATGGAGTCATATACTGTCTACTGAAAACTGATCACTGTTCACTGCCAACTAATCAAACTTGCATAACACCCGTTTTAAATTCTTCGATGTCGGGATTGTGATTTGCGCATTTGATGGCATGGGAAATGCGATCGCGTGTCTCAATAGGATTTATTATTCTGTCTACCCAGAGCCGAGCTGCAGCATAGCGCGCATCGGTCTGATGATCGTAGCGCTCGCTTATCTCTTTCATAATCTGCTGTTCCTCTTCCTCGGTGATCTCTTTACCCTGCTTTTCAAGAGAAGAAACCCGAATTTGGGTCAGCACTTTGGCCGCTTGTGTACCTCCCATCACTGCAATCTGGGCCGACGGCCAGGCGTACATAAACCGTGGATCGTAAGCTCGTCCACACATGGCGTAGTTGCCGGCGCCATAGCTGTTGCCCACAACAATTGTAATCTTGGGTACCGTACTGTTGGATACGGCATTCACCATCTTGGCCCCGTCTTTGATAATACCCCCATGCTCGGCCCGCTTTCCGATCATAAACCCGGATACATCCTGGAAGAAAATTATCGGAATCTTCTTTTGGTTGCAGTTCATGATAAATCGCGCGGCTTTGTCGGCGGAATCTGAATAGATGACACCCCCAACCTGCATTTCGCCCTTCTTGGTTTTGGTCACTTTTCGCTGGTTCGCCACAATGCCCACGCTCCAACCGTCAATACGGGCAAAACCGGTAATCAGGGTTTGTCCATAGCCCTGCTTGAACTCGGTAAAGGAGTCCGCATCCACAATGCAGTCGAGAATCTTATTCATGTCGTACGGTTTGCTGCGGTCATCGGGAAAAAGATCGAAAATATCAGTAGCATCCCGGGCCGGCTCGATGGCTTCCTTGCGATTGAATCCAGCTTTGTCAAATGGACCCATTTTATCGACAAGATCACGCACTTGATCGAGGCACTCCTCGTCGTCTTCCACCTTGTAATCGGTTACACCACTGATTTCGGTATGAGTTGTAGCGCCACCGAGCGTTTCATTATCTACATCTTCTCCAATAGCTGCTTTCACGAGATAACTGCCAGCTAAAAACACGCTGCCGGTTCCATCTACAATAAGTGCTTCGTCACTCATGATTGGCAGATACGCTCCACCAGCCACACAGCTGCCCATAATTGCGGCAATCTGGGGAATGCCTTTCGCGCTCATCACAGCATTATTGCGAAAAATGCGGCCAAAGTGCTCTTTGTCAGGAAAAATCTCATCCTGCATCGGTAGATAAACACCCGCAGAATCCACCAAGTAAACAATTGGCAGGTGATTTTCCAGGGCAATTTCCTGGGCACGTAGGTTCTTTTTAGCAGTGATCGGGAACCACGCTCCAGCCTTTACCGTCGCATCATTAGCCACGATCACACAATCTCGTCCCGAAACTGTTCCCACACCGGTTACGACACCGCCAGAGGGACATCCACCCTCATCTTCGTACATCTCATAACCAGCCCATAACCCCAGCTCGTATAGGCGTGTGCCCTCATCAATCAACATGTCGATACGTTCACGGGCAGTAAGCTTACCCTTGTTGTGATGTTTTTTAATGCGTTTTTCTCCCCCACCCTTTTTAATCTCAGCTTCCGTTTCATTGATATTTCGGATGAGCGTTTTTAGATCTTGCGGCGAGGTAGTACTGGAATCTTGAGAACCCATATTTACTTCTTATTTAATGAGATATAATAGTTAGCAATTTTGGAGCGTTTCAAAATAAGATTTTTTAGCAATCGCAAAAGCATTGATTGTGTCTATTTCGCTCCAAGTTCATTAATTTCAACTGCAGTGTGGCAAACAATCCAAACCAACCGGATATTCAAGTGAATAACTTTAAAATACATCTGTCGGCGGCGCTACTGTTAACTATTTCGTTAGGAATTGTTTCCAACCTTTGGGCTCAGCGCAACGTGAGTTATCGCGAGCTTACCATGCGTAATCAAGACCAGCCTGTTTCATTTGAATTCATTACTCTGCCAGGCAACAACGATGAAACTGTGACATTCACTTCTGTTTTCAGCTTTTCACACAGCTTTTTACCATTCAAAAAGACGGGCCAGCGTAATTCTGACAAGCAATTTTTCAGTACGGTCAATCTCAGTATGGAGGTGTTTAAGGCCAACAAACGATTTAAGAAACGCAAAAGGGATGAAAACATCTCTGTTGATGGCCTTGAGCCGATGGGACGCGCGTTCTGGTCGGATACCGCCTATGCCAAAACATACGAGCAGAGCCAGTCCAAACAGAAATTTCTTACAGGTTATCTGGATGTAGCGCTTGAGCCCGGCAGCTATAACTATGTGTTGCAAATGAAACGGGGAGAAGAGACTGAGAGTCGTATTTCACGTACCCAATTTGTCAGGATTGAGCCATATGACGAGATGAAGATTGGCAATATCATCCTGGGAGACCAATTACAAACTGATCGAAGAACATCTCGACTCCAACTTGTAAACCGGGGCAATAATGTAGAATATGCCAAAGATTTTTACCTGATGGCATATATTCCGAGCTATGAGTCCAACGCTCAATACTCGCTCAGTATTAACAAACTTAATGTTGTGGATAAGGATACGAGCCGACAAAAACAGGTATTCGCCACGGACTTGTCCCCAGATCAAATTCGTACGGGAATTAGACCCTCTATTTCATCCGGTGACAAAGAAACGTTTATCGATCTTAAATCCGATAACAATGGATTTGCCTATGCACTGCTAGAAGTACCAAACAGTAATTTTGCCAATGCCCTGTACCGGGTGAGCATCAAAAAGAATGACAAAAAGTTGGTATCACAAGGTACCTACCGTTCGCTTTGGATAGATATGCCAACAAGCCTGCTCAACTTGGACGTGGCCATAGATATGCTCCGATTTATTGCTGATAAAAAAACCATGGACAGGCTATCAAGAGGCACACAAATGGAACGTGAGAAGAAGTTTCGAGAATACTGGGAGAAACAAGATCCCACGCCCAACACTGAATTTAACGAGCTGATGGCCGAATATTATCGGCGCATCGATTATGCCTACAGGAATTTTACTACCGACAACACCTTGGGCTACAACAGTGACCAGGGTAAAATCTACATCAAGTTTGGACCGCCCCAGAATATTAATCGAAAATTCCCCACCGAAGGAGCTACAACTGAAATATGGACCTATAAAGATCGCCAATTTGTCTTTAAAGCAACGACTGGTTTCGGAGATTTTAAGCTGGTCAAAGATCAATCGAAGTAACCTAAAGTTTTGATGAATCAACGTATTGCCATAAGCAGCGGCGACTTCAATGGCATTGGCCCGGAGGTTGTACTTAAAACCTTGCAAGCCAATACTTTAGATGGGATTACCCCCATTATCTTAAGCAATTCTTCCGTCATTGATTCTTATGCTGATACCCTAAGCTCGGATGTATCCTATCATCGCATCCGATCCATTGATCAAGCGGAGGAAGGTACCACTAATCTGCTGGAAAGTTATGGCGATGAAGATGTTGTTGTGAGCCCTGGTGCCTTTACCAAACAGTCAGGCAGATGTGCGATGCTGGCCGTTGAGAAAGGAATTGAACTGTGCAAATCTCAGCAGGCTGATGCCTTGGTGACAGCTCCGATATCGAAAGAGGCGGTAAATCTTGCGGGATATCACATTCCCGGCCATACTGAATTCCTGGCAGAAAAAACCGGCATTAATGATTTCATGATGATGCTGGTACACGATAAGCTCCGTGTTGGATTAGTGACGGTACATATTCCCATCGCTGAAGTTCCCAAACATATTTCGGAGAATACAGTTAAGAAATATGTTGCAATCATGAATAAAACGCTCCAGCGCGATTTCAATATTTCTTCGCCCAACATTGCCGTGCTGGGACTTAACCCCCATGCGGGCGACGGCGGTATAATTGGCTCTGAAGAGCAAGAGGTAATCCGCCCTGCCCTGGAGCAATTAAAAGCTGAAGGGATGAACGTCAGTGGTCCACAACCGGCGGATGGTTTCTTTGGTAACCGAAAGTATGAGCAGTGCGACGGTATCTTAGCGATGTATCATGATCAGGGACTCATTCCCTTTAAAACACTTTCGTTTGGCGCCGGTGTTAACTTTACGGCGGGCTTACCCATCATTCGGACGTCCCCTGACCATGGCACAGCATTCGATATTGCCGGTCAAGACAAAGCCAATCCCTCCTCATTCAACGAAGCTTTTAATCTGGCAATACAGCTTGCTGACAACCGAAAATCTGAAACTATAAAACAATGACAGAATCGCAGGAAAGGCCCGAATATTCAAAGCTGGCAGACATCTATGATACCGTCATGCAAGATGTCAACTATGAGCTATGGGCTGATTTTATCGATGCGATTATCCAAAAGCATCATCCGAAAGCTAAAAGTATTCTAGAGCTTGCATGTGGTACTGGTTCTATCTCGCTATTCCTTGATGAGCTGGAGTGCTACGATGTTACCGGTACCGACAAATCGCCCCAGATGATCCAAAAAGCCCGTAAAAAAAATAAAGCCATGTTCTGTAAAGTGGATTTTGAGGTGATGGACTTTCTGGACATCAGGCTTGAGGAAACATTTGATATCGTTTTTTGCGTCTTTGACAGCATCAATTATCTGCATTCCGAGGAAGAAATTCTCAAGTTTTTGTCCGAGACAAAAAAGGTTCTGACTCCAGAAAGCCTACTCATTTTTGATTTTACGACTCCCAGAAATTCAATGCAGGCCATTGAATTTCTGAATAATGAGGAGGGATACACCGAAGATAACCACCGATATTTTCGATTAAGCAGCTACGATGCCGACAAAAGAATCCACAAAAACGAGTTCCGCATTGAAAAGTTGGCCGAAGACCAGGAAACCGTAGTTGAGCAGTTTCGGGAAACGCATCATCAAAAGATCTATACCCTCCAACAAATGCTTGATATTATCGATCAAACGACGTATAACATACGTGCGAAATACAGTGGCTTTGACTTCGAAGAAGCTGATGACATGAGTTTACGAATTACAATGGTGTTGCAATGTCCCAAAGATCAGTAATTGAATTTTCTAATGTCAGCGTAACCTACGATCACCGTCCGGTGCTGGACAATATCGATTTCAAGCTCGAGAACGGTGATTTTACCTATCTCATTGGGCAGACCGGAGCCGGCAAAAGTTCTTTTCTGCGCCTCATTTATCGCGATCTGCTGCCCGACAGTGGCCGCGTTAGAGTAGCGGATATGGATGTTACCAATTTGCCTGACAAAAAAGTACCCTATCTCCGCCGGCGCCTTGGCATTGTCTTTCAAGATTTTCAACTTCTGCCCGATCGTACCGTTTATGACAACGTAGCCTTTTCGCTACAGGTAACCGGGGAAAAGAGCAATTTCATCAAACAGCGTGTACTCGAAGTACTGGGGATGGTAGGGCTGAGCCACAAACGCAAAAATATGCCTGAGGATCTTTCCGGCGGCGAAAAGCAACGCATTGTTATCGCCCGTGCCCTGGCCAATGAACCGCGTATCATGCTGGCTGACGAGCCTACAGGGAACCTGGACCCCGAGGCCTCAGCTTCTATCATGGAACTGCTGAAGAAAATAAATAACCGGGGCATGGCCGTTCTAATGGTGACACACGATTACGATACGGTCAAACAGTATCCTTACCGAACGCTGAAACTCCAGAGGGGTAAAATACACAAGGTGGACGCAAAATCCCTTTAGGCTTTTTATATTAGTATAACATTACAGAGTAGTTATCAAGGTTAGTTTTTGTGTTGAAATAGTGAGTATTACATAAAAAACTACTTTATGACTGTTCACCGAGTGATTTTGACAGGGATCATTATTTTAGTTTTTAGCGCCATCTCAGTTCATGCGCAACAAAAAGTAACTACTCCGCAATATTTCCAAGAGTTTTCGGAAGCCCAGCAGAGTACCAACGCAGCGTATAACAACTCCCTTGACAGATTGGCGCTGCAGTTTGGATCCAGTATCTTTATCGGAGCCGGTGGAGGAATTCTGGGTGGGCTTGCCAGCACAGCATTTGTACCCAATGAGGGCAATTCTGCTTCTGGATTTGCCAACATGGGCGCATTCATACTGGGAGGATACGTAAGCTATACGGTATTTTCATCGCTGGGCACCTATATTGTTGTAAATAATCAACAATACGATGCCTCCTTCGGTAACATCTTACTGGGTAACCTTGTAGGATCCGCTGCAGGACTTGGAGGGCTCTTCATTATGGGGAAATCATCTGCAGAAATAGGAGCAGTATTTGCATTTGCCTTTCCTGTTATTGGCGGCATGATCGCCAATAGCCTCAGCATTGATAAAAGATCCACAAATAGTACAGCAGTGGTCAACATTTCCGGGGATAATACCTCCCTTTCCACACCTACAGTCAAGTTAACACAAATCAATAATTCGTTGGCTCCCCAAGATATATATTCTCCCACCGTGAAATTACTGAATATCTCTCTGTAAAATTAGTATTTGGGATAATATTTATCCAGTTTGACGATACACAAGACTGGTTCACTAGTTCTCGGAATTCTCTTGTCAATGATCTTTCCGTGGGATCCGTCCGGCTAGTTATTTCTGATACCGTCAAAACTTTTTCTTCTCCTTCCGTCAGATTGACAACAATAGGAAGAGAAACCTTTCTACCCACCAATGAAATATATCCGAACGGCAAAACTGTTAAATATTTCATTGTAAATACGTTACTTTGGATTAGACCAAGAATCTTGTTTATAACCTCTGAATCAGTAAAATGAATCTGCGTGAACGAACGCAAAAAGTGCGCGAAGCGGCTCTTCGATTAGGGTTTAATGCTTGTGGATTTGCCAAAGCAGGCCGGCTCGAAAAAGAAGAACGCCGTCTTCGCGAATGGCTCAATCAAGATCGGCACGGCACAATGGGCTGGATGGAAAATCATTTTGAGAAACGCGTAGATCCCACCAAGCTTGTACCCGGATCAAAATCAGTGGTATCAGTAATTGGCAGTTATTTTCATCCCAAACACAGGGAGCAGATGCAACAACAAAATAAGCCGCAGATTGCCAAGTACGCGCAGGGACGGGATTATCATAAAGTGTATAAGAATAAGCTGAGAAAGCTTTTTGCGGAGACCAAAGAAATGCTGGGCGGGCTAGAGGGACGCGTGTTTGTTGACTCAGCTCCCGTACTGGATAAAGCATGGGCGGTCCGTTCCGGTCTTGGCTGGATGGGCAAAAACTCCAACATCCTTAATAAAAATATTGGCTCGTTCTTTTTTATCGGAGAAATGATCGTAGATGCTGAATTTGTCTATGACAGTCCTGTCACTGACCACTGTGGCAGCTGCACCAAGTGCATCGATGCCTGCCCTACCAATGCCATCTATGAGCCCTATCGCGTAGATGCGAATAAATGTATCTCTTATCTAACTATCGAACTCAAAGAGGAAATTCCCGAAGAACACCGCGATGATCTGGGTGACTGGATGTTTGGCTGCGATATTTGTCAGGATGTGTGTCCTTGGAATCGCGATGCGACCTATGGAGAGATGGAAGATCTATTTCCCCGCGAAAAGCTGCTTGACAATGACATCAATTTCTGGGAAGAACTCGATATAAAACAATACGACGATCTTTTTGAGGGAAGTGCTATTCGAAGAGCGAAGTTCGAGAAATACAAAGACAACGTGGCAGCTGTGGCAAAAAATGTGAGAAGGGAAAAACGGAAAGTAAAAAATGAAAAGTGAAAAGTTTCTTCCTTTTCACTCCTTACCCAGCTTTTAAAATTTATCCTTTTTATCTTTGAGAGCTTTATACAACATTTCACGAGCGCGGAAGATATGCGCCTTTACCGTACCCAGTGGCAGGTCTAGCACATCGGCAATTTCTTTGTAGCTTTTTTCCTCCATATGCCGCAGTTCGATAACTTTACGGTACTTTTCCGGTAAGTTATCAATAGCATTCTGCACAATTTTCTGCCGCTGTTTTCGGATGATATTACGATCCGTGCCGGCCGACTCATCCGGAAGCTGCATCTCCATTTCGCCATCCTTGGTTTTCATCGGCTCATCAATAGAAAGAGTCTTCAGCTTTTTCTTGCGCAGATAATCAATGGTATGGTTGGTCGCAATACGATAGAGCCAAGTCGAAAAGGCGTAATTTGTACTGTAGGTATTGAGATTATCAAATGCCTTCACAAACGTCTCTTGAACCAGATCCTCAACCTGTTCGCGATCCTTAATCATCTTCAGAATGTGGAAGTACAGCGCACGCTCGTACTTGTCCACCAATTTCTTGTACGCCTTTTCATTGCCCCCAACAGCTTTTTTAACCAGCACATCATCTTCGAGGCTGCTTTCGGAAGGATTTTCTCGAGGCGATTCAGATGCTTGCGAATTTTGGGAGTTAGAATCGGACATACCTTAAAAAGGCAGAAATATTTACTTGGAATTCACTTTCGCGTCAAACTTACTGAATGTGTCGCTTTATTCCCATTGAAAATTTATTACGCTAAAGCCCTTTTTCTAAAAAATTTTTAGTAATATTAAATAAAGGAGAGAGATATGTTAAAAATAAAAGTTAGATACCTCTCTTAAGACTCGTCACTTAATCACAAAATAATCATTAGAGTTATGAAAAAAATAGTAGTAGGGACTGTTCTATGTATAGGTTTTATGATCTTTGTTCAGTCAAATGCAAATGCTCAAACCTTTAAAGAAGGTGACCTAATAGTAGATGCAGGTATTGGGTTGGGATCAACCTATTCCTGGAGTGGTCTTGGTCTGCCTTTAGGTGCGGGCCTGGAATACGGTATGACCAATCTAGAGGTAGGATCTATTGGCATAGGTGGTAACATAGGATTCGTCTCGGGTAATAATCTTACCATTTTTTATATCGGGGGTCGCGGCAGTTATCACTTTAATGAGTTACTGGAATTAGAAGATGACAAAGTTGACCTTTACGCCGGCTTGGGAATTTATTACCGAAACTTTAATTACTCAGGAGGCAGGTCCTTTGGAAGTGGTCTTATTGGTAGTTTTCACGCTGGTGGAAGGTATTATTTTTCAGAAAATCTGGCGGGCTTTGCTGAACTTGGCAACAATTGGGCATGGTTGAACGTCGGAATTGCTCTAAAAATCTAAAGCCGTCTTTGTTACTATAAAAGGTCAGTTCATATAACTGGCCTTTTTAATTTGCTCTTAAGCACGTATGCCTTTCTTATAAAAAGCAGGAATAGCCTAAGGCAATTTCAGATTACCCTTCACTATTACTAACTATCGCTCCGTGCCGAATACCTCCCGTTGAGCAGACAACTGACCTGAAATCGTATTTTCCCATAAACTCTTCCAAGATCAGCAAACCCGCCAGGAAAATATCGGCCCGCCCCTCCATCACCGTTGGATATGTTTGACGCAACCATTCAGAACTATGCTGCTGCACCCGGCTGATATATTTGGCAACAGTTGCTTGTGATATCTCATAGCCATCCAATGATGAAGGATCATAAGCTTCTAACTCCTGATCAATATACGCCAGTGAGGTGACCGTACCGGCCACACCGGTCAACGAAGCCTCATCAACAAAATTAAATTCGAACTCCTCAAGGACTTTTTGGATGGCTCTTCTGCATTCACTCAGTTGTTGGAAATTGGGCGGATCATCATTGAGAAAACGTTCGGTAAACCGCACGCATCCCATATCATAAGAATAGCGATCGCGGACAATCCTACCGCCGCCTGAGGCAACTTCAGTGCTCCCACCTCCAATGTCGATGACAATATGCTGACTATCAGCCGTACTGCCAATTACACTATAGGCTCCCAGATAGGTCAACTGGGCTTCTTCAAAACCACTCAGGATCTCTACCTGCCAGCCAGTTTGTTCAGCCACTAAATCTAGAAATGCACTCCTGTTACTGGCATCGCGCACGGCACTGGTGGCTGTTACCCGAACGGCATCAACCGCAGGAAAATGCTCCTCAATATTCTCCTGATACTCTAGCAATACATTTATAACCCGCTGCATGGCCTCATCCGAAAGCCGGCCGTTTTTATCCACCCCTTTTCCGAGGCGTGGAATACGCTGTGCCTCATGAAGAACTTCGAGGTTTCCGTTACTGACCTTGGCAATCAACAACAAGGTGGTATTTGTGCCAATATCAATCGCTGCTTTCATCATTCCACCTTTTTAGCCTGTATAGCGATCCACTCATTCTCCTGAATAACATCAACAATCTCAAAGCGATCCTGTAGCTGATTCATAACAGCTTCTCTGTCGTTCTGCAGTAATCCAGACAATAAGAGTGCACCACTGGGACGTAAGGCTTTTTCTAAATCAGGTAGAATCTCTAGTATCGTGTTTCGCTCAATATTAGCCATGACAATATCAGCCTGCTCTCCTTGGGAAATAACTTCAGCCGATCCCTTTTTGACAGTTACGAAATCAGCAACCTCATTGAGCAGAATATTTTCTTTGGTGTTTGAGATGCTCCATTCATCAATATCAAAAGCCAGTGCATATTTTGCCCCGAGTTTGATGGCGGCTATCGAAAGAATGCCGGTTCCGGTGCCGGCATCCACAATCCTGTCATCCTTGTGTACCACTTTTGGCAGTAGTTGAAGCATCAGACGGGTAGTCTCGTGATAGCCAGTGCCGAACGACATCTTGGGATCTATCTCCAACATAATTTTATCATTGGGAGCAGAATCGGTCACCCAAGTCGGCTTAATAAAAAACTGTCCCACCTCCTGCGCCTTTATCGTCTCTTCCCACTGTTCGTTCCAGTTTTGATCGGCAACTACTTCTTCTGATTCCACAAAACCGTTACCGGGATAAGCCGCCAGCAGTTGGTCGATGCGTTCCCGATCGCTGACCCCAAAATCTTCCTTAGCTATATAGGTAATAATTTGATTATCACGCTGTTCAAAACCATCAAAGTCCATATCAAACAGCTCGGCAATGAGGTTTTCCTGATACTTATCCTCAACCTCAATAACCAATTTGATATATTTCATTTGTAGGACGCTGAACGTTAATTAGAGTGATTTATGCGATTATAAATAAGCTCTGCCATAACATTACCAACTCCGCCAAGTGTTTCTTTACTAATAATCGCCATGTTATCACGATGGGTATGCCAGTAGGGCGCAAATTGTGAACCACTTTGGGTCAGGTTATGGCGGATGATATCAATGGTGGGAATCCCCAACACTTTGTTGATAATGACATGATCGTCAGAGATTGTCCTGCCCTCTTCATCCGGGAAGAGATTATTATATCCTTTTTCATCAGCAATAGTCCATAATTCGTTGACCAGCGCCGGTGCAAACAACATAGAATTACCTTCTTTGGGGAACTGCGCATCTTGCCCACCAACCATATCCAGTAAAATGCCAAATCGTGGAGAATAGCCTTTTACCGGTGGATTATTGGACCAGTGACGTGATCCCAAGAAATATTTCGAAAGGTCATCCTCTTTTCCATAATCCTCCCCGTCAAAAAGTACGATATCTACCCCAATAGGGGGCGGATGTTGTTCAAAAAGACGAGCCAACTCAAGCAATATTGCCACTCCACTTCCACCATCATCAGCACCCAGAATAGGTTTATCAATATTCTCGGAAGCTTTATCAGCACGGGGACGTGTATCCCAGTGGGCACACAGCATGATACGATCGCTACTCTGGGTATTAAAAGCGGCAATGATGTTCGTCAATGCCAGCGTATCGCCATCATAGCCTTCGGCCGTGAACTCCTGCGGATATACGCTCTGCTGACCGGCATATGATCGCAACTTCTCAAGAAAGTACTGCTTTGCTTTTTGATGTCCTTCAGAGCCGGGATTCCGTGGCCCAAAAGCGATCTGTCGCTCCACAAAATGGTAGGCGCTGTCGTCATTAAAACTGGGGACCTCCCTGCCCTGCTTCTCAAAATTAAGCCGGCTGTTATCCTGGCTGCATGACACCGCAATAAGTGCGACAAAGAAAGCGATTGCCAAACATCGACATTTAATCATTGTCTCGATGAACCATCGTTGATGAAGACTGTGCAGTGGGAAATACTATGGTATCCATGATGTTGACATGCGGCGGACGATTTGCCATAAAATGAACAATCTCGGCTATATCCTGTGCCACCAACGGTTTCATATTGTCATATACCTCGTCAGCCCGTTCTTTGTCGCCTTTGAAGCGAACCTCGCTAAATTCAGTTTCTACCAGTCCCGGCGATACCATGCTAACCCGCACATTGGTGCCGTGCAAATCTTTTTTGGTCGCCTCGGTAAACGCCTTAACAGCATGCTTGGTAGAACAGTAGACCGATCCCCCCGGATAGCTCTCATGCCCCGCAATGGAACCGATATTGATAATATGACCACTGTTACGCTCTTTCATCTTAGGAGCGATGAGCCGCGTCATTGTCAACAGCCCTTTCACATTGGTATCGATCATCGTATCCCAGTCATCGAGTTCGGCATCGTACACCGCATCCGTCCCTTTAGCCAGCCCGGCATTGTTTACCAAAATATCGATGGGATTCGACAGTCCATCTACAAACGACTGGCAGGCCTCACGATCCCTGACATCAAAAGAGGCAATCTCAACCTCTATAGCATACTCCTGCTCAAATTGCGCTTTAATTTCTTTGAGACGCTCCGTGCGGCGCCCGGTGATTACAACGTTAGCCCCTGATTCAGCAAAGAGCTCAGCCGTAGCTTTGCCAATTCCAGCTGTAGCTCCCGTGATAAGCACCCATTTGTCCTCTAACCTATTCTGCATGTCAAAAATTTTTAATTAACCTAATTGTTCGACGAGTCGTGCTGCATTAAAAAGTTTACCCTCTTCAAACGTATCCGCCATAAACTGCATACCATATGGCAATCCGTTCGAATGGGTCCCTGCCGGGACGTTGATCCCACAGATACCGGCCAGGTTGGCCGAAATTGTGTACATGTCATTGAGATACATCTGAACCGGGTTATCCATCTTGGAATCAATATCAAAAGCTGTAGTTGGCGCTGTAGGCGATACGATCACATCTACATCTTCAAAAGCCTCGGTAAAGTCCTGCTTAATCAGGCGACGTACCTTCTGGGCCTTGGCATAATAAGCATCATAATAACCGGCACTAAGCACGTAAGTACCAAGCATAATTCGCCGTTTCACTTCGGGACCAAATCCCTCAGTACGGCTTTTCTTATACAATCGGATGAGCGAGGAATCCAGATTTTCCAGTTCTTCAGTCAGTTCATTTTGCTCATCCCCCTTGGCCTGCTTGATTTTCTGCTCCAGGGCTGCCCGTTCTTCCTTGAGATCCTCTTCCACTTCTTTAATGTCAGCACGGTGTCCATAACGGATTCCATCATAACGCGCCAGATTACTAGAGGCCTCAGCTGTGGCCAAAATGTAATAAGTAGCAATGCCGTATTTCATGTGTGGCAAATGAATAGGGACCAACTCAGCACCCGACTCTTCCAGTTCGCTAAGCTTGTCCTGAATACCGTCACGAATTTCTTCATCCAATCCTTCGCCAAAATACTCTTCCGGAACACCAATGCGTATGTTAGGTTCGGGATCTTCAACAAATCGTTGGTAATTGGGCACCGTACGGCTCGAGGAGGTATTGTCATTGGGATCAAATCCGGCAATAGTTTCGAGCAAAATTGCCGCATCCTTGACGCTATGCGTAAGCGGACCAATACAATCGAACGATGAAGCAAAAGCCACCAACCCATGACGAGACACACGACCATAAGTGGGTTTTAGGCCCACAACGCCGCAGTACGAAGCCGGCTGCCGAATAGATCCCCCAGTGTCGGACCCAAGAGAAGCAGTGCAAAAATCGGCAGCCACAGCCGCAGCACTTCCGCCCGACGAACCGCCCGGCACCTTCGAGGAATCCACCGGATTGTGAGTGGGTCCATAAATGGTATTTTCTGTAGAAGAGCCCATGGCAAACTCATCCATGTTCAAGCGTCCCATAAGGATCGCATCTTCATCTCGAAGACGTTCAACAACCGTTGCATCATAGACGCTTTCAAAATTTTCAAGAATATGGGATGCACAGGTGGTCTGCTTGTCCTTTTCGCAGATAAGATCTTTGACGCCAATGACCATACCGGCCAGCTTGCCGGCTGAACCATCATCAATACGTTGCTGGATCTGTTGAGCACGTTCTAAGGCATCTTCAGTATCTAAGCTGACGACGGCATTAATCTCATCGTTGCGCTCTTCAATATTTTGGATGTAGTTCTGTACAATTTCAGGTAGCGTGATATCACCAGATTCCAAAGCCTGTTGAATCTGGCTAAAGTTAGAAAAACTCAATGGGATAGATATGCTTTGTTAATTAGTCTTGCTGTTCTTCTTTTCGGCGGTTTCTTTATCGCTTTGACCTTCAAATCCTTCTTTTTCGCCCTCTTCAATTTCTTTTTTGATCTCATCAGAGGCTTTTCGGAATTCTTTAATACCTTGGCCTATTCCTCTGGCTAGTTCGGGAATACGTTTGGCCCCGAAAAACAAAAGAATAACTAAGACTATAATAAGAATTTCTGGGATGCCAGGACTAAACATATAATATTACGGGTTATTTTGAGTTTGCATTATAGAATTCGAAAGATAAGGATTTTTTTTTAGACCTTTGAGTCATTCAATAGAAAAAATAATTGCATTTTCCTTAAAAAATGACTTGAATTTAATGTGTTAAACCTTTTATTAACGTGCTAAGAATTTTAGTAGAACTCAAAACCAAAACCTGAAGTACTTTTTTATGATTTGGACTGTTGAACTAGCGGCTGCATTGGATGATGCGCCTTTTCCTGCAACCCGAGAAGAACTAATTGAGTGGGCAGAACGTACTGGCGTGCCCCAGCAGGTGCTCGATAACCTGTATGAGCTTGAAGAAATCCAGGAAGGAGAAGACGTAGTTTATGAAGGCATTGAGGATATCTGGCCGGATTACATCAGCAAAGAAGATTTCTTTCACAACGAGGAAGATGAAGGCTTTAATTACGATGACGTTTAATCTCCTAACGCAATAAGAATTTTCCAAGCGGTTGCATGGCAATGATCATGCAACCGTTTTTTTTGAACCATGTAAACCGTTCTCTTGCCTCTTGAAAATAAAGATAGGCTTATTTTTTTCAGCGTTAACACTCTGGAGTGGACTATTTTTCGCCTGTCCAGACCAAGCTATGTCTCAAAATAGCGCTGAAACAGATACTACGGATAAAGTAGTTCGCATTATTCGCTTTGTTGGCAACGATAATGTGAAAGACAACACACTTGAAACGCTCATTCGTACCCAAACGAATCGCGAATTTTTGGGTATTCCTCGCTTTACTCCCTGGTACTTTATATGGCAGCTCACCAAAAAATTTGGAGAACCCCCTGCACTGCTCAACCGGTCAACCGTAGCCAATGATATAGAACGAATCAAACAGTACTACAAAACGGTGGGTTTTCTGGAGGCAACCGTCGATACCAATATCGTCGAGTTTAAAAAAAATCGTGCAGAAGTCTCTTTTTTGATTGATGAAGGTCCCTCATTTTCAATCAAGACGGTAAAGTACGCTGGATTGCCACAGTTTCAGGATTCAACCAAGGTGCCCCGTTTTTTAAATAACAGCCCGTTAACACGGAAGCGGATCAATGACACTACCTATGTGATGGATCAGCGATACTCCGAGAATAAGCTCAATCAAGAACGCAACCGCCTACTGACCTTCCTCAAAAACAATGGATATGCGGCTGTACAACGCGATTCTATCAGTGTGCTAATGAAACGAGATTCCACTAACAAATATCAGCTTGATGCCCTATTCACCATCGATACAGGTAAGAAATATACCTTCGGAGACCTGTTTATCAGCTTAAGCGGTCCAGAAGACGACAGCTTGCAATACAACCAGCGGGATACTTTAAGCGGGCCACCTTTTACTGTAAATGGTAAGTCTATTTTCCTGCAAAAAAAACGCTCTGCCCAAACAAAGTTCAGTCTGCTGACCGACCAAATCCTCTTTGAACCGGGGCAAACCTTTAACAACTCGCTTTATATCCGCACAATCAACGAATTTCAAAACCTGGGAATGCTCACCGTGCGGCAGTTTGGGCTCAGTGAGGATGGGTCTCTGCCAGACTATTCCAAGGAAGATATTCCGGCCATGTTTTCGTTGCAGACATTACCCAAACATTCAGTCAACCTGAACCTTTTCGGGATGGAACGATACGGCTTTGGATCTGGAGCAGGTATCACCTATACCAATAATAACCTGTTTGGAAAGGCCGAAAACCTACAGATCAGTCTTAATGGAAGTTTCGAATACGTCACCTCCGATAAATTTGAAGAAATTGCCCCCGACTCCGCAGCAGGATCCTACGATGGACAGTTTTTTCAGAGTTTCGAAACACGTATTGAATACTCCCTGCCCCGGCTCATCTTTCCCTTTGGAGGACTGGACCAGAATCTCTTTTTCTCCAATAGCCGCACGCGATACTCCTTGTCCTTCACCCGTTCTGATCAGCTGCTGTTTGACATTAACTCCGACATTCGGTTCAACGTCCGCTACGAAGTGCAGCACAATAAGCGTTTTTCCAGTTACCTGGATCTTATTGAACTCGATCTCCTGGATACCAATCCCACTACCCAGTTCCGCAACGCGCTTCGCGAAGAATTTGGCGAAAATTCCTTTGAATATCAGCGAATCCTGGAGGACTTTCGACCCCAGATATCATCCATTCTACGCTACACTTTCCGTAGTCAACGGACCGACCTGATAAAACGGAATTATGGCTACTACAGCGAATATTCTATTGCCTCTGGTGGAAATATCCCTTACCTGAGCGATCGATTTATTGTAACTCCTGATACCTTGGAAGGAAACTTGCCGCCGGTTTTTCCCACCAGTCAAAACAGTTTGGCTTACAGCCGTTTTGTGAAAGGTACGGCCGATTATCGACGCTATATTCCTATCTCCAACAATGCCGTATTTGCTTATCGTGGATTCATGGGACTGGCATTTCCTTATGGCAATAGTAAATCCATCCCATTAAACCAACGCTTTTACGCCGGTGGAGCCAACGACATTCGTGGATGGGATATCTACAGCCTGGGACCCGGAGCCATTCCGCTGGATGATGTGACCATTAACGGCGGCGAAATCAAGCTTCTGGCGCAGACCGAGGTCCGCCAGAGCCTGATCAAAGATTTCCTGTCAGCCAACTGGATTGGCGCTTGGTTTACTGATGCGGGTAACATCTGGTACGGGCCACGGACCGAATTCCCCTCCTCTGGCTCAGGCTCTCAAACGCAAAGCCAGCGGAAAAAACAACTCGAATTGGGTAAATTCCAGTTCGATGAATTCTACAAACAGATTGCAGTAAGCTCGGGTATTGGGCTACGCCTGGACTGGGAATATGTGGTAGCCCGTTTCGACTTTGCCTTGCGCATTCACGACTTGCAAGATGGTTGGTTTAAAGATAACACGCCTTATTTTACCTTTGGTATCGGCCACTCATTTTAGCAATACGAAAAGTTGATATAATAATGTTAAATTGCGAAGCTGCATATCGCTACTTGTAATTAAACCACCACTCATGTTTGGTTCCAATAGGATAGAAAAAGCCAAAAACAAAGCGGATCTTATTTTCAATTCCCGGTTCCTACAGAATCTGACCACGCTCGAGCGGTCGGAGTTTCTACAATATTGCCACCGCAGACAGTACAAAGAAAATGAGCATATATACTATCAGGGTGATCCCGGCACGGGCATGTATTTTGTTGAAAAAGGCAAGGTGGAACTTATCGTAGAGCCGGAACCTGGTTCTGAAAGCGATACCCAGAGCTATATGATTGAAGCTCCCGAAAGTTTTGGAGCCCTCTCCATCGGCTATGAACTGCGGCGCATATCCAGTGCCAAATGTATGACAGACTGTACACTGATGGGCTTCTTTAAGCCAGATTTTGAAACGCTTAAGAAACGTCATCCTACTATCGCCGTTAAGTTTATGGAAACACTGGCAATGATTGCGATGAAACAACTCGAGATCGTCACTAAAGAGCTCAAAAAAGTGAGCTCGGCCGAGCGGGCATTTTCTCTGCAATTCGAAACCTACCTATCACCACGAGAAGAAGACGCATAAAAAGATCACAATATGGCAGTAAAGAAAGGAGCTGAAATTGAGCTCGACATTGATTCAGCAGCATATGAAGGCAAAGGTATTGGCAAATTAGACGGTCAGGTCGTGTTTGTACCCAATACGGCACCGGGCGATAAGGTCAAGACCCGCATCATCAAAAAGAAAAAGAGCTACCTCGAAGGCAAGCTGTTAGAAGTGATAGAGGAGGGCCCTGAGCGAATTGAACCCAAATGCCAGCACGCACAGCATTGTGGCGGCTGCAACTGGCAGCATGTCTCCTACAAGCACCAGTTGGAGTTCAAGCAGGAGCAGGTGCAAGATCACATGCACCGTATTGGTGATTTGACGCACCTGGAAGTAAATGAGACGCTGGGCTGCGAGGATACCTTTTATTATCGAAACAAGATGGAATACTCCATGGGTCACAAACGCTGGCTGAGCCGTGAAGAGATCGAGCGCGATGAATTTGTAAGCGATCGCTGTTTTGCCGCTGGATTACATGCTCCCGGCCGTTTCGACAAGATTCTGAATATCAGCGAATGCCACCTGCAGGATCCCGTATCCTACCAAATCCTGGATTTTGTACGTAGTTGGTGTAAAGAACGCGACATCCCGCCCTTCAATCGCATTGACCACGAGGGCTTTATGCGCAACCTGGTGATTCGTAAAGCCTATCATACCGATGATCTGATGGTCAATATTGTGACTTATCAGGACGATCAGGAGATTATCAAAAATATGGCAGATGCCCTCTTGGATGAGTTTCCTCAGATCACCACAATTATCAACAATGTGAATGACACCCGGCGGCCAACCGCCGAAGGGCGATATAAAAAGATTATCTACGGTCCGGGCTATATCACAGACAAGATTGGTCCCTACCATTTCAATATAGATGCCAATGCCTTTTTCCAGACGAACACGCGTCAGGCTGAACGACTGTATGAAGTAGCTAAAGAGTATGCTGGTATTCAGCAAGATGATGTTGTTTATGATCTGTACTGTGGCGTAGGAACTCTTAGCCTCTTTCTAAGTAATGAAGCTAAACGCGTTGTAGGTATTGAGTTAGAAGATGTATCTATTAAGAATGCCCGCAAGAATGCTGAGGAAAACGAGGTCGGGAATGTAGCCTTCGTCGAGGGCGATATGAAGGATGTGTTTACCGAGGAGATTACCGATGATCATGGATTTCCCGATTGCCTGATCACCGATCCACCGCGCTCAGGCATGCACCCAGAAGTGGTAGAGCGGCTTAAAGAGCTAAAAGTTCCAAAACTGGTCTACATAAGCTGTAACAGCTCTACCATGGCACGTGATCTCAAAGAACTTAACGAGGTGTACGATATCCTTGAAATTCAGCCCGTGGATATGTTTCCGCAAACCTATCACATCGAAACGGTTGCCAAGCTACGACTGCGGAAATAGGCATTCTAATCATCTGCGTCCTAAGCTCTGCTTGGGACGCTCCCACCCTACCTTTACTCCATCGGCATCATCTTCAGGCAAACCGGCATGGAAATGTTTAACTCCGTGCCTGTAGCGGTTAATTTACCCGTCGACTGATCACGTTCAAAAACCACCACATTATCCGTATCACGATTCGCAGCAAGTAAATATCCCCCGGTGGGATCGACCATAAAGTTCCGCGGGTGCTCGCCACCTGTGGGTTGGCGTCCCGCAAGCGACAGCTTTCCATTCTCTTGATCAATTTCAAAGATGACAATCTGGTTGAGATCCTCACGCATCGAGGCGTATAAATACTTGCCGTCGGATGAAACATGGATATCAGCTCCCGAAATAGCGTCTCCGTAGTCTTTGGGAAGTGCGGAAGTTCTTTGAATCGGCTTAAGGGTGTCCGCTTGGTTTTTAAAAGCCACAACAGAACCGCTCATCTCTTCGATCAGATAGGCATAATCGGCGCTGGGACCAAACGTTATATGTCGCGGACCAGCCCCCGCCTTGGCCTTATATGTGGAAACAGGGTCGGGATTTAAACGACCGCTATTTGCGTCAAAGGAATATCGCTTCACATAGTCAGTTCCTAGATCAGTAACTACCAGAGCGTCGTTATCGGGCGTAGGCAACGTACAATGAACGTGCGGCTGTTGCTGGCGTTTCTTGTTAACACTGCTGCCTTGATGCTGAATCGTCTGCTGTGACGGGGCCAGCGATCCATCACTGTTGATGGGCAACACCGACAATGAGCCGCCCACGTAATTACCTACAAAGGCGTATTGACCAGTCTTATCCACCGAAATATAGCAGGGCGCTCCGCCGCCCGAAGACTGCTTGTTCAGAAATGTGAGACTATTGTTTTTCTTATCGAATGAGAACGCACTTACTGTTGCCCGTGCCGAATCGGCCATCTCATTTACCGCATAAACGTTTTTATGATCCGGCGAAAATGCCAGGTACGACGGGTTTTTGACACCGGTGGTTGTCCCAAGAGAATCCAAACTGCCATCTCCGGCATCAAATTTATAGAGATAAATACCCTCACTGGATTCCTGGGTGTAAGTCCCCACAAAAAGGTAATACTCCTCCGCAGATTCGGTGGTCTGACATCCCATTAACGTAATAATTGCCGTTAATACTGTGAGTAAACAACGAAATAATTTCATAGGAGCTCTTTTCATTTAAGTAGGAGTCTAAATCTAACAGGCATTTGACTCTAAATCCATCCCATATAAAGACTGCCCGCAATAGCTTTAAAAGTTTATCAAATTCGTTATTATCAAAGTTATGAACATAAATATTATTGGTGCGGGTTTAGGGGGACTTGCGGCTTCTTGCCTACTAGCTAATCGAGGTCACAATGTTACCGTTCTGGAAAAAAATGAACGACCCGGTGGTAAAATTGGAGAAGTCACAGCCGAGGGTTTTCGCTTTGATACTGGTCCCTCACTGCTGACAATGCCTTTTGTACTCGATCGACTGTTCGAGGTCTGCGATGCAAATATCAACGATTACCTCGATATTCAACCGGTCAATCCCATTTGTCGATATTTTTATCAAAACGGCACCCAATTCGACTGTTATAAAGACAACGGCGTAAACATAGCGCAAATTCAGGAGTTTGCTCCCAACGACGTTCAGGCGTACAAGAAATTTCAGGAATACTCGGAACAACTTTACGAACGTACGAAAGACGCTTTCTTATTTAATCCTCTGTTTGGGCTTTCGGATTTGAGCTCACTTAATCTTACCGACTTCTTTAAGATCGATGCTTTTAAAACCGTTGCCGAACGCATCGACGGCATGTTTGAGTCCACAGAATTGCGACAGTTTTTAAAACGATTCACGACCTATAACGGATCTTCTCCTTTCCAGGCGCCAGCGACTCTTAACGTAATTCCCCATGTAGAATTAGCCATGGGCGGCCACTATATCAATGGGGGCATTTTTGAGCTGATCGAAGCACTGACAAAATTGAGTTCAAAGCTTGGGGTCACTTTCCAATACAATACTGAAATCAAACGAATTGGTATTGCTGACGGCAAAGTCTCCGGCGTCACGGATGTTGACGGCAACCACTACCCTTCGGATTTGGTAGTCTCCAATGCCGATGCAGCCGAAACGTATCTCAATTTTGTGACCGATTCAGAGGTTTCTACACTAAAGCAGAAAAAGATTTCCAGCCTTGAACCCTCCTGTTCCGGCTTTGTACTGCTACTTGGGATTGACAAAAGTTATGATGAGCTGACCCATCACAATATTTTCTTTTCGGAGGATTACCAGCGAGAATTTGAGCAAATTTTTGACGAAAAGATGATGCCCGAAGATCCCACCATCTACATTGCCAACACCTCGCACTCTAATCCCCGGCATGCTCCCGATGGCGGATCAAATCTATTTGTATTGGTCAACGCTCCTTATCTGAGTGACCAATACAACTGGCAAAAACGGGAAGATCAGTACAAACAAAAGGTAATACGCGCTTTGGAAAAACGGGGCTTAACCGATTTAGAAAAGCATATTGTCTATTCCCAGAGCATCACACCACGAGATTTCTACCAACAGTATCGCAGTAACAAAGGCAGCATTTATGGTACGTCATCCAACAGTAAATTGTCGGCTTTCCTTCGTCCCCGCAACAAATCGCGGTCGATCAAGGGACTCTACCTGGTGGGCGGAAGTACACATCCGGGTGGCGGCATTCCTCTTGTAACGCTCTCGGCTTTTCATGCCACGGAATTGATCCAGCGTTTTGAGGAATAGACTGGTTACTGGATACAGATTGCAAGATGCTGGAAGCTTGTAGCTAGAAACTTGGGGTGAAATCTCTCACTACTCAAGTCTCATGACTCAAAACTAACTAGCCCTCTCCCCGCTCACCAAGATTAATAACTTCCATATCCTGGATCTTACCATCATCAATACTAAAACGAACACAGGTGCGATAAACTTGAAAGCCATGTTTACCAGCTGCCCCGGGATTGATAAACAGCATCTTATCTTTTTCCTGGTCGCGCCCGATCTTTAGAATATGCGAGTGGCCGCACATAAACACATCCGGCGGATTACTCTCCATCTCATCCCGAATAGGAATGCAATAGCGCCCCAGCGTGCCCCCGATGTGCGTCATCCAAAAATTAATGCCCTGGCGCTCAAACCGCTGGTGTAAGGGATATTCGCTGCGGATGTCCTGGCCGTCGATATTTCCATAGACACCGATAAGCGGCGCAATTTCCTTCAGCTGATCCGCGATTTCAATAGTGCCAAAATCACCGGCGTGCCAAATCTCATCCCGGTCCTCGAAATACTCCAGCACCTGGGGATCGAGGTATGAATGTGTATCCGAAATTAATCCTACTTTGATCATAGACGATTCTTTCTCATTTTCCGCTTCAAATGATAGGGATGTTTTTTGGCTAAGTAAATCAGTATTAAAAGATCCCAATCAAAACAATTTATTGCGAAATAAAAATTCGATATGCCCTTTTTTAGCATCATCATCGTATCCTGGAATGCCCTGAAGCACCTGAAGAATTATTTACCCAGCGTAACTACCACCGATTATCCCAAGTATGAAATTATTTTGGCTGACAACGCCTCCAGCGATGGATCCAAAGTATGGGTGCGCGAGCATTATCCAGAAATTAAAATTGCCGAGCTGGATAAAAACTATGGTTATTGCGGCGGCAATAATCGCGCAGTGCCCTATGCCAATGGCGATATTCTGCTTTTTTTGAATAATGATGTTCGCGTTGAACCCGACTGGCTGCATGGACTGGGCCGCTGTTTCCAAAAGGATGAATCTATTGGTGCAGTACAGCCCAAAATGCTATCCGATGAGCAACCGGAATACTTTGAATATGCCGGGGCTGCCGGCGGCTACCTAGACCGATTTGGCTATCCCTTTTGTCGAGGACGCATTTTTGATACTGTGGAGAAAGATAATGGTCAGTACAACAATGAGACCGACATTTTTTGGGCCAGTGGTGCTGCGTTAGCAGTTCGCAAAGAACTCTTTAATCAAATGGGCGGGTTCGACGAGGACTTTGCATTCCACATGGAAGAAATTGACCTCTGCTGGCAACTCTGGAATACAGGATACAGGGTTCGGTTCTGTCCCCAGAGCACCGTTTATCACCTTGGCGGCGGCTCCATGGCCATGGGATCCCCCAGAAAAATTTACTATAACTACCGAAACAACCTGCGCATGCTCTGGAAAAACTGCAGCACCGACAGCCTGCCCTGGCGGTTTAGCGGGCGATACCTGTTGGACATTATTGCTTCCTTCCGATCCCTGTTTAAGGGCGAATGGGAAGAGTTTAAGGCTATTGGCCGAGCCCACCTCGATTTCTGGAAGGGCTTTAATGAGACGCAACAAAAACGCAGCCAATTACAAGACCGGAGAACTACCGATGACGATCCCAAAACGTTATTGCCGGTAAATATCATCAGTGAATACTTCGCCAAAGGGAAAACTAAATTTCTGGAGTTGCCAAAAGGTTAAAAAAGAAGTGTGGATACTGCAGTTAGCGGGAGGTCACCCGATCTTTCCATCTAACTCGTGTTCTATCTACTTTACAAATCCGCAATTTCCTGTATTTTCGATTAAATCCATTTTAACCGGGGATCAATAATGGAAGCATCGCGACTACAATCACTTGCCAAAAAGATTGTCAAAGAATGGTGGGTATCCTTGGTAATACTCCCGTTTGCCATCTATTCGGTTCACCACTATTACTGGGCACTTCGATATAATATTTTCTTTGCCGTGAACTACGACTACCCATTCCCTTTGGGGATTGTTCACTTTTTTATCGATAACTTTTTGCTGATTGTCCACGAAGCAGGTCACACTTTTTTGGGGATTTTTGGCAGCCGGTTCATCACCATTCTCGGGGGGTCGCTTTTTCAAATTCTACTGCCGCTGATGATTCTTGCCTTTTGCTGGGTCAACCGCAAATATATCGGCATGCAATTTTCGCTCTGCCTGGTAGGATACAGCTGGCTGGATGTCGCCGGATATGCTGCCGACGGAAGCGCCCGGCAATTACCACTTATCGGGGGATTGGGCAAAGAGGCACACGATTGGTATAATTTGCTGGTACGTATGAATGCTCTGGAACACGATATAACCTTTGGCATCGCATTTATGGGGATCGGAATCCTTTGTTATGTGGCCGCACTCATCCTCCCGCTTTTTTATAAGAAGTACGAAGAAGTGGATATTGAACTGGGATTGGATTGAGGATTACCCTTGAATTTCAGCAAGTACCTGCAATTTTTGAATCAGTACCAGCTTCAGTTGCTAACTTGATTAGTTTTGCCTTTTTCATCCCTAGGTTTTAAAGGAAAGCTCATTAAAATATGTCAGAAATACCCGGCTTTATTTCTTTGAGAGGGAAGCGTAGATTGTGCCTGACGAATTTTACAACATCAACAGAAATACTATGATCAAAAAACTTTTCCCCTTGCTGACTATTTTAGCCATTGGGATTCTACTTGCAGGTTGCTCCGGCCAAAGTCAAAAATCCACAAAAGATTATGTTGCCAACGTTGATCAATGGCATCAAAAGCGTATTCAATCGCTTAAGCAAGAAGATAGTTGGCTAAGCCTGGCCGGATTGTATCAAATTGATGATGGTACGCATACGTTTGGATCCGATTCGACCAATGATATCGTATTTCCGCCCAAAGCACCGGCTCAAATGGGAACGGTAAGCAAGGAAGGCAACCAGTTTTCATTTGATTTCGCAGCCGGCGTTAATGTTACCCAAGATGGTTCTGCGGTTTCGCAATTAGAGATTTCGCACTCCGATCAGAATGAATCCCGCAAGCTCCGCCATGGATCTCTGCTCTGGTACATTATAGAGCGCAGAGGTAATTACTACATCCGCCTCAAAGACACCAAGCACCCAAACTTTGCCAACTTTGATGGTATTGACCGATTCCCGGTCTCAAAGAATTGGCGGGTAAAAGCAACTTTTGATCCGTTTGAAGAGCCAAAAACTATTACCATACCTGACATTATGGGTGATACTTACCAGGATTCGCTCTATGGGACACTTCAGTTTAGCATAGATGGACAACAGTATAGCCTGGCACCGCTCGGACATCCCCAAAAGGATGAAGAATTCTTTATTATCTTCGGAGATAACACTAACGGGAATAGCACCTATAGCGGCGGACGCTATTTTTATGCTCCCACACCGGATAAAAACGGCGGTACCTATATCGATTTTAACAAAGCATATAATCCACCCTGCGTATTTACCGATTTTGCCACCTGTCCCCTGCCGCCGGAACAAAACCGGCTTGATCTGAATATTACCGCCGGCGAAAAGATGTATAGATAATAATTATATTTTGAACTCTGAAAGGGTTCTGAACCCTTTCAGAGTTTTGCTTTAATGTATTTATTTGCAAAGTCTCTCTCTGCGTAGAGGGAGAGGGCAAGAGAGGATCAGCCTTTCCAGTAGTCGTGCAATGGCTTTTGTTCACCAGTCACGGGATCCCGTTCTGGCAAGGCCACATTCCTGATATTCTCAAGCACTTGTGGACGTTCGTTCGGCTTATCCGTACATAAATCATAGCTCGTACCTCTGGGATAAGCACCAACCACGCGAAAGTCAGTAGAGCTGCTCTTTCGGCAATGTCCCACCCCGGCGGGAATCACCATCACATCTCCGGCTGATATCGCAAGCTCCTCTCCCCCTTCGCCGCCCATCTTTACTTGAGCCGATCCGGCAATCACCGCCAGCACTTCGTGGGTGGTACTGTGGTAATGGTGATAGGAGAAAATGCCATTCACCCAAGCGTTGCTCCAGCCATGACTGTTGAGCAGTGATTCGCACTTATTGGGTTGCAGTTGCTCTCCTTCCAGAGCATCAGCATAAACCAGCAAAGGCAAGTTGGGATTATTCGGGATGGAGCCGTCATCCTCAAAAAAGTATGTATTGCAGTTAATCATATCCATAGTTTACTATCGTTTGTCACTACTACTCCGCGGCAACCGATCCACCGTCAATGCGGTAATTCGAACCATTAACAAACGATGCCTTCTCTGAAGCCAGGAATGCCGCTACGGCTCCCACTTCCTCAATAGTACCGGATCGCTTGAGCTCGATATGCGGCCGATTATTATTCAGAAAATCATTGATCATCTCACGTTTACTTACATTTTGTTCATCAGCCATTTGTTGCATCATATTATCTACCAGTGGCGTCTCGATAAAGGCAGGACTGATCGTATTCACCAGAATGCCATCCGAGGCATACTGCTTGGAAAGGGCCTTACTAAAATTATCCAAGGCCCCTTTGCTGGCACTGTAATGTATCATATCGGGATAGGGTTGTGTGCCATTCTCAGATGAGACATTGATAATACGTCCCCCCTCCTGCTTTTGCATCAGTGGGATAACCTTTTGCGTCAACTCTACCACGGCAAATACGTTAAGCTCAAAGACCGAGCGCCACTCCTCCATTGGCGTCTCTTCAAAAGTGCCATTGTTGCCAATCGTACCAGCATTATTCACCAGAATGTCGAGCGTATCATATGCATCAGTAGCTTCACTCACAAGTTTATGAATATCTGGTGACTTGGTAAGATCTGCCGGTACTGCAAGTACTTCGGAACCGTAAGCACGCAACTTTTCAGCAGCTTTTTTAAGCTCCTCTTTGTGACGAGCACAAATCACGAGCTTTGCGCCTTCCTGTGCCAGCGCTTCAGCAATACCGTATCCAATTCCCTTGCTTCCACCCGTAACCAATGCCGTTTTATCATCAAGACCTAAATCCATAGAATGCCAATATTAATTTCATCTTTGAGTTCAAGACTTCAACAAATATTACCGTCTATGCCATTTCACGACTAACCTAAAAATGCTTTACTCCTTCCGGGATTTCGAGTTATTTTATTTAAAACCACAATTAATTCAAGACTATGTCATCAAATAAATTTTTAGGTCTGCGTACTGTCATTTACAACGTTGAGAATATTGAGAAGGCTACAAAATGGTATGCCAAGGCACTCGACCAAAATCCCTATTTTGATGAGCCTTTTTATGTGGGATTTAACGTTAGCGGTTATGAGCTGGGACTTCAGCCTATCGAGTCAGAAGATTTTAACCGAGGAAACAACGAGGTTGTCTATTGGGGCGTCAAGGATATTCATAAATCATTTAACCGTTTAGTAGATCTTGGCGCCAAACCGAATAATCAGCCCGAAAATGTGGGCGGAGAAATCATGGTCGCATCGGTAAAAGATCCGTGGGGCAACATCTTAGGCATTATCTATAATCCCGAATTCAAAGCTGAATAGCTTACAAAATGAGTCGTTTTTCTGAGCAGTCAGAACTCTATGCCCGCTACCGCCCTGAATATCCCCAAGAGCTCTATGATTTTATCCTGAAGCATCTCTCTGCCCGTCATTGCGCTTGGGATTGCGCCACCGGATCAGGTCAAATAGCCAAAGTGCTGGCCCATTATTTTGATGAAGTAATTGCCACTGACATCAGCAAAGAACAGCTCAGTCACGCCCCACAGAAGGCGAATATCTCCTATAGCATTGCCGGTGCCGAAGAATCGGGGCTGCCAGCCAACTATTTCGATTTGATTACGGTGGGACAAGCCATGCACTGGTTCGACTTTGATAAATTTTACAAGGAAGTCCGACGTGTGGCTAAACCCGAGACTCTGATGGCCGTAATCGGTTACGGAATGCTGCGCATTGATGAGCAGACCAATCCCATTATCGATGCGCTGTATGAAGAAACCTTTGGCACCTATTTCAGCAAAAACCGTAAATATTTGGATGCAAGATACCAGACGCTTCCCTTCCCTTTTGACGAAATTGAATCTCCAGACTTTAGCAATTCGCTTGTATGGAATATGGATCAGCTCGAGGGCTACTTCAACTCATGGTCGGCTGTGCAAAAGATGAAAACCGACCAACAGTATAATCCCGTGGATAAAACGATGGAACGGCTGAAACAAGAACTACCTGCCGATCAGCCATTTGAGGTTACTTTCCCAATATTTCTGCGCTTGGGCAAGGTGCAATAAAATTCAAGCTTTGTCATCCTGTCCCCTTTTTATCTTTATAGGATTACTCCGAAATCTACTTTATTCGTATCTTTATTTATTCAGTCAACTTCAAAAGGGAGCATTATGCAAACAATACTGGGATCTGGGGGCGCAATCGGCAGGGAACTGGCTAAGGCACTGCTGACTTATACCGACGACATCCGGCTAGTGAGCCGGAATCCCGAGAAAGTGAATCCCGATAACGAGGTCTTTGCGGCAGATCTGACCGATGGCAACGACACCTTGCGGGCTTTAGAGGGATCTGAAATTGCCTATTTGACGGTGGGCTTGCCCTATGACCTGGAGGTTTGGCAGGAAACCTGGCCCGCCATCATGCAGAACGTGATGGATGCCTGCGAAAGACATGGGACAAAGCTGGTCTTTTTTGATAATGTGTACATGTACGATCCCAATCACGTGGGACACATGACCGAAGAGACGCCAATCAACCCGAGTAGTAACAAAGGCAAAATCCGAGCCGAGCTGGCTACGATGCTTATGGATCGGGTGAAGCGAGGCAATTTTCAAGCCCTCATTGCCCGTTCGGCTGATTTTTATGGACCAGCAATCGAAGACTCCAGCGTACTCACAGAAATGGTATTTAATCCCCTGGCCGATGGCAAAAAGGCCAATTGGCTGGGATCCGCCAAATACAAGCACTCCTTTACCTATACGCCTGATGCTGGCAAAGCCACGGCCCTGCTGGGGAATAATCCCGTGGCCTACAACCAGGTTTGGCACTTGCCCACGGCCTCGAATCCGCCAACGGGTAAAGAGTGGATTCAGATGGTAGCCGATGAGCTTGGTGTTGAGGCACGATACCGCTCAGCACCCAAATTCCTAGTCTGGATTATTGGCTGGTTTTCGCCGGTGATGAAAGAGATGGTCGAAATGATGTATCAATATGACCGGGATTACGTCTTTGACAGCTCCAAATTTGAGTCGCAGTTTGAGATGTATCCCACACCCTATGCAGAAGGCATCAAAGAAGTGGTAACACACGACTACCAAGAAGTGAAAGCTAGCTGATTTCCCGCGGAGGCTAAACTTACATCCTGCAGTTGTATGTGTCCAAAAAACACCCGACTGCCAGTCTAGTGCTCAAACGAGAATTTATTTCGAAGCCAAGCTATATAGCAGTTCAATCTCTTCCGGCCAGCGTTCGGTATTGGGCGTCTCCAGAATCATCGGGATGTCATCAAAGCGCTCATCCTGCATGAGCAGTTCAAAACCCTTCATCCCAATATGACCCTCTCCAATGTTATCGTGGCGATCCACGCGGCTGCCCAGCTCTTTTTTAGAGTCGTTCAGGTGCATGCCCTTCAAGTATTCAAAGCCTACGGTCTGCTCAAATTCTCCCATCATCAGCTTGTAGCCTTCTTCTGTGGACAAGTCGTAGCCGGCCGCAAAAGCATGACAGGTATCAATGCAAATCCCCACGCGGCTTTTGTCTTCTACCCAATCGATAATAGCGGCCAGATGCTCAAAGGTATATCCGGTGTTGGTCCCCTGCCCGGCCGTATTTTCTATAACAGCCGTCACCCCTTCGGTTTTATCCAACGCCCAGTTCAGTGATTCGGCATTGCGCTTCAGGCACTCTTCCACAGTAATGTCATCAAGGTGACTGCCAGGATGAAAATTGAGCAACTTGATCCCCAGCTGCTCACAGCGCTGCATCTCGTCCAGGAAGGCGTTACGCGATTTTTCTAGCTGATCCTGCTCCGGATGGCCGAGGTTAATCAAGTAGCTGTCGTGTGGCATCACGTAATCCATCGAATAGCCAAGCTCTTCGCAGTTCTTTTTAAAACCGGCAATATTTTCATCCGAAAGCGGCGGCCATTCCCATTGGCGCTGATTCTTGGTAAACAGCGCAAATGCTTTGGCTCCGATTTCGTGGGCACGTTTGGGGGCATTTTCGACTCCGCCGGCAGCACTGACATGGGCTCCGATATATTTCATAACGATCAAAGATTGAGTTGGTTTTGAGTGAATCTGAAAAAATTCAAAAGCGTATTAAATATCAACTAAAACTAGAGATCCCCAGAGATTCCAAAACTCCGGGGATCTTAAATAACCAAATTTTTATTGGATTAGTGCCAAGCCCCGAGTATGAGCCCCATCACTGTGAGCGATAACCGCCAAAAAATTAATATTTGATAAATCTATAATGTGCTCCCTGTTTAGTTTTGATTGAAATAGAACTACATCCCAACTCAATTAATCTCAATAATACGAATAAAAGCAACTCCAGTTCATTAAATCATTCTATATCAGTTGATTAGCACACTGCCCTCATTCATTCTGTAGGCAAAATACCTACAGAAATTACCTTCTATCCGGTACAGTATCGGCGGTATCATCCTGCAAAATGCCATTCGTTAAATAATTATTCTGCCTATAAATAACTTTGGCCAAACAACTAAGGGAGTTCATTATGAGACAATTCATCTTGACGGGAATGATGGCGTTGGCATTACCGGTACTTTTGGTAGCACAGGGATCGGACTACCGATTTGGAACCACCGTGCGAATTAATGAAAGTGATACGATTTCAACGAATGTAATAGCAGCCGGGCAGTTCGTGGATGTATTTGGATATCTCGGTGATGATATTTTTGCAGCTTCGCGCAACCTGACCATTCACGGCTTGGTAAGCGATGATGCTATCGTTGTAGCACAGTCGGTAACGCTCCGGGGCTCGGTTGGCGATATGCTGATAGCTGCCGGAGAAACAATCGTCATCGATGGTGAAGTGGCAGGCGACCTCTTTGCAGCGGGCAATGAGGTTCGGATAGCGGCGAATGCACACATCAGGGGCAATGTAGCGCTGGCCGGCAATGAGATCATCTTCGAAGGGGGAACCGTGGACGGTTGGCTGCGGATCGCCGGCAACGATATTATGGTCAATGGAACGGCAAACAACTTTGTAGAACTCTACGGCAATGATATTGCATTCGGTGAAGCTTATAAGCCGGCCTCAAGTACAACCATTTCAACTCCACATGAGATTACCAGAGAAGACATCAAAAATGCGCCGGCAGATTTGAATATCATTGTCGAGGATCCCGATGAAGCCTGGGGAACGGCACTACTCTTCAGCATTTGGTTCTATGTGTCGATGCTTATTATTGGCATTATTCTGATTCTGGTATTCCGCGAAACGACGACCGACCTGTACCGCTTTTCGACCGAACGTTACCTACGGAACACCGGTCTGGGATTACTGTTATTCCTGGCTATCCCCATCGCTATCATCATTCTGATAGTCCTCATCCTCACTATTCCGCTTTCGTTCATTGTGATGATGCTCTACGGCCTGGCCCTGTTTGTAAGCTTCTTGCTGGTAGCTCTGACACTGGGAACCAAAAGCATCCGTTATTTCAAAGCCACAGAAGTCTATACTGATTATTTCTGGGGACTGGCCCTCGGTATGATATTAATTGCCATACTCACAGCCCTGCCCTATGCAGGTCCATTTCTCAACCTGTTACTGATATTCTTCGGCCTTGGTACACTGTTTAGTTACTTCTGGCAGCTGAGGGTCAACTCCATCTAACGGAAACGGCCCATGGAAACACTTTTTAAAAAGCTCGAACAGGTTCTCCTGTTGCCTGCCCTATTGAAGGTGATGGAATATAAACAGGAGAAATCGCCACAAACTGAGAAGGTATAACTCTTACGAATTGTAGGTTAAACTTCCACAGTCAATTACAGCGACAGCCTACATACGAATCTATCGACAGCTGTTATATTAATTACAGAATCAAGAGGGAGTATACTGAGAGAGAGAAATTGACATTTTGAAATTGCACAGTTTCACGGGCGCTACGGTGCACGGGATAACAAGCCTAGAATCAATGACCGTCGGCTTCTTCTCGGATCCATGCCCTACAAGGTACATTCGGAAGTGTGCAACGGTCTTTTTTTGAGAGAGAGAGTCTTTTAGTTATTGCATTTGTTGGCACATGAAAAGTGCTGACATCAAAGCCAGTGGTTGAGGGTGTCCCTAACGGGACTGAGATTATACCTCCAGAACTTGAATCCCGGTAATTCGGGGCGAAAGGAAATCACGGGCTTATTTTATATAATTTAACCCTGAAAGGTTTTGAACCCTTTCAGGGTTTCTTTTAGTATTTTCTAAATCAGCTCAAAATTTACAGTTCAACTACTGTTCCCTGTTCTTCCACATAATCCACGAACCGCTGATAAGTTTTATGACTGGTTATCGTCGAACGATCCCCTACCACAATCAGCTTACGTTTGGCGCGGGTCAATGAAACATTTAGCCGACGCACATCTTCCAGGAAGCCAATTGCATTTTTAGCATTACTGCGGGTCAGAGATATGATTACTGCCTCTTTTTCCCGTCCCTGGAACCCATCTACCGTTTTGACTTCCAGATCTTCGACACCAATCTTGCGATCCACCAGATCAACCTGATCGTGATACGGACTTATGACGGCTATATCCTCAGGATTCATTCCTGCTCGCAGCAGGTTATCAGCCAGCTTGGCTACCAGCAGCGCTTCCTCAGGATTTTCCTTTGATGTAGAACCCTGCCGACTACGCTCCCGGGCATCGATATCCGAAGTATCCACAAAAGTAACCGGCTCTGTGGTATTTAAAATCCGGGCAACATTATTATCAAACGAATTCTCATCAAGATCGAAATCAGAAAGCAGATGTTCTCGAACACTTTCGTCAGCCTCAAGCTGGCCATCGTAAAACTGCTCGCTGGAGAATCTCATAATATCCTGGTGCATGCGGTATTGCATGCGAAGCATACTCTTGTTCCCGGGATGATTTTCTGCCAGACGTTCAAAGAGAGTCTCTTTCAGCCCTTCTTCTATAGCCTCCATATTTTTGACCGTTGGTGGCAGCTGGCGATGATCGCCGGCCATAACCACTTTGTTGCCATGGGAGATCGGAATTAGACAACTCGGCTCGGTGGCTTGTGTTGCTTCGTCAATCACAACAAGATCAAACGATCGATTCTCTAAGAGATCGCTGGCAGCAGTACTGTTGGTTGTGCAAATCACCTGCTTGTCACTCAGCACTTCATCCACAGCCTCTTCGCGCAACTCATCGGCCTCTTCGAAAAGCTCATCGATTTCTTCCTGCAGCTGAATCCAACGGGCCATTGATCTTATTTTCTCCTCAGAAACACCTCTGGAGCTACTGCCCTGCTCAGCTAGCTGTTTGATTTTCTTGTTACTCATGCCCCGTCGATACTTGCCCGACGGATGAGTATGCTCATCCTGCTGATCCTTTAAATCAAAAGCCTTGTTACGCAGCTTTTCCGATTCCTGATGCTTCTCGTGTTCCCGGATCAGGCTGTCGAGCGTATGTTCTTTCAACTGAGGTGTAACGCGGGCCGGGTGACCTACTCTGACGGCCTCCACCCCACGATCCAGCAGAAAATCCAGTATGTTATCAACGGCCGTGTTCGATGCAGCTGTGGCCAACACTTTTTGGCCCTCGGCCACCGCCTGTTCAATCACTTCTATTGCTGTTGTTGTTTTACCGGTGCCCGGCGGTCCGTGGATAAGATGGACATCTTCGGCACCTACACTATAGGCAACTGCCTCTTTCTGCGATTCATTGAGCTGCTCATTAAACCACTGCTCAATCTCGGCTTGGGCAGACTCTTCCGGGGATTGGAGACCCACAAAGATATTTCTCAGCTCCGCCAATCGACCATCGGCATCCTGTAGCTGGACCAATGCTTCTTTCATGCGCTGATAGGTGATATCATTAACATACAGGTCCATACGCAATCCCTTGCCAAACAAGAAGCTTCGGGGCTGATCAAAAGCAACGGTCATCGAGTAATTGGTCTTTTCAACCACGGTCCCCGTTGGATTATCATCAAGCAGTGGATCTTTTCGTGAGAGCATGACCAGATCGCCAACAGCAATTTCAGTATCCGGCAGAGGTTCGCCGGAGTGCTGCCGCAAAAACTTTACCAGCTTTCCTTCCAGCGCCATACCTTCATCTCGGCCTTTCAGATGCAGAATGGCTTTCCCTTGGGCTTCTCGCTGCTCAGCAGATAAATTCAGGATACTCTGTTCGTGCTCGCGCATCTCCTGTTTGCGCTCTAGCTCTACAAGCCGGCGAAATTGATCAATATAGTTCAATATATCTTTGATGTTTGCTTGGTCTTCGACGGTCACCCTGCTCACCGAAACGCGGGAATTACCAACCTTTCGACCATCCAGCTGCGAAGCAAGTTCCTGTGCCTGGCCATTACCTACTTCTACAAGGGCTCTGGAATTTTCAATGTCAATATTACCAATTAACCCGGGATCAACATCAGTTTCCCCACTGATTGCTCCCAGAATATCGCCGGGTCCCTGGTGTTCAAGATCGGTGATTAAAATATTGCTCATGATAATAATCGAGTCTATACTATTTGCTTTTTAGTTCGCGATAGCATGCCCTAAACATGAAATATAATGGAAGCAATTCCAACCCGGATAATGACTAAAATACCGAGCCTTTTCACCGTTAATGTACTATAAATTCACCGTCAACGGCCAATGTTTGACCAGTGATAAATGATGCTTTGTTGGAATAAAACCAGACAATGGCTTCCGCTACTTCTTGCGACCGACCAAATCTGCCCATCGGATATTGGGCAACCAACTCATTGCGTTCTTTTGTCGCTCCTCCCACAAACCTATCAATCATGGGCGTTTGAATTGCACCCGGACATACGGAATTAATACGAAGTTTTTTATCAGCATAATCCAAGGCCGCGGTTTTTGTTAAGCTATTGATTCAGTGGTTGCTGGATACATATGCCGGAATACCCGTTGAGCCCAAGAGTCCCGCTATAGATGATACATTCACGATGGCACCTTCTCTACCTTTCAGCATCTCAGGAATTTCATACTTCATGCACAGCCACATGCTCTAAAGGTTGAAGTCACTTAAGCGTTTCCAGTTCTAATACTTCGTATACCACCAATTTCATATCGCTGTGTTTGGGCATCTGGTATTGAATGACCATTGAGAGATTAAATGGATTATCCACTAATCAGCGAAACTCCATGTATTACTTGAGAAAGGTAACTTTAACTTAGATATATAATGGCATAGGGTTTTAATTATTTTTTTCGTATAGTTTATTAATTAACATACTAAACGAGAGAGCCCACTACCATGCTATTTTCAAAAAAAGCAATTTAATCAGCGTGAAATCCGGCTAGTTACGGAATTTCTCGAAAAAATGATTGGCCAACACCCGGATCTTTGCCATGATATTGCTGAAAATCAAGACTTTATCTTCCTTGATCACTGGAATAATAAAATGGGATTCGCCAAAGAAGAAAAGAACCTCTACATCATTCTAAGTCTAGAATTTGAAAAGTCAGTTTGCAGTTATTATCAGCTTATCTTAAAAGATGGCGACCAACAGTGGAATGAAAGCCATATTATTGATTACCAAGGAGTGCGAAAGGCGGGCATCATTAAGTAATTATGTTATTCACCCAATGACCGAACCTTTCTTAACCGCCCTACTACAAACGGGATCAAGCTCATTCCCAGCACGGTGATCCATCCATATAAATGTGGGGCACTTACCTCTAGTACACTTGCTATTGCAGGTACATAAAGTGCTACTCCCAATAATCCTAAACAAAGTACCAACGCTCCCCAAATGTATGGATTCCGGGTGATGGTGTTATCAAAAAGGTTTGCATTTGGGCCAATCATATTGAACACATGCCACAGCTGGGCCATTGCCAGTGTTACAAAAGAAATTGTTACCGCCTCACGAGCAGGCAATTCCAGATAATGCAAGGCAATAAACAGGGCTCCCAACACAGAAAGTGTGATTATGAAACCATAGAAAGCAATACCTAACCATTGCTTTTTGCCAAGGATAGGATTATCCGGATCGCGCGGCGGATGCTGCATAATTCCTTCTTCGCCTTCGCCCACGCCAAGGGCTAGAGCTGGAAATACATCGGTCACCAGATTTAAGAAAAGGATTTGCAGCGGCAGGATGGGTAACGGTGTACCTAACAACGACGCCAATCCAACTACCATCACTTCACTAACATTACACGACATTAGGTAATAGATAAACCGTCGGATGTTCCCAAAGATGACCCTTCCCTGTTCAATGGCAGTCACAATGGATGAAAAAGCATCATCTGTGAGCACCATATCAGCTGCTTCGCGAGCCACCTGTGTCCCACGCTGTCCCATAGCTATACCAATATCGGCTTTTTTGAGAGCGGGGGCATCATTAACGCCGTCGCCAGTCATAGCCACAATCTGTCCCTGACCCTGAAACAGACCAATAAGATCAAGTTTTTGCTGTGGGCTTATGCGAGCAAAAACTGCGGCCTTCAACAACTCTGAATTTGATTTATCAGTATCGGTTACCAGCTCATTCCCGTGGATGACCAGATCGGCATTCTGTAACCCAATTGATTCTGCTATATATTTAGCCGTCGCTACCTGATCACCCGTTACCATCACAACTCGTATCCCTGCCTGATAGCACTGCTCTATAACGGGCTTGATGTCGGTCCGCGGGGGATCAGCGAGAGCTACTAATCCAACCCACGATAAATCCTGGTATGGATTTCCGTCAACCTCTTCCACTTTTTTTACGGCAAGACCGATAATACGTAATCCCTGGGCGGCTAGATCTTCATTAACCTTCTGCCAATGTTGTCTTTGTTCTTCGTCCAAAGCCATAGTATTGCCATCCATCATAACGGTACTGCAGGCTTCCAAGACGGCACCTGGAGCTCCTTTTACGCTCACCTTAAAACCCTTTTCCTGCTGATTCCAGGTAGCCATCATTTTAACTTCAGGATCAAAAGCCTCTTCCCTTTCTTCGGGATAGCGATGGCTTAGTTCTGCGATATCCACTCCCCCTTTACGTGCCACTTGTAACAAAGCGATCTCCATCGGATCGCCGGTCCCATCATCCTCTTTGGTGTTAAGCGTAGCATTATTACAAAGAGTACCAGTTTCAAGTGCGAGTCTAATATCAGCATCCAATTTGCTGTCGTGCTGCTCATCCCCGGAATCAAGATCCTTTTCAGGCTTCACCGGCTCTCTATCTGGCAGATATATCTGTGTTACCGTCATTTTGTTCTCTGTCAGAGTGCCGGTTTTGTCCGTACAGATCACTCCGGTTGAGCCTAATGTCTCAACCGACGAAAGTCTGTTGATGAGGGCATTTTTCTTACCCATAATGCGGACGCCTTTGGCCAGTGCAATGGTTGCCACAATGGGTAGGCCCTCCGGAATAGCTGCTACGGCCAAAGCTATACCAGTCTCTATCATCAGGTACATTTTTTTACCAGCTACTATACCCGATCCGATTACAAAAACTGCAATAACAAGCGTCACTCCAATCAGCCGATAGCCGAGTGTATCAAGACGTTCCTGCAGCGGCGTCTGCTCATCTTCGGCCTCTTCTACAAGCGATGAAATATGCCCAAGTTCTGTTTGCAAGCCGGTCGCAACCACGACAGCTTCACCGGCCCCGCGCGTAACCGCTGTACCTTTGTACAGCATACTACTGCGTTCTGCAAGTACCGTATCAGCCGCAACGGCCTTATTTTTCTTCGTAACAGGGAGGCTTTCTCCAGTTAATGCCGATTCATCGGCCTGGAGTTTTGAGCTATCAACAATTCGCATATCAGCAGTAATAATATCCCCACCCTCAACAAGCACAATATCACCGGGAACCAGCTTCTGGGCATCGATCTCTTGTACGTTACCACCACGGAGTACCCGCGTTTTAACTTCACCCAATTTGAAGAGGGCCTCCATGGATCGTACGGCCCGTAACTCGGTAACAAAACCAATCAAGGTATTCAACAGAATTACAACGACAATGGCCGAACCGTCGATAATTTCGCCCAGCCAAAACGCAAATAGAGCCGCGGCTACAAGAAGTGCAATAATGATACTTTTGAACTGATCCCACAAAATACTCAGTAGACTCCTTTCTTCATGTCTCCTCAGCACATTAGGACCATAATCTTGCAGACGCCGGGTTACTTCCGATTCTGACAAGCCTTGCTGCGCATCACTGTTCAGCTTCTCAAGTACCGTCTCTTTTTCCAGCGACCATGGAGATTGTATGTTTACTTTACCATCACCTGATCTGTCCATCTGTATTTACACTCCAGCTATTTGCGCTGGTATATAGCTTCTATTTATTTTTTTCACTAAAATAAAAGTGAACTGCCAACCCTATCGGTTTCCCCCTCAACAGAAGTCTCATTAACACGAGCAACTCGATATACAATTTGTTTAGCTAAGTCTTCCGGTGAATAATACTCTCTGGTCAACCCATTACGGATAGCGGCAAGCGGAAGCTCGGCAGCTATGGCAGTTCGTGGATCCTGTGTAATAAGTTGTCCACCCATATTTCGAATATCTTCTGCGCCCGACAGCCCATCATAGCCACAGCCACTCAATAATATCCCGAGCGTCTTCTTGCCATATACTTTAGCTGCAGACCGGAAAAGGATGTCGATAGAAGGCCGCATATTATTTTCGCGCATGCCCCGATGTGTTTTCAACACTTTTTGATAACCTGACAACCCTACTTCACACTGATAACCACCAGGTGCTATCCATACATTACCTCCCTCTAGCGGATCTCCATCCTGTACTTCACGCACGTTAACATGAGCCACGGAATCTAATTTTTGGGCCAAGTATGCCGTATATATGCGCGGCAGGTGTTGCACAACAACCACAGGCACTTCCAAATCATCCGGCAATTCTGAAATCAGCGAAAACAGTGTTTGTGTGCCCCCCGTGCATCCACCTATCACGACCAGTTCCGCAGGGGTATCTGCTTTGGGATCACTACCAATTTGTTCAAACGTTTTTTGGGGATGAACCAGCGTTTGCAGGATCTCCTCGTTCAAATGATGCCGTTCACGAATTTTCTTCGCTGCCTTGATAATGGGACCAAGTCGCTTTTCAAGGTGTCGTTCTGCAAATAGTATCAGGTTCTTGTGTGCCGGTTTGCTGATAAAATCAATCGCTCCCATTCGCAGGGCATTAATTGCGGCTTCGGCTCCTTCATTATCACGTGGAGAAATGACAATGACCGGCAAATTTGGAAAATTCATACGCAGCGTATTCAGGATAGTAAAACCGGAGGACTCCATATTATCGATGTTCAGCAACGCTACATCCGGATAATTCTGATTTATCACTTCTGTAACATCCTGCGACCGATCGGCCATCCAAAATACATCGAATACATCATATTTATTTAGAATATTTGATACAGCACGTCTAACAAGTACATTTTCATCTAGGATAAGCACTTTGATTGAATCCATAAGACCCTCCAATTAAACCCGCTTAACTCACCTTTTCTGGGGTATTTATTTTTCAGCTGATGTTCAATTATAGATACTACAACCCTACAATATTGTACGATCATATACCTTCTAATTGTAAGTATTACTCCTACAAAAGTTCCCGTCTTTTTTCAGCAAAAAATCAATCTCCAACTTCTACCCGGAGTTCATGTAAGTTACCGTCATTGGTCATTTTAACCTCAACGGCATTCTTTTTAACAGTAATTTTGTTACCGTCGAGCTGTGCCGAAAGAGTTCCTTTAGACCGCTTTTGAGAGTTTACCACCATAATATTGTATTCTGTTTCCCCATCCATACGTCGAATGGTTATGCTGTATCGCTTCCAGTTGGGGGAAATAAATGGAGAAATCCGCAAGGTGTTTCCCTTTAAGATCTGGAATCCCAGGACCGATTCTACCATCACCCGGTACATCCATCCGGCCGAACCAGTATACCACGTCCAGCCCCCCATACCGGTAAGTGGTGCTTCACCATAAATATCTGCTGCAACCGCATAGGGCTCCACATTATAGCGCTGCACATCCTGCTCTAGTAGAGTGTGATTCACGGGCGTCAGCATCTGCAACAATTTTGCCGCACGTTCGCGGTTACCACTTTCGGCAAATGCTTTTACCAGCCACAAGGCAGCGTGGGTATATTGGCCACCATTTTCACGCACGCCGGGGATGTACCCTTTGATATATCCAGGATTCTTCTCCGTCTTATCAAAAGCGGGAGTCAACAGACGGATGATGCCCTCCGGCTCTGAGACTAAATGCTCATCCGCGGACTGCAATGCTTTGCGTATCTTTTGGGGCGTACCAGCACCGGAAATGACCGACCACGACTGAGCAATAGCGTCAATGCAACATTCGTCGTTTTCACTTGATCCCAGCGGCGTTCCGTCATCGTAATAGGCTCGAAGATACCATTCGCCATCCCAGCCTTTGCTGTTGAGTTTTTGTTTTAGTTCCTGTTGGTAGGTGCTATACTTTTGGGCTCGCTCCTCATCTTTACGCCGTTTACAAATTGGAATAAACGATTCTAAGATATCATACAGGAAAAATCCCAGCCAGATGCTCTCTCCTTTGCCTTCAATGCCCACCTTGTTCATCCCATCATTCCAGTCGCCGGCACCGATAAGCGGTAACCCGTGATCCCCAACCGTGAGTGAGCGGTCGATGGCCCGGCAACAATGTTCATACAAGCTTGCCACCTGCTCTGTAGTTTCAGGTTGTAGATAGGCTTCATGTTCATGCTCTTTCAGCTGACGCGCTGTAACAAACGGTAATTCCTCTTTTAAAATTGAGGAATCTCCAGTATGACGGATATAATTATCCGTTACATAAGGCAGCCATAACAGATCATCGGTAATGCGGGAACGAATGCCCCGATCGGTGGGGGGATGCCACCAGTGCAACACATCACCCTCCATAAATTGGTGACGTGCATGCAGTAATATTTGTTTCCTGGTCAACTCCGGATCCAGGTAGCACGCCGCCATTGAATCCTGTAACTGGTCGCGGAATCCAAAAGCACCACCAGCCTGATAGAAACCAGTACGGCCCCATATGCGGCAGGCAATATTTTGATACTGCAACCAGCCATTGGCCAGGTAATTGAATTCTGGCAAGGGCGTTTTTACCTGAATACGAGAAAATTTTTGCTTCCAAAACTGTTTTACTATGTCGAATGAATGATCAATGGCTTCCGCGCTCCGATATTTTTCGATCAGCTTGCAAGCCTCTCCTTCATCTTCTGCCTCTCCCAGTAAAAAGTACAGGTCGATTGATTTTCCAGAATCCAAATTAAATGTAATTTGGGATGCTGCACATGATTCAAAGCCAATCCCAAATTCTTGACTTAGCTGCTGATCCTGGGCAATAGTTTTGGGATCATGAAGCGAGCGATTTCGCCCAATAAAATCCTGTCGATTCGCGGTAAAGCTGTCAAACTCAAACTGATGGGGCGTGTACAGGGCAGAAAATGCCAGACGTCCGGCGAACTCATTGTTATAATGATTACGGGCGAAAACCGCCTGCAAACCGGAATCGAAGCTTGTATGTACATAGCGAGTTGACTCCTCCCGAAATACCCCCAACACCCAATCCACATATCGAAAGATCGACAATTTCTTGCTCATCAGATCAGTATTCGACAATCGGAGCTTTACAAATTTTATAGACTCATCTTTGGATACCCATTTTCGCACGTCCTGCTCCACGTTCAAGGTTTTGCTGCAATAGGTCGAATACCCAAAGCCGTGACGAATCTCGTAAAACCCACTTCCTGCTACCGGTTCCGGCAGCGGAGACCAGAAGATATGCTCTTTTTCATCCCGGATATATATTGCTTCTCCTGTGGGATCCAAGACTGCGTCATTCGACCATGGCGTGAGCTTATTTTCACGACTGTTCTGGCTCCAGGTGTATCCCGATCCCTTCTCAGAGGTGATAAACCCAAAATCAGGATTGGCAATCACATTAATCCAAGGAGACGGCGGATAGTTCATAGTCTGGGTCTCTGGATCCATGCAAAGCCGAATAACATATTCTTGGCCCTTGGCCGTAAAACCGCCATAGCCATTAAAGAGTTTCAGATCATCGCTATCGGGAGCACAAGCATAATCGAACTGGTTCTGATCCACCGGATGATATAAATTCTCGTCTTGTCGAACATTGGATATCCCATTGAGTGAGTTCAAACTCGGCAGCTTGCCTTTCAGCACCACACTAGCCACAGAATCAATCAAAGTGCGCTCATCCGGACTTAATTCGTCCGAACGAATCACAAATATCCCTCCTCGTTCCCGAAATTTCTGTCGCTCTGATGAAAACTGTATCTTCTGATGTATGGCTTCCTGCAACTCATCCGCATACGACGGGGGATGGTCGTTCATAAAAACAAGATCAATCTTTAATCCCTTATGGTGCCAGAACGTATGTGCCTTAAGTAGCAACTCCACCTGGCGAATGAACTTGGTATCCTCGATATGATACACCAGGATGGGCACATCGCCCGAAATGCTATGGGCCCAAAGCCCCGGTTGCTGTCGCCTATTTCGTTTGAGAATATCCTCACTAGCTCTTAGATCAGGTGAATTAAAAATAAGATGGCCGGCCAGCTGCTGAAAATAATTGGCCTGATCGCTTGAAATATTAATTTGCTCCATCTCCACACTTCCATATATCGAGGCAAGCTCAAACACGCGATCGGTGGAATAGGGATTATCGTACCGATCTCCCATCTTAACAGCTTCTTCGCGTGTATTAACCCGGCCAAGGCCAAAGGTTATATTCTTCTTTTCACCGGGAGCCAGCGTCACAACACACCTCAAGCTTAAAATCGGGTCTTTTACGTTCCCCACTGTGCCGCTGAGCTTAACGCTGCGATCCATAACTCTGGGATTTTGCAACGACCGGTTGCGACCAATAAAATTTGACCGATCTGTTTCGACCTGCAGCATGTTGCCTTCCCCTTCCATGTCTTCACTGGCAATAGTATGCACCAACCACATCGCCTCATCTTCGCTTTCGCGGGGACGCCGACGTGCCAATACCGAGTGATGCTGTTGCACATATTCTGTCTGCACAAACAAGCTGGAGAATGCCGGATGCGACATATCAGCCTGCTGGGTATTAAGCACCACTTCAGCATAACTAGTTAACTCAATCTTTCGCTCTCGATCAGAGTAGTTAGTCAACGCAATTTTGCGCAATTCGATATCATCCTCCGGCGAAACACAGACTTCCATAAACGATTCGATCCAGTCATCCACGCGGGCAGTTTGCACCTTCCCTGCGTGGAACCAGCTGTCATAGCGATCTGCTTTGCGCCTGACCGGCTGGTGCCCCACCGACCAGTATTTCCCGCTTTCAAGATCACGCACATAAAAGAATAACCCATACTGATCTTGCACCACATCCGACCGCCATCGGGTAAGCATGGTCTCATCAAACACCGAGTAGCCTGTTCCCGCATGTGTAATAAGGGTGGAATATCGGCCGTTGGACAGAATATGTGTTCGCGGCGGTGTATCGTTAAGATCATCAATGCCAACATGATCAACCGATTCATGCACTTTCTCCTCTTCAGCCGGCTCCAGCTCAACATCAATCGGCCGAGGTTCTTTGATGGGGATACCACGCGGAATTCGCTCTTGAAGCAACAGCTCGCAGGAGCGTACCAGCGGGTGATCGTGAAATAGATGCTGAACCAGATTATCCTGCAAAATATTTACCATCGAGAGCAGACTCATCCCCTGGTGATGCGCCATATACATCTTGATGACTGATCGCTCTTGATCTCCATTATTATTCGTACGGCCAGAGGTATAATCGATGGCCTCATAAAAACCATTTGCACCGTAAGCACCTTCAGATTTTAACTTGCGCAGGTTTTTCATCGCCTCCGAGGGCTGCACCATCAAAGCCAACATGCCCGCGTAAGGCGCAACTACATAATCTTCTGCCAGACCACGGCGCAGGCCAAGCCCCGGTACGCCAAAGGCCCGGTACTGGTAATGGAGCTCAAGATTGAGAATGGCGTATCCACTTTCTGAGAATCCCCAGGGACGGTTGCGAAGTGAACCGTAATCCCGCTGCCAGGTGACCACATTCTCGTAGGTATTGCTCAATAATGTCTGGTCAAACCGAGACATAAAAAGCAGCGGCATAAGATATTCAAACATGGTGCCACCCCACGAAAGCAGAATCTCGTTCTGCTCGATACTCGTCAGCCGCCGGCTCAGCCGGAACCAGTGCTCGGGCGGCACTTCACCTTTGGCAATCGCAATAAAAGAAGCCAGCCGTGCCTCACTGGCCAACAGATCGTAATAGCTTGAATCCTGCGCCGACCGATCTACGTTAAAGCCGATGCTAAACAACTCTCGATCAGCATTATACAGCAAACTGAAATCCATGTCCTGAACGAAATCACGACAAATGGTTCCCAGCTCGCGCGCAACTCTCACCTTGCCGGCAAACGCTTTATTATGTTTCACATTGTCTGATGGAGGATTGCCAGAGGCAACAGACGAATGCGGTGTTTTGCTGCCGGAGTACTCCTCTATCTCGCTCAGCTGATCGGAAATCATCATATAAGGCCGAGTCAGCCAGTCTTTCCATTCGCTGAACCGCAGCTCTTCAAATTCCTCTTGTAGTATAGACAGGTTAACCTCTGATAACTTTCGGGCATTATCGGCAAGGCTCTTCAGGGTGTCCCGCCAATCTACAATATTTGAAGGCGTACTGGATGGGAACTTGGCCTTGAGTTGATCCATTTCCTGCACAAGCGACTCATGGATCCCCTTAAAATCGTCGGTATCCTGCAGCTCATCCAACAGTTCATCAATAACCATGAGTGTATCCTCGAGGCCATCCCAGAATCTAGGATTCGGCCACCGCCGCTCACCAATTTTCTCCAATGCCTGTTGTATCACCAGCAGTGAACCCGCCAGATTGCCTGAATCCACGGTAGAGACATAACTGGGACTGAGCACTTCACCCAGCTTTGTACTGTACCAGTTGTAAAAATGACCACGATAGCGATCAAGCACCTGCAGAGAGTCCAACATATTTTGCAAGCGTTCCATGGTCTTAGAAAAGGTAATGTATCCCATCTCATATGCTACATATATCGACACAAGAGCAAGACCAATATTGGTGGGAGATGTTCGCCCCACGGGTCCTACATACGGATCTTCCTGTACATTATCGGGGGGTAGCCAAGAGTGCTCGGCATTCATATACTGTTCAAAAAAGTGCCAGGTTCGCCGCGCATATCCCCGAAGTTCCCTGACATCCCCTTCTGGCAACTCCCGATGCTCAAATACCTCCGGCGTACGGGTCAGATAAAAGGCTATTCCGGGAGCTAATATCCAACCCAAGCAAACCGGGATCGCAATGATCAATATTGTTGAATGATAAATACTGACCAATATAAGGCTTACAATACCCCAAAAGATATTAAACCACATGTTAAGCCAATAGCTCAGAAATGTGCCGTTTGAATGCAGGCGTTCAGCTTGGTTCGCCGTGGTCCACTCCAACATTTTTTTTTGCGATATAAACATCCGATACAATGTCCGAATTATTGCATCAAGCGAAATTGCAGCCTGGTGAGGCAAAAACAAGAAACTTGTTACGGCCTGCAGTGTATTGGTCTTCAGATCAGCCCTTATTTTCTCGATATACAGTTTCCAATTAACGCGTTCGGGACGCCTAAAAATATCAGTTGAAAAACTTGAATAAATGGGAAAGGCCAGAATCCCGAATACTGCTGCCGTCCATACGAATGCTGATCCCGGAAGCAGTACCCAGCCGGCAAGCAAGAATATAATCAGCGCTACCGGGTTGAGCGAGCGACGCATATTGTCAAATATTTTCCACTTTGAAATACCACTGATGGGATTTGACTCACTACTTTGGCCTCTTGCAGGTACTTTCGTAAACAGCCAGTACAAAATTTGCCAATCCCCACGTATCCAACGGTGATTGCGTTTGGCAAAGCTCAGGTAATTGCGGGGATAGGCATCAAAGAGCTCAATATCAGTGACCAAGGCCGCCCGTAGATAGGTACTTTCGAGCAAATCGTGTGAGAGAATAGCATTTTCGGGAAACTTATCACCCAGAACCTGTTCAAAAACAGCAAGGTCATACAATCCCTTGCCTGTAAAAATGCCCTCTCCAAACAAATCCTGATAAATATCGGAAACGGCCGTGGTATAGGGATCCAACCCCACATTACCCGAAAAAATGCGCGCAAACCACGTCCGATTCGCCGATTTCGGTGCTATAGAAATACGGGGTTGAAAAATACCGTAACCTCTTTCAACAATATTACCCTCCTTATCGACCTCTGCCCTGTTTAACGGATGGGCGGCCGTACCTATCAGCATGCGGGCACTACCCGGCGGCAGTTTGGTGTCTGCATCAAGAGTAATTACAAACTGCAGGGGAAACTTCGTAAGCGTCTGCAAGAAATTATCATTTACGATGCTATATGTGGTATCGGCATCGGGATTTTTTAGCAGGTGATTAAACTCTTCCAACTTACCCCGTTTGCGCTCCCACCCCATCCACGTGTCTTCCTCTTCGTTCCAGCGACGTTTTCGATGGAAGAACAGGAATTTATCTCCATACTTACTCTTGTACTGCAAGTTTAATCGGTTAACTTGCTGTTGGGCTTCTTCCAGGATAGCGCTGTCGTCTTGCATACTTTCATGCGGGGCATCATGGAAGTCTGCCAACAAAGCGAACTGCAGCGACGGGTTCGTATTGGCCAGGGCCCTGATTTCAAGTGCCTCGAACTGATCAGCAACATCACGGGGGGAAGAAAGCATCGTCGGAACAATCACTACAGTTCGATATTTATGCGGAATTTCGTCCTTAAATTCGAGTTTAGGTAGTATCCGGGGCGACACAAAAAAGGAGAGTAGCCGATTGGTTGACACGATCGATAAATCAAGCGCCGGAAGAACTGTAATCAGCAGGGTCAGTGTAATCATCCACCATTCTTGCATTAAAAAATTGGTGAAGAGTCCCACAATTCCGAGTAATATCACCAGGTGCAATCCGATAATGGAAAAGTAGATAGCTGGCTGTTCTTCGCCTTTCTTCAGCACCCACTCGTCGAACGGCCTGTTATATTTAAGTTTGTCGATAAGCCCTTCATATCCATCCCCGACCAGATAGTACCCAATATGCACTTTTTTGCCTTTACTGGTGGCACCATTCTGAGCAGCACTTTCGGCCATAAGCAGCGCCTGCTCGGCTACTTTCTGCTCGCTAAAATTCGAATGTGCACTTAGCTTCTCAACCTTTTTGCGATAAGTGTCGCGCGTGCTAAAATCCATCTGGTGATACATGTCCGCCGGGTCCAGGCGCAGGATACGTTCTACCACCGAACAACTTTCTACAAAATCAGCCCAGTCGGTCTCTGAAACCACGCGCAGCGATGAGATCGCATTCTGAATGCTGAGGTGGAGCCGAGAAGTTTGTTGCGTACGGCCTCGAAGCTGTTCTTCAAGGTTTGTCTCCCAACGAGAGAACTTATAATCGAACCAGCGGCGCTCGTTTTCAGTGAGCATCCCCCTTTTTTGAAGCTGTTGGGCTAATATCACCAGAAACCGTTGAGTATCGTTTTGTTGGCCAACAATTTCAGAAAGCTTACGCAGCAAATAACCGGGTTCATCTGCCTCTTCGTCAATCTTTTCGTGTAAGATCTTTTCAATTTCATCTTGCATTCGGCGGTCTCTGAGCAGCTTTTTGGCTCGTTCTGCCAGCCTCACAATCAGAGCCAGACGATTCATTAGTGGCACTGACCACATCTCAGCTAAACTAAGCGTGTCAATCTCTTGGTAAGCCCGGACAGCTATAGTCGTATTATCCTGGTCGATCGTATTGTCGCTGATTGTCGCCAGCATCTGAACAATCTCAAAGGTACGGGGATATCCACGATACTCTCCCTGAACCAGCCGCGGAAGCTTTCGATAGTACGACTCGGGCAGGTCCGCGTTAAGCTGTACCATCTGCTCCTGGATGATGTAAAAGTTGTCAATCAACCATTCCCCGGCCGAACTCAGCTCTCTGTTTTGTTTGGCCGCACGGGCCAACACACGATAGGCTTCAACTAATGTATCTTTGGCATCCGCAATAATAGGACTGATAGGCTGTAAAGGCTTACTATCAAGCGTAGCCTGTTGGATGGTGGCAAGCTGGCGTATCTCCTCTTCCAGGTATTGTTTATTGTAGTGAACTTGTGTGTCTGTGGGCATACCCGCCTTACTTTAGTACAGACAGCCTATATCTATGTTGTGGTTATACTCACAAATAGCGACATGCTGACTATGTTTTTTATTCTATCGAATGTCGATAATATTTCGTTCTCCACCTTTTTGTATGATCATCATTCCCGTAAGCCAACCATTATCTTCTTCATTTACATATATTTCTTTGGGATGGGCGATCATATGCTCCATTTTGTCAACCTGTATTTCCAGCATGTCACTCTTGGGATCATAAGAGATTCCCTTAAGTAGCGTCCACTTTGTTTGGGGCTGAACACCTAACTGTTCCGACATAACTTGTATTTCAATATACTCGGGCTGTTTATCTTTGATAAACGTCAATGAAAAGGTGTCGAAATACTTCTGCCATTGTCGTTTGGTTATTTTTTTGGAAGTCATAACGAACCCTCTATGATTAAAATAATGTTATTAACCTTTGCAATATCAGTAAAAACTGGGATAGATTGCCTACAGGTCTTGTCCTACTCTATTGTCGGTAAATCCACTACACAGAACTTCCGGTTGGTTTATGTAGACGGGGGCCTGCCGCTGATTGCACTTGTTGCTTCTCTTGTGTTTGCAGCACCTCAAAACTGGCCATAATATCCAGGATTTCTTCGGTTATATTATTTTGACGCTGGCTCCGATAGGCTTTGGTAAGGTCTTCAATCATCTCCGTTATTTTCTTTTCAGCCAGCTGCATAGCAGTTAATCTGCTGTTGTTCTCCGCTGACAGTGAACTGGCTAACGCCTTGTAGATGGATACAAACATCAATTCCTTCGTCAAAGCTGAAACCAACTCCGTTGCCTCCATAGAATAAGTTGGCAAGGAGCGCACCTCCCATTCTTGCCGGGTCAACTGCTGTAGCCAGTGCATGTCAATAGGTAATAACTGCTCTACAGTTGGTTGGTATCCAGTGTTCAACTCCAAGAGGTTATTTTTTTCAATTGAAGTTTATAACTTAATGATTGACATAGATTTATAATATTCAGTTGAAGTTATATAAAATCCATAGGAAACCTTTATTCAAAGTGGAATCAAGTGTTTAAGCATCTCTCCCAGCGTGGCATTCTTTCCTCCTACTTCACTAACATCTTTACTCTATACCTCTCCAGCCATCGTAAAAATGAGTTTCATTTTTGATAACTTTCAGTGAAATGAGGGTATATCCCTTTCTTCCCTGAACATAAAACAGAGAGGGCTAGAGAGCTGCAGTAAGTTCCTCGTGAAGGCTGTAAGCTAAAGTGGCAATTATCGTTAGGAAAAATCCCTACAACTCTTAATCGTTACAGACTACCCGTATGCTCAGTTTCAACCCATTTTACAGCGTGTACCATCAGTTCCGTTGCATTCTCCAGGTTAAGTTTTGTTTTGATGCGTGCACGATATGATTCTACGGTCTTCACCGACAGATGCAACTTCTCAGCAATTTCACGGGTACTATTGCCTTTGCCTGTCAGTTCAAACACTTCAAGCTCGCGGTCGCTGAGCTTTTCGATGGGCGATTCCATTACCTCTTTCTGGCCTTTGGCCATGCCCATCAACAGTCGCTCACTTACTTCTTCGCTGACATAGATACCGCCGTTTAGCACCTTGCGTACCGCTTTAAGCAGAACTTCACCAGCCTCCAGCTTCATTACGTATCCCTTGGCGCCGGCCCGGATTACACGCTCGGCATACAACGACTCGTCGTGACGTGACACCACCAGCATTTTCTGATTTTCTTTTTGAGATATTACATGCTTCACCAGTTCCAGTCCACTCATACCGGGCAGCGAAACATCCACGATAATCAGATCCGGATTTAGCTCATCAATTCTCTGGATCAGCTCTTCCCCCCTGTCCAGTTGTTCAACGACTTCAAAAACAGGGTCAGTTTCCAGAGTTTGCGCCAACCCTTTGCGCATCAGCGGATGATCATCTACAATTACAATCCGTTTTTTAAAACTATTTCCCATAGTAAGCCACCATCTTTCTTTTATGAATTATTTTGGGGGATGCTGCAAACTACATAGCTCCTATTATCGGTCTCTTTTGTTTCTAGGTGACCTGATAGTATGTTTGCGCGGTATTTCATTATATGAATACCCATACCCTTTTTCTTATTGTTTTGTCTTGCTTTTTCAAAGCCTATGCCGTCATCAATAATCGAAAGTTGAATTCTGTCACCTTCTCTCTTCAGGTTGATTTCGATATTTTCGGCCTCCCCATGCTTCACTGCATTACTTATAGATTCTTGGGTGATACGATACAAGTGCATCGCCTGAATATTATTGTTAATATCATAATCATCCTGAAAATTCAATGTACAATCTACATTGAAAAACTTTTTAGCCTGCTCACTGAGCTGCCGCAAGGCCGCCTGTAGCCCCTCTTCTTCAAAATCAACATGCACCAATCCATGAGCTAGAGCCTTGGCATATTCGTCTGCCTCTTTTATCAGGTTCGAAATCTCTTGTACCTCATCAGCCCCGGGGATACCATTGGATTTGAGCTTTCGGGCTAAGTTTTGACTAATCAAACTGATGCCGGTAAGCATCTGACCGAGTCCGTCGTGCAAATCCTGGCCCAAGCTGCGGCGTTCTTCCTCAGAAATATGAAGAATCTCTTGCTCGAGTCGTCGTCGCTCGCTAATATCGTTGACAACTCCTGTATAAATACGCTTCCCATTCCATTGTACCTCACTCACCGACAGCTCCATTGGAAACAAGGTGCCATCCTGGCGCTTTCCAGTCAATTCCCGCCGATAACCGATAACCCGTTCTTCATCCGTTTCGCCATAACGTTTCATAAAACTATCGTGTTTACTGCGATGGGGTTGGGGCATAAGCATTTTTACATTCTCTCCAAGAACTTCCTCCTCTTTGTAACCAAAAATTCTTGACGCTGACTGGTTAAAACTCAGAATATGACCATCATCGTCAATAGTGATAATACCATCAACGGTAGTCTCCAAGATAGCCTGGGCTTGTGCTTTTCTTTCTTCCAATTCTTTTTCAATTTCAACTAAATCCTGTATATCATGGGCAGAAGCAATTATAGCTTCGGGCTTGCCTGCCGCATTATTTAAGGGACGTGCATGAACATCAACCCAAACAATAGATCCGTCTTTCGTAAGACTTTTCCACTTTCCCTGTACTTCGTTACCTCTTCGTAATTGTTCTAAGTCATCCTGAAACTGTTTTTCTGCAACGCTTGGATAAATTTTGATTAACGATTCATTAAGCATCTCCTCTTTTGTATAGCCAAATATCTGCTCACTTGCTTTATTCCAGTAGGTAACGATGCCATCAAGATTAGTCTTAATAACACACTGGGTAATGTGTTCAAGAATTTGCTTTGTATCGGTACTATGTTGGGCGATTTTTTTAGCCACTTCTGCTCCTTTTTCAGCCATATTACTCTAATTCACACGAAGATACACTTCTTTCCATATATCATTCAAAATTCTAATGTTTATCTTACAAGAGGTTATGTCCCTATAGTAGTTTAGCTATTATAGAACAACTGTGTGTTCTCTACAATCATAGAAAGGCCCTACAACATGTAGGGAAAAACCTTACATGCAAACTAGCTTACAACTTAAATCGGGAGATAAGGAAATCACCTCATCCCCATCGGAATCTGCCTCTCAAAGCCTGCCTATTAAGCCCTAGGTAATTTCAATCCTTCTTACTACAAATCTGAGCTAATTTGTCGCCATGCCTGTCAATCGGAAAACCCATTTTGATCAGCACCTCTTCAAAGAACCGGGTAAGAGTAATGAAGCAGCGAAGATCGCCATCAGCTGGTTCAAACAACATTTTCGAAAAACAGTTGGCGAATAATTCTATCAAAAAAAGGGAACGAGCCTAGTGTCCCTTCCCCCCACGGCGCATTACTCCAAAGCATCTCCCTTAAAAACTCTGAAGTAACATATGTTAATACTAACCGTTACATAGGCTCAAGTATCTAGTCTATGTTCTGATTCTAAGATCCACCAAAAGATAGAAGATCGCTGAATCTGACTACGACCTTCCTCTTTTATCTGGAATATTATTATAGACGACTTTAAAAATAGAACCAACGCCCATTTGTAGTTTTTAAAAACTAAGCACTGTGGGGAAAACCATGAGCAATAATCCTTAGTCCGAAATTTGATGAAGCCAACCGGCTGTCCACTCAGGCTCAATCTTTTCAAGCCGCTTCTTTTTTAAGTTTTGGCGCATAATTTTTCTTACGATTGGATGTTTCTCTTTCATCCAGCGCTCCATCATCGGTTTCCCCTTCTCGGGTAGTATCGCAACGGCAACACTCCAGCAGTAACTAAGTGCTTTCTTCAGAATCTGGTATCCCTCATCATCTTGATGCTCATCATTTTGCACGATAGTGGCAGTTACCCAATCCAGTAAGTCAAACACCGCGAAACAATCTGACCGAGTCTTCAACAAGTCCGGCTCGCATAAAGCAGCAACAGCTGCGCGTTGCTCTAGGTAGGTCCCTTCTGCCCAGGTTTTGGCATATTGTACCAACCGAGGCATATTTTTCTTACCTACACTCTGCAAAGCCATAGCTACGGCCTCGCGGATACGCCACCGCGAATCATTCGCTCGCTCTCTCAGCTGTTTCAATAATCCGCTGTCGTGATATTTTGCCAGATACTGCCCATAACCGAGCACTCCACAGAAAGTCAGAAACTCTTCCGGGGTGTTTTCGGGCGCTTCATCGACATCAAGACGTATCAACTTTTTGAAATCCATCAACGTGCCGATATGAGCAAAAGCTTGCGCAAGTTCGATATTTGCCCGAGGGCCAGGCAGGTTCGAATGTTCCTTCAGAAAAGCATTCCACTGTCGTGGAGACAGATTAATTAATTCAATTTCATAGCTCCCTATTTTACTCAACATATCCTCCCTTTTTAGATATTGTTAGATTATCAGGATAGTTATTCCTGTAATAACATGGTATAAGGAAAAATCCTACAATAGCCCTTAACTTATAGCGGATATTCACCTATATTTGTTAACTGTAACAGAGCAATAATTTCCCCGGAAACCTAAATAGTTTTACCATTGGCCGATTTTACACAAACCGTACCAATTGACCAGGTGGGCATAGAGGAGCGTGTAGCCCGCCTCAACAAACGAAGCATTAAAAAAGAATCTAAGGTGCAGGCGCTCAAACTGGCGCTTAGCATGGTTGACCTCACTACCTTGGCCGGCATGGATACCCCCGGAAAAGTTCGGCAACTTTGTCAAAAGGCCAAAGAGCCCTATGCAGGCCTTCCCGAGCTGCCTCAAGTCGCGGCTGTTTGCGTGTATCCCAATATGGTGAACGTCGCACGAAAGGCACTGCGGGGTACAAATATCAATATTGCCAGTGTGGCCACCTCTTTCCCCAGCGGCATGAGCACGCTTGAGTCTAAGCTGGAGGAAACCCGACGCGTAGTTGAGGACGGAGCCGATGAGGTGGATATGGTGATCTCCCGCGGGGAGTTCCTGAAAGGAAACTACGAATATGTTTATGACGAAATTGCTTCAGTCAAAGAGGCCTGTGGTGAGGCCCACTTAAAAGTAATCCTCGAGACGGGTGAACTGCAGACGTATGAAAACGTCCGCAAGGCCAGTGATTTGGCCATGGAGGCCGGCGCCGATTTTATTAAAACATCCACCGGAAAAGTAAAACCGGCCGCGACCCAGCCTGTGACCTTGGTGATGCTGGAGGCTATCCGTGACTATTTTTATGAAACTGGTCGCATGGTGGGGATGAAACCCGCCGGCGGCATCCGAAAAGCGAAGCAGGCAATACAGTACTTGGTACTGGTTAGAGAAACACTTGGAACCGACTGGCTTACGCCCGACTACTTCCGTTTTGGTGCGAGCTCGCTAGCTAACGATCTGCTTATGCAAATTGTAAAGCAGAAAACAGGCGTCTATCAAAGCGCTGACTATTTTTCCAATGATTGATTTTGAGCTCGAAGGTTAGCAAGAGGTTGTGATACCAAAGTTCTGGCTGACACTCGAAATGACTTTCTAACTTTTATTTATACTAAATCATGGCTGACGATCAACAAACTGCTGAACCTGTCGAAGAAAAACCATTTAAACCATCATCTCCCAGTTCGAAGCTCAACTTTGATGGTTTCTGGGAATATAATGACGCCCCACAGAGTACCGACAGCATCGAAATTAAAGATCAGTATGATCTGTTTATTGGCGGAGAATTTGTGGCGCCGGAAAAAGATCGCTATTTCGATTCGGTAAATCCTACGACCGAAGAACCACTGACCTCTTTTGCCGAAGCCACCCAGCAAGATGTTGACAAAGCCGTTAAGGCCGCTCGCAAAGCTTTCACAAAGTCTTGGTCTACCCTTGAAGCTAAAGAGCGCGGAAAATACATCTTCCGGCTTGCCCGACTTATCCAGGAACGGGCTCGTGAGTTTGCGATCCTTGAATCGATGGACGGCGGCAAACCTATACGCGAATCTCGCGATGTAGACGTACCATTGGCTGCCGCTCACTTTTTCTACTATGCCGGTTGGGCAGATAAGCTTGATTATGCCTTTCCCGGCAAAAAGGCCGAACCGCTGGGGGTTGCCGGACAAATTATTCCCTGGAATTTTCCACTGCTGATGCTGGCATGGAAAATTGCTCCAGCACTGGCGACAGGTAATACCGTTGTACTGAAACCGGCAGAAACGACTTCGCTTACAGCCCTTAAGTTTGCTGAACTTTGTCGCGATGCTGGATTGCCGGAGGGCGTCGTTAACATTGTCACCGGAGCTGGACAAACGGGCTCTGCCATTGTGAATCACGATGGTGTGGATAAAATTGCTTTTACCGGTTCAACGGAAGTGGGCAAGATCATCAAAAAGTCACTGGCGGGCACGGATAAAAGATATACGCTCGAGCTTGGTGGCAAAGGTCCCAATATTATTTTTGAAGATGCGCCGGTTGATCAAGCGGTCGAAGGAATCATCAATGCTATTTTCTTTAACCAGGGACACGTCTGCTGTGCAGGATCACGGCTGTTTGTCCAAGAAGGCATTGCCGACAAGGTAGTCCAGAAACTGCGTGATCGCATGGAAACGCTGATTGTCGGTGATCCACTGGATAAAAACACTGACATCGGCGCTATTAACTCCGAACAGCAATACAACAAAATTAACGAGTACCTTGAGCTGGGCGTCAGTGAGGGAGCTGATATGTACCAAGCTTCCTGTGAACTGCCCGAGAAAGGATATTTCTGCCGCCCTACCCTGTTTACGAATGTGGGCCAATCGAACCGCATTGTGCAGGAAGAGATCTTTGGTCCAGTACTGACGATCCAGACGTTCCGGACGGCCCAAGAAGGTATCGACAAAGCCAACAACACGCCCTATGGATTGGCGGGCGGCGTGTGGACCGACAAGGGATCCAAGATCTTTAACGTGAGCGGCAAGATTCGCAATGGTGTGGTCTGGGCAAATACCTACAACCAGTTTGATCCTACATCACCATTTGGCGGATACAAGGAAAGTGGTGAAGGCCGCGAAGGTGGCCTTCAGGGATTGTATCCCTATGTGAAATTGAAATAGATAATCAGAGTGCAGACCGTATTGGTATCATCTGTTCTGCATACATTTTGGTATAAAATTAAGTACTTATGTCTGACAGAGTTGAAGTTTTAAAAACATACAAAACCTATGTAGGCGGGAATTTTCCGCGGACGGAATCAGGTCGCTATTATAAGGTCTATGACGGCGATGATAACATCTTGGCCAATGCCTGCCAGTGCTCGCGCAAGGACGTACGGGACGCTGTGGTAGCTGCGCGCGATGCCGTGGAGGACTGGAGTAGCCGATCGGCATACAATCGTGGGCAGATCCTGTATCGCATCGCTGAAATGCTGGAAACCCGCAAAGCTCAGTTTGTGGATGAACTCGAAACTATCGGCTACAAATCAAAAGAGGCCAAAGCTGAGGTGGAAGCCGCTGTTGACCGGCTGATTTACTATGCCGGCTGGTCGGATAAATACCAGCAGGTCTTTGGGAGTATAAACCCGGTGGCCAGCTCGCATTTCAACTTTTCAATGCCCGAACCCATGGGGGTCGTCAATATCTGGGCGCCCGAAGAATCTCCCCTGTTAGGACTGGTCTCAGTTATGGCTCCTGTCATTGTCGGCGGCAACAGCTGCATCATTCTGGCCTCTGAGAAGTATCCACTAAGTGCAGTCAGCTTTGCAGAAGTACTCAACTCATCTGATGTCCCCGGCGGAGTAGTCAATATTCTTACTGGCTTCCGCGACGAACTACTCGAGCATATGACCACTCACATGGATGTCAATGCATTCTTTTACACCGATACTGGAATCTCGCAGGAAGACCGGAAACAAATTGACGAAAATGGGGCTTTAAACCTAAAACGCGTAATTCGAAAACCGGTAGAAGATTGGGAGGCTGAGGACACTCAGTCACCGTACTTTATCACTGATTTTCAAGAAACAAAAACCACTTGGCACCCCGTTGGATTCTAAATTCATGACTATACGAAATATTCTGACGTCTTTACTTGTCGCAATTATGGTTATTAGCTTTGGTTGTTCAACGACCAAGAAGGCGTCCCGGAATCGTGATGCCGATCGCGACAGCACAGCTATCAGTAATGCAGATATGACCGAACTCCAGCAGATACTGGTCGAAAACCGAAGTAAGTTAAGTGATGTGCATACTTCTCAAAAGCAGGACATGCCCAAAGCTTTTATGAAGAAGGATTCCAGCAGCGAAGCTATCAACAATGATCCCTATGACGGATACCGTGTGCAGATCATCTCCACACGCGATATTCAACTTGCTGATTCTGTAGCAAATCAATATCGCGCATGGGCCGACTCTACCATTAAGGGATATTCTGCCAAGGCCTACACTTTTTTTCGGCAACCGTTTTACAAGGTGCAAATCGGGGACTTCCAGCAGCGGGAGCAAGCAAATACGTACTCCAAACTTATCAAGCGCAAGTATCCTGATGCATGGGTCGTACATGATCGGATCAACCCCTCAAATGTACCGGCCGATACAGTCTCCTTTTCATTTAAAGAACCAGAGAATAACAAAGCTGAATCCGAATAGTAATAATATTCAGATTTAGCTTACTTTTGCTTTTTAATCTGATAGTGATGGCCCCATCTTGCAACATTTTATATCACTTTACACCAATAGTATTCGGCTAATACCACTTCCTGACTTCTGCTCGTAACAGCTTCTTTTCCCTTTCGTAGCCCCATTTCCTATTCAACAATAAAAAAGGAGTTGTTTATGAAATCTATCAGATTGAAAATTATTGCACTCATATTGTTACCTGTCGCCGCTTGGGGACAATCAGGTGCACAATTTAAACCTCTGCTCGACGCCGCAAAAAAATCACATACGGATGACCTAGTCGTCATAGAGGATGGCAAAAAAGTGGTTGAATATCATGTAGACACACCTACAACAAAGCGCAACACAATGTCTATAACCAAATCGATTATGAGTTTAGCCATTGCCAACTTGTTGGCTGCCGACAAAATTGATTCTGTAGATACTCCCGTCACTCAATTTTATCCGGAGTGGAGACAAGGTCAAAAAAAGGATATTACCATCCGTCATCTGATGAATCATACCTCAGGGCTACAGAATGTTCGGAATGCCGCAGCTGAAATACATCCAAGTCCAAATATTGTGCAGCTGGCATTATGTGCTTCAGTTGTGGATGCGCCAGGAACCAAGATGAAGTACAACAATAAAGCAGTAAATATTCTGCCGGATATCATTAAAAGTGTTTCAGAAAAACCAGTAGACGAATACTTGCAGCAAAAGCTCTTCGATGAAATGGGTATTATCAACATCAGTTGGAAAACCGATGAGGCTGGCAACCAATTTGGGATGTCCGGGCTTCGTATGAGTGCCAATGACCTCGCTAAAATAGGTGAACTAATGCTTCAACACGGTTCATGGCAGGGACGTCAGCTCATCCCAAAAGAAAGAATAGAACAGCTCTTGAATGGTAGTTCTGCCCACCTAAATGAGGGCTTATTATGGTGGCGTGTTGTCGAAAGCAAATACATCATCGATGAGGACAAAATCCAAAGTCTAAAAGAGGCTGATATCAAACAAAGTTGGATCAAGTTTTTTGAAAATATGAAAGGCACCTACGATAAAAGAAGCGAAATTGTGCAGGCGATGATGAACCATTCCACTAGAAAAGAGTTTATGGCATTAAGAAAGACGATGAAGAGCAAGGAAATGAACCCGTGGAAAGTAGCAACAAATGGAGAAGTCATTGGCTATAATGCTAACGGTGATTATGGCCAATATCTCTACATTTATCCCAAGCAAAATATCGTGGCTGTCCGGATGGTATCTCCAACGAAAGGGCTAAGCCGAAAAGAAGTTCTTTTCAACAATTTCGGGAACATGGTGTACAAATTAGCCACTGACAGCTAAGAACCTCAACGAACCTATGGGAGTCAATTCTGGGTGATTGTAGCTTTTCCTGCCGGCGCATTAAAACTAGTGGTATTAATACAGCAAAGACAGTAACCGTAACAATTCACTATCCCGCTTCGTAGCCAAATTCTTCAATCTTTATAATCAAGATTTTAGATACGATCATGAAGAATTTATTAACTGTACTAAAACTTATTCTCGTTCCAACATTAGTGCTCGGTCAACCCTCAAGTAGTAAGTACAGTCAGCTTTTAACATTGGGTATAAAGGCCAACTCCGATGCACTGGTTGTTCTGGAAGACGGAGAAAAAATGGTAGAATACTACTCCGATTCCAAGAGCAAAAAGATAGAATCGATGTCGGTAACGAAATCAGTTGTTGGATTGGCTTTTGCCAAGTTACTTTCTGATGGCAAAATCGACTCATTAAATACTCCCGTTGCTCATTACTATCCCGAATGGCGACAGGGCCAAAAAGATAAAATAACCATTCGTCACCTGATGAGCCATACCTCCGGTTTGCAAAACGTAGCCAATGCAAATGCCGAAGTGAATCCTGCCCCAGATGTGTTAAAGCTCGGATTATGTGCCTCAGTAGAAGACGAGCCCGGGACAGAATTTAGCTACAACAACAAAGCGTTAAACATTCTTCCGGGAATCCTCAAAAAAGTAGTCGGCAAACCCATTGATAAATACCTTAAAGCTGAGCTATTCAATCCTCTTGGTATTAACGATTTTTCCTGGGGAACTGATGAAGCCGGCAATCATTATGGAATGGGAGGTCTTGGAATTCATCCTCGGGATCTTGCAAAGTTGGGACAACTCGTTTTACAAAAAGGGTCCTGGGATGGCAAACAATTAATTGACCAAGAATGGATTGAAAAACTTTTGGCACAAGGCCCACCAGAAACCAGAACTTACGGGTTGCTTTGGTGGCGAATCCCCAAAGGGCAAAAATATATAATTGGTGACCAACAGATTAATGAATTAAAACAGGCGGGAATAAATAAAAAGATGGTAGCCAAAGTTGAAAATATTAAGGGCACCTATAGCAACTTGGGGTCTCTGCAGAACGCTTTTATGAGTGAATTCGGTAGTAAAAAACAATTTATGCGTTTTCGCAAAGCGATAATGGCTAAAGAATTATCACCCTACAAAAAATCCATGACAGGACCTACTATTGGCTATAAAGCTTCAGGTGATGGAGGTCAATACTTAGTGATATTTCCCAAACAGGATATTGTAGCTGTTCGTATGATCGAAATGACCGAAAACTACAATCCTAAAACGGATAGCTTTTCGAATTTTGCGCGTATGGTGTACAAATTAAGTAAAACCCATTAAGTGTTATTGCGTCAGACATTAAAACGGAAAAGCATTACGTCTCCGTCCTGGACGACGTAGTCTTTTCCTTCCTGGCGCATCTCACCAGCATTTTTGACAGCCTTCTCGGATCCCAGCTCTTTGTATTTCTCATAACTGACCGTCTCAGCACGGATAAACCCACGCTCAAAATCGCTGTGTATTACCCCGGCCGCTTCGGGTGCTTTAGCGCCTTTTCTAACCGTCCAGGCACGTGTTTCCTTAGGTCCTACGGTGAAGTAAGTAATTAGGCCAAGTTCTTTATAAGCTGCTCGAATCAACCGTTCCAGCCCACCGCTTTCTACACCCAGTTCTTCCAAGAAGGCCTGCTTTTCCTCTTCATCGAGTTCAGCGATCTCTTCTTCAATTTTGGCACAAAATGTTACGACTTCATCATCAAAACGGGCTGCAATTTCTTTTACTTCCTCCACCCACTCGTTGCCACTCTGCAAATCGTCTTCGGATACATTGCAAGCATAGAGCACCGGTTTATCTGACAGCAGAAACAGCTCGCGATAAATTTCCTGCTCTGAATCATCGGCCTCAAAAGTCCGGGCAGCATTGCCTGTTTCCAAATGCTCTTTCAGACGCTGAGCGGTTTCCAGATTCTTGATATCCTCTTTCTTGCCACTCTTGGCTTCACGCTTGAGGTTTTCCACTTTCTTTTCGACCGACTCCAAATCCTTCAATATCAGCTCATCTTCAATGATGTGTACATCCCGTGTAGGATCGACATCGCCCTCAACATGCACTACATTTTCATCGTCGAAACAACGCACTACATGAACAATCAGATCCACCTCCCGAATATGCGAAAGAAAGGCATTGCCCTTCCCTTTTCCTTCAGAAGCGCCTTTAACAAGTCCGGCAATATCCACGAATTCTACACTCGTGGGAATCTTTTCTTCGGACTCCACGATGTCGTACAGCGTTTCCAAGCGCTCGTCGGGCACCGGTACGACCCCAATATTGGGATCAATGGTACAAAAGGGGAAATTTGCGGCATCGGCGCCGGCATCACTCAAGGCATTAAAAAGTGTGGACTTGCCCACATTAGGCAGTCCAACAATTCCACAGCGTAAACTCATAAACTAAACAGTTCTAAAAATTTTATAACTATAATTCTTGGAATCACATATCGAGACAAGGTTGCTGAATAAACTCCTCTTCAGGAAGCTTCACAGCCGTCAACTTACCATATCCTATACGGTCATAAACGCAGCCGGTATCAATACCAAGCATCTTATTACGTTTTAAAGGTTTTGGGCGGGGCGTATGACCAAAGACCACCGTCTTTTCCCAAGGGGTCTCAAAAGCATTTAAATGAGAACGCTCCCACAAAAATTCATGTACTTCATCCTCATCGTCAAGACTTTGGGCGATGGTTTTACCTGGCGATATACCGGCATGCACAAAGAAGTAGTCATCAGTGTTGTAATAAAACCGGGTATTATTGTAAAATTCTTCATGCTCTTTTGGCAAGCTTTGATCATCCTTCGAGAGACCATATGACTCTAAAGTCTCACGGCCGCCATTCATCATCCAAAGGTTCACCTTATTGCGATTAAAGGCATCCAAAAGCATCTGCTCGTGGTTGCCGCGTAAAAACACGCAGTCTACCTTTTTTTGGAAATCAAGCAGATAGTCGACCACTTGCTTAGAGCTGGGACCTCGATCGATGTAATCGCCTACAAATACAAACTGGCGGTCGTAATAGGGCTTTAGCTTTTCAAGTATCGCCTCCATCGACTCCAGACATCCGTGAATGTCGCCAATGGCTATAAATTTTTGTTCACTCACTGCTGAAATAGCCTATGAATTAAGAGAGGTTTCAATGCGTCCCCGCCCCTTCTTTTCAATTCGGCCATCTTTCTGGAGCTGTTCCAGTGCCGAATCAAGTATTCCGTTGATGAAGTTACCAGATTTTTTGGTAGAAAATTTCTTGGAAATTTCAATGGCCTCGTTAATGGTAACCTTGGTAGGGATCTGATCAAAAAACAGAAACTCAGTGATCGCCATCCGCAGCAACTGCCGGTCGATGGTCATTAACCGATCTACGCGCCAATTATTGAGATGAGCCTGCATAACCTCATCTACTGTTTCCTGATTATTGACTACTTTAAGGAACAGTCGTTCTGCGAATTTAAACGTATTCTTATCATCAGCCAGACGTGGCTTGATAACTGCTTTAACGATATTGGTCCATTTACCTTCACCAATCTCATTGGCATACAGTGCCTGTAAGACCGCTTCCCGTGCTTCTCTGCGTTGAGCCATTGTTGAAATTTCTTGCCGTTTTTGAGAATCCTCAAAATACAAAACCTGCCTTACAGCTGAAAGAAAAAAGGCACTCAGTTTTTAAGAAAAAATGATAATCCGCAGGACGAATCATTCCTTGCTATCCTGAGTGAAATATCTGTATATTAGGCGCTCTTGGGAAAGACAATAGACCAAGTTCACATATTGACTTTTTGGGTGCTTAGCTCAGTTGGTTTAGAGCGCTACCCCGACACGGTAGAGGTCACTGGTTCGAATCCAGTAGCACCCACTTCGATCCTTGTAAGTCGTTGGCTTGCAAGGATTTAGTATTTATGGTACAAATATTGGTACAAATATTTTCCCGTTTATCCCTCCTTTTTGAGCTTTTTAGCTTTCCCTTTCATTTATAAGACTTTTCACTTGAGCACGCTTCCAGCAGTGCGAATGGCAAGCCGTGTTATGGCCATTTTAATGAGCGAAGCGAATATCAAATGTTAAACATAACACACAGCTTGCTATCATACTTTTGTAGGATTTCTACGAAATGTTAAACAAAAGTACCTGCTTGCAAATATAAATCAATGCTCAGATCTATGATTATTTTTAGCAGATTTTATTATTGATTGAAAACTGCAAGCAGGTGGATATGTCTGACATAATACCTGGCAAGCAGGTAGTTATGTGCCACATAACCAGGCTTTGCATTCACACCCAAGGTGCTCAAGTGAGTTTGCAGTCTTACCAAAAATCGGGTAAGATGTGGATAACTTAATTCTAACAATCAGGAGAATAATATGAGCAAGAGAAAATTAATTGTATTCGCTGTTCTTTTATTTTCAATATCCTTTATTCAGTCTTGCGCAAATTCCATAAACCTTACAACCGAAGAAAACCAGAGAGCTGAAGATTTTACTGATAGTTCGATATTAGATGAGGGGTTAGCACTGCTGCCGATCAGTGGAGATAACCAGGTATTTAAACAGGCTGTTGCATCTGGGGCTGATAGTACTACTGGATCCTACACTGATAACTACCTGTCATTTCAAGAAACGTCTGAGCGCTTGAATGACAATAACCTTGTATCAACATACCAGGAAGCCATTGAGGGTTATAACGATTCAGGTTTAATGAGTAAAAGTAATATTCAGGAAATTGGAGCCGGTGTTGATAAAAGATATCTCCTTAAAATTGAACTGGCTTCTATGGATGTTGACTCCGAGACTCAAACAAGTTCACTGGATGGAGAAACTTATACGGCCAAAAATAAAAGCTTGAGACTGTCTGGTACTGTTTGGGATTCAGAGACCGGGGAAAAGGTTTGGGAAGCTACTTCCAGGGCCGGTGCTTACAGTGGAGATCTAACTCATATTAAGGCTACTGATGAGGACTTTTACCGGAAAGCAGCAGAGGGATTGGTCCAGCAACTATTTGATCAAAGAAGATCTGATCAGTAATACATTACTTATCTTGAATTGTGCTTATTGATTTAGTCAATTTTCACTGATGGTCCTTTAAAAAATATCATATAGATAACTATTCACCGCGCCAGAAAAGGCAAATTTCAACATATCACGGATTTGGTGTTTTTTTGTAAAAATCCCCTTTAATTATTTGTGAAGGCCGATTATTTGCAGTATGATTGGATTGAACGCCGCTGGAAAGTGGCACTAAAAAAGAAAGCCCCGGCCGATTTTAGAGGAGCGACCGAGGCTTTAACAAACTCCAAATAAATGAAGTTTCTATTATGAAATCTACCAATCATACACCTACCGATCAAAAGGAATCATTAAACCCAGAAATCAAAGAGAAGGCCAAAGAGCTTTTCGATCTTATCGAAGAGCAACTGGAAAGTACCCATCCCGACATCTTCAATGAAACGGTTGCAGAGGAATGGGGAGACTTTCTAAAAGATTCAACGGGATTTCAGGAATTGCTATTCAGTTTTAAATTAGCTCAAACGAGATATGAGAGAGCGCAATATTCAATAGAGGAAGCAACTTGGTACATGAAAGATGATGCTCTTTCTGACTTACATCAATTAACAAAAAGAGCCGTTGAGATTGTTGAAATAATAGAAGATGATGATTCTAATCTGTTCGGTTTAGAATGGAGAATGAAAGAGATAAAAGAATTGGGTCCAGATATTAATGCGCTTTTTAGTTCTGAATGGGAACAAAGGGCAAAAAGCTATAATGAGGATATCCAAAAACTTCAGGAGGAGAAATAATTATGACTTCACCTAAGCAAAGTGTAGACGAGTATCTGGAAAAATCAGATAAACTAATTACCCATGTTGAAGAAATTAAGGATGACAACCCACAAAAAGCGCTTGCAATGGCTGCTGAGCAACTCGAGGAGCATATTAATTTCTTACAGAGGGTAGTATCATCATGATATCACAAGAGCAAGCAAAAAAGTTAGATAACTATGAGCTCTGTGAAGAGCTGAGAAACAGGCTCGATATCCTTTCGCTCTGTGTTGAGGCTATCAGCAGCAATCACAGTGGAACCGATGGTCTATTTCCGGCATTTGATGAAGTTGATACCATTGCCAGAGAGATGAGGAAGCGCTTACCGGATTGTCCGGATTAAGTAGTAGTCACCAAATAAGAGACAAGGCCCTGGGGACAAGCCAGGGCTTTTTTATTTGCCTATAATACTTTGACTATATCTAAAACGTCCATCCAAGTATTTGTAATTAAATCTGGTTCTGTCTTGAGTTCAAACATTCCGAAATCACCAACGATAGCTCTCGGAAGTTTTTTTGTGGTATTTTGGTGTAAGAAGATATTCTTGGGATTGTTATCGAACTTTATAATCCCTTGCTGGTGCAGGTAGGAATATCCCCGAATGATACCCTTTGTGATTCGGCGTTTCCAATTTTTTCTCAATGGCAGCATATCTTCTAACGATCCCATGTTATAGAAAGGAGTCACAAAATAGGGATTGAGAGGGTTTAGGTCGTAATCTACAAGTTCTAAGACGTTGGGATGGTTTAGCTGCTTTAAGACGGTAATCTCCTTTCTAAAACCACTATAAAAGTCCTTTCCCTCTCTTGACGAATGAAATAAGGTTTTCAAAACATACTCTGAGCCAGTTGGCCGGTTGGAAATACGGACCTTAAAAAGGTGGTCATGGTTAAGTTTATCTACAATCTCCCAGGGGCCAAATTCCTGTTTGTGTGCCATGATTATTTAATCGTGTTGCGGTTCTGAATGATCAGGATAAATAGTGTTATACTTTGTTGTGCCATCTATCTATTTATTTGGTTTTAAGCTTGCAAAGAAATAAAATCCTTCAATTTCATTCAGAAAGGTATTAGCTGGATGTGGGTCCATAATAGAAGTACCACCATAACAAACAACACAATGATTGTACCCTCTATCAGCTGGGCCAAAAGCTATAGAAAAGCCAGAATGTGCACAAGAGAAGTTGCCTTCCTGAATGTAGATCTTAATCAGGGAGTACCCAAAAGGCTTAAGAAATTCTTGAACATTGTTCCAACTATTATCCGAGTCTACAAAATTTGGAACTTCATCAATGGGTAGTTCAAGTATTGCGGCAATACAAGCCGCAAAGCAGTTGCCTGCTTCTTTGCCATCACTTCCATCACCAAACATTGTTTGTTCTTGATATATCATAAACGGTTTTCAAATTTTAGTTCTAAGGAGTTAAAAATTTTCTTGGCATGCTATGCCATTGGGTTATATCACTGCAAATGAAATTTCATTGGTCCCGGCCGTTATCTGGTAAAAAGAACACTACATCAGCTGGGTTTTTCGGATACTCGAGCTGGTCCGGAGCTTCCGGATCGTAAATGACAACCTTTTGCGGTTCGGCTTGCTCTTTCTGCTTGTTCCGCTGTCGAATGAAGTCATCTAATCGCATCGTATTAAAATGATATGTTAAATTTATGCTGTAAATATGCTGAAGATATATTCAGCGTATCATAGTCTTGCAGCTCTTCCGGCCATTCGGGATCCATCTTCTCTGATATGTTGACAATCACTTCCTGGATAGGAGGAGGAATCATGTTTTTGGCTTCATATTTCCGGGCTTTATGATATCCGCGCACTAACCGGCGCGCTTGTCCTTCTTCCAGCTGATCCAGTTCATCAAAATTCCATCCGGATTCATCAGAATATTCAATGATAAATACCTGCTGATTTTTCAGACGCTCATATTGCGCTTCGGTAACTTCGTTTTTCCTCTTAGCTAAAAATTCATCAAGTCTCATAACATCAACCTCCGGCCATTGTTGGCCGCTTTTCTACAAATGTTATCCAGCTCTACTTTTTCATTGCTGGTCATTGGCCTATTAGCATCGGGATCTTTATCGTACTGAATACCGATTTCGGTTAACTCAATAATTCGTTTTAGATCTTTAGTGTTAAGCACATCAAGATTTAGCTTATCAACATCCCATCGTTTGGCAGGATCTTCGATGAAATCAGTTAGTCGCATTGTCTGAAATTTTGAAGTTCTTAATATCTTTCAAGATGTCATGAGCAATGTCCTCATCAATCCTCTTAAGAAGGAGTTCTTCCATATATGAGAAAAATTTTCGTATATCATTAAGTGGAATCAGCCGGTCTTGCTCAATCATAATGGCCTGGTATCGCTGCTTGGCCTTTACCAATCGATCCACAACCTTCGAGATTCCCTCGAGCTCTTCCAGTTCGCCGGTATTTTCTTCCAGGGCTTTGGATTTCAAAATGAGTGCCTGCATTAGCTTGATCTCATAATCGGGCTGAACCAAATCTTCTGTTGAAACATCGTCCATTTCATCCAGCACATTTTTCAATGAGTCACCGGCATATTTTGAATATAAGCCGTTCTTGTAGTTGTGATGATCTGGTCCCCGGGGTTGTCGCCCTCCATGTAGATGACACCGTTCCCGGCCTTCAACAGGAGCGTTCTTGCATGGGGTTCCTTTCTTTGTTTTCGCGCCGCAAATATTCTTGTCATTCATGGCATAACTGTAATTTTAATATCATTCATGGCATACCCTTATAACAGGGTTTGTTTGTGCTTAAGTTTGTACCATATAAACTAAATGCATGAACAGCATGAGGTTACCACTACGATTGTGGGCCTCATGCTATTCGAAGACACGAATATGGCGTTTAACCCGCTGTTTCATCTTTCTTTTTTCGAGCTTCTTGTGCACGCTTCTTTTCGAGTTTTCTAACCGATGTAAAAGCGCCCAACTTGGAGTCCTTTATTTTTAACCCAGTATTAACAACTTCATTAAATGAATTTCGGCCACGATTAAGAAACCCATCGTGCCGGGCAGCTTTGCTTGAAACCCCAGCCTCTTCTTCAATTTTCTGAATCAGCTTTTTACGTTTTTTTTCAGCCGCTCTTCTTTCCTCTTTGTCCAGCTTGTTGTTTTTTGAATCGTGAAAAGTAGGTTCCAGAGCACTTATTGTTTGCATAAAGGCACTTACAGAGGCTTTCCACTCACTGCGATTGTCCAGATATTGGCTAATAATCGGTTCCACAACTTCATCGAACTTCTCAATAAGTTCGTCTTGTTCATTCCTGATTTCGTGGGTTCGCTTCGCCAACTTCACGGCCTTTTCAAAGTTCTCTTGATCCCGTTGTTTGGCTTCAGCTTTTTCCAACTCCTTTTGAAGCTCCTCCAAGGTTTCTTCCTTTTCCTCGATGACCTCATCGATCGTATCCCGGGAGGATTTAAGTTCGTGTATCTTCTGGCCGGTATCCTCATCATTCAGGTTAGCACTCAAATTCCTTTTGAGCTCTGAGAGCTCCTCATCAATTTCCATTCTGCGACCTTGCAAATTGGAAATTTCATTTTCAATTCTGTTAATCTGTTGTTCCAGTTCATCTGATGATTTCATAAGTCTATTTACCTTGTTTTTATGATTTTGAATTAAACTCTTTCGACTCACGGCCGGAGTCGATTCTATTTTTATTTATCCTTTTTTGCAGCGGTGTGTCTCCGGGAATCTTTTTAAATCCCGCTTTCTCATGGTTCCGCTCAATAAATTGTTCTATACGATTCTTTTTCTTATCGCTATCTGACATAGGTTTATGATTCTGTTGAAATTAAAACTTGTTCTCCACGCGCCGTTTCAGCCATTGGAAATAGGGTTCCATACGCTTGTCAAGAGTTCCACGCTTCTTCTTTTGCTGCAAGCGTTTCAGCTTCCTTATATCGTATTTTTCTATACCCATAACTATTAAGATTAAAATTGGCTACTCCTGATTTGCTCTTTTAATCTCTTGGAAAAACGGCGGCCAATCTCATCGATCATTTCATCGGTTATTAGATTATCAGCTTCTGGACTGATATCCCCAATATTGAAGTTGAAAGAGTTATTGGTAGTACCTTTTGAGACATTGGTAGTAGTACCGTTTCCGCCTGGCATTTCATCTTGAATGGTTACCGGCAGAGGAATAGGGATATCGAGACTCGGCATCATCCCACCGCTTTCATTGACCGATATGGCCGTATTGCTTCCCATAGCCGCAGCGGTATCTCTGGTCCATTTCTCTATACGCTCCAGGAACATGATCATCTCGTTGGCCTGCACGTCGGTAATGGTCCGGGCTATTTGTACCGATCGGGAATATCCACCGGCCTCGGATCCGGAAGCGGAACTACCATCGGTCTGGTTCTTAAGGAAATCCAACAGCTCGGAATATTCCTCGGGAGTCATATCGCCCATCCACGCTTCCCGGTTTTCAAATAATTTTTTAATAATCTCTTCGAGCTTCTTCCGTCCTTCTTCGGTGGATGGATCCAGTTCTTTTAATTGTTGGAGTATATCAGCTGGAATATTGTTATCCAGAGTTGCTATTTGACTAATAAATGAATCAAGAGCACCGTCAAGATCTTTAATACCAAACTCAAGCATATCCCGGAACTCCTCGATAAAACCACTGATGCTGTCTCCATAATCACCAAAGTTATCAATAACGGTTTGCAGCGCATCGGCAAGACCGCCTTCACTAATATTCAACCCCATGAATCCTTCTCTTGCACCTAATAATTGCTCAAGTGCATTGGCAACATCGCCTCCTTCAGCTTCCAACAGATCTTTAAATTGGTCCACCAATCCCTGGAAAGCAGGGCCTAAGTCAGCCTCTTGTCCTATGGATTCTATCTGCTGTAACATTTCGATAACTTCATCAGAGCTCAACGGTGATTGTGTTTCAAATCCTCCAAAATCAGTAGTAAGTCCACCAAGTAATTCATCAAGCAGACCTTCAAGTTTGCTGATCTGTGAAGCACGTCCCTCACTGGCCACAACAGTATTTCGCTGGATAGCACGAGTGTTGCGCTCGAGTGCCAGCTTATTTTCATATATCGATTCGTTTAGCTTTTTAAGCTCTTTTTCGGACATGCCCTGATCTCCACCACCGGGAAGAATACTGGCGAATGTTGTAACAAGTCCGGAGGCTAACCCAAGCCCGGGGACAGCATAATCAAGAAATCCGGCGCTATCTCCCAGGTTACTTAGCTTACTGGCACTCCTTAATAAGTCAGAAACCCCTGATAATGCTTGACGTGCATTATCTCCAATACCGCCAACAGCATCAGCTACATTTACGATCGAGTCAACAGTGTCAGCAATATCTTCAAGTGAAGTTGTAAGATCGTCACCACCTTCAGTAGCATCTTTGATATTGCTAAGATAACCCTCCCACATTTCCTGTTGTGCAGGCGTAAGATTATCTTTAATCATTTTATAGAGGAATGTGAGCTGCTCTCTAAGCGTTTTCGATGCATCTTTAACTCTTTCTTCGTACTTCTGTTGGCTGATTTCTCCTGTTTGTACCAGGTTATTCGCCTTGGTCAGCTTTTGATTATACTCCTCAACATATCCCGAGGCTTCTTGCATCATCGTTCCGACGATATCTTTTTCACCGCCTCCCATTTGGCCGATTTTATCTCCTAAAATGGAGATCTTTTCTAAATTGTCTTGATATTCTAAATACTGGTCGGCCAAGTTCGAAACTGCTTGCTCTTGCTTTTCTTCTTCCTCAGTTGTTTGCTCAAAATATTCCCGAGTTTTACTAAGAGCTTTTTGAGTAGATTCTAACTTTCGGTTTAAGAACTCATTGCGCACACTGAGCTTTGCCTTTTGTTCGGTGGACGTTTCTTCAGCTTGAATAAGCTCTTTATTTCGCTCAATATTCCGTTTGAGGACCATTTCGCGAAACCGTAGCTCTTCGTTGGCATCAGCTACCTTTTCTTGTGCGCCCTCAACCTCAGAAGCCCAGGTACTATAACTCTCGATATTCTCGGTCATTTCCCGGTTTTGGCGGCTAAACTCTTCGGTGTTCTTTTGCTGAGTATCATAAAGAGACTCTAACTCCCTCCGGAGTTCATTAAAATTCCAGCCGGTCATGTCAGAACCAAAAAGACCGCCAATTCCTTGAAGCGCTCCCTCAACGGTTTGCTCTTTCCGGATTTCTTCTTGGGTACCTACAACAGCCTCGTACATATCTTCAAGTAGGTTTACTGTTGTCTCGAGACCTGAAACAACATCGTCTCCAAAGGTATCTACAAGCTGGCGTTTTAGGGATCCGAGGCGCTCTGTCAATGATTTCATTTGCTTATCAGCTACTTCCTCGGCAGCACCTCCGGCTTGGCGAAGGTTTTTTTCATATTGAGCAACCTCATCGGAAAGGCCAAGGACTGGCTTAATAGCCTCTTGGACTTCAGAAGTAAAGCCCATCTGTTCCATCTTTGCAGTCATGGCCGTATCGGAGAGACCGCCGAGCTCTTCGGTCAATGCCTGGATAATCGTTGGGAAATCAGCCAGATTGCCTTCAGCTGTAACGATACCCAGCTCTTTAAACTGCTCAATATTTTCATTGGCCGCCTTTGATAAGATCCGGAGTGTTCGAGAAAGATATTCACCGGCGCGCCGTCCTTTAATCCCTTGGTCAGCATAAGCAGCTAATAGTGCTACACCTTCCTCAATGTCTTTGTTGACGTTACGAAGGGCCGTAGCACCTTTATTCGTCAGAGCCTCAGAGAATTGCTGTACTGTTGCGTTAGCCTGCTGATTGGCACTTACTAAAGTATCGGTAACTCTCACAAGGTTGCGCTGGTTCTGGGTCGTATTTTCAACCGTCATTCCCAAAGCACTTTGAGCATCAGTAGCTAAGTCAGTTGCTGTAGCCAGGTCGAACATACCAGCTTTAGCGAACTCAGCAACTTTAGGCAAGTTAGCTATCTGTTCCTCTACATCGAGACCAGCGGAAGCCAAATAAAAGTATCCCTGGGCCACTTTGTCGGTTGCCATATTGAGCTCCCGGGCAACCTCTTTGGCGGCTTGCTCCATCCGGTTTCGCTGTTCCATCGTAACATTACCCTGGATAGCCAGCGACTTATTCATTTCCTCATTAAACCGCATCATTTCACCGCCCATATCACGGACTAAAGAGGTAATAGTAAGGATAGCGCCTGCAGCAGTACCGGCCAGCCACATCTTAGCTGATCGGCCAATTCTTTTGAACGCTCCTTCGGTCTTTTTCGATGACTTATCAACAGCACTGCTGTATTTTTGAGTCTCTTTCCGGAGCTGTTCTTGCTCTTTTTCCAACTTCTCAATAGCAGCTGTGTACTGTCTGATAGCCTTTGGATTATTGGAGGCTTCACGTACCGATCTGAGCCGCCTTAATTCGGTTTCAATGGCCTTCATCTCTTTTTGCTGTTTTTGATAGTTGCGCTCTTGTCTCCGCGCGTACTTAACAGCAGCCCGGTCAGCTTCCTTGAGTGAGGATTTATACGATGTGATATCTAATTCTAAATCGGTTCGAATACTCATTAGTCAAAAAATTTGTGTGCGTGTTTGCGTATTGCCTGTTTAGCTATCTGGTCAGCTCCACCTAAAACATCATAACCTGTTTTTGCATCGAGGGCCTCGGCATACTCGGCTATGGCTTCCACAACCGCTGAGACTTTTAGTCCATCAACCTCGATTCTCATTTTAATTGAGTTTGCCAGTTGGCCACGTACATCAGCCCAACCGCCGGGATGAACTTTCCGGGGGCCATCGTTTTCATTGACACCCGGCTTGGTTTCATCAGTATGGCTTCTGGCATACTTAATAACCTCTCTTGCCAGTAGCTCAGCCAGTCGCTCAGCTCTAACAATAGCGGTTTTCTCTTGCTGCTTGAGAATTTTGCTTAATTCGGAAATATCTGTTTCTATGCTTAAATCCATGATTAACTCAACTTTTGTTTAAATGCTTCCCGTTCTCTCTTCAGCTCTTCTTCAGAAAGGTCTTCCTGGTATGCCTCTTCTTGCTCTTTCTTCTCGGTTTGCCAACCAGCTTTGCGCTGCCATTTTTCCATAATTTCTTCAGATCCTCCCATTGCAAAAGCTGACTCGAAAGCCCCATAAATATGCTGTCGTGCTTCCTCTTGACGTGCTTCAGGTAACATTTCCATGAAGAAAGGGAAGGGAACCTCATTCCAAACCTTAAAAGGCTCTTCACCTGGGTATGCTCTGCAATACTGACTCAGTAATAGCTTCCAGTTGATATCGGTCGAATCTTCATCCTCATGCTCTTGTGATTTCTTAGTCTGTATCTCCGGATCGTAGCCTTGCAGTAATAGGTTTTGCAGTAACCGGCTAAAACTTGCCGGACTGTGATTAAACTCATTTCGAAGATGGACCAAGATGTCAATGCTGTTATGCCATTCTAATTTTGCCAGCAGCTCCATCAATAACTCAATATCATCCTGATCTTCCATGTTTTGCAGTAGATGTAATATTTCCACTGCTTGTCGAATGCTGGGAGGGGATACACGAACTTTTCGATCCCCAAGTGTAATCCTCCGATCGAAACATGCTGTTTTGATACCCATATAACTATGCGTTTGAAACTGATTGATCGTTATTATCTACCCACTTCAATTCTCTGCCGATGATTAACCCTTTGCCTTTCATGTGAAGCCGCGCCGCGGTTCGCACTTGCATAAAATGTTCTTGGCACTGACTTCTAAATCTGCTGATTATGGCCAGCATGTAGGAAAGATTATCCTCCGGCTGTTTTCCCATATGATTAATGGCTTCGGGATTGCTTTGATGCTTCTTGACGATCTTCTCTCTCAATTTATCAGCCCAACGGATAGCCAGCCGGCGCGCCGTTGGTTTGTGGACATAAGTCAACACAAAGACCAGGGCCCAATAGGATTGATCTTTCATGAGCATAATCAGCTGGTAACAATGAGAGAGCTGCTCAGTAAATGCCTTCATAAATGATTTCATAATTCACAATTTGTGATTAGTGTTAAACTGGTCTTACGATCGAGGTTGGTAATACCTTCCATTCTTCATCCTCATCCTGAGCCATTCCGATAATTAATCCATAGCTTCGTTTTTCGGTATAGGCAATGACAAAAGCATGGAGTGTTACGCGATCGTCAAAACTTCCTGGATCTTTAAATTCAATATTTGTGAATCCTTTAAATTCAGTTCCCCAATGCAATCTTTGGCAAAGAGCGTATTCAGGCTTGATGCCGGCGCGCTGGTACGCATCGATGTAACCTGGGTAGCAATATTTGATAGCCTCTTCCCAGTCACCATTGAACCATGCCCGGAGGAACGGTAATACGGTCCTCAAAGGGTTATTTGAACGATTTGTTTGTCCTGATGTTTGTACTTCGTTTTCAGGTGATTTCTTTAAATTGTTGCTACTCATAACATTATAATTTTTCGTTAGTGCCAAATAATGGGTGTAAGAGGATTAAAAGGGTGAATAATTCTGTTTTTGTTGTTTGGCTCTTTTTCTTGCATCATCCATACTGCTTTGCTTTTTAGCTTCTCTTACTAACCCTTTGTCAGTATGCAGAAATTGAACTCGTTTACGATAAAGCCTTCCTTCCCGGACTTTCTTTTGAGCGATAAAAACAGAGTTTGGAGGGAACTTATCCCCAGGGTTATTGCTGTAATTTGGTCCTTTCACGGCCGACAGTTCTCCGTTGCTGTCATAAATACAAAGCTCCTCGTAATTCGAGGGCCGAAAGATGCTTACTGCAAGGTGAGCAGCTTGCTCAATAGCACTGGATCCGTAGATGTTTGGCAGTCCTGGTTCTTTTCCCCAGCCATGGGAACCATTTAGTGTTTGACGGTTAACCTGGGAAATAGGGATCCCCAGGGCATTGACTTCTTGGGAGAGATATATCAGCCGATTTATACAGGTTGTAATCCGCTTTCCTTCTTCCCATTCCTTCAATCCATCAACAGGGAGAATCTTTAGATGATCAACGACAAAGAAATCAATATCCGATAGGGCGTTATGATACTTGATCGTTGCTACTGCATCATTAAGATTTGAGATACCCTGCTCGATGTCAGCAACGATTAAATTGTCAAGTAGTGTCTTATCATCAACAGAGCGTTCGAACCGCTCAAAAAGCTTTTTTGCGCGACTTTCCCGGATAACAAATACTCCTTTGTGGCCAGACTCCAATAATTTTTTGGCCATCCAAACAGCGAAATAGGTTTTCCCCGCGCCGGTATCTGCAAAGGGGACCATGATTTCACCTTTATGGAAGCCGGTCTCTGAAAAGAACGTTTCCTGCATAAAGGGATCATCAATCCATAGCTTTTGATTTTCTGGCTTTTCAGCTTCTTTGGCTAATACTTCGGAGTAGGTTAAGCCAGGTATTTGAATATCCTCGACCTGATCATTTATTAGTCGTTCAATTTTGCCTAAGAAATGAGAAGTTGGCTCAGCCTCTGATTGAATATCATTGAGGATTGATCGGAGGCCATTAAAAAGCTCTCTTCGGCTTTTACGATCGTTGAGATTGTCAACGGTATCCTCATGATTGCTATAAATTCCCTCGAGGGAAGTAATATTCTGTATTTCGTGATCCTTCCAACCCTTCTCATCTTTTAGCCATTGCTCCAACTTCAAAGCATCAATGTCCTTACCGGCATCATATAGCTTTTTTATGCCTTCAAAAACGGCGCGCAATCTGGTACTGGTAAAGGTGTCAACGGATAGTTTAGGCATCAGCACCGGTACAATCTCGTCTTGCCAGATCAGGCTACCAATGATAGCCTCTTCCATTTTTTCACTTATTAGAATATCAGGTGTCATACTGTTTTGATGTGACTTGTTGAGTTATCGTTATTTTTTTTCGCTTCCTGGATCCGTTCTTTGTTGTATTGCTGATAGTTGGCCTGCCAGGTCCCGGCTTGCCGGTGCCAGTTCGTAATCTTTTTTCCGCTGCTGTTCTTCCAGTTATTTTCGTCGTAATAATTGATAAACTTTTCAGCTTCTAAGGGGATATCCTCTTCAAGCATTGTTCCCCTTTCCCGGAAGTAATCTTCAACCTCTTCACGCGCGGGCGGGCCACTCTTCTTTACATTCTTAACATTCTTGTTAGTGTCTTGCTGTTGTTCTTCTATTGTTTTTCTGTTGTCCTTCTGTTGTTCTTCGGATTCTTGATCCCCCTCAAATAATTGGGGTTGTGAGCTATGAGAGCCGTTTTTCTGTTGTTCGTCAATTTGGGGTGTTTCTCCATTTTTGCCCGAATCCGGCTGTTTTCTATTGTTCTGCTGTTGTTTTTTTGCCTGATAGTCATTGTAGTTAATCAGGGTTATAACCGTAGAGGAGTGGCTTTTTACCTGTTTTATCTGTTGTTCTTCCTCTAAGTCCTGAAGAAACTTCCTAACTTTGGATCTGGACCATCCCCAGCGCTCCGCTAACCGGTTTTGACTCCATCCAACTTGACCTCGTTTAACTTTAATCTTATGACCTCTCACATAGATGTATCCATCTTCATGATTGGCCAATAATATGAGATCAACCCATGCCTGGCCACGGGCAAAGGTTTCAGATTTCCACAATGGATTATCCGTTAATTTCCTATGTAACTTTATCCAACCTGTGCTCATATTTCTAATCGAGCTGCCAACTCTTTTATTTCTGTCTGGTATTCTTGGGGTGTTAGATCCTTCCCATCAATCCGTGCTTTCTCCATCTCGTAAATCGCAAATTTAGATCTACCGATTTCATCTTTTTCGAAGTCTGTAGTCAGTAGATTCTTTAGGGATTCCTCATCCAGTGCTATTTCCGTTGATCGGGCCATGGTGCATCACTCTTTTTTGGAGCGGCGCCATTTCCCTTGGAAATAGTCCTCTGGTTAGAATTGCTACTTTTTTTGGTTTTATCTGGAGGTGTGGTTAGATTGGAGCCGTCGTCGTTTGTGTCGCCATACAACGATTTAGCAAGCCCCAGTCCGTCACCTCGGATTGGGGCTTTTTTATTCTTCATAGTCTTTCTCCGCTGGGATATAGTTGGTTTCAAAAAACTCTTCGAGATCCTGAGCCCTGAAATAAATCTTTCGACCATTCTTTACGTAGCCGATCTGTCCGGAGTCACGAAGATATTGTAAGTGCCGGCGGCTAACGTCGAGCTTTTCACACACCTCAGGTATAGTATAGTATTGCTTACCTGATGCGCTTCTTACAATATCACGAATGGTATTCTCAGCAATTTTTTGGAGACTGTTTTCAACAGTATTCTCAAAATCTTCCTTGGTGGGAAAAAATGCTTGCATAATTTCGATAGCTTTTGTTTCGATTATCTACAAGCATTTTAAAAAGAATACCTCGAAACATACTACAGAAATGGCACTGTAAATCTACTGTAATCATGCCGTAAAAGGTGAGAAGGTCTATTTTTCTGCGCGTGCTTTGTGAAATTCAGACCACTTTTTCTCCATATATCCAGTTCTGGCACCTTTCATTTCAGTAAAATCTTCAGCTGTCTCTCTCTGTGCTTTTGATCGCTGTTGTTTGAATCCCTTAAATTTCTCCCAGTTTCGTAGATATTGAATAATTGCTTCTCTACTGAAAGAGGATTCACGGTGATATTCATCGGCAAATTCGTAGATACGATTTATCAAAGTTCTTTCCTCATCGGTTTCAATATCCCTGGCTATTTTTTGTTTTTGCATTGGTGACATCTCATCTACAGTTTCCAACCGTTCGGAATATTCGGATTCAAGAATTTTATCAATGACGTTAAGTAACGCAGTTCGATTAATTCCTATCCTCCTTACTTTTGCAAATGATCTAAATACTGCCAATATCTCATCAGAACATTGTCCTTTATATGGGTTTTTATAACATGCTTCATGTAGTTGTTTTAAGATATAAACCACCTCTTCATATAGCTCCTGGGATTTATATTTTTGTCCAAACCATTTTTTATTTTGTGGGTCAAACCAACGATCAATCAATGAGAAAAGCTCTTCTGCCTTTTCCTGAAAACTTTTAAATGATTCAATATGTGGTGTTTTGTGAATCTCTTCTTTTTCCTTTGTTGTATTTAAATAGTAATCATCTACCACATTTTTGAATCTATTGACATCCTTTTTTAGCTCTTGAGCTTTATATTTTTGAATCCTATCAAGATTATTTAAAATGGTGATAAGCTCAGATTGTCCTGAAACTGGGTTTTGATTATAGTGGTCTATATATCTCCCATAGAGCGTTATAAGCAGTTCTTTAAGGTTTACAAAAGCCGGCTCCGCATTTATATAGGATGAACGATCACTTTTTATACTGTCAGGCAAATCTTTAGGTGATTGGTAATTCATTATTGAAAAATTTCTTCCATATCTGAATCGAGCTTCTCTTCATCAAAGCTTTTCAGATACTGCTCAGTTATTTTCAGATCGGAGTGGCCCAGGGCCTTACTGATTGAATAGAGATCCATGCCTTTTTTAAGTGCAAAATGAGCGAAGGAGTGCCGGGAAACATGAAAGCTGATATTAGCTTCGATATCGGCCTCACTGGCTATGTCCTTAAGGATAGTATTGACCTGGGCGTTATTGCTGCCGATCGCTTTTCTTAACTTCATAGGATCAGAATACTTTTTCTCCAGGATGGGAAAGATGTAATCTTTTGGTCCAGCATCTTCTTTCCGGTATAGGTCCAGAATTTCTTTCATCGGTTCCAGCTGCTTAATAGATTTCTGTTTACCTGTTTTAAGCATGGAGTAGGAGAGCCGGCCGTCAATAAGATTATCCCAGGTCAACGCGCAAAGGTCTCCAAAACGAATACCGGCATTGTAAAAAGAGAACATGAAATAGTTCCGGACATGCCACATATCAGAACCTTCCTCGAGGTCCAGTTTCTTAATCGCTTTGATCTGCTCAAAAGTCAACTTTGTCTTGGTATTGGTACGTTGCTTTTCCACGCGATCAACACCGGTAAAGGGGTCATTTTCCAGGTTCTTTGTTTTTATCAGCCAATCAAACATTCCCTTGAGTCGCTGGAGCTTTTTGCGCACAGTATTTGGGCTGTTTCCATCCCGGGATCCATCTTCCTTTTCTGGTCCTCCTTCCTCCAGCAAGAACTCCTGGAAATCCTCAATCCATTCTGAATCAATCTGGTCAAGAGCTTCTGGTTTATCTCTTTCCTCGATAAATCGATCCATATTATTCATGACAACTTTGAAGTGCCGATACTCCCAGTAACGATCAACCGAATCTAAATGCTGTCTATATTCCTTTGCCTGGTGCTGGACCGATCGAGGATCTGAATTATCACTGATTGCCTGTTTAAGAGTGTCCAGGCTTAGGTTATTATTTTTATCAAGATCATGTTTGATCTTATTTATCTCTAAGAGCTTCCTTTCAAGAGCTTTGTTGAGGCGAACACTGTGACGATGGCTTTTCCGAACTTCCTTTTTCTCATCATTCCAGTGCTTTTTTAGTATAGAAATACCTGTACTCTTGTATCTAGATTTTCTATTTTCAGTGATTCTAATGTAGATGGGAATTGTACCATCTTTACGTTTTTTTCTTTTAAGCTGAGTAAGCTTAACAGTTAATGACATAGTTCAGAACTTAAGTTTGTACCAAGCCGATATTTGGTGTAAACAAATTGTGTGTGAATGTTACAATATTCTGAACTGCAATACAATAAATTAGCCTTTAGAACTTTTGAAAGGCATTCAGGCGAAATTAGGTGCTGTTGGTTTTAATATCATTAATCCAGTAGCACCCACTTAAAACCCTGTAAGTCGTTGACTTGCAGGGTTTTTGTGTTGATTGGTAATTAAGTAAATTGCAAGCTTTATTTAATCATTCGTCGGCCACTCTCTCATTTATGAAACAATGGTTTGTATATATTATCCGTTGTAAGGACCAAAGTCTTTATACAGGCAGTACAAATCATCTGATCCGCCGTTGGCATCAACATAAACAAGGTAATGGCGCTAGATACTTACAAGCCCACGAACCACAGTCAGTAGTATTTATCGAAGAACACCCTGACCGCTCCGAAGCGTGTAAGCGTGAACATGAGATCAAACAATTCTCAAAAGAAGAAAAAGAAACGTTGGTCACAGGATGATTTAGCTCTCCTCCTTCCTATGACTTCCATCCCTATTCCCCATAATCGACTTGACCTATTTTGTCATGGCTTGATCAGTTGACTATAATTTAAGAACCGTTCTGCATGATCGGCGACCAGCTACATGGCTTCGTCAGTTATGTTAGATGTTAATCCTGATTACATAGTTTCATTTCTGCCCTAATTCAGCACATTCTAATATCTTCATATCCATCCTGTTTAGTATTACATCGAGGAACTCTCAACCTCTTTGTAGGATAGCTATAGAAATATGATATTTGTCGAGATGAAACTTTCAGGTAAATCCGCCTAGCAAACCTCCCTGCTATTGTTTTTTGTAATGCGTATCTGACAACGACTTAATTAAATCTGCGCTGGCCTCAGGAGTAATATCACGCTGTGGCGTACCCAGCATCTCATATCCCACCCGAAACTTCTTGACCGTAGCCGATCGCAGCAACGGTGGATAAAAATGCATATGAAAGTGCCACTCAGGATGCTCTTTGCCATCGGTGGGGGCGGGATGAAAACCGGCCGAATATGGAAATGAAACCTCGAAGATATTGTCGTACTTCACGGTAATCTGTTTGACAATATCGGCCAATCCGTCCTTTTCGGCATCACTCATATCGGTAAATCGACTGAACGGCCGACGACTGATAAGCAGTGTCTCAAACGGCCAGAAGGCCCAATACGGCACGACAACCACAAAGTGCTCATTCTCTACCACCACCCGTTCATCGCGTTCCAGCTCAAGATCCAAATAGTCGCCTAGCAAAGTTTTATCGTGCTCCTCATAATAATTGATCTGCCGCTTGAGCTCTTTCGATGGCTCGTCTGGGATGGTCTGCTGCGCCCATATTTGTCCGTGCGGATGCGGGTTGCTGCATCCCATAATCTCACCTTTATTCTCAAATATCTGCACATAGTTGATGTAGTCACGGTCGCCCAGCTCAGTATACTCCTTTGTCCAGAGATCTACCACTTCGCGTATCTGGGAAAGTTCCATCTCGGGTAACGTCAAATCGTGGCGCGGTGAAAAGCAAATAACCCGGCAGATACCTTTTTCGCCCTTGGCATACAACAGGTCGCCGTCTTTGATCGTCTCCGAAGGCGTATCGGGTTTTAAGGCACTAAAATCGTTGGTAAACACGAAGGTCGATTCAAACTCCGGATTCTTTGCATCCCCGGCTCGATTGTTTCCGGGACACAAATAGCATTCCGGATCGTATTTTGGCTTTTCTTCTCCGGGCGTTTCCTCTTGCTTGCCCTGCCAGGGACGTTTGGCCCGGTGGGGCGAAACCTGCACCCATTCTCCAGTCAGTGGATTCCAGCGACGGTGTGGATGATTATCAAGATCGAGTGCCATAAATATGTTGGTCAATTAGGTTAATACAAAAAATTACGTACTCGCTAAATCTTTCGAGTTCAGCAGATGGGTTCCACCGGACACTTTGGTCTTGTAAATTTCCACGGATTCTCCCAGTGCCTCCTCATATTGGTCAGTGATCTGTCCCACAAATGTCTCCAATTGCTGATCCTTAACCAAGTTAATGGTACACCCCCCAAAGCCTCCTCCCATCATGCGAGAGCCGATAACGCCTTTGATATCCCAGGCGATATCAACCAAGGTATTAAGCTCTTTACAACTCACTTCGTATTCGTTGCGTAGCCCAATATGAGACTGAAACATCCGTTGACCAAAAGAAGCCAGATCGTCCCTGTCCAGATCGTTGCAAGCCTGTAGTACACGTCTGTTTTCTTCTACCACATACTTACAGCGCTTAAATACGATGGGATCCAGATCCTGCTGATGCAAAATTAGGAAATCGAGATCAACATCCCGCAGGCTATTGATGTCAGGATCAAACTCCTGGAGAGCTGCGACGCCCTGCTCACACTGCTGTCTACGCACATTATATTCTGATGTCGCCAGCTCACGCCGCACCCCGGTGTCGCAAAGCACAATATGAACATCCTGCTGATCAAAGGGATAAAACTCGTAATCGAGCGAACGACAATCGAGCTTAAGGGCATGACCTTTTTTACCGTTGAGACTCACAAACTGATCCATGATACCACACTGCACGCCCACAAAATCATTTTCGGCCTTCTGGGCAATTTTAGCCATCTCCACCGGACCGATTTTCAGATCTCTGAGCTGGTCCAATCCAAAAAGAACGCCCCCTTCGAGCGCCGCCGATGACGACATACCAGCCCCAATGGGAATATCGCCGCCAAAAACACAATCGAAGCCATTGATCTCATAGCCGTGCTTGCGAAGCTGATCAATAACCCCGAGCAAATAATCCGGCCAACCGAGACCCGATTCCTCAAGATCACCCGAAATATCGGTCTCGAATGACTCTTCCTTATCAACGGCATAGAAACGGGCTTGCTGCGTGCCATTCTCTTTCATCGCAAGCACAATGTTTTTGTTTACAGCGGCCGGGAGCACAAAACCTTCGTTATAATCCGTATGCTCACCGATAAGGTTCACCCTGCCTGGTGACTTGATTAGCAGGTAATCATCTCCAAACCGTTGCTCAAACTCATTAGTTATTTGGTTACTCAGTTTTTTCATTTTGTATACTTCTCATTATTCATGTTTACCAGAATACAGCATAGAGTACCGCTACAATGACCAGAATCACGTAAGCACCAATATTAAAGGCCGGAGTGGTTTGGAACATATCAGCGGTGGTATGGATCGCTTTGGGATCCTCATCATGAGGATTGGTAGTGAGACTTACGCCCACAATAATCGCCATTGTAGCGATGAGGGTATAAAACATCTGATCCAAAAAAGGTAGCTGTACGGCTGGTGATTTCAAGAAGACCGCTATTACAATAGAGACCAGTACCCCGTAAATTGCTCCTTTAGCAGTTGTTTTCTTCCAGAACAGTCCCATCAGGAATACTGCTAATATCCCCGGGCTCACCATTCCCGTGTATTCTTGGATATACTGAAAAACCTGGGGTACGTTATCAAGCTGAGGTGCTACAATAATTGCCGTAACCAAGGCTACCCCGGCAGATATACGGCCCATGTTGACAGTTTCTTTATCCGTAGCATCCGGGTTGATATAGGGAATATAGATATCCATGGTAAAGATCGTTGCCACCGAGTTGAGCATGGATGCCACCGATGAAACGATCGCCGCTGCGAGCGCAGCTACCACCAGTCCCAGGAAACCGGGAGACAAAAACACTTTCATAAGCCAGGGATAGGCATTATCATACTTAATACTGCCATCGGGCTGAGTAAACACATCTACAATGCCCGACATCTGGGTGGTACCTTCAGGCTGGTTGAACAGTACATAAACGATGATACCAGGAATCACTACAATAAGCGGGATAAGTAACTTCAAAAATCCTGCAAAAATGATTCCCTTTTGTGATTCCTCCAGTGATTTGGCTGCCAGCGTCCGCTGAATAATGTACTGGTTGAATCCCCAGTAGTAGAGGTTGGCCACCCACATGCCGCCAATAAGAACCGCTATACCAGGCAAGTTATTAAACTCGGGATTCGAACGATCAAGTATCATCTGAAACTTGTCGCCGGCTACTTCATAAAGATGTGTAATGCCGTCGATGATTCCCCCATCCGGCGTAAGGTGATAGAGGCCGGCAAAGGTCACGACCAGTCCACCCAGTACGAGCAAGCCCACCTGTAGAACGTCGGTCCAGGCTACGGCCGAAAGTCCACCATAGAGTGAATAAGCAGCAGCAATAGCTGATAAGCCAATGAGAGCATACACCAACAAACTGCCGTCGCCCGTACCCATGATGGTATCAAGTGCCAAGGCGCCGAGGTACAGCACCGTGGTGAGATTAACAAACACGAACAAGGCAATCCAGAAGACCGCCAAGATCGTTTTGAGCGTAGTATTAAACCGTTTTTCAACAAATTCCGGAATTGTAAAAATCTCTTTCTCAATAAATATCGGCAGAAAGTATTTTCCAACAATAATTAATGTAATTGCTGCCATCCATTCATAGGAGGCGATGGCCAATCCCACTGCAAAACCGGAACCAGACATCCCAATAATCTGCTCGGCAGAGATATTTGCTGCAATCAGGGAAGCACCGATTGCCCACCAAGGCAGCGATTTACTGGCTAAAAAGTAATCTTCAGCATTTTTTTGATGCCCTTCTTCATCCTGAGATACCCATAAGCCGATACCTACGATAACGGCGCAATACAGGCAGAAAACAATAGTGTCGATTATTGTAAAACCCATAAATTATTTTGTGTCTATAGATTAATCTTACCGTCAGCGATATCTATTTGAAGTTGCCAACATTTAATGGCAGAAGGCGAAATTTGCCGCTGATCGCCCCAGTGACAGGCCTCTTCAAGAGAATCAGGCCGACCGCTGCACGGTTCCAAAGCCACCGTGTATTCCTTTGACGAACTATTTTCCGGCCATCCGCCGTAACATAGCCAAATACCCAAAAAAGGGACTTGGTCAACATCAAAGGAAAACAGCAGCGATTCATCCGTCTCTTTTTTGTACAGCCCCGCTTTGCCTTGCGAAAGCCGATCTGAAAAGAGTTTGATGGCCATACCGGCTGACTTCTTTTGTACGTAATTAAAATCAATATTCGAATCATTACCAAGTATGTTTGGCCATTCTACTTTTTCTCCGAAACTTCCCGCTGCGGGATCAGATGACCAATTTATGAGCAAGTCGGTAATTTCATTCGGAAGTAATAGTTCATCTCCTTCTGTGACATCGAGCAGCGGATGAGCTGACCAGATATAATCGAAGGGCACTTCTTCCAAACACTCCAGCTCATAGGTGATTTCTACCGAAGATCCTGAAAGTTGTATATGCTTGGCAAAACGGTAGTTAAGTTTCTGCCCGCGTGTCCAAAGTAGTATCTCATCCTTCTTGTGATCATAATTCCAAGCCTGTGTCCACAATTCACCATGATCGGGCAACTTTCGATTTTCTCCCTTAAAACGGTAATCGGAAGGCGAAACATTGGGGAAACACTCATCAAATCCTGCAGCAAATGGCGGTAAAAAGGCTTCCCCTTTTTCAGGCCTCCGATAATTGGTTAAATCAATATCCCCTTGATGCAAAAACTGAGTGCCGGTATCCTTTCGCTCCAAAGTCAGTATTTTGCCCCCCATTTCGGGTATAAGTGAGAGTTTGAGCTCATCATTTTCCAACTCAACAACAGATGACGAATGCTTTTTGAGTTCGTCGATATCCAAGATATTTGTACTCATGGCCATTTTGTGAGTCTAGGTTTTATACTTGCTTTGCGAAGCTGTCATTCGGTCCAGTAGTTGAAGGTGTCACCATTTTTTTGCGTCTGAATCGTAATCTTCTGGTTCTTCGATCCATCAACACGAGCTGTAATCGTGATGGAGCCCGGCTTACCCGTGGCCTGGATGATAGCCAGCGCCAATCCATTAAATGCCTTCCGGTGGTTGGCTTTATGCGAGGTATGGTCCCGAGGATTTCCATTACCAATGCCGATAAGCTTCCCCTCACCTTCCACTTCGAAGGTGATCTCGTTATCTGCACGGGGAACGACATTGCCATTCTCATCCACTACTTCAACCTTCAGGTGGGCCACATCCCGGTGATTGGCCGACAGCGTTTTTTGGTCGACGCTTAGCTGTATTGCTGCAGGATCCCCGGTCGTCGTAATTTCCTTGGTCACTACCACCTCACCATTGCGTTTGCCGACCGCTTTAATGGTACCCGGTTCGTACGGGACATCCCAAGAAGCATGCAGCCCGGCCGTGGTCACATCCACCGGTTCCTCACCGTAACAATTCCATCCGCAGGTGGTACCCTTACGCGGAAACTGAATACGTTTTTCGCCGAAATATTTACCGTTTACATAAAGCTCTACCGTTTCCACATTTGTATAGGCCAACACCGGTATCACGTCGCCTTCATGTCCCTCCCAGTTCCAGTGGGGAAACAGATGCAGCATGGGCTCTTCGGTCCATTGACTTTGATAAAGGTAGTAGGAATCCTTTGGAAAACCGACAAGATCAAGCGAGCCACTCGATGCATGTTTGGTTGGCCACCACGCTTCGCCCAAATAGTCGATGCCGGTCCACATAAAGTCGCCCACCACGAAATCATGGTTAGATACGTATTTCCAGAGCTCTTCAACACGGATCATATTGGAGTTATAGTTGGGTTGCACCACGGTGGAATCACCCAAAGAATAATTATCACGTACCCAGTAGATATTGGGACTCTCAGTGCCAACCATCTTCCACTCGGGATGTGCCAGTTTATCGGGCGTATATACCAGTTCGCGTCGATTTGTCCAGCGATCAGCATAGTTATAGCCAACGATATCCAAGGCGTTTAAAAATCGCTTGGTGGTCGGTGCTGTAGTATCGCCAATATGATCGTTGCCCGTAGTTACGGGACGCGTGGGATCCATGTAGTGAAAGGTGCCCATCAGTTTTTCCAGCGTTCCAACACCGGTTTCCGGCATCTGTTCGCCGATCTCGTTGCCGGCACTCCACATCACCACAGATGGATGATTGCGATCGCGCTTGATAAAGGCTTTCAGGTCACGTTGCCACCAATCCTCAAAATACAGGTGGTATGTGTAATCACGCTTCCCGTAATTCCATTCGTCAAATGCCTCATTCATTACCAAAAAGCCCATGCGGTCACAGAGATCCATAAATTCCGGTGACATGGGATTATGAGCTGTCCGAATCGCATTGACGCCCATATCCTTCAGCTTCTTCAGCCGACGCTCCCAAACGCCAATTGGGACGGCTGCACCCACCGGTCCTCCATCATGATGCAGGTTGACGCCGTGCATTTTTACATGTTTACCGTTGAGAAAAAAACCTTCGTTAGTCTTGTACTCAATATCCCGGATGCCCACTGTTGTTTCTTTGCGATCCACTTCCTCATCGCCACGCTGGACAATCGTCTCTAACGTATAGAGCGAAGGCGACGCTATGGACCATAGATCCGGATTTTGCACCAAAAGAGAGTCTTGGATCTCGGATACAGTATCATTCTCAACGCTGAACTTTTTTTGGGCCTTGGCAACAACCTCTCCCCCCTGATCACGGAGTACGTTAAGCACGGTGCCTTCTTGAGGGGTTGAGTTCCCATTAATTACCTTCGTCTGTACAGCCAGCTGTGCCTTTTCTTGGGTAACAATAGGCGTGGTAGCATAAACACCCCAGTGCTGGATGTGTAGCGGATTCGTCACCGTCATCCAGACGTGGCGGTAGATACCAGTGCCCGAATACCAGCGGCTGCTGGGCTGCTGGGAGTCATCAACCCGAACAGCAATTACGTTCTCTCCCTCCTGCAGATAGGGACCAATGTCGTATTTAAAGCTGATGTAGCCATACGGGCGATGCCCCAGGTGCTGTCCGTTGATCCAGACATCACTGTTCATATAGATACCATCAAACTGTATCCATACATTCTTGTTCAACATCTCTTCTGGCACTGAAAAAGTCTTACGATACCAGCCAATACCGGTTGGCAAATACCCGCCGCTGCCGCCGGTCGGCGCATCTTCTTTGAAGGTGCCCTCGATGCTCCAGTCGTGTGGAAGGTTTAATGTTCGCCAGTCGCCGTCATCAAAATTGGGTTTATGAGCCTTATCAATATCCCCGCGCGAAAATTGCCAGTTTAAGTCCATGGAATATTGCTGGCGGCTTTGGGCCTGACTTTCAACTGTGAAACCAATGCTCAGTAGTACCGCTGATAAAACGAGTAGCAACCCGTAGATACTTTTATGTGATATCATATGCTCTAGGTTTTTTATTCTGGAATTCCCTCTTCCTCTGTCTGGCCAAGCCGATATTTATTGAATACATTTATCACCGGTAAGGCATTACCTTCCCTGTCAAAGAAACCACGCGATCCCAATCCGCCCATTACGGCCGGCTCCCACCAAAATATTCCTTTTATCTTGGGACTGAATATATTGAGCAGCGTTTGGTTTACCGATTCTAAAAACTCTCGCTGACCTTCCGGCGTTTCAGGATATGGAGGAATCATATTTTCATATTGTGATTCGCGCCAGTTGTAGGCCGTTTCAACAACTATAATATCCTTGTTAAAATGATTGACTAGCGACAGCAGGTTTTCACGTAACTGCAACAGATTCCCATGCCACCACGGATAGTACGACAGTCCGATAATATCATATGGAATGCCGTAGGAGTTGAACTTTTGATAAAAATCCCGACTGCCATCGGCATCCGCACCCTGATCGTAATGGATCATAACCAAGGGACGCCGCTCCTGGGCCCGTCCGGCATCCACACCATCGACCCCTGCTTTTACCAGTTTAGCAAAATTATCCCAATTATCTGGCAGCTTGCCCTTCGGCCATAGCATGCCATTTCGAATCTCATTGCCAATCTGCACCATCTCGGGCATTACTCCTGCCTCACGAAAAGCGGTGATAGTTCGCTTGGTGTATTCATAAACCGAGTCGGCAAGCACCTCTACCGACAACCCCTTCCAGGCCTCAGGGATAGGTTGTTTCCCCGGATCCGCCCAGCTGTCGGCATAATGATAATCAAGCAGAAAATTGAACCCGTACTTTTCGGCTTCTTTTGCAAGTTCAATAGTGTATTGCAGATCGTTTGGTAACCTATCGGGCGAATGGAACAGGCGGAGACGAATCCAGTTGTATCCGTGACTGCTAAAAATTTCCAAGCCCGGTTTGGCCTTGCCGTTGTCTTTAAAGACCGTGCCCGAATCCTCTGCCATTTTCAAAAATGACAAGTCGGCACCCACTGCATAATTAATATCTATAGGATCATCAGTTCCAGTCGTGTCGCTCTGTTGCGCTAGGGTTGCATGGCTGACTAGAAACAAGATTACCGTAAATATGAATATCCCTTTTTGCATATTGCTAATCCCTTAGTTTTTTACTTTAATTGTTTTTTCGACGGAGTTTAACCCTGATGCTTCAGCCCGGATCGTCACCTGTCCGGCCGATTCTCCGGCACGTAGCAGCACCGCGGCAATACCTGCCTCCGCACGGATGGGATTTCTACCAATGATTTCAGCATCTCCTTGCAGGCTAAAGCTCACTGATGAACTGTCAGCCGGAATTCGAACGCCCTGACTATCGATGATCGATGCATAGACAAACACCACATCTTTCTGTCCGGCTTCCAGCGGCTTGCCACTCAAATCAACATCAAGCTGAATACGAGATTTCTGACCCGGCGTTTGACGCACCGTTTCTGTTACCTGCTCCCCGTCGATATAGCCCACAGCCCTCAGTTGGCCACGCTCAAATTCATCCACTTCAAACGTAAACGGAGGATGTCGCAAGTGTGATGATACGCGTCCGCTGTCAGGCTGTTTTCGTCCCAGCGATTCACCATTCAAAAAGAGCTCAACTTCATCGGTATTGCTGTAGACCTTCACCGTCTTAAAAGTGGAATCCGACCAAAAGTTGGCAATGTGAATCATCGGTTTACTAAATTTGGCCTCTTCGCCCAGATTGGGACCGGCCTGGCTGCGGTAGAAGTAATAGGCAAACTTGGGAATCCGGAAAATATCACGGATGCCGGATGCTTCAAGGTTGGGAGCATAACCACGGTTATAATCGAACATCACCCAGTTGGCATCGCCAAATGAACCACCCTTGAGATTACTGTTGTGTGCCTCCTGAAAATTCAACGCTTGCTGGACCAGCCGCTTTTGACCGTCGCCGCGAAGCTGGCGGGAATTACGTGCTTCTTCGGTCAGATCCTCAAAATCATCCTGATTAAATCCGGCGTTCTGGGCATAGTATTCCCAGTCGCCATATTCGGCAATAAAGTAGGGTTTATCCTTACTGTAGTCGTTCCAGTACGAGGGCGGTTCGGAGTGCTGACGGGCTGGGATAAACACGTCGTAGGCATAGTCAATCCAGCCAGAGGAGTAAATATGTTCAAACGGCAACTCCTCATGGACAATTTTATGTGCTTTATCCATGAACGACTCATCCATGTCCGACTCGTTGAGCGAAGCTTCCCAGATTACAATGCTGGGATGGTTCCGGTCGCGGCGAATCATGTTACGAACATTTTGATGCGCCAGATCTTGAAATTGCTCCCCACCAAAAAACTGCCAGCCGGGAATGGCGTTCATAAACAGGATGCCAAGCTCATCACAAGCTTCCAAAAAAGCCGGCGACGGCGGATAATGGGCCGTCCGAATAAAATTGAATCCAGCCTGCTTGATCTTATAGGCATCGCGATACTGGGCGTTATCCGACAGCGCGTAGCCGATATATGGATACGACTGATGACGATTAGTGCCTCGAAGCTGAAGCTCTTCCCCATTCAGCACAAACTGGTTGTCCTCATTGAATCCGATCGTGCGAATACCGATGTCTTCGCGTTTGGTATCCACCACCTTGCCATCGCGTCTGAGTTTTACTATTAAGGTGTACTGGTATGGATGATTGGGCGACCATAGGTTGGGATTGGAGACCTGCAACGACTGCTGAAACTGGTGGAACGAATCACCCGGAACAGCCTGTAAGCCAGAATTTTCCTCAGCCATGATCTGCCCCTCTTCATCCCGCAGTATTAGTTTGATAGACCCACTTTGTCCGTTCGGATATCCATTTATCACATCCGTCTGTACATTCACCGTGGCCGATCGATTAGAAACATCAGTATAGTTAACCAATAATCCGCCACCAGCCACGCGATCGGCTGCGACAGGATCGGAAATGTGGAACTTATCATCCACCAATAGAGACGTATTTCGATAGAGTCCGCTGAAATAGTTGAAATCAAGATTTTTAATAGGCTTGCCGGGCGGTATGGTGGGATTATCCTCGTTATTGAGCTTTACCAGTACGACATTTTCATCGCTGTAGTTGAGATGGTCAGTAATATCAATTACGAAAGGCAGGTAACCACCTTTATGTGTCGTTAGCTTCTCACCGTTGAGATAGACATCCGCCTTGTGCATGGCAGCGCCAAATTTGAGAGCAATATGTTTGCCACTGTCCTCCGGGGCAACATTAAAGAATTTGCGATAAAAAGCCGTGCCCTGCCACTGCTGATCTTTAATCACCAGCGGTTCAATATGAGCCGTATGCGGCAGGGATATTTCTTCCCACTGTACCTCACTGTTCTTTTCGAAATAAGTATCTGTGACGGTCGTATCAATATCACGAGCAAACTGCCAATCCTTGTTAAAATTGCGGGTGGTATCGTCGACAGGCGAAGCCGTTTGGGATGAGGATTGACATCCCCAACCAACAACCACAAACAGTAGTAAAAATGGTAAAATTTGTTTCATAGAGTGAATATTGGTTTAGTTACTTTCTTGCTGTATCCATGCTGATTCAATGGCGAAGCCCTGTTCCGTATCACCGGTTTTTATTGCTTCATCTGGTACGACAAACTGGACTTCTTCGATCGCCGCTGGATTCAATTCCGTATTGCTCTGTGACTGAAACCAAAGCGGCAAAAAGATCGGGTATGGCCGCGGCAGTAACATCATGGAGTCGGGTTGAAAGGAGGAAAACGGAAGTTCATATTCATTAAAGTCATTATTTGTATTAAATATAGCGCTGAACGAGCTGCCATTCTTCTCCACAACAATCGCTTTGAGCGGCACGCCCCCTTGTCCCCTAGCCTTTACCACAAGCTTGTCAGATAAATCGATATCACTGGCCCGGCCTTCCAGGTTATCTCCAACGTACGTACTCCAGCCCAATGCCTGCAGATCTGCCGGTTTTTCTTTGGTGGTCAGTTCCACCGCCATTTCGCCCGGGCTGCTGGTTGACATGGTATTCAAGTTGCCCGCGCTGTTCCAAAACTGGAAGACATATGAAATATTCGACAGGTCATCGGCAGCATTAAATAGTTCAATTGGAGCATTTTTATCAACGACCTTCACCTGCCACTGCTGGTTGTGATAGTAATCCCAATCGCCCGGATGCCCTTCAAATCCACCGGGGAAGGTAATGGTCTTGTCCCCTCGCTCCACCACAATCCAGTACGTTAAAAAGCCTGTACCGATGGCCTCACCAGAAATTGTGCCTTCAAACTTGTAGGGCTCCACTTCCTGCATGGGGATTTCCTGCGGTTGCCAGCCACTCTGCACAACCAGCTTTACGCTGTCATCGGGATGCAATCCAGCGACTTTTGCTGAGATTATAGCAGCCGACCCGGTTGTAACGGTTTTTTGGGGCTTATGCCTGACAATGGGCTTATCTTTGGTAGCTTTTGGAGCCACAAACTCATTCAGGCGATAAGTACCCATCTTCTTGTCTTTAGGAATGGTATCAGCATTCCGGCCAGATTCAGTCAACAGGTACGTTCCCGGTGATACCAAGAACGATCCGCCAGAAGCCTGCACATTGGTTTTATTACCGGCATTTACTCCGTTAACCGAAAACTCCTGACCAAGTCCCGGGAGATCAATTTTCATGGTACGCTTTTTCCATTCAATCCAGGTAAGACGCTTGTCGAGTGCTACCGTGGCAAAGGGATCTTTAACATGTATTGCATCTGGCATAACCTCGAGACGCCAAATGCCATCATCCACCTTATCTAGAAAATAAGCACCAGTGCCATGATACGAGACTACCGGCGAACTGCCCACCCCGACAATATGTTTTAGGGTCGACGAATTCTGGGGTGACGCCTCGGTATCATTGGTGTAGAAAAAAGCCGTATCAGCGTTGAGTATGCTTAAATTCTTGGTGTAACTGACTTCGAAATCCCCAAACGAATTGTTGTCGGGATATCGCCCGTAACTCTTGCCGCGCGGTAGCTGATGAAAGGCCGTTGATGCAATCTTCATGCTCACGGCTTTGGCTGGCGTATAGGCCATATTAAGATAGTGCGTGCGATAGTCAGTATTGTATGGCGCCATCACCATGGGATCGTAGGCAAACTGGGTGGCCCACTGGAACCCAGCCTCCCGAAAACTTCGTGCCATTGCCGGAAGCGCATAGGATCCCATAAAGTCAGCTGCACTGAATTCGTAAACCATCTGCGCTTTTTGCTGAAAGGCCGACTCGTCACCAAATGGAATAGGATATTCATCAATATAAGGCAGGTAATTTTTCTGTATGGTCTCGCCTCCCACCAATCCACCGGGGTACCACTGGAAGCTGGTGCCATCAATATCGGCGTTCATTACGCCCTCAGCCATCGAGGGGTTTTGGGAGATATTGTAGAAAATCGGCTTCCGCCATCCGTTGCTGCGCAGGTGATCGGCCAGCATATTCACATAACTGGTCACCGAATCCTGCGAACCGTCGTGAGCCGGTTCATTCACAATTTCGGTAGCAATAATATTGGGATCCTCTTTGTAGGTAAGTCCGGTATAGGGATTTCTGTGACTGATAAATTCTTTCAGGTAGCGCTTGATTACCGACCAGTGCTCGGACTCTTTGGGGGCATCACTTTTAGATATATAATTGGCAAAGCCGTTGGTTTCGGTGGGCGGTTCGGGATAACCGTTGTCGTAAAACGTAAGCGGTGTTATAATTACTTTGATACCCCGCTGCTTAAACTTGGCCAGCATATAGTCCAGCAAGTCAAGGTGCTCATTGTTGACCAGATGACCGAGACTGTCGCTGATCTCGGTATCCCAGATGTGGATGCGAAAACCATCAAAGCCCAGGCGGGCAAAATGGTAGGCATCCTGGTCAATAACCTGCTTATGGTTTTTGCCCAAGCGGTTGATGGCCCGGAAACTGTGCGCAAAAGGCGGCGCATAGTTAACCCCAAAAAAAGCAGCCTCTTGTCCACTCTTCTGATATCTCAACACGCCTTTGTCATCCACATAAATGCTTTGGGAGACATCAGCTTGCTGGGCAGCAGCAGGAGGAATAACGCCAATGCCTAGAGCAATTAACAACATAGGTATCACAATTACCGCTCCCTGCCACTTTCTATTTTTCTGTACCTGCATAAACCCCTGCATTTTAGTGATCCGTGGAAAAGTCCTTTAAAAATTTATCCAACGATATTTCTTTACTTGAATCCACTTTAATTATCTTCGAAATCATAGTCATGAGACAAGTAGTCGATCCCAATATGGACGTTCCCTTCAAAGTCAAAAAAAGTATTGTTTTCCCAAGAAGAGCCTGTTCCCCACTTGTCTTTCATATTTGAGGTAATCCAGCCCGGCTCCCAGTACATAATACCGGTTCCACCTCCGTCGATCACTTCTTGCGTTAACTTGATCATAAAATCCCGCTGCCCTTTTTTGGTTGCTTCATATCCTTCAACGAGGCTGTTCTGTCCGAAAATATTGTTGTAGTCATCTGCATTTTCTAGCGTCCATGGGTATGCAGTCTCCACAATCATGACGTCTTTGTTAAATCGATTGCGAAAGTTGGAAATCCGATCGCTGATCTTACCGAGGGGGACCTCTGACCAGGCGGTGTAATATGATATCCCGATGATGTCGAAGTCACTTACATCACCAGCACCCGTGATATTATCGAACCACCACTGCACATTTTCAGGCTGCGCAACGTGCAGAATTATCTTGGTATCAACATCCGAATTAGCGGACACTTCCCTCACCGCCTCGATACCACTTTTAATCACTTCGCCGGCATTCTGCCAGTTATCGTCGCATACATTCAGCGCCGGAAAGCCATCGGGCACGTTACTATATAAAAGTCCACAATTCGTTTCGTTTCCTATCTGTACATACTTCGGCATCAGTCCTTGCTGATTCAAGTGCTGCAGGGTCTGCTTTGTATATTTATAGACTGAATCTTTGAGCGTCCCCAGATCCCGAACCTCTCTCCATGCATCAGGGATTCTCTGCTGTTCGGGGTCGGCCCAAGTATCCGAGTAATGGAAATCCAAGGTTACCTCCATACCCTGCGCCTTGGCCCGCTGAATACTGGTGGTTACATCAACCAGCCCGTTGTAGATGGGATTGTTGCTGCCCTCATACAGATTGGCCGTCCACTCGGGGTCGTGCCAGAGCCGAAACCGGGCCACTTCGGTGCCATACTCACTGAATATTTTATAGGGATCCTCTACTGATCCAGAATCCTGGTACGAACCTCCATGATCCAGTATCTGGTTTAAATAAGAAAGGTCGGCCCCCATTTTAAACTCTGATGTCGTAAGCGTAGGTTCCTCCGAGCCACCGTCATCGTCCCCATCATTACCGGTGGTCGGTGACTCCCCCTTGCAACCAACTACCAACAGGCAAATAACACCTGCAATCAATACCCTGTTTAGTACCATTAATTTGACCATAGTATTCATGGGTTTGGGTATATTTATTCCGTTATCGTAGCATGTTAGCGATAACATTATCTTATAACAAACATAAGAGAATACTCTAAATTATCAAACGACTTATCCAAAAGCCCGATTAATATTTAAATTTTTTAGCTTAGTTAGCTAACAACCACAGGATGAGCGTATTTTAAGTGTAGTAGGTACTACAATATTTTCAACAGTCTCAGAGTCTCGTTCTATCGTCCGAATCAATTTTTGAGCAGCTCTCTTTCCCACTTCGTAGGCCGGCTGGTGGACGGTAGTCAAGGGCACATCCAGCAGCGGTGCCCTGATATCGTCGGTAAAACCAACAATAGCGATGTCGTCAGGAATGGAAAGTCCGGCCTCTTCAATAGCCTTGACGGCCCCAATGGCTGAAGGATCATTCACAGAAACAACCGCCTCGGGAAATTCTTCGGTGGGTAAATCCAGTAGTTTTTCCATGGCATCATATCCGGCCTCTTCCTGGAACCCCCCTACAATAATCCATTTATCATTAATGGGCAGATCATACTTTTCCAGTGCCTCCAGGTATCCCTCCAGGCGTTTCTGCCCAATGGATACATGAGGACCACCGAGATGTGCAATTTTGGTATATCCATGTTTGTTAATTAGGTGCTCGGTAATCTTAAGAGAACTTTCCCTGTCATTAACACTTACCGTACTGGCCCCAATGCCCTCGATGCAGCGATCAAAGAATACTACTTTTGTACCCGAATCTACCAGGCTTTTATAATAAGAAACATCGTCTTCTGTCTGTGATGATGAAATTAAAAGACCATCCACGCGTTTGGATCGCAGGGTCTTAATTGCGTTTTTTTCGCGGTCAAACTGCTCATTCGTATTGGTTAAAAATAACTGGTAATCGGAGTTATTAGTCACTTCCTCAATGCCCCTTACAACTTCAGGGAAAAAAGCATGCGTAATTTCGGGAATCACCACACCAATGGTATAGGTTTTACTCGACACCAGGCTCTTGGCCACATGGTTAGGTGTATACCCCATGCTCTGGGCCTTTTCCAGCACTTTTTCGCGCGTTTCCTCGTCAACATTTGAGCGATTGTTCAGCGCCCGGGATACGGTCATGGCCGATACGCCCAGTGCGTCAGCAATATGTTTTAATGTTACGTCTGATCCCACATCTATATAGCTTTATAAAAATTTAATTAAGCCTAATAAAATAGTAATAAAAAATATTACAATAGAATTAAGTCAAATTTCAGATTGCTCCACAGTCATGGAATAAAAAATAGTCATCATATTAAATTGCATTTACAAATTGCTATCACAATTTTTCTTAGTAATAATTATTGAAAATAACTTTCCTATGAGCCTATTTGAATGGCTGTTTGATTCGCAAAATCCCGGACCTGCCGGTTCCATTGAAGAACATGAAAATCCTCAATCCACCTCGTCTTCTATTCCCGTGATATTATATCTGCTGCTGGCTATCACAGCCCTGGGCATTCCGTTTTACCTGGCAGATTTTCCCACCAATTGGCAACAGCGATGGGGATTGTACCTCAGCATTTGGATAGGCGAAATTATCTACCTGATACTGGGCTTCTTCGTCAACGCACGGCCCAATACTTCTAATGTCGGTTGGTTTGGGGGACTTATAGACAATCCTTTTCGTATCTCTGATGACTTTAACCGCTTTTTAGCTGTACTGAAAATCATCCTACTGCCCGGCCGTCTTATTGGACTGGCTATCATGAATTTTATCTCGCTATTATCACGATCTGAGTCATAATCAAAATATCCCGTTGTATTTTCTTTCCTGATAAGGGTCATCTCAAAATATGATACTGTTACCCGGATGAAATAAGCCGATAATCGTTTGCTTGACAACGTTCGTGCTAAAATTCATAAAAAAGCGTAAGCCGTGGAATGATATCAGTATCAGGTCGTTGGCCGAATACATTTTTACCGTAGGCAATGGCTTCTACATTAGGCATCAGATGAATTTTTTCTTCTAATAAGATATCTAAACCGCCAACCATAAACGTTGATTCTACTCCCTCGGCAAATGGCAGGTATGAGTTATCACTCCCACCTACATAGTTTTCAAAAGAGTGATCTGCGCGGAGATAGCCCTTTACATTATCCTGGATTTCAAAGTTTGTAAACAGTGATACCAAATCGACTCCCGCCTCTTCAAAATCAAGTGGTTCAGAATCCTGATGGGTAGCCAGTGCTCCAAGGTTAAAGGATTCGGATTGGTATCCCGCAAAAAGCTGGGCAGTATAGGTGTCCAATCCGTTTGACGTACCATTCCAATCCGCATAGCCCTCAATTACAATATTCTCGGTAATATAGTATCCGAGCGAAAGCATCAACTTTTTTCCTTTGTCAATCTCAGCCCGGTTGCTGTTGCCATTACCCAGAAAAAAGTGATAGTTGAGCTTGCCAGCCTTATCAAGCTGTCCTTTAAAAGAGAGGCCAAAGTCACGAGAGCTACCGTAATCGTAGAGATCCTGTGGTGCTTTTTCCACGGATCGATATCCCCAGACATCCTCGGTCAGTCCAAATGTGGGCGTTGACGAGATTCCGGCCAGAATCTGGTGGTTATCATTTTGCCATTTTAGGTACGCATCTTTCACATTGGGAATCATCTCCGGTTCAGATCCAAAATCACCGGCCGAGGCCGCCTCGAATCGCAGCCGACTGGAAAATGCTTCGCTAAATTGGCGTTCATATGTCAGATAAATGCGACGAAACCAGAATCCATTTTGTCCCTCAATATCAGGATTGTGATGCTGGGCCATCCAATAGTAATCGCTGTAAACTTTACCGCTTAGGGTGCCTTTTTCGCCTACAGATACTTGTGCCATGGATTGGGTTGAAAATATGCATAGCAACAAGGTACATAGTAAACCTATTCGCTTCATGGGTATTGTTTTTTTAGTGTGCTGATCTTTTTTGTGCTGTTTTCTAATAATCTGCAGGAAAAGTAAGGTACAGCCGTTAATTGCCCGCAGATATCCAATAAGTAGTTGGTTAAATCAGGTTATACCTGAGCTATTGGTATTGCCGTTATTTTCTTTCGATTTCATCTTCTTGTGCTTAAGCACTTTGGCTTCGATATAGAAAATAAGCTCTTCGGCAATATTCTTGGTGAGATCACCAACCCGTTCCAGTTTTCGAATAATCGAAAAGAGATAGAGGTAATTTTTTGTGTGCTCAATATTATTTTGAATAAGCTCAGAAGTCACCTCAGATACTTCTCGGTTAATCTCATTCAAGGTACTATCAAGTTTAAATACTTTGCGTGCCAGCTCGGTATCTTCGGTGATAAAAGCGTTAAACACATTGCTCATCATTTTAATCGAAATGGCATACATCTCATCCATCCGCATCTTTTTGCGCGTTTCTTCATCCACCTGTTGTCCATAATCCACAATGTATTTGGCGATGCTGTTGGCATGATCGCCCACACGCTCGAGATCGGAATTAATTTTAAAGGCCGCCATCACAAAGCGCAGATCCACAGCAACAGGATTATGAAGGGCTAACACCTCCTCGCAATCCCGGTCGATGGTAAGCTCTAGACTGTCCACCCGCTTTTCATTCGCCATAACCTCATGGGCAATTTCCTCGTCAAAATTGTCCAGCGCTTTACGTCCCTTTTCAAGCTGGTTTTTGACCAGGAACATCATCTCGAGGACGTTGTCCTTCAATAATTTGATCTCGTTATCTAAATGTGACATTTGCTGAAAATTTTATGTCTTCAATCTAAAATATTATCCAAATCTACCTGTAATGTAATTCTGTGTGCGGTCTTTTTCAGGATTTGTGAAAATTTTCTGTGTATCGCCATATTCTACCAGGTTCCCCATGTACAAAAAGGCAGTATTATCACTCACACGGCCTGCCTGCTGCATATTATGAGTCACAATCACGATAGTATAATCTTCTTTAAGTTCATGAATCAAATCCTCAATTTTGCCAGAGGATATAGGGTCCAGTGCCGAAGTGGGTTCATCCATCAATAGCACCGTGGGTTTGACAGCCAGCGCCCGAGCAATGCATAACCGCTGCTGCTGTCCGCCCGATAGTGAGAGCGCCATCTTATCGAGATTATCCTCCACCTCGCTGTACAACGTTGATTGTTTCAGTGATTCGATCACGCGATTTTCGATGTACTCTTCGTCTTTAATGCCCTGAATGCGCAGCCCGTAAGCCACATTTTCATAAATGGATTTTGGAAATGGATTGGGCTTCTGGAATACCATCCCCACAATTTTTCGCAGCTCTTCTACATTCACCGACTCATCATAAATGTCTTTGCCATCCATCAGGATATTGCCATTCATGCTGAAACCGTCGATGTAATCGTTCATGCGGTTAAAGAGGCGAAGAAAGGTAGATTTTCCACAGCCTGAAGGGCCAATGAATGCAGTAATAGAATTTTCTACAATGCCAAGACTGATATTGTTAATTGCCTGAAAATCCTCATAAAAAACATCAACATTTTGGGCCTGCAGCTTATACGACTGATGCTTGGAATTTAACTTCGGCTTGGTTTCCACTTGCGTGGTTTTTGGGTTTGAACTTTGACTATCTGACTCCATCACAAAATATCTAAATTGATTAGATTTCTTCTAAGATCACCAGTTCATCTTGCTTTGCCACTTATTACGCAGGTATACCGCAATTCCATTCATCACAAAAGTGATACCCAAGAGTACAATAATACCGGCTGCGGCATTAATGACAAACTCTTGTTGCGGCCGCGTAACCCAGTTAAAAATCTGAACCGGCAGTACGGTAAATTCGTCGAGCGGGCTGGTAGGTGCAAACGGTACATAAACCAAGGCTCCCACTACAATCAGCGGGGCGGTTTCTCCTACGGCACGCGAAAGCGCCAGTATAACACCTGTTAAAATACCACCAAACGAGGCAGGTAAAATTTGATGCCAAATCGTTTGCCATTTCGACGCTCCCATGGCAACCGAAGCCTCCTTGATGGTGCTTGGTACTGCACGTAACGCTTCTCGGGTTGAAACTATAATCACGGGAAGAATAAGCAGTGAGAGCGTCAATGATCCCGCCAAAATACTGTTGCCCATCTTCATCATGCGCACAAAAACGCCCAACCCCAACAGACCATAAATTACAGAAGGTACGCCGGCCAAGTTTGAAATATTAATTTCCAAGAAGGTATTCCACCAGTTCTTTTTGCCGTACTCTTCCAGATAAATTCCTGCTCCAACACCCAATGGAAATGAAATAAGAGTTGTACAAACCAAAACCCACACAGTCCCCATCCAAGCGGTATATATTCCAGACTGCTCAGCAAAACGAGAAGGCAGACTCATTACAAATTCCCAGCTGATTCGCTCCATCCCCTGATACAGAATAAATCCAATAAAAATGGCCAGGATCACAATCCCCAAAAAGGTAGCGGTAATCCCTAGCCCTTTAAAAACTTTGTCTTTTAGCCTGTTTTTCTGCGCTCTATTCATACTTTTCCTGGTATCTGCTTTTAATCCAGTAGCTAATGTTATTTAGAATAAAGGTTAACACAAACAAGGTGATCCCTGCGGCAAATATAGTTTTGTAAGCAATGGTTCCCTGTGGCACATCCCCGGAACTTACCTGCACGATATATGCAGTAATAGTTTCAATCGGTACCGTGGGATCAAAGGTGAACTGCGGGTTTTGTCCGGCCGCGATAGCTACAATCATGGTCTCACCAATAGCACGCGAAATGGCCAGAATCACTGACACCACAATACCTGATGAGGCCGCCGGCACCAACACTCGAAATGCAGTCTGGAATTTAGTGGATCCCATCCCATAAGAGGCCTGTCGCAGGGAATCGGGCACAGCATCCAGGGCATCCTCGCTGAGCGACGACACAAAGGGGATAATCATAATACCCATCACAATGCCCGGCGAAAGCGCGTTAAAACCAGATAAATCGGGAATAAATATTTTCAGAAAAGGTGTTACAATCATCAGCGCAAAAAAGCCATAGACAACTGTGGGTACTACCGCCAGCACCTCGAGCAGTGGCTTAACGACCTTCTGTAATTTCCGCGGAGCGTATTCATTAAGGTATACTGCAATCGTCAAACCGATCGGCAACGCAACGGCAATGGCAATAAAAGTAGTAAGCAGCGTACCTGATATGAGTGGTAGGATACCGTAACTTTTATCAGCAAACAGAGGGGTCCACTCCGTGCCGGTCAGAAAATCAACAATGGAGACCTCCTGAAAAAAGCCGACTGCTTCAACCAGCAGAATAAGTACTATGCCGATGGTCGTGAGAATGGTAACCAGCGCACAAAACGCCAGCACTTTCTCGATAATTTGTTCCTTGAGTTTCCTTGACATCTACAAAGAATTTGCCCGTCCCAAGCAACGGTAGACGGGCTTTAACAATTATTGTGTCTGCTCAGAACCGGAAGCGAAGCTTTCAAAAGTAGATAGCTGTTTTTCGTATTCGCTTTCCGGTAATGGTACATATCCAACTGCTTTGGCTAATTTACCCGCATTGTTCAAGTAGAAGTCTATAAGCGACTGCACTTCTGCACGCTTAGACGCTGATTGGGCAACATATACGTACAAGGAACGAGAAAGTGGTTTATAAGTACCGCTCTTCACTGTTTCCAGCGACGGATTTACGGGACCATCACCACTATCAACACCGAGCAGCTTCAACTTGTTTTGGTTTTCTTCATAATAAGCCAAGCCAAAGTATCCCATTGAATACTGATCAGTTGAAATGCCCTGCACAGCTACGTTATAATCGGAAACTGCGTTGTAATCGGATCGACTGGCACCGGACTCTCCCATGATGGCTTCGGTAAAGAAATCATACGTCCCGTGGGCGGTATTTGGTCCGTATAGGTGAATGTCTTTATCAGGCCAATCAGCATTGAGATCGCTCCATTTGTTGACCTCACTGTCTGGTCCCCAGATCTTTTTCAATTGCTCGGGGGTAATATTGTCTATCCAGTCATTTTTGCGATTCACGACAATTGAAATGCCATCGAGAGCTACCGTCAGCTCTTTATATTTAATGCCATTTTCTTTACAAAGTTCTTGCTCATCCGGCGAAATAGGACGCGAAGCGTCAGAAAGATCCGTTTCACCACGGCAGAACTTTTTAAAGCCGGCACCCGATCCCGAAGATCCAACCGTTACCCGAATATTGGGTTCAACACTGCGAAACTCCTCGGCCACGGCTTCGCTGATTGGATATACTGTGCTTGAACCATCAATTTTAACCTGTTTAGACGACCCTCCAGAACCACAAGAAATGAAGAAGAGACCGCCAAAAAGAACAAGTGCAAATATTTTTTTTACCATTATCTCAAATGTTTAGGATTGGTCTGCTATTTGTGTTTAGTGTGCTGAGATTCAATAGCTTAATGTATCCGAAAAAAAGGAGACTTTTGTTAAGACAATATTAAATCTTGGCCGTACCGTTTTCTACACTTCCCTGCACAGAACTTATGAGGGGCATTTCCGCCTTAACAAAGTGTTTACATACCCGTAAGGTTGTGAGTAAAATGCTGACCTTGGAGTTTGCCGTGATTGTCTTAACTTATTGCTTGGTATTCCAATTGGGGAACCAAGAAACAAGTTTCGATTTAACAACTTAACAAATGGAAAAAGAAACAACTGACAAACTAGCCGTACTCATCGACGCGGATAATGCACAACCTTCCATTGTTGAAGGGCTACTGGCTGAAATTGCCAAATACGGTACCGCCAATGTTAAACGCATCTACGGCGACTGGACCTCAACCAAACTACGAGGGTGGAAAGATCATCTGCTAGATCACTCTATACAGCCCATTCAACAATTTGGCTACACCACCGGCAAAAACGCTACCGACAGCGCCATGATTATAGATGCCATGGATTTGCTTTACACCAATAAATTTGATGGATTCTGTATCGTATCAAGCGACAGCGACTTTACCAAGCTGGCCGCCCGCATTCGCGAATCGGGACTGTTCGTTTATGGATTTGGAGAACAAAAAACGCCCGATCCCTTTGTGGCCGCCTGCGATAAGTTTATCTACACCGAGGTATTACGCACCGAAGAAGAGACCGAAGAGGAGTCTTTCAAGCGGATGTCTACCAATGAGCTTAAGCAAGACACTAAGCTTGTGAACCTTATGCGCAATGCCATTGAGGCTTCCTCAGATGAAAGCGACTGGGCCCACTTGGGACAAGTAGGCAGCTACATTGCCAAGCAATCTCCGGATTTTGACCCACGCAATTATGGATACCGCAAGCTTAGCGGATTGGTGGAGGCAATTAAGCTTTTCGAAATTGAAGAGCGCTCCACCGGACAGGGCCAATCGAAGGCGGTTTATGTTAAAGATAAGCGGAAATAAAAGTTCATCTATAAACCTTACTGAACAGAAATGAACCTATTCTTTTGTGGGATTGGCCTTATAATTTGGCCTTATAATATAGAGGGGTAACGACTCGTCTTAGGTAGCCAGTTCAAACAATAAGCCCCTTAAGTAGACAATTCTTTTATTCTACTCCGAAATAGAGGTTTCTTTGATAAATTTACGCGCTGCCCACTGGCTTCCCCAAAAGCCCATAAAGATGGCCAACAGTACCATGGCGCCACACAGGTAATACCAGCGACCAAATGGCCACTCGAGCACTCCAAATTGTGGCACATAACTGGGCAATACATATTGAAATGAAAGGTACATCACTCCTACAGCAAATATACCCGCTACTAATCCCTGGATGACACCCTCTATAACAAACGGTCGCCGGATAAACGCATTCGTAGCTCCTACCAGCTTCATGGCTTTGATGAGCCCCTTTTTGGCATAGATTGTCAGTCGAATCGTGTTAAAGACGAGGATCACAGCAGCCAGCAGTATCAAAAGTCCCAAACCACCGCCGACTGTAGCCACGGTACGGAATCGCGACTCCATCATCTGCAATAACTGTTGATTAAAGCGCACCTCATCCACGCCTCGGAAATCCTGAATCTGCTGAACAAGGGAATCGACTTTGGTAACTTTGGTATCGGGATCAATCTCGAGACGAAACGAAGCCGGCAGAAAGTTGAGTTCTGCCAGTGAGCCCCCGCCTTTGCCGAATTCGCGCTTAAAAATTGCGGCCGCACTGTCTTTGGAGATATAGTTGACCTCCTGAATCAAATCCTCACTCTGTAATTTGTTCTCAAGCTCATCGGTTGTACGCTCATCCAGATCCATCAAAAATACTTCCACATCGATCGACTTTTTCAACGACTGGGCCACTTCGTAACCGTTATACGAAATCCGGGCCAGTACTCCCAGCAGAAGTACCGCAATAAACAATGAAAATATGGAGGTAAAAGAAGCAAGACGTGCCCTGCTCAGCCCTGCCATTGCTTCCTTGAATATGTATCCTAAACTCATTTTAGATCATTTTTAATTTCTGAACAGTGCGCGAACTCCAAAAATAAACCGCCGATTTGCCATGGGATGTTGAGCCGTCTCAAAGTAGCCCAGTTGACTAACATCGTCAAGCACGTTTTCCCAGCGGATCGTAAATACAATCGATCGCACCCGCGCCGACACATCCACGTCCATGCGATTAAAAACGGGCAAAAACTGATCATCACTCACCGGCTGCCAAGTATCCAGCACGGGATTATAGTGATCAGCCCTGTAATTCAGCGGCGAAAACATCCCCGAAACACCTGCCTTCACATAGGTGGCGCGATCAAACAAGTAGCCCTTCCAGTAGGCGCTACCCTTTAGCCATACTCGTTCTAACCTCGACATAGGGATGGTGTTGCTGGCCTTCGTATAGCTGTCGGTAAAGCGGTGAGCCGTGGCAGATCCCTCGAGCTCAAAGTGTGTCATATCCCACTCAAAAAAGGCCGTTGCCGACTGCGAAGCATAACTACCCACATTCGAAAAGGTACTGTCCGTCATCATGATACCATCAACGATATCTTTATGCTGGGCGCGAAGCCCTATTTGGGTATCCGGGGTAAAATTATAGGCAAGCTCGGCCCTTACCTCCTGGATTTTCTCGTTTTGCAAATCCGGATTGCCGTTGTACTGGGCTGAACGCCAGTAAAGCTGCTGTGGAGTGGGCATGATACTACCCGATGAGGCGCCCGGCGTCAAACGTAAATTGCCAAGTTGTATGTCTGAAGAGGCATTAAAACGGTAGGATTGGTAGCCGTCGTCGCGAAGTCGAAACGCAGCTCCACCCTTCAGATCTACAATGGGCGTAAAATCAAGCGACACCTTGCCTTCCGTTTTCAAGAGCGACCAGTTATCGGCAGGCAGGCTCCCCTCGCTGGTGGACTGATTAAAAAAGTATTCATAGGTCCCCTTCCCTTCCACGGAAAGTCCCCCCCATTGCCACCATTTAGTTGCATTAACTCCTGCCGACGGAACCTTGTATCGCGTAGTGTCGGGCAAAGAAGATACAAATCGTTCGTTCCCCTGGTAAAAAATGCCAGCATGCAGATTATCTACGGCCTTAGTAGTGTCTGGACTGCGCTGGTAAAAATTCAGCGCTAGCAGGCTCGTCTTTTTCTGTGATGTTGCTGATGACTGATTGGCGTTTGTCGTAAATCGATCAAAACCGTAATTAAACTGATCCGGAATATTATACCCGAATGGCTGACCGATGTCGTAGTTGTTATTGATGTAGTTCAATTTCAAATACCGCCGGTGATCCAGGTGATGACTTATCTTTCCATAAATTTGTCGGCCGGTTATCTCTGAGTTCGGAAATCCGCCGCCCGACCGGCGATCCCAATAGCTGAGCTCCACATTGGTTCGCTGCGATAAATTATGACTCACCTCGAATTCCATGTTCCGATACGTAAATTTGCTTTCGCTATAGATCAATCTAGACAGTGGCTTGTTCAGGTAATACTGATGATGGTAGTAGGTCGATCGATGCTGCGTGCCCAATTCCTCGCTATAAAACTCCGCTATCTTGTGCTGGGGAATTAACGCCCAGTTGAGCGTCCCCGAGACCGGATCATTCAGTGAAATGCCCTCCCATTGCAACTGCTGGTGACGCGGCTCATGGGCATCCCGCAACACCGCATTTGTTCGAATATTCGTGCCCAGCCGATAGCTGATGACCCCCGGTGTACGATTTAGTTTATAGGTCCAATCAGGCCAAATCTGCCAGCGCAGCGTACTGTCGTTGGCGGCAAGCTCGGCACCAAGTGGCGCATGAAACTCCCAGGGTACAACCTTGAACAACTTTTTGGGTTCTTCGGTCTGCTCCTGCTGATCAGCTCGCCTTTCAGGCGGAAGCACTACTGGCCTGATCCTCGCACTGTCGATAATCACCGAATCGATACGTGTGGAATCCACCTGTGCAAACGCAACAGATTGCAGGCCCACCAGCAGAAAAACAATTGTGTATGTAGCACGAGATAGGTTCAAGCCGGATATTTTTTTAGTCCGTATGGCATTTCGTCGATATTCAGGATAGACCGCCTCACAGTCTCTAATGCAACGGCTGCCGTTCGCTCTTTATTGATCAGCCGATCATTTGTAAAATGTGCCTGCAACGCAAAGTGTTGATCTGTGCTCCAAAATCCAATCCAGACCATGCCCACCGGTTTCTCTTGGGTACCACCTCCGGGACCGGCCACACCCGTTGTTGAGATGCCAATATCTGTGTCCAGACGCTGTGCTACCCCTTTGGCCATTTGCAGTGCCACTGGTTTACTCACCGCTCCGTGTTTTTCCAGATCTCCAGTATCAACGCCAAGCTGATTTACTTTCACCTCGTTGGCATACGAAACAACACCGCCTTTCATATAGTTACTGCTGCCCGGAATATCCGTGATGGTATTGGCCACATAGCCTCCCGTGCAACTTTCGGCTACCGAAATCCACAATCCTTTCTCATTAAGCAGGTTGCCCAACGCTTTGGCAAGCACCAGGTCCTTACCTTCCCCGAGACTAAGGTAGCCCGCTTTTTCTTTAATATAATCAGCCACGGGTTGAATACGCTCCTGGATTTGTGCCTCAGAAGTGCCATAGGCGCTGATGCGAATTCGGGTACCCTGCGGACTGGGAAGATAGGCTACGCTCACATTTTCGTCTAGCAGGTGCGATAAATCGCCAATCACTTTGTCGCTGAGCGTACTCTCTCCAATACCTGCGGTCGTGATATAATGGGATGACCGAAACTCTGTAGTACCGTTAATTTTACGGATCCTGGGGATCACCTTGTCATTCATCAGATGTTTCATCTCAAAGGGTACGCCAGGCAATACCGCCAGTTTGGTATCGCCGCGATCGAACCACATTCCCGGCGCAGTGCCCTGCGTGTTAAACAATACTTCGCAGCAATCCGGCACCTCAGCCTGGTAATAATTTGATTCACTGAACGGAATATTCCGTTTCTTGAATATCTTCTTAATAAACTGTAGTACCGATTCGTCGATGATCAGCTCACACTCAAAAAGCTCAGCCACTGCTTTTTTGGTGATATCATCATGGGTGGGACCAAGTCCACCGGTTGTGATCACCAAATCGGTCTCGGAAAGTGCTGCCTGCAGCACCCTTTTCATCTTGGCCAGATCATCCCCGATAGTGTGTACATGTGTTACTTCCACACCAGTCTCTGTCAGCACTTGTCCAAGCCAGCTGGCATTGGTGTTCACCGTATCACCAATAAGCAGTTCATTTCCTATACTAATAATCTGGCACTGCATGCTTTGTTGCTAATTTGTATTTTCTAAAAATCGTTGAGCAAAATATCAAAAGCTAGCTCTTTTTCGAAGCTATTTATCGACTCGCAAAAAACATTTAATTCTTTACAACAATTACTATCTTTGACACGTGCGTCAACTACCTAACATACTGAGCTCCATACGGATTATTCTGGCTCCGATTTTCCTCATGCTGTATGTCCAGGATGAGGTCGTTTGGCGTGCATTAAGTGTTGGAATTTTTGCCGTAGCGGTGGTCACAGACTTTTTTGATGGTTACATTGCGCGACTATATCATGCCCAAACCGACTACGGCGTCTTTTTGGATCCCCTGGCCGACAAATTCCTAACTTTTGCAGGTTTTATCTGTTTACCCTTTATTAATGCCAGCCAATTTCCGTGGTGGGCCGTCGGCATCATTGTTTTTCGGGATGTTATCGTAACGGGGATGCGTATTCTGGCCGACTACCGCAACTTAAGCATGGATACTCGTTTTACGGCAAAAGTAAAAACGCTGGGACAGATGTTTTTTCTGTACCTGGCGCTCATGGTGGGCGTTTTCGTAGAAACGGATGTATGGCTTAGCGAATATTGTAGCCGACTATTGCAATCGGGAATATTGGGATGGATGATGATCGCTATCGTGGTGCTCACCCTCTATTCCGGCGTTGAATACATTTACATAAATAAGAATATTTTTTCAATTACAGAGAATGCAAAAACTTAAACCTATTATCGGCAGTTTTTTTAATGCCGGCTTTTTACCTAACGCCCCAGGAACATGGGGTAGCCTTTTCGCACTGTTTCCTATTTATTTTGTGGGCGTTTATACCCCTTGGTATGGCATGGCTCTACTAACGGCCCTGTGTTCGTTTTTAACCGTCTGGGTCTCAGAAGAATGCGAACGCGTTTGGGGCGGTGACCCTTCTCCCCTCGTAATGGATGAATTTGCAGGACAAGGGATGACTTTTATCGCCATTTCATTTACCGGTATTTTGAACTATGACCTCCTGCTTTTGTTGGGGGGATTCATCTTCTTCCGCTTTTTCGACATACAGAAACCATTCGGGGTCGACAAGCTGCAACAACTACCTGGAGGCTGGGGCATTCTGGTGGATGACCTGCTGGCAGGATTTTATGCTTTTTTAAGCCTGCGTGCAGTTGTGTACATTTTGGGCGTAATATAATACACCGTTTATACCTTCGTAACATACATTGATTACCATTGAAGAAGTGATCGGCAAAAAGAACAAAGAAATGTTTTTTATATGATTATTGATCAACAATTTGCAAAAGAAGTAGCACTCGACTTATTGGAAATTAATGCCGTTATCCTGCGGCCAGATGATCCATTTACCTGGTCGTCGGGATGGAATTCGCCCATTTACTGTGATAACCGGCTGACGCTGCGCTATCCCAAGATACGCAAAAAAATCGCTCAGAAATTTGTCGAATTCATTTCCGATAAGTTTCCTGATGTGGAAGTGATCACCGGCACGGCCACCGCTGGTATACCACATGCTGCATTTGTTGCAGAAAATATGGATCTGCCGATGTCATATGTCCGTGCCAAAGCCAAGGCCTACGGCCTCGGCAATCAAATTGAGGGCGGCATCCAGAAAGGCGAAAAAACGGTCGTGATTGAAGACCTCATTTCCACCGGTGGATCGGCCATCTCGGTGATTGAAGCCTTGCAGTTTGTGGATGTGCCGGTACAAGCCGTGCTCAGCATCTTTACTTACGGATTTGACAAAGCTGTCAACCGCTTCGAAGAAGTCGGCGTTCCTATGCACACTCTTACCAATTATGCCACTTTGATTGATGTTGCCATCGAGCATGGCTATGTGGATGAAAACCAGCTCGAAACGCTTTCAGAATGGCGACAAACACCGGAAACCTGGCCAAATTAGTGATTTCAGGATGCAGGTTACAAAGATGCATCTTGGACTCAGCGAAGTCTATACGCTCGCTAAATTCTAAATTGTGTCATTCTGAACTTGTTCAGGATCTATATGATTTGTGGAGGTATATACTTCTTTGCATCGTCCAAGCATCAGCTTAAGCGATAACTCCATTCACGAAATTGTTTGAAGGGTAATCACTTCAAACAACCTTAAAAAAAGGTTAAAGACCATGATCCAACTCAAGAGAGCATATGATTCCGTTGAAGAAGATGACGGCTGTCGAGTTCTGGTCGATCGTCTTTGGCCTCGCGGTGTCAGCAAAGAAGAACTCAACCATGATTACTGGCTTAAAGAGTTAGCTCCTTCTGACAAGCTTCGGCAATGGTTTGACCACGATCCGAAGAAGTTTGATGGATTCCGTCAACGCTATCATCAAGAATTGAAAACCAATAACCAGGTTGATAAACTTATCACCATCTGCCAAAAACATGATATCGTCACGTTCGTGTACGCTGCTGAAGATCGGGATCATAATAATGCTGTTGCGCTGAAGGAGTATCTGGAACAGCAGCTAAACTGATCACTCTCATCACACTGAACACTGAGCTTGGTGCAGCGTTTGTATATGTATTTTTTAAGCGTGAACGCTTCAAAACTCCAAGCGCAATTACCAACTCTCGTCCCGCGGCAGAGCAACGGAACGAGATTAACTGGTAAAATCCGACATCTGCCAACTGATCTCAGGCATCAAACTTCCAACCTGCGAAACTCACTTTCAAAAAGAGCGAATCAATCGTTATATTTAGCAGTCTAAATTATCAGCAATAAAAACAGCTCTGCAGTGGATCAAAGAAATTTTTACATCGAAACATACGGCTGCCAAATGAACGTCTCGGATACCGAGATCGTGAACTCCATTTTGATGGAAGATGGCATGCAACCAGTGGATGAACCGGAGGACGCCGAGGTTATTTTTGTTAATACCTGCTCTATCCGTGAAAACGCTGAGGAACGCGTATGGAATCGGCTGAAAGAATTTAAGGCCATGAAACGGGAACGCGACAATCAGAATATGACGGTCGGCGTTCTTGGCTGTATGGCTGAGCGTATTCGTGACAAAATCATGGAAAAAGAGGAGCTGGTTGACCTTGTTGTAGGTCCTGATGCCTATCGTGATCTGCCCAAACTGCTTGCTGATGTAAGTGATGGCCAAAAAGCAGCTAATACGTTGCTGTCGCTGGAAGAAACCTATGCCGATATCAAGCCAGTGCGGCGTAATGATAACGATGTCAGCGCTTTTGTTACTATTATGCGAGGCTGCGACAATATGTGTGCCTTTTGCGTGGTGCCATTCACCCGTGGCCGCGAACGCAGCCGTGATGCCGAAAGTATTTTAGAAGAGCTGCAGCAGCTCAGCGATCAGGGATATAAGGAAGTAACCCTGCTGGGACAAAACGTAAACTCCTACGACGACGGGGACAATTCATTCGCTGACCTGATGTACAAGGCCAGCCAGGTGGATCCCGAAATGCGGATTCGATTCTCATCCCCTCATCCCAAAGATTTCCCGGAAGAACTGCTTGAGATAATTGCTGAACAACCAAATCTCTGCAACTATATCCACATTCCGGCGCAATCGGGCAACAACGATGTGCTCGAGCGCATGCGACGCCCTTATACGCGTGAGCAGTACATGGAGCTTGTTGAAAAGATGCGCAACATTATTCCCGGCGTGACGCTCTCTACCGATATTATTACCGGTTTCTGTGGTGAGACCGAAGAAGAGCACGAAGACACCATGTCGCTGATGGCCGAAGTCGAATATGACTTGGCCTATATGTTTGCATACTCTGAACGCGGACGTACATTAGCTCAGCGCAAATACGAAGACGACGTACCCGAAGATGTTAAAAAACGTCGCCTGTCCGAGATTATCGAGCAGCAGATGGATATTCAGGAGAAGCGGAACAAGAAAGAAATTGGCCGTCGCCATCTGGTACTTGTTGAAGGCACCAGTAAGCGTTCTGATGAACAGCTCTGCGGACGTACCGACACCAATAAGATGGTTGTTTTCGATCGGGAGGATTATGAAAAGGGTGATTACGTTGAAGTTACCATTACTGACTGTACATCAGCTACGCTCATGGGTGATCCTATAAAGAAGAGTAGCATCGAGGAGTTTGAGCAAGAAACGGTTGCTGCTTAACGAAGCTGTCTAATTATATGTTTATTAAAAAAGCCCGCTTTTCATGGTGGGCTTTTTATTTTGCCACTTCCTAAAAATAGAAAAGGCCCGCATCTCTTAACGGGATGCGAGCCTTGGGCTTCGGAAACAAAAGCCATCCGTTAATTGCTTGACACTTCAACCGTACCTAGATCAGTGGTTTCTTCAGCTGTCACATCTACATTATCGACCGTCTTCGACTGATAATCATCATTTCGAGGATCAACAGATACGCTATATGTCCCCTCTTCCAGGCCAATAAGTTTAAATTCGCCACTGGTAGTATCAGCTATAGTCGATGAAAGAGTGTCGGAATCAGCAATTGCGTAAACAACTGGTTGTGCATCCACGGGATTAACCGTACCGGCAATATTTCCAGTAATCGCTTTTTCATGAGCTCGAATCACTGGTTTCAACAGATACTTCCCACTTTCTCCAGCTTTTACAACTGATCTGCTGGCTTCAAAGTCCAGTAATAATACGTATTCAATATCAGGCTCTATCTCAGCATTTATATTGAGCTTAACACCCGTTTGAGCTCCGCTTGGAACTTTCATCGAATACTCCATACCATCAACAACGACACTATGGCCATCCTGACTTAAAATCAGCCGGATCTGATTGTAAGTGCCTTCTTCCAGTTCTGCTGAGCCGATGACTTCTGTTGCCCCGTTGACGAGCTCCAGCAGATTGTATTCTTGCTGTGGCTCGTTAAGTGTTATCCATCCGGAGCCATCCTGTGATTGAACTTCGACACGTTCAATAAACACATTAACAGCATCTGCCGAATCAATAGGTGCATCAGTCATCTCCACGGTCATTGTTCCGGCCCCTGTATCGGAACCAGTTCCACAGCCCGTAAATAAAACTGAAAAGGCAACAACTATTGCAAATGGTAATGATAGTAACTTATTACGTAACATATATTCCTCTTTTTGGTGATTAATTAACTATTAATGCCTATAGATTTCTTTTTCTGTCCATATGACGACTGAACTCCAAGAGGGTTACAACTTTTTTTATAATTTTTCACATAAAAAAAAGCCGCCTTCCCAGGCGGCCTCTAGTTGTGAATATTGTATTTAAGATTTAGTTGCCATTGGCATTTCCGTTGCCGTTTCCTTTACCCTTGTTCTTTTCTATTCCCCTGGGAATATCACCTGGAGGTCCTCCTCCTACTTTACCATTGAATAAGTTTTGTAAAATTTTCTTGGCAGGCACATTACCCTTCATCTGTCCTGCTACCCCCTCGATGACTGAAGCAGCCGGCAACTGGCTACGCTGTTGTGCCATTTTCATTGCAGTTGGCAGCTTTTGAAGTTCATTAGCTTTAAATCCACCTTTTAAGGCACGTACAACAAACTCTCCTGCAGCCTGAGGATTTTTTGCCGATGATGAAATATCCGGCAAGATACCCACGGCCGCTACTATTTCGCTGGGACCAGTCTTCGACAATACCGACATATTTCCAAGTTCACTGAAGACCTTGTCCAGAGATTCGGAAGGAATATTCTGCCTGATAGACTTAGAAGCAGCTTTGGCAAGTTCATTCCTGAATTTTTCTTTCGGCATTCCTGCCCCTGATTTGCTCATCATTTCCCGGACTTCCGGCTTTTCCATCCAGGAATCAATAATGGTAGCAGCTTTAGCTACGCTCTGCTGCACCTGCCCAACAACAGATACAATCCGGTCACCAGATACTCCCTTAGAGAATCCTTCAAGGGCTTTCTGTACAATAATATCCGTCGGCAAATTCCGGTCAGACATTGAAACAGCAGACCTCAAAATCGAGGAAAGCTGTTCCTCGGTAACTTTTTGGTTATCGACATGCTCCTGGAAATCTGATAACACAGACTGCTCTATTCCAGCCTCTCGTGCTTTCTGCATCCAGTTGCCTGTTGCGTTTTGTTGAGCCTGTATATCACTGGATATCCCAAAAAAGAAAATTCCAAAAAACAGGATTGTAAATATCTCTTTATAAAGTTTCATAGTGCTTTCTCTGTTTTATTCAACCAATAAAATTGCATTCTCACTTCCGTATCCATCACTTACGGTATATGTTTCGTTTGAAAACATGAGCCATGTTTCAGTATCTCCACGTTTTTGAAGAATTTTATATTCATAGGCTCCGGGAGATAACTCAAGCTGGGCAACATAGGTGTTATCCGACTGTTTGCGGAGCGGAATACCACTCTTGTTCCAATTGTTAAATTCTCCAACAAGATATAACCTTCCATCTGCTGAATACTGTACGTGTATTTCTTGCTTACTACCACTCACTTCCCAGTCTGGATTAATCTTGCTGCCAGATCCTCCAAATTTTGGAGAAAAGCTATACCGTACTCCTGCAGATAATTCATAGTCATTAGTGCTCAAATCTGAAGCTTCTGAACGGTAACGAAGCACATCTGCCGCTCCGAATACTGAAAACCGCTGACTGATTGGCAATGTCCCTTCCAACCCTACTTTAAAAATTCGATCAGTGGCAAGACTTGTAACCGTCGGCTGGTTAACCGGATCTCCTATCGGCGGCCCGCCATTTCCCCCGTTTTGCTGCTGCGTTACTTCTGATTGATACTGTTCAACGCTGATATTCAATCCAATCTGCGTGCTGTTATTGAAATGATAGGTAAGTGTCGAACTAGTACTAAAACCTTTTTGCAGGGAAGTCAAGTTGGTGAGAGATCCATACAAACCTGCTTTCAGCTGCCAACGATAGGAAGGCCAGGTTTCAAACTCAATCCCGAAGAAATCATATCGGTTCCCTGTTGACTGCTCTTCGAGATAATTCTGGTAGTTTCGAAAGTTCGATCCCCCTTTGATCCGAAGTAAGGTAAAAGGCGTAATAAACCATGTTACCTTTGGCTGAAACCATGCTACCGTTCGGCTGTAATTAGAGGTAAAATAACTTCCTCCGACTTCGATACCTGCACTTATGCTATTTGAGAATCGATAGTTATACCCCGCAATTCCCAATCCACCTTTCCAGCTTGTTGCCTGGTCAAATAGTGGCTCAAAAAGCAATCCGCCCGTCAAAGATATGTTATGTGCATTCTTATTCCAGTATGCCTGCATAACCGCCGAGGTTAGGTTGTAACCAGACTCAATACTAGAATCCCATTCAGACAAAAAAGGGTTCAGATAAGTGTTCGTGGAATATCCCACACGAGAGTCCAGTGACACAACACCTTGCCACCGCTGCGCCTGCGCATTGGTTGTTGTGATAGATAGTATGAGCATAAATAGTACAATAGATCTCATATGTAAATAACCGCATTTTTATTCCCGAAGCCGTCATCCCGTTGTACCGGTGCAAGAGGATCTGTAATCCACTTCTCACCGTTTTTCACAAACATGTAATTATGTTCACCACGGCTCATAGAAACCAAGCCCGTCCAAACTGTTTTACCGTTGACATTCTGTTTGGTGAGTTCCGTTGGTTCCCAGTTGTTAAAATCACCTGCAACAGCCACAGAATTAGCCTGTTCATCGATATAGACAAAACGAAGCATCACTTCTTCCGACCCAGTTGATACCTGCTGCACAGAATCGTTCAGATTTTGCACTTGTTGTGTTTCGGTAGTTTCTTCTGCACCTATTTCAACTTGGGTTAGCACTAATGGATACGAGAGTGAAAACAACACCAGCAGTGCCATCACAAAGCCGTAAGCCGGTCGCCATTGCACTTGTTGAGGAATCCACAATTTTTGATACCAGGATTTTAGCTTTTGGATTATGCTTTCAGATGCAGAACTCTGCTCCTTTTGTTCAATCCTGTGCATTACCCTGTCGGCAAATCCTTCGGGCACTTCAAACCCTGTTTGCAGCGATGTATCTGCAGACAGAGAGTCAGCCAACTGTTGTTCAAACCGAAGCATCGATCGCATTTCAGGGTCATCTGCAATCACATGCAACGCTTGCTGCTCTTCATCCGGTGACAGTTCACCGTCCAAATATTGGCGTAGCAGTTTATCCTTATCCATAACATTCAACCTTGAGATTCAAAAAACGTCTTTAACTCCTTCTTGGCACGATAAACGCGTACTTTAAGCGCACTTACAGATACATCCAGCCGTTTTGACATTGCCTTATAACTCATATCACTATCGTATTTCATCATAAAGGCTTCAGCATAATCCGGATTTATAGATTTTAATCCTTCTTTGAGAATTTCAAGCCACTCTTTTCTTTCAACTTCCTGATCAGGAGATTCGCTATGTTCCAGCTGCCGGTCAAGCTCTTTTCCATTGATGTCACCGAGCCTCTTGTTCTTTCTTCTTACATTTTTAGCATAATCTCTGCAGTGATTTTTAGCTATCATATAAAGCCACGAAGAAAACTTTGATTGCCCCTTAAACGATGACAATCGCTCATAGGTCTTCACAAATATTTCCTGCGCCAGCTCTTCGGCTTCGGATTCCGCATCAACAAACTCGTTGACTACACTGAATACCATAGGAGCATAGCGGTCCACGAGGATTCGATATCGATCTCGTTTACCATCCAAAATCTCTTCTACAATTTGTAGCTCTTCTTCCCGTCGCTCCATTCCTATTTGTTAAGTAAAAACCTTCTCCGAATATAACGCAGACTCACAAGCTATACAGAATTTGTCGCGTTCAATTATATGACGATTAACTTTCTAAATGGTTACTGTTTTTCTTTGAACTATCAAGTGGCTGAATTTTTAAATGTGAATTGTATGGCCTTTAATATCGTTTTTCTAACAGTAATTTTGACGTATTATCTTTATGTATCTAAATGTGTAATTCTTACCTTATGGGTTACATATAAAACAATGCTAATAATCAGGTAGAAACAAGCTTCTCCTCTTATGGACCGCGAAGCATTTCAAGAACGTTTTGGGTTGATCGGTGAATCTGTTGCTCTAAAACAGGTTATCGACAAGGTTATACAAGTAGCCGATACTGATATCACCGTGCTTTTAGAAGGTGAAAGCGGAGTTGGCAAAGATGTAACCGCCAAGGCCATCCACGAGATTAGCCACCGCAAGCATAACGACCTAGTAATTGTAAACTGTGGGGCCATCCCTGAAGGCATCATCGAAAGTGAACTTTTTGGCCACGAGAAGGGAGCTTTTACCGGAGCCCATGAAGCACGTGAAGGATATTTTGAGAAAGCCAACGGCGGGACCATTTTCCTGGATGAGATTGGCGATATGCCGGCTAACGTGCAAGTAAAATTGTTGCGCGTGCTGGAATCAGGAGAATATTTCCGGGTGGGCTCGAGCAAGGCTCGTACTACTGATGTCCGCGTGATTGCAGCTACCAACAAAGATCTGTGGCAGCTGGTTCAGGACGAAGAATTTCGCGAAGATCTTTACTACCGCCTTGATACAGTAAAAGTAAAGCTGCCTCCTCTCCGCGAGCGACCCGATGATATCATCCCCATATTTCGAAAATTTGTTACCGAATTCTCGGCCAAATATGATTCTGTCTTTAAAGGGTTTTCGGATGAAGCTAAAGAACTGCTTATTTCTTACCGCTGGCCGGGCAACGTTCGTGAGCTACGCAATGTAGCCGAGCAGCTGGTGGTGCTCGAAAAATCAGAGTTTATCGACAAAGAAAAACTGCAAAAGTATCTCAAAGGACGTCAGCATACTGGCTCGGCCGACAATCTGCCGGTGCTGGCAGACCAGCAAGAACAGAGCAGTTCAAACGGTTCCCTCGGTGAAGAGGATCAAAAGCTGATCTACCGGGCACTGGTTGAGCTGCAAAGTGACATCAGTGATCTTAAGAAAATGCTCGGCTCCTTTTTGTATTCCACCTTTTCGCAGAAAAATATGAAGGCTCTTCCACAAAATATCCAGGATGAATTTAACCAGGGCGACATGTCGGATATTGATGTAAATGTAGGTAACGCAGCAGATGAAGATATAGGCGTTGAACCGTATGCCGAAGCAGATATCTCAGAAGAAACCGAGGAAGATGCCTTTACCCAATTTTTCAATGCTGACGACATCCCATCCATAGAAAAGACTGAGCAGTTTCTTATTGAGCAGGCACTCCAGAAGTTCGAAGGCAACCGACGTAAAGCATCCGAAGCACTCGGCATTAGCGAACGTACTCTTTATCGTAAGCTTGATCAGTATGGCCTGCAATAAAAAATCACTGCTATTTCTACTACTTGTTACTTTTTTTCTTTCGGGATGTTTTAGATACAGCTTCACGGGCACCTCCATCCCCGACGATGTCAACTCAATTTATATTCCATTTTTTGCGAATCAATCATCCAGCGGCATTGGTAACCTGAGCGACCGGCTCAATCAGGCGCTTTTGGATCGATTTATTAATCAAACACGCCTGCAGCTAGCTAACTCCAGAGCCCAGGCTGACGCGGTGCTCGAAGGGTCTATCGTCCGTTACACCAACAAACCGTTTAGCATTACCGGCGAACAACAAACCAGCCAAAATGAAGTAACAATCAACGTGCGGGCAACCTTTCAGTATACGAACAAGGAACAAGCCGAGTGGAGTAAATCTTTCAGCGGATCCGGCACTTTTGATACCAACGAAAATCCCATAGAGGGCGAAGAAAATGCCGCCGATGAAGCCCTCAGCCGAATTGCCAACAACATGTTTAACGACGCCGTAAGCGGCTGGTGATACCATAATTTTAAATTGATTGTCATCGCTATGTATTTGTATAATAGCATCGACGTTGTGCCGGGAACTCATTAATCAGAGACCATGCCTCAATTACCTTTTGATATCCCAAAATCACTGTCTTCTTATGCCGAGCATTTCGAAGATGACCCGATTAAAGCCACAACACGACTAAAAAAGCAGCTTAAAAAACGGGGCCCTGATGCCGTGGGCCATTTTTTGCTGGCTTGGTTTTATCATTTGAAAGGAATGGATGAGCAAGCTGTTGATGAAGCATTGAAAGCTCGGATCTTTGCACCCGGCAGTCCTTTCTTTCAAAAACTGCATTATTATTTGAGTCATCCCAAAGCCTTTGAAGCATGGACACCCGATCGTGATCTGTCCACTGCAAATCGGGACTCGACCACACTGAAAGAAGAGTCCGGCCCCGTCCTGGACCTAGATTCACTTATCCAACGGCTGTCGTCGGTAGAATCCAAGCGTATTCGTCCTGCAGAACCCACTAAGAAAGAAAAAGAAGAGAAGGACGATCATTCATCAGACAACGTCGACGACATCGTTACTGAAACACTTGCAGATATTCATGAAAAACAGGGCAACTATGAAGCGGCCATCCAGACCTACCAACACTTGAAAAACATCAGAAAAGATAAAGCGCAGCATTACACTGATGAGATCAACAGGCTGAAAAAAATCCAGGCAGAAAAGAACGAAGAGCAATAAGATATTTTTACTGCCTCTTCACAAAGGGATTTGATTGCTTTTCGTGAGCAATAGTCGTCTCTGGACCATGGCCGGGATACACGATGGTTTCATCAGGCAAAGTGTACAACTGCTCCCGGATAGACTGCTCCAGCAACTTGAAATCGCCTTTATACAGATCTGTCCGACCTATCCCCTCCTTGAAAAGCGCATCACCAGCAATAACTGCTCCGTCAGCCTCGCTGTACAGCGACACATGGTCAGGGGAATGCCCCGGTGTATATCTAACGTCGAAGGAAAAGTTTCCGATCTTCCACTCCGGCTGTACCTGTAGAGGCTCTGGATCAAACGAAAAACCACTAGCTTGTAAGCCAAACATCGCAGCCTGAGACCCGAAGTTATTCCAGAGATAGCGATCCTTGTTATTCAGATAAACCGGTATCTCATATTCATCCAGTACTTTATCGAGACCAAGCACATGATCCACATGAGCATGGGTAAGTATGACGGCCAGTACGTTCAATTCGTTCTCATCGATATGCGACTGTACCCTACTCAACTCAGATGCCTCCACAAAACCGGGATCAATAATCAGTGCCTCGTCTCCTTCGGTTAAGAGATAGGTATTTTCACCAAAGGGTCCAACAGTAAATCGAGTAATTTGCATAAATAACTATTTAAAAAATAAAACTTAACAACCCTTACGAATGACTGGCCGGTAGTTAAAAAAAGTATCATTCTGGACCTGCCTTCGCCGAAGCGAAACTTCGACTTCGCACAGGCAGGCTTGTTTCAGAATCTGTAACCAAGAATTTTAAAAATAGATCCTGGAATAAATTCAGAATGACATAGAGCCATTGCAATCAGGGCCCTAATAATGTAAGCAAATAAAAAAGGATGCATCTCTATAGTGAAATGCATCCTCTGAAAATTCCGATAACTCCAGAAGTTAGTCTTTGCCGTAACGCTTCTTAAAGCGATCGATACGACCAGCTTTCTTCTGAAAGTTCATGTTGCCTGTGTAAAACGGATGGTTCTTTGAATCAACCTCGCTGTGATACTCACCATCTTTGGTATCCATGGTGCTGCGGGTTTTAAATTCGGTACCATCACTCATGACAACCGTGATTTCGTCGTATTCTGGATGAATTCCGTCTTTCATTAGTTCAGTAAGTTTCTTTATGAGCTTATTTCAGTCGACTAAGATAACGCTTTATCACTCTAGTTGCAATGATAATCAGCGGTCAAAATCTTCAAAATCATCCAAGTCATCCATCGAGTCCAACATACTGCCCAGCATATCAGAATAGCTTCGGGAATCGTCCATATCCTCTTTACCCACCATGGAATTCTGGTGCAGTGCCTCGATCACAAAATCCATTAGGACGTATTTGGTCTGCCCGTTGGCAGCTTCGGCTTGTTCTTCAACAACTTTGGACAGACTTGCCACACTGTCCAACGCCTGCTCATACTCTTTTTTACTTAAGTAATCCGTCAAATCCAGTGTATTGCCGTTTGCAAACCAGTCCAGCACCGGCTTGTAGATACTATCATCATCGCTTTTCTTCTGTTTCTCGGGATCCAGAAAGTGCTTTTCAAATATTTTCTTCAGCGCCTTGCCAATGATATGCTTTGCCACATTGAGCACTCCCTCTTGTTCGCCCTCATAGACCAGCTCCAGTTTCCCGGTGAGCGCAGGCACGATATGAAAAACATCCGTAATGCGGGCTGTCGTCTTATCTTCCCCATTAACCAAGGCTCGCCGCTCGGCCGCAGAAATAAGTTGCTCCATCGCTGTGATGGTCAAACGTGTGGAGACTCCGCTCTTCTGATCGATATACTCCGACTCTCGTGCTTCGAATGCTATCTGTTCGAGCAGTTCCTTGATAATAGCCGGCACTGTTACTTCCACTTCTCCATCGCGGGCAATCCAGGCCTCTTGCTGGGTAATTTTCATGCCTGTCTCGATTTCCCGGGGATAGTGCGTGAGAATCTGCGAGTCGATACGGTCTTTCAGCGGTGTAATGATACTGCCGCGGTTGGTATAATCCTCGGGATTGGCCGAAAACACCATCGCCACATCCAGCGGAATTCGCACATTAAAGCCACGAATCTGGATATCACGTTCCTGCATAATATTAAGGAGCGCCACCTGGATGCGTGTTTGCAAGTCTGGAAGTTCATTAATAGCAAAAATGCCGCGGTTCGTTCGCGGTACCAGTCCAAAGTTAATCACATTCTCGTCGGCCAGCGTCAATTTTTCGGCAGCAGCTTTGATGGGATCAATATCTCCTATCAGATCTGCCACAGCTGTGTCTGGTGTTGCCAGCTTTTCGCCGTATCGTTCGCTGCGGTGCACCCACCGGATGGGCGTATCATCACCGTGTTCGGCCACCAGCTCTCGAGCTTTCTTGGAAATAGGATTGAAGGGATCGTCGTTAATCTCCGAGCCTTCAATAACCGGCATATATTCATCCAGAAGTGAAACGAGTTGACGCAAGATTTTCGTCTTTGCTTGTCCACGAAGTCCCAGTAAAATAATATCGTGCTTGGCCAGCAACGCATGCTGCAGTTGAGGAATCACGGACTTATCATAACCCACGATGTCAGGAAAAAGCTTTTCGTCGGCCCTTATTTTTTGTATCAGATTTTTTCGGATTTCTTCCTTCACCGACACGGATTTCCATTGGGTATCTTTAAGCTCTCCAAGCGTCTGAACGTTGTCCTTGAGTTGACTCATGTACTCCAGCCTTCATTTATATTGATATGTACTTTTTGGTAACCCATTAACATCGACAATCATTTCATTTTTTAAAATCCAGCTTTCAAAAAGATTAAATATTTGTATTCGAAGTTTTTGTGAGGATAATTTGCGAAGGTGCTTGAATATCTGCTAAGAAATTCTTAGATACTACGTAGATGAAAGCGCTTACATTTGGGGTATACTTAGCGGATCGTATTTTTTTTTCTAACTTATGTAAGCGCTTTCACTTAACAGGGTAAATAACGCTAAAACAGATCAATCGCTGTCAACTAGCACCCAGGAACAAATGTAAAGTTTCCATTTAAATCCTAAACTAAATTCTATGATACCTATAAAAAAGCTACTTATTACGTCATGCCTGGTACTGGGTCTTACACTACCCGGACTGGCACAGACAAACGTTTCAGGAACGGTAACCGATGCTGAAACAGGAGAAGTACTACCGGGGGTTAACATTACTGTAAAAGGGATGCCCACCCGAGGAACTTCTGCTGGTACAGACGGACAATACAGTCTCCGAGTCCCATCAGCCCAAGATACGCTGGTGTTTTCGTATATCGGATATGTAAAACAAGAAGTCCCAGTTCAGGGTCGGTCTACCATCAATATTGAAATGTCGCCTGATGTACAACAACTCGAAGATGTTGTTGTAATCGGGTACGGCACGCAGCAACAAGACGACAATACGGGGTCAGTTACCTCGGTAAGTTCTAGTGATTTTAACGAGGGAGCCATCACCTCTCCTCAGGAACTGTTTCAGGGTAAAGCAGCGGGAGTGACTGTAACTTCTGGCGGCGGCGCCCCCGGTAGTGGAGCTACCATCCGTATTCGCGGTGGATCTTCCCTGTCGGCAAGTAATGATCCGTTGTATGTTGTAGACGGCGTGCCTCTGGATGGCGGCGGCGTTTCAGGCATGAGGGATCCCCTGAATTCGATCAATCCTAATGATATTGAGTCTATCTCTATCCTTAAGGATGCTTCTGCAACTGCCATTTATGGATCACGTGCCTCTAACGGTGTTGTTATCATTACCACCAAGCGCGGTTCGGAAGGACAAGACTTATCTGTTAATTATACGGGTAAAGCCTCCTACCAAACACGAGCTGACGAGCTGGATGTACTTTCAGCCGGTGAGTTCAGAACAGTAATTGATGAACAGTTTGGACAATCAGGAACACAATATCTGGGTGATAAAAGCACTCACTGGCAAGATCAGATTTTTAAAAATGCTTTTAGTCAGGACCACAGTTTGAGCTTTACAGGTTCAGCTGGAAATCTGCCCTACCGTGTGTCTTTAGGATTCGTCGGTAATGGAGGTATTCTTAAAACATCTCAAATGGACCGGCTGACTGGTAACATTGCTGTAAATCCATCCTTTTTAGACAATGATCTGAAGGTGGATCTTAACCTGAAAGGCATGCGGGTTGACAACCGATTTGCCAATACAGGTGCTATTGGATCTGCTATCTCCTTTGATCCTACCCAACCGGTTCAAGATCCAGTAGGTGAAGACTTTGGTGATTATTTCGCCTGGACAGATCAAAACGATAACCCAATCGACATTGCCCCGGCCAACCCACTGGCATTGCTAGAGCAAGAGGTGGACGAATCTACGGTCTATCGTTCAATCGGTAATGCCAAATTCGAATATACCATGCCGTTTGTTTCTAATCTTTCGGCCACGCTTAACATGGGATATGACTATTCTGACGTTAGCAACGGGAGTATCAAAATTACGGACCAGGCAGCCTTTGCTTATACGGGTGAAGGTCAACCCAATGGCGAACGCACCAGTTACGAACAACGGAAAGAAAATGAACTGCTGGACTTCTACCTGAATTATAAGAAAGAGTTATCTTCTATTGACAGTAAAATTGATGTTACCGGCGGTTATTCCTGGGAGCATCATTACGAGCAAGGGTCCAACTATGTAACCAACTACAATACTTCAGATACCTTAGCAGTTGATGAGGATACAGACTACGAAACCGAACATTACATTGTATCCTTCTTTGGACGCGCCAATTATACATATAAGAATAAGTACCTGCTGACAGCTACTTTACGACAGGATGGAACTTCCCGCTTTTCGGAAGAAAATCGCTGGGGCCTCTTCCCTTCTGCAGCGCTGGCATGGAAAATGCACGAAGAGTCGTTCTTGCAAGATGTTGATGCAATTACTCAGTTAAAACTTCGACTCGGATATGGTGTAACCGGTCAGCAGCGTATCAACGAAGGTAACTATCCGTACTTGCCGCAATATACATATAGTGAACCAACGGCCCGATACCGATTTGGAGATCAGTACATTACCACTCTCCGACCGGAAGGTTACAATGAGAACCTCAAGTGGGAAGAAACCACTACGTATAACGTAGGACTTGACTACGGATTTTTTAACGATCGATTGGTCGGTTCTCTTGAAGCATACTATCGAGAAACAAATGACCTATTAAACGTAATTCCGGTACCGGCAGGAACGAACTTCACAAATCGCATTCTGTCGAACATCGGTACTCTTGAAGTTCGAGGCGTAGAATTCAGCGTCACAGGACGTGTTATATCTACCGAAGATGCATACCTGGAAATTGGTTTGAATGCTTCGCACAACCAGGATGAGATTACGAAGCTGACCAATGTTGACGCCGAAGATTATATTGGCGTTGAAACGGGTGGGATTTCCGGCGGTGTTGGCAACACCATCCAAATTCACAGTGTAGGCTATCCAAGAAGTTCATTCTACGTCTATGAGCAGGTTTACGATGAGAATGGAAATCCTTTGGACGGCGTCTATGTTGATAGAAATGACGACGGACAAATTACGGCAGATGACAAGTACCGATATGAAAGCCCGTCACCAGATATGACGTTTGGCCTTTCATCCCGACTGGAATACAAAAACTGGGATGCATCTTTCTCAGCACGGGCTAACATCGGTAATTATGTGTACAACAACGTAGCATCGAATCATACGGTCTACAATTTCATGTACAACTCTCAGGGTTATCTAAATAATGCGATCACAGACATTCAAGATGTGCAGTTTAGTACGGCCCAATATCACTCTGACCACTACGTTGAAAATGCATCGTTTTTGCGAATGGATAATATCACGGTTGGATACACTTTCAATAACCTGTTTAACCAGGTTAAATCGTTGCGGATATCCTCGACCGTCCAAAACGCTTTTGTAATAAGCAATTACAGCGGGCTTGATCCGGAGGTTTTTGGAGGTATAGACAACAATGTCTACCCACGACCTCGTACGTTCATTCTTGGACTGAGCCTGAACTTTTAATTGAAACTTTTTAAAACTGAAGATTATGTTTAACAACAAATATTCAATAGTTGCGATCGCACTAATGGTGTTGATGGTGGCCACAGTTACGTCCTGTGTGGACAGTTTGAATACCACACCTATTGACGACGACGTAGTGACCTCGGCCTCGCTGTATGAGAATGAACAAGACTATCAGCAGGTACTTGCTAAATTATATGCCGGTTTTGCTACCACGGGACAGCAAGGTCCCGCTGGTAATCCCGATATTCAAGGTATTGATGAGGGATTCTCAAGTTACATTCGCCAAATGTGGGTCTCGCAAGAGATACCCACAGACGAAGCAGTTGTCGGCTGGAATGACCCCGGTCTTCCAGAATTTAATTTTCAGTCGTGGGGTGCTTCCAATGATTTTGTTATGGGGATGTACAGCCGCGTCTTTTACGAAATTTCCATGGCAAATGAATTTATTCGTAATGCCAAAGGCAACAGCAACTCCACTGTTCAGGGATACATGGCCGAAGCTCGATTTCTTCGGGCACTCAGCTATTGGCATGCACTCGATTTCTACGGCGGTGGTGTACCGTTTGTGACGGAAGAAAACGGCGTAGGAGCGTACCAACCGGAACCGGTTGGTGATCAAGAGCTCTTTAATTACATAGAAAGCGAGCTCAAAGCTATTGAGAGCGAACTCCCGGCTCCTCAGCAAAACGAGTATGCTCGAGCCGATCAAGCAGCAGTCTGGACACTGCTCACCAAGTTGTACCTGAATGCGGAAGTTTACACTGGCGAACCACACTACACTGAAGCCATTACGTATGCTGACAAAGTTATTGAGCAAGGCGGTTACACGCTTGAAAGTGATTACGGGAATCTCTTCCTGGCAGATAATCACACTGCCAATGGGGTCATCTTCCCAATCGCCTTTGACGGACGAAATACGCAAACCTACGGCGGCACTACCTTTATTGCTCATGCAGCCGTTGGCGGTGATATGGACATTACTGACTTCGGGCTGAACTCAGCCTGGGCCGGTCACCGAGTGACCCCGCAATTTGCGGATAAGTTTGTGCCCCTCGGATCGCCGGGCGAAACAACCAGCAATCCCGATGGTGACCCTGAAATTTATGTACCGGGCAGTTACCAGTCAGGGAGTGGTTACGGTTCCAACTGGACACCGGGGAATGCTCCTCCCCTCGTTGATGACAATAATGACGGTATCTACCGCGGAACTGTATATGTAGGTTCAGCCGGTGCTGAAATACAACTCACACCGGAACGTGACTGGGATGAAAGCTGGGGTGATAACGAAGGCGATGGAACCTACGAAGCTGGGGGATCCAATATTGTGATTCCGAAATCAGGACGCCATACGTTCATGGTGAACACCAATAACAACACGTATACTATCGAACAGACCAACGAACGTAATACCCTGTATATCAGCGGTCAAAACAAAGATATCCCAAGCTTAGCCGAATTTACCAATGGCTATGCTATCTCCAAGTGGAAAAATATCACCACAAATGGTCAACCCGGTTCCGATCTGGAATTTGTGGATATCGACTTCCCGATGTTTCGACTGGCGGATGTTTACTTGATGTATGCTGAAGCAGTCGTTCGCGGAGGAGATGGCGGGGACATGAACAAAGCCGTTCGGTTGGTTAATGACCTGCGAGAACGAGCGTATAATGGTCAAGACCAAAACATCAGCTCTTCTGAGCTGACGCTCGACTTCCTCATCGACGAGCGGGGCCGCGAACTGTACTGGGAAGGCCACCGTCGAACAGATCTCAGAAGATTCGGCATGTTTACCGGTTCTGATTATACCTGGGCCTGGAAAGGCAACAGTCAAAACGGAAACAGCACAAATGATACGTACAATGTGTTCCCTATTCCCGTGTCTGACATTAACTCGAACCCCAACTTGACTCAGAACCCGGGTTATTAATCAATTTTCGAATTTCAAAACAGCATGACTATGAAGAAACTAGCTCTAATTCTATTATCGATTGTTAGTATCGCAGCACTTAGCTCCTGCGATAAAGCAGAGATGGGGCCCGTCGCCAATACCAGCGACCCGGGAGCCCCGGCTATCAATTCTCCTGAAGACGGTCAAAGCTATGAGCTTAACCGTGATCAGGCAGGCGATACGGTAATGACCATCCAATGGTCAGAACCTGACTATGGATTTAACTCAGCTCCCACATACAATGTGGAGCTGGGAGCCTCCAGTGATTTTTCCAACGCTCAACAAATTGCTTCTACACAGAAGACTTCTGTGGGCGTTACAGTTGGCAGCCTTAACCAAATGCTGCTGACAATGGCACTGGCTGGGGGAAAGTCGCACAATGTACATCTTCGTGTTACCGCCTCTATTAACACTGATTCGACAAAAAATGTCGTTTCATCGCCGGTAACAATATCGGTCACTCCGTTCCAGACCTCTTTCCCTCCTATTTATATGATAGGTTCTGCACTCAAGGGATGGTCGCTGGATCAGGCCGTAATTACTCCCAGCACAGAACCTAATGTGTACTCAACAATGGCTGAATTTACCAACGGTGAAGCCTTTAGGTTCTTTAAAGAAGCCGACTGGAGTGCTGAAAACTGGAATTATCCATACTTTGCTGATAACGGCGGTACTATTGATCCAATGCTTGAAAATGCCAATGACGGTGACCTCAATTTCCGTTTTACCGGCTCAACGGGTTGGTATCGAATTACAGTTAACTTTGATACCTACAATGTTGAGATGGAAGCCGTTGATGAACCCGTAATGTATATGACTGGCTCGGGTACAGGTGCATGGGACACTCCTGGAAGTGGCGAAAGTGTCAAAATGACTTTTGTCCAACCCGGTGTCTTTGAAGCAACTACTGATTTCCAAGACGGGGCATTCAGATTCTTTGGACAGGCCGGTTGGGCACCAGATAGCTACAACTATCCGTACTTTGCAAATAACGGCGGCACCATTGATGAGCTGCTTGAAAATGCCAACGATGGCGATAGCAACTTCCAATTCACCGGAAGTGCTGGCAGTTATTACATCAAAGTAAATATTAATGACTACGTCGTCGAAATGGAGGCTGCAAACTAAGATTTAGTTTCTGTTTCCAAGGCACTCATAAATCACCAGCCCACTCATCGTTGTGATGGGTGGGCTTTTATTTACAACCTGCTACTGAATTCATCGCTATGAAACGCCTAATAGCTATACTCCTCTTCTTCTTTTCCACTACTTCCCTTTCCTATAGCCAAGTTATAACAACCGAACCCGATTTTTATACGGCGGATGAATCCGTCACAATTTATTTTGATGCTACTGAGGGGAACAGAGGTCTCGAAGATCACAATGGCGATGTGTATGCCCATACCGGGCTTATCACTGCAGCAAGCAGCGACGGATCCGACTGGCAGCATGTCATCACTCCTTGGCCCGACGGCAGTAATCAATCCCAGGCCAACACGGATAAAAACAGGTTGGAGCAGGTTCAGGGCGAACCAAATATGTATAAACTGGAAATCTCACCTTCGATCCGGGAATACTACGGGGCTTCCGAAAGTGAAACCATTGAGCAGATGGCTTTTGTTTTTCGCAACAGCGACGGCTCCAAAGAGGGAAAAACCGTGGACGAATCTGATATTTATGCTGATGTCTATCAAAACCAGTTCAACGTAAAAATCACTGAACCACAGGATACCCTCTCCTTTTATGAGAATAACGTATCGGTCGATATACAAGGCATTGCCTCCACAGAAAATAACGTAACATTGACGCTCTATATCGATAATCAGCAGGTACAACAAGTCAATAATGACACTCTGGAATATACCTACAGCGCCCAAAATGCAGGGAATTTTACTCTTCGGCTAACCGGCAGCGACGGGACCAACAGCGACGAGCAATCTAAGAGAATGGTCGTGAATCCCGATGTCAATGAACAAGCCCGACCGGCTAACTTGCAAGACGGTATCACCTATGTGAATAATAACACCGTTCGCCTGTCGCTCTTCGCCCCCAACAAAGAGTTTGTTTACGTGCTCGGGGATTTTAACGACTGGACCCCGCAGCCCGAGTATTTTATGAACAAAGAAACCGTCAATGCCGACAGCAGCTACTACTGGATCGAAATCGACGGGCTGAATCAAGGTCAGGAATATGGGTTTCAATATTTGGTAGATGGCGAAATTCGCGTGGCTGACCCCTACTCCGAAAAAGTCCTGCAACCCGATGACCAGTATATTAGCGAACAAACTTATCCGGATTTAAAACCGTATCCAGGCGATCAAACAGATTTTTCTGTAAGTGTTCTACAGCCCGGAAAAACGGATTACCAATGGCAGTACCAAAATTATGATCGACCGGATAAGGAAAACCTGGTGGTCTATGAGCTGCTGGTTCGGGACTTTGTTGAAAATCATGATTATAAAACATTAACCGATACCCTCGACTACCTCGACCGATTGGGCGTGAATGCGATCGAATTAATGCCGGTCATGGAGTTTGAAGGGAATGTCAGCTGGGGATATAATTCAGCTTTTCTATTGGCTCCTGACAAGTATTACGGGCCTGCCGATGATCTCAAAAGATTCATCGATGAAGCTCATTCACGGGGAATGGCTGTGATTTTAGACATTGTGCTCAATCACGTCTATGGACAATCACCCCTGGTGCGACTGTGGAACGAAGGTGATTACGGTCAGCCTACAACCGAAAACCCGTACCTTAATGTAAGTTCACCAAATCAAGAATATTCCTGGGGATATGATTTTAATCACGAAGCGGCTGCCACACAATACTATGTTGACCGCGTAACACGCTACTGGCTACAGGAATTTAATACCGACGGATTCCGCTTCGATTTTACAAAAGGCTTTACGCAAAATGCCGGAGATGGATGGGCTCGTGATGAGGACCGGATACGGATCCTAAAACGCATGGCCGACCAGCAGTGGGCGGTGGATGACTCTTCGTATGTGATCCTTGAGCACTTAACTGCAAATAGCGAAGAACAAGAACTTTCCAATTCCGGAATGCTACTCTGGGGCAATATGCACCACAATTACAAACAAGCCTCCATGGGATACGAGAATGAAAGTAATTTCGCTGGAATTTACTATAAAAACAGAAACTGGAGTAACCCGAATTTAGTGGGTTATATGGAGAGCCACGACGAACAGCGTCTCATGTACGAAAACCTCAATTTTGGAAACAGTAACAACAGCGGTTCTTATGATATCACGGAGCTAAACACCGCGTTGAATCGTATGAAGCTCTCTTCTGCTTTCTTTTTCACTGTGCCCGGACCCAAAATGCTGTGGCAATTTGGAGAGCTTGGTTATGAGGTTGATATCAATCAAAACGGGCGTACGGGCGAAAAGCCAATCCGGTGGGAGTATTATCAGGAGGAGAATAGAAAAAAACTCTATGATACTTATAAAGCACTCATCCGGCTGCGCAATTCTCACGAGGCCTTTACATCAGAAAGCTCCAATGTTTCTATGAACGTAAATAGCACCAATAAGCATATTACCATCACCCATCCCGATTTGGATGTTACCATTGCCGGTAATTTTGGGGTTACGGACACCGATATGCAGCCGCAGTTTACGCAATCCGGCGACTGGTACGATTTCTTTTCCGGTGATACCCTGTCGGTAAGCAATACCGATACGACGATTGCAATGAGTGCCGGTGAATTTCATATCTACACCACCAAAAAGTTTGAAACCCCTGAAAAAGGACTTCTCGATTTTGTCCCCACGCAGATAAACGTGGATATTGCAAAGAAATTTGATGGGGCCTCTACACCGCAGGATTACCGATTGGTTGCCCTGCCCGGCCAGACAGAAGAACCACTTGCCGATGTTTTAAATGGAGATCCAAGTGTTGACTGGCAAGCATATTGGGATAATGGAGAAGACGATGACTATATGGTAAAATACGATGGCAGTTCGACCTTTACCATGAATGCCGGCAACGGTTTCTGGGTTACCAGCAAAGAAGATTTCACTTACGACCAGACCGTCCCTACCGTAGAACTCAATGACAATAATCAGGCTTCCATACCACTGCACGACGGGTGGAATATAATTTCGAATCCATTGCACACCGATGTAAGCTGGAGCAAAGTTTCGGAGGCTAACGGCGGTAATCTCCAATCCATCTGGAGCTTTAATGGATCCTTTAGTGAAGCCCAAACATTTGCCTCTGCCCGTTCCGGTGAAGCTGTTTACTTTTTAAATGACCAGGGATTAGACAATTTGCAGATTCCTTACGAGTCATCTGCATCCAAAAAGCAAACAAAAGAGAATCAGAACCAAATCCGGCTTATTACCCGCGTTGATGGCGAAAAAACATCATCAAGCAGTCTGACGCTGGTTAGCACTAGCGAAATACCTAATAATATAGTAGCACCTCCTGCGAAGTTTGAAGGGGCATCACTGCGATTTTCAGCCGATAACGAGCAACAATCCTCGCGAACCAGCTCCTTAGCACATGTTTACCAACATCAAAACAGCGATGGGCACCAATTAGAAGTGATTCTGTCGGCTACTCCCAAACAACCGGTGACCATAAGCACTGAAGGATGGGACAATAATCCCGATATTCAACTGGCACTGTTAGATAAGGAATCCGGTCGCAAATACAATCTGAGCAAGAAAAAAGAAGTTCAAATCATCCCTGAAAAAGGGAAAACTTCGATGATGCTGGTAATGGGCGATACGCGATATATCAACCAGCAGCAGGAAGAATTTCTTCCCAAAGAAATAAAGATACAACCAAACTATCCTAATCCCTTTAATCCATCCACGACCCTGCGATTTTCGCTGCCGGAACAAACCGAAGTACGTGTTGAAATATATGACATACTTGGACAGCGAGTAAGCACGCTCATCAACAATGAAGTTCGACAAGCCGGTACCCATACTATTACCTTTGATGGGAGTCAGCGGGCAAGTGGGATGTATTTTGCTGTTTTCAAGATTGGAGATCAGCGATTTACCCAAAAAATGACCTTAATCAAATAGCCAAGAGTTTTATGAAACGCAGTTTTTTAATCCCCTCAATAATCTTAATACTCTGTAGTATCTTTGCAATTACTTCCTGCGGAGGGTCATCTACCGGTTCAGGGAACGGCGGAAACGGTACTGACGAAGCCCCTTCATCTCCGGCGAATCTGCATGGAAATTCCGGAGATCAGAAAATTGATCTAAGCTGGGATGCCAATAGTGAGAATGACCTGAGCGGTTATAATCTATACCGATCAACCAGTAGTTTTTCGGACATATCAGATATGACTCCTGTTAATGCCTCCGACCTCATTCAAGAAACAAACTCAACAGATAGCGGCTTGGAAAACGGAACCACTTACTACTATCGGCTTACCGCTGTGGACGAAAATGATAACGAAAGCGGAACCTCTAACCAGCTGGAGATCACGCCTTTTTCGGATCCGCCAGACCGCCCTGAATAAATAAACCATACTATGAAATACTTTTTTCGTTCTTTATTTCTCTCATTTGTCTTCACCCTTTTTCTTTTTGGATCTATTAGTGCCCAAGAGTACGCCATTGAGCGAGTAGAACCGCTCAACTGGTGGATCGGCATGGAAAATCCCGAATTGCAAATAATGATGTATGGCGACGATATCGGTGACCTGTCCCCTAAAATAGACTATGACGGCGTAGATATCGAGCGCGTAGAGCGCGTCGAAAACGATAACTACCTGTTTGTGTATCTGCATATTGATCACACGACCGCGGCCGGCACAATGGATATTTCGCTGATGAACAACGAGCAGCAAGAACTATCCTATACCTATGAACTTAAAGAGCGAGAAGACGGCTCTGCCAGCCGCGAAGGCTTTAACTCCTCCGATGTCATTTACCTGATTACCCCTGATCGCTTTGCCAATGGAAATCCCGATAATGATGAAGTAGCCGGCTATGCTGACTCGCTAGACATGGATGATGATTACGGCCGGCATGGCGGCGATATTCAAGGCATTATCAATCACCTAGACTACATCGACAAGATGGGCTTTACGGCGATTTGGCTAAATCCCGTGCTTGAAAATGCTATGAAAGAAGCCTCTTATCACGGTTACGCCACTACCGACTACTATAAAGTAGATCCCCGCTTTGGCAGTAATGAGCTCTACAAGGAGCTTAGCGAGAAAGCCGAAGAGCGTGGCATCAAGCTCATCATGGATATGATTATGAACCATGCGGGTTCCAATCACTGGTGGCTGCAGGATCCCCCCACCTCCGACTGGGTACATTATCCCGATGAGTATCAACAAACCAACCACCGGCGCACTACGCTGCACGATCCCTACGCCTCGGACAGCGACATGAAGAAATTTACCAACGGCTGGTTTGTACGATCAATGCCAGACCTAAATCAGAGTAATCCCCTGCTGGCCGATTACATGATCTACAACAGCCTCTGGTGGATTGAATATGCCGGTCTGCGCGGTATCCGTCACGATACCCATCCCTATGCCGGAAAAGAGTTTATGCAAGAGTGGACCTGCCGCATCATGGAGGAGTATCCCGACTTCAATATTGTGGGCGAAGAATGGAGCGTTGATCCTCTGGTACTGGCCAAATGGCAACGCGGCAGCAAACTTCCCACCGATTACGGCTCATGCCTGCCCAGCCTGATGGATTTTCCTATACAAACATCGCTGGTTAATGCTCTCACGAAAGAAGAAAGCTGGGGAACGGGCTTTGTAAATCTGTATGAGACACTCAGCTTCGATTATGTCTATCCTAATCCCAAGGATCTTGTGATATTTGCCGACAATCACGACATGGATCGTTTTTACCGCCAAGTCAATCAAGACTATGATCTCTTTAAGATGGGTATGACCTATATAATGACGATGCGGGGCATTCCGCAATTCTATTACGGCACTGAAATCCTGATGAGTAATGAAAAGCATCACGACCACGGGCAAATCCGGGAAGATTTTCCCGGCGGGTGGTCATCCGATACCAAAAATGCCTTTAGCGGAAACGGGCTTTCGGATAAAAAACAACAGGCACAAGACTTTGTGAAAAAGCTCCTCAATTGGCGCAAAGATAACCCAATTATTCACGACGGAAAGCTGATGCATTATGCGCCCAAGCATGAGGGATTCTATGTCTATTTTCGCTACAACAAGAAAAAAACAGTGATGGTCATCCTCAATAAAAATGAGGACGCTACTGAGCTTGACACCGATCGTTTCTACGAACGCACGCAAGGTTTTACTGAAGGTACCGATGTGATTACGGGCAAAACCTATTCGCTGGATGATATGACTGTGCCGGGACGATCAGCGCTCATTCTTGAGCTGAAGTAGTCCTTAAAAATTCGACATATTGAAAATTAGTTTCTGGTTTAGACGCTGTGTATCGAAATCAGATAAAGGAGCAATTAAAAAACCCTGAAAGGGTTCAGAACCCTTTCAGGGTTAAAGTATATACTCAGAACCTTAAGCTTTCAAGTCAATAAACGAGGTTATCCCACGGCATCAGCAGGTTCATTCTATTTCCTCAGCAGCCTTGTCATCCACAAACACCATCGTCAGGGCTGCAATACCCATGGAGATGCCGCCGGCAATCAGGGCATAGATAGCTTCGCCGGCAAAGAAGTTGCGGAGCATGGCCCCAAGAATACTTGCCGCTACAATCTGTGGTATCACAATAAAGAAATTAAAGAGTCCCATATACACACCCATCTTTGAGGATGGAATAGCCCCTGACAAGATCGCATAGGGCATGGCCAAAATACTGCCCCAGGCCACGCCAATACCCAACATTGGCAGCACCAACATCATCGGATCATTTATAAAATAGATACCCGCCAGGCTAGCCCCACCAATGAGTAACGAAACGGCGTGAACAATCTTACGGCTGCTCCATTTAGCCAAGACTGGCAGCGCAAAAGCAATAATTGCTGCAAATCCGTTATAGATGGCAAAGCAGATGCCCACCCAGTCGGCTCCCTCGTTATAGAGTACCGAGGTCGTATCGCTGGTACCATAGATATGTGAGGTTACGGCAGCAGTCGTGTAAATCCACATGGCAAAAAGCGCAAACCACGAAAAGAACTGCACGAACGAGAGCTGTACCATGGTTTTAGGCATGCTCAGGAAGTCGGAGACCACTACAACTAAGCCATGCTCTTTCTTGCCTGCCTGCTGCATAAGTCCCGCAATGGCCATAACCAAGCCAAATACTGCAATACCTACGGTAAAAATATAGAGCTCCTGCTCATAATTTGCACCATACACATAGTAAGTTAGCGCCAGGCCTACCGTAATAAGCAATGAGGCAACCGAAAACTTTTGCTTTACATTACCTCTGGCCTCTTCTTTCTTAGCTGCATCAATAATCGAATCACTGCCAGGCTCATCCTGTGAATACCGCTCAAATTCTTCAGGCGGATATTCTTCTGTTTTAAATACCGTCCACAACACGGATCCCAAAAATGTAACACCACCAACATAAAACGACCATTTAACCGCCGGCGGAATTTCTCCGGCAGCAGCGGTATTCGACAAGCCGATCCAGTTGGTCATAATGTATGGCAGTGCCGACGCAATGACGGCCCCTGTGCCAATGAAGAAAGTCTGCATGGCAAAGCCCTTGGTATGCTGTTCGGCAGGCAACATATCACCCACAAAGGCGCGAAAAGGCTCCATAGAGATATTGATAGAGGCGTCCATGATCCAGAGCATACCGGCGGCCACCCACAGAACGGGTGAATTGGGCATGATAAGCAAGGCCGCCGAAGCAAACAGTGCCCCCGTCAAAAAATACGGGCGTCGGCGTCCCCAACTATTCCAGGTTTTGTCACTCATATGCCCAATAATGGGCTGCACCACCAATCCGGTAACCGGTGCCGCGATCCAGAGGATAGGGATATTATCCACACTGGCTCCCAGCGTCTCAAAAATACGGCTTACGTTGGCGTTCTGCAGGGCAAATCCAAACTGGATTCCCAAAAACCCGAAACTCATGTTCCAGATTTCCCAAAACGTTAACTTCGGCTTCTCAGTCTGTTTATTCATAAGTGTTGTCCATTACTTAGAAATCACAATTGGGATATTTGTCCGATAAATTATTTCTCCAAGACCAGGTAACCATGTGCTTCAAGCATTACCGCCCCTGCTCCCACCGTCATCGTTTCGCCGGTAAATGCATCGGTGTATTCCGTCTCCGACACACCCTCGAGCGTTATTTGCTGCTCGCTGTCGCTGAAGTTCAGCACAACCAGCACTTCGCTGTCCCCTTTGACCCGCTTATAGGCATAAATCTGCTCTGATGGTGATGTGGATATGTGCTCGAAATCCCCACCATATTGACCGTTCCAAAGGGCTTCGTGGTTATCCTTGAGTTCGAAAAGGGTCTTATAGAAATCTTCGTACTCATATCCATCCCAGTCAATGGTATCCTTCCGGAAGAACTCCAGCCGCTTATCTAAGCCTGTCTCCTGTCCGCTGTACACCAGTGGCATACCATCAATAGTCGCAGCCATCACGGCAAAGTTCTCGAAGTTGTCGCCAAAGAGCTCTTCATCAGTACCATTCCAAGAATTTTCGTCGTGATTGGAGGTGAAATACAGACGGTATGCGTGATCGGGAAACTTAGATTCCTGCTCTTCCATATATGTTGTCAGGGCACTCAAAGAGGTATCTCCGCTGGCAATACTAGTTGTCAGATGAAAATATTCCCAAGTGTAGGTAGCATCGAACCAGGGATGCATTTCTGGCGTATTCCATTCGGCCAACCAGAAGAAATCCTCCTTGGCTTTATTAACCTCAGGAATCGCTTTTTTCCAAAACGCCAGTGGAATATCATGGCCGGCGTGGTCAACGCGAAAACCATCGATATTGGCCTCCTCAATCCAGTACTTCATCTTCTCGATCATCTTATCCCACAGCTCTTTGTTCTCGTAATTGAGCATCGCTGTATCGGTCCAATCGGCTTCGTATGTAATACTTCCGGTTGAATCTTTCATGTAATACTCCGGATGCTCTGTTATCCACGGATGATCCCAGGCAGTATGATTGGGTACCCAGTCGATAATCAGTTTCATGCCTTGTTCATGTGCCGCGTCAACCAAGTCAGTAAAGTCCTGCTTAGTCCCGAAATTGGAATTCACGGCCGTATAATCCTGAATAGAATAATAGCTGCCCAGTTTACCCTTGCGATTTTTTTCGCCGATGGGATGAATGGGCATCAGCCAAAGGATATCAACGCCCATCTCTTTAAGCCGGGGCAGTTCTTCCTGAAAGGCCTTGAATGTGCCCTCAGGCGTATATTGACGAATATTGACCTCATACATATTCGCACTCTTGCTCCACTCCGGATGATCAATATGTGCACTGGGATCCGGCGACTGCTCGTGTGACTGGGTACAGCTCCACCCTGCCATCACTAATGAGAGGAAAAGCGCCAGGAAACCGAATTTTCTCGAAAATGATTGTTTGAACTTCATGATCCTTTGATTTTAATATTATTAACTATTTATGCACTGACCGCTTTGGCAGGAACTGTCAGGGGCTGATCTGGTGATGCTTTATACTTTTCACCGTATAGATAACACTCTACCGCATCACCACGCTCGCATTGCACCTCGATTTCATCTGTATCCACGCGAACCTTAAGCAGACTGCCCTTGTGTAAAATTTTGAAGGAATAGGCATCCCATTGATCAGGCAGCGTTGGCGCAAAATGCAGCGTGCCCTCCTTGGCCCGTTTTCCAGCGAACCCTTCGACGATTGACATCCAGGTACCGGCCATACTTGTGATGTGCAGTCCCTGATGTACTTCTTGGTTGTAGTCGTCAATATCGAGGCGTGCCGTGCGCAAATAAAGCTGATAGGCCTTGTCATTATACCCGAGCTTCGAGGCCAGTATGGCGTGAATACAAGGCGACAACGAAGATTCGTGCACTGTGCGAGGCTCGTAAAAGTCAAAGTTGCGACGAATAGTCTCTTCGTCAAAATGATCTTCAAAGAAATACAATCCCTGCACCACATCTCCCTGTTTGATAAAACAGGAACGCAGGATGCGATCCCAGGACCAGTTTTGGTTTAACGGACGTTCACTTTTGTCCAAATCGCTGGTCGAGCGCTGCACTTTGTCCAGGTAGTTATCCTGTTGAAGGATAATGCCTAGATTTTCGTCTTCGGGCAAATATACGCGATCAAGAATGTCTTTCCATCGCTCGGTTTCAGCATCCTCGAATTCAACTTTGTCGCAAATCTCCTTAAAACGATCTGGCGACTCGCCGCGCACGTTCTCGATACATTGCATCGTGTAGCGCATCGTCCAGCAACCAATGTATGAGGTATACCAGTTGTTATTAACATTATTTTCGTACTCATTGGGACCGGTAACACCCAACATTACATATTGCTGACGCTTTTCGGAGAAGTTAAAGCGCTGGCTCCAAAACCGAGAAATGGCAATCAATACCTCCAGCCCTGCCTCATGCAGATAATCTGTATCGCCGGTATGCTGAATATAGTTGTAAATCGCATACGCAATGGCACCATTGCGATGAATTTCCTCAAAAGTGATCTCCCATTCATTATGACACTCTTCCCCGTTCATTGTCACCATGGGGTAAAGCGCCGCCCCATCAGTAAAGCCCAGCTTTTCCGCATTCTCGATGGCTTTAGGCAGGTGTCGATAACGATACAGCAACAGGTTGCGGGCCACCTCATCACGCGCCGTATTGAGATAAAACGGCAGGCAGTAAGCCTCGGTATCCCAGTAGGTACAACCGCCGTACTTTTCGCCGGTAAAACCCTTGGGACCGATATTCAGGCGTTCATCTTCGCCGGTATACGTCTGATAAAGCTGGAAAATATTAAACCGAATGCCCTGCTGGGCTTCATCGTCCCCCTCAATTTGCACGTCACTGCCATCCCAAATCGTATCCCAGCGGTCAACCTGCTCTTGCAAAAGGGTTTGGTATCCTACAGAAAGCACGTCACTGAGCTGTTCTTTGACATGGGAATGTAAGCGCTTTCGTTCATGGTTCAACGAAGAAGCAACGATGGCATATTTATGAAAACACAGTTCGTCGCCCTCAGACACCGAAACCTCATATGACTGTGAGATTTTCATCGAAGAGCATTCTGAATCAGACTCTATGTCCAGAGCGGAATCATTTTTCTGGAGACTGCACTTCATGCCGGCACAGACATAAAAATCGAGTTTTTTGGTTTTGGTCGTCACCAATCCTCCACCTGGAACTAACCCTTGTTCAACCTCGTCCCAAAATATTTCGTCGTAATTGGCGTCTTCATTGGTTACCTCTCCATTCACATAGGGCGTAAAGGTGACGGTTCCGTCAAAGTTGAGAGCCTTTACTTTGTACTCAATGGCTCCCACTTCGGGACGCTCCATGCTCACAAATCGACAAGCCTGTACCTCAATTTTATCCCCCGTCGGCATTTCAGCTACAAACGAACGCTTGAGCAAGCCTTGCTTCATATCCAGCGTACGGGTGAAATCCGAAACCTCACATTCCGCCAAATCCAGGCGATGCCCGTTCACCTCTATTTCAATGCCAATCCAGTTTACCGAATTTAGTACCTTGGCAAAATATTCGGGATATCCATTCTTCCACCACCCTACTTTGGTCTTATCGGGATAGTAGATACCACCTATGTAACTTCCCTGCAGCGTACTTCCGCTATAATGCTCTTCAAAATTGGCACGCTGTCCCATGTGCCCATTCCCAATGCTAAAAATACTTTCGGAAGAGCGTTGGCGGTTGGGATCAAACCCTTCTTCTACAATTTTCCAGGGATCAATTTCTAAATACTGTTCCATTCTTTTGTGATATACAATTATTGTTTATGCTCCAATTTTTCCAGCAGCGCTTGAGGCGTTAATCCTTCAAAGGTTGAAATTACAAGATCGGCATCGCCCAGATGCTCCTCGGATCCAACGCCAACACAGGTCATACCGCCGGCCAACGCAGCCTCTACACCAGAAGCCGCATCTTCAAAAACCAATGTTTCAGAGGGCTTGGCTCCCAGTGCGTTGGCTCCTTTCAAAAAAACTTCTGGATTGGGTTTGGTCTTTTCCACCTTTGTGCCATCAATAACCACTTCAAATATGTCGTTAATCTTAAGATAGTCCATGATGAACTGCGCATTTTTACTGGACGATCCAATGCCCAGCTTGACCCCCATTTGTTGCAGTTCTTCCAGGAATTCCGGAATACCCTCAAGAATATCATCAGGCGTCAATTCGGCAATAGAATCCTGATACCAGCCATTCTTTTTGTCCATAAGCTGCTGGATCTCCTCCTCAGGCAACGTACGGTTATCGAGAGCCAGAATTTCTTCGATTGATTTGCGACGGCTCACTCCTTTTAAAGCTTGATTCTCTTCTTCACCAAAAGGAATATCCAGCGAATCAGCCAGCCGTTTCCAAGATTTGAAATGTAAGTCAGCTGTTTCTACAATCACCCCATCCAAATCAAAAAGCCATGCTTTGGGCGTATCCATATAGATAAATTCAGTACTTGTTATTATCGGTTATTTTTAAAAAATGCTCAAGATTCTCCTTTTGCCAGCGCCTTAAGTTGAGTAGAAGAACGCAGTATAAGCTCAGGCGAAAAGACTTTCTGCTTCGGGGATAATTCTTGATCCTGCATACGTTGAACCAACATCTGTGTAGCAATGCTACCCATTTCGTGCATGGGCTGCCTGATGGTCGAAAGTCCAATGTAATTCGATATCGTGATATCATCATAGCCGATAATCGGGATCTTAACATTTCGCTCCTCCATAGCCTTAAGAGCGCCTACCGCCTGTATGTCGGAGGCACAAAAGCAGGCTTCCGGCGGATTCTCCAGATCAAGCAGTTTATTCATCCCCTCATAGCCATTCTTCTCAGAAAACCCATCCCGATCCATAGAGTCACCGGTAACAATCAGCTTATCATCGATCTCTACACCCGCTTCAGCCAGCGCTTTTCTGTATCCCTGAATACGTTGTTGACCTGGCTTTGATGACTTAAGCGCGCTAATCATTCCGATGCGATTCAGGTCGTTTGCCAAGAAATAATGCATTGCCTGTTCAATTCCTTTCTCATTATCCACCAGCACCGAATCCATGTCCTCGTAGGCTTCGTCAATGAGCGTTATGGGCATGTCATAGCTCTTTAACTTGTTTAGCTGTTCAGTGCGTAGATGAGTGGAAATAAACAGGTAGCCGTCGGCCCACTGCCGCTTGATAATATTCTCGACCTGTGAGAACATATCACTCTTGCCCTGAATATTGAAAATATTCAAATCATAATTGTGATTTGAAATTTCATCCTGAATGCCCTCCAGCACCTCCATAAAAAAATAGTTGGAAAGCACAGGCACCACGACCATAATAATATTTTTCTTTTTCCGAGCCAGCCCCTGGGCATAAGCCTGTGGATAGTATCCCAGTTCATCAGCCACCTTCAAAACTTTTTCCCGGGTCTCTTCTGAAATCCCTTCACTTTTATTTACTACGCGTGACACGGTGGCAATGCTAACGCCCGCCTTTTTTGCAATGTCATAAATTGTGCTACCAGCCAATAGTTTGAACCTCTAGTGGTTTAATGATAAGTGTGTTTAAAAGCTCTTGACCCAATGTAAGGGCTTACATTTCTAATAATAACTAATTTAAAGCTTTTCGCAACTAAAGATTTCCATATTAGGAAAGCCAAAAGCCACTTTCCCAAAAAATATGAAAAATCGTGCGCTTACCAATTGATTTTAAATGTTTTGCAACCGGTGGTCAACATTTAAAAGCGCCTTGGCTTTCACCTGTGTTTCATCCCACTCTTTTTCTGGATCAGAGTCGCTCGTTATCGCCCCACCTACTGAATAATACAGCCGGTCACTACGGATAATCGCAGTTCGGATAACGACATTAAAATCAAAATCTCCAGCCGGTGTAATATATCCAATAGCTCCCGAATAAATACCGCGACGATAATCTTCAAGTTCCTCTATTGTCCGCATAGCACTTATCTTGGGCGCCCCTGTCATCGATCCCATTGGAAAACACGCTTCTAGTATATTTATCGGATCAGTCTCTGATGCCTCAGCAGTGACTGTCGATACCATTTGGTGCACCGTACCAAACGATTGGATGCCGAACAGCTCCGGCACGTTTACAGTACCCCGCCGTGCAATGCGACTCAAATCATTACGGACCAAATCGACAATCATCAGGTTCTCGGCACGTTCTTTGGGATTGGACAACAACCTACGTTTGAGCTTCTCATCTTCTCCCACATCACTTCCCCGCTCAGATGTTCCTTTGATAGGTTGTGAAATAACAGTACTCCCCTCCTTACGCAGAAAACGCTCTGGCGACTGGCTGCAAATCGTGATATCATCTAATTGCAAGTACCCGCCAAATGGTACCGGCCCCACTCTTTTCATCTGATGATAAAGCTGCAGCGTCGCTCCCTTGAAACCGGCACTCATCTGATGGGAAAGATTAATCTCGTAAAAGTCTCCTTCAGTGATATGCCGCTGGGCGTTTCTGATTATATCCAGGTAGCGCGCCCTCGATGTCCGGTATTCCACCCGACCAATAGAAAAGTCAGATTGTTTATCATTGGCAGATTCCACACCAGCAGGCATATCACCTTTCAGAAGTTTTGAACGGCCTGTCTGGTGATCATATTCAAGCAGAAAACCGGGAACCATAAAATACATATCGGGCGCCTGGACAGAATCCCAATTATCTGAACTTAAATCCTCCAAATGGTTTTTGAGGTCGTATCCCAAATACCCAAAAAGCCAATCACTATGTTGCTGACGAAAGGTCTGCAACGCCTGCCAAGGATTGCCAATATGTTGTCGCTCAGTGCCATTTTTCCTAGTTGTAATACGATTGCCCCGTGCTTTTATGATAGCTTTGGGCAGCCCCGCCAAATACGTTTTTTGCGACCAGGGATGATCGGCCGATTGAGACTCCAGCAACATTACTGCTTCCTGCTGCCCTAGAAACTCTACAAGCTGTTCTACATTGATCTCCATCAGCCATCCAGTGGTTTGAGGTTGGCCTTACGATAGCTGCTAAACACCTGCTGCAAAGCCGTAAGTAACTCACTTTTTTTTACAAAAGAGTGAGAATCCACCTGTTGAACCGGCAGTACTTCGCGCACCGAATTACAGATCCAGACCACGTCGGCCCCTAACAGGTGATCCAGCTCAAATTGGCCGATCTCAAGATCGTAGCTGCTATGTTCTTTAATCAGCTTCACAATCACGTTTCGGGTGATACCGGGAATCAGGTCACAATTGACTGAAGGGGTGCAAATCGTAGATCCATGAGCCCAGAAAACATTTGCAATTGTCGTCTCCGAAACCCAGCCGTCTATAGTCTGCATCAGGGCATCATCCGCACCCTTATGAGATGCTTCTCTGGCCGCCAGAATATAGTTGATGCCATTGGTAAACTTGGCGGTAGATGGCAGCGACTCGGAGGGAATCCTTCGACGGCTTACCGTTGCCAGCGAGGGATGAGCAAATTGGTCCGGGCAAGTGGATGCAGTCATCGAAAAGTGTGTTTCAGCATCCTCGTCAGGTTTATATCCACGCGCACCGTCACGCCATACCTGTAGGCGGAGGATTGCGTCAGAAGTACTCAGGCCATTTTTGTTGAGTAATTTTGCCACTATGGATCGGATGCTGCTGAAAGAAGAGATATATTCATTTCGAATACCTAATAATTCCAGTCCTTCAGACAACCGCCGCAGGTGTTCATCCAGCAAAAATGTCTGACCCGAATAAGTACGGAAGGTCTCAAAAATACCATCCCCGTACATTAAACCACGTGAAACGGCCGGCACCACCGGCTGATCATCGGCGATGATTTCGCCATCAAAAACAATACAGTTATTGTTCTTTTCCATTGGTGATGAGCGCTCGTAAGCTGTCGTATTGACTTGGGCCCGGATATCCGAGAAATACATGCTCCAGCTCCCCTTCGGGATTATATATCATCTGAGCAGGCAATCCGGGAATATGTAACTTGGAAAAATAGCGCGATCCAGCCACAAAATGAAACGGGAACCGATGCTTCTGGATGTAGCTTATAACTTCTGTGCTATCCAGACTTACGGAGGCAGCAATTACCTCCAGCGTATCGGAATACTGTTGTTTGAAATCAACCAGCTGTTTATGTGAACCCAACGACGCATCTGACCAGTTTGACCAAAAGTCGAGCACCACAAACTGGCCTCTAAAATCAGAAATACGCAGGCTGTCACCATCCTGCACGTTCGACCACCAGAGCGTTTGCAGGGAATCTTGGCCAAATATCTTTTTCTTGAATGCTGACTTTTCATTGTCCCTATTTTGAAGGGTAAATACAGCAATCAATACCGCTGCTATGAGGGCTGTTATAAGCAGGAAAGCGTTAAAATGTTTGGGATCAATACGCATTTCAGTTGTCTTCTGGTGATAAAATAGCCCCAGACAACGCAGGCAACTCCAACTCAATATTTTGGTGCCCGTTAACTGTCACCTTGCTGCCGGTAAGCAAATCTTCAAGATGCTTATCGCTACTGACATCAAAATCATCCAATGAAATCTCAATTGTCTGCGACTCCCGGGAGCGATTGCCGGCTACAATCACAAACATCTGTTCATTGAGGACGCGGGCAAAGGCCCAGGTATTTTTGTGATTATCAACCACTAATTCCTGGAATTGACCTACCTGCAGTGCCTGGTGTTGGTTCCGAATATGGGCCAACTTTTTATACCAATCAAAGAGCTGCTGATCAAAATAATTATCGTCAACAGGTCGGTCACCACCCAGCGGATGGCTCGCCTCGGGTTCGTACTTAAACTCTTTCCAGACCATTGGTTTGCGGTCATCGGGGTCATCAGCGCCCCACATGCCGGATTCAGTACCATAAAAGATCATAGGCGCACCAACGTAGGTAAACTGGAACAGGGCGATAAGTTTTTGAATAAGCCGTTCTTCGCTGTTCGGCTTGCGAACGTTAAAGCCCTCTTCCGGCTTGGTATCAGTATCAAAATCACGACCCGGATTTACAATCATTGACGCTAGACGGGGCGTGTCATGGCTGTCCATCAGGTTCTGTTGGACTAATGCTGCCTCCCCGGGTAAATCATTTCGCAGATGACGCAAATTGGTGAAGAAATCCGATGCTGACATCGCCTGATCAATCATATAATTTTGGATGGCCTCGGTAAACGGGTAATTCATGGCCGCCGAAAACAGTTCCCCATTGATCCATTCTCTAGACTTGTTGGTCCAAATCTCACCAACCGTATATGCATTGGGATTGATATCCCGTACCAGAGTATTCCATTCTTTCCAAAACGCCTGCCCAATCTCTTCGGGCACGTCGAGTCGCCAGCCGTCAACGCCATCGGAGGGATCGCCATCACCGTCGGGATCCATCCAGCGACGCGTAATCGAAAAAATATGCTCGCGTACCGGTTTCACCAACGTACCATCCACCTCTTTAAGTTCGGGCAAGCTCTTTACACCCCACCAGCCATTATAATCGAACTCGGTTCCGTTCTCAGTATCCCGAAAAGAGTTGACGTCATACCAATCTTTATATTCTGAATCCTCCTGCTTCTCCTCCAGATCTTGAAACGCCCAGAAGTCGGTGCCGGTATGATTAAACACCCCATCAATGATAATTCTCATGTCCCGTCGATGGACTTCAGAAATAAGCTCCAGCAATAATTTGTCGGCCGAGGTCCATTGCCAAGTAGAGGGATCATTTGGATCTTCCTGTTCCATAATGGCTACATCACCCTCGGGATCAGGACCAAAAAAACGATCCACATGGTGGTAATAACTCGTGTCGTACTTGTGAAGAGACACGGCATCAAAGACGGGATTCAAATACAGTGCTCCAATCCCGAGGTTCTGCAGGTAATCCAGCTTATCGATAATGCCTTGCAGGTCACCACCGTAACGACGCTTAAATACGCCATCCCTAAATGATTCCCCCAGTGACTGCTCCCACTCAGACTGTTGATACCAATCCCCCGTCCACGGTGATATATGCCATCCTTCAGGGCCGCCAACGCGTTCGCGTGTAGGATCGTTAGTGGGATCCCCATTACGAAAACGCTCGGGAAAAATTTGATACCAGATAACGTGCTTAGCCCACTCCGGTGCTTGGTATTCCTGGTCGCCTGTCATATCCTGCTCTTCTGCTGATTTATCCATTGAAAGTTAGCTCTGTAAATTCTTTAAAAACAAATTAAATAGAAATGATATCAGCAATACGAAGCAGCTCTTCGTCCATCTTGGGATTTTGTTTAGTAGCTTTTTCAAAATCAGTGTAGCGTACTTTGCGATCCCGAACACCAATCATCACATTTTGGCGCCCATCCAGAAGGGCTTCTACCGATTTGACGCCAAGCTGACTGGCCAGCACGCGATCGGTACAACTAGGCCGGCCGCCGCGCTGGACATGTCCCAAAATTGTAACCTTTGTTTCGTAGCGATCACCAAACCGCTCCTTCACTTTGTCTTCCAAATCATAAACACTTCCATTTTTATCGCCTTCAGCCACTATCACTAAACGAGATGTTTTCTGTCGCTGAGACGTTCGCTGTAAGGATTCAAACAGCTTTTCAATGCCACGATCCTTCTCGGGAATAAGTACCTCTTCAGCTCCCGCTGCAATACCGGAGTAAACGGCAATAAATCCTGCATCGCGTCCCATCACTTCAATAAAGAAGAGACGATTATGCGATGTGGCAGTATCCCTGATTTTATCCACCGCTTCCACAACCGTGTTGACCGCTGTATCAAACCCAACCGTAAAGTCCGTGCCGTAAATATCGTTGTCAATGGTACCGGGAATTCCCACGATCGGGAAATCATACTTTTGTCCGAATTTCATGGCCCCGGTAAAGGTACCATCACCGCCAATAACAACCATGGCATCCAAATCTTTATCCTGGACATTGCGCCATGCTTTTTCCATCCCCTCTTCGGTTTTAAATGCCTGGCTCCGGGCTGATTTCAGTATAGTCCCGCCCTGATGGATGATATGCTTAACCGATCCGGCATCCATCTTTTGAATCTCATTATCTATCAGGCCTTCATAACCCTGATAGATACCATATGGCGTCAACTCGTAATAAACGCAGGTTCGTACAACTGCCCGTATGGCAGCATTCATTCCGGGGGCATCTCCGCCGGAAGTGAGCACACCAATATTCTTAATATCGTTTTGCTTCGTAGACATGACTGAGTATTAATTATAAATATAGAATGATAGGAATACGCCGTCAGGAAAGTAAACTATGAGTTCTATATAAAACCAATATTTTCCTATTGTAAATCTTCCATAAGATCTCGGCAATCCTGCTTAAGATCGTCGTCATCGGGCGTTAAGTTAGGTAACGTAAGCGCTTTCTTACAAGCCGAAATAGCTTGTTGATCCTGCCCCATTTTCTCATACACTGTGGCTAAATCGTAATAGTAGAGCACATAATTGTCGTTGTAGCTTATCGCTTTCTGGATGTATTCTTCTGCTTTAGCATTGGTTGCATTGCCCGGGATACCGCCAAATAACGTGTTGGCTGCTGCTCGTTCAATCCAGCTCAAGTTGGCGATCTTGAAGTTCCATCGCCCTAACACATGCCAAGCCCCAGCATTTGTGCTGTCAAACTTAATGGCGCGATCGGCATATTTCTTGATCGCTCGGGATGCCGCCACACGCTCCCGTGCGCCGGAAATGAGTGCTTTACGTCCCATAGCCACAGCCATCACAAAATTCGATTGCGTATCAGTTGAATCCACTGTTAATGCACGCTCGGCATAATTAATGGCCTGGTTATAATACTCTTTTTGGCGATCTTTGCTCTCGAGCCGGTTCCCGATGCGGGAATACAAAAAGCTTGTCCGCCACAGGGCTTTGTAGTTGCCTGACTGTTCGTCCAATATCTGTTGATACAGGTCCAGCGCCTGCTTTTCTGCGTAAGCATCGTAAAGAGAATCAGCACGCTGTTCAAGTGAAGAACTGCCGGTCTGGGCAAGAGCTAAAAAAGGAATAGCAAAAATTGCCGCTGTAATAAAAAATCTTTTGTTGAAGATGGTCATCTATGTTCAATTTTGTTTGCCTCAATCCAAATGAACCGCACATGATACGGCTTTTTAGGATACTAATCGAAAGTAATACAATTATTAATTGCCAGATCTAATTACGCTGATAAAATAACTCTTCATGGGGATAGGATTCCACAATTTGCCTGAGCTGTGTCCAGGCCTGCATATTAACTGATTGATCCATGCCCCAGTATTCCGGCTCTATCTCTCCAAAATCGAAGTTTTGCGCTTTGCCCTTCACCTTAATTACCGTAGCGGAATCGGTATCAACTACCGAGACGTCCATTCCAAACTGGAAATCAAAATATCGACTTTCCGTCATGTTTGTTGATAGTTCGTTGCGGGAAGTATCTCTGCTCTCAAAGCTGAATCCGCGATCAGACAAGTGTTTCGAGAAGCCGTCAAAAGCATTCTCCGCCGAGGCGTTTACCCGGAGCAAAATGGTATTTGCTTTATCCATCATACGCTTGGAAGGTTGTGAAGGTGGTAATTTGGAACCTGCACAACCAATCAAAAAGCCAGTTAAAATGAATGCTATTAAGGATATTCGCATATTTATTCTGAATTTTGAATGAGCTTAATGTAAAAATGAACCATTCATTTTTTTATTGCTTTGAAAGATAGATTCCTACCTTGCACTACTCAATTGCCGATTCCTGCCGTTCCGAGATATCGCCCAGTTCATCAATTGCGTACATAGACTCTATATTATTCGTCTGCTCAATGGGATACAAAATGTTTCGTGTTGTTTGCGTCTTGATTCGTACATGTCCGTTAGCTGGTCGAACACGAACTTCTGAGGTAACGTTTTCGGATGGGTTTTTCTTATAAATACCCACGGTCTTAAAACTGCGTAACTGATCATCTTGAAAAGTAGATACGATCAGTTCCTGGTCGCGATAAGCCGTTTTGCGGTCCAAGAGAATCCACCGTAGCACATGATCTGATGTAAACGTTTCTGCCAACATTTTAAAACCCTGCAAATCCATGTTGATACTACAGGTATCAGGAGCCGATTGTGATAACTCATTAATTTTCTCGGCATCAAAGTAGGCCGGTAATGGTTCGAGGGGTAACTCTGCACAATTTCTAAATTGCTGCAGAAATGATTTTAATGACAATTCCTTCTGGGCTTTCTGTTGGGACTCGAGTACGGTACGTTTTTTGAACTTATTGTACTGCTCCGAATGCAGGTATTGCTTGTCCACCGATTTTTGTTCAGTACATGCCGCAATCGAAACAACGATCGCCAGCGCTATCAAAAGGGACAAACTATTGTTCATCATCAATCTCCTAATAGACTAGAGATTGCATTTGAGTTCGCCAACATTTACCCGGTTTCTTCAACAGTTTCCTGCTCTTCCTGTCCATTGGATTGGCCATAATTGCGCATCACGTATTTATCCAGAATATTTCGGAATTCTTCGCCTATGCCATCGCCACGTAATGTAGTATAGTGTTCGCCATCCATATAGACCGGTGCTTTTGGCTCTTCGAATGTGCCGGGCAGCGAAATACCGATATTGGCATTCCGCGATTCGCCGGGTCCATTCACCACGCATCCCATAACAGCCACATTCATCTCTTCAACACCGGGATACACGTCGCGCCAGATGGGCATCATATCACGCAGATAATCCTGTATTTCATCAGCAAGTTCTTGGAAGTACGTGCTGTTGGTTCGTCCACAACCGGGGCAAGCCGTCACCTGTGGAACAAAGTTTCGAATACCGAGCGACTGCAGAATTTGTTGACAAATCCGCACTTCTTTGGCACGGTCTCCGCCCGGCTTGGGCGTAAGCGATACCCGAATGGTATCACCAATCCCTTGCTGCAGCAAGACCGACAATGCGGCCGTACTCGACACCGTTCCTTTCATGCCCATACCGGCTTCGGTCAGTCCCACATGAAGCGGATAATCCAACAATTCGGCAATACGTTCATAGACGTGCACAACGTCCTGTACGTGCGACATCTTGCAACTAATGATAATCTTATTAGATGCCAGTCCCACACTTTCGGCCAGCTCAGCCGAGCGACGAGCACTCTCGACCATCGTATCCAACATTACCTGTTTGGATGATTTAGGATTTTCCAGCTCGCTGTTCTCATCCATCTTTTTGGCCAACAGCTTTTGATCTAGCGACCCCCAGTTTACGCCAATGCGTACCGGCTTTTCGTGCTTGATAGCCTGTTCAACAATAGTGCAAAAATTCTCATCGCGGGTCTTCGTACCAGTGTTCCCGGGATTAATCCGAAACTTGGAGAGCGCCTGGGCAGCCTCCGGGTAATCCACCAACAGCTTATGACCGTTATAGTGAAAGTCGCCCACCAAAGGCACCGTTACATCATCAGCCAACAACTTTTCTTTGATCTTAGGCACCGCTTGAGCGGCGTCATCATTGTTAACTGTGATGCGCACGATTTCTGATCCTGCATTATGCAGGTGCTTAATCTGTTCAACCGTAGCATCAACGTCAGAAGTGTCGGTATTGGTCATCGACTGTACCACAATGGGAGCTTTGCCCCCAACGGGTACATCGCCAACCATCACCTGAATTGAATCTCGTCGCTTTATGTCAGACATACTTACATATCCATTTCTTTATTAGGATCATACTGTTTGCAAACCAATAGTACGACCTAAATCATTCAAATTCGTATGATTAATTTTTCTTGCTAAGCTCAAATAGCTTTTTCTTTTCCTCTTTGGTGAGACCATCATATCCCTTCTTAGAAATCTTTTCGAGGATTTCATCAAGTTCAGACTGGTCCGTTTCATCAATAATTTCAACGTCCGAAACAGAGTACATATTCTCATTGCGGGGACGTGAGTCCTTCTTTTGATAAATACCTTTCAGGCGATACCAAAACTGCTCGATAGGCAGCACCCACTGGCTCAAGTCCTGGCCCCGCAGCTGTACCTTCATTAGCAAGTATCCCACTCCAGCACCTGCAAGGTGGACAATTCGAGCCGTGCCGTCGGCTGATCCCAGCAGTAGTACATCTAATCCAATTAATCCAGCCACTACATAACGAGCCTGAATCGGTGGCAATAGAATCAGCATAATAGGCATCGTGGGATACAGCATCGCAAATGCTACCATAATGCCATATACAGCGCCCGAGGCCCCAATGACGGGATTAAAACCGAGAAGAGGCGCTGCCACAACATCAAAAAGGGCGCCGCCTAATCCTGCTCCAAGATAAATGACTGAAAATGTGCGGGGACCCAACGACTCTTCTACAGCACGTCCCATCCACCAGAGCCATAGCATATTGAAAACCAAGTGAAATGTACCTCCGTGTAGAAACATGTAGGTAAAGGCGCGCCACGGCTGAAAAAGAGCAGTTTGCCAATCAGGAAAGAACGCAAAAGCTTGGATAAGTCCGCTGCTATAGGCTGGACTAATGATTGAAAGGATCGTCTGTACAATAAAAACGGCAACATTAAGCGTAATAATAGCCCGGATTGCGACTGGCAATCCCCAATATCCACGTTTTACTGAGTTACCGAATGAATCGTTATACATACCTTGCACTAAAGTCAGTTAATCTCTTCTATCAAGATATAAAATTAAAAATTATTTTGCTGCTACTAGTAAGACTCTTGGCTTTTAAGTCCCCAGTATTTTATCAGGATAAAGCCAACGAGCATACCCCCCAGGTGTGCGAAGTGTGCAACACCGGAGTTCGTTCGTGTAAAACCGCTGATAAGCTCAATAGCCCCAAAAATAGCTACAAAATATTTTGCTTTTATCGGGATGGGTGGAAACAGCAGCATAATTCGCCGTTCGGGAAACATCATCCCAAAAGCCAGCAAGATACCGTACACAGCACCAGAGGCACCAAGCGTGGGAGCCCCACCACCGCCAATGAACATATGCAGCAATGCCGCACCAATGCCTGTTAAAAAATAATATACTACAAAGCGCTCTGTTCCCCAGAAATTTTCAATCGCCTGACCAAACATCCATAGTGCAAACAGGTTAAAGAAGATATGCCCCAGACTAGCGTGCAAAAACATATAGGATACAAGTTGCCAGAGGCTAAAATATCCTGATCCGAGAGGCCACAACGCACCATACTGGAATAGCGCTTTACCAATAATTGGAGTATTAAGCGCTACAAATGCAAGCACGTTGACAATCAGCAGGTGCTTAACTGCCGGCGGAAATATCGAAAATTGTGTATTAGGACTATATTGCTTGGATTGGTAATTCAAGAATAAACGAAGTTAATTATCATTTTCTTTTCAACGGAATATACGGTTCCTGCTCGTTAAATCTAACAACGGTCAATGTCTGTGCTAAGCAAGTAGCACCATGCCGCTTCAACTTTTTCTATACGCTTAAAACACAGAAATGTTGGCGATCATTTTTTATTAGCTGTTATATCTTTTGATGCGATGATAGGCATTGATTCCACTCAACGTTACGCCCGGGATCCCCTGACCCGGGAACACCGTGTCTCCACAGAGAAAAAGTCCCTTAAACGGAGTGGCTGCCGGCATCCAATCCCAGAGCGAGCGCGACATACTCTGCGGAATGCCCCCTACGCGCCCGTTCTTGCGATACACCCAGTTCTCCCAGGTATAGGGCGTAGCCGAGAATTGTTCTTTGATATACCTTTTTTGAAATCCCGGTAACGTCTTCTGCAGATGGTCAACTACTGCTTCAGCAAGCTGCGATCGCTGCTGTTCATAATCGTACTGTTCATCCAGATACCACTGATCCGGAGTTGTGTGCATGGACACATTTAACACCCGGCTACCCTTTTCAGCCCGCTTGGTATCATTGGAATGCGACATGGAAACAAACACCGAACCCGAGTGGGTATTTTCTATTGGTGAATCATCATTAAGATGAAGCTGATGATGAAGCGGGAGATCATTCGGATAGTGGTCATCAGTAACAATGCCCATGGTGAAGGCACCCCAGGCCTGCTCGTAATCTTTGGCTTGTTCCTCAAAGTATGATTTAATTTCACGCTCAGTGATATCAGTCATATTCCAGACCGGAATGTTCGATACTACTACCGAACCTGAGTAACTCCCTGAGGAGGTAAACACTTCATATCCATCTCCATCTTGAGCAATTAACTCGACCGGTGTTTTCGTTTTGACAGTCCCATCTTTTTGCTGAATAAAATCACGAATTTCGTGCACCATATTGATCAGTCCGCCCGGCACATAAAAATTAGAGTAATTGGTGTAGGTAAGTGCCGGTGCACCGAACAGAAACGGGGTATCCTCGGCCCTCGACTGCGCCGTAATCATCAACTGCTCGTCAACAAACTGTCTAAAAGCAGGGGTATCCACCTGGTATTGCTGCATCACATCAGCTACCGACTGTAAGGCATATGGCAAAACCCACATGTCTCTAGGATTGTTGCCGGTAGCAAGATCCAGTAGATCTCGACCCGAGATTGGAGGAAAAAAATTATTTTTGAGCGATACTTTCCAAACCACGTTGGAGACTGCAAAAGCAAGTTCCCAAAAATCACATTGAGCCTGCTGGTTGCCAAATGTGCGTCCGGCTTCACCAATCCACCGGTCAGTCCCTTTGTAGCGAGTAATAACATTCCCATTTTGACGGACCTGCATGCTAGGCTGCAGCTCAATTCGTGGAATCTGAATGCCGGTCTGCTGCTCAAGATACTGGAGCGGTTGATGTTCATCGAAACCAATAAGGGTTGTAGCACCGCTCTCGAACCAGTAGCCCTGCCGATAATAGGATGAACTGCATCCGCCAAGGGCATGTGCCGCCTCAAGCACTAACACCTTGTATCCGTCATTTGCCAACAAGGCTGCGGCGGTCATCCCGCCCATACCAGACCCGGCAATGATAGCATCATATGTTTCTTGTTTATTCACAATGTGCTACCAACATGATAAAGCACGTCATGGGTTCCCGCCCGCAAATAAAAAAGCCCTCGGGAGTTTGGAACTCCCGAGGGCCTGAATTGAATAGTTCCAGATGTTTACTTCACAAACAGCATTTCGCGATAAATTGGCAGCGGCCAGTAATCATCAGCGACATACCGTTCGAGGAAGTCAACAGAATCCCGGATCTTATTCATTACCGGAATCACTTCATCTTTTACATAAGTGGCACTTTCGATAACCGAATCACCATTACCGGCCAAGACCACTTCGCGCAGCTCTTCCAGAGCATCGTTGAGATCATTCAACCCGTCGTTAACTTTATGGAGCATATCCTGTGAGCCTTTGTTATTAAGCCCCAGGCGATCAATGCGCTCCACATTTTCAGCCAGTTCATTCATATAACGTACAGCCGCAGGATAAATCATTGTTTTGGCTATGGCTTCAGTCGTGTCGGCCTCAATATTCCGGGTTGTAAGATACTGTTCAGCCCAGATTTCCTGTCGTGAATGGATCTCTCGCTCATTCAAAACATTGTGCTTCTCAAACAAGTCAATGTTCTTTTGATCCGTAAGATGAGGCAACGCATCCATCGTGGTGGGAAGGTTGAGCAATCCACGTTTATCTGCTTCCTCTTCCCATTCCTTGGAGTATCCATCGCCATTAAAGATGATATCATTGGTCTCTTTCAGAGAAGTACTGAGCACTGTTCCAAGGGCATCCTCAAAAGACTTGCCGTCATCAACTTTCTCTTCCAGATCAGTGCAAAGATCATCAATAGCCTCTGCTACGATGGTATTAAGCACCACAATCGGGAAGGAGATTGATTGGCTTGATCCCACTGCACGGAACTCAAACTTGTTGCCCGTGAAAGCAAATGGCGACGTACGGTTTCGGTCGCCGGCATGTTTTGGCAGTGATGGCAAGACCGGACTTCCAAGTCCCAGCAAGCCGCCCTGTTTGGATTCCTTGGCCGCACCATCCATCAGTTGGTTAATTACATCAGCCAGCTGATCGCCAATGTAGGCCGAGATAATTGCCGGCGGGGCTTCGTTGGCACCAAGTCGGTGATCGTTGCCGGCATGAGCAATACTGATACGCAGCAGATCCTGGTATTCATACACCGCTTTTAGAATAGCCGTAAAGAAAAACAGAAACTGCATGTTGTCATGGGGATTATCACCCGGCTCAAGCAGGTTCATACCCTCACTTGTGCTCAACGACCAGTTCAAGTGCTTACCACTACCATTGAGTCCGTCAAAAGGTTTTTCATGGAGCAGACACTCCATCCCATAGTTGCGCGCCACTCGCTTCAGCGTAATCATCATAAGCTGTTGATGGTCGGCCGCTATATTACAGTTCTCAAAGATGGGTGCAATTTCAAATTGTCCCGGTGCCACCTCATTGTGACGCGTTTTAACCGGAATACCCAACTTGTAAAGCTCTTTCTCGGCCTCTAACATAAACGAAAGCACGCGTTCCTGGATAGAACCAAAGTAATGATCATCCATCTCTTGGCCGCGTGGCGGTTTAGCACCCACTAATGTGCGACCTGCCGTCATCAGATCAGGGCGACGATAGTAAAATTCCTGATCGATCAGGAAATACTCCTGCTCACATCCCACGGTTGAGGTTACCCGCTTGGTATCGACATCAAATAAGTTGAGTGCGCGTTTCGCTTGTTTATCCAACGCCTCGTTAGATCGCAGCAGTGGCGTTTTGTGATCCAGCGCCTCACCCGTCCACGATGCAAAAGCTGTAGGAATACAGAGATAAGATCCGTTCTGATTTTCCATGATAAAGGCCGGCGATGTGGGGTCCCATGCTGTGTATCCCCGGGCTTCAAAGGTCTGTCGCAAGCCGCCATTCGGAAAACTTGAAGCATCCGGCTCTCCCTGAATAAGATCTGTTCCGGAAAACTCTGCAATAGCACCGCCACCTTGATTAGGGGTTATAAAACTGTCGTGTTTTTCTGCAGTAAGTCCGGTCAACGGTTGGAACCAATGCGTAAAGTGGGTCGCTCCCTTTTCGGTAGCCCAATCTTTCATTGTTACAGCAACCGCATCAGCAACCTCGGGATTAAGCTGTTCGCCTTCTTGAATCGTTTTTTGCAGATCTTTCCAGATTGCCTTAGGTAGCCGCTCTTTGAGATCTTCCTGCTGAAGCGTGTTTTGCCCAAATATTTCTGTGATGTTCATCGATTTGGCAGGCTCACCATTATGATCAGGAGCCCAGTTTCGTGCAGCAGCCAAAGTGTCGTAACGTCTGATTCCTTTAGTCATTGGAGTAAATGAGTACTAGTTTGATTGTTAATTTTAAAGTGCTTTTAAAATAGTTAGAAGAAAAGCATTAACACAAATTATTTAATATTTTTTTTATTAACATATTACTTATGAAGGTATAAAATTAAATATTTCTAAATTTTTTAATAAAATATTTCATTTTACCAACATTAGACTAATATAGTTCGGCAAATATTTGATTCTGGTTTGTTTTTTTAAGCATTCGATAAATGCTATAATTGGGGCTAAACTTTTTCCACATAATTGTCCACATAGTTCCGATGTCAAGATCTTCTAAACTGCGCATTTGGCTACAGGCCGCGCGTCCTCAAACACTCCCCGCCGCATTTGTTCCGGTTTGTGTAGGTGCGGCTATTGCTTTTCGCAACCAACAATTCGATTGGCTACCCAGCCTAGTGGCTCTGCTTTGCGCTTTCCTCATACAGATCGGTACCAATTTTGCCAACGACTATTTTGATTTTAAAAAAGGGGCTGACACTGATGACCGCATCGGCTTTGAACGAGCCACGGCAACGGGACAGATATCAGCAATAGCCATGCGCAATGCCACCATCTTTACCATGGGACTTGCGTTTCTGTTCGGTCTCTATCTTGTCTGGCATGCCGGTTTGGTTATCTTGTGGATCGGCCTTGCTTCCCTGCTGTTTGGTGTACTCTATACCGGCGGTCCCTTTCCCCTGGGATATAATGGCCTCGGAGATATTTTTGTATTTATTTTTTTCGGGATTGTAGCCGTCATGGGTACTTATTACGTTAATGCGCTGGAGTGGAGTACGGCCTCATTTTGGGCGTCACTAGCCATAGGTGCTCTGTCAACAAATATTCTGGTCGTCAACAACCTTCGTGATGTCGAGCAAGACCGTGTCGTTGGTAAAAATACCTTGGGCGTTCTGTTCGGAGAACACGTGCTTCGCTGGGAATACCTGCTGATGCTTTTGCTGGCACTGGCCATTCCGCCCCATTTCTACTATCGGCTGCAATATAGTTGGATAGTTTTTTTACCATTTCTTTCCCTGCCCTGGGCAGTACTGTTATTGCGAAAAATTTGGGTTGTGGAAGATAAACGCAGTTTAAACAACACCCTTGAACAAACTGCTCAATTTATGACCGCTTATGGAATACTCTTTAGCCTTGGCATCGTCGCTGATCTTTTATGAGCCTGAACTGTTATAAATACCACCTGCCCTTCAATAATCCGTTGGAGACCACCAAAGGCACTTTTGACGAACGGGAAGGACTTATCTTAGAATTTATAACCGATGGGGAGTCTTTTTATGGAGAAGCCGCTCCCCTGCCCGGCTTTTCGGATGAATCACTTGCAGATATTGAAACCTCACTTACAGAATATAAAGAACAGTTCAATGAGGTGCTGACTTCGAACCATCCCATCGATGCATTAACTAAAATCTACCAAACAGAAGAAATACCTCCCGCCCTGCAGTTTGGGCTGGATACCCTTGGCCTTCAGCTTACAGCCTATCACAACGGTTCAACTTTGCAGGAACAATTCTTTTCCAAATACCAGGATGGAGTACCCATAAATGCGCTTGGCAACCTGCTTGCCGATGATCTGTTCCAACAAATAAACCAATTCCGATTAGAAGGTTTTGCAACCATCAAATTTAAGATAGGTCTCAATTTTAGAAGGGAGCTACAACAATTACAGCAGCTAAGATCCCGCTATCCCGATTTAACGATTCGGTTGGATGCCAATCAGGCTTGGACAATTGATGAAGCCATTTCCCACTGTAAGCTACTGGAAGAACTCGACATTGAATATTGCGAGGAACCGCTGGGCGAGCCGTCTCCCGAAAAATTTGAGAAGTTAGCCACCCAAACCACCCTTCCTCTAGCACTGGATGAGTCTATTCGGCAAGTCTCGTACTGGCCCAATTTACTGCCGTACAGCTCATTTGCTATTCTAAAACCAATGCTGTTAGGAAGTTTTACAAAAAATCTTGAAACAAAAGCACTTGCTAACACTCATAATAACAAAGTGGTGTACACGACCAGCCTTGAAAGTGGTATTGGTCGACAGATGACGGCCCTGTTGGCCTCGGGATCAGAAAACTCCTCAACTGCTCATGGACTCACCACAGGTCGGCTTTTTACCAAAGATGTTTATTCTGACAAGGCTTATATTTCGGGTGGCACATACAATGTTCGTCCCCTAAAATATCGATTACAGATCGATCTAAACCAACTACAACATCTTTCCACAAGGTTATTCTAGACAACAGTGATTGAAACTGACAATATACCTGCATTTGAGACTCCCAATTTGGATGATCTCTTTTTGGGATCAAGTTTTGGGTTGCACTCTTATAAGGATCTGAAGCAGTTTCAGCGCTTTTTTCTGCAGTTTTTGTATGATTTTGATCATAACTTCGACAAGCCGGTGGGGTTTCTTGCCCCTTCTACCGACACTCTTATTTTTTCTATTGCGGCCTGTTGGCAACTCGGAATTCCGTTTGTGATCTTTGATTCCAAAGCTCCTTCGCAAGAACTAAACACGCAGATCAAGGCCATTGATCCGGGCATCATTTTTTCGGATCAAGAGTTACAATCAAAGATTGACTATCACGATCAGATTGATATTCGCCAGCTGGATATCTCACGTGCTCTCAATATTGATGTTGAGCTCGGCTACCGATCCAAAAATTTTGAACCCTCCACTGAATCGGACAGTGTTTTTGGCTATTTCTTTACCTCCGGTACTTCGGGCGATCCCAAAATTGTGCCCCTCAAGCGCAGGCAGATACATTATGCAGCCCAAGCCTCGGCTGAGAACTTCAAGCCACGAGCCAACCACTTTTGGCTGCTCTGTCTACCGTTGAATCATATTGGGGCGGTATCCATTATTCTGCGCTCGTTACTTTATGGCTCAGCAATTTTCAGGATGAAAAGCTTTCATCCTAAAATGATTACCACTTTTCTGAAGGAAAATGAGCTATTTCAGGCGGCATCACTGGTCCCCACCATGTTGAAACGACTGCTCGAAAAACCCGGCTTTCATGTGCACAACAATTTCAAAGCTATTTTGCTCGGTGGTGGACCTATTGATCCTGGTCTGATCAAAAAGTGCCGAAACCAGGGTATTCCGCTCGTTTCGAGCTACGGGATGACCGAGACCTGTGCTCAGATCACTGCTAATCCGCTCCTTAAACCCAGCGGCACATATATTCCCTCTAAAAGTGTAGGCTTTGTCTTTGAGCCAAACCAGATTCAAATCCGTAATGAAGATAACGAGGTACAAAGCGTCAATAATCCCGGTGAAATTTGGCTCAAAGGTCCCCAGGTGTTTGACGGCTATCTAAATCGCGATAATGCCAATTTCTTTGATGATGAAGACTGGTTCAGAACGGGGGACTTTGGTTACCTAAATGCTAATAATCAGCTTTTTATTGAATCGCGCCGTTCGGATCTCATTGTTACAGGCGGTGAAAACGTGTCGCCCTTTGAAGTGGAATCAGAACTCGAAAAAATCGATCCCATTTCAGAAGCGGCCGTTATTGGTCTGCCGGATAAAGAGTGGGGAGAGAAAGTAGTGGCCGTGGTTGTGGCCAAAACCAAACAATCGATCGATTCCGACAAAATCCAGAAGGAGCTTAGAAAACGGATTACCGCTTTTAAAATCCCTAAACAAATTATTCAGACCGATTCCCTTCCCAGAACGCGAACCGGCAAGATTGTACGGGATGAGCTTCCCAAGCTATTTAATGGCAAAGAATAAATTAGCTAGTGAAACATGAGTAGCTAACATGCCGATTTTAAAGGTGTAGCTTAACTGCACGGAATTATGAACCTACCCTCCATGCAATATAAAAAACAACATAAGCGAGTTGACTACACTTATTTTAATATCAACTTACGTGTTTCAGTCCTTTCGCTCCAATATCAGAGCGGTAGTATTTGTTGGCAAAAGAAATCTTATCCACTTCTTGGTAGGTATTACGGATAGAATCTTCGAGCGTATCGCCAGCCCCGACAACGCTGAGCACGCGTCCACCATCGGTAAGAATCTTCCCATCCTGCGATTTTGTTCCCGCATGGAAGACCAACGCATCCCCAGAAATATCTCCAAAGCCGGTAATTTCTTTACCCTTCTCGTACTCAACCGGATAGCCCTCCGAGGCCAAGACTACACAGCAGCGATACTTGTCATCAATCCGTACTTCTTTTTGATCCAGTTCTTCGCTGGCGGCCGCATCCATAAGTTCAAGAAAGTCTGACTCAATAGATGGCAGAATGGCCTGTGCTTCGGGATCTCCAAGTCGGCAATTAAATTCCACAACCTTGGGCCCTTCTTTAGTAATCATCAGGCCGCAATATAAAATTCCCTTATACGGATTTTCATCCAGCAGCATGGCAGAAATGGTGGGCAGGATAATCTCTTTTTCTACCCGCTGCAGCATACGATTTCCGATCACGGGGGTCGGACAGTAAGCCCCCATGCCGCCGGTATTCAGACCGGTATCGCCTTCGCCAATGCGCTTGTGGTCTTGGGCATAGTGCAAAATCCGGGCTGTCTTACCATCAGAGATCACAAACACCGAGGCTTCTTTACCTTCGAGGAATTCCTCAACGACCAACTTTTGGGCAGCTTCTTTAAACTGCTTGCTTTCTTTCAGTTCGTTCAGTCGGTTTTCAACTTCTTCTTCGGTCTCACAAATAAAAACACCTTTTCCACCAGCCAGTCCATCGGCCTTGAGCACCACGGGATATTCATCTTTGCTTTTAATTACTTTCAGCGCCTTGTCAAATTCACCGCGGGAGTAGCTCTCAAATTCAGCCGTGGGAATACGATTTTCTTTCATGAACTCATTGGCAAATTTCTTACTACCCTCGAGCTGAGCCGCTAATCTCGACGGGCCAAATACTTTGTGTCCTTTTTCCTCTAAAAAATCGGTAATACCGTCCACAAGCGGTTGCTCAGGACCAACAACGGTCAGCTCAATGTCATTACCCTCGATAAAATCAAGAATGGCATCGAAGTCAGAAAGTGACAGGTCCACATTCGTACCATGCTGTGCCGTTCCGGGATTACCCGGCGCTATGTAGAGCTTGTCCAGCTTGTCGGATTTGGCAATGCTCCACGCCATGGCATGTTCTCGTCCACCGCTTCCTAATAGTAATACGTTCATGAATACTTAAGTAACTTAAAAGATGATTTAACTTTAAGAGTCTCTTCAACTACAGAGTTATAAGTGTTAAAGTTTAAAAGCCTGTTTACTCAACACTTGGGCACTTAAACACGTTAGGGTTAGGAAAGCTCGTCAGCAATTTCGATGATCTCAGTAAAGCTATCTGCCTTTAGCGATGCCCCACCAATCAATCCACCATCTACATCGGGCTGAGCCAGCAGTTCTTCAGCGTTGTGCGGTTTCATGCTGCCGCCATAGAGAATGCGCATTTCATCGGCCTTGTCCTCGGAAAACAAATCGCTCAACACATCACGAATCATCTTGTGCATCTCCTGGGCCTGGTCAGGAGTCGCCGATTCGCCGGTACCAATAGCCCAGATCGGCTCATAAGCAATAACAACATCCTCAGCCTGGTCCTTATCCACACTGACAAGGGCTGCCTCAACCTGTTTGCGAACGCGCAGCATATGCTCATTGTCTTTGCGCTGTTCAAGCGATTCTCCAACACAAACAACGGGTTTAAGATCATCCTGAAGCGCTTTATTAACTTTGGCTTCCACCGTCTTGTCGGTTTCCCCGAAATACTGCCGGCGCTCAGAGTGCCCAACTATGACGTACTCACAGTTTACCTCGTTAAGCATTTGGGTACTTACTTCTCCTGTATAAGAGCCATTATCTTCGTAATGGACGTTCTGTGCACCGAGAGCAATACCCTCGATATCCTGTAGCTCAACAGATGCCGTCGTGAGCGATATTGTCGGCGGACATACTAGTCCATCAACATCTTCTGGCATTGTCTCCATTTTATTACCTATGCCCTGCAAAAGCGTAGATGTGTCTTTGGGACCACAATTCATTTTCCAATTTCCGGCGATTAAGAATCGTCTCATGATGCAGGTTCCTTATCTTTTTGGATGATAGTTTGTATTCCTTGAATAACGTCGTCGTACTCGTTGCCGACGTACTTACGTACAATATTCCCCTCGCGGTCAATCAAAAAGCGAGTAGGAATAAACTGTATATTAAATTCTTTACGTAGCTGTTCTTCGTCAAATGCCCCAGCACTTGCCACGGGCCATGGTTTCAAACGTTCTTCAAAAAAGGCATCCACGGTGACCTGGCTATCATCAAGCGGGATCGTAACTACTTGCAAGCCATAATTCTTGTAGATGCTGTGAATAACAACTGTGCGATCAAATTGTTCCTGATATAACCTGTTAGAAAGTCGCGTAATTTCAATAATATAGGGGTTTCCCAGCAGCGAATCTCGACTTATCGTTTTACCATTATCCTTGAACGAGAAATTCGGAATGGAGTCACCCGGTGAAAGATAGTTGAGATCGTACCGCATCGATTCTACCCACTGCTGCGGCATTTGGTCTTTCTGATATTCGTTAGTAAATGTCGCCAGTTTTTCTTTAGCTTTCTCCACCCGAGCGCTGTCGTACAACAACTTGATACGTTCCATGCCAATACGCATGCCCTTATCTTTTGACTCTGTAATTGACGATAACGTATCCAGATAGGCAAGTGCTGATTCCAGGCCCTGATTTTTTGCAATATAATTTTTCCCATATGTAGCGCCCAGGTCGCTCAGGCTATCGTTCTCTTGCACCGCCCGGATGCGTTGCATCATTTTCTGATTGTCCAGTCCTTGTAAAATACGGATCGACTCTCGTGCCGAAAGCTGCGATGCAATAGTGCCTGGATTATTTTGGTGGACCTCCCAATAGAGATTACTCCACTTATTCAGTTCTTGTCGCAGCGTATCACCGCTCAACCGGCCAGCCCGTGCAAATCGCATCACCCTTTGAAAGCTCTTCCCAATACGCTGATACTGTGTCATGGCATCATGCTCGCGTGATGAGATGCTCAGCGTTTTGTTCAGGTCGGGCAACTCTCCCGTGATCTGCACCGAATCACCATCAGCCAGAATAACACCCACGCGGGCCAGATTCTGTTTATTACGGCTGATAATCGCCGGATATTGACGCTTTCGTTCAAACGTCACCTTCCCAGAAAAACGTCCGGAGGTATCAGTAAGCGTATGAAAAAGCGTGTCCGCATCCGCATTGGCCGAATCACGGCTAATAATGGTAAAACCAATATTAGAAAAGTCGCGGGTAGCATCCACCGAATCGGCAACGGTAAGATTGCCCGATATATAGGTCTGTTTTTGGTCGGTGCCCGATGAGCATCCCCATCCCACAACTCCAATTAGAATTGCAACGAGTAACCATTTTGCGTTCGTGAACATACTTTCTGAGATAGAATTAAAACTGAGCCTATTTTCCTATGCTTCCAATCGCTCGCTAATCATCTCCCGTACGAGCTCGGGATTAGCCTTACCCTGCGAGCGCTGCATCACCTGACCAATAAAAAAGCCAAGGAGTCCTTTTTTGCCGTCTCTGTACCGCTCAACTTCATCGGGATGATCCTCAATTACTTCGTCAACAATAGGCTCCAGAAAACCGGTATCCGAAACCTGAACAAGATTCATCTCTTCAGCCAGATCTTCTGCTGATTTATCATTTTCAAGCATAGCGTTAAAAATCTCGGTCATTGCAGACGAGTTGATCTTGTCATTTTCACGCAATTCAACCAAGCCTGCCAAGCGATCGGCCGAGATGGGAAATTCGCCAATAGAAATGCTCCGGTCGTTCAAGGTACGGAGCACTTCAGTGAGAATAAGATTTGCTACCGTCTTAGGACTGTCGGTATGAGCCAGCACCTCTTCATAGTAGTCCGCCAGGTAGCGATCTTCAGTCAGTGTCTGCGCATCATCACTACTCATGTTAAACTCTTCCACAAAACGCTGTTTGCGCACATCCGGCATCTCCGGCAGGTCGGCCTTAATATCTTCCAGCATCTCATCGGTTACCACTACCGGCGGAATATCCGGTTCGGGAAAATAGCGGTAGTCATGCGCCTCCTCTTTGGTACGCATCAGGCGCGTCTTCATCTTGTCAGCATCCCACAACAGGGTCTGCTGTACTACTTTTCCGCCAGATTCAATCAGCTCAATTTGCCGATCAATTTCGTACTGAATAGCGCGCTCTACATTGCGAAAGGAGTTCATGTTTTTGAGCTCGGTACGCGTCCCAAACTTCTCTCGTCCCTTGGGACGAACCGAAACATTGGCATCGCAGCGGAGACTACCTTCTTCCATGTTGCCATCGCAGATTTCGAGGTACTGCACAATCTGTTTGATCCGCTTTAAATATTCGTATGCCTCTTTGGGCGTGCGGATATCCGGCTCAGAGACAATCTCAATCAGCGGAACGCCAGCCCGATTCAAGTCAATCAGCGTGTTAAAGGGATCCTGATCATGAATGGACTTTCCAGCATCTTCCTCCATATGGATACGCGTGATCCCGATCTCTTTGTCATAACCATCGGCGGTAATTCCGATATGGCCATCGTGACAGATCGGAGTCTCGTACTGCGAAATTTGATACCCCTTGGGCAGATCCGGATAGAAATAATTCTTACGGGCAAAAATCGACTTCCGGGAGATCTCACAGTTGGTCGCCAACCCCATCTTAATGATATAACGAACCAGGTTTTCATTAAGCACAGGCAACGTACCGGGATGTCCCAGGCACAACGGCGTGACTTGCGTATTAGGCGATCCCCCGAACTCTGTGGAAACCGGGGCAAAAGCCTTACTTTCTGTTAAAAGCTGGGCATGCACTTCGAGCCCAATGACTGCTTCGTAATTATCTTTTACCGAACTGCTCATGTACAACAATTTGTTATTTTTGCGTTTTGATGGCGAAAGATATTAAACGTCTGGCACTTTTATTAATCATTATGACATAAATATTCCCATTTTCCAGAAAGAGTAATAATATCCGTCCTGATTAAAAACACCCAAGCTGATGCATGATGAACTGCACGTCTTTGAAAAAAGTACCCACCTGTTTTGGGGATTAACAATCCTCGTATGCACGGCCGGAGGCACCTACCTGCTGGCCGGCTCTTTCGTTTCTATGAGCTTTGATCCTTTTAAGCTGGATCAGCTATTGGCGCTCGGTTTATTTGTCATCAGTTTTACAGGAATCATCAAGCTTTCGGAACCACTCTACCATCTTATTCTATACTTCGAAAACGACCTGTTGATGATTGACATCAAAAAAGGTCAAGTAAAAACCGACACAATGCAGATTCCTGTTGCCGATATTGAAGAGCTTAAATTTGCCCCTCACAATGCCCGTTCTTCCGATGAGGCTTTGTTCGATTTTGCCACGAACTATCATCTTCTATATAAAACACGAACTAATCCGAACTTTAAGAAGCTACTGGGACTTGAATCAACCGCGATCACCTTAAAAGTTGATGACATTGCCGATATCATGCGATTCATCAAGGAACGTAACCCTGAAGTGATCATTCCCCGAGAGCAAGCTAGCTATTTTAACCTGCAATAGATTGATCTACTCTGAGGCGGGATTAAATCCCGAACGATCGGCACTGCTAAAAGCATCGTTGGGCGCGGGGCTGTAACCATCGACCAGGAACCTCCACTTCCCATCTGGTTGCAAACCTATATCCGTCACGAACTTACCCACACTGCCCCCATCCGGGAAAGCAGCCACCGAATCCGATTTGGAACACGTGCGATAATAACCAACGTCATAGGAAAGGCTATCCGTAATCTGTCGATGAACAATGCAAAGGAGATATCGACATTTCGCCTATTTTCTTTGATGCGATGCATAAATCCAGCGAACGACTTTTTGATTCGCTCCTTCCCTTCCAGCACCGGCGCCTGGGGATTCGGCAACAGATAGTGAGCATCCTGCGCATATAAATCCCCAACCATAACTACATCCAGGCTGTCATAGGCCAGCTCAAAATTTCGGTAGAGCTGATGATCGCTTCGATGTGCTTAGTCGGGTTTATCGATTGATTAGCCGTGCATCCCATAAATAAGAATCCCAAAATAATAATCCGCATATTGCTGCCGGTTTAATTAAAATAATATCGACTAATATAACTATTCCTCGATACTATATAACTGCTGGGTTATGCAATGTATTGATCCCTGTCCCCAAACAAGATCGGCACAAGGAATGCCGACCACCTCTCTGTCGGGATAATATTGCTCAAACAGGTGCAGGGCTCTATCATCGAAACGCTCATCATACAGCGGAACAAGCACCACGCCATTTGCCACATAAAAATTGGCATAGCTAGCCGGCACATATTCCGACCCATCCACGGTAGTTCCCTCGATTTTGGTTTCTGGTACAGGCAAAGGTTCTATGGTGAATGATTGGCCGTGCTGGTCGGTGGCCTCCAGCAATAGGTCTAGGTTCTGATTCAGGGTCTCGTAGTTCACATCCTCGGGATCGTCAGAAACCATGGCCAAAATGGTACCTTTATTCAAGAAACGAGCAATATCATCAATATGTCCATCGGTGTCGTCGCCAGCTAATCCCTCCTTAAGCCAGATAATCTTTTCAACGCCCAAGTACTCCATCAACCGATGCTCGATCTCCTCTTTCGATAACTCCGGATTTCGGTTTTGGTTCAATAATACCGACTCGGTCGTCATCAGAACGCCATCACCATTGACGTCAATGGATCCCCCCTCGAGAACCATGTCAGGCTCAAATCGTCTTATGTTATACTTGGAGGCAAAATATTTGGGCAAGCGATTATCTGCATCAAAAGGAGGATATTTTTCGCCCCAGGCATTGTACTCCCAGTCTGTAATAGCAAACTCTTCAACACCATTTTCGCGGTTGCGGATAAAAATAGGACCGCAATCCCGTGCCCAGACGTCGTTGATGGACTGCAGGTGAAAGGTGATGTTGGCCAAGTCAATGCTGCGATCCTGTATCAATGTAAAAGCACGCTTTTGGGTACGCTCGTTTTCCACTAACAGATGGATATGTTCATGAACCGACAATGCCTCGATAATATCTAAGTAAACGTTTTCTACGCGCTGCAGCCGTTCGCCCGGCCATGTTTCTCGATTCGATGGCCAGTGCAACTGTGTGGCGGCGTGCGTGGCCCATTCGGGGGGCATCGAAAAGTTTGCAGGGTGTGATTTATTTGGATCCATTGAGCAATAGTTATGTCTTGAAATATCACCTCGATTGAAAGCAATAAACAAGTATATCAAGAAAGGTTATCTAAAAAAAGAAAGGACAGCAGGTTAAGAACCTACTGTCCCTGGATCACTGCGCATAACTGACGCATCTCTCTAGACCCGGAAGTAACTGCATAACAGCAGTCGCTTTCCTAATTTGAAAACATCACATTGTCACTCCTCTTGATGCCGTTTTCGTCTCTCGTTATCTCTCTTGAGATGTTTTACCATCTTCACTTTATAATATTGCGTAAGCCAAATGGAAAAGGTGACAAATTATTTTCAAAAAGTTTCATTTTTCCCCTATAGATGCTTTTTTGGGTATAAATTAACTAGGAGCTCAATTTTTAATCTTGATTAAATGTCTTCCCATAAAGAGCAATCCAGGGTAACCCAGCTTTTGCTGGAAGTTCAGGAAGGATCGGAAGAGGCCTACAACGAACTCTTCCCTTTGATATATGAAGAACTCAAAAAGATGGCCTTTTCACGGCTGCAACAAGAACGGGATGACCTTACAATCTCGAAAACAGAACTTGTCCACGAAGTTTATTTAAAAATGATAAAGCAGGACAAGGTTGAATTTGAGAATCGTAATCACTTTATGGCTATTTCCTCGCGGTGCATGCGACAAATTTTAATTGATCATGCCCGCAAGCGTCAAGCTGAAAAGAGAGGGGGAGAAAAAGAAGAGCTGACCTATATTGATGAGCTTTTCAAGGTTAAAGAACAAGCCAAAAAATTCACTGAAATTGATAAAAAGATAGATGAGCTGGCTGAACTGAATGAACGGCTTTCAAAAATTGTAGAGATGCGTTTTTTCGGAGAGATGACTATGAACGCAATCGCAGATGTTTTAGATGTTTCAGAACGAACAGTAAAACGAGACTGGGCAAAAGCACGAGGGTGGCTATATAAAGAATTAAAAATGTAATACAGAATTTACATTATGGACAAGAGAGAATGGAATCAAATCGAGGAGATCGTCGATGAGGCATTGAATTATCAAGATCAAAAGCGACAAGAATATATAAACTATAAGTGTGAGGGGGATCCAGAACTCAAGAAAAAGGTAGCAAAATACCTTAAGGCAATTGAAGAGTCCAAAGGCTACCTGGAGGAAGAAGAGCAAATCCAAAAGAAACTGCTCATCGACGACTTTCTAGATGATCCCAAGGTTCCGGGAACCAGCCTGATTGGCCAAAATATTGGCAACTATCAAATTACTGAAATGCTTGGTTACGGCGGATTGGGAACAGTGTTTCTGGCGAAGCGCGCTGACGACGAATTTGATCACCGGGTAGCCCTGAAAGTGCTGCGTCGCGGTATGGAAACCCCAAAAAACATTTCTCGTTTTCAGCTTGAGCGAGAGATTCTGGCCGAACTCAGTCATCCCCACATTGCCCAGTTGTATGACGGCGGCGTGACCGACGATGGACTGCCCTACCTAATAATGGAATATATCGACGGTACTCCTATCGATACCTATTGTGATAACAACAAGCTCGATCTTCAGGAGCGCCTGGCTTTATTCAAAGATATTTGCAAGGCTATGCAACATGCTCATAAAAACCTTGTAATTCATCGCGATCTGAAGCCGGCCAATATCATGGTCACAGATAACGACAATGTTAAAATCCTGGACTTTGGTATTGCCAAACTGATGCAAGATGACGATAGCACGGCTACTCAAACACAGGCAACCCAACAGATGCTGACTCCAGCCTATGCCGCACCCGAGCAAATAACCTACCAATCCATCACCACCGCTATCGACAACTACGCCATGGGGGCGCTGCTGTATAAACTGCTGGCCGGGATTACCGTTTTTGACCTGGATGAAAAAAACCGCACCCAAATAGAACAAATCGTAACCAAACAGTCTCCTACTCCTCCCTCCCGCCGACTGAAGCAACTTGATAACAGGAAGCTGCAAGAAATTGCGGAACAACGAAAGACGACTCCCAAAAAGCTGATTGACGCACTCAGTGGCGATCTTGATGCTATCATCATGAAAGCTCTCCGCAAAGAACCGGAAGAACGGTATGAATCGCCTGCCCAGTTAAAAGAAGATATCCGCCGGTCCCAAAAATCCGAAGCGGTCGTTGCTCGTTCAGGTGCCATCAGCTATCACTTTTCAAAATTTGTGAAACGAAATAAATGGCCCATTGCCGGGGCTGTTGTGCTCATAGCGTTAACGACCGGCTTTACCGCCTTCTACACCTATCAGATATCGCAGGAGCGTGATAAAGCCCAGCTGGAAGCCCAAAAAGCCGAAGCCGTAACTACTTTCCTCACTGATCTTATTGAAGCCAGTGCCCCCAGTAATGCGCAGGGCGATACGGTGACGGTGAGAGAGTTCTTAAATCAAGGCTTTACCGAAGTTCAAAAACTTGAAAAAAACCCGCTGTTAAAAGCAGAATTACTTAATACAATGGGGCATACCTTTCGCTCCCTCAGCGATCCCCAGAAAGCATCAACCCTTCTCAAACAAGCACTGACTATCCTAGAGAAGAAAGAACAAAGTAGTGTTGAAATGGCCCGATCGTATAATATTTACGGCATTGTACAACGAGATCTTGGCCATTATGACTCGGCTCGAACGGCCCTGCAAAAATCCGTTCAACTTTACCGTTCAAATGATCAAGAAAATACCGGATCATATTCCAAGGCTCTGCGTGATTTGGCCTATGTAGAGCGCATCCAAAACAATTACAATCACGCTTCTTCACTGGTCCGTGAGGCCTTGAATATAGAACGGAAACTGTATGAGGCTCCTGACGTTCGCATTGCCGAAACGTTGTACGTATTAGCTTCAATCTTGCGATTTCAGGATAAGTTTGAAGAAGCCATCAAGGTACAAAAGCAGTCGCTGGATATGGTACAAACAATAACTAATAAACCTCATCCCGGCATAGCCAATAACTTAGTAAACCTGGCCAATCTTTATGATCATCAGCAAAAGATTCAAAAAGCACGCAAGTATTATCAGCAAGGACTTGTCATGAATAAAAAACTTCACGGTGATACGCACCGAAGTTTAGCAAATATCCATAGTAGCTTGAGCAGTGGATATCTCTACGAAGGCAAGTTAGACTCAGCTATTTTTCACTTCAAAAAGGCCCGAGAAATACAAGAACAAGTTGATCCCGACTCAAAACAGATGGCAAACATCTTAGATAACGGCGCTAAAGTATATGTCCGTTTGGACCAATTCTCACGAACAAATACAATGCTGAATAAGAGTAAGGCTATTCTGGAAGATAAATTTAATCCTAATCATCCCGAGCTTGTTGACTGGAAAATAAGCAAAGCAAAAGTCGAACGTCAGCAAGGAGATCTTTCAACTGCTAAAGCACTATATCGGGAAGCGCTCAAAGTACGCCAACAGCGATATGGGTTATCAGAAAAACCGGTACAAGAAATCTTAAGACCGTTAACAGATCTACTGCAAGCATCCGGGCAAGAAGCTGAAGCAGATTCCCTTTCGCAGTATATTCAAAACGAGGCTAGTCAATAAAGCGCTCTAAAATAGGCTCGTAGGTATCGATGCGGCGATCGCGAAAGAAAGGCCAGACCTGTCGTTGTTTTTCAATTTTTGACAAATCAATTTCCTGGATCAGCACCTGTTCATCTGTTCCCGCCTCTGCCTGCATCTGTCCAAATGGCCCGGCTACAAAAGAATGCCCCCAAAAGGAAATCCCCCCTTCCTGTCCCACTCTATTGATGCTGGCCACAAAGCATCCGTTGGCAATCGCATGGCTTCGCTGAATGGTCTGCCAAGCATCTAAAAATTCCTGGCCCTGGTGTTCGTCTTCATCCGGCAACGTGCCAATTGCTGTTGGATACACCAGCAATTCAGCTCCCTGCAAGGCCGTTATACGCGCCGCCTCCGGATACCACTGGTCCCAGCAGATGAGTGGACCAATTTTGCCAAATTGGGTATCAAAAACCTGGTAACTATCTTCACCGGGCGTAAAATAATATTTTTCATGAAAGCTGGGATCATCCGGAATATGCTTCTTTCGGTATTTTCCCATCAGCGTGCCATCGGCATCGATCACCACGAGCGAATTGTGATATACGCCGGCTGCGCGCCGTTCAAAAAAAGGTGCTACAATTACAACGCCCAGTTCTTTGGCCAAGTTGGTAAGCTCATCCGTAATGGAGCCGGGGATGGCCTGTGCCCAGTCGAAATATTGGTCATCAACCGTCTGACAAAAATAAGTGGTATTGAACATCTCCTGCAGCAAAATAACCTCTGCCCCATTATTTGAGGCCTGCCTTATAGCTGCAATGGTCTTTGATATATTTTGATCGATATTTTCTGAGCAGCTTTGCTGAACTAATCCAAGCGTTACTTTCTTCTCTTGCATAGGTTTAATTATATAAAATGAGCCACATAATTTACGTAAAGTAACAAAGCAAAAGAATACGAATTAAAAAAGCAGCCGGACAAAGCAAAAGTGCTTTTGCCTAACGACATTGGATTCAACCGAAAAATAAGTGATAGCTTCGTCTATATGCATCTGCACAATGATTTCACGCATAGACTGAAGTTTCGCATTAAACCTATGTAACCGGTTACATATACTGTTCAAAAAGTATTGCAGTTAAACACTAAAACCTTCTAAACTTTAATTTAAAAAGTATAGATAACTAAATATTTAAGTTATAAAGCGCTTAAACCCATCAAACACTTCGCATTATGATTTCCCCAACAAATTCAAGCGAATAATCCTTATACTTACTGCCTCACTCGACAGCACTTCTTTGACTGTCAATTTTTATTTGAGCTGAAAATTTACAACGCTAAAAGACTAATAAGATCAGATGAGTAACCATTCACATCCTCGCAGTAGTATCGGACTCGACTATTTGGGGCTTGAGAACAACGATAAGACTATTTGGAATCTTACCCCACCTGAACTTTACGAAGAAGCCATCAAAAACGGAGAGGCGACCTTAACCAAAGACTACGCCATCCGCGTACTTACCGGCCAATACACCGGCCGTTCACCAAAGGATAAGTTTATTGTCGATCAGCCGTCGATTCATGACGACATCGACTGGGGCGACATCAACCAGCCCACCGACGAGGAAGTTTTTGACAATCTGTTTGACAAGGTCACCGATTACTTGCAGGATAAAAAGCTCTACGTAAAAGACTGTTATGCCGGTGCCGATGAACACTATCAGCTCAATGTGCGTGTGGTCAGTGAGGCCGCCTATCACGGGCTTTTTGCCCACAATATGTTCATTCGTCCCAGTAAGGAAAAACTTAACAACCACCAACCGGAATTTACGGTCTTGGCGGCCCCGAACTTTAAAGCGGATCCCGAAGTCGATGGAACTCGCAGCGAGGCCTTTGTCCTCGTAAACTTTGACAAAGAAATCATCCTGATTGGTGGTACCCTTTATTCCGGAGAAGTCAAGAAAGGTATCTTTTCGGTCATGAACTATCTGTTGCCCAAGCAGGATGTGATGGCCATGCACTGTTCGGCCAACATGGACGAAGAGGGTGATACAGCCGTATTCTTCGGCCTGTCGGGCACCGGTAAAACCACGCTCTCGTCGGATCAAGACCGCATCTTGATCGGCGACGACGAACATGGATGGAGTGAAGATGGCGTCTTTAACATTGAAGGTGGATGCTACGCCAAGACCATCAACCTGTCTGAGGAGGGTGAGCCCCTGATCTATGCGACTACGAAGATGCCGGGTACTATCCTGGAAAATGTCCCTCTCTATGATAATCGCGAACCGGATTTTGACGATACCAGCTACACCCAGAACACCCGCTGCTCGTATCCCATTAGTTATATCCCGAATGCAACCGAATCTGGCCAGGGCAATCATCCAAGTAATGTTATTTTCCTAACCTGTGATGCCTTTGGCGTGCTCCCTCCCATTTCCAAGCTGACCCCCGAGCAGGCGATGTACCACTTTATCAGCGGATACACAGCCAAGGTGGCCGGCACTGAGCGTGGCGTCACCCAGCCGCAGGCGACTTTTTCTGCTTGCTTTGGCGCTCCATTTATGCCGCTGCATCCCACAGTGTACGCCGAACTGCTGGCTGACAAAATCCGCAAGCACAACTCCACGGTATGGCTGCTGAACACCGGCTGGACCGGAGGTCCTTATGGTACAGGCCACCGCATGAAACTGGGACATACGCGACAGATGCTCAGCGAAGCCCTTGAGGGTAATCTCGACGATGCCACCTTCAAAATTGACGATGTATTCGGGTTGGCCATCCCCACCGAAGTGAATGATGTGCCCAGCGAGATTCTGTTTCCACGCAACACCTGGGCCGACAAAGAGGCTTATGACCAGAAAGCAGACAAGCTGGCTGCGATGTTTGCCGAAAACTTTGAACAATTCGAAGAAGAGGCGAGCCAAGAATTAATCAAAGCCGGTCCGAAAGTTTAATAGTTATACAGTCATCAGTGAGCAGTTAACAGTGGTTTATCCACTGTTGACTGTTTACTGCAAACTGTTACCCTTCCTTCATTACCGCATTCAGCTTATCGAGATTATCCTGCACACGCAGCGCCTCAATCACTTCTCCAATTTCACCCTTCATAATATCTTCGAGGTTATAGAGCGTCAGATTAATTCGATGATCAGTCAACCTGCTTTGCGGAAAGTTGTACGTTCGGATTTTAGCGCTTCGATCGCCTGTAGAAATCTGGCTGTTGCGCTCCTGTTCACGTTCTCTGCGCTGCTTTTCCTCTTCAATTTCATACAGTTTTGAGCGCAACATCTTCATGGCCTTATCCTTGTTCTGGTGCTGCGACCGCTCCTGCTGACATTCCACTACCACCCCAGAAGGCTCATGCGTCAGCCGAACGGCCGAATCCGTCTTGTTGACGTGCTGTCCCCCAGCTCCACTGGCACGGAATGTATCCACACGGATGTCGGCAGTATTAATATCAATATCCACCTCTTCGGCTTCGGGTAACACAGCCACCGTAGCGGCCGAAGTATGTACCCTGCCCTGTGTTTCTGTTTCAGGCACACGCTGCACGCGGTGAACACCGCTTTCGTACTTCATTTCCCCGTACACGTTATCTCCTTCCAATCCGAAAGTGAGTTCTTTGTACCCACCCTTTTCGGATTCACTAAGGCTTAGCAGGTTCAGTTTCCAGCCTTTTTTATCAGCATAGCGCCGATACATATCAAACAGGTCACCGGCAAAAATTGCGGCCTCATCACCACCGGTACCCGCACGCAGCTCCACAATTACGTTCTTCGAGTCGTCGGGATCTTTGGGTATCAGCTTAAACTTGATATCCTCTTCGAGCTGCTCCAATTTAGGTTTGAGCTCTTCGTTTTCCATCTCGGCCATCTCAGTAATCTCAGCGTCGTCGCCCTCTTCAATGAGCTCTTGATTTCCCTCAATTTGCTTTTTGGTGTCTTTCCATTCTTCGTAAAGCTCTACCAATTCTTTGAGGTCGCTATGCTCTTTGGTCAACTCCGTATATCGCTGGGGATCATCATACACGGCGGGATCACTCATTGCTGCAGTCACTTCTTCAAACCGCTCTTTGACCTGCTCAAGTTTTGCTTCTATATCCATGTGGGTACTAATTCAATTACAAATGAGATGGCTTTTTATTTCGGCTTTTAAAATACGATTCTTTCCACAAAATGAAGAATCTGGTTTACAACCATCTCTTAATTCCTACTGGAATATTGCTTATGTTCCGATTTCAATTTTAAAAAGATAAATTGCAAATAAATGGATACGAATCCACTTTCAGCAGATTTCAGAATAGGATTTTTGGGCGCTGGACAGCTTGCCCGTATGTCGGGGCTACAGGCATTCCGCTACGGCGTACAAGTAGGGGTGTTTTCGGATCGACCTGAAAATGAGCCCGTTCAATTTATTACGCCACATTCGCATACCGGCTCGTTCGATTCGGTGGATGATATGAGCGCATTCGCCGAAACGTGCGATGTACTCACCCTCGAAAATGAGTTCATCAGCTCGGATGTATTAAAGCAGACCCAAAAACAAAGTGGAACCCCCATTTATCCCTCACCGGACAGCTTTGCACTTATTGAAAACAAGCTGATCGAAAAACAAACTTTTGAAGGAGCCGGTATCCCGGTTACGCCTTATGGGCTGGTACAAAATGAGTCTGACTTAAAAGCATTTGGAGACAACCACGGCTGGCCCTACCTGCTGAAGTCATCCAAAGGTGGATACGACGGCTTTGGCAACGAAACAGTAGACAACCTGGAGGAAGCTCTGGAAGCTTTTGACAGTCTTGGCGGTACCAAGGGACACGATATTGTAGCTGAGGCATTTGTCGATTTTACGCATGAACTAGCGGTGCAAGTAGCACGCAATGAAACGGGACATGTCGTCTATCCCTGTTGTGAGACCGTACAGGAAGATCATATCTGTGTGGCGGTAAAGTCACCGGCACCGGTTGATCCGTCCGTCCGGGAGAAGGCACAAGAACTGGCTGTAAAAGCGACTGAGGCAATTGACGGCAAAGGAATCTTCGCTTATGAATTTTTCCTGACCCCGGATGGTGAGCTACTGCTTAATGAGTCGGCGCCGCGTCCCCACAACTCGGGACATTATACCATTGAAGGATGCATAACCTCTCAGTTCGAGAATCATGTGCGTGCCGTGATGGGACTTCCCCTCGGTTCAACGAAGCTGCGTAAACCGGCTGTAGCTATGATAAATCTGCTGGGTACGAATGAGCGTGATGCCCAAGTTGATAATGCCTTGAAAGCCGTGGCGGAACCCGACGGTCACCTACATGTTTATGGCAAGCTAGACAGTCGGGTGGGACGAAAGATGAGTCACTATACCATGCTGGGTAAGGATATGGAAAAGACCTACAATCGGGCAAAAGAAGTAACCCAAGAGGTACGAATTTAAAGTTCATTCAAGATACTGGATACAATTTACAGGGTTAAATGGAGGTTTAATCTAAAATCCTGACTGCTAAAAGTAATTTTCATAAACTAATATTAATATCTAAAATCTTTCCTGAAAATGAGTAATGAACCCAAAGTTGGCGTCATCATGGGTAGCGACAGCGACTGGCCCACCATGAAAGATGCCTGTGAAATACTGGACGAATTCGATATTCTCTACGAAAAAAAGGTGGTTTCAGCTCACCGCACTCCCGATGACATGGCAAAATACGGCAAAAAAGCGCGGCAGCGTGGTATCAAGGTAATCATTGCCGGTGCTGGCGGCGCTGCCCATCTTCCCGGAATGACCGCTGCCCATACCACCCTTCCCGTGATTGGTGTTCCTGTGAAAACAAGCACGCTTAGTGGTTTGGACAGCCTCTACTCAATCGTCCAAATGCCGCCTGGCGTTCCTGTAGCAACAGTTGCTATCGGTAAAGCAGAAAATGCCGGCCTGCTTGCGGTTCGGATGCTGAGTATGCAGGATACCGAACTAGCTGAGAAACTATCTGACTATCACGATCAGATGGCCGAGGAATCCCGCGCTAAGACTAAAAATTTGACCTAACTGCTCCGGATCTGTGAGGTTAACCCCTACCAGATTATTATATAGCTCTAACTTGCAGGTGTTGTCCTTTTTGCTAAATTTGATTTAAAGGGACAGTGTTAGTTCCTATTCATCTAACTTTTAGAGAGGTTCATCATGGGACACCAAACCATCAATGACCTAACTACGGAAGAGCAAGTACTTTGGCAACGGGTTGACGAATTGTGGAAATGTTCCCTAAAGGGGGACTTCAGTCTAATCAGGAAAGCTATTCATCCACAGTACGCAGGTTGGGATGCCAATAGCGTAGTACCACATGATCGCACTTATGCTATCAAGTCAATAATCGACAAGTCATCCAAGCTCGTTGAATACAGGCTTTTTCCACTTAGGATCACCATCTGCGAGAATCAGGTAGGTATAGTAAATTACCGTTACAACGCACGTATCCGAGATCAACAACAAAATGTACGAGCTATCAAAGGGCGATGGACCGAAATATTTTACAAAAAAGATCAGTCTTGGCTCTTGATTGGCGTTCATGGTGAACCCGAATCCGTAAAAGTCATCAACGCTGCCTCAATTTATTAATGCCTGGATATAAATATCAAAATAATCACTGTTCACCTGAATAGTTTTCTGCTGATCCTATTTGTAATGATTACGGATTATAAATTAGAAGCCTTTTGAGCTGGATGGGTGATCGGTGATGCAATCCATTCTCAAACTTAAAACAAGGTGATTTAAGTTTGAGAATGGACTGATGAATGCTGAGCTTTAGAAAAACATTCACTCAGAAATTTTGGAACTATGTCACTTCACCGGCAGGATTTCCTGATGCGTCAAATCCAATTCCTGACGCAGATACTACAACACGTTATATTCAAGAAAGATCAGAACCGGCAGGAAGAAGCCAAGCAAGAAATTGAGGACGCCTTTCGACGGTTGACCAAAGATCATCCCAAAGAATTTCACGAACTCACCCTCGAAGAGACCATTTCTTATTTTCAACGACCGGAAAAATTTCAGTCTGAGCTGGCCGTGGCCGTCGCCGATCTACTAGTCGAAGAAGGTAATATCCGACATGAGGAATCATTGACCCGCGCCCAAAAGTGCTATGCCCAGGCCTTAGCCCTCTATCGCAAGACACTGGAAGATGATTCCGCTGCTGTACCACTGGAGATTCATGATACTATCGATGATCTAACCAAGAAGCTCACTCATTCGGATTACCTTGAAGATGTAAACGCACTGTTCGAATCCTGATTGAAAGATATTTTGAAATTGTTCAAAGGATCACATCTTACCCTTCATTTTAACTAATTAGACACCGTGGCTGACTATAGCGAACGACTTGAGGACCTGCTAGATCATCACCTTATCGCCAATGAAGAATTGGAAAAAAGAAAAGAAGGCGGTGGCGTCGGCTACCTGCTCAATGGTAATATGTGCCTGGGTATTTACGAGGATATGCTGGTAGCCAGAATTGGAGAATTACTGGCTGAAAAATTACTATCCCAGAATGGCGTCCACCGGTACCTGCCCGATAAGGGACTCTATGACGATCTAGTGATGGTAGATGAATCGATTTATGAGCACTCCAAAGCACTACAAAAGTTTATAGACAAAAGTATTGCCTATACCCGCCAGCTCCCTCCTCAAAATCAAAATGCGGACAAGTTAAAGTCGTAATCTTAGTTAGATACTAAAGAAATTGTTGACTTATAGATGCTGAAACAAGTTCAGCATGACACGGATACTTTTTATTTCTTTACCGATTAAACCCTCCGGGTTAAGATATTTATTTGCCCAATTTCTGAATAAAATTACCAAACCCTGAGGGTCTTAAATGACACTAAATCTCCTCCAGCAGATCAGTAATGGCACTGTACATCTGGCTGAGCTGTTCGCGGGTCGTGCAGTACGGCGGCATCAGGTATAGCACATTGCCCAGCGGACGCAACAGTACCCCATGATCGACGCAGCGTTTCTTAATCTCATCGGCCACGGAATTCAAGTAGCCATCTTCATCCCGCAGTACCTCACTGGTATAGGGATCCACCTCCACATCTCGGTTCTCAGTATCGATATCCATGGCGGCGATGGTACCCAGCACACGATGTTTCTTAAGCCGCGGATGATCACGCAGCTTATGCAGTTCATCGGCATGCCACTGCTCCATGGTCGAATAAACGGGCTCATACTCTTCCATAAGCTCACAAGCAGCAATAGCAGCCACGCATCCCAGCGGATTCGCCGTGTAGCTGTGTCCGTGCCAAAACGTTTTCTCGGGATCACTGCTGTAGAATGTATCATAAATGTCATCAGAGGCCACCGTAGCTGAGAGCGGCAAAAATCCCCCGGTCAACCCCTTGGCCATGGCAATGATATCAGGCTCAACCTGGGCACGCTGACAGGCAAACCAGTCGCCCGTTCGTCCAAAGCCGGTCATCACCTCATCAAAAATGAGCAGCGTATTGTACTGACGATTTACCCAGTGAAGTTTTTGCAGAAAATCCTCGCGACACATCTTCATTCCGCCAGCGCCCTGCACCAGCGGCTCAATCATAATACCGGCATAAGTCTCTGGATTTTCAGTCAGCATCATTTCCAATTCAGCGATTATTTCATCTTCGCGATCTCCCACGGTAGTTTCCCCGATCCAGGTGTCAGGATACGGCAGAAACTCAACATCAAATAAAAGGTCCTGAAACACATTGGTAAACACTGAGCGCTCACCTGCTGACATAGCGCCAAAGGTATCGCCGTGATAGGCTCCCTCAAAACAGATAAACTTTGGACGATCCTGCCCTTTGTTTTTCCAGTACTGATAGGCCATCTTCATCGCTACCTCCATGGCCGTGGATCCATCATCGGAATAGAACACGCGGTTCAACGAACCCGGCAACGCATCGGCAATCATCTCGGCCGCCTGCTCCGCGGGATCATGCGTAAAATTTGCAAAAACCACGTGCTCCAGCTTTTCGGACTGTTGGGTGATGGCTTGAGTAATCTTGGGATGTGCATGACCAAACGTATTGACCCACCAGCTGGAGATGGCGTCCATAATTTCGCGCCCATCCTCAAGCTTCAACCAGAGTCCTTTGCCACTTTTTACCTTCAGCGGCTTTGGAGCATCTTTAAGGATGGTAAACGGGTACCACAAATTGCGGTGAAACTTCGACATAAACAGGAAGCGATTGGGTTGTCAGTTAAAAATTGTTTTCAAATGTCTCTTGCAGTGTGTTGGGATTTAGCGGATCAACAGTGTCGATTTCAGCGAGGATCCCTACATCCCCAAAATGCTGGATGGTCTCGCGGTTCCTCTTGTGCTCCGGACCGTTCATAACAACGCCAAGAATAGGAATATCCCGACTTCGAAGTGCCTCTATAGACAATAAGGTATGATTTAACGTCCCCAAGGTGCTGCGTGCCACCAACACCACGGGTAGCTCCAGATACGAAATCAGGTCAATAATCATATCCTGATCGTTCATTGGCACGTGCAATCCCCCCGCCCCTTCAACCACCAAGTGATCAGTAGAATAATCCGGCAGCTCAAAATCATCCATGTTGATCTCCACATCATCAATTTTGGCCGCAGCATGGGGCGACATTGGGGTATTCAGCCGATAAAGCTCCGGTTTGATTTGGGAATCAGAAAAACCCGTCGCCCTTTGAACAAATTCGGTGTCTGTCTCTTCGTCCAGCCCCGCCTGTATCGGCTTCCAATAACTGGCATTCAGAGCTTTGGTGAATATAGCTGAAACTACGGTCTTGCCAATTCCGGTGTCGGTTCCGGTCACAAAAAATGCTGAGGGCCAATCGTGCATGTTCTTGTTTTTATTGTGCTTCAAAATTCGACGCGTCAAAGTTAATGACTCCGCCCACTAATAAAAAACTTGTTTGTTAGTTCAGTACCACTATTTTCAACTTCAATTTGAATCAAAAATCAGATGGTGTCAGAAAGTAACAATAAGACTACCTACGCGCGGCGGCTAACACTCTTCGACGGTATTATGGTCGTTGTGGGTGGAATCATCGGAGCCGGTATATTCTTGAATCCCGCCATTGTAGCACAACGCTTGCCCACACCAGGGTTAGTGCTGGGAGCCTGGGCCATCGGCGGCGCTATTGCCCTGATTGGTGCCCTCTGTTTTGGTGAATTAGGGTCGCGGCGTCCCGAAGCCGGCGGCGGCTATGTATATCTCCGTGAAGCCTTTGGACCGCTCCCTGCCTTTCTCTATGGCTGGACCCAACTCTTTGTTATCAACACCGGCGGCATTGCTGCTGTTGCCATGACCTTTGCTTATTACGCCGGAGACCTCTTCGGATTGGCGGGCGCTTTTACAAAGCCTCTAGCCATTGGATCAGTTGTACTGCTTACCGGCATAAATTACATAGGGATTAAGCCCGGAAGCATCACCCAGAATATTTTTACTGTTCTTAAACTCGTAGCCGTTGCCGTACTCACCGTGGCCGGACTGCTGCTTTTTGGAACCGGTACGGCCACTGAATCCGCGCAAGCGCATTCCACCGGCAGCTGGGGACTGATCGTTGCCATGGGCACCGCCCTTATTCCCGTGCTTTTTGCCTTCGGTGGATGGCAACAGGCGAATCACATTGCAGGCGAAATCCGTAATCCACAAAAAAATCTACCGCGCACTACTATCATAGGAGTTGCTATCGTGGTTGTCAGTTACCTGCTGGTGAATCTGGCCTATGTTACCGCGCTTGGCGTGGATGGACTGGCTGCCAGCAGCGCCCCAGCTTCGGATGTCACAAAGGCTATTTGGGGCGGTTTTGGTGGCAAGCTAATCTCGGCCGGTATCGCCATTTCTACCTTTGGTTTTGTGAATCTCGCCATTCTCGGCGGTGCCCGCGTGTATCAAGCCATGGCCGACGATGGACTCTTCTTCGAAAAAGCAGCAGAGCTTCATCCCAAGTACCGAACGCCCAGCTTTTCGCTTATCATTCAAGCTGGCTGGATCATTATTCTTATTCTCTCTGGATCGTATGGACAACTGCTCGACTATACCGTTTTCGGGGACTGGATTTTCTTCGGTCTCGTGGCCGGAACCCTGTTCTACTACCGCAACCAGGCAAACCAGCAATCCGATAACTCCTTTAAAATGCCGGGCTATCCCTGGCTACCAATTGTGTTTATCCTGGCCGCAGGATTTGTAGTTGCCAGCAGCATCTCCTCGAACCTGTTTAATGCCATGATTGGCGCGGGACTCATTTTAGCTGGCATCCCTATTTATCTATACTGGAATTCTCAAAAAGATCAACAAACATCATGAAACACAGTCCCTATATTTCCTGGGCAAAAAAGCATCACAATGTAGAATACAATTTGGCAAGCAGTGGAATGCCGAGACCATCGTTACCTAATCTCGTAAAAGATCCCCAAAAAATACTGGAACCGGTTGATCATGAAAATGGCTGGCCTCCTTTGATGAAGAAGATTGCCAACCGCTACGAGGTTAATATCAATCAGGTGGTTCCCGTGCATAGTGCTTCATTTGCCAACCACTTGGTCTGTGCTCTCTTTCTAGATTCTGGAGATGAGGTATTGGTCGAGTCGCCTGCTTATGAACCGTTGGTTTCGTTACCAAAATATTTTAATGCCTCTGTAAAACGATTCGACCGAAACCCTGATCAGCGCTACCAGCCCGTTCCCTCGCAGATTGAAGAACTCGTTACCGACCAAACGAAGCTCATTATTCTATCGAATCTGCATAATCCTTCGGGTGTGCTGATCGACGAGCCCGTTCTGTGGCAATTAATCGATATTGCTGAAAAATATAACTGCCATATTCTTATAGACGAGGTCTATCTGGAATTTTTGTATCCAAATGGTGAACGAACGGCGGCTAAATACAGTGACAACATTATCACCACTCGTAGTCTTACGAAAGCATTTGGGCTGGACGACCTGCGCGTCGGCTGGATTATTGCGGAGTCTATTACTGCTGAACGAATTCGTAAGCTGCAGGACCTATTTATGACTACCATGGCTTCTCCCAGTGAACAGTTGGGCCTTATGGCGCTTGAAAAAGCCGACCCAATACTGGATAAAAATATCAATCTTTTAGACTATAACTTTCAGCTCGTTGATGAGTTTGTCGAAAATCATTCCAGCCTCTCCTGGCATAAGCCAAGCTATGGTTCGATAGGCTTTGTTAATTATACCAGTGGGAGTGTGGATATGCTAGCGGATCATCTATTAGAAAATCATCAAACGCTCATTGCCCCCGGACATTTTTTCGGGATGGACAACCATTTTCGCTTGGGCTGGAGCCTGCCAACGGATACCCTCGAATCAGGGCTGGAGAAATTGGACCGAAGTATATCTGATCTTTCCTAGCACCCTCTGTCGACCGGCTGGGTTTGCGATCCAGCGGATGGAATAGTGTCTTTCAAACCACCAACCATAACAGCAGCCAAATCACTTAGATCCTGAAACAAGTTCAGGATGACACAGTGTGAAGTTGTAATGACTGCGAATGATGAATCTGCTTATGACCGCTGATCACACAAATTGCATAGATTGATATTCAACTTTATCTGCGAGATCCAGAAAAATCCACGGATCACCAACTAAGAATCATAGTCGCGCTTTACGGCTAAAAAGACAGCGTGATAGCTCACCGTGATATCGCCTTCTGTCGAATCATCCCAATGATTAATTAACAGCGATAGCTCTTTGGGCGTCAACGAACGTCCCGACCGCTGCGTACTAGCCCCCAGTTTTTTGAGATCGTGGAAGAAATCACGAGCGCTTTCATATTGTTGAGTAACCGTATCTTCGTAGTAATCAACCTGGGCTGGCCCCACCGACATCTTGATAACCATCTCTTCCACATCCGGCAAATCATTACCTGTAAACGGCAGTCCTAACTCTTCGCACTTTTTCTTCCACTCGGGAAAACTCTCATTACCCGGAAATGAAGCTAACAGCAATCCCCCGGGCTTGGTGGCCTCTAACCACCGGCCGAGCGTCTGCGCTGGATCTTTAAACCATTGCGGCGTAAATCCACTGATGGTCATTGCATAATACGGTTCCTCATGCGGCGGGTCTTCAGCATCCTGCACGCGAAATTTCAGGTTATCCTGATCAAATTTTTGCTCGCAAAACGCCACCATTTCTTCCGACAGATCCGTCACCTGTATTTCCTTCTTGGGATACAGCTCTGCCAGTCCTTCCGTTACAAAACCGGTACCGCAGCCGAGTTCAATAATCGGTCCTTGTGGAAGAATATCCCGCCACGGCTGCAACGAGGCAATCAGTCGATTGGCCACCTCTCGCTGCACTTGGGCATTTTCATCATAATAAGGAGCAGCCGCTCCAAAAGAAGTGGATATTTGTTGCTTCAGATCATCGGCAAGAATTGCCAGTTTATTCGTGGTCAAATCTATTCTATCCTATGATTTTGGTTGTGCCAGCTGCGTTATTTCTGGCGTCACAAATTCGAGGCACTGCTTGTAGTGAGTATTTGGCAACGCATGACCAGCGCCTTTAATTTCAAAATACTGAGCCTTTCGCTGGAGGTGCGTATAAATCTGACGACCTTTTTTATTGGGTACGATATGATCATCTGATCCATGCAGGATACAGGCTTTGTTGGCATTTTTCAATTTCTCTTGTCCCAGATCAGAATTTTGTAGCCTGCGCAGATCATCAATCAGCAACTGGTGTTTGAGTCCCTCAAAATTAATATCGGGAGTATCCTGTGGGGCAAAGCAATTTTTATAAAACTTGCCCAGCACCTCCTCAGGTTTAACTTCCAGGTTGTTGATCATCTCCTGCAAAATGAGACGCGACCGGCGCTTGTACTGCGCGGCATAGGGATGAAAATAGAGAAATCCTCCATAGATCACCAGCAGGTCGGCCTGCTCAAACAGCCAATCCTCGACCATGTGCAATCCAAAAGAGTGGGTGATTAAAACAGCTTTTCCAGCATATTTTTGTTCTTCGATTTTACTGGGATTTCCAAAATAGCCGCGATCGTAAGCTCGAAAGTCTCCAAATTCTGATAGATGATTCGCCCACGGCTGCCAAAATGTGCGATCAAAAGCCCAGCCGTGATAGGCAATAAATTGGCAATTAGCCATTACTCCAGTCCTTCAATGCTCTTACAAAAGTTTCAATTTGTGATGCTGAATGTTCGGAAGATAGGGTAATTCTAATCCGTGCGCTACCTTTCGGCACGGTGGGGGGACGGATGGCTGTTGCCAGAAAGCCCTGCTCTTCAAGATAATCCGCAAGGTCGAGAGTTTCCTGTTCGCCGCCTACCAATATCGGGATGATTTGCGAATCTGAGTTACCCGTCTCAAATCCTGCATCATGAATGCCGGTTTTCATCATTTCAATATTTTCCCTGATCTGCTCACGGGCACCATCCATGTCTGGAATGAGCTCAGCAGCAGCTTCAATAGTGCCAATTACTGCGGGTGGCAAGGCGGTGGTGTAAATAAAACCAGGACAAAAGTTAATCAGATAATCTTTCACTTTGTCCGAACAGAGTAGAAAAGCCCCAAATCCGCCGAAGGCTTTTCCGCAGGTCCCAAGCACCATGTCAATGCCCTCAATGCCGTGGGCAAGTCCAAGTCCATTTTTGCCCCAGACGCCCACGGCGTGCGCATCATCCACAAAGAGCCAGGCGTTATGGGATTCCGTGCATTCGGCAATAGCCTCCAAATTACTGCGGTCTCCATCCATGCTGAACAGCGACTCGGTAATCACAATGATGCGGGAAAAATCTTCCTTGGATGCGTGGGCAAGTTGGTCCTCCAGATCCTCCAAAGAATTATGCTCGAATCGCCGAAAGGTAGCACGGCTAGAGAGTGATCCCTGCAGCAAGCTGTTGTGACTCAACTTATCTGCAAGAATAAGCGCATGGCGATCGGCAAGCGTACTAATGATGGTACTGTTGGCCTGAAATCCGCTGTTAAAGACAAGCGAGCCCTCCCATCCAAAGGTATCAGCGAGCTTCTGCTCGAGCTTCTTGTGGATGGAATACGTGCCACTGATAAGTCTGGAAGCCGTAGAACCTGCGCCATATTTATCGGCATACTGCTTGGCGCGATCAATCACATCGGGATGCTTGGAAAGCCCCAGGTAATCATTCCCACTGAAATTAATGAGCTCTTTCTCACCATCACTGACAACAGTAGTGCCTTGAGGATCGAGTGATCTCAACGTACGAAACCGATGCTGATCACGGCGATTAGCTAACGCCTCATCAATAAACTGATCTTTGGAATTGGAAACTGAACCCACGTCTAATTCTTCGCTACGGCCTTAGTTGCATTTTCCTGCCAGGTAGAATCAATATCAAAGGTCCGCAACATCGTACGGAACTGGCGGACAAACCGACGCTTACTATATTTAGGAGCAAATTGGGCAAATTCAAACATAAACAGGCGATTAGTAGCCTCATCATACACCGTGAAATTGACAAACGGGCCGGCCATGGCATCATTGGTCATGGTCCACACACCCAGCGTTTCGTATACTGTTTGGCCGTTTATAGTAAGGGTATCGGTTTCATGTGGGCGATTATAAGCCGTAGTTACATACGAACTATCGCGCGATCCTCGAACCCACTTTTCCATCAGCGTATCACGCTTGGCGTTGATCCAGTCCTCGGTCAGCTGATTAGGATTGTCCGTTTTTTTCCACCACGCCCAGAACCAGCGATCATTATCGGGCAGTGGCCTGCGCATGGTTAAAAAGTTATATGATTCACCATTTTGGGTGATTGTCGTATCCAAATGCTTCGCCCAATCGTGCTGTACTCGAATTTTCCACCCATAATTCTGCCACAAGCTGTCTTCAAAGGCCAATTGTTCACCGCGATCATAAATTTCTTCGTTCCACCGCTTAAATTCTTTCTGTACAAGATCGTTGATGAGTGTCTCCTTGGAGTTTTTGATCTGCTTAGCCAGCGCTGAATCTGTCGGTGCTGTCAAGATCATCGACCACTGATTGCGATACCACTTGTCATTTAGCGGAAAGGCAAAAGCATTACCCGCTTCCACTTCTTTCTCCACGCCGTCGCTGAGCAACGCCCGAACAAAGCGCGACACGTTGGTACTGTCGTTCAGCGGAGCTGCAATAATAATATTTTTGTACCGCTTGAGCTGCTCAAGCTGAGCATTGGTTTCGAAATCATGAAATTTGAGATCAAACTGGGGCGGTTTGCCGGGAATGGTCTGTATCCATCCGCCAAACGTCTGACGAATAGCATCAGCCGTTTCGCTTTCCAGTTCCGTGGAGTCCATCATCACTACAACCTGACCAAAACTGCCACGCGCTTCCTGACGATAATCTCCTTCGCACCCTAGCCACATAGCTGCGATTAATATCAGCAGACAACTTTTAAATAATAATTTCATAGGAATTCTTTTAGCTTAAAGAAATTACCTCTTACCATACTTCAAGTCTCTAACAAAAGCAAACACTTCATCCTTCCACCCCTGCTCCGGATAGTGCTCGCGGATAGTATCGATAAGTGCACTTCCAACAATAAAGCCGTCCATATCGGCCGCAATGCGCTGGGCATCTTCGTGGGATTTGATGCCGAAACCAACCATTTTCGAGTTACGGGTCACATTGGCTTTCACGCGCTCAATAAACCGCTGCACCGACTGCGCCACTTCATCCCCTTCGCGAGCGCCCGTAACCCCTGTGACCGATACGCAGTAGACAAATCCTTGTGAAGCTTTATCAATCTTTCGCATTCGTTCATCGGAAGTATTCGGTGCCACCAGGTAAATGATTGGCAGTCCATTTTTCTCAGCCTGATCAGACAAAATGCCCGACTCTTCGATGGGAATATCCGGGATAATCAACCCATCGACACCGGCCTTGGCAGCATCTTGGCAAAATCGCTCAACGCCATAGCGCAACACGGGATTAATATATCCCATCAAAATAATTGGAATATCAGATTTCTCACGAACCCGCTCTACGATCTCCATGATTTTTGCCATTGTAATACCTTGCTCAATGGCTTTATTGCTGGAATACTGGATGGTGGGACCATCGGCCAATGGATCGCTAAACGGCATCCCGAGCTCCACCATGTCTACACCGTTATCCTCAAATCCAAGAATGAGATCAACAGTAGCCTCCGGATCGGGATAGCCAGCCGTTAGAAATAGGCTCATAATTTTTTCGGAGCCGTCGTGCCGTTCAAAAAGTTGTGAAATGCGATTATCAGTCTTAATCATTAATAATCAGTTTTTTAAAAGATCCTGGAACAAGGCCTACTTCACCGATATACCGGCAGCTAGGAAGGCTGAATTCAGGATGACATATTGGTTTAAAGTTTCTAATCTGAAATAATCTGTTTGATCAGTGGTCTATATTCTTTGAAATCGTGCCCATATCCTTGTCGCCGCGGCCGGAGCAGTTGAGCACTACAATTTCGTCTTTGGATGTCTTGGGCATTAACTCATCAAGATAAGCCACGGCATGTGCGGTCTCCAAAGCTGGAATAATGCCTTCGGTCTCTGAAAGCAACTTCACGCCTTCCATCGCCTGGTCATCGGTAATGCTGATATAATTCACGCGCTTGCTGTCGTGCAGGTACGAGTGCTCGGGACCAATACCCGGGTAATCAAGTCCCGCTGAAATAGAATGCGCCAGTTGAATTTGCCCCTCAGAATTGTGCAGTAAATAACTCATAGATCCATGCAAAACACCGGGCTGGCCGATTGTAAGTGTAGCAGCCGTCTCATCTGTATCGGCACCTAAACCGGCGGCTTCCAGGCCGTACATCTTCACTGACTCGTCCTCAATAAAAGGATAGAAAATTCCCATTGCATTGGAACCTCCCCCTACACAAGCCAGCAGATGATCGGGCGTTTCGCGTCCCTCGGCTTCCTGCAACTGCCTTCGGGTCTCATCTCCAATTACACGGTGAAAATTACGCACCATCTTTGGATAAGGATGCGGTCCCACTACCGAGCCGATAATGTAGAAGGTATCCTCTACATTGGTCACCCAGTCGCGGATGGCTTCGTTGGTAGCATCCTTGAGCGTTTGGGAGCCACTAGTTACAGGACGCACTTCGGTGCCAAGCAGTCGCATACGCTCTACATTCAGCTTTTGACGCTCCATATCTTCGGCGCCCATGTACACGATGCAATCGACGCCAAACTTGGCGCAGGCCGTGGCGGTTGCCACCCCATGCTGACCGGCTCCCGTCTCGGCAATAATGCGATCCTTGCCCATACGCTGCGCCAGCAAAATCTGTCCAATAGCATTATTAATTTTGTGGGCACCGGTGTGACAGAGATCTTCCCGCTTGAGGTAAATTTTCGCCTTGCCGTAGTGATCAGTCAGTCGATTGGCATAAGTTAATTTTGTCGGACGTCCCACATATTCCTCCAGGAGATGATGGAACTGCTCACGAAATGTATCATCCGCCCAAGCCTCGTTGTAAGCTTCTTCGAGTTCCTCAAGAACTGGTATCAAAATTTCAGGGACAAACCTGCCGCCGAAATCGCCAAAATATCCTTCTTTAGTTGGTAAATCGTATTTCATTGTTTTGAAACTCAGTTTTTAGAAATCCTGAAATGATCCAGGACAATTTACTTTTCAAAATTTTCTCAACTTAAGTTATCAGTCTTCAGTTTTCAGCAAGCGTTTTCTGATGTCTGATACCTGACAGCTGATCGCTGCTTTTATAAGTCCCCCATCTCCTGCTTGTCCCAGATATCACGCATCTCTTCCATAAATGCTTCTACTTTGTCAAAATCTTTAACACCCGGCTTAGCTTCCAGTCCACTTGAAATATCCACTGCATAGGGATGAACCTGCTTGCAGGCCTGGCGAATATTCCCAGGATTCAATCCACCGGACAAAAAGTACGATACGCCCTGCGCTACCTCATCCAGGATTGACCAGTCAAATGTTTGCCCCGTGCCCCCCCATTTGCCTTCGATCTTCGTATCAAAAAGCAGGTACTCAATATGATCGAGATATGGTTCAATACGTTCGTTTAAGTCAGATGCAGTATCCTCTTCCTCTACGTGAATGGCCTTGATAATCGGTTTATCCACCAGAGAGCAGTAATCAGGATTTTCATTGCCATGCAACTGCACGTAGTCGATACCGGTCTGGCGGCCAATCATATTCACATCATCCAGCGGCTGATTGACAAATACGCCCACACATTCTGGTCCGTGCAGCCAATTGATCATGGCTCCCGCTTTGGCAGGACTCACGTGCCGTGGACTATCTTCGTAGAAGATGAAACCCATATAATGTGCCAGCGCACCGGACACAAACCGAGCATCTTCGAGTGAGGTAATTCCACAAATTTTAACTTTCGTTCGTTCTTCCGGATCTGCAAACATTTAATCTTCTGTTTTCTGTGTAATTAGTTCCTGTAATTTTGATTTCATGTTCGTAACCGCTTCGCCCGGATCAGGCTGACGCATAAAATGTTCGCCAATTAAAGCGGCATGAATTCCTTCATCAAAAAGGAGTTGTAAATCCTTTGGCTTGCTTAATCCACTTTCGGAAACCAGCACTGTCTCTTCCGGAGCCTTGTGCAGCAACTCGATCCCGCGATGCAAGTCTACTTTGAACGTCTTCAAGTCGCGATTATTCACACCCAGGATATTTACCTGCTCAAAGTTAACATATTGCAGATCATCCTCCGAATAACATTCCACTAGTGCCTGGACTCCAAATTCTTCGGTGGCATGAAGTAGTTCCTCCAATTGATGTCCATCGGTAATCGTGGCAATTAGTAATACTGCATCTGCTCCGTACGCTTTGGCCTCCTTTACTTGATATGGGTCGACAATAAAATCTTTGCGCAACAATGGTATTTCTACTTCCCTAGAAGCAATTTCCAAGTACCCCAGACTACCTTGAAAAGCTGGCTCATCGGTCAATACAGAAATGGCTGATGCTCCGCCCTCCTGGTACTGACCGGCTATTTTCTGCGGATCAAAATCCTTTCGAATCAATCCTTTAGAGGGAGAAGCCTTCTTAATCTCGGCAATAATGGCAACATCCTGTTCAAGCTGTAAGGCATTCTTAAAATTTTTCGAGGGTTTCTCATATAGCTCCATGGATCCCAAATCATTAAAGCTAACTTTACGCTTTCTCTTCTTGAGATCCGAAATCGTTTGTTCAACTATTTCATCTAAAATATTTGCCATAATTATCCAGCGGATTCCATGATGTCATTGGTTACTTCGCTCATGCGTTCTACCTTCTTTAGAGCTGCGCCCGAATCAATACTTTCCTCTGCCATCTGTTTGGCCTCTTCTAATGAATCAGTCTTACCGGAAACATGAATCCCAAAAGTTGCATTTAACAAGATAATATTGCGCTGCGCCGGTTCGCCTTTGCCCTCTAGCACAGAGCGAATGATATTGGCATTGTAGAAACGATCACCGCCCTGTAGATCTTGCAGGCTCACGGGATCAAATCCCAATGAAGCCGCATTGAATTCTTCTTCACCAACGTATTTATTGTTTTCAATCTCATGGACAAAAGTCGGTGCCGTCAAGCTGAATTCATCCAGTCCGTCACGGGAGTGAACGCTATAAACACGCTCAGAATCGAGATTCGATAAAATTTGAGCGATTTGCCTAGCTGTACGATTATCAAAGGCACCCACTACCTGTCGGCGAACCCCTGCGGGATTCAGCAATGGTCCCATCGTGTTGAAAAACGATCGGATGCCCAAAATCTGGCGCGCAGGCATCACATGCTTCATCGACGGGTGGAAGTTGGGAGCAATCATAAAACAGGCCTGAATTTCCTCAAAAACCTGCTCAATCTGCTCTTTATGAAGCGTAGCAACAATATCGAGTGCTTCTAACACATCAGCACTGCCACTTTTACTGGAGACGCTGCGATTGCCGTGCTTGAGAACCGGCACACCTGCACCGGCCACGACAAACATCGCCGCCGTAGATATATTAAAAGTACCCAAATTGTCGCCGCCGGTTCCGCATAAATCTACGGCACCTTCGACATCAACCTCTGGGTGAACAGCCGCATCACGCATCACCTTTACAAAAGCGGTAAGCTCCTCAATAGTCTCCCCTTTGGAGCGCATCCCCAGCAAAAAAGCGGTCGTTTTTTCGACCCCCATATCACCATTAATAATTCCCTGCAGAACCTCTTGGGCTTCTTTAGATGTTAAATCCTGACGCTGGGCCAGTTTCTCTAAAATCGGTTTAAAGTCAGTCATTGTTACGATGTTGCTATGGATTGAAATTCTTTTTTAGTCTGTAAAATCCAGTTCTTAATGAGTCCCGGACCTTCTTTGGTGAGAATACTTTCCGGGTGAAACTGAATGCCCTCAATAGGATATTCACGATGGCGTAGTCCCATAATTACATCGTCATCACTACGGGCCGAAACTACCAGCTCCTTGGGAATCTGATTGGGATCCAGCACAAGTGAGTGATAACGCGTGGCGGTAAAATTATTGGGAATATTTTGAAAGACTGATTGGCCGTCATGGCTGATCTGAGAAGTTTTCCCATGCATCAGTTTTGGTGCATGAATGACCTGTCCGCCAAAGACCTCTCCTATCGCTTGGTGACCAAGACAAACGCCTAAAATAGGAGTCTCTGCTCCCAACTCTTTGATCAACGGTTCGGTTATACCTGCATCGGCCGGACGGCCCGGACCGGGCGAAATGAGGATCCCGTCGGGATTCAGTTTCCTTATCTCCTCAACAGTCAGCGCATCATTGCGGACTACTTTGTAATCATCGCTATACTCCGCCACGATGTGGACCAGGTTATAGGTAAAAGAATCGTAATTGTCGATTATTAGGATCATGCTATTATAACTTTCAATTGTTTCGCAAAGCTAAACTAAGAATCACGAAGTGTTCCAAAGGAACTTTTGTATAACTTTGTTATTATCTGCGGTTCTTTGTGCAATACCCCTTTAACTCGTAAAATCATATGACTTAAACAGACCCGTAACCTCCCGGACGGGCTCCATCACTTTCTCAGCACGCTTTCGGGCTTTCTTGCCGCCCTCTTTAAGGATATCCCGAACGGTATCAAGATCCTGCTCGAGCTCCTTGCGCTTGGCCCGTGCCTCAGCAAAGTATTCCTCAATCATGCCCAGTAACTCCTTCTTGGCATGTCCATAGCCATAGCCACCGGCACGGTACTTTTCAGCAATCTCATTCTGTTTCTCTTCGTCGGCAAATAGCTTGATCAGCGCAAATACATTGCAATTTTCAGGATCTTTTGGTTCATCCAGCGGCGTCGAATCCGTTTCGATGGACATTACCTTCTTTTTGAGCTCCTTGCCTTCATCAAAAATACCAATGGTATTGCCGTATGACTTGCTCATCTTCCGTCCATCTGTACCGGGCACAACTGCCACTGAGTCAAGGATATGCGGCTCCGGCAACTTCAAATACTCATCCCCATAATTATGATTAAACTTGCCGGCCAAATCACGGCAAATCTCAATATTCTGTTTTTGATCTTGCCCCACCGGCACCACGTCGGCATTATACATCAGGATGTCAGCGGCCTGTAATATCGGATAGGTAAACAATCCTATGTTGGGATTCAATCCCTGCGCTACTTTATCCTTATACGCTACGCCCTTTTCCATCAGGCTAACGGGACAAAAGGTACCCAAAATCCAGGCCAGCTCGGCATGCTGGGGAACATCACTCTGTACAAAAAAGGTCGCTTTCTCGGGATCGAGCCCCAGGGCCAGGTAATCCAAGGCTACATCAATGGTGTTTTGATGGATTTCCTTGCCATCATTAATGGAGGTCAGCGAGTGATAATTGGCAATAAAAAAGAACGCATCACCCTCCTCCTGCATCTGGATGTGCTGGCGAAGTGCACCAAAATAGTTGCCAAGGTGCAATTTTCCTGAGGATTGAATACCGGATAAAATAGTTTTCATTGTTCCTTGTAAAATTTTGTTTGATTTAACCGCAGAGTCGCACTGAGGTTTTCCGCAGAGAAAAAATCCACTCTGTGATTACCTCTGTGTCCTCTGTGGTTATTAAAATTATACTTAATCTGTTATTGACAGAGCCACGCTGAGCGCTTCCACGAGCGCACTGGCCTTATCCTTCGTTTCTACATATTCTTTTGTGGGATCACTGTCGGCCACAATACCGGCTCCCGCTTGAATATACACTTTTGAGTCGGTAACCATCATGGTCCGAATGACTATGCAGGTATCCATGTTACCGGAAAAATCGAAATAGCCCACTGCGCCAGCATAAGGACCGCGTTTTGTCGGCTCGAGCTCATCTATAATCTCCATCGCTCGGATCTTAGGCGCCCCGCTGACCGTGCCCGCAGGGAAACATCGCATCAACGCATCCACTGAGGTCTGACCCTCGGCTAACTCTCCTTTCACATCCGAGACAATGTGCATTACGTGCGAATATCGTTCGATCACCTGCTCGCGGACCGGCTTCACCGTGGACGGCTTGCAGACGCGTGATAGGTCGTTGCGTCCCAGATCCACCAACATCACGTGTTCAGCAATTTCTTTGGGATCGTTTTTGAGATCTTCTTCCAGCTCCAGGTCCTCCTCGGGCGTTTTTCCACGGGGACGTGTTCCCGCAATGGGCAAAAGCTGCGCGGTCTCATCCTGCACTCGAACCAACACTTCCGGAGATGATCCCACCAGTGCAAATTCTTCAAAATCTAAAAAGAACAAGTACGGTGATGGATTCACCATCCGCAACGCGCGATACAACATAAAGCGATCTCCGCTGAAATCCGTTTCAAATCGCTGCGATAGTACTACCTGGAAAATGTCGCCCTCGTAAATATACTCTTTGGCCTGCTCCACCATCTGTTCGAACTGCGGCTGCGAAACATTGCTGGTCAGTGCATCCGGATCGATGGAAAAGGAGCCTTCAGCACGCTCCGGCTGATACACCAACTCTTCCAGCTCATCCAGTCGCTGCTGGGCCTGGGTAAATAAATCGCCGGCATCATCATCTTCATCCACGAACACCGTTTTTATGATGATGATCTGCTGCTTTACATGATCGAAGGCAAACACCTCATCATAAAATGCCCAGATGGCTTCGGGAATATTAATATCATCTTCAGGCGGGCTGCCCAACTGCTCAACTTCGCGTACCGTATCATAGGATGAAAATCCTACAGCTCCACCTGAAAGACGTGGTAAGTCAGGAATATCGGGCTCGCTGTGCCGGGTAGTCAACTCTTTCAATGCATCAAAATAAGGCTGATCGAGTGTCTCTTTTTCTCCATCCCTTTGCAAGCTCACTTCTTCTCCGTCGTACTTAAGCACTTGGTAAGGATTGCGTCCCAAAAATGAATATCGCGCCACCTGTTCTCCGCCCTCGACCGACTCCAGCAGAAAGGGATAGTCAGCTTCTTTGCGTAACGACAGAAATAACGATACGGGGGTTAACACATCGGCCATCAGCCTTCGATAAACCGGTATAGCCGTGTAGTCTTCTGCTAATTGTTCAAATTCTTTTAAATCCATAGAATTCACTTTACCACCTTCGACACTGAGAACATTAAGGTTTTTATACTCAGTGTCCTTAGTGTCATTGTGGTAGATTCGAATTAAAATAAAAAAGCCCACTCCAGTTTCCTGCAGTGGGCTCTATGAAAGTCTTAGATTAATCTAGCTCATAAAAATGCCACTGCCTGCGAAAGTTTGTTCACAGGCCACCACCAATTGGTATTTTTATGAGCTGATTTTTTCATAACGACCTGAAGATAATAGCCGGCCAGCCGAAAATCAATAGATTTAATTTGAATTAATAAAGCCTATATTTGGCTCTCAATTTAATCAAGAATTATGCTTCTGAGATCGCTATTTCTTATCGTTTTAATTTCGCTCTTGGGATGGCTGTCCAATGCATCCGCCCAAATCGTGGGACCCGTACCTTCTCCCTTTGAGTCTATTGAGCAAAATTCAGTCTCAAATATGGCTGCTTTAGGAGACACGCTCTGGATTGGCCCCGGCCTCAATCGGAGCATCAACAACAGTTTACAGTGGTCTTATCCCGAAGGCGCTGAAAAAATTATTAACGATGAAGGCCGTGTTTTTTCATTGGCGCTGGCACCTGACACTATCTGGGCTGGGCTCGGCTACAGCGCACAAACTAGCAACCGCAGCGTTCAGGCCGGACTTGGATTTCATTATTCGACTGATGGTGGAGACAACTGGCAATACATCGAAAATCCCAATGAAGCTGAAGATGATACTACTTTTATCTATGGCGGTACAACCTATCAAAAGCTGCCGGTGACAGCCCAAGAGCAATCCCCGCCTTTTGATGTGGCCATTGACGGCAATACCGTTTTCTCAGCCAATTGGGCGCTGGGATTGGTCCGCAGCCAGGATTTTGGCCAAAGCTGGCAACGCATCATCCTGCCCCCGCAACAGGCGGACAGCCTAGCCCCCAACAACGAATATACCTTTACTGCCGATGGAGCCAGTCGTTACGATCCGCGTTACGATCAAAATCTGTTGGGGTTTTCCGTGTTAATTGACCACCAAGGCAACGTTTGGTGTGGTACCGCGGGCGGGCTCAATATTTCAAGCAATGCACTCACCGCTCCCGCTGATAGCATCCGTTGGCAGCATATCCAGTTCGATGGATCCAATGACGGCCTGCTTGGCAACTGGATCATCACCATAAAACAACAGCCCTCGACTGGTGATATCTGGATGACGAACTGGACTGCCGGGCTCAGCAGTAATGAACAGTATGGGATCATACGTACCTCCGACGGTGGACAATCGTTTGACCGCTACCTGATAAACGAACGCATTAACGATATTGGTTTCAAGGATGGCGTAATTTGGGCGGCCGGCGACAACGGACTCTTTATGAGTTCAGATGGTGGAGCTAACTGGACAAAACTGCCGCGCATCGAAAGTCCTAACACCTTTATCAAGGAATCCGCAACGTATTACAGTGTTGCCTCAACTACCGACCGCGTGTGGATTGGCATCAGTGACGGGCTGGCCTCAACGGCCGATAATGGGCAAAGCTGGGAAATTACGCGCGTGAACTTTCCGCTGAGTGGCAAAAACCGCTACCAAGAAGAGGCGCCATCGGTCGAAGCCTACGCCTATCCCAATCCCTTTTCACCGCGCCGTCATGAGCTCGTGCGCATCAAATATGAAGTACAGGAAGCAGGCAATGTAAAGATCAGGCTGTTTGATTTCGGTATGAACCTCATTCGTGAGCTCGATTCGGGCAATTTCTCCGCAGGTACCTACGAAGCCATATGGAATGGGCGTGATGCTCAAGGTAACCAGGTCGCAAACGGGACTGTTTTCTACCAGATCGACACGCCCGGCAACACCATCCGCGGTAAAATTTTAGTGATCGATTAATGAAATTCAATAAATTTTATATCGTACTGTTCTTCGTGTTTTGGGGATATGCTTCCACAGCCATCGCCCAAAATAGTGGCTCAGCCGGCGCTTTCAGCCGTATCGGCTTTGGTCCCCGGGGCATGGCTATGGGTAATGCATTCACGGCGGTTACCAGTCAAGGTATTTACCCATACTATAATCCGGCACTGGCCGCCCAGGTCAACCGAGGCAACCAAATCGATTTCGGCACGGCTGCCATGAGCTTTGATCGTAGTTTTAATACCGTAAATGGGACTTTCAGATTACCTCCGTCAGCCGGCATTACCCTGTCGTTGATTAACGCCAATGTGGGCAAAATCGACGGACGTTCAACCGATGGATATGATACCGGCACGCTACAAACACACGAATACCAGATCGCATCTTCGATGGGCATTCAGCTTACGTCTAAACTATCTGCCGGAGTTGGCTTGAAATATTATATTGCTGATTATCATACCGATCTTTCTAACGCTTCGACCCTCGGCCTTGATTTGGGAACACTTTACCAATTTTCTGAATTTCTCCAGGTAGGGCTCACCTTCCGCGATCTACTGGCCTCCTACAGCTGGGACTCCAGCACGCTCTACGGGGATGACTCATCGGGTCGCATCGACGATTTCCCCACCCAATTTCGGATAGGGGGATCTTATTCCGGAATTGAAGATCTAATTATCAGCTTAGACGGGGGGCAAACGTTTTACGAAAACGAGTCGAGCACTAACCTTCGTATTGGCAGCGCATATATTCTGCACGAGCGAATCACTGTCCGCGCAGGCTTGCAAATTGATAATCTCTCGTCGGTGGAAACAACCCATCATGGTAGTGCCGGCTTTTCGCTCCACCTGCCCTTTGATTTGTTATCACCTTCTATTGATTATGCGTTTATTCAAGAAGGTAACAACATTTCATACATGCACACATTTGGACTTCGACTGAATATATGATCAATCCCAAGTATTTGTTAGTGAATTTATTTGTCCTGCTCTTGCTGTCAACAGGGTTATATGCCCAGCAATCAGGCTTGGATATTCTCACAATCGGTCCCGACGCTAAGGCCCTGGGATTAAATGAGACGGTTACAGCTGAACTACTCGGAACTTCGAACTTATACACTAATCCAGCTAACCTGGCACTGGAGAAGAGTTCAAGCCTTAATGCCACTTACACCCTCTGGATAGGTGATTTAACCCATACCCATGCGGCAGTTAACTTCCGAAAAGGATCGCGTGCACTGGCTTTCGGTTTTCTTGGCTCGCAGGTGGACGATATTCAATTGCGGGACCAGCCGGGTCCCTCTAATGGGTCATTTACCGTAAGTTCACTTTCGCTGAGCGGCGGCTATGCAAACAAAATTGGTCCTGTTGCTCTGGGAGCCACCATCCAGTATCTACGGGAGGAGTATTACATTTACAATGCCTCTGGCTATGCCGCTAATTTGGGCGCCAGTGTAAGACTGTGGGATGATCGTATCCTGGTAGGTACTAGCCTGCTGAACCTTGGTACTATGGACAAACTCCGCAATGAATCCACCACCCTGCCCACTACCTTCCGAGCTGGCTTTGATGCCGAATTGTTTACTTTTACGGCTCCTGAGAACGAGGATTTGCCAATCACCGTAAATTTAAAAAATGACTGGGTACTTCCGGTTCAATCGGCCAGGGGAACTACACAGGGAGATCCAGCAAACGAAGTGTATACCAATATTGCTGCCGAATTTGATATCGCCAACACCATTTTCCTACGGACGGGCTACAAGACTGGTGATACCGTCCGCCACTGGAGTGCAGGTGCAGGTATTTCCGTAGGATCCATCATGGCCAATTATGCAATCGTGCCATTCGAAACAGGCTTTGGCACAGCTCATTCAATTGGCCTTCGGTACCGTTTTTGATCTAAGCAACTGGCGCAAGTTTGTAACTTGTGCCATTGTCTAAAACCTCTCTTTTATCTCATTACGAAACTCCAGCTTCGTATTGAGATGGAAAGATATGCTACCTTTTATCTCCCGGTAGCTCCTCGGGCTCTCCGAACGCCTCTTTCCAGAAAGAGATACCCCCCAGGATAATCCCCTTAAATATGTAAGCTGAGAAAACAATCATCAGCCCTACTTCCTGAAAGAGCAGTATTAAAATTCCATAAAAAATAAACAGCGATAGCTTTACTTTATTTCTTTTAATCGATTCCCGATCAAAACTAGGCATCTTATCAAACGGAATGGTGCTGACCATCAAGAAGGCAAGAAGCACAATGACCGGCACCAATACGGTATTCAAACCATATTCTAGGCCGGAAAACATTTCAAGCTGGTTATAAAAGGTGAGATAAAATGCGGCAATCATAATGGCCTGTCCCGGAATGGGCAACCCTTTGAAGTAGTCGCCGCGGCTCTCCTGCGCATCTACATTATATCGAGCCAGGCGTACAGCCCCACACAGCGGCGTCAAAGCACTCAGAATAATCCCCACAAACGGCATTTCTCCAAGGCCAAAGGCGTAAAGTAAAAAGCCGGGAGCCACACCAAAAGAAACCACGTCACTGATGGAATCAAGCTCAATACCGAACTGGCTGGTAGCGTTGGAAAGACGGGCCATAAATCCATCAAGGGCGTCAAAGAGACCGGCAAAGACGATCAGCCACGCCCCAAAAAAGAGCCGCCCCTCGGCAATGCTGATAATGGCCAGGAAACCACAAAACAGATTCATTAACGTAAAGAAACTGGGTATAACTGTACGGGGAATCTGCCTCCGTTTACGCCCGTTTTCTTTCCGTTTATGCTTGCGGCGACGGCGGAAACGTTTCCACTTCTGTATGGGATATTTCATGTCAAGCGTTAATCGTAGCTAAAATTGTTTCTCCGGCCACGGCTTTTTCACCTTCTGAAACATTCACTTCTACATCGGCCGGAACAAGTATATCCATTCTGGAACCAAACTTCATCATCCCAAATCGTTCGCCAGCCTTTAACTGGTCGCCCACATCCATGTGATATACAATACGACGAGCCAGGAAACCGGTAATTTGTCGAAAGAAAATTTTTGTGCCCGACGGATGCTTAACCCCAAAATCGGCACGCTCATTCATTTCTGAAGCCCGGTGATCATATGCCACTAGAAAAATTCCAGGCTCATATTCAAGGTATTCCACCTCTCCGGTTACCGGCACACGGTTTACGTGGACATCCATGGGCGACAGAAAAATACTGATCTGCTGGGCCGACCCTTTGATGTATCGATCCTCTTCTACCTCTTTGATCTGCACCACATTACCATCGGCGGGTGACAACACATAGTTATCACCCTGCGTAATTTCGCGATCCGGATCACGAAAGAAGAACAGAATAAATGCCACGAGCAGTGCCATGGCTGTATAAATGACATAGGCCGTCCAATGGGGCTCTAGGTAACGGGCAATACCGCTGACAATTAACGCAAAAATTATGGTTACGAATATTGTCGTGTATCCGTCACGTGCAAACATAGAATAAGTTTTAATTAACCGAACTGTCTAAGAATATCATTGAATGTAACGAAAATAAATAACGCGATAATAAGCAAGAACCCGATTTGCTGTAACACCATCCGTACTTTGGGAGATGGTTCGCGCCGGGTAATTCCCTCATAAATAAGGAACATCAGGTGTCCACCATCAAGTACCGGAATCGGGAGAATATTCATAATCGCCAGCGTAACGCTCAGAAATGCTGTGATGTTCCAAAATCCGATCCAACCACCGGCATCGGTAGCCTGTTTAGTTACATTGGCAATAGCAACCGGACCGCCCAAGTTATCACGGACGGATATATCACCCGAAAACATCTTGCCAAATCCCTGAATAATCCCAGTTAAAGTTCCCTTTGTTTTTTGCATGCCAACGTTGAAAGAATCTCCCAAACCATAACTAAACTGCTTTACATCAAATGCCTCTTCAGTAGGCTGATAAATACCAATCTTCTTATTTTCGTTGGGGCTAAGGGTAAACTGCTTGGATATCCCCGATCGATTAACGGTCAAACTCAACGAACCCTCAGAGGCCTGGATAACCTGTACCACCTGAACCCAGTAGTTAACCGGCTGGCCATTTATTTTAGTTATGACGTCCCCTGCCTGGAGACCCGCTTTTTCGGCCGGACTTCCTTCTACAATATCACTTATTTTACTTGGCAGAGCGTTATATAATGATAAAAATCCCTGCTTCCCGATTTTACTGATCAGACTGTCAGCAACATGCACCGTTGACTGGTTTCCATCTCGGATGACAGTATAGCTCAGCGACGAGGCCATCATCTCGTTAGGAGCTAATAAATCTTGGAAGTAAGGAACATCCTTGCCATTGACGCCAACAATTTTATCCCCTGTCCGGAAACCTGCCTGAGCTGCAAGCGAACTGTCAGCTACGTAAATACTTTCGACACTGTCGAGCTTCACCTTGGTTTCGCCGTTGTTGAGTGCAAGTCCACCATAGATCAGCACAGCCAATATCATGTTGAAAATAACACCAGCCGTAATTACCACGATACGCTGCCACACCGGCTTGCTTCGAAATTCCCAGGGTTTGGCCTCTTCTTCCAGGTAATCGGTATCCATACTCTCATCAATCATACCGGATATTTTCACATATCCGCCCAACGGTGTTGCACCAATACAGTAATCCGTATCTCCTTTCTTGATACCAAAAATACGTGGCGGAAATCCCAGAGAGAAACGCTCTACGCGCATCCCAAACAGTTTAGCCGCCAAAAAGTGACCCAACTCGTGGAAAAAAACCAATATCAGCAGCGCTCCGGCAAATATTCCAAGAGTTGACAGTAAACTAACAATCCATTCCATGTAGTACGATACAGTTAAATTGTTGAAGCCAGCTTTCTGGCTTCGTTATCAATATTTTTTAGAGATTCTAACGTGATAGTCTCCGAATTATTTAATTGATCCAAACACGACTCAATAACTTTCGGGATGTCAATATACGTAATTTCTTCCTTCAGAAAGCGATCTACAGCCACTTCGTTGGCCGCGTTTAAGATAGCCGGTGCCAGCCCACCCGCCTCAATAGCTTCGTTAGCAAGCCGTAGGCAGGGGAAGCGGTCGTAATCCACCGGTTCAAAATTCAGGTCAAATGCCTTCTCCCAATCCAAACGTGGTGCATCCAGTTCAATTCTATCCGGATACGTAAGCGCATAAAGAATAGGTACTTTCATCGTTGGCGGCCCCAGCTGCGCTTTGCTGGACCCATCAGTAAATTCTACAATCGAATGTATCACACTCTGGGGATGCACAACCGCCTGAATTTTAGACAGCGGCATGTCAAACAACCAGTGCGCTTCGATGATCTCCAGTCCCTTATTCATCATTGTGGCTGAGTCGATGGTAATTTTTGAACCCATCGACCAGTTGGGATGATCCAGTGCATCTTCAACGGTAATATCCTTCATCTGCTCTTTCGACCAAGTCCGAAACGGGCCACCGCTGGCGGTAATCACAAGCTTTTCGATCTTCTCGATTGGCTCCCCAACCAGGCACTGTAGCATAGCGCTGTGCTCCGAGTCCACAGGAATTAACTGCACTCGGCGATCTTGGAGCAGGTCATTGATAATCTCACCACCCACAACCAGTGACTCTTTGTTGGCTAAGGCTACTTTCTTGCCAGCTTTCAGCGCCTTCATCGTTGGTTCAAAACCCGCAAAGCCCACAAGTCCATTAAGGATTACATCTGCCTCACTGAGCGTAGCCAAACTGAGCAGGTCGTCACTGCCACAAAGGAGTTCGGTATCACTCCCCTTAAGCCTTTCTTTATACCCCTTGTGGACCTGTTCGTTACAGACTAAGGCATACTTGGGCTTGAATTCCTCAACCTGCTGGGACAATTGCTCCCAACTGCTGTTGCAGCTGATTGCCAACACTCGAAACCGGTCAGGATGCTCTCGGACAATGTCCAGAGCCTGTTCTCCAATCGATCCGGTTGAACCCAGTATGACTAAGTTTATCTGTTCCAAGTACGTTTAAATTCAATTCAAAATAGTGTCGAAGATAGAGAAAAACAGATAGAACTCAGAATAGAATATCTACCCAATCCCCACTTCGAAACAAGGTTTTTCAGTATCCCAGTTCCAGTGCAGCTTCATACATCAGCGCATGCGCCTGAACCGTCTGTTTGAGAGTTGGCGCATATCCACCTGAAAGCAACAAGGTTAGCGGAGTATTCTCTCCAACAACTTTCTTTATTACGGTACGGTCTCGCTGCTTAAGTCCTTCCAGCGTCAGGGATAATCGCCCAAAATGATCCGTCTCCAGTGGATCGATACCGCCCAGATAAAACACCAAATCGGGATTAAATTGCTCGAAGATATCATCCAACGCATCGCCTAGTGTATAAAGATACTCTTTATCCGCCGTCTCGTCCGGTAATCCTATATCAAGGGTCGAAGGTGGCTTTTTAAAGGGATAATTCTTTTCCCCATGCACCGAAAAGGTAAAGACATCAGGATTGTCTTTAAAAATCTCGGCCGTACCGTTTCCCTGGTGGACATCACAGTCGATCACCAGGATTTTTCGTGCCCACATCGACTGCTGCAACACATTGATCGCCACCGCAACATCATTAAATACGCAAAATCCTTCGCCATAATCCGGCATGGCATGATGCGTGCCTCCGGCCAGATTGCCGGCAATGCCATCCTGCAACGCCATTAGCGCCGCATTGATCGTGCCCTGCACCGCCAGTCGCGACCGGACAGCCAATCCCTTTGACCATGGAAGTCCTAGCTTACGCAGTTCCCGGTCGCTCAGATTTCCATTCATAATGCCATTGGAATAGCGTACACTGTGAACCGTCATCAGGTTGGCCATATCCACCATCGAAGGAGCGATCACATCACTGGGATGAATGAGCTTCTGCTCAGTCAGATATCGGTGCAGACCTCTAAACTTCTTCATTGGAAAAATATGCTCATCAGGGATTGGAGCATAATAACCGGGAGCGTATGAAACTCTCACAACTTCAACAATTAGAGTTTATTCTGTCATTTGGATAAGTGCTAACATCCGTCCGCTTTTTTCACCTTCGCGGCGGTAAGAATAAAAGTCGTCAGCCTCCTCGATCGTACATCTGTCACTCACCTCAATCTGTTCTTTCGAAATACCGGCCTCGACCAACTGATGCTTCAAAAAGGCTTTGAGATTAAGATGCGGCTTTTGGTAGTGCTCATAGTCCACAAATTCATCCGGAAACTGCACCGCCACCTCCTGCCCTACTTCAAAGTTTTTGAGCGAAATACATGGGCTCACAAATGCCTTTATGTTTCGGGTATTGGCACCCTGCTCGACCATCTTTTCAATGCCCATTGGAACGATGTCTCCAGCCGCTCCACGCCAGCCCGCATGCAGTGCTCCAATCACTCTACTGGTCGAATCCCAAAGCAAGATGGCTGCACAATCAGCTACCTGAATGCCCAGTGTGAGAGTGGGAATTTGTGTAATTAAACCGTCTGTTGAAGGGTAAGTGCCTCCTTCTGCCACCACCTTGATCCGGTTGCTGTGCACTTGGTCGGCATAAGCCACCCATTCGGGATCCAGCCGCAAGTGGCTCAACAGGGTAAGGCGGTTAGCGGCTACAAGCTCTTTGGTTTCTGAGGTGTTGAACCCAAAGTTCAAACCCGGAATATTACTACCTTCAAATCCATACTCGCTATTTTTAAGGGTAAACCAAGCCTGAACGTCATCTGATTCTGAAAGAAGATTTGGTTCAATGAGCGAAAATTTAGTCTGCAAGTTCATCATATAATCGATCTCTGACAGGTCTAATTGGAAACGATCGGCCAGTCCACAACGTAAACGACTGTGCCGCCTGATGAATTAACATTTCCAGTCCGCCTATCGTTGTGGCTCCAGCTTGTTCGGCCAAATGTAAAAACTTCGTTTTCAGCGGATTATACACAATGTCATAACAAATGCAGTCTTCAAGCCATTGCACTTCCGCCTCGTGCACTGGCGACTCATCTGTATTCGGGTGCATGCCCAGTGGCGTTGCATTCACAATTAGGCTAGCTTCATCAACAAAGGACGTCCAGTTGTGATATGAAACCACATCAACCACCGAAAAATCGTCAAACGACGATATTCTACTCGGATTTCTTGAAACAAGATAAATACGCTCGACACCAAAATCGATGAGTGACACTACAATAGCACGCGCTGCTCCACCGGTACCAAATATAATAGCATCACTGCCTTCCAGCGCAAACTCAAACTCTTCGAGTGGAGCCCGAAATCCCTGGTAGTCAGTGTTGTAACCTTTAAGCATATAATCTTTCTTTTGGATGGTATTTACCGCCCCAATTTTCTGAGCGTTTCCATCAACTTGGTCAAGATATTGCCTGATTACTTGCTTATAAGGAATAGTGATGTTCGCTCCCCAAAACTCATCCTTGTTCAGGTAAGAAGCCAAATCAGTGAGCTCATTGCTCTGCAAATCAACAGCATGATACTGTCCCTCAAGACCATGATGGTCGAGTGCAAGATTGTGCATCAATGGCGAAAGACTGTGTTCAACGGGATGACCCAATAATAAGTAATGGGGATTATTTGACGCATCAGACCGCTTAAACTCGGTTAAGTTCATGCAAATCGTTATTTATAGACAAAAAAAATGCGCACCGGTTAAAGCGCGCATTTTTGTTTCAAATATGATATGAAGTTATGCTGCCGCTTCTTCCTCAGCCTCTGCTTCCGCTTCGGCATCCTCCTGCTCGCTTTCAGCGAGAGTCTCATCTGCCTTTTGCTTAAACGTGCCATCTTCGGCCTCTTCCTTGAAGCGCTGCAGATCTTTTTTCATCTGAGCAGGAAGTCCTTGTATAAAGTTGGCAAGTTCTTCACCAGGCTCACCGTAGAATGTACGGTAGTCTAGGCTAAAGTCTACGCGTGTTCGTTCCCCATTATCGAGTGGAGTAAAACGTATAGTTCCCGTTTGATTCAAATTTCCATTGATGGTAATCCATGCAAAACGAGTATTGCGCAGGTCATCAATGATATTTGTTGTCCATTCGAAATTTTCTCCACCGAGTGTAGTAGAAAATTCGAATGTTTGAGAATTTATCTTGTTAACTTTCTCGATGCGTTCGAAGTAGTGAGGAAAGTAAGTAGGATCACTTAAGTATTCATAGACTTTGGCTAGAGGCAGGTCAACTTCAATTCTTTCGTGCGCCATAATTTATACTTCAGGATTGGTTAAAATTAGTAATTGAAAACGTTGTAGGAGATTTTTCAATTTTGAAGTAGGTGTTACCCACAATGCAATTAAAATAAACATTTTTTCCCTTTTCAGCAATTAGTTTCGCTCTCATTTTCATCACAGAATTTTTGCAAGTGCAGAATTTTCCTATATTTACGGCTTATTTATGAAGATCTTGCGATACGCCCTCGGCATACTGACTCTACTTTTATGTTTTCCACTCTCCTCTCACGCTCAACTCAATATTACGGGTTTTGTCCGTAATTATAATGCCCTGCTTACCCAACCCGATCACGAACTAATCACGGGACGCAATAGACTGCGGATGGATTTCGCCCATTCCTTTTCGAAGGGAGAAATTGCCGTATCTAATGATATCCAAAATATTTACACCCAATCAGCTGATTCTATCCAATACCAGTTGCGAGAAGCGTATGTAGACCTCTACTTCAAATCCAGCGACTTGCGTATTGGCAAGCAAATCATCAGCTGGGGACGCGCTGAAGGCACTTTTATCTCGGATATCCTCACCCCGGTTGATATAACCGAGTTTTTAACGCAGGATTTTGCGGATCTCCGCCTCGGTATTCCGGCGATCAAATATACTCATTATTTTGGGAGCGATTACCTGCAGTTGGTTCTTAATCCCGCTTCCAGGCCAAACAAACTGCCTTCTCTCGACAATCGCTGGTTTCCGCAACTGCCTTTTTCAACCTCAATCCCAATCAACATACAACCAAGCACTAAAGAGCCAAAGCTCAAAAATATGCAACTGGCGGGCCGCTATGCCTTCCGCTCAAACCTTGATTATGATCTGGATCTGGGCCTGCTTTATTGGCATTACCCCACGCCGCGTTATAGCAAATCACTGCAAACTCAACTTTCTGGAGTACAGCTGAATCTCAGAAAAAAATATACGCAGAACTTTATCGCCACGTATTCAGGCTCATTGAATCTGACGGACCGGCTTATTCTCACCTCTGAGTCGACTTATCATAATAACCGGCTGGTGGATTATTTCCCGGAAGACCTGCGGTCGCTGGACCTCCAAAACCCAGCTCCTGCTGAACTTTTACAAATCGGGCAGATATTCAGCCAGAATGAAGACGGCTTCCTCAAGGAGCGTCCCTGGCTCGTTTCTATGTTAGGTCTACAATACAATCGGTGGGGCATCACGGCGAAGGCACAACTCATCAACGAGCATATTTTTAACTACGACCCGACGGTCTTGCAGGAACAGAATTTTGTCTATACAACGCTAAGCCTGCGCCGCAGCTTTTTCCGTGATACCCTGCAACTGCTGGCCTTTTCACGCTATAACTTTTCTGGACATGATTTTTGGTTCAATCCTGAACTAACCTACACCGGTATCGACGCCGTAGAATTTACCGCAGGAACCCACCTTTTCGGAGCCCAAGACCCAGGCAGCTTCTACGGTCACCTCACCTATAACAGCTTCGCTCAGAACAGCTTCGCCTATCTCAGCATATCAGCTTATTTCTGATAGATTAATTTGAACTACTTTTAGTTCGAACGAGGAATGCCTGCGAACTTTTTATAGTTGTGACGTCTGCATTTACTCGGATTCGATCAAATCAACGGCGTGAAACAGCTAGCAAAATTTCTGCTTACATACTCAAAAACAATTATAGCGGTCATTGGTATAGCGGCATTGGCTGCGCTCTATCCTGCCCTGCAGATCCGTACTGACTTTAATCTCGAAAACTTCTTCCCCAAGGATGATCCGACCATCAATGATTATGAATACCTGGAGAAGGAGTTTGGGCGCGATGATAATGTCATCATGGTTGGCTTTCGCAGTGATAAGCTGTTTTCACAAAACGTCCTGAATGACCTCAAGATCATTGTAGATTCCGCCAAAACCATCCCTAACATTTCGGAGGTGCGCAGCCTGTTCTCCGCTACTCAGATTCAGAACACGAACCAAAAACTAACTTTTGAACCCTACCTTGAATCGGATTCAATTACATCAGCAGGCCTAACCAGTATCAGACAGAACATTACCAGCGATCCCTTTGCTGAAGGATATCTCTTGAACAAGGAGGCTACGGTCACTGCTTTCTATCTTGAAATTGCCCAAGGAGAAAACAATTTCACCTCACGCAAAGAGATCTTACGGCATTTACAAAATATTCTCGAACCCTACCAAGCAACCTACGACTTCAAAATCTCGGGCATTCCCTACTATCGCAACCAGTATGTGCAATACCTAAATGAGGAAATGGTTTTCTATGTCATCATCTCTTCGATCCTGGTCATTCTTTTGCTTTGGGGATTGTACCGAAGCTTTACGGGCATATTTTTCCCTATTCTTATCGTCTGGCTCACGATCCTGCTTACGCTGGCTGTGATGCAACTGACCGGCGGTTACTTTGAAGTCATGACCAGTACATTGGCGCCCATTTTGTTATGTGTAGGTATTGCCGATTCCATCCACATGATCTCAAAATATGATGATGCTCGTTCGCAGGGGTTAGACCGTCCTAACTCAATTAGCGAAATGGTCACTACGCTCGGCAGTGCCACCTTTTTAACTAGTATTACAACAGCCATCGGCTTTGGCACGCTTGTGACCAGCGAGATTGTTCCAATGAAGCGATTTGGGGTATACACTGCAGCAGGAGTAATGATCGCCTTTGGCGTTACCATCTTTTTGCTGCCGAGCCTGCTTTCTACAATGAACATAAAGCGGGTCTTCAAGGACAAAAGCGCAGTCATATTCCAGTCACTACAAAAAGTCCTCGTAACAGTAAGCCGTTTCAATCGCAATCATTACAAGACAATTACTATAGGCTCGCTTGTTTTTACCCTTCTGGCCGGCGGTGGACTTTATTTCCTCAAAGTAAACGGTAAAGTTTTCGACGAACTTAGCGATGAAACCGAACCCATCCAGCATGCCCAATTCTTTTCTGATAACTTAACGCCGCCCTATCCTATTGAGTTTATTATTGATACAGGAAAAGAAAACGGGATATCAAATCCTGATTTTGTCAAGCAATTGGAAAAATTTACGGAATACCTGCAGTCCAAACCCGAAGTTGCGCGTGTGGTTTCATTTAATACACTTATGAAAGAGATGCACAAAACAATGGCCCCGGAACAGGCTTCGCAAAACGTACTGCCCGATAGCGAGCCACTACTGTCTCAGTACTTGCTGTTGTTTGAAATGAACAGTGATGAAGCACTACAACGAGTAACGGATTTTTCCTATCAAAAAGTGAGAGTCTCAACACAGGTTTATGATATAGGCTCATACCGTGTAAATAAGCTGCGATCTGATTTTCAGCAATACCTGACTGAGCATTTTCCTGATGCCGAAATTACTACTACTGGATCAACGATCCTGAGTGCCAGCCTCAACAGCAAAATTGTAAACTCGCTCTTCAAAAGCATCGGCTTGGCTTTCATATTGATTTCTATCGTGATGGCCTTCTTGTTCAAAAATGTGCGAATGGTCTTTATCTCACTGATCCCCAATGTTTTACCGTTAATTATAACGGCTGGAATCATGGGTTATACCGGCATCGATATCAAATCTTCTACAGCCGTCATTTTCAGTATCGCATTTGGCATCGCCGTTGACGACTCCATCCACTTTATGGCCCGGCTGCGCATAGAAATGAAACGTGGAAAATCGCTGTTGGAAGCGCTACCTCATACCACCCAGATGACCGGCAGGGCCATTCTCATTACCAGCCTTATTTTACTAGCAGGATTTGGAAGCTTGCTAACCTCTGTATTTACATCAACAGTGTATATGGGGCTTTTGGTGGGAATAACTATTTTCGCTGCTGTGTTGGCCGACCTCTTCCTACTCCCATCGCTTTTTTACTGGGTCCGTCCCCGCATTACCTTCGGGAAAAATGCTGCTGAACACACTGCCAAATTCGTTCATGAACCTGATCCTGAGGCTGAGTTGCATCGACCGTAATGATCCGGTCCTCCTGTTCGGCAATACGATTAAATCCCTTAACAACTTTTTCAAAAAAGGGATCGCCAGCCTGTTCCATGCGGTCTTTCTCATCAGCCATTCGACTTTTGGCCTCTTGGAGGGGAATCTTCATATAGATAGTTAGATCCGGTTCACGCTTGTGACTTGCAACACCGTTCATCTTCTCAATTTCTTCGTGGGATACCGATTCGCGGCCATATCCCTGGTAGGCCGTGGTAGAATCATAGAAACGATCAAGGATAACTACAGCTCCCTCTTCGAGGCTGGGCAACACATTTTCGGCCATGAGTTGCGAACGGGCCGCTGAAAACAGCAACAACTCTGTAACAGGATCAATTTCATAATCCGGGTTGAGTAACATCTCCCGTATTTTTTCTGATACCAGTGGCCCACCGGGATCACGGAACTCTTTAACCAACGCCCCCTCCTTCTCAAGGCGCTCTTTTAACCTTTTGATCTGCGTTGATTTTCCGCTTCCGTCGATTCCTTCAAAAGTTATAAACACATCTTCTCTTTTCGTTAATAATCAACGTTGTCGTGGAATATACCAATCATACGCCTCCCAACGAATTACGAAATAAGAAACTGAATACCTCAAAGTTTCACGAAGCAAACTTTGAGGTTCTTAATGGAGTCGAAATGTAATAATCCTCCTGATTAATAAAACTTACCTCAAAAAAACGCCCGTTTAAATGAGCCTTTAGTTTTAAAAGTTAAAATCGTCCATCATTTCGGGAGGTTCTTTATCCAAGACTAAGGCTAGGGCTATATAAATAATAACCGGAGATCCCCAGCCCACTAAAGTTGTAACAACAAATAATAACCGAACTACGGTTGAGCTGATACCAAAATATTTTGCCAGTCCACCACAAACCCCGGCCCATTTTTTGTCGGTCCGTGACTTGTGCAGTTTCTTTGACTGCTTAAAAGCATAATTGTCGAAATCAAACGTCCCAGACGCACTTTTACTTTTCGATTTCCCTTTACTCTTGGATCCCAGATCGTTGTTCAGCGTATAATCATCTTCCTCAGAAGTTGTTTTACTGTCAAAATCAACTTCATAGTCAAAGTTGTAGCTGCGGGAACTGCTCTTCTTCTTTTTCTGCTGTTTCTTTTTCTTGCGATCTCCAACGAAAAAGCCAAATCCCACCAATGTAACCAATACCCCTCCAATTAAGGGCAAGGCATCAATAAGTCCAGATAAATCGGGGCCTAATCCCAAACCAATAGTCTGGATGATAAAAATCATGCCCACAAAAAACATCGCGATGCCCGCGATGGTTGCAAAATTCCAGATATTGTTGTTTGCTTTTCTCTCATCCTCAAGAAACTCGTTCATGGTGGTACGAAGTTCGTGATCTTCAAACTCCATGAGCGAGTCGAGATTATGTTGTCCTGTATGTTGTCTTGTTCTGTCAGCCATAGTTCTATGCCCAAAGTTTTTGTGAACAACCTGCAATACGTCTATAAATGCTGATTGTTACGCCAAATATAGCAATTTATTATTGATGAATAATCCGCTCTTCGGTAATTATTTTATCCATTGGCACATCAAAATCTTCTGTCGGCAGTTCATCCACCACATTGCATTCAAAAATTAATCCAATCTTGGGACAATCTACCTGGCTCAGAAAACGATCATAAAACCCTTCGCCGTACCCAATACGATTGCACGCTTCATCGGCCGCAACCATTGGCACGATCACCAGATCGAATTCTTCAAGAGGTATCTCGGTGCCGCCAGTGGGTTCCAGTACCCCCCATCGGTTCGACTCAAGATCCTGGTACGACCTTAGCTGAACATGTGTGAGCGTGCCGGCTTCCATGTCCGTTATAGGCACTACTACCTCTTTGCCCTTCGAAAGCATCTCTTTAATGAGCTCACGCGTCTCCACCTCGCGGCGTTTGTTGATAGATACATAGCAATGGATAGTTCGGGCATCCCGGTATTCAACCTGCTCCTTTAATTGCTCAATAATATCAGCCGAAGCGCCATAGTATTCGGGTTCGGAAATAGACTTGCGGCGCTCGAGCAATTTGTTGCGAATCTTCTCTTTATGCTGATGTGAATCCACGACTATAAATAGACGAGTTTATGGTGGTCAAATTGTTCTTCGGAATCCAGTGAATCCAAAAGGCGATCCCAAATGTCGATGCCATATTTATTCATGAAGAATATGGCAGCTATGGTACGTTCCTGCAGATCATCATCCGGAAACAAATTAGATTTAATTCGGCGAATACGTTTTAGCTGGATTTCATCCTGCTTCTTAACCGATCGATACACCTTGCCTTTGAGCTTTTCAAGTTCACCGAAATAGCGCGATGTCGTCTTCTCCACGGCTCCCTCCAAGGTAGAATCGATACCAGAAATCGTATCTTTCCTGGAATCTACAAGTTCTTCGATATCCTGCTTCCAATTTTCAAACAGCACTTCCAGGTCGTGCTGTTCAGTGCGATCCACATAATCCGATTCAAGATCCTCGATGCGGTTATCATACTCGTAAAATTCGAATGGTAGTTCTCCGATGATGCGATCAATAGCGGGCTCAATCAAGGTGGCACTAAGGCGGGGAAATATTATGGGCATCTCTAGGTTAAAACACGAATAAAGTCCCTTCATCTGCCCAAAATAGGCTGTCTCTCCCGGCCCAGCCACATATCCCAGTGTAGGAAGCAAGGCATCCTGCAAAATGGGACGCAAAAATACATTGGGAGAAAATTTCTCGGGCTGCTCTTCAATTTCTGTAACAAGTTGATTGGTATCCCACTCCTCACTTTGTTCAGCATGCCAACCACTACCATTACGGCTGATCTTCGTCCGGCCCGCTTTGTCATCAAGGTAAAAAAGGTTTGAATCGTAAAGTGTCACTTGCTGATGATACTGTTCAGTCAACCGGCTGGTCTGCTCTTCGAGCGTTTGACGAACTTTATCAGCATCTGCAATCGACTGTTTCAGCAAATTACTGGTCAAATTTTTTACCTGCGGATGATTGCTTCCGGCCAATACCAATCCATGCTTGGAAAACAAGCTACTAATTAATTGGCCAAAACCTTCGAAAAAAGTACTTCCAGGCTGAAAAGCCTCATCCAGCAGCTCCCAGAGCTCATCAGAAAAGTCGGTATCGTAGAGTAATTCACGGAGCTTATCCCGCATTTCGTTAAGTTGCTCTGGAATCGTCATCTCTGCAACGGTGGGATGCGACTCCTCGACCGATGGCAGTTCGACATGTGCGACTTCATCATTGTCCAGCACATTTAGCCCACGAATCTCATCATAATCATGATCTTCATCCGCCAGCCAAAATACCGGGATCACGGGCCGGTTAAACTTCTGCTCCAACCTGTGCGCTAAGTGGATAGTACTAATGGTTTTAAGAATAGTATAGAGTGGTCCGCCGTAAATACCGAGTTGCTGTCCCGTAACAATCGCAAGGGCGTTATCGTCCCGGAGTCTTTCCAGATTGTCGAGGGCAGCCTGATGGACATCGAACTGCCTGTTCAAGGAGGTGAGAACTTCAACCGTTTTCTGACGATCTCCAGCAAACTGGTAGTTATCTATTTTATCGGCTATTGCTTCTTCGTCGAAGGGATTTACAGCATAAAACTCTTGTAACTGCCGAAAGTCATTAATATAAGTTTTGAATAATTTTGAGAACGGAAGGTGCTCAAAGGAATAATTGGAAACTTGCAATGCTTAGCCTTTTAGCTTTTGGATTTCATCACGCAGACGGGCTGCTTTTTCATAGTTCTCAGTATCAATAGCCGTTTGTAACTCACTCTCCAACTTTTCGAGCTTAGTCATCTCTTTAGTTTGCTGTTGGCTTTGGGATGTGGTAGCCAATTCATCGCCTTCTTCCCCTTCCGAAATAATGCCAGCTTCTTCAAGGATTTCTCCCGCCACGTATATCGAGGCATTGAACCGTACGGCTAGTGCTATAGCATCACTGGGACGCGCATCCTGTTCCAACTTCTGACCATTATCTTCGTAAATAATTTTGGCGAAAAAGGTGCCCTCACTCAAATCGTTAATAAACACCTGGTTCACATTGGCCCCAAAGTTTTGAATCATATTCTTTAACAAATCGTGCGTCATGGGCCGGGGCGGCTTTATATGTTCAAGCTCAAGTGCAATAGCCTGTGCCTCAAATGTTCCTATTATAATGGGAAGACGCCGGTTCCCTTCAACTTCATTAAGTATTAAAGCATAAGCTCCGCCGCTACTTGGACTGGTTGACAGCCCTAATATGTCCATCTTGATCTTATCCAATGGTGTGTGGTTGCTTTTGAGTAATAATTGAAATTCAGATTTTAAATTTACTGATTTTTAAGGTACCCGTAAACTTTCAACCTTACCTTAATAAACGGATTTTTCGGTGTAAATGTTTAGAAAATGAACAGGAATTAATATCTGCTTATTATGGAAGATCAAATTGGTTCTCCCGCTATCAAATCTGTTGAATGGGGAGAAGTTGTAACCGATGATGGCAACACTTATAAAGATGCCAAACTCTTTCCCGGCGGATCGCGAGCTTGGGACTGGAACGAAACCGGAACCCACCACGCTCCTGGCATCCAGCCTGCTGATGTGAATGAGCTGCTGGAACACGGTGCCGAAGCAGTCGTTCTTTCGCAGGGTTTTCACGAACGGCTACAGGTAAAAGATGAAACCAAAGAAATGCTGCGCGACAAGGGTATTGATTTTTTTATCCTGGAAACCGGTAAAGCAGCAGAAAAATATAATCAGCTCTGTAGCAATAAGCGTGCCGCTGCTCTCATTCATTCTACTTGTTGATAAGAGATGATCAGTTCAGAAAGGTCATTTCCCATAATTGTTATTAGTGGTATTGATACCTTGGTTTAGCGAATCACCCTCTTTTAAAACGCTAAATATAATTACGTTTTGGGAAAGAATATTAAGCCCTGTGCAACTAAGAATTAAGATTCGGGCCTCCAACCTGATAACACTGAGTTTAAACTCAGTTTAAATAAGAAAGGGTACTCAATTTTATGTGTTTTCAGTCGCAGAAATACTATATTCCTTGCCTTAATTTCATTGACATTACGAGCCATTGCCCCTAATTTCCGACTGATCAAAATAACTGAATTAACGCGATGCTTTCGAACTATTTACCAATTGTAATTTTAGCCGGCGTTGCCATAGTCTTGGCAATTTTGTTGATGACCCTGTCCCGTATACTGGGACCATACCGGCCCAACAAAAACAAGCTTGAACCGTACGAAAGCGGAATGGATCCGGTTGGGGATGCTGCCGACCGCTATTCGATCAGCTTTTATCTGGTAGCTATTGCATTTATCGTTTTTGACCTCGAAGTCGTCTTTATTTATCCCTGGGCGGTCAGCTATTTGGATTATGGAGCTGGAACACTTGTTTCGATGACCCTGTTTATTCTGGAATTATTTGTTGGGTTAATATATTTGGTCAAGAAAGGCACGCTCGACTGGGATCTAAAACAAGGAATGTTTAACTAACTTAACTTAGCCTATAGCTTTATGGGTATAGAAAATTCACTCGGTGACGGTTTTCTCACCACAAAAATTGATGCGCTTACAAATTGGGCTCGCTCAAATGCCGCCTGGCCAATGCCAATGGGATTGGCCTGCTGTGCTATCGAGATGATGGCTTTTGCCGGCCCAAAGTATGATGCTGCGCGGTTTGGGTCAGAAGTTATGCGCTTTTCTCCCCGCCAGAGCGATGTAATGATCGTCGCCGGCTGGGTTAACTATAAAATGTCGCATGCCATCCGCCGGATTTGGGATCAAATGCCAGATCCCAAGTGGTGCATCGCCATGGGCGCTTGTGCTTCTACTGGCGGCATGCACCGTTGTTATGGTGTGGTACAGGGATGCGACAACTTTCTTCCCGTTGATGCCTACATCTCGGGATGCCCTCCGCGACCTGATGCTCTGCTACACGCTCTTATGAAGATTCAGGACAAAATTCGCACTGAACACTCCGTAACGCTCGATACCTAATATGGATTTGGAACTATCTGAAACGTTACAACAAACAGTTGATAAGCTGTCTGAGAACTTTCCGGATGGCTTTATCGGCGTTTACCAATCAACCGGCGACACTTTCGTTCAAATTGAAGGTGACAGCATTGTTGAAGTATGCAAGTACCTTAAGAATCAACTGCATTATATCTATTTGAACGACATTTTTGGAATCGACCGCTTTACTTCTGAAGGACGTTTTGAAGTGGCATACCACTTGATATCACTGCGGGAACGTGAACGGTTGTTTCTCAAAGTACGACTTCCAGAACAAGACCCCGTATTGGAATCTGTTACAGATATCTGGAAATCGGCTAGCTGGATGGAGCGAGAAGTGTATGATATGTTCGGCGTTACGTTTACGAACCATCCTGACTTCCGCCGTATCTTTATGCCGGAAGATTATGAGTATTTCCCAATGCGCAAAGAATTTCCACTGTTGGGCATTCCCGGTTCAATTGAACTGCCAAGCTCAACACCCGACACCGAGTAGTTTACACTATGGAAAAGAAACATCTTACAAAACAAGTAGATCCTAAATTTTTCAAAGAGCACCAGGAAAAGCTTTATCAGGCTTTGGAGGATAAGCATACCACCATCGAGATGATGGATCAGGAAGATCCTCTTAATTCCAAGATGGTGCTTAATATGGGTCCGCAGCACCCAGCTACACATGGGGTGTTACGGCTTGTTCTTCAACTGAATGGTGAGCTAATTGAAAAAGCTAAGCTCGACATTGGCTACCTTCACCGCGGTGTTGAAAAAATTGCGGAAAATAAGACGTATCAGGAGTTCATGCCCTACACCGATCGCATGGACTACCTCTCTCCTTATAGCAACAACGTGGCACTATGTACCGCAGTTGAGAAAATTGCCAATGTCGAAGTACCGGAGCGTGCTCATTATATTCGTATGATTGGCTGCGAACTAGCACGAATTTCTTCGCATCTACTCTGGCTTGGTACCATGATTATGGACGCCGGAGCTGTTTCGTTCTTCATCTGGACGTTCCGAGAGCGTGAGAAACTGTACGATATTTTTGATAATATTGGCGGACATCGATTCACGATCTCGCATGCCCGCATTGGTGGTGTAGCGAACGATCTTACCGATGACGCTTTGAGAATGATCAAAGAGTTTGTGAACGATTTTCCACAGGAACTCAAAGATTTTCATGGTCTGCTCGACCGAAACCGTATTTTCTTCGATCGCAACCGGGAAGTAGGTAAATTGACTCCTGAACGTGCGCTCGAAATTGGTGCTACTGGTCCCACCCTTCGCGCCTCTGGATATGCGTATGACATTCGTGACTTTGCACCTTACGCACGTTATGACGAGGTCGATTTTGAAATCCCGACACGTCTTGAAGGTGATAATCTGGCGCGCTACTATGTACGGATGGAGGAGATGCAAGAAAGTATCCGTATCATTGAACAATGCCTGGACAAGCTTCCAAAAGGACCGGTTCGGACCAATAATGCTAAGCAGGCCTATCCTTCCAAAGACGAAGTGTACTATTCTATGGAAGGCATGATTCACGACTTTATGATGACCGACACTGGAATTTGCCCACCTGAGGGTGCCGAAAGCTATCACGCTGTTGAAGGGCCCAAAGGCGAACTAGGATATTACATTCAAAGCGATGGCACGGGCCATCCCTGGCGACTTAAAATCAATTCTCCTTCCTTTAAAAACTTGCAAGCGCTTGAAGATATGCTGGATGGAGAGATGGTCGCCGACACTGTTGTAATTATTGGTGGCGTTGACCCAGTAATGGGTGAAGCAGATAAATAGAAAATTAGTAGTGAGTCATGAGTATTGTGCAAAACCTCTAATCTCAGGCTCTAAACGTAAGATGAAAGATTAATGGCTGAACTGTCATTCACAGAAGAAGAACTCGAAGAAATTGAAAAGATCAAGGCCAAGTTTCCCACGGCCAAGGCAGCTACACTGCAGGTTCTGTGGATAGCACAGCGTAAATACGGTCATGTAGAACCGGACGTGCAGAAACTTGTTGCTGAAACGCTCGACCTGCCGGCATCACACGTGCACGGCGTAGCCAGCTTCTACACCCAATATTATAAAGAGGAACAAGGCAAGTTTGTGCTCGATGTCTGCACCTGCCTCAGTTGTCAGCTTTGCGGTGGATATGAAATTTTACATCACCTCGAAGATAAGCTTGGGATTAAGGCCGGTGAAACTACCGATGACGGTATGTTTAGCATTCAGGAAGTTGAATGCCTCGGAGCTTGTGGATATGCTCCCATGCTGCAGGTAACCAATGGAGTTTATGTCAACAATTTGACGAAAGAAAAGGTCGATACACTTATTGAGAATCTAAAAAACGGCAAGAAGCCTGAGTTTGAATCGATGGCAATGCCGGAACTGGAAAAACGAAATCAAGCTGCCGCAGAATAATGGCTAACGATTGGAAATCATTTGAACCGCTGCTCATCCCCGACATCCCCAATCTGCAAGATATTGAGGTGTATGAGGAGAATGGCGGCTATGACGCACTACGTAAAATCTTAGATGATCAGGATACCTGGTCGCGAAAAAGTGTAGTTAATGAGGTAAAACAGGCCAATATTCGAGGCCGCGGCGGTGCCGGATTTAACGCCGGACTCAAATGGAGCTTTATGCCCGAACCCGATGGCGGCCCTCGCTATCTTGCAGCCAACGGCGATGAATCTGAGCCCGGCACGTTCAAGGATCGCAAGATTTTTGAGTATAACCCTCACTTATTTATAGAGGGGGCACTGATTGCCTCTTACGCTATGGCTGTAGATACAATTTATGTCTATATCCGGGGTGAATATATCTCTTGGGTTGAGATGTTTGAAGAAGCTGTACAAGATGCCTACGACAAGGGTTATCTCGGCGACAATATTCTTGACACAGATATTAGTATCGACATGGAAATCACCTATGGTGCCGGTGCTTACATCTGTGGCGAAGAAACCGCCATGCTAGAATCGCTCGAAGGCAAACGCGGTTATCCACGTGTGAAACCTCCCTTCCCTGCTCAAAAGGGACTCTGGGGACGGCCAACAACGATTAACAATATTGAAACGCTGGCCAATGTTCCCCTGGTAATCAACAATGGCGCCGACTGGTATGGCGATATTGGATCTGAAGAACATCCCGGACCGGTACTCTATGGAATTTCAGGACATGTAAATCGTCCAGGTGTATATGAATATCCCACGGGCGTTCCGGTAATGGATCTTATCAATGATGTTGCCGGTGGTATACGCGGCGGCAAGGATCTCAAAGCCGTAATTCCCGGTGGATCTTCAACTCCACCACTCCGCGCCGATCAGCTCGAGGGCGTCACCATGAATTCAGACTCTCTCAAAGACGCAGGATCTATGATGGGTACGGCGGGATTGGTGGTAATGGACGAAGATACCGACATGGTGGAAGTACTGTGGCGAATTGCCCACTTCTACCATCACGAATCTTGTGGACAGTGCACGCCTTGCCGCGATGGCACGGGTTGGCTCGAAAAGATTTTGATTAAGATTAAAAACGGTGAAGGTGAAATGAAAGACTTAGACCTGTTACTGGATCTGGGTAACCAAATTGAGGGACGTACCATTTGTGCCCTTGCTGATGCTGCCGTTTGGCCGGTGCGTCACACCATCAACCGTTTCAGAGACGAATTTGAAGCTAAAGTAAAGAAATCAGTTCACGCTGTTGCGTGATTTGTTATTCGTTGAACGTTATTAGTTAGTCGGAAACACCAAATAGCTAATAACCAATAACAAATAACTTTTTTAACCAAGACAACCGATGCCTGAAGTATTTATAGACGGTAAACGTTACGAATATGACGAAGAACAGGACGAGATGCTGCTCCAGTTTATCCTGGATCAGGGGTTAGAAGTCCCATTCTTCTGCTACCACCCTTCCATGTCAATCCCGGCCAACTGCCGACAGTGCATGGTTAAGGTAGGTACACCGGTCAAAGATCAAGAGACCGGTGAATATGAGCTCGATGAGGACGGCGAACGTAAAATTCGCTGGTTCCCTAAACCACAGACCTCCTGCTCTACTAAATTGCAGGATGGCATGGTCGTGCACACTCAAGAGACTTCGGAAAAAATTGAACGCGTTCAAAAAGATAATCTGGAATTCATACTAGCGAATCACCCGCTGGATTGCCCCATTTGTGATCAGGCCGGTGAATGTCCTCTCCAGATTCAAACCTATAAATACGGACCAGAAGGCAGTCGCTTCGAAGTCAAGAAAGTACACAAGCCTAAGCGCGTTCAGCTTGGGCCCCGCGTCACAATGGATGCTGAGCGCTGCATCAACTGTACGCGGTGCGTGCGTTTTACTGAAGAAATTAGTGAGACTAATCAGCTTACCATTGTTTCCCGTGGCGACAAGAACTATCCTATGACCGCGCCGGGCGAAGAGTTTGACGATCCCTATTCACTGAACACCGTGGACATCTGCCCGGTTGGTGCCCTTACCTCTACTGATTTCCGTTTTAAGGCCCGCGTTTGGGAAATGAATCAGACCCCAAGTATCGATATCACCAACGGCAAAGGTTGTAACGTGGATCTATGGACCCGCGATAATGAAGTACTTCGCATCACGCCGCGCGAAAATCCGGATGTGAATGACCACTGGATGCCGGATGCCGGTCGATATGCATATGAGAAATTTAACAATAACCGTATGGACCGTCCGTCGATCACGTTGGATGGCGACAATCAGTCCAATACTTCCTGGAATAATGCGATCGAAACGTTTGCGGAGGTGCTGGAAGCACATGATTCTGAAGACATTGCTATTATTGGAAGTCCGCATGCTTCGGTTGAAGAAAATTATGCCTTCAACAAGTTTTTCAATCTGATGGGCGTTGCTAACGCCAAATTCACTCCACACGTAATTCCGGGATCCGGCGATGGATTTTTGATTACGGATGACCAAGCACCAAATACTAACGGATGTCGCGTTATCAATCTCGATGAAGCCGATGAGGCCGGCATTCAATCAGTAGTACAAGGTGCCAAAGTTGTAATTATCCTTTCCGATGATTTGGTGGGACGAGAAGTACTTTCAACAGATGATCTCAACGGCTGCTACACTATTTCTCTGGCAACCAATTACTCCGATACCACCAAATCTTCGGATTTGGTTATCCCCATAACCTGCGTTGCAGAGCATGCCGCCAGTTATGTTAATGTTGATGGTCGCATTCAGCGCTCCTTCCCCGCCAAAGAGACGAAATATACTAATCGTCGCCTAAATCTGGAGATGTCAGAAGGTCGTCTGGATCGGTTCGGAACTAATTTTGATAACTGGGTAAGCGAAGAAAATAAGGTGGATTGCCTGCCGGTTTGGGATTTTCTCAACAAACTCGGCGATCGCCTCGGTCTTGATTTCAATTACGATCATTCGCGCGCGATTTTTTCAGATCTTTCTAGTCAATTTGAGACACTTGAAGAGGTCTCCTACGAACGCATGGACGAAGAACAAGGCGTCCAGCTCCCGATCAAACAAAAAGAAGTAAAAGCTTAATAACCATTAAATGGAGCCCGTAACAACTACCTCATATATCGTTTTAGGAACCGCGCTGTTTATGCTGCTCAACTCTGCGGCCCTTGCCGTGTATGCTGAGCGACGCATTTCAGCATCAATTCAAAACCGGCTTGGGCCAAACCGGGTAGGACCTTTTGGCCTGTTACAACCTATTGCCGACGTCCTTAAACTTCTGCTTAAAGAAGATGTGACTCCTCATCGCGGGTTTCGAACCATTCACGCTATTGCTCCAATGATTCCGGTAGCCACTGCCCTGATGACGGTTGCCGTCATTCCGTTCGGCGATGGTTTGTATGCCACTGATATCAATGCCGGTGTACTCTATTTGCTCGCGGTCAACTCACTGGGCGTTTATGGAGTTACTCTTGGTGGATGGGCTTCGAACAGTAAGTACTCACTTCTCGGTGGACTTCGTGCTGCAGCACAAATGATTAGCTACGAACTACCGATGGGTATGGCTGTAGCCTCTTGTATTTTATTTTCGGGATCCCTGAGTATGATAGATGTCGTTAATTCTCAGGAAGTCTGGTGGAATATTATCCGTAATCCGATTGCAGCTGTCATTTTTGTAGTTGCCGCTTTTGCCGAAGCTAATCGAACCCCATTCGACTTAGTTGAAGCCGAGCAGGAGCTCGTCGGTGGGTTCCATACCGAGTACAGTTCTATGAAGTTCGGGATGTTTTTTCTGGCCGAATATATGCACGTAATGATTGGCAGCATGCTTATTACGACCTTCTTTTTCGGAGGATATCATCTGCCTTTTGCCGGTTGGTACGCCTCAATATTGCCTGAAGCAGGCACCACAGCAAAAGCCATCTTAGATGTTTCTGTATTTACACTTAAGACTTTATTATGGGCCTTCGTTTTCATTTGGGTACGCTGGACCATTCCCCGATTTAAGTATAACCAAGTAATGAAACTGGGATGGAAACGAATGCTGCCCATCAGCATATTTAATTTCCTTGGGCTGGCCATCATTGTCTATGGCTGGCACCATTACTTGGGATAGATCCAAATACTGAGCCCTACTCCATAACTTATTTCTTAGGGAAGAAAGCCAACCGGTTTTCTTCCCTTTTTATTTATACCGGTAGTATTGGCAATCAACATTGACGGATGCCTTATATTACACAAATCCTGCGTAGATAAGAATTACTACTATCCCTCTTTTATTTATACAAGACAGACTTTTGGGGCTTGCTGGATAAATAGTAGTCTTTATACCAATCAATAAAATTCTTGATACCCTCCTGGATGCTAACCTCTGGCTTGAAATCGATATATTCAAAAAGATCATCGACATTAGCCCACGTCTTGGGTACATCTCCCGGTTGCATAGCCAACATCTTTTTCTTGGCCGTAATATCTAACTGATTTTCAATTTCGCCGATAAAATCCATCAATTTTACCGGGCTACTGTTGCCAATATTAAATAAACGGTAAGGAGCGAAACTCGTAGAAGGATCGGGGGTTTTACCATCCCAATTGGGATTAGAGGCAGGAGGTTTAGAGAGGAGTCGATAAATTCCTTCGACAATATCATCAATGTAGGTAAAATCACGTTCCATTTTACCGTGATTAAATACATTTATCGGCTCACCATTTAACATAGCTTTTGCAAACAAGAATAACGCCATATCCGGCCGTCCCCAGGGTCCATACACAGTAAAAAAGCGCAACCCCGTTGTTGGGATACTGAACAAATTCGAATAGGTGTGAGCCATCAGCTCGTTCGCCTTTTTACTGGCTGCATACAAGCTCATTGGGTGATCCACATTATCACTGGTAGAAAATGGCATATTGGTATTTGCACCATAAACAGAACTCGATGAGGCATATATCAAGTGTTTTAACGAGTAATGGCGCGCAGCCTCCAACAAATTTAAAAAACCAGTAATATTACTATCAATATAGCGATAGGGATCTTCAAGGCTGTACCGTACGCCTGCCTGGGCAGCCAGATTTACCACAGTTTCCAGCTCCTCATCCATAAATAGTTTATCAATAAGTTCTTTTCGCTGCAGATCGGCCTTAATAAATTTCAGCTTTGCATCCTTTACGCTTTCTACCAGTTTGCCATCTATTATGGCATCTTTATGAATTCCTAACGTTGCTAAACGATCATATTTTAGCTTGGTAGAATAATAGTCATTAATATTATCGAGGCCGAGAACCTGATGCCCCTCTGCAATCAATCGTTTTGTTAAATGAAATCCGATAAAACCCGCGGCACCAGTAACTAGAATTTTCATGCGAAATAAATTTTACGTCTGATATTTGTATAATTTGATGAACAATACCTCAATACTCCTGATTACAACTGTATCTAAAGACTCAAAAAACGTGCCACTCATCACTACTAGCGGATTTAGACGATTTTATGGGCAGGCTCTTAACTATACTGGCTATTGATACTCTTGAATGAGAGTATTTTACTCACTGATTGAGTAAAATTTCACGGGTTACTTAACTTGATTGGGATCTGTTGTAATGCACGATTTATTTTCTTTGATAGCTGTATCTATTTGATATTGGGAGGTCACTACAGCTATTTCTTTTGCTTCTGCATCCTCATAGGCCTTGAATGCATTTCCCAGGGTCCGATTCGAAATTGCAACCAATCTCATACCTTTGGCAGCTCTCTCAAATTGAAGCGCTACTCCCTCCAAAAAAACCTGCTCCAATAGCATCCCAACCCTGATCGGTTTACCTTCTTTTTCAAACTTTCTAAGGCTTTATTAACAACAATCACAATCTTATATCCCCGGAAAGTTTATTACATACTCATGGCTTTTTTTGATTTGTGCTTCATTACCTGATCCGCTATTGTAGTCCCGATTTCGAGTGATGCCGTAGCTGCCGGTGAAGGCGCATTGCAAACGTGAATGCTTCTACCGTGATACCTGATTAAGAAGTCCTCCACCAAGCTTCCGTCAGGGTTTAATGCCTGTGCTCGTACTCCCGACGGTGACAAAACCAAGTCTTCTGCCTGAACATCCGGAATGAGTTTCTGCAAACTTTTAACGAATTGTGCCTTAGATAATGATCTGTGAAGCTCTTTGAATCCCTCTTGCCAGTGTTTAGCAGCAAGTTTCCAAAAACCGGAATAGGTTAATGAATTCCACGCATCCTTGGCATCAAATGAAAATTTAGAATAACCTTCTCTTTTAAGACTAAGTACAGCATTGGGACCGGCATGTATACTTCCATCTATCATACGAGTGAAATGTACTCCGAGAAACGGGAAAGAAGGATTGGGTACCGGGTAAATAAGGTTCTTGACTAAGTAGCGGCGTTCTTCAGTAAGCTCATAATATTCGCCCCTAAATGGAACAATGCGGTGTTGTAAATCTACACCAGCTTCGGATGCAAGAATATCGCTTTGCAAACCGGCACAATTAATAACATAATCACTCTCAAAAGCGGATTTCTTTGTTTCAATATAGCACTTGTTATCGTCTGTTTTAATCGATGTAACCTGCTGATTGAAGAGGAAATCAACATGCTGGCTTTTAAGTAAATCTACCAACACCTCGCAAACTTTCTTGTAACTAACGATACCAGCCTCAGGCACATGTAATGCCGCAATTCCATCAACATAAGGCTCAAACTCGTTTAGCTCTCTTTTGGATATTTTTCGAACCTTGAGCCCATTTTCGACTCCTCTTTGAGCTAATGTATCTAAATACGGTAATTCTGCTCTGTTAGTGGCCACAATTACTTTACCACACTGTTCGTAGGGTACACCATATTTTTGGCAAAAACGTATCATTCTACTGCTGCCTCGCGTTGTGAGGTCTGCTTTTTTACTTCCAGGTTTATAATACACCCCAGAGTGAATTACACCACTGTTTCTGCCAGTTTGATGTTGAGCTGTTTCAGCTTCTTTTTCAAGTATAAGAATGGACGTCTGCGGACTTGCATTTGAAATAGCATATGCAGTGGCCAGACCTACTATTCCTCCCCCGATAATTATAAAATCATGATTTTTCATGAGTCGAATTAATTATATTTTCAAGGATATATTTTAGGCGTACAGCTCTCCCGGCTTGTGCCAACTTTCTGATCCCTTTAATGCTTATTATCGTTTATTTTCATTCAGCATCTGTACCTCACACTAGGTTTCGAGCGCCATTTCTCTAAATTGCATATTCGATTTTACCAAACCCTGATATGTTCCCTCTTGGATAATCCTGCCCTGTTCCATGAAGTAAAGCTTATCGCAATTCTTAACTGTAGTAAGCCTGTGAGCAATCATTATCAGTGTACGTTCCCCTTTTAGCGACTGGATAGCACTTGTAATTTGTCGCTCAGTAATGTTATCCAGAGAAGACGTAGCTTCATCCATTACCAGTACTTTTGGATCATGATAAAGCGCCCTTGCGATCCCTACCCGCTGACGCTGCCCCCCAGATATACGAGTCCCGTGTTCACCAATAACAGTATCAAGCCCATTAGGTAGTCGATCAACCATCGTCTTCAACTGCGCCAGCTTCACAGCCGTCATCACTTTTTCCTCATCTATTTCGGATTCTGGGATCCCAAAAGCAATATTCGCACGCAGCGATTCATCGGCTATATAGATTGATTGCGGTATGTAGCCAATATTTCTTTGCCACGCTGAGAGATGATCTTGGATATTCGTCCCGTCCACCATAATTTCACCTTCATCCGGGTCAAGTAAGCCTAATATCAAATCAACCATTGTTGTTTTGCCGGCTCCCGAAGAACCTACGAATGCCACAGCCTCCCCTCTCGGAATTGTTAAGCTCACCTCTCGCAATGCTTGTTCTTTAGTGTTCGGATAACTGTAACTTACATTCCGGATCTGAATTTCTTGCTTAAGTTCCAGTAATTTTTGACTCTTACGGTCTTTAACAAATCTTTTGTTGTATGCCTCTAAATACTTGAGGTCCTCGTAAATAGGATCAAGCGATACCATGTTATACCGTAACGTTGTATACATGGTAATTATCTGTTGGACAGAGGGCATTAACCGAACCGTGGCCATTGCAAAAAGGGTTAATATTGGAATAATTGCGCTCATTGGTCTTTCCTGCCATACCAGAAGAGCTGCAACTAGTAACATCCCGAAAACAGCTGTTGTCTCAACAACCGGTCGTGGTATTTGTTGAATAAACCGGATGTAGGTTAGCAGTCGGGTGCTTTTGTAAGCCTTGGAACGAAACTTTTCAATGAAGTCCTCTTCCCGATTAAGTATCCGGGCATCCTTAATGCCACCTAACCCTTGATAAACAGCTTTTACCATTTCACCACGCAGTAACTGTTCCTCCTCCCCATACTCCTTCATTTTTTTCTTATTTAGAAGGATAAACGATCCTGCTCCCAGTCCTGACAAGGCGATTACCAACAAGGTTATCACGGGTTCCATAAAAAACAAGAAACCCAAAATTGCCAGGGCCATAACTCCTTCCCTGCAGACTTTTAACAGACTTGTGACTACACTATTAATAAAAACATGTATCTCTTGACCTAAATTTCTATATAGCTCAGCGGTGTTTCTCTGCAGATGATAAATATAAGGAGCATGCATATAGGCACGCATCAAACGGTGACTAATGGTATATCTCCGATTAAGGACAAAGCGAGCTTCATAATAGTTAAATGCAATGATATACAAGCTTTTGAGTATAAAAACGGCCACCAATACCAGTGATCCAAAAATAAGGAGGTCTCTTGCGCTAACGATCCCCAAATAATTAAACAGCGGCTGGAGGAACTCAACACTCATGACCGTTTCGGGATCTGCTACGATAGCTACAAATGCAGGTATCATCCCGATTCCCACTACTTCTAAACTGGCTGCTACCAGCATAGCCAGCAAAAGGACCGCCAATTTTATAGAATCACCATCTGGTAGAACGTAGAATATCTTTTTTAATGTCTGTGGCATTTTTTTACCTATTTAAATGATGTGACAATATCCGCAGCCTGTGGCTGTTTGATATCAATTTCCTCTGAGGTTTTGGATCAACAATATGGAAGTCGCAAGCACACTGACAACAGGCGCAATAACCCCAACGTAATCAGTAAAAGCAGGCTTTCGGGTAACCTGGAGCGTGACGATATCATTGTTTTGAAGTCCGAATTCAAACATTTCTACCGGCTCTGGGTCTTGATACCTATACCTAAATAGTGCAACATCCACTAATTTTCTTCTTGCATCATATCGCGAAACTTTTACCTCAATCTGAGTTTTCGACCAATTAATATCCGAATCACGCCCCCTTAACTCCCGATATCCCAAACTAAATGATATTAGGTCGGGCAAACTGGTTCCAACCGGGATTATATAACGTCCTGAGCTTGTCACATCTCCCCACACATTTACAGAGTCAGCTAGTTGACCGATCTCAGCCACACGGATATACCGGCCGCTAACTTCTCCCGGAAGCTGGGCGTACAACAGTAACGGCGATAAAACGCAAATGGCAATTAATAGGGTAATAGATTTGATTTTGTTGTCCATTGTTATCTCTAATTAATGATGATATAGTTCATATTTTTATTGTCTCACATAAGACTCATAGTTGCCGTACACCGTTTGATAGTATCCAGCATTGTAAGGTTCTTTTTCATGGTCAAAGTCGTTCAAAACAACGCCCGTAACATTAGCTTGAATACGGCCGAGTTCTTCTATCGTTCTAAGCAACATTCCACTGTTTGTCTTTCTATGTCTTACAACAACCAAGGTTGTCTTGGCATACTTCAGCAGTGCGGTGGAATCACTGATAATTCCAAATGGAGGAGTATCCAGAATAATAACATCAAAGACCTCTTCCATCCTTTTCAAAAATTGTTTGAGCATTTTGATATTTCCAATAACCTCAAGACTTTGTGTTTCTTTGCCTGCAGTAATCACTTTTAAATCCTTTAAGTCTGTATTTTGGATGAGCATCAGTGCTTCCTGAAATGTAAGATCGCCGCTCAGGAAATCACTCAGCCCATTATGTGCAGATAATCCAAAATATTGCTGCAGTTTAGGTCGGCGGAAGTCAGCACCTATCAATAGTGTTTTATATCCTTCTTCGGCAAATGCAACCCCCAAGTTTGATACCACCGTTGATTTCCCATCTCCTTTTTCCGGACTTGTGATGATTATCGTTTTAGGTGGAGCAACTCCATTTTGATAAATAATATTATTTTTGAGCCTCCGAAAAGATTCCGAAGCAATACCAGTGGGATCTTGCAAAAGAATCATTTCATCAGGCATTGCGCCTCCCCCCACCGTGAATATTTTTCTATCCTTTTCTTGTATTTTGTTAATTGATGGAATGGCCGAAAACATAAGCTGTGGAAGTCTTGTTTTGAGCATAGAAACACTTCTCACGCTATTATCGGTATACTCTTTAACCAAGATTAAACCTGTAGAAACCAAACCTCCCAACATTATTCCCAAGAGTATCAACATTTTTTTGTTGGGGCTAACAGGGAAATTCGGCTCTTCACCGGGATCTATTATTCGGCCAAATCCAAACTGAGACTCTTTCCAAATTGACATATCCGCATACTTCTTGGATACATTCATATAGAGTTCTTCGTTAATTCTTACATCTCTCTCTAGTTTTGCCAGTTCGATTATACCTTTCGGAAGTGAATCGAATTTCCTGTCCATTTCTTGTTTCTGTTGCATCAGCGCACTTCGTCGGGACGAGAGCTGATTCCGTTCAATCTGTAATTCAATCAGGCGATTCTGGATTTCTGATACCATCTGGGCACTTGCCTGACCATCCATACCCACAAACTCATCGTTTTCGGTAAATAACTGTGCCGAAAGATTCTTAATTTCACCTTTTAAACTTTGAATTTGATCATCCACAAATTTCAAACGCGGTGGCTTGGCCGCCTGCTCCAATACCTTTGGATTTTTGGCAATAATCTGCATTCGCTCTCCCTCAAATCGTGCTAGTTCCTCTTGCAGATTACGAATTCTAGGGCCTACAGCCTCTGAAAATTGTTCCGAGAGTCCCGGCTTAATGCTCTCGAGTCGCCTTTCATAATTATCAATTGTTTCTCCTATGGTCTTTAGATCTATATTAATTCGTTGTAAATCTACTTCAATGGCCGCTCGCTGATTTACCATTTCATTAGCCTGCTCATCAACCTGGACAATACCGGAAGTGTCCATATATCGTCGGAGCATTTCCTCGGAATTTTCGAGCTTTTGTTTAATCTCTTTCATCTCTTTTTCAAGGAAGTCGGCAGTAGAAGCAGCCGCCTGTCGGTTCTGCCGGGTAGAGTTTTCGATATAGATTTCCAACGCCTTATTTACAATTGTTGTTGCCTCCTTAGGAGATGAGCTTAGGTAGCTGATTACAATTACATCAGACTCTTCTGCAGGCCGGGTAAATCCTATACCTTTTCTAATTCTGGAGGCCACAGCTTCTTCTCCAGCTTTATAGGCGGAACCATCTTCTTGATAGGACCATAATACTGGAAATACAGATGGCGAACTCGAATCTTGCTCGGCTATAACTTCCTGTGCTATCTGACGGGAAAATTTGCGCGATTGAAGCACTTGTAATTCATTTTCGAGGGTAGAGCTCGTGCCATATCCCGTAGTCTGTGTGATGATCCTGGAAATATCATCTTCTGATTTATTTCCAGAACTAATTAACATAGTACCACTACTTTCGTAAATGGGGGTCATACTATCTGCATAGAACCAGGCTCCGGCAGCACCTGCAATCAAGAAACACATAATAAGCCATTTATATCTGAGAAGAATAGAAATTATTCTCTCTGGACTTAGCTTACTTTTATCAGTATTCGCTTCTCCAAAAGGATAGTCGTTAGGTATAAACTGAAAGTCGTTTTGTCCATTTTGGATACTGTTGTTGTTACCTTTTTGAAGTGAATTTGACATTAGATTAACCTTATAGTTGTTTTGTGAATCGCAATGTTTGCTTAAGCTTTTGTTTTAACATTTAGCTTATTATCCGACCTTTTTATCGTCGGTTCGTCGGTTGTCGGAGACGAACCTTCTACTTTCTTACTTTCCTTATAGGTGTAGGTAGGAACAATAACTTTCAAGAGACTCCTGAACGAATCCATGTTTCCATTTTTTGACAGTTCAAATAGCCGTGAAATGTGAACTTCTAGTTCATCGGTGGTCATTTTTCGGCAACAAATAGCTTTAAAAATTTCTTCATGCTCGGTTTTAAGTATCCCCTCTTCTGCATTTAAAAGCTCTTCAAAAAGTTTTTCACCAGGACGCATCCCCGTAATTTCAATTTGAATATCCCGGTACGGCTCCAAATTGTGCAATCGAATCAGATCTTTTGCCATATCTAATATCTTGACTGGATCTCCCATATCGAGTACAAAAACTTCTCCCCCTTCGCCCATTGAACTGGCCTGCATAACCAGCAGAACTGCTTCAGGAATCGTCATAAAGTAACGTTTCATCTCAGGATCAGTTATGGTAACTGGACCTCCATTTTTAATTTGATCGATAAAGAGTGGAACGACCGACCCTCTGGATCCCAACACATTACCAAACCGCACAGATATAAACCTAGTCTCATAAATCCCATTGTAGGCCATGCAGATTTCTTCGGCTATTCTCTTGGTAGCTCCCATTACATTTGCCGGATTTACTGCTTTATCAGTAGAAATCATAACAAACTTCTTCACATTGTGCTTACAGGCAAGCAAAGCCATAGTTCGAGTTCCGCCAACATTCACTTTTATCGCCTCTTCGGGAAAGTTTTCCATCATGGGAACATGCTTATAAGCTGCCGCATGGAAAATTATATCCGGCTTAACGCTCCGTAAGATTTGATCCATTTTTTTCTCATCGATAATACTGGCTACACAAGGAATAACCTCAGTTTCGGATCCCTTAAATTCATTTTCAATGTGGAACAAGTCGGTCTCATCAATGTCAAGAGCAATTAACTTTGCAGGTTTCAGGCTTGCACACTGCCGCACCAATTCACTTCCTATTGATCCCCCGCCCCCTGTAACCATCACAATTTTCCCATTAATGCTAGCTTTGATCGAATCCATGTCAATCCTTACGGGCTTTCTGCCTAAAATATCTTCGATACTAACGTCGCGAATATTCCTTACTCCTACCGGGTCATCCGTCAAAGAATGAAATGAAGGTAGTATCTTGATATCCATTTCCGGCCGTATTGCCTTTACCTCATCGATAATTCCTTTTAACTCACTTTTGGGAAATTCTGGAAATGCTACAATAAGCTGGTCAACAGGATGGATCTTGATATAATCAATCATCTTCTGTTTGCCCCCTAAGATTTGAACCCCGTGCAAGCGAAGTCCCGGCATCGCTCGATCATCAAAGATGGCATGAACCGTTAAATTCCAACGGTTTTTTGTTAGAATATCTCGGAGGATTTGCTCTCCTTCGCTTTCACCCCCGAAAATAATCGCGTGTTTTTTTTTCTCTCGGGATGGAACCAAGCCCTGATACATTCTTTTACTTATTCGGAATCCCCCCACAAATAAGACGCCATTAATTAAAAAAAGCGCGGTATAAGCACCTTCATAATTCCCCACCTGGAAAAAGAACTGTGCTATCCCCAGTGAAAATGCTCCCCCTACCACAATGGCTAATATAATTCTAACCAAATCGCTTAAGCTGGTATATCGCCAGCTTACCAAATACATTCTGAAGAATGCTAATCCCAAAAGTACCGAAGCAGTTATAATTAGAATATGATCAACGGGAAATGGTTTTTGTGCAGAAGTAAAAGGATAAAGAATAAGGTATGCCACTACTGCGGATAAAAATAGAGCTGATATATCTCCGATTATAAAAAACACAGCTCTTGTAAACTTGTTTACATACTTATTCCCAGTGCTATATGATTGAGTTACCATTAGAGTCCCTCATATTTTTGATTCTCTACGATGTCATGTTATTCATTTATTATCTAAACAATAGTTGTGCCAGTTCTTCAAAATCACTAAAACAATTTCTTTTATTACGATGAAAACGAATCCAAGGGCTGAAAGCATCAATTGATTACTATTTTTCTATTTCTGAAAAAAAAGAAAACAGGTCTTCAAGTAGATCGTGTTACTTTTATTCAGCTGGTCGAGTAAAAGTTACTCGACTATTGTTTTGCTTAGAATTCATGTCGGCTTTTTTTAATCTCTTCTTGATTGTTGACACAACACGAAAACGCTCCTCGTCAGTGAGATTGCTTCCTGATGGCAAACAAAGTCCCAGTTCAAATAACCTGTCAGAAACCCCCCATCCATAATAAGGTGAATTTTCATACAGCGGCTGCATGTGCATGGGCTTCCATAGCGGTCGGCTTTCGATATTCTCCTTTTCCAAGGCAAGGCGCAGATCTTCCCTTGTTACTCCTCCCGTCTCTGCTGGATTTACCAGTATGGTCGTAAGCCAACGATTGCTAAAGTAACCGGCAGGCTCTTTCAAGAAATAAATCCCGTTGGAAGATTCCTTTCGACTTTTCGCTGATGCATCTGCTGCTGTAAGCCAGTTCCCATTTAACTCTCTGAAGTAAAAATCGTGATTAGCACGTCTTGCTAATACATATTCATCCAGAGAGTTCATCTGTCCACGGCCTATACCGGCTACAATGTTGCTCATCCTATAATTATAACCGAGTTGTGAATGCTCGTAATGAGCAGCCTGATCTCGAGCCTGAGTAGCCAGGAAACGAGCTCTCTCTATACTTTTTTTATCATCGGCTAAAAGAGCACCTCCTCCAGAGGTAGTAATAATCTTATTACCGTTAAATGATAAAACGGATAACAATCCGAAAGAGCCACATTTTCTATCCTCAACCATAGATCCCAGCGCTTCCGCGGCATCTTCGATAACAGGAATGCCATATGTTGATGCTACTTTTTGAATCCGACGCATTTTCGCCGGCATTCCATAAAGATGAACAACGATAATAGCTTTTGGCTTTTTACCATTCTTTATTCGATCTAAGATTGCTTTCTCTAGGATGGCAGGATCCATATTCCATGTCTCGGTTTCTGAATCAACAAATACAGGGGTAGCTCCCTGATACCGAATCGGATTAGCAGATGCGGTAAACGTAAAAGATTGGCAAATCACTTCATCACCCGACTCTACGCCACAAAGTACTAAGGCTAAATGGAGAGCTGATGTACCGGATGAAACGACAGCAGCATGTCCCCTGCTAGTGAAGGCCTGTAAATCTTCCTCGAACCCATCCACATTTGCCCCCAGCGGAGCAATCCAGTTTTTGCGAAATGCCTCATGAATATAGTTCAGTTCAGAACCATTCATGTGAGGAGAAGAAAGATAAATTCGTGATGCTGATTTCATTGATATAGTTGAATTATTGATTTTTTAACATAAATCCCACTTCACTTTTGTTGCGTTCACTATCCAATTTTTCAGTAAAAGTAGAATTGTAATATAGTTTGGTACAAAAGTTGTGCCAATAGAAGTGAGGTCGCGATTCCAGCCCTTGAGGAGCAATCAGGAGTCAGTTGAGGAGAGCGAACTTTAAAACGGTAATATTATCAAGTAAAAAATACACTGCTAGTACCAGTTCCTTTTGAATAACTGATAGTACTACCGCTGACATAAATTAAACTTTTGGGGACTACAATGAATTACGTAAAAGCACTATTCCTATCAATATCTGTTTTCATCTTTGTAATTGCTGAAACAGCCAAGAGTCAATCACTGGAATTGGGGATAACGGGAGGGGTCAATCTCAGTTCGCATCTCTCAAACTTTCAATACTCAAGTGGTGATATTAATCTTGAGCTGAATCCCAAAGTGACTTCTTCTTACCATGCAGGACTCGTTGTGAGAAAAAAACTTTCACGATCTTTCCGGCTACAAATTGAGCCTTCTTACATTCAACTTGGAGCAAAATACAATGAACCCTTCCAACTACGGGGCTTCGAATTACAAACAGATAGCCAAACTGAACTTCAGTACATCTACATGCCCCTATTACTTCAACTAACCAGCCAATCACCGTATCCTGTTGCTTATGGACGTCAACAAGCGGCAACTACCTATCACGCAACAGGCGGACTATTTGGTAGTTACCTTTTGGATGCTCGTTTCAAAGGTACAACCAGCGGAGCTCCAATAGGAATTCCCTTTGAGGGTCAGTTCTCAAATAACGTCTCCGGCCAATATCCCGAATATAACGGAGGAGTTGTCTTGGGAGTGGGTCTGGAACATGGCCTCGACCAAAAAATTGGGCTCGAAGCACGCGCCTTGTTATCAGTATTTAATGGCGGAGATGATTCCACACTTATGCACCACTCACAAAATACGGCACTTACATTTTCGGTTTACTTTCTGTTGTAAAAATTTTTAGGACTCCTTTACAGGCCTAAATTCTTTGTTTAAAGTGATCGGCTAATTGGTGCAATCCACACGTTTGACAGGTACGCCAGCAACGGTTGAATTGGGTTGGACGTCTTTGGTAACCATGCTTTGTCCCCCGACTATACTGCCAGTACCAATTCGTATATCCTGCAATGTTGAAGCTCCAATACCGAGCTCCACCCCCTCTTCAACCGTCGTATGTCCTCCAGTGTTGACGCCCGGTGCAAGACTTGTACAGGCTCCAACGGTTGTATGATGTCCCAAGGCACAATTCATATTTATAACAACGAAATCTCCGACTTTAGAACCATAATTAATGGCCGTACCTGGATAGATAATGGTCCCCTTTCCCAGGGTTACATCATGCGAAACCCACGCCTTTGAATGGACGAGTGTAGGATATATCAGCTTTTCATTACCTGATATTCGTTCCAATATTGCTCTTTTGGTTTTGGGAAAGGCAATACCAATTACAATTGCAGCTTCTCGCAGATCAAGTACTTTGGAAACACTCCCCAATACTTTAAAGCCAAATTGCTCACCTCCAATTTTGTCGGGGTCATCGTCCAAAAAGCCCGCAATTTCGAACTCATCTGAATATTCACTGATATTCAATGCTACATGTCCTCCCACGCTTCCGGCTCCTATGATATAAAGTTTTTTCATCGGTTTGTCCCCTCAAATGGCTGCATTGGCCTGGAGTCTGACTGATTTATTCCTTCTCTCTTCAATACTTTTAAAATGGTAAGCCAGAGTATCTTCATATCCAGCATAAACGACTGATGCTTAACGTAATAAACATCTAGTTGAAACTTTCTTTCCCAGCTAATTGCATTACGCCCGTTTACCTGTGCCCAACCGGTAATGCCTGGCTTCACGTTATGTCTTTTTCGCTGCTCGTTGTTATAGAGCGGTAGATACCTCATCAATAAAGGACGCGGACCAATCAAACTCATATCCCCTTTAAGCACATTTAAAAGCTGGGGTAATTCGTCCAGCGAAAGCCGACGAATCCAATTTCCCACCGTTGTTATGCGCTGCATATCAGGCAATAGATTGCCCTTTTCGTCTTTTTCATCCGTCATGGTTTTGAATTTGATCATATAAAAAGGTTTCTCTTGATAACCCGAACGTTTGTGGTAGAAAAAGATACCCCCGCGGTTTTGGATCAGAAGCAAAACAGAAACGAGTATCAGGAAAGGAATTGAGATCAGTAAAATCACCATCGAGGCCGTTATATCGAAAAACCTCTTAAAATATTTTATATAAAACATTTCAATGTCATTTAAACTGTAAGGACGATTTCAATCCCTGTTTTACCGGAAGCTGCCACAGCAGTTTACACCAATCATGATTTGCTTCAATAAGTCCGGGTCCTTTGTCAGTAATTACAACATCCCAACCGATAGATCTATTTTGAGGATGAAGCAAAGCCGCTTTTTCCACCATCTCAAGCGTCTCTTTCCAAAAAGGAATTTCAAACCCGGGTATTTTTACCTTTGTAATTGGATGATGTTCCTCTTCAGTTTTGGTTACATCACTATATACGCCAGGGCCACTTAAGCGACCAGTGGATATATCAATGGGAGCTGCTAAGTTTCCGGCTGCCATATTATCGACCGGTGAATTAACTGAGATACGCAACCTGCATCCAAGGATTACAACTCCGGATTTTTCATCCAGCTGTGTAAAAATGCGCACGGTGTTTACGGCCGATGGTGACAACCTGTTTAGCTCTGAATGCTGTATGATAAATTCTTCCACCAAGTCGTAATCCATGACCTCCATGTAGTTAATAAGGCCTTCTCGGTCAAAATCCTTGCAGTCTCGTATTTCTACTTCTTTGCCACAATTACCGTCGGCAGATTTTAACACTAGTTTCTCTGAGGAATTCCCCAAAATTGCATTCGCTAGCTCTGGTTTGCTTTGCAGATCTTTGATATCTGCTACATTATGGACAAAAAAATCGCCGTAGTTCTTATAAAACAATGTCTTGTCTTCCAGGATCTGACGAGCATTTCTGGGATTCATCCGTAGCTGATATTCATACATATGGCCTGTTCCAGCCCACGCTTCTCTCTCCTGCTTTGAAAGCATATAAAAACGAAATTGAAAATATTCGAGCACCGAAATATTATAGTTTAACACTGATTTCAGGATGTCGACAAGCAGTGCAGTGGATGACTTCCCTGTCACAGTTTTTGCGTAATCAAAAAATTGGGCAAACTTCTCAGTGTCCAATTGTTTAAGATAGTACCCCAGATATAATACTCTCTTTAGTTTCATTTTAGCCAACGTTTTGTTATTACGGTCTCTTTTTTTGGACCACGTACTAATATATATTACTTAAAAAACCCGAAACCTAGAATTACTTTTTTATAATGATATGTCTAAAAACTAAACGATCTGATCCAATTTTTTATGATGTACCTATAAATTATTTGAGCGAGCCCATAAGTTTGATTCTACAACCCTAACCTCACATTTGATACATTTCGTTAACTACTTTCTTTCTTTTTCCTGATGATAACAGTGGTATTTCGGATACATATTCTACCTCAATTTGGGAAGCTTCGCCAAAATACTGCTCAAATTCATTGACGAGCTCCTCTTCACAATCAAATTGATCTGTAACACTTAACCTAAAGCAATAGTCGTTGGCCGATTTCTGGATAAATTGATACTGCTTGATTTCAGTATATTTCCACATATTGTTGGTTATTATATAGGAGGACACCAGTTTACCCCGGCTATTGTAGATCATATCCATCCTACGCCCTTCCACTCTTGCCAACAGTAACTCTCCTGATTCCTGCTGTTCAAATATTCCGATATCCCCTGTGTCATATCTAATTAGAGGCATGCCATAGTTAAACAGGTCTGTGACCACAATGCGCCCTGGCTCTCCCAGCTCAACAGGATCGTTACTATTCATTTTAAGCAATTCAAAATAATAGCTAGCTCTGTTTAAAGCGTACCGGTCATCGTCGGGCATTTGTTGTGCAAGAATACCGTTTTCAATATTTGAGTATCTGGCCAATGCCTGGCAGTCAAAATATTTTTTGATATTCTGCTTGGTCACATTATTAAGTGCTTCCGACATGGTTATGACCGACTTGGCCTTTGATGTGACCTTTTCAATATTTTTTTCTTCCAAATAACTACATAACACCTCGAAGGCAGAAGCATAACCCAAAAGAGATTTCGGCGCTTTATCATTATTTAAATGTTCTGCAAACTGCTCAAGGAACGAATTTGACTGATCACTGACATCAACCGGAACGATATTCTGCATAAATAAAGAGAGCCAGCTTTTCCGGTTTGTTTTGTTCCAGATCTTCAGATAATACAATCGCTGGCCGAGCTCATAACCGGCAAGACTCGAAAAGTACAGGGTGTCAGCAGTATTTCTTAATACTTTATTCCGGTCATGCAAAACCTTGAAAGGCGTGCCCGTAGAACCGCTGGTAACGGCCGGTTTTAATTGATTTCGATCGAAATCCCGAGAAATGAATTGATCGTAATTCTCACGAATAACATTTTTGTTAATGACCGGGTAATCCTGCAGGTTACTGCTATCTTGTAACGAAGCATAATACACTGTCGTATCAGAAGCATGGGTAAGCAATGCCGACAGCCGGTCCTCAGTTTTCCTCTCTGCGCTATCATCCATTCTGTTTAGTATGGTAGATATATCACTGAGATGATTCTTGACTATTGAACCTTTGAACCTGTCGTATAGCCAAAAAACGCGTTCTCTTGCCTGCTGAAGCATTTTACTCCCGTCTTGATTTTTTTAGTAACTATATTCGGAATTCCCAACTGCTCTACTTCGGGCGGGGACTGATTCAAAACCAGAATTAATTAAAGCTCCCAACTCATTAGCAGCCATAAACTCCACATCCGGCCATCGTCTTGTGATTTTTTGCAGTAGTTCTCGGAGAGCATGTAATCCCACTTCCCTGTTCTGTTCATCGATATGACCGCAAAAATTAACTCTATGTGAACTGATAATTGCAGGTCGATTCCAGCGAAATGCTGCCTCTATCTGCTTCATCGTGAACTCAACCCAGTTTACGCTGCGACTTTCGGTTGGTTCAAATACCACATTCCGGACAAGGTAAATCTGATCCAGATGGTTTCTTTTGCCGGTATAGGTAAGCTTTCTGCTGAATTTGCCGTTCCCCAGGTGCTCATGTTTTAGCAAGGTAGCATCTATAAATTTGACGCCTTTTTCTTTGAGTACCTTGTGAATCACCGGGTGCTCATGGGTCCCCGGTGAATTAAAGTGAACGGGACGGTATCCGTAAACCAACTCAAATGCTCCAATTCCATCCCGGATTATCTCATCAAAGTGACGAGTCTCCCCGAAATTCCAGAACGAAAATGCAGCAGTATAGGGAATCGTTGGATATCCGCTCGAAGAAATACTAGTATATGATCGGTTTCGCAACGCCGTGAGCACTTCGTGGTCCCTCTTAGCTAATTTTTCCTCAAAAACTTTCAAATTGAGATGCTCTCGACCATGAAACTGCGGAACCATCAATCCTTTTGCTATTCCTTCCTGAAGAAGGGACCAACTGCCTTCGTACGCATCAGGTTGAAGAACCGTTAATTTCTCAAACGTTTCCGGAAGCAACTCTCTGTGGTATTCTTTATATCCGGTTTCGGCCATCTTCTCAAAATTGATATTGCATGGCAAGGCAAAGGGCGTGAACACAGCATGACGGCCATTCTTGTCTTTTACCGAAGTGAGGACCTCGTAGAGGGCTTCCAAATCTTCCCTTGTTTCCAATGTATCATACGCATCAAACCGATTATAGACCTTCATCCCTTCCCGATCCATATTTTCTCTGGCCCCTCTGGAGTGGAGTCGGACGTTGCCATAATCATCTACCGATATGACTACAATTTTACGTTTGGTCTTCCAGCCTATCAAATTTTTTGCATTAAGTGTAATCGAGGTTTTAATATCTTTCAGAGGCATGGTTATAGGTATTTAATTGGTTGACACCGGAAGTTTCTAAATAGTATTCTACAATTTGATCCGCATTCGATCGCCGATAGTTCAGGGAAGCCGTCAGTGCATTTTGTGAATACTTCTCATGCAGATTCTGATCGTTCTTCAACGCAAGGATATACTCAACAGCTTCATCTAGTTTATCATGATTTACACACTTAGCGTGACCGTAGTTCTCAGCATAATCATGTAGTTCTGAATCCTCCGATGCGACATAGAGTGAGGGTATCCCGTAACTCATTAAATTGTAAGACTTACTGGGAACACTGCCCTTGGAAGTACTCTCATCCAGGATAACAACTCCCAGATCCGCAGCTGACAGCGAAAAGGGAAACATTTCATCCGATTGAAAAGGGAGAAATTGACAATTAGGCAAACCACGCTGTTTTACCAACGACTGCAAGTACGGCATCCTTGGGCCCCGACCTATGATCTGAAACAGGATATCTTCTTGCGATTTCAATAGCTCAGCAAGCTGTACCATCACCTCTACATTGTGGGTAAGACCAATATTACCTGAATACTGCACCACAAATTTGCTACCGAGCTTATGTTGCCTGGCGAAAGGATTATCCCATTTCTCTACTTTGCCATTAGACTGAAAAATAGACCAGATTGGTGTGATAAATATTTTTTCTCGATCGACATATTCCGATAGTAAGTCCGCCATCTTATTGCCAATCGTAAATAATCGGTAGGCCCGCCGGAATACTTTTCGGTTTAAATACCCCCAAAACCGATAAAGAAGATGTGATTCTCTCATGCCGGTAATTTTGAAAACATCGGGATAGACATCCCAAATAAGCATACTGCACCTGTTTGGGAGTACAATTGACATCAGGTAACCCATGGGTGGCAGCGAAACAAAAAGAACGTCATACTTACGATACCGCGTCAACAATAACCAATATACCTGGAAGCAGGCCTTCAGATAGGAAATCATTTTAGCTCTGGCAGGCCGTTCTTTCCACTTACATATTTTTGACACTCCAACGGATGCACTCAGTTTCTCTCCCTGTACATGAATGCTCCCGGTTATGAGTTTTACATCTTCAAACTTTTCTGTAAATGCGTTACAGAGACCTACTGTAAGGTAATTCGAAGCTTGGTTGACGATTACAATTCTCCTATCCTTCTGCATAGTAATTCCCAATATTATCTCCTTGACGAACATTCTCATAAAGATTCAGGTAGTCCCGGAATCGCTCCTCTTTATTGAAATACGCTATCGCCCGATTTCGACAAGCTTTGCTATAATTTGATTTGCCATTCTTCAGTATCTCTCTGATGCCAAAATGTAATGCACCAACATCCCCTTTTGGTACAATCAATCCTGTATTTGCATCGATAGCTTCAGGACTTCCACCAGTTTTATATGTGATAACAGGCGTTCCACATGCTAGTGCTTCAAGATTCGTTGTTGGAAAATTGTCTACCAGCGTTGGATTAACAAAAACATCCGCACAACTGTACAAAGATATTAGTTCATCAATATTCTCCGTACGGGGAATACCTATAATATTTGAGGGTAACTCTCTGATTGTTTTTTCTGATAGCCCTATCAATACTATCCTAAAGTGATCGTCGAGCTGCTTGCTTAACTGCAAGAAGTCGTCCAACCCTTTTCTCCTATCCCACACGCTGGCAACACCGAGTATTATTTTTTTATCAGTGAGCTGATATTTGGCCTTGACAAGACTAGGCTCAACAGGTTCAAATCGATCCACGTCTATTCCATTAGGAATAACTTCTACCGGGTATTTAGATAAAAATGACTGGCTTGTCAGTTCGGCTAACCAGTGGCTAGGAGTTACGATTGTCAAGTTCTTAAGCCCGTTAAAAAGCTCGCTTTTCTGGTGATAGTTCTTTTCTGAATTATCGATAAACCAGCTCGCAGGATATCGATTAGAAAGCGGACATTCGTAACAGCCTGTTTTCCATTTTTCGCAGGATACATAATCGAAGAAACTGCAATGACCCGTAAATGGCCAGCAATCATGTAACGTCCATATTACCGGAATCTGTACATTCTTCAGATACTTAAACAGCACCTCAATATTTAGATAGTAGCCATGTAAATTGTGGAGACCAATAACATCTGGTTTAATATTTTTAATCTGACCAACAAGATCTTGAGTACTCTTTTTAGAACCGAATCCGTGTCGATCTAAAGCTCTTGTTTTAAGCCCATGACGATAAAAATCGATATCATTGCCAATACGTATAAGGTGAGAACCACTCCCCCCGGGACCTGATTTACTGTATGCGATGTAGCTTCCGTGGCCATGATCCAGCAGTGTTTGTCCTATTTCTTCCGTGATCCGGCCGGTACTTGTAGTATTAACAGTCGCATTTATTTGAAGCACTTTCATGTTCCACCTGCAATAAATGAATAGTATTGTTCACCCGTATTTTCTATCGAAAACTGCTTTACTTTCTTTCGGGATTCCGCTCCCATTTGCATTCGGAGGCACTCATCATTCACTAAGTTTTTCAGTTTCTTTGAAAATTGTGAATCAGAAAAAAGTGGTACCAAAAAGCCGTTTTTTCCATCGTCAATCATATCTGACGGTCCTGCCACACAATCATAAGCAACGACAGGGAGCCCCGCCGACATAGCTTCTCCGATGACATTTGGGAAGCCTTCAGAACTGGATGTGAATGCAAAAATTTTGCTCTTTTTATAGTAGGAGTCGATATCAGAAACAGAACCTGTCAGCTCTACGTTATCCTTCATCCCTAATTCCTTAACCAAAATTTGCAACCTTTCCATACCTTTTTGTTTTAATGCGTCTCCCCCCACGATAACCAGCTTCCATCCTTCTGGCGAAATCTCTTTTACCATTCTAATTAGTCGATCGTGATGCTTCGACTCGATCAGCCTTCCAACTGTCAGTATTATATTTTCTTTCGCCTTTGGTTGACCATTCATTGAAATTTCGTAAATAGGATTTCCAATCACTCTGATATTTCTGTTTAGTTTCTCAGCCTGGTAGATTTCTTTTGCCTTTGACGTCTGGGCAATAATGCCGGACGCTTTGGGATACAACCATCGCCGAAGCAAATCGTGCATTGTCCCCAGTGATTTGTCCGGCTGACACCGATCAGAAATAAATATTGGAACGTCTAATCCATATAAAGACAAAAGCACAAAACTGTTCCAGTATTCCCCTAAACTCAATATGGTATCCGGCTTAATTTCCTTGACCGTTTTTCTAACAAAAAAGAGTGTTTTCAGCGAACTAATTACCCTTGAGAAATCCGTGAAAGCAAAATCCGGTTTATATATTTTGATATTATCCGGAACAGGGAAAAATATATCCCGCTTTTTTCCATACAAAACCAAGTGTATCTCAACATCCTTTTTCTTTACAAAATATCCGGCCAACTCAGACATCACCCTTTCCATACCACCAGATTGCAGAGATGGAATAAGAAGGCCTATTTTAATCATAGGTCAAATGGTTAAAAGTTATGTTTCCCGTATATATGCTATCTCTATATTTGCCATATAATTTTAAGTCCTTTTCGATCAGCTTATCATATAGCTTTTTGTGGACGCTGTTTACATAATATTCCTCAACTGATAAGTGTTTTGATCGATTTTTAACGGGTATATCTCCATCTTGCAACGGAATACCAATGATCTCAGATATCGATAAGAGATCTTCTTTTAGATTATCCGTTTTGCCTACTAAATCGATTAGCAAATTGTTATTGTCATCAAAAAAGTAATCAACCAGTTTCTTTTGCGGCTTGATAAGAGACCACAAGCTGAATGGAAATATCTTTGTTAAAAAGACATTCGCCCAAGCCATCAGATTTCGAGTAATATGATGTGACTTTAGTGTATTACCATTTTTATAAAAAAAATAAGCCGACACCCCTCTTGACTCAGGATCTCTTATAAAGGTAAAAACCGTATACTCATCAAATGCTCTCCCCATCAGCTCTTTTAACTTTTTTGTTTTGATATGCTCATTAATTTTGATGCGGTTATCCCCCACCTGAATAGCATTCATTACGCAACTGTTATCATTTTCCATCAGGAAACTTTGTATTGCAGTAGTTCCAGTTTTGGGTATTGATATAAATATGTATTTATTTTTTTCAGAAATAAGCATAGTTGATGATATACTCCTGTTTCCTGATTATTCAACAAATGTTATTAAAGTTTGAACATCGGCCGGCGTTTCAATAATTACAGCATACTTAACACCAGGCTCATACGTAAATTCTTGGTAACCTGACTCTACCATGTCCAACAATTCTTTAACTTTTTCACGGTCAAATCTTGGCTCACCATTGGTTTGCATTTCATTTGGCAAGTCTTCTACAGCTACATCATCCAATTTAAACTGCGGATAGAGACGAAGAGACCAAATTACTAGTTGAAACTCACGCCAAGTCAGATTCGGATCACTAGCCATTAGTTGATCCTTCATATTGAAGAGGTAATTTATTCGTTGCCAGCTCTTTACTCGGAATGTGGAATAAAGCTTAATCCCTTCATACACAGCATTGTTGCGATTAATCGGGGTTCTGATATCAATACACCAACCATCTCTGATAGTGTTATCAATAATCATATTTTCTTTGATGCCACTAAATCCGATGCTAAAATAAGCATGGTTTCCCGAATTCCTGTTTACAGTTATCGTTACGTTTTCCCCACTTGGTACCGACACTACTTCCTCAATTGGGTCAAGCGCATCTGAAATTTCGGGCTCATGCCCGGTAACATCCTTTTTACAAGAAACATTAATGCCTGCTAACACAATCAGCATTAGGCATGCAATACCTCTAGCCATATTTTTCATATTCTCCCCATTGTTTTTTCTATTGTTAGGTTTATAGCCACTACCTTTTAAATAGAAGTAGCAATAGTTATGCCAATGCGATACAGTCTCACTAATTTATTCTCTTTAAAAGTTTATTTGCTTTTAAAATCCAATTGCCGGTGCCCAGCATATTGTAAAGAAGTCTTAGAAAGGAGTTTCGAGAACACGTAGTAAATCCTGATGCGTAATTATTACACTGGGTCTTAAATAAAAATGACACAAATAAAAAAAGCCGAGGTCGATTATCCGACCTCGGCTTATAGATGATATAAGCTATAATGCTTAAATATTATTGGGCTGTTTGGTCTCCGTAATTAAAGTTAATATCAGACAATGGCGCAACCGCAGGTTCAATGTCCTGTGCGTAATCCAGGTGGTTGCCACTGATGTCCACCACCCTTAGCTCATCACTGCTAAGATCTCCCAAGGCGTAAGGATCCGCGCTGGTAAAATCATTATTCTGGAACCATAACCACTTCAACTTAGGATTATCCGGCAACTCACTGGGAATAGCTCCCGTGAGATCATTATCCCGAACACGAAAAAACCGCAATTGGTCCAAGTTAGACCAGCCACTCTGCGGAAGTTCGCCGCTGAAGTTATTCCAACCAAAAGCCAGAATTTTAGCTTTTTCCATCTGCGTAATCTCAGGAGGAATGGGACCACTAAAGTTATTAAGGTCCAGCTCAATCACATAGATATTTGCGCTCAGAAGTGGTTGAAAGTCAGGCAACTCACCCGAGAAGCTGTTATGAGCCAGTCCGATGGTAGCCAGATGCGGGAGATTTCCGCTGACAAGAAACGACGGGAACTCACCGCTGAAATTGTTTTTATTCAAGTAGAACAAATTCAAATTCGTCCAGTTTGAGAAAGAGGAATCAAAATTCCCTTCCAAGCTATTATGGTTTAGACGCACGAAACGTATCTGTCCCATATTGGACCATTCGGTAGGCACTTGCCCCGTATAGTTGTTATGACTCAGGGTTAAATTCCTCAGATTTGAAAGGTTACCAAGTGCTGGCGGAAGAGTTCCACTTAATCCATTTCCATTTAGCCAGAGGCCACGGAGCGTAGTCATGTTCCCCCACGTAGTGGGAATATTTCCGGACAAGCTGTTATGCGATAATTCGAGGTGTTCGATATTAGGCAGATCTCCCCATTCAGACGGAAGCTGACCAGTAAATTCATTTGTGGACTCGTCTTGCTTACCGGGATGATGATCATTCGTATAGTCCGGATCAAAAGTACGTCCGGATAAAAGGAGAAATCTCAAAGATTCCATGTTTCCTATGGAGCCGGGAAGAGTACCTGTCAGATAATTTTGCTTCAAATTAAGGTACTCAAGCTTTGTTAAATTACCGAGCGAAGACGGCAGGTTGCCCGAAAGGTTGTTGCTGCGCAAGTTAAGACTCACAACTCGTCCGTTGCTGTTGACCTCAACGCCGTACCATGAACCGGATGGGTCTCCACTGCCCCAGCCTGAATCATTACTCCAGCTACTTCCGCTTGTTGCACTATACAAGTCCATTAGTGCCTGGCGGTCTCCAGCTACACTTCCTTCGGGATTATCGTTACTGGTTTGAGCTTTAGTTGCAAAATTCCATGTATTGGACCAGTTCTGACTATTATTGTCACCAATAGCCTGTACCCTCCAATAATACTGCTGATCATTTGCAAGAGAAATAACTTCATGTAAAGTGCTGCTAGCTGTTTCATCAAGAATTATATTAGAGAAGTTACTATCGGTCGAAACCTGTACCTGGTACTGATTAACTCCCGAAAGCGCTTCCCATTCAAGGTTTAGACTTGTTGAAAGGCCGGTAGCACCATTTGATGGTGCAACGAGTGTTACTGATGGTACTGTTTCTTCTTCTGTGGTGAAATTACGAACACTTGACCAGTTCGTTGTATTATTATCTCCGTTTGCTTGTACCCGCCAGTAATATTGCTGTCCATTTGACAATCCCGACAATGCCTGGGAAGTGCCCGTAACTGAATTATCAACAATAGGATTTGAAAAGTCGCTGCTTGTTGAAACCTGCAGTTGGTATTCACCGATGCCAGATAGTGATTCCCAGCTTAGTGTAGGACTAGTTGAAAGTCCAGTGGCACCATCGGATGGCTCTGACAATGTTACTGCTGGGACATCAGGAGCTTTTGTTTCAAAATCCCAGATGGAAGACCAATTATCACTAATACCATCACTGGTCGCTTGCACTCTCCAGTAATATTGCAACCCTTTGCTGAGTCCTGAAATCTCATGGGATGTTCCACTAACTGTTTTAGAAATCAGGGGATCAGAAAAGTTACTAGTTGTGCCTACTTGAACCTGATAATCACTAATTTCAGAAAGAGACTCCCAACTTAGGGTGAGACTCGTTTCTAATTCAGTGGCACCATTAGACGGTGATACTAATTTTGCGCGTGGCGTAGTTGCATCATCACTTTCGATGATAAAATCATAGACTTCTGACCATTCCTTCTCTTGATTATCTAAGACAGGTACTACGCGCCAATAGTATTGTTGATCTTCTTGTAGTTGAGAAGCTTGTACTTTTGTCAAGCCAACTACTGAATCTGTAACTACTTCTGAAAAATTAGCATCTTTGGAAATTTGATAATGATAATTGGCTTCTACTGAAGTCGAATCCCAATTCAGGGTTGGATTAGTATCTGACAAAACTTGTCCATCATCTGGGCTTAACAATTCTACTGTAGTATCCACAGAATCTGAGCTGCCATTAGTAAACTGCCAGACCTCAGACCAAGGACCAACTAACTTTTCACGATCACTATTTCCACCAGTTTTTATGGCTTTTACTCTCCAGTAATAGGTTGTTTCTGAAGAAAGCGAAGAAGTGGTATATACTGTTCCAGAAACTGTTGAATCGACATTTACCGATCCAAAATCTTGGGATTCAGATATCTGGAGCTGATATTTATCTGCTCGTTTTATCTCTTCCCAAGAAAGTTTTACCGTATTTCCTGTGTTTTGTGCATTTTGGGATGGTTCGACCAAGACCGGTTTTGGTAGGTCCTCTGTATCATCAATTGAAGTATTATCTGGGGCTGTAGGTGCTTTATCACATTGTATAACCGTAACTAGAATAAATATACCTGTTATCAGGTATAAAAATGTAGATTTCATAATCTGTACTTACTTTTGGGGTTGTAGGAAAGTGCAAGAAATTGGGGTTTGGGGTTTCTTGCCTATTGCCGTCAAATTTTATTTTTAAACGTAATAATTACAACAATTTAGTAATAATTATTACAAGATAAATCATACTTTCCCCTACATCGATTGTTCCAAATTTTATCACGCAATATAGAAAGGATCTACTATCTCGCTAACAGATTGGTTGGCATGAAGATAGAGAAAGTAGAGGTTTAGTCAGCCGTAAATTAGAAGGGAAACAGGGAAAATAATTCTTGTAATCGACCGAAAATTGTTCATACAGAATTCAATAAATAGCGATACTGTATAATATTATCGCTCAATCTTTAAATCTTTTTTCTCCGACTGGTTACCATACAAAAAATTCATATCAGTTAGATGAGCCACCGCCGGTGCAATATGTTCTTCGTAGGATAAACAGTTCCCTCCAATATTGATTTCTTTTAGCTCTTTGCTCTTTAGATTTGCAAATGCAGCAGGATCTGCACTGGTAAACTCATTGTTTTGAAACCACAGCCATTTCAGTTTTGGATTATCCGGCAACTCACTGGGAATGGGACCCGTTAGTTTATTATCTGATACCCTTAAAAATCGGAGATGCCGTAAATTTGACCAACCAATTTGAGGCAGCTGGCCAGTAAATTCATTCCACCCAAAAGCTAAAATTACTGCGTTTTGCATCCGGGTAATCGCTGGCGGAATAGGCCCACTGAAATCATTATTATCAAGTTCAAGTACATAAATGTTAGCATTTAGAAGAGGAGTAAAATCCGGCAATGGACCAGAAAATTTATTATGCGATAATCCAATAGTGGCTAGATTGGTCAATTTGCCACTTACAAGAAACGAAGGAAATTCACCGCTGAAATTGTTTTTGTTCAGGTAAAACAAATTCAGATATCTCCAGTTGGCAAAAGAGGTTGAGAAGTTACCCTTCAGGCTGTTGTTATTAAGACGCAGGAACCGCATTTGGACCATTTTGGACCATTCCAGGGGAACTTCCCCCGAAAAGTTATTATGGCTCAGGGACAGGTTCCTCAAATTCGATAGATTGCCAAGGGCGGTCGGAAGCTGTCCAGTCAGGCCATTTCCGTTCAGCCACAACCCGCGGAGCAAAGTCATATTACCCCATGTGTCGGGAATGCTGCCGGATAAACGGTTATGCGACAATTCGATATGCTGAATTCGTGATAATTTACCCCACTCGGCCGGAAGCTCACCGGTGAATTCATTGGTAGACTCATCTTCTTTCCCGGGATGGTGATCGTTCGTATAGTGGGGATCAAAAGTGCGTCCGGAAAGCAGCAGAAATTCTAGTGACTGCATGTTACCAATCTCCTTTGGAAGATTTCCCGTCAATTGATTTTGCTTAAGGTTCAAGTATCTCAGTTCGCTTAAATTCCCAATCGATGACGGTAAACTGCCGGTAAGGTTATTATCTTGCAAATCAAGGCGAACAACACGACCTTTTCTATCAACTTGTACTCCAAACCAGGCGTTAGAGGGTTTCCTTTTTCCCCATCCACTATTATTGTTCCAGTTGTCGCCTCCGGTTGCCCGATAGAGTTCCATTAGGGCCTGTCGATCTTCAGCTGAGCTGATCGGTATTTGTGCTTCTATTTCGGGTACTAAAGCGAACCCTGATACCCAAACCAAAAAAACTGTAGATAGAACTATCTTAGACCAATTTGTTTTCATGACTTGTCAACCGGTAATGATGAAATTGATAAAAATATTCATAGCAATTAACAACTGATTGATTTAAACTGGTAGCAACTCTTCAAAGAATGGCCCATAATGTGCTTCGAAACTCCAAAACCCCGGTGTCTCAGCATTCCATTCAATTAATTTTGCCTCTCCCTCTTTATTGATATAAACATCCCAGCCGATAATCCGAGTGAATGGAAACGCTCCGTGAGCCTTTTTGCATAGGGCATTTACCTGGTCCAAAAATGGAAGGCTTAACTTTTTGAACTCTGTGCCCGTATCCGGATGTGTGTTTCCTAAACTATATCCATATTCATCATGACCCTTAGTTGATAAGGTCCCATCCGGGTAAACAAAAACCCATCCTCCACCTCTGGAACAATTATCAACTCGATTCCCACCACGTCCAAACCGCAGGATTACAAATTTTGTCTTAACTGTCCCTTTGTTATCAAGAAAGGTTAACACCCGATACGTATTTATGGAATGGGGATACAATTTATCAAGCTCCGAATGTTGTTCAACTGCGTTTTGAAACAGCAAATCAGAACTCTCTGGCAACTCTTCAAGACACACCTCCGAGGATTGCTTAAACATCACATTCTTCCCTCCACCTCCTGATACGGCCTTTATAACAACCTCGTTGTCAATTTCTCCTAAAATCTCGTTCACTTCTGACTTTTTTAGTGCCGCCCCCTGTTTGTGATAATACAAGCCATTGAATCTAAAAAACAATGGTTCTACGACAGAACCGTTAAATAATTTGTAATCTAAATGTTTGCACTCACTAAAGTCTCTGTATTTCTCAGGATTCATTTGGGGCAATAATTCATAACGATAATATTCATACGGCATCCACCCATTCTTAAACTCTCCGGTCTGTTCCGTATATACTGCCAGCCAAGGCCAATAGGCACTGCTTCCGAAAGTGTTGCGACAGTATTTTTTAATCTCTTTCATAAGTCGAGGGGTTACCATCGTCTTACCATTTTCAGCGATAATCTCCTTTCTTAGGATGCGCGCTTCTAGCCTTGACATCCTTATGCGGGAATATTTATCCCATGAGTTATTCACTCGATTCAACATCACCTTGATTCTATACGATATTCTTGAAGAAATACTATACATCTGTTACTCTCTCTTGCATTATTTGATGATTCTATTTGGAACTGATAAAGACCCATATACGGTATCTTGTAATTAATGTATTGCAGCCAGTCTCTCTTTTTGTTTTGGTTTCTTAACCAATGTGGGCTTGCTGATTAGGAGCTCATCAAAAAATGGCCCATAGTGTGCCTCATTAACCCAGAACCCAGGATTGTTAGCGTTCCACTCAATAAGTTTTGGCTCTCCCTCTTCATCAATACAAACATCCCACCCAATAACGCGCGTATGCGGAAAAGAGCGGTGCGCCCTTTTACAAAGTTCTTTTACTTTTGGTAAAAATGGGAATTTAAGCTCAGCAAACTTTACACCTGTGTCTGGATGGGTTTCGCCTATTTCCAGTCCAATATCTACATAAGCGTGCGGCATTATTGTTCCATCTGAATCAATAAACAGCCATCCTCCGCCACTTGAAGAATTGTCTACCCTGCTGCCCCCTCGGCCGAATCGGAGGTAGGCAAACTTAACATTTACCGTTCCCTGGTTATCAATAAACGTATGCACACGGAACGTATTCACAGAATGGGGATACAATTTTTGCAATTCTTCATGCTGTTTGAACACTTTTTGAAACAGAAGATCGGTATCAGTTGGAAGCTCATCTAAGCGTAATTCGCTCGAATGCTTAAAAGTAATGCGCTTGCCGCCCCTCCCGTTATCCGGTTTTATGATAATTTCTTCGTTCATATCACTAAGTATGCTTCTGACTTCTGATTTCGAAATTACAGTACCATCCTTTAGACAAAACTGGCCATTTGTACGGAAAAACAAGGGTTCAATGATAAAACCGTCAAACAGTTTATGATCAATCGTTTTTGCATCACTAAACTTCATGTATCGTTCAGGATTCATTTTCGTCAGAAATTCAAAGCGATAATAATCGTCTGGCATCCATCCTCTCTTGAACTCTCCCCTCAACTCAGTGTAAAGGGCTATCCAAGGCCAATATGATGTACTCCCAAAAACTTTACGGCAATACTCCTTGATTTCTCTCATTAATGACCGGTCAATAATCGATTTTCCTTTCAACGCAATCACCTGTTTCCTGTATGTTTTTGCCTCATTTCTACAAAGTTTAATGCTTACATACCTACTAAAGCTATTTTCAATTTGATCCAGCTTTATTTTTAAACGATACGATATTTTCGATGATAGACTATACATATGCCAACGATGTTTTAATTGATGTTTTTACTATTTAACACCTACCGAGACCTGATTTCGTCTGTTCATCATCAGATCCCAATCCTCTCTCTCCGGGACTTATTTATTCCCCAGATAAATCATAAAAAGCCTGGAGTCCTCCTTTTTACTCCAATTTACTCATTTTCATCTCGTCCAACAGAAGTTCTACCATCCAACCCTGAGCATCGAACGGACCTTCATGCCATATCAGGTCACGATCCCAGTAACCTTCGCAAGAATAGTAGACCTCCTTGATAAAGCCATAACTCAGTTCCACAATCAGGGGCTTTCCCTCCCCATATACAAAATCAATTGCAAGGCACTGGCTGTCGATTTTTTCGGCAACGTCAAACGATAACCGCAAGGTTTCTTCATTAAAATGCTGCTTTTCGTACAGCACATGACCACTGCCTGAGGCCCGAAAATCTCCATCACGAACAAGCCGTTTGATGGCAAAAGCTTTTCCATCTATGACGATAACACGAATATCTGAATCATTACCTTCAATGAAATCCTGAAAGTAAATATATCCCTTCTCCGGTCCTGCAATTCTTGCAAACTCCGTCGTTTTGCCAAAGCGAAGAACGGCTTTGCAAACGTCCCAAAAACTGGTTTTTCCTTTTTTGTACTTGTACCACCGGTCTTGCAGGTTAGCAATCTTATCATACTGGCTGAACCCCCGGGAAAATGCCCTTCTGACTAATTTATTTGCTTCTGATTTCGTATGAACTAATTTAACATGATTGGAGCCGGCCCCTCTCCGCAACTTAAATACTTTTGGAAAGTCAGCTTCTTCGACCCAGTCAAGAGCTTTCTGTTTGTCATAGAAAACGTACGAAGGTACGACGGGTGCTCCGATTGCTTCCAAAAGATATTTTTGTCCCACTTTGTCATCAAAATACCATGCCGTATTAAAATCAGGGAAAACTTTTTTGCCTGCCGTTTGCAAGGCAAATAGTAATTGTTTCGCAAATAAATGATCTCTCGGATCAGTCTGACTGAAATGCCACATCACTGCATCACAATCTTCTACCTGGGATATGATATCACTGTCATAACAGTTCACAATCTTGTAGTCAATCAGGTGGCTTTTGCAGTAGTCAATCCACCTGGAGCTAAAGTCATTTTCCTTTTGATGTATCGCAATTTTCATAAAATCATTTTCAACAGTTTAATAGCCTATTAGTTTAGTATTCAAGTAAATCAGCAAAATATGGTCCAAAATGAGCTTCAATAACATTGAAAAATGGATTATTGGCATTCCACTCGATAAGTTTTGGCTCTTCATTTTCGTCGACAAATACATCCCAACCAACAATTCTTACATATGGGAAGCTGAGATGAACTTCCTTGCAGAAGGAAATTACTTTATCGATAAACGGGAACTTTAATTCAGAATATTGTATATGGGTATCGGGATGTTTTTGCCCTATTTTATTACCAATAAAATCATATCCGAATGTTTCTACGGTGCCATCTAGGTTCACATATATCCAAGCCCCTCCACTAGACGCGTTGTCGACTCTTATGCCCGCTCTGCCAAACCTGTTGATAATAAATTTGACTTCAACAGAACCATCCTGCCCCAAGTAAGTCATGACGCGAAACGTGTTAACCGAATAGGGATATAATTTTTGCAACTCAGGGTGTTGTGAAACAACTTTTTGAATTACCAGATCTGTCTCTTCTGGCAACTCTTCGAGTTTTATTTCTTTTGATTTCTTAAACATTATCTCCTTACCACTATGTCCGTCAGCAGGTTTTATGATGACTTCACCTTTAATGCTGTCAAGTATTTTTCTCACCTCTGATATTTCTTTAAAGGTTCCACCCTTGTTATAATACCGTCCGTTGGTTCTAAAGATAATCGGGGCAACAATAGACTCATTAAATAACTTATAGTCTATTGTCTTTGCTTCACTAAATTTCATAAACTTTTCGGGATTCACCTTTGGCAACAAGCGAAACCGATAATAATCATCTGGCATCCAGCCCTCCTTAAACTCTCCCCTCAGCTCTGTATAAAGGGCTATCCAAGGCCAATAAGAAGAACTCCCAAATGCTTTACGGCAATATGCTTTAATTTTCTTATCCAGCTTTTTGTCAATGATTTTCCTACCTCTGTTTGATACTAACCGCTTCCTAATCTGATTCGCATCATCTCGTGACATCCTCGAATCTACATACGTATTCCACGAATCTGTTATACGATTCAACATCATCTTTTCTCGAAACAAGATTCTAGCTGGTATGCTATATTTTGTGAAGTCTGGCATCTCTATTTTAATCCCCAATGATTACGTGTACAGTATTCTATCACCTCATCCGTGAACTCACCGAAAAATGGTTGTCCCCCATATTGTGAAAAACGAATAGTATGGCCCTTCGTATTTACTTCAATTGCTCGCCACTTGCCTTCCTGATCGTAACAAGCGTCCAATCCAATAATTCTGGAGAAGTATACCTGCTGTGCGATTTTAATGGCAAGTTTCTCTAACTCCTCATACGCAGGTATTACTTCATCAAAGTTGTAGCCAGTATCAGGATGTTTTTCATATCTGGTACCATACTTATCCACTGCATAACCATTTAATCGCCCCCCTGGATTTATCATCGTGTGAATACCACCGGAGGTCTCGTTATCCAGCGATCCGCCCTTTCCCATTCGGAAAGCCATATTCAACACATGATAGCGGTCATCTTTCACGGATTTATAGACGTACACCCTAATTGTGTTAAGACCAACGGGGTTATACTTCTTAAAGAACTCATGCTGGCGTATCTGCTCTTGTACTACAAAGTCCCTGTTTTCCCCACAGACCTTGGTAAGCGTATCAGCATTATTAATAAAGAATACATCCTTGCCTCCGAATGAATCTTTGTTCGGCTTCAACACCACCGGATAAGAAATATCCGATATTTGTTTTTTTATCTCATCGAAACTAACGGGATTCAACGACGAATCAAGGTATTGACCGTTAATACGATGAAAGATGTCTCTCGGAAAAATCCCATTCGAAAACCAGCGATTATAGAAACTCTTATGACTTAGAAAATGGACCGAGTCATCCGACATCAGTGTAGGTTCTATATCCGACACAAAGATATCTTCCGGAATGATTCGTGCATCGGCATGGCCCGAGATATTCTTACATAATCTAAGCGTACTTAGATCAACTTTTGTTCTAAATGCCGACCATTTTTGTTGGTGTTCCAGCTCCACCTCGTCGCTACATGGAGTATTGTAGGTACTATTAATCTTAAAAACCTGTTGATGCCTATTCTCCCAAGACTTAATAGCGCCACTTCTCCTTGAATAGTAATAAAGCAGATTTTTGAGCTTGCTCTTGCTACTAAGGTGGTTACTTTTTACGATATTCTTAAATGTCTCTTCCATTTTCTTTCACCATCATATTTCCTAACTGTACTGAATTTAAAAATTCGACCTGCGGCCACCGTTTTGTGATCTCCGACAATAGTTCTTTGAGCATTCGCAAGTTGCGATCCCTGTTTCTCTGCTCGATAAATCCAACATAGTTCAATCGATGAGAACAGATTACAGCGGGTTTATTCATTCTAAAAGCTGCCGATATATCCTGTAAACAACTACCTACCGGATTCTGATTAGCGTTAAACATCGCGGGCTCAAACATGGCATTTCTCACCAAATATTTCTGGCCAAATTTATTCTCTTCTCCCAACCTGTGGCGATTCATCCGGATCGAACCATCAAATAATGGCTCCCTCATTTTACGGTGCCCCTGATAATAACGTATTCCCTTTTGGGCCATTGATTCGTCATAATCAGGACTCCATATATAATTAGGTGGAATAAAAGTTTCCGAACGGTATCCCATCAGATCTTCAAACAAATCTAACCCTTCTAAAACAAACGACAGCTTCTGTTCCTTGTCATGCTGATTAGTATATCGCAGTGATTCTACAAAATGATTACCCTGCATAGGGTTACTTTTAGGAATGCTTCCGGCCATTCTATTTTCAAATGCGAATAACACATCTTCATCACCTTGCTGTAGAGCATTCATAAATAGAGACACATTCACGTGTTCTCGGCCGTGTGACTGGGGATAAAAGATCCCCTCTCTCCGTCCTATCTTCCATAAATTCAGGCAGTTGGAATGCTTTGGGTATCTGCCGAAAGTCTTCGTGATCAATTCGTAAAAATATTCCCGATAACCCGAAGCTTTAATTTTGTCAAAATCCGGATTTGCCGTTAATATATTAGCTGTTAATACAGGAGCGTTCCCGTTCTGATCTTTGACCGTTTTCAACAACCCAAATAACAGTTCCAGATCATCCTCACTGGCCAGGCTGTCATAACGCTCATATGCTATTTTATCAACCCGATATCCCGCCTTCAGGCATCTTTGATATACCTGCTTTGAAGGCATCCGAATACTTCCCCAGTCATCGCTTTCAATCACAACAATTTTGCGATCCGTCCGCCATCCAGATAGATTTTTTACATGCCGGGCGATATGCCGTTTTAAACCTGAAATCATAAGATCATTCTCATTACATCATTTACAGAAATGTGTTCTCCGGTAAAAAATAATGCGATAAACGGGTTGCCCAGTATCGCTGTAGCACTCATTGAATACATCCCCGTCCTGAATGAAACAACTACAAAAAGCAGCAAGGCAGGAAAGGCTGCTATAATAAAACGTTTCATTACAACTTCGTGCTCCCTGTTTTGCACATATAATAGAATCAATGCCACTGCAGCCAGATTTGCAACAGCTACAAATCGGCCTCCCGATGGCAATGAACTTAGTAAATTAGCCATTCCATAGAACAATAAGGTGAACGAAAACAGGTTCAACCATCTCCTGTGTTGAGCAAAAAAAGTTCGGCCTTTAAAGAACAAGATTACCAGAAACCCCATTATTGACCATTTTAAAGCATTGTTATACCACATGGCGTACCAATTCATCGTCGGTCTGTCCTCTCTGTAATTCTCCACATATTCCTTGCTTCGGTAGGGGGCTGTCCGCTGTTCAATTATTTGAGGAGCATAACCTTCAATAAGATTGTTAAATGCCGATAGGTTGATTTCCGAAATAAAGAAGGTCATTAAAAAGAAAATGAAATATAGTGTGAGCCTATTGCCGGCCAGTATATATACATACAACAAGGATATCGGAACCAAGAAAGAGAAGTGTACCAGTATAGAAAGCGAGGCAATGATTAGTCCCCTTTTATTATCCTCATAGAGATAGGGTAACAAACCATAGATAAAGATGTGAGCTGCGGTCCACATCCTGAAACCGTTCATGTCCCAAATAGGTACTATCAGGAAAAAACAGACAAATAAGAGTATCGTAATGGGGCGAATTTTACCCCTAAAGTGTTCAAGTACGAACCACATATTACGCGAAAAGAAAAACCCGAATATTATTCCATAGACCAACGTCAAAATAGACTGGCTGTCGGTAAAACGAGATAAAACTATAGCTATAAATGTCCGAGCAATATCAATTTCGCCACTTTTGAGAAAATAGTTATAAGCCCCGGTCAGGGTTATCTCCTTTCCGTGCAAACTTTGAAACTCTGCCACATATCGGACAATATCTCCCCCCTCGTTTTCAACACCAATAGCAAAACAAAACCCATAAAAGGCAACAAATGCCCAAAGCATATTCTTAGCCCAGCTACTACGGTAATTTTTAAATGCCGAAGCCAAGGCCAACAGGGGCCACACCAGAAAAAGTATGGCTGAATAAAATCCTTCTTTATTGTTGTATTGTTCCATTTCCGATCTCGTTTTTGCTGCACAGGTCTAAGAAACGCCCGCATACATTTTCAATACGATATTGATCTACACCATTGTAAATAAGCTTTTCACTATAATCCCCCTTTAAAAAGCGACTGATCTTGTCAGTATCCAATCCATTGCTCGATATATTCAGTACCGGGCGGCCGGCCAGGTAATAATCGATAAGCTTGCTAGGCATCATTAAAGGTGATCGGTTTTCAAAATTGACTAAAAAATCCATTGTGCTTAGCGTTTTGAGCAACTTGGGCCGAGGTATATAATCCCTGATTTCTATCCTCCCGCCAGCCTTCTCCAGCCAAGGCTCAACCAAATCACCATTTCTGGTATACAAAATAAGTTTAAAATCATCTTTGGTATTGACTATATAGTCGATGAAAGGCCGAGGATCTCTACCGCCGGGGATAAAACCTCCGGCATAGGCAAAGGTAGGTACTTTATGCTGGGTGTAAGAGGCGTGGTCTATTGCTACTTCATCGAAGCTGAATCCCTGGGGAATAACTGCAATCTTGTCTCTGAACTCTGGATAATACCCGTCCTTGGCAGACTCAATAGGCACCGTAATAACATCGGCTTTACGACAAAAATGTTTCTCCGCATACTTGAAGTAGAATATCTTGCGAAACGAGTCGAGTGTTTCTCCCATATATGGATCCCCGCAATCGGCCACCCATGTTTTTGCAATGGGATTTTTGGTTCTCCACGCCCAAGCTACACCCCAGTGTATAGGATGAGGTACGGCGATTGAAATTAACAGATCATATCCAGACTCTCTCTTTAAGGCTTTTTTTACTCTAAACAACAGTTCAATATCAGGATATTCAAAGAATTGAAGCATTCCCCGACGTACTACCCTTTTGAATAAACTTCCAATTCCGGTGGCGCCATTTAATTGGATTCTTGGAAAGCTCAATGGTCCGATATCCTTGATCGTAACTCCATATTTTTTTTCAAATGGCGCATGCTCCTGATCAGCCTTCAAGGTTAGCAGTGTAACCTCATGGCCCTCGCGGGCAAACTCTTTTACCAGCTCAGTAGTCCGAAATGATCGCGGAGAGTTTTTCGGATAAAAAGAACTGCTTACTATTAAAATTTTTTTCTTGTCCATTGGATTTTTTCTTATCAATCGGGCATCTATTCCCTGATTTTATTTGGATCTATCAACCGAAGTAGTAACCCCCCATGAATTGCAGTTCGATAGAAATACTTTAGTAAATCGACACAAAAAACAATCGCTCGTTCGCTACCACGGATTTTTTCTTTGAAATTCCTCTTTATGATCAAACCATGAAGAAGATGGCTGCCCAACATTCGAAAATAACTGTGTCCATATTTTTCTTTTACCGTGAGTGCACCACCGCAAGTTAACCGAAAATCCTTCTTCAAAATGGTCGGCAGGTCTCTAGCGGGATGGAAAACCAATGCATCTTCACCATAAATCATTACATCTCCCGCTTTGGTGCATCGTTCGGTAAAGTCCCAGTCGCCTCCTGACTTTATATTTGAATCAAATCCATCATTTTTCTCAAATACTGTTTTTTTCACAAAAAGATTTGCGGTGACACCTTTTCCAAGGGGTACATTTTTATGTTGAGGAAATGCTGTAAGGTGCTCGTACAAATAACCATACTTCCCTCCATTTTCGGGCTGAAATATTTTTACTCTACCACCCAGTAGATCACAGTTTGATTTCTTAAAATGCATTTCTGCATTGGCCAACCAGTTTTTGTGGGGAATACAATCAGAGTCGGTAAATGCAATGATTTCTCCTCTCGCTATACTTACACCTTTATTTCGGGCAGCATAAGATCCCGGTGTAGGCTCGTGAACAAGTTGCACCCCTTCGGGCAATGAAATGCCAGCAGGTACCCCTTCCTCTTCGCTGTTATTTACAACAATAACCTCAAACTCGTTTTTATCTAAGGTCTGTCGCTCAAGAGCGGTTAGGCATTTAATGAGCCTTTCCCAATCGTTATATGTGGGAATTATGATGGAAAACTTCATTGTTTTTTTCCCTCTTAAATTTAATTCCAAAAATATTCAAGAACTGCATGGCTGACTCTCTGATGAAGTTTTTGATGAACATAGCCGTTTCAAATTTCATCTCCAGATGACGGAGTATCTCACGTTGTCTTTCGAACTCTGTGATGGATCTCGTCCTAAAGAGATTTCTCGCAAGTAGTATGTAAAACTTATTCAACTTGTGAGTAACCGTCCGATTGAGTTCTTTCTCTTCTAGAAAAGATGGACCATACATCAGTAGACAAAATAGCCTTGCATGCATAAAGGAATAGTTTTCCTTGGCTTCGGTATTTGTCATGCTCATTTCGTGACGCCGGCAAAAGGTCAGCACCTGGTGTACAAATCCAAAATCAGATTCTCTAAGCAAGTCAATGCATGCCGTTGTATCGGTTGCCAAATGCGATTCTTCGTAGAACTTCTCTCGCTTGCGGATAAGATCAGAACGAATTAACAACGCACTCGGCGCCCCGAAATATGAGACGCCGTTTAATAAATGATCGCGGGCAATTTCTTTGCCCGAGTTAAAATGGCTTGGATACGGCAGGCCGTCTAAATTCACTTTATTATTATCCAGCCGGTAAGCACTTACAATTCCAACAGTTGGATATTCTTCGTTAAGTGCCACCATTTTTGTAATACAGTCCGGAAACAGCCAATCATCCGCATGTACAACCTTGCAATATTTGCTTTCAGGTGATATCTGGCGAAATGCATGATTCAAGTTCTGCATCTGAGGTAGAAATTCCTCGTTATTATGCACTCGGATGCGGGAATCCTGCTTTGCATATTTTTCGGCAATTTCCAGGCTATTATCGGTACTCTGGTTATTGACAATCACATATTCCCAATTACTGTAAGTCTGGTTGAGTACGCTTTGGATACACTCTTCCAGATATTTGCCCCCGTTGTAAACGGGGGTCAGAATACTTACAAAAGGCTCTTGGTTTGTCAGTTTATTCATTTCTTGGCCACAAGTTTTGAGTTAACTAATGTTTGCGCGGCTTCTTCCCCGCTTCGAAACGCCTCATCGGTCCAGATGTAGCCCCAATCGCCATACCGTCCGCAGTACCGTATCCCAACTTCATCCAGATATCCATGAACGGTTTTTAGGGCCTCTTGACGATCCAGATCAAAGATGACATTCGCATACGATATAAATCCGGTGCTTTTGTGGAGAATCTTGTCGTCTCCATTGATCAGCCCACATCGCTTGAGATCAGCAATTACCGGTTCAATACACTCTTCCGGTGTACGATCTACCGGCCGGTATTTATCCGAAAAATAGATCTCTGCCTGAATGCTTCCACACCCTTCCGGAACCGTATTCGGAGACATCAGGTGAGGAAAGCTAAGCCGGGTAAATATGATATCTGTATCATAGAAATAGGTCCATATTGCATCCGTAAAGTCATTTCTGTCGATGCCGATATTCACCAGGATACAACTTGTGCAGGCTAGTTTTTTACCGGCTTCAACCACTTCATCGGGCACATTATCGATGATATTAGTTGTAAGCTCAGGCAGTGGGATTGATGAAATAATTTCATCATATTCAGCGGTTTTGCCATTGCTAAAACGAATCAACTTACCTTCAGTATCGATGCCAACAACTTTGTGATTGAGTTTGATATCACCTAGCTTTTTAAAATTTTCAAGATAGTGCACAAAGCCATGATTGGTCGGATACCTGAATTTATCGACATAGTGTACATCGGGTGTGGAAGACTTAAGCGCTCCCTCAAGCACTTCTTTTAAATCCGGCTGGTAGAGCCTTGGGCCAAGCCAGTCGATATCCATATTCTCTGCATCGACCGTGTGATATTTTTTTCCATACACCATCGGGAATGTCTCGGCAAAGGTTTTGCCAAATTTGGCATATAGCCACTCTTTATAATTAGTGATATCGCCGTTGGATGTATGCTTTGCTTCAATAAAATCATCCAGTACATCCACGATCAGATCAGCGGGTAAGCCGTGTAGATTACACTGTGCCGGGTGCTTTACCCAATGACCTTTCCAGTAATTATTGACGGTGGCTTTTACTGTTTCATACTCTTGATTAATATTGTCAGCTAATAGCTTTTGAATCCGCTTGTCATCGGTAAATGAAATGTGGGGACCGTCATCAAAGATAAATCCGTCTTCCATTTCGAATGAGGCCGTATGACCGCCGATATACGAATTTTTATCGTAAAGGCAAATTTCTGAGTTAATCCCTTCCTGACGCAACCTGTGAGCAGCCCCGAAACCTGCCATCCCTGTTCCTAATATCCTAATCATTTCGTATCTGTAATCTTAATTTTGATTAAACTGTAGTGGCCTTTATTTCGTCTTTCCACCAATTGATGGTTTCTTCAATTCCATCTTCTAAATCGTATTTCGGCTCCCAATCAAGCTCATCTCGAAGCCTGCTTATATCTGCCATTACTACCGGAGAGTCGAACGTACTTTCCACCGGCCCGTATTCTAATAGTCCCAGTCCGTCCAATTTTTCTCCCACTAAATTGACTATCTCTCGTAATTTTACTGCCCGGCCCGAACCGATATTTACCGCTCCGGTTACATCGCTGGTCAAGAGTGTCACTAATGCATCAGCCACATCCCCGACATACAGATAATCTCTCATTTGATGACCGTGTGAGAGATTTGCTTTTTTTCTCATCAACAATGATCGTATAGCATAAGTAACAAGGCGTTTTTCTTGTTCATAAGGTCCATACACAAAAAATATTCTGCCAGAGGCATAGCTGAGCCCCTGTTTACGGGCATACTTTTCAAGAATCTTGTGAAGGGCGGATTTACATTCGCCGTACATTGATTCGGGGTGGGTTGGAGTTATGCTCTCGCTGCAATATCCATATCTCCAGTCATATTCTGTGCAGCTTCCGCCAAGTACCATTCGCTTTCCTCCATTACCAGCGAATTCCCGGGCTAGATGTAAGGATGCTTCTACCCATTTAATATTCTGCTCAGAAATCATTCTGTCACTTGGATTATCATACCAACCCAGATGCAATAAATAATTAGCTTTGATAGTCCGACAAAGACCGGCAACCTCATCAGGTTTAAGAAGATCAGCTGAATGCCAGTTGATATCTTGCCTCAAATCATTTCTATCTGATTTGGATGTAATGGCATGAATATCATACTCCAGCTCTTGAAGAATTGGGATGGTATGTCTGCCAATAAAACCTGTTGCACCTGTGACTATTACTTTCTTCATTAATCTAAATTTGATTCTTGATAAACCAACAAAGTACGTTCACACTTTTATTTTTTTCCGGTTTTTATTGTGGATATTTGTTTTAATTTTTGGCTCATCCCAAATTTTCCACGACGGATTTTCTGAATTCCATATACTTTCAAGAACTTTTTTATCACGAAGCGTGTCCATGGGCTGCCAAAAACCATCGTGTTTAAATGCCCCTAGTTCTCCCTGCCGGGCAAGGTTTCGCAAAGGGTCATGCTCCCATACCGTCTCATCACCTTGTATATAATCGAAAACACCGGGGTCAAGCACGAAAAATCCGCCGTTGATCCATGCGCCAGCTCCAATCGGTTTTTCATGAAATGAGGTGATTTTCACGTCATCATCTTCCAGTTTAAAAACACCAAACCGGCCGGGCTCCTGTACGGCTGTAAGAGTGGCAAGGGCTCCCTGACTTTTATGGAATTGAATAAGTTCTGTAATATTCACGTCACTTACACCATCACCGTAAGTCATACAAAATGTTTCATCTCCTATGTAGTCCTTGACACGCTTCAAACGTCCACCGGTCATCGTGCCATCCCCAGTATCAACCAAGGTAACCTTCCATGGCTCTACCCCATTTTGATGGATTTTCATTTCATTCTTCTTCATATCAAATGTCACATCCGAACGATGCAAAAAATAATTTGAAAAGTAGTCTTTAATCATGGCCCCTTTATATCCACAACAAATGATAAACTCATTGATCCCATAGTGGGAATAAATCTTCATGATATGCCATAGAATCGGCTGGTCACCAACTTCTACCATTGGTTTAGGCTTCACATAAGTTTCCTCACTCAGTCTAGTTCCAAATCCGCCCGCCAGTAAAACTGCTTTCATCTTTGTCCCCGCATTAATAAATAGTTTCAGAATTGTTAGTTCTTATTCAATGTGGAGTACAACAATAAGCATGCCACTTAGAGATAAATATTGATCAACACTCTTACTGAGTATTATAGAGCTGCTTTTTAACTCTTAGTTTTTTTGAATACGTGTCAGCAATTCTGTAGAAAAAACAATCGAGTAATTTTTACGCGCACTACCCGGCCGTTTCCCCTTTCTATTGTGAAAGATTTACAACTTTAGCTCTCCACAAAAGAGATACTGCCGCCTTGAGGCTTGCAGGCTATTCTCAGTTTTGCAGAAAGGCTATTTCGGATGAAAAGAAGAAATTGGCACAACTATTGTCGTAAGATACAGTAGATAATTAGAAAGGCTTATTAAATACGTTGGCCTCACTCTGAAAATAAATATACCGAGAGAGTGCTTAATTAATAAAACAGAGGGGAAAAAGAGATATGGAACGGTGGTTCAAATCTAAATATGTTCGTTCGTTAATTTTTACTGGAGTAATTTCATTTTTTGTATTTGCCGGGTATTTAATTGGGCTACACAAATTGACAACGTATGGATTCTTCCGGAGAGTCGAATTAAATACGTTCGGATATGTTTTTGAACGAATGGGAGTACCTGAAGCACCGGAGTATTATGATTCAATTTTCCTGCGACTATATAGCAATCAGGCTGATGTGAGCGATCGCATCCGAAAGAATGGAAGAGGCGGCGGATTAACCTCTTTCGGGGATGAAGCGTTATTGCTGGCCCATGATGGACAAATCTTTGTCGTTCATTCCAAAGATGACATAAGGAAAACCAACATTGAAGTCCCTGATAATGGTTTTGATGCATATGGCCATGTAGCTGAATCCGAAGAGTTTAAACACCTTCAGCACAATCTCAGTTTTTTCAGATATAATGATATTCAATACTACCAGACGGACAGTGACCGTGGATTTGCTATTTCATATACCGAATTTGATAGTACTACCAACTGTTACCGCAACACCGTAGCAGTATTGCCGCTAGGCTCAAACATTAAGTCCTCTGAACAATTATCTGCTAAAGGTGAAGATTGGGATATTCTTTTCAGGGCACAGCCCTGCCTTCCGTTCAAAAGTATACACAACGCCCTGGAAGGGGGGCTGGCCGGCGGCAGGCTTGCTTTTAGACCTCCCTCCACCCTGTTTTTGGGCAGCGGCGATTACCATTGGGACGGCATGTATGCACCAGAGGCTATTGCGCAAAATCCCACCAATGAACATGGAAAGATTATTGCTATTGACTTAAACTCTCGGCAACACAAGATTTTTTCTATCGGTATTCGAAATCCTCAAGGCGTAGCTTTGGATAAAGATGGTGAAGTTTGGATCGTTGAGCATGGTCTGCGAGGAGGCGATGAGTTAAACCATATTAAAGAGGGTGAAAACTACGGTTGGCCTGTAGAAACACTGGGTACGCAATACTCCAAGCTTCCTATCCCCAATACTCCCATATACGGACGACATGAAAAATTCAAAGAGCCGACCTATGCATGGTTACCTTCTGTTGCAATATCCAGCTTAACACTAATCGATGGATTCCATGAGAGCTGGGACGGTGACCTGCTTATGGGATCACTCAAAAGTATGAGCCTGTTTCACACACGTATAAAAAATAACCGAGTACTGTTTGCTGAGAAAATAGAAATAGGTGAACGAATTCGCTACGTACATCAGCATACTGACGGGCAAATAATATTGTGGACCGACAGCAAGAAACTAATATTTCTTACCGGTAAGCCCTACACCGATAATTATGTAAACGATTACCTGGTCGAAGAAATCAGCAATGAAAGTTTCCGCAGCAAAGTTAAATCGACCATTAATTCCTGTAGGCAGTGTCACTCTATTGATCCTGATGATCATACAAACTCACCAAGTCTTGCCCAGATATTTAACGCACAGATAGGAGCTACAGACTTTCCAAATTATTCAAGAGCTATGAAAGAAAAATCGGGAAGCTGGACACCAAAAAATCTAAAGGCATTTCTCAGAAATCCTGAAATCTTTACCCCGGGAACTGTAATGCCAAATCCAGGCATTAACGACGATGCAACCCTGGAAGAGATCGTGATATTTTTGGAAGCTCTTAATCACAAATCCCCAAACCCAAGATAACAGTAGAAGTAGAGTAATCTCTACTTCTAAAATTCATTCTTTAATACTTTTTCTAAATCAGGAAGAGTTCCAATGTCAATAAATTTTCCATCTGAAAACGAAACTGTTTCTACGATCATCCCTTGTTCATTAGCATGCCGGATGACATCACCAATAAATAGCTCCCTTTTCACGGATACTGACTAATCTGAAAGCTCATTAACAACGAAATCGTGAAGAAATTCGGTAAAGGCTGATGTTCAAACAGCAATCGCCCAAGTATCAGTTAGTATCGTTTGGTCAGGTTTGATTACAATATTTCTCAAGCGACCTTGATCATCAATATCAACCATATCTGCCTTGCTGGGATTAGCAGTCTTGAAAAGACCCAGTACCACCTCAGCGTTGGTCTGTTTCTGTTTATCGATCAACAACTCATACGCATTGTTCGGTTTAAATAAGATGTCGGGAAATCCCAATAAAACGATCTTGTCTTTGACAAATGGATATGCGAGATCAACAGTATGATGTGTTCCTTCTGTAGGATCGGTAACAATGTAGGCTAACGAATTCATTGGCTTACCAAGGCCAAGATACTGCGGAATATCCCACTTCCCTTTGCGAATAATCATGTAAACCTGATCGGCACCAGCCAGCACAAAACTTTCAATTAAATCAGAAGTGACTACCTTGATTTGGGATTTTCCTCCAACTTGCTGAACCCCGATCGGGTAAATCTCTTTGCTACAGGGAATGGGTGAAATTCGTGAGGCACTTCCGGCAGCAGGTATAATGCCTACAATATCTCGCCTTTTATTTTTCATAGACTTATAAATTCATATATAGCCTTATCAAGAAATAAACCCAGCTGTATCCTCTAAAAATACCCCTCAACGAAATAATTATCTCTCTTATATTTTACAATTTGTTTAGTACCGATTTAGCACCGATCACCATCGGTTTGGGGATAGGGACAATAAACTTTCCACCCCAATCCTGTACAAAGCTGATTTGTTTGATGATCTCATCCTTCAAATTCCAGGGAAGAATTAAAACATAATCCGGCTGTGTCTCTCTGATCTTATCCGGATGTAGGATAGGTATTAAAGAGCCGGGCAGGAAATGTCCCTGCTTGTGAGGATTTCTATCCACGGTATAGTCAAGAAAATCTGTACCGATGCCGCAATAGTTCAACAACGTGTTCCCTTTGCCGGGAGCGCCATAACCAACAATTGTTTTATCTTTATTTTTTAAATCGATGAGCAAGCTCAGAAGTTCTCTCTTGGTTTGCTTTACATTTTTTTCGAACGTTTTGTAGAACGCTACCTCCAGATATCCTTTCTCACTTTCCTCAAACAAAATCCGGTTTACATTATTTCTGACTTCATAATCATTATTGGATTCTCTAGTAATAAAGATCCTGATGGAACCTCCATGGGTATTCAGCTCCTGGACATCAAAGATTTTAAATCCATGCTTTTTGAATAGGGATTGTACAGCATGAAGCGAATAATAGAAAAAATGCTCATGGTAAATCGTGTCAAACTGGTTGTTTTCAACCAACTGTATGAGGTGGGGAAACTCAAATGTCATAATGCCCTTTTCGCTCAGCATCACGCTTAATCCATTAATAAAATCATGTATTTCGGGGACGTGTGCCAACACGTTGTTTCCCAAAATAAGATCTGCTTTGCGATACTTGTTGGATAGCCTTTTGGCTGTCTGTTCACCAAAAAACAATTGCTCGGTTGGTATGCCCTTCTCAATTGCGGCGCGGGCTACGGTATCAGAAGGTTCGACACCAAGTATAGGGATGTTTTTTTCTTTGAAATACTGGAGCAGATATCCGTCGTTGCTTGCAATTTCAACGACAAATCTATTACGGCTAATGTCATACTCACTGGTCATCATTTCTACATAGCGCTTGGCATGGTCGAGCCATGAGCTTGAAAAGGATGAAAAGTAACTGTATTCGGAGTAAATCTCTTCTGGCCTCACCTGAGCTCCTACTTGCACCAAGAAACACTTGTCACAAACATAGGTATGCAACGGATACGACCGCTGTCCATCGTTGAGCTGGTTCGGTTTTACAATCTCATTGCAAAGCGGTGAAGCACCTAAATCTACAAAAGTATGTTCCAATTTTTTCTGACAGTTACGACATTTCATATACTAATTCCCGTTTATTATTGATTTGTGTAAAACAATTCCTACCCAATTTTAAATCTCTTTCCTGCATAATGAGCCTTTAATTTATTCGTATGAATAAGATTCTCAATCTCAGTATGAGGGACTAAATTATCATCTTTCTTGTGTAAAAAGCTTCAGCATATTTGTTTTTTGACGCACACTCTACGCCCCTGATACGCGGCATCGAGTTCAACAAAGAATCATCAAACCATTGTTTATCTAACTGGCTTTTAAAACAATCCTGTATAATCTCATTTTTTTGCATTATCTGATCTTCATCAAGGGGGACAAATAAATTCGGATTGCCGATATCCCCGTCATATTTAGGTATCTCATATTCAAAAATCAGATGATTTCTGAATGTATTCCAGGTTAATTCATTTAAGGTTCGGTGGTCTTGATGCAAATCATTCCTGTAATGAGTGAAAATGATATCCGGATTGAACCCATTTTTTATTTGTTCGAATGATTCTTTTACATCGCTCCAAACCGACGGCAGGAAACCATCTTTATAATCCAGAATTGTTATCTCTGCATTTTGTACCGTTCCAAGAAACTGTTTTGCACTGGCAAGCGCCTCTTTTTTTCGAATTTCGGTTGATGTAAATACAACCCATTTAAGATGATCGATTTCATAATCCTCAATTAACTTTAAGACGGTTCCGCCACATCCAATCTCAATATCATCACAATGCGCCCCCAAAAGAAGAATATTCAATCCCTCTTTTCGTGGAATAGAGAAAGTGGTGTTTATCATATTTTCTCCGCTCCATTTTGCACACTTTTCGCAGTCATTTCGGCTTCACTCTGGTCCCATACTTGCCAGGGCGTTATTCCTTCCACATACATGTCGTCTATCTGCTGTTTATCCTTGAAGGTGTCAAGCGGCATCCAAAATCCTTCGTACTGGTGTCCGTACAACTTGCTATCTTTGATCAGCCGCTGAAAGGGTTCCACCACCAGCTCTTCACCGTACTCCATGTAATCGAAAATCTCCTTTCTCAACACAAAATAACCGGCATTTATAAATAGTCCTGATTTTGATATGGGATTTATGCTGTCAACCTTACCATTGTCTCTCAGGTGTACCACATGAAAACTCTGTGTGGGTTGATAGGCCAGAAAACCTCCCGTTTTACCCGACTTTTCAAATTGGTCGATCATCATATTCAGCGGCATATCTGTCAACCCATCAGCATAATTTGCCAGAAACATCTCCTCCCCCTCAAGGTATGGGCGTACTTTCATCAGACGTTGTCCCACATTCGACGTCATGCCCGTGTCAACGAATGTGATATTCCAGTCGTCAAGATCGCTATTGAGTAATTTTATTTCCCTGTTTCCGTTATTCAGCACAAAATTGTTAGAGGTATACTCCTCGTATTCGACAAAATAGCGTTTTATGAAATCGCCTTTGTGCCCAAGACAAAGGATAAAATCCTTATGGCCAAAATGGGCATAATATTTCATGATATTCCATAGTACAGGTCTGTAACCTACTTTTATCATCGGTTTGGGTACTTCTTCTGAGTAATCACGCATCCTCATGCCCAGTCCGCCACAAAACAGTACAACTTTCATATCTTTGATGATTTATTTTAGAATTAAACGATAATTGGTTCCGGGATAGGGATTATGAACTTTCCGCCCCAGTCGCGCACATAGCTGATCTGCTCCATGATCTCATCCTTCAGATTCCAGGGTAGGATAAAAACGTAATCGGGCTTTGTTTCCGTAATCTTCTCAGGATGGAAAATCGGAATCAGCGAACCAGGTAGAAAATAGCCATGCTTATTGGGATTACGATCTACGGTATAATCGATGAAATCCGTCCTGATCCCGCAATAATTCAACAACGTATTTCCTTTGCCCGGTGCCCCGTAACCGGCAATCGTTTTGCCCTGGCTCTTGAGATCGATAAGTAGCTTCAAAATCTCCCTTTTGGTTTGCTGAACTTTCTTGTCGAAGGAGGTATACAAATCTATATCCAGATATCCCTTCTCCTTTTCGAGTTCTAAAATCCGTTTGACATTATTACTTACCGGCCGATCTTCATTTGATTCCCGAGTAACAAAAATCCTCACCGAACCACCATGGGTGCTCAGTTCTTGGACGTCAAAGACTTTCATCCCGTGCTTTTTAAATATCGACTGCACACTAATCAGCGAATAGTAGAAAAAGTGTTCATGATAAATAGTATCAAACTGGTTGTTATCCACAAGTTGCATTAAGTGAGGAAACTCAAAGGTCATGATGCCTTTTTCACTCAACATCACGTCCAATCCCTTGACGAAATCATTTATTTTGGGAACATGAGCCAACACATTATTACCTAAAATTAAGTCAGCTGATTTATACTTATTTTTTAATTTTACGGCTGCTTGTTCACCGAAAAAAACTTTCTCGGTTGGAATATCCTTTTTAATCGATTCACGGGCTACATTTTCGGAAGGCTCAACGCCAAGTATGGGGACTTCTTTATCCTTGAAATATTGAAGCAAATAGCCATCATTACTGGCAATCTCTACGACAAAACTTTGCTTATCGATCCCATAACCATGTCCATTCGTCATCATGTCAACATAGTTCTTGGCATGCCGAAGCCAAGAATCAGAATAAGATGAATAGTAGTAATAATCTGAATAGATCTCTTCCGGGCTGACAAATTCCCCGACCTGAACCAACAGGCATTCTTCACACACGTACGCATGCAAAGGATAAAATTGCTGACCCTTGTTGATGTTTCCCGGTTTCACAAACTCCTCACACAACGGTGATGTACCTAAATCAGCAAACGTTGATGTTAGCTCGCTCTGGCAATTAAGGCACTTTATTGTTCCGTTATTTTTCACTTCTCTTGAATTTTAATTATTAGTTAAATGATTCATTTTTCTACTTTCATCACCCAGGCATTACACGATATTACAGTATTTTCCGATGCAACAGCCCCTCCCTCCACTTGGAGATAACTTCCAATTATGAATTACGCATCCACATATCTATAAATACAAGACCTGTGCCAATCAGGTACCGTTACTTTAGAAATAATATGACTTGATACTTAGTGAACTCTTTCATCTTTAAAGGCAATTTTGGGAGGTATTCTACCTTAAACAGATTTATTTTTGAGCGTGGAGAAAATAGACTTCACGTTAATCGGGTAATTCCTACTCAAACGACCGAGTAAAAAATTACACGACCCGTTCAAGCATTAGAATGAACCGCTCATCATTTTTTGATGTGCAAAATCTCCTAAGCAACCTCTGTTGGAAAAAGCTAGGGAAAGGTGTGGCCATCGAGCTGATCTCCAGACTTTGGAGGAACATTGTTGATTTTTTGGGGTTTAAAAAAAGAATCAACAATCCCGTTTATAAAAAGTAAAGGAGCTTGGATCAATGGTAACAAAAAATCAATCTATTGCCTATGTATTAAGATTCAGCTTGTTATCCCTGTTATTTTTCTCTTTTTGTGATTCAGTAGAGACTACAAATGACGATATTGAAGATATACCATTCGAACATGTTATCATTGATTCGAATAATCCACCAAATCCCCATTGCAAAACTGTTGGAGATATCAATGGAGACGATTTCACCGATGTACTCGCGGCCAGTTCTACAGGCGACACTACCGGACTTTTTTGGTACGAGTATCCAAATTGGACTAAATATAAGATCGCCGATGGTTCATTCACTACGGACATGCAGGTGGGCGACATTGATAATGACGGTGATCTGGACGTTATTATTCCAAAAGAAACTAATGCCGGCTCTACCGTTTTTTGGTACGAAAATCCACGTCCTGATGGTACACCGGACCAAGGCGATTGGAAAAAACATAAGATTGCCGACGCCGGTGCTCATGATGTAGAAGTGGCAGATCTAAACCAGGATGGCAAATTGGATGTGGTGGTACGTCTCGGTGAAACATCAGTTCTTCTCCAGGAGTCACCAACTTCATGGACCAAGATATCGATCGATACAGGTGGACGTAGCGGTCTTGTCCTGCAAGATATAGATGATGACGGAAAAATTGATCTGGTTTTGGACGGCTTCTGGTTTAAGGCACCTGTGAACCCAGAAGAAGAACCCTGGGAAAAGCACGTATTCGCCAATGGCTGGGAGGGCAAGGACGTCGGTGTTACACCATTTGATCTGAATAAAGATAATCGTATGGATATTATCATAGCTCCTGCTGAAAGCAAAGGAGAGCTAGCATGGTATGAAGCCCCCGCTGATCCCACAAACCAGGATCAATGGAAAAAGCACATCATTGATTCAACCGTTTCTCATATTCATACATTTAAAGTTGCTGATATGGACCTTGATGGTGATACTGACATTGTCATCGCGGAAATGCACCAGGCGGAAAACCGAAGGGTAGCCATATATCGCAATGAGGGAAACGCATTGGATTGGAGGCCACAAATTATCGCGACGACGGGGTCACACAATATTCGGGTGGCGGATATTGACAACGACGGAGACATGGATATCGTGGGAGCGAACTGGAACAATGATTCGCCGACAAATGGTGCAATTGAGCTTTGGAGAAATAATCTGAAGTCACCCTAGGAATCTGTCGGACTTAGGAAATGGTAACGAGCAGCCAATTTGAGTCAGATTTTGAGATCTTTTGAGGAGAATAGTGGCGCTATTTAAGAAAAGGAGCTCGAGATCTGGCTAAATTCGAATGGTTCGCAGTAGATTATGCTAAGTCCGACAGACTCATAGTATAATTAAGACATTCTTTCCAGCAATTGAACGCTCTCAAGCGCATCTGCTGCCTGTTTAATTGTATTGAAGTTCATATCAGATCTTTCTGAAATATCCAACAAGGTATTCTTACCATCGGAAAGATTAAGAACCCACAAGATAGCCAGTTGGTTGATTTCAATTTTTTTGTTATCTGACGTTAACCTGTAGAGTCCACGTTTCCCAAGGTTTGGTTCACATTTGGGATTTAGGTTCAGGTATTTTCGGTTGTTCTCAATTACATATATGATATCTGTCAGTTTAGAGAGTGAATCAGCCAGAGCTTCAGGTTTAACAAAATCAAGGTTATCTGCAGAGGTGTGGTATTCTGGAAATTCCCCGAAGGGCGTCCTCATAAAACAACCCACCGGCAGGTCAAAAGCCGGAGAGCAAAACTGTCTCTCATCATAACCAAAAGGCAAAAATTCTCTAATTTCATACTTGTCATGTGAATGACCCAGTACCTGTTCAACGATCCTGTCTATTTCGGCCGTGCCCTGTCGACTTTTTTTGTAGGTAATATTACCTGAATCCCCGACACATGACAGAACAAGTCCATATTTAATACTCCCAACTGTGTCTTCATTTTGGGCCAGCCAGGCTATAGAGCCTATCGTTGCCGGAATAAAAAGGAATCGATATGAATATCGGAGTTCTTCATCGAACAATGATTGGGCTAAATGAGCAGCTACAGAAATACCCGATAAGTTGTCATTACATAAGGAAGGATGACAAATATGAGTAGATATCAACACTTCATCGGTGCTTTTTCCTTCAATTAATAACTCCCCATAGGTCATACTTCCCTCCTTTAGTGTAGAGTCTATATAAACGTGGTATCTATCCTCCTTCAAACTAGTTAACTGGTTGTGCGAGAGACAAAATCCCCACTGTTCCTTAAAGTAGGATTTTATATAAGGAATCAAGTCGGGCTGATCGGGGAGGGTGTAAAGGTGTTGCTTCAGTTCTTCGAGGCTTACTTCTTTATCAACAGGAATGCTGTAGTTCACCACGTGGAGATTCGACCTGGAAAAATCAATTATTTTTTCTCCGTTGGAATTTTTTATCCAGGCATCTTTGATATTCCATTCTTTGGGTACAGTCCAGTCAAAAATCTCCGTGCCGGTTGGAATTTCACGAACCTGCAGTGGAATCCACTTCTTTATAATTTGTATGGATTTCCTAACACCGTCTCCAGTGATACTTCGGCAGATCGGGTATAAATCCTCTACCAAATTATATAGACTTTCATCTTTGCCCGGATTGATACGTATCCCGCTTATAGCTTTCACTCGTTTATCTGGATTTTTCACAATCATATGTTTCATATTTATTGGGGTGGGTATAAACTGGTGTATCCCATCATATTCCATTGCCTTCCGGGAGTATTAAAATCAGAATTGTGTTCTACCATCCCCTTGTCAAGGTTGGAAACCCAACCAATGTCTAATGGGACAGGAAGTTTCATTCCAAAGGAAATAAATCTATACCCAAAAGAGATCATCATTCAGCTGTCGCGTTTCCAACAAAAACTTCAATTGCTTGAGCCTTGTATATGGTCGGGCATTAAAGGTCTCCGGTCCCATATCGATCTTTTTGAACATCTCATAAAGTTCCACTGCTCCCTTCTCTGCCGTATACTCACAAGAAAAGCCCGGTAGTTGAGTGTTTATCTTATCAAAGGATACGCGATAGCTTCGATTGTCTCCGCCGCTGTCTCCGAAGGTGGTTTTGCAGCCAGGGAATTCAGCACCAACAATTTCAGCAATTTCGCGAACCCTGAAGTTTTCCCCGGTATCACCCACATTAAATACTTCATTATGAATAGCCTCAACAGGTGCTTCCAGTGCGCACGCGACCGCTTTGCTAATATCTTTAATATGGACGAGTGGTCTCCACGGCATACCATCACTTATCATTTCAATAACATTAGTTGTCCATGCTAAACCGGCCAGGTTGTTTAGCACGATATCAAAACGCATTCTCGGTGAAGCTCCATAGGCTGTGGCATTTCTCAAAAAAGTGGGCGAAAAATCAGCATCCGCCAACTTTGATACATCACGCTCAACCCGGGTTTTACATTCTGCATAGGCGGTCTGAGGATTCACCTCCGACTCCTCTGTTTTGTAGTCGCTATTGCCCGTTCCGTATACACTGCACGAAGACGCATAGATAAATCGTTCTATACCTGCTTGCTTACACAATTTAGCAATTCTAACACTTCCCTTGTGGTTTATTTTATATGTGATCTCGGGATTAAGTTGTCCCAGTGGATCATTCGACAATTCCGCAAGATGAACAACGGCATCAAAACCTTCCAGATCCTCCAGTTCAATTTCCCGCAAATCCTTGTTGATATATGACGGGTATACCGTTACACCATTGTTAAAAAGCCACCCGGCCCTGTAAAAGCCCGTATCCAATCCGGTTACATCATGCCCCCTCGTAATCAAATATGGCCCAAGTACCGATCCTATATATCCGTCTGTGCCCGTTACCAATACTTTCATAGTTTTTTCTCCTTATTTTGCAAGTTGTTTCGTTTTTGATGTAAACACCAGATGCGGAGATCCGTCGTACAGCGCCTCCTGAAGTGCTTCAAGTATTCGATAGGTCGCATTCCCATCCCACAATGGTGGAATCTGTCCTTTTTTATATTCGCCTTCTTTAATCAAATAGATTAACCGCTTAATCTCGTTGAGATCAAACGGAACAAGTGTGTTCGATCCAATCTTGATAGTTGATGGGCGCTCTGTATTTGGCCTTAGTGTAAGACAAGGAACCCTCTGATATGTCGATTCCTCCTGAATGCCTCCACTGTCAGTAAGAATATAACAGCATTCAGAAATCAGCTTTTGGAAGGCAAAATAGCCCATCGGCTCGGTTAGCAATACATTATTGTTACCATCAAGCCGTTCATACAACCCGAAATGCTTTAACTTGTTAACAGTTCTGGGATGGATGGGAAATACCAATTTATCTGATTCAGTGATCGCCTCAATCAGCTGGATTAATTTGATCAGCTCTTCTTTGTGATCCACCGTTGCAGGCCGGTGCATTGTCATGAGTACAAAATTGCCTTTTTTAAGTCCCAGATCTTCCAATATCAGCGACTTATCGATTTTATCCTTAAAAGCAACCATCGTGTCAATCATGGTATTGCCAACAAATAGAAGCTGATTCTCTTTTTTGCCTTCCTTTTTTAGATTATCAATCCCGCTCTGCTCAGTTATAAACAGATAGTCCGAAATTTCATCAGTCAGAATACGATTTATTTCTTCCGGCATCGTCCGGTCACTGCTTCTCAACCCACTTTCGACATGGGCCAGTGGGATATTCATTTTGTTTGCAGTGAGCGCAGCGGCAAATGTAGAGTTTACATCGCCTGTAACGACAAGCACATCGGCCGAAAATTCTTTAATTACCGACTCAAGCCGCAACATAACTTCAGCCATCTGACTATTCGGTGTTGAAGGCGGGATTTCCAAAAAGTAGTCCGGAATAAGATCAAACTGTCGGAAAAAGACATCGGCCATCTTATCATCGTAATGTTGCCCGGTGTGAACAATTTTTATATCGAACGCACCGGGAAATTCTCTCTCCGCAACCTTTTTAAACTGCGTAACCTTGATAAAATTTGGACGAGTTCCGACAACAATTAATAGCTTTTTCATCTATGGCTAAGCTTTCCAGATTTGGTTTTCAATTCTGGGGGTTATGTGTTTCATCGCGTTCCGGGTATCAATAATCGTATCACTCCAGTCGGCTAGTTCCTGATAGTTGATATCTGAGTGATTGGTCGAAATAATAACGGCATCAAACTCAGAAATACTTTCTTTATTCCAGCCAACCGTTTTTAACCCAGTCCAGTCGTCGTGCTCTCTGGTCTCCCAAATTTCCGGGATGTAATGATCGTAATACGATACATTCGCCCCATATTTTTTGAGCAGGTCCATCAGTTTAAATGTTGGTGACTCTCGCAAATCATCAACATCTGGTTTGTAAGCGAGCCCAATGATGAGAACCTTGCTTCCGTTCATAGCAATTTGTCGGCTATTTAATGCCTTGATAGTACGCTCAATCACATATCGCGGCATTGATGTGTTGATTTCTCCGGCCAGCTCGATAAACCGGGTATGCTGTTCCACTTCCCGGGCTTTCCACGTCAAATAGAATGGATCGATCGGAATACAGTGCCCGCCCAAACCGGGACCCGGGGTAAATTTCATAAATCCGAACGGCTTGGTCGCAGCTGCATCCAGCACTTCATGAATATCAATGCCCATCTCCTGGTATACGACCTTCAATTCATTAACCAAAGCGATATTTACCGACCGGAAAATATTTTCAGTTAACTTAACAGCCTCCGCCGTTTTATTATCAGAGACGGGAACCGTTTGCACAATAACTGCATTGTACAGCTCTACCGCCACTTCCAAGGCTTCCGGACCATCAGCCCCAACAACTTTTGGGATTTTAGAGGTATTAAAGTTTGGATTACCCGGATCTTCACGCTCGGGACTATAAGCCACAAAAAAGTCTACTCCCGATTTTAATCCCGAAGCTTCTTCCAATATTGGTATGATGAGTTCATCAGTCGTACCAGGATAAGTCGTCGATTCTAAAATTACGAGCTGCCCCTTTCTTAAATATTTGGCAATGGTTTGCGTAGTCTGCTCAACATATTGCATATCCGGCTCTCGATAAGCATTCAATGGCGTAGGAACACACATGATAATCGCATCCATCTTGCTAAGTTCGGAAAAATCGCGGGTCGCTGAACATTTCTCTGACTTCGCCAACTTTTCCATCATCTCGTATCCCAGATGTTTGATGTAGGGTTTGCCTTTTTCAAGATCCTCGATCTTTTTTAAATCCACATCGAACCCCATGACCGGGAATCCCACTTCGTGGAAAGTCCACAACAAGGGCAATCCCACATAGCCAAGGCCAATTATTCCTATCTGAGCCCTCAGTTCTTTAATACTATGCAGGAAATCTTCTTTAAAATCGGTGGTTCCTTTTCGATCCGCTACCTTACTACTGGAGGAATTTTGCAATCTTGGAATAGTCTTCATTGTTATTCACTAGGTTAATTTTTTCTTGGTCTTCGTTAATCATTTCTTCAATAAGCTGGTCAAAACTGTATTTCGGATACCAACCCAACTTTTTATGAGCTTCGGTGGCATCTCCAATAAGTAAATCCACTTCGGTTGGCCGGAAATATCGGGGATCAATCTCAATAATGGTTTCCCCATTAGCGGCATTGATTCCCTTTTCATTTTTTCCCTCTCCAATCCACTCAATCTGAATGCCCGCATGGCCGAATGCACACTCACAAAGTTCTCTCACGCTGTGCGTCTTACCGGTTGCCAATACAAAGTCCTCCGGTTCTTCCTGCTGAAGCATCAAATACATTCCTTCAATATAATCTTTGGCATGTCCCCAGTCTCGCTTGGCCTCTAGATTTCCCAAGTACGTTTTTTCTTGCAATCCCGCTGCTATACGGACTGCTGCACGAGTAATTTTTCGGGTAACAAATGTTTCTCCCCGTACCGGAGATTCATGATTAAACAGAATGCCATTAACAGCATAAATGCCATAGGCCTCTCGGTAATTAACGGTAATCCAATACGCATACAGTTTGGCTACCCCATAAGGAGAACGCGGATAAAATGGGGTCCGCTCTGTTTGCGGGACCTCCTGCACCTTCCCAAACAATTCGCTGGTTGAGGCCTGGTAAAATTTTGTTTTCTGTGATAAACCAAGAATCCGGATGGCCTCCAAAATTCTGAGCACCCCTAACGCATCACTGTTTGCCGTATATTCAGGACTCTCAAACGAAACCTGTACATGGCTCTGAGCTCCCAGATTATAAATTTCATCCGGTTGCACATCCTGTACAATGCGAATTATATTCGTAGAATCGGTCAGATCTCCATAATGCAGGTGAAACGGTAATCCTTCGGTATGCGGATCGCGATAAATATGATCAATTCTTCCAGTGTTAAAAGAACTTGAGCGTCTCTTAATACCGTGGACTTCATATCCTTTGAGAAGTAAAAATTCAGCCAGATAGGATCCATCTTGTCCGGTTACCCCCGTAATTAATGCCACCTTTTTATTTTGCTCTCCCAAAATTACCTCAACATTAGTTGTTAATGAGTGTGATTGCTAAACTTTTATTTTCACTTCTTTAAAATTACTCTCGTTTTGCAGAAACCAGCTGTATGTTTTTTGCAAGCCCCGCTTCAACTCTGTGCTGTGATTCCAACCTGCCGAATGGATTTTAGAAACGTCCAGAAGCTTTCGAGGTGTCCCGTCGGGTTTGCTTTCATCCCATTGTATTTCACCTTGATGGCCAACAATATCTTGTATCAGCTGCGCCAAATCATTAATCGAGAGGTCAATACCAGTCCCGATGTTGTACATGCTTTCTTCAAGCTTATTTTCGACTGCATACAAAACTGCATCAGCCAAGTCATTCACATACAGGAACTCTCGCATCGGCATACCCGATCCCCACAGCTTAACCGGCTGGTGCCCTTCCTCTTTGGCCTCGTGAAACTTGCGAATCATGGCAGGAACCACATGCGAGGTTTCTAAATCAAAATTATCTCGTCGTCCATACAGATTCGTTGGCATCAACGCGATATAATTTCGCCCATATTCGCGCTTCAATGCCTCACACAACTTCAACCCGGCAATCTTGGCTATTGCATACCACTGATTGGTAGGCTCTAGAGACCCAGTTAAAAGATATTGCTCCTTCAGCGGTTGATCTGCATGCTTTGGGTAGATGCAAGAACTGCCGAGAAAAATGAGTCGCTCTACATTATTTTGATGAGCAGCATTAATCACATTATGCTGTATCGCAAGATTATCAAATAGAAACTCATAGGGATATTCATTATTAGCCCATATCCCTCCTACTCTTGCCGCTGCCAGAATTATCATATCCGGTTTTACCTGATGGATAAACGTTTCTACATCAGCCTGCCTGCGCAGATCTAGTTCACTGCTAGACTTCGTAATGATATCCGCATATCCCCGCTGCTGGAAAGCCTCAAGTATGGAGCTTCCAACCATTCCAGTATGACCTGCTATATAAATCTTATTCGCACTCATTTACGACAATTAATTAAAGGATCAGGCTACTTATATTTCCAAAAGGGTCCCGAATAGTATCCCAGCTTTGATTGGTTCACCAGCCAGTTCCCGATTTTCATATTTAGTGATACAATTTCTGTGCCAACAAAAAAACGGCGCTAGAAAGGTGTGGAAACAAGCCTAAAGAAAGAGCTGAGTAATTATTATATACCCGAAATTCAGATGTCCAATTATGTTACAAGTGTAGATAGATGAGAACATTATGATGGATGAAAAATCAGATCTGTACAGCATCGATATTTTAGCACTTGTTCCTTATCTTAATAAGCCTGAATTCAAAACGATTTATGCGTTAGTCAATGAAAAAAGTTGCTTTTAAAACCCTCGGCTGTAAGCTGAACTACTCAGAGACCATGTCTATTCAGCGCGATTTTGAACAGGAGGGCTACGATATAACAGACTTTGATAACCAAGCTGATATTTATGTTGTCAATACCTGTTCGGTTACCCAGGGTGCCAACAGCACGTGCCGCAAGGTCGTCCGCCGCGCCCTACGTCGCAATCCTGAGGCATTCGTCGCAGTAATAGGCTGCTATGCTCAGCTGGAGCCTGAAGAGATAGCTGAGATTGACGGAGTCGACGCTGTGTTGGGTGCCAAGAATAAGTTTAAGCTACTTGAACTCTTTGATGATTTCGAAAAACGTTCGGAGCCGCTTGTTTACAATTCAGATGTAAACGAAGCAGTTGATTTTCATAATGCTTTTTCCGCGGATGACCGTACCCGCGCCTTTTTAAAAGTGCAGGATGGTTGTAGCTATAACTGCTCATTTTGTACTATTCCCATGGCCCGGGGCGAAAGCCGTAGTCCCAAAATTTCTGCCGTCGTTGAAAATGCGAAGTTGCTGGTTGAAGAAGGCTTCAAAGAAATTGTTGTTACCGGCGTTAATGCCGGGGACTTTGGACGCGGTACCGACGAAAACTTCTTTATGCTGCTCCAAAAACTGGATACGGTTGATGGGCTCGAACGCATTCGTTTCTCCTCTGTGGAGCCTAACCTGATGCACGAGGAAATCATCCATTTTACGGCTGAATCAGACAAGATGCAGCCTCACTTTCACATGCCGTTGCAAAGTGGCAGCGACAAGATGCTGGGACTTATGCGGCGCCGCTACCAATCTGATTTATATGCAAAACGCGTAGAACTTATCCGTAATCTGATGCCGGATGCGGCTATCGGTGTAGACGTCATTACCGGACATCCCGGTGAAACAGACGAGCTGTTCCAAGAATCATATGATTTCATCGACAGCCTGCCGGTATCCTACCTGCATGTATTCACCTATTCTGAACGACCCAATACCCACGCCCTGAATATTGAGCCGAACGTACAGGACAGCATCCGGAAAGATCGTACCCACAAGATGCGGCGCCTGTCAAAGAAGAAGCGGTACAATTTCGACACTTCTTTCATCGGTGAAGTGCGGCCAGTACTGTTTGAAGGTGCCAATCGCGATGGCGCTATACTGGGCTGGACGGACAATTACGTGCGCGTAGGCGTGCCCTATGATCCGAGTTACGAAAACAGGATTCTGCCAGTACGGCTGGGCGCCCGTTCTAAAGATGGTTACCTTATCGGGGAACTCACGCCCAAAGCCAAAGAAGAACAACAGGTCATCACTGAACTTGTCGGATAACAATTTTATGGCTGATTCAAATCAAGATCCCGAAAAGCTGATCAACCAGGTCATCTCTTTTATTGAACGGGAACGCGAACTCTATGGAGATTTTGCGATGAATCCATCCACAGAAAATTCGGAAGATAAAATAACAAGAAAATCAGAATCACAAACTGAATCTTCTACTCCCAGTAATTCTTCGGTAACTGAACCGTCTCAGCAAACTTCAGAAACGCCTTCCACGACAACCCAGAATGATGATTCGTTTAGCTCCCAGGAAGGATTGTTCAACCAGGATGACTCCAATGAGGTTTACTATCAAATTGATAAGTGTAATACATTAGAAGAACTGGAGAAACTGTGTCGCAAAGCTGATGTACTACGCACCGACTTGGAAGGCACCCAGTTGGTATTTGGCGTGGGCAATCCCGATGCTGATCTAATGCTTATCGGCGAAGCGCCCGGAGCAGAAGAGGACAAACAGGGCGAACCCTTTTTTGGCAAAGCGGGTCAACTATTAAACAAGATATTGAATGCTATCAATTTTCAACGCGAAGATGTATATATCGCCAATATCCTAAAGCACCGTCCACCCAACAACCGGAATCCCAAGCCAGAGGAACGTGAACGGAGCCTCCCTTTTCTACAGCGACAGATTGATCTGATCAATCCCAAACTGATTCTGTCACTTGGCAAAGTGTCCGCGCAGACACTGCTGGAAAAGAACAGTGCATCCCTTTCAAGCATGCGTGGCAAGTTCCACAAGTTTCGCGGTAAATACGAACTGATGGCTACTTACCATCCGGCGGCCCTGCTACGCCATGCCAAATGGAAACGTCCCACTTGGGAAGACGTTCAACTCCTAAGAAAGCGTTACGATGAGCTGGGCGGCCAACCGTAATTCCGCCCTATGATTATCCCATCATTAAACATCTGATATCCCAGGGAAGAACTTTTCCCGTGACAGTGAGTTTATTAAGGTAACCAATCAAAATAAAGAGGTTGTTATGCCTTACGAGAAAATTTCTGAACTGCCCAATTCGGTTCAGAAAATCTGCCCAAACATGCCCAGGAAATCTACAAAGAGGTCTATAACAATGCCTGGGATGAATATTCAGGTCCGAAAGAGCGCCACGGTAATGAGTCAAGAGAAGAAACAGCCCACAAAGTAGCATGGACGGCTGTTAAGAAGAAATATGTGAAAGAAGAAGGCAAATGGGTTCCAAAAGAGAACATAAAAAAGTAGGAAATAATCTCTTTTACTTCTCAAAATAGGTCTCCCTATGTGGAGGCCAACCTTTGGATAAATACTCACAAAAATAGCTTTTAAAACTTCGTTAAAAGTTTCGCATTTATTATACTTTACGAATACGGCAGCGGCACAAATCATTATTAAATGGTGTCCCCCCTGCCCTTGTCGGGACACCAATTGGTGATTTAATTTTATAACTTCGAACGGATGGCATCACAACAAGGATCTAACTACAAAGGGAATTCTGATTCGAAGATTTTAGAACAAGAAGGACGCGTTCCACCGCAGGCTGTAGAGGTCGAAGAAGCGGTATTGGGATCCATGCTCATCGAGCACGAGGCAGCTACGGTGGCCTTGCAGATGCTCTCGGCTAAAGACTTCTACAAGCCGGCCCATCAGCACATCTTCGAGGTGTTACACGATCTGTATGAACGCGACAATCCACTGGATCTGCTCACCGTAGAAAATGAACTGCGCGACAAGGGATTGCTCGATACTTGTGGTGGAGCCGGATACCTTTCAGAGTTGACACGATCAGTAAGCTCTGCTGCCAATGTCGATTACCACGCTCAAATTATTGCAGAGAAGGCCACAAAACGAAATCTTATCTTGGGCTGTACTGATATTATCAAAGAGGCCTACGACAGCTCTTCTGATCCTTATGATGTACTTGATAAAGCTGAGCAACGGATCTTTGATCTTGCCAACTCCAAGCAGCGCGCACAGGCCCAGCCTATTGGCGACGTACTGAAAGACACGCTCTCGTATCTCGAAGATATTCGCGGAAAGTCATCGGGCATTACAGGTGTCCCAACCGGCACGGATATAGACAAATGGACGGCCGGCTGGCAGGATGGCGACCTTGTTATTATTGCTGCTCGTCCTTCGATGGGTAAAACGGCCTATGTATTGACTACCGCCCGTAATGCAGCACTCCACCAGGATGAAAAACTCCGAACCAAGGTGGCAATTTTCAGCCTCGAGATGTCAAACCAGTCGCTTGTTCAGCGTCTCTTAACTATGGAGGGACGCATTAATGCACAGACCGCTCGATCAGGGCAGCTCGAGGATGAAGATTTTAAACGCCTGATTGATGCTGCGGGACGTCTTTTTACGGCCAACATTTTTGTGGATGATACACCCGGACTCAGCATTATGGAACTTCGCACCAAAGCGCGCCGCCTGAAAAGCGAGCATGATATCGGTCTCATTGTCGTTGACTACCTGCAGCTTATGACGGCTACCGGCGATCATGGAACGCGTGAGCAGGAAATTGCCTCCATTTCTCGTGGCCTCAAGGCGCTGGCCAAAGAGCTTGACGTGCCTGTGATTGCACTTTCGCAGCTCAGCCGGGCCGTGGAGCAACGCGGTGGCGACAAGCGCCCACAACTTAGCGACCTTCGTGAATCGGGATCCATTGAGCAGGACGCTGATGTTGTTTGTTTTCTCTATCGACCGGAGTACTACGGCATCAAAACAACGCCGGAGGGTCAATCCACTACCGGTTTGGCCGAACTCATCATTGGCAAGCAGCGTAATGGTCCCACAGGTAGTGTACCCCTCTATTTTGTGAAAGATTACGCCCGTTTTGAAAACCTCACCACAGCTGAACAAGGTCCATATGGAGAACCCAAGAACAATGGTCCCAGCCAAAATAATGAGCAGTCAGGAGGAGATGACGGTCCGCCGCCGATGGGACACAATCCAGGCGGTGATGACGAAGCGCCATTTTAGGGAAGATTTTTGTCTGTAATCTTCGTGAAATGGATAAGTTTAGATCAGGAGGGCGAAGCCATATCACGTTCTTTGGCTGGCGTCGACATTTTCTTTCTTTCTTTTGAGGAAGGTTTGTCCAGTTTGGTTTTAAATTGCCAAAGCAGGTGAAGGGGCATGTAAAAAAGAGATTTATAAACCTGACGGTCGGCCCCGGCTGCTGCTAATCCTACCAGTAGGTACGAGACTGCCAAACCTGTTATACCTGTCCAAAGCCAGATAAAAGAGACCGTTTCCCAACCCAAGAACCACAAAGCTATATTAACGACAAGCATCAATAATATAATTAAAAGCATATACCTTAATGGTGGTGTAACAAGTTCTATAAGGTTATCCAGATATTGGAACGATCTCTTCTTAAAAGCAGCCTTTAAAAATTTGGGAAAATATTTACGTTGAATTGAGAAACGATTTATCTTCCTCGTCTCTTCTGATTTACCACTTTCACCGGCAACTTCATGATAAACCTGTGCCTCCGGGGCAAAATCTTTCTTCACACCTTCTAACTCCAAAATGAGTCCCAGTTCACCGTTACTATTTAGCAACCACTGGGGCCACCGATTTTCTTTAAGTAGTTCTCTAGATATACAAATACCATTGCATCTGAGCCCCATTGACAATCCCAACACTTTTCTTCCCATGGGTTTGATATAATTATTAAATAAAAATTCAATGCGTTTTGCCTCTATAGCTCCAGCCGAAGATTGAGAAAGAATAAACTCGCTACTTTGAACAACCTTACTCCCGTTTTCCAAATAGTAGTTCATTACTTCAAGGTAGTTTGCACATACCAAACTGTTTGCATCAAAAACTATAACAGCTTCATAAGCTTGCTGACTGCTCACAACCTGCTCAAATGCCCAATGTAATGTACGCTCTTTGCTCCCATCTTCTTCCAATCGCTCCCAAACAATAGCGCCAAGGTTCTTTGCAATTTCTGCTGTGTTATCGTTACAACGATCGGCAATCACGATCAGATCAAACATATTTTTGGGATAAACCAACCCCGACAAACTGTATAGTGATTTTGAAATCACGTTGCCATGGTTTTGAGAAAGTATCAGGATGGCAAACTTTCGATTTCGAGTTGTGGCAAATGTGTCAGACTTTTTGCCCTTCAAGGCAAAGAAACTGAGTAACAAGGGATAACCTATCAGGGTCCCTAATAATGTAGCTAAACAATATTGCACGACTTCTATTACCATTAGTCAGCGATTAAATTTCAGACTTTTTTATTTATTGACTACTGAAACCTGTACCCCAGAATTCTCTGGTAGGTATTGATTGATGTCTCATTTAGATAAGCAACAAGCGCGCCAATATTGCATATGTTAGCCAATACAGAAACAAAGCACTTTGTACAATTAGCGATATCCTTAATGATGTTTCTCTTTGTCACCAATATTCTCACGGGTATTATGTTTGTGTAAAAACTGTACTTTTCAATAAAACCCATAATATCCTTCCTTATTCACTTTCATCTCTCAACTGCCACTTCTAAACTCTTCACATAAAAACTCATTTAACCTTAAATAGACTTCCAATAATTTTGGCTAGGTGATTACAAGCCTTGAAGTTTATTAAGGATGTATCCGACAAATCTTTTTTCATCTACATGTTTGAATATCTTTCGAAGATGCTCTTTGCGGGTTTTTTGTGTATCTACAACAGCTATTAATCCATCCATTTCATTAATAAAGTGAATTGGAAATTCCTCAAACGGAAAGACAGAACTCATATCTGCGATAACAAAATCAAATTCGTGCTTCAGGGTATAGAGGATTTCTCTTAGTGCAATAGTATCTTTGATGGCCGGTTTATAGTTTTTGTAATTACCAGCTGATAACAAGAATAGATCACTAACACTGGTAGGATTTACATTAAGCACTCGCTTTTCCAAAGCTTCGGTGAGTCCGGGCTCAAGTGAAATCCCAAATATTTTGTGCAGCTGTGGATCTTTAAAATTCAAGTCCACTAAAACCGTACGCTGCCGGTAAGCCTGCGCCAAAGACACTGCCATATTCGAAGCCACAAGTGTCTTGCCCTCTCCCTTGTTGGCACTTGTCACACCTAAAGCAACATTTAACGATTCGTTCGCTTTAGCAAGTTTAGAAAAGTTAAAGTTGTTGTAATATTTCTGATTAACAATTTTGTGATTAATATGATCAGGCTTTTTATCCCTGATTGACATGGGAACCAATGACACATCATAAACCATTGGAGCATCTTGAGAGGCGTTCAATATCTCCTCACTCAGCTCAAGTGCAGTATTCTTGGATTTTTCGGAATTCGATTTAGACTTTCCCATCTGTCAGATAAGCAATTATAGGTTTTTGTAGCTCCAGATCCTCTTCACGGCGGATGGTAGTATCAAAGGATTCGGCCATAGCTGTAAAAATAACGCCAAAGATAATGCCCAGTATAGCTCCCGCAATAATCACATATTTTGGTTTAGGGAATGAAGCCTCCCTGGCAACATAAGGCTGATCAATGATCACATATTGTACAGTTGCCTTATCCCCTATTTCATCAGATATCTTTGTTTGTTCCAGTTTTAGTTTCATTTCATCATATAAATCCTGATAGATCGAAATATTAGATTGCTGAGTGTTGGTTCTTTGGTTGGCCACAAAAGTCATTTCCATATCGTTAATTACAGTAGATCTTTTTTGGGTAAGACTCTGCTGTTGCCTTTTTAAATTTGATAAATTCGACTCTATCGCTGGCTCAATGCGGCGTACTATCTCAATAATCTGCCCTCTCTGCAGACGGAGTTCAGGATAAGCATCCGTAAAGTTCTGTTTCAGCGTTTCATAGCTTTCAAGGAGTTCACCAAGCCGTTTGCCAAGGGTTACCTCTTCTAATGATAACTTGAAGAGAGGTTTTAGTGACAGGTTTTGCGAATCTTGATTTAAGAATTTCTTAATTATGTTCAACTTATCTTCCTCTCGCATCAACTGCCATTCTAACTGAACAAGCTGATTATCTATCTCTTGCAATCTGGTTTGCAGTACTTCTTGATCAAGGGGTTGTTCTTTTAATTGTTCGGCTGTAGTATTGATGATTTTATCACGCTGATTCTCTACAATTTTTTCCAGCTCTTCAATTTTATTCTGGATGAATTTGATGGTTTCATCCTTTCTCCTTCTCTCCAATTTTTGCCGTGTTTGAATAAAATCATTTGCAAGCAACGCAACCCCATCACGTGCTTTTCGCGGATTAGTGCTATAATAAGTAATCTCAAACGTATCGGAAGCCTTTGAGCTTGTGACAATATTATTCCGAACCTCATCTACCAATGCCTGTTTCTCAAGGTCGCCCCTGATGTGTTGAGCCAGCTTTAAACTGTCAATAAGTTTCTCCAAAGTAGACCGGCTATAAATAATCTCATTAAAGGCCACGAGTCGATCCGGGCTCCCTACACTAACATCCATATCATAGAAAGCCAACGGATCAATAGACTCCTCTTTCTGCACCAAGATAGAAATAGAAGACTCATATCTGGGATCTATTACATACAGTGATCCGACACTTAAGAGCACAAAAAACAGCAGCGTTAAAAACAGGAGTCCTTTACGTCGCTTAATGATATACCAAATATTTTTTGCCATTCCTTGAGCACCTTTCTAGTGGTTGTATCTGTATTTTAACTTTAGTACTACAATAGCTGTGCCAATTCTTCTGAGATCACCGATAATGTGGGCATATATCTCTAAGGCCATAATCTAGCTTTGGTTAAATATAAGTACGTCTTCCAACTGACCTCGCTTCAAGCAATCATGCCACGTTATTACACAAGAAATTAAATTTGAGATGTGAAATTTGTTCACAGTATAGCTGGCAAGCCCCTCCCCTCAAAAACTTATTAGCAGACTTTACAATCTAACTCTAGATCATTAAGGGGTTTCAAAGCTTTAAGCCTAATGCACCCAAGATTGGCACATTTGTTGTTCTTATTGTTTAAGAGGTGCAAACTTCTGAAAAATTTTAATCGATATGCATGAGAAATGGCTCCATTAAAAAAACAAATCATTTTTTATAGTCTTATAGTGATAACCGCCTTTTTAGTAGAAGGTTGTTCCAGCTCGAAAAAGATGCAAAAACAAGCTGTTCAGGATTTTATTGAATCTAATCCCCAAAATTCCATAGTACCGGATTCCTCTTATCAGATAAAGAAAGGAGATGAAATTGAAGTCTTAGTTTGGGAGGAACCGAAGTTCAATACGAAAACTACTGTTTCAGATCGAGGAACTATCGCTATACCTCTCATTGGAGAAATTCAGGCAAGTGACCAAACTGTTGATGAATTAAAGAAAGATCTGCATGGGCATCTCTCTCAATATATAAAGGGAGAGATAAACTTGATTGTCTCGCTGAGAAGTACCAATAACATGTCGGTTTCAGTACTTGGGATGGTTACCAGACCCGATAATTATGCGATAAACGACCGATCCTCAATCTTCAAAATTTTATCCATGGCCGGCGGACCAAACGAAGAAGCCAATATCCGTAACGTTCGTATCTATAGGCAGAAAGATTATCCGCAATATACCGCTCTGGATTTAACTACATACCTCGACAATGGAGAGATAAATACTGCTGGCGAAGTTTATCCCGGAGATATGGTTTATGTGCCCCGAAAAGAAAATGCGGTGCGCGACGTGTCGATGTACCTCAGAGACGTGGCCATTTTATTCGGAATTTTTAGTGTCCTTCAATTATGAAAATCAAGATCCGGTATTTCTTTACGTGTATCTTTTGTGCTGCCTTGAGTATGGTTATACAGTCCACTGCCCAAGCGCAACTCACTGATACTACAAACTCCGGGCAGCGAGGAGCGCCACGGATCTATAAATACAGTGCCAGAACCGGAGCTATGGCCGATGCAACTGTTGCCGATGCTAATAACCTCAGCGTTATCAACATAAATCCAGCGGGCCTGGGCTTAGTAAAAGATCTTTCGGAAGCCCAAATCAACATTGCCCAAAACTGGAATAATAACCTGATGCTTGAGAATTTTACATTGCCGGCTGTAAGGGCAGGCACCCATTCCTTTGCTCTACAGTTTGCAGTTCATCATGATCGCGGGTTTGAAACGTTAAACCTGTTGGGCAGAAATTCGCTACCTCAGCCCAAGATCACCATGGTTCAACTGGATATAGCTTATGCCCTGACCATTAAAAATGTGCTGAGCCTTGGCATCTTCAATAACATCAGCTACGCTGAAAATTCAATTGCCTATTACTGGACATTTAATCCCACATTTGGAGTACTCTATGCTCCTTCGGAAGCTATTAGTTATGGTATTGCGTTCCGGGGATTAGGTCGGAGTCCTACTTATATGGTACATAGTCTTTCTACTACCACGCTGGGAAGCCAGCATTTACCAAGAAGCCTGGAACTAGGTGGAACCTTAAATTATCCTACTGAGATGAGAAAGAAACCTTATTTCTCCATCTCTATGGCCAATGAAAAACGCTTTGGCGAAGACGGATTATGGTACAAAGTGGGTATAGAAATTAAACGCATACCTTATTTGGCATTTCGCTCCGGACTTTTATACCAATCTGCAACCAACACTTATGCTCCGAGATTTGGAATGGGCATTACAAGTAACGTAATAGAAATTGACTACACAGTATCGCATTCGCAAGATCTTTTTGAGCGCTACCACCAGTTGGGCATAACCATTCATTTTTAATAATAAGCATTATGATAATTTCAAACCTACACTTCGATATAAATGACATGATACTGGATGATATTGAAAAACATTCAAAAAGTGCCCTTATGCAGGATATCTTTTTCAAGATCCTTCGTTTGTCAAAGCTGGAATCGCATATCATCCTGGTAGGGGAGATTGGATCTGGCAAGAAACGATTAGCCCAAATTATTCATGAGAATAGTAACCGGGCAGATGGTCCTTTTCAATCTTTCTATTGTGTGGATATTACTGAAAATGACTATAAAGATGCGTTTTGGGGACAGCTAAAATTTGGAAAAACCAATATCGAACTTCGATATGATATCCTGGAAAAAGCTTTTAATGGCATCATATATCTGGATCAATTTTCAGAATTGCCGTACCCATATATGCGAGATATCCTAGACTCGTATCTTAAAGGCTGTACCCAGCTATTCCGATATAACAAAACAGTTCAGCCACGGCTGATTATCTCGTTGAACCAAGAATCTTACCATAAAATTTTGGGTACCTCTATCTGGCAAAAAATGCTGGATGAGTTAGATCCTGTGCTCATTATGCTGCCCCCACTTCGGGAACGCAAAGAGGACATTCCTGTATTAATCGATCATTTCATCAATGAGATAAAGAAAAGATCCCAAGATTTTAAAGATCTAAAAATATCTAGCAAAGCACTTTTTGAATGTTCTAATTATAACTGGCCCGGCAATATCCGTCAACTTAAAAATGCCATTCTCCAGGGCGCCGTACTTTCTTATGGACAAACGATCGAACGTGAACACCTGCCCTTTTCGATGAGCTGGAAATTGCCTTATGAGTTTGGTGAAAAGAAGTCGTCATAGCACGTAGCAAAGAACAACTATAGATATAAGAGATAGCTCTTCTTTGTAAAACGGACAATGATCCATCCCATTTGGGAGAATTTATTGCTCTTAATTCGCCCACAAATATTTTTTACAGGCGTTAGATTAGATAGGACAGAAGTGACGATAGAGAAATATTAGTAGTAGTTTGATCCCTACTAATATAGCCAACTTAGATTCTCAAATTACGTGTGTGAGGAAAAATTAGCTTTCTTCTTTTTGCTTATTTTTCTCGTATTTATCCAGCTTGTTGTGCAGCGTCTTTCGACTAAATCCCAAAATTTTTGCGGCCTCTGTTTTATTATTATCAACCGAAGAAAGGGTTTGGCCTATTACTCTCTGTTCAATCTCTTCGAGGCTTGAACCAATTTTTATTTGGATCATACCATTCTGGGGATTGATATCAGTAACAGGATAAATATTTTCTCCACGATGAATACGTGGCGGTATAGCTTTGAGATCTACTTGGTTGCCTTCTGAAAGCACAACACAACGTTCTACTACATTCTTAAGCTCTCTTACATTACCAGGCCAGTCGTATCCCATAAACATCTCCATAGAATCATCGGTAAATTCGAGATCGTCTATACTGTAACGGTCCACGAACAGATTTTTGTAAAAGTTGACCAACAGTGGAATATCTTCTTTGCGATGGCGGAGAGGTGGGACATAAAGTTCAATGACATTAAGACGATAGTAAAGATCTTCGCGAAAACTGCCTGATTGCACTTGGTCCATCAGGATTTTGTTAGTAGCCGAAATCAGGCTCACATCCACATCAATTTCTTCTTTGCCTCCCACTCGTCGAAACGTTCCCAACTCTACAGCTCGAAGTAATTTTACCTGAATCGCCTTTGGCATTTCACCTATTTCATCCAAGAAAAGCGTACTGCCGTGAGCAAGCTCAAAACATCCCTCTTTAAGGGCATGGGCTCCGGTAAAAGCACCTTTTTCGTGACCAAAGAGTTCACTTTCCACAAGCTCAGTGGGAATAGCACCACAGTTAATGGTCACCATATTTTTTTGGTTACGCCCACTGAAGTAATGAACCAATTGTGCCAACACTTCCTTACCAGTCCCATTCTCTCCCATGATCAACAAGGTCGCTTTAGTTTTAGCAACTAGCTTGATCTTATTAAGCAACTCTTCCATGATAGGGTTTTGGGTAATTAGAACGGGCTTTTTCTTCCCCTTCAAGTCATCACCATTACGTTTCGTACTTTTACCGTCAATATCCTTAGTCATACTATATTCCCCCTTACTTAAAACCGCTGATTGGCACTCATAAGCTCTCCCTACTCATGTAGCTCTCAAATCAAACGGACATGTTATTTTTAATTTGCACCACTTCGCAGATCGAAGTGTTAATACCCCGCAACTATTTTTTATAGTTGCTGACAATTAAAAATCTATTATATCCTACCCCACAAACATAGTTAATATTTCCTAATCCTCATGTGGGGAATACCCTATTTCGAGCCAAATATAACGGTTAATATTACTGCGTTAACTTAGCAACAAGCTCGATTGCGCGCCGCTGTAGAACCACCAAAACTAGTTCCGATCATATATCAAAGACATCTTAGACACAGCAAAATCAGTCGATCAGGTTCTGCTAAATAGCATATCGTGTAAAATAATATAATACTACTAGCATCTTCTGAAGAACAGGGACAACCCGGTAATGTCTGTAGGGAAATCTAGTTTTACCGGTATTAATCTGGTGGATGAAATGCCCGATAAATTCTGCTGATTCTAACCCATAATGGCTATTGGAAACTGCCAAAAACGGTTCGTACTGAAGAAATTAGAATCGAGCTGGAAGCTAAATCACCCAGTAAATGAATCTATTTCTGTTTTAAAAGTATAAGGAGAACGCTACTGAGACAAGGAAATAGGCTCGACAGGAAGTGTAGGGGCTTTTTTTTATTTTAGCTTTTCAAAAGCCTTCCGTGCCGCTTGTTGCTCGGCTTCTTTCTTGCTTTTGCCCGATCCCTGGGCCACGGGTTTTTCATCCACATAAACTTCTACGCCAAACGTCTTGTCGTGACCAGGTCCCTCTTCTGAAATTACGCTATAGGTGGGTATTTTCATCTGATTAGCTTGCGCATATTCGAGTAGCAAACTTTTATAATTATCCAGCGAGTCGATAATCTTGTCGAAATTAACATGCTTCTCGATTACATCGCGCACGAACCTTGAACATGGTTCGTATCCCAAATCCAAATAGAGTGCCCCAACCAGTGCCTCAAATACATCAGAAAGTACACTTTTGGATTGCTCAATGCCCTGTCCTTTGACGCGTTCTCCCAACAGCATCAGCTCATTGAGATTCAGGTTTCGCGCATACATAGCCAAGGTATCTCCCTTCACCAATTTTGCGCGCAGCTTGGTCAGAAAACCCTCATTTTTGTCGGGAAAATGATCAAAGATAATTTCAGTAACCATGAGGTCTAGAACGGCATCCCCTAAAAATTCGAGCCGCTCGTAAGAATCTGTGGAACTAAAATTATCATCAGCCAGCGTAGACCGGTGACGCAATGCACGAACATAGATAAACGGATTATCGATGCTGGTACCGATAATCTCTTTGAGCTCATCAATTCGTTGTTCCTGCTCAGGCGGAAGTTCTTTATCTGATTTGAAGTATGACCTGAGTCGATCGAACATCAACTATTCTTCATATTTTTTAAAAACAAGTGTCGTGTTGTGTCCACCAAAACCGAAAGCGTTGTTGAGAGCGTACTGTACGTCCCGAACTTCAGACTCATTAAAGGTGTAATTCAGATCGCAGTCGGGATCAGGTGTTTCAAAGTTGATGGTCGGCGGTATCATTCCGTGATAAGTGGTAAGCATTGCAGCCAAGGCTTCCATCGCTCCCGCTGCACCCAAGGCATGGCCGGTCATCGACTTCGTAGAGTTATGATTAATCTCGTATGCGTGATCTCCAAACACCTTCTTGATGGAGTTAGTCTCAGCAATATCGCCAAGCGGTGTAGAAGTTCCGTGCATATTGATATGATCCACATCCGTAGTTTCAATTCCAGCCGAATCAAGTGCGCGATTCAACGCCAGAATAACCCCCTCTCCATCGGGATCAGGTGCGGTGATATGATGTGCATCAGCAGAGAAACCATATCCAACGATTTCTCCATAGATTTGTGCACCGCGTTCTTTAGCATGCTCATATTCTTCGAGAAAAAGAATCGCTGATCCTTCACCAAGAACAAAGCCGTCACGGTTCTTATCAAACGGGCGCGAAGCTGTCTTGGGGTCGTCATTGCGCGTAGACATCGCCTTCATAGAGTTGAAGCCAGCTACACCAATACGGGAGACCGGGGCTTCAGAACCACCGGAAACAGCCATATCGCACTGTCCCTGTTTAATAGAATCGTATGCTAGACCAATATTGTGAGATCCAGTTGCACAAGCAGATACGGCGCAAAAATTAGGGCCTTTAAAACCATATTTGATGGAAATTTGCCCCGCTACCATATCCGGAATTAGCTTCGGGATAAAGAATGGAGAAACGCCACGCGGTCCGTGTTCATGGAATGAGATGGACTGTTCATAAAAGGTGATCATCCCACCAATTCCAGTTCCTACAATAACAGCGACGTCATCCTTGTTGACCTCATCCAAATCGAGACCCGTATCATTGATGGCCTCGTCGGCAGCAATCAAGGCGTACTGACATACTTTGTCGAGGCGTCTGGCCTCTTTGCGATCAAAGTAGTCCAGCTCATCATATTCCTCAATCTGTGCCGCAAATTTGGTTGGGAAATCTTCGGTATCAAAATGCTCAATAGGTTGAGCGCCACTCTTTCCCGATATTAATCCGTTCCAGAAATCTGGTGCCGTCTTACCAACAGGGGTAAGGGCACCAATTCCGGTAACGACTACTCTACGATTAGACATGCTAAAGGATTTAGCGTATGTAGTGTTAGCTTACTTTCTCCTGAAGATATTCAACAGCGTTTCCTACCGTCGCGATGTTTTCAGCATCTTCATCAGGAATGCTAATATCAAATTCTTTTTCGAACTCCATAATGAGCTCTACCGTGTCAAGAGAGTCAGCTCCAAGGTCGTTGGTGAAGTTCGCTTCATGAACGACTTCTGACTCATCAACACCTAATTTGTCAACGATAATTGCTTTTACTTTTGATTCAACGTCTTGTGACATAACAGTTTATTTACCTTATGTTCGAGTTAATTTAGAATTTGTTGAGTGCCCACTTTCGTAAAGCATGGGCTGAAAATACATATTAAAAACGTAAAAATACACTTTCTAAATAAAGTATTAGCACTAACATATAGTGCATTAAAAATGCTTTTACATAGCCATACCGCCATCAACTCGTATTGTTTCCCCGGTAATGTAAGAACTGAGATCAGAAGCTAAAAATAAGACCGTGTTAGCAACTTCCTCAGCATCACCGGCCCGGTTGAGAGGCGTTTCTTCTTTAATCGATTCCAGCACTTGTTCGTCAAGCTCATCAGTCATCTCTGTGGTAATATATCCAGGGGCCACTACATTAGCGCGGATATTGCGCGAAGCCAGCTCCTTGGCGTATGACTTGGTAAATCCTATAATTCCGGATTTGGATGCCGCGTAATTGCTCTGCCCGGCATTACCAGAGATACCGACCACCGAACTAATGTTGATGATCGAGCCGCCACGGTTGCGCATCATTGGCTTGGCGACAGCCTTGCTGTAATTAAAAATACTTTTCAAATTTGTGTCAATCACCTGATCCCACTGCTCTTCACTCATGCGCAGGATCAAGTTGTCTTTGGTGATACCAGCATTGTTCACGAGGATATCTAGTTTGCCCCAATCATCGGTGAGCTCGCTGATTACCTCTTCGGCACTGTCAAACTTCACGGCATCGGCCTGGATAGCTTTGGCTTTTTGCCCCTTGGCTTTAATCTCATCTTTTACCTCGTTGGCTGCATCCACAGAGCTCCGAAAAGTAATGGCAACATCTGCTCCATAATCAGCCAGCGCTAGTGCAATAGATCGACCAATTCCGCGGCTCCCGCCGGTTACTAATGCTGTTTTTCCTTCTAATGTTAAACTCATAATTCGTTCACTAATTTTTAAAAAGTTACCAAAGTGTAGTACACTCGGAGGTGTACTACACTTTCTAATATCTACTAGATCCCAAATCGTAGTCCAAGATTACACAGTGCTAAATACTATTCATACCCATCAATCTCTACACCGTCCAGCGTGCGCTTAACTAGTCCCTGAAGCACATTGCCAGGCCCCACTTCTACAAACGTATCGACACCATTGGCACCCATATTCTGCAACGTTTGGGTCCATAGCACAGGATTCAGCAGCTGGTTTAATACATTGCTTCGAATTTCTTCGGGATCGGTAGTTGGCTCTGCAGTGTAATTACTGTAAATTGGGCAATCCGGCTCTGAAATATCAAGCGATTCCAAGCTCTCCTTCAATCCATCATAGGCCGACTGCATAAGCGAAGAGTGAAAAGCACCGCTTACCGGTAACATTTTAGCCAAACGGCATCCCTCCTCTTTCAATAACTCCACAGCTTTCTTGACAGCATCCACATCTCCGGAAATTACAAGCTGACCGGGACAATTGTAGTTAGCAGCAATTACTTCCTTCCCGACTACGTCTGTAGCCTGCTTGCAAATACGTTCAACGACTTCATCGTCCATGCCGATCACCGCAGCCATGGTACCGGGATTCTCTTCTCCGGCCTGCTGCATCAGTTCACCGCGTCGTCGCACAATTTTAAGTGCATCCTCGAACTGTACGGCCCCGCAAGCCACAAGCGCTGAAAATTCGCCTAGGCTGTGCCCAGCTACCACATCAGGATTTGCATCCAGTGTATTATACAATGCTATGGAATGCAGAAATATCGCTGGCTGTGTATACTCAGTCTGCTTCAACTTCTCTTCAGGACCTTCGAACATGATCTGCTTCAGATCAAAACCGAGCACCTCATTGGCCCGATCTACATATGAAGCAAAATCATCGTTGTCCTCATAATGGGATTGTCCCATTCCAACCGATTGTGATCCCTGTCCGGGAAATAAATATGCTGTACTCATTAATTTAGTGCCCATTTAACGTAGATTGATCCCCATGTATATCCACCACCAAAGGCAGCGAGGATCAAATTATCTCCATGTTCTAATTTGTTTTGCCAGTCGTACAGGCATAGCGGAATAGTGGCAGCGGTGGTATTACCGTACTTGTCGATATTAACCATCACTTTGTCCTTATCAAGCCCCATGCGATTGGCCGTCGCATCAATAATACGCAAATTTGCCTGATGCGGTACCAGCCAAGCGACATCATCAGCCGAAAGATCATTTTTATCCATGATCTCTTCCGAAACATCAGCCATGCCTACCGTCGCTTTCTTAAAAACTGTGCGTCCATCCTGCTTGGCATAGTGCAAACGATTTTTGACGGTTTCTTCGTTAGCCGGATTCAAACTGCCACCGGCAGGCTGATAAAGAGACAAATTCGTGTCCCCTTCCGAACGATGTATATAATCTATAATGCCTGTTTCATCCTCTGATGGTTCCAGCAGCACCGCTCCGGCACCATCACCAAATAGGATGCAAGTCGAACGATCGGTATAATCGACGATCGAGCTCATTTTGTCGGAACCAATTACCATCACTTTTTGGGCGCGACCTGATTCAATAAAATTGGCACCAGTCGTCAGTGCATACAAAAAGCCAGAGCATGCTGCCGAGACATCAAAAGAATAAGCATTGCCAGCTTCAATTTCGCTTTGAACGAGGCAGGCCGTAGCAGGAAAAAGATAATCCGGTGTTACTGTAGCTACAATAATAACATCAATTTCATCTGCAGAGACACCGCGTTGATCCAATAACTCTTTAGCAGCTTCGGCTCCCATGAAGGCTGTAGCCTTGTCTTCATCTTTCAAAATCCGCCGCTCTTCAATACCCGTTCGTGTTCGGATCCATTCATCATCAGTCTCCACCATCTGCTCGAGATCGTGGTTGGTCAATCGATTCTCAGGCAGATAATGGCCAACTGCTGTTATCGCTGCTCGTTTTGTTTCCGCCATGTAAGGGATTATTTATTTAAGAGATGCTACAATTTTTTCGTTGATATTGTGATCCACACATTTAGCAGCATTCAATATCATATTTTTGACGGCCAACGGTGAGCTACTGCCATGTCCGACCATACTCACTCCGTCGACACCTAGGAAAGGAACACCACCCACTCGTTCGGGATCAAATTCAGCAAGCGATGCTTTTAACACTTTGCCTACTAGCTCCGCTTCTTCCGAACCGAGCTGTAATTTTTTAATCCCTTTTTTGATAAATATTTCAAGGGCATCGGGAATGGATTCTCCAAGTTTTAGCACGATATTACCGACAAGCCCATCACACAAAAATATATCGGCCTTAGCCGGAAAAATATCTCGGCCCTCAATATTGCCTGCAAAATTCGGAAGATCTTGCAATTCTTTAAAAGCCTCTTTCAGATTATCAGTCCCTTTTTCATCTTCTTCGCCTACGTTTAATAAACCGACTTGGGGATCCTTAACATCCATAATTTCGCTGGCGTAAATACGGCCCATTTTAGCAAATTGGACGTACATTTCGGGACGTACTTCCAGGTTAGCTCCAACATCCATCATCAAACGCAGGCCTTTTATAGTGGGATATACGGCTGCAATTGTTGGTCGACTCACGCCTTCGAGTTTACCCAACAAGAATGTGGAAGCGGCGAGCAATGCCCCGGTATTACCAGCACTGACAAAGGCATCGCACTTTCCAACCTTGTGCATACCAACACCTTTTACGATCGACGAATTCTGCTTGGTCTTTACGGCTTGCGCCGGCGCTTCATCCATCTCGATAACTTCGGGAGCATCATGCACCAACAACCGCTGCTGATCGTAGTCGTGGTCCGAGAGCTCATCATTAATAACATCCTCAGGACCAACCAGAATCACGGTCAGACCAGGTGCTTCTTCAATAGCCTGAATAGAACCTTCGACCGGACTTTTAGGATAATGGTCGCCCCCAGCGGCATCTACAGCAATGATCATGAAAAAGAGATTAGGATAAAATTACTTGTTCACATCGATGATTTGTCGGCCGCGGTAGTAACCGCACTCTTGGCATATATGATGATATCGGTGAAAAGCCCCGCAATTGCTACATTCGGCCAGTGTGGGCTCTCCAATTTTGTGATGTGAGCGACGTTTACCCTGTCGGGATTTGGAATGTTGTCGTTTTGGATGTGCCATTAGTCTGTAGTAATACTAGTTCTATTTATTCTTCAGTTCTTTTAATTTTTTCCACCGGGGATCTGCGATCTCGGTGTCTTCATCGTCGGGAATGTCTCCAAATGATTTTGTCTCAAAGTCTTTTGGTTTCCCTTCGTCGTCAAGAAACTTTGGATGCAGCTTCTTGATCGGAATATTCAAAAATATTGTGTCGCGGACTTCGTCTTCGATGTCCAGGGAGTTCGTTGAAAAGTTAAAACGACGCACAGCCCCATTTTCATCTTCCTTTTCCTCCTTTACATCAACCTTGAATACCACTTCATAATCGGTTTCAATCGGCTGGATATACTGTTCCAGTGAACGATCGCACGTGAGCTCCACGTCCGAATCAACATGAAAGTTTACCCGGATAAAGTGCAAGGTCCGGTAAAAGAGTAATTCTATTTCTCCGCCCCGAAACGTATGGGGCGACAAATCCAGATCTTCCTCGGTCAAGCCAACGGTTCGCCGGCTTTCTCCTTCAGGTATCTCAACTATGTTAAATTCAAGTTTTGACATATCCGCAATAGTTCCCAAAAATATGAATATTTGAATTTACCTGCAATCAATTAAACAGGCCAAATAATCGCTGCTCAACGAGTTCAATAATCTGCCCAAGGTCTTCGTCATTATTAACGAAATCGAGATCATCAGTATCGATAATAAGCTTCTCGTGGGGATAACGTTCGATCCAGTCCTCATACAAACGGTTCAAGCGTTCTAAATATTCGATGCGAATAGTGTTTTCATAATCGCGGCCTCGCTGTTGAATCTGCTGGACTAGTGTGGGTACCTGCGCGCGAATATATATTAACAGACTCGGCTCTTGCAGGTAGTTAGTCATCTCTTCGAAGAGGGCCTCATAGTTTGCAAAATCACGGTCGCTCATCAGACCCATGTTATGCAGGTTTTTGGCAAAAATCTCCACATCCTCATAAATAGTTCGGTCCTGCACAAAACGTCCCTCCTTTTCGATCATCTGTTTTTGATGCCGAAAGCGACTGGACAGAAAATAAATCTGTAAGTTGAAACTCCACCGACGCATATCATCGTAGAAATCTGAGAGATATGGATTGTCATCCACCGATTCGTAAAACGCCTCCCAGCCAAAATGCTTAGCTAGCAGGCCTGTCAGGGATGATTTACCAGCACCGATATTACCAGCAACCGCAATAAACTTGAGGTCATCTGCTCCAACATCCGCAGAAAGTTGATCTTCAATATTATCAGTCATGATCTATTTCTTACCCAAAAGTTTATACATTTCTCTTTTATAGTTTTCTACGCCCGGCTGGTTGAATGGAATTACGCCAAGACAGTAGCAATAAATAGCCGTTAGTAACTCGTAAAAGTAGATAAACTCCCCAATATGCTGGGCATTCAATTTATTTAACGTCACCACCACCGTGGGTACCCCGCCTTCGGTATGTGCCTTCAGGGTACCTTCAAATGCCCGGTGATTAATATCCTGGAATGAACGGCCCGACAAGTAATTAAGTCCATCATGGTCGCCATCCATCTCTTCAACGGTAACACCATTAGGCGGGGAATCAATAATCAAAAAAGTCTCCATCAAATTACGGGGACCCTGCTGCATAAACTGGCCCAGGCTGTGCAAGTCGGTAGAATACGTCGCAACAGCCGGGAACATACCTTTGCCCTCTTTGCCTTCACTTTCCCCAAGCAATTGCTGTAACCAACCACCGAGCGACCGTAACTGAGGTTCAAATGAAGTTAACACATCCACCGTTTTACCTTTCTCAAACAAGGCGTATTTCACTGCCGCATATTCAATAACAGTTTCGGGATTCTGGTCTAACTCCTCGTACTTCGATACCGCCTCATAAAATAATGTGCGAATATCGATTCCTGCAACAGCAATTGGCAACAAGCCTACCGGAGTCAGCACGGAAAAACGTCCGCCTACATCATCCGGAATAACAAATTTCTGATACCCATTTTCTTTGATCAGCTCATTTAAAGCTCCCCCCTCGGCACTGGTGGTACAGATAATACGATCGTGAACATCATCGGGATATTTTTGCTCCATCCAGTTACGGATCATCCGAAAAGAAAGTGCCGTTTCGAGGGTGGTCCCGGACTTCGAAATCACATTCAGGTATACGCTTTTGGGTTCGCCTTCCTCGTTGGACTGGTCGAGGTACTCCAGCAGTTCTTCCAAGTATTTACCGCTCATGTTGTGCCCGGCATACAATATCTCCGGACCATTATGGCCAAAAAAATCTGAGAGTGCATCTATTACTGCCCGGGCTCCCAAATATGAACCACCGATTCCGCAAACGATAAACACATCCGCATCAGCCCGGATGTCGGAAGCTAGGCTGTCAAGTTGCTCAAGTTTGGCGTCATTGGGATCCTCAAGCATATCTCTCCACCCCAACCATTCCGCACCTTTGCCAGTCTTATTAATTACGGTAGAAAATGATTCCTTTGCTTGGCTATGTGCATCGGCAAACTCGGCATCCGTTAAAAACTGTTTGGCACGACTAACATCTACTTCAATCATTGGTCATCAAAAAATAGTTACAATTATCTTTCAGTTTACCCCTATTTTCACTGAACAAAGGTATTAGAAATGATGCGAGTATAAAACTTTAATTTTCAGGAAAACGCTGGAGTTATTTGGTCACCCATTTAATATAAAATTGGATGTGGAGAAGCTCATTGAAGTCAAGTATATTAGGTGTCATTTAAATATAGGTTATCTTACAATATTAGAGATCCGAAAAACTTGCAAAGCAGGCTTGTCATCACCACTCATAAAGTCTCCCGTACCAGGTAAATGATAGACACCCAATTAGAACAAGCGACAAATTTTAAGCGGAATGGAAAGAAGACTCTAAAAGAGATTACCAACCCTGTATCTGAGAATCTCTCTGAGTTCCGAACTTTTTACAAACAGGCACTGCGAACCGATGTGTTTGTACTGGACAAAATTGTGCAGTATCTGCTGCGGCAGAAAGGCAAGGAAATTCGTCCCACCCTGGTGTTTATGTCGGCCCAACTGTTTGGAGATGTTACCGAGCGCAGCTATGTAGCCGCTACAATGATTGAACTGCTACATACCGCTACCCTCATTCACGATGATGTGGTTGACGAGGCTGAAATCCGCCGGGGATTTTTGAGCATTAACAAAGTATGGACAAACAAAGCGGGGGTACTGCTTGGTGATTTCCTTCTTTCAAAAGGACTGCTCACGGCGCTGGATTATGAAGAGTTTAAGTTGTTAAAGGTGCTGTCGGATGCAGTAAAGAAAATGAGTGAGGGCGAATTGCGTCAATTCAAGGCTGCCCGGCTGTTTAATATGGACGAGGAATATTATTTCAAGGTCATCTCAGAAAAAACAGCCAGCCTCATTGCTGCCTGTTGTGAGTGCGGAGCTATCTCTACTTCTGATGATGAAGAAATCCATCAAAAAATGCACGATATTGGGATGAATACCGGTATCGCGTTCCAGATTCGCGATGACCTGTTTGATTACGGTGTGGACGATATCGGCAAGCCAAAACGCAACGACATCCAGGAGCGCAAGGTAACACTGCCCTTTATTAAAGCCCTGGAAAATGCCTCTTTAATGGAGACCATTCGCATTCGTCACCTGATGTGGAAGCGCAAGAAGAGTAAAGATGAAATCGAAAGAATCGTGCAGTTTGTGCACGAAAAAGGTGGCATGGACTACGCGCGATCCATCATGAACGATTACGCCAACCGTGCGCTTGATGAGCTTTCAACACTACCCCAATCACCGGAACGGGAATCATTCGAAAACCTCATCAAGTTTATTATTGAGCGGAAAAAGTAAGCCTTGATGAACAAGCCGGCCCTTCAATCTCCTGTTTTATTTGTTTCTGATGCACATCTGGGTGGTTTTTCAGAGGAGGAAAACGAGCGCATAGAATCCGATTTTATCCAGCTGATTAATTACTGTCAGCGCAACCAAATTCAATTGGCCATTCTCGGCGACCTGTTCGACTACTGGATGGAATATCCCGGCGTTGTACCTGATCTTGCCCGGCACCTTTTGGATCGATTTGAAAGCTACAACAATGAACTTGGGCCCACGCTCTACATCACCGGCAATCACGACAACTGGACGCTTGATCATCTTACAAACCGGGGATTTTACGTAGAACACGAGCAGCACACCTTTACCCTGAATGGTGATACAATTATGACGCTTCACGGCGACGGGCTGGCAGATAACCGCTATGACCTTAAGCGTCCTTTTATGCATCAGATCTTGCGAAATAAGCATTTTATAGCATTGTTCCGGTCACTCTTTTCGCCCAAAACAGGTATTAAGTTGATGAAATATTTTTCGCGATTAACCCGGCAGTTTGACGAGGGGCCCAGAAAGGCAGATAAGTTAAACCAATGGGCTGCTGAGCAACTGAATGATACTGAAATTGACATCATTCTCTGCGGACATGATCATATTCCACGGCAGAAACAATTTACCTTCGGAACCTATATAAATTTGGGTACCTTTTGTCATCATCGAACGATGGTATATTATAATAATGACGGCATTTCTCTCGTTAATTGGGAGCCTGAAATGCAGTCCTTAACTCAATTTGAGACAACAACCTAAATGAGTAATTCAGATTTCGATCACGATATGGATCGCTATTTCAACGATCCGGAATATCGGCGAAAGAAAGCCAACGAGAAGAACGGTAACAGCAAAGATTCTGAGTCCTCGCAATGGCAAAAAAATAAGAAAAAATTGTTTAAGTGGGCCGGTATTGCTGCGAGTATCCTTATCATCGGCCTTACCGGCTTTACTATCTATCTTTTTCAGGGACTCCCTTCTGTGCAGGATCTGGAAAATCCCCAAACGGCCGTAGCCTCTGAACTCGTAAGTCGCGACGGTGTGGTTCTGGATCGATATTACACCGAGAATCGCACCTATGTACCCATTGAGGAAATTTCTCCCCACGTGGTTGATGCACTGATTGCAACTGAGGATCATCGCTTTTATACACACTGGGGTATTGATATGATTCGTACGCTGGCCGTGCCCTGGCACTTGATCAACGGTCGTGTGCAGGGTGGATCCACCATCACCCAACAGCTGGCCAGAAACCTCTATAAGAAAATTGGCCGTGATTTTTCGATTATCCGCAAGTTACGTGAGATGATTACCGCCGTAGATATTGAGCAGAATTATACCAAGCGCGAGATCATCGAAATGTACCTTAATACGGTAGAGTTTCCCAATAGCGCATATGGGATAGAGTCAGCTGCCCAAACGCATTACGGCAAACCAGCCGAAGATCTGACCATTGCACAAGCCGCGACCTTGGTGGGGTCACTAAACGCCATTTATCTATACAATCCACGGATTAATCCTGATCATGCTAAAAATCGCCGCAATACGGTACTATACCTGCTTAACAAACGCGGATTTATTAGTGATGCGGTATATGAGAAGCTGCAGCAGGAACCAATTGCACTCAACTACCAACCTCCTTCCAAAACGGGCCAGGAAAACCGGTATTTTGGGCAATATGTTCGGCAAAAAGTAGACAAATGGCTCAACGAAAATGGCTACAACCTGTACACTGATGGGTTGACGATACATACAACTATAGATTCACGTTTACAGCGAGATGCTGAGCGCGCATTACGCACCAAGTTGGATTCTCTGCAAACCATCTATGAATGTGAATGGACCACGGGATGGAATCCCGGAGCTACAGAAAATTCGCTTGCCAGATGTAAAGAGGCTATTGAAAAAGGGAACTACATGGCCCGTTTGTGGAAAAAACATCCTGGATTTCTCAGGGAATTTATCCGCAAGACAGATCGATATAAAAACGCTTTTTCTAAATATGATACCGACCAAGAATCGGTTGTTTTTCAGAAACTTATGAACGACAGTGCATTTGTTGATTCTGTTAAGCGAGCAGAAACACGACTTGAAGCCGGTTTTGTGAGTGTCGATCCGAATAATGGAAATATTTTGGCATGGGTAGGTGGTTCTGACTACGGCAACGTACAGTTTGATCACGTATATCAATCGCAGCGTCAGGCCGGTTCAACCTTTAAACCATTTGTCTATTCCGTAGCTATCGACAATGGCTATAAACCATATCATAAATTTTCGAAATATCCGAGCGTATTTTATGATCGCGCCGGTAACGCTTGGAAGCCCAAAGATCCACACATCCCATCCGGGCCCAAGATGGTACCTTTGCGCCAAGCTCTGGCTCGCAGCTTGAATAATGTAACCGTACGTTTGCTGCCGGAACTTTCAGGAGCTCCTAATACCACTAAACTTGAAGAGCTCGAACCTGCTGCGCGCAAAATTAAGCAAATGGCCTCGAACATGGGGATCGATATGTCAGACACCCCTCCGTACCCATCTATTGCACTTGGTACAGCCGAAGTTTCACTCCTTGAGATGGTAAGTGCATACACGACCTTTGCCAATGAAGGCGTGCATATAGATCCTATTGCTGTAACACGCATTGAGGATAAGGAAGGGAATGTAATCAAGGAATATCATGAAAATTATACCCAGGAAGTTATCAGTCCCGAAACTGCCTATATGATGGTGGACATGATGCGTGGTGTAATTCGCGGTGGTGAAGACTATTACGGAACCGGCGTTCGACTGAGAAATGTCTATGGGGTGCGCCAGGATGTAGCCGGTAAAACGGGTACCACCCAAAATAGTGCCGACAACTGGTTTATCGCAATGATGCCCCATATCACGATGGGCGCCTGGGTGGGCGGCAAAAACAGGATGATTCGTTTCCCACAAGATACCTACATTGGGCAGGGCGCTCGCTCTGCTTTACCAATTGTAGGTAAGTTTATAAACCTTGCCACGGCTGATCCCAAAGCTCCGTGGAGCTACGAAGCCTTTGAATCGCCTCCTGGCTTTGTGATGCCACAAGATCCTGACAGTGCCAAAAGTGAGACCGGTAGCGGGCGTATCAGCTGGTAGTTTGATAAGTATGAGTACTCTACTTAGCTCGTTCAGTTGCTCTGCGACTGAACGGGTATACCTTTTACACTAGGTTATATTCATATCAGAACTATACTCGTTCCAAGCAGTACATTGACACAAGATGAGATTCTATAATCTGCGGAAATCTGCTCACCTTAGCGGTGTTTTGTCAACCCAAATAAAAAAGGCGACCCCTGTTGAGGTCGCCTTAAAGAAGTTATCAAGTAGAAAAGATAATTACTGCATCTTTGAAGTGACCTCGATAGAAAGCCTGAGTCGGTTTTCCGCTCGCTCTAACGCCTTGCGAGCACGTTCTTTGTCAATGTCCGGGTCTTCCTCGTCTAAACGAGTCTTCGCCCGGTCCTTGGCTTCCTTGGCACGCTCAACATCAATCTCTTCAACCGGTTCCGCAGCTTCAGCAAGCAGGGTTAGCTTGTTGTCGACCACTTCCACAAAACCACCGGTGACAGCAAACCTCTGCTCATCGCCGGTAGCTTTTCGGACGAGAATTTCGCCCACTTCGAGTGAGGAAATAATATTTGCGTGAAGCGTTTTTACTTCGAAACTACCCATTTCTCCGGGTACACGTACTCCGGTCACCTCATCATCAAAGAGTGAACCTTCCGGAGTCAGAATTTGCGCTTTAAAACTATTCATCGGTTACCTCTATTCAGCAGCTTCAGCTTCTTCTTCGGCCAACAGTTCTTCGCCTTTCTCTTCTGCTTCTTCAATGGTTCCCACCATGTAGAATGCTTTCTCCGGCAGATGATCAAGTTCACCGTCCAGAATTTTCTGGAATCCTTTTACGGTGTCTTCTACATTGATGTATTTACCGGGCTGACCCGTAAACTGTTCAGCAACGAAAAATGGCTGACTCAAGAATCGCTGGATACGACGGGCACGAGCTACAACTGTTTTATCTTCATCGGAAAGCTCATCCATACCCAGAATAGCGATAATATCTTGCAGATCTTTGTACTTCTGTAGGATCTCAATCACGCGCTGGGCTGTTTGGTAATGTTCCTCACCAACAATGTGGGGATCCAGAATTCGTGATGACGAATCCAGCGGATCAACAGCAGGGTAAATACCAATCTGCGTCAGTGCCCGGCTCAATACCGTCGTCGCATCAAGGTGAGCAAACGTCGTGGCCGGAGCAGGATCAGTCAAGTCATCCGCAGGTACGTAAACAGCCTGCACCGATGTAATCGAACCACCTTTTGTAGAAGTAATACGCTCCTGGAGATCGCCCATCTCGGTAGCCAGCGTCGGCTGATAACCTACAGCCGAAGGCATACGTCCGAGAAGCGCTGATACCTCAGATCCTGCCTGAGTAAATCGGAAAATATTGTCAATAAAAAGCAGGATATCGCGGGAGACTTCTTCACGGAAGTACTCAGCGAGTGTCAGCCCAGAAAGTGCTACTCGGGCTCGGGCTCCTGGCGGTTCGTTCATCTGTCCGAATGCAAAAGTAGCTTTCGACTCTTTCAGAGCCTCCATGTCTACTTTGCTGAGATCCCACTTGCCGTTTTCAAAAGCTTCTTTAAACTCTTCGCCATAATCAATAATGTCGGCTTCGAGCATCTCACGAATCAGGTCATTCCCCTCACGTGTACGCTCACCAACACCGGCAAATACTGAGAGGCCACCATGCCCCTTAGCAATGTTGTTAATCAATTCCTGAATAAGAACCGTTTTTCCTACACCGGCACCACCGAAGAGTCCCGTCTTACCACCCTTGGCATACGGGCAAAGCAGGTCAATAACCTTAATTCCGGTTTCGAGCATTTCAGTGGATGTTGCCAGGTCTTCAAAGTCGGGAGCAGAACGGTGAATAGGATACTTGCGATCGCCTTTGGGAGGTTCCAGGCCATCAATAGGTTCGCCGACCACGTTAAATACGCGTCCACGAATATCTTCACCTACCGGCATAGAAATAGGCGATCCGGTGTTGACTACTTCCATTTCCCGAACCAATCCGTCAGTAGAGTCCATCGCAATAGTGCGTACGCGATTTTCACCGAGGTGCTGGGCAACTTCCAGATACAGTTTAGAATTATCTTCTCGTTCAATATAAAGTGCATTTAGTACCGGGGGTATATCTCCCTGATCAAAGTCGACATCCACAACCGGCCCAATCACTTGTGCAACGGTTCCTTTATTCATTATCTATTTAGGTGTAATGAGTTAAATTTTGATAATTTCTTTTGTAGAAAAAGTAGAAATGTTCCATCAGTCTGGAAGCGGCAAAAGTTAGGATTTTTACAAAGAAAAGGCAAAAGAGAAAAAGGCTAATTTTCATTTATATTATCACAATCTGAGAAAAAAGTTCTCCTGCTAAGTACTCTCGATCACAGATATTCAGTATTCAACCTACAATGGAACAACCTCGGCGACATATGGGTTACACATAGACATTTACGAGTAAGTAAGTTGCATTGTAGGAAGCTAGCTCTTTTAATAAGGTATAGCACTAATATTCCACGTTTTTAAATCGGTGGCCATTATGAATAAACTATTCCAGTCAATATTAAAACAACTTTTAGCTTTTCTTGCGCTACTTTTAGCCGGATTCTTAATTATTCCTTCCCAAAGTGTTGGTCAAGATCTTGATGTTCCCTACGTGCCCACTCCCGACAAGGTTGTAGAACGGATGCTCGATATGGCTGACGTGCAACCCAGCGATTATGTGATTGACCTGGGATCCGGTGACGGACGCATCGTTATTGCAGCAGCCAAGCGCGGAGCCAGCGGCCACGGCATAGATCTCGATCCCAAACGTATTGCAGAAGCCCGAGAGAATGCCTTCAACTCCGGTGTTGATGACCAAATTATGTTTATGAAGGCCAACATCTTTAATACCGACTTTAGCAAAGCCTCCGTAATAACCATGTATCTACTGCCATCGGTAAATAAAAAGTTGCGCCCCGAACTGCTGAGCAAATTAGAACCTGGAACAGAAGTCGTTTCTCACAGTTTTGACATGGGAGAATGGAAACCAGATAAAGAAGAAGTTATTGAAACCAACACCGGTTCTGGCAGTCACGAAATCTATTACTGGGTGATTCCCGCTAAAGTAGATGGCGTGTGGAAATGGTCACATAACGGTACTAACTTTTCCATGGATGTGGAACAAAAATTTCAGGAGATCACTGTCGACCTGTCTGACGGGACTGGAACCAATTATACTATTAAAAAAGCACAGCTCCAGGGACGTCGTCTTACGGTGCGGGCCACTAACGGATCACAGACATACATTTTAAGCGGACGCGTAGAAGGCAATCAAATAACGGGCATGATGCAAAGTCACAACGGAGATGAAAAGAACTTTATGAAATGGACAGCCTCACAATAATCTCCGGGAATCGCTTTCGGCTAATAATCTTCTGTGAATTTTTATGAGTCAAACAGAGACGGGCTCCCCGCTTAAGATATTTACTAACATAAGTGCTATAGCTGTAATTATAGGTATTGTCGTAGGTATTGGCATTTTCCGACTGCCTTCGATGGTAGCTCAAAATTCAGCAACCGAACTTCACTATATTGCCTTTTGGGTAGCCGGCGGCATCATCTCGATCATCGGTGCACTCTGTTACGCCGAACTGGCGACCAACAAGCCCGATGCTGGGGGGGAATACTATTTTCTTACCGAAGCTTTTGGCTCCTCCCTGGGATTTCTTTTTTCGTGGGGACGCATGACGGTGATCCAAACCGGGTCCATTGCCCTTGCCGCCTTTATCCTGGGGGATTATGCTTCCGTTATTTATGATTTGGGGGCTCACAGCTCGTCCATCTATGCTGGACTCACCGTCATTGTCTTAACAGGACTTAATATTCTAGGCACACAACCGTCCAAGAATGTCCAAAATATGATGACGACTCTTATCGTCAGCATCCTGTTACTATGTGGGTTAGCAGGTGTTTTATCAGGCATGGAAGCAGCTTCGCCGGCAACGTCCCCAAGCACGGGAACGAGCTCAGCAGGGGCTGCCATGATTTTTGTGCTGCTTACCTATGGCGGATGGAATGAAGGAGTTTATCTGTCCGCTGAGATCAAAGACGTTCGGAAAAATATGACCCGCGTGCTACTAGTGGGACTTACTGTGATTACTTTATTATATGTGCTTATTAATACGGCCTATTTGCAAGTGCTGGGGCTCGAGCAGCTTCGCTCCTCCGATACCATCGGCGTTGGACTTACAAATGCTATTTTCGGTACTAAAGGATCATTTATAATGGCCATAATTGTGATCATCTCTGCGCTTTCCACGGCCAATGCTACGATCATTACCGGTGCCCGTACCAACTACGCCCTGGGACGCGATTTTTCCTTCCTCAAGTACATTGGACAATGGAATCGCTCCTACAATGCCCCTATTAACGCACTGCTTGTTCAAGGTGGTATCAGTTTCGCTCTTGTAATTCTTGGCACCTTTACCCAGGAGGCTGTTTCCACAATGGTCGACTATACAGCCCCGGTCTTTTGGTTCTTCTTCCTTCTGACAACAGCTTCGCTACTTATTTTTCGAAATCGATCCGAACTCAACAGTCAAGCCTTCCAAGTTCCACTGTACCCTTTTACCCCCATCCTTTTTATGCTCGTCTGCCTGTACTTGCTCTATTCAAGCGTCATGTTCACAGGTTGGGGGGCTCTGGTGGGAATTGGCATATTAGCGCTGGGCTTGCCGGTTTACTATCTTGCCCATTCCCGAAATAGATAACCCACACATCCATTTCAATTTTTGGGGATTATCCATTAGCAACTCCCATGCTAATCCCGTATTTTTGGCAACCTGTTAAATCCTTTTTCTGATACAGAAAAACAATATTTGATCCGGAGCAGTGTTTAGCTCTATGGCAACCTATTTGGCGCGATTTACATTTTTATAAGCGAAAAGTTTAACCGAAAAAATTATTGCATTGGAAACTGAGACATCAGCTCGCTCTGTTAGCGTAGAAATATTAATAGACTTTGATGAAAATGGAACTCTCGACTATGCCCGCGCGGATAAACTCGAGAGTCGCGATCGTGCTGAAGTACGCGAGTATGTCCAAAATATTCTCAGGCGGCGTTCTTACCTCGATTTTTTGATTAATGAATTTTCCAATGTCGGCATCGACGAGATGAAGCCAAAGCTGAAGAACATTCTTCGGCTGGGCGTCTATGATATGGTGTTTATGGATAGCACACCTGATTACGCTGCCATCAACGAATCTGTCGAAATTGCCAAATATTCACTTGGCTCGCGCACCGGCGATCTGACCAATGCTATTCTGCGCAACTTGCAGCGAGATATTGACGATCTGCCCAAGCCTAACTTTGAGGATAGAGCCAAGCTGGTAGCGACTACCTTTTCGCATCCCGAATGGCTAGTCAAACGATGGACTGATCGCTTTGGAGAGCGCGAAGCGTTTCAGCTGATGCAGGCCAACAACAAACGCCCAACTTATTATATCCGGGCCAATAACCTGCGCACCAAAACCGAGAATTTTAAGCTGCGGATGACCAAGCACGGCATTGACTTTCAAGAAAGTGACTGGCTTCCGGGCTATTTTCAGGTAGATAGTGTTGCGCCCTTCATCTCAAAAGGATGGCTCGACAAAGGTTTCTGCCAGGTACAGGATATTGCCGCCGGTTTTGCACCCTATTTGTTGGACCCCAAATCTGATGAATCCATCTATGATCTCTGCGCTGCACCCGGCACCAAAAGCGTTTTGATGTCGGACCTCATGAATGGTGAAGGCGACATTTTGGCCGTTGATATTTCTTCCGAGCGTCTCGATAATCTGGCCCAGAGCGCCCTCTCCTATCACGCCGAAAATATTCGCGTGCGGCGCGCTGATGTCACTGAGCTTGAGCTACCCGAAGCCGATGGTGTTCTACTCGATGCACCCTGCACCGGCACCGGTGTTCTCAGCAAGCGAGCTGACCTGCGCTGGCGTCGCGACAAAGAAGGGCTTAAAAATGCCGTTGAGCTTCAGGCCAAGCTCTTAGACTCTGCCGCTAAGATGGTTGAGAAAGGCGGACGTCTGGTTTACAGCACCTGCTCACTCGAAGAGGAAGAGAATATGGAGCAGGTCATGAGCTTCCTTGATCGACACGAAAACTTTGAAATGCAGAGCGTCGAAGGTTATGTGCCTGATGAAGTCATGGTTCACGGTGGACTTGCCTACCAGACCTTCCCACACAAGCATAACTGCGACGGCCACTTTGGGGCCCTACTCAAACGAGTAGATTAATCTAAAAATTATCCTCCAAAAAGAAACAATCTGGCACCGTAGCTCTGCTGCGGTGCCTTTTTATGTTCTTATGTCTCTCTCAACTTCAACCTTGGAATACGGATATATTTGTAGCTGCCCATCAATCGCTTACATTTCAAACTGATCTCTAAAACCACTCTACATCTTCTTTCGTTTTTCGTATCTTTCCCGCTTTAAGGAATCAATGTAAATCTGTAAACCGAATTACCCGTAATTTTGGATAAATCGACCGCCCTTCAGGACATCTCTAAACATTTTGATCCCGGTAGCATCGAAGACAAATGGTACAGCTTCTGGGAGGATAACGGCTTTTTTCACTCCGAACCTGACGACCGCGAATCCTATACTGTCGTCATCCCTCCGCCCAATGTGACCGGCGTGCTGCATATGGGCCACATGCTCAACAACACCATCCAGGATGTGCTGGTCCGCCGCGCGCGTATGCAGGGTAAAAACGCCTGCTGGGTCCCAGGAACAGATCACGCCTCCATTGCCACCGAGGCAAAAGTTGTCCAAAAACTGCGTGATGAAGGTATTACCAAGGCCGATCTGACGCGCGATGAGTTTTTAGAACATGCCTGGGAATGGACCGACGAGCACGGCGGCATCATCCTCGATCAACTGCGCAAACTGGGCGCTTCATGCGACTGGGAACGTACGCGCTTTACCCTCGAGGATGATCTGTACGAGGCCGTCATTGATTGTTTTATCGAGCTCTACGAGCGAGGCTTTATCTACCGTGGCAAACGGATGATCAACTGGGATCCAGAGGCACAAACTGCTCTCTCTGATGAAGAGGTCATTCACCGTGAGGTGCAGTCAAAGCTCTATCATGTCCGCTACAAAATTAAGGATTCAGACAAGTGGGTCACGATCGCGACCACGCGTCCTGAAACTATCCTGGCCGACACCGCAGTATGCGTAAATCCTGACGACGAACGCTACCAGGACCTGATCGGTAAAACGGCCATCATCCCCATGGTAGATCGCGAAGTACCGATTATAGCCGATGAATATGTGGATATGGAATACGGGACGGGGTGCCTGAAGATTACGCCTGCTCACGACGAGAATGACTATCAGATTGGTCAAAAGCACGATCTCGAAATTATTGACATGCTCAATCCCGATGGTACGCTGAGCGAGGCAGCCGAACTATTTGTCGGCGAAGACCGCTTTGAGGCTCGTGAACATGCCATCCAAAAACTGGAGGAGCTCGGTCAGATGGTCGAAATTGAAGAAATGACTAATCAGGTGGGCTTTTCAGAACGGACCGATGCAGTAATCGAGCCGCGGCTTTCGCTGCAGTGGTTCTGCAAGATGGATCAGCTGTCAAAGCCGGCCCACGAAAATGTGATGAATGATAACATTCAGTTTCATCCATCCAAGTTTAAGAACGAATACAACCACTGGATGGAGAACATTCGCGACTGGTGCATCTCGCGTCAGTTGTGGTGGGGGCAGCGTATTCCCGCCTGGTACTTCGGGGATGGCAAAGATGACTACGTAATCGCCAAAACCGAAGAGGAAGCCATTGAAAAAGCGCGCGAAAAAACCGGTAATGAGTCACTGAGTGCTGATGATATTCGCCAGGATGATGACGTGCTTGATACCTGGTTCTCCTCTTGGCTCTGGCCGATTACGGTCTTCGATCCGGAGTTTATCCGAACCGGCGAACCTAATGAAGACCTCGAGTACTACTACCCTACTCAGGATCTGGTGACCGCACCCGAAATCATGTTTTTCTGGGTAGCGCGGATGATCATTTCAGGCTATGAATTCTGTGATGAAAAACCGTTTAGCAATGTGTACTACACGGGCATTGTCCGTGATAGTCAGCGGCGCAAGATGTCGAAATCGCTAGGTAATTCGCCCGATCCAATCGAGCTGATGGAAGACTATGGCACCGATGGCGTACGCGTGGGCATGCTGTTTTCGTCGCCCGCCGGCAACGACCTGCTGTTTGAGGAAAAACTCTGCGAGCAGGGACGTAATTTTGCTAACAAGATCTGGAACGCCTTCCGCTTCCTCTCTATGAACCGAGAAGAAGGAGTTGATTATGCTGATGAGCTAGATATCAACGAGGATAATCTCGTAGACCGGTGGATGCTGGCAAAACTGCACTCTACCATTGATGCGATCAACAACGATTTTGAAAACTTCCGTATCAATGAGGCACTACACAAAATTTACTCGCTGATCTGGGACGATTTCTGTGACTGGTACATCGAGCTTATCAAGGCCGATGAACCGGGGAAAAACATCCCGAAAGAGCGTCTGGCCCGCGGTCTCAATTTCTTTGAACAGTTAATGAAGCTGCTGCATCCCTTCATGCCATTTATCACCGAGGAGATCTGGCAGCATATTCGCCACCGTGACACAGACGAAGCCATTATCGTAGCCGACTGGCCAGAATTCGATCAGTCGTCAGTTTCTGAGGATGATCTGGAGCTATTTGATGCCATTCAGCGGATGATCTCTGCCCTGCGCAATATTCGCGCGGAGTTTAACTTGAATCCAAACGATGAAATCGATCTGCTTATCAATGCCAAGGATGAAGATATGGCCCGGGCGCTAAACGAAAACGAGTGGATATTCCACAAGCTTCAGTCTATAGCTAACTTTGAAGTTGAAGCCGATCTATCCAAGCCGGATACCTCGGCCTCAGCCGTTGTGGAAGGCACCGAACTTTTTGTACCGCTGGAAGGACTTATTGACCTGGACAAAGAACGCGAACGAATCCAGAAGGAAATCGACCGACTTGAGGGCTTTTTACAGCAAATCAAGGGCAAGCTCAACAACGATGGCTTCGTTAATAATGCACCGGAGGATGTTGTCCAGCGCGAACGTGACAAGAAAGAGGATACTGAAACAGATCTCGAAAAACTGCGCGGAATTTTGGACGAATTGAACTAACCGCAGAAGATTCCACAGAGTTTATAAATTTCTCTGCTTACTCCGTGATAGCCTTCGCGTGTTCAAGCAGTAAATTATTTTCTATTTATGCCGAAAGAACCGGATTTTATACACGATTTAAATGATCAGCAAAAGCGTGCTGTACGCCACACCGAGGGTCCCTTGCTCATTGTGGCCGGGGCGGGCAGCGGAAAGACGCGCGTGCTTACCTATCGCATTGCCTACCTGATCCACCAACAGAAAGCTGACCCGAGTGATATCCTGGCGCTAACCTTTACCAATAAGGCCGCAACGGAGATGAAAGAGCGTATCCAAGAACTGATAGGCGACGAGGCTCGTCGCCTATGGATGGGGACCTTTCACTCGGTATTTTCGAAGATACTGCGCTTTGAAGCCGAAAAAATTGGCTTTACCTCGAATTACTCGATCTACGATACCGAGGATTCCAAGAATGCGATAAAGCTGCTGCTTAAGGAAAACAACTATGATCCGAAGGAGATAAAACCACGGATTCTACAGCGGCGGATAAGCGATGCCAAAAACGAGCTGATCAATCCGGACCACTACAACGAAAAGTTTGTCCACAGCACACTTGACGATATCACGGCCAAGATTTATCAGTATTACGTGAAGCGTCTGAAGCATAATAACGCAATGGACTTTGACGATCTGCTGGTCAAACCTATTGAGCTTTTCAACAAGCATGAGGATGTACTCGAAAAGTACCAGGATCGCTTTAAGTATATTCTGATTGACGAGTACCAGGATACCAATCACGCGCAGTACAAAGTCACCAACATGCTGGCCAGTAAATACGAAAATCTGTGCGTTGTGGGCGATGATGCACAGAGTATCTACTCGTTTCGCGGGGCTGACATCCGTAATATCCTGGATTTCAAAAGTGATTACGAGGATGCCGTCGAGATCCCGCTGGAACAGAACTATCGCTCGACCAAAGCCATTTTAAAGGCCGCCGATTCCATCATCAAAAAGAACAGTGGCCAGCTCGAAAAGACGCTCTGGACCGACAACAACATGGGCGATACCATCACCGTGCTCGACAATTACGACGAGCGCGATGAGGCTAATCGCGTGGCTAATTATATTAAGGATCTTAAGATGCGGAAGGGCTACAATTACGGCGATTTTGCCATCCTCTACCGCACAAACTACCAAAGCCGAGTGTTCGAGGAGACCTTTCGTCGCAAGGGTATCACCTATCAGCTGGTGGGCGGACTCTCGTTTTATCAGCGCAAGGAGATCAAGGACGTGCTGGCCTATCTGACACTGCTGATTAATCCAGAGGACGATACCAACCTGTTGCGTATTATCAATGAACCCTCACGCGGTATTGGAAATAAATCGATCAACGATCTGCTTGCACAAACCCGACAAACGGGACAGTCGCTATGGCATATCTTGGAAAATGTTGAGCAAGCTGATCTATATAAGCCGGCCGAAAACAGCGTCAAAGATTTTGTATCGATGATCAATGGTTTGAAGAAGGATCTTAGAGACGGCAAATCGCTGGTCGATGTTACTAAGAAACTGCTGGACAAATCGGGCTATATGAAATCGCTGGTGGAAGAAAATTCACCCAAGTCGATGTCGCGCCGCGAGAACATCTTGGAACTGGAAAATGCGATCTCCTACTTTGAAAAAAACAACAGCGATCCCTCGCTCAGCTCTTTCCTGCAGGAGATTTCGCTAATCACCGATACAGACAAATACGACGAAGACAAGCCAGCCGTGACTATGATGACGGTCCACGCAGCCAAGGGGCTCGAATTCCCAGTGATCTTCATTGTGGGATTAGAGGAAGAACTCTTTCCTGTTGGTAGCCGCGACAACGAGGAAGTAAATATCGAAGAAGAACGACGCCTGTTTTATGTGGCTATTACCCGGGCTGAGGAAGAGCTGTTTTTCAGTCACTGCCGCAGTCGGTACAAGTATGGCGAAGAGCAGCGTAAGATGCGTTCCCGTTTTCTCGATGAGGTTAGCTCTGATGTAGTACGTACCGAAACGGGTGCTTCCATCGATCAGGACAAAAGCCGGTTTTCAGATAAAAACGGATCGGACTCAAGCTCTGGAAACGGAAGCACACAGGTGGAATACGACTGGAAAAAACCACTCTACAATAAGAATAATCGCTCATCGGGCGGCACCCAAATTCATTACGACAATCCCGAAGAAGATCCCTTCCAGACCGGCGCAAAAGTGGTCCATAATGTGTTTGGACCCGGCAAAATCATCAGTCGCAGCGGGCAAGGCGAAAACACCAAAGTGGTTGTATTTTTTAAAGAACGTGGACGCAAAACACTTATGCTGCGCGCGGCCAAAATGGAAGTGGTCGGCTAGTCGGCATCCACAGGTTTCAGCACATGAAAATTCTCAAATATTCACTTAATTCTCTGCGACTGGCAGGATTGATGACAGTACTCCTGCTATCAGCCATGGCTCTACCCCATCCGACTCATGGACAACCGGTGTTGGGGGCCGAAAATACGGCGCTCGGAGGCGGAGGCACGGCCTACCTTTCGGGCTATGAAGCTACGTTCTGGAATCCTGCCAACCTAATTTTGACCAGCCGCCCGGGAACTGTACATTTTGGGATCGGTCAAACAGGCATACTTTATGAACCGGTACTTTCCAGCGATGTGGCCGGAGACCAATTCTTCAACTTTACCGACAGCTTTTATCCCTACAAACCGAGTGCTGCTCAAATATCGCTACGGCAGCGCAATGTGATTCTTGACAAAAACTATCCCCGAAACAATCTTGTATCGCAGCATCAAACACGAGCTGATATCATCTTGGGAGGCGTGACCTGGCAGCGAGGTAACAAGGCTTACTCCATAGCAGCCCGGGCACGATTTGCATCCCGCATAGAAGTGGGACGCGGCTGGTATTCCGGAGATTTTATGGCCGATGGTGACCGAAATGTGCGCGACTTTACGTTAAACCAGCAGATAAACCAGCTTTACGAACTTTCCTTCGGATATGGACAGGAATTTACCTTCATCAATGGACTTTTCAGTAGACTCAATGAATTGTATGTCGGAATTGCCCCAAAATTCGTCATGAGTGGGCCCAGCTTTGATGCCACTTACGGCGGCCGCTATATCCGCTCGGGAGATGAAAACAGCGAACGCTTTAGCTATGACTTTTCCTATCAGTCAACTGGTCAATATTCGGAATTAACGAACGATTATAAGACAACTTCCAACCCCCAGGAAGCCATCAATCGACGACTGGACAGACGAATCGATCTCCAGCCAACAGGCTACGGCCTTGGATTTGATCTGGGGCTGACCTACTACATACCGCTGGGAAGTGATTTATCGCTCGTTGACGACCGCAACCAGTTTTCCAGAGAAAACAAGTCGTTACGCATCGCTTTTTCGATCAACGACATTGGGATGGTACGGTACTTTAAGAATAACCTCGAACTCTCGTCTCCCGAAGATACACTACAGATTGATAACCAAGCAGCCAGGGGATCCATGTTTATCGGGGCTGGTGGGCAATACCTGAGCTACCTCGATGGAGCCTCTGCCCTTCCCAACCCAATCTTGCAGCCCAAATCAAAGGATACAGAAAATTTTTCTACCCCATTACCGACATCACTGAATGCAGGTGTATTGCTTGACCTATCCCACTTTAAACTGATGGGAGATCTGACATTGGGACTCAGCAACACGGCCTTTACGAACACCAAACTAACAGTTCATGCAGGCCTTGAAGCCCGGCCTCTTGCATACCTTCCCATTCGTTTTGGTACAAGGATTGCCTCCGGCCTGCCCACCCATATTGGGATGGGGACTGGTATCGAAACGCGTTATTGGGATTTTAATATTGGCACGCAAGTTATCCTTCGTTCTCGAACATTCACTTCGGAATTCGTGGGTAGCGCCTTCGCCGGAATAGAGCTTCATTTATAATTCATATTTCTTTCCTGCCAACCTGTCAATGTAAACACTTTATTTAGCTGCTTTTTGTTATTTTGCCAGTAAGTATGACTAATTGGAAGAGTGTATAAGGTTGGCTCTTTATTTGCATCTATTGTTAATCAACAGAAAAAATTTTGACTAAATAATTCAATTCATGGATAACATCTTCAACAACTTGGCCGATTTTGAGGATATTGAAGACCAGTTCGATGACTTCGAACAGGCAATACCTCTAATGTCGGAAGAAGAAGAAAAAGAATTGACGCAGTCTGAAGTACCTGATGAACTGCCTATTCTTCCGCTTAAAAACACTGTGCTGTTTCCCGGTGTTGTAGTTCCTATCACGGTTGGACGTGATCGGTCGCTAAAATTAGTAAAAGAAGCGTATGAGTCTGACAAAACCATTGGTGTTGTCAGCCAAAAGGATGAGGAAGACGAAGATCCCGATGCGCAAGATTTATATGAAGTCGGTACCGTTGCCCAGATTCTGAAGCTCATCAAAATGCCTGATGGTAGCAAAAGCATTGTTATCCAGGGCAAAACGACATTTGAGGTAGAAGAATACCTGCAGAAAGATCCCTATTTCAAGGCGAAGGTCGAATCCTTCCACCAAGAAATGGATATCGAGGGTGTTGAGCTGGACGCTTCTATCCGTTCGGTGAAAGAGACGGCAAGTAAAATTGTGAACCTGTCACCGAACATTCCTTCGGAAGCATCGGTGGCCATTAACAACATCAGCAGCCCGAACTTTCTGCTGAACTTCATCTCATCAAATCTGAACGTCTCTACCTCGGATAAACAGGAAGTGCTCGAAATTCGCAAGTTTTCGGAGCGACTCGAGCGCGTCATGGAGTTTCTGAACAAGGAACTGCAGGTACTTAATCTCAGCGAAGAAATTCGCACCAAGGTTAAGTCAGATATCGACGAGCAGCAGCGCGATTTCTACCTGCGACAGCAGATGAAGGCCATCCAGGAAGCACTGGGGGAAGATGGCGAACAGCAGGAAATTGAAAACCTGCGGCAACGAGCCAAAGAAAAGAATCTTCCGGAAGAGGCTCAGGATACAGTCGACAAAGAGCTGACCCGACTTGAGCGTACCCCGAATTCGTCGCCCAATTACGGCGTCATCCACAGTTATATTGAATGGATTCTGGATCTACCCTGGGAAAAATACTCAGACGACAACCTGGATCTGGACAATGCCCAAAATGTACTGGATGAGGATCACTACGGGCTGGAAAAAGTTAAAAAACGTATTATTGAATACCTGGCCGTCTTGAAGCTGAAAAGCGATATGAAGGCGCCCATTCTATGCTTCTACGGCCCTCCCGGAGTGGGTAAAACCTCGCTCGGCAAATCTATTGCTCGGGCGCTGAACCGTAAATTTGAGCGGTTCAGCCTTGGTGGTATTCATGATGAAGCTGAAATTCGCGGGCATCGCCGCACCTACATTGGTGCACTGCCGGGCCGCATTCTTCGTTCGATGAAGAAAGCCGGCACCAGCAATCCTGTAATGATGCTTGACGAAATTGACAAGGTGGGCTCCGACTATCGCGGCGACCCCACCTCTGCCCTGCTCGAAGTACTAGATCCGGAGCAGAACGACAGCTTCGCCGATAACTACCTTGAGCTGGAGTACGATCTGTCGAAAGTGCTCTTTATCGCTACGGCCAACTCGCTGGATACCATTCCCGCGCCACTGCGCGACCGGATGGAGATCATCAACATCAGCGGGTATACCCTGCAGGAGAAAACGCAGATTGCCAAAGAGCACCTGATGCCTAAGCAGATTAAAGAAAATGGTCTAGATGAGGAGCAGATTGAAATTACCGACGAGACCATCATGAAAATTATCGAGGAGTATACGCGTGAATCCGGAGTCCGGTCCCTGGAACGCGAAATCGGATCGGTCTGTCGCGGTGTGGCTGCCAAGATCGCCAAAGGCGAAGAAGGTCCGCACAAAGTCGAGGAAGATGACCTGCAAGAATTTCTTGGCAAGCGCAAGTACTTCAACGAAGTAGCCGAACGCACCAAAGTGCCTGGTGTAGCTACAGGATTGGCCTGGACGCCCTACGGCGGCGACATCCTCTTTATTGAGGCCAGCGTCTCCAAGGGATCCGGCAAGTTGCATATTACCGGTCAGCTGGGCGATGTGATGAAAGAGTCGGCCATGCTGGCAATGTCGTACCTGAAGGCGCACTCTGATGAATTGAATATCCCGGAAGAAGCCTTCAAGTACTGGGATCTGCATATTCACGTGCCTAAGGGTGCCGTACCCAAGGATGGACCTTCGGCCGGCGTCTCGATCTTTTCGGCTGTGGCCTCGATCTTTACCCAGCGCAAAGTGAAAGGCACGCTGGCCATGACCGGCGAAATTACGCTGCGTGGACTTGTGCTACCGGTTGGCGGTATCAAGGAGAAAGTGCTTGCTGCCAAACGAGCCGGCATTGAGAAAGTGCTGCTCCCTCAGAAGAATGAGAAAGATGTGGCCGAGATCGAAGAAGATGTACTCGGCGACCTTAAAGTACAGTACCTGGAGCGCATGGATCCCCTGCTGGATATCGTGTTGGAAGAGGAAGCTGTTCGCGATCCTTCCGAACGATTCAAGGTCAGCGATTCGTACAAGCACAAAAACGACCAAGATGCCAAAGCTAAAGATTCTACCGAAGAAACGATTGTGATGGAATGATCTCATCAATTGGAATTCGGTAAATTACTTAAGTCACCTCGATTTATCGGGGTGACTTTTTTATTTTCTTCTTGATCTAATTATCAATAAACGAATTAGTAATTTGGCCCAAAAAGGACGTGTAGTAGAATCAACCGGACGATGGTACGAAGTGTCGTATGATGAAGATGGCGGTATGGAAACCATCAACTGTCGCCTGCCCGGTCGCTTTCGACTGAAGGATCATGATCTCACTAATCCCATTGCCGTAGGCGATTATGTGGAGTTCGAGATCAATGACGATGGCAGCGGCAGCATCGAGAAAATCGAGGACCGCCAAAACTACCTGCTGCGCCAATCCACCCATCACGAGCAGGATGCCCAGATCCTGGCCGCTAATATCGACCGCGCCTACGTGGTTCAGTCCATCCGAAAGCCAAAAATTAAGCAAGGCTTTCTGGACCGTTTCCTGATCACCTGCGAGGCGTACCAGATTCAGGCCAGCATCATTATCAACAAAATGGATCTGGCCTCAGAAAATGATCTGGACTATGCTAATTTCATCAAAGATCTGTATGAGTCTATCGGTTACCCGGTGCTAATGACCAGCATTAAAGAGGAGGAATCACTCCAACAGCTAAAAGAGAGTGTAAAAGATCAGACATCCGTTTTTGTGGGTCCCTCGGGCGTGGGCAAAACCAGCCTGCTGAATCACATCGATCCAGCCATCGACCGCAAGGTGGGTGACATCTCCACGTATAATGAAAAGGGAAAGCATACCACAACCTTTGCCAAATTGCTCCCACTGCAACAGGGGGGCTTTTTGATGGATACGCCGGGCATCCGCGAATTTGGGCTCGTCAATATCGAAGCATGGGAACTGTCACTGTTTTTTCCCGAGATGCTTGAACCGCGAAAGCAGTGTAAATTCAACAACTGTACGCACAGCCACGAACCCGGTTGTGGCGTGATGCAGGCCTTTGAAGACGGCAAAATCGATCCCGATCGCTACGATTCCTACCTCAGAATACTTGAATCCCTGCAAGAGGATAAAAATTAGAGTCTTCCCGTTAAATTCTGTAGTATTGCAACACTCTATGGACGATGGATGGCTCATGGGAAATCATAATCAAATATTACGATATGAATTTACGATACCGTTTGCTCACGTTTTTTATGATACTGGGATTCCTTGCTGTAGGTCCCGGCACCTCATATGCACAGGTCGGGGATGTTGGACGAATTCTGCAGGCCAGCGCTGATGACGCTGAAAAGTTGGTAGAAGCGTACTTAAAACCATTTGGCAGTGGATTTGGGGCCAGTCTCAATTCCGGCTGGACCAACACGGCGTCACCACATAAAACACTCGGTTTTGATATCACAGTTTCTACCGGTCTGGCAGTAGTACCGAAAGCTGATAAAACATTCAGCGTACCGGATTTGAACCTCGAACAACTTGAAGTTGAGAGTGGCCCTTCTAACCTGCAGACTATCAACGGCAAAAGTGATGTTTCTACCACTACGCTGGCCGCTTATGAAACGATCAATGGGCAGCGCGAAAAACTTTTCGAATTTGATATGCCCACCGGTACCGACTTTGGATATGTGCCGGCACCGGAGTTAAAGGGAGCAGTAGGCATTTTTAAAGATACCGAAGTCATGCTCCGATATGTCCCGGAAGTTGATATCAGCGATTATGGAACCTTTAGTCAATATGGTTTCGGGGCAAAACACGGATTGAACCAGTGGTTGCCGGGCGGTAACCTGCTTCCCGTGAATATTTCCATTATGGCTGGATACACTAAGCAAACCGTTTCTTCCGGATTTCGGTTGACGGGCGAAGATATTATTACCAATCCCAATCAAACCGAAAATCCCTATGCCAACCAGCCGGAAACCTGGGATGGACAAAAGATCGAAATCGACACAGAAGCATACACTATTAATGCCTTAGTGGGTAAATCATTGCCGGTTATTGCTGTCTACGGTGGCGTAGGATATGAAGTCTCTACTATGAACATTGGTACACCGGGTACCTACCCTACAATAGGACAAAATCCTGATTATCAGGGGGGCACTAATAATGAAGACCCGCTAATCGTAAAGACGCTTGAAGAACCTATCGGCCTGGAGCTTGAAGGAGAAAATGGGCTTCACGCACTTGCTGGTTTTAGAGTTCGATTTACGATATTCCATATTTCTGCTTCCTATAAGCTGGCAAATTATTCTACCTTCAACGCCGGTTTTGGAATCAGTTTTAGATAATTCACTTAACCATCATCACAAAGGGAGTTCATCCGAACTCCCTTTTTTTATTTCTTGTTGGGCTAGCAGAATTTTGCATTAAATAACCTCATAGTGCGCATAGCTTTTCTGCTAGCTTTTCTATTCCTTTTTACCCTACCTTGTTTTGGGCAGTTCACTGGCATCCAGAATATAATTCGGGCCGGTAAAGAAGATGCCGCTACCCTGACCCGAGAATATTTTCGTCCCCTTGCCAGCGGCCTCGGCGCCAGTGTTAATGCTGGATGGACAGGACCAATTGATACGACCAAGGGATTACAGTTCAGCTTCCAGCTACGCGGCAGTTTTGCCATCATCCCACCTTCTCAGAAGTCATTCGATCTTTCAAACCTCTCACTAAACAAAGTGCAGCCGGCCAATCCCGACTATAACCGAGCTCCCACGTTGAGCGGATCATCCGAAGCCCCCGACATCCTCATTATCGACAATGGTGTAGAAGTAGCTCAAGTCACCATGCCCAAAGGTAGCGGCTATGGGTGGATACCGGTGCCTCAACTGCAATTTAGCGGCAATATCTTTCGCCATACCCGACTGACAGCGCGACTTGTCCCTGAAATCCCGATTGCCGGTTACGGACGAGCCAGTCAAGTCGGCATCACAACAAGTCACCAAATAAACCGTTACCTGCCCAATCAGCAACTGCCGGTTGCCTTGTCAGTGCTGATTGGCTATAACTATCTAGTTGGAAAACGAAACTTCAATTTGGATCTGCAACCTAATGCACTGCCCGACCCAACCTACCTGGGCAATTACAGCAACCAAAAACTGCGCGTGCAATTCAATACGGCAGTCGTCAAATTAATGGCTCGAAAGTCGCTCCAGGCATTTGATATCTATGGAGGCCTGGGACTGGAATCCTCAAATATGCAGGTAGAAATCAACGGCGATTACCCTATCCCTGTTGACGGTATTGGCGGCACACAAACGCAGACGATCACCGACCCTATCAGTTATTCCCAGAATGGCGAAAATACATTCAGCCTAATGGTCGGCGCTGCTTACAACTGGCGAAGCCTTACAATTTCATCGGATCTCGTTGCTGCCCATATCCCAGTTTGGAATATCGGACTCGAAGTGCATCTCTAGTTAGATAATCAGTTCACAGGCTACGCAATTCTTACTATCTTTGGCCTAATAAAATTTTTGTTATATGTGGGATGAAATCCAATTACTGTACATACTCGATCTGTTTGGCGTAGCCGTGTTCGCTATTTCGGGGGCACTGGCTGCGGGACGCAAAAGCCTTGACCTGCTGGGAGTAGTCATCATTGCTGTTGTTACGGCCATCGGTGGCGGTACAACCCGAGACCTGCTGCTCGACCGCCACCCTATTTTTTGGATTGCGGATCCCACCTACCTAACCGTCATCATTATAGCTGCGCTCGTTACCATCTGGTATACGCGCTATAAAGAACCGCCTGAAAAAGCACTGCTGCTGGCCGATGCCCTTGGTCTGGCTGTCTTCACCATCGCCGGTGCCCAAATCGCGCAGGATGTAATTTCCAACGGCGTAATCATCGTGATTATGGCAGCCATCACCGGTACCGTGGGCGGGCTTATTCGCGATGTGCTGAGCAATGATATCCCCCTAATTATGCGCAAAGATATTTATGCTACGGCAGCCCTGGCCGGTGCTACGGTTTATTTGCTGCTCCAGCTTACAAAACTGGATTCGAGCATCAATATCATCTTGGGAATGCTGGTGGTTGTCGGACTCCGGCTGGCAGCTATACAGTGGCAATTACATCTGCCACGTTTCAAGCTTGATGACTAGAAATCCACGTATCTTTTCTATTTTAAATTAGTCATATTACTGATATACAATGAACTAACCACGTAGTTATGATGAAACGGATTCTCCTCTTTCTCCCAATAGTAATAGTCATCACCAGTATAGCTTCTGCCCAAGATCTGAAAATAAGCGAATTTCAATTTGCTAACGCTGTAGAAAATCGAGAGCCGGTTAGTGTGGATACCGCTTTTGCTGCTGATACTAAAACAGTTTACTGCTTTACCCAAATTACGGGGGCTACCGATACCACACAGATCGCCCACGTCTGGTATTACAAGGATCAGGAGAAAGCACGTATTAACCTGGAAGTTAAATCGGATGACTGGCGAACCTGGAGCTCAAAACGCATCCAACAAAGCTGGAACGGCCGCTGGCGGGTGATGATCGAAGGTCCAGATGGAACAGTCCTGAAAACAAAAACTTTTGTCGTACAGTAGGCAGGAATTATTTTAGGCAACTTACTATTTATATAACCTAATTTGACTAAAAAACTGACAGCAATGACTATTGGATTTTATGGACTAGGCATCATGGGCAGTCGAATGGCAGCAAATCTACTGTCGACTGATGCCGATCTTCTGATTTATAATCGAACTATGGCCAAAGCAACACCCTTGGCCGAACAAGGAGCAACCATTGCTGATTCGCCTGAGGCCCTGGCAGCAGATTCGGATATACTGTTTACGATGTTATCCACACCAGAAGTGGTTCAAGAAGCGGCCACCGGAGACAAGGGCTTTCTCCCTTTTATGAATGCCCAAAGCTTATGGGTCGATTGCAGCACCGTGAATCCCTCATTTTCGCGACAAATGGCCAACCAAGCCAGCAAGCACAACGTCAGATTTATGGACGCCCCCGTGGCCGGATCAAAAGCACCTGCTGAATCAGGCGATCTACTCTTTTTAGTTGGGGGCAGTGAAAAAGATCTGGATCAATGCCAACCCTACTTTGACCAAATGGGCCGAGACGTAATTCATGCCGGCGAAGTGGGAAAGGGCACTTCTTTGAAAATGGTCTTTAATCTATTACTGGGCGAAGCGATGGCAGCCTTTGCTGAAGGACTAAATCTGGGCGAATCGCTTGGTCTATCCCGAGAAATGCTCTTGGACATTTTGGTGGGTTCACCAGTGGTAGCACCCTTTATTGCCGGCAAAAAAGAAAATATTGCCAACAGTGATTATGAAGCTGAATTCCCTCTCAAATGGATGCAGAAAGATCTTGAGCTTGCCTCTGAAAGCGGCTATGAAAGCAATGCCCCCCTTCCTGCCGGCAATGTCATCAAAGAGCTTTTTGCCATGGCCAAGCAGCAAGGTATGGGCGAAGAGGATTTTTCAGCTATCTATCAGCTTCTTAGCAATAACGACAAATAGCTTGCTAATGCGCTTCGAGCCAATTCTTAGCCAGTCCCATGTCTACTTTTAGCGGACACTTGAGTTCGTAAGCCGTTTCCATTAGCTCCCTAAGTTTTGAGGGTACTATATCGGCCTCACTGTCGGGCACTTCAAAGATAAGCTCATCATGGACTTGTAACAGCATGCATGTGCCCAGTTCGTTGGCTTCCAGATATTCCTGGATATCAATCATCGCCTGCTTGATGATGTCGGCTGCCGTACCCTGTATAGGCATGTTTATGGCAGTCCGCTCAGCAAAAGATCGCGTATTCCAGTTACTGGCATTAATCTGCGGGATGTAGCGCCGCCGCCCCATCAGCGTCTTAACATAGCCATGCTCTTTGGCAAATTGCTTGGTCTCGTTAATATATCGTAGTATGCCCGGGAACCGCTCAAAATACTGATCAATCATCTCTTTGCCTTCGTCGTTGCTGATGCCGAGCCGGTTCGCCAGCCCGTAAGCACTCACGCCGTAGGGAATCCCAAAGTTGACCTCCTTGGCCTTGCGGCGATGATCGCCAGTTACGTCGTCAATGGAATCCAGCTCAAAAATTTCTTTGGCCGTGCGAGAGTGAATATCTTCATCATTGCGGAAGGCTTCGATCATATTTTCGTCCTCGGCAATAGAAGCAATCACCCGAAGCTCTACCTGCGAGTAGTCGGCCGAAAGCAGCTGATAGCCCTCATCGGCAATAAATGCCTTTCGGATTTCACGGCCACGCTCGGTACGAATAGGGATATTTTGCAAGTTTGGGTTTGATGAAGTCAGCCGTCCGGTAGCTGCTATGCTCTGGTTGAAATCAGTGTGAATGCGGCCGGTCTCTTCATTGATCAGTTTGGGCAGTGCATCCACGTAGGTGGATTTTAGCTTGCTCAGTGCCCGGTAATCCAAGATTAACTCGGGCATCTCATATTCTTTTGCCAGCTTTTTGAGCACTGATTCAGCCGTAGAATACTGTCCTGTCTTGGTCTTTTTGCCCGGGGGAAGCCCCATCTTATCAAACATCACTTCGCCAAGCTGTTGCGGCGAATTAATGTTAAATTCCGTGCCAGCAAGTTCATAAATGGATTTCTCCAATTCAATAAGGTCTTCACGTAATCCAGCCGAAATTTCCTCCAGTATCTCCCGGTCCACCAAAATCCCGTTAATTTCCATCTCGGCCAGCACTTCCATAAGTGGAAATTCGAGCGTCTCGGCAATTTCAGTCAGCTCATCCTGCTCTAGGGCCTCGCTGAGTACTTCGTAGAGGCGCAGCGTAATATCGGCATCCTCACAGGCATAGACCGTTACCTTCGATGGCTCAATCTCATCCATACTCTTTTGCTTGCGGCCATTGCCAATAAGCTTCTCAATCGCAATGGGATCGTAATTGAGATACTGTCGCGCCAGCTCGTCCATCTTTAGCTTTTGGTCGGCATCAATAAGATAACCTGCGATCATGGTATCAAAAGCGTCGCCCTGGATCTCCAGCCCGGCTCGCTTCAGAATCATGTAATCAAATTTATAATTATGGGCTATTTTCAACGTCTTCTCATCAGCAAAAAGCGGCTGCAAAATTTCCAGTGTCTCGTCCACCGGTAACCCGTTCTCTACACGAACCGGCACGTAGTATGCCACCCCGGCCGTAGTTGAAAGCGAGATTCCCACCAGATCATTTTTCATGGGATCCACGCCGTCGGTCTCAGTGTCGAAACAGAGCGTATCAGACTTTTCGAGCTGCTCGACTAACCCTTCGAGCTGCTCCAGATTATCAATAAGCTGGTAATTGGTTTTCTCTTCTTCATAGGTATCAAACTCCGAATCCTCTGGCTTCTTCATGGTATCCTTGGCAAACAGATCACCTTGGTTTTCATCATCAGAAGAGGATGATTTGGAAGACGATCGAGAAATCTCTTCGCCCAAATATTCTTTGGTCAGCGTGCGGAACTCCATCCGCTTAAAAAACTTTCCAAGCTCTTCATCATGGGCGCCCTCCCATTCCAACTCCTTCCAGTGAGCAGTATTTGGCACATCGGTCTTGATGGTCACCATCTCTTTGGCGTGCCTGGCTTCCTCAGCATACTCCTGTAAGCCCTCACGGTGACGTTTATGACTCATGTTCGGCGCATCCTCTATGGCCGCCTCCAGGTTCCCATATTTGTTGATAAGCTTGGGCGCACCCTTCTTGCCAATTCCCTTTACACCGGGGATATTGTCGGATGTATCGCCCAGAATTGCCAGCACATCCACCACTTTTTCGGGATAGACGCCAAAGTAATCCTTGACCCCCTCACGGTCGATGAGATTAAATCCACCGTTCTGGTTGTCGGGCTTATACATCGTGATATGATCGTGCACAAGCTGCATGAAATCCTTGTCCGGTGTCACTAAAAATACATCTACATCCTCGGCATTGGCGCGGTCAGCGATAGTGCCAATAATGTCATCAGCCTCGTAGCCGTGCTGTTCAATATTTTTAATACCGTAGCCCTCAATCATTTCCTTAATGAGCGGAATACCAATCTTCAGCTCTTCTGGCTGTGGGGGACGGTTGGCCTTGTAGTCTTCGTCCATCTCATGGCGAAAGGTAGGCTCGTGCGTATCCCAGGCCACGGCAATATGAGTTGGCTCGTGCTCTTCCAACAGCTTTTCCAGCGTATTGGCAAAACCAAGAATCGGTCCTGTGGGGATCCCCTCGGAATTCTTTAAATTGCTACTGATAAATGCAAAATGGGAACGGTAGGCCAGCGCCATACCATCGAGTAAAAAAAGCAGACTTTTAGACATTCTTTATCTTATACTTCATATTTAAAATTATCTCAACCAGTCGGAAAAGAATTCGGTGAAAAAGTACAACTTTTTACGACCGTTTTCGAATAAAGTACTCTAAGTTGAATTCACCATTTTATTGCATGGGCTTAAAGAACGAAGCACAATCAGCTTTTCAAAATACGAAATCATTTTATAAAGAATACGTCTCCGGGATGACCCGCGAGCGTATGGGCAAGGAATTTTATAAAGATACCGATCGCTTAAAACAACTTTATTCCGAAGCTGTTGGCGAAGATATCCAGCAAGCCCGCGATGAAGAACTTCCCGGACATGTCAAGTTTCTTCGGCTCTTCTCGGCCCTTACCCAGCGACTTAATCCTACACGGCGTTTACTTTTCGGATTATCAGTAGTCTCTTTTTTGGCCTACTATCTGTTCGGATTTCTGCAAATTACGGGCTTCGTCATTTTTTATGATCTGCTGGTCCCCTTTGCCTTTGGCTCTATGCTCATGTTGTTGCTCGTTGAGCTACTCGAAAAGTCGGACGTAAAACGTGAAATCGATCTTGCCCGTGAAATCCAGCTCAGCCTACTACCCAACACCGAACACACCCGCGACCAACTCGAGATGTTCTCCTTTGCCAATACGGCCAAAGAGGTTGGCGGCGATTATGTGGATATCATTGAAACCGATGACGGTACCTACATCGTCATTGCGGATGTATCCGGCAAGGGACTCTCGGCCGCCCTGTATATGGTGCGCATGCAAGCACTGGTACATCTGATTATTGAGAAGAGTCAACCTTCCCCTAAAGAATTGTTCCTCGAGCTCAACAACTATGTTAAATCCGATATTAAGGATAAAACCTTTGTCACAGCCTGCGTCGCTTTTTTCCCAAAAGGCGAAGACAACTTCCTGTTTGCGCGCGCCGGGCATAACGCACCTATTTTGTTCAGTAAAGAACGTGACGCCACTTTCGATCTGCGATCGGATGGCTACGCCCTGGGTATGACTTCATCTGCTAATCTCAAGCATCAGCTACAACAGAAGAAGTTTCACTTTAAGCCAGGCGACAGCGTACTTTTCTATACTGATGGCCTTACCGAGGCTCGAAATGAATTTGGCGAAGAATACGGTTCTGACCGGCTCGATGCTATTTTGAGCGTATATGGCTCACTACATTCCAAATCTATTATCCGCAAGATACAATCGTCGCTGGAAAACTTTATCGGCAACGAAAAACCCGCGGATGATGTCACTTTTACATGTGTACACCTCAATGAGTAAAAGCTTACTCGTCCGGGGTACAACACACTTGTAGCATTAAGTCAAAATAGAATGAGGCACAAGGCCTTGCGCCCTATTTATTCAACTAGCTTAGCCGCTTCTTCAGCCATATCGTCGGCCGTAAGACCAAATTTCTCGAAGATCTCTTCATATGGAGCCGATGCTCCAAAATGGTCGATCCCCATGACGGTTCCTTCGGTGCCTACCCATTCACGCCATCCAAAGGGTGATGCTGCTTCAATAGAAACGCGCGCGGTAACTTCTTTTGGAAGCACCTGTTGTTTGTAGGCGTCATCTTGCTGGCGGAAAAGCTCCCAAGAAGGCATACTCACAACACGAGCATCAATATCTTGGTCAGCTAGCTTTTGCTTTGCATCCATAGCCCGCAGAACTTCCGAACCGCTTCCCATCAGGATAACATCCGGTTGGTCTTTTTCAGAATCAGCAAGGATATACGCTCCTTTCAGTGTATTCTCAACAGCATTTTGCTCATTACGGGCAAAGGTGGGTACGTTTTGTCTCGTAAGTACCAGCATCGATGGACCACCGGTATGCTCAAGCGCTGCTCTCCAACACCACGCTACCTCGTTGGCATCGGCAGGTCGCAGCACCAGTGCATTGGGCATGGCACGAAGCGAAGCCAAATGTTCGATCGGTTGATGCGTGGGCCCATCTTCGCCCAAACCAATACTGTCGTGGGTAAATACAAATATTGACGGGATATGCGACAGCGCGGCAATCCGAATAGCCGGACGGCAGTAATCAGAAAAGATTAAAAACGTACCTCCATAGGGTATCACTCCCGTATGTAAGGCCATGCCGTTCAGTGCTGCTCCCATAGCATGTTCACGGACTCCAAAGTGGATATTTCGTCCCGAATAATCCGAAGAGGAAAATATTCCCGCATCGTCAATCCAGGTTTTATTACTACCCGTAAGATCAGCCGAACCGCCAATCATGTGTGGAATGGCGTCTGTCAGGGCATCGATTACTTTTCCAGAAGATGCACGCGTGGCCATTCCTTTCTCATCGGCCTCAAAGCTCGGCAATACGTCATCCCAGTTGTCGGGCAGCTCTCGTTCCACAGATTGATGGAACCGTTGCGCCTCATCGCTATGTTTATCTTCAAACTCCTCAAACAGCTGCTGCCACTCAGAATAATGCTCCGCTCCTGTTTCAAGGGCGCTCCGGAGATGGCTCAACACTTCATCAGGAATAAAAAACTTTTTGTCGGGATCCCATCCCAAATTCTCTTTGGTTCTGCGAATTTCCTCTTCGCCAAGTGGTGAGCCGTGTGCATCACTGGTATCCTGCTGGTTGGGACTGCCAAAACCAATATGGGTCTCTGTCAGTAACAGGGATGGTTGGTCAGTAACCTCTTGAGCCGCGGCAATTGCCTCTTCCACCGCATCGCGATCATGTCCGTCAACATTGATCGTATGCCATCCGAGTGCTTTAAAACGCTCCTCCACATCTTCAGTAAACGCCAGATCGGTACTGCCGTCAATCGAGATCTCGTTATCATCGTAAAGGTAAATAATTTTACCCAATTCAAGGTGGCCAGCCAGTGAAGCCGCTTCCTGAGAAATTCCTTCCATCAGGTCGCCGTCACTCACAATGCCATAGGTATAATGGTCGGTAATCGGCAACCCATCATCGTTAAACTTTGCGGCCATATGTCGCTCAGCCATCGCCATACCTACTCCTGTGGCAAAGCCCTGCCCCAGGGGACCGGTCGTTGTCTCGACGCCGGGCGTCAAGCCATATTCAGGATGACCAGGTGTGAGGCTGTCGAGCTGGCGGAAGTTTTTAATCTCTTCAAGTGGCAGGTCGTAGCCAGTTAGATGAAGCAGTGAGTACAACAGCATCGAACCATGTCCCGCAGATAGCACAAAACGGTCGCGATTATACCATTCGGGATGTGCAGGGTCGTGCTTCAAAAATTTCGTCCACAGTACATATGCTGCATCGGCCATTCCCATAGGCATTCCCGGGTGACCAGATTCAGCAGCCTCTACAGCATCCATTGATAAGGTTCTGATGGTATTCACACACAGCTCATCGAGAGAAGTAGTAGTTGAGCTCATTATCAGTCGGTAAAATTTGGTTTATCAACGAAATTTAGAAGCTGAAAATAGCTAATGCTAAGCTCACATAAAAGAATAGATCGGCAAAATAAAAAAGGCCTCCAATATTGGAGGCCTTAAAAATTGTTTGTTTCTAACTACTAATTAGTGGCACTTTCGCATTTCAACTGGTATTCCATCTCGTGCTCAGCAGGAGACTTAAAAGAACCGTAAGCGGCATTGCTAAATGCGGAACAGGCATCCTCTTTTTGCCCCATTCCTTTGTAAGCATTGCCAAGTGAAAAATAGTACTTGGCTTTATCAGTTTTACCGCCTGTTTCCAGATCTAATCCTTTTTGTGCATATTCGGCCGCTTGGCTCCAGTTCTGTTTCTTATTGTGAGCCTCCGCTAATCGGAAATACAGCTGTGGTTTTTCGGGCGTGTATTCCAAGGCTTTATTATAAGCTTTAATACCTGCATCGACCTTACTCTGTTTTTCAACCAAGTCATGTCCCTTGCTTAGGTAAATACCACCCAGTTGCTTGTTGGATTCGTTTATTACCGAACTGTTACTTTCTTTCTGGGCAATAGATAGTGCTTTTTCGAAAGCAGAAATAACTTCGCTTTGTGCAACGCCTTCCCTGTTCTTCTTAACAAGTGCAATCTGATAGTAAGCGTTGGAGTAATTGGGGTTACGTTCTATAGCTTTGTTCAACGCTTTTAGAGCCATATCGTAGGATTTCGTTTTAAATCCATAGACCCCTTTGTTGTAGAACAGCTGAGGAATAATTTGTTCTGCCCGATCCTGAATTTGAGAACTTCCGTATTCATTTGCTACTTCCAGAGCTTTCTCAAATGAGGCAATAGCGGTATCAAAATTTTCAACACTCTGCTTATTTTGGATGGTCTTGTAGTCGCTTACAGCAATTTTAAAATAAGTATCCGCCAGTTGCTGCTCACATCGACTAACAATATCCTGGCCTTCTTCACCTAGTTCTTTGGCACTTTCCATGGTCTGGTTAAAAGTACTGATTGCCTGCTGGTAATCCGCAGACTTCTTAAGTTCCAGACCTTTGTTATAGGTTTTTACTATAGATCGTCGGTCTTGTGCATTCATTTCGCCCGCCAATCCAATCACAAAAAGGGCAACTAGTAATGCTGAAAGGCTTTTTTTAAACAACTTCATTATTCGTTCGGTTTATGGTTGAGTTTTCGAAGAAGCAAATGTAATGAATTAATCATTTTATTTAAAAACAAAACTGTAACTAAGTTCATTTATTGTATAGCAATGAACTATTGCTGTAATAGTGGACTATTCTTAAAGTAACTTTCAATGTTTTTGTTTCGAATATTGCCGAAACGGATTATCACTAGAAGTTGGGACTCAACGTATGTTTCTGATAGAAATCACAAACGATTTGCACTGCTTCATCCGTATCATCAGTCAAATGAAAAAGATCGACATCCTCCTCTGATATCGTTCCTTCACGAATCATTGTGTTTTTAATCCAGTCAATTAGTCCTCCCCAGTACTCACTACCTATTAATACGAGTGGAAAAGCATTAATCTTCCTGGTTTGGATCAAGGTCATGGCCTCAAAAAACTCGTCCAAGGTACCAAATCCACCGGGAAAAACGATAAAACCCTGGGCATATTTTACAAACATCACCTTGCGGGCAAAGAAATAGTGAAAATTAATCACATAGTCGCTATCCACATAGGGATTTAGTCCCTGCTCGTGGGGAAGGGTAATGCCCAAACCTACCGATTTGCCACCCCCTTCCTTGGCACCCTTGTTGGCGGCTTCCATGGCACCCGGACCACCACCCGTAATTACGCCAAATCCTTTTTGGGTAATCTTCTGGGCCGTTTCACGCGCCATTTCGTAATATTTTTCGCCCTCTTTGGTTCGGGCCGATCCAAAAATGGACACACAGGGACCAATTTTGAAAAGTTTTTCGTACCCATCGACAAATTCACCCATAATTTTAAATATACTCCACGCATCACTGTCGTGGCTATCCGAAAAATTATCGGGTACTTTTAACCTGGATGGTTTTTTTGGGTTATTCTTACTCATAATATCTACTTCTTAATTAAATCAATTGATAAAGTAACACCGGGGGTAGCCTGAGCGGTAATACCCGGCTTGATGCTTGTCCGCATGCTCAAATTTTCCGATACATCAAACGACCGCATGTGAGCAAACACGTACGCATCCACAATGTTCAGACCATAGGCCACAGCAATACCCACATACACCAGATCCCGCCTGTTATGATAGGTATTGCGCAAGGACTTCAGCTGGTCCGAATTCGCTGACTCTGGAATATACGAAGGTGTAGATCCAAAACGCTGATCCGTTGGTGGTTCGTTATCCGGCGGTCTCGGAGTTTGATTGTAATAAGCTGCCCGGTAATCATGATACTTTTTATTCAAATACACGCTGTAATAGCCCAATCCTCCCAATATTGCGTAGACAATCGGTACTTTCCAAGATTGTTTGTTGATGATCTGTCCCCATCCAGGGATAATCATCGACTTGTACATTACACTTTTGGGATCAGGCAAATTGGGGGTTGGATCCCGTTCGGTCGTATCCTGCCCCGTAAAATGCTTCCGCCAATTGATCGTCAGCGGCTGATCGTAACGAACATCAGCAACAGCGTAAGAGGATTTGTTTTGTGACTGTGCATGAACCTCAGAAAAGCATAATGACAATAGAACAAAAAGGCTAAGAAATAGAATCGAAAAGCTCGAGAAGGCGATCCAGTTCCTCATCCGAATAATATTCGATACGTATTTCGCCACCATTCTTTTTGGACTTAATATTGACCTTCGTACTTAATGTACGGCGCAGCCGATTAGATATTTCCTTTAAAAACGCGCTATTCTCATCCTTCTGGTCCTGTTTTTCCGATTTTTCATCCTCCTTATCCAGGTTACGGACCAGCTTTTCAGTCTTCCGGACTGAATACCCATTATCAATAATTTTATTATAAATTTCTTTTTGATCGTCCTCATCCTCTACCGGGATTAGTGCACGGGCATGTCCCATCGATATTTTCTTGTCACGCAGCCCAGCCTGAATAAATGCGGGCAAATTTAACAGCCGCAACATATTGGTAATGGTCGTGCGATTTTTTCCAACCCGTTCGGCCACTTCGGCCTGGGTATAACCGGCTTCCTCAATCAATCGCTGGTAGCCCAATGCCACCTCAATGGGATTCAGATCTTCGCGTTGAATATTCTCAATCAGCGCAAAAGAAATGATATCATCGTCATTGACTTCGCGGATGTATGCCGGAATTTCTTCTATTCCAGCCAGTTTTGACGCCCGCAGGCGCCGCTCACCGCTAATCAGCTCGAAACGTTTTTCACCAATATAGCGAACAGTAATCGGCTGAATAAGTCCATGTTTCTTGATGGAATGAGCCAGTTCGCCTAGCCGTTCTTCATCAAATTCTTTACGCGGCTGATGCGGGTTCGGCCGGATATTATCTACTGGTACATGCAGCACGATGTTCACGCGCTGTTTGGGATCCACATAGGGAGAGTCGGAATCCTGTTGTTCTCCCTCCCCTTCGGCTTTCTTCGGGGATTGCCCTTCTTCGTCATCATATTCGGGAAAGAATGCTCCTAAACCGCGACCTAGTACTTTTTTAGATGCCATAAATCAGTCACCCCTCGCTGCTTGCAAACACAGGACTATTTTGGAAAAGCTTCTTATTCCGTTTAATAATTTCACGACCAAGCGCCAGGTAATTCTTTGCTCCGGTACTGGTCGAATCGTAAAGCACAGCCGGTTTCCCAAAGCTTGGTGCTTCCGCCAGCCGTACATTTCGTTTAATAATGGAGTCAAAAACCCTGTCGTCGAAATATTTTCGAACTTCATCGGCCACCTGATCGGAAAGCCGCGTACGGGTATCATACATTGTAAGGAGCACGCCTTCAATTTCAAGATCGGTATTTAGATGTTGACGCACAATTTTGATGGTATTAAGCAGCTGTCCCAACCCCTCGAGGGCAAAATATTCGCATTGAACCGGAATCAAGACCGAATCCGAGGCAGTCAGCGCGTTAATGGTAAGCAGCCCCAGCGAAGGCGGACAATCAATAATGATAAAATCGTATTGATCTTTGAGATCGGTAATCGCCTTTTCGAGGATCCGCTCACGCTGCTCACGATCGATCATCTCAATTTCGGCCCCCACCAAGTTAATATGAGAAGGTATTAACTCAAGAAAAGGCAGCTCGGTCTCGCGGATCGCATCAGAGGCATCAACGCCGCCTACCATCACTTCGTATATCGAATGTGATACTGTTTTGGCTTCGATCCCCAACCCACTGGTGGTATTACTCTGGGGATCAATGTCGATGACCAATGTAGTGTGTTCAATTGCAGCTAAACTGGCGGCGAGATTGATAGCCGTAGTGGTCTTACCAACCCCTCCTTTTTGATTAGCAATGGAAATTATCTTACCCATGTAAACGATCTATACAACTATTATCGATGTAATGATTCGAAAATATAATGGGATGTCTTATGGTAAACAAAAAAGTTTATTCACAAGTTATACACTAATCTATCAACATTGGTATCGACAAGCATCCCATGGAATTACAACTGATCGGTTAAGATTTTATTTTAACTACACCTTTTATGCTAACAGAATAGTTCTCTACTACATTTCGGGCAATTAAAAAAGCCGAACATCCCGCAAAGAATGTTCGGCTCTAATTTGGATATATTACCGTTTAAAGCACACTTTCGATGCTGGTGTGTTCCATTTCAAAGGCATCGGCTACATCCTGATAGACAATTTCGCCGCCTACAATATTGAGTCCTTTTTTCAGCTCCTCATCTTCGTCGAGCGCTTTCTTCCAACCCTTGTTGGCGATATCTACCGCATATGGCAGGGTAACATTAGTCAGCCCCAGTGTTGAAGTGTGAGGCACAGCACCCGGCATGTTCGTTACGCAGTAGTGGACAATATCATCGACTTCATAAATAGGGTGGTCATGCGTAGTTGGCTTGGACGTCTCAAAACATCCGCCCTGGTCAATAGCAACATCTACCAGTACGGCCCCTTTTTGCATACCACTGAGCATCTCACGAGTAATCAGGTGTGGTGCCTTGGCTCCGGGCTTAAGCACTGCGCCAATCACCATATCAACATCGGGCAGCATGCTTCGAATATTGGCTTCGGAGGAAAACATGGTATCTACGTTTTTCGACATTACATCATCCAGGTAACGTAGTCGCGGCATGCTAATATCCATAATAGTGGTGTTAGCACCCATGCCGGCAGCAATTTTGGCGGCATTAACGCCCACGACACCGCCTCCGATTACAAGCACGTTAGCAGGCTTTACACCGGGAATACCACCGAGTAAAATTCCGCGCCCACCCTGTGCTTTCTCAAGATACTTGGCACCTTCTTGCGAAGCCATGCGTCCGGCAACCTCACTCATGGGGATGAGCAGCGGTAGCGAGCCATCTGCTTTTTCAACGGTCTCATAGGCTATGGCCACCGATCCGCTATCAATCACCGCTTCGGTAAGTTCGCGACTGGCAGCGAAGTGAAAATAAGTAAAAATAATTTGGTCTTCCTTCATCCGATCGTACTCCACCTCGATCGGTTCTTTTACTTTCATAATCATTTCGGAGCGATTCCAAAGCTCATCAACATCGTCAACGATCTCGGCTCCTGCATCTACGTATTTTTCATCCGGAAAACCACTGCCTACACCAGCTCCTTTTTCGATCAGCACCTGGTGGCCATTGTTTTTAAATTTCATCACTCCGCCAGGTAGCAAAGCGACGCGGTTCTCATGCGTTTTGATTTCTTTGGGTACTCCTATAATCATGAATACAAATATTTAGTTAATAATATGCTACGGGATCAAATCAGTGCCAAAGGTAGGTAATTTTTACGAAAAAATTTAAATCGCAGTGCCGTAAAAAGAGTTGCATTAATCGCTTAACTCCTGATACTTCTGCAGACCTGATTCGGTAATGGTGATGTGTCCGTATAAAAGCGGGCCGCCAATAGTTTCTATACTGATATAGCCGAGCTCCTGCAAATATTCGAGCACATTTTTTATTTCGGTGCGATCCAGGCTGAGATTAGTATTGATATCCTGAACAGGGATACGTTGCGAGGTGTCGTTGTCAGATAGATCCCCGATCTCTTTTAGAAACTGATGATACTTCTTGCTAAACTCGCTGCCGATAATCATTGGTGCTGATCTGCTGGATTAGGCTGGGTTGTCATCTGTTCTAAATACAAGCATTTAATCTGAACAAACCGTTACCTAAGTGTTACGATACTATTAACATATTGAGAGCTGCCAACCTCTAAGCATCCATAGTATCCTACAGCGTTAAGGCTCCCAGATACCCAATAAACCTTGGAGTGCTAATATTGGTCTGAGGAAACGACCACTGATGGATTATTACTGATTATCCTCCAATATCTCCATCAATTAAATAACCCAACCTTTCAGTATGATCGGCCACAAGCAATTTTCTGCCAACTATACGAGTTTTATCAAGTTAGGATTAGGAACTTAAAATAGTTCCTCAACCCACTTGGAAATAAAATATTTAATCTTCCAACTTGTAAGCATCTGAAGGATCTTACTGCGTTGTTATTCGAAGCATCCTTTAACGTTGACAGTTCTAGAAATCAGACGCTGTCAGGTTTAGGAGTAGACACTTTTAAATGCAAGATATTTACGCTATCCTTCCGGGTATGCAAAAGCCAAAATGATTGCTATGATCTCAAAAGAAATACTTCAAAAGGTTCGCAAGATTGAGATTCGCACCAAGGGCATGGTCAACAGCCTCTTCGGCGGTGAATATCAATCTGCATTTAAGGGACGCGGCATGGAGTTTTCGGAAGTCCGTGAATATACCTATGGCGACGATATCCGGCAGATCGACTGGAATGTGACAGCCCGCACCGGCGACCCATTTATCAAGCAGTTCGAAGAAGAGCGCGAACAGACGCTGATGCTCTGCGTGGATATTTCGCCCAGCGGCATTTTTGGCAGCAAGAACCAGAGTAAAATGGAGCTTTCGATTGAGATCTGCGCCGTGTTGGCTTTCAGCGCAATTAAAAACGGCGACAAAGTGGGACTCGTACTTTTTACCGATGAAATTGAGAAGGTAATCCCTCCGAAAAAAGGGCGGCTGCACGTGCTGCGGCTGATCCGCGAGCTGCTAACTACCGAACCCCAGGGAACCGGCACCGATTTAAGTGAAGCCCTATCCTATGTGAACCGACTGCTCAATCGTCGCGCCATTGTGATCCTGGCCAGCGATTTCCAGGATGAAGACTATGATCGCCAGATGAAGATCACCAATCGTAAACACGATCTGGTCAATATTTTCATCAACGACAGGCTCGAAGATGAGCTTCCTGATCTGGGACTAGTACCCCTGAAAGATGCCGAAACCGGCCAAGAAGTGCTTGTCGATACGTCCAGCAAGAAAGTACGGCAAGAATATCAGAAAAAACGAGAAGTGGCAAAGGAAAAGCTGCGCGACCACTTCTTGCGCATGAAGATTGACACCATCGAACTTGAGACCAACCAGTCGTATATTCGGCCGCTCATGACCTTTTTCAGGCGACGTATGCACCGGTATTGATTACTTGGTTTTGACCTCGGTAATAGCAGGGTTTTCATCCTGTCCTTCTGCACTATCCCTTTCGATGCTGTTTAATCTCTGATCCAGGGAATCACACACCTGATTAAATTCGGCCATCAGACTGTCCGGTACTGATTCTGCAGAAGGCAGCTCAACCGCTCGCGAATTTACAGGATGGTCATTCTTGTAGAGCGAATAGTGCAAATGCGGACCGGTCGCAATCCCCGTACTTCCTACATATCCAATCACTTGTCCCTGCTCAACCCGAACACCGGGATGAATACCATCGGCAAAATCACTTAGATGCATGTAGGCCGTCTCATAGACCGTGTTGTGTTTAATTTTAACGTGGTTACCCTCTCCACGGCCATAACCTGCAGTAGTAACTCTGCCATCACCAACCGCCAGAACGGGTGTTCCGGGAGGCGCAGCGTAATCGGTTCCGTAATGAGGTCTGCGTTCTTTCAGGACAGGATGAAACCTATCGCGGTCGAATCCAGAGCTGATGCGCTGACTAAATTTAAAGGGAGCCTTCAATAACGCTTTTTGTACGCTATTGCCTTCTTCATCAAAATAACCATCAGTTTTCTGGTGCTGAAAATTATAGGCTCGATAGGTTTGGCCGCGGTGGGTAAATTCAGCCGCCAAAACTTCTCCTATCCCATAATATTCGCCGTCAATAAACTTCTTGTTGTACAGGACATTGAACGAATCGCCATTGCGCAAGCCAAAAAAATTAATTTGCCATGCAAAGATATCAGCCAGCTTATACGCCAGCAACGGACTCGCATCTTGACTGCTGATCGTTTGGTACAGCGAATTGTCAATCGTGCCAGAAGTCGCTACCGTTTTGCTTGTCAATGGCCGGGCCGCCTTATAAATCTGCATAGAATCAGGCTGCCAGTTAAACACCACATATTCAAGGGGATTAGGCTGCCACACCATTTTTGCAATTTTATTGCTGCTGTCCGAACGGGCATAGGTCCAGTACTTTTGACCCGGCTTCAGTGATTCCAGATCAACAAAGTCACGGGCTTGCCTAGTGATCGAATAAATCTCCTGCGCGTCAAACCCGTATTTATCCAATATAAGATACAGGCTCTCGTTTCGTTTGATACTGTGTTCGCTCGTAAGCAAACTATCAACGACAATACCGAACTTATCATACGTATGTTCGACGGTAGAATCTTGCTGCTGGGTGACGTCTTGCTTAACAACCTTTATTTCTTTCTTAGGATGGCATCCCCATACCAAAAAGCCAGCAAGGATTCCTAATAGAACAACCTTTCGCATTCTTCAATGTTGATTAACATGAACATACACAAACATACGATTTTCCTAACCTCAATGCACAGATTAAAATCCCTTGGTTCATTCGACAATCCTTTTTCTGAATGGTCTGATTTTTTCTATTTTTGAGGCCGGCATTTTGGATGAGTACGTATATTCAGCCCGCAACTTTTGTCATCTATTTATAATCACAAGTTAGATCAGTGGTAAATAAAGCTACGAAATTATTGTTCTTATTGTCGGTTTTGCTGTTTGCTGCCGTATTGGTGTTGCCGGCACAAAATCTAAAAGAATATTCCACGGTGGACTCCCTCAAGGTGGGCGACACCTTTGATTTCGCCATCACACTGGATCGGGATCAGCAATATGATGAGATCAATTTTCCAGACACCACCAACTTTGGCAATACCTTCGAAATTCGTTCGCGCAAGCAGTTCAAGGTGTCATCATTCAAAGACAGTTTAGCCTATCAGCTACAGTTCTTTGGTTCGGCCGACACCACTATTCCCCAACTCCCAGTTTACCTAATCCAAAACCAAGATACCACCGTTCTATATACGAATCCAGTTCCAGTAGCTTTTCACAGCGTGCTGGCAAAGGACGAAAAAAACTTTCGTCCACTCAAACCCATTTTTGATTTTGCGCGCACTTGGTGGCCTTACCTGTTAGGATTGCTGTTGCTGGGCGTGGCCCTTTATTACTTGTATCAATATTATATACAAAAAGACGAGCAGGAAGAATCCGAACCCGCCACTTTTACTCCTACCCCCTTCGTTAATCCGTTGAAGGAATATCAAAAATCGATCAAAGAACTGGAAAAGGCCGAACTTTCGAGCCGGGAAGATTTCAAAGAATTTTATATCGATTTGGGTGATGCCATCAGAAAATATTACGAATCACTATATAATCTCCCGGCACTTGAATCCACCAGCCGCGAACTCCTTACCATGTTACAGAATGGCAATATTGATGAAAACTTAATCCAGGATACCCGGGCCGTTCTTCAAGAGGCCGACATGGTCAAATTCGCCAAGTTTGAACCCACCACCGACCAGGCCGATCGCGCTTTGAAAAAGGCATATAATTTTCTGGAACGAGCCCGAGAAATTGACGGGCCGCGCATCGAACACATGCGGCGCAAGCATCAAACCCAGATGGAAGCAGAACGGCAACAATTTTACGAGGAACAAGAACAAAAAAGCGAAGAGGTAAACGCATGACGTGGGCTAATCCGCAATGGCTTTGGTTGCTTTTACTCCTTGTTCCCATCATTGGGTACCAGGTGTGGAAATTCTGGACGGGTAAAAATCCCAGCCTCATTTTCTCAGATACGTCAGGACTTGCCGGCCTGCCGGGAAACTGGCGTTCATACGGTGTTTGGGTGGCCCCCATACTGCAAAGTTTGGCCTTTGCCTTGGTAGTGCTGGCTATTGCGCGTCCCCAGTACAAAAATACCACCGTGGAACGCAATGCCGAAGGTATCGATATCGTGCTCACCCTCGACATTTCTACCTCAATGAAGGCCGAGGATCTGAAGCCCAATCGCCTGGAGGCCGCCAAGGATGTGGCCGAGAATTTTATCAACAAGCGCGTATCTGATCGTATTGGGCTAGTGTTATTCGCGCGTAAGAGCTTTACTATGGTACCGCCCACGCTTGATTACGAGCTGCTCAAGCGACTGCTCAAGGACGTTGAAATGGGTACCGTCGAAGATGGAACTGCTATTGGAATGGGTATTGCCACCGCGGTCAACCGGCTGAAAGAAAGTGAGGCCAAAAGCAAGATCATCATTTTGCTTACTGATGGACAAAATAACTCCGGGGAAATTGATCCTGTCACTGCCGCTGACTTAGCGGCCACTTATGACATTAAAATTTATACCATTGGAGCAGGAACGCGCGGCACTGCACCGTATCCCGTTAAAGATCCCATCTTTGGCAATCGCTACCAGAATGTGAAGGTGGATATTGACGAAGAGATGCTCACCAAAATTGCCAATATGACTGGTGGTGAGTATTTCCGTGCAACCGATACTGAACGACTCAAAGAGATTTATGCCCAGATCGACAAGCTGGAAAAGACCAAAATAGAAGAGGTTATTTATACCGATTATCAGGATCTTTATCCTCGTTTTCTGCTTCCCGGTATCCTGCTGCTGGTCTTAAGCTTGGTTTCTGATCGCTTTGTCTTCCGAAATGCGGTTGAATAATTATGAGTAGGAATTTATTGCAATAAATTCCTACTACTTCTGTCATAAGTAAACGTTAAGGTTCCCTTCGAAAGGTTTTCAATTTCATTGCCAGAGCACATTCCCGAAGAACTTATTTTATTGTTATTTTTGTTGACTGCTTTTAAGCAAGAATTTCTTTCAAATTTAATGTTTTCATGGCGCTACAGTCTGTATTAAAAACTTTTTCGGCCCAGATCCCCTGGCGTGATCTTAACGAGCAAATCAACGCCCACAACTCCATTTATCTAAACCATTTTGTAGGATCCACGCCCTCGATGCTGGTAGCAAAATTGGCTGAAAAATATGACAAAGTTGTCGTCATTCATGCGGATGCAGAATCAGCCCAGTTCATGCAGGGTGATCTGGAAGCGCTGAATGTAGAACAAGCCCGCTTCTTCCCTTCCACGGGACACAAACCGTACGACGATCAGCAGATAACCGATAGCTCACTAGTGGTCCAGCGCTCAGAAGTGCTCGAAAATATCAAGACCAATCCTAAGTCGGTACTGGTGACTTCCGCGGCCGCCATCTTCGAGAAGATTGTAGCTCCAGAAGTATTTACAGATGCCTCGGTCAGTATTTCAACGGGCGACACTGTTGAGATTGACGCACTTAAAGAACAGCTGGTAGATCAGGAATACGAGCCTGTCAAGTTTGTAAATCAGCCGGGAGAATTTGCGCATCGCGGTGGTATCCTGGACGTATTTCCCTATTCCGGAGAATATCCGATTCGGCTCGAATTCTTCGGTGATGAAGTTGATTCCATTCGCGAGTTTGATCCCGATTCTCAGCGCTCAATCTCTTTCTTGAATGCCGCACGCTTTGTCCCCGATGCCTCCAGCCTCAGCAAAGGCGAAAAACAAGGGCTTCTATCCTACTACGATGAAGATACCGTATTTGTATTGCTAAACCGTTCCCTCATCGAAGCTGATATCGATGAACGTTTTGAACATGCAACTGAAGAGTTTGAACAACTTGAGAATTCGGACGAAGCCTTGCCGCCGGAAGAGCTCTATGTGAGCCCGGATAGTTTTACTCATTCGTTTACCGGTCATGCAAGACTGCATCTTGGCGGATTTTCAGAAGATAATGAAGCTGACTGGACCTACCGGCTGGATGCGAGTCCCCAGCAGGATTTTAACGGCAGCATCAAACTGCTGCGCGATAACATTGAAAAGCTAAGCAAACAGAGTTACGATACCTATATCCTCTGTGATAATGAGGGCCAACGTGACCGTTTTGAGGAACTACTGGGCGAACCCTCGAAGGATTTCCGCTATCACTTATCGGTAGAAACTATTCATCAGGGTTTTACCCTCAATGAGCAGGGACTAGCCGTTTATACCGATCACCAGATTTTCAATCGCTACCATCGCCCTAAAGTCCGCCGGAAACGGCACACTAGCAACATCTCGATGAAGGAGCTTAGGGATCTCAATATCGGCGACTACGTAGTGCATGTCGACTATGGCATTGGCAAATTTGCCGGATTCAAGAAGATCGAAGTGCGCGGGGTGGAACAGGAATCGGTGGTACTACGCTACCAAGAGAATTCGCTGCTTTACGTGAACGTGACCAGCCTACATAAGATCCAGAAGTATTCTGGCAAGGAAGGCACGCAGCCGCGCATCAGCAAACTGGGATCCGGCAAATGGGCACGCAAAAAGGCACAGACTAAAGAAAAAGTTAAGGATATTGCCCGTGACCTGATCAAGCTATATGCCAAGCGGAAGTCGCAGGATGCTTTTGAGTTTGCACCCGACAATTCATGGCAGACCGAGATGGAAGCCCGTTTTGAGTTTGAAGAAACGCCCGACCAGCGCGATGCCATCGAGGCGGTCAAATCCGACATGCAGTCTGATACGCCCATGGATCGGCTTATCTGCGGCGACGTTGGCTTTGGCAAAACAGAAGTAGCCGTTCGCGCCGCGTTCAAAGCAGTGATGGATCACAAACAGGTAGCGGTACTGGTGCCCACAACCATTCTTGCTGATCAGCACTACAAAACCTTTGCAAAGCGGATGGAAGATTTTCCGGTGAAGGTGGATGTAATTTCGCGTTTTCGTACCCGGAAAGAGCAACGCGAAACGTTGAAGAACCTTGAAGAGGGCAAACTGGATATCATCGTAGGAACGCACCGGCTGACCTCAAAAGACGTTAATTTCGACGATCTTGGACTGCTGATTGTAGATGAAGAACAACGCTTTGGCGTGAAGACCAAAGAAAGACTCAAAGAATATCGAGCTACCATCGATGTACTGACCCTCACGGCTACGCCCATTCCGCGGACGCTACAATTTTCGCTGATGGGCGCCCGTGATTTAAGCATCATCAATACGCCGCCCCCCAACCGTCAGCCGGTAGATACTGAAATTCACAGCTTTGACAAGGATCTCATTCGCGATGCTATCAGCCAGGAAGTATCGCGTGGCGGGCAGGTCTTCTTCATACATAACCGTGTGAAAAATATTGAGGCTGTGGCCAATATGGTGCGTCAGCTGTTGCCCGATGTGCGCGTGCGATTTGCCCATGGACAGATGAGTTCGAAAAAGCTTGAGAATATCATTGAAGATTTTTACGACCACAAATTTGACGTGCTGGTATCCACGAATATCGTTGAAAATGGCATTGATATCTCCAACGCAAACACGATGATCATCAACCGCGCCGACCACTTTGGACTGGCCGAGCTGCACCAGTTGCGCGGTCGTGTGGGACGCTCCAACCGCAAAGCGTTCTGTTATCTAATTACGCCTGATATCAAATCACTTACTGATGATGCTCGCAAGCGCCTGCTGGCCCTTGAAGAATTTTCGGATCTGGGATCCGGTTTCAATATCGCCATGCGAGATCTGGACATCCGTGGAGCCGGTGATATACTGGGTGCAGAGCAGAGCGGCTTCATCAATGATCTCGGTTTTGAACTGTACCAGAAAATACTGAACGACGCTGTGAAAGAACTTAAAGAACAAGAGTTCAGTGATGTGTTTAGTGACGTGGAGGTTGAGATTGAACTGCCCGAAACCCAGGTCGAATTTGATCTCCCTGCCCTGCTGGAAAGTGATTATGTATCCGATAATGTGGAACGTCTCAACCTATACCGAAAGCTGGCCGGAGCTGAAAAACTCGAAGAAATCAAAGACTGGAAAGAGGAAGTCGAAGACCGCTTTGGACCCATCCCCGATGCGGCACAGAACCTGATCACGGCTTCAGTAATCAAGCTGTATGCATCGCAGTTGTTTATTACCAAAGCACGCATCCGCTCGGATCGCATGTGGCTGGAGTGCCCGAAGCATGACTCTGAACTGGGCGAAGAATTTTATGGCAATCGCTTCCAGAAGGTATTAAAAAGACTGCAGAAGAAAGCTGAAGGTCGATTTGAGGTTATTCAGAAAGACGACCGTGTGCGTTTTGTGATCAGCGATATACCTGATCTGCAGGCCGCCGCCGAATTTTTGAAAGAGCTTTCTCCTTCGCATGAAGAAAAAGAGGTCAGTTTTGCTTGATCAATATATTCAGTTACTCAAAAATGGTAATGTGGTTGCCTTCCCCACAGAAACGGTCTATGGACTTGGTGCGGATGCATGGAATCCCGATGCGGTTAAAAAAGTATTTGAAACAAAAGGTCGACCGGCCGATAATCCGCTGATTGTGCATATTTCGAACACTAACGAGGTCGAGGACTTTGCTGATACTATTTCTGAAGATGCCCGCAAACTGATGGAGGCCTTCTGGCCGGGACCGCTGACCCTCATTTTTCGTAAAAAACCAGAAGTGCTCGATATTATCACAGCTGGCCTGGACACCGTGGCATTACGCTGGCCCAAGCATCCCCTTTCGCAGGACCTTATTGCACGTGCAGGACCGCTGGTAGCGCCGAGTGCAAACTCTTCAGGCAAGCCAAGCCCCACAAAACCCAAGCATGTGAAAGAAGATTTTGGCGATGATTTTCCAGTCATAGAAGCAGGTACAACGGACATTGGGCTGGAATCAACCGTGCTGGATGTCACTGAAATCCCCTACCGTATATATCGTCCTGGTGCCGTTAGTGCCAAGGAAATTGAAAAAGTTTCCGGTCAGAAAACAAAATTAGCTACGCCTTCTTCCAAAGACACCGCAGCTCGAAGTCCAGGCACTAAATATTCACACTATTCACCCGAAGCGAAGGTGCAATGGCTGCCCAAAGATGCATCGATTGATCCCTCAAAAGAATTGTATTTACTTCATAGCCGCAGTGCTCATCCAACCGGTGAAAATATCATCCATTACAAAGGGGACTATTCTCGGATGGCCCGCGAGCTGTATGACCGTTTTCGGCAAGCCGATCATCTTGGCATGACTTCCGTGTTTGTTGAATCGTTTTCTGACGAGCAACGAAAAGAATCAATTGTTCAGGCGCTTCAAAACCGTATTGACAAGGCTGTCGGCTAACTCACCTAGTCAGTTTGATTATCGAGCTGTTAGTTTGTAGTGTTGATCTATTCACAATAGTGTTATCTATGCCCGCAGGCTATGAAATTTGGGAGCCTATTCGTCAGCTTACTTATCAGTTTTTCTACGGTGGTCGCGCAACAAAATGCTGTGACTATTCGCCCGGCAAAACCCACTATCGGCGACACCATCACCGTTATTTACCATCCACAGGCCCCTGATGCAAAGATCAAGAATCCGAACTCTTTGTCTTTGGTATTTGGGGAATATTCCTCCTTTCACCAACAGCCGCCCGAATTAAGTATGGAAAAGGATGGGAAATCTTGGACAGTCTCCTGGCCAGTTTCCCAGAATGCGACATTTAGCACTTTCTATTTTAAAAGTGATAGTAAGACCGATAAAGGACCTCAAGGTCATATTTATGAAATACTCATCTATGAAGATGGACAGCCGATAAAAAAGGCACTCCGTTTAAAAAGGCTCAGTATCGATGAACGGTATAACAATGAACAAACTATAGACTCATTACAAGTTGCGCTACTTAAAAAGAAAACTGAATTATATCCTGAAGATTTTCTAGGTCGAGTTAATCTTTTAGAGGCCAAAATAGACAAAAATACTGGTGATAGCTTAAAACTGCGTCAAAAAGGGTTTCAAGTTCTTAATAACAAACTTCAGCAACATCCTGATTCTTCTGCCTTGGTCAAAAAGGTTATCAGGGGGTACAATATCCTTGGGGCAAAAACAAAAGCTGATTCTCTTAAAGACGCCTTTATCGATGAACATCCATATAGTCAATTAGCGATCAGAAGAATACTCCATCGGGCACAGAATATGGATCATTCCAAAGAAAGATTGCGCAAACTTAAGAAAGTGGCTCGTTACACCAACTCCCCGATGTCTCGCTCTGGCACCTATAACGAACTCTTTGAATACTACCGAAAAGAAGACAATGCCGCTAAAATGGCTGCATATGCAAAACGGGCTGAATCAACCCCATGGCCATGGAAAGCAACCCAGCTCAATACTTTTGCGAAAGGCTTTGCCGAACAGGGTGACAGCCTACAGCTAGCCTTGCTATATGCCGAGAAAGCCTTGCAGGCTGTACCCAATGAAGTCGTGGGTACGGTCATTCTTGGCCCCCTTTCTGACCGAGAAGCCAAACCTTATCTAGCCAGTTTTGTTAAAGACTCTACAGACAAAGCTGAACGGGAGCAACTCAAAGGTGATATCTATGCCACGTTTGGAGCTATTCAAATGAAACGCCAGAATTTTAAACTCGCAGAAAAATATCTCGAAAATGCTATAGAATCGTCAAATTCCATATCAGCTCAAAAACATCTTGCTGAACTCTATCTACAAACCGACCGCCCAGAGCAAGCTTACAATACCTACTGGAACATTCTGCGCCAAAACCCTGGACAAGAAAAAATGAAAGGAAAATTCAAACAGGCTTACACGATTTCCAACGGCTCCACAGAGGGATTTGAGGATCAGCTCAACAAACTCAAAGAGGCGTGGCGTAATGAAATGCGCATCAAGTTTAATAACGAGCGTATCAGCAAAGAGGCCCCTCCGCTAACAAGCATAGTGGATTTACAGGGCGATCCAATCGACAAGAAAAAATTTCACAACAAGGTTCTATTCATCAATCTCTGGAATACAAGGTGTGAGCAGTGCATTGATATCATGCCAGAAATCCAAGAAGCCTACCAAGCTTATAAAGATAATCCAGAGGTTAAGTTCATTTCTCTTGCCAATGGTAACGTTAATTCCAGAGAAGAAATTGTGGAATGGATAAAAAATAAGGAACTCGACCTTCCCTGGTATTACGACCGTGTATCCAGCACGACGAAAGCCTTTGAACGTAAAGGCATTCCAATGATCATTGTTATCGATCAAAAAGGTATGATTCAGTTTAAGACCCTTGTAGGGACCCGCAAATCTATTGCTGAAAAGATAAAGCTGCGCATTGATATGTTATTAAACGAAGAGGGAACGAAACAGTAGGACACAAAGATTTCTATCAAACCTTCCATAGAACTTTCCAGCTGTAACTTTTCCGCTCTATCACACTATTATCCGACTCATACCATGTATATGCATCCCAAGACTTAACGCCAGCAATGATGTAACACTTCTTGCTAGTTTTTGTATTGCTATATGCAAATACATTTATAAATCAATAACAAGTAGTATGAAAACTGCATCAAAGTTTTGGGCCATTTCTCTGGGAATACTTTTTGGTTTTACTAACGCACTGGCCCAGCAACGGCCTGTCACTATTACTCCGGAAAAGCCTGAGCCCGGCGATCAGGTAACCATTTCGTACAATCCCCAAGCAGCCGCTGCAAAAATAAAACATCCTGACAGCCTTAAATTAGTCTTTGGAGACTTATCGTCCTTTCATCAACTCCCCAACCAGTTGACAATGAAACAAATCTCGGAGGGCTGGTCCACCTCGTTCCAGGTGCCAGAATACGCAGTTTTTTCCAGCTTCTATTTTAAAAGTGGCAAGAAAACCGATAAAGGGCCTGACAACCATTCCTATGAAATCCTTGTTTATCAGGATGGGAAGATCAAGCGAGAGGCATATTTGTATAAAGTGTTCAGTCTTCGTGATCGCTACGAGGACAAACACGCCATTCTTAACAAGATAGTAGAAACCTATCAAGAACTACTGGAAGCATATCCTGATTCCTTTCAGGGGAAAGTTCGACTATTGAGCACTAAGATGAAACTCGACACTGCCAATAGTAAACAGATTGGGGAAAAGGCTCGTAACCTCATCAGTCAAAAGTATAACCAACACCCCGATTCAGCCGAGGTGGTACAAGGAGCCTTATCAGGCTATCGACTGATTGGTGATAAGGCAAAAGCTGACTCGTTGCGACAAACTTTTATCAAAAATAACCCTAAAAGCTCCATTGCAATCAGACAGGATTATCGAAAAGCAATTAAAATGGAGCATTCTGCCGAAAAACGAGACTTGCTTGAAAAAATTACTCGTCAAACTGAGTCGCTGCGCCAACAATTCTACAGCCATAAAAAGCTATTCAATTATTATAAAAAAGAAGGTGACGTTGCCAATATGGTGAAACAAGCAGAAGAGCTGTCGGCTATAGACTGGCCGAGAAAAGTGGAAACGTTGAATACCATCGCAGAAGCATTTGCTGAGCAAGGTGATCGACTTGATTTAGCACTGTCGTATGCGCAGCAGGCCCTTGATCAAATACCCGATGCTATACTCAACCCCGTGTATGCAACAGGCGAAGCCAGTTATATAGCGGGATATATTGAGGAAACTGAGGCTAAGAAAGAGCGGAACAGGCTTCGAAGTAAGGTATATGCCACCTTTGGACATATTTATCTAAAGAAGTCGCAATTTGACAAAGCAGAGCAATATTTGGTGAAATCACAAAATGCCTCGGATACCGATGCTGCCAAAAAATATCTTGGCGACCTCTACATGCAAACCGACCGTCCCAAACAAGCATTTGATGCCTATTGGGATATTCTTCTAAAAGCGCCTAACAAAGAAAAAGTACGCCAAAAGCTTAAAAAAGCATATATCGCCCACCATGGTTCGGTAGATGGATATGAGAGCAAAACAGAAAAATTAGACCAGCTGTGGCGGAAGAAAATGGCTAAGAAGTTCAAGAAAAAGATGCGCAGTGATGAAGCACCGCCTTTAAAGAAACTTACCGACCTTAACGGAAATCCCGTTGATACCGACCAATTTAAGAACAAAGTTTTGATTCTCGATTTCTGGGCTACTTGGTGCGGTCCCTGCCGCGACTCATTTCCATACCTGCAAAAGGTTTACGAATCCTACAAAGACAATCCGGATATTAAGATTATTGTATTAAACACGGGCAGAAGTGATAACCTGAAAGACGTCAAAAAATGGTACGAGAATAATGATTACACCTTTCCGGCCTATTATGCAAAGGATGCTCAAATCACAAAGGATTACAATGTGAAGCGGCTGCCGAACAAAATATATATTGGTCAAGACGGCAACATCCGGTTTCAAAGCTATGGGTTTAGGGGGCCGGGAATGGTACCTAAAATGAAGCTAAAGATCGACATGTTGTTGGGTCAGTATAATGTCGATGAGTCTTCGACTTCTTAACTGGTCCACTGCTTAGCAATAGGTCAGGGAATATATTCCCCCCATCCCTATTGCTAAAGAAAGCGATTGGCCCGAGCTGAAATGAAAGCACGGATGAAGCTTTGTATTCAAATATTATTAAATAGTTGACAGACCCACACAGTTATTATTTCAACACATGAAAGGTTTGGTCGGGCGCCATCGCCAGCACCGATTCGGTCATCAGCTCGATTAGCGCCTGTACATCTTTCATCGAGGCGGTCTCGACCGGCGAATGCATATAGCGCAACGGTAGTGAGATGAGTGTGCTCGGGATGCCCGTTTTCTGATAGAAAATGCTGTCGGTGTCGGTGCCGGTGCGCACGCTGGTGGCCTCGTGCTGCAGGCTCATTTCCTGATCTTTACCCACCTGTTCTACAAACTCCACTATTTTGGGATGATTGGCCCCGCCGTGCTGCATCGCAGGTCCATTGCCCAGCTTAACCAAACCGTGCTCTTTGTGATCGATTCCGGGCGTATCGGTGGCGTGGGTAACGTCGGTAACCAACGCCATGTCGGGATCGATGCGATAGCTCATCATGCGCGCGCCGTAACCGCCAACTTCTTCCTGTACGGAGTTCAGTGCTACTACATTTACGTTGAGCTCGTCGCGACGTTCGTTTAAATTTTTAAGCACCTGCGCAATCATAAACCCGCCAATGCGGTTGTCCAACGCACGTCCGGAGAGAATTTCATCGGAGAGATAATCAAAATCATCAGCATAGGTAATCGGGTCGCCGATTTGTACCAGTTCCAGCGCTTCTTCTTTGTTGGCCGCCCCAATATCTACATAAATATCTTTCCACTTGGGCTGTTCACCACCCCCGTTTTTCTTGTCCTGCAGGTGAATAGCCGTGTTGCCTGTCACCCCAGACACAATACCGTTACTGGTATGGATATTGACCCGCTTGGCCCGTGCAATGGTTGAGTCACTACCCCCCAGCTTATTAACGTAGATATAGCCATCTTCGGTGATGTGCTGCACGATCATGCCAATTTCATCGCAGTGCGCCTCCAGCATTACGGTAGCCACATCAAAGCTGGTATTGAGCTTTCCACTGGCCGAACCATAGGCATCCGACTGTACTTCGTCGGCAAATTCATCCACGTAGCCGGTCCATACTTTTTGTCCCGCAGATTCGAAGCCAGTGGGACTCGGCGTTATCAATAATTCTTCCAAAAACTCTTGTTCTTTTTCTAAAAACATAAAATTCTTTCAGGCTTAATATTTTTTCAAGTCATTGAATATAAGAATTCAATATTGAGCCGCTAAATAGAATTTCGATTGTAATCCTCATAACCTTAAAGACACAAAGAAGACTTATATTTGTTATCATCTACCGGACTTCAACTTTTTTATCAGTGTACTAAGTGACTGAGTAGTAAACAGAAAATAATCTATGCTAAAACCTGACTATCAAAAAGACATTTTCCCCCATTGGACGAAAATCCCTGTTCGCTTTCGGGATCTTGATCCTCTTAATCACGTCAACAACGCAATCTTCAACACCTATTTTGAGGAAGCGCGTATCGCCTTCATACAGGATGTAAATAAACTGGCCGGACAGCTTAAAAATGGGTACAGCTTTGTACTGGCCAAGATTGAGATTGCGTTCGTGCATCCCGTCGAATATCCCGCCAATTTACTGATTGGATCTGGCATCAAGAAAATGGGTAACACCAGCATCACCAGCTACCAGGCGATCTATACGGCTGATGATAAGAAGCTGGCGGCCGTGGCCGAGGCGCATGGCGTTTGGTTTGACCTAAAGAAAAAGCGTCCTACAAAACTGCCCGATATTCCAAATCAAGAGAAATATATCTTGGCGGATCAGCTTTTCGAATGAGAACTGTACTCGTTACCTTTGATACGTTCTTTGACTGAATCTAAGTTCTGTTTTATAGGTGCTGAAACAAGTTCAGCATGACGCGGAAGCTTGCAAATCGGGTTATTGCCAAGTATCTCATTTTGAACCGACTGTAATCACATGGACAAAAGCACGCAGTACAAAATATTTAACGATCCCATCCACGGCTTTTTGACGGTGCCCAAAGGCACGATCCTCGACCTGGTAGATCATCCATACGTACAGCGGCTTCGGCGAATCAAGCAGATGGGGTTGGGCTACCTCGTATTCCCGGCCGCCGAGCACTCTCGTTTTTCGCACGCCCTTGGCGCCATGGAACTGGCACAACGAACCCTAAACAACCTTCGCGAAAAAGATACGACGATCAGTCCCGCTGAATATGAGGGCACGCTCATCGCCGTATTGTTGCATGATGTGGGACACGGACCACTCTCCCACACCCTGGAGTTCAACCTGATTGAGGATTTCCACCATGAAAAGATGACTCTGGCGGTGATGCGACATCTCAACAAAGAGATGGACGGAGCACTGGATATCGCGATCAAAATATTTACTGATCAGTATCCCAAGAAGCCGTTTTTAAATCAGCTGATCTCCTCACAGCTGGATATCGATCGGCTCGACTACCTGAAACGCGACAGTGCTTTTACTAATGTATACGAGGGATCGGTGGGTATCGAACGAATCCTTAAAACGATGCGGGTTCACAAGGGCAACATTGTGATTGAAAAGAAAGGCATTTACGCAATTGAAAACTATATCCTAGCGCGCCGGCTGATGTACATGCAGGTATATCTGCACAAGACGGTGCTGAGTGCCGACAAGCTGGTACGCCATATTTTCCGCCGCGTGCGAGAGCTAATCAAAGCGGGCGACGACCTGTACCACGCCTCTCCTGCCCTACAGTTTTTCCTGGAAAATCAGCCCAGTGCAAAAAAGGGAATTCCTACGGAGGTACTCCAACGATACCTGCAGCTCGACGACAACGATGTATTTCAGAGCATAAAATATTGGCAGCACGCCGATGATCCTATTTTAGCAAATCTCTGCAAGCGATTTCAGTCTCGATCGCTGTTCCGTACTACATTTCTGGAAGAGAAACCTTCTCAAAAGCTGGCAGACAAGGTGCAGGCCAAGACCCAAAAAGCGCTAAAGAACATGGGACTTCCCTACGATGAAAAGGCCGCTGATTACTTCTACTCCTTTGATGAGAGTTACAGTGAAGCCTATCGCTACGAAAACGAAGGCATCTGGATTCTGGAGGAAAAAGATACGGCGGTGGAGTTTTCCAAGGCTGCCGATACCAAAAACATCATCGCCCTTACCGAGCCGGTCGTCAAACCTTATGTAGTACACTTAAAAAGCATCAACTTCTGAATAGTATACCACTAAGGCACTAAGTACACTAAGAATAAGTAAAGAACAAAAATCACCAGCGCTTTAGAAATGCCAGAGATATACTAAGATTAACAAAACTAAGTGAGCTCAGCGTTTTATTGGTCAATTCATCCGCTCGTAAACCACAAAGGAAAGCTCCTCACGATCATCGCGCTTGATCTCTTTCCACGTTATCCCAATTTCGTCACGGTATTCGGGAAAGTAGGTATCTCCTTCGAAGGATTCATGAACCTCAGTAACAAACAGCTTGTCTACGCGATCCAGAAATTGGCGATAAACTTCACCTCCACCAATCAGGAAGACGATCTCCTCATCTTTGACGTGCTCCAGGGCATCATCAAAAGAAGCAAAAGTAGGCACGTGGTCGTATTCTCGGGATCGGCTGAGTACAATATTCTCGCGACCCGGTAGCGGCTGTTCGCCAAGCTCCTCAAAGACTACGCGTCCCATGATGAGCGGATGGCCCATCGTGATGCGCTTGAAATATTTGAGATCCTCGGAATAGTGCCATGGCAGATCGCCGTCTTTGCCAATCACCAGATTGGGATCATGAGCAACAATGGCAGCCAGTGTCATACGGCCACCTCGAACTTAATGCCGGGATGTGGATTGTAGTCTTTAAGTTCAAAATCCTCAAATTCCAGCTCATCCACAGGTTTATCGGCTATATGCAGTTTAGGCAATGGACGTGGTTCGCGAGTGAGCTGCTCTTTGAGGCCCTCCACATGATTTTCATAGATATGAGCGTCAACAATGGTGTGGGCGAACTCTCCATACTCCAAGCCCACCTCGTTGGCAATGGCCATGGTCAGCGCGGAGTAACAAGCCAGGTTAAACGGAATGCCCAGCGCAATATCACCGGAGCGCTGCGTAAGATGGCAGTTTAACTTGCCATTCGTAACGTTAAAAACATACATCACGTGACATGGCGGCAACGCCATCTGATCCAACAGTCCCGGGTGCCATGCACTCACCACAATGCGTCGACTATTGGGATTTTCCTTCAGCATATCAATCGCGCGCTGCACCTGGTCAAATTCATTTCGATCCCAGCATTCTTTTTCAATTGCTGAACCATTGCCCTCTAACTTGACAGCTTCCTTTTTAAAAAATGGAAATCGTCTCCACAACACGGGATAAATAGGGCCGACATGACCATCCTCATCAGCCCATTCGTCCCAAATATGGCAATCATTCTCGTCGCGTAACCAGCGGATATGATCTTCACCGCGCAAATACCAAAGCAATTCCAGAATCACCGAGCGAAAATACACCTTCTTTGTAGTTAACAGCGGAAATCCCTCGGACAAATCCACTTTATAGAATTCCGAAAAGTTGGAAATTGTATCAATTCCTGTTCGATTTTCTTTTTTAACCCCGTTATCCAAAACACTGCGAACCAAGTCTAGATATTGCTTCATGAGTCTCCACTCTTGCTGTTTTGTTTTAATTATAGCACGACGCCTTCAAGTAAGGCAATTGCGATAGAAAAATAAATTATAATTCCGGTAACATCACTAAGCGTTGAAACAAAAGGGGCAGACGTTACCGCCGGATCGAGTCCCATTTTTGAAAGTACAAAAGGCAGCATCGAACCGCTGAGATTCCCCCACAGTACCACGCCGATGAGACTGAGTCCTACTACCATGGAACTGAGAACTAATTCCTGTGTTAATGCATCACTCATCAGATAGCCCCATCCTAAAATTACCACAAAGCCTATAATCGCCATGATGCCGCCCAGCATTAACCCGGACAGCAACTCACGCCATAATACTTTTGTCCACTCATTCATGTCAATATCATCCGTCGAAAGCGCGCGAATAATCAGCGTAGCCGCTTGCGACCCAGAGTTACCACCACTAGAGATAATCATGGGGATAAACAGCGACAGAAATACCGCGTTGGCAATCACGCTTTCGTATGCGCCCATGGCCGTGGTCGTAAAAAGTTGACCAACAAACAGAAAAGCCAGCCAGCCAATTCGTTTTTTGACCATCTCAAAAATGGAAGTCTGCGAATAGTAGTCATCCAACGCGTCCATACCGGCCATCAGCTGCATGTCCTCGGTGGTCTCCTCCTCGGCCACATCAATAACGTCATCCACTGTCACAATCCCCACCAGAATGCCGTCAGAATCAACCACCGGCATCGCCACACGATCGTACTTACTGAGCATTTTTACCGCATCCTCCTGGTCTTCAAATGCACTCAGTGCCTCAAAGCTTTCATCCATTAACGAGGATATCGGTGCCTCCAGATCGGCTAGTATAAGCTGATTCAGCCGCAGATCGTCTATCAAGTGCTCGTCGGCATCCACCACATAAATCACGTTGACCGTCTCGGCGCTGTGTCCAAACTTGCGGATGTGTTCCATTGCCTTCTGAATGCTCCAGTCCTTTTTGACCTTCACATAGCGAGGGGTCATCAATCGCCCAACGCTCTCCTCGGGATATCCGAGCAGCTTCTGCGACTGTTTCCGATCTTCCTGGCTCAATGAATTCATCACGCGCTGGGTGAGGTGGCCGGGCAGCTCCTCCATCAACGAGACGCGCTCATCGGGTTCAAGGTTCGACATCACTTCACTGAGCTGCTGAGCTGAGAACATATCCAACAACTCCATTCCCTTGCCTGAACTCAGGTAGGTAAACACATCAGCCGCTTTCTGTTTTTTTAGTAGCCGGAATATCACGATCGCCACATCGTTTTCCAGCTCTTCGAGAAGCTCGGCCACATCCACGGCCGGTACATCGTTGAGGATATCTTTGAGCGCCACCCAATCTTTCTCCTCGATCAACTCATCAAATTCAGGTTTTAGCAGATCAACAATCATAATTACAAGCTTGTGGGCAGTTGACTATTGTCAGAATTGAACCACGTAGTCACAAAAAGTCGGAAAAAGATGGCTTATTTGCCGCGACTCAACTCCGAACGATATCGTTGGGAATGTAAGAATAGCTGTGAGAATATCACAACTACAGCAGGTATTTCTGAACCAAAGCTCCGCTCTATTACTCCCGGTCATAAAAAGTAAAACCCTGACAAGTTGCCCTGCAAGGGTTTAAGAATTAGCGTATGCTATACTACTCTTGCACGATATAAAGTGCTTCTACAGAATCATCTGTTACCTCGTAGGATGATTCCGAACTCATATCGATTTCCACTGATGGATTATCCGGATCGTCCACCAGCATAAGACTGCCGTGATAATCCGTATTACTGAGGTCCCAACTCAGCGTGATGGTATTCTCCGAACTCCTTCCAAAGTTCAACTCCCACACCGTCCGGGATGTTTGAACCGGTCGATAATCAGCGTAGAGGTTGTATCCATCTATCACAAAGTTTGCGTAGAAAGATCCCGCGGGGGGAGCCGGCGGCGCTTCATCATCAATCTGCTCATCATAACCGCTTGTAGCATTCTCGTCCATGCCAAAGGTGACCGTCTCATCATTTTGCCCGTCACTGACCTCAACTTGCTGGCTGTAAGCCCTGGCATTTTCCTCAAAATTAGCAGTGAGTTCCGTATCCTCGTTAATGGTAAATGTCAACGGATTTTCATCAGAACTCTCATCTCCGCTCCAGCCGGTAAAGGACCAGCCATCGGCCGCAGTGGCCGTTACCTCTACCTGTTCTCCTTCTTCGTAGGTTTCATTCTCAGGATCAACGCTTCCGCCCTCCGAGGGGCTGGCCGCGGCGGACAAGTCCACCATTACAGGCTCATTTCCGTCACTATCACCACTACCACTCCCGTCACCGTCATCACTGCCAGAAGGACTCGAGCATCCACCTGCCAGCAATCCCGCCACGAGCAATACGGAAATGATCCATGTTATCTTTTTCAAAGGAATCATAAAAAAAGGCTATTTGATTAAGGTGATTATTTAAACCTGCTTGAATAGATCGGCCCGCAAGCAGATAAAATGCATTCCACTGGATAAATGCCAAGGCATCAATTTTATCACGATGGCACAAGTACTTTTAAGTGTAATAAGATCCCCATATCATACTCAGCCAATATAGTATTTCCCTTCAACTCTTTCACATTGATGCAACTGGTATGGATAAGTCGCCACAATTCCCGAGACCAAGTTCCAGCCCTACCGCATATACCAACTATCCTCAATAATTTTTATAAACACTGTGATTTTTTCTACTATAGCATAATATATGGTGCAATAGTTAGCCTCACGCAATTACGTAATAGTGAACTAGGCGCAACCCCTGTCAAAAATCCAACTTATTTCCTGTCGCATAAGTAACTGTATATATTTGCATAGAAATCTGTTACCATTAGGACAGTGAAATAAATGTAAGACACTTCAATAGGTCTTCTAGTTTTATCTAAAAGAGATCCGTGCTACATGACATATGACGCTACAATCATCGGTTCTGGACCCAATGGATTGGCAGCTGCCATTCGCCTGGCCCAGAAAGGATTATCAGTAAAAGTATTTGAGAAAGGCGACACTGTTGGGGGCGGTACACGCACCAAAGAACTTACCCAGCCTGGCTTCCATCACGATATCTGCTCAGCCATTCATCCGCTGGCCAAGGCCTCTCCCTTTTTAAAGACACTACCACTTGAAGAGTACGGTCTCGAGTGGATCCAACCCAAAGTGCCCGTAGCCCATCCGCTCGACGACCAACCGGCCGGCGTTTTGTTTCGTTCGCTGGATGAGACCGTTGCCCGATTCGAAAATGATGGAGCTACTTACCGTAAGCTTGTGGATCCATTTCTAAATAAATGGAATGATTTACTTCCTGATATCCTGGCGCCTTTCTCGCTGCTGCCCAACCATCCTTTTTTGATGGCGCGCTTTGGGCTAAATGCTCTGCGATCGGCTGAAGGTTTTGCCAGGCGTTTCGAAACCAGCCGGGCTCGAGCTACTTTTGCGGGACTGGCAGCCCACGGAATCATGCCTTTTGACGAAACAGCAACCGCAGCCATCGGATTGGTGCTCGGCATCTCCGCGCACACCGTCGGCTGGCCCTATCCCAAAGGCGGATCACATCAGATTACCAAAGCCATGGCCAAGTATTTTCAGTCGCTGGGCGGCGAAATTGAAACGAACGCCGAAATCACATCTCTCGATGAACTGCCAAAATCATCGGCTATTTTCTTTAATAATACTCCTCAGCAAATCCTGAATATTGCCGGCAACAGACTATCATCTGGATGCCAAAAAAAGTTACGTGATTTTGAATATGGCAGCGGCGTGTTTAAGCTCGATTTTGCCTTAAGCGATCCCATCCCCTGGAAAGATGATCTGTGCCCAAAAGCCGGTACAGTGCACCTCGGTGGGACCTTCGAAGAAATTGCTACAGCCGAAAAACAAACAGCTAACGGTAGACATCCCGAAAAACCTTATGTGCTGGTTGCTCAACAAAGTCTGGCCGATGAAAGCCGAGCGCCTTCCGGCAAACATACCGGCTGGGCGTATTGCCACGTTCCCAATGGTTCTACCAAGGATATGACCGAGCCTATCGTCAACCAGATTGAGCGATTTGCGCCGGGGTTCCGTGATTGCATCATCGATCAGCATGCGATGAATACGAAGGCCATGCAAACTTACAATTCCAATTATATTGGTGGGGATATCAACGGTGGACGTGCTGATATTACTCAGCTGTTTACGCGTCCGGCAGGACTGTTTGATCCTTATCACATTCCCGACAGCAATATGTACATTTGCTCCTCTTCAACACCGCCCGGCGGGGGCGTGCACGGGATGTGTGGTTATCATGCGGCAGAGTCAGCATTGAAAAAAGAGTTTCGCACTCCAAAGTGAGTTTAGCTCATACCTTCGAAGAGGATTCTAAGTTCAGACTATGAGATGAAAGTCACCTCGAAGGTGGACTCCATCGCGTTTTAATTACTCAATAAATGATGATGAAAAAGTAGTCCTTTCAGAAAAGGCGATAAATTCTTCCTTTGAACCAAAAATTTGCTCTATATGCGTTCTATCAACCAAACTACCAGCACGGTAACCTGCCAGATCGAGATAGCTTGAGTATGGCCAAGCAGTCAACTTATCGACCACCCCAGCTCTAACAGGATTTTGGTGAATATAAGTTATCAAGTTAACCAGTTGAGAATTTCCGGTAACTAACTTGGCTTTAGTATGCTGCTGAAATAGACTGCCATTTCTATCAAAAGCATTATTGATCGCCTTGGTATAGGAGCTTAGTTGTATACCAATCTGTTCTTTTAGTACGTCCGTTTTTTGAGTTTCAACTCTAATCAAAAAATGAAAATGAGTGGGCATTAAACAGTACGCAAATACCTTTAGTAATCCATCAAATCGATTTCTAAACTTCCTTAAGAAATATAAGTAGTTGTCCTGATTTTTGAACAGAAGTTCCCGACTATTAGAGCGGTTATATAAGTGATAATAGTTATCTACTTCTAGGTCCATAACATAGTTTTAGAAGTAAGATCCATTTGATAAGAAAACCTTACATATTTTTTTTACTCGAGGTGCGGTCCACTTGTAAGTGGGCTGCACCTTAACATTCGCCGCTCTTAAGATGGAGGCCACCTGTGAGGTGGACTCCATCACTTACTTAGTACTCGAAATATCCTTCTTCTACCTCCCCCTTTCGCAGCTTATTTGCCCAGAGGTGAGCCAACCTTGTTGTACGGGGCAGCTTATATTTGGTAAGCACCTGCATGATGATCTCATACGAATCCTCAGACGAGAGCTTGTGTCCTGGTGAAATGTAAATAGGATTCACTTTCGTCCGGCTTCGCAGAGCAAATCCCACTTTTCCATCCTCATCGATAAGATTGGCTGTAGCCCCTTTTTCAATGCTTAGCTCATCATGCGACCCGGTCAAAATATTCTTCGCGCAACCTATGGTCGGATGATCAACTTCAATCCCAAAATGCGTTGCAATGCCCATCCTGCGGGGATGCGCCAACCCGTGCCCATCCAAAATTAACACATCCGGTTGTACCTGCAGCTGATTCCATGCCTTAAGCAACACCGGCATCTCCCGAAAAGCCAGCAGGCCTGGGATATAAGGAAACGACATCGGCGCCGTAACCAATGATCGAGCCACCGGCTCTAAATTGGAAAGCTCAAGCACAATGATAGCAGCATACATAGTATCCGAACCGAGATCAAACGAGATATCAGCACCGGCGACGGTATTCACTTCATCTACAAGTGGCTCAATTATAATCTCCGTCCTCAACTTTTCCTGGACTTTTACTGCCTCTTTCGGCGAAATGTCTTTGTACATTTCTTGTGTCATTACTTTGCTATTCCAACAAGACCGTTGTTGTTAATGATGAGATTATACATTTTTAGCTGAACTCAAAAATACCAGAAGTCTCTGCCGTAAACCACTTTCATGCTCGAACAATTTTTCAAACTCAGCAGACACAACACCAGCATCCGCCAAGAGGTTATCGCCGGCTTCACAACCTTCTTGACAATGTCGTATATCATCGCGGTGCATCCCAATATTCTGGCTGATGCTGGAATGAACAAGGAGGCACTAATTACAGTCACCTCCCTCACAGCTATTTTTGGCACTCTGCTGATGGGACTCTGGATCAACGTGCCGCTGGCTATGGCCCCGGGCATGGGACTTAATGCGTTTTTCACCTATACGCTCGTGCTTGGTCAGGGGGTGAGTTGGCAAACAGCTCTGGGCGTCGTTTTTATATCGGGCATTTGTTTTCTGCTGCTAGCCAGTTTGGGTTTCCGTGAAAAGATTGTCTCCGGCATTCCCAAATCGCTGCGGATTGCCATTCCCAGTGGCATCGGACTATTTATCACTTTTATCGGCGTCCAGAACATGGGTTTGGTCATCCAGAATGACGCCACGCTGGTCAGTCTGGGTACCTTTGGTCCGTCCGTCATATTTGGACTCATCGGGCTGGTCATTACCCTCGTTTTAGAAGTGCGCAACTGGAAAGGCTCTATCCTTATTGGGATCCTCTTTACGACCCTCCTCGGGATTCTGTTCGGCGACATCACCCTGCCCCATTCACTCGTCTCAATGCCACCTTCTATTACTCCCATCGCTTTTGAGCTGGATATCATGGAATCCCTACAATGGGGACTGCTCGGAGCAATATTCTCATTTATGTTTGTAGATCTGTTCGATTCCGTGGGTACGATGGTGGCCTGTTCCTACGAGGCCGATCTTGTCGAAGATGACGGCACCATCAACAAGATTAGCGAAATGTTAGGAGTAGATGCTATTGCCACTACGGTGGGGGCCCTACTTGGAACCAGCACGACGACTACCTACATCGAATCGGCCTCAGGCATTGAAGAAGGCGGGCGCACGGGACTTACCGCAGTGGTTGTAGCTCTGCTTTTGGGAGCAGCCCTCTTTTTTGCGCCCGTCATTAGTGTGATTCCCAACTACGCCACCGCCCCTGCGCTGATCGTGGTTGGCATTTTTATGTTTAAGAATCTCAAGAATATTGAATTGTCAGAATTTGATGATCTCGTCCCCGCATTCCTCACCATCGTTTTAATGCCGCTGACCTATAGCATCAGTATGGGGCTAACGTTTGGATTTCTCTCGTTTATCCTAATCAAGCTGGCTGTCGGTCGCTACGGTGATATTTCGTGGGTAATGTGGGGCATCGGGATCTTATCAGCACTCAATCTTATCTTAACAATGTAACTATGGATTCAGACGAATTTCGCAAGCAGGCCCACCAACTCGTAGACTGGATGGCCGATTATTTTGAAGAAGTCGAGGACTATCCGGTTAAACCAGATGTAGAACCGGGAGATATCTCCAAGCAACTGCCCGAATCGGCTCCCGAAAACAGTGAGTCCTTTGAAGAGATGTTTAAGGATTTCGAGGAGATTATCATGCCTGGGATGACACACTGGGAGAGCCCCTATTTTATGGGCTACTTTCCCGCCAATAAAAGTTATCCTTCGGTACTGGCCGAAATGCTAACCGCCACGCTCGGTGCGCAGTGCATGAGCTGGTTAACTTCACCCGCGGCCACCGAACTCGAAGAACGCATGATGGAGTGGCTGCGCGAGCTCATTGGTCTACCCGAAAACTTTACCGGCGTCATCGAAGATACGGCCTCTACCTCTACCCTTTGCGCATTGCTGATGGCACGGGAGCAGATCACCGACTTTGGAGTCAACGAACAAGGATTTACCGGTACTCAGCGCCACACCGTTTACTGCTCTTCAGAAACACACTCTTCTATCGAAAAAGGGGTAAAAATTGCCGGCTTCGGGCGACAAAATCTTCGAAAAATTCCTGTTAACGAGGACTTTGCAATGCGTGCTGATGAACTGGAAAAAGCCATCCGGGAAGATCTGGAAAACGGATATACCCCTACCGCAGTGGTTGCCACCATTGGTACGACCGGATCCACGGCTATCGATCCCTTGAAAGAAATTGGCGAAATTTGTTCGAAGTATGATATTTTTCTCCATGTGGATGCCGCCTATGCCGGTACCGCTCTACTGCTGCCCGAAAAACGCTGGATGAATGAAGGCATCGAACATGCCGATTCGTTTGTCTTCAATCCCCACAAGTGGATGTTCACCAACTTCGACTGCTCGGCTTTTTACGTACAGGATGAGGCACTGCTGGTCCGCACGTTTGAAATCATGCCGGAGTACCTCAAAACGCCCGAGGATCAACGCGTCAAAAACTACCGTGATTGGGGTATTCCATTGGGCCGGCGATTCCGGGCGCTCAAGCTCTGGTTTGTACTGCGCAGCTTTGGTTTGGAAGGATTACAAGAAAAGACCCACCATCACATTTCCCTGACCCAAGATCTCAAAAAAGAAATTGAGGCACACAAGGATTTTGAGCTGTTGGCTCCGGTCCCGCTAAATACCATCTGCTTCAGATTTCATCCCAATTACATTTCAGATGAAAAGAAGCTGGACGAGCTCAATGAAAAGCTACTCAATCAAATACAGGAAAGTGGTAAGCTCTTTCTGACGCACACCAAATTGAACGGGAAATACACGATCCGGATCGTACTCGGTAATACCAACCTGGAGAAACGACATGTTAAAAAGTCGTGGCAATTTATTCAGGAAAAAGCGCATCAACTGATCAGCTAATTATCAAATCAAAGTTCTACTTTTTACATAGCTATTATGTCTCTGTTCCCTCTTTCAAAGGATAAACTCACGGTTTTCTTACGTTAGTAGGAAGATGACCGAATGAAAACGATTCCTGTCCCTTCAGGAGTACTGGGGATTTTTGAGTATAGTCCAGCAAATAACTTGTTTCCCACCGAATTGCTGTAAATATTGTGGGAGAAATTCAGCTAACATTAATTGGCAATAGAGAGGTATCATGGAATTATCAGAAATTCGAGCACTGGTTACCGGCGGAAGTTCCGGCATTGGAAAAGCAACAGCAAAAGCAATCATTGAAGCAGGCGGGGAAGCAGTTATCGCAGCCCGTAGCAAAGATAAACTCCAAAACGCAGCCGACGTAATCGGAGCTACAGCCATTCAATGCGATGTAAGCGTGGAGAGTAACGTCATTGATTTGGTTGATCAAACCATTGACGAACTCGATGGATATAATGTACTCATCAATAATGCAGGATATGGAGAGTTCTCAAAGCTGGTCAACCTTTCGGCCAAAGACTTTGAGGAGCAGCTCAAAACCAACACCATTGGGGCCATGATGGTAGCCCGGGAATCGGCCAAATATTTCATCCAAAAAGATTATGGTAATATTATTAATGTGTCGTCAACGGCAGGTAAACGGGGATTTGAAGGCGGTACGGCTTATGTAGCAAGCAAGTTTGCGCTGGGCGGTATGACCGAATGCTGGCGCGATGAACTGCGGGGACACAACATCCGCGTGATGCAGATTAATCCCAGCGAAGTGCAAACGCGATTTTCTAAGAATGCCGGACGTGGTTCTCGTCCCTTCAACGAAACGAAACTTATTGCCGATGATATTGCGGATGCTATCTGCAACATGCTCTCCCTGGCCGACCGCGGCTTTATCCCAGAAACGAGCGTATGGGCAACCAACCCCCGATAACTATGATTTCTAACAATTTACCCGACGTCAAACCCGAGGATCTCAAACAGAAACCCATCGAGCGCGCCGAGACTATCCCCTCGAGCTGGTATCACTCACAGGCTATGTTTGAGCTCGAAAAGGAGGCCTTGTTTTCATCATTCTGGCAGCTGGCCGGGCACGAGAGTGAGCTTGCTGAAGCCGGTGACATGCACACACTCGAGGTAGCCGAAAATCCGCTGCTTTTGGTGCGGGATCAGCAGGATCAAATCAACGCCTTTTATAACGTGTGCAAGCATCGTGGTGGACCGGTGGCGGTCAAAAAAGGCACTACCTCGGTGCTGCAGTGCCAGTATCACGGGTGGACGTATCTGCTGGACGGCTCGTTGCGGGGCGTCCCTCAGTTTCGAAAGGTTGATCTTTTTGACAAAAAGGATTTCGGACTGGAGCCGGTCACCAAGCAAAATTGGGAGGGACTTCTTTTCGTCTCTCTCGACGATGACATTCAACCTATTTCACAATTTTTGGATGGCATCGCCGATCAGATAGCTCCCATCGATATATCTGAATTCCAGTTTGTAGAAGAGCAATCGTATATCATCAACTGTAACTGGAAAGTGTACGTCGATAATTTCCTGGAGGGCTATCATATCCCGATTGTCCATCCCGAACTGGCCAATCTGTTGGATTATAGGGAATATAAAACTGATACCTCTGATTGGTATTCTTTGCAGCACAGTCCTTTTCAGGATGGTGATAATTTATACAAATCCGACAATGGGAAAGCCTATTATTACTATATCTTTCCCAATATCATGTTGAATATTTTGCCCGGAAGGCTGCAGACAAACATCATTCGACCTATTTCTCCGGACACAACCGAAGTCATATTCAAATACTACTACAAGAATCCGGATGATACCGAGATGGTCCGGGACGATATTGAATACAGCGATGAAATCCAGCAGGAGGACATCGAAATCTGTGAACTGGTTCAGAAGGGACTGAAGTCAAAAGCCTATGACAAAGGACGATTTTCCGTTGAGCGCGAGCAAGGAGTTTATCATTTTCAAACGTTGTTAAAACAAGAGTTGGCAAAGACGCTACCAATCAAACAAGACTAACTCATGCAATCATCAACAGCTCAGCGATTTTCATTAGGGATTTTCCTGATATTCACCGTCTGGCTTGGTTTCTATGTAATTCAACCACCCGAACCAAAACCGGAATCAAGCAGCCCTGCTGAGTTCTCTGCCGAGCGAGCATTCCGACACGTCCAGCAGATAGCCCGGCAACCGCATCCGTTGGGCAGCACGGCCAATGACAGCGTTCGCCATTACATCGTAGGTCAGCTAGAAGAACTGGGATTAGATCCAACCATCCATGAAGGCATCGGCGTAGCAGGACGGTTTAGCGGTGGCCTTGCAGGCTACACCAAGAATATTTTTGCCAAAATAAAGGGGCCAAATCCCGAGAAAACGATCCTACTGATGACCCATTACGATTCGGCCCCCAACGCACTTGGTGCCGCCGATGATGGCTCGGGCGTAGCCGCTATTCTGGAATCTATTCGGGCACTGAAAGTACAGGAGACGCCTCTTAAAAATAACGTCTGGATTCTCATCACTGACGGCGAAGAGCGCGGCTTGTTGGGCGCCGAACTGTTTGTGGATCAATTTGAACAATTACATCAAATCGACCTGGTGCTCAATTTCGAGGCGCGCGGCACCAGCGGCGCTTCGGTGATGTTTGAGACCAGTTTACAAAACGCAAATCTCATCCCTCATTTTGCTGAAGGCACCCCCCATCCGGTGGCCAACTCACTGATGTACACCGTCTATAAACTCCTGCCCAACGACACCGATATGTCGGTGACAAAGCGCGCAGGTCTCAAAGGTATCAACTTTGCTTTTGCAGAAGATTATCTAAACTACCATACCATGCAGGATAATCCTCAAAACCTATCGCTGGCCTCGTTGCAGCACCAGGGCAGCAACCTGCTGGGCAATGTTCGCCATTTCGGTAACGCCAATTTTTCGCTGAACAGCAATTCGGAATACGTCTATTTTAACAGCGCCGTCGGCGGACTCACGTATTATCCTGCCACCTGGTCCTTCCCTCTTGCGGTGATGACAGCACTGCTATTTATTGCTTATCTGATATTCCTATTCCGAACCAATCGTCTGTCTCTTGGTAGCTATCTGGGTAGTCTGCTCCTTTTTCTCGGGATTTCTGTAGTCGGAGCCGCCCTCACCTACTTTGGCTGGCAGGGTATCAAGCTACTCAATCCAGAATATGACTGGCTATACCACGGTGAAGTATATACACACAGCTGGTTCCTCTGGGGATTTTCCTTGCTGATGCTGGGACTTTTTGCCGGAACCTACAGCTGGGTTCAACAAAAATGGCTATCAATAGAACAACTGCTGGCCGGCAGCGTCACCCTTTGGATGCTGCTCTCGCTGGGTACGGCGTGGTACCTGCCAACCGCCAGCAATATATTTACCTGGCCAGCCTTAACGGCCACAGTCGGATGGATTGTACTGGGTACTAAAATTACGGGAAACTCTTGGAAATCCACCGGACTACTGGCCATTAGTCTCTTTGCGGGGCTGTTTATGATCCCACCCTACATCTATCTCGTTCAGGTTATGCTGACGACCGGAATGCTGGCAGTTAGCATGTTCTTGCTGCTGTTAGTGGTCGGACTAACCTGGCCGTTGATTTGGCGAATCATCCACAGCAACAACCGCACCTGGACTGGCGGATTGCTGGCCACTGCCCTGGCCTGCTTTATCATTGCTTCAGCCAGCTCTGGCTTTGATGCCAACCATAAAAAGCAAAACGACATTAGCTACCTGCAGAACCTGAATACCCGACAGGCCTACTGGATTAGTCGCGATCATACAACTGATGAATGGACGAGTCAATTCCTGGGTTCAAATCCTCAAAAAGGATCACCGCCCAACGCGCATATTTTTCAAAATAGTAATTATCTATATCAAAAGGCTAAATTCAAGAATACTCCAGAACCTACCTTCAGACTTTCTGCGGACAGTAGTTCCGACTCCTCACGGTTTATCTCCATGGAGGTGAGCACTCACACAAATGCCATCGGCATGCGCTTGGCCTGGGATGATGGGTCTTCAGTCAGAGGAGTACAACTGGATGGAAAAACAGTGCTCAATAGTGAAGAGCAATCAGCAAATGGGATATCCTTTTTCAAGAACCTGTCTGATTCTACGCAACTAGGACTCACATTTGCAAGAGACAGTTCTGCCCCAACCATCTATTTTACCTTCCTGAAGATGGGACTTCCCACGCATCAGATTAAGGAGTACAGTCCGCGTGAGCCGTACATGATGCCGACAGCGCATTGGAATTCAAATACTACGCTCTGGCAGGTAGCGGTTAATCCCGATACACTGGCCCAACAATAGCTTTGGCTGATGAACTAATTTCCGGACATCTGTTCCTCACGCTCCAGCTTGGGAAACAGTCATGTTCACTACTTTTTACCTCATCCATTAGCAGATAAGAATGAAGCCAAATACAACTCGCTAAGAGTCGCAACCCTTCGAAGATAAATAGTAGCTAATTACTCCTGATCGGGATAACACTCTTCGCAGGGACACATCTGGCGCAGCGTATCCCACTGGTACATACCGTTGCTGTGCCCGTCGTTCCAGAATATTTTGATAGCATGATTGCCAATCTGCTTGATATCTTCAATCTCAAAATGCTGGGTGGGATCAACAAAAAACAGCGAGCGATCAAAAGAATTCATATTGCCGTGTCCCCCACGACAGACTACGCAGGGACAATTTTTTCGCAAGCCAAACAGTGAGTATTCCGAATGGTGTCCATCCGACCACTCAATCTCCAAAACCTGGTCACTATTCGATACTTCAATTTCTTTGGGGATGATATCGCTTTCCATATACTTGTTTTATTATATTGAGGCTGAAAGGTAAGGCGTTCACTAGATTGATTCCAACGAGCTTAGTTAAAAATCATGTATATATTAATTGGTCTATTGGCAGTAGCATTCTTGATCTCATTCTGGATGGGATACAAGCGACTGCTCCGATTACAACACCTGAACCAACGACGAGTTATCAACGGATTTATCGGCGTGATGGTACTACTTACATTAATGACTATCGGTCAAGGATTGGAAATTGTAACTGAGCACATTGCTGCCCGCTTTACGATGTTCTTGTACTCCGGGGTAGCCGGCTTTTTTGTGGGCTTTGCAGTCAAAATGGTGTTTCTCCGGCAAGAGGTAGAAACTGTTGAATACCTCTATCGCTCCTTTTGGACCGAGGCAGCGCCCACTCTTATCGCTATTCTCGTGATTGCATTCGGTCTGTATCGCACTGGCCTGGTTACCTTTGGTCCATATACGGGCATTGGCATCACCTCGGGACTGTCGCTGCTGGGCTTTGGCCTATTCGGACTCACCGTCCGTATTGTGCCTGAATTTCGCCGAAAAGGAATCCTTATTCTCGATCAGCTTGTCCCGTGGGAGCAGGTGGTATCATATAAATGGGAATCAGAAGATGTCATACAGATCGACTACTATACTGAAGATAAAAAGCTCACTGATTTTACCACCTACATTCCTACCGAGGATCGACTCACCATCGAACGCCTGCTGGGCAAAAAACTTAAAGAGTACGAGCAGGAACGCAAAAAGATGATGGATCTGCACAAAGGTGAAAACGGCTAAGAAGCTTTTCCCACCACACGATCGTGCTGTACCATCATGCACTCATTTTCGACATATGAGAAACCCGTCTCCTCAGCAAGCGACTTGGCTTCTTCAGAAGACACAGCTAGCTGTGTCCAAATAAGAGGTTTTTGTCCCGTCTTTTCCGACCAGTCAATAATTTCGCGCACCATATCGGCCGTATGCTCCGAATCCCGGAAAATATCTACTACATCTACCGTCTGATCACTAGGAATCTTATCAATACTTGGGTAACATGGCACGCCAAGTACTTCATCATAATTGGGATTAATCGGGATGATGCGAATCCCATTTTCCTTCAGGTAATTGGCAATATGATAACTGGTACGATACTTATTTGCGGAACATCCGATAATGGCTACCGTTTTTACTGATTTTAAGATCTGTTCAACACTATCTTCCATGGTCTTATCTTTTTGTTAATAACATCAAGTTGACAAGGTACAAATTACGAGATTCAAATGATTTCATTTATTATGAATGAATAAAAATAATTTACAGAATAGTTAATGGTTTCAGCAACCAAACAATTCCTACATAAACACAAGAAGTATGCTCCGGTCGTCTTCTTTGTGGGTGGTTTCATCTGGGATAGCTTAACCCTTGGGCGCATCGACGGCTGGTACAGCAACACCGTACTGCTAACCTATCTCATCTGCCTGACCATCTGCCTATATATTTTCAATCTTGCTGATGACGGCCGCTGGGATGATACTTTTTTAGAGCCGTATGAAGAATATGCCCCTCTTTTAATCCAATTTTTTCTGGGTGGCCTTTCTAGTGCCTACGTGATTTTCTTTTTCCAGAGCGTTACGCTCACCAAAACCATAGTGTTCTTTCTGATACTGCTGGTACTGCTGTTTTCCAATGAACTGCTTAAACATCGAATATCTAACAAATATCTACAATTCAGCGCCTATTTTTTCGTCAATTTTACCTTTTTTACTTTCTTCCTGCCCATCGTTTTCGCAACGATGAATACATTTCTGTTTATTATTTCAGGACTGATTAGCTTAGCTACCACCCTTTTTCTCGTGTCGCATCTCTACAACATAAGTCCGTCAACCCGCCGAGAAATTACATGGTGGAAGATTGGCAGCATTATCCTCAGCATTTATTTGTTCATCAATACCTGCTACTACTTCAATCTTATCCCACCAGTGCCGCTGTCGCTGCAATCCGGAATGGTTGCTTATAATGTGGATAAAAAGGATAACCGCTTCCAGGTATCATACGAAAAAGTCAGTTTTTTAACCTTTTGGGAAAACTACGATAAGACATTCAATTCTGCTCCCGGTGACACGGTTTTTGTCTATACTTCAATTTTCGCTCCATCCGATCTAAAAAAATCGGTCCGGCATCAGTGGGCCTGGTACAACCAGAAATCTGATCAATGGAATACCACCGATACCATTTCGTACGAAGTTGTAGGTGGGCGCCGGCGTGGTTATCGTGGATACACTTTCAAAAAAAACATCTGGGCCGGTCGTTGGCGGGTAAATGTTACCACGGGTGATGGGCTCGTACTGGGCCGCATTGACTTTACCATCGTTCGAGACTCCACCTTTGACCGTTCCGTTTTAACCACTCAAGAGTTTTAGCTTCTCACATCAAAAACCTGCCTAGCAAACATTGCAAAGACGTAGCTATATCCTTATTTTTCAGGACTTTGAAATCTAAACTAAAAGAGACTAGTATTTTGTCAAAAGTTAAAGAAGGTGACACAGTAAAAGTGCACTACACAGGCAAGTTAACTGAAGATGGGACTGTCTTCGACAGCTCTCGCGAACGAGAACCCCTGGAGTTTACACTGGGCGATGGTAAATTGATTCCCGGTTTTGAAAATGCAGTAATCGGTATGGAAGAAGGCGATAGCACTACTGTTGAGCTGGATTCCGAAGATGCCTATGGTGAACGACGTGAAGATCTGGAGCTCGAAGTTTCCAAATCTGACCTGCCAGACAACATTGATCCGCAGGTTGGCATGCAACTTCAAATGCAACAACAAGAAAACGGCCAAGCTGTTCCTGTTCAAATTACAGCCGTTGAAGATGAATACGTCAAGCTTGATGCCAACCACCCGCTGGCTGGTAAAGACTTGACCTTCGACATTGAACTTATTGAGCAGATGGACTAGTTCTAGCGTTCAATTACTGATCTAAGCCTGAATCTGACTTGTTCGGATTCAGGCTTTTTCTTTGCCCCCCTCCTTCATTTACAGTTATATTTTAGCTACAATCCCGCGCAATTCTTCTTTAGGCTTTAGAAGCTAAAACCAGACTTTCACCTGCTGAAACTATCAGCGGCAACTTTTTTGTTATAAGATCAGTTCGAAAACAGATCTATTTTTTTACAAACCCCCTACAGCAGGTATGATGAAGCTTTCAAAAACAGCAGTCTTATTGCTTTGTTTTACCATACTCCTGCCCTTTTTGTGCCGGGCACAGAACTATCAGATTACCGGGAAAGTTATCAATACTGAAACGCAACAAGCTTTATCCGGAGTCAATATTTTCCTGGATAAGACCACCTTTGGCACGACCACCAATCAAAACGGACGATATTTTTTAAAGGATCTGCCCAGTGGCACCTACCAGCTCGTTTTCTCTTTCGTTGGCTTCCAGCAAGTCAAAAAGAATATCAAAATTCCCAGAAGCTATGATGCTCCCATAAATGTATCCCTGAAACCCCGGTTGTTGGTTATGGATAGTCTTCTTATTACCGATAATCGTCCCGATCGTTGGCTCCGAAACCTCAAGGTATTTAAAAAACGATTCCTGGGATACACAAAAAATTCTGATGATACAGAAATCCTAAATCCCGAAGTTCTTACATTCCAGCGCAAGGCGGGCGATCTGGTGGCACATTCCGAGGAGCCTTTGAAACTTCGAAATGAAGCTCTGGGCTACAAAATTGATGTATATTTAAATGAGTTCAGCATTTACGGATCTTATCTGCGCACCGATGCAAGTTCAAAATTTACACGAATGGAAGCTGAGAGCGATCGTCAACGAAGGCGCTGGGAATGGGAGCGCAAACGAGCTTATGAAGGTTCTTTTCGCCATTTTATCCACGCTTTACCCAAAGGTAACCTGTTCGAAGAAGGTTTTCGCATTCTGCTGACGGACCATCCCAGAATTTACTCACATGATAATGAGTCCGCCGATACCTATCGGGGACTACAGTTTTTTGGTCGCAGAGACGAAGTCGAAGTTAACGATGATCAAACCGACGAGTTATGGGGTTATCACAAACTTGGTCAGATAAGATTAACGTCCACCAAAGGATATGACTACCTGAAAGTAGTATTCATGAAAGAGCGAAGCGAACGATCTCTTTCGAGGATGATGAGTACAAATTTCTCGATAAACCAAGTTTCTTTTCTTAAATTTCCCAAAGGTAGCGCACTTGTAGACGCGAAAACGGCCTTGGGTATCCCTCCAAAGCCTCCTGTAATTTATGGATACTGGGCGTGGAGCAGTAATATTCCTGAGTGGCTGCCCAAAAACTACAAGCCCTGATGATCTCTAATCCAGGAGACGCGCAACTGTCACCCCATCACGCACCGTGAGCATCACTTGCTCAACCGACTTATCATCGGCAATCATATTGTTAAGCTTGTCGATCGCCTTGGCTTTTTCTCCTTTTTTATGGATCACATCGCCATCCCAAAAAACATTATCTACCACCATGAGTCCGCCGGACTCCAGTCGCGGAAGAATCATCTCATAATAGTCCGGATAGTTAATCTTATCGGCATCCAGAAAAACGAAATCGAACGAACCTTCCAGCTTGGGAATGGTTTCCAGTGCCTTGCCCATCACCAGCTTAATCTTGGAACCAGCGTCACTTTTGTTAAAAAAATGGCGTGCAATGGACTCATACCGTTCGTTGTATTCGCAGGTAAAAAGCTGGCCATTTCCCGGGAGAGCCTCCGCCATAGTAAGGGCAGAATATCCCGTAAATGTGCCTACTTCGAGCACTCGCTTGGCGCCCGATACTTTTATCAGGATGGCTAGCAGGCGTCCTACCAACTTGCCGCTTAACATATCGGTATATTCAAGATCATCCTCCGAAGCGGAGATGAGTTCTTTAATAATTGGAGAATCCTCTGTAGTGTGTGCCAGGGCGTACTCGTCAATAGCCGTCAGGTCCATTTAGTTGCGTTCATCTTTTTTGATTGGGAAATCTGATTCAGCCTAAAGATATTCAGGTGATTACCACTCAACAAAAATTTCTGCCATTGGATTTTATCCCTGCAAAAGAGTCGCCGCTGTTTATAAAACTATTTCGCTGGTACACCTGGCTGCTATTTAAACGACGGTTTAAGAACGTCTGGCTGAAACAGGAATACAGCCCCTGCTCGGAATGCAAGACCATCTATTTTTTAAACCACCACTCCTGGTGGGATGGGCTAATACCCCTGCTGCTCAATGAATTCCGTTTTCATCAGCAAGCTCGTGCTATCATGGAGGACAAGCAGATGCGGGAATATTCACTGTTTCAAAAAATTGGTGCTTTCTCCATCAACCGAGAGGATCCTCGAAAAGCCATCACATCCCTGCGATACGCCGTACAATCTTTCGAGCGCCCTCACTCCTCCCTTTTTATTTATCCGGAGGGATCGATCACCCACGCTGGCTCTACAATGGATTTCGAAGGCGGACTAGCCTGGCTTTCAGATAAACTGCCCGATGTGGAAATCGTACCTATCGCAATTTATATGCACACTATTCGCCATGATAAGCCCGAGCTTCACCTGCATGTCGGTCACCACTTACACCTGGATGATGAGCTCTCCAGCAAGGAACGCACATCGTATTTTGAGAACACGCTCGACCGGATGTTAAGTAAACTTAGACAAACAGCCGGCTTTGATAATTCAGAATTTGAGCGATTTTTATGAATCGAGGCCTCTGCAAAACCAGTGTCACCCTGAATTTATTTCAGGGTCTGCAAACAGAATAGTTGTCAATAATTTTTAACGACATATAGCTACAGATGCTGAAACAGGTTCAGCATGACATAGGGTTTGGAAACTTCAGATGTTCAGCAGAGTCCCAATTTACCACGTCCAGCGATATAGCGTTTTCGAACGCTGTACCCAGTGTGGTTTTTCGGCTTTATACCGGATCCGCATATCCACAAACGGCCAAAAGATCTTCGCATAAATACGATCGGGATGGATATATTCAGAAATACCCTTAGCCGATTCAACAAGATCACGATCCGGTATTTGTAAATAGGCATCACTCAGGTAGCGCTGGTAAAATGGACCATTATCCAGCAAGACGCGTTGTTGAACTTGTACTTCGGCACGCGCAGACCGTAGCCCAATCTTCCGCGCCGTCCTCAAACCAAATAACGTCAATCCCTTATCCGCTGAATCAATCTCATCAAAACGTTCAATAATCCGGCTGTTGGCACTATCAATCAGCCATGCCTGATGCTGTTCGGTCTGCTGCCGGTTCATCACATAGTAGACTAGCGTTCCGAAGTCGAAATGAAATCGTCCCCAATACCAATCGGTAAACTCATTCCGCATAGGTTCCTGCCCGGTATTGTGATCGTGATAGCCAGTGCCTTTAAACTGAATCTCAATTGCTCGTTCATTCTCGGCTCGAATACTTATATCACCGGTCACCCTCGCTCTCGGTTGCACCAGATTCCAGCGATGACCATTAGATGTATTCCCGTTTGAATCAAACAGTGCCTCTGTTGCCGGACTCTTGAATGTCAATTCTGCTTTAATTTCATCCCCATTGGGCAATTCTTCATCCAACTTCAGAAGGTAGACCAGATTCCCTTCTCCCAGCTTTCCTTCCATGTGATGGGAACCAACCTTTACATCGGGTTGCTCTTCACTAAAGAGACAACGCTCCGGCTGAAACTCTGTAAAGCTGTAATAGATGGGCTCGTCATATTCATAAATGGTAATACTAATGGCTGGATGTTCACTCGGCATCGGGTTATCTCCATCCAAAAGCCGGGCATTATACCGCGTAGAAAAGGGATTACCTTCATAAAATATAACCACAAAGCTGTAACGGCCTTCATCCGAGGTGGCATCAAAATACCACCATTCATATCCGCCTGACTGGCGCTTATCACTCCGTACATCTCGCTGTGGGTTCGAATATATCTGCATAGGCTGCCTAAGTAAACGGTTTGTCTGTTGAGCTGCAACTTTTGGTGCGGTAGCAAAGTCTGAAATTTGATCTTAGGACGTACTGCCCTACCTTTCAGCGATGGTTACTTTACTCTACATAGCGGTTGGGTACCTCCTGCTGACCACAGGTATTCTATACCTTAATCGGCTGGACTTTCGTCCCCTCGAACCGGCGCCCAAAAAGTACTTTGATGAGCAGGCTCCAGAGGTAAGTATCTGTATTCCCGCCCGCAACGAAGCTAACTCTATTGAACGGTGCGTGCGTTCCGCCGTCGAACAGCAATATTCAAACCATCATGTATATGTATTGAATGATGACTCAACAGACGGAACTACCAAGATTCTTGAGAAACTGTCATCGGAGTTCTCTACAACGCTTACGGTGCTCTCCGGCGCCGCTAAACCCAACGGCTGGATGGGAAAATCCTGGGCCTGTCACCAACTTTCGGAACAAGCTACTGGTGACATCCTCCTGTTTATTGATGCCGACACTTGGCTCGAGCCCGAAGCCACCTCAAAGGTTGTTCGTACCATGGGACGTGATGTGGTTGATCTAATCACTCTTTGGCCGGAACAGAAGCTTGGTTCTTTCTGGGAAAAAACCGTCATCCCACTCGTCTATTTTGCACTGCTAACACTGTTGCCGACCCGCTACGTATACCGGCTTCCGCGGTGGATACCCAATTTTCTTAAACAAAAAGTAGCACCGCAATTTGCCGCAGCCTGCGGACAGTTTATGGCATTTCGCCGCAAGGCGTACCAAGCAATCGACGGACATGAATCCGTAAAAAGCCAAGTTGTCGAGGATATAGAACTGGCTAAAAATATGAAAAGAGCCGGATTTAAGATGAAAATGTATCACGGGAACCAAACGGTGAACTGCCGGATGTACTCCTCATCTCAAGAACTCTGGGAAGGATTCCGCAAGAACTTTTTAGCCGGCTTTGACCATAATATTTTCTTATTTGTAGCATTAGGCTTTCTGCATCTTATCACGTTCATACTGCCGGCTTTGACCCTGCCCTTTCTTCTATTCTTTGGTACGGCCAAGGCCCTCACACTCTGTCTGCTTGCACTGGGATTCATGCTGTTGCAGCGGCTGATCATCAATCACTGGTTTCACTGGGAGCTAAGCTACAGCCTGCTCCATCCCCTGGGTGTTGTCTGGTTTCAACTACTGGGCTTGCAGGTGCTGCAGGATTATTTCAACGGTAATTCTGCTGTTTGGAAAGACCGCTCGATATAATCCCATTAACCGAATGCAGCCACATAGAAGTTGTTGTTTATTTTTAGCTTCAAAGTATCCATATTGCCGATAGATGAAGAACGCAATTAAAAAATATATACGCTACTTAGAGGTTGAGCGGAACGCTTCTCAGCACACTATTACCTCGTATGAAACGGATCTTTCGCAGTTTATGGCGTTCTGCGTCAACCATTTTGGAGAAGATGAAAATGATCTCCACCTCGATCTCGTCGAACGGCTCACCATTCGTCTGTGGCTTGGAGAGTTATCAGAACGTGGTTTGGCTAAAAGTTCGATTGCCCGTAAAGTGGCGGCCATTCGCTCGTTTTTCAAGTATTGCTTTAAGCGAGGGATGGTAGAAGAAAATCCTGCGCATCTGCTGATTGTGCCTAAGAAGGATAAACCCCTGCCCAAAACGGCGAACAAAGAAGATTTGAGCCGGATGATGGAACTGGCAGAGGGGAACAGTCCCAAATCAGCACAAAACCGGGCCATTCTTGAAGTACTGTATGGCACCGGCATTCGTTTGAGTGAGTTGGTAAGCCTTAACGAGGAAGATATCAACTTTAAACTGAGCCAAATGAAAGTGCTTGGTAAGGGCGCTAAGCAACGCATTGTTCCATTTGGGAATCGGGCAAAAGAAGCATTGCAGCAACATCTGAATACTAAAGTTGAGCTATACGGCTCCAGAACCGACGGGGATGCCCGAAAAGCCGTGTTTCTAGCTGCTAACGGTCAGCGCATTTACCCGCGTGCCGTACAACGTATTGTAAAAGATTTTATGCAGCGGGCCAGTGAAGTAACGCAAAAAAGCCCGCATGTTTTGCGACACAGTTTTGCCACCCATCTGCTTGATCAAGGAGCTGATATTCGGGTGATCAAGGAATTGTTAGGGCACGCTAATTTAGCGGCCACACAAGTTTACACACACACCTCAGTTGAAAGGCTGAAAAATGTTTACGAATTAGCTCATCCAAGAGCTAAAAATTAAAGTTAATTTAGGAGGTTACTCTATGAAGACGACGTTCACAGCAAGACATTTTGAACCAAGTTCTGAACTCCATGCTTATGCCGAAGATGCGGTACAAAAGCTGGATCAATTCTACGACCGCATCTTAACATGCGACATTATATTGGAGCCGGTACCTGATGACAATAATCCGCAACAGGCTGAATTGAATGTAAAAGTACCTCAGAAACTAATTAACGCCAAAGAACAAGCCTCTTCATATGAGCAAGCAATCAACATGGTAATTGAAAATGTAACGCGTCAGCTCAAAAAATATAAACGCAAAACTCTACATAAGCGGTAAGTATTATGCCTTTCGGTGATCACGAATCAATACCCAAAAAAGAAAAAATAAAGGTTTCATATCTCATTGAGCGCCTGCAAGAACGCGTTCAAATTGATTTGAAACCCTTTGTCGCCGAAAGTGAATCTGAAGACCAGCGACATGTGACCGAGGCGGAACTTCACCGCCCCGGTCTGGCGCTGGCTGGGTATGTAAAACTCTTTACCCATCAACGTATACAGGTTATTGGCAATACCGAAACACGGTATCTGAAAAACTTATCTAAAAAAGAACAAAAAGATGCTTTTAAAAATCTAACGCAGTTCAAAATCCCGGTACTGTTTCTCACCCACGATAATACACTACCCGACTATCTACTGAAAATGGCAAGCGAAGCGGGTATCCCAGTCTATGGCACCTCTCTGGAAACCACGCGGTTTATGCATCTGACCCGGGATTTTCTGGAAGATCAATTTGCGCTGCAAACAATGGTACACGGCTCAATGGTCGATGTCTATGGCATCGGCATCCTGATAGCCGGCAAATCGGGCATTGGCAAAAGCGAAGTTGCCCTTGACCTGGTCGAACGCGGTCACCGGCTTGTGGCGGATGACGTGGTTATACTTACCAAAAAGAACAATGTACTGATGACATCAGCCACGGAAATGAACAAACATTTTATGGAAATCCGCGGGCTCGGTATCATCGATATCATGTCGATGTTCGGAGTGCGTGCTATCCGCTACCAGAAGCGCCTAGAGGTCGTACTCGAACTCTCGCTCTGGGATGAATCCAAAGACATTGAAAGAACGGGACTCAATCGGGATACCACTTCCATTCTGGGCATCGATATTCCCCTTATTAACCTTCCCATCACCCCGGGCAAGAATATCACGGTTATCGCCGAAGTTATTGCCATGAACTACCTGCTGCGTCATTATGGCTACGATGCCGCTGAGGCCTTCCAAGACAAGGTTAAGACCCATATTGCCGATAAAAAAGAGCCTGGCGCAATGCCGCGTAGAGCTATTGAATATTTCGAAGGAGATATTGAATAAGCGGGCAAAATCCTGTTTTCGATAAATTATTTTTATCTGTACTTTAAGTCGTTTTGTAACAAAGCGATCAGTATGTTCTCTTGTTGGTAGCTTACTGCTAAATAATCATTCTCTATGGCTTTAAATAATTATTACTACTACGACGAGCAAAGTTGCGAATTTGTGCCCGTCGAGTACAATAGTTTAGAACGCGTCGTTTACACCGCATGTGTTTGGATTCTTTGCGGTGTGGTTCTTGCCGGCATTGGCATTTCCATTCTCTCTTTTTCTGTAGGAACACCTGCTGAAATTGCTCTCAAAGCAGAAAACCAAGAACTTATCAATCAGCTTAAACAGACCAAGACCAGAATCAACAATCTGGACCAACAGGTAGACCAACTGGCTCAAACAGATAATGAGATGTACCGTTCGGTGCTGGGCATGGATAAGATATCATACGATGAACGCCAAGCTGGTGCTGGTGGTGCTGATGTGTATTCCGAATTTGATGTGTACAGCCAAGAAACATCAGAAATTTTAAAATGGACGGCCGAAAATCTCGAAACCCTCGAGCGAAGCATCAACATACAGCAGCTCAGTTTTAAAGAGATTAAAAAGTACTACAACAAGAACCAGCAGAAAATGAAACACATCCCGGCCATCAAACCGACTAAGGGTATTATTCTTAGCGGTTTTGGGATGCGATACCATCCTGTGCTAAAGTATCGTCGTCAACATGACGGACTCGATTTTCGAGCTGATATTGGCAGCAAAATATTTGCCACTGGTGACGGTACAGTCAAGCATGCGGGGCTGAAAGGCACGTTTGGACGACTCCTGATTATCGACCATGGATATGGTTACGAAAGCTATTACGCCCATTTATCTTCTTTTGCCAAAGGCATTAAACCTGGTACAAAAGTTAAGCGCGGCGATCTCGTTGGCTTCTCAGGAGCTTCGGGCATGGTTGAAGGTCCCCATTTACACTACGAAGTCCACAAAGGGGGAAAAGCCATTGATCCACTGAACTACCTATTTGCGGATACAACTCCCGAAGAATACATGATGTATAAAGATATTGTTGAAAATAACCACCGATCGATGGATTAATTTTCCTCTTTTTTGCTAAAGTTTCTAAGGCTGCTCAAGGTGAGCAGCCTTTTTTATTGGATTTTACTGCTTTTCTCTGCAGATTATTCCGTTAATACACTAATCACCTTACCAATATCCTGTCAGAATTCTATGTCCGCAGTATTTTTAGCAAGGGACAAAAAATCAGTATTGACTGGGTTGAGGATATCAAAGCCCATATCGACAATATCCAGACCATTATTACGATCGAGAATGGAGAACTGATCATCCCAAACAAACGACTCATTTCAGAAAGTATCGAACGCGTCGATCGGAAATTCCCGAGAAAGCAACTGTAAAATAAACACTACGACTGATGTTCTTCCAGGAATCGTTGCTTGAGGCGGTCCGCCGCCCGAACGGAATTCTCGAGCCACTCGCATTTAAGATCCAGTTTTTCGGTATCCGATAAGGTCCAATTAACTTCTGATTTTCTGAGCCGCGTAGTCATATCGTATAAACAAAGGGCCGCCCCTACCGAAATGTTAAAACTTTCGCTGAATCCCACCATCGGGATACGTGCATAGCCATCAGCATGCTCCAGTGCAAAATCGGAAAGTCCCTTAAGTTCAGCGCCAAATACAAGCGCAGTCTTCTCACTCACAGGTACCTCATCAATAGTCACATCCTCTTCGTGGGGCGTAGTAGCGATAATACGATATCCCTGCCGACGAAGTTGCTTATAACAACGTTTGGTGTTATTGGCACCCGGCTCGTTATGGGAATGGATACTGATCCACTGGTCGGCTCCTATCGTGATACCCTGATTGGGATCAAACTCGTTTCTATTCTCTATGATATGCACATCTTGAATCCCGAAGCAGTCGCAGCTCCGCAGAACAGCGCTGGCATTATGAGGTTGGTAAATATCCTCAAGCACCACCGTAAGATGGCGTGTGCGCTTGTTAAGCACCTCAGTTATACGCTGCCACCGGTCTTCGGTCACAAAATCTTTAAGATACGTAACAAGTTGATTTTTCAAGGTCTTATCCATAAATATTAACCAAGTAGATGTTTTTAATAGCGATAAATATTATAATACTTTTATAATTCATATTACTAAAGGATGGAGGTGCTATGCTAGTACGGGATATTTTAAAAAGTAAGGGAACAAAAGTCTATTCAATAGCTCCCAAACAGACGGTATTCGAAGCCATCAAGAAAATGGATGAGCTTGATATTGGGGCACTGCTGGTGGTCAACGACCAAAAACTCAAGGGCATCATCAGCGAAAGAGATTATCGCAGCAAAGTCATCCTCAAGGGACGTTCATCCAAAAGTACCGATGTAAGTGAGATTATGAGCGAAGATATCATTTATGTTGAGCCGGGTGATTCCGTCGAAAGCTGTATGTCGATTATGACGGAAAAGAAAATTCGGCACCTACCCGTCATGAAAGGGGATGATATACTGGGCGTCATTTCCATTGGAGACCTAGTGAAAAACATTATATCCCAACAAAAGTTCGAGATCAAAAACCTGCGCCACTACATACAAGGTCACGGTTCCTATCCGGGATAATTAATCATCGCAGCGGATGATGAATCCTTTTTTCCGAACGGTATCAATGTACTCATTCTCGGAGTGGCTGCGAATTTTCTTTCGCAGGTAGCTGATATATACATTAATGTAATTCGTCTGGGTGTCGAAATGGATATCCCAAACATTCTCGGCGATCTCTTCCTGCGTAACAATCTGGTTCTTCCGTTTCAGCAGATAAACCAGCAAATTATACTCGTTGTTGGTTAAATCAACAGGAGTGTCATTGACCTTAAATTGGCGCTCCAACATATCGACTTGGAGCTCGCCACATTTGAGCACGCGATTGCCGTTTACCTCTCCACTTCGGCGGTTAACGGCCTCAATACGAGCTAGTAATTCCTCGGTATCAAAAGGCTTGGTAATATAGTCATCAGCGCCCACACGCAGACACTTTATTTTTACATCCGTTTCCTGTTCTGCCGACAGAATCAATACGGGAGTGGTGATCTCCTGATCCCGCATGCTCTTACACAGGTCAAAACCGTCACCATCAGGTAGTCCCAAATCTAAAATGATAATATCGTAATGGTTATCAACGGCGTGTTCTTCTCCGCTCTCAGCCGTTTCTGCAATATCAACGGAGTATTCGTTTTTCTCTAACACTGCTTTAACCAGTGTCCGGACAGAAGGATCATCCTCGATGACTAATACATTCATTGACATGATATAGTAATTATTTCTGTTCCCTAATGTGAAACCCTTAAACACTTATCAGATTATAAACATCTGACTGTACATATGCTAAGTTAAAATAGAAAATAAATGCCCTTATTTATATCCCAGCGAGCGTAACCACTGTTTTGTTTGTTGTAAAAATAAACTACTTAATGAATGGGACTCTTCCAATTCTCTGAATGTTACGTTAGCACCCCAACTTGATAGCTGATCGCAACACTCCTTCTGGGGCTTGCTTCCCACACTGTCATCTTTGGTACCATGCAGAGCAAGCACATTTAAATGCTCATAATGTTTCTCGCGATCTTCAAAGATTTCAGTCTTAATACGCCCCCCGATCACAACTACCTCATTTACATGCTTCCATCTGGATAATGCAAAATACCCGGCCTGATACCCACCCATCGAATAGCCAACCAAAGCTATGCGGCTCGCATTAATTTGATCCAACATATTGTCAATCACTTCCTGAATAAATTCTGAGGACAACTCCAGCGATTTTATAAACTGATCCTGATCTCCATCATACAAGTACCATGAACGGCCCCAGTCTTCCACCTTCTTCTTGCGCTTGCGGTCATAAATGGGATACGGCCCCTGGATAAACAGGTGATATGCCTCTAGTTCAATAAGGTCCTCTACGAGCTCCTCGAACTGTGCAATATTTTGATTGAAGCCGTGCAGATACACGATCAGCGGCTTTTCCGATCCCTTTTCGCCGGTTTCAATTAGCTTATGCGGAACCTCAATTTTAAATGATGTTTTACCTGACAGCAGTACTTCTTTCATAGTTACTAGTTCGTATCAATCAGTTTGTTAATATCTTCGTGACGCCCCATCATCAAACGATCGTTAGACCTAATTTTAGTGGATGGTTCAAGCACACCCAGTATCTCGACTTCTTCGGTGGGTTCACCTCCCATCTCTAGTTCACTTGTCTTAGGACGCTTAATCGTTAGCAGGTTTACACTATACCGCTGGCGTATTTTCAGATCCTGCAACGTATAGCCCTGCATATCTTCAGGCGCCTCAATTTCATAAATAGCGATATCTTTGCTCAGCTCAAAATAATCACTCCCTGAAAAGTGAATGAGCTGCGCTGCTATCCGTTCACTCTCATCTTTTTCGGGATGGATAACCTCACTACTCCCGATGCGATTAAGGATCGCCTCCTGGGTATCACTGCCGGCTCGTGCAATAATACGTGAAACATCAGCTTTCAACAATTCCATGCAAATAAGCACCAGGATGATACTCTGCCCAAGGGTCGTAAAATGAGTTGCTGTATCCACGACGATGAGCCCCGTAACACAAACGGCACTCGTAGAAATGAACAGCGCATTGACAAACGAGAGTCCTTCTCCATTGACGGTCGCACGCGGCATCATCAGCGAAAGAGCCCCAAAAATTATGAGTGTAACAAAACTGGCTACGATAACCTGGGCTGAATGCCGCTGCAGCGAAATCAAAATGGGCGTCGCCTGAATCACTTTGGCCACCACAAGCAATATGAGGTAGATTTTGATGACGGCAATAAGAATGGGCAGCGTTTCTTGGATTCCCAGCAACGATCCAAGCAGCGTAAGAATACTGCCTATCCCAAACAAGTAGAGGACCAAAAAGAAAATCAGCAAGGTAAAACAGAATGGCCTCTAGAATGTGGCTTTTGATAAGATCCCAGTGCTGAGAGGTAAAAAAGACGCGGCTCAGAAAAAGCGTCACAAAACCCACGATGATGATAATCTCTAAATCTTCGTTGAGCCGCCGATATTGTTCTGAGAGCTCAAATCCCAGAGTATGCAATAAGACTTGCCAATGCTATGGTCATCAGAAATGCGCTCAACCCGGGAAAATAAGGATGCAACTTCTTGTTGAGGTCATAAAGCTCTACCTCAACATCCTTAAACTCGTTGCGGTACTTTTTATAGAGCTGGCGCCACCATACCAGTAGCTCGATGTATATTTTTTTCCATTTGCGAGGAAATGTATGGTCCCAAATATAAAAAATATGCTATGCTACAGCACAAATTATGTCTATATACTGTAGGCAAAGGTTCCAGATTTCTATTGGGATTTACGACTCATCACTATTACTTTTGAACAAATTGAACTACGGATTGAAGACATTATTGACCATGGCTGATGTACGAACTGACTGGACCAAAGACGAAATTTCCGATATTTATCACACTCCGCTGATGGAGCTCATCTACCGTGCGGCCACAGTGCATCGCGAACATCAGGAGACGGGAGAAGTGCAGGTGTGTACTTTGCTCTCTATCAAAACCGGTGGATGCCCCGAGGACTGCGCGTACTGCCCACAATCGGCCCACCACGATACAGATGTGGAGGCACAGGATATGCTGGAACCTGAAGAAATACTCTCGGCAGCTAAAAGAGCAAAAGAAGCCGGCAGTACACGATTTTGCATGGGTGCCGCCTGGCGATGTGGCCGCGAGACCAAAGACTTCGATCGCGTAAAAGATATGATTAGCGAAATTTCCGACATGGGCATGGAAGTATGCTGCACGCTGGGCATGCTTTCCGATGAGCAGGCGGCCGAGCTCAAGGAGGCTGGGTTATACGCTTACAACCACAATCTGGATACCAGCGAAGACTTTTATAATCGCATAATTTCTACGCGCAAATACCAAGATCGCCTGGATACTATTGAGCGCGTAAGAGAAAACAATATCAGCGTATGCAGCGGCGGCATCATCGGGATGGGCGAAACTGATGAAGACCGTATTGAATTGATTCACAATCTGTCTACTATGCCAGAGCACCCGGAGTCGGTACCCGTTAATGCCCTGATTGCCGTCGAAGGCACACCACTAGAAGATCAGCCGAAAGTACCCTGGCACGATATGGCACGGATGATTGCCACCGCGCGTATTACTATGCCCGATTCGATGGTGCGGCTATCCGCCGGACGTGTTGACATGAGTATGGAAGAACAGGCACTTTGCTTTATGGCCGGGGCAAATTCGCTATTTACGGGTGATAAGTTATTGACCACCGACAACAACCCGCTCGAAGAAGACAAAAAAATGTTCGAAATTCTCGGTCTCACGCCACGCGAGGCATATAAAGATGCCAAGGAAGAACACGTTCCCGAAAACCTTGAGGCTGCTGAATAGTTTATTATTAATCGTTTAAAGGCTGCAGAAATTATTTCTGCAGCCTTATTTAGGGGGGGGGATAATTGGAGCTATTCGCTTTTACCATTACGTCAATAAATAAACGCCATCACAGAGACCTCTTCCCAAAAACCCTCAAGATTATGGTTTTTTGCCAACAGCCCTTGAATCCTGCTTGTGCTGTTAGGTATGATTCTTTTTAAATAGTTAACCCAAATTTGTTGTGTGTACTTATTTGTTACGAAATGTCTTTTAAACAGATCTCAAAATAAGTACTCATAATGAATCGCACTCTTCTAATTTCCCTGTTCATTTTCTTTATAACTGCAAGTTGTGAGCAACGCGAAGGCAACCCTGTTGGTGCCTGCGTACATCATTACGAAGATCCTATTCTAGCTATTGAGTCCGTCAACGATGCCAATTCAGGAGAACAAATATCGGAGATTACCATCACGGATGTCCGTATAGATTCTGTGAGCCAAAAAGTTTCTTCGCTGGTTCAAGAGTCCTCCAACAATGTTGCCGTAGAGGACTCCTCTATTGTTTGTGAGCCACCCTGCGGATTCGGCACAAACGCAGGCCAGTATCAATTTACTGTTCAAGCATCAAGTTATGCAGACACAACCATCAGCAAAGAAAATGTAGCATACAAAAATTTTGACGGCGGATGCCCTTCCAGCAACTCGGGAAGTACTACAATAACCTTTGAGTTACAATCCAGCGACCCATAAACACATGCTTGCTACGACTGGGTGTTACTTCAAACTGCAAGAATTTATGGGGGGGTATTTTCTTGGTTGTGATTGCTGCTAATCGTATTCTGATGTGTTTTCAATTTATTACCATCAGACATGAAGCATCTAGCACCTCTACTGTTGATGCTGTTCTCGGCTTGTCAATCTACACCAAAGTTACAAGAAGGTCGATGAACTGGTGCGCTTACCCCGATGAATCATCCTGACATGCAAAATCCGGTTACGATGTTTCTTACAAATCAGACAACCTTCTCATCAATTTGATCGGTCCAAACAATACCTCTACTGCAACACAAAATCCTTGTCTCGAAAGGGATACGCTGTTTTTTTGCATTCAATGAACCGGAGGAACAAGTTTTGCTGAACTGTGTCCTGGCCAGCAACAGTAATCAGGGATTTGCCAGTCGTTGTACCGATCCATCAGGCTAAATGGGCTCACTTTACGATGCGTCCGCCCCGGTAAGCAAGTTGGCGTAATGTATTAATATTCACAGTTTACAGAATCACAAATATTTGTAGTAGCGATAAGCAAGTACAGTTAAGGTTACAGCTGTCAAGGGGGCCACGAGCAAGACCATCACAAAGTTAAATAATGGCAGAATCTCGTGCTGTGTGGAGTCCAGAAATAAATAGGCCAAGTAAAACCCATAATATCCCAAAAACAATCCGCCCTCCCATCGAGAAATCTTGTGACCAGTAAAAAATATAGGCAAACAAGCAATGCTCACTGCAACCATAAATGGAAAGTCGAGTGCCAATGATGCCGTTGTAACCTCAATACCATTGGATGAAAACAGAGCGGTAATGCCCAATACCAATAGAATATTAAAAATATTGCTGCCGATGACATTACCGACTGATAGATCAGCCTCCTTATTCCAAGCAGCAAACACAGACGTTGCAATTTCTGGCAACGATGTCCCTATAGCCACGATGGTTAACCCAATAACCAGTTCGCTGAGCCCCCAGAAGCGGGCAATCTCTATCGCACTTTGAACCAGCCAATGAGCTCCAAGCACGAGTAGGCTCAATCCCACCAACAAAAGAAAGGTTTGCACAGGAAGTGATTTCGGCACCTGCAATTCATCGATCTTTTCCTTGCTTTCTTTTTTGGCTTGTAACACTTGAAACACCATAAATCCTGCAAAAAGCAGAAGGAGTATTCCACCATCCATAGCTCCCAGTGATTGATCCAGACTCAACAGATATACCACAACCGAGGCTAGAATCATAATGGGGATATCGAGCCAGATCAGGCGCTGTTGAATAGCAATGGGTGATAACAGGGAGCTTATTCCCAATATCAAAAGTACATTGGCAATATTGCTCCCCAATACATTACCGAGGACCAAGCTCGACTTATTGGTCAATATTGCATCCAGGCTCACCGCCACTTCTGGTGCACTGGTGGCAAATGCTATCACCGTGACGCCAATAAAAATGGATGGAACCCCAAAACGCACAGCCAGACTTGAGGAAGAACTTACCAGTAGTTGTGCCCCTGCGAATAAACAAATAAGTCCACCAACAAAATAGACTCCAGTCATTATTCTATTATGCTCTCTTCATTATAATTCATAAGCCATTTGATATCTTCCGGCTCTCCAATGATCGACAACTCATCTCCCAACTCCAATTCAGTGTTTCCATGCGGGATAATAATTTCTGCATTGCGGTAAATAATCGCAATCAGACATTCCTCCGGTAGTGAAATGGCTCCAATATTCTTTCCAACCTCCTTCCTAAAATGCGGGTGATTATCCACAGAAACATGGATAAAATGCTCATCACTTATCAACACTTCTCGGAGCTCTTTTTCACTTTCGGCTTCCATCCAACGCGATTCAAAACTGGCTGATTGCACAATTTCTGCCAAATGACCAAGGATGCGCATATCTAGCCCCGGCTCTTCCTTTGGAGTGATAAGGAATATCAAAGCATGCACGGGCACTGACTTATTTAATCCCGGTAAAGCCAAGTCACTGTCCGCTGACAGACGGTATCCAACCATCTCGGCCGTAGAAATATTCTCATAGCTTATATAACAGGCAGCCACACCATTCCCCAGACTTAACAATTGCTGTTGAGATATCTTGTGCAAATCACTGACAATAGTTTGTTTCTCAAGCTGCAAGCGATCTGAAAAAATATCGGCTACACGACTAATAAGTTGTTCTGAATTATAATCCCGCCACTTAACATCAAGCATTACGCTGCGAGCCACAATTCCTTCGTACGAAAGGCGCTTTTGCCCGTTTTTCTCACTAAGGATCGCAAGCAATTCGTGCTCTAACCCCTCATATCGTTTGCGTCCCAAACGTTCGTGCACATGGAAAATGGCCCCCTGACGCTTAACGTTGTTCCCTGCGTAATAGTAATACCAGGCAACACAAAAAACGCCAATTACTCCCGTTAACCCTACCGCCATAATACCCATCTCGGCAATGAGCCAAACCGTAATCAACATGCCGGCAATCTGCATCCATGGATACAACGGCGATTTAAAGCCCGGGGCATAAGCCGCGATTTTGCTTTCACGCATTACAATAACAGAAAAGCAGAGCAGCCCAAATAGCAACAACTGAAACGCACTGGCAAGCTTGGCTACCGCTTCTACATCAAAAACCAGAAGGATTACAATCATACAGGCAACAGTTACCGAAATTGCTATAGTAGGTGTGCCTGTCGATCCCACCTTTGAAAACCACGGGCTAACCAGCTTATCGCGTGCCATAGCAAATGGATACCGCGAAGCTGACATAATACCGGCGTTACCTGTAGAAGCAAAAGCTGCCACGGCCGCCACTACCATGGCAATAACACCGCCCGATCCGGGTAACCATGACAAAAACTTGCCTCCTGCATCGGCCACCGGGGTCAGACTTCGATAGAATTCAGAGGGCTCCAACACATTGAGCATAATATACACGCCCAACGCATATATCAGGATAGCCGTAAAAAGTGACAGAATCATTCCCAACGGTATATTCCGATCAGGATTTTCGACTTCTTCAGCAACGCTGGCTACCTTTGTGAGTCCCGCATATGATACAAAAACCAACCCTATGGTTGCCACGAATCCATGCAGGTCTCCACGAAAGAAATCCTTATACTCATCGGGACTTTCTAACAACTGGATACCCGACATTGCCGACAACCCCTGTATTACAAAGATGCCTAGGAGGACCACCAAAACACTTACCAAGACTCGCTGGAGCATAGTCGTTTCTTTAGCCCCAAAAATGTTCAAGATCCCAAAGAGTACCGTCAGAATAAGTGCCAGTAACGTAAACGATATATCTATATATAGCGACAGGTATGCGCCCATACCAATGAGCGCAAAGGTGCTTTTGAACATCAGTGCTATCCAAGAACCAAGGCCTCCCACCGTCCCCATAATCGGGCCCAGGCTACGATCCAGGAAATAGTAAGCACCGCCGGCCTTGGGCATTGCCGTTGAGAGCTCAGCCACACTCAGCATAGCCGGAATAATTAGTAATCCCGAAGCCAGATAGGCTAAGTAGACCGAAGGGCCCGTTTGTGCAGCTGCTATACCCGGCAACAGAAAAAAGCCCGAGCTAAACATTGCACCTGTGCTTATTGCAAAAATATCGAATAGACGTAGTTGTTTTTTTAGTTTTGATTTTGCCATTCCGCTGATGATTAAACTATTGATTTGTTTTTAGGATCAGTTTCGTTTGGGATACGATGGATCGTCATCGTCCTGCATAAAGTGATGGTATTCGTTAATCAGCCATATCCTGTACCAGACACGGATAATTGTAGAGATCAGGAAAAGTCCAATGACCATTTGAATTATAAACTGCACAATGGGTGAAAAGGACAATTTGACCAGAATAAGATACTCCGCAAATGCAACCACCATAATCAGCAACAGGAACCATCGAAGTTCTTTTTTGATATAGTTGATATAGTTCTTACCTAAACTCATGAGCTCACCTCATCAGTTGAATCTTATTTTTAGCTTGATCGGAAGGGTATCAGTACAGTGATGGGCCCGGTTCCAAAAAATCCTTCAGATGGTAGGTAAGATCCTCTTTAGTAAAAAAGGAAAAAGAATAATACTCGGAGGAATGCTTTTCCCCTAAAGTATGGTTCATATGGAGCAAGGTGATATACGACATAGCCAGGGGCTGTTAATTAAAAAATTGCAGTTTAGCTAAATCAAGGGGATGAACCTTACTATGAATCCAGCAATATGATGCTGGCGCCCACAGTGAAGACGCCCCTTATTTAAATCTATTTTAGATTATCATATTTTCAAACTCAACGCAATGATTTTTTAAATAGTTTCCAGATTTTGGTAATTGTTAATTTTAAACTGTCTGAGGCTGATCAATCAGAATGAAGAAATCGAAACAAGTTATTGGACTAGTGCTATGGATTTTTGTCTGTAGCCTGGCAGGAATATTTGGTGCCCAGTTTGAGCCCGGAACGTGGTACGAATTACTCCAAAAGCCCACCTGGACACCACCGAATTGGGCCTTTCCCGTAGTTTGGCCTTTGCTCTACCTCATGATGGGCATCTCCGCCTGGCTTCTGTGGAAAATGAAGAAGGTTTACCTTAGCGGTACTGAATTTACCTGGTTTTTTGTGCAGCTTATCCTTAATGCCTTGTGGTCTTGGATCTTTTTTGGGATGAATCTCGTCGCCACGGGATTGGCCGAAATCCTGCTTCTCTGGATTGCCATCCTTTTTACGATCTTTTTATTCTGGAGCCGAAAACGTTTGGCCGGCCTGCTGCTCGTTCCCTACCTGTTATGGGTTAGCTATGCCTCCGCTTTGAACTTTGCCATCTGGCAACTAAACTAGTATTAAAAGGATAAACTCGAGCTACGTTGGGAAAACACTACGATTATATAATTGCAGGTGGTGGCGCAGCGGGACTCAGTCTGGCCTGGAAATTGTTGCAATCTCCCCTATCCAGTAAACATATCTTGATTGTAGATAGTGACCTGACGCCCAAAAATGACAAAACCTGGTGTTTTTGGGATTCGGATTCTCCTCCCTTTGAAGATATTATTCATAAAAAATGGAAACGGGTCGAGATAGGTACGCTAGGCGGACGCCGTACCCAATCCCTTTCCAGTTATCCGTATTACTGTCTGCGAAGCATTGATTTCCAGGAAAAGATATTAAGTGCACTAAAATCCAGTGACAATGTTGACCTGTTGGAGTCCGAGATTACAAAACTAACCAGCTCTTCCCAGCAGGCCATCCTATATACTGATGGAGACACCTACATCGCTGATTATATTTTTCAGAGTTGTTTCGATCCCTGGGCCGGACAGCCGGACAATCCCAAGTATCCACTGCTGCAACACTTTCTTGGCTGGGAAATCAGCCTGACCGACCCACACTTTGCTGATGATACCTTTACGCTCATGGATTTTGATGAGACCTTCAACGAGGGAATCGCTTTTATCTACTTGCTACCGTGGAGCAAGCAGTCGGGACTCATTGAGTACACTATTTTTTCAGATCAAGTACTTTCGGAAGCGTACTACGAGGAGAAACTTTCCCTTTACCTTAACAACCGGTTTGATCTCAAGCCTATTGACTATCAGATCCAGCGGCGCGAATTCGGCAAAATTCCAATGATGGACCGCCCCGTTATCCCCTGGTTTAAACCACGCATTATGAACGTGGGCACTATGGGAGGCGTCACCAAGCCGTCAACCGGTTACACCTTTCAGCGCATTCAAGAACACGCTGAAGGTATTGTCAAGGGGCTAACAGATAACGGTACGCCAAATCATCGTACACCGTCTGAGTGGCGCTACAAGGCCTACGATCTCTGGCTATTGCAAATCATTCATGATCATCCCAAAGATGCTTTGCACGTATTTAATCAACTTTTTGAGAACAATTCCGTGGATGAACTGTTTCGATTTCTGGGAGAGGAGACAACTTACGGGCAGGATCTCAAAATCATGAGCAGCGTTCCATATATGCCCTTCCTGCGAGCCATCTGGAAGACACGAAACCGCATCCGCAATATTTAGTTAAGAGTCTTCAACATCGGCTAGCACAGCCTGGTAATCATGCCGGTCGCCTAACAAGTACCCATACGGCTTGAGGGCCTCGACCTGATTGAATACACATTTCAGGATACCCAGGAACGGCACAAACAGAATCATCCCGGAAATACCCCAAAGGTTCCCACCAATGATTAGCGCAATCAGGGCCATAAAAGGATTGACACTAACGCTGGACCCCACAATGTTGGGCGTAATAAAGTTGCCCTCCAAAAACTGAACAGCTGCAAAAACACCGATTACCGCCAGCGGCGTAATGAGCGACTCGGTAAACAAAAGCGCAAAAATAATGGCGGGCAGACTCCCAATAATAATCCCAATGTAAGGTATGACGGCAAGCACAGCAGCAAACACAGCAAAAAAGAGGGTATGTTTAATACCTACAATCCACAGGCCAATGGCATTAAGAATCGCCAAAATTGTAATCACTATCATCATCCCAATGATATAGTTCTGGGTGACGCTTTGAATGGTATCAATAACTGTATCAATCTCTTTGTTTTTACCCACAACCGCTTTGTGCAAAAACGTGCGATACATTTTCTTGTAGTACATCATGAAAAACACGAAAAACGGGAGCAGACTAACCGTAGTAAATACGCTGGTAGTTGCACCCAGAACAGTTGAAATATACTGTCCGCTCTTGTCAACCATAGTTTCCAATCCCCGTTCTAGAAACTCAACCTGTCGGTTGGGAGACAAGTTAAACTGCGCTTCAAAAAAGTTAATCAAATCACTGCTGATAGCCTGTATTTTCTGGTTGGCTTCCGGCAACCGATCCGCAAATTGCACCAGTTGCAACGATAACAGCGATATTATGCCTCCCAGAACGATTGTCAGCAAAACCATACTGGTTAGAATAGCCATAATGCGATTAAACTTATGGCGCTGCAACCAACTGCTTATCGGCTGTAGCAACATGGCAATGAGTGCCGAAAATGCCAGTGGCATCAGGATAAACTTCCCGTAAGATAAGAACACAAAAACCAGGGTTATACCAAACAGAATGGTGGTCCCCTTTAACCAAAACGGATATGCTTTATTCATTGGCTACTCCTTGGTTTTCGTTTGGTGAATATGTTAATCCCCGAGCTGTTCACCAAGATCTGACAATGGTGGATCAAAGTTTTCCTGAAAAATTTCAAATGGTACGCGGTAGCCAACCTCCTCTTTTACATTGCTATCCTCGATCACCTGCTGGTACGTTTCATAACAGTCCAAGGCATCTTTAAATTTCTGGTAATCCTCGTCAGATGCTTCTACCCAGCAATCAATATCTTCTTGCTCAGAGGATCTGAGATTAAACTTGCCATCCCCCTCATCCTCACTAAAGCGGGTAAAAAATGCCAACCGCTTGGGATACGATTTACCTTCGCGTTTCATATCGCAGTACACATTTTTGACTACCGCATGACTCACCAAATGGTCATCAAAGCCACTCACGCCATGTATGGCATAAGTTACCACCACATCGGGGGCAATCTTCTCGATCTGCTTTCGGATCACTTCTTCAATGTCGGCCGGATCTATCTCTTTGAGATTATCATCTGGCAAGTCGAACACCGTCATCCCATTGAGATCCAGCACTTTCTCTACACACTGCATCTCTTTGAATCGAATTTGCCCCATCTCTTTTTTATCGATCCCCAGCCGAAACCGCTGCTTGGTTGCTTCTCCCTTCGTCAGCGTAAACAGATACACCTCATGTCCTTTGCGCCGCTGGGCTGCAATAGCCGGGGCCGGTCCAAACGATTCGTCATCGGGATGAGGAAAGATATACAGTATTTTCATAGCAAAAACTCCAAGATAATTTCGTTAATTCTAGCTCTTTGATTTTAACCATATTTTTGTACAACAAAAAAGCCCCGGCACCATGGGTTGCCGAGGCTTTCCTGTTCTTCCATACATTTTTAACCGGCAACATGCGTAAGTTCTATTTCAGCATCCTCAAGTACTGGACTTTCCACCTTTGTATCACTTTCAATTTGACCATCGCGCAGCCAAATAATGCGACGCGCATGATCGGCAATCTCTTGTTCATGCGTAACCACTAAAATAGTGTTGCCTGCCCTGTACAATTCCTCAAAAAGCATCATAATCTCTTGCCCCGTCTTCGTATCCAGGTTGCCCGTCGGTTCGTCGGCCAGTAATATCGAGGGATTGTTAACCAGTGCCCGGGCAATAGCTACACGTTGGCGTTGGCCGCCCGAAAGTTCATTAGGTCGGTGATCAATGCGGTCACCCAAGCCTACTCGTTTCAGTGTCTCGGTAGCCCGGCGACGACGGTCCGACGTTTTCATTCCTGAGTAGATGAGCGGTAGTTCTACATTTGAAAGACAATCGGTGCGAGGTAGCAGATTAAATGTCTGAAATACAAAGCCAATTTCACGGTTTCGAACTTCAGCTAAATCTGCATCTTCTAGTTCGCTCACATCTTGGTTATTCAAAATATATGTGCCAGACGTTGGGGTATCCAGACATCCGATGAGATTCATCAGAGTTGATTTTCCCGACCCCGAAGGCCCCATAATAGCAATATATTCATTCTCCTGGACCTCAAAATTAACGCCATCAAGGGCACGTACCTCCTGATTACCCATTTGATAAAGCTTGGTTAGGTCACTGACTTGAATTACAGGTTTCGACATAATAGCTACTCTATTTAGATGCCAGTCTGTTAAACATACTGTTATTTACATTTACTTTGTCGCCGTCAGCAAGATCTTTCGAAAGAATACGATAACTGCCAATCACGATTTGTTCACCAGCTTCAATGCCGGAAAGAATTTGGATATGCGTATTATCGCTGATACCCGTTTTAACTTCCCTGCGGTGGGCTTTCTGATCCCCGACTACAAATACCACTTTCCGCAGATCTTCTTGTGGAATGATCAGATCCCGGTCGATTTTAGTCGAATCTGATTGTAGTGAATCTGCCTTTGGTTTATCATCTTTAGCAAAATCCCGAACTGTCACTGCCTGTATAGGAACCGAAACGACGTTGCGAACTGTTTTGGTTTGTACATCCACGGTGGCCGACATACCCGGTTTAAACGAAGGAGTAAACGCATCATCCGGTATTTCCCGGGAGGCACGCTGTTCCATCTGTCCATTGCCTGTCATATCCAGATTGTGGGGAGTAACCACCCGGATTTTCACCCCGTAATTGGTTACCTGCTCGTTTGTACCCGAGCCTGTAATTTTAGCTGCATTAGCAATTTCGGTAACTATACCCTTGAAAGCACGCTCCGGATAGGCATCCACCTCAATTTGGGCAGTATCGCCGATAGAGACATTCACAATGTCATTTTCATTAACTTCGACCTGTACTTCCATCTGATCCATCTTGGCAATACGCAGCAATTCGGAACCAATGCTCTGAGTCGTTCCCAACACCCGTTCACCGACCTCTACCAACAAGTTACTTACCGTGCCCTTACGCGGAGCCCGGATAATCGTTTTTTGGAGCTCTTCGTTCGCCTGTTTGAGCTGCGCCTCGGTACTTTGTACCTGGTATTCGGTGGCCTTGAAGTTTGCCTGTTGTGCCTCATAATTGCTTTTTGACTTTACATACTCCGTCTCCGAAATAGCCTCTTTTTCATAAAGCTTTTTATTCTGTTTGTGGACTGATTCAGCCTCCAGGAGACTAGCCCGAGCCTGCTCGCGGCGGGCTTTTTGGGTAAGCAGAGAGGCCGTAATTTCGTCTATGCGAGCCTGATAGATGTCTGGCTTAATGCGTACCAACAAATCGCCCTTGCTCACGTAATCGCCCTCTTTGACCGGTAATTCTATAATTTCTCCAGATACTTCGGGGCGTAAAATAACTTCAACCTCAGGCTGCATTTTACCTGAGGCTGAAACAATCTGCGTTATTGTTTTAAGTTTTGCTTCGGTGGCTTCTACCTGTTTACCGGCCGTCTCGGAACCGATCCAACCCATCGATTTTGCCAGTACTACCCCCAGACCAAAGACGATAACAATACCTAGTCCAACATAAAGGAGCTTTCGGGTTGGTGATTTTTTTTGCTTACTCATTTACATCTCTCAGTGTCAGTTTAGTGATATATTTTCATTTAGCTTGCCAATATAATAATCGAGAAGCTGCTGTTGGAAAATCACGCGGAACAGCGCCTGAGCTCTGTTCGAGCGTGCTTCCACATACTGTGCATTGGCATCACTTAATTCAATCAGCGTTCCGGCCCCTACTTCATATCGCTGTTTCTGCGTCTGATATGACCGCTCCGCAGCTCGTAAGGCCTTTTGTGACGACTCCAGTTGTTTAAGATAAGATTTATAATCATTATGCGCTTGCGTAACGTCCTGAATAATCTGCAGCTCTGTTTCCTGAAGATTTAGTTTCGCATTTTTGTACTGAATTTCTTGTGATTGTACGTTGGTTCTGCGACTCAAATTACTAAAGATGGGGATATTTAACGAGAGCCCTAATGATCGCTGAATATTCTGATCAAAGAATTGATCCTGGAAACCAAGTTGCAACCCATCAGAATACCTGCTGCTGATCCGCGCATTAAAACTTAACGACGGATATAAACTCCCACGAGTAGCATTCAATTGGTGCTTGATAGACTCAATATTAAACTTTTCCCTTTTAAGATCAGAACGACTTTCAAGAGCTGTTGTAATCAGCTGATCAAGATTGTACGACGTAGCCTTAACGGTCTGAGTATCAATTTCCGGCGTCACAAAATTGTACTCTTTTCTCGGATCAATTTGAAGAGTTTGAATTAACTGCAAACGACTCGATTCCAATTGATTCTCAGAGTTTACAACAGAAAGTTCGTTATTTGCCACTGTTGATTCCTGATTATAAAGATCAACTTTTGGACGCGATCCTACCTCGACTTGCGCTTTAACCTGTTCCAATGTCTTGCGAGAGGCCGCCAAGTTTTCCCGATCAATTTCAAGTACTTTTTTATCAAGAATAAATTGCAAATAGTTGCTGGCAGCATCAAAAATTACATTTTCACGAACCCGTTCTAAATTTTGTTTCTCAGACTTCTCATCATATTGGCTGCTTTTCAGTGAGTGTAAGTTTTCAAAACCACTAAAAATCGGAAGATCAGTACTTAAATTGCTATTAAAAGAATTAGTAGTTCGAGTTACAATTCGTCCCAAGTCTTGGTTAAAATTACGCCCAACACTCTTGCTTCCCGATGCACCTACACTCAAAGAAGGTAAGTAGTCTGCTTTTTCACTTCGCACCTGCTTCTTCGATAGCTCAAGATTATTTTTGGCAACCTTAAGCTGGTAGTTATTTTCGAGAGCAATATCGATGGCTTCCTGCAGCGAAATCTCTTCGCCGGTATCCTGATTTTGAGCTTTTGCAGCAACCGACAAAAAGAGCCCAATCATTAATAACGCAATCCCTTTTCGCATATCTGTAGTCTGATTTTTTTGATTTGCAATTCGTGCAATTACACGAATCAAATGTACAAGTTGTTACAGTCGATTTTTGTTTTTTTAAATAAAAAGGAGAATGGTCTACTCTTCCCGCTCTCCGTTTGTTGACGAAAGGTGTTCTTCTGCTTTTTTGTCTAATAGTTCTTCTATATAATCAGTAGCAAATGTGATGGCTTTTCGTGTAGCCAGACGCTTCAATTCTCCCAATAATGCCCCGCTTAAATCTCCAGAAGAGGACTTCCGAGATGAAGATCGGGATTTGCCACTGTGTCCCAGCAAGAAACCAACCAGCGCTGAAGTCCCCACCACCGTCAATGGATATTTGCGTATAACGGTTTTAGGATTCAGATTCGAACTCACTTCATCACGCACCTCATCCAGTGAATGATCAAGTTCACCCTGTATCTTCTCCAATTCCTGTTCAAGTTCCTGTTTCTTTTGTTCCAGCTTGTCAATTTGATCTTTTGCCATAATAGTTCCCTTATTCTTCGCCGTTTGTAGATCGTGTCATTTCAGCTGATTCAATTTTGTCGTGATCTCTCTTCATATCCTGCTCAATAGCTTTAATAACCTCTTCTTCAAACACCTGTTGCAGCTGATCAAATAAGCCACGAGGCTTCAGATACAGAAATAGTACACCGGCCAACAACAGTGGCAGCGACACCAATACATACCCCAAACTTTCACTTGCTAACAAATTCCCTAAATAGATCGCCAAGGCCATAAGTAAAAAGCAGACGCCACCGAGCAATAATAGTGCTCCCGCAGCCCGGTGTAATGAGGCAGCCATCCAGCCCGAAACATATTCCCCAACATTGAGCATCACAAGCTCAATACGCTTCTCAAAATAGAGTTTTAAGTCGGCAGAGATAGCCCTGAGCCGCTGGCCCAGCTTATCTGTCTTCTTGTTTTTCTTCATAAATATGCTAATCGTCCGAACTCAAAATTTTACCCAACAAGTATCCAGCGAGCAACCCGCCAGCTACACTTTTTACGGGATGTTTACGGATAAGATTCTCGGCCCGCTTTTTTACTTCATCAATACGTTCAGTCAGTTCTTCGTCTTCTACCATTTTCCGGCCGCGGTCAAGAGCATCATCCAGCTCTTGGTTTAAATTCTCTATAATCTCTTCATTCATAATAGTTTGCTGTCGGTTTAATTCTACGGTGCAACCTAAGTTTAATTATAAGGAAATCTTGGGACATAAAATATCATCCATTTTTAGTTGTTTTTGGCTTCAATCCAGCGGGACATATATTTCGAGCTAGCCGAGCGGTGATGCATCAGCATCTGCCCGGTAAAATTCTGTCGGCGATGTTCGCCTAGACATCTCTTTAGATTCTTTATTGAATTGAACAAGTCCTTGGAAAAATTCTGGTGGGCAAACCGCTTGTTCATGATCTCAATTCCATTTTGCTGAGCTCTTTGCCAGGCGGCTCTGTTTGTATATAGTTCTACAGCACCGGCGGCAATTTTCTGGGGATCCTCAGCAACAGTGCCACTCCAGGGGAGCTCTCCGTTGATACCTTCGGCGCCAACAGGCGTAGTTACGCTGGGCGTACCGCACTGCATCGACTCAATCAGCTTTCCTTTGAGCCCCGCTCCAAAACGCAACGGCGCCAGACATACTTTAGCATTCATTAGAACGGCATCAGCATTTGGTGCCCTGCCCTCGATATAAAACCCTTTCTCAGGTTTGTGCAATTGCTCCACACGCTGATTGGGATACGCGCCGTAAATATGAAACTCGGCATCGGGCAACTGCTTACGTACTTCAGGCCAAACTGCTTTGTATAAAAACTCCACCGAATCCGCATTGGGATCATGGCGAAAGTTGCCAATGGTCACAAAATGCTGACGCTCCTCAAAATCTGGCCACTGCTGAGTATTAGCCTCGTCAATGGGATCCAGCAAAAAAGGCAAATATTGCAGTAAATCCGCATCAACCCCAAACACATTCTGCAGCAGCTCCATCTCATATTCCGAAATCATCAACGTTAAATCACAACGGTAGATACTGGCAATTTCACGCTTGGCATCATCGCCAGAGAACAGATCTGCCCTATCAAAATCACGGTCATGGGTGACTGCTTCTTTACGCGCCCGACGCAGGCAGTGCAGGTCTTCGGTGTCCAGAATCCGCAGGGCATCGGGACACTGCTCAGCTACCCGCCAACCAAACTGCTCTTCGGTCACAAAGCGGTCAAACAATACCATTGAGGGGGCTAAATCTTGAACGAATTCATCAAAAGTTGAGCTGTTTATCTCAACGGATTTTGTCTGGATTCCCTGGCTTTCGAGATCGGCCATATATTCGGTTTCTGCTGCCGAGCTGGCAAACGTAATATCCCACCCCCGGCTCTGGAAGAGTGAAATAAGTTCCATCATACGACGTCCTGCCGCCGAAGACTGAGGCTCCGGCCAGACGAAGCCAATAATTAATACGTGTTGTGATTTATCCATAAGCCAGAATATAACTAGTGCCACTCGCATCAAAAAATAGCAGTAGAACGTGGACCACGTGGATTATGATAAGGATCTCCAAACACAGATTTCTCGCTGCGCTCGAAATAACAACTGGGTAGCAAACCAAACTACAAACTGTTAACTGCTCACTGTGCACTGAACTATTCGTAGCGCAAGCTTTCAATAGGATCCAGCTGAGCAGCCTTATAGGCAGGATATACGCCGAAAGTCACACCAATAACAAACATGCCAAAAAATCCAAACAATACCGCCCAGATTGGTATAACGGGATCGGCCTCAATCCATACCGCCATCGCATTACCACCTAAAAGCCCAAACAAAATGCCCAGCAACCCACCAATCTGACAGATAAAAATAGTTTCGGCCAGAAATTGGGATACAATAGCTTTTTTGGTGGCACCCACCGCCTTTCTGATTCCGATTTCACGCGTGCGTTCGGTCACTGAAACGAGCATAATATTCATCACACCAATGCCGGCCCCAAAAAGCGTTATCCCACCAATGACAAATCCAACTACATACAGGATAAATGTAAACTGATCGAAGGTGCCGGCCAACGAATCGTTGGTCTCAATCTCAAAGTCATTTTCCAAGCCCGGAGCTACTTTACGGATCACTCGAAGCACTCCGGTCACCTCATCAATGGTAGCCTCAATAAAGTCCATTGCCGGGGCGCGAACCTGAATATCGATATTACGATTGCCACCATAAACCCTCAGCGCTGTGGTATAGGGAACCAGTACAAATTCGTCGAGCGACTGCCCGAAAATACTTCCCTTCTCCTCCAAAGTGCCAATAATCTGATACTGCTGTCCGGCGATACGAATACTTTTCCCCAAAGGATATTCGGTCTGGAACAGCTTACCCCGTATATTACTGCCAATAATTACAAATGGACGGCCGTACTGAATATCCTCGGAACTAAAATTACGCCCCTCCACCAGCTCATAAGCATTATTACTCAAATAATGCTGGTTACTGCCCACGACCCGGACAGTCGGCTCGGTCTCTTCATCCCCACGAATTATACTGGTGCGGTCAAACGTCTCATCCGGACTCACGTTCTCGGCCAGCTGTAGTAAATCCTGCATCCGCTCGGCAGTCTCAAAAGTAATATCCTGGCGGTTACGGTTGCTGCGATCACCACGGCCAATCATCACAGTGGGGCTTTTGGAAACATTGATCACGTCCCCACCCATAACGCTCATCGTATTCTGGAAAAAATTATCGAGCACTGCCACGGCCGTAGTAGATACAATGACCGCAAACACGCCCACTACCAGTGCCAGCAACGTTAATGATGACCGCAGCTTATTTGACCAAAGCGAATCAAAAGCCTGTTTAAAAACCTCTTTAATATTCATCTATTCGTACCTCAGTGATTCTATGGGATCCGATTTGGCTGCCTTGTAGGCCGGGATAAATCCAAAAATAAGTCCTACTAGCGAACACAACACAATAGCTGCCATTACCACACTGATATCGACGGTAGCAACAAAAATTTGGTTCAGCAACAAACTCAACGGGTAGGCTAACATCAAGCCAATCAGGCCGCCCATCAGGCACATCATGACCGCTTCTATCAAAAATTGGTAGAGAATTTCCCATGCCTTGGCTCCTACGGCTTTGCGGATTCCGATTTCTTTCGTTCGCTCGCGAACCGACACGAACATGATATTCATTACACCGATGCCGCCAATAATAAGTGAGAGTGCTGTTAATCCACCGCCAACGGCATACAGGCCGGTTTTAAAGGATGAGAGTTGCTGCTCAAAAGCTTCTGGTTTGTTGATCTCAAAATCATTTTTCTCCGTGGCCTCGAGCTGACGAATGCGTCGCATAATGCCTTCAATTTCATACTGTCCCTCTTCAGCCAACTCTTTGCTCGGGAACTTTACAGCAATCTGTATATCCCTGCGGAGGCTGAAAATTTGTCCATAGGCCGTGATGGGGGCAATGGCACGCCGGTCCATATCGGCCAGCCCCAGAAATTTTCCTTGTTTTTCCAGAATACCGATCACACGGAATTTTTGTCCGCCAACTCGAATTTCTTTGTCCAGTGGAATTTCATTCTCAAAAAGTTTCTCAGCCAGCGTTGCACCCAGGATTGCAACTTTGGCTCCTCGGCGTACTTCTTCCGCTGTAAACACACGTCCCGATTCGATATCCAGGCCCGCTGTATCAAAATAACGATCAGTGACCCCGGCCATAAACACGCCCTCGGCACTTTGGTCCTGATACCGGATTGAGGTTCCCGTGGCCGCAGCTGCTGATACATCCGAAGCCAGCCGACTCGCTTCGCGAATATCATCCACATAATCCAGCCTCATGTCGCGGCGGCTGCGATACTCCCACCATTTATAATCAGGGCCTCGTTGCCAAGGCTGTGTCTCAATGTAAATCACATTCTGCCCCATCATCGCCATGCTTTTATCAAACTCGGCGTCCATCCCATTGCTTACAGCATTCATCAGCGTCACCATCACAATACCAATAATGATACAAAGAGTGGTGAGAATTGAACGTGTTTTGTTGATCCCAAGCGCACTCAGGGAAATTTTGAGGCCCTCCCAGGTACTATTTATTAGTCGACTTATGTTAGACATACCCTCTTTAAATTTGTTAATAACGTCTCTCCTACGGCGCCTATTTAAAAACGTTGCAGGTATTTTTGGATATCATATTTTATCGATCCCCAAAATTTCACCTATATTATACGCCAAATTTAACGAACTTTTTGATATGAAACTTGATGTTTTAGCACTCTCGGCGCACCCCGATGATACCGAACTCTGTTGTGGGGGTACCCTGGCAGCTCTTGTGGAACAAGGTAAAAAAGTGGGGGTTGCCGATTTTACGCGTGGTGAGATGGGCAGCCGCGGTACGCCCGAGCAACGGCTCACAGAGGCTTCAAATGCTTCCGATATTATCGGACTTGAAGTGCGCGAAAACCTGGGATTACCCGACACCAAGCTCGAGAGCACACGCACCTATCAGAAGAAAATTATCCGTAAAATTCGGGAATATCGTCCCCATGTTTGCCTAGTGGGCGCCCCATCAGATCGCCATCCGGATCACGGAAATGCTACGCAACTGGCCCTGGATGCTATTTTCTTCAGCGGATTGACGAAAATTGAAACTAACGATGGCAACGGAAATCCCCAGGAGCGTTGGCGTCCCTCACATGTACTTCACTTTATGCAGGATCGCCCCTTTGAACCCGACATCGTCTTTGATATCTCGGACACCTTCGAGACCAAGAAAGAAGCTATCCTGGCGTTTGAGAGCCAGTTCAACGTACAAAATCCCGAGGATGAACCAGAGACCTATATCTCAAGCGAAGAGTTTTTTGACGGAATCGAAGCCCGTGCTCGTCACTATGGACATTTGATTGGTGCTACTTACGGAGAGCCGTTCAAGTACCACAACGGACCGGTGCCGATAAAATCGTTTGGCGCCTTTTTTGAGACTGAGCCGGACAGGTGAAATAGCAGATGGCAAAAGTGAAAGAAAGTTGCCTCACTCTTGCCTTTTTACTTTTCACTTCTTGCTTTTACTTCATCTTTATCAAAATAATTGCCAACCTCTTCGAGCAAAAACTGATGAACTGACGGATTGCCTGCCACAATCCGTTTGCCAAACAGCCAGTCACCACCACCGGTCCAGTCAGTCACCTTACCACCGGCCTCCTGCACAATTAGCGCAGCCGCTCCCACATCCCAGGGATTCAGGGCATATTCGTAGAAGCCTTCAAAACGTCCACACGCCACGCAGCACAAATCGTACGAGGCCGCACCCGGCCGACGCATCCCCTGCACTGATTCCATCAGCATACGAAAAAAACCGATATAATTATCAACCAAACTAAAATCATTGTAAGGAAATCCGGTGCCAACCAATGCATCACTGGGATCCTTCCTCTTTGAAACGGTAATTGGATTGCCATTGAGAAAAGCCCCCTGACCGGCAAGTGCCGAAAAACACTCATCGCCCGAAACCTCCAGCACCAATCCCATTTGTGGTTTCTTGTTTTCCCAAAGGCCGATCGAGATACAATAAATCGGGAAACCGTGCGCAAAATTGGTGGTCCCGTCAATGGGATCCACCAGCCAGGTGCGCCCCTCCGGCATGGTTTTCTGGCTAGCAGATTCCTCGGCCAAAATATTATCATCCGGAAATTCACTGCGAATGGCTGACAAAATATGTTCCTCTGCCTTCACATCAGCCTCGGTGACTAGATCATTTTTGCCTTTAAAATTGATCGAATAGTTACTGTCTCGCTGGTAATTTTGAACAATTTCGGCAGCGGACTTCGCAGTCTTCTTCGCTAAATTTAACTCAGGAGTATAGTCAGACATCAGCTCAACTTTCGGTTTCCAGCAGTCAGTTTTGCAGCAAAAAATAAAGACTGACAGCCAATAACATTATTCTTCACGTTCATGCTTCATCTTGTACTCAAAAACTTTATCAGATACTTTCTTAGCTGCATCCGAGTCGGGATCGGGAAACAACTCATCGATGGGTGATTGTTGCAGCATGGTACGCTGTCGTCCGGCTTCTTTCATCTGCTTCATTACTTTCTGGCGCTCTTCGCCCTCGGCCGAGTTATATCTTTTGTAGAGATCTACTTGCAGGCGATCCAGAAAATGAATTTTCAACGCTTTTAGCGCGCCCTTGGCCGTCCGATATGGATTCTTATCCTTCTTATACTGCACGCCTATTTTCTCGTGATGACGCTCGCTCACGGAATGTTCCTCCAGTACAATTTCGCCCACCAGTTTGGGATACGGATGCTCGCGCTCGGCATAGGCTTCTACCGAGACTTCTTTCTCATCTTTATATCGCTCAATAATATCCTCGTAAAAGTCGCGAAGCTGCTCGTCCTCAAACTGCTGACCGTTGCACTGCGATCCAATATAGTCAATCATATCTCGGTCGTACATCAGCATCAGTCGTATCAGTTCTTTTTCATAATTGGGACGCTTTTTCGGCGGTTCTGGTTGCTTCTTTCGCGGCTCGCTGGTTTCTACCTGCTCATTGAATCCCACCGTATGGGGATTGGGCGCCTGCGGGCGCGGATCCTGCGTCGGCCCCTGCTCCATGTCCTGCTGAGCCTGCTCCTGCTGGCGTCGAGCCTCCCGTTCTTTACGACGTTTTTCGCGCAACTTTGCCTTCTTGCGCTCTTCTTTCAGCTCTTTTCTTATTTTGCCCAACTCATCAAAGAGCGCGCGATCGCCCACTTTGGCCTTACTATTCAGATGCTGGACAAACGTCTCGCGTGAGACCGGGTCGGGCATATGGGCAATACTCTCCAAAATTTTAGAAATCACCTTTTTCTTTTCAGCGGGATCTTCCCACTTGCCTTCTTCTTTCGCTTTGTGAATCAGGTAATCAAGAAACCCTTCCGACTCCTCGCGCTTCATCTCCAGGAACGACTCCTTCCCAAATTGTCGCACAAATGAGTCCGGATCTTCCCCTTCGGGCAGCTCCAGCAATTTCACATCCATGCCCTCACGAAGCGCAATGTTTATGCCCCGCTTCATCGCCCGCTGGCCGGCAGAATCCGAGTCATAAATCATCGTAATCGTATCCCCGTAACGGTGCAACAATTTCATCTGATCGGGCGTCAGCGAGGTCCCACTAGAGGCTGCTACATTATCAATGCCATACTGCTGCAGGGAGATGACATCCGTATATCCCTCAACCAAAATCACCTCGTCGGTTTTGCGAATTTCATTCTTCGCAAAGTTAATGCCGTAGAGCACCTTACTCTTGTTATACACCTTGGTCTGCGGAGAGTTGATGTATTTGGCCGTCTTCTCATTGCCGAGCACGCGTCCCGCATACCCAATAGCTTTGCCCGAGGGATTAAAAATGGGAAACATTAATCGCCCGCGGAACGCATCATAATAGCCATCGCCACGCTTACTGGGTTTGATCAGTCCCGCCTCAAGCAGATATTCTTCATTAAGTCCCGAATCCAGCGCCGCACGATACAGTTTTTCGCCATCACTGGGCGCATAGCCGAGGCCATATTTCTGGATGATCTTACGGTCATAACCTCGTTCCTTGAGATACTCCCGGGCCCTCTCGGCCTCTTTTGTCTCCATCAGGTGACGGTAAAAAAAGACGCCGGCATATTTGAGGGCATGATAAATCCCTTCCCGCAGGTTGTGCTCTTCATCAAATTCTTCGGCCTCTTTTTCTGGGAGCGAGACGCCATAGCGATCAGCCAGTGACCGGAGCGCCTCCATAAAGCCAACTCCCTCCATTTCCATTACAAAATTGAAGACATCACCCGATTCTCCACATCCAAAACACTTGTAGATTCCTAGGTCGGGTGTTACGTGAAAAGAAGGCGTCTTTTCATCGTGAAACGGACACAATCCCTTCCAGCTTCGACCAGATCGCTTGAGTTTTACATAGTCCTCGACCACCTCGACGATATCCGCCGCGCCGCGTACTTCTTCTTTTTTTTCATCGGGAATCATTACTGCCATAGCTAGGAAATGATAACAGAATTACGGATGATATTCATCCATTTTTAATTAAAAAAATAAACCCAACCTGTCATCTCGACCGGAGGGAGAGATCTTTGTTTAGAGCCAATACTTTTGTATAAAAACACAGATTTCTCTCTTCTTCCGACGGTTGTCGGAATCGTTCGAAATGACAAAGCATTGGCATTCGTAATTCCTAATTTTTAATTCTTAATTATGCCTTTCTCATCTTTGCCAAATCATCATCTTGTGGGTATATTTCGTCCGACTCAAAGAAACCGTTTAATCTAATTCGAAAAGTTCATGAGCGTACTCGTAGGTAACGATACTCGATTAGTTGTACAGGGAATTACAGGCAGCGAAGGTAGCTTTCACGCCGAGCAGATGATAGAATACGGCACCAACGTGGTTGCCGGTGTCACGCCGGGAAAAGGCGGAACAAAACATCACGATTTGCCGGTCTATAACACCGTAGCCGATGCTGTTGAACAGGAAAATGCGAACACTTCGGTTATCTTTGTGCCTCCGGCCTTTGCAGGTGATGCCATCTCGGAAGCCGCATTTGCAGGAATTCAAACCATCATCTGTATTACCGAAGGCATTCCCGTCAAAGATATGGTTACGGCCAAGCAGATTGTGAACAGCCACGGCGCTACGCTCGTTGGACCCAATTGTCCCGGTGTTATTACGCCCGGCGAAGCCAAGATTGGTATTATGCCCGGAAATATTTTTACGCCCGGAAAAGTGGGACTTATTTCACGATCCGGTACGCTCACATATGAGGCCGTCGATCAGTTGACCAAAGCTGGGCTCGGTCAAAGCACGGCTATCGGCATTGGCGGCGACCCAGTCATTGGAACTAACCACACTGATGCGGTCAAGCTTTTCGAACAGGATGAAGATACCGAAGCCATTGTGCTGATCGGCGAAATTGGCGGAACGGCCGAAGAAGAAGCCGCCGCTTATATCGAAGAAAATGTTGATAAGCCCGTCGTTGCCTTTATTGCAGGTAGCACAGCACCTCCAGGTCGACGCATGGGCCACGCTGGTGCTATTATTTCCGGCGGCGAAGGCGGAGCTGATTCCAAGAAGAAGGCACTCCGCGATGCAGGTGTTACTGTTGTTGACAGTCCAGCCGAAATCGGTGTTACACTCAAAGAGCTTTTAGCAACGGCATAGGACTCTTTCATCCGAGTTCTTAATTTGAAATCGGATGAAATACAGAAACTTATTGTTCGTCGGACGGCAGCATCAGCCGTCCGATGCTTTTTTAATAAAACTACATGTCATCCTGAACTCGTTTCAGGATCCACAACTACAGATTCCGAAACAAGTAAGGAATGGCACATTAATCGCAAATTGCTGCTGGGAAATTAAGTTATGGCTTACCTTATTTTCGGATTTGCTGTCGGCACGTTCGTCTGTGGATTGATCGAGCATTACCACAAAACCGAAGAAGCCAGCTGGATTAAGCCCTCCTACCTTTTCGCTCTCAGCGGCATCGGTTTTCTGGTTTTTATATATGTTGGTTGGCCAATCCTAAGGAGATTATTTTGATCTAACCTGTCAGCATCCGTAGGACCTGACAGCGTTAATGACTTTCTCTCAAAGCTACACCACTTCGTTGCTCTTTAAATGCCCCATTTTTTCTAACCAATTCCCCATTCAACATAATCCAGTTGAAGCCTTTGGCCAGTTTATGCGGATTTGAAAACGTAGCCCGGGCTTTCACTTCTTTAGGATCAAAGATCAACAGATCAGCTTTATTGCCTTCTTTGATGGTGCCGCGATCTTCCAGTCCCAGTGTTTGGGCGGTTAGTCCGCTCATTTTGTAGATGGCTTGCTCCAGCGACAGCATCTGCTCTTCATTCACATAGTGGTCAATAATCTTGGCAAAACTACCGTAGGCGCGCGGGTGGTGCATGGTGGGGCTCCCATCCGAGCTGATCATTACCTTGTCGGCCACTACAATGCGAGCCTGCAGCTCTTCATTCATCACAAAATGGGCCGCCGAGGCCGCCTCAGGACCCATTTCCATCAGCAAATCCACCGGCGACTGGCCCGTCAGACTTGAAGCTTCGGCCAGCGTTTTTCCAGCAAACTCACCCGATCCAAAAAGTACCGCACCGGGACCGTTGCGTTGCTTCAGTTTATCTTTCAAAAAGTTTCGCAGCATATCGGGACGCTCTTTCATGGCCTGCTTCCAGCCGGACTCAGTCTTGGCCCATTCGGGAAAGACAATCCCAATGCCCGTGTAACTGGCTGCATAGGGATACACATCGGCCGTAAATTCAATACCCTGCTCCCGGAACGAATCAATATAATTCAAAATTTCTTCCGCCCGCTGCTGGCCTTCACCGTAGACTACCTTGAGATGAGAGGCATGCACCGGCGCATACTTGCCCTGCGCGGCCAACTCCTTGAGAGAAGCCTTGATCTTGCTGTCATCCTCGCTGCGCATGTGACTCATGATCATGCCTTCGTACTCACCGACTACTTTTGCCATCTCCTGCAGCTCTTCTTTTTGAGCATAAATGCCAGGTACGTATTCCAGCCCGGTACTCATTCCAAAAGCGCCGGCTTTGAGATCAGCTTCCAGGAGTCGAGTCATCTTATCTAACTCCGTTGCCGATGGCTTTTGCTTGCCCACATCCACTTTGCTACGGATGCTGCCGTGTCCGGTAAACATGGCAATATTTACGGCGGGCTTCGCCTCTTCAACCTTGGCAAACCACGCATCCAAATTGCCAACCATTGGCGAACTGCCATCTTGTCCCAGTACGATGGTCGTTACGCCCATCCCCAGAAAGTTACGAAAGTCGGGTGTTTCTAAGGGATCGCCGTGGGCATGTGCATCAATAAAGCCCGGTGTGATCACTTTGCCAGAGGCATCCACATAATTTTGCGCCGAGATCGTATCGGCATTGACTTCGCCGATAAAGGCGATGGTATTCCCGCGAATTAGCAGATCGGCCTGGTAGGATTCCTGGCCGGTGCCGTCGATGATAGTGGCATCATCAATGTGCCAATCCCAATTTTGGGCAGTTGCGACACTACTGAAAATCAAAAGCAGAAAAATGAGGAGTGATGTTTTTCCTTTAAATGGCATAACTGGAAGTCTTTGATATTGTTACGCAAAGTTTCACAAAGAAGACACAAAGTTACACCGAGAAATCAAAATAATATCAGTCTCCTCTGCATAAATCTGTGGCCATTTTACACAATCCTATCCGGATCGCTGAAGTCGGGTACTTCGCCGCGGTAGCCAAAGAGTTTTTTCAGGAGTTTAACCTGCCACTCAGATTGATTCTTGATGTACCACTGATCGGCGGCGCGACGGGCACCGAGGCCATAGGTCGGATATGGATGAATGGTATCGGCCAGGTTGCGAAGAGTCACCCCGTTTTTCATCGCCACGGCGTATTCGGAGATCATTTCCCCGGCGTTGGTCCCCAACACGCTGGCGCCCAGTATCCTGCCATTCCACTTCTTGGCAAACACTTTAATCAGCCCTTCTCCTTCGGATTCGGTAAGTGCCCGATCCATCTTAGAAAAAGGAAAACGATACACCTCATAGCTGGTTCCGCTTTCGTTGAGCTGCTGCTCGGTCGCGCCCACATGTCCCAATTCTGGATCAGTATAGGTGCACCACGGCACGTGATCGGTGTCTACTTTCATCGGGAATTTAAGAAGTGCTGTGGTGGCCGCGACTTTTGCCATGTGCTCACTCATGTGGGTAAACTGGTAGTCGCCGGTCACATCCCCGCAGCCGTAAATATGCGAGACGTTGGTCTGGCATTTCCCATTTACCTTGATGCCCTTCTTTGAAAACGATACGCCCGCTGCTTCCAGATTCAGTCCCTCTACATTGGCACGCCGGCCCGTCACCATTAGCAAATCCGTGCCAGAAATAATTGTTGACTTGCCATCAACTCTGGTATGAACTTCGATCCTGTCACTTTTCGAGACTACTTTGTTCACCTGTGCGCCCAGCACATAGTCAACTCCTTCAGATTCCAGCTTTTCCTGGAGCATTTCGGCCAGCTCGGGATCATCGTTGACCATAATCCGATCGGCCATGTCGATGACGGTCACATCAGATCCCAACCGCTGCATCGCCTGGGCCATCTCGGTACCAATGGCACCTGCGCCAATGATGACCAGCTCTTTGGGCAACTCGTCAATTTCAAACAACGATTCATTGGTCAGATAATTTACCGAATCAATGCCTTCGATGGGCGGCACAAAAGCACTGGCTCCGGTGCAAATGAAAAAGTAGCGCGACGTGACGGTTCGGCTTCCACCATCTGTCAAAGCAATCTTTATCGTATGGGGATCTTCAAACTGTGCTTTTCCAGATATCACCTTGATCCCCATGGCCTCAAAGTTTTCAGGAGCATCAGCATCCTCATAGATATCTTGACGAATGTCATGGACATGCTGAATCACTTTTTGGAAATCGATCTCGGGCTCCCCGTCAATCAGGCCATATTTACCGGCGTTGCGGATGTTCTGAGCAACTTTTCCAGCCTTCAGCAATGCTTTGCTCGGCACACAGCCAGTCCACGTGCAGTCGCCCCCCAGCTTGTCTTTCTCAATCATCATGGTTTTGGCACCAAAGTTAGCGGCAATGCCCGAAGCTGTGAGCCCCGCTGCGCCACCGCCAACCATGATGGCATCATAATCATACTTACTCATCTAATGGTATTTTTGAATCAACATAATTCAACTTTCTGCGAAGACGTCGGTAGGTTGTCCATATCCCATAGCCGGCTAATGTTATAATCATAGCATACACCCACCACGGCACATTTTGTCCTACAACAATCAGGTAAAGATAGGCCGAAATAAAGAAGAATACTGCCAGCAGCCCTGGAATTATTATGGATTTCTCTTTGCGATAATTACGTACCAGCCAGGCAATGCTCAGCGTAAAAAATGGAATAGCTCCAACGTAAATACTGCCAAATACAATGGGATTAACCCCATAACGGTCCCCAAGTCCCAAGAACCAGATTTTTGCCATTTCAAATAATTCTGCCATTTTCGCTCAAAGTTAAATTGTTACATCCTTTAGATTACCTAATGGTCGGTATTCTTACTTTACCAAAACCAACAAAGTAAAACATATTACAAAATAAAACTTTTAACGTACTCAGGTTTGGCAAAAATACGTTAAAGTTCTAGATTTAGTTTTTAAATACTTCTATACAATGACAAAGCGTAGATTTATATTTTTTGGTGCCACGTTTTTGCTCATGCTGATGAGCATCGGGCTTACCATTTCTACGCTGCACTCCCATCACAATCTGGAGTTTCATAGTTCTTCCGACTATGCCAACACCGGGCAATGCCTGACCGCTGACACTACCCTTTGTCCCATTTGTGGGCATCTCGTGCAAGCAAGCCAGGCTCCATCAGTCGACGGACATACCTATCTGCAACCTGAAGCGTTGGTTGAAAACCGCGATGCTCCAGACTTTGCCCAACGGAACTATATCCCGGTTTTAGGTCGCTCCCCTCCTATTGCATAACGATTACTACTCAAAACTAAAACCTACTCTCAATTCTGTAGAGCAGTGTAACTGTTCTATATAGAGATATTTATATATCGTTATGCAAAAGTACCAGTCTGTTATACGTGTATTATTACTATCGCTATTTTTCTTAACATCTTATCTATCACCCGCCTTTGCCCAGCAAGATTCCACAACCACCGATTCAATTTCGGTTGAAAGTATCCGCCAGCAGATGCAAGATACCGAGAATGAGCAGGATCAATCCAACCAATCAACGCAAAACCAAACGCGGGGAGCCCAGCCTACGGCATCTTCACGAAATCCTGAAATTAGTGCAATTGGCGATTTCCGTGCCCTCTATACCGATGCTGGCGACCGTAACTGGGATGCCTATATGCAGGGCGTTGAACTCAATCTAAGCTCAGCTATCGATCCTTATGCCACTGCCGAATTTTATCCTGTCTTTGAGGGCGAAGGTGGTGAGCTTAATGCCAAAATTGAGGAGGTTTATCTCCAAACGCTCAGCTTGCCATTCAACCTGCAGCTTAAAGCGGGTAAATTTCGGCAGCCTTTTGGACGCATAAACACCGTTCATCGTCACGCCCTGCCAGTCGTTGATGTGCCGGTAGCCTTTGAGTCGTTTTTCGGAGAAGCACTGATCGACCAGGGCGCTTCACTGAGCTGGCTCATTCCAAATCCCAAATTCTATCAGGAATTAATTGTGGGAGTAACGCGCGGCGCTGATGAAAGTCCGCTGTTTGCCTACAGCGATAACAATCAGCCACAAATGGTGACGCATCTCAAAAACTTCTGGGATCTGAATGACAACTCAACTCTGGAGCTGGGCTTTAGCGCGGCCTACGGAGATAACGAAACCGGCTACAAAAGCCAGCTTGGCGGTGTGGATATCACCTACAAATGGAGTCCCATTCGATACAATACTTATAAGTCATTCGAATGGCAGACCGAGTTTTATTTCAGTAAGTACGAAGAGGCCCCTTCGCAAGATATCAACTCCTGGGGCATGTATTCTTGGATGCAGTACCAGCTCAGCCGGCGGTGGTACGTAATCGGCATGTACAGCTATTCGGAAAGTCCCATTGATAGAAATTTCGAAGAGCAAGCCGTTTCGGCAACCTTTGGATGGTATGCCACCGAATTTCAAAAGTTCGAATTTGGTCCCAAGCTCAGCGGGGGATCTGGCTTTTCGGATTCGGCATTCAGCGGACTCTTCCGATGGGTATTTGTCATCGGGTCCCACGGATCACATCAATATTAAGAGACTCCTCAACCAATTTTTTAACATCTAATACCTACTGTTATGAAACTTTCAACCATTATTAAAAAAGGAATTCTAACACTCCTTTTTTCTCTTGTCGGAATAACCAGCATTGCTACAGCACAAATTAAAGTTGTAACTACCCTGCCTGATCTGGCTAGCATCACTGAATACGTAGGCGGCGATCAGGTCGATGTCTTTTCCATTGCCAAAGGATATCAGAACCCACACTTCGTGGATCCCAAACCCAGTTATATCGTCAAGCTATCGCGCGCCGATATGTTTGTGACAGTCGGCCTTGACCTCGAAAAAGGCTGGGCTCCGCAGCTGGTCGAAAGCTCGCGCAACAACGACATCCAACGGGGCAATGTCGGCTATGTGGATGCCTCAAAGGGCATTTCATTGCTGCAAGTGCCACAGAAGGTGAATCCGGAAGAGGGCGATATCCATATTTATGGCAATCCTCACTACTGGCTGGACCCGATTCGAGGCAAACGGGTTGCTCAAAACATTTATGACCATCTCGTAGAAATAGATCCGGAGAACACCGAGCAATACACCCAAAACCTGGAAGATTTTAAGAATAAGATCGATAAAAAGATGACCCAGTGGCAGCAAAAGATAGAACCTTATAAAGGTACCAACATCATCGCCTACCACAACGAGTGGGTTTATTTTGAGAAACGGTTTGGTCTGGAAATCGCTGATTTTCTGGAACCCAAGCCAGGTATCCCCCCTACACCCTCGCAGCTGGTTAATGTCATTAAGAAAGTGAAGTCGCAGGATATTCCCATACTAATCAATTCTCCGTATTTCAGTTCCAAGTCCCCGAACGTGGTAAAACGCAATACCAGCATCAAGCTGGTCAATCTTTCCACAATGACCGGTGGGTATGAAGAGATTAAGGATTATTTCGATTTGTTTGACTACAACATTAACACTTTGGTTGAGGCACTTGAAAACCAACGTTCGAAATAAAATTGAAAAATTCCGAACAACCCTGCCTGCACGTAAGCAAGTTCAGGATGACAAAAATTATAAATTTTTACCTAACCCATTATTTGCCATGTTTGAGATGTTTAACCTTGCTTTTATGACCAACGCCTTTATCGCTACCCTGATAATTGGGATACTGCTATCCTACTTTGGAGTGCACGTGGTGGGGCGTGGTATCGTATTTGTAGATTTGGCACTTGGACAAATTTCATCGCTTGGTGTAGCCATTGCCGCCTACATGGGCACCGGTACCACCTGGATTCCCATCGTTGCTACTTTAGTGGGAGCCTTTTTGCTATCGTTAATCAAAATAAAAGATACTCGACTCAAGCAAGAAGCCATCATTGGTATCATTTATGCCATCTGTTCGGCCGTTACGGTCTTGTTGATCTCCAAATCTGCGCATGGCGACTCGGCCATCCAGGAAGTCCTTTTTGGCAATATTCTGGCGGTAAGCTGGGACCAGATCACTACCCTAGCCATCGTTTTCGGGCTCCTTGGCCTTGTGCATGTTATCTTCCGCAAACAGTTTTTCGCTCTCACTAAGAAGTACGAGGAAAATCGCGGCGATGAAGTGGGATTATTCGACTTCTGGAACTTTCTGTTTTATATCTCTATTGGGCTGGCAATTGTTTTCGCCGTTGAAATTGGCGGGGTGATTCCCATCTTTTCCTATCTGATTATTCCAAGCGTCTGTGGCATCATGATTTCGAAATCCAGGGTTGTCGTAATTATCTCGGCCATTATGCTAAGCATCCTGGGAGGATTCCTCGGCCTCAACCTGTCGTTCCACTATGACTTTCCCGCCGGATCTTCGATTGTGGCCATGCTAGGATTGTTGTTTATCCTCGTATCAGCCTACAACTTGGTAAGTAGCTCCGAGGAAAAGACGCTAAACTCTCCAGAAGAAACTGAAATAGCCTAAACTATCAACAATTTGACTGGTCTGCTTTAACCGGCCAGGTCTGCTCGGGCAGATATAATTCCGGTATCTGTCTTTGCATTGTGACAAGTACGCACCATTAAAAATTAACAATAAATTTATATGCAAGAGTCCTGGCAGTATTAGAAGCTGTCAGGGCTTTTTTATGAGGTGTTACCAATTATAAAAATGCTCTTTAATTGATCTCGTAACCGGTTACAAGAAATTTCATGCCCCAAAAAGTAGAAGTTAGAACCATTAGTCCGTATTTTCGGGTTTGGACGAAATTCAAAAACTGTTTATGGATCAAATTCACCAATACAAGCTGCATGATGAACTGGGCTCCGGTGCGCATGGCACAGTATATTATGCCACCGACACCAAGCTCATGCGTCCGGTGGTCATTAAAATAGTACATCCCCAACGGGCCACTGAGAAAGAAATACGAGAACGTATCCTGGAAGAAGCACGTATCGCTTCAGCCATTCAACATCCCAACGTAAGTGCCATTTATGAGGTCGGCGAATACGAACAGCGTCCCTTTATTGTGATGCAGTATGTGCCGGGACGAACACTAAAGGAACTGCTTGAGAACGGACCACTGAACCTTCAGTTTGCGCTCTCCGTAAGTATTCAGATTGCCGATGGCCTTGCTGAAGCGCACAAGCAGGGTATTCTGCACCGCGACCTGAAACCAGCTAACATTATGGTGACCGATGGTGGGCTGGTAAAGATTCTCGACTTTGGACTGGCCAAGCGCAAAGAGACGCCCGAAATTTCAGTTGAAGGGAACGAAGAGGAATTCAAGCTCGAGTCGGACTCGTTCAAAGAATCCTCAAAATTTGGGACTACCGCCTACATGGCGCCCGAGCAGTTCGTCACGCGCCGGAGCAGCCAGCAGTCCGACATCTTTTCGCTGGGTGTGATCTTCTATGAGATCCTAACCGGCCGACACCCATTCTGGTCACCGCCACAAGCTGATCAATTTCAGCTTATTAGCGAAATTCGATCCACAAAACCCACTCCGCCCCAACAAATACGATCCGAAATCCCGGACACGTTGAATGAACTTATTTTGAAGGCACTGGACAAACAACCCGCCAACCGGTTCAATTCGGTGACCGAGCTGCATGGCGCCCTCAAAACACTGATGCAGACCATGGATTTCGAAAAAGGGATGATTCCCGGTGAGAGCTCGGCCCTGCTCCCCTCTCCGTCGGTAGATCCCCAACCCTATCCGGACTCCGACAAAAACAAAGACAAGAGCAACAACACGGGCCTGTTCTCCATGCTGACGGAGTTTTTTATGCAGAAGGGCGACGAAAATGTGCCCGAAAACTCTATCGCCGTACTGCCCTTTAAGCAGATGGAAGAAGGAGAAAATCAGTACTTCGGGCTGGCACTGGCAGATGCTATCTCTACTCGACTGGCCCAGAACGCATCCGTTATCATTCGTCCACCGGGTACCTTTTTATCACTTTCTGACAAGGTTATCGATGAAATTGAAGCAGGTAAAAAGTTACAGACCCAGTATGTATTAACCGGCACTTTTTTCAGATCCGAAGAAGGCTTTACCCTGAACTGGCAACTGCTGGACACGGCCACCAAAACCATCTTTGCCGGCGATACGATTTCGGTACCTTCATTCGACTTGGTAAAAGTACAGAGCCGGATCACCGACGATATTTTTGATACGTTGTTTAACCTGGGAAAACTCGAGCAGCGACAAGAAAAAACACCCCTGGATAACCTACCCATTGATTTATCAGAACAGTATCTCGAAGCACAGGCCCTGTTATCACGTTTTCTATGGGGATCCAATAATCCCAAAGATTTGGACGAGGCCAAGAACAAATTTGAGGAAGTCCTGGAAAAAGCTCCCAATTTTGCAGCAGCTCACGCTGGCCTGGGACGCACTGAACTAAATTATGTTATCAACGGCTACGGCGGTCCAACGCATTTTATGAGAGCCCAGCGTCACCTTGAACAGGCTTTGGACCTTGATCCCGAAAACGTAGAAGCTAAGGTGCAGCGCGCCTACACTTATCTCTGGCGCGGCGAAAAAGAACAAGCCCGTCGCGATATACAGTACTTGCTCAAAAATACCAATCACAATGCCGAAGTCTTTTTGGGAGCCGGTATCATTGTGCAGCTTGACGGACTCCACAAAGAAGCGCTGCGGCTGTTTGGAATGGCACTGAAAGACAATCCCGCGGCGGCTACCCAGATATACAACCGGCGTGCTCGCGTTAACCAATACCTAGGGCAGATGGATTTAGCCTGGCTGGAAGTCAACAAAGGGCTGACGCTCGAACCCAATCACTCACTGCTGCGAACGACCGAGGGATACCTCTATTTCCGGGAAGGAGGCTACGAAAAGGCCATTCCAATCCTGGAGTCGGTTATCGAAGAGGATCCCAACAGGCGTGTAACCTATCCCACGCTGGCCATGTGTTATGTGCGTAACGGGCAGTCTCAAAAAGCCGCCGAACTGATTACTGATGAATTGCTGACCATCGCCTCCACGGATTGCGAGATGGCCTTCCGGCTGGCTACCTATTGCGCGGTGGAAGGCAACACTTCAGAGGCGTTGCACTGGCTGCGTAAGGCCATCTATCTGGGATATGAGAACTACCCCTGGATTGCTGAAAATCCAGCCTGCCAATCGTTGCATGATAACCAGGACTTCAAGGATATCATGGAAGATCTGGAACGGGTCCACGAAAAGAATCGCAATAACTGGGAAAAATTCCTGTCCGACTTTTGGGATTGATCTAACCCAAAAGGAACGTTTTTGCATTTCAATACTTTTTGATGCCTGTCATTAAAATCCCAATTAGCACCAACACATTATTTCAACCGACGAACCAAAGTCCCCTCTCAAAGATTTAAACCTCTATGTCATTTTTGGGATCACCCTCTCCGCCGTGATGGGAGTTGCCAGCATCGCTCCCGCCCTGCCGAAAATGGCCAACGTCCTCGAGGTCTCGAATGAACGAATCGGCCTGCTTATTACCGCTTTTACCGTTCCCGGAATGTTTCTAACACCTTTTTTGGGCGTTTTCGCCGATCGGATTGGACGCAAGGCCATTTTAGTGCCGTCACTGTTTATTTTCGGAATCGCCGGCACGGCCTGTGCCTTTGCCACAGATTTCACCTGGCTATTGATCCTGCGTTTCATCCAGGGCATCGGCGGCGCTTCACTGGGGGCCCTCAACGTCACGCTAATTGGTGATCTTTACGAGGGAAACCGACGAGCTACAGCAATGGGATACAACGGAAGTGTACTCAGTGTGGGTACAGCCTCGTACCCGGCCATCGGCGGTGGACTGGCGCTGCTGGGATGGTATTATCCCTTCTTTCTCTCACTCCTGGCTATTCCGGTTGGGCTGTTCGTCATCCTCAGCCTGGATAATCCCGAACCCGATAATCACAAGAACCTGAAATCGTACGTGGGCGATGTGCTTCAGTCGCTGCAATCCAAAAAAGTTATCGGGCTGTTCCTGGCCAACTTTCTCACCTTTATCATGCTCTACGGCGGATACCTAACCTTCTTCCCCATTCTGCTGGACGAGCAGTTTGGCAAATCATCGTTCATCATCGGCATTATGCTCTCAGGCTCATCACTGGTTACTGCTGTGGCCTCATCTCAACTAGGAAACCTGACCAAGCGATTCAAGGAATCGAGTCTTATTCTTACCGCCGCCATCCTTTATATGGGGGTCTTTATTAGCCTGCCTTTTATTCATAATATCTGGCTTTTTGCCCTGCCTATTTTCGTCTTTGGATTTGCACAAGGCATCAATATTCCCAGTATCCTAAACCTGTTAACGCAGCAAGCACCCAAAGAATACCGGGCAGCATTTCTATCGGTCAACTGGACCGTGCTTCGCAGCGGTCAGGCACTGGGACCGTTTCTATTGGGATTGGTTTACGGAGTTGCGGGACTTAACGGCACATTCTGGATCTCAGCATTGGCAGCAATAATATTTGTAATAGTATCAATAGGAATGATCCGGGACTAGATAAAGTAGTGACTTGCAGAGCCCGACTTTCTCTTTTTTTCGAAGGATATTTTGTAGCGCGTTCCCTCATCTTTGCTGGTCTCCACATCAATCTTGGCATCAAGTTGTTTTACGAGCTGGCTCACAAGGCGGTGGCCCAGTGATTCTTCAACCATCTTTTCATAATTCTTAGGCAGGCCGGGACCATTGTCATTCACCATTATATTGATTCCTTCTCCATTGCTTTTGAATCTTACATCCAGATTACCGTCCTGATTGTTCTCAAAGGCATATTTAAAAGAATTTGTAACCAACTTATTGACAATAAGCGCACATGGCAGCGCCTGATTGATATTCAAGGCTACCTTATCACAATCTACATTAACTTGCCCTTATTCCCTGTCGGTGTTAGAAAAACGCCTTAACCATTAAACAACTCTTTTTAGTGTATCCAATTAAGGATGATTCTGAGACTAGACGGATCTATTCTTTTCATAGATAGAAAGGCATGTCTAAACCAAAGATGAATATTAGCCTGAAAAACCATCTTAACTTTCTTCCTGATCAAAACCAGCCCTCACGATTTTGCCCCAGCTTTTCTTCCCTTTGAAAAAGTCAATAAGCCCAGATAGCTGCCACCATGCATGAATTTGTCGATATCCCAAGTTTTCAAGAAATGAGTAAAGAGTAAGAACCAGAATATCCTTATAACTACTATAGGTCTTAAAGGCTATCTCTTCAGCCAGAATCGCGATGAGTGATACAATCATTCCATAAATAATGGATGCAGCAAGAAAGAGTAGCACAAAAGAAGTGTTAAAAAGCCCAGGTATTAAAATGATCGCCAACAGGTAAGCGTAACTTCCAATTTGTATTATGGGACCGAGGAGTTCGAAAAACAGGAAAAAAGGTATTACCAACATCCCGATGTAACCGTAGGTTGGGTTAAACAGCATTTTTTTGTGACGCCAAATTGAATCGGCCAGCCCACGATGCCATCGGTTACGCTGATTCCTCAAACTAGTGTAATCGTTTGGCACTTCTGTCCAACAAATCGGTTCGGGCAGAAAACGGATCTTATAATCATGGCCTTCTTCCATATTATGACGATGCAAACGTAGAATCAGCTCGATATCCTCTCCGACAGTATCTGTCAAGTAACCACCCACCTCTAATACCGCTTTACGATCAAAAATACCGAAGGCACCCGAAATAATCATAAGGCTATTCAAATAATCCCATCCCACGCGTCCAAACAAGAATGCCCGAATATATTCTACCGACTGCAGTCTTCCTAGCAAAGTATCAGGAACGTGGACTTCCTCAATTTCTCGATTTCGAATTGTGCACCCATTTATCACACGTACAATACCACCGGCAGCAACTGTATTCTTATGCTGAATAAAAGTTTGAATGAGTTTTTTAAGAACATCCTGTTCCAAAATAGAATCTGCATCAATGGAACAGACCAAGTCGCTCTCAGAAACGTTAAGTCCGGCATTCAGGGCATCAGCTTTACCACCATTTTCTTTATCAATGACGGTTAAAATGGGGAATTCAGGTGTCTTATAGATCCCTCTTATTGTTTGGTGCTCAACTGTCTCTTCATAAAAAAGGTCTGTTTTTTCAAGATCAAAGTATGATATAAGTTGCTCAAGTGTATCATCGCTACTACCATCATTGATCACAATTATCTCATGATCAGGATATTCAAGTTTTAGCAATGATTCGACCGACTCAGTGATATTGCTGGATTCGTTATAAGCCGGAACAAGAATACTGATCGTCTTGTAAAGATTGGATTTGAAAAGTCCGCTTGGCTTAACAACTTCATTCTGGAGCAGCTGCTTACGAACATACAGCAAGGCACTTATGACTAACAACAGATAAACACTGTTGAAAATGAGAAAATAACCAATGATCCCCCATTCAATGAAATTTATCACATTGATATCAAGCATGAGCAAGAGACCTATTTTTCGGAAGCATAATTTGAATCCCCCTTGCCGTACTGTAGATATTTCTCAAAACGTGTTCCAATTCATCAGGTGGATTGTCTTGTTGTTTAAAATGAATAACAAACTTTCTATTGGCAATTAAGAAACGGTTGATCAGCCTGATCCCTTCATCGGTGTTTTGAGTTAAAATCTGAATAATCTTCTTTCGCAGCGAAAAGTCCGACTTCAGTAACTGGTGAGCTAAGAACGTCAGGTTTTCTTCGCCGCCCAATTGGCCGAGTGCTTCAACACATTTAAGTCGTAAACTGTTATCCCGATTACTACTCATATACTCACGAATCAATGGGGCCGCTTCTTTAACGTGCAATTTGCCCAAGGCTTCTATAAGTCCGCTAATAAGAGGTGCTTTTGAAACACTGTATTGAAGCTTTTCTAAATATTGCAATAAAAAAACTCCCATTTCGAAGTGATTCTTATATGCTAAATAAAGAACCACTATTCTTTTTTTGGCAGGTAATATATCCTTATCAAAAAATATTTCTTTTAGGCCCTGGGATATTTCTAATTGATTCCAACAATCTTCATCATTAAAGTAATGAAGCAGTTCACTGACCATTAAGTCAGAAATATCATCACGCTTTAAAAAACGGATTAACGCATTCCGGCGGATGGTCATATTCTTGGAAGACTGTAAGGCTTTTGTAGCACCGTAGGCCAGCTTCAGATTCCCGGACTTGCTAATAGAAATCAACCGAGCCCCGATACGATCCGTTATTGAACTATTGTTTTCGAAATATACGCATGCCAATAGCTGATTTTGTTTGGAAAAAGAGAATAATTTCTCCCGATAAAATTTAAAAAAGAGCTCTTGTTCAATAAGAAGGTCAAGCTTTGCACGATCTTGTCCTTTTAAAAGGTTATTCATTTCATCAAGCAACTCCAGGAAATAAGAAAGATCCTTTGTTCGTTTTGTCAGCTTTCTAATAATCTTATCTGCATCGGACCTAGTGGATTGTCCTTCGACAAACTCAAACAACATCGGCAGAAAGTAATCGCGGAATCGTTGTTTGTATCGTTGCCAATACCTTTTTTTAGCTCGTGTCCACAGAGTATATCCCAGCAAAAATAGGAAGATAAGACCTAGCAACCCCACCAATACTAATACAGTTGTATAAGAAATATTTAGTGATGGCATTATAAGAGATACTAATTCTGTTCGAGAAGCTTACGGACCCGGGCAAGAAATTCTTTTGGTTGAAATGGTTTAGTAACATACTCATCCGCAGATAAATCAAAACCCCGCTCAATATCTTCAGATCGTGATTTTGCAGATACTAAAATGACCTTTGACTCTTTGAGCAGCCTATCCTTCCTGAGTTCTTTAAGGATATCAAAACCATTCATGCCGGGTAACATCAAATCAAGAATAATGAGAGTCGGTTGATGTTCTCTAGCATACTCCAGCCCTTCCAATCCATTACCAAAAGCAGTGACCTGGGCTTTAAATTCACGCTCTAAAAGTCGCTGGATAAGCTTGCGCGTTACCTCATCATCATCAATAACGAGCACGCTGTTATTATTTAGTGACTCATCCATATCTTCAAATGTACTGTTATTTGCCGTATTTTACCCGTAATACGATTTATAAAGCCGATCCCTTCATATTTGTCTCCCATATTATTTCGCCACGAAGACAACTTAATAAATTAAATTAGAAAATTTTAATATAGTTTACTTTCTTAAAAAAGAACCCAAAAACCAATTAATTTTTTTGTCAGACAAACTTGGAAACAAAGCATTGACTAAAGAAACAATAGGTCAGATACGCGACTTTTCGACTCTTTTTTTAGGCGTATGTGGTATCTTATTATTTAGTCGATGTTACGAATGGGGACTCTTGGCATTTAAGCATGGAACTAAACTGCTGGATTTTTCCTACATCATCTCTGGCCTGTTAAATGACCTTCGCGTTAGTTTTATTATAACAATACCTCTGTGGATTTTTTTCAAGGGTATAGAAAAAGCTACTCGAGATGTGAACTTATCACTAAAAAGTCTTTCCTATCTGATCACCATTATAGGCTTAGTTAACCTAATACTAATCACCTACTTTAGCGCAACACTTACCCTTTTGGGACCAGAATTCTGGGCTTATTCCTGGACTGAAATAACAAACACCGTTATTGCATCCGAATGGGTGACTCTCTCTGGATTCCTACTACTGCTAACAGTTACTGCCACAATCTACTGGATTAGTAATACAATAATAGGTCAGGCACAAAAGAACTTAACCAAACCAGTTGGCACCATACTCTGTGCCATAGGATTACTTGTTTTTGCTACCAGGTGGTTACCCGGCATGGCCAAAGACTCCAATTCAAATCGAGAAGACAATAAGTTTGCCTATTTTGTTTCCAGCACCGTAAATGTAAATAATTTCTATAATGCCCAGTCTTCCCCGATTGGGACCCTGGAATTCCCATTTTTACATGCTGCCAGTGAAAAGGATGTACTCGGGCCATTCTTTAAGGATTCTTCTCAACCCCCAAACATTGTATTTCTAATTGTTGAAAGTCTGGGTGGTGAATTCGTAGGCGATAGTGGTCAATGGGGTGGTTTTGCTCCCTTCCTTGATTCGCTGGCCCAAAAAGGGTTGTACTGGCCCAACGGTATTAGCCCCTCAGGGCGCACCTTTGGCGTAGTTCCCTCCCTCCTTGGATCTCTTCCGCCCGGGCGACACGGTTTTATGGATCTCGGTCCCGATTATCCCAACCACCAAAGCCTGATTAGCCTCCTTAATGATAATGGATATCATACGGCCTTTTACAGCGGATATAACACCTATTTTGATAAGCTAAACTATTTTCTGGAGTATCAGCAGATCGACTACGTGCTTAATAAACAGACGATCGAGAAGCAGTACAATTCAACCTCCCCCGCCGAAGATCAGAATTACTGGGGCTTTTCTGATAAACAGATGTTCAATATTGTATCTGGCATCCTCGATACGGCGGCCACTTCTCCACGGCTTGAAATCTATCACACCTTGCAGAGCCACTCCCCCTTTAACGTACCGAATGCCAAAGCATACCAAAAAAAGTTCAACCGAAGGCTGCAGACCCTGGATATCTCAAACAGCCGAAAAGGTGCATATAAACAGTACCGAGACGAACTTACCGCCCTGCTTTACACCGACGATGCAATACGAAACTTCATACAATCTTACCGCGAGCGAAGGGAATTTAAGAACACTATATTTGTGATCACCGGTGATCACTGGCTCATCCCGGTCCCACAAACCAATCAAATTTCGCGCTACCACGTCCCCCTCATTATCTACTCTCCGTTGCTTAAGCAATCTGATCAGTTTCAATCAGTAAACACCCACGCGAATATTGTGCCGAGCCTCACTACCTTCCTGAATCAAAACTACAATATATCAATACCTGATTCGGTGCACTGGATTGGATCTGTCATGGATACTGCGCGTTCTTTCCGCAACATCCATTCCATCCCCATGATGAGGAACAAGAATCAGCTTACCGATTACCTGCAGAAAAGCAATTATCTATCCAACGGTGAGCTCTTTGAACTAAAAGAAAATTTACGGCTCAGCTCCCTTCAAAATCCCGAAGTAAAAACGAAAATAGCCGACAAACTCAGCCACCTTAAAACCATCAACAACTATGCAATAGCTAATAACAAGTTATACCCTGGTTCTACTGCTTCCAAAAGCTCCTCAAAATATAAGTTTATTGCCCGATACGATACCCTGTTCCAGCGCTTAGACTCGACCGAGCCTTCAGTAGATGAGCAATTTAAGCTTGCACGCCGTAAAGCCTTTGATGGAGAGTATGGAATTGCCCGTGCTATTGCCAAACGCCTGCTTATGCAGCATCCCAAGTATCACGATGTTCGCCTGCTACTGGGCCGTACCTATGCCTGGGATGGACAATATGGGCAGGCACGAACCGTATTTAAGGAGGTTTTAGAACGGGATTCCACTTACTACGATACCTATAACGCCCTCTTTGATGTCGAACGCTGGGCTGGAAATCCCCAAAAAGCATTGGACGTCATTAATCGAGGCCTCACCTACCATCCGGAACAGAAACAGTTTTTAGAAAAGAAAATACGCATCTTAGTTGAACTGAATCAAAAGGCCGAAGCAGCCAAACTCTATGAGGAACTTCAAAACCAGTATCCTAACAGCAAAAAAATGCAATCTCTAAAACAATACATCTCAAAGTAATCGCACTCTATCGCTCAGCTATGAAACCCATCTTACAAAAAGCGCTTTTTATTTGGATACTGCTTGTACCGTTTACATCTCCCTTGAACGCCCAGGATACCCTTACCGTTGACGAACAGTACGCCAAAGCTCGGAAAGCTGCATTTGAAAACAGTAACTATGACAAAGCCCGCTCCATCGCCTACCGTGCCCTGGAACGCAGTCCTGATTATTATGGCATCCGTATTTTCATTGCCAATCTGTTTGCCTGGGAGGAGCAGTATGCTGAAGCCCGCAAAGAGTTACAATATGTTCTCGAGCGAGATCCCGATAACCGTCGTGCACTGTTGACGATTATTGATGTGGAATCGTGGTCTGGCCACTATAGTAAGGCTTTGGAATGGTCTGATACAGGTTTGGAGCACTATCCCAAAGATGAAGAATTTATGCTGGCTCAAGCATCGATCCAACAGAATATGGAAAATTATTCTTCTGCCAAGACTACCTACCATACCCTGCTGGATCACCATGGTAGCCAGCAAGCAAGAGAAAAGCTCCAAGCGCTGCGCCTTCAGCAGATGAAATACAGCGCCACACTCTCATATCGTCATGATCGCTTTCGGGAAATTTTTGATCCGTGGAATTTTTGGGAATTCCAGCTAAGCCGCCAAACCCCCTATGGTTCGCTTATCGGCCGGCTACAGTATGCCAATCGTTTTGCCAGCAATGGCGTGCAATTCAACCTCGATGCCTACCCCTCGTTATTTAAAGGCATGTATGCCTACATCAGTGGCGGATACTCCCAGGCTTCTATTTATCCCCGCTACCGGTTTGGACTTTCGCTTTACAAATCTCTGCCCTATGCCCTGGAACTGGCCGGCGGACTCCGATATCTGGACTTCTCATCTTCACAAACCATCATTTACACGGTATCGTTAACCAAGTACCTTGGCAGTTACATGTTCACAGCTCGGTCGTACCTGGTGCCATCCTCAGAAGGTAGCTCGCAATCACTGAGTTTACTTGCACGACGATATTTTGGGAATGCCCGAACATACTTCAGTCTAACCGGCGGATTTGGCTCTGCATCGGCCGATATCCAGTTTGCCGAAGATATCGACAGGTTGGATTCGTGGTCAATTGGGCTGTCCGGGCAATACCCGCTGAGTAATCAATTCAATATTGGGGGCAATGTTGGATTCGACTCAGAAGAATTTCCCAACTTCAATCGCGAACGTCTCAGTGCCAAAATTTTTCTCTCCTATCGCTTTTGAACAAACATTTATCAATAATATAGCCCAAATAGAAAGGGCCTCGGAAGTATCAGTTCCGAGGCCCTGTGCTTTAGGTTTCAGCATTTAGGAGTGACTAGTTGACTAACTAGATAGGGTCTAGAGAGACAATAATAGTGCGTTCTATTTGCAAGAGTATCGCGGAGGGTATTTGTTACAAAAAAATTGGATTTTATTTTCAATTTGGTTTTATAGCATTTGAGCAGGAACATTCTGCCACCAATTCAATTATATTTGCCTAAGTACAACCCAAAAACTGATTGATGGAGTATCAAAAATCACGCCCCTACTTTAAGCTTCCCGTTGCAATTCTAACTATGTTTGGCCTACTCCTGCTGGATGGGTGCTCGACCATCAATGACCTATCAAAAAATATTCAAAAACCGAGTATCTCTATTCAGAACGTGCGCATAACCGATTTCAATTTTCACGAGATGCAGCTCACATATGATGTAGCGGTCAAAAATCCCAATTCGGTATCAATTCAGATGCTGGCCTACGACTATACCCTCGATTTTAATGACAACACACTGGCAAAAGGGAAACAGCAAGAACGGCTTGCAATCGAGGCATCAGGGGAAAGCGTTATCCAAATTCCCATGACCTTGAATTTCCAAGATCTCTACGCGGCCACCCAAAGCTTGCAAAATACTGATGAGGCCGCCTACCGTTTGGCAAGCAATCTTACATTCGACCTGCCGGTAATGGGAAGGACAGAGCTTCCGGTGAGCAAAAAAGGAACCCTTCCCGTCTTGAAAATGCCGGAGATTCACTTCGAGGACTGGTCTATTGAAAATGTCAGTTTCAGCAGCGCCGCCATCAATGTGCAGCTTGCTTTTGATAACCCAAATAACTTTGGCATAAATGTTAACAGCTTGGATTATGATCTCATGATTAATGGAGACCGGTGGGCGAACGGCAACGCACTGCAAGGAGCACGCATCGAAAAGAAAAGCGTCACAAAGCTGAACATCCCCATCTCAGTTGATATGTCGAAAGTAGGAATGTCGACCTTACAATCGCTTACCGGATCGCAGCAGCTGGATTACCGCGTGAAAGGAAATTTTGATCTGAATCTGCAACACCCAATGCTCGGGCAAACAACTTTTGACTTTGACCGTTCCGGTGAGCTATCATTGTCTCGAAACTAGCATTGCAAACGTAGCTCACTTCAATGGCAACTTCACACACCATCTATTATGATTCCCCGGTGGGAACACTCCGACTCAAATCCAATGGTCAGGCATTAACGGCCCTCGACTTTGTAGATGAAGATGCTAGCCCATCCCAACAAATAGATTCTGATATCCTGTTACAGGCCATCAAACAGCTGGATGTATATTTCAAGGGCCTACGGAAGAGCTTCGATCTCTCTCTGGCTCCCGAAGGTACTGATTTTCAGCAACAGGTCTGGACGCAACTGAAGCAGATCCCCTATGGACAAACAATCAGCTACGGCCAATTGGCTGCAAAGATCGGCGATCCCAATAAGGTGCGAGCCGTGGGCACGGCCAACGGTAAAAACCCGATTCCCATCATCATTCCCTGTCACCGCGTGATTGGCGCCGACCAAACACTGGTGGGATACAGTGGCGGAATTGACCGCAAGAAATACCTACTAAAGCACGAAGGTGCACTTCTGCTGTAATGATATTTTACAATCCCCGCGATTATTCTGAATTTGTTCCAGCATCTGTAACTATGATCTTGCCGAAGCAGTTATGTGCGGAGCGTATTCAATATTTTCTTCGCCCTGAGAGGATCCTTTTTAAAATTTTTAACTGTCAGCTCTCGGAACTGTTGATTACTTTATATTGAAAATTTTCACCTAATACACCCACAGTATGCCCTCACAACGTTTCATTTTTGCCATCCTGATAGCAACTCTTATTACCGGCTTGGCCAGCACATCACACGCACAAGTGCAAGAAGCCCCCGAGCGCAGCATGGGCGAAGGACCGTACGAACGGCTGATCATCCGGGGCGTTACCTTGGTTGATGGCACCGGATCACCGCCAAGAGGCCCCATCGACGTGGTTGTGAAGCGGAATAAAATTACCTCCATCCAATCAGTGGGTTATCCCGGCCTCCCTATCAACGAAGAAAACCGTCCCGATGCCGGATCCAACACCCGGGTGATCGATGCCAGCGGTATGTACCTGCTGCCGGGCTTCATCGACATGCATGCTCATACCGGCGGCGAAGCGCAGGGTACACCGGCCGAATACGTCTATAAATTGTGGATGGCTCACGGCATCACCACCGTTCGCGAGCCGGGCTCATTTAATGGCATGGACTGGACGCTCCGCCAGAAAGAACGCAGTGCCAACAATGAAATTACCGCTCCTCGCATCTTTTCCTATATTGGTTTTGGGATGGAACACGACGGTCCAATTACATCGCCTGAGGAAGCCCGTAAATGGGTACACATGATTAACGAAAAGGGCGCCGACGGCATCAAATTTTTTGGCGCCAGCAAGCCGGTGTATGCTGCTGCCATCGACGAAGCCAACAAGCTGGGACTTGGTACGATGACCCATCATGCTCAAACGAGAGTGGTGTATAACAATGCTCTTGAATCGGCCCGACTGGGGCTAACCAGCATCACCCACTGGTACGGTATCCCCGAAGCGCTGTTTACCGACCAGGTGATTCAAGATTATCCGCTGGACTACAACTACAGCAACGAGCAGCACCGTTTTGAAGAAGCTGGCAAGCTCTGGAAGCAGGCCGCCGATCCGTATAGTAAAAAATGGAACAGCGTGATGAACGAAATGCTTGAGCTGGATGTGACGCTCAATCCCACCTTTACCATTTACGAAGCCAGCCGCGATCTGAGCACCCAGCGCCGCGCCGAATGGCACGAAAAATATACGTTGCCCTCGCTCTGGGAGTTCTACAAGCCCAGCCGTAAATCGCACGGCTCATACTGGATCAACTGGGGGACGGAGCAGGAAGTAGCGTGGAAAGAAAACTACGAGCTATGGTTTGAGTTTGTCAATGAATTCAAAAATCGCGGTGGACGGGTGACGCTCGGCTCGGATGCGGGATACATCTATAAACTTTACGGTTTTGGGTACATCCAGGAGATGGAACTGTTTCGAGAGGCCGGATTTCATCCCCTCGAAATTTTTCAGTCGGCATCCCTCAAAGCAGCTGAGGTGCTAAATATGGATGATAAAATCGGAACCATTGAAGTTGGGAAACTGGCTGACATGGTGCTGGTCGACGCTAATCCTCTTAAAAATTTGAAGACGCTCTATGGTACTGGCGCCGTCCATGTTAATAAGCAAAATAAACCCGAACGTATAGGTGGAATTGAGTACACTATCAAAGACGGTATTGTATATGATGCCAAACAACTGCTGCAGGATGTGGCCGAGATGGTCGAGCAGGCCAAACAGGAGAAAGACTACGAGATTACCCAGCCGGGATTGGATTATTAGAAGTTAAGTGTGGAGGTTGTGAGAAATCATAAGTACATAAATCCTATTTTTGAATGAATGAACGTGTTCGCAAAAAGGCCAAAAAGCTACACATTGATAAGATTGAACGACATATTTTCCTCTGTGCAGATCAGACAAAATCCAAATGCTGCAAAAAGGAAATAGGACTAAAAGCCTGGAAATACCTCAAAAAACGTCTGAAGGAACTAAGCTTGGATGGTGCCGGTGGCATTTACAGAACCAAAGCAAATTGCCTGCAAGTATGCAAAAAAGGTCCAATAGCGGTGGTCTACCCGGAAGGTATTTGGTATCACTCTTGTCAGCCGGAAGTGCTGGAACAAATCATCCAGCAGCATCTCATCAATGGAAATCCGGTTGAAGAGTACATGTTTCTTAAACACCCACTGCATGAGCAATAATTGCACTAGCACAAGTTTCAAACTTGCGCTAGTTATAGGGTGCTAATCACAGGGTATCTCGTTGCAACGCAAAGCATTGCAACGAGATATAAGCCCTCGAAGTTGGGATAAAAAACTGTAATGGGAATAAAGATTTCGCTTCGCGCCTTTTGAAATGGCACAATCTAGCTCAAAAACTGGCTTAATGGGCGTTTAGTCGATTCAACTGAAGCTATTCAGGAGTGCTATTCCTTCATAGCTTATATTAGTTTCAATTTTGAGCCTTTGCAGCCAGAACGCCAAAGACAGGAATCAAAAGAAGCCGTATAACCACAGTGCCAGCCTGTTTAGATGAGCGCGCTGGAAGATCCCTTGATATCCTGCTTTTCAAAAGAAAAGATAATCGACAGTCCCTCTTCACTGCTGACATCAATGTCAGCCTGGAGCTGCTTAACAAGAGTTTCAATAATGGTGAAACCGATTGAATCATTTTTCTGATGGTTAAAATCACTTGACAAACCTCTCCCATTGTCACGGATACAAACCGTAATCTGGCCTTGCTCCTGCTTCATCGAGATCTTAATATGTCCCCTTTCCCCCTCTTCAAAAGCGTGCTCATAAGCATTTAATATAATCTCATTTACAATAAGAGCCGTAGGCACCGCTTGGTTGATATTGAGGCTAAAAGCATCGCAATCGAACTCTAGGCTGATATTATCATCAGGCGATATTTTTTCAATGCTGGTCACCAAATCACGGATATACGAGCCGAAATTAATTTCCGAAAGCGACTCGGATTGATACAGCTTCTCGTGAATCAAGGCCATCGTCTTGATCCGATTCGTGCTGTCCGAAAGCAGACTTTTAACTTCTTTATTTTCAGTATTGAACGTCTGCAGCTCCATCATACCCGATACCACAGCCAAGTTGTTTTTGACCCGGTGATGAATTTCCTGTAGCAGGGTCTCCTTCTCTTTTAACGACTGCTTCAGCTCCTCCTCGTACATAATACGATCGGTCACATCCTGCGCTACCTGCTGAATTCCTGGTTCGCCTGTGTCCAGCGTTATGGGTACTGCCTGAGATTCTAAATATAATTGTCTATCGTTGACGGCCTTTATTTTATAAATTTGGGCGGGAATTTTTTTGCCATTTATAACCTGCTCTATCCGTGATTGGGTAAGTTGAGCACCTTCGTCATCCACTTCTATCAGATCAAGATAGTTTTTGCCAATCACCTCTTTCGGGGTATCGAAACCCAAAATACTTGCCCCCGATTGGTTAATAAATATAATAGTACCATCACGTTTTAGGGTTTGTATGAGGTCGGGATCGTTTTCGACAAGTCCCTTCCACCGCTTTTGGCTTTCCTTGAGTTTTTCTCGCGCATAAATGCGATCAATTTGAGATGAAAGCGTCTCCACAATGCCATCAATCAATTGCTTCTCTTCTTCCGAAAATGGAGCTTCATTCAAATTTGTCTTGTTTTCTGTATAAGCTATATGTGCGTGAACAGACTTACCTTCTTCTCTGACACTTCTGGAGGACAACATCCAATCTGTCTCCCGATAACCTTTCGTTTGATAGATATCACCGTCAAACTCGATAGCCGCTTGGGTAATTTCGGGATACCGCATTCCATCGGGCAAATACGTTACGGCCTCGTCGAGTAGCTCAGCGATGTTGCTATGGTGCTCGGTAAGCTTGGATACATTAAAGAGGCAACGCAATTCTTTAATACGCTCTTGTAGTTGCTGAGTCGCTTGTTTAAGATCGGTGATATCCGTTGAAATACCACACATACAATTTTCAAAACCGGGTACACCTTTTAGAGGGTATTTGATGGTATGATAAATTCGTCTTTCACCGTCACCATTAAATCTCATTTCCTCAATCTCAGATGCTTGATCAGCCTTGAGCACCCGGTAATCGGTTTCACCTACATGGTCTAAGAACTCTTTGCCGTGAACTTCAAGGTCTGTTTTACCAAGAACTTCTTCCCGTTTTAAATTATAGAACTCCAGGTAGCTGTCGTTAACCAGCCTGTATTTTCGATCTTCATCCTTTAAATAGATAAGTGATTTCGTCTGGTTGATAATAGCATCCAGCAACTGTCGGTGCTGCTCCAGCTCATATTGGGCTTCTTTAATATCCGACAGATTGATACATGAGCCAACAATGTAATTTTCATCTCCCCGATTAAAGTGTTTGGCTTTGATATAATATGGAATCAACTCTCCATTTTTTGCCTGCATTTGCACTTCTGCCTCGGCATTACCACTTGTAAAGGCTTTGTTGATTTTAGAAGTGATAAATTCGTGATCTTCTTCCCGGTAAAAATCCAGCGGGTGCATATCCTGAACATCCTCGTCCGTATAGCCAAGCTCCTGTTCAATATTGTTCCACTTTACAAAATTCTGGTTCTCGTCTATCAAGAAAAAGAGTTCAGGTAAGCTTTCAATAGATGCATTAATAAAATCTTTTTCTTCTTCGAGCTTACGCTCGTATTCTTTGCGGGCCGAAATATCACGCGTGCTAGCCTGAATCTCGATAACTTCTCCATTGTCATCCCGTATGGGCCGCATGGTTGCTTCCACCCATTTGTAACCCTGATCTTTGGTCTGCTTGCGGAAAGTCCAACGGACGACAGATTCCTTGGCAAACTGTATATCGTTTTCGTTTAAAATCCGTTCTCTATCCTCGGGATGCATATTATCATAGGCATTTTGTCCTACTAACTCCTCAGGCTCACATCCTATTAAATCTTGAGAAGCCGGTGATGCATACAGGTAGGTGCCGTCCGGAGCATGTAGGGATATCATATCTGTGGCATTTTCGGCAATCAGGCGATAGCGCTCTTTTTCTTCCTGCAATTGTTGCTGTGTTTCAACCAGCTCAGTTACATCCCGCAGTACACCGACAAAAAAATCACCTCCTCTACCTTCATTATTGATGGGCGCCAAGCTCAGTTCGTTCCAGAACATTGTACCATCCCTGCGATAGTTACGCAGTCTTACCTGTCCATTTTCCCTGTTTTCTATAATAGATCGTATTTCTTGACGGGCTGCCTGATCACGGTCATCACCCTGCAAAAAGCGACAGTTGTGTCCTATTACATCTTCCTGGGAGTAACCTGTAAGACGTTCAAATCCCTCATTACAATATATGATGGGATTATTTTCCTCACTGAGGTCAGTAATTAAAACTCCATCTTTGGTAGAATCAATGGCCTGTTCAAATACCCTAAGCTTGTCATTTTTTTCTTTTAGTTGCCGGTTTTTTGCCTCGAGCTCAAGCGAGTACTCACGCTGTCTAAGCAGCATGTTAATTCGCGTCTTCAGCAGTTTTTTAGATGCAGGGATATAGACCACATCATCGGCAAAATCCAGAATATCTGGCTTCATTCTAACCGTTTGCTGGCTTGGCGACAACAAGAGGTAAGGCAGAAATATTGGTGCAGCCTCTTCTTTCACCTGCTGGAGATATTCCTTGTTCTCATCAAACGACTGTTCATCAAGGATACAGAGATCAAAGTCTTTATTTGCAATACCGTTATCGCCAACATTAATAACCCATTGGTCAGACAGGTACTTCTTTATCAGTCGGCGATCCTGGGCATTCTGTATCCACAGGAGAACCACCGGTTTACGACCTTCAAGTAGAAAGGAATCATTATTTGCTAATACATTTGTCATCAATACAGGACTTATAAACTCGTTAATCTATAATTTCGGGATTCCCGCTTAATATGCCCCGCATGTTCTCCAGTGGTTTGCCAACCTTTATGCCTTCAGAAGTAATCTCATATTCCCGAATACTTTTCTCAAAATCACTTAGCCGTTTTTTTAATACCCCGATGGCTTTTCGGAGTTCACCGTTAATCTCCAGGTAACGAAGGAATAAAATATTATCGGCCAGGTAGCTTGCATTCATCTCCGTTGCCGAAAAACGGCCGGTCACATCCTGTGATTCATTAATCAGGAATGTCGTAACGCCCATATTTTGCAAATAAACCGTAAGCGCATGCAGGCGCTCCAGGATATTTTCGTCACGCACGGCCAAGTCGTAGCCCCCGATAGAATCGATCATAACCATGCGCGTATCATTTTCTTCCACATCCCGACGTACCATTGCAGAAAACTCATCCGGGGAATAAGAAAGTGGTTCGACCGGTTTGATTTTCAGGTTGCCCACCTCAATCATTTCATCAACAGGAATATTGACCATTTGGGATCGTTTCAAGATCAACTCGCGGGATTCTTCAAAAGTATAAAGTGCCGAACGTTCATTTCTGGATGCGGCTTCTTTTAAAAACTGTAACCCAAGATTGGTTTTGCCCACACCGGTAGCTCCCACAATCAGGCTGACGGTCCCTTTTTCAATGCCCCCGTGCAGCAGATCATCCATCTCGTCAATGCCAGAGGAGAGCACCTCTTGTTCAAATTGTCGGTTGTATTCATTGGGACGTAGTTGCGGGTAAACAGTGATTCCCTGACCAGTAATCTTGAAAGCATGGGGACCGGATTCATAATCGGAACCTCGGTATTTTGTTACCGCTACTTTTCGCCAGGCCGAGTCGTTATCAACCTCAATAATTCCATCTACCCAGAAAGTGGCATCTTTTTCGGCCGAACTCGAAGCCGATTCTGAAATCAGCATCAGCGTGGCGTTTCGGCTTGTAATATGATTAATAAACGACAGCGCCATCTTGCGCATCTGAAAGGGATCCTGGTGCAAAAAGCGCAGCATCGTTATAGAATCCACCAACACCCGATCGGGCTGATGCTTCTCCACGGCCTCAATGATAGCATCCATAATAGGCCCCTGCTCTACTTCGGCGGCTGAAAATACATTGTAGGCGTTCGAATTCTGATACAAGTTTTCCCGGGGACTTAAATCGAGGAAATCCAACCCGGTAATGTCAATATCCATGCGAGCGGCATTCTTCTTGATGTTTTCGCTGGACTCACCCAGCGTGATATATAGCACATTATCACCGTTGCGAATACCCTCGCTCATAAAATGGAGCCCAAAGGTTGATTTACCCGTACCCGGACCTCCCTGAACCAAATAAGCCTGGTTAGAAATTAGGCCACCATGAAGAATTTCGTCCAAACCTTCTAAGCCGGTAGATATTTTTCCCATTTACTAGGTGCTGATCTTAATTGTGGAAATGACAAATTAGGTAATACCCTTTATAACGATGTGAGTAGAACGGCTAGTATTTCCGCTCAAAAGCTGAAATTATGAATTGGAATATACACAGCTATATTACGATAAGAATGACGTAAAAAGCCTATTTTGAAATTTAGGTATTTTAACGGAGTGGGTTACCAAAGGAAGAGCTTTACAATATCCAAAAGATCATAATATACGAATTGATGTGAACGTCATGATTAACACCGGCATCCAGCAAAGGGTGTATCAGTTTATCCTACTTGTAGTTATGAACGGCAAATCAACGAGAGCGAAAGTAAAGGTTGGCTTCTCCATCTTGAGAATGGTTTTAAGGACTAAATATATGATGCTTTATTGCATATTTAACCAGACCCGCTGTATTTTTTGCACCCGTTTTTTGAAGCATATTCCGACGGTGCGCATCTACGGTTCGAACGCTGATTCCAAGCTTGTCGGCAATTTCACGATTGGTAAGCTCTTGACAGATAAGTACCAACACTTCCACTTCGCGTTCCGTCAGGTCAAGGACAGTCGTTTTATTGCTGTGATCGGCCTTAACGAGCAGGCTTAAAGCCTTATCACATAAATATCTACCCCCATCATAAATCTGTTTAATGGCGTCAATCAACTCCTCGGCGCTCCGCTTTTTAAGTAAATATCCTGCTCCCCCAGACTGCATAAACTGTTTTAGTCTAAAGGGATTTTCATTGTCACTGATGCCAAGGATGCTCAGCTCGTTGTAGTTTTCGGCCAATTCTGGCACAGTCAGCGAATTCTCAAGGTTTGGCATATCCAAATCTAAAACAAGAATATTTCCATCCTCAAAAGGCAACTCCATGAGCTCATCAATATTTTTGGCACAACCTGCGACGGCAATATCAGGAGCATCATGTAGTATTTTTTTAATTCCATCTCTCACAATTTGATACTCTATAGCTATCAGTATATTCACTGATTCCATTACTTAACCGCCTAACCTTTTAAAACTATTCAGATTGTTGTAATTGCAATATGTATACAGTGTGTGCCGAGAAGGGCTTGATTATAAACCAATATTCCTACATATCAGCCTGAAATATTGTTAGATAAGGATACATGATTTCAGACAATATGTATATAGGTCAATTCACCTATTTTGGATATAGGCAATTCACCCAGTATCGCTATGAATTCAGTAGTTGATGCTCCATGGCATAACGAACGAGCCCAGCCGTATTGCGAGCACCGGTTTTTTGCAACAGGTGACGTCGATGGGCATCCACGGTTCGTACGCTAATGTAGAGTTTGTCGGCAATTTCGGGATTGGTAAATTCCTGGCAAATAAGCTCCAGTACCTCTTGCTCCCGATTGGTAAGCTCTTTGTTGTTAGATTTTTTTGCTTCCTCATCTGAGGTCAGATCCTTTAATACCGAATAGGCAGCTTCATCGCTAAAGTAGTAGTTGCCACTATAAACGGTACGTATTGCATCCTCAAGCTCATTTATATCAGAATTTTTGCACACATAACCACTACTACCCGCCTGCAGCATATCACGAATATGTTCCTTTCCCTGCATCATAGTCAACGCCAATACCTGCACTTGATCGTAAGTGTCTTTGATAATTTTACACGCTTCAATTCCATTTACCTCAGGCATATTAACGTCCATGAGAATGATATCGGGCAAATCTGACTGATGATTCTTGCAATGCTCCAACAATTCCGATCCATCGGCTACATCTGCCGTTACCGTGAAATCTGAAATCTCTTCCAGCAAGGCCCGCAGACCATCGCGAACTATTTTGTGGTCGTCTGCTATAAGTAAGCGAATACTGCTCATATGCTTTCCCCTTTTTCTTCCAAAGGTACTTTTAAAGGCAATAAATAGATTTTGTTCCATTTCATACATTCAATGAAATGATTGTTAAACAACTGGAATATTTGATAGCGTTATCAATACAGTCTTGAACACACTATTATTTAAAAGTAAAGACCATTAAAAGTAAGATTAAACGGGAATTCGCACTTTTAAGCTTGGAAGACTATACCAGCGAACTGGCTGATCCTCTAATTTCTTTCGCGGATAGGTAATTGAAATAGACAGTCCCTTTGAGTATCAATATTCAATGTGGCTTCAAGCTGTTTAATGAGCGTCTCAATGATAGTATAGCCCCGAAATAGCAACATTAGCCGGAGATGCTTTTCTTTAGCTCTCCAAGGGAGATATTTGGGACCTTCTCGTCGTTTTTTGCGACCGCTTCCCAAAAATATTACTCCAATAGTGATTTGCCATAACCGGCTCCACCCTGACCCAGACATGTTTAGTTTGGAATTAAGCCGCCAAATAAAATTTCATTGAGTCTTTGTAACCCGGTCGGAACCATATTCATATCCTTCCACCGTCAACCTTATTGTTGATTTGATATCTGCTATATTAGAATTAAAGGATCTCAAAAACAGCTGATCCATTTCATACAAAAGCAAACCTTTAAAACCTGTTCCTGTGATCGAACACTCTTTGCATGCAACTAATTACTACAATCATAGTTACCTTAATTATTGTGTAATCCTTTTTATTTCCGGGAAGTATCCTATTTTAAAATCTGTGTATTGAGCGAGATTTTATTTTTTATCCATTTTTGACTTAATAGCTTCATCGATGAAACGCTACCAAAAAATTCTGCTGGGTCTCTTGGTGGGAGCCCTTATTACTGTTGGGGGAATCCAAATTTATTTCAGCTTTTTTTTGAATGATCATTTGCAATCCATCCTGGTCAACCGCTTTAATACCGCCACCGACAGTACCTATACCATAGATATTGGCGAATTTGACCTTGAAATACTTGGTCGCCAGCTAAATGTGCGGAATGTGCAGATGTCCACACGGGAGGATTCCGTCGATTTTAAGTTTCAAGCATCACTTGATGCGCTTAATGTGAGTGGCATTGGTTTTCTTAATCTGCTATGGAACCGAGAGCTGGCATTTCGGGAAATCGAAGTCGTCAATCCGTCCATCGACTTCACGGCGACCTCACAACAAAACGATACAAATCACAAACGCAGGCTGACCGATCTTTCGCAACGCTTGTCAGAAATCACCCTCCAAATGCTCGAAAATGTATCCGTGCCCCGACTGTTAATCCGCGGCCTTTCCGCCACCTACAGCCAGCCGGATCTGCCCGTAGAACCTTATTTCTCCTTCCGTGATAGCTATATCCTCCTCCAAAACCTTAGCATCGACTCCACGTTAATCAAAGACAAACGCATTCTACCCGCTGAAGATATCACTACGGTCTTTCGGGATATCCGTATCAAAACAGCCAACGAGCTCTACGAGCTATCCGCAAACGAGCTGCACTTTTCGTCGGACACCCGGCAAATGAATATTCGCTCTATAAAACTTACGCCACGACTAAATAAGAATGAGTTTGCCCAAAAAGCAGGTTACGAGACCGACCGTTTTACTGTAGCGATAGATGAAATTAACTGTCACCAAATAGATATCCTGAAATTAAACCGCGGCGAAAGTATTGAGGCTCAAAACATCAACATTACAAAGCCGGATATTAATATTTATCGCGACAAGCGACCACCCTTTCCACCCAACAACCAACCACCGCTGCCACAGCAGATGGTTCGCAATATTCCTTTTCCCTTGAATATTGATACGCTCTCGATCTCAGAAGGTAACATTCGCTATAGTGAACGCGTGCCCAAAGCAAAAGAAGCCGGATCCATAACATTTACTGATCTCCAAGCTAATCTGTATCCGCTGACGAATATAAATGAAGAAACCAATAAACAGCAGTCGATGACGCTGACGGCCGAAACCAATATCATGGATCAGGCCAAGCTACAAGCGCAATTCCGTTTCCCCGGCAATACCAACCAGCAGCACATCAAAGGCAGCCTGCAGCCGATGGATATGACTTCACTCAACAAGGCCCTAGTGCCACTGGCCTTTGTCCGCATTGAGGATGGTCAGATTTTGGGCATGAATTTTAATATGGAACTAACCGACAAGCATGCCAGCGGCAATGTTATGTTGCGCTATGAGAATTTGAAAATTTCACTGCTCAATAAAGAATCTAGCGAAGAGAATTTTGGCAACAAGCTGAAATCGCTACTGGCCAATACGTTTAAGGTTAATTCAAGCAATACCGGCGATGATCCCCGTGCCGGTACGGTCGATTTTAAACGTGATTCCACAAAGTCAGTTTTTAATTACTGGTGGAAATCCTTACTCTCTGGGTTGAAATCAAGTATTGGTTTATAAACTATCAAATGATGTCTGATTCAGTCTCTGCGATACCCACTTTCAAGGAAGTCCAAAAAGCATATCTCAGAATCCGTAATAAAGTGCATCGGACGCCCGTCATGAGCAGTCAAAAAGTGAACCAGCGCGCCGGCGGTGAACTTTTTTTTAAGTGCGAAAATTTTCAAAAAGTTGGTGCTTTTAAATTTCGCGGCGCAACCCATGCCATAGGTCAGTTGTCGGAGGAAGAGGCCCAACATGGGGTGGCTACGCACTCATCCGGCAACCATGCCCAAGCCGTAGCCCTGGCTGCAAAACAACGCGGTATTCCGGCCCACATTGTAATGCCGGGAAATGCCCCCAAAGTAAAAGTTAATGCCGTGCGCGACTACGGGGCAGAAATTACCTTCAGCGAATCTACCCAGGAAGGACGCGAGACCACGCTGGCCAAAGTAGTTGACAAAACGGGTGCTACCTTTATTCACCCCTACGATAATCCCGACATCATCAAGGGACAAGGCAGCGCGGCGATAGAACTGCTCGAAGATCGGCCGGGGCTGGATATACTTCTGGCCCCCATCGGCGGCGGTGGACTGATGAGTGGTTCGGCCATTGCGGCTTCGGGGTTGTCACCGGATACCACTGTTATAGGCACCGAACCCGAGGTTGCCAATGATGCCTACCTTTCCTTCAAGACCGGCGAACGTCATCCTGTACAAAGCACCGACACTGTGGCCGACGGGCTGCGAACCTCGCTCAGCGAGCTGACCTTCGCCTGCATCCAGGAGCATGTGGATGAGATTGTCACGGTCACTGAGGACGAAATTGTCGAGGCTATGCGATTTATCTGGGAACGGATGAAAATTATTATTGAACCCTCCTGCGCGGTTCCGGTGGCAGCTGTGTTTAATGGCAAGGTGGATATTGGTGATAAACGGGCAGGAATCATTATCACGGGAGGCAATATTGATTTAGATCACCTGCCCTGGCAAGAGAATTAGGAATTTTAAATTTAGAATTATGAATGGAATACTGTTACACAGATATTGCAGGTTTTCAAAGATAATTACCGTGGAAAATCTGCTTGGTCTGTGTTCTATTGTAAACAATATATAGATGGATAATAAAATTATTGTCATAGGTGGTGGCGTGTCGGGCTTGACCTCTGCCCTCACCTTGCAGCTGTTGGGTTACGAAACGGAAATTATCACTGACAAGGTAGCTGCCAACACAACCGAAAAACGCTCCAATCCCGAATTTGCCAGCCTCTTTCCCTCGGCCTCAATAATTCCACATTCGGTCTATTCCAACCGCCTCAGAGAGCTATTTCAACGTTCGCAATCCATATTTTACGAGCTGCGAAAACTGACTTTCCCGGGCGTCACTATCCATAAACATTACGAAATATTTGAAGAGCAAACCGAACAGCCGGATTATTGCAACTGGATGCTGAACCTACAACCCTTTGATGAGTTGGATCCAGAGAAGGTGCCGCGCCGGCCCAGTGTTAATGGACTCTGTGGCTGGGCTTTCGACTGCATTTTTGCCGACTGGGCGCTTTATTTGCCATTTCTCTACGAGCTCTATCAGCAAAGCGGTGGAACCATCACGCAACAAAAGTTAACACCCGAAGATATTGCAAATCTGCCGTCCGAAACGATCATCAATTGTGCCGGCACGGGCAGCCCGGAGCTGTTCGAGGATCCCAGTGACCAACAGCTTGTGGTGCGTGGCCACCTGCTACACAAGCCTAATGCTCCACTGATTACCAATAAAAAGGATGAGATTATCTCATACAATTTCACGCCCAAGGCATCGGTCTATGCCGACGAGGACGGCAATGCCTGCGATGTGTACTGCTATCCGCGTAAAGACGGATGGATACTCGGCGGCAGCCGGCAGGAAGGGAAACGAGGTCAAACCGATTGGAAAGAGAGTGACGAGTCAATCACTCACAAAATTGACGGTGTTGCCTTTCCTCGACAGATCATCGACCTCAACAAAGAGATTCTGGCCACTACGTTTGATGCTTCACTGAATAGCTCCAATGATCTGCAACCATCGGTGGGATACAGATACATCCGCAATCGTACCAACGGGTTGCGACTGGAATCCGAAACGCTTGATAACAACCAGGTTATACACAACTATGGCCACGGCGGAGCAGGCGTAACGCTGTCCTGGGGATGCGCGCTGGAAATTGCCAATAAGCTTTCTCCCAAAAAAATCCATGAACTACAAGGAGAAGTAATTGAAGAAATTGAATCTACACTGAACAATAATTGACAACCGGAGTACAACTCCCTGAAGCTAGTAGCTATTAAAATTACTGATCTTAGTGCAACCGCGATATATCCACAACTTTAACGGATATAACAACTACTTTTTTTATGGACCAATATCCAACATCACTCCGATATCTCATCCGGCTGCTACTGGTTTTCGCGATCATAGCCACTTTAATTATCACGCGGCAACTGCTCGTACCGCTCTTTTTCTCTATTCTTTTTGCCTATCTACTGTATCCCACCGCCGAAAAGATGGAGCGCAAGGGCATCCCGCGTATTATTACTAACTTTATATTAATTATCGGCTCACTAGCCTTTGTGCTTGGAGCTGTGTATTTGCTTACGCTGCTGGTCGTGACTGTCACCGACGATCTGCCAGCAATTAAAGAGCGACTTGATACGAATATCACCCGCTTTCGGTGGGCGCTGGGACGCACTTTTGGAGTTACCGCAGAACAACTGGATTCCATTGTAGAAAGCATCAGAGGATCAGGCGAATATGTAGCCCAGTTTTTTACCGGAACCGCTAACACGTTGCTCACTATCGGATTGATTCCCGTTTATACCTTTTTGCTACTATTCTACCGCGACAAATTTCGCACTTTCGTCTCTATGTTGGTGGGTAATGACCATGAGGATGCGGCACAAGATATTATCGATCAGGCCGCAGAGGTAGTCCCTAAATATTTGAAAGGACTCTTCATTGTGTTTCTGATTTTATGCGGATTGAATACGCTCGGCTTTTATCTTTTCAACATTAAATATGCGCTGCTGCTGGGGATTATTGCTGCCATATTCAATCTCATCCCTTATTTGGGGACGATCATTGGCTATGGTATCGTATTTCTTTTTGTGCTTGCAACCCAATCACCTGCCCTATCACTGGCGGTAGTGATACAGTTCTTTATCGTGCAGTTTATCGAGAATAATATTCTAACACCCAACATCACAGGCTCATATGTTGAAATAAATCCACTAGTGACTATTCTCTCACTTATAGCAGGCGGCATGATTTGGGGATTGCCCGGCATGTTTATGATCATCCCCTATCTTGCAATGTTTAAAATTGTCTGCGAAAACATCCCCGAACTGCAGCCAGTAGGTTACCTGCTTGGGACGAGAGGAACGGAGCGATACTCAATCACAATCACTTCAGTTAAGAAGATATTTGGCTGGGATAAGTAAGTGTAATACCAATCAAATATCGTTATCATCCTCTGCAAAATAAGAAGGGAGCTGAAAATAACTCTCTACTGTATGTGTTTCTCGGCACACTGGGGGCAATCCAGCCAGTCTTCAGAGGGCATCTGGTTCAGCGCCTCGGGACTCGTGCCCCGCTCAAAAACAGGACGATACAGGATTTCTCCCTTCTGGTGTGACTCTCCACAACTATGGCACGAATTCTCATCATCCAGCTCCTTGGGGGTATAGCCAGCAATCACCCACCCTTCATGTCCGGTATGAGCAGCCAGGCTTTCGAGCGCTGCACGTACCGTCTGCGATTTATTGCCGTTATAATATTTGTTGGCCAAATCTTCCAACAGCTTAACGGTGTCGTTATCGAGCGTAAAATTGAGTCGTTTCATAACAGATCCTGCTTATATTTCTTTTTATCTAGTAGGCTACAAACCAGGCAGCAAATACGAGTATCCCTCCGATAAAGGTGGTCAATACCGCCCAGCGGCGATACCGGTCCAGCTTGTGGTGCTCATCGTGATCCAGATCCGTATCTTGATGGATGTTACCTCCCATCTCGCACTCAGGTAAAAAGTCAATTGCAACATGAAAAAAGATCCCTGTTGCAAACCCAAAAATAAGAGCATAAATAATAGCATTTGCCGAAATGTGTATCATACTTACGGGCAGAGCTGCTAGTCCTAAAGCAGAAGCAGGCAGCAGGAGCAGCAGCGGTGAGTTACCTCGCATGGCAAGACGACGGGCAGCAGCGTAACCGGCCGGCCCTTTATGAGTTACAATTGCAATACCCAGCAGTATGCCGAGGTTAGGCATCGCAGCATACACCATCCCGATTGTTACTCCGGCAGTAAGCGCATGAGTTGTCAGTTCCAGTATTACCGGATGAGTTGATAATGAAGTATGCGTTAAGCTGTGGTTAAAGGTATGCATCGCAAACCCAGTCATAATACCAACTGCAATCCCTAATCCGCCATACACCGGATGATGATTAATTGCCGTAGGCACTAAGAAGATAGCTGCACTTGTGATCATGGCTCCGCTAGTCAATCCGTAACCAGCAACCAAATAATTGAGTTGCGTTTGACCAGCTGCTTTAATGCCCATTGGAATAGCCAGAGCCATAGCTCCAAAGGCTATCCATGAAATGCCAATAATTTTCCAGTTTGACAATAGCGCTGCTATAAAAGTTAAGATGCATAACATCGCTATAGTACTATATGCAACAACTTTATCTGACATGTACCTCTTTAATAATTCAAATTAGGTTTCTTGGTAGCTGACTCGATATGGTGACGGTAGTTCAACCAATGCCCGGCAACTAACAAAGCACTACCACCCAGGGTCACCACCGATTCTGCCAGTAAGCCCAGCCAATCATGCAGCAACCAAGCTAAGGCAATCACGGCAAGACCGGTAAATAAAAACTGCGGAATGCGATTAGGCACATTGTCAAATCGAACTGCAAAATATACCGTAGGAGCTATCAGCAAGAATAGGATTGGATGGGTCCAGGCATGAATTGATTCAGCAAAGGGCCAAAGGGGCAATAGGGCTATAACTACTGGGAAAAATAGACAGTGTATTGCACACAACCCTGACAAGAAAATGCCGATCCGATCCCAAAAAGCTTTTGAAAACACAAAAATCGCACTGGTAAATATTTTAGTGTGTATTAAAGTACACACTATTTTGGTTACCTACAACATTCCCTTTCAAAACCGTATTCTATCAAATTACTGTAACGCATTTAATTATTTTTTAATGCTTCAATAAGCTCGTCCTTATTCATCTTGGAATAGCCGCTGATCTTCTCTTTTTTGGCCCGCTGATAGAGTTCTTCCTTAGTCCAATCTTCCAGATTGTTGGACATCTCACTTGCATCTTCAACAACCGTTTTCGCAGTTTGAGTTGCCTCATCCTCAAGTTCATCAATCTCTTTTTGGGTTTTCTTGACTTTATCATTCAGATATCCACGCAGTTCGTCAATATCCTTTCTCATTTTCTGTAAATAATCATCTCCTTTCTGGGAGATTTTCTTGCGGGTCTTTGCCCCTTTGTCAGGCGCAAATAAAAGTCCCAATATTGTGCCGCTGGCCACACCGGTTAAAGTAGCTAAAATCACTCTTCCTTTTTTCATAGCTTTGCTGTTTTTAATTAGGGAATAAGGTATAAAATTAATGTAGCGAAATACCTGAGATTAATCCGTTAGAATCTATTGCTACATCAACTTTTAGCAACAATATGCTGTTGATGTTCCCAATTCTAGATAAAAAAGCTATTGATATCGAGTGGCGTCATCCCAGAAATAAAAGCCCCGCCGAATTCCTTCAGCTGACCCTTCTCTATGAGATGATAGACTATTTCCTACAGCATCTTTCTGTGCTTTGAATAATTAACTTTCTTCTCCTATGCAGGCAAAGGTGAGGATTTTACTCATCCCAACCCTGCACTTCTTGCAACAATACTGCATCTACTTCGTGATTTTTATTAGCATGATGAAGGACGGAAATATCTCCGGTCGCCTCCATTACAACCGCTTTTACCTGGTTCATCTGTGTCACGTTAGCCTCCCGTAGCTTGGCCCGTAGGTCAGCATACGTCACATTTGCCCTTTTGAGATTATGATCAAGCACATCAGTACCATTCATCAGTAAAAGCGGTTTATTGTCCACCAGCTTACTCATGACGGTTGAATGCCCCCTCAAAGAGGCTACTCCCATTTGAACAGCATAAAGTACGCCAAGCGCTACAATTCCCTGTAGCAACGGAGGATCTTTTACTAAAATCGTACTGGCAATTAATGAACCAATAGCAACAGTTACTGCAAAGTCAAAGCTGGACATTTTAGAAAAAGAACGGAGACCGGCAATACGGGTATAGAATATCAGCGCCAGATAAATACCAATAGTGGTGATGATTATCATGATCACTGCCGAAAATGAAGTTGTTAACCAAGATAAATCCATATAACCTCAGAATTATAAGTTTGTACACGAGTTAAGTAATTTGTGGCCCATCTGTCTACAACAGCGTAACCAAAGTTGGGAGAATACATAGAATGCACCTCTGCCCATTCATTTTCTATACTTCTCCCCTTGTTGATCCAAATAATGTAACTTCCCTGATTTTAATATAGAACTGCTGGTCCATTTTAGCTGATCAACCTGGAGTAAAAGTATTAAAAGTCGATACCGGTCATCGCCGAATCTTTTTATATTCAACTTTTGCAGATATATGTATAGACAACCATTTGTTATAGGCAAGCAGATTTATTTCAATTTTCCTGTTTTATTATAGCCTAAAGCAACTATTTTTTCCACAACCCATAATTAAAGAAAGAACCCAACATGGAAGAGCGAAAAAAATTTGTCCATCGTTTATTTCTATTTAGTCTTCTAGTACTCATCACCATTCCCGCCCTGGGACAAGACAATTCCTTTTCAAGCAGTGATTACGTTAAGTCGCAATATGATATTGAAATGCGTGACGGGGTTAAATTGCATACCGTAGTCTATGCTCCCCAAGATACCTCCCAGGAATATCCAATCCTGATGAAACGCACGCCCTACAGCTGTCGTCCTTATGAAGAAGGAAGGATACCCGAGCAGATTATTTCCAATCCCTACATGCAGAAAGAAGGATTTATCATCGTTTGCCAGGATGTTCGTGGCCGCTGGATGTCGGAAGGACATTATACGACCATGACGCCTAATAAATCGGATGAGGATGAAATAGATGAAAGTTCTGATACCTATGATACTGTTGAATGGCTCGTGAATAATATCCCAAATAACAATGGTAAAGTGGGTCAATGGGGTATTTCCTATCCGGGTTTTTATACCACGGCAGGATTACCGGATGCCCATCCAGCTATGGCGGCCTCCTCACCTCAGGCGCCAATTTCGGACTTCTTCTTTGATGACTTTCACCACCACGGGGCCTACCTCATGAGCTACTGGTTCGTCACCCCGCTTTTCGGTATCCAGCAGGAAGCTCCAACAGATACAGCATGGTACGACTTTGCCCAAACGGGTACCCAGGATGGCTATTATTTCTACGATTCGATTACTCCTTTGACGAAGGCAGATAAATATTATTCCAAAGAAAATTTCTTTTGGCAAGAGCTTAAGAACCATCCCAATTATGATGCGTTCTGGCAAAAACGAAATATCCTGCCCCATCTCGAAAACATAGACCATCCGGTAATGACCGTCGGCGGCTGGTTTGATGCTGAAGATCTCTATGGACCATTAAATACCTACAGATCAATTGAAGAAAAGAATCCGGGGCTACAAAACACCATTGTAATAGGTCCCTGGAGTCACGGTCAGTGGGCCAGTAGTAACACTCACCAGATGGTTGGCGAAATTTATTTTGGTAAGAATGTCTCCCAGTTCTATCAGAAGGAGATTGAATACCCATTCTTTATGAAACATCTAAAAGGAAAAGATATGGGCAAACTGCCGGAGGCTTACATGTTTGATACCGGCACAAAATCATGGAGTAAGTTTAGCGACTGGCCACCACAGAAGGCCCAAAAAAAATCGTGGTATATTCACGGTGATGGATCACTGAATGATCAAAAGCCTAACAAGGCTGGTGATAAGTTTACCGAGTACGAAAGTGACATTGAAAATCCTGTGCCCTATAAAGAGGAAAATGATCTGGTTTTTACTCCTGCGGATTACATGACCGACGATCAGCGGTTTGCCGCACGGCGTCCGGATGTCATTACCTTTGAGACTGAAGTCCTGAAAGAAGATGTAACACTTGCGGGCGACATGCTGGCAAATCTCTACGTTTCGACATCAGGCACAGCATCCGACTGGGTAGTAAAAATTATAGACGTTTATCCGGCCAGCACACCTGAAACGGAGCATACGCCCGATGGCGTTGAGCTTGATAACTATCATCAGATGGTGCGCAGCGAAGTTATCCGCGGTCGTTTCCGGGATAGTTATGAAAAGCCCAAACCTTTCAAACCGAATAAAATTACATATGTGGATCTACCGCTGCAGGATGTATACCATACCTTCCAGAAAGGACATAAAATCCAGGTTCAAATTCAGAGTACGTGGTTTCCTCTTATTGATTTGAATCCCCAAAAGTATGTCCCCAATATTTTTAAAGCCGAAGAGAGCGACTTCCAGAATGCAATACAGCGGGTATATCACACCCCCGAGCATCCTACAAATATTGAAGTTAAACTCCTGGATAAGAAATAACGCAAGATAAGATTAAAACACGGCTTAAAATAAAAAAGCCCCGGTGAAAACCGGGGCTTTTACTTTATCCGTCAGATCCGCTTAGCTGGATCCATTTTTTCTCGCTTTAAAGCGATTAATCACACCACCGTACAGAACAGCTTCTTTCTGCCGCTCACTGAAGGTGTGCTTAACAGTATACTTCTTATCCTTCGTTTTATTGTGGATGACAATCTCATTGCCATTTTCAATAGCACTTCGGATGTCGTTAACAGCCAGCATATCACCTTGATCGATATCTTCGTAATCAGCATCGTGCTCAAACTCCAGCGGAGGAATACCAAAGTTGATCAGGTTTTGCCAACCAATACGCGCATAGCTTTTGGCAATTACCGCACGCATTCCGAGATAACGAGGCGCAATAGCGGCATGTTCACGACTGGATCCCTGCGCGTAGTTTTCGCCGGCAATCACAACGTGTCCGCCATGCTCTTCTTTGGCTTCCATGGCACGATCGTGGAAGTTTGCATCAACCACATCGAGGGTAAACTTACTGATCTCCGGAATGTTACTGCGATACGGTAGCACTTCAGCACCAGCCCGCAGAATTTCATCCGTAGAAATATCGTCTCCCATCTTCAAGAGAACAGGTACATCTACAAAGTCTTCAAGCTCATCAAAGTCGGGCATGGTAGAAATATTGGGCCCTTTCTTGATTTCGCCACGTTCTTCTTTTGGTTTCGGTGGCGTAAGCATCTCAGTGTTGATGTGAATTTCTTGCGGATGCTCAAACTTCGGATATTCCATGTTATATAGATCCTCGAGATCACGCGGATCGGTAATCTTGCCCGTAAGAGCAGAAGCTGCTGCTGTTTCAGGACTTACGAGGAAAACGGAGTCCTCGGGCGTTCCTGATCGGTCGGGGAAGTTTCGAGGAACGGTACGCAGGCTGTTTTGTCCTGATGCTGGCGCCTGCCCCATTCCAATGCATCCGTTACATCCGGCCTGGTGGATTCGTGCACCGGACTGCACGAGGTTAAACATCACGTTGTTTTTGACCATATTCTCGATGATCTGTCGTGAGGTGGGGTTAATATCCCAAGAAACATTGTCATTAACCGTTTTATCTTTCACAATCTCAGAACAAATCCAGAAATCACGGTATCCCGGGTTAGCGGAAGAACCAACATAAGACTGATAAATATCTTGCCCTTCAACTTCACGGACAGGAACAACATTACCCGGGCTGCTGGGCAATGCAATCAGTGGTTCAACATCATCGAGGATAAGCTCTTCGTACTTGTCATACTCAGCGCCTTCATCGGCTTTTAGTTCTACAAATTCATTACCGCGCTCTTGAGATTCCATAAAACGACGGACCTCACCATCGGCTGGAAATACGGTGCTTGTAGCTCCCATCTCAGTGCCCATGTTCGCAATTACGTGGCGATCCATGGTGGAGAGATTTTTAAGTCCTTCGCCGAAATATTCAATAACGTAACCGGTAGCTCCGTCAACATCGTAACGACGCAGCATTTCGAGTACAACATCTTTAGCGCTGGTCCAGTCAGGTAGCTCCCCTTTGAGTTCAACGCCCAGCACTTTCGGCATTTTTATGTAAAGCGGTTCACCGGCAATCGCAAAAGCGACATCGAGCCCGCCAGAACCAATAGCAAGCATGCCCATACATCCGGCCGCAGGCGTATGGCTGTCTGATCCGGCCAGTGTTTTTCCGGGAATTGCAAAACGTTCTGTTTCAATTGGATGACTTACTCCATTACCGGGACGGCTATACCACATGCCAAACCGTTCCGCTGCTGATTTTAAAAATACGTGATCATCCGGGTTTTTAAAGTCCGTCTGGATCAGGTTGTGATCAACATACTGGCAGGAAAGTTCAGTTTGTGCTTCATCCAGTTCCATGGCTTCAAGCTCCAGCATTACCATCGTACCGGTAGCATCCTGTGTCAGGGTCTGATCAATTTTCAGACCAATCTCAGTGCCCGGTTTCATCTCACCATCTACAAGATGACTTTTGATAAGTTTTTCAGTTACGTTAAGTGGTCGACTCATAAATAATATTCAGTTTTGGTTTCCGCTATATTGTTGTTTACCTAAAGTTTAACTGGTCAGAAATCGTTTCATAAAATACTAGTCAAACAGCCTATACTTCAAGTAAATGCACAAGAAATAACTATTTATAAATATTCTAAGCAATAGGAGCAAATAGGCCCTTAGTTTTTAAATATTTTTTTCTTAATTAATAGTAAGTGTGATGTTTATTTACAAATCCTGACGATTTTACCATGAATACGAGCGATTTGGTGGCAAAACTTGCAGATAACTGGGATATGAGCAAGGCGGAAACACGCCGTCTGCTGGACACTATTGTAGAAACGTTCAGCGATAGCCTTGCCAATGGCAAAACGTTTACCATCCCAGAGCTCGGTACGTTTGGCAGTAGCACGCGAGACGAGCGTGAATCGTACAATCCACATTACGAGCAGTACATGAAATTGCCACCGAAACGGACGGTTGACTATAGTCCAAGCAAAAGCCTGAAAGAAGATCTAAAACAATTGGGGGCAAACGATGAGTGAGAAAGTCACATTCGGAGAACTGATTGAGTCGATCGCGGAGGAGACCGATCGATCAAAACAGTTTACACACGATTTTCTAAAAGATTTTGCGGATGTAGTCAACGGTGGCCTTGAACAAGATGGTACCGTCAATATCGCCGGCTTTGGCAAATTTAAGCTCAAACGTGTGGATGAACGGGAAGGATACAACCCACAGACCGAAGAAAAAATTACGATCCCGGCCCACAATAAGATTGTATTCAAACCATACAAGGATCTGCGCGAACTAGTGAATGCTCCCTATGCTCACCTTGAGCCGGAGCTTATTGAAGAAGATACAGACGAAGAAGTGGTACCCACTGAAGAAAAAAGTGGGCAAGATGATTTTATTCCCACGGGTCCCCCCACTTCGAAAGATTCTAAAAACGATGAGCAAGAAGCATCCTCTGAGGACGAGGCCGAAGAAGAGAATGACAACGGAGACATCGTAGAGTTTGATGGTGAGGAAACACCGGGCGACGAGGATAAAATTGATGATGAGCTTAATGAATTTTTGGGGACAGAAAATGAACCGCAGGAAGAACAAGCGACTGATGAACAGCCCGATGAAGTCACTGAAGAAGAACAGACTGTAGCTAAAGACTCTAACGAAGAAGAGCAACCTGAAACAACAGAAGAGGAATCTCGCTTTGCCCCATCCGAAGAAGAAAAAACGACCACTTTGGATGGGAAAGAAGAATCTCTGGCTCCCGCTATTGGGTCTACAAAAGAAGATGGTAAACAAGCCAACTCTTTGCCCATCTTTATTGCAGCTGTATTTATTTTGTTGGTGCTAGTGGGCGGAGCATGGTATTTCAGCCTATTTTCCAATGGGCCGGACACATCACAACAGATGGCAGTAAATGAAACGAGTGCCGTCTCACAACAAGCAGATGCGACTGCGGATAACAATCAGCAGAGCACAGCCGTATCCAATCAAGACCAAAATCAGGATCAGCAGGAAGGACAATCTCAAAAAACACAGCAAAATAAGCAGCAAGCGACCAATACGGCCAACCAATCAGCTGCTAATTCATCAACCGACCAGAAACCTGACGCAGTAAATCAAACCATCGAAAAGGGGCAAACTCTTTGGAGTTTGGCCGAAGACAACTATGGTAATCCACGACTCTGGCCCTGGATTTACGGGAAAAATGATGCGCTTCAGAATCCCGATAAAATTCTTGCCGGCAATTCTTTGTCGGTACCCTTGCCTTCGGGCCCCCAAAACAATCTTAATGCCGCTGATTCTGTTGGGGTAGCCAAAGGTTTTATCGCAACATATCAATGGTATAAAGGACAAAACTCTTCGAAGGCAAAAAACCACCTTTGGGGAGCCAAACTTTACCATAATGACATCCGCAGCATTGCTGATGTCGAAATTGACAAAGCAGATCTGGCCTACGCAAATCGGGCTCGATAAGGATCAGCACAAATACAATTTCTCAAAATTTTAGCATAGAAACTCGTAATAAAAGCATATTAACAGGAGACTATTTATGATTCGTCACGTAGTTATGTGGAAACTTAAAGATGAAGCCGAAGGCGCTTCCAAACAGAAAAATGCGGAAAAGATGAAACTTATTCTGGAGGGCCTGAAAGTAAATATCGATGAAATAAAAAATGTAGAAGTCGGGATTAACATTTCTGATGATGACGAAGAGGCAGGCTCTCCCTACGATGTTGTTTTAATATCGGATTTTGAGACTGAGCTGGACTATACCATGTACACCCGCAATGATCACCACAAGAAAGCGGTAAAATTTATCAATTCGGTGATTAAAGAACGCCATTTTGTGGACTATAAAATGGATACCTAACACTCAGTCAGTTTTTAGCCATCTATTCTGTAGGGGTTTGTTACAGCAAACCCCTACTTTTATTGGCTATATTGAACGTTAAATTCCTCTGCCTGCTGCACCAATGCTTTAAAAATGCGACGCTGCAGTGGAATCTGGGGCATGTATTCAGGATGCCACTGCACGCCCAGCACAAAATCACGGCCCGTATGCTCAATGGCCTGCACAATGCCGTTTTCTTCGCGTGCTACCACCTGCAATCCTTCTCCGAGCGTATCCACGGCCTGATGGTGCATGGCGTTCACCCAGAGATATTGAGACTTCAAAAGCTCATATAGCATTCCCTGCTTTGCCAGACATACTTTCTTTTTGGGCCATACACTGTTGACGCGTGGCACCTCGGTGTAATATCCGCTGATATCGCTGTGCAGGGTCCCCCCTTGCTGAATATTAATGAGCTGTGCTCCGCGACAAATACCCAACACTGGAATCCCTTTTTCAAAAGCCTGCTCCAGTAACTCAAACTCAAGCTCATCGCGTCTTTTGTCGATGCCGGGAGATGAGATCGAAAAAAGTTTTCGGATGAAATAGATCAACGGGAAAAAGAAAATTGTGGCCAGTCTGATGAAAAACTTGCGGACTCCAGATACTTCCTGATCTTCGGAAAGCAGATCTTCTACCTCGGAATGCCCGTACCGCCTGGGGTTTATATCGGCACCGCCCCCGATTACCAGTCCATGAATATCGGCCTCGGGGATCCCATCTTTTGGACGGATACGAATGGGATGTGCACCGTGTAATAACAGCGCAAATTTGGTAAACCACCAAGCAGCTGTGCCTCCCTTGTCGGGACCTGTAACACCAATATTGGGTCGCTTACTACTCATCGAGATCAAGAAATATTGCTACCGTTGATGCCCATTCCTTTCGGAATGAAATTACCGTTTGTTCTTTACGCACCAAATATAACCGGCTTAACTTATCCAACATTTCATCATCGGCGACCAACTTCTCCACCGGCAACCAGTGATTCCATTCATCCTCAAAACGCCACTCAGGGTCGTTGATACGGCTGTTGGGAAGTCGGTAGTGAAAGGTCGGACGGGGATCGTTTTTTTCGCCCTCCATCGCCGGCTGGATCAGCTCTTGGTTCAGCATGCCAAAAATAGGCATCATATCCACTGGCCTGTTTCGCGTAGGATTTGACTCAAGATAATCCCGAATAAACTGATCCCGATCGGGATTATAATCAGGTGGTAGAATCTTTTGTGCATAGTCGTTCGGAAATGGATCCACAAAGGGCGAAATACGTCGAGAAATATCAATATCCAGGGTCTCCAACAGCCACGGATAAAGCACAATGAAAGCGCGCAGATAATTGACCAAGGTTTTAGTTTCCAAACTTGGTGACTCCACATTCAGATGCATCCCGAAAGCGTGCACCAGCGAAGTGTGGGTACCCTTAGCCCTGTTTTTCTGCAATTCTGCGCGCAGCTCTTCCAGCCGGTGAAGCTGGTTTATTGGTACTGGTGGCATCACAATTTCCAGTGGTACTACCGCCATAGCCAACTTGTCAACCACATCCTCTATCGATTTACGGATCGACTCTTCATCCATGTCAATCCCCAACTGACCAAAGATATTTTGCTTGGCCATTTTCCTGAGAATCCGCGCATCCAGTTCCACACGAAAATGACCAAGCTTAGTCCCCAGTATTTCGTAGTGATAGCGGTGCTCCTTCTCAATCTGACCGTGGTATAACGATTGAATAATTTTAGCAGCTTGCTCGATCTCTACTCCCGCAAATTCGAGCTCCAGCCCCACTTGACGCTGGTCTCCTTTGTCATTATTTGGTGCGGGAGGTAATTCGTACGACATGTATGATCATTTAGATTGCTGAGCAGTCAGAGCGCCCAATGTTATCTGAAAGATTGTAAATGAAATAACTGAACATTTGTCAACCTATCAGCTTCTTAGCATAATTAAGTTTTAACTGACTACAAAATAACCATAAATACAATGCAGGGATTAAACTTTTCTTCGTTAAGATCGTAGAATGGTTTCAAAGCCAACAAAAAAACAACTCATATGAGCGGACAAGGATCAGCGGGAAATGTGATTGCGGCACTGGCAAGTTTTTTCATTCCGGGACTGGGTCAACTCCTACAGGGACGCCTTCTAAAAGCAGCCTTTCAATTTGTAATGGCCACTGTACTCTGGATTATCTGGATGGGCTGGATTATTCACCTGTGGTCAACACTGGATGCAGCAACCTTCAAAGCTTAATGCCTGTCCGATCGTCAGCTAATTTACAATTCACTTTCTGCTGCAAATCCTTTCTTTAGCTGTTGTCGTAGCTCAGCTTTTACCTCCGAATCAGTAAATGCGTGTTTAACAGCCTCTATATTACACGTCAGTAATTTTTCTTTATCCCAATGAAAAATATCAGTCAGCGTTTGGTACTCTTCCTCAAGCATAACATCAGAGATAGTACGTCCATCAGTATTAATACTCATCGATACATTCTGGTTGTAGAGTCGATCCAGATTGTGATCGGTAATAGCTTCAAACACGTTGGTTTGTACGTTGCTGGTAGGACAAACCTCAAGGTGAATATCCCGAGCCTTCAGATGCTCAATCAACTCTTGGTCTTCCTCACTGCGTACCCCATGCCCGATACGTGACGGCTTGAATTTCTCGAGCGTCTCCCAAACACTTTCGGCCCCACAGGCTTCGCCGGCATGAGCGGTGCAATTTAGGCCGTGTTCATTAGCATACTCAAAAGCTGCTACGTGATTATCAGTTGGAAAGCCCGCCTCATCAGCCGCAATATCAAATCCAACAACACGCTGGCCGGCAAACTGTTCTACCAGCTTCACCGTCTGCATGCTCTGCTCCCTGGAATAATGACGCAACGTACAAAGGATTATACCCGCTTCGATACCAGTAGCCTCAACCTGTTCATCCACCGCATCATTAACAACCTGTACGACCTCTTTGGCACTGAGCTCCTGCTTGATATGCTCCAGTGGCGCAAAACGGAGCTCGGCATAAATCACGTTATCGGCCTGCAGCTGAGCAAAGAGATCCTCAACTACCAGCCGCAGCGCTTTTTTAGTCTGCATCAGCTCGATAGCGCTTAACGACCGGCTGATATAATCGGCCAGGTCTTGGCATTTGCCCGCTGCAACAAACTCTTGGTGGTATTGCTCTTTTGAAATATCTGGATTGAGTTTCTGCACCACATCATAGCTGAGGGAACAATCCAGGTGCAAATGCAACTCAATTTTAGGCAGGTCACTGAACTTCATGGGAAAACTAGCTGATAATTTTACTTAAAAAAAGAGGATTTTCGTTCGGTTGCAAGACCCAAAATCAATCGCTGCCCCATTTTATGTTCGACGGGTGTTCCTTATCTTGCAAGCCAATGGAATTAACCCAAGACTTTACAGAAAGCACCTACCACTTCTAGCTTCATGACATATCTCTCTACAGAAAATCTTACCAAAATATATGGTGCGCGCGTGCTGTTTGAGGACCTGTCCTTTGGTATTTCGGAAGGCGACAAAACAGCTCTTATTGCCGAAAACGGCACCGGGAAAACAACTCTACTACAAATCCTGGCGGGTGAAGAAACGCCCGACTCGGGTAAAGTGATGATCCAAAATGGCGTTAACATTGGCTACCTGGAACAGGAGCCGGAACTCAACGAGGAAATGTCTATTCGCTCATTTATTGCCCAGAGCGATAACGAGATGGTACGTCTGATTCAAAATTATAAAGAGGCAGCGGCCCGGCAGGCCAAAGACTACAACCGACAAACCCAAAAGGATTTTGAAGACGCTTCGGCCGCGATGGATGCCGCCGGCGCCTGGGACTACGAGCAACGCATGGAGCAGATCCTGGGCAAGCTCGATATTCACGATTTAGACCAATCGATCGCCACTCTTTCGGGTGGACAGCAGAAGCGCGTGGCCCTGGCCTTTGTATTGCTCGATAATCCCGATCTGCTGATCCTCGACGAGCCCACCAACCATCTGGATCTGGATATGATTGAGTGGCTCGAGGAGTACCTGCAAACCAGCTCCATGACCTTGCTGATGGTGACCCACGACCGCTACTTTCTCAATCGCATTTGCGATCACATCATTGAGCTGGATGACAACAAGATTTACCATCATAAAGGGAATTACGCGTATTTTTTGCAGAAACGCTCTGAGAGGCGGGAGATCGAGCGAAAAAAGGCCCATAAAGCCAACCAACTTTATAAGAAAGAACTGGAGTGGATGCGCCGTTCACCCAAAGCGCGAACGACTAAGTCTAAATCCCGTATTGATGATTTTAAGGATATAAAAGAGCGCGCCGACACCGGCCGCGATGATCCTGAACTACGCCTGCAGATGGATATGCAGCGGATGGGCGGCAAGATTGTGGAGCTGATTAACGTGTCCAAAAGTTATGGCGACCTGCAGATCCTGGACAGCTTTTATTACGATTTTGAGAAAGGCGAACGCATTGGCGTCATTGGTCCCAACGGTGTGGGTAAGAGCACTTTTCTGAAACTTCTGACTGGCGAAGAAGAGCCCGATTCCGGCAAAATTCGCGTAGGCGAAACTATTGCCTTTGGCCATTATCGTCAGAATGGGATCGACTTTGATGAAGATCAGCGCGTAATTGATGTGATTGAGAATGTAGCCAAAGTCATTGAACTGGCCGATGGCAGCAAAATTTCCGCCTCACAGTTTCTGAAGCATTTCATGTTTACCGCCGATATGCAATACACCCCTGTCCGTAAACTCAGCGGTGGCGAAAAGCGGCGGCTTGGTCTGATGTTGGTACTGCTGGAGAATCCGAATTTTCTTGTCCTCGATGAGCCAACGAATGATCTCGATCTGTTGACCCTCAACAAGCTCGAAGAGTTCCTGCAGAACTTTGGCGGCTGCCTGATTATCGTCTCCCACGATCGTTTTTTCATGGACAAACTGGTGGATCACTATTTTGCTTTCGAGGGTGACGGCAAAGTACGTGATCATCATGGTTCTTACGAGGAATACCGCAAGCTGAAGAAAAAGGAAGAAGCGGAACAGAGAAAGAAAGCCCGAGCAAAATCCCAGAGTAATAATTCAGGTAGTAGCTCCTCATCTAACACTAATAACAAACTCAGCTATAATGAGCGACGTGAATACAACAAGCTGGGTGACAAGATTGATGAGCTGGAACAGGAAAAAGAGGCGTTGGAGCAGAAATTAAGTAGCGGAGAACTTGATCACGAAGAACTGCGCGAAAAGTCTGCTGAATACGAACAGCTTAAAGATGAGATTGACGAGCACACCGAGCGCTGGTTTGAGCTGGCCGAACGGGCTTAGTCTATTTTTGGGTAATGAGTATTGAGCCAAAAGTGTTTATAATGGACTCAAAGGATCACTACTTGTCTAACTCTTATTTGAGACAACCCCCCTATCCTGCATTAACTTGTAATAATCCTTTAAACTTATATCACAATCTATAAAATCGAGAAGTTGACCATTTGTTAAATTTAATTGGTATGCCATACGGTCAAGCAGTTCTATTCCATACTCATCTTTTCCATGGGAAATTACTGTAACAAGAGGTTCTGTTAGATTTCTACTTCTGTAGACATATTTCAGGTGATTCCCACCTTTTTTCTCTGTAAATCCCTTATTTGTCAACGCCCTCTTGATATCCCTTACTTTCCGGACTTTTGACATACATCAAATAATTCTTATAAGATATTCTTTAAATTTTTGCGCTTCGTAGCTTAATTGAGAGTCTTCCATCTCTAGATACTCCTCAGCAATGAGTTTGGCTTCTTCCAACATATCAATTTCGGCATCAAGTAACGTTCCTCCCATACCGACAAGAGACCATTTGGGATGATTAATATATACGAGATCATTTTTTAGATGAATTTCAAAACGCTCACCTTTTATCTCGTAATCAAGAACCCTCTTTTGATTTTTAACCTTTTGAATCTGTTTTTCACCACTTTCCGAATACTTTGATGCAACTCTAGGAAAATCTCTTATCACCGGTTGCTGATCAGAACCTTTTGTTCTAAACAATCCACTACGTGTAATAGAACCGGCATCACCTTGTTTTTGCTTTGTATCAGATGGCCATAATACATCTTCCATAGTATTACTGATTTCCTTGATTATTATTTAAAGCATTTTGGCCATGTTTTACTAGCCATTGACCTAAACTAATAGCTTGTTTAGGTGATAAAACCATTGTTCCTTGAATTTCTCTTGTTACATCTCCTCGTGTAATCCGTTGCCCCTCACTTATATTAACAGAACCATCATCTTCTACATTTGCTTTAATAGAGTTTGGTGTAGACTGATACTCTGTATATAAATGAACAACAAGAGAATCCCCATCAGGAGTTGGTCCGCCCCATGCACCAGTTACAGGAAAAGTGTTGGCATCGTCATTCTTTTCAAATACTACTGACAAATCATCTGGTAAGTCCTGTGACATCTCTTGAGTTTTCAATTAAGATTGAAGCCTATATTAAATATTGTATTTCTTTTATCAAAACGTTTATCAACCTTAATTATTCCCTTCATTTGGATCTTAATATACGCTGTTTCGCTTATGTCCTCCGCTAAGTATTCCCCACATTGAATACCTACCACAAAAATTAGCAATCCCAGATCAGACTAAGTATAGCCGCGCCGAAAGATTTCGGGTTTCTAAATGAACCCTGTGAATAAGCTTCGGTATTATGCAGGTTTCATGAGCATATCTGTCTACCATTGCTAGAAGTCATTTTTGCTTTTAGAATCCCCACTCTTTGCTAAAACGAAAAGTTAACCGTCAACGAAAAGTTATCGCTACCAGTCGAGGGCACAACCTGAGTCCTATCAGAGGGAAAACTTAAGTGTTTTTTGACTAAAAATTTTGCTACTGTTACCATTCTTTTAAAGCAATAGTATAATCACTAATCATGTTTCCTGAAAAACTACCCATTGATGGTGTCCTGGACCTGCACACTTTTCGGCCCGATGAGTTGGGCTCACTGATTCCCAATTATATTGAGGAGTGTTTAAAGGAAGACATTTATGAGATTCGAATCATCCATGGCAAAGGTACCGGCAACTTACGGCGCTCGGTGCATACCCTGCTCGACCGCAACCCCCATGTTGAAAGTTACTCGTTGGCCGGTGACCGCAGCGGCTGGGGTGCCACAGTGGCTTCGCTGAATAGGGATTAAGTCAAAAATTTGCCTATCCCCGTCAGTATTACCATATATGTATAAGTTCACATATCAAATTCTGAGTGGTGGTTATCATGGCTGCTTCCTATAAACTTTTGAAAACCTATGAATTTCTAAACAGAGCTGAACTTGACCTCATCAAGTTGGAAGATGAAGGCATTAACGTGCGCATGTCTGACAATAATACAGTGAGCGTGGCTCCTCACCTTGGACCAGCCGTTGGCGGAATTAAGCTTTTTGTTCCGGAAGACGAACTTGAACAGGCTCAATCAATCATATCCAATAGCAAAGCAGATGAAAAATATTTGGACGAGCTTTTCGAGGGAGAAGGTATAGAGCCGGCCATTCGATGTCCCAAATGCCAAAGTCCCAATGTTTTTCAAGAGCGATCATTTCTGGCAGGCTTACTTTTTCTACTGGCCTTTGTACTACCCGTTTCTATTCCGCAAGACCGGTACCATTGCAGCAACTGCGACAATACCTGGCAACCAGCGGAATAGGTATCCTTTACAGAGATTACAACACAAGTATATTTCAACAGTCCGAGACTACACTATTAAGAGAGAAATCAGTGCAAAACGCAAGCTTTAGAAACTTGAGTAATAGCCTCAAAATAACTTTACTGCAATATTCTATTCAGTAGACAATGTTCAGTGGTCACCAACTCTTCAACTAATGAGGCGGATACACCTTTTGAATTTGAGGATTTTGGCTGGTCCCCCCCAGTGGCTGCGGTGTTGTATCACACGGTTAATAATCGTCATGCATAAGCTGCTGTACACTTCCGGACCTATACCCTGAGCGACCTCGATGAGCTGCTGGCCGATATTGATTCTACTAACTACCGCTGGGAAAAGGGAACGATTGAGGGCAAAACGAAGCAACTATGTCTTCTTGGAACTCCATCCTAAAAAATCCGCCCACTGTTTTTTAAAAATCGTATTCCGGTGATATCTTGAAAATACAAACAGATTGCCATTACATTTGTGAGTTATACCTTAACCATTAAATACCGCTATTCATGGCAAAAGTAACGCTGGCCTATAACGTAAACGACTCTGACCTCAGAAATACCTTCTTCGAAGAAATCATACCGTCGGCTATTGATGCTCTTGATGCCAATACCGATCCACAATGGGGAAAAATGAGTGCACAACACATGGTCGAACACCTGATGTTTGCTTTTCAAATGTCAACAGACAAAATCGAAGTCGATTGCGAAACACCCGAGGAAAAACGTGCCAATCTGCAAGCATTTCTCAATCTTAATCGGCCCATGCCCAAAGGATTTGTCAATCCGGTCACGGGCACCAAGCTTGTAGAACTACAACATCAAAGCCTAGAAGAAGCCAAGGAGCAGCTGAAAAAAGAAATTAACTATTTTAGAGATTACTACCGAGCTCATCCTGAAGCTACGCAGACCAATCCCATGTTTGGGGAACTAAATGCCGAGCAGTGGCAAAAGTTCCACTTCAAGCACTGTTTTCATCACTTGTCGCAATTTGGGTTAATTAGTCAGGAAAACTGATATGCTAATCTACCGAACAACCGCCGGAAAAACCTTCGGCCGAGAACTGCGTTTCAAAACTGCCAAACTTATCCTCATAGGTCGCGCGCAGCTCCAGCGAGTGCTGACCCGATCGCTTGGGCGAACAGTATTCCAGTACATAAAACGAGTTTGATTCCGCTTCTAGCCTTTTGGCCACGGCAAGAAACGAATCATTAAGCTCCAGCGAATCCTCTGCCAGCTCAAAGCCGTCCTTGCCAAAGCTTTCCAGTACTTCTTGGTCAATTTCACCGCCAAGTCCAATGGTAAAGATGGAGTGCTCGCTGGCGGCACTGCGTACCGAATCCATCGCCTGATCTGTACTCACATATCCCGCCTGATCTGTCCCATCGGTAAACAACACCATCGAACCCGCCGTGGAGCCGCTCGAGTCTTCACGGATTTCCTGCAGTCGATTATTCATTACCGACAAGCCCTGGATGACCGCCCCGTTCAGGTTGGTAGATACATCGCTGCTGATATCTTCGTCGATCGACTCAATACCGGAAATCAGCATATCTCGTTCAGCGGTAAAATCAACCAGCGGATGAATACTTTGTTCTCCATCAAACCAGTAAACCGACATCTCGCGCGTGCCATACAGCTCTTCGTCCTCTACCGGCATCGTCCGCTCGATAAACGTAGTTGCCGCCTCTTTAAGCCGGGGCAGATCGGCATTATTCAAGATACTACCGCTGAGATCAAGCATCAGCACCGAAGAGTATAGGAAGTCCCCCGGCTCACGCTGGATATCGGCCTGCGATTCTAGTCTTGATATCTGGGAACCATCTTCATAAATCTCAAAAGCGGATGGTTCAAGGGTTGTAAACTGGTTCTCTTCTCCAAGATCCACTTTAAAAAAGAGTCGGATTTTAGAGGGTGGTTCAGATTCTGCTTCTATTAATTCTACTCCTACTTCTTCACCGCTGTTATCACTGCTGTCACAACCGGTGATGGCAACTGTGAGCAAAATGCTTAGGATAAGGGCTGAAGAGAGGACGTTTTTGAGTGATTTCATATCTGTAGTGGAGTTCAGGCAATGTTTCTATTTTATTCTGTCTCATTGGATTAAAAGCCAGAATTGCAGAATTGTTCCCCGCGTATCCATGTTTTGTGACCTTTTCTAAGATCCTTTTATCCCTTCTTTGCTTATTGTCTGTACCATGGATGGCCGATTAATCCAACTGACCCAGCACCTTGCCCCGAACCAACACTTTTCCATTGGATTACTCCTGTTTGTCAAACCCCAAGCATAGTGTTTGATCCAGCCCAACACTAAACCAATTTGAATCTGCATTTTGTCGCTCCTTTCTATATCCTTCGGCTTGAAAACTATTGATCCAAAAAACGTTTTATGCACACCCACAATCGCGATTCGCTACGCCAGGCACTGGAAAACCAAGTCGGACGCCTGCACCAAAAAATCAACACCCTCAACCAGCTAAGTAATCGGCTGTCAATGGCCCGTTTGGGCGCTTTCGTCGGCGGACTGGCCTTGGTGTATCTCGCTGGGAGTTTTGGGCCAGAGTGGCTGTTTTGGTTATCGCTCATTGGATTTATTGGTGGGTTTTGGAAGTTAATTCGGGAACATAACACCATTGATGAAACAAAAGAGCGTTTTAAAATCTGGAAAGCTATCCGGGACACGCACCTGGCCCGCCTCAATCTTAACTGGCCGAACATCCCCGAAAAAAAATCTACAATAGATTATTCCAATCATCCCTTTGCCCGTGATCTTTATCTTACAGGCAATCATTCCCTGCTCCAACTCATGGATACCGCTACCTACCAGGGAAGTACTGATCAGCTGGCCGAATACCTGTTGCAGCGGGAACCCAACCCCCAAAAGGTTACGGAACGTCAGGCGATTGTGAAAGAGCTGGCGCGTCAGCCACAATTTCGCGACTCCCTGCATCTGCGGGCCGAACTGTACAAAAAGCAGGAACTTGAAAACGACTGGTCACTCGAAGAGTTGCGGCAACATCTCAAGGATTCAAAAGAGGTAAATTATTGGCTTCCACTAGCATTACTTGGAAGCTTGTCAGTGCTTAATATTGCTCTCTTGGCATTGTACCTGACCGGCGTTATGGATCCCTATGTCATTTTTACCTTTGTGCTCTACCTAGTGATCTACAACTTTAACAGCGAAAAAATTGCCGGCCTGTATGAAGAGTCCTACCAGATCGAGAAACTATTGAGTCAGTTCAATGCGGTGCTGCATTTTCTCGAGACAAACAACTATGAATCTGATTCAAACCTCAAGAAATTTTGCGCTCCCTTTTGGTCCGGCGACTATTCTCCTTCCCAATACATAAAACGCATCATACGAATCGCAGGAGCAGCCTCCTCGCAGCAGAGCGAAGTTATCTGGGCGCTTCTCAACTTTCTTATGCCCTGGGATCTATATTTCTCCCAGAAACTTAGCTCCTATAAACAGGACCTGGCTCCCCATCTATCAGACTGGATTGATCACGTGTATAAGCTCGAGGCCTATTGCTCGATGGCTAACTTTTCGTGGCTGAATCCACATTACAACTTTGCCCTGCCAGATGTGAATGCCGCCCAACCTGTTAAAGCCGAGGAACTGGGACACCCGCTCATCCCCGAAGAGCAAAAAGTAACCAACGATGTTTCCATCGATGAAAAAGGAGATATACTACTGATTACCGGTTCCAATATGGCGGGCAAAAGCACCTTTCTGCGAACGATGGGCATCAACCTGGCGATGTGCTTTGCAGGCGCGCCGGTCAACGCCACGTACTTTTCTACGATACCGTTTCGACTGTTCAGCAGCATCAACGTTACGGATTCGCTTGATGATGGACTCTCTCACTTTTATGCCGAGGTCAAACGGCTCCGTGCCCTGCTCGACATCCTGAATGATGATCACGAGACGCCGGTCTTTTTTATGGTAGATGAAATCTATCGTGGCACCAACAACCGGGAGCGCCTTCAGGGAAGCGAGGCTTTCCTCAAAAATGTGGCCGGCAAAAATGGCGTGGGACTTGTATCAACGCACGATCTCGAACTGGCTCAGCTGGAGGAATCCATTCCGGAGCTCAGCAACTGGCACTTTGCCGAAACGATCGAGGGCAGCAAGATGAGCTTCGAATACAAACTCAAACCCGGCCCCTGCCCTACGACCAATGCTCTCAAGATTATGGAAATGGAGGGACTCCCTACCTAAATGGAGAATTAAAAATTGGAAATTAAGAATTTCTGAAAATTCAGTAATCAGCTGTCAGTATTCAGAATGGCTGCCTGTGGGTAACAATTTTTCTGATCTCTCAAAGTTGCTACATATCTTTATGGATTTCTCCTCACAATAAAAGGTGGCTCTGCGCTGGCCAAGAAACAACTGGCATAAATATTGAATCCAGTTTCCCACTCTAAAACGGGTTATCTATTCTGATGATGCACTCTACGTTAAGATCCTAATAGTAGTGGACCAACCGATTCATTCTCGTTAAGTGAGCGAAACTTCAAGTTTAAATCAATCTGAAAACGACACTGGATTTTAGTGGCAGTATCAGCCAAGCTCCACTTTCTTCATTCAGCCTAAATGAATAGAAAGCCCCAACGGGTTTTGCTCGTAATTTGGACAGATCTATTTTGACCCAACAGTACCCCGAATTACTTATCTTCCGGATCTCAAAATGAAGAACATTCTTCTAAGAAAAATGTGCAACTGAAAAAATGGATGCGTAACACTGTTCGGACTCCAGCTGAAGAAATAGCTGTAATTTTTATTGCTGAAAAAGCTTCGTATTATTTTGATAAATCAGTTAGTAGCTAAATTTAGATGACACGTGATGGACCTTTTTGAAGAAATTGAAACCGCCCATGGCCGTATCACCAACAACATCTTTCGCACGCCCCTGCTCTACTCAAACTGGCTGAGCGAACACTGCGGCGGCGACGTATATCTGAAGCTGGAAAGTGAACAGGTTACGGGCTCCTTTAAAGCGCGGGGAAGTTTAAACAAGCTCAAATGGATACAGGAACAAGGTCTGGATGCCCTGCCGGTTACGGCCTCCACAGGAAACCATGGACTGGGATTTGCCCGGGCTTGTGATCTGCTGGGGATACAGGGCAAAGTATTTTTGCCGCACAATGCCGTGAAGTCGAAAGTCGAATCTATCAAGGGCTACGACGTAGACATCGAATTTCACGGAGATGACCCTTACGACACTGAAATCTTTGCCCGTAAGTCGGCCGAGGACAATGGTTGGATTTATGTTTCCCCCTATAACGATGAGCAGATCATTGCGGGTCAAGGTACGATCGCCGTCGAAATTCTAGACAAACTTCCCCATCCCGATAACATATTGGCAACTGTAGGTGGCGGGGGATTGATCTCCGGCATTGGCACTTTTGTGAAAGAAAAATCACCCGACACAAAAATTATGGGCTGTCAGCCAGAAAATTCGCCCGAAATGAGCGTGAGTGTCCGGGCTGGGGAATATCGTGAAATCGAATCAAAACCGACCCTCTCGGATGGCTCGGCCGGAGGATTTGAGCGCGACTCCATCACTTTTGAGCTCTGCCAACAGTTGGTGGATGATTTTATCCTGATTTCCGAAGACGAAATTGCCGATGCAATCCGTTCTATGCTCAAGCACCACAGCAAGTTGGTCGAGGGATCGGCCGGTGTGGCAATCGCCACCCTGCTCAACAATCCCGAGCAATTTGCCGGGCAATCGACTGTACTTGTCGTCTGTGGAGCCAATATTTCGACAGAGAAGCTACAAACCATTTTATGCCCATAATATGATAGAGACACTCAGTTCGAGCCTGCAAGATTTTGTGCGCAACATACGCATTATAGATCTCTTGGATATCGGGCTGATCTCGGTCGTTTTTTACCTGTTGTTAAACTGGCTGATCCAGAGTCTTTCGCGTCGCACGCTCATTGGTTTTGCCACGTTGTTCGTGATTTATGTATTCGCACGGGTAACCGGCATGTACCTCACCGAACTGCTTATCCAAACACTGTTTATCATCATCCTGATTGGCCTGGTTGTCGTCTTTCAATCCGACATCCGGCGCGTTGTCGACCGTATCGGCGCCTGGACCTTCTTTGATAATGAGGATACCCCTACCTATTCCAATACCGTAACTGATATCATCACCGAGGCCGCATCTAAAATGTCCGACAACAGAACCGGTGCGCTGATTGTTATTCGCGGTCAAGAGGACTGGGAACGACATATCGACGGTGGGATTGAACTCAACGGCCAACTTACGATACCGCTGCTTTACAGCATCTTCAACCCCAAAGCCCCTGGCCACGATGGCGCGGTTTTGCTGGAAGGCGACAAGCTTGTACGGTTTGGCGTACACCTGCCCTTATCCAAGAACCTCGGAAAAAATCATCCAGGTGGTACGCGTCACGCTGCGGCCCTGGGTCTCTGCGAGCAATGCGATTCACTGGTCGTCGTTGTTTCAGAAGAACGTGGTACCATCAGTGTAGCCCAACATGGTCAGCTTACCGCACTAGAGTCCAGTAGCGAATTGAAGAACAAGCTCGATAAGTTCTGGGATGAACATTATCAACTGCAAGATTCTACACTCATTGACTGGTGGAAAAAACGCAACCTGCGAACGGTTCTTGCTTCAGTCGCCCTGGCTGTAATTCTTTGGTTAGGTTTTGCCTATCCCTCCGGCACGGTTTACCGAACATATTCAGTGCCGATCGAGTACCTGAACCTGCAGTCTAGTAATGTTACCATGCAGGATTCTCTGCCGATGCAGGCCAGGGTTACCCTCTCCGGATCGGAGCAGGCATTCCGGTCACTGAATCCTTCAGAGCTGGTCGTATCATTTAACTTGGAAGAGGAAACTCTTATCTCCGATAAGCTGTCGATCACCGAAAGTAATTTGAATCTCTCAAATGATCTTCGACTTTATGATGTCAACCCAAAAACACTTAAAGTAAAAACACTCCGACAAGTTAGGCGCCCTGTAAAAGTATCCACATCAGGCAGTCTGCCTGATGATTTGGAAATTTCTGGACTTTCTAGCGATCCCAAAACCGTTGCCGTGTCAGCTATCGAGGGCGCAACACTACCCGACTCCATCACGACCGAAGCCGTTGACCTGACAGCTATTGACCAAACTACATCAGTCACAAAAGATCTTATTCTGCCGGATGGTGTTACTTTGCCAGCAGGAACACCAAGACAAATAACGATTTCGATAAAAGTACAAAACAAAACGCAATGAGCTTATTCATCACCCGCAACCGCAAACCATCAAATAATAAAACTATGCGCTATCTCATTCTTTGTATCTCCCTGTTTATCACCGTGGGATCCACGGTAGCCCAAAATACGATCAATATCAGTGCAACTTCGAAAGTACTTATCCCAGCTGACGAAATTGCTTTTCAGATTAATATTAATGCCGAGGGCGATACTCCGCAACAGGCCTACGACCTGCATAAAGAACGAGAGCAAGTGCTTGTCAAATTACTCAAGAAGCATAACATCAAAGAAGAGAATATCAACTTTGAACCCATTTCTATATCACGCGTCACCAACAGCCAATACGGTGGTGAGCGGCAGGATTTTGTACGTACCCGACAAAGTGTGACTCTTTCACTTGATGATTTTGATCTCTACGAAGAGATTCAGCTCACCCTGATCGAGAATGATTTTGATGAGTTCAGCGGTAATTTCAGGTCCAGTGAAACCGAAAGTGGCGAAAACGAGGCCCTTAAAAAAGCGCTGAAGATCGCACGCGAAAAGGCAAACATTATCGCCAACGAAACCGGACTTTCGATTTCCGGCATCAAAGACATCAGCTATTCTTACAATCAAAATGGACCTCGGCCTATGATGGAAATGGCGTATCAGAAATCATCCGACAGCCTGATGGAGTTCAACCAAACGGTAAGCATATCGGCCAATGTTTCAATAACATATAAAACCCTGAGGAAAGGATCCTAGCAAATAAGGACCGACAGGTTTGTTATCTGGTTACGAAGTTCAACTTCGTAACCAGATCCAGATAGAATAACAACAGGAAATAAATTAAGAGACTATTGCTATACAAATTGTGCTTCTTCGGTGGAACCTGCAAGGGCCAGCGTTGGGCTCTTGCCGCCATCAATAGATTGCTTGACCGCATCGAAGTAGCCGGTCCCAACTTCCCGCTGATGCTTGGTAACCGTTAACCTCGTTGGCGAATTCAGCCTCCTGCAGCTGTGAATAGGCAAACATTCCTTCCTCTTTATAACTACTAGCAAGATTGAACATGGCAAAGTTGAGCGAATGGAATCCAGCGAGGGTCACAAACTGGAATTTCACAATTTCGCTATCGGTCAAATTTTGCTTCCAGTTAAACGACGGCGAACAGTTGTAGGACAACAGCTTGCCGGGATATTTTCATGGATGGCTTCGGCAAATACCTGCTCGTGGAGGTCCGGCTTTGACGTTTCACACCAAACCAAGTCAGCATACGGAGCATACGCGAGTCCCCGACTGATGGCTTGATCCAGCCCGTTTTTAACGTAGTAGAAGCCCTCGGCCGAGCGCTTACCCGTAAGAAATTTGTGATCATAGGGATCCACATCGCTGGTAAGCAACTGCTCTGTCCGCGCTATAACGAGTGTTGGCACATCCAGGACATCGGCAGCTAAGCGCGCCGCTGTCAACGTTTTGGTAAACTGGGAGGTTGGCACAAGCACTTTGCCACCCAAATGACCGCACTTCTTCTCTGAAGCCAGCTGATTTTCAAAATGAACATCCGAAGCTCCCGCCTCAATCATCGTCTTCATCAGCTCAAATACGTTTAGTGCACCACCGAATCCAGCCTCTGCATCAGCAACAATCGGCGCCAGCATTAGCCCACAGATGAATCAGTGGACTATAGGCATTTGCATCAACTCATTTAAATGAGCGTTGGCTTTGTAGCCTGATGAAGAATCAGCAAGCCAGTGTATGAACTACTAATCCCCAAGCGGAACTTAGGAACCAGATATCCTTGTGATTCTTTGAGGTTCTCAGTGTATTCTTCGTGCCACTCTAAGCAACTAATAGAGAACCAAATATCTATTAGATCCTGAAACCCCGAATGATCGAGACACCACAGGTTCAGAAAGACACCGAGGTTATTCGTTATCGAAATTGATATTAGGATTTCGATAAATCGGTACTTCATTAACAGCTTTGAAAAATTGGCGCGCCTTCGAAATCTCTTTTCTCTGGTTGATCGCATACGGCCAGTACTGCTCTACATTTCCGCGCCCCATATACATTTGCATAGTACCCTGTGATTTATGCTCAGCAATCACCCAGTTACCGATAATTTTATAATTCAACCGTTTCTCGTGCCCAAATTTTTGCCTGCGATCAAATAACATGGGCGCCTCGTCCTCCATCAACTTTGAAATCGGATAGTCTTCAAGCTGGTTATAATCAGTAGAGTCTTCGGTTGTGCTGGCAATATCGGTAGCGAGAACAATCGGACGCTCGTCTTTCGGTAACTTCTCGATCGTTTGCAACACCAAAATAGCTGATGCTTTGTGATGGGCATGTGTCCCCTCGGAGGGCATCATCGTAAAGACAAAATCGTAATCGCCTTGCTCCAAGATTTTCTGCAACCGCTGTTTAATCCAGTCGGTATCCCAGCGTTGTAGAGGATTGGAAATATCCTCTGAATACTTTTTATCTACCTGATCGAAGAAAAAATAGTTGCGCAGACCAACAATCTTTCCCCCGGCCATAAGCTCTCGTTTTCGGATGCCCGGCAAATATTCACGACCGATCTTTTCTTTGTCGAGTTGACGATCATAAATATAATTGCCGAGTGTGGAATAGTGATATCCGCCTTCACCATTCGTCATGAGGGCCAAATCAACCTTTCCATCCAGCAGATGAGTCGTTTTAAACACAGTAGCCGAATAGAGCGCATCGTCATCGGGATGGGCGGTAACCAGCAAAATTTTGGGATTATAGTCGAGCCATTCTTTATCCTGGGCATTAGTTTTGTCAACGGCTGTCAAGAGTAGTAAAAAAACACAAACCGTAATACTTAGTCGTCGCATCATTAGGCAAATATGATCTAGTTGGTATGAATGTTTTCTCTGATATTCTCTAAAATCGGCATCAGTGTATCCCAGACGGTTTCGGCCAAAATCTTATGTCCTTTTGCGTTTGGATGAATGCCATCACCCTGCATTCGGCTGGGATTACGTCCCACATCTTCAAGTAAAAACGGAATCAGCGCGGCTTCATTTTCTTTGGCCAGTTTGGGATACATCTGCTTAAATTTTTTGGTGTACTCTGGGCCAAGGTTCGGCGGTACCTGCATGCCAGCCAATACTATTTTTGCCTCGGGATACTTGGCCTCCACCTTGTCGATAATCTTCTGCAAATTCTTTTTTGTTACATCCAGATCGATGCCACGCAGACCGTCGTTGCCACCAAGCTCGAGAACAAACACCGAAACTGGCTGACGTAGCATCCAGTCAACACGCCGCAAACCGCCGGCCGAAGTTTCCCCACTCAGACCACCATTTATCGCCTTAAAATCCCAGCCCAGTGAGTCAATTTTTTGTTGGATCAAAGCCGGAAAGGCGTTAGCCTTACCGATGCCATGCCCGGCAGTAATACTATCGCCAAAAAATAATATCCGTTGAGTATCATTTTGTCCATAAACAAAGGAGATAGCCAGAAAAAGGATAACAAAAGTCGTAAAAAATCGTCTCATTAATTTGTTGTATATAAGGATGTTAATTTAATTTCTGCTAATTATAGAAACGCCCTCCTAAGCGGAATGATTCATCCGTTGGCTTATGTTACTGACCAAAAAATCATTAAACAAATTTTATGGATTCAAATCCGATACTCGAAGTTACAAATCTCACACAAAAATTTAGAAGTGGCGACCGAACGCTCACAGTTCTCGACCATGTCGATTTCTCGGTGGATGAAGGTACTATTTGCTCTATTGTTGGTCCGTCGGGCAGCGGAAAGACCACCCTTATTGGGCTCTGTGCAGGACTAGATCGTCCCACCTCCGGTGCTGTAACACTGAACGGTATTGACTTGGGACCGTTGAATGAAGATGAACGTGCCGAGGTCCGTAACCAGCACGTAGGATTTGTTTTCCAAACGTTTCAACTGGTGCCCACCCTTACGGCTCTGGAAAACGTAATGGTGCCCCTTGAATTGCGTGGCATGAAATCGGCCGAGGTGCGCCATGATGCTGAAGAACTACTCGACAACGTAGGCCTCAGCGACCGGCTGGACCACTATCCGGCTCAACTGTCGGGCGGCGAACAGCAGCGCGTAGCTATTGCCCGAGCTTTCATCAACAAGCCAAATATTTTGTTTGCGGATGAACCCACCGGCAACCTTGATGCTGAGACGGGAAAAACCATTGAGCAGCTCCTGTTTGATCTGAACAAAGCCAGCGGAACCACTCTTGTTTTAGTTACGCACGACCTTTCGTTGGCCGAACAGTGTCAGCGTATTATCCGCCTTAAAAATGGCAAAATATTCAAAGACGAGTGGGTTGAAAATCCGGAAGTTGAAAACATTAAGTAAGTATTTGATCCTCTAGTTTATGTCCTCATTCTTTTCAAAATGGTCATGGAAAATGGCCTGGCGCGATGCGCGCTCCAACAAGAAGCGACTATTCGTTTACATATCTGCTATCATTATTGGCGTGGCCGCACAGGTGGCAATCACCTCTTTTCGGGATAGCCTGAACAACACCATCAACAATCAGTCGAAGGAACTACTGGGCGCCGATCTCGAAATCGAAACCGAGCAAGCACCGCCCGACACCCTTACCGCTTATTTTGACACACTGGGTGGCGAACAGGCAACTATTACCGAGTTCCCATCGATGGTGCTCTTCCCCAAAACGGGAAATACGCGCCTGTCAAATATTCGCGCATTAAAAGGCAACTTCCCCTTTTATGGCAAACTGGAAACGATCCCTGCTGAAGCTGCCAACAACTTTCAATCAGACAGCACGGCACTGGTCGATCAGTCTTTGATGACTCAATTTGATATCGAGGTGGGTGATTCCATCAAAGTGGGTCAGATGACCTTTGCAATATCGGGTGCCATCACCAAAGTGCCGGGCGAAGCAGCCGCTGCTGCCATGATCGGACCACGAGTGTTCATACCGGCGTCGGTACTTGATTCAACTAACCTAATACAAAGCGGCAGCCGTATCGAGTACAAGCAGTATTTCAAGTTCACCGACAATCGAAGTATGTCGCCCATTGAGACACGCATCGACTCGATGGAAGATGGTCTCGGCATCGATATCGATTATGAAACGGTTGAGGAACGCCGCGAAGAAATTGGCGAAGCGGTAGGTAATCTCGGCAAGTTTCTAAATCTGGTCGGATTTATCGCCTTACTGCTCGGCGGTATTGGAGTGGCCAGCTCCATACACGTGTATATTAACCAGAAAATTAGTACGGCTTCAGTACTGCGATGCTTTGGTGCATCTTCGAACCAGACGATGAGTATTTTCTTAATTCAGGCGGTCGTGTTGGGATTTATAGGTGCCCTCACCGGCACCATCCTGGGCATTAGCATCCAATATTTTCTGCCCGGCTTGGTCAGTGACTTTTTGCCGGTAAATGTAGAACTAACCGTCTCTTGGCTCTCCATTGGCTTGGGCCTGTTCACGGGTACGGGCGTTGCCTTGGTATTTGCCTTGTTGCCCCTGCTAGCCCTGCGCAAAGCTTCACCGCTCTATGCCCTCCGTACGATGACCGACTCCATTACGTCGCTGCTTTCCAACAAAACGAAAGTTACTATCTATGTCGCGGTGGCACTTACGGTGATGGGCTATGCCACGCTATTGACTGAAAGTTGGAAGGTCGGCGGCTTGTTTACCGCTGGGATGATCGTCGCCTTTGGGCTACTATTACTAGTCGCCAAAGCGCTGATGAAGCTGGTGCGCCGGTTCTTTCCATCGCACTGGCAGTACGTCTGGCGGCAGGGGCTGGCCAACCTATACCGGCCACACAACCAAACAGCGACGCTCATGCTCTCACTTGGCTTGGGAATGCTGCTGGTGAGCACACTCTACTTCAGCCAGGACATGCTGATGGAGGAACTCGAATTTGCTTCGCGCGACGATGCGCCGAACCTCATTTTCTTCGACATTCAGCCAGATCAAAATGAAGGAATTAATCAAATCCTGCGGGATAACGAAGCGCCTATTCTCCAAAACGTGCCCATGGTAACGATGCGTCTGGATTCGCTGCGTGGCCGAAGCACCCAAGCTATCGATCAAGATACGGCCAACAACGTCCATGACTGGGCGCTACAGCGAGAGTATCGTTCGACCTACCGCGACTCGCTTACTGATTCTGAAACCCTACTCAAAGGTGAATGGATCGGCACTAATCCCGACACTGGACGTGTGCCCGTATCGGCGGCACAAGAAATTGCCCGAGACCTCAACCTGGAGGTTGGAGATTCCCTGGCTTTTGATGTACAAGGTGTCCCCATATCAGCTTATGTAGCCAGCGTGCGTGAGGTCGATTTCCAGCGCGTGCAGCCTAACTTTTTCATGCTCTTTCCCACAGGTGTTCTGGAACCGGCACCACAAATTTATGTGACGGTCACACGCGCGCCATCCGAAGAGGTGTCCGCAACTATACAACAGGCCGTCGTGCAGGAATATCCCAATGTCTCAGCTATTGATGTGAGCCGCATCCTGGAAACGATCAATCAGTTTATCGACAAGATATCGTTTGCCATCCAGTTTATGGCGCTGTTCAGCATCATTACCGGACTCATTGTTCTGGCCAGCTCGGTAGCCACCAGCCGGTTCCAGCGTATCAAGGAAAGCGTGCTGCTGCGAACCCTCGGTGCCAGCAAGAAACAGATCATCAAAATACTGTCGGTCGAATACTTGTTTCTGGGGATTTTGTCTGCTTTAACCGGACTCATTCTCTCTGTCGGGGCCACTTGGCTGCTCGGATATTTCTACTTCGATATCACCTTTACACCCAATATCTGGGTGATTGTTATCGGAACCCTTGTGGTAACTGGTCTCACCATCCTGATTGGTATGTTTAACAGCCGCAGCGTATACAAAAAAACACCTTTAGAGGTTCTACGCTCCGAAACGATCTGATTCGAAAGATTATCTCTTTGCAAGGATTTAAGGGCAACAACACCTTAATCCCAAAACAGATACCATTTTATGAAACTATCGAAACAGATACTACTTGTTGTTCTTAGCTTGGGAATATTATTTACAACACTGAACTGCAAAAATTGGACAAAACTGCTAAAGATAGGTCTCCTGACTATAAGTAAGAGCTATCTGAAAAAGGGAGCAAATCCGTAGCTGAATACACCTCATTTCTGGATGTCAATTCATCCCGCATGACCATCATCGGCTATGGCGAAAAACGTCCGGTAGCCACGAACGAGACAAAAACAGGGCGCCAGCAAAATCGACGGGTAGAAATCGCTATTTATGCCAACGATGAACTGAAAGAAGCGGCCAAGAACGGCGAAATTGGTTGATCGCGCTAGATCGTAATACTATTCTGTCTTACCAAAAGTCCCGGTCTCTCACCGTGACTTTCCTATTTTGAATACTTATACATCCAAATTACTTTCCCTTCTCTCTTGAAAACTACAGAGTACACATGACTACCAAGCAACAGACATACCTGATTTCATTTATCATACTGATAGTTTGTCTTGCCCTGGCCGGTATAATCTACGTCTATACCGGCAACCTGATTATTGCCATTTTCTTTGCGCCGCCGATCATTCACTGGATTCTACAGAAGCGGAATAAGTCAAAAGACTAATAAAAGTGTCCCCCACCTGTCGAAGTTAAGATACAGCCCCCCCCCCTTTTTAAGTGAACCGCATCAAAAGGGAATAATTTCTGATGGTCGCCATCTACACGATGACCTCCATCTCACGTGGCTATCATCCATCCGCAGATGGGATAAAAGCAGTGCTTGTTTTAGGATGTAAGCTTGCCCATATTTGATCTTACAGCAAGGACTTAACCAATATACTATGACTTCCAAAAAACGATTCAAGCATATGCTACCGAGTGTACGTCAGCGCAAAGCTCGCTCCAAAAAACCCGGCACAGCTCCGGGCACCATTGAACACATCGGCGAACGACACCTGGATGAGATAAAGATTACAGTTTATGATTACGACGAGGCAGATTTCCAGGAGTTGCCTATCGATCAAATTCAAAAGGTACAACCCTATCTGGATGCTCCATCCAAAACGTGGATCAAGGTTAATGGACTACACGATACGGAAAAGCTTAAATCAATCTGGAATTACTTTGAGCTGCATCCCCTCATTCAGGAGGACATCGTAAACACTTCGCAACGGCCCAAGGTTGAGTCCTATGATAACTGCATCTTTTTTGTGCTGCGCATGCTGACCTACTCCGGAGACGAAAAAAAATTGAAGACCGAGCAGATCAGTATCGTGCTGGGACAAAATTATGTGATGTCGTTTCAGGAGACCGACGAAGATTATTTTAAACCTATTATGGACCGCTTGACGGTCGAAGGTTCCCGGATCCGCAAGCTGAACACCGACTATCTTACCTATGCCCTGCTCGATGCGGTAGTGGATCACTATTACAATATTATCGAACATATTGCTGACGATATTGAAACACTGGAAGATGAATTACTTGAGGAACCTGATGAGCATCTGCTCGAACAAATTCATCAGATCAGGAGAGAAATTATTTACTTCCGAAAGTCGGTGTGGCCGCTCAGAGATGCTATCAATTCGACAATTCGTGACGAATCCAAGTTTATCAGCAGCAATACCAAGATCTTTCTGCGGGATGTCTACGACCACATGGTGCAGGTTATTGATAATATCGAAAATTATCGCGATTTGATCCTTGGGTTACACGATATGTATATGTCGTTTGTTAGCAACCGGATGAACGAGGTAATGAAAGTACTGACCATTATAGCTACTATCTTTATTCCTCTAACCTTTATCGCCGGCATTTACGGGATGAACTTCGATCCCGAAATAAGCCCTTATAATATGCCTGAGCTCAGTTGGTACTGGGGATACCCGGCCTCGCTGGGTGTGATGGGCATTGTGGCCATCATCATGGTGATTTATTTTAAGCGAAAAGGATGGTTCTGAGAGTCATAGTATTTCCTTATTTTAACAATGATCATTAAATAAATTCTATCATCATGGAAAATATCAAAATACTTGTACCCCTGGACTTTTCGGATCTTGGAGCCAAGGCTCTGCATTCGGCCGAAAAATTTGCCAAGCTTTTTAATGGCATTGTTACGCCTTTTCACTCTTATTTGCCACTAAACGAAGTGGATGGCGGGCCGTATATGTACGGGATGGGAACAACCTCGATGGAAGATTACGATGAAATTGAGGATGCCCTACACGACCGTTTGGCTGAACTGGCAAACACCGAGTTAGATCCCTCATTGGTAAATGCCCCCCTGATTTCAATTGGCAATCCCGCACAGTCGATTGTTGAGGAGGGCAAAGATTTTGATATGATCGTGATGACAACCCACGGACGTACTGGGTTTTCCCGCTTTTTCCTGGGATCAGTATCAGAAAAGGTACTGCGAATGTCGAATATTCCAGTGCTGATCGTAAATGAAGAGCGGGAGCTGGCGAACCTTGATCGCATTATGGTAACCACCGATTTTTCAGATCACTCCAAGGAAGCTTTTCCCTTGGCTAAAGAGATTGCACGAGCGGCCAACGCCAAGTTGGAAGTGGTCAATATTCTGGCGTTTGATCCCCAGCATGAAGATGAGCCCGATGAATCCAAAAGACAGGTACGGGAACAGCGTATAAGCGTACTGGCCAAGGAGCTTCTCCACGATATTGATGATCTTGTGGAGACAAAAGTGATTGTATCATCAGATACGCCGCACGAGGCGATCCTCAATTATAATCTTAATAATCCACACGACCTGATCGTTATGTCCACCGTTGGACGCACCGGTATCGACTATTTGATGATGGGCAGCACGACAGCCAATGTGGTTCGCCATGTTAAAAGCCCCGTACTCAGCGTTAACCCCAAAGCCGAACAAAGCTAACCATTGCATTCTTCTTTTAGAAAACTGACAGTCCTGTTTATACTTTCATTGCTCCTGTTTACCAGTTGCGGCACTTCCTATCAGCCCGAAGAGGAAGATCCCGAAGAAGAACAGGAACAAATTGAAGATACCGATTCGGTACCCGCCAATGAAACACTGGAGACGGTAACCTGGAATCTACAATGGTATGGTTCAGGATTCAACGGTCCGCCTGATTTTCAACAGCAAACCAAAAATATTGTCCGCGTGGTTGATTCACTGGATGCCGACCTTTTTGCCTTTGAGGAGGTTAACGGGCAAGACAATTTGGATAAAATTGTCACCCATATGAAAGGCTTCCACGGCTTCATTGCCAAGCATGTATCCAAATCCCAAAAAATGGCCTTTGCATTCAACACGCAAACTATTGATTCCCTGGATTCCGGGGCTATCACAGATGTGCGTCAGGAGTACAAAGATGATTGGAAATATTATTGGGCTAACGGACGTATTCCCATGTATTTCTCCTTTACTTATACCTATAAGGATCACAAGGTGCCCTTTTATGCTATAGTAATTCATGCTATTTCGAATTATGGAGATGATAAAGACGAAGACTATAATCGAAGAATAAAGGCAGCAGAAGGTCTTTATTATTACCTGAAAGATCACAAGCCCAATGCCAATATTATTATGCTGGGCGATTATAATGATGATGTCGATGAATCAATCTATTACGACAATAATGGTAATCATCTAAAAACACCGTATTACCAGTTTGTGAATGATGATGCAAACTTTGAGGTCATCACCAAGAAACTATCTGACAGCGGACAATCAGCCTCGGTAAACTATGAAGATATCATTGACCATATCACCATCAGTGATGAACTCTTTGACAACTATGTACAAAACAGTACGGCTGTGTATGATGCGCCGCTGTCGTACATTGATAATTATGGAAATACCACTTCTGATCACTTGCCGGTCTGGGCCAAATTTGATGTGACAGTATCAAAAACGCTGGCGAAATAGCATCTTTCGTCCGAGTGCTGGGTTTGCAGTCGGACAAATCAATCCAAAAACCTCAATTCATCAGACGACAAAACCAGTCGTCCGATGAGCTTGTAGTCTTACAACGTCATGCGCACTCCAACCATCACGTGCAGGCGGGTTACTTCCTCATCAACCACTTCGCTGGTCGTTGACGTGGAATAAAGCACGTTCTGATCATCCCAGAAGCTGTATTGAACGCCCAAGTCAAACATCAATCCCTTGGTGAGCTCAGCGCTAAAGCCGCTGTTTATGAATTGACGGTCGCTGTCGCTTCCATCAACAGGGCTGGGGAAATAGCCGTAGCCCACCCTGGGCGTAAAGTATTGGTTCAACTTGTATTCAAGTCCCCCGCGCAAATTAACCACATCATTAAAATTCGAGCGAACCGTTTCGTTAATATCTCGTTCCCGGCTGTTTAAGGTAATTTCATCAAACTGAATTTCGGCCTCGGAATATCGTATCCCCTCCGCAGAAGCTGATAACGTAAGGGCCGGAAACCCTTTTACCGTAACTCCAGCTTTAAGCCGTTGGGGTCGAACGATTTTATACGAAAATCTCCCCGGCGCATCATCTTCAAACTGCACACTGTTATCAAAGGTTGTTGTAAGCCGGGTATTAAACTCTTCATCAATAAAAAGCTTGCTGGGAAATTCGTAGCTGGCCGCCAAATTAAAAGTTTTGGTAGGCTTGTACACAAATCCCAATCGGGCGCTAAAAGCCTGAATATCAGCTTCAATAGTATCAATACTCAAAATTCTGTCAATATCTGTTTCGGGCTGACCGTCGCCATCGGTATCAATAAATGCGGCATTGTAATCATTTTGGCGATCGGACTCCAGAAATTCGCGCCGATACGAATACGTCCCGTTCAGATATCCAATGGAAACTCCGACTGAAAAATCTTTTAACAACTCGGTAGCCATAAATGCGGAATATTCGCCCATACGTCCTTTTTCTGTAGTCTCTACGTCCTGATTTATACCCGGATAAAAGTTATTATCAAAGAATCGGAAAATAGACTTGGTATTTGAGAACGAGCTGTCGGTTGTAGCATAGTCAATGGCATAGACATCGAAAGCCGCAAAGAAAAGGCTGTCATCCGGGGTAACATTATAGAAATCGGTGATGGTCGTCTGGTTATTGCGTCCGCTTGCAGAAAACCCGCGATTAAAATCAGTCGTCTGACTGTAGCCCGCCCCAACGACTAGACTGCCTCGGGTAGTCGGTATTTTGTACATAAAGCCGAGATCGCCAATATTAGTCTGGTTGGTCGAAAAGCTGGGATTGTTTCCAAGATACTGGCTGGTTTCGTCAACAAAACGGTTACTCAAGTCAAAGGAAAAAAAGCTCTTGTCATAAAGCGCCATAACAGCCGGGTTATCCTGATAGGCTCCGAATCCGGTGGGTTGACTTACCCCTGGTATCACCAGACTCACGGGATCATACGAGGGATATTCAAGGCTGTAGCGCATCACGTCATCCGCACTTTGTGCCTGTAGTGTTGAGGTTGAAACGGCCACAAAAAGCAGGAGTAATAATATTTTTTTCGACATACTTTTGATACTTCTAGGGTTAATTATTGAGCTATAGATGAGTTTTTGGTTTCTCTTAATTTAATTGTCACAATTGCGCTCAGCACTTCCTCCAGCATTGCGACCATTGCAACTTCAAACCCTCGGCAATCATCTTACCTTTTAAAAATTATCTCGCATGAGATGTCACAGAAATAACATGTTCATGCGAACTTCATTTCCCGGCAAGTATCCAGTGAAGAGTTCACACTTGCCGGTTATCTCATCACTAATTGCCGCGGCTGCGTTCCGAACCTGAAGAATTTCCCCCACCGCTACGGCTACGCGAAGAGGATGATGATGAGCTACCACGCGACTTGCTGCTACTGGATGAGGAGGAGCGACTGCGGGTTACGCTCGAACGAGAGCTCCCGCTGCTGCTCTGACCAACGGAAGATGAACGGCCTGAATTAGTAGAACGTGAACGAATACGATTGGGGCTATTTGTGCTTCTCGATTTGATGATTCGGCTGCTGTTATTGTCAAAAAAGCTTTTCATCCGTTCGAAGAATGTAGGCCGGTTACGCTCGATCCGACTATTGGTATTTTTATCCTGAACAGTACGCAAATGACTGCGAAGATCTGCGGAATTTTCAAGCGTTCGCACCGAACTGTTGCTTAGCTGACGTGAACGAATTTCACGATAACGGTCACCAGAGATAATTACGGATGTTGATGGCTCATCAGTCCGGTCGATATATACTTGGTCTCGGCTATTGTCTTGCTCATTCTCATTGCCACGAGACCGCGTCCGGGCTGACCCACTCTTTCCACCATTATTGCTACTACGGCTGCGTGTAACTCTAGTAGAGCCACTACTGTTACGATTCACTGTACCACTTGAACGTGACGTGCCCACAGAACGCGTGCGAACTGCTTGTCTGCTTCCATCGTTGGAACTGCTTCGACTTCGCACCTGAGAATCACCAGAACGGTTTCGATTCGTTACCACGCGATCGGCTCCTACATTTCGCGGTCCATAGCGAATGTTGGTTCGCGATTTCCCATCATTGTAATAACCGGGGCCATAGCCAGATTTACCATAGAAATAGTAATAGTTGAAAGCATAAGGTCGGTGATACCCGTAATAGTCATAGAACGGATACCCAAATGGGTCGTAATAATAACCAAAGGGATCGTATCCCCAAGAAAAGCCAAGTGTAAATGAGTGACCAAAATATTGCCTCATATGCCAGCGGTAAAAGGCACTACTCGTAAATCCTATTCCGAACCGTGAACGGTGGTAATTATACCAGCTCCCATACGACGGGAAGAAATAGGAATCCCCATAGAAATGGTACGAGTTATAGGGATTACAATTGCAGGCTTCGTACTTATCGGCGTATTGGTAATCTCTGTACGGTATGGGGATATATTCCTCGTCAGCTACAGCCGAATCTGAATACTCTTCGCTGCGCTGGGCCGCTTCACCTTTAATTTGAGCTTTCTCATTGGTCTGCTCATCATCGTTCCACGAGTAGGCCTTGGCTTGCTTCTCTTCCTGGTCGGTAATCTCACGCATCGTCTGCGAATACTGCAGCTGCGTATAGCATCCTGTCAGGAGAAGGGCGATCAGGGTAATTCCAACTACTTTTAAACTTTTCATGGTAAACTCCGTTTTATGCAATTAACCTCACTTATCAGGTCGGAAAATCACTTCTATCTCATTTCACTCATATATTAACACCTACGCTCTCACGATTCAATCACATGTTCATGTGAAGGAATTTAAATTTCGCCTTTCAGTGATTTCGCAATCACTTCTGCCTTAGAGTTAACGTGCAGCTTCTTGTAAATATTTCGAATGTGGGCACGAACTGTATCAATAGAAATATCATAGCGGTCAGCAATCATCTTATAGCTGAGGCCGTCCACAAGCCCATTAACGATATCGTGTTCGCGCGGCGTGAGGTCAGAGTCGGAATTTTTCTTGGGCGCATTTTCCTGAAAATGATTAATCACCTTGCGAGCAATTTGTGGAGACATGGGCGCGCCGCCATCCACCAACTTCAAGATAGACTCCTTGATCTCTGGAAGCGAAGTATGTTTCAGCAAGTATCCCGATGCACCGGCCCGGAGTGCATTAAAAATCTTGTGCGAATCATGATACACCGTAAGCATGATGATATCGATATCAGTGTACTTTTCTTTAATCAAGCCAATACCCTTAATTCCCGACATCCCCGGCAGCTGAATGTCCATCAAAATGACATCCGGCTGGGGATGCTCTTCGAGATATTCGATCATATCCTCCACCGAATCCACAGCTACAGGACACGAAAGGTCGTCCTGCATATCGAGATACCGCTGGATTAGATCCCTTATTTTTTTGTTGTCTTCGACAATTCCAACGACTGAGGCCATAATTTTTGTGATTTAATTGCGACTAAGATCACGGTGTCATCCATTTCAGGATCTAAACATAACCTTTGAATATAACCTATAGATGCTGAAACAAGTTCAGCATGACACGTTATTTTAATAACATTCTTTAATTCTAGTTACGATTTTCTACTCTCACTTCAAAACCGTCGCTATTACTAAAAGTAACATCTGCATCAACACGTTTCGCTCGCATTTTCATGTTATGTAATCCCTGTCCTGTTTTCCGCTCATTGTTGGCCGTGGTACCATTATCCCTGATGCTCATAAGAAAACCGTGTCCATTCGTTGAGAGCGTAACATCAACACGATCCGCATTTGAATGCTTCGCAATATTATTAATTGCTTCTTTAAAAATAAGATACAGGTTTTCTTTAAGGGATACGGTCAGCCGTTCCTGCATGTCGCCTTCAAAGTGATATGCAATTTCTTTTTCGGGCAACACATTGTTAACATAATCCTGCATGCGATCTGTAAGGTCGCCCATGGTATCGTTGCGGGCATCAATAGACCAGACAATATCGTCTAGGCTGGAAACGATTTTTCGACTTTGCGTTCCAATCTGCTGGAGTGATTCCTGTAGTTTATCGGAGACCTCCATCGTCTGCAAGAAATCCGATTGTAGAGCAATTTCGGTAAGTGCAGAACCTACATCGTCGTGCAGATCGCTGGCAATGCGCACACGCATCCGTTCAATTTCGACCATCTTGCGCACCCGGTAGTAGTTGTAAATAAACAGCACAATACCAATTAAGGCCAGGCATAGTATCCCAATAAACCACCACTGCAACCAAAAAGGAGCCAGCACCTCAAACGAAATGCGCGCTGTTTTTGTACTCCACCGGCTATCACTGCTCTGGGCCTTAACTTCAAAAATATATTCGCCGGGCATCAGCGCTGAATATCGGACCGACCGCTGAGTAGTTTGCTGCCAGTCTTCACCCGAATTCTTTAGCCGATAGCGATAGCGCACCTGCTCAGGGGCCGAAAAACTAATGCCGATAAACTCGAAGGTGACATTCTGGAAGTCACTTTCAATTTCCAACGGTGATTTTATCCGGATCGATTCACCCGAAACGCGCACATTTTCAATATGTATGTTGGGCGCTGCTTGATTTATGACTTCTTTGGCAGGATCAAACACGGTAACACCTCCAACCGATCCGAACCACAATCGACCATCGCTATCCTTAAATGAGGCTCCGGCGTTCATTTCGTTGGCTACCAGTCCCTGGTCCTGGGTAATCAATTTAAAAGCACGGGCTTTCGCCGCCTCATCCCCAGACCGAAATGCCTGATAATCAAAGCGGATCACCCCTTTGTTGGATCCTATCCAGTAGATCCCGCGATTATCCTGTTCAATGAAGTAACTCACTTCATCCGGTAGCCCGTCATCAGTAGTAATGGTTTCAAATTCGCCGTCAACGAAGCGTGCTATCCCTCCGTAGGTGGCAAACCATAGTCTCCCCGATTGGTCTTTCAAAATGTCGAGCACACCGTTGTTGGGCAGTCCATCCTGAATAGAATAATTGGTAAACGTGCCATCATTAACCTTGCTCACTCCGCCATAAGTTGCTGCCCAAACAGCTCCATCGGAGGTTTCTTCTAATGACATCACAATGTTGTTTGGCAAGCCATCTTCCTCGGTATATTGTTTAAACTTTCCATCTTTATATCGCAATAGCCCTTCTCCATAGGTTCCCAGCCACAGGCCATCACTATTTTCGGGATCCAGCACAGACCGGATTTTGCGATAGGGAAGCTCTGTTTCATCGAAATTGTAAAAGCTATTTCCATCATAAATACTTAATCCCCACCGTGTGCCAATTAGTAGTTGGCCCTGATCCCCTTTTTCTATGGTATAAACTTTATTATCAACCAGTCCATCCTTAGAACTCAAATTGGTAAAGCCCTTTTCATCAATCCTGGATATCCCACCGCCGTAGGTCGTAATCCAGTGTTGTCCGGAATCATCTTCGGTCATCGAGGTAATTACATTATTAGGTAAACCCTGTTCCACGGTATAACTTTTAAAATGATTGCCCAGAAAAATGCTGACTCCGCCTCCAAAAGTCCCGAACCAAATATTACCTTCCCGATCGTAATGTGTCGCATGGATAATATTACTGGAAAGTCCCTGCTCAACCGAATAATTCGTAAAAGTGCTGTCGGCATAGTAGCTGGCGCCCTCTTCTGTACCAATCCAGAGGTTGCCCTTCTTATCTTTCGAAATAGACTGAATTCGATTATTAACCAGCCCATCCTGTTCTGTTAAACAGTTATATGTTGCATTTTGTACATGGCAGAGTCCCCCGCGACTGGCCACCCAGAGTGAGCCATCATCTGCCAGCAACAGATCTCTCAGACGATCATCAGGCAAGCCGTGACGAGTTGTAAACGTTCGGAAGTTCCCGTTCTCGAGCTTCGTCAAACCATCACGAGTGGCAAACCAGAGCACACCGTTGTCATCCTCCAGGATATCCCGCACGCGGTCGCTACCCATACCGTGAATGGTAAGATACTGCGTTAAGTTGTTTTGGCGATCCAGATGCCAAACCCCCTCGCCATCGGTCGCAAACCAGTACTCGTTATGACTATCCTGATAGATAGACAAGATCGTGCTGGACTGCAGGGGTTTCAGCATTGGTAAGGTATGGATGCTGTCTTGTCGCATCACGTTTACACCGGCACCGGTACCAATCCAGAGCTGATTTTGGTTATCCTCGTAGAGCGAATAAATCTTGTTATTCAGCAGGCCATCTTCGGTGTAATAATTTTTAAAGCTGATGCCATCGAACCGGTTGAGTCCGTAGCTGGTGCCAATCCAGAGGTACCCCTCCTCATCCTGCATCAGATTATTGACAACTGCTTCGCTCAAACCTCGTTCGATAGAGTAGGTACGGAAAGGAAGAATCTGCGCATCAGTCGCAGAAGAAAACCCCAGCACAAGTAACAATATGGCAATTATTCGCTTCATAAAGCGCTAATGTGCAAATTATCAGAAAATATTTTCAAGATGATAAATCAGTCTATTAAAAGTTTGGGGAAATAAAAAAAGCCCCTTCCGAAACCGGAAGAGGCTTTAATCTAAATCTTTAGTTGTTTAACCGAGATAGGCTCGAAGCGCTGCACTCCGATTGTGGTGGCGCAGCTTGCGAAGTGCTTTTTCTTTAATCTGACGGACACGTTCACGCGTCAGATCAAAACGTTCACCAATTTCTTCAAGCGTCAATGAGTGCTCGCGTCCAATGCCGAAGTAGAGGCGAATAACCTCTGCTTCGCGGTCAGTAAGCTTCGAGAGCGCGCGTTCAATTTCAACCTTGAGCGATTCGCCCATCAGGTCATTGTCAGGGTTAGGAGTCTCCTCATTCTCGAGGACATCCAGGAGGCGGTTGTCTTCACCCTGAGCAAAGGGAGCGTCTACCGAAAGATGACGTCCGGAAATTTTGAGTGTATCCGCAACTTCCGAAACGGTCATATCCAGACTTTCAGCAAGCTCAGCGGCAGAAGGCACGCGTTCGTACTCCTGCTCGAGCTTGGAAAGTTCTTTACCAATCTTGTTAAGTGCACCCACACGGTTCAGCGGCAGACGTACAATACGACTCTGCTCGGCCAGAGCCTGCAAAATCGACTGACGAATCCACCAAACAGCATACGAAATAAACTTAAATCCACGAGTTTCGTCAAAACGTTTAGCGGCTTTGATCAGCCCGAGATTACCTTCATTAATAAGGTCACCGAGCGAAAGCCCCTGATTCTGGTACTGCTTTGCTACCGAAACAACAAAGCGAAGGTTCGCCTTAGTAAGATCCTCGAGTGCCTTTTGGCTACCCTTCTGGATTTCTTTGGCAAGCCTTACCTCATCTTCTGGGGTAATAAGCTTTTCTTTGCCTATCTCTTGTAAATAGCGGTCGAGAGATTCCGATTCTCGAGTAGAAATACCTGAACTTCTAGCCACGGGATTTGCTGGGTTAAATTAGCATTTATTAGTGAGGATGATCATTTTCGGAGCCGAGAGCTCGCTTCGATCATGATTACCATTCAATGGGATATGATAACGCGCAATGGAAATATTTGTTGCACCTGTTCAATCTCTATAATATAAAGCTTCTAGCGAATAATATCGAATCGTAATGCTATTTTCTTGCACTGCCATTAATCAAAGATGTTCCGGGATATTCAGCTGTTATATTGAAAAAGTCGGCAGCTGTACTTGCAACATCACTAAAGGTGTCTCGCGTTCCAAGGTTAACCTCTCCTGCTCTGTCGGAAGGAAATAGCAGTAGTGGAACAAACTCACGGCTGTGATCAGTACTTTCGGAGGTGGGGTCATTGCCGTGATCACCGGTGATGATCAGAATATCATCTTCCTGGAGCTTACTGACGATAGCAGGTATCGCCCGGTCAAATTCCTGCAGACATTCGGCATAGCCGGAGGGATCCAGCCGATGCCCGTATTTCTGATCGGTATCAATCAGGTTGACAAACACAAAACTTTCGGAGGCTGCCGACATCAGGCTTAATAACTGTGAGATTCCTTCAGCGTTGCTCTTGGTGCGGCGGAATTGCGTAAAACCCTGTTCAGCAAAAAGGTCTATAATCTTACCAATTGAATAGGTCTTGATGCCCTCTTGCTGTAATCGGTTGATGACATTGTGCTCCGGCGGTTTCATCGAAAAATCATGACGTTTATCGGAAATCCGCTCAAAGTTGCCCGGCTCTCCGTGGAAAGGACGTGCAATCACACGGCCCACGCCATGCTCATCCTGCAATACTTCCTCACGCGCAAACTTGCACCATTCGTAAAGCGTATCAACGGGAGTTACATCTACATGGGCGGCCACTTGAAAAACGCTGTCGGCCGAGGTATAGACGATGGGATAGCCCGTTTCCAGGTGCTCTTCGCCGTAATCAGCGATAACTTCGGTGCCCGAATATGGCTTGTTTACCAGTGCCTTTTCGACGCCAATACCTTGACAAAATTTTTCAATAACTTCATCGGGAAATCCATCTGGATAGGTTGGAAATGGGCGGTTAAGCTGCACCCCCGCGATCTCCCAATGGCCGGTTGTGGAGTCTTTACCCGCCGAACGCTCCCGCATCTTACCGTACGCGCACAGTGGCTCTGGTTCTACCGGTACCGATTTTAGCGGGATGATATTGCCCAATCCCATGCGCTGCAGATTTGGCAGTTTGCAACCGGTTTCCTCACAAAGATGACCAAGAGTATTCTCATTCTCATCACCATATTCAGCGGCATCCTCCTGCGCGCCAACACCCAGTCCGTCAATAACAATCACATAGCAATTTCCCATAATCTAGATAGCTTCATTTTTGGATTTCAATGCCTGTGAAAGTGCCGATTTTGCATTGGATAACACTTCATAGCAGTCTTCATATTCTTCGTCCAGCTTTACATAGCCTACCTTGATGCCTGTTTCTATATGAATGCCGTTGGAGAGCTCAACGGATCCCGAAAATTTCTTCTTCAGTGACTGTGACCAGTTTTGTACCGCATCGGGATCCTTACTCTGTATAAAAAAGGAATAGACGTAATCGGAATTGTATCCCAAGATACCGGGGTATCCAAATTGGCTGGGATTAAAGGCCGCAATCAAATCGCGCTGCATCTCATCAAGCTGCTCGATGCGCAGTTTGGTCCGCAGTTCCGGCAAGTCAGAAATAGTCACGAGACCAAACCACGAGTGGAATTTATTATCAACACGAGACAACCGCGCCAATTCTGAGTCAACGGCCTGCTCCCATAAATCCGGCAGAAATGCATTGTAGTCATTGGCAAAAATAGGCCCGTCAATATCCAACTTTGGATCGTTGGCTTGTATCTGCAGGCCGGCAATACGCACCAGGTTAATTAGCTTGTGCTTCGTCGATTCCTTGAAAATGAGTGGGTTTTTATCATAAACCAGCACCACGCCCTGGCGACGATCATTCATGATCAGCGGGATGGCTAGCGTAGCACCTTCGGAATGCAGTTCGCGCGGCGACAACCGCTTTGGATTGTTATTAAAATGGATGGCAAATTCTGTTTCCCCCTGCTCAGCTGCTTCATAAGCCATTGACCGCTCCTCCATCTTCATGCCAACAGGTGGCGCATATTTAGCGTCATCCGCATTCATCACATTACACCAGCTTTCCATTCCCTGGGTGATAAAAGAAACGCCACCATCGTGCAAAAATGACTGTACGAGATTAAGCAACCGTTTAATCATCTCAGCACGATGACATCGTGTTTCGAGTACCGAAAGCCGCTCCTCATAGTCGATCCACTCATCCTGCTGTTCATAGAGGTCACTGATCTCAAGGTAGGTGTTCAACACATTTCGCAGAGCATTGATGTAGGAATAAATGACATCACTCTTGTCATCAGTAAAAATATGATCGCTGGATTCCAACACGGTTAATGCTACAGTTTCGCCATTATTAACAAAAGGCAACAGCGTCACATACTTCACTGGCACCTCATTGTAATAATGCTTGAGTGCAGAGGCCGGGATGTCTTCTCCTACTTCAACTGCTACGGGCTCATCCAGATCTTTGTACTCATCCAAAAAATGTTGGTCGAAGCCAATACGGTCTTCAAACATCACATTATTGAGCACCGTGGATTTGGTCTCCATCACAAACTGCTCGCGGCCACGATTGACCCAATACATATAAACCGTCTCCATATCCGAGGCGCTTCGCAACAAAAAGATCAGATCATTAAGAACCTGTTTGAATTCCCTAAGTGCTTTTTCCTGACGTTTCTGTCCCACCATTTCGGCGTTCGAACGCTCCTTCTCATGTGCCGTTGCGTAATTTTTCATCCCTGTTTAGTCTACCTTATTTGCCAATTCTTCTGCCTGTTCGATCATGTTTTCAATCGCCGCCAGCCCGTTATTCCAAAAGTCGGGCTGGGTGATATCGAGCCCCAGTTTGCCGACAATGTTTTCCGGCCAATCGGATCCGCCTGCCTTCAGCATCTCAATATATTTATCTGAGAAGCCGTTTTCAGATCGCGTGTATTCCTGATACAACGCCAGCACAAGCAATTCCCCAAACGCATATGCATACACATAGCCCGGTGTATGTAAGAAGTGCGGAATATAGCTCCACCAGATATCGTAGTTGTCAGTCAGTGTAACGGAATCGCCATAGATATCTTCCTGCGTTTCTCTCCACAACCTGGAAAAATCTTCGGTGGTCAACTCTCCCTTTTCGCGCCGGTGGGTATGGATGGCATGCTCAAACCGATTCATAGACACCTGGCGGAACACTGTGGCAATAGTATCGTCAATCTTACCAATCAGCAGGGCTAACTTTTCTTTGGGATCTTCGAGATTGCGCATCAGTTTTTGAAAGACCAGCATTTCGCCGAATACCGATGCTGTCTCAGCGGTGGTCAAAGGCGTATCAGCTTGTAAAGCACCTTGTTCTCGTGACAAATACTGATGCACCCCGTGGCCTAGCTCATGCGCCAGGGTCTGCACATCACGAATCTTTCCATCAAAATTCATAAACACATACGGATGCACCGACGGCACCGTACTGGCCGAATAGGCTCCTCCACGCTTGCCCGGCTTCATGGCCGCATCAATCCAGTTTTGGTTAAAGAACTTACCGGCCACTTCGCCCATTTCAGGATGAAAGTTTGAATAGGAATCGAGCACCATTTGCTGGGCATTATCCCACTTAATATTCTTTTCACTTTCCAGCAGCGGTGCATAACGATCGTAGTCATACAGCTCTTCATATCCCAACAGCTCACGCTTTAGATCATAAAAACGGTGTACAAGGCTATAGTTATTGGTCACCGAATTAATAAGAATATCGACCGTCTCATCATCAATTTCGTTAGCCAGGTTTCGCGATGAAATCCAGCTCTCGTAGCCGCGCAATTTGTCGTTGGTGTGCTTGTCAGCCAGTAGTGTGTTAAAAATAAAAGTGAGCGTGCGACTATGGTCTTTAAAGGTTTCTGTGGCAGAAGCCTGTGCTCGTTTTCGGAGATCACGATCGGGTTCGTGCAGCTTACTAAGTATCTGCTGTTGCGTCAGCTCTTCGCCATCCAGCTCAAAGCGGGCGGCTCCCATTGTTTCATCGAAATAACGATTCCAGGCACTGCGTCCCGTCACCTTTTTGGCCGAGAGCACCTGCTCTTCTTTCTCGCTCAAGATGTAATCCTTATAACGCCGAGAAGTCTCCAGATAATGCTTGTAGTGCGTTAGTTCCTCACTTTCAATTAGCTTTTCAGCTTCGTCATCATCCACGGCCAGCCATTCAACATCAAAAAAGACCAGCTTTTGATGGATTTCTGACGAGAGCTCATTGGCTTCCTGCATCAGTTTACCATATTCCGGCTTGTTGGTATTCGTCGACCAGATCAGGTGAGCATACGAACCGATCTTTCCGATAGTCTCTAGCAGTGCTTCGTACTCTTGTAAAGCCTGTTTCATCCCTTCTTCGTCAAGCTCTGCTACTTTGCCTTTATATGTAGCAGCAAATTGGTCAGCCTGGTCACGAACCTTTTCCCGGTCCGCTTCGAGAGCGGGATCATCAATTGATTCATAAAGGTCAGAAAGATCCCATTGAACGTTTTCTGCCCCTGTTTTGTCCTTCACGTTATCGCTCATAAATATTGTTGAATATCCTCTTTAAACCCTCATTTCCAATTGTTTAAATCAACCAAGTATATCAATAAATAATATTAACTGAAGAATCGTAATTTAACATTACAATACTTAACTTTAGGCTTGATTGTGTATGGTTGAAAGAAACCAAAAATAACAGTCAAAATTAACTTGTACAGCCGTTTATTTAGCACTAATTAAAACTCACTCAATAAGACCACATTTTGAAGTCGCTCGAAGCAGTTTTCGGACCCAACTCCGCACTTGTAGAAGAACTTTTTAATCAATACAAAGAAGACCCCAACTCTGTCCCTAATCACTGGCGACAGTATTTTGATGAAGTTGAAGGGGTCGACACCGCCGAGGAGCTTAAATCTGAGGCAGAAAAATCCGGTAACGGTACTGCTCCTGCGGCACCTAATGCGCCCTCTGCCAAACGCGAGAAGCCCACTCCCAAGGCCAAGGAAGCTCCTAAACAAAAAGAGGATAAAGAAGTATCTATTCCCTCTGGAGCTACCCTCGAAAAAATTACCGGCGTTTCCAGCAAGATTGTTCAGAATATGGACGAGAGCCTGGAAGTTCCTACAGCTACCTCGGTACGCTCTTTGCCGATGAAGATGCTGATTGAGGATCGCGACATCATCAACCGGCACCTGAAGCAACGTAACGAACCCAAGTCATCGTTTACGCACTATATTGCCTGGGCTATTATCAAGGCGCTGGAAGAGTATCCGAACATGAACAACTCGTTCGCCTACAAAGATGGCGATCCCTACAAAGTGATCCCGGGTCAAGTAAACCTTGGACTGGCGATCGACGTGCAGAACAAAGATGGCTCACGCAATCTACTCGTGCCCAACATCAAGGGCGTGGACAAGATGAGTTTCAAGGAGTTTCTGTATGCTTATTCGGATCTTATTGACAAAGCCCGCAATGGCAACCTCGAGATTTCGGATTTTCAGGGTACTACAATCACACTGACCAATCCCGGTATGATCGGCACGGTGCAGTCGGTTCCGCGATTGATGAAGACACAAGGTGCTATTATTGCGACCGGTGCTATCGATTACCCGGCCGAATATCAATCGATGTCGCAGGAAGTGCTCAATAAGCTGGGCATCAGCAAGGTCATGAATGTGACCTCGACCTATGATCACCGCGTAATACAAGGTGCCGAATCCGGTGCTTTCCTGAAGAAAGTGCACAGCTTGCTGAACGGCGAGGAAAATTTCTACGACGAAATATTTGAAGATCTTGAGATCCCCTATGATCCCCTGCCCTTTGGCGAAGACAATTATGTAGGACAGCTGGATGGGGAAGGTGCCACGCTCGAAGAAAACAAGCGTGCTATTGCCGTGATGCGACTCATAAATATGCATCGCACGCGTGGGCATGTGCTTTCGGACTTAGATCCACTGAGCGACGAGCCGGGCCACAGTCCCGAACTGGATTTGAGCTATTACGATCTTACGCTCTGGGATCTGGATCGTGAATTCTACTGTGGTGGCCTTGGTGGCAATGAAAAAGCCACGCTGCGCGAAATCATTAGCCTGCTGCGCGAAACCTACTGCGGCAAGATGGGCGCCGAGTTTATGCATATCCTCGATCTGGAGGAGCGGAAATGGTTGCGCGAGCGCATGGAATCTACAACCAATACGCCGGATCTGGACAAAGATCAGAAAAAAGAAATACTTCACAAGCTCAATCAGGCAAAGGCATTTGAGCAATTTCTGCACAAAAAATATATCGGCCATAAACGGTTCTCACTTGAGGGGGCTGATACGTTAATCCCGATGATGCACCATATGCTGGAAAAAGCGGGTGCCGACAAAGTTGAAAAAATATTTATGGGCATGGCCCACCGGGGACGTTTGAATATCCTGGTAAATATTATGAACAAACCCTACCGTAAAGTCTTTGCCGACTTTGAGGGCAACCTTGATCCCGATAGCATACAAGGATCTGGTGACGTGAAATACCACCTCGGATCGAAAGGTGCCTATGAAACTACGGATGGCGACAAGGTAGATATTGAGTTGATGCCGAATCCAAGTCACCTTGAATCGGTGAATCCGGTGGTTGAAGGTGCAACGCGTGCATCCCAGGACCATGACGGCGAAAACGCAGACAAAAAGTTCTTGCCGGTTCTTATTCATGGCGACGCTGCATTCTCCGGTCAGGGCGTAGTGGCAGAAACACTGAATATGTCGCAGCTCGATGCCTACAAAACGGGTGGTACGGTTCACATCATCATTAATAACCAAATTGGTTTTACAACACTGCCCGAAGACGGCCGATCCACGGAATATGCTTCGGATCTGGCGAAAGCGATTCTGGCACCTATTTTCCATGTCAATGGTGATAATCCCGAAGAAGCTGTGCATGCTATGCAGATGGCTTTTGAGTACCGCCAGAAGTTTGGCAAGGATGTAGTCATTGATTTGGTCTGCTATCGTAAGCACGGCCATAACGAAGGTGATGAACCTGCCTTTACGCAGCCAGGTATGTACAAAGAAATTGACAATCATCCCGCCGTACGTGACATCTACACAAAAGATCTGGTCAGCAAAGATGAACTGACTGAAGATGAAGCCCAAGAGATCTTCGATGAGTTTGATGATCTGCTCTATCAAGCCTTTGAAGATGCCAAAAATGCATCCCCCATGGAAGTCACCGACGAGATGATGGAGCGTCACGAAATGACGCAGGAAGAGTGGCCGGAATTCCCCGATACCACCTATCCCGAAGAGGAGCTGAAAGATATTGCTGTAAAACTGAACACTGTTCCGAAAGATTTTGATGCAAATCCCAAGCTCTTGAAGCAACTGGCCAAGCGCGCCGAAATAGTCGAATCAAATTCCGACAAAATCGACTGGGGATTTGCCGAAGCACTGGCATTTGGGTCACTGCTCAAAGATGGCACAACCGTTCGACTGACTGGTCAGGATGCGGAACGCGGTACATTTTCGCATCGCCACGCAATCCTGCACGGTACGGAAACTGATCAGGAGTTTACTCCGCTGAACAACCTCAGCGACGATCAGGCACCATTCTTCCCCTACAACAGCTTACTCAGTGAGTTTTCCTGCGTAGGTTTCGAGTTCGGCTACAGTGCTACCAAACTCGATGCCCTGGTAATCTGGGAAGCACAGTTCGGCGACTTTGCCAACGGTGCACAGGTGCCCATCGATCAATATGTATCGGCCAGCGAAGCCAAGTGGGGACAGAAATCATCGTTGGTTATGACACTGCCCCACGGTTACGAGGGACAGGGACCTGAACACTCATCAGCTCGATTGGAGCGCTACCTGCAACTTTGCGCTGAAGACAATATGCAGGTGGTCAACCTGACGACGCCGGCACAGTATTTCCATATACTGCGCAAACAAGCCAAGCAGGATAATAAAAAACCGCTAATCATCATGTCGCCCAAAAGCCTGCTGCGACATCCATTGGCTACATCCAAAGCCGAGGACCTATCAACAGGACATTATCAGCCGTTTATTACTGATAAAGAAGTGAACGACAAAAGCGATATCGATCGGCTGATTATCTGCTCTGGCAAGGTGTACTACGATCTGTATAAGCAACGCCAAGACGAAGAGATCGACAATGTGGCCATTCTCCGATTGGAGCAATTTTATCCATTTCCTGATAAAGATGTCAGCAATATTCTCAACGAATACGATCATGTTGATGATATCGTTTGGTGCCAGGAAGAACCCAAAAACATGGGCGCCTGGACCTTTGTATCTCCGCGTATCATGCAGCAACTGCAAGATGGACAGAATCTGCGGTATGTAGGCCGACAGGCTTCAGCTTCACCAGCTGCCGGACAGAAGAAAGTCCACAAGGCTGAACAGGAAAAACTGGTTAATGAAGCGCTGCATTAATTAGAAATCAATATTGAATACAAAGCCCGGAATCCTTCGTTGGATTTCGGGCTTTTTCTTTACACGAAGTCAAATAACTGTTTGGAGCATGGACACTTCAAAAAAACAGTATGAATTTTATTGAGGGGGCTGGTTACTAAGCTGAGCTTAGTAACCAAATAGGAAAAGGAAAGTCCATATAATAAAAAAACCTGACAGGTCTAAGAACCCTGTCAGGTTAAAGTGTGTAATGAATTAAATTATCAACGCAGACCGTTCTTCACGCCTTTGCAGATGCGACTAACGGCATCATGGCTGTGGAGACTCTCCATGTGTACACATCGAATCACAAAGTCCCTGATACGCTCTTCATCGTTGAACTCTTCATATAACAGGCGCGCCGCATCTTCCACAAATTTTTGATAAGCTCCATTCATCTCGGCAAACGCCTGCTCATCTTCGCGTTTTACCATTACCTGCGTTTCAGTCATTAGGGCTTCGCGGCAATGCTGTACCAGCTCTTCGATAAAAATTTCTTCATCCAGTTCAATAGTCATACTGGCTACGCTGCGCTGGCTATGCGGAATACTAGCAACTTCCCGCTGCTCTCGAGCGTGCTCTGAGAGCTCATACGAACAGGGACAGGCACTGCTGTACTCAAAATCAAGATGCAAAAATTTACGGAAATCGCCATCAGCGTTCATAGTGCCTTCGATCGCTACCGTATAATATTGATACCCTTCCAGATCAGAGCGCAGGCTTTCTTGCAATATTGGATAGTTAAATGAAAGCCGCAAATACGCTGACTGCGAATCGAGATCTTCGCAATACGTTTCCAGAACTTCTTCCAGCTTATCAGGATGGAATACATCGTCTTTAAAATCATAGAACGAGCGCATAATCCGGCTCATGTTGATCCCCTTCTTGCCGGCTTCCAAACCCACATATCCATCAACCGAAGTTTCCAGCGTTAACAGCTCTCCGTCGGGACGCGGATACTTTAGTGGCAACTTAAAATCCGAAATACCGACTTGTTGAATGGGTACGTCGGCGCCTTCTATAAGCGATGCAGGACCATTCTGAAGATCCGGCAAACTATCCTTGTACTCTTGGGATACAGTGAATGTAGGGTCGTAGTAGCGTTTCAATTTTGTAGAAATCATTCGCCTTACTGCAATTCGTTGATAGTTAGTCTGTAACGGGTACTTCTTTATTCAAAAGGTATGGACAATATTTTGCCGAATTTCGTTCGGTTTCCCGAAGCTCAACTTCATATAAAAATCCATTGCCGTGTGTAGCTTCCCGAATGGGAGTTTGCAGCTCCTTAAAAAAAGCTTCCACCAGGTTTTCCGTTGATGGCAGGATGCCGTCCAGGAAATCAACATCCATGTTCAGGTTTTTGTGATCACATTTGTCCACAATAGTTGTGTTGATAATAGATTTAAGCTTTGATAGATCGATAACATAACCAGTCTCCTCGTCCGGGCTGCCAGCCACGGTCACATTGAGGATATAATTGTGACCATGCCAATTTTCATGATTGCACTTACCAAACGTTTGCTTATTCCACTCATCAGACTTCTCGGGATTGTGCAAGCGGTGAGCGGCATTAAAATGTGCTTTTCGTGTTACAAAAACCAAATTAACCGTTTTCTGTTATTGTATAATGAGTATCATCAACGATTCTAAATCGCCCAGTGTTCCCGAATTTTGATCGAATTAAGTCAGCACCATATGCTATTTTTTTCAAACGGCAACTATCATTAAAAAAGGAGGCCCCAAATCAATGGAACCTCCCTGTGATCAGCACACCTCACACATTGCATGTGAGATACCTAAGTAATTTTAGTCTTCCCACTTAATCCAATTGGCATTGGTAGTCCAGTCATTTTCTGAATCTTTAACCCCAACAGCACCGCTGAAGTTAACCTGAGAGTAGAATTCATCACTGGGGATGGCAACTCCACTCGTAGCAGCAGGCGAACCAGACTGCAGTGAGAAATCATAGTTTGCAGCATCCGAGAATTGTGGATCGATTTCGGTCACCCCAACATCTTCTACGCTATATGGCAGCGATGAGTAATCGTTGGAAGCATTGTTGAAGGAAATGTTTCCGCCGAAGGTCAAGCTGCTACCCACGTTAGATTCTGTTCCGTCAGTCTCAACATAGATGGGGACTACAGTATTTTTGCCAAAGTTACCAACAATGATGTTTTTGTATTCACCTGTGATACCTTCACGGAGCATCATACCGTACATTGTTTCACCATTGGCATTGTCGTTACCCCAAATTGTAGCGTTGTATACGTGGAATTCTGAAGGCCCATTTCCGCCGTCACAATCAGCTTGATCGGCACATCCGTCATTTTCGAAACCACGGTTTGTTGGTAGCCCTTCGGTTTGAACACCTAACCAGAACTGACCACGACCGGACCATCCCTGGTCTCCGTCAAAAGTATCATCCTGGGCACCTACAACTACGAAGTATTTGACATCAACTGTTCCACCGAAGAACTCGATGCCGTCATCTACGGATTTGAAAACGCTGACGTGATCAATCTGTGTTTCGCTACCTACAGAATACAGCGTCAGTGCTTGTAGCTCACTACCGTCTGAGATACTATAGCCAGAGTAGTTAATTTGTACGTAGCTCAATGTACCACTGTCATCGTTGTCATTGAATGATTCGCCGCCGTTGGTATCAGCACCGTATTGTACGCCGCTGCTCAAGCCTTCAATCTCACCACGTCCGCCAGGAACATTGTTACTAGCTTCGCCGGCCAAAATAATACCGCCCCAGCTTGCAACTTCTTTCTGCGTAGAAGTAAACACAATGGGATTATCAGCTGTACCTTCTGCTACCAATCGACCGGAAGGACGATCTTCGCTAAAGTTTTCATCATCAGCAGGCAGAGTAATAATTGTACCTACATCATCAGCATTGTTGTTATGGTACTCAAAGGAAACGGTTACGCCTTCTTCGACTGTAAGTGTAACACCCGGCAGTACATATTGCGGACCTGACAATGTAGTATCGTTTGACCAGGTTTCATCTCTGGAGATGAGTGTTTTATTACCCGGGAGGTCTTCATAAGAGGCGGGAATTTCTCCTTGAACTGTGAAAGATTCTGAAGAAGTAACGGAGTTCCCATCAATTTCAACAGTAATCGGACCGTCTTGAGCATCTTGCGGAACTTCTACTGTAAGTTCAGTGGAAGAAGCAGACGTTACCGTAGCAACAGCATCACCGCTGAAAGATACCGCATTACCGCTTCGCGTATCAGCAAAACCAGCACCGGTTATGGTTACCTCTTCACCAACTTCTGCAGATTTAGGACTAAAAGAGTTGATAGCCAAATCAGCTTCCCCCTCTTCGACCGTAAAGTCACTGCTGGAAGAAGCAGACTCACCGCCAACAGTTACGGTAATAGGACCCGTCATGGCTCCTTCGGGAACTGTTACAGAAAGCTGTGATTCGGAAGCAGAAGTAACTGATGCATCAACGTCACCGGCAAAAGTTACCGTATTTCCGGATGCAGAAGGAGCAAAACTTTGCCCGGATATTGTTACCTCGGTACCAACGGTTCCAGAGGTTGGACTAAAGGAGTTAACAGCTAAGGGATCCTCATCGGAGTCACTGCTACATCCTGACACTATCATTACAAAAGCAAGTGCTAAAAGACTCGCTAATTTAGTAAGGTTAAACTTCATAATATGAGTTTATTGGTTATGGATTTTGGGATGATTTCGATTAAGGTTGATTATAAAGCACGTCCTTTAAGAAACAGTTAACTCGACATGAGCAAATGATTATCATCATCGCTTACAGATCCATCGAAGCACCCAGGCTAAAGCTCATACCCGGCTTATAGCGGAAGGTGGTAGCGGGTCCCTGCTTATACAGGTGCGAATCATTCAACAAATTGCTCACTTCTAAACTCAAGTCGAACTTCCCAACTTGGTAATCAATAGTAGCTCCCACGTCATGGAATGGCTGCTCATACTCATCATACTGCTGAGCATTCTTGCCTACGGTCACTATGCGTTCGCCAAAGGTGTTGTAGCTCAGCGATAGATCCATATCCAATGTAGGGATCTGGTAAAAAGCTGAGACATTGATGATATACGGCGACTGCCCAACCATGGGGCGCTCCACATTTGCTACCCGGCTGCTGGCACTTTCATTCATCCGAGATTGAGAATAAATGTATGAAGCGTTAGCCACCATCTGCAGACGAGGCGTTATATTTTTTCGTCCCTCAATTTCTACGCCATACAGATCTGCTTCCGGAGCATTGTCGAAGAATACCTCATTGGCATCCGTTAAGCGATAGAATTTTTCAATGGGATTTTTGAAATGCTTGTAAAAAGCGCTAAGTGCCAACATCTGTCCACCGCTTGGATATGTCTCAAAGCGAATATCGTAATTGGTAATATTGGTTTCCTTCAAGTCGGGATTTCCATACACGCGCTGGCCGCCGAGGTAATCCGCGAAATTGAAATTCGAGATCTCTCGGAATTCCGGACGTGCCAACGTCTGGGAGTAGGCTAATCGAATGTTGGTTCGATCCGCAAGTTGATAGGTAACATTTACGGCCGGTAAAAAGTCCGTGCTGTCCACTTGTGATACTTCCTCATAATCACTGTCAATACCCTCAGTGGGAACCTCAATCGTTTGTGTCGATTGCTCTACGCGCAAGCCGAGCTCAAGCGTGAGCTTTTCCAGTGGCTTCCAATTGGTACTCATGAATCCGGCGTAAATAGTTTGAAATCCATCATACCAGTCGGAATTAAATTGCGTTGTCTCGGTTAGTTCGAGATATCCATTGTTGCCCTGTCCCGCAACATTCTGGTCATCCAAAACAACACCCGCAGGTTGGGTTTTGAGATCACTTGGCAGATAAGGCGCTAGCTGATCGCGATACGTAATTCGCCGTGCAGTAAAATGACGATCCTTGACAATCACATTACCACCGGCGGAAATATTCAAAAACTTAAACGGCTTCATCTTGTACTTCATTTCAGCCGAGTAGTTTTTGTCATCCTGATCAGAAAAGAAGTGTCCGTTGTTATCGCCAAATGGTTGGAATTGATACTCGTCGCCAACCAGGTTATATCGGGTGGACCGACGGTCGGGACGGATGCGCTGAGCCTGATTGTAACTGATGTGTCCCTCAAGATTCGAGGCAAAGAAATTATCGAAGTAGGTTTCCCCTTCGAGGGTTGTTGAGAAGATGCTGCGGCGATCAAAATCAAGTACAGTCTGACGTGTTACCCCGTTTTGATAGGGGCCCTGTACAATGGTTTTGTTATATCGTGCTGAATTCGAATAGAGGGTCTTGACCCCAAATTTTGTAACGGAAGAAGGTTTTGCAAAGATATTGAGCATTGCACTCGTCTCAGCCGTCTCGGTACCTTCATCTTTTGTATAGTTGGTGATATAATTAGGCTCACCGTTCTGCTTAAAAAACTGCATAAAACGTTCAGTTTTATTAGGCTCAAATTCGCGATCGAACTTGTAAGAAAAGTTACTAACCACCCCTATCGGCATGTTATACTTGTTGAATTGATTAGCATAATTCACGCTTATACTTTGTGAGGGAATCCCAACCTTGTTGCGGCTGATATCCCAATCGTTGTGGAGCCCTTGAACAACTTGCCCGGAATTTTGCTGGCTCACCCGTTGCGTATTCAACACAGATGGCAGACTTCGCTTACCGCTATCATAGCCTAGAAAATCAGTTGGGCTACCCGGGCTTGATAACGTATTCTCAAATGTTGATACCGTATTGAAGCTGGTTGAGTAACTCATAGTGAAGTTACGCTCATAGGGAAATTGCTTTGTTTCAATCTTTACCGAGCCTCCGGAAAATTCGGCCAACTGGTCAGCCGTATAGGTTTTCTGGACCATGATGCTCTCAACAAGCCCACTGCCAAACAAGTCAGTCGGTGCTTCTTTTTTGTTGGGATCTGTAGACGGTACCTGCGATCCGTTCAGCTGGATATTACTATAGCGGTTACCAAGTCCGCGCACGTAAATATCCTTGCCATTACGAACGGTCACACCTGTTACGCGCCTCAACGCGGCTCCTACGTCGCTGTCTCCTATCTTTGAAATCTGTTCAGAAGACATACCATCCTGCATGGGCACAGATTTACGTTGGATAGCCAAGAGTCCTGCTTCACTACTGCGGCTGGCCCGGGCCGTTACTGTCACTTCTTCCATGCCAACAGTTTTCGGCTCAAGCGAAACTGTAAGCCTGGTCGTTTTATTGGGATCTACTTCTACGTCAGTAACTGTTTTTTTAGCGTAAGAGATGTACGAGATCGTCACGGAATAAATGCCCGGATTTACATCCTTAATCACATAACTTCCGTCAATATCAGTTGCAGCGCCCTGGCCTGACCCGGTAATTGATACGTTGGCGCCAATTATCGGTTCTCCTGTCTTACTATTCACCACCTTACCGGCTATTTTACCGGCATTCTTGGCTCCCGATTGCGCAGAGCAAAGTGCAGTTAAGCTAAAAATAGTAGCGATGAATAAGACAGAAAATTTTGTCGTGGTAGAATTGAGTATTCGTTTCACGGTGTGTGCTGATTTTATTTTTGGGTTCTGTCTTAACATGACATACCAAGAATAGCACACTAAGATTGTAGAACTGTTATGGCACCGTTACGGCTGTGTTATTCTAATTTTAAGCTAATGTTAACACAGCCGTTTGCGGCAAATAAAGGAGGGTATTCTGCTATCGCAGTTATCTAATTGTTCGAAGCAGATATAGACTAAAACGAGTTATTTTCCGGTGTCAGCAGACGGACTTTCGGAAGCATCTTGTTCCTGATCTTCGAGCACCTCGGCGTTAGAGTGTTCTTCCGAACCATTGGCCGATTCGGTTGATTTTTCACTTGCGAAAATACCTTCAGGATACTTTCCTTCGGGATGGTCGCCAAGGAGATCTTTCAGATCATTATGATCAAGCACCTCTTTATCTAACAAGGTCTTGGCCATCTGCTCAAGCTTATCCTTATGCTTGAGTATGAGCTCTTTGGTGCGCTCGTAGTTTTGTTGGATGATCGCACTTACGGCCTCATCGATGCGTTCGGCGGTATGCTCGGAATATTTTTTGTTAAAACCGTAGCTGTTTTCTGGATTTTGAGAATCCTTTAGTGACAAGTATCCCAGCTCGTCACTCATACCATATTCAGCCACCATGGCAAACGCCAGATTAGTGATTCGTTCAAGATCATTTTGTGCTCCCGTTGAGATACGGCCAAAGATAATTTCTTCGGCTATTCGTCCCCCTAGCAGAGCACAAATCTTGTCATTGAGTTCTTCAGTAGTCATTAAGAAACGGTCTTCAAGCGGTGTTTGCAGCGTATAGCCCAAGGCTGCCAGTCCACGTGGCACAATACTCACTTTCAGCACGGGATCGGTGTGTTCAAGATACCAGCCGACAATGGCATGACCAGCCTCGTGGTAAGCAACGATTTCACGCTCCTTAGGACTGATGAGCTTATTTTTCTTTTCGAGACCCGCAATCACGCGTTCAATAGAATCCTGAAAATCCTCCATCTCTACAGCATCTTTACCTCGACGAGCAGCCATCAAAGCAGCTTCGTTACAAAGATTAGCCAACTCGGCTCCGGCAAATCCAGGCGTTTGAGAAGCCAGTAGTTTCAGGTCAATATCCTTGGAAAGCTTGAGCTTTTGCGTATGCACTTTCAAGACTTCCATCCGACCCCGTAGGTCAGGCTTGTCAATAAGAATCTGGCGATCAAAACGACCGGGACGCAGTAGCGCTGAATCGAGCACATCCGGGCGGTTTGTCGCAGCCATGATAATAACACCCTTATCTGTGTTAAAACCATCCATCTCACTCAGCAATTGATTGAGGGTATTTTCACGCTCATCGTTCGATCCCATCATCATGCCCTTACCACGGCTGCGGCCGATGGCATCAATTTCATCAATAAAGATGATGCACGGTGCCTTTTCTTTGGCCTGTTTAAACAAGTCGCGTACGCGAGCCGCGCCAACGCCCACAAACATTTCTACAAAATCTGAACCACTAAGACTAAAAAACGGCACTTCGGCTTCACCGGCTGTGGCTTTTGCAAGCAATGTTTTACCGGTTCCGGGAGGACCTACCAATAATACGCCTTTGGGAAGTTTGCCGCCCAACTTGGTAAACTTCTGCGGATTTTGAAGAAACTCAACGACCTCTTCTACCTCAGCCTTGGCCTCTTCGAGCCCGGCCACATCTTTAAATGATATCTGGTTTTCAGCTTGTTTGTCGTACAGCGACGCCTTGTTTTTGCCAATATTCAACACCTGCTGTCCAGGATTCATACGTCGGAATATAAAGATCCAGAAAGCTATGGCCACCCCAATTAACAGCAACCAAACGAAAATACCGCTAAACCAGTCTTCTTTAATGGTAACATCATAAGTCACCTCATTACTGTCGAGTACCGGACGTATATCATCACCCGCGAGCATGGTGGTTGTAAAGCGGTTGCCTTGTGATGAGGTTGTCAGCGACCACTGCTCCTGCTCAGAGTTCGCTGGTGTAACAATCCCCTCTTTGACAGCCTTTTCGCTGTACTTGCCATAAATATATTGGCCATTTTCTATAGTGATATCATCGACATATCCTTTTTCAACATATTCCAGGAATGTACTGTATTTTATTCTGTTGCCGCTGTCAGAATTCATAAAATAGAATTGAACGGCCAATAACACCATCAACAGAACAACATATATCCAGATGGGAAACTTAGGGGAACTGTTATCTCCTCCGAGCCCGTCTTTTGTATCGGAGTTATTTTTAGGCGATTTCTTATTCTCTGACATGTGCCAAGGATTTAGCAATTATTTCATTGTAGTAAATATACGGTAAATATTCATTCTGTGCCCAATGAGCCATCATAATTCCAATTAAACTTTAGGCCCAGAAATATTTGCCTGCTCACCTTCGAAACGGCGATAGAGTATAAATATTGGCTTTGCAGAGAATTATTCCGAGTCATCCGATTCGTCGAAGACAGCAACATCGCCCTCAGCTTGTTGCATGCGTATACCTTCTTCTTGTTCAGTAACTTTGCCAATAACAACAAAGTCTTCAAACTCATCGGAAAGTTCTTCTACCTTTTTTTCTGGAAGTGTAAACATGAGTTCAAAATCTTCGCCACCGTAAAGCGCATATTTATCCACATCCTCTTTCATCTCATCAGCAACCTGCCGTGTGTCTAATGCAATGGGAAATGCTGCTTGATAAACATATGCGCCCACTCCTGATGCATTGGCCAAATGTTTAAGATCACTAACAAGTCCCTGTGTTACATCCATCATAGCGGAAGGTACAATATTCATATCCACCAGCTTTTCTACAAAATCGCGGCGGGCAATGGGAACCAGCTGTCGTTTGACAACATACTCATAATCCTCAAGGTCTGGTTGAAAAGCCTGTTGATTCTCCTGCTCTTGCCAGTATTCTTTTTCGCGCATCAATATTCGGAGCCCCGCAATAGCTCCACCAAGATCACCGGTTACACAAATGGCATCCCCAACATGGGCCCCTTTGCGATACGTAATCCTTTTCTGATCGACATGACCATAACAACTGATACTCACACTTAGCGTCTGGTGCGAAGCGGTGAGATCTCCCCCTACAATCTGAAATTCATTATCCTTTCCTGCAGCTCCAATGCCGCGGTAAATTTCCTTCAGCATATCCACAGATATCTTGTTGGGAACAGCCATATTTACCAGCACCACGTCCGGCTCGCCATTCATGGCATAAATGTCACTGACGGCCGCTGTACCGATTTTATAACCCAAATGGTGCAGGGGAACATAGGTAAGATCGAAGTCAACGCCCTCCATGAATGTTTCTGAAGAGAGTAATTCATAGGCCCCATCCTTATCCAGTACAGCCGCATCATCACCGTGGCCTTGCAAAACAGAGGAATGTTCAAAAGAAGAGTGCTCCATCAGCTCGTCGATGAGCTCAGAACGGCCAATGGATTGTATAGTGCGAAAAGAATCGTTTGCCATAAATTAGCTATTAATAATAAAAAAGGCAGGTACACAAATGTGTACTTGCCTTTTAAAGAATGTAAGTTTTCTGTGTAATTACCGTTCTTGCTTCGTAGAGTAGTTAATTCGAAGCGATCCAGCCTCTCGAAGTTCTTGTTGTATATCTGTTACAATTCCGAACTCAGTTTCATCGTGCACACGCAGTGAAACGATAAGTTTAGGCTCTTCCTTAAGCTTGTCATACATCAGCTGTTGAACGGCCGAAACATCTTCAATAATAGAATCATCTATCTGGATTTTAGTTTCGCCAAGTTTGTTACCGGATAGCTTCTCCGGTCCAACATAAATGTAACTGACAAGACGTTTTTGAGTAATCTTCTCAATATTTTCTGCTCGGGAAAAATTGATTTTCACCTGCAAAGTAACTTCCCGAAGCACTGTTGTCACCATAAAGAAGATGAGCAACATAAAAACAACATCAGGCATCGCCGAAGTAGGTACGTCCTGACTTGTCTTTGCAGATTTTTTTTCAAAATGTCCCATAATTAAACTCGTTTATTGATCTGGTTCAGCAATTGAAATTTTCTTTGGATACGTATCCTTGACTTTCCCTTTCTCTGGGCTACCATCCTTGAGCTGATCATACGTTTTCCCGAACTGGGCCTGTGCAGCCTGATTTCGGAGATCTCTGTATGCGCCCATCACTTCATCGAGCATGTCGATGTAAACATTGTATGGAGTTGCCCGTTGTGTTTTAATAGAGACGATAGCTTTATCAGGAGAATCGGAAAGGTTTGGATTTTGGCCTCTGTTAGTCACAAACTCCTTAATCTTTTGCTTTACCTGAGGCACGGGCGTTGGCTCTGGTTCTCCAGTACCCATAAGCACCATCCCCTGCGCATTTACGAGTATCTTCATCATATTACGCGTTTTAATGGGAGGTGGCTTCTGATCCTCTTGAGGTGCTGGAGGAAGCTGCAATCCAATCCCTGTATCAACATCAATAGTTGTTACAAGGAGGAAGAAAATCAGCAGCAAGAAGGCGATATCCGCCATTCCTGCACCACCAACTTCCGGATCTTCTCGTTCTTTTTTATCGTTAAACATAGATCAGTTGTCGAGAGTTATACATTTATATATTAAGCGTTCCACGCAAACCTGTAGCCAGGATAAGCAGGACCATGGCAGCCAGCATAAATAACATCGTCCCAAGTGCTGCTTCAACAATTGTTCCTACGATCCCGTATGCGATACCAAAGACCACAAACGGTACAATCATAGTAACAATTTTTTTGATGTCCTGCTTGCCTTTCATGACGCTTCGGATACCGGAGATCAGCATTCCTATCACGCCGAGTCCGACCAATCCCAAGCCCAAACCTAGTGCTATTGTTACAATCATAATATTAGGTAAGAATTGATTTAAAAAGTAGTGTATTTGTCGATTTATTGATTATCGGACTCAGCAGTATCAACAATCTGTTCACCTTCTTTGAGCTGAACAATAGAGTCGATAAGTGTAATGGAACTTTCTTCCATTTCGGAAATCAGACGGTCAATTTTAGAGACGCAGTAGTTGTAGCCGATTTGCAGGATAATACCGGCAAGGAGTCCAGCAGCTGTTGTCAACAATGCTACCTTAATACCACCCGCTACAAGTGTGGGCGAAATATCACCAGCCTGCTCAATGGCATCGAATGCCTGAATCATACCTACAACGGTGCCGAGGAATCCGAGAAGCGGTGCAATGGCAATAAATAGCGACAGCCATACTAATCCCCGCTCGAGAAAACTCATCTCGATGGATCCATAAGAGGAAATGGCCTTTTCCGCTGCTTCGACCCCTTCATCAACACGCATCAGACCAGCCTGAAATACAGATGCAACCGGGCCTCGTGTTTCGGCGCAAAGTTCTTTGGCCGCAGGAACGCCACCTTCTTGTAGGGCTTCCTGAACATCAACAATAAATTTACGAGTGTCGATATCAGCCAAGTTTAGCGTAATAATACGCTCTAGAAAAATGGCTAATCCAAGAATTAGGGCAACCAGGACCGGCCACATAAAACCGCCCTCATTACCTTCATTAAACTTCTCGACTAATACGTTAAAAAAACCTTGATTTGCTCCTGCTTGAAGGAAAAAGAGAGCTATAGACGATGTCATACGATTACTCCGATTAAATTATATTAGTTAACTATTAATAAGGGCTTTTAAAGATGCAAAATGATAGATCATTTTATCTAAAATGTCAAAGGCAGGGAAATATATTTCCAAGAATAGCTATGGCTTTTAAAAGCTTTTACTAAGATGTATTCCCTGTTAGTTCATTCCGGCCTGGAATTCGGTATTAACTTGGCTAAACCGCTGAAGTCCCGAATCCAAGAACCGTTGAAATTTTTCTTTATCGGCATAGCCAACGAGTTGTTCCAGTACTTTTCCTGTTTGTGAATCAATAATAACATACGTTGGCAAAGCAACAGTGCCGGTTAATTCAAACTGAAACCTTTGATTTTCCGGACCATCAGATCCGTCATCCGTATATAAACGCACTTGCTGCATTTTTGCAAATCGTTTTTGGATAGGATCCAGTGGAAAAACGTTGGTCTCCATAGCTCGACAGTTTGTGCAGGTGTACCCTGTGAAGTCAATGAAAACGGGTTTATTCGCTTTTTGGGCAATGGTTTTGGCTTCCTCATAGTTGCTTGACCAATTTTCGGCCTCCGCAACGTTATCACCTCTGCCCCCCTGCTGTGCGAGGGACTGTACCACGCTGACATCAGTTGCCTGTTTAGGGGGCAACCAAGCATCCCATATTCCAAGTGATGCACCCATCAAGCCAGGTATTAAATAGAAACTGAAGAGTATCAACGGAAGGGCAAGCATCAACCGACCTGTACCAATTTGTTCAGGCTTAGAATCGTGATTAATTGAATAGACACCAAGTACATACAAGCCCGCCAACAAAAAGATAGCGATCCAGGCAGCGATGGTGAAGGGACGAGAAATCAATCCCCACTGCCATACAAGATCAGCATTTGATAGGAACTTGAACGCAGCAGCAAGTTCGATAAATCCCAATAAAACTTTTACAATATTCATCCAAGAGCCGCTTTTAGGAAGTGACTCAAGCCAGCGTGGAAATAACGCAAACAACACAAACGGGCTCGCAAAAGCCGCTGAAAAACCGGCCATCCCAATAATAGGATAAAACCACTCCCCTCCTGCCGTAGCGGCTAAGACTCCTCCTACAAACGGAGCCGTGCAAGAAAATGAAACAGCACTGATCGTTAGCGCCATGAATAAGATCCCGATCATGCCCGAACTTTCGTTGCTCTTACGGTTCAGCCAGTTGGTAAGCTGATGCGGCAGACGAAGCTCAAACGCCCCCAACAAACTTACAGCAAAGACCACAAGTATTAGTGCAATAAATAGGTTTACCCATGGATTTGCTGCAAACTGATTAGCACCTGAGGCCCCAACCAGCAGTGCCAGCAATGCTCCCAGTATGGTAAACGTTAGCACAATAGCTAAGCCAAACCCTACAGCCTGACCAATTGCTTTGCTGCCCTCCCCCTCCTTCTGTTTAGAAAAGAAGGATACAGTGAGTGGAATCATTGGAAAAACACAAGGCGTCAGTAGTGCCGCAAACCCAGCTGTTAGAGCAATCCAGAGGAAAGAAAAAATATTTTTATTACCGTACCCACTACTTTCTACGCTAGACTTATTGACGCTCTGGGCTTCTTTCGAGACACTTTCAGTAGCTTCAGGTTGCCCTTCTTGTTCAGTTGATGACTCCTTATCAGAATCTTTAAAACCTTGGTATGGGCTATCAGCAACGCCATTGATGGCAATAGACTTGGTAATGGATTTGGTCTTTGGCGGCAGGCAACTCTTATCATCACAAACTTGGTAAAACACCTCCAAATCAATCATCGATGAACCCGATGCTTCCGTCTTAAAAGAAAGTGGAATGGTAAAAGTGGCCTGTTTTGAGTGCCAGCCCAACTCAACATTAAAGTTGGGATCCATTTCTATCGTAGGCTCACTTTCGGATAATTCTCCAGCAATAGCCATCTTGGGATTGGCCGAAGAAAATTTGGTTGGGTAAGGTCCGGCATCGGGATCATTAGCAATAGAATACAAGTGCCAATTGCCATCAATAGATGCCTTGACAGTGACTTCAAATACTTCACCAGCCTTAACTTGATCCGGTGCATCAGTCACCGAATATGAGACTGGGTCTAGCATCTGGCCCTGAACAAAAAATGGGGATAACACCATTACGATGATCCCCATTACCTGTTTAATCGAATTTTTCATGTACCAAGAGCTTGAAGTTAAACGCCGGAACGTCTTACTGCTTCACTACCCACACCTTGATCTGTGCTTTGATTTCGCTAATCAGGCTAATGGTAGCGGTGTATTCACCTAACGTTTTAATGTCTTGGTCTAGTGTAATTTTACGTTTATCAATATCGATGTCGCGTTCGGCAAGCGCATCGGCGATATCCTGTGTAGTGACCGAACCGTGAATACGTTCATTTTCACCTACTTCAACAGGAATAGTAACCGACGTCGTTTCAAGGCGATCGGCCATATTCTGAGCACGTTCGACGGTGAGCTCAGCACGTTTTTCGGCCTTCTCTTTCATCCGCTCAACCTGCTTGAGAGCACCATCGGTGGCCATCATTGCCTTTCCTTGCGGAATAAGGTAATTGCGACCATAGCCGGCACGCACCTCAACAATGTCACCTGATTCGCCGAGCTTGTCGACATCTTCTCTTAAAATTAATTTCATGTACTTGTTAGCCATAAGAAAGAAAATATTTTTTTATCGAAGGTTATCTGCTACATATGGAACCAAACCAAGAAAACGGGCACGCTTGATGGCACGTGACAACTGTCGCTGGTACTTGGCACTTGTCCCAGTGACACGACGGGGAAGAATCTTTCCCTGATCGTTCATAAAACGCTCTAACAGCTCTGTGTCTTTGTAGTCGATGTATTCAATGCCAGCTTTAGTAAACTTGCATTCTCGCTTCTTTATATGACCCTTCTTCGGGTGTGATGGATTCTTAATCATAATGTAAAATCTTTTGGTTTATAGAGATGAATTAATCTTCGTCTTCCTCTTCTTCCTCATCATTTTCTTCAACGAAGACATTGGGAACAGTTCCTTTCCGCTGCTGCTCGCGATGACGCATCATTTTTGCATCATACTTCAAGGTGAGATATCGCATAATCTGATCATCAATGCGGAGAGCACGCTCGAGCTTTTCGATAAGTTCGCCGGGAGCGGTAAAGTAAGCATTTACGTAATAACCGCTGGACTTATCGTCCATCTCATATTCGAACTTCCGGATTCCCCATTCATCAACTTCGTCAATTTCTCCACCGTTATCGCGGATAAGCTCGGTGAATTTTTCGACGATCTTGTCGTACTCATCGTCTTCTAAGACGGGACTAATAATATACGTTAACTCGTAATAGTTTCTACTCATGTGATATGATTTCCTTTGGTTGTTCATCATTGAACAGCCGACGTGATGACTTTCACCCGCCAGCAGGCACGCAAAAATAGGCTTTTTTGCAATTAATTCCAATCATTATAATAGGTAAAAAACTAATTTCCAGGATGAAGAGTAAAGAAACCTATTACCTTATATTCATTTCATCATAACACCTATTGAAGGGGGTATCGCTTTTAAAAGAAAAGAGTTATAGCTACAAACAAATTTACTAATTATCACCGTATCCAAGCTTGAGCATATTGTACTACATGGATGGTTTCACAGCCAGTAAGAAAAGGGGGTTGATCTATCCTCCTATCAGTGCTATCCAATCCCCGGAATAATAGGAAGCAAGAAGGTTATGCAGATCACCAAAAGCTATGCCAAAATAAACTGTCATTATCGCCAGCACGATTAATGCAGATCGGAAAATGAGTCCCGATTGGACAATAGGCACATCTTTGTGTGGATCCCGAAAATACATATACACCATCGGACGCAAGTAGTAATACACACTTGCCGCACTGGCCAATACACCAACAATGGCAAGCGCGATAAATCCGGCATCAATGGCTGCGGCAAAAACTAAATACTTACCAAAAAAGCCAACGAAGGGCGGAATACCTGCCAAGGAGAATAGAAAAAATGAAAGTAACACTCCCATAAGCGGTCGTTTGAATCCAAGGCCAGCGTAATTGTTAATGTCTGTGAAATCAAGTCCCTGTTGTCGCTCGTAAAACGCGACCACCCCAAAAGCACCCACATTCATGATTGTGTATGCCAACAGATAAAAGAGTACTGCGCTGTATCCTTCAGGTGTACCGGCCGCTAATCCAACCAAGAGATAGCCGGCATGGGCGATACTCGAGTAAGCCAACATCCGTTTAATATTGTCTTGTACAAGGGCAATCAGGTTACCCAGAATCATTGTGAGGATAGCAATTACTTCAATGACTTCAGCCCATTCAGCCGTTGCAGCTGGAATCATTTTAGAGAGTACCAAGATAAGTCCCACAAAAGCGGCTGACTTTGAAGCTGTAGCCATGTATGCGGTAATCGTCGTTGGGGTGCCCTGGTAAACGTCAGGCGTCCACATGTGAAAAGGTACCGCCGAAATCTTAAAGAAAAAGCCAATAAGTAGTAAAGCCGCACCGGCCACAAACAACATACTCGAACTAGCCGCTTGCGCAATTTCAGGCAGATACATTGAGCCGGTAGCGCCATACAACAGCGCCATCCCGTAAAGCAAGAAACCTGTTGAGAATGCACCCAGTAAAAAGTATTTCAGTGCAGATTCTGCTCCTGTTTTTCGCTCGCTAATCAACCCGGCCAATACATACAGGCAAATCGACATAGTCTCTATGCCGATAAAAATCATAATCAAGTTATTGGCCATGGTAAGAGCAATCATCCCCGTGGTACCAAACAGCATCATTGCATATACTTCACCGAAATCGTGATTAATAGCACGGAGATACTCGCGGGAAATCAGTACGCAAAAAAGCGATCCAAAAAGGACCACTGTATTTCCAAAAGATGAGACGCCGCCGTAGGTAATCATCCCCGAAAAAGCTGTTCCAACAGGACCAACCATATCCATAATAGACAACGCTAATCCAGCCAACAGCGAAAAGACGGTCAGCCCATAGATTGCGTTGTGGTCATCCTTGTAGGAATCAATAACTACGGCGATTAGTCCGGCAATACCAGTAATTACGCCAGGCAAAAATGCGTTAAGATCGTGTAAGTAATTCATGCAACTTATTTGTTATACAGTGACTCAATAGTTTTTGCGAGCTTCACATCCTTGTCGGTCACCTTGCCGCCGGCATCATGTGTACTCAGCGAAATGTTGACCGTATTATAGACATTGAAAATCTCAGGGTGATGCACCTGCTCTTCGGCCTCAAAGGCAATGCGGTTGATAAAGGCCATGGCATCACGAAAATTGTCGAAGTTAAATTCTTTGCTCAGCTTGTCATCTTCGTGACTCCAAGCCGGGAGATTATTCAACTCATTAGAAATCTTATCGTCAGAAAGTGGATCAGCCATCGTACTATTTGTTTTGAGTTTTCGATGCTAATTCATCGGTAACATCATACAACTTCGAAGCCCATTCGGGTAGTTCCTTTTCGCTGGCCGATTGCCGGATGGCAGTCTTCTTTTCATTGGATGATTCCAGCAGTTCTTGCACCTGCTGCTCAGAGTATTGTGTGAAGTCAACAGGACGAATACCAATCCAGACCATGAAAATAACCAGCGGTACGAGTAGTCCAATTTCTCTTGCGTTAAGATCTACGAGCTTCTCATTTTCTTCGTGCTTCAACGGACCAAACATCACGCGCTGATACATCCACAACATATATACTGCCGCTAAGATGACCCCCATTGCGGCAAACACCACAAATGCATTTTGCGGTATCACATCAGAAATAAACGTTCCGTTCAGAATCAAAAACTCACCAATAAATCCATTCAGGCCAGGCAAGCCGATAGAGGCTAAGGTGGCAATCATAAACATCACTGCAAATACCGGAACTACCTTTGCAATTCCCCCGTAATCCTTGATATCACGAGTATGAGTGCGATCATAAATCATTCCTACAATCAGAAATAAGGCACCTGTAGAAAGTCCGTGGTTAATCATCTGGATGAGTGCGCCCTGCACTGCAATAGTATTGAAGGCAAACAGACCCAGCACCACAAAGCCAAGGTGACTGACAGAAGAATACGCAACCAATTTTTTAACATCTTTCTGAACCATCGCTACCAGCGCGCCGTAGATAATTCCGATAACTGCCAACGTAGCCATGTATGGAGCAAACTCGGTAAATGCATTGGGAAATAGCGGCAGGCAAACTCTTAACAGTCCGTACGTTCCCATTTTCAACATGATGGCCGCCAGCACGACAGATCCAGCCGTGGGAGCCTCTGTGTGGGCATACGGCAGCCACGTGTGGAAGGGAAACAACGGCACCTTGATACAAAAGGCCAAAGCAAAAGCCAAGAATAGATACGTTTGCTCAACTAATCCAATTTGATAGGCTCCGCTCGAGAGGAGTCGCCAGTCGGTCGTAAATTGAAAGCCATCAATAAATGCACCGGCGTCGTATCCCACATAAATCAATCCAACAAGCATGATCAGAGAGCCGACCAGCGTATAGACGAAAAACTTAACCGTAGCATGGATACGTCCTTTACCACCCCATATTCCAATCAGGAAGTACATGGGAATGAGTGAAAGCTCAAAAAATACGTAAAAGACAATCAAATCCAGTGAGGCAAAGACCCCCATCGAGGCCGTCTGCAAAAGCAGCAACATCGAGTAATATCCCATCAGGTGCTTCTTGACGGAATCCCAAGATGAGAGTATCACAATGGGCCCAAACAGCGTCGTAAGCATGAAGAGCAGCAAACTCAGTCCATCCAACCCAACTAGGTACTTGATATCAAGTCCGGCCAATATGGGATTGCCCTCGGTCAGATACTGGGCTGTAGCAGAATTGGCTATATCAAAATTAAATAATAGCGGCAGTGACAACAGAAAAGTTGCTGTTGTTACAATAAGGCTAATCCATTTTGTAGCCTTATCATTGCGGGCTGCCAGAATTCCGGCAATCCCGATGAGCGGTAAATAAATACAGACGTTTAAAAGTAACTCCATTATCAATTTCTATTTTACAGGATCAACATGCTTAAAACAATGATAACACCAAGGACGAGCGCCAGAGCATAGCTACTGGTTACGCCGGTTTGAAGATAGCGGAATACACTTCCGAAAAGTCGCACAACACCGCCAACCGTATTGACGACGCCATCCACAATCTTAATATCAAACTTGGCAAGGCCTTTATCCGACCAGCGTACCGTTGGATGAACAACAAGCCCTTCGTAAAATTCGTCCAGATTGTACTTTTCTTTCCATGTTTCATAGAGGACTCCGAAACGTTCAGCCAACCTGGCATCTGATTCTTCAGTGGCACCTGAGCCATACATTCGATAGGCAACATAAACCCCGCTAATTGCAACCAAGATCGACACGACCATCAATATCCATTCGGTCGAGTGTGAAAGGGTGAGGCCAAAATCAGCAGTTACCGAGTGCAGCCAGTTATGCAACAGGTTAATGTGCTCCTCTTGGTGTGTAAAGGTAGATAACAAGAAATTGGGCACACCTAAAAATCCACCAACAACCGAAAGACCGCCGAGCGTCCAAAGCGGAATAGTCATCGTCTTGGGACTCTCATGCAGATACTTCTTGGCACCCGTTGCTTCACTGATTTTCTCAGGCAATTTAAACTCACCATTAAACGTCCCATATGTAAGACGGAACATGTAAAAGGCCGTCAGAAAGGCCGTAATCATTCCAATGACCCAGAGAATCAAGTAGAGCGTTCCGGCAAATTCACCAAATCCAGCATTAAAAGTGAAGGCCAGGATTTCATCCTTCGAAAAGAATCCGGCCAGCGGCGGAATACCAGCAATAGCAATAGTAGCAATCAAAAATGTCTTATACGTAGAAGGCAGATACTCTTTAAGTCCGCCCATGAATCGCATGTCCTGCGGATCAAAATGGACATCCTTGCCCTCGTCATGCAATCCGTGTTCCACATGCTCCATGGCATGAATAACCGAACCCGAACCAAGAAAGAGACAAGCTTTAAAGAAAGCGTGCGTCACAACATGGAACATCGCTGCGGTAAAAGCTCCCGATCCCAGCGCCAAAAACATGTATCCAAGCTGAGATACTGTAGAATAGGCCAGCACACGTTTAATATCGTTCTGTGTTAAGGCGATTGTTGCTGCTACAAAAGCTGTTAGCGCACCAATAACTGCAATAATCATCATCACTTCAGGCGCCATTACAAACATCTCGGACATCCGCGAAATCAGGTAAATACCTGAAGTAACCATTGTGGCCGCGTGAATAAGCGCCGATACAGAAGTGGGGCCGGCCATAGCATCAGGCAACCAAACAAAGAGTGGTATCTGAGCACTTTTCCCCGTTGCTCCGATAAACATCAAGAGCCCAATCCAAAATTTACCGTCAGCGGGAATCGCATCAAGATTACCTAAAATGCTGTCAAAGTCTAAACTGCCTACATATTGAAAGGTTAAAAACATAGCTACGAGGAATGCGAAGTCCCCTACCCTGTTGTACCAAAAAGCTTTGCTCCCTGCTGCCGAATTGGCCATGTCGGTGTACCAAAATCCAATTAACAGATACGAACAAAGTCCGACTCCCTCCCAGCCGAGAAATAAGAGCAACAGGTTGTCGGCCATCACGAGGTTAAGCATTGCAAAGATGAAGAGGTTGAGATACGCAAAAAACTTCCAGTATCCCTCATCATTCCACATGTAGCCGATCGAATAGAGGTGAATCAAAAATCCGACCCCGGTAACTACGAGCGTCATCAAAATGGAGAGCTGATCAAGCTGATAGGCAATATCTACGCTAAATGACCCTGCGCTGATCCATGTAAAGAGATTAGCAAAAATGGGTTCGGTCTCATGCCCCATATTCAGGAAGAAGTAAACAGCAATAGCAAAAGGAATAAAAACGGCTAAATTCGAAATAGTGCCAATCAGGGCTTTCCTTTCGCGATAAGACTCGGAACTTAATCCAATAAGTCCATTAATGAGAAATCCCAGCAGTGGGAGCAGAATAATCAGACTTGTAAGCGTTGTAGCAGATTCCATTAAGACGTTATTTCAGATTTGTATCCTCACAAAATTTCCGGCCCAAATGTAGCCATTACCCCATCTATTCCCAAGGGTAAATTGTCAAGTGGCAAAGATACAAAAAAGTGAGTGAAGGTAAAGAGAGAATTGCTGATTTAGACCCATTTTACAAACAGAAAAGGCTCCCGAAAACCGGGAGCCTTTTAAAGCGAAGTTAAATAACACTTATCGTATATGCCGATCATCTAACTTCGGCTCTTTGACCTTCTGTTGGCCATGAATTCGTAGCATTTGTTGCTTGGTCGGGCTCATAGCCGGTTTTTGTTCCTTTGAGCTTGAATTATTGAGATAACGAGTTTTGTTATACCATTCAATAATTGTCATATCACTGGACCTGAACCTCCAATCTAAATAATCAGAATAACCATCTAACTTACCGAAGTCGCTTGAATAAACTTGGGAAAATGTGAAAGCAGAACGGTCATAATTATTTACAGATTGATCGAGGCTATCAGCGATTTTGGGAAATACGAAAGATTCTGTCGAATCTGGTATTGCTACCGACCAATTGTGTGCATATGAATCGGTTGAATTCGTTACCCTTATACTCAAATAATCTGCATTGCCTGAAATATCTAATTGCACATCATCCATCGATTTATTGTTGATTTGAGCCTCTAAATCTAAGGGCGTAAACTCATCCGGGAAGTCCCCTACCGGAGTTTGCATTGCATAGCTAATGTTTTCGTTAGACGGATCACTAGCCGCCATATACGTAATAAACGATCGATCACTGATCTCAGGAACCCACATACCCAAACCGGAATCACTGCCGTTGGCATCTCCGTATGAGCCGGTATTGAAGTAAGCAAAAAACATATCCCCTTCTTCAAAAGAATTCGGTGCCACCGTCATGTAGTATTGATAATAATTTACACGTACATTGGAAGGTATATCCACGTTGTGACTTACCATTTCATTAAAATCGCTTGATACATCATAAGCCACCGAATCAGGCATTTCAGTCAAATCATTTTCCCACTTATAGAGCGGTGTGGGATTCTCCACATTTCGATAATCCGGGGTATGATTGATGACCAAATCATCATGACCTTCTGTTACGCTAATTGTTGTATCAAGACTACTGTTATAATGGACAAAGAAATCATTGTCACCATAATTGGGTGTAGAGAACCGGGTATAAAGCGGGGTTTGGTCAAAATTATGCATGTATACTTTCATGTCTCTTTTGCTGACCTCAGACGATGATGAGGAGGCGCTCATGGAAATACGAGACCACGGCTGAAGTCCCACCGCTGTAGTCAGGCTAAAGATCTCTCTGTCGTTATCATCGGTATTTTGATCTGCAAACGTAAGACTCAAGGACTCGGGTGCTCCATCACTCAATGAGCTGGGGGGCAAAAATTCCATCACACCGTCACTCTTGCTGGTCAACTCCACTTCCCGAAGCACATTCCCATCGGGACCAGAAATAAACATATATGAAGCCTCATTATACTCGTTGAGGTATTCAATGTAGCCATCGGTTTCCACTGTAAAAAGATAATTTTCCAGTGTCACCGAAACCGTATCCGAAACCGTAGTATCTGGATCAGAAACATCCAGCTCAGCAACAAGATTATAGTCTCCATTATTATAGTTCTGGGTTGCAATCGTTGTTTCGTACGGTATGCTGGGATCTTCTGATGAGGCTATCTGTTCGCCATCCAGCAAAACCCGGACTTCGGAAAAGCTGCTTTCGGTTTCGCCTTCAACAGAGAAGGTAACCTCTCCTTCCAGCGGCTCTCCCCCATCACCGGGATTATTTATGGTTGCTGTTGGATCTGGAGTTTCACCATCATCCCCTCCGTCGTCATTTCCGGGATCTGTTGTAGTATCGCTACAGGCTGTAAATAATAGCGCACCTGATAAGATGAAAAGTAGTAACTTGGTTCGTAACATATTAACTCCTTTTTGATGATAGATTAATGAGTTATACCCCAAAGGAAATAACTTGTATTTCCCCTTATTCTTCTTGATTAGTATTAATTAAAAACCCTGGTAGTTAGAGCGTACCTAAAAAGGTCAATTTCAAACTAGTCTGTAAAATGGAATTAACTTATAGAAACGAATTCACAAATGGATTCACTGAGAATATTTATCTCATTTTAACCTTGATGAACATAGCAAAAGTGATTACCCGAAGTTAGAACGCACCAACAAAAATCTACTATTCCAAAATTTGTATTGATATTTGGCATCTCTCTTCAACGGTTCACAAAATTTGAACTCTAGGAATGAAAATCAAATTCTTTCTACTCTTTTTATATCTGAAAATAAAAAGGCAACCCAGAACAGGTCGCCTTGTAACTAAAAATATCTAACGAGACTACCAGCGCATGAGGTTGATTTTGCTGATGTCAACAGAAAGGTTATTTCGAAAAATGGCAATAATGATTGCTAACCCAACTACTGCTTCGCAAGCAGCCACGGCCAGTGAGAAAAATACCATAATTTGGCCATCTACATTTCCATAATGACTGCTAAAAGAAACTAATGTTAGATTTACAGCATTGAGCATCAGCTCAACACACATAAATATGACTATAGCATTTTTACGGATAAGTACACCAATAATTCCTACACAAAACAGTAGCGCGCTGAGCGCCAAATACCAATCAATACCAATCATTTGTTATCCTCAGTTCTAACTTTATGCTGTGCTAACATCAGGGCACCATTCATGGCAGCAGTCAAAAGCATAGCGATTATATGAAATGGAAGTAGATATTCTGAATAGAGTACATCACCGATAGCTTCAACGGTTCCAACTTCGGTCATTTCGGGTGCTACCGTTGGCAGCGTACCCGAGAAACTGCCAATGCTGTATAAAATTTGAGAAAAGACCACAACTCCCAGCAGGAATGCCACAAAATACTTGATACGGAATTTGCTAAATAAGCTTTCTTCATCCTGCACATTCAACAGCATGATGACAAACAGAAATAACACCATAATCGCACCTGCATAGACCAGAATCTGGATAACAGCCAGAAATTGTGCCTTCAAAAGCAAAAACAATCCAGCCAGTGATACCATGTTCAAAACCAGAAAAAGTGCGCTGTTGACGGTGTTCTTATTAATCACCATGGCCAAGGCAGATGCTACAGCCAAAACAGCAAGAAAAATGAATAAATATGTTATCATATCAATCTGTTCTTTTAAGTGGCTTCAAAGGTAGATAAATTTGTAAACCACATCAACTCAAATTGACAATATCTGTCCTATTTGAAAGGACTCTATATTGCTCACCAAAAGTAGATAAGTCCAACCAAGCCCACGGCCCAACAATACCATGCAAACGGATGGATACCCTTGCTCTGGAGCATGATTATCAAATACTTTAGTGCAAAGTATCCTGAGATAAAAGAAGTCAGGAAACCGATTAACAAACTCCAGAATGAGGCCATTGGGATTCCCATACTCACCATATCTATTACTTCAAGCAGCATGGCACCGGCGATAACGGGGATCACCATCAGGAACGAGAAATTCGCTACTTTTTCTCTTTTGACTCCCAGATAAAGTCCGAGAGATATGGTAGAGCCCGACCGGCTGATACCTGGCAGGATAGCAAATGCCTGGGCCAGCCCTATCCCAAAGGCACTTCCAGCCTTCAGATCATGTGGAAAGTGATTGCGATACTGAGTCGCAAATAAAATGGTGCCCGTGACCAGTAGCATAATGGAGACGGGAAAAGGATCAAGAAAAATATTCTCGATGGTTTCTTTTAACGTTAATCCCACAATCAAAGCGGGAATCATACTCAATAAAATAAAACCACTCAGCTTGATGTTACTGTCGGTAGATGCTTTATTAGAAAATTCAGTGGGATTAAGCAGCAGCTCCCAAAGCGAACTTAGAATATCAATAATCTTCTGGCGGTAATAAATCAGAATGCTGCAGAGTGTCCCAAAATGGACAACAACCTCGAAGGTTATACTCTTATCCAACTTACCGCCCAGAATAGCTTCGCCGAGCACCAGGTGCCCAGAGCTGCTGATCGGTAAAAACTCGGTTAATCCCTGAATTAGTCCTAAAAGAAAAGAATCTATGATTTCCATTTATTACCTTTAGACATTTGGAATTTCTGCGCAGGAAAATAGTTATTACTCAATCAAATTCTAAACAACAATTCACTATTTAATATGGCCACTACCTCGAATTCTGTAGATATGCAAGAGCTGGGCGAAAAAATTGAGAAATCCAGTGCTTTCATTGAAGATATTTACCACGAATTGGATAAAGTGATTGTAGGTCAGCGATACATGATCGACCGACTGCTCATCGGCCTGCTGGCCGACGGCCATGTACTATTGGAAGGCGTGCCGGGACTAGCCAAAACGCTGACAGTATCATCACTGGCAAAAGTGATAGATACCAAGTTTCAGCGACTGCAGTTCACGCCTGACTTGCTACCGGCCGATCTCATCGGTACACTGATTTATAATCAGAAGGAAGCCGAGTTTACGGTTAAGAAGGGACCAATTTTCGCAAATATTATCTTGGCAGATGAAATAAACCGGTCGCCGGCCAAAGTACAAAGCGCCCTGCTCGAAGCCATGCAGGAGCAACAGGTGACCATCGGCGAAGAAACCTATCCGCTGGATGACCCATTCCTTGCCTTGGCCACTCAAAATCCCGTTGAACAAGAAGGCACCTATCCACTGCCCGAGGCACAAGTCGACCGTTTCATGATGAAAATTAAGATTGACTATCCCAATGAGAGCGAAGAGCTCGAAATCATGCGGCGGATGGCTAAAACGGGTAAAAAGGAAGAGCTCGAACCGGTTATCAAAACTCAGAAAATTCTTGAGGCACGAAAGGTAATCAATGAGATTTATATTGATGAAAAAGTTGAGCAGTATATCATCGACTTGGTATTTGCAACACGAGATCCCGAAAAGTATGACATGGAAGATCTTTCAGAACTGATAAACTTCGGGGCATCACCCCGTGCTTCAATCAATCTGAACCTAGCAGCCCGTGCCCATGCCTTTATGGAACATCGCGCCTATGTGACGCCCGAAGATGTGCGGATCATAGCCATGGATGTGCTTCGTCATCGTATCATCCCAACGTTCGAAGCCGAAGCCGAAAATATTACGTCTGAAGATCTGATTGAAAAAATCATGTCAACTATTCAGGTACCTTAAACCATATAATTAGGTGATTTATCGATTTACCTGATTTATAAATTCACCAATTACTGAAGATCATTAATTTGATACTTTAGACGGGGCTTTATTATTTAGAAGTAACTTCATTAATCAATATATATCTCATGGACATCAATTTTGTTGACCGAACAGATATAAAGATTTCAAAAAAGAGTTCATCAAAGTATAAACCGTTAATTGACGCCGTCAAGAAACTCAAACCCGGTGGAAAAGCGATTCAGGTATCTTTTGAGGATAAAACTGAACTGAATTCAATGCGCAATGTGGTTTATGGACACAATCGCGACACGGGTGATGAAATAAAGAGTAGCAAGCATCCCGACAAAAACATTGTCTTCTTTTACAAAGAGGAAGAATAGATTCTCTGACATTCGATAGTTACAAAGAAAGGCTCAAGGGTAATTACCTTGGGCCTTAGTTAATTTCAAGATAATAACATAGTTATTATCACATGATGCTTTAGATGCAAATTCATGAATATTATTTGCGAAAAATTCTGTTCCGTCAAGAGTGATATTGTCGTTGTTTTAGTAGTAACCTGGTTAACAAGTGGATGTGCTCTCACATCCCCTGCAAGCGAGCAGCTTGTCTTTCGTCAAAAACAGAAACAGGATCCCCGACAACTATTTTACGAACAGCATTTCTCAACTCTTCCACAGGATCATTCTTCAATATTCAAACCTTCCTTTTTACTGTATTATCTCAAGGTAACATTTCGACCTCCGTCGGGTGAGCTAGCTTATGCGAAACGAAAGTTTAGCTCTTATATAGATCATCAATTTGAGCAGTTTCCCCATCTCACCAAAGATGATTTATCAATACGCAATCCATATTACTTTTCAATAGCTGTACCGGTCCCCATTATCGAAAAACCGGATGCCTACTGGTCGATGAATGTCGGTTTCCCAGTGTTGAGTACAGATATCACAGTTGATCTCGGTAACAATTTTTATTCGACCGCTACCTTTGGGATTGCCGATGGAGAACTCATTGTGCAAAAGAAACTGTTGCATACCGAAAAACAGCTCGGACTTGCAATGGGCGGCTACTACCGAGCCGAAAGACGGGGCTTTGAAATCACCAGTAATGAAGCGGGCTTGGTCATTGGGCCTATCATAGATTGGATTACCGCGGACCGCATTTTTTATACCCATACGATTGGACCAAGACTAAATGGCTTAATTCCGCTTAACGATCACTCGTTCATTCAAGCTCGTATTGCTCCGGGTTACTCGATTACTTTAGAAAGGGCAGTACTAAATTTTGGATTCACGCTTCAACTAAGTACAAATTAAAAAAGCCCGGAGGCAAAACCTCCAGGCTTTTAAATCAGAGTTTGAGAGCAATTACTTACTCTTCCTCGTCAGCATCTTCGTCGTTTTCTTCTTCCTCAACTTCTTCAGCTTTCTTCTGAAGATTTCGGGCTGCTTTTTCTTTGTCAGCCATCTCTTTCTTGAGGTCAGCAAGACCCGACATTTCACCCAATGTAGGTGTACCTGTTTCGGGTGCGGGTTCATTCTTTTCACGACTCTTCTTCGCTGTTGATTCAGCTTTCTTAACGTCTTGCTCACGCTGACTGAGTGTAATGTTCTTGTTGGTTTCATCCAGCTCAATCACATACGCTTCAACGCTGTCGCCCTCAGCAAAGTTTTCTGATGGTTCGCCATCAGCTTCTGTTTTACTGGCAGGGATAAAGCCTTCGAGTTCATAAGGAAGCTTCACAAACACGCCTTTCTCGGTAGTCTTGATGACTTCACCTTCGACCTTGTTTGTTCCACTATACTCTTCAGCAAACTGCTCCCAGGGATTCTCTTCAATCTGCTTGTGACCAAGTGTAATTCGGCGGTTCTCAAAGTCGATCGCCAGAATAACTACTTCGATTTCTTGGTCTTTGTCGATAACCTCGTTCGGATGGTTGATCTTCTCGGTCCAGCTCAAGTCGGAGATATGAATGAGTCCGTCAATGCCGGGTTCGAGTTCAACAAATACACCGAAGTTCGTAAGGTTGCGAACAGTGCCCTTGTGCTTGGAGCCAACTGGGTAACGCTCGTCGATGTCTTCCCAGGGATCTTTCTCGAGCTGCTTGACACCAAGTGATATTTTCTTCTCGGGCTCGTTCACATTCAGCACTACGCAGTCGATAATATCGTCTTTGCTAACAAGCTGCGACGGATGCTTGATGTGTTGCGTCCACGACATCTCACTAATGTGGATAAGTCCTTCAACGCCTTTTTCAAGCTCAATAAAGGCACCGTAATCAGCGATAGAAACAACCCGACCCTGTACCTTGATATTTTCAGGATACTTGAGGTCGATTTCGTTCCAGGGATGCGGTTGCAGCTGCTTGAGACCAAGCGAAACGCGTTTTGTTTCCTCGTCAAAGTCGATAACGGCAACGTTGAGACGTTGATCCAGTGAAACAATTTCGGATGGATGATCGACGCGTCCCCAAGAGAGGTCTGTAATGTGCAGCAGGCCGTCCACACCACCAAGGTCGATAAAGACTCCGAAGTCGGTAATGTTTTTGACGATACCTTCGAGCACCTGCCCTTCTTCGATCGTAGAAAGGATCTCTTCACGCTGCTCTTCAAGATCAGATTCAATAAGAGCACGGTGTGAGACCACAACATTCTCGGCAGACATATTCAGCTTGACTACCTGGAACTCCATGGTTTTGCCTACATAGGCATCAAAGTCTCGAACAGGTCGTACATCTATCTGTGATCCAGGAAGGAAGGCGTCAATGCCCATAATATCTGCGACCATACCACCTTTAATCCGGCGATTAATCGTGCCTTCAACAATTTCTCCCGTTTCTGCTGCTCGTTCAATAGTCTCCCACGCATGCAGAATATCAGCCTTACGACGAGATAGAATCAGCTGCCCTTCTTGGTCTTCTACCTGATCCAGAAATACATCAACTTCATCTCCTGGCTGCAGATTTTCGACTACTTCATCAGGAAATTCGTTCGTTTGAACCATTCCCTCAGATTTAAATCCAATGTCAACAACTACATAGTCTTGGTCAACAGAGACAACACGCCCGGTAACAATCTCTTTTTCTTCAATCTCGTTGAGCGTGTCTTCATACATTCCTTCAAGTTCATGGAATTCTTCATCGGTATAATCTTCCGATGCCGCCTGCAACTGATCGTATGTATATGTTTCATCACCTTCTACATCGCCGGTGAATGTCGCCACCTCTTCTTGTTCCGGTTCTACGCGAACCTCTTCTTCTGAGGTAGCCTCAATAGCAGATTCTTCAGACACCTCTTCGGTAGCTGTCGCCTGCTCTTCTGTATTTTCGTTTTCAGTTTGTTCTTGTTTTAGTTCTTCGGTCATTATGAGTTTAGTTAAAATTACCGCACTCCGAAATTTCGGGGTGGGATAGAGTTAAAATTATAGTTTTAGTTTGTACTTAGTTTGTCAATCGTTGTTTCACTTCCAAACAAATTTGATTTACCTGTTGTTCGAAAGTCAAGTTCGTTGTATCAATTTCAATTGCGTCATCCGCTTTTTTCAACGGATCGGCTTCGCGCTTAGAATCCTGCTGATCACGTTGGGCAATATTTTCTTTCACTTTCTGGAACGTCAGTTTCGGGTTATCCGCCTTGCGCTCATTAAAACGACGTCGTGCGCGTTCTTCTAAATTAGCTGACATAAAAAACTTTAGCTCAGCATCCGGAAAGACTGCAGTGCCCAAATCACGGCCCTCGGCAATATAAACACCATCGATCACCACTTTACGCATCAGATTGTTTACAAAAGCCCGAACGCGCGGCATGGCAGCCACTTCGCTCACATACTCAGCAACTTGCGGTGTTCGAATATCATCAGTTACTGATTGTCCATCGATAAAAACACAAAATTTCTGATTTTCATATCGGAACGAAATATCTTTTTGTTCCATCAAACGAAAGAACGTGTCCCGATCCCGATCCGCTTCTATATATAAAAGTGTTGCTGTTCGATAGAGCGCCCCGGAATCGATATACTCAATATGTAGCTTATTGGCCACGGCTCGTGCTGTCGTACTTTTACCAGAGCCGGCAGGCCCGTCAATCACTATAATCATAAACGAAAGTCTCCTAACTTAGCTTTCTTTTACTAATTTTTCAATGATTTCTTGTTTAACACTTTCAGAAATTTTAACTTTGGGGGCTTTCTGAGATGGCGAAGAAAATACAAATTAATTTGAAGAACTGATAAGAAACTTTAGAATCCATGCCTCAACATAAATCAGCAGTTAAGCGTGTACGTCAGAATGAAAAACGTCGTCAGCGAAATCAATCGCAGCGTTCCAAAATGAAGACCCTTGTTAAAAAGGCTCTGGATACGACGGAAAAGGAAGAAGCAGAAGCAGCTTTTAAAGAAGCGAGCTCATATCTTGATAAGATGGCTGCCAAAGGACTTGTTCATAAGAACTTTGCAGCACGCAAAAAGTCCAAAATTGCAGATCACGTAAACAGCCTTTAAACAAACCTGAGTAGTCTTGGCTAGCCCACATTCGAAAGCACTTCTTATTATCCTGGACGGCTTCGGGTTAGCCGAGAATCCCGATGTTAGCGCCATTGACAAGGCGGAAAAGCCGTTTATCGATTCACTTTTCGAACGATTTCCCCATTCCAAACTTTCGGCCAGCGGCAGCGACGTTGGCCTGCCGGATGGTCAATTCGGCAATTCTGAAGTGGGTCATCTGAATATTGGAGCCGGTCGTATTGTTCCCCAAGAGCTCACACGCGTCAACAAAGCTATTGAGGATGGCAGCTTTTTCGAGAACGACATATTAAATGCCGCATTCGAAAAGGCCAAGCAGAAAGGCCGTATCCATATCATGGGACTATTTTCAGATGGCGGTGTTCATAGCCACAATAATCACCTCTTTGCCCTGCTTAAGTTTGCTAAAAAGGTTGGTATTGAGGATACCTTTGTGCATGCTTTTACGGATGGGCGTGATACCTCTCCCCATGGCGGCGTAGATTATGTTACGGAGTTTAAACGACAAGCCGACAAGATTGGGACCGGTAAAATCGCTTCCATAGTCGGACGCTACTACGCCATGGACCGAGACAATCGATGGCCGCGTACCAAACTGGCTTATGATCTGCTTGTACACGGCGAAGGGGAACAATTTGACGATCCCGAGAAAGCGCTCCAAGCTTCTTATGACGAGGATATAACAGACGAATTTGTCAAACCTAAACTTATTGACACTTCGCCTGAGTCTCGTATCCAAAAAGAGGATGTCGTAATCTTCTATAATATTCGCGGCGACCGAGCCCGACAGATTACCCGTGCGCTGACCGAGGAGGACTTCGATGAGTTTGAGGTGGAGCAAGATCTAAATCTGCATTACACTACCTTTACTTCGTACGATGATACCTTTGAACAAGTAGAAGTAGCCTATCCCCCGCTTGATTTGGAAAATACGCTGGGCGAAGTGATCAGCAAACATAGCTTGAAACAGCTACGCATTGCTGAAACGGAGAAGTATCCCCATGTGACTTACTTCTTCAACGGAGGCGAAGAAACTCCGTTCAAAGGTGAGGAACGTATCCTTATCCCAAGCCCGAAAGTAGCTACGTACGACATGCAGCCAGAGATGAGTGCCCCCGAAGTGACTGATGCCTTGTGCGATCAACTGATGACAGAAAATAATGATCTTTGCATCCTTAACTATGCGAACCCCGACATGGTGGGCCACACCGGCGACATGCAAGCCGCTATTGAAGCAGTGGAAACCATTGACCAACAGCTTGAAAGACTTGTGCCACTTGCTACTGAGCACGGCTATAAAATGTTGATCATTGCCGACCACGGTAATGCCGACTGCATGATTAAAGAAGACGGCAGCCCACACACGGCACATACAACAGCCTTGGTACCTGCATTAATTCTGAATGAACCTGATGCCCAAGAAATGAACGATGGTATTCTGGCTGATGTAGCGCCAACACTACTCAAAATGATGAGAATCCGTCAACCGGAAGAAATGACGGGGTCTCCACTTTTTAATTCTGCTGAAGAGTAGAAATCAACCTCCCAACTTTGTAATTTTAAGGTCCAATAAAACTGTAGATTCATATCTATTTTTATGATCTCAGATGATTAATCACCTGTAAGAATTTTAGCTTCTGTAGATAAGAAGTGATAACTTTTATAGCTACAATTATGGGTAGCATGAGGCTATAAAAAGTAAATTATTGATTATCGGGTTTAGAAGTGCTTAATTTTTTTAGAAACAGGTAGAATCTGTTTTTGTTTGCTTTTGCAAGATCCCAGTACTACTTTCGTTAAAGAATATGAACTAAATATTCTAGTCACTCGTTTTACGAATGACAATTAACTCAAAAACCACTTGAAGGTTCGATTTTTATGGAGGGCAATTTCTCTAGCAAAGTTCGTGATGTCATTCAATTCAGCCGTGAGGAAGCACTGCGACTGGGACATGACTATATCGGCACTGAACACCTGATCCTCGGCATTGTTCGCCTTGGAGAAGGAGTAGCAGTTAAGATTCTCAAAAATTTAAATTGTGATCTCTTCAAACTGAAAAAAACAGTTGAAGATACGGTACGCGGTACTGGCGGATCCGTAAAAGTGGGCAATATTCCACTTACCAAACAAGCAGAAAAGGTACTACGCATTACTTACCTCGAAGCCAAGCTTTACAAAAGTGACACTATTGGAACTGAACATCTGTTATTGTCGCTGCTTCGAGATGATGAAAATATCGCCGCTCAAATCCTACAACAATTCAATGTATCATATGATGCGGTTCGTGAAGAATTAGATCTAATTATTTCAGGAAAATCTTCGGATGATGACAGCCAGGACTCACGCTCTGTGTCCGCAAGTCTCTCATCATCCAAAGGTGGTTCTAAATCGTCTGGAAGCTCTAGAGAAAAGAAAATGGAAAAATCAAAAACGCCTGTACTCGATAATTTTGGTCGCGACTTGACGGAACTGGCCGAAGATGGAAAGCTCGATCCTATTATCGGTCGAGAAAAAGAGATTGAACGCGTTGCCCAGGTGTTGAGCCGACGTAAGAAAAACAACCCGGTGCTCATTGGTGAGCCTGGTGTTGGTAAAACGGCTATTGCCGAAGGGTTGGCCACACGTATTGTTGAACGCAAAGTCTCACGCGTACTCTATGACAAACGTGTCATCGCTCTTGACCTTGCTGCCCTCGTGGCCGGAACGAAATACCGCGGTCAGTTCGAGGAGCGCATGAAGGCCGTAATGGGTGAACTGGAGAAAACCAAGAATGTCATTCTGTTTATTGACGAACTCCACACTATCGTAGGTGCTGGCGGTGCCAGCGGTTCGTTGGATGCATCCAACATGCTGAAACCTGCTCTTGCCCGCGGCGAAGTTCAGGCAATTGGTGCCACTACGCTCAATGAATATCGACAACATATTGAAAAAGATGGTGCTCTGGAACGACGATTCCAGAAAATTATGGTTGACCCGACCACACCGGAAGAAACCACTGAAATTCTTACGCAGATTAAAGAAAAGTACGAGGAACATCACAGCGTAAGCTATTCAGAAGAAGCTATTGAAGCCTGTGTGAAGTTAACAGATCGCTATGTTACGGACCATTTCTTGCCTGACAAAGCAATTGATGCACTTGACGAAGCCGGTGCTCGCGTACACTTGTCAAATATTCACGTGCCGCAGCATATCATTGATCTGGAAGAAGAAATCGAAAATACCAGCAAAGAGAAAAACGGCATGGTCAAGAAGCAGCGTTTCGAAGAAGCTGCCCGTCTGCGTGATAAAGAAAAACGCTTGACCGAAGAGCTTGAACAAGCCCAGAAAGAATGGGAAAAAGAAGCTGAAGAAATTGTTTATGATGTCGAAGAAGATGATGTTGCACAGGTCGTTGGCATGATGAGCGGTGTTCCTGTCAGCAAGATCAGCCAGAGCGAGAGCAAGAAGCTGGTCAAGATGAAAGAGGAACTTTCTAAGCAGGTTATTGGCCAAAATGAGGCTATTGTAAAGCTTACCAAGGCAATCAAGCGTACGCGAGCTGGGCTCAAAGATCCCACGCGACCAATTGGTTCGTTCATCTTTCTTGGACCTACCGGCGTCGGTAAAACTGAGATGGCCAAAGTGCTGGCTCAGTATCTCTTTGACAAAGAAGAGGCACTGATTCGTATCGATATGAGTGAGTACATGGAAAAATTCTCGGTCTCTCGATTGGTAGGTGCGCCTCCCGGCTATGTTGGGTATGAAGAGGGTGGCATGTTAACCGAGAAAGTTCGACGCAAGCCATACAGCGTAGTCCTTCTCGATGAAATCGAGAAAGCGCACCCTGATGTATTCAATATCCTGTTGCAAGTACTCGACGACGGAATTCTAACCGATAGTCTTGGTCGCAAAGTTGATTTCCGCAATACCATTATCATCATGACGTCGAACATCGGCGCTCGTGATATCCGTAATCTTGGCGAAGGTATTGGCTTCTCTTCTGGACCAAATAGCTTCGATTATGAGAAGATGAAATCAACCATTCAGGATGCTCTTAAGAAGGTATTCAATCCTGAATTCCTGAATCGTATCGATGATGTTATCACGTTCCGTGCGCTCGAGAAGGAAGATATCTTCAAAATCATTGAACTTCTCTCTGATGATCTTTTCGAACGCATCCGAAATCTTGGATACGAAATTGAGCTCACAAAAGGCGCCAAAGACTTCTTAAGTGAAAAAGGATTCGATCAGAAGTATGGTGCCCGACCGCTCAAGCGTGCTATCCAGAAATATGTGGAAGAGCCACTGGCGGAAGAGCTGCTTGAATCTGAGCATGAGGAAGGAGCGACAATCAAAATTAAGATGAACAAGTCGCGCGACGGACTCCTGTTCGACTGGTCTGATACCGAGGAAACAACTGAGATTGAGACTAGTGATGAAGAGATTAAGGCAGCACAAGACAAAAGGGACGATGACGACTCTGAATCCAAAGAGTCGAAATCCGAAGCTAAGGCTTAATTAACAACTAACATTTCAAAGACTTAAAAAGGCCTCCGTTTGGAGGCCTTTTTAAATTCCTACAATATTTTAAAACATGTTGCCCATTAGAAACTAGTCTCTATCTCTATCTGTTTGCTTGCACCTTCTAAACGATAGGTTCCTTTTGCGGTACGTACAAAACGCGGTGTCAGAGCTTTACTAAATCCGAGTGAGCTGGAAAACTCTTTACTGGTAATTGACCGTTGCTCAAGGTTAATAGCACGGAACGAAGCGTTCCTAATAATACCCGAGCCCTCAGAATAGCTGCCGGTCAGTGCCAATAGCACATTATCCTTTGGAAAATAATCTGCTAAAAATACCGGTGATCGAAAACTGGTTGCCCCCTGGCTATCCCCATCCAGAGTACTATAGACCATCACACGCTGCTCTGAGTAAAGAGTAACATATTCTAAATCAGCCGAAAGCGATGCATCAGTGAGACTTTCATCTGTCGTAATAGTATTCAGATTATTGCCAAATTTATCCATAATCTGCACTTGATCCTCGGTCCCCGATTTTGCCGTAATAGCAACAATCATATTTCCATCTGCAGACACTGTTATATTTTTGATATATCGATCTTTGCTATACAAAATATTGCTGAAATCCTTGGCTGCCGTCATCACTTGTGCTTTGGATCCTAATTGACTGCCGCGCTTAATCTTGGGATTATAAAGCACCACCGTTTGGCCACTGGGATTCATCACAACTTTGGAAATCGTCTCTCCTTGCTCGCTACCACTGCTGTTGGAAACCGTTTTAAAAATATCCCCTAGTGTATCGTAAAACGTAAAATGAGTGATATTTTCCCGCAAAATCAGGTTGCCGTTATTAAAAGGGTAAATCGACAGTGACGGATCTTCGGCTCCAATCTGGCTACCGGAATACGACATAAGTGTTTGTCCTTTGGTATTGTACACCGTCATTTTACTCTTGCCTGATTCTCTCTTTAATATGCTCAACAAGGTTTCATCAGGAGAAATACCTACGGCCTTATAACTAGTTATGCTATTACCTGATGTGGCAAAACGGATATTACTCTCCGTAATAGTCACCTCATCGCCCTGCAAGGTAAAAGTCGAGGGATTATTATCAGATGTTGCCGGGGATACTGATAATTCAATCGATTGTCCCAGAACAAGTGATGGAAAAAGAAATAGAAAAAGGATGCGCAAAGTCTTAGCAACCATAAATGGGGGTATGATCAATTGTTAAATTTTAAGTGATTAAGAACGGAATTTTTTACCAGAGTTTCACCTGTATCTAGCTATAATTCTGTGATATTATTTGTAGATTTGGCCTATTCGAAATTTAAAGACAACAGATGTTTTTTTCGGTCATTATTCCGGTCTATAACCGACCACAAGAAGTTGCGGAGTTACTGGAAAGTCTTACTCAGCAGAGCTACAAAAACTTTGAAACGCTTATTATTGAAGATGGTTCCGATGAAAAATGCGATCACATCGTTGATCGGTACTCCGACGAGCTGGATATCTCCTACTATTATAAAGAAAACTCTGGACAAGGATTCAGTCGCAACTATGGATTCGAGCGTGCCAAAGGCGATTATTTTATCGTCTTCGACTCCGACTGCCTGATTCCATCCCATTATTTTCAAACGGTAACCGATTATCTCAGCAACCATAACCTTGATGCCTATGGCGGACCCGACCGCGAACATCCAAGCTTTAGCCCCGTACAGAAAGCAATCAGCTATGCCATGACCTCTCCCCTGACAACGGGCGGAATCAGGGGACGAGAAAAACATGCCGGCACTTTTCATCCCCGAAGTTTTAATATGGGGATATCGCGCGAGGTTTTTAAACAAACGGGCGGATATCGCATCACCCGGATGGGCGAAGATATTGAATTCAGCATCCGCATCATTGAAAATGGTTTTAGCACCGGCCTTATCCCTGATGCGTATGTGTTTCATAAACGACGCACAAATTTAAAACAGTTTTTTAATCAACTCCACTTCTTCGGTCGGGCGCGCATTAACATCAGCAGGTTTTACCCCTCCGAAATCAAATTCGTTCACACCCTGCCTGCGATTTTCACCGTGGGCATGGCTTTTTTTCTGACGCTTCCCTTTTGGAATATGGAACTATTTAACCTGCTACTTATCCCCTTTCTGTTGTTCTTCGCACTTATTTGTGGGCATTCAACACGTAAGAACAAAAGTTTGTGGATCGGATTACTCAGTACGGCGGCCTCTTTTATCCAGTTAACAGCCTATGGCATTGGATTTCTATCAGAATGGTGGACCAAGGTTAATGAATAAAATTCATTTGGTATTCAAATTGATTTGAGACAGTAAGACTCTTATATTTGACATCTTTCTGAAAAGGCCGAGGGCAAGACACCAATTTGTTCTTATGCACTTTTTGACTTACTGACTAAAGTGGTTCAACTCTACGTAGTTGAATCCGTTATTTACGGGGAGTAGCGCAGTCCGGTAGCGCATTCGCTTTGGGAGCGAAGGGTCGCTGGTTCAAATCCAGTCTCCCCGACAATCATAAATTTCAAATTGCAGTCAATTTTTAATCAGGGTCTAATTTGCAATTTGCCTTTTGAGTTTAGGCGCCCGTAGCTCAACTGGATAGAGCAACTCCCTTCTAAGGAGTAGGTTACAGGTTCGAGTCCTGTCGGGCGTACTGGAATGACCTTTTATGGCGACGTGGCCGAGTGGTTAGGCAGAGGTCTGCAAAACCTCCTACGGCGGTTCGAGTCCGCCCGTCGCCTCTTCGTTGACTTATTGATTTTATGCCGCGTTCGTCTAGGGGTTTAGGACGCTGCCCTTTCACGGCAGTAGCACGGGTTCGAATCCCGTACGCGGTACTTGGTATTTGCAGGAAGCATCATATGGAGATGATTGATTCTCTTTTGAACTTCGATCTTCGTATTTTACTTCCCAATAAATGGAGCTCGTAGCTCAGCTGGTTAGAGCGCCAGGTTGTGGCCCTGGAGGCCGTGGGTTCAAATCCCATCGGGCTCCCATATTTTTCGGGAAATCAAGTTGTGTAGAAAAGGTAAAAATCTTATCCTTGAAGCCTTGATTTTCAGCTTTGCTGAACGTTGGTTCGGTAAAGCTTTTTTATTGATTTATGCCGCGTTCGTCTAGGGGTTTAGGACGCTGCCCTTTCACGGCAGTAGCACGGGTTCGAATCCCGTACGCGGTACCAAAAGCCCTTGCAGGTTTTCCTGCAAGGGCTTCTTTTTTGCGGTAAGCTTCTCTCTTGTAACCTACGCTGTTCAGTGGAACGCTTTTTCATCCTTTTCAATTAATTGGCAATAAAACACTGATACAAGTTGTGATCAGATAGTTATCCCGTTTGTAAATCTTATCAAGATTATGCGCTTCCAAAAATTTAGCCTGCTCGTACTTATTGCCGTTACCTGTTGTGTCTACACCCTTTCGGCCCAATCCACGGGTACGCTAACCGGATACGTTACAGATGCAAAGACCGGAGAACCCCTGACTGGAGCTTCCGTACTGTTGGAAGGCACAAACAAGGGAGCATCCACCGATACCAGCGGTTATTACCGTATCACCAACATCCCCGCAACAACCTATAATTTAACAGTTAGCTATGTTGGTTATCAGTCGGTAACAAAATATAACGTGGTCATACGGTCTGGAGGAAATCCGGATATCAATATCCAGCTGCCTCCATCTGTAGAAGAACTCGGACAAATTACAGTAGGCCCTGATCCCTTTCAGCAACCGGCTGAAAGTCCACTCTCGCGTAAAGAACTCAGCCAAGTTGAAATTGCTTCTTATCCCGGCGGAAATAATGACATCGCTAAAGTCGTACAATCACTACCCGGAGTGTCAGGTTCTATCGGTGGATTTCGAAATGACGTAATCATCCGCGGCGGTGGCCCCAGCGAAAATGTTTACTATCTTGATGGCATTGAAATACCGGTAATCAATCACTTTGCAACACAGGGCAGCGCAGGCGGGCCGGTAGGATTACTTAACGTTTCGTTTTTTGAAGGGTTCAATTTAAGCAGCAGCTCTTTTCACGCGCGCTACGACAACGCACTTTCGGGCGTGCTGCAATTCGATCAGCGCAATGGTAATGCCAGTGAGTACCAGGCAAACCTGCGTGTTGGAGCCAGCGAAGCAGCCGTTACAGCTGAAGGACCACTGTTTAAAAAAGAAAATGAAGACTATTCCAATACCACCTTTATTGCTTCGGTGCGCCGTTCATATCTCCAGCTGTTGTTTAACTTTATTGGCCTCCCGTTTTTACCAGATTATTGGGATTACCAATATAAAATTAATCACAAGGCCGATCCCTACAACGAGTTCAATATTATCGGCTTGGGATCGATTGATGATTTTAGCATCAACAAGCCAGACAACATTACCGCAGAACAACAGGCCACGCTGGAGCAAGTGCCCATCATCTCGCAGTGGAGCTCCACGGCCGGCCTAAGCTGGAAACACCGTTTTAAAAACAAGGATGGTTACCTTAAAACATCACTGAGAACCACTGGATTTGGCAATACGTTTAGCCGCTACCGGGACAATGAGAACCAAGAAGGCCTGATTCAGAATACTGAGTCGCGCGAATGGCTTACTGCCATCAGAAGCGAGTATAACAGATTTATTGACCAATGGACTATCACGGCGGGTGTTTTGGGTGAGCATAATTTTTTCAAAACAGAAACTTTTCGCGCCGCTGATAATATCAGCTTTGAGACAGATTTTAACTTCCTGCGTTATGGACTGTTTGGGCAAGTCAGCAGAGAGTGGCGACAGGGCAGGCTTTCTACTTCACTGGGTATCCGTGTCGATGGCAATACCTTTACGAGAGGTGGTAATAAATTATGGAATACGCTCTCCCCTCGGCTGGCGGTCTCCTACGGGCTGGATCCGAATAACCGGTGGAAAGTCAATGCTTCAGCGGGTCGTTATTATAAAATCCCACCCAATACCATTCTTGGCTTTCAAAATAATAGCAACCAATTTGTTAACAAGGATGCTGACTACATCCGCAGTGATCACTATGTGGCCGGTATTTCATTTAAACCGCGAAAATCAACACAGTTTTCACTGGAAGGATTTCTGAAACGATACAGCAACTATCCAGTTTCTGTAACCGACAGCGTATCGCTGGCCAACCTGGGCGCTAACTTTGAAGTCTTTGGCAATGAGCGCATCCGTAGCATGGGTAAGGGACGAGCCTACGGTGCGGAGTTTACCTTTCAGCAGAAGCTGCGCCAAAATTTTTACGGGATACTGGCTTACACCCTCTACTGGAGCGAATTTACCGGCTTTGACCAACAAGAATATCTACCCTCGGTGTGGGATAATCGTCATTTACTCACCTTTACGGGAGGATACAAATTTGGCAATAACTGGGAGTTCGGCGCCCGGCTTAGAATCCTGGGCGGCCCGCCCTATCCCACTCTCGATCGCGATGCCAGCCGAAGCAGTTATCCCAATCTCCAGTTCGACTATTCCAATCTCGGCACTAATCGACTCGATACGTTCAACTCGCTGGATGTACGCATCGACAAGAAGTGGAATTTTAATAACTGGACGCTCAACCTGTACCTGGATATACAAAATGTTTTGTTGAACGAACTTCCCAATCCCCCGGAATATGGCCTTGAGCGCAACCAAGACGGCACCGTTGCCAGTCCCCGTCAAATAGTAGAAATCGAGCAAGTTGATAACACATCAGTCCTTCCCACCCTGGGCATTGTTATCGACCTATAAAGGTTGCTGTAACCCATTACAGGCAAATAATTTGGTAGGATTTGGATCTTAAATTACCGAGATTTATAGAAAGCTTTTATTAAGCTAAATAAAAGCACATGTAATAGCGCTTGATGGAACAACACTTCAAAATATTGTTAGACCTGCTAACGGCACTTGGGCTCGGACTGCTCATCGGCATCGAGCGCGGCTGGAGCGGACGCAAGGAAGACGAAGGAGATCGTGTTGCCGGTATCCGTACCTTTAGTCTTGTGGGGTTGTTAGGAGGCATATGGGCAAAACTGGCGGCCTTTGTTGGCAACTGGATCCTGGTAGCCGTTTTTATTGCATTCTCTGCTTTGGTAGTAGCCTCATACATCATCCAGTGGAAAGCTCAGCAACACAAGGATATTGGCATTACCACTGAAATAAGCCTGATGATCACCTTTTCTCTGGGGGCATGGGCAACCTTTGGCTATCATATGTATGCCCTGGGAGCGGCCGTTGTGGTCATGGGATTGTTGAGTATAAAACCAGTTCTGCATCGTTGGCTCACAAAAATCGAAGTAAAAGAGATTTATGCCGGCATTCAATTACTGGTGATCTCCATTATCCTACTGCCCCTCCTTCCCAACCAAGGCTATGGTCCCTGGGAGACTCTAAACCCCTACTGGATATGGTGGATGGTCGTACTCATTTCGGGACTCTCTTTTGTTGGTTACGTACTTGTCAAACACCTTGGAGAACAGCTCGGCATTATCCTTACAGCTATCACTGGTGCAATCGCATCTTCTACGGCTGTCACCATTAGTTTGGCTCAACTCGCAAAGAAGAAAAAAAGCTCCATTTCTATTTTTGTTGCCGGCGTTTTACTGGCTTCATCCATTATGATTCTACGGATATTTATAGAAGTGGCTGTTGTAAATATTGCTCTGCTACATCCTCTTTGGATTCCACTCTCACTAATGCTGCTCACTACCGCCGGTGGCAGTATATACTTTTGGAAACAACACAGTAGCAATGTTGCAGAGGAATCTTCACTGGATTTAAAAAACCCTCTTCGCTTTTTTACAGCTCTGCAATTTGGCTTGTTGCTTGCACTTATTCTTTTGCTTGCCACGGCCATGGAGCATTGGCTCGGCGAAAAGGGACTCTATGTACTGGCCCTTCTTTCAGGACTTATGGATGTGGACGCCATCACGCTATCACTTTCACAAATGGTAAAAGATGGCACCACCCCACTGGTAGCAACCTCAGGTATTATCATAGCCGCTGTTACCAATACATGTGTAAAAACAGCACTTTTTGCTTCTTGGGTCGGATATCAAAAAAGCAAGCCCTTGATATGGTTCACGCTTTTGACTGCAGCAGTGGGGTTAATTGCCATTATTTTGCTTTAACAGCAAATTTTAACTAGCTCGCTTTCGCCATCCGTGCCAATAGGGAGCGCCCTGTTTATCTCGGAGTTTCAGCTCTTCATCACCTTTGATAACTAACATCGCCGTGATTGCTTCATGACCATTATATTTCGTGCGCGATCCTATGATCTCAACTTTTTCACCGGTTTTAAATTTCCGCTCTTGATGATTCAGATACCATGCCGGACCCAAATGCACCGGAATTACCTCATCCTCAGTTTGTAGATTCAAATAAACACCCCGGATCTCATCCTTCTTCTCGTTGGAGTGTCCAACCTCTAATATTTTTCCTTCCAATTCTTCGATGGTTTTAGGATCAAAGGGACGATTATACATTCGTCTGTGGTTGAGGCCGCGGGTAACAGCATAGGCGATTCCAGCTACTGACAACAGTGCGAGGCTTCCACCTACCAATTTTACATTTTTGATAGCTTCTTGCGTATCCATAATTGACCTATTTTATCGTTAGTATTAAAATCTACAGCTGAATATGTACTCTTTTGTTTCCAAATGATCGACAATTTTTATCTTCTACTTTGAACCACGCAAGCTGACAATACTGTAGTTCTTTTTATGGTGCAGATGTAGGGTTTTTACTTACATCAATTGAACACCCCGAAATTCGCTAAAAACTTGAAATAACATCTTTTACCTTACAAAGGGAGAGAAGGAATACTTACATTATCGATACTACTAAATTGTCATCTTTGTTTTAAAGCAGGTGCACGACAAGACGGTTTAACACAAAAAAGGATCTAATCATGGCTTTCCCAATAACTCATATTTTATTCCCGACTGACTTCTCAAAGAATGCTGAGCATGCACTCTCCTTTGCGGCCGAGATTGCAAGTAGAAATGGAGCAAGGGTAACCCTGTATCATGCCAGCCAGGATACGATGGATCTGGCTCCCAATTTTGAAGCATCCAAAGACGACACCATACAGGATGCCAACGAACATTTCGATCAGCTTATCAAAGGATTGCATAAAAAGAAAAAGTATAAAGACCTTGAATTTGCCACGCTGCTCCAATCTGGACAACCTGTAACGAGTTTACTCAATTATATAAACGAAGAAAAGCCGGACCTTATCGTGATGGGGACAAAAGGTGCCACCAGCAACAGGAACGCAATATTTGGAAGTGTTACGACCAACGTGATTCAAAAATCAGAAATACCGATGTTGGCCATTCCTCAGGGCAGTTCTATCGATAAACTGAAAAACATCGTTTTTACGACCGACTATAAAGAAGGAGACATCGCAGCACTAAAACAGACGATTGAACTGGCAAAGCTTTTCGACTCCACGATTCAGGTAGTGCATATTGCAAAGCAAAAAGATATTGAAAGCGAAATTAAGTTTCGCGGATTCCGTGATCTGATTACTTCTAAATTGAAATATGAAAATATGACGTTTCACCTTAAGTATGAACGCGATTTCTTCCCCGGTATCGCTGATTACATCATGGAGCATCCAACATCACTGTTGGTGATGGTACGCTACAAGAAAACATTCTGGGAGAAACTTGCCGAACGCGATCATTCCAAAGAAATGGCCTTCTATTCAAACGTGCCACTGTTAATGCTCATCGGCAAAGAGCAGGTCGAAAGTCCACTTATAACCAAAGATGCCAGAGAGGAACAAAATGCCAACTATTAATAACATCCTATTTCCTACTGATTTCTCAGAAAATGCCAAACAAGCTTTGCCCTATGCGCTGGAAATAGCGCATCAAACCGGGGCAACCATACATCTATTACACTCCATCGAGGAACCGTATGATTTTGCCCCGTTGGCCCAGGAAGTCAAAAAAAGTGTCTCTCACAAGGTAGATATACTACTCCAGGAAATCTTTAAAGACATTCAACAACAAAAGAAGTATGCAAAACTGAACATCAAAACTCAGATTCAGTCGGGACGGGCCTTGTATACAATTCTCGAGGAAGCTCAGAATGTAAACAGTGATCTTATCATAATGGGTACCAGAGGACGCAGCGGTTTCGAAAAAATATTTTTAGGCAATACCACTGCCGAAATAATCGAACATGCCGCCATACCCGTGTTGGCTATCCCCAAAGAATCTTCCACTCCAAATTTTGAGCGCCTCCTTTTTACTACCAGTTACAAGGATAATGATCTCAAAGCATTGCAGTATGTCGCAAACTTTGCGCGACTTTTTGAATCGGAGATCACCATCTTTCACGCCGCGATGGAGTCTGACCTGCAGAATGAGATTCTATTCCGAGGATTCCGTGAACTGGTATGCGAATCGATTGCCTATGACAAGATTGAATTTGAGCAGGCTCCTTCTTCTGATTTTCTTGACACTATGAACCAAAAAGTGAAAGCAGATACTCCATCAATCGTTATAATGGTTCGCTATGAGAAGTCGTTTTCATTATTTGGAAAAAAACATTCAAAGGAAATGAGTTATTCGGTAAGCAGACCTCTTCTTGTAGTACCGGGAGATCAAGAGTTTTATAGCTAATAAAAATAGAGAAATAGAAACAAAATGAGGACGGCAAAGCCAAGAAAAACCAGCCCGTAAAAGAATAAATACTTTACGGGCCAGTTCCTCAGATACCATTTAATATTGTTACCTTTTCATCTCTTTGCGAGCTGTCTTGAACTCTTTTTTGATATCATTCCATAGCTTTTCAGCATCTCCTTTGACTTTTTTGTAAGCCTCTTCACTTACGTCCTCAAACTTATCTAACTTACTGCGAAGCTCATCTCTTTTTGTTTTTAGTTTTTCAACCTGTTTATTTAGATCTTGTCCTAGTTCTGATAACCGCTTTTCATTCTTCTCCTCAAACTCTTCAAGCTCTTTATCCCAATCCTTGAGTTGCTGGGTAAGTTGATCGATATATTTCTCCCGTTTCGTTGATTTCTTCTTATCCAAGGTTTTAGTCGGTGTTACTTCTGGTTTCTTTTCTTTCATCATAGCTCCCGCTTAGGTTAAAATTGAGTAGTGTTTCACTGGTAATATGTTAAATGCCTACCGGAGAACTGACAGGAGTACTTGATTGAAAATGCAAGAGTATCTATTACGTTTTGTCGGGAAAGATTGCTATTAGGTATCTTCCATCAAACCGCTAATTAACCTTGCGTGCCAAAGCGTAAATTCCCGTCCCCTGTTCGTTTTCGTCACGCAGATCCAGCGCCATAAGCACCAACCCAACCGGCAACGTAAACACATAGTAAATTGCCATTAGCGGCAGCGCCCAAAGCTTCATATTGGTAAGCCACAGCATGGGATATTTGATAAGCAGCTCCCAGGCCAGATGCCCTTTTGAGCCGTACGTGTAGGCCACATCCGTAAGTTCAAAACCAGACGACTCCAATTTTTCGGCAATATCATCCTCGGAATAGCCCACCCGCGCATGCTCATCCACAAACGAATCATCTCCGTCAGCATCCTCCTCGGAATAGATGGACGGCGAATGCATCAAAAAATAGCCGCCGGGTTTGAGCGCTTGATAAACATTCTGCATTACGGTGCGATCTTCTTCGATATGTTCGAGTACATCAATACAAATCACAAAGTTAAACTTTTCGGGATAATCCAGCTCAAGCAGATCTTCCTGCTGAAAGTCGATTCTGTTCTCCCGGATTGCCTGCTCAAAATAATGCCGGGAATCTCGCAGATAATCCGCTTTTACATCGATGGCCTTAACTTTCACATTCCGAAACTCATCCAGGATAAAGCGATCATACTGTCCAAAACCCGAACCGGCATCAAGCAGCTTCCACTCCCCCTGGCGATCAAGCTCGGATCCATACTCCCGCAGGATATCCCGGACATACCAGCTACGCAGAAAAAAAAGATCCAGCAGCTTATAGAACAGCGTTCGCAGGAAACGAAATTTTCGAATAATATTTGCAAACCGGTCCTTAACCGGATCGTAGGCAATGCGACTCATTGATAACCTTATATTCCTCTAATAATATTTAGTTGTCAGCATCATAAGGATGCCAACTGTAAGTAATGTCGGAAGCCAAACTCCCTCAAAACTGGGACTCATTTACAAATCTTTCAGTTGATTGGGATACAAACCAAAGCTTTGCATCAAGAAATCCGTCTAAACCGTTTCTTTGATATTGGGTTTCTGTTGCTTCTCGTTCCGTTTTTGGATCAGTTCACCCAAAAAGCCGATAGAAAATATCTGAGCTCCCAATACCATCATCATCACGCCCAACAACAACAGGGGGCGATCGCCAAGTGGCTGATTATAAAATATCTTCTCGATAGACAAATACAGATTGATGATACCACCAACGAGCAGAAACAGGAATCCGAGCGTACCAAAAAAGTGCATGGGACGCTGTAGATATCGATTCACAAACAATAACGTAAGAAGATCCAAAAAGCCGTGCATGAATCGGGAGATGCCGAACTTGGTTTCCCCGTATTTTCGGGGATGATGTTTAACCGCTTTTTCGCCTATACGATCATATCCTTCCAGCTTAGCCAAAAACGGGATATACCGGTGCAATTCTCCATAGAGATAAATATGATCGATTACATCGCGCCGATACACTTTGAGTCCGCAGTTAAAATCATTGAGATTGATCCCGGTCACCATGGAGGTAACCCTGTTAAAAAATCGTGAAGGCACTGTTTTTGAAATAGGATCTTGACGCTTCTTTTTCCATCCACTCACCAAGTGTAGATCCTCTTCCTTGAGCTGCTGTAGCATCTGTGGGATTTCAAATGGATCATCTTGCAAATCCGCGTCAATGGTGGCAATGTAGTCGCCCTCAGCTTGTTCAAATCCTGCCTGCAAGGCCGAGCTCTTGCCATAATTACGCTGGAGTCGAATACCTGATACATGAGAATGGCGCTGCGATTGTTTCTGTATTTCCGTCCAGGATTGATCCGAAGATCCATCATCAACAAAAACAATTTCGAAGGCTGACAAGTCAGCCAGCGCTTCGTTAATTTTATCTGTAAGTTCACTAATCGACTCATCCTCGTTATAGAGAGGTACAACAACGCTCAGCTCCACACTTGATCTATTTGAATGTTCTTCAGGCAACGGTTTTTAAATATTTTGTCTCAAAGAGTTAGAAATAATCCGGCAGATCATGTATAATTAGCAATAAAGATACGCTTTTAGGTTCCTTATGAAAAAACTTTATTACTCCATAGGCGAAGTCAGCGACATCACTGAAGTGGAAGCCCATGTATTGCGTTACTGGGAGACCGTATTCAACCAACTGAGTCCCAAGAAAAACAAAGCGGGCAATCGCGTCTATAAAGAAAGTGATATTGAGACAATTTTAAAACTCAAGGAGCTCATCCAGGAAAAGAAATACAGTACCGAGGGTGCCCAGCAGGTACTTGAAAAAGACGGTGTCGAAGATGACAAAGAATTACCCGTCAGCGTAAAAAAAGACCTGAAAGAAATTCGCCTTTTCCTTAATAAACTCTTGGAAAAGCTTTAACAGCTCCTTTTGATATTCACCTCGGCGGTAAAATGCATTACCTAATTTCTTAATCACCCAATCACCATATTTGATGGAACTATCGAAAACATCACTTGGTCCCTTTAAACTGTATAATATTGATGCCGGCCGGTTTCGACTGGATGGAGGCGCCATGTTTGGCGTAGTGCCTAAAACGTTGTGGTCGCGCTACATTGAAGTTGATGACAGCAACCGCATCCACATGGCTATGCGCTGCCTGCTAATCGAATCAGAAAATACCGGCAATGTGTATCTGGTGGATAACGGATCGGGCAGCAAGTTCGACGAGAAGTTTAAAGATATTTATCAGCTGGATTATTCGGAGGCGGATCTGCTGAGCTCACTCAATCACCACGGCTTTTCTGCCGAAGATGTTACCGACGTTATTTTTTCGCACCTGCATTTTGACCACTGCGGCGGCACAACCTATTACGATGAGGATGGGGATCTGCAACACACTTTTCCCAATGCCCGTTACCACGTGACAAAAAAGCACTTGGAAACGGCCCAAAATCCCAATCCACGTGAAAAGGCAAGCTTTCTAAAAGATAACATCGAGCCTATCGCCAGCTGGGATAAGCTGAATGTTGTTAACGAACATCATAGCTATGAAGAAGGGCTTGAAGCCATCCCGGTAAATGGTCACACTATCAGCCAGCAGCTTCCCAAGATTACCGCAGAAGGACAAACCGTCGTCTTTGCCGCTGACCTCATCCCGACGCATGTACACCTGCCCCTACCCTGGGTGATGGGCTACGATATGTATCCCGTGACTACCTTGGAGGAAAAAGAAAAGTTCCTGGATCAAGCTGTGGAAGAAGGCTGGTACTTATTCTTGGAGCATGATGCCGCTGAAGAAGTGATTACCGTCAAAAAAGAGGACGGCAAATATGCAGTAAATGAACAACTCACGTTAGATCACATTTAGTAACTAGTTGCAGAACGATTGAGGAAGAAAGTGATTTAGAATAGATGGTGACTAGGTGATTAAGATATTACGTAACTGAGTGAATTTTGGAGTCCTCCTTGTGATCTATTCTGTAATAGTGCCCAAAAATAAGAACTGAAGGAGGCGTAGGAGGATGAGTAGCAATAAACCGTTAACCGATTGAAAAATCTTTTGTTTTTGCTAAACCCTTCTACGATCTCCCACGTGTCGCGAGCATTATTTTTTTACAAAATTGATAGCCAATATTTTCGTTTATTAAAAAGACTTGACTCCCTGCAACCTTTCTGCGTTTTCCGTGGTTCTAAACTAACAGATTTCAATGGCCAAGGATCAATTATCACATAGTCTTACTGAACGATTTATTGCCATCGTTAAACAACATTTTCGAGGACTCCTTCGGAAGCATCGCATTGCTTTGGGCGTGATTTTTTTGGCTATTCTCTTCAGCGGTCTTACTCTTGCAGGCCTGCTGGAATACCTCTTCTACATGCCCTCTGCCGTAAAGATAGGGATAGTTACCATACTTCTTGCAACGGCCACAGGCACTATCATCTACTATTATACTAAGCTCAATCGGCCTTCTTTCAAAGATTTTTATCACAAATTTGGAAGGACATCCGGCAAGTCTGAACTCAGCGATGCTCTTGATTTATATTTTGATGCCCAAACTAAAAAACCGCCGCTGCAGAATGCAGCTATCAGGCAAAACCTGGATCAATTAGCGGAATCGGACGTTAAATCTCGGCTGGAAAAATTTGTTAAAGACCATCAAGTATACAAGTACTATCGTGCGGGCTTGGCGGGGGCTGTTATTACGCTGCTGTTCCTGGTAGGATTTACACTTTGGCAACCCTCTGCAATGGATCGGCTTGTTCATATGTGGGTCGCCTACACCCCACCCAATCCCTATAATTATACTATAGAACCGGGTACTATTACGCTGGAACAGGGGGAATCATTTATCCCAAAAATAAACTTTGAGGGCGAACAGCCGAAAAAGCTATCCCTGGCATTTAAAACTGACATTGAAGAGCAGTTCAGGCAGCGTAATCCCGTATCTATGGATGAGGATAAAACCCTTGCTGCCTTTTCTCCTATTTCGTTGACCACTAATGGGAGTTACTATTTTGTGATGGATGGTTTCCGGACCAAGCAGTTTAATGTACGCGTTCAGCTTCGGCCGCGCCTGGAGCAGTTGTCATTAAATGTCATCCCTCCTGATTACACCGGTCTCGATACCACCAAATACAGCTACCCATTTTCCAAGATACAAGCCTATAAAGGATCAGAAATAAGCCTTACGGGCATCACCAACAAACCGGTTGCACACTTCTCAGTCCGCCGAGGAACTTCCGTGGATTCGTTTACTCCTTCGTTGGCTAATGGCGACTCAACGGTGTTCCAGCATCAGTGGACGGTTAACTCAACCGATACTCTTTCATTCAGCATGTCTGACAGTGCGGGACTATTCAATAAAAACAAATTCCGTTTTGTTGTTGAGCCACGTGAGGACCAAGCTCCCTTTGTTAGCCTGCTGTCGCCAACTGACAATATGAAAATGAAAACCCCGGAAAATCTGGAGCTGGAATACGAAGCCGGTGATGATTTTGGGCTCACTGGAGCCGTCTTGCGGTATGAACTGCAACGTGCATTTACCGATAAACCGCAAAACGGAACCCTGTCGCTGCCCAGACCGGCAATGAATCAATCACAAAACTATACCTGGGAGGTTCCCCAGTTGGATCCCAAGCCACGCGATGTCTTAACCTATTGGATTCAAGTGCGCGACAATGATGCCTATGATGGTGCCAATATTGGCAATTCTCAAAAGTTGATGATCACCTTTCCGTCGATGACAGAATATATGGATGAGCTGGAATCCCAAGAAAATGAAGTTACGCAATCGCTGGACACCCTATCTCAATCATTCGACCAGATGCAGCGGGAATACGATCAGTTCAAGAAACAACTACAACAGAATCCCGAAACAAACTGGGAACAGAAGCAGCAACTTGAAAAGGTGGAAGAAAAGCGCAAAGAAATTGACAAGCAGGTTGAAAAACTCAATCAAAAGTTTCAGGACATTCGAAAAGAGATTGAAAAGAGCCAATCTATGTCACCTGAAACCATGCAGGCGTATGATGAGCTACAAAAACTGATGAAAGAGATCAATGATCCGGAACTTCAAAAAGCGTTGGAGAAACTCCGGAATTCACTGGACAAGATGACACCGGATCAAATGCGCAAGGCTCTTGAGGATTATGAATTCAATGAAGAGCAATACAAGCAGCGTATTGAGCGTACCGTTGAGCTGTTCAAATCGCTAAAAATGAATAGTGACCTGGAAAAATTGGCTACATCGCTTGAAGAACTGGCCGAGCAGGAGCAGCAGATAAGTGAGTCTGACCAAGCACCGTCGGAAGATCTGGAACAACAAGAAGCAGTAAAGCAGGATCTTGACAAAGTGCAGGAGCAGTTGCAAAAGCTAAATGAAAATGCTCCTAAGAAGGCCAAGAATCAAATCCAGAAACTGCAGCAGGATGCCGGTAAGCAGATGGAACAAACGAAGCGGCAGCTGCAAAAGAACATGGAGCAGCTTAAAAAGCAACAGAACTCTGGCCAGCAGAAAAATTCCGGCACCAAAAAACAACAGCGCCAGATTCAGAAACAGATGCAGCAAACGGCCCAACAAATGCGCAGTGCCAAACAGCAGCTTAACCAGCAGCGCATGCAGGTAAATATGGCGGCGCTGAAGTACGTGCTATACTCACTGATTAACCTGTCCACGAACCAGGAAGAGCTTACCAAGGAAACAGAAAATCTGCCGCCGCGGTCTCAAGCTTTTGTCGATAAAGCCCGAAAAGAACGGAACATCAGTAGCCAGTTTTCTATGCTTTCTGATTCGTTGTTCAAAGTCTCTTCTCAAATACCAGGCTTTTCAAATAAAATAAATAAGAAGAAAGCTCAGGTTGAAGGAGATCTGTCACGCGCCGTTAATATGCTGGCCGAACGTGATAAGTCAAATTCGACCTTTGCCCAACGGCAAACGCTCGGTGGCATTAATGAGCTATCAACAATGGTTGCTTCTCTGCTGGAACAGCTACAAAACCAACAACAAGGTGGATCGGGCGGAAGCATGAGCATGCAGCAACTCACCGAACAACTGAAGCAAATGTCCGGCCAGCAGCAACAGCTCAACAAGCAAATTCAGCAGATGATCAACGATATCCAGGGCAACCGGCTGACTAAAGATCAGATGGAACGACTGAACCAGATGTCGAAACAGCAAAATCAGATTCGCAAACAGCTGAAAGAGCTGCAACGCAAAGGAGAGCTGGAATCCGGGGACCGCGTCCTGAGTGATCTTGAACGGATGTCAGACCAGATGGAGGACGCTATCAACGACCTGCGGGGCGGCCAACTCGACAAAAGCTTAATGCAGCGCCAGCAAAACATTTTATCCCGCATGCTCAGTGCCGAAAAGGCGGTACAGGAACGCGGTAAAGAAGATCGGCGGAAAGCAACCACAGCTGAAGAAAATCCGGAAACGGTTCCTCCCAATGTCACACTTGAGCAACTCCAGCAACGAATTCGCAAGATGCTCAACGATCCCAACAGAACCAAGTTTACCGAGGATTATCAGCAGCTGATTGAACAGTACTTTGAGCTTCTGAAAAAACAGAAAAAAGATGCCATTCAGTGAAGTGACTAAGTAATTAGGTGACTGAGAGACAAAGTGATTAAGTAATTAAGAGCTATAAATTGTAATAGCTAAGACTCCCTCAAACAGCCGGAACCTTTTATACTAGGTTTTTTATGTTTGACGAGCCTCTTCATTCTGGTTCAGGGTATGGTTGTAGTCTCCCATGCATACAACTGCTCGGTAGTCCAAGCGTCCAGTTTGTAATGCGGTCATTAAAGATCTCCCTTGATTTAATTAAAGTTGAATTACGTAATCATCTAATTACTCAATAACCATTCACAAAACGCTAGCTTGCTTCGGCCAGCGTCTTGCGATTGTCTTGAATGACCTGACGATAAGCCATCAGTACCGCTTCGGTGACCTTCCCTTCTACCACTATATCAGCTTCATCTTGAACCGCTTCGGCAGCATTAGATGGGGCAAAAGATCGTCCCACGATTTTGAATCCCGGAATATCGCCCCCACTATCCCCTATATATGCCACCTCCTGTGGATCCAGATCGAGCACTTCACAGAGCTCTAAAATACCATTCCGTTTATTATTTTTTGCTAAGATTATATTAATTGAAACATCGGTATAATGTACTTCAAAACGTGGATAATGCTCTGTTACATGCTCCACCACTTTGGGATACAGTTCATCAATAACATCACTATCCAGATGAATAACGCCAGCATCCATACGCTTAGTAAACTCGATAATTAATCCCGGATAATCGGGGACAATTTGCTCCCGTAACCAACTTTTTAGCTCTTCAACCTGCAACTCTGCCTCATCGTCAAAAGCCGGCAAAAAATCGATCTTATTGGTCTCCAGCTCGTAGATGCCCGCACTTTCAAATACAACCGGCTGATCCACGCCCAGCCACTGAGCTACCGCCTCAACATACGGGAAGGGACGTCCGGAACAGATCGACAACGGCGGCACGGCCATATCATTACTACTTTGCTCGTTGAGGCGCCGAAGCTGAGAAAGCAGATCCCAGTCAGGCGTTTTAAAAGGTCTGCTCAAACAACCGTCAATATCTGTAATAAAAAGTTTAATCATCAAGAGTTATTTAGGTGATTAAGTAATGAAGTGATTAGGTACTGAATTACCCTATTTAGACTTTATATATTTATACAAACCTGACAATTGACTTGCTATTTTACCAATCAAGTCAACCAAATCAGATATATCATTAATATAGTTCTGACGCTTTGAAATAATAAGCTGAGTTTCTAGTTCACTGAGTGATCCTTTCGCTATATTTATAAAATTGGCAAATTCTGCCTGCCCTTTTCTTGCTGCTCCTTCAGCCAAGTTACTTGGAATCGAAATTGCTGCTCGTCTCATTTGAGAAGTCAACCCAAACTTTTCTTCAGGCGGAAATTCACGTGTAATTTGATATATCTCATCCACCAAATCCATTGAATTTTTCCAAGCATCCAGTTTGTAATGTGGTCGCATAATAAGCTCTCTTGATTAACTTTATCACTTTATAGCCTAATCTCTTAATCACTCAATTTAAATTCAGGAAAAATCATCCCAATCAACAGAAAAAGGAGGCCAAAACCAGCTAACCACTGGTACTGATTTTTGAAGTCTGCGTATTCCTGGCTGGCAAATTCTCCCTGCTGGAGCTCATCCAAACGGCCTAGGAAAGCATCGATACCCGAACCGCCGCTTCGAATTTCATAGTACTCACCCCCTCCCTGTTCGGCAATATTGCGCAGTACCTGCGGCTCCAATTTCGTAGTGATAATCTGGCCTTGCTCATTGCGTTTATAGCCCATCAACGAGCCGGAGTCATCATATAATGGAATATTTGAACCTGATTTGGTGCCAATACCGAGAGTATAAACAGACACATTTTGCTCAGTAAGCTGCTGTAGGGCATCATCATAGGAATTGTCGTGGTTTTCGCCGTCGGATATGACCATCAAGACCTTAGCCGCCTTATTATCCTGACTCTCCTCTTCACCCGACTGAAAAGCTTCCGAGGCCGTTTCCATGGCGGCACTAAAGTCCGTGGACGAGGACGGCATCTGATCGGTCTCAGCGATATTCAGAAACAAGCGCAGGGCCGAATAGTCCAGAGTCATGGGAGACTGTAAATAGGCTTCGCCGGTATAGACGATAAGCCCCACACGGTCGCCGTTGAGTCGTTCTATGAGTCTGGATATTTCGTACTTCGCTTTTTCCAAGCGACTCGGTTTTACATCCTCGGCATTCATGCTGGCTGAAAGATCAAGAGCAATCAACAGGTCAACGCCCTGCCGCTTCACCTCGCGTACTTCGGTACCAATTTTAGGTCCCGCTGCAGCAATGATAAGCAGCCCAATACCCCCATATAAACAGACGGTTCGGATACGTTTGCCCAACGGCCAAAATCCTGACCGCAACCGCTCAAAAAGATCAGCTCCAAAAAAGTTTTTCCGTTTTTCATCCAGCTCTTTGTTGTACCACCAACTAGCTGCTATCAGCAGTGGAATTACCAACAGAAACCACAAATAAACGCTATCCTGCCAAATCATAATCGACAATAATTAAAGAGAAATTCAACCAGAGTGAGAATAATTAACTCCCAAAAATAAACCAAATTGTATTTAAAGGTAGTGATTGGGTTATTAGGTAACTAAGTTATTAAGTTTTCAAGAAAACAAGTTGCAAATAGCTACTAAATACATTCTATCAAAATAGTAACTATAACTGCCACAGATCCTGAGACACGGCAAGTTCAGTGTGACAAGTAATTTATATCAGCCAGCAACCTTTAGTCTTTACGACTCTGTTACTTTGAGCCTTTATTACTCTGCCACTCAATCACTATTCACCATTTACCTACTCACTATTCACCTAATTACTCAATAAGTACCAATGCCAGATCCATCAGATTGTTGCCGGTGGGCCCTGTTTTTACAAGCGTTCCCATCTGTTCGTGGAAGTGGTAACTATCATTATTGCGCAGGTATTCTTTGGGATCCAACCCTTGCTCACGAGCCTTTGATATCGTTGTGCCATCCACAATAGCACCGGCCGCATCTGTGGGACCGTCAATACCGTCCGTACCCGCACTCAGCCAAGTAATATTGGGACGGCCAGCAATTTTCATTGCACCGCGCAGAGCCAGCTCCTGATTTCGTCCCCCTTTGCCATCACCGGTCACCTGCACCGTACTTTCTCCGAAGTAGATAAATACCGTAGGTTGGGAGATATTTTCATCAGCAACATTTAGGACTTCCGCCGCTATTTTTTCCGATACCTTTTCAACATCGCAGTTAAATGCCTCTTCAGCTCCCTGCGTGCTCAACCCTTTTCTTGAGGCAAGCTCCGAAATCTTATCCGCAAGCAACCGGGCAGAACTAATAATATGCGCCTGATGCTGCTTCAGTGAATCTTCGCCAGGTTTCAGCGTTTCCATTCGCTCTCCGTTGAGTCCCTTCTCGATGTGCTTCCGTACCGAGACCGGCAAACAATGCCACAATTCATACTTCAATAAAATGTGATAAGCATCCTGGTAGGTTGACAAATCCGGCGTTGTAGGACCACTGCCAATAACCGACAGATCATCATCCGGCACGTCCGAGATCACCAGATCTACCATCGCGGCCCCAGTATTTAGATATCGCAGTAGCTGCCCCCCTTTGATTTGCGAGCAGTGCTTGCGTACGGTATTGATCTCGCTGATCGTTGCTCCCGAATCATTCAGTAACCCAAAAACAGAATTGAGCTCCTCAATAGAAATATCCTCGGCCGGATAACACATCAGCGATGAGGTTCCCCCGGACAGCATGTTGAGCAGCAGCCCATTTTCGGGCACTTCCTTTAAAAACTGCACTGCTTTTTGGCCCGCTTTGAAACTCCGCCTCTCCGGTACAGGATGAGAAGCGATAATGACTCGATCAGCATTACATTGCTGAGCTTTCTGGTTATCAGGAGTAATCACCAAACTACGATGAATATGACTTCCCAGCAGATCCTCGATAGCCCTATACATCGGCACTGCCGCCTTGCCTACTGCCAATACATATACTGGCCGCCCGCTGATATCAAATTCCTGTTCTTTAATAGTGAGTTTCGCCCCCTCCAAAGCAGCAACTGCCTGTACGGTCTGACTCGGTGAGCAAGCCTCCAAACCTGACAAAAACAAATCTTTTAAAATTTCTACAGGTTCCATATCAGTACTAGAATTATTTACAACGCGCTATCACTATGCAGGATCGATAGCAAAATCTGTTATTTATTCTATCATCCCCGTCATCACCAATGGAACTATAGCTAACGACAGAGCAGGTGTCAAATATCCTGCAACAGCATCTGTTAACACAAACCCAGCCTGGATGCCCAACACTCCTGTCATCAACAAAACATAGGCCAATAGTGTGGCCACCAGATGAATCCCCACGAGCAAATAGTAATGCCTGGGCGTACTACTTACAAACAGCAGTGCCATCAAGGCAACCAAAAAGAAAAACCCAAACTGAGGGCGATACTTCAATTCCTTGGAAATATCACCGTAGCTGTATTCAATGAATAATGCTCCATTATTGAAGCTGGCGACGAAGCTATCTCCTGTACTATCAATGTGTTTTACCGGAGGATAAACCAGATGTTTAGTTACTGCCACACGAACGGGTCGCCAGAGGAACACATAAACAAGGACGATCACTAAGCAAAATAGAAATCTTTTGGCGATAAACCCGGCGTTTTCCCTCTCAAAGATTTCTGATAAGCTTGACATCTCAAGAGCTCATTGAAACTTCTGTTTCGGTGGTGTTGCGATCACTCATATTTGCCCAGATTATCCATAATCCAAAAATGACTAAGTAAAAAATTGCAGTGGTCGAGTAATCATGGGTAACCCCAAACATTTCCGGCCACCGTACCTGCACAATCACAAGCGTAACGGTCCGTACAATATTGACCAGATAGATAATACCAATACCGGCCAGGATGAATGCGAAACGCGGAATCCAAGCACCGGGATAAGCGATCACAAAGCCTATAAACAATCCAATAGCCGCAATACCACTGCAACCATCCGCAAGGTAAATCCCTGCTGACTCCCCGATACCAATCAGGCGGTTATAGGCAAAAATATCATAATCCATTGATTGCAGGATACCCGCTGAGACCGAAACGATATTCGTCGTCAACCACTCATCCAAGCTACCTTCTGGCAACAACCAAAGCTCATAAAGCAAATACCAACATATATAAATGCCAACTGCTTTAAGTAAAAACTTACCAACATCAGATTTAATCCATTGCATATAAGCCGTTCTAAATTCATAGATCGCAATGGAAATATATTAGAATCCAGTAAAGCTTCGAAATGAAATGTTTGAAATATGTTTTGAGCCAGCAGGTATTGAGTTCTCAATACTTTCGGACTGAAAAAAAGTAATATTGTCACTTTATATCTGTGTTACTTAGTTACTCAATCACCTAATCACTTCTTATAAGTGCCAAACAAATCATGAATAAACTTGCCTATTCCAACTACAATGCCCCATGATAGAAAAATGAAGCGTCGCCAGCCCGAAAAATATTTTCTGATAAGAACCAGTTTATACTTCATCCCCCTGAGCCTGTTAGCCAACCGCTTCTCCAGAGAACGAGAGTACCGATTATAGATGTACACCGAATCTTCAATAAATATGGTTTCAGTACTATTTTGCAGCAGTCGAATAGCAAAATCTTTATCTTGGGATCGTAACATTTCCGGATCCATTTGGCCTACCCGCTGCAGAAGACCCCGGCTGAATAACATCGCGTTCTGGTGAAAGGGAGCGATAACTCGTATTAATAGTTTCTGAATAATTTCCCTGTTGGACAGATCAACGAATTCCTCAATATCCCGTTTCGACTGTATTTGCCCGTTAGTATGACATTCGAAACTGCCAATACATAAATCAGCATTGGTCTGTTGAAGCTCGTGCATCCTTCTTGACAAGCTGTCCTCAGGCAACTGATCATCCGCATCAAGAACAATTACATAATCGCCCGTGGCGTGTCGAAAACCTTCATTTACAGCTTTCGACTTGCCTCCGTGATTGATCGACTGCAAAGTGAGCTCCAACTCTTCTGCTGTAGTCTCATCAATATTAAGGTGATCAAATCGTAACGGTAGGTCAGACCCATCATCTACAATGATGAGTTCAATATTGTCATAAACCTGATCATCTACACTTTTAACAGCCGCAGGCAAAAACGCATGCATGTTAAAATGAGGAATAATAACTGAAACTTTGGGTGGGTCACTCAAAACAGTGCCTTTTCAAAGATTTTTCCCCAATAGTAATAGAAATGCGTTCCTTCCTCAAGGATGATCCTCCCACCTTCGGAAGACATTCAGCTATAATTTTCTGATCGAGGCTACCTTATGCGTCATCGGATTCATAAGAAGCATAGTCCTCATAAAGTTCGCGATAATAGTAAGTGCCATAATAATAATCGCTGGTCTGATTGTAGTCGAATGCCGATAGAACGGTTCCCAACACATTGGCCTCCACTCGCTCCAGATTGTTGTAAAGATGGGTAAGTTCAGCCTCTGTTGTCTCATTAAACCGTGTGATAACCAGCACGCCATCCGTTTGTTGGATCATCGCAGAAGCATCGGTGATAATACCATAAGGCGGAGTATCCAGAAGCACAAAGTCGTAGCTCTCTTCCAACTTTTGAAGAGTTTCCAAGAAGGCCCTGCTCTGGGTAATAGCCGACGGATTGGGCGGGCGATTACCAGCCGACAGGATTGACAAGTTAGCCATTGGAGTTGACTGCAAGGCCTCTTCCATAGGTACATTGTCGAATAGTACTTCCACAATCCCGGGAGAGCGCTTCAAACCAAACATATTGTGCAAGTTTGGGCGACGTAGATCAGTATCCACAATAGCAACTTTATAATCAGCCTCGGCAAGTACCGTTCCCAGGTTTGCGGCTACCGTTGTTTTACCTTCGCCTTTGGTTGAACTCGTAATCATTAACGAATTAAGCTCAGCATCAGGGTTGGAATAAATAATATTGCTTTCCAGACGACGGAATGATTCCGAGATAGGCGAAACAGTGTCGATCATTGACACCAAAGACGTAGAAATCTCCGTCCCCTGTACATTGATACGTTCTCGACCTCCCTGCTCGTCTTTGATAAAACTCGACATATCCGGTATCACAGCTAACAACGGTGAATCAAAGCCCTTTAGTTTTTCAACACCATCTATAGTCGTGTTGAAAGCTTCTCGGACGAATATATAGCCAACGCTTAGTATACCGCCAAGAATAAAGCCAACCAAAAGATACAATTTCGTATTTGGTTTCACCGGTATTTCAGGAACATATCCACTATCTATTCGACGGCCAAGCCCAAACTGTGTTTGCTTCCAAAGCGAGGTCTCCGCAAACTGTTGTGAGACTTTAAGGTACAGCTCTTCATTAATTTTAACATCACGCTTAAGGCGTGCTAACCTGATCATATTATCAGGTAGACTTTCAAAAAACTTTTGTTGCTCAGCAAGCTGTTCATCAATCACTTCAAGCTGTGCCTGATACTGTTCTTGCTCAACCTGCAGCTCAATAAGCTTTTGATTTAAATCAGTAACAGCCTTAGCAATATTGCCGTCTGATCCACCGAGGAACCCAAGATATTGATCACCCTCAGCAACAAGATCCTTGGTTAATTCTTTAATCTGGTTCTGATACATGTCAATCTTGCGATTGATATCTTTCAATTCCTGTGGAGGGGTGGGTGATTTATTTAGGGACGGATTATTCGCCAGCAGCTGCATTTTCTCTATTTTCAACTCCGACAACTTATATTGCAAACGCGTCATATTTGGTCCAACAGCATCGGAATACTGCTCCGCTAAGCCCGGCTTTATTTCGTTAAGGCGTTGTTTATACTGATTGATGCCAGAATTTACAGCCACTAATTTAACTTTGGCTTCCTGCTTCTTGGACTCAAGTTCAGCCATCCGTGTGATCAGTTCTTCAGTCTGAGCATCAACCTGCATCAGCTGCTCTTTATTCATAAACTCACGCAGCTGGTCTTCAGCACTGTTCAGACGTTGCTCAATACGTTGACGTTCATTCTCCAGAAAATCAACTGCTGAGTTCGCCGATCGCCTGTTTTGACGCGTGGACAACTCAGAATATACGTTCATCGATAAATTGACAATATTAGCTGCCTCAAGAGGAGCCGGACTTTCATAGGCTATCGACACCATATCTGCTTCTCGATCAACTCTGGAAAAAGAAATGTTGTTCCTGATACGTAAAGCAACCGTATCTCTCGCAGCCAGTGACGAGTCCTCGGGATAAGACTTAAATAATATAGGATACTGGCGACCGTTGCGCATCAACCGTTGTTCAATAAGAGAATCCGCCATCTCTTTAGATAGCTTCCGCGAACGCAGTATTTGCAGCTCATTGGCAATCGTACTTCCCATACCAATGCCGTAGGTGGTGGATAACAACGAAGTCAAGTCGCTCCCCCCGGCCATGGAATATTGATTTTGCGGCTCACTGATCAGAACAGAACCCTCGCTGCGATAGATGGGTGTTGTGGTATAGGCGACCATCCCGGCAAGGATCGTACACACTACTACCGATCCTATAATCTTCCACTTATGATGCCATAACGTATAAAATAGACGCTTCAGGTCTATCTCATCAGGATCTTGTGCACCCATATTGTTCTCGGGACTTTGCCCGCCATAATAAGCCCCACCATATGAACCGTTATTGGAAGCTCCATTTGGCCGCGGAAAGCTATTATTATCATCTATCGCCATCTATTCAGTAAGATAAAGTGATAAAGCTAGTTTTGAATCTCTCTAAATGTAGGGAAATTAAATTGACGATTAAATTATAAATTGCGCCTTGGATTTCAAAGGCAATCTACTTGATTCAAATAGGGTATAAATATTGATTCTGTTCGATCCGTTAAACCTCGAAAAGTAAATTGACGTAACCAGCAAAATATATCCTTTACTACTTACCTAGTTGCGACGAATTTGGAAAATGGTATTCGTAACAATGGCTGCCATTGAAACCAAGGCTGAATAAATACTAATACGTTCCTGTGGAGTCAACTGACGTTCCTTTTCTTTCTTGGGAATGTAAATCGTTGCACCGGGACGTACATCCGGATAATTGCGGAAAAATAGAAATTTTTTGGCGCGATCCACCTCACCATTAGCATAAACAATATACGCATCCTTGGGTTTCCCCCGGTCCGAAGCTCCCCCGGCTGCACGAATATACTCTTTGAAAGACAGGTTGTCTTTATACCGAACACTTATGGGATACAGAACCTCACCGGAGACCTGAACAGTTTGCAGCTCTTTCGGAATTTCCAACACGTCACCCTCACGTAAAATGAGGTCGTGCGCTGAACCCGGGCTTTTCAAAATTTGTCCAAGCTGAATACCCACTTTCGTCGTGTTCTTTTGCAAACTGTTTTCCGTGCCTACAGTATCAGCAATATTCAAAAAGGTTGTATCCACTTTCTGTTCAATCTTGCGGGTCAGGTTCCCTCCCTGTGGATAGGCATATTGCGTAAGCCCCCCTGCTCGCTGTATAAGATCAGAGATGCGCATGTCTTGCTCATTCAGGGTATATTTACCAGGAAACATCACTTCTCCTCTAATGGTAACCTGCTTTTGCTCTACATAAGAGGGAGCGTTCCGAATAAATACCTTATCAAATGGCTTTAATACAAAGTCGGCAGCTTCTTCGCTCAGTTCTAAATTACCATCAACTCTGAAACGATGGATTTTAGCAATTTCTCGCGGTACATACATCGAATCCCCATCCGTAATCCGGCGGGAGACCTCTATACGATACGGTGCTGCTGATTCTTTAAAGCCGTTGGCCTGTAGTATCACATCTTCCAATGTCATGTTTTCGGCGAAAGGAAAGGTGCCGGAATTTTGAACAGCTCCAACAACATCAACAGTGTAGTCTTCCCGGAGATCAAAGATAGAAGAAATACGCACTATATCATTCCGTTGAAGCTCAATCTTATTTTTATCGGGATTATTGAGCACTTTTTTTACATCAAAAGAGATAACCTCCGTTGTAAGGTCATTCTGTTCGCGGTAAATGAGTCCGCGATTCATAAATGCATCCTCGCGAATCCCTTCCGCTCGCTGGATTAGCGAATAGACCGTAGTGGTATCTTTCAACTCATAAGCACCTTTGCGAAATACTGCTCCCTGTATCTCTACCCTGTTCGCATAGCGATCCAGAATTTTACCAACATGCAGGCTATCACCATCATGGAGATTAAAGTTTCTCTGTTCAGGATATTCTATGTCGTTAATTCGTTTCTGCGTTGCCGTATTTCCCATAACTTTCAACCGCTTGGTGTAAGCATTCGCCTTAAAGCCCCCGGCATAAGTTATAAGATCCTGTACGTCCTCTCCTTTTTTAAGTTCAAAAATTCCTTTGCGTTTGGTATATCCTGCAACGGCAACCCTGCTTTGGTAGGGATCGATCTTAATAATATCCTGATCCCGAAGCCGAATATTGTCCGACTGATTTCCATAAACAAGGAAATCATAAATATCGAGGGTCGCCACCGTGCTATCTCCCCTTATCACTTCAATACTTCGGTAAGTTCCTGTTGAATCTGGACCCCCAGCAGCATATAGTGCATTAAAAACTGTTGCCAGTGATGGCAAGGTATACGTCCCCGAAAATCGCGCTTCCCCCAACACCGTCACATTGATGCTGCGAACATTACCCAATGATATACGAGCCTGGGTATCCGTGGGCTCATTGGCATCGGCCTTAAGTCCGGAATAGATCTTGGATAGGGAATTTTTTATGCGTTTACGAGCTCGCTGAATGCTCAATCCATTGACATAAATGGGACCTAGATTAGCAATAGTAATCGTACCCTCGGGCGAAATCTTTACCTCATACGTTTGTTCTGCTGCACCCCAGATATCAATGATCAGCTGATCGCCCGGTCCCAGCTGATAGTCTTCCGGCGTTGGTATATTCAACGAAGGGGTGAACGTCACTTTATCGCGACGAAAAAAGTCCGACCCAAAAATTCTGCTTTTGGCCGTATCCTTCCGCAGGCTATCGGGACGCATTGAAAAAGTAGAATCTGAAGTAACAGAACGTAGCTGTGCACGTTTTTGCTGCCCACTTTGCTGAGAACCCTGCATCCTGATGCTACGTAACCGTCGAACCAGCTTGCTCACCTGGGACGGCTGCATTCCGCGAGCCAATGCCATCTGCTCAAGCTGTGAAATGCTGTAACCCTGGCTCTTTGCCCGGTCCCACATTCGCTGTATCTGCTGGTCAGAAAGATCAGAAGCCCGTAAGTTTTCAAAATCTATAGAACCAATATCCTGGGCCATGGCCCCAGCTGCCAGCATAAATAGGAAAGAAAAAATGAGTGTTGCTCTGCTTAATAAATGCCTTTTAAATGCCATCTGATTGTTTAAATATATTTACTCAGTTCTTTTATAAAAGTGGAACCAAAAGTACAAATTATCAGCTAAAACCACACACTTTTTAAGTGACTAGGTTATTAAGTGATTAGTTCATTAAATGACTAAGTAACAAAGAGGCAGAGGGAGGCGAAATTGCAAAGCAACAGAGCAAATCCAAGCTGTCATTTCTAACTATGCCTACGCTCCGATATTTCGTAGCTTCCGACAGACAGGCAGAGTGAGAAATCTTTGTTCGCTGACGGTTGACCGGGGACCGTGGGCTGTTGAATGGTTCATTTTGAAGGGATAAAACCACTAATCGTGTCATCTTGGTAACAGGTGACTGAGTAATTAGGTTAATGCAGGATAAAAATTCAGGATTATCAACAGCTCTGGACCTACTGTATTTGAGTTGCCTGTTTGTTGACCCACCCTAAATCCCTCCCTATAAATAAGGAGGGACTTTTCTTAGTTGATCTTGCGGTGTCCGATCATTCTGGAGTTCAGGATCTGTTTAAAAATCGCTACACTGTTTTTTAAATTTAGTATCCTAGGCTCTGCTGCCGTACTTAGCTTGGAAATTCTTCTCCTGGGGATTCAAGATACGGAATAATGGTGGTTGCTGTTTATAGTAGCTCATGTAGAGCGAGCAGCTTGCTCGCTTGCCCCGACTGTCGTCCGTCAACCACCAACTTCAACCTTTGATACTTAATAACCTAATCCCATTCACGGCCTTTAATACCCGTAACTTAAGTACCGGTCTAATGATTGCAAAAAAGAAACCCCTGGCGTGGTTGACATTTCAATTAGCCTTGGCAGCCCAAAAATAAACATACTATTTGTAAGCTTCCCCATTTTTCGGACCACTCAAAAGTAGAGGATTTCGGTTAAGGTAGTAGTTCTACCGGTGTTTTATACCCCAGCGACCGGTGGGGTCGGTTGTGGTTATAATCGTATTTCCATTGCTGGGTTTTCTCTCGTACTTCGCTCAGGGTCTTGAATATATAAGCATTTAGCAGCTCTGACCGGATGCTCCCATTGAGCCGTTCGACGTATGCATTTTGCGTTGGTTTACCCGGCTGGATAAAGGCCAACGTCAGGTTATGATCTTTGCACCAACGATCTAATTTCCGAGAGATAAACTCGGGACCGTTGTCCACCCGAATCATCTCCGGAAGTCCACGAGACTCTTTCAGGTTTTCCAGCACGCGAATGACTCGCTGGGCTGGAAGTGAGGTATCGGTCTCAATCCAGAGCACTTGCCGATTGTAGTCATCGATCACATTCAACATGCGAAACGTGCGCCCATCCCAGAGGCTATCATGCATAAAATCCAGGCTCCATACCTGGTTAGGCTCTTCGGGCTGGAACAACTGCTGTTTGGCTCGTGCAGGCAACCGTTTCTTCGCTCGACGACGAATATTAAGCCTCAGGGCCGTATAGACCCGATATACGCGCTTGTGATTCCACGGCAGGCCCTTCGCCCGCAGGCGATAGTAACATTGCCAGAAGCCAATAGCCGGATGGTTTCCGGTTAGTCCAAGCAATGCGTCGATAATCGGCTGATCATCCTTCGGTTTGCGCTTGTAGCCATAGGTGCTGCGGGGAATACTAACTGCAGTACAACTCTGACGTATGCTCACCTTATGCTTCTCTCGCATGTAGGTGACCATTTCCCGCCTGCGGTCAGAGCTTACAGCTTTTTTTCAACAGCATCTTTGAGAGCATGATGGACCAGGCTCAAGTCGGCGTACATGCGTTTAAGTCTGGAATTTTCAGCCTCTAGTTCTTTGATGCGAGCCAGCTCACTTACGCTGAGTCCGCCATACTTGGCTTTCCAGTTGTAGAAGGTCGCGTCGCTGATGCCATGCTCGCGGCAGATGTCTCGAACCTTCAGTCCTTGCTCTTGCTTGTTGAGGATGGAGATGATTTGGGATTCGCTGAATCGTGATTTTTTCATAGTAGAAAGTAGTGAATTTTCTCTACTTTCAAACGGTCAACTTTCGGGGAAGCCTACACATTTGCTCCCAGTCCGTACTTGAGATATTACTTTAAACTTTGGTTCTGGTATAGTAAGGGTACAGACACTGGCCTTATAAGGACAGTGTCACTGGCTAGTAAAGAGACAGACAGCGGCCTTATAAGGAAGTGACACTGCCATAGTAAGGGACAAGCATCAGCCTTATAAGGCCATAGCCTGTGGACTGGCAATGTAAACTTTCAAACATTTGCAGCTAATTGGTTTATCTTTGATTGCCAAGATTGAATAATCGCTTTTTAATTTCATTCACTTGCAGCTCACACATAAGTTGTTAGGTATCGGCAAAAGAGTACCTGAACCAACGCAGAGCAATGATTCAAGATAACTCATATGTCTATGTCGTTTATACAGCGGATCATCTCAGGTGATATGGAAAACGTCTTGGAAGTCTTTAGGCTCGGGTTCAGAGTTAGCCAAGCGCTGAGGTCTGACCTCACAGGAAAAACACTCAAAACTCAACATTCAGCTCCTTCGCCGCCATTGGTCACCTATCGTCCGTCAATCGTCGCCTTTTGTCTTTGTACTTGGTAGCCCATTCCCTCCCTTTATTGACCGGCACTTAAGTACCAGTCTAACAATCAAAAAAAGGCAAACCCCTATCGGAGTTCGCCTTCCGATTAACCACAGCAGCTCAATCCAAAATTTAACATTAAACCTTTAACAAGAACTGCGCTTTACAACTCTGTAGCTTTGGTGCTTTGTCACTATTTAACTTGCCCTTAAAATAAAAAAGGCACCTCTCTACAGCGTATAAAACTTCGTAGAGCATGCCTTTCTAAGATGCCTCAAATTCTCTTTCCCGCACTAAAGTACGAAGCTAACTTAATACTTCTAGTGTGCATTCGTCTCCATATGCAGCATCTGCTTTACCGTTCGATAAATAATATTTAAATCAAAAACTAGAGACTGTTTTTGAACATATACCAAATCTTTATCCAAACGACCTCTCATGTGTTCCTCATCAAGCGTACCTCCCCGGTAGCCGGTAACCTGTGCATACCCCGATATACCCGGCTTCACCGCATAGCGGTAATAAAAGTCCTCGAAGGTGTTGTTCCAGTGCTTGCACTCATCCACCGGATAGGGACGCGGCCCCACCAAGCTCATATCCCCTTTGATCACGTTGAGTATCTGGGGCAGCTCATCAAGATTGGTCCGGCGCAGAAAGCTACCAAAGCTGAATATACGTTTATCACCCTTTTTCGTCACCACAGGTTTGCCGTCGATCCGACGCAAGTTCAATTGATGCATCGTACGGAACTTATAGCAGGTGAATTTTTTGCCATTTTGACCTGTCCGCTTTTGCGTAAATATAATAGGACCCTTGGAAGAAAGTTTAATGCCAAGGGCAATAAAAGGTGTCATGATAGAAAAGAGTATTAGCCCAAACAGGCTAAGAAACAGGTCTATGAAACGTTTACCCGTATACGTTTTTTCCTGCAGCGTTTCAAAATGTGGACGACTAAAATTTCGAATTGGGGCTTTGCGCTGGTATCGATCCTGAACAATACTTTCGCGAACGGATGGCATAGCCACCTGCGCGGTAGTTTGTTCTGCCACCGCAGCCTCTCCTTTAGAACTCATAAATGTGGTTTTTTAAATTAGTAACTATTTCCCGATATAATTACATTTTTTTTCTGTAGATAGATGAGAATGTAGGAAAGAATTATAAGAGATGAAACTATGATTCAATTTTTATTCTACTCATTTACATCATATTTTCTGTCATAAAATTATTTTCAATAATAAAAAATCATAAATTGAGTCTTTTAGTTACAGGTGCTGCTGGATTTATTGGATTTCATCTTTCAAAACGACTTCTCCAAGAAGGAAAAAAAGTAATAGGGATAGATAATCTAAATGATTATTACTCAGTATCTCTCAAAAGGGACAGAGTTTCCGAACTTAATAGTACTGATAGTGACTTTTCTTTTATTGAGGCAAATATTGCTGACAAAGGTAAAATTGAAAAAATTTTTGATGCCAATTCTATAACCAGAATTTATCATCTTGCTGCGCAGGCGGGTGTTCGTTATTCAATTAAAAACCCTGATGTTTATATTAAAAGTAATCTAATTGGCTTCTACAATATTATTGAAGCTGCCAGACACAACGATATAGAACATCTTATTTTTGCCTCTTCTTCCTCTGTATATGGAGCTAATAAAAAGGTGCCCTACCAGGTGAGTGACCATACCGACCATCCGGTATCTCTGTATGCAGCTACAAAGAAGTCCAATGAAATGCTGGCCCACTCCTATTCACACCTCTATGATATCCCGATGACAGGCCTACGCTTCTTTACGGTCTACGGCCCCTGGGGACGACCAGATATGGCCTATTTTAAATTTACTGATCTGATTAAAAGCGGCCAACAAATTGATATTTACAATGAAGGCGATATGTACCGTGACTTCACTTATGTAGATGATATTGTGGAAGCCCTTTATCGCTTACAGGATATTACACCTGAACCATCCGATGCCTGGGATGCTAAAAACCCAAGCCCGGAAGTGGGACCCGCACCCTACCGTTTGCATAATATTGGTAATAATGATCCCATTAAGCTCATGGATTTTGTAAATATCCTAGAAGAAGCACTAGGCGTTGAGGCGCAGAAAGTATTTAAACCAATGCAACCCGGGGATGTCTACCGCACTTGGGCAGATTGCAATGATTTGTTCGAGAAAATTGATTACAAACCAGATACAAGTTTAGAAAAAGGTATAGCCAAGTTTATAGAGTGGTATGAGAAATATTACAGCTAACCGAAAAACTTCTGTTCAAACACTCGCAGAAAGAATAAAGGATTCCCGATAACATATCGGTCAAACATACGAACCGGCTCTTTTATAAAGCGATACAGCCACTCGAGGCCATTTTCGTGCATCCACTCTGGAGCTCGGGATTCGGTTCCAGCTAAAAAATTGAAACAATTACCCCCTGTCATAATAATGCCTACATCTAGCTTCACGCGATTGTCTCTTATCCACTTTTCCTGCAGCGGCATTCCAAATCCGACAATCAGGATATCGGGCTGTAGCTGATTGATCTCTTGAATGATTTTTTCATTTTCTTCCCCCTGTTTTTTAAAAAAGCCGTGATGCGTACCTAAAATCTTTAGATCGGGGTATCTTTCCTTCATTCGTTGTTTGGCCTTTTCTGCAATCCCTTCTTCATTACCCAGAAAATAAAGTGATAATCCTTCCTTTTCACAATATTCTGCCAGATCCCAACCAAAATCTGCCCAAGTCATACGTTCTCTTATTGGGGTGCCAAGTATCTTTCCTGCCAACTTAATACCAGCCGAATCATTCCGAATCAGCTCGGCATTGTTATTCATCTCCATAAGCCACGGGTGCTTGTGGGCTTGGTTGAAGCCGTGGATGTTGGCGGAGAGCATGATAGCGGGATCAAAACGCTCCTTCCTCAACACTTCTTGATGAATCGAATGGAGTAATTCACTTTGATTGTAATTTGAAACCTTGCACCCATTTATTACTACTTCCGTGTTGTCCATCCCTACAGCCACCAAACTTTATTAAACGGATTATTGAATAGTTTTGCTTCCTTCATTCTTGAAAACCCTTCAAATTCCTGGCACTCGGCTAACGCTGCGAGTGCTCCGGGCAGACCATGAGAATCATCATATATGTCTTCGAGTGGTTGACTATCCAAATAATCTAAAACAGCATTAAAGTTCTTCGTTAGGGCTTCATTAACCTGACTATAATACCGCTCTCGTTTATCTTTAGGTAACTGATTATAGGCCCGTGTTAGACAAAAATTTCCATCTAAGTCTATACACATGGGATAATCCCGATACAGACCCGTCTCTTTCTGCACTTTTAACGTTGATTCAATAATCTTTTCGGGATATGGTAAGGGATGACCATATTTTTCATACACCCAGTAGAAATGAACGGCACCAGCCATATCAATTAGCGTTGGACCTGGGACAAACCAATTCCAAATAGCCCGCTGCCAATATCCAGTTTGGGGATTTGTCTCCTTATCCAACCAATTAAAATACCAGTTAAACCATTTTTCAGTATTCATTTTCGGCCACCATTCTTTTTGAAGTTCCCGAGTCATCCCTAAAGCTGCTGTAATACCACCACCTAAATGCGATGACCGCCATATATAATGCCAGCCGGCATGCCCAACCGGATCATCAAACGTTATTTTGAAACCCAACCGATCGATCCATTCTTCAAAATTAAGCTGACTCTTGAATATTTCTTTTATTCCATCGAGTGGCTTTATTTGAGATACATAAGATTCAGGACTTTCAACCTCTAAAAGCCTAAGTGCTGATATAGCATAAGCGGTGGCATGCTCTTTAGAATGGCCGCGAAGATTTCGTTTTGTAAACCAGCCGTCATCATCTTGGCACGATCGGATTTTTTGGGCCCATAGATTTCTGCTTTCTATATCAGTAACTTTCTCCAATTCTTGAACCAAGTACAATGTATATACAGCATCTATCATCCCGTATAAATCAGGCACATCACAATCAGTAAAAAGGCCAAAGTTACCTGTAGTATTGCCAAATTTCTTATTGTCTTCCTTAGTAGCAAATCGAGTTAAAAAATTTAATACCTTTTGTTTAAGATGAGTAATTCTATTTTTGTGCATTTTGGAAATAATTTCTGTTAACAAAAAATATTAAAAAGATTAATTATCGGTTATTACTTTCAAAAAACTATTTCCCATTTCTTCAATAGTGAAATCTTTCGATCGTGATTTAGAGCTCTCTTTTAGTTCTGAATACTTTTCAGGATTATTCTTTAACTGCTGAATAGCATCAGCCCATTTTTCAGGTTTGTCAAGTGGTAGTAAAATTCCAGATTGAACGCTCTGTTTATCTACTATGACATCTTTTTGAGCATCTATTGAACTACAAACTACTGGAATATTCGAACTCATTGCTTCAACTAGTGCATTGCTTAAACCTTCAAATCTCGATGGCATTGCAAATAGATCAATAGCCTTATAGAAAATTGGCATTTTATCGTGTGCAATTTCACCTAAAAAATGTACTCTATCTTGAACTCGGAGACTTTCGGAATATTTGACCAACTCTTCCCGTAACTCTCCTTCTCCTGCTATTGTTAAATGTATATCTTCATCTAATTTAGCAATAGCATTAATTAATATTTTTTGATTTTTCTGAAAACTTAATCTGCCCACATTACCAACTAAAAAAATATTCTGAGGCAAATTAAGTTTTGCCTTGGCATCCTCTTTATTTAACTGAGAAGGTTCAAAGTCAAATCCATTTTCTATAACTTGGATATTGTGAAATATATAAGATGGATAATTAGAAAATGAATCCTTTGTGGATTTAGAAACCGCAGTTATTTTTCTATAAACCCCCAAAACTGACCATAGATAATCTATAATTTGTTGAAAGGTAGACATATAGCCCCATCTTGGATTCCGATGCGAGGCAACTCGTTTTTTTATACCAGATAAGAAAGCAATAAACTGCGCAATAATATTAGCATTATGCCCAAACGTTAAAACGGCGTCTGGCCTGTATTCTTTGAAAGAAAGGTACAGGCTCCCAAGGAATTTGAAAAATTTTCTTACAGAATTAATTTTGTCAGGAAAAATTATTTTTACGTGGGGTACATCCTTAAATACATCTCTTTTTTTATATAAAAACCAATTCTCACAGTGTATATTTTTCGCTCTAAAATATTCAGCCAACCGAATAGCAGCTCTTTGTGCTCCACCGGCTTCTAGTTGTGTACAGATTATTACAATTTTCTCCATCAAAAAATGTTGGTCAACAAATTTTAAATTCATTTTTAGCTATCTGAAAATATACGATAGGTATACTCAAGCCTGTCATAATATGAGTTAATACTAAATTTAGTCTTAACTCTTTGATAAGCATTTTCTGACATCTTTTCCCGCCATTCTTTGTTCTCTACCAATTCTTGTATAGCATTAAATACATCCTTACAATTCAATAATTTAGGTTCGCGAAGAATTAAATTTGAATAGGTCCATTCTGGGATCTTAGAATTAGGTATATTTTTACCTGTGAATGATTCCGTAGGTTCTAAAAGAACTGCATGTTCTGAATCCTCAAAAATATCAACAATCCCGTCAATTTGGGGGGCAATAATTGGTTTTTTTTGATACGCTGCCTCAACTAAAGAATTGCCAAAAGACTCTCTATAAGAAGTCGAGAGATAGATATCAAAAAGCTTCATAATACTTTTTGCATCATTCCTCCAGCCTGTGAAAATTATTGAATCGGCCACGCCTCTTTTATCTGCTTCGTGTTTTAAATCAGACAATAGAGGGCCATCTCCTACTATCATATATTTAAAGTTTAAATTTTCTTTTTTACTAACTTCTGCAAGATTTATGAATAGCTGATGATATTTTGGATAATCAATTCTTCCTACAGTTCCAATCAGAATATCTTTTTCGTTTAATCCAAACTCACTCCTTTTATTATTTTGGTTAAATTCATCGTCTGTAAATTTAACTCCATTATTGACTACCGTAATTTTTCCATCTTCTATTCCATACTTCGATTTTAATATTTCCTTACTTGCTGTAGAATTCGCAAGATTTTTGTCAGCAAATTTCAGAAAAAATTTCTCCAAGTGATATCTCCAACCCTTCGTATCCCAAGCTGTACCATGCTCACTGGTTATTTTATAATCTACTCCTGCCAGCAGGCCAGATAGCATTCCCCAAGTATTTGAGACATTATTATAAGTATGTATAACATCTATTTCTTGTAACCTGAGCCATCTTGATAAAGATATTATTGCAAAAGGGTCATAATGAAAGCTTCTGTATGGGATAAATACATCTATTCCACTTTCTTTATAATGATCTAAAACCTCTTCAGAAGCAGAAGTTGATGCTACAAAATGTTTGTATCGATTATTTTTCTTAACTACATCTGAATTCAAGAGTTCTAATAACATCTTTTCAACCCCACCCATTTGGGTGAGATTGGTTAAATGACAGATCCTATATTCCTTGTTTGACATAAACCTTGGTGGAGTTAATAAATGCCAATACACTACCCAGTAAAATAAAACGAATCATTAGTTCAGGTGTCTGATACAGTGTATTGCCAAAAAAGCTGGTGAAAATAATAAAAATAAAACTTGCCAGAAGTAAATCTCTGAGAACAAGAAATGAATTATTTGTAAAAGGGACTTTTTGCAAATTCCAAACCTTCTTAAATACTATTATGAGCAGAAAAATAAGTGCCCCAAAACCAACCAATCCTGTTTCAGCTAAATAATTAAAATAGGAGTTATGGGCATGGACCGTTGGCATAACTGCCTCCTGAAGACTCAGATATTCATAAGAGTACAATCCGGTACCTATAAATGGGCTGCTAATAAATAAAGACCATGCAAAAAACCAATAATATAAGCGTCCTACAATATTTGATGCACGATTAATTTCGAGACCACCAGAATCAAAACTGGGAATTGCTACTAAAAACCGTTGCACATAATAATTGTCTTCTGGTAATAAGCTTATTACAGTAACCAGAGCAAGAATTGAGGTAATAAGAACACCTAAAGCCTTTGCCACATTTTTAAACTTGAACTGTCTGGTAGACATATTAGTTAAAAACAACACTGCTATAATAGCAAGAATGACACCCAATATGCTGTTTCTTACTGAAATCCTTAGCAGGATATAAAACAAAACTACCAAGTAAGAAATCATAAAAGCCTTATATGATTTCTTTTTTTGTTTTTTTAGATAAAAAAAGACGAGAAGTATTTGAACGGATAACATAGCCGACCATTTATGGCTGCCCGTATCACCTATATATAAAGCAAATATTTCCCGTCCCCTTTCAACATTTGCTCCTTCTTTTAAAGTCGTTAAAATTGAAGGAAGACTAAAGGGTAATAATCCATCCCAATGCAGTATTTGCAAAACAGCAACACTTGTTGTCAGGAAACTTATTCCAATTATTATTTTTATAATATGCTCAAGACGAATAATCCTTTGCTTTACAAGATCATAGGCTAAATAAAAAGAAAGAAAACAATAAATTATTCGAACTCCATTGATTAATGCATCTTTCTTGTAAACCAATGGATAGGACTGAATAAACGTATTACCTATGGCCAATATTAGTATGAAACAAAATCCTAATATAGCTTTATCTAACAAGCGCAGGGATTTAATCCTATAACTGTTTTTAATCCTCAATAAAAACACTACTAAGAAGATCGAACCGATTAAATCCTCCAATCGAAGGGTAAAACCAGCTATATTGAACCATAGCTGAATAAATAGTGAGACTATTAAAAGAAGAAAAAGATTTTTTTCTACTATTCTATTCACTCTTAGTAAGAGCTGTAAGTGATTTAAGTTTAATTTCTTTCAATGAAATATTAGCTAATAAAAATATGACGCCGAAAATAATAGCAACAATAATTGAATTAATATTCAAATAGAAATTACCAACTAATCCCATAGATAAAGAGCCGAGCCAGACCAAGAAAACTATTTTATAGATAGCAAAGTAATCTATAGCAGTTATTTCAACAGATTTAAACATATAAACAAGATATCCTATAATAAGTGGACTATATGTAAGTTGGGTTGCTATAGCAGCCCCCTCAATACCCCACAGAGGGATTAAGAAAAGATTCAGTATAACATTAAGGATAGCTGAAATACCTACCGCTATGGCACGTTGATCGGCCAAACCCAAATAATCAAGTGCAGGGCTATACACACACGAAAGAGATCGGAATAAGATATAAGGCATATAAATCAATAAAATAATGTAAGCCGAGGAGTACTCTACACCATAAAGTAGGTCAATTATTTCTGTTGAAGAAAGTAATATGGCGCCAATTATTGGCAAATAAAGAATTTTTATTGTCTTAGTTGTATTTACAATAAGATTCTTAAAAGCTTTAATCCCTTTATTCCTGACAAGTGGAAAATAGGATGCGCTACCATTTCCTATTGCCATCGCCCCAACCATGCTTGCTTCAATCAATTTAATAGCGGCACTGTATGTTCCGACTGCACTTTCCCCCAAGAAGTATTGGATTAAAAGAATATCGCTTTGTGTATAGATATAAAGGCTAGCAGTAGTAGCAATCATTGGCACTGCATATCGAAGTATTTTTTTGTACCCCACACTTCTCCCTTTATCCTCTTGATTATCATAGAATTGCTTGAATTTACGAGCCAGTAAAAAATCAAGAATATAATATCCGGCTACATATCCTCCAACTGCCCAATAAACAGACTCACCAAAACTCAAAACAAAACCAAAGCTTAAAAACCAAGGTAACCAACCAGCAATTGAATAGATTTTACCGAATGAGGTAATCTGCCGACTTCCTTCAAATACTTTCATTAGGTATTTTTGAAGTATTAAGCCAAAGATCAACAAAGTTACCAATATATTCACTTCAGCTAACGCTTCTGCTGATAATAAACTTGAAAGCCATGGGAATCCTAAAATACATATAGAAAGCACCAAAATACTTGTGAAAAAGAGTAGATAGACAGATTTTCTTATCAACTCCTTTTTGTTATAACCCTTTTCTTCAGCTAATAATCGGGCAGTAGCAGGACTTATTCCAATATCTATAAATGCCGTTGCAATCGTAGATATTGATATCACCAACATCATAAGGCCAAATTCACTTGGCCCTAAATAACGTGCAAGTAATATTACCGCACCACTTTTAATTAAAACCTGTATTATTCGGGAAAGAAGAGACCAAGCAGAACCTTTTACTATGTCTGAATTTATTTTTTTTGAACTCAATACAGATCTTTAAACCTAAATTGCTTCATTTAATTTATTAGAAGCTATTTTTTCTAAATCTTTTAATTTAGAAATTCTTGATTCCAAACGGGAAATTATTTGACCCTTTCTTGAAAGAATATCATCAGTATATCCCTTGAGTTTATTGATATTTAAATCATCAGGATCAATTGAATATTTACTTAATTCAATTAATCCCATAAAATGTTTAACCTTTGGAACATAATTAATAGATATAATTGGAGTACACATTGCAGCAGCTAAAACAGATCCATGCATTCTTGTTCCCACCAATAAGTCTAATTCTCCCATAACTCCCATAATTTGGCGATGAGAAAATTTATTATTTTCAACATAGGCATTACATGAAGAAATATTAGCACATATTTTCTTATTTATTTCAAAATCATCAAAACTAGTCGAAAACAAGATAATTTGTGCATCATATTCTTCCTTAACATAATTCCCATATTTGCTAAGGATTGAGATATATTTTTCTTGAGATAAATGAGAGTTTGTGATCTCATAATTTCCTATATATTTGTTGGCATTAATACCAATTATAGGTTTTTCTGTATCAATATTTTGTTGTTGTAAATATTTTTCTATTTCACTTTTAGCTACCGGAGTATTATTTAACGCTGGATCAGCTCCTAAATAAATGGGACAATCTATTCCTCCCAGAGCTTGAATTTTTTCCTTGCCTTCATGTTCTCTTAGAGTAATAAAATCGCATTTGCTGAGAATGTTTCTCACAAGTTTTTTACCATAATCAGTTCTTAAGGGACCGAACCCAATATTATAACCAACTATCTTTCTTCCCAGCTTATGCGCTAATTGTATCTGTAAATTCCAATCTTTTAGTACATTGAATCCTCTTTGGGAGACTTTATAATCAAAAAACATATTCTGTGTCATTATTATGCAATCTGCTTTAAGAATTGCATAATATGGTTGCCACCCAAAAAACTTTACACTTAAATATTTTTTACCTAAAGGGATCCACTCTACATTAAATTCACTAAATTCCTTTCTATAGAACTGGGGACGTTTTACCGGAATTATAAACTTAACATCTTTTATATTATTTGTAAGTGTTGTAAGCACACTATGTAGTATAGCATCATCCCCAGCATTATGTCCTGAATAAGAGCCAAAAACTGCAATTTTCTTCATTATTGAAAAATCTTCAGTAGTTTTCTTTTAATTTTTTTAATAGTCAATTTTGATAAAACTTCATGACAAAAAATATAAATTGACATCAATACCTTAAATAGATTCAGGCTTTTGTATTTCTTTGCTATCTTAAAATTTGTAATACTTTTTTTCTGAATTAACATTCTTAACCGGTACAGTAACTTTCTCCTGATAGGTAGATCCCAACTAGGATTTATTCTCTTTTTAGGGATCCACTCATCATTTTTTTCCTTGATAGCTAATCGATATGCAAGCCCATTGTGTCGATGACGAAACCCTCCAGCCTGAGACTCAATAATTTTTTCTTTTTTTAACCTGTCAATTTTAATTCTATCTTCTTTTGAAGCTTCATTTATCAATTGTGAAATTTGTTTATTTCTACTAACAATTATATTTGTTCCCATATGATCTTCAGTGTATTCTGGTAACCATGCATCACCGACAGTTATATCAGCTGTTTCTGCTAATATATCATCACAAAAGTCACATGCATTATATTTAAAGAACCCATATCCCCATGTTGTACCAAACATTTCATTGGTTTGTTCTTCTCTAATCTTTGTATCATTACTTGTCTTTTTTACAACCTCAGTAGAATAATCACTTGCCTTTTTGCCTGGTTTCTTTTTTCTAAAGTCTATATCAAAATCACTGTCTGGTTCTATCCCCATCTCCCAAGCTAACATTTGAGAATACAATGAACTTTTTAAATGACCACAAACTAATCCAATAGTATATTTAATACTTCTATTTATTTGCTCATTTTGTTTAGCTAAAAGCCGCACAGATTTTATAAAGCAAGGTATACCAACTATTGCGAATTCTTTTCTTTCCTCCTTAACATAGTCCAATACTTCTGACATTTCTACTGGATAATACCTAGATTTTGATCCCTCTTTTATTTCTTCAACAGTTTGAGAAACAGAGTATTTAAACTTCATGTTATCGGCTCCTCCTTTTACATGAATAACTTCATCTACCATCTTATTCTTCAATAACTCAGAAGCTATCCAAGAACCAAAACCTCCAGAGCTTCCATTGACTCTGAAATCATTTTCTAAGACATATCCCGCATAAAGTTTATCATAGTATCCAATTTTGTGCTTATAATTTAGTGATTCATCAAAAATATCTCTTGCTATATTATCCTCGTTAACAGACGATCTACTAAATGGGCAAACTTCGTTTACTTCATAATCAACGACATTATCTAAGGGGGGATCTTTAGAAATTACTGCCTGATATTGACCATTTGAATCTAATTTAATTTCAATTGGTGAATGATCGGTAACTGCACAAGCCCCACAACCTATGCAATAACCATTATCAACAACATTATTAATTAACTCTTCGAATGGATTCAAGTAGCTATTTAATCTTTGAGTTCAAAATTGAAAAAAAATAACTGAAAACTTATAGAAAGAGCTAATCCTAAAAAAGATGATATAATCAATATCATCAAACCGCTTGTGGTATCATCAATAGGCACCTGTACCGGCTGCAAAATACTCACCACCGGTGTCTGCTCCTGTACTTTTAACTTGGCTTGCTCCACTCGTTGAGCCAAGGAATTATACACATTAAAAGTCAGGTCATATTCCGACTGGAGTCGCTGCTCTCGGGCTTGGGCTTTAGCGGTGGCCAAATTAACATTGCTATCACGAAATTCGACCAGCTTCTGCTGAGCTTCTTCAAAACGTTGTTTTACATCTTCCAGTTGCTGACGGGCATGCTTCAAATCTTCTTGGGCTTTTCGGGTCTTATAATTAGTCATATATTCTTTCAAGAGACTAATACCTAATTTCCCAACTTCGGCCGCCGCTTGGGGATCAGGCATTTTTACAGTAAGGTTAATTACGCCGGTTTCTTCATTTAATGAGACGTTGATACGCTCCCGCATATTTTCGATCACTTCCATTTGATCTTTTGAAACGGAAATCACCGAAGCGCTTGCAAAGCCCTGAGGAAGGGGTTGTTCTGGAGCCTCAGGTTTAAATGGGCTAATTATCTTTCCGGGAAGTCCGATAGAATATTCCCTTACATAAGAAAAGACCGATGGTGTATACACCTTATCAAAGAAAGTATAAACGGTTGTAGTGGTATCGAAGCGGGTAAATGCTATCTTTTTATTGAGTATCTCAAGCTGAAACGGCAGGCTCTGTACAATTTGAGGATACAGAGTCGGAGGAATCATACCCTGCTGATCCATACTTAAGTTGTTCCCGCTCATACCCAGCAACCCACCATATTGCTCCAGCAAGCCAGCAGCCCCGCTTTTTGAGCTCTGTACTTCCGGCATCAAGGTTGCATCGGTTTGGTACTCTTTAGGGCTGAGCAAGGCTACCAATAATCCTATCACTACAAAAACCCCGGTTACTTTAGCAATGAAAAAGCGCTCGTCCCAAATATGCTGTGCCAGTTCTATCAGATCTATTTCTCGTTCCTCAGTCTGGCGGTCGTCCCATTCTTCAACGGGTACGAGACGGTATTCCTGGAGGGGAAATTCATCGGCTTTTTTTCGCTTCTCTGGCTTATTGTCGTTATGTACGTCTTCGTTGCTCAGCGCGCGTTCAATTAAAAATTATAAATGACAAAATGAAAAATGTTATGTACTTATTTCTATATCCCTACTTGATTTTGAGAGGCTAATGATAATGAAATATCGCCTGAGTAGAAAGCAATAATTGTTTGACAGGCTTTTGACTCTCTTTGTAGTCTCTAACTCTTCTTTGCCAAGTCCGTCTGCACTGAAAGAAATAGCAACGGGTATGTACGAAGTAAATAAGAAGGAGGTCCAAGCAAACATCCAACCCATTAAGGAGCTTATTTATGCTCAGATAGTCCTTTAGGGATTAAAATTCCAATTACTTCAAAAAAAATCACCTTTTCTCGATATTTCATCTGTAACAATGTGATAATAGATTACATGATAAGAGTTTACTGTCATACTCCTGGACCGTGGAATTATATCCCATTCCACGGGGCCAAACCTCCTTTAAACGAAAAAGCCTAAAACTTTGAGCGCTTTAGAATTACTTTGTTACTTCAAACGGATTCAAAACAAAGATTTCTCCATACGCCCGCAAGCGGCCTTAGTCGAAATGACAGTCTAGAGCTTTTCCACTTAACACTTTCAACTTTCCACTATAAGCGCTTTCACTCTATCACTCAGTAACCTTATCACCGTTCACCGTTTTTTTAAAATAGTCAAGCGTCTTTTGAAGCCCTTCCTTTCGATCGTAACGAGGTTCCCAGTCCAGCACTTCTTTGGCCCGGGTTATATCCGGCTGACGCACCTGCGGATCATCGCTGGGCAGCTCCTCGAAGGTAATTTCACTGTCAGATCCCGTTAGTTCAATAATCTCTTTGGCAAAATCCAGGATACTGATCTCCTGGGGATTGCCAATATTAACCGGGTCCGTATAGTCGCTCTGTGACAGACGGTGAATTCCTTCTACAAGGTCATCAACATAGGTAAAGGAGCGGGTTTGCGAACCATCCCCAAACACTGTAAGCGGATTGCCGTTAAGGGCCTGCCGCATAAAGGTGGGAAGGGCGCGTCCGTCGTTAATGCGCATTCGCGATCCGTAGGTGTTAAAGATACGCACAATACGTGTTTCCACACCGTGGTAGCGGTGATAAGCCATGGCCATGGCTTCGGCAAAGCGCTTGGCCTCGTCGTACACCCCACGGTCGCCGATCGGATTTACATTGCCCCAGTAATCTTCGCTCTGGGGATGGGTCAACGGATCGCCATATACTTCACTGGTAGATGCCAGCAGGAAACGGGCGTCCTTTTCTTTGGCCAACCCCAGTGCTTTATGCGTACCCAGTGACCCTACCTTGAGTGTTTGTATCGGCATTTCCAGGTAATCAATGGGAGATGCGGGAGACGCAAAGTGCAGAATCAGGTCCAGCTCACCGTTAACATGGATGTAATTGGTAACATCGTGTTTGATAAATGAAAACCCGTCGTTTCCAATCAGGTGCGCGATGTTGTCGGCATTGCCGGTGATCAGATTATCCATGCAGATCACTTCGTAGCCTTCGTTGATGTATCGGTCGCAAAGATGGGAGCCGAGGAAACCGGCACCACCGGTAATTAAAACTCTTGGTTTATTTGCACTTTGGTCTTTAACAAAATCTTTCAAAATAACCTGTCCCTAATTTATGTATTAGTTTAAGTGACGACTGACTACGGACGACGGTGATCAATCGTCGGTGGTCAGTTTTCAGCTAAATAGTCAATTTTTTCTTCTTCCACTCCTTCAGCCAAAGAATTCCTCATCGCCTGAATGCGTGCTGCCAAATGGTTAGCCTCATTATATAAGCTTTTTAATCGTTTCTTCGCCTCTTTTGTATTACAGTAATCTCTTCTTTTAACCAAATGGATACATGCCACTGTCTCAACTAAGGATCTTAAAGCAATTCCTAAAAATCGACTTTGCTGTTTGTCAGTCTGACCGGTAGATCCTTCAGCAATATTTAGTGATATCGATGTTGCCGCCCTTCTCAATTGGTCAGAAAGATTATAACGTTCTTTAGCTGGCAGTTGGTCGGCAATCTCATAAGCTATATCAGCATAATCAAGCGACTGCTGCCAGATTTCCAGTTTCTCGAATTTAAACGCCATACGTTTGAGTATCGCAAATTTAAAAATTTTTAATAAAGGACCACAGTCTACGGACAGCTTACGACAGTGGTCAGTAGTCGGTCGTCAATAGACAGAATTTACTCCGCCGGTTCTAGTTCTTTGACGTTAACTGCTGGGCGGCCCACGCTTATGTAAGCGACATCTGTTTCCCGCGCGCGATCCAGATCATACAGGTTTCGCCCATCAAAAATTACGGGATTGTCCAACTCTTCAGCAATACCGTCGATAGTGGGACGACGAAACTCGTTCCATTCGGTACAAATAAGCAAGGCTTCTACATTTTGCAACGCATCTTTTTGATCGTGCACAAATGTTGTATTGGCAAGTACTTGCTCGCTTGTAGCCTGCTTAAAAGTTGCAATAGCTTCGGGATCGTATGCAGTCAGCCCTGCTCCACGCTTAACCAGCTCTTCGGCAATATACAATGCCGGTGCTTCCCGAATATCATCGGTCTTGGGCTTAAATGAGAGTCCCCATATTCCAAATGTCATCCCGCTAAAATCATCAGTACCAAAATACTCTTCCATCTTGCGTACGATGGAGGTTTTCTGATACTCGTTAACCTTCATCACCGAATCCACAATTCGAAAATCATAGCCGTGTTGACCAGCGGTATGATGAATAGCCTGCACATCTTTGGGGAAACAACTGCCGCCATACCCAATGCCTGCAAACAAAAAACGAGGTCCAATGCGCGAATCTGTACCTATACCGCGACGGATTTGGTCCACATTCGCACCCACTCGCTCACAAATATTGGCTATTTCGTTCATAAAGGTGATTTTGGTTGCCAGCATCGCATTGGCCGCATACTTGGTTAATTCAGCGCTGCGGCGATCCATCACAATAATGGGATTACCGGAACGAACAAAGGGTTCGTAGAGGGCGGTCATCATTTCGGCGGCTTGGTCACTCTCAGTACCGATCACTACGCGCTCTGGTTTCATGAAGTCATCAACGGCAGCCCCTTCACGGAGAAACTCGGGATTGGAAACCACGTCAAACAGTTTCTCATCCAACTGCTCACCAATAATCTCTTCCACACGGTCACCCGTGGTTACAGGAACGGTTGATTTATTGACGATGACCGTATAATCCTCAATCAATGATCCAAGATCCCCGGCAACCTGCATTACGGCTGATAGATCGGCCTGTCCGTCACCACCGGGTGGAGTGGGCAGACACAAAAAGACGATATCTGCTTCCGGAACCGCTTCTACAATATCTGTTGTAAAATGCAGGCGCTCTTCGCGACGTACTCGTTTAAAAATGGTTTCAAGTCCCGGCTCATAGATGGGGATCTCACCATTCTTCAATTGTTTAATTTTCTCTTCATTGATGTCAACGCATGTTACGTCATTTCCGGAGTCTGCAAAACAAGTCCCGCTGACCAGTCCCACATATCCGGTCCCAATTACTGCTAGCTTCATATCGCGGTATTAATCTAATCTTGATTGTAGTATTTATACTTGTGAATTAATTAAACGTAAAGATAAATCTTTGCCAAGGTAGCTCCAAAAACGAAAAACAAAAGAATTATTATACCCTTCTTGGTCTCATTTGCTAATGCTGTAGATATCATATTATTTTAGATTTCATTTTTAAATTCCCTTTAACTTCAGTTAACAAAATCATTAATGATCCGGTATTCTCTTAAAATTATTCTTGCCACCCTTCTTTTTGGCTGCTTCGCTATATCAACTGCTGCCCAAGGTCAACTGGAGTTAAAAAGCCAATCTCATGTTTTATTCGGTACAGGTGGCAACCTTCCCTTTTGGCTGCATTCTAATAAATACGGGATTTATGATAAGGAAGGCTCCAACTTGTTACAGAGTTTTAGCTTTCAAAAAGGGTTGGCTCATAATAAGCTTATCGACTATGGCTTCGGAGTAGATGTAGTAGGACGCCTTTCTGCAAACGAAAATATCCTTTTCAATGAGCTTTATGGGGAAGCCAAAGTAGGATTTATAGAACTGTACGCCGGTAAGAAGAAATGGAGCGACGGCATCTGGTCGTCCGGGCTGTCTTTGGGATCCCTGATATGGAGCGGAAATACTGCCACCATGCCCAAAATTATGATCCGCATTCCCGAATATGTTCCTGTGCCCTATACCAATAGGTACCTTTCTTTTCGCGGCTACCTGGGGCACGGCTGGTTTGGAGATAATCGATATGTTGAAGGAACCTATCTCCATGAAAAGGCACTGTATCTACGCCTGTTGCAGGAAGAATTTCCGGTTAACGGGCATATCGGAATTATTCACAACGTACAGTGGGCGGGAAAACACCCTACCTTGGGCGACCTTCCAGATAGCTTTGGGGATTACCTGAGAATTTTTTCGGGCCGGGCCGGCGAAGCAAATACCTCTCCCGGCGGGGAAGTCATTAATGCGTTGGGAAATACTGTTGGTGCTTATGAAGCACGTTTGGATGTTGACCTTCGAAATATTGACATCTCTGCATATCGGCAGTTTTTCATCGAAACCAGTGTAAGTACACGGCTCCGAAGTCCGTGGGATGGTCAATGGGGACTTAAACTTCAAATGGATGAGCTTACCTCAAATTTTATTACTACGTTATTATGGGAACATTTGAATACGAAGGAACAAAATGCAAAAACCGGTGAAACAATTGGAGCAGATCAATACTACCACAATTTTATTTATAGTAACGGCTGGTCATATAAGAGCAGAATATTGGGTTCTCCATTGGTTCAATTGGGGCCTGTAAATGATCGACTTGAAGTAGTCAATAATATTATATTGGCTCATCACCTGGGACTGGAAGGAAGTTTTTCTACATCGATAAGCAGGTGGCCCTTAAAATATCAATTAAAAACAACCTACAGTCGCAGTTATGGCCGTACCTCAAACTGCGGAGGCGACTTTTGCGATGAAAATGATCCGCAACCCCTTCGGACAGAACGAAAAGATCAGTGGTATCATCAGTTAAAATTAACCCAAAAAATAAATAAGAATCTCTCTCTCAATACAATGATAGGTATTGATAAGGGAGAATTGTCAGATGAGACAGGTTTTATGCTAGGGGTAACTTATTCAATATTGAATAAGGAATAATAATTCTTTAAAAGAGTAACAGCCATAAATCAATCCGTTAATATTTTTATTCAGAATTGCACGGATACATTTGAATGTAGTAACCCAAGCCAGTAGAATAACAACAAATTCCCCTGGCCCTACGCCCCTTTGACTATCACTTTAAACCTCATATTTCGCCATCGCAACAAGTCAGAAATACTGCTGATAATTTCACAGGACTTAATCTCTCCATATTTATTAGGAAGGTCTAAAGGATGGGAAATTCAACAACAAAATAAACAAACACAGCATAAGTTTAAGAGCATAAACCCTCACAACTTGGTAACCCGATTCAGGGAAATTGCCGCACTGCATTCGTTTCAATCATTCCGTTTACAGTGACCGACGTTGTTGATTAAATAGATTACTGCACTCTGCAAGCCAACAATCTTAATAACGAATTCCGCTTGAAACAAATCTCCAAATCTCCTTCCAAAAGGGACTGTTACATGCCAAAGGTACGGGATAGACCTGGGATGAAAATTTCACCATGAGACCAAAAGAGCCCAAATGTATTTTAACCCAGTGATCATTTTCTGCCTAATCCCGATAGGCCAGGCATTATCAAAATACATGGATTTTAGAAGTCGTTGTGATTTTAAGATTCCAAGTACGGCCTACGTAGCCAGAGTTACTTCGACGCAGTAGACCCTTGCTCTTTTCGTACCTTTTGAATCAAGGTTAAAGGAATACCTCTGCCACCCTTGAACATAAAACCTCCGGTTACCAGTCATCAGTCAACCGTCGTCGGGCACTCACTAAATACCAACTTTGTTACTTAATCACTCAGCAACTCAATTGCCTCATCACCATCAACCGTCCTTAAAGAATCATCCCAGCGCCGACAGTTTCGTTGGTATACTCGTCGATAAGGATAATGCTGCCGGTCTTGCGGTTGCGCTTGTAGGCGTCGTAAAACAGCGGCTTGGTGGTGCGGATCTTGATTCGGCCGATGTCGTTGAGGCCAATCTCCTTGTCGCCTTCTACCCGGTGAAGGGTGTTGATGTTCACTTTGTATTTCACATCCTTGATGATGCAGCGCGCCTCTTTGGTCGTGTGTTTGATGGCATACTTGCCGCTCGGATCCAGCGGCTCTTTGTTCAACCAGCAGACCATCATGTCAATGTCTTGGCCCACGGTGGGCTGGTTATCGGGTTTGGCCAACATGTCCCCGCGGGAGATGTCGATATCGTCTTCGAGGGTCATCGTCACCGACATCGGGCTGAAGGCCTCTTCTTCTTCGGCTTCGAAGGTGTTGATGGTATCAATTTTGGAGGTAAACCCGGACGGCAGGGCAATCACTTCGTCGCCGGGTTTGAAGACGCCGCCGGCGACCTGTCCAGAATATCCGCGATAGTCGGGGTACTCGGTCGACTGCGGGCGGTTGACCCACTGCACCGGAAAACGGCTGTCGACGTGGTTGTAGTCGCTGTCGACCTGCACGTTTTCGAGGGTATACAATAGCGTCGAACCACCGTACCACGGCATGTTATCAGATTTATCGACCACGTTGTCTCCGTAAAGAGCGCTGATGGGAATGTAGTGAATATCGGGCACATCGAGCTTGGAGGAGAACGTCTTGAACTCTTCGCGAATCTCCTTGAACCGCTCCTCGGAATAGTCGACCAGGTCCATCTTGTTAACGCAGAGTACCACGTGCTTGATCCCCAGCAGGGAGGCAATAAAGGAGTGCCGGCAGGTCTGCTCGATCACGCCGTTGCGGGCATCCACCAAGATGACCGCCAGATTCGCCGTGGAGGCGCCGGTCACCATATTGCGGGTATATTGCACGTGGCCCGGGGTGTCGGCAATAATAAACTTGCGGTTGGGCGTCGAGAAGTAGCGGTAAGCCACGTCGATGGTGATCCCCTGCTCGCGTTCGGCCGACAGCCCGTCGGTCAGCAGCGCCAGATTCGTATACTCGTCGCCTTTCTTGCGGGAAGACTCTTCGATCTTCTCCATCTGGTCGTCAAAAATGGATTTGGAGTCGTACAGCAGCCGCCCGATCAGGGTGCTCTTGCCGTCGTCTACGCTGCCCGCCGTCGTAAAGCGGAGCATGTCCATGTCGAGGTACTTCTGTGCTTCGTCGTTTGTCTTACTCATTTAAATGAATTTTAATTTCGTTCAAAATTTTTCTCAATCCCAACAGCAGCTATTGTTGTATGTTAAAGGTTTAATGTTGCAGGTTAAGTTCTATAATTGACTATAACATCCTGCACCCTGTCATTAGAGTCATAACCTTTTAAATAAGAAATTAACTTCTGGATCTTTTTGGAAATTATTGTACATCGATCGTACAGTATTTGGAACTCTGATTCTGAGATATATTCACAATCTAAAGCTACATAAGAAACTGATCTTGTTTCCCCACTTGATCCCTTAGCATGCCCCAAATAGTTTATGAACCTTTTGGTAGTTCTACTTTCAATCCATAATCTTTAGAGAACTCCTTTTTTCGAGTCAATTTATATACCTCTCTAACCAACTCTCTGGACAGTTGCCAAATCTCTAAATCCTCAAATTTCTCAATTGATGCCATAATATTTAACCTGCAACATTAAGCCTTAAACCTTCACCGTCTTTAAAAGTAGCCCTGTTTCTTGCGTTCTTCCATGGCCGCTTCGGCCTTTTTGTCGTCGGTACGGTTCCCGCGCTCGGTGATGCGGGCTGAGGCCACTTCTTCAATGACCTGTGGCAGGGTCGTCGCATCCGAGGCAAAGGCGCCGGTGCAGGTCATATCCCCAATCGTGCGAAAGCGCACCTGCTTGGTCTCATACTCTTCGTCGTCGGTCAGGGTGATATAGTCCGACTTGGCCAGGTACGTGCCTTCGCGCTGTACGACCTGGCGCTCGTGGGCCAGATACAGGCTCGGGATGTCGATCTGCTCGGCGGCGATATATTGCCAGACGTCCATCTCCGTCCAGTTGCTCAGCGGAAACACGCGGAAGTGTTCGCCGTGGTTTTTCTTGCCGTTATACAGGTTCCAGAGCTCGGGGCGCTGGTTCTTCGGATCCCACTGCCCAAATTCGTCGCGGTGGGAGAAAAATCGCTCTTTGGCCCGGGCCTTTTCCTCATCGCGTCGGGCGCCGCCGAAGGCCGCATCAAAACCGTGTTCTTCCAGGGCGTTCAACAGGGTCGGAATCTGCAGCTTGTTCCGGCTGGGATTCGGGCCTTTCGGCGCCTTGACCTTGCCCTCGTCGATCATGTCCTGGACGTGGGCAACAATCAGCTCTACGCCGAGCTCGTCCATCAGCTGGTCGCGAAATTCGATGGTTTCGGGAAAGTTATGGCCGGTATCCACGTGCAGAAACGGAAAGGGGATATTCCCCGGCCAGAAGGCTTTCTGGGCCAGCCGCGCCATCGTGATGGAGTCCTTGCCCCCCGAAAACATCAGCACCGGGTTCTCAAACTGGGCGGCCACTTCTCTCATGATGTGAATCGATTCCGACTCGAGCTGTCGGATGTGGTTGAGTTTATATAAATGCATGTATTAACTGTTATTTAAGATAAATCGAAAGCGAACAAAATTAAGGATTTCTAAATACAATGACTACTCGGTTTTAAGTAAAGGAAATTTCCTAAACCAACATTTTCTCTCCAACGACGTTGATCGAAATAATACCAATGGACCCTTTGTCACTTCGTTGCTCTGTCACTCTGAAACTTAGTCACCTACAATCACCATTTACCGTCCTACAGTCATCGATCAACGGTCTGCTATCAGCTCCTGCCTTGCAAATAGTCAAACACCATCTGTACTCCTTCTTCGGGCTTGATGTCGGTGGTATCGATATCCAGTTCCGGATCCTCAGGGGGCTCATAGGGATCACTGATGCCGGTAAAATTATCTATCTCACCGGCACGTGCCTTCTCGTAGAGTCCCTTGACGTCCCGGGCCTCACAAATTTCCAGCGGCGTAGAAATATACACTTCGGTAAAATCCTGGCAACGCTGGCGGACAAAGTCGCGAGCATCCCGGTAAGGCGAAATAAAAGAAGCCACTACAAATACCCCGTGTTTTTGCAGCAGGCTGGCGATAAAGCCCACTTTCTTGACGTGGTTGTCACGTTCTTCTTTTGAAAATCCAGTACTGGGAAATACGTCCCGAACGGCATCGCCATCAAGGTGTTCTACTTCATAGCCCTCATCCTTTAAACGGGCATAGACTTTCTCCGATATCGTACTTTTTCCCGATCCTGACAGGCCGGTAAACCAGAGAACGGTGGGTTTTAGATTCGCTTCGCTCATTGTTAAAAGTGTTAAGTTTTAAGTATTAAGTTTTCTAAGATATTGACAGACAACCGGTGACTAAGGACCGATTAAGAATTTTAAATGTTGAATGATAAATTTTGAATTATTAAGTGGTATTTTTTTGTGCTGTTTTAACTATAGCAGTTAAAATATTTACAATATCATTTATCTCTTTTAATATGGGTCAAAGTCAAGCTTAATTAGCTTACTATGCTTTAGTAAACGAAGCCAATATTTTGTTTCCCTAGCTTCTTTAGAAGCAAGGCCATTTTGGCAATGAAATCTTTCTTAGTCTGAGCCGCACTAGCTTCTTCAACATTTGCTCCAATGCTAGTTCCACTTTTTAAAAGCTGTCTAGCAACTACGTAATTTTTATTCCTTACCAATTGTTGATTAAGGGAGATAATTTTTAAAGCAAATTGAAAACTTTTATCTCGAATTACATTTCTTTTATTTCCCATTTTGACTACTGAATTTGTTTAATAGTATCAGTAGTAAGACTTTTTAGTCATATATTACTTACAAAGAAGTTTAGTACTTGCACAAATCACTTAACCTGCAACACTCAAAATTCAACATTCTCTTTTAAACCAATTAAAAAACTACCATTCTTTAAGTCCGGCTTATTATAAGTCAACGGCGAAGGATGAACGCCCTCCTTAGCAGAGTATCGATACACGGCATCACCGGCCGCTACATCCCATTCCATGGTAGGCCCCATGCGGGGATAGATATCAGCTTCGCCCTCAGCAACCAAGCAGAATTTCAGCGAGCTACCGGCTGGTATGGCATCACTGATTGTCAGTCCCTTTTTCTTCAATTGGCTTTTGAGGGTGTCGGATCCATGTGACCGACTTTGAACGGCCACAAGATCTTGCTCTTTAGAGGCTGGCTGTGAATAAATTCGTTGAGGCCGCTGCGTTCCCATCTGTTTATAGGCGCCACTATCTTTGTCTGCATAATAGGTCGTATCTTTATCAGGAATGTAAACAACCCCTAACACCGGTACGCCTTCATCAATCAAGGCAATATTAACCGTAAACTCTCCATTTTTCTTGATGAATTCTTTGGTGCCATCAAGCGGATCCACAATCCAGAACTTATTCCACTCTTTACGTTCGGCGTAATCAGGAATGCCCGACTCCTCAGAAATAACAGGCGTTTCCGGATCAAGTTCGTTCAGCGCTTCCAGAATAATTTCGTGGGAAGCCAAATCGGCCTTCGTAAGCGGAGAGTCATCATCTTTTCGTGTGATTTCGACATCCTGAGCCTGATTGTAAATATCCAGCATGGCTGCTCCGGCCTGCTGGGCAATTCCAATAATTTCTTTTAGCATATTTGTTAGCTTTTCTATGAGAGTAAGCCACCCTCACAAATTGATAATTTGTTACATTATTTGCCTGATATCATCTTATTACAACGCGGAGCATTGTAACAAGATTGAAAGTATAAATTTCCTCCTGATACCGTATCATCAAGAATTATTAACCTAATTACTTAATCACATAATCACCATTTCACAATGGCCAAATTTGAGGCACCAAAAATATAGTAATCCCGGCAACCATCAAATTCAGTGGCAGCCCTATTTTGGTAAAATCGGTAAATTTGTATCCGCCCGGCCCGTACACCATCAAGTTGGTCTGATAGCCGATAGGGGTAGAAAAGCTGGCCGAGGCCGCCATAATGATGGTCATCACAAACGGCATATAGCTGGCCCCGAAGGAAGCGGCCATCGAAATAGCAATGGGAAAAATGAGCACGGCGGCGGCGTTATTGGTTACCATCTCGGTAAGCAGCCACGTCGACAGGTATATGCCCGCCAGCGCCAACTGCGGGTTGCCTTCGGTATAGCTCAAAAATCCTTCAGCCAACGTCGTGGCCGCGCCGGTGTGCTGCAAGGCCCCGCCAATGCCGAGACTGGCCGCAATGACCAGCAATACAGACCAGTCGATATAGTCTTTCGCCACCGTGGCATGGCAGCATCCGGTGGCCACCATCAGCCCGGCCGTTACAAAGGAGGCCTGGAACATCGACACGAAGTTAAAGGCCACGGCCGTCACCATCACCGCCAAAAGACTCCACGCAACGGCTGATTTTTCATAGTTGGGCGGGCTCGAATTACTAATGCCGCTGGTCAGGTAATAGTCGCTGGAGTTTTTATACTGCTCCAAAAAGTTTGGATGCGCCTCCAGTAGCAGCGTATCCCCGGTTTTCAGACGGATATCACCCACCTTTTCCTTGACGCGCTCCCCGTTTCGGGATACCGCCAGCACCACTGCATCATAGATATTGCGGAACCGGCCGTTTTTAATCGTTTTCCCGTTCACTGGGTGGGTCGGCGATACGACCGCTTCAATAAGCAGACGCTCGCGGCGGGACGAGTTAAGCTTAAAAATCTGTTCGGTGGCGGGGGTCAGTCCCTGCACCTGTTGCAGGTCCACAATCGAATCCACCACCCCGGTAAAGATCAGCCGGTCACCGGCCTGCAGGGTCTGTTCGGGATCCACGGCGGCAATTATATGGTCCTGGCGGTAAATCTCGGCCAAATACAGGCTCGGCAGGTGCCGCAGCCCCGCCTCCTCAACGGTCTTGCCGGGCAGCGGGCTTCCCTCCTGGACGATCATCTCAATAGTATATTCGCGGGGATCCTTGAAGGTGTCATAGCCGGATCCGCGTTCGGGTAGCAACTTCTCAGCAAACAGCGTCAGATAGATGAACCCGGCAATCGCGCATGGCAGCCCCACCAGCCCCGGCTCAAAAATGCCGATGGCCTGCGTCGAGGCCTCCTGGATGAGCAAACCATTGACGATAAGATTAGTACTGGTACCGATGAGCGTGCAGGTACCGCCGAGAATGGCGGCGTAGCTAAGGGGAATCAAAATTTTGGAAGCAGCAATGCGCCTCTTGCGGGCCCAATCTTCCAGGGCGGGAATAAACGACGCCACCACGGGGGTGTTGTTCAGAAAGGCACTGACCACCATGACCGGCGCCATGATGCGCACCTGCGCGCGACGAATGTTGGAAGTATTCCCGACGATCTGATTCACCACATATTGGATGGCTCCGGTTTCTTTGAGTCCGGCTGCTACCACATACAGGGCAGCGACCGTCAGCATCCCCTGATTCGAGAACCCTGTCAGTGCTTCCTCGGGTGGAACCACCTGCGTGACAATCAAGACGGTAAGTCCCCCGAGAAATACCACATCGGCCGATATACGGGTGCCCACGAGCAGTATCAGGCATCCCAAAATTACGGCGATCACGGTCCAGCCAGCCAAGGTCATTATTCAATTCACTCTTCAGATGTTTTTCTTTTTGCAGGAGCAAATAAAACGAATTATTGTCTGCTTTCAAATCTGTACCTGCAGATACTATTCTGTCCGATCACATAGGCCAAATGATCGGTGTCAGTATAATAACGACCGTCCACAACGTCACCTGCAGGGGAAAACCCACCTTGAAGAAATCACTGAATTTATAATTACCGGGCCCGTACACCATCAAATTCGTTTGATATCCTATAGGGGTAATCAAAGACATGGATGCGGCTAATGTAATTCCAATAATTAAACCGCGGGCTTCTATACCCTGTGTCTCGGCAACGGATAATGCAATGGGAAACATAAGAGCCACAGCTCCATTGTTGGTAATGACTTCTGTTAATATTACAGTGACAATGACTACAGCTGCCAGCACTGTCCTTGGTCCATAGGTATTGGTGAGATCTACCATTCCCTGGCCAATGATAACCGCGGCGCCGCTAACCTCCATTGCTTTGCCAAGGCCCAGAGCCGCTCCAATAACTATGAGAACGGTCCAGTCTACCGATTTGCGTGCTTCACCGGCTTCAATGACATTAAAAGCTAGTAACACGGCTACCCCCAGAATACCTGCCAACGCAATATGTACCAGTCCGGCGGCTACACTGCCCACAATACCTAATAAAACTGCAACAGAAACATACAGATCCTTACCACCGGGACGGTGCTCTTTTATTTCGGTGGCATCAGCAGGATTATCTCCACCGGCTTCGCTGGTCAAGAAAAAATCCTCGGTATCTTCATAAGCACCGCGGAAACCACGTCCGGTATCAAGCAACAACACATCCCCGGGATTCAGGACAAAATCGCCCAGGGGTTGATTAACGCGTTTACCTCTTCGTCGAACTCCGGTAACGGCTGCGCCAAAGCGCTCCAGCAGTTGTGCATCTCCTACCGTTGAACCAACTAATCTTGATCCTTCTTTAACCACAACCTGATGCAATTCACGATCTTTTTCCTCTCGATTGATATTACGTGGAGGCTGGTAGGCCAACTGGAGACCAGGATACCCATCAAGGTCCGGTGCTTTAGCGGCAACTCCTCCCTTCGCAGCATAAAAAAGGTGGTCACCTGCACGCAGTTTTTCTTCATCAGGCACAGGTGCAATTTCAATTTCGTTGCGATTGATGCGGGAAAGATAAAAACCCGGGAATCCAGTCAGACCAGCTTCAGCTACTGTTTTTCCTATAATATTAGCACCGGTTGTAACCTTAACCTCCACCAACAGTTTTCGATTCCGTTCTTCCTGATAACGGATATCACGCCGGGCCGGCGTAAGTTTGGGGGATATAAAAATCAGGTAAAGGAGTCCTGTTATCGCACATGGGACGCCCACCCAGGCCAGCTCAAAAAATGATAATCCCTGAAATCCGTGGCTTTCCAGCAAACCATGAGTAATAAGATTCGTGCTCGTTCCAATAAGGGTACAAAGGCCTCCTAATATGGCCGCAAAAGACAGTGGCATCAACAGTTTTGAAACAGGGACATGATTCTTTTGGGACCAACTGCGAATAGCCGGGATCCCCATTGCCACAATAGGCGTATTATTCAAAAAGGCCGAATAAATGGAAACACTGGGACACAATCGTAATAAGATCCGCTGGATGCTGCGGGTTTCTTTCCCCAAGATAAACTCACTGGCCCGATCTAACGCCCCGCTCTCCCTGAGTGCCCCTCCCACCACATACAGGCTTCCCAATGCGATGATTGTGGTATTCCCAAATCCAAGAAAGGCCTGTTCTAAGCTAAGCACACCACTTACAGTAACCAAAGCCAGGGCCGTAAGCAGAATAGCATCCGGACTCCATAGATCTAGTACCAATGCTACAAAAGTAAGCACCAATACAGCTATTATAATTATAATATCAATACTCATTGACGTACCGGTGATTGGAGTGTAAACACTCGGTGATAATTACATGCTCAAATTATCGGAATTCTCAGATAAGAGTCTTTAGATCAACAATGAAACAACCTTGTATAAGATAAAAGATATTTGCAGATAAGCTATTGCATTTTAACGACTTCTACACTTAATGCATACCCCCTTGCCAGAAGTATTAAAAGGTCACCCTGGCCTGTAGCCCAACCTCACTGCGGGTATCGCCCTGAATCTGATTCAAGCCGCTGCCAATGGTCTGTTCGTCCTCATAAATAGTAATTCCAAACTTGGCCCATATCTCGAGGAATTCAAAGGGCTCGTAATCCAACAGTACATACATACGTTGACCTTTGTTAAACAGCGACTGGCTGGCAAACACATAAAGTAAATCATTCTCAAACTGGTAGACCCGCGTAGCAAAACTCTCGGTTTCGAACATCGTCAGCCGGGTATCGACTTGCAATTTCTCTGACAGCTCAAGACGCAAATCCTGATACAGCAAATATCCCAGCTCCAGATCTTCGCCGGCCTGACGGCTGCGTACCAACTCGCCGCGCGTCCGCAACCGTACTTTGGGATTTACCCAATACTCCAAGTTCGCCCGGAAGCTACTTCGCTGAGCTTCACCCAGTCGGCGCTGGTCTCGGCCAAATTCATCCGTAACCTCGTACTCATCATCTTCAATTTCGCTGCGCACCTGCAGGTAAAAATTGAGATTATTATTAAATTCAACCTCAGCTTTTCCCAGCCAGTCAAATCCCTGCGTAGGCTGATTGGTGCCAAAGCGTGCACTGGGGAAACGAAATTGGTCCATATAAGCACTCAGTGTCACCTTTTGGCCGATGGTGTGGCGTAATCCCAAATACACTCCCTCCTCATTTTTAGGCTGTCCCGACACTTCCCCAAAGCCATTGCCCAGAATCGACTGAAACTCTTTCTGATATTTGCGATAGGCCAACGTTATCTCAGTATCGTTACCCAAGTCGCTTTCAACACCAGAAATAAGCCCATAACCGCCATTTTCGCTGCGTCCCACCTCACCAAATACCACGGCCGGACCCATCAGAAAGCGATAGTCGATGCCAAAAGCAGAATTTGATTTCCCCTCAAAATCATACTGCGCATAGGTGCGATCACTGGCCTTGATATAGCGATCAAACGTAGTCTCATAGCCCGTAGCCCCAATAATGCCAAACGGCAACTCCATTTGCAGACGCCCACCATAAAGTGTTTGCTGCAGATTGTTTTCCTGTAGCAGCTCATTAACCGTGCGCCGGTACCCATCCGTCCTAGGAAAACGCGTGGTATCTTTACTAATTTCGCTGGCACTCCGCTTGCGACTAGAATAAAATCCAGTGAATTGAAGCTTATCCCCATAGGTGACAGCTCCACCACGATAGAAATTAGTTTCCTGTGCCGACGTGTAGGGATCAATGCCCTGCCCATTGCGGCTCACTGTGCTCGTCACATCACTTCCCTTACCAAACACCGCCCCGCTCCAGAGCACCAATCCCTGCCCAAACGACAAACTGTAATCCCCACCGACCAACATCTGCAAATCGCCGTTATCCTCCAGCGCAACATGCCAAGTGCGGTGATCGAACTGCCACGGACTTACAAGCTGTTCGCCGGGATCTTTCTCCTGCGTAAGATTCAACGACAGGTGATCGCTCTGATATCCCATACGCTGATAATATTTTATGCGACTACCAATATATCCACCGTTTTCGGGTGACATCTCGTAGCCGCGCGCTTCCTGCAAATCCTGTTGATATCTCGAAAAAGCCTGAAATCGGCCATCATTCGTCCAATACTGGTAATCGGTGTATAGCGCTTTCCCCAACTCCATTCCACTGCCAACCGTAACATACGGACGCACTTTTTCAAAGGTCACACGTCCAATACCGGAAACTTCATCCAGTTCGGTAATACTCTCAAAAGGCTTGGTATTTTCGCGATAGTCGATGATGGCCCGCGCCGTTTTAAGATTGAGTCCCGGCACCCGAAGCAAGGTATTTAGCCCCGCCCTGTTAATATTAATGGGATTTTCGGCCAGCTCCTGCAGATACTGCGTGATCTGTTCGCTGCTGAAATCGGTGTTCTGGGGATCAAAATTTTCAATAGCCTCTTCGAGATCTTCCTGTACGTCCGAACGAGTAGTATCTTGCTGCTGGGCCACAGTAACAGCCGGCAACAACAGAACCGTGCTTATAATATATAGTAGAGCTCTCTTCACTTACCAGTTGATTTTAAAATCCACAGCCGGACTGTAGCCAAGAACGCGATTTTCGTGCCGCTGCACCGCTACATTGGCGCCCCAGAATGAGTCGCTGTATCCAAAACCCGCTGAAAATGTCTGCGGCTCAGTGGTAAAACCTGCTCGACCCACAAGATTATCGATGATGGTTACTTCCACCCCACCTCGATACGAAATTGGAAATTGTACATCTTTATATATCTCGCTGGTAAACAGCGCAATATCCGAAAGCTGATACGACAGACCAATACTCAAGTCCCGGGGCAGCGCCTCATCGTTCCGCGAACCATAATGCGGCTGATTGATATTGGTTGCTTTTGCGCCTATCCACAGACTAGGTAATATGGGGGCAGCCAATCCCACATCTACCCCAATCGCTCCCGCCGAACCATAACCTCCACCCATCGCAACATGGCTGTAGTTGACGATGGCTCCAAAATGGAATCCCATAAACGAATTCTTGTACCCCAACCGGATGCGATTCTCATTATATTTGCTGTATCCAAAGCGGTGAGCACCCGCTCCCAGAACCCCAACATTCGTAGGATAAGTTACCGAAACAGCTACATCTGTGATCTCAGAAAGCCCATAGTAGCGAACGCCAAAAAACGAAACGGTTTTCTTATCGGTAGGCATCATAGCCGGATTGGAAAACATCGACCAGCTTGTCCCCTGCAGTGCCGTTGTGGCTTGCCCTATCGCCAGCTCGCGAGCTCCGAGCACGGTTTGTCCTCGAACATTCAGGGAATTACCCAATAATAAAAAAAGGGAAAACGTCAGTACAGTTGATAAATTCCTGTGTAAATGCAATAGCTTTCGTATCATAAACCTCTGCTGAATTCGTACCCGGCACTAAACTATGGATTCAAAATGAATTTTTCTTCCGCCAGTAACTTTTTTTTCGAAATCATACTCTGGGCTTTAATGTCCTTTGTAGCGATACCGGCTTCTGCCCAGGAAATCAATGCCAGCGTAACCATCGACCGCAGTCAGCTTAGCAGCACCTCCCTCAATTACTTGGATAATCTTCCGCAAGAGCTCGAAGTTTACATCAATGAATATGACTGGACGGATGCAAACTTCCGGAAGCATGAACGCATTGGAGTGGATTTGCAGATTACATTACTGAATGTGGATTCCAACTATAATTTCGAAGCCCAGGTCGTCATCCGAAGCCGACGCCCCATTTACAATACGACCCAGGAAACAGCACTCTTTCTATACAATGATGAAAACTGGAACTTTAACTATACGCCCAACCGTGCGCTGATCCACGATGAGTTACAGTTTGACGGACTTACCAGTTTAATCGACTTTTACGCTTACATTATTTTGGGATTTGATTTCGACAGCTTCTCGGAATTGGGGGGAACCCCCTACTTTCAGGAAGCTCAAAATATTGTTTCGCTGGCACAAACCACCTCGAGTCCCGGCTGGTCGCGCAGCAATAACCGTCGCAACCGAGCCCAGCTTGTGGCAGACTTGATGAATACCAATTTTGAGCTGTTTCGGCAAGCTATCTACCAGTATCACCGGCAGGGACTAGATGCGTTTCTTAATGATCCCCCCAAAGGACGCCAGCAAGTGCTAAAAGCCTTGCAAAAAATTCAGGAAGCTAAGCGCAATACCTCCAGCAACTTGGTATTTGATATCTTTTTCAATGCCAAATACCGCGAAATTGTATCCATATTTGAGGATGCCGACCCTCAGGTTCGCCTGGAGGCTTTTAACCTGCTCTCCCAGATCGATCAAAGCCACCTTACCGAATACCGCAAGTTGCAGTAGGGTAATTAGGAATTTGGAGTTAAAGATTAGAAATTGCCAACTGCTTCTATTTCTTACTTTTTAATGCTGACAAAAAACTAATCATTGATTACTGACAGAGCTTTGTAACCGTTTACAACTGAAAACTTTATCTGAGGTTTTGTATATTCTTCGCCTGACTTATAGAAACTATTACCATTCTAACTGAAAAAATTTTCATCATATGAAATTTTATGTTTGCATCAAGCAGGTGCCCGATGTGGATGCACCCATCCAGATTAAGGACGGCAACCTGATTCAAGATACCGATCGCATGATTCTAAATGCTTATGATGCTTCTGCTGTAGAAGAAGCACTGGTGCTTACCGAAGAGGATGACGACAGCGAAGTGGAAGTAGTCCTCGTTGGTCCCGATAAGGCTCAAGAAACTATCCGAAAAGCATTAGCCATGGGCGCCGACAAGGCCACGCACATTAAAACGAACGGCGACGAAAATTTTGATTCGGGCACCTATGCTAGGATCCTTGCAAAGTTTTTCGAGGACAAAGAGTATGATGTGATCTCCTGCGGCAAGCAATCCCAGGATACTGATGCAGGATTAACGGGCGGCATGCTGGCCCAGCATCTTGACCTGCCCTACGCAACAAATGCGGTGGGACTTGAGCTGGAAGATGGAAATTTGATTGTGAAACGTCAGGGCGATTCCGGACAGGAAGTGATTGCCTTGCCTCAACCGTGTCTCGTCACCTGTTCTAACGATATGAACGAGCCGCGTATCCCCAGCCTGAAAGGCATTATGCAATCAAAGCGGAAGCCGATGGAGTCTGTTGAACTGGAGGATCTGGGACTCGATGAGTCTGCCCTTCAGCCTAAAACAGAGGTAACCGGTTATATGGAAAAACCGGGACGCGAACCGGGCCAAAAATTTGAGGGCGAACCGGACGAGCTGGCGGAAAAAGTAGCTCACCTTCTCGATGAAGAAGAGAATGTTGTGTAAGCTATTAGCACTCAGTTGTCAACCAATAGTATGTTGAGACCTGATTGCTGACCACTATTCGCTAAGCTCTTTACAAATCAGCATTTTGGAAATTGATATAACTAAAAATATTAGCCAACAATTATGAGTACCCTACTCACACACATCGCCATCAGTGACGGAAAAATTAAGCGATCATCACTAGAAGTTTTATCGCACCTGCGGCAACAGGCTGAAGCCAACGGCCACGACACCGAAGCAGTCATCATTGATCAAAATGCTTCACAGTATGTTGATCAGGTTAAAGAATATGGTCCATCCACTATTTATACTATTGAAGATCCAATTTTCGAAAATCATCGTAATACCCCGTTATTGAAAGCACTCGGTCAGGTGATGGACGAAGCGGATCCCCATGTGTTTGCTTTTGGATCCACTGAGAGCACCAAAGATATACTGGGTGCCCTGGCTGCTCGTCAGGATGCGGCGGTACTTTCGGATGTCTCCGAGTTTGAGCTTACCGATGAGGGCATTAAAGCCCGTCGACCTGTAATGGCTGCTAAAATCCTGTCCGACAGCGTAGCAAAAGGAGACAAAATTCTGGTGTCGGTCCGTTCGGGTTCTTATGACCTGGATGAATCGTCCGCCGACAGCGAAGTGGTCAATCTGGATTTCAGTATCGACGAAAGCGACATCAAGGCTACCCTGCGCGATATCATCGGCGCCGACAGCGACAAGATCGACCTCTCGGAAGCTGAGACAATCGTAGCTGCTGGACGTGGTGCCAAAGACGATGAAGGACAAGAGCTTATCAACGAATTAGCCTCGGTACTGAATGCCGGAATCGGTGCATCCCGTGCACTCACAGAAGCGGGTGTCATGGATCCCAGTCTTCAGATTGGGCAGACCGGTAAGGTTGTCTCCCCGCAGCTGTACATTGCAGTCGGCATTTCGGGTGCGATTCAGCACGTAGCGGGAATGGCCAACAGCAAAGTGATTGTAGCGATTAACAAAGATCCCGATGCGCCCATTTTTGATATTGCTGATTACGGCATCGTCGGAGACCTCTACAAAGTACTGCCACCGTTTATCGAGGAGCTGAAGAAGATTAAAAGCTAATTTGTTGAAGGTTGAAAGTTGAATGTACAACAGCTTGTTTAGAACCTTCAACCTGAAACTTTTCACATTCAACAATTATTAAACTATGGACGAAAAGTTTGACTGTATTATTGTAGGCGGAGGTATTGCAGGTTTGGCAGCCGCAATGATTCTGGCCCGCAATAACATGAAGTTTCTGCTTATTGAAAAAGGTGAATTTGCCGGCTCCAAGAATGTTTCCGGGGGCGTACTCTGGGGACATGATCTGGCACGGCTCGTCCCCGAATACTGGGAGGAGGAAGACGGAGGCTGGGAGCGCTTCATCAACCACCGGCGCCTCACCTTCATGGACGAACAGTCAACCTTTTCGATCGATTTCAAATCCTCTCACTTTAATGAAACGCCCTACTCCGGGGTTGTTGTACTTCGCTCAAAATTCGACCGCTGGCTAGCCGGCAAGGTGCAGGAAGAGATCGATCAAAGCGATCACGCCATGGAATCGTTTATTGCCACCAATATCAAGGTAGATGAAGTACTCATGGAAAATGACAAAGCGGTGGGTATCCGCACCGGCGACGAAGAGTTTCATGCTGACAGCGTGATCCTGGCTGAAGGCGTAAATAATTTACTCACTCGTCAGGTGGGGCTTCAGGATGATTATGTACCCGCCGATCATATGCTAACTGGCATCAAAGAAGTAATTCGCTACGACCAGAAAGTGCTGGAAGATCGCTTTCAGCTGAATGGGCTCAGCGGCATGTCGAATGAGTTTGTGGGCTATTCCACCGACGGCGTGGAAGGTGGCGGTTTCCTCTACACCAACCGCGATACCATTTCACTGGGACTGGTGGCCGGCATTAAAGATATGCGCGAAAAAGAGAAAAGTCCCCACGATATTCTAAATACATTCAAAGGTCATCCCGTTATTCAGGATACCATCAAAGGCGGCGAAGTGGTCGAATACTCAGCACATGTGGTTTCTTCTGGAGACAAACGTGTGATGCCCAAAGAGCTTTACAAGGATGGCGTACTGCTTTGTGGTGAATCGGCTAACTTACTTATGAATGCCGGCAAGGCTATCCAGGGAATGGATCTGGCGATGCGATCAGGAATTTTGGGTGCAGAAACGATTGTCAAAGCAAAAGAGCGCGGAGATTTTTCCAGTCAGACAATGAAAGAATATCGCCAGGCGTTGGATGAGAGCTATGTGATGCAGGACATCAACAATTTCCAGGATGCTGTACACATGCTGCATAGCCCGGAAATGTTTAAAGATGTCCCCAATTTGATCTGTGACTTTGGACGCAAGTTTTTTACGATCGATAATGAACCAACGAAGAAGTCACGTAAAATGATGAGTGAATCGATCAAAGAACACTCTTCGTACTGGGATCTGATTAAAATAGGATTTAAAGGAGCGAAATCGTTGTAGAATTAAATGTTAAATTAATGTGTCATCCTGAATTCATTTCAGGATTTTCATCCAAATAAAAAGCCAATTGAGATTCTGAAACAAGTTCAGAATGACACTAGGCCGAAAAGGTTTTTTGCTATGAATCTAATGAAACTTTCGGAACGACTGGGACTAGTCAGCTATCGCAACCAGGCTAAATCAGAGATTAAGCCACACATCGAGGTGGATACAGATATCTGTAATTCAACCTGTCCCCATAAGTGCACTACGTACGTATGCCCTGCTAATTGTTACACTATGGACGAGGACGGCAAGGTACATTTCCAAGTTGAGGATTGCATCGAGTGCGGCACTTGTATGTACGCCTGCGATCAGGGTGCTGTAGACTGGAACTATCCGGATCCTGAGGTAGGCCGTGGTGTGACCTGGAATTTTGGCTAGGAAATACGTCGCAACGCAGAGCATTGTGATGAGATAGAATCGGTAAGAATTATCTTTTAATCTGGTTACGATGCTCTGCTTATAACCAGATTAATAAGGAACAGAAATAAGAAAAGGCCGTCCGTTTTGGACGGCCTTTCTGTTTTTGCCAAATTTGCTATTAGTTTTCTGTCGGCTTCAATTTAATGGTCAACTCTTTGCCTTCGGCTGTAACTTTTACCTCTTTTTCCCAATCCTTATAGCCTTTTGCATCAACCGTTACGGTATAGGTACCGGTCTTCAGGGACTTAAAAGCATACATACCCTTTTCACCGGTAGTTGCCTTCTTCTCGGTATTTTGTAGCTTTACCTCAACATCTGCAAGAGCTTGGGTAGAGGATTTGTCCACAACTTTGCCATATAGCTTACCATCGGCCTTTTCTTGTGCCATAGACTGGTTGACAATTAAGCCTACTCCTAACAATACTAAAACGGCTGAAAAGAAAACTTTTTTCTTGAATAAATACATATCGTCTCTGTCTTTATTGTCCTTATTATTTGGTTGACTTTATGGGACGTCAACCTTTCAACACTACGTACCAACAGCGACAAATTTATGTTCCTCGGTATACAGGCTTCAGACTACTATTGACTTTTGGGCTTTCCACTACTTGTGCACAACAAGGTACGGAGGCAATTTAGAATGAACGATTTACCGAAAAATTTTTATTTTAAGAGATGAAAATATCAATCTTTTTTACTTAGCCTTATGAGTACAGATCTGCTACAATCCGAGACTCTTAGTTTTGAACTTTCCGAAGAACAGCAACTCATCAGAGACAGTGTCAGAGATTTTGTAGAGCGCCACGTAAAGCCCGGAGTTAAAGAGCGTGATGCCAGCAAAGAATTTCCGCATGACCTCGTCAAAAAGTTAGCCAACCAAGGCTTTATGGGCATGGTCCATCCCGAAAAGTACGGCGGGGGTGGCGTGGGGCATGTCAGCTTTTGCCTGGCTATCGAAGAAATTGCACGGTGGGATGCATCCCTGGCTTTGACCGTAGCCTCACATACGTCTCTGGGTTCGGGACATATTGCTCTGTCAGCCAACGAATCCCAAAAAGAAAAATATCTGACGCCCCTTGCCAAAGGTGAAAAGCTGGGAGCATGGTGCTTAACGGAACCCGGATCGGGAAGTGATGCATCGGGTATGAAAACAACAGCCATCAAAAAGGGTGATAAATATATTCTTAACGGAACCAAGATTTTTATCACCCAGGGCTCGGTAGGAGATATTTATGTGGTACTTGCCAAAACAGATCCCGATAAAGGGACGAAAGGAATCAGCGCTTTTATAGTCGAAGGTAAGTGGGATGGCGTTGAATCCGGCGGCAAAATGGAAAAGCTAGGAATGAATTCAAGCGACACGACGGAAGTCATTTTTGAGGATGTTGAAGTACCCGAAGAAAATTTACTTGGAGAACTCGGTCGCGGTTTTGTTGATACGATGAAAGTACTTGATGGCGGACGTATAGGCATTGGTGCCCTATCGGTTGGTATTGCCCGCGGCGCTCTCGAGGAATCCATGAAATATTCTGGTGAACGCAAGCAATTTGGATCTTCCATCGGCGACTTTCAGGCCATTGAAACTAAAATGGCCAATATGGCTACGGAGGTTGATGCAGCTCGTATGTTAGTCCATCGGGCCGCTTGGCTTAAAGATCAGGGAAAGCCGTTTACCAAAGAAGTATCGATGGCCAAACTTTTTGCTTCTGAGCTGGCCGTGCGTGCTGCTAATGAAGCCGTACAAATTCACGGCGGCTACGGTTATATCAAGGAATATCACGTAGAACGTTTTATGCGCGATGCCAAGCTGATGACCATCGGCGAAGGGACTTCCGAGGTACAACGCATGATTATCGGCCGGGAACTCAAAAAAGAACATTGGGGATGAGGCAGTTTATCAGTGACCAGTTAACAGTAGACAGTGTGGTTGATACAACTGCTCACTGTTAACTGCCAACTGTTCACTGTTCTGCTTTACAAATGCTCCCCAACCAGTTACCTTAGCACAAATAGTTAGAACCCGTACAGAAATTACTACCCATGGCTAGCAAAAGTTTTAACATTGACGACCCCTTCCAGTTTGAATCCGAACTATCCGAGGATGATCGCATGATCATGGAAACGGCTCGTGATTATGCCCAGAGCAAACTCGAGCCCCGAGCACTAAAAGGAAATCAGGAAGAATATTTTGATCCGGATATTGCTACGGAAATGGGCGACTTGGGGCTACTTGGATCATATCTACCCCCTAAATACGGGGGCGTGGATGCCAGTCAAACAGCCTATGGGCTCATTGCCCGCGAAGTGGAGCGTGTAGATTCCGGCTATCGATCTTTTATGTCGGTGCAATCTTCACTGGTGATGCTCCCCATTTTTGAATTTGGTACTGAGGAACAGAAAGAGCGCTTTCTTCCCAAGCTGGCCACTGGTGAACTCATCGGCTGCTTTGGACTTACTGAACCCGATCACGGTTCTGATCCCGGCTCGATGGCTACCACAGCTATTAAAACTGAGGGCGGATGGATCCTGAATGGAGCCAAAATGTGGATTACCAACTCACCTATTGCCGATGTAGGCATCGTCTGGGCAAAGGCCAAAGAAAACAAAAACGATGAAGGCGAAATCCGTGGCTTTATTGTAACTAAGGATATGGACGGTTACAGCGCACCATCCACCAAGCATAAAATGTCACTGCGCGCATCGGAGACCGGCGAAATGGTTTTTGAAGACGTATTTGTGCCGGATGAAAATGTTTTCCCTGATATTACGGGGCTCAAAGGTCCGTTTACCTGCCTAAACTCCGCCCGTTACGGTATTGCCTGGGGCACGGTCGGAGCCGCCGAATTCTGCTACCAAAAGGCCCGGGAATATGTGGGCGATCGCAAGCAGTTTGGATATCCCATCGCAGCTAATCAGCTACCGCAAACCAAGCTGGCCAATATGCTCACCGACATCACCCAGATGCAGCTGCTGGCATGGCGATTGGGCAAACTCAAAGATGAAGGACGTTCTCACCATTCGATGGTATCCTTAGCCAAAAGAAATAATTGCGGAACGGCATTGGAAATTGCTCGTATCGCTCGTGATATGCATGGTGCCAACGGCATTACCGGTGAATACCGAGTAATTCACCACCTAATGAATCTCGAATCGGTGAATACCTACGAGGGCACCTACGATATTCACGGTCTAATATTGGGACGTGAGATTACTGATATTCAAGCATTTGTGCCCCGCGGTAACGATATGCCGGAATAATATCTGTACAAAACGCTATTTTTAGAGCCTGTTGGCTTTTACAAGCTAACAGGCTTTATATTTATATTGGTTGATTCTTTAGATAAAGCAAGTGTCATCCTGAACTTTGCGTGCCCCAAACATACGGGGTTTCAGGATCTTGTGCGACATTAGCCGTTGACACATTTTAAAATTTTACATCCACTGTAATCGCATTCCGTTCAGGATTACCGCCATTACCGAAAGCTCGTGAATGAGCATCCCTCCCGCCATGTGCACTGACCCCATAAATACGCCCGTCAGCAATACCGCTACCGTGACAATAGCTACCACTACATTCTGATGTATGTTGCGCAGGGTCTTTTTGGATAGGGATATTGCCTCCGGAATTTTAAGCAAGTCATCACTCATAAGTGCCAGATCAGCTGTTTCAATGGCTACGTCCGTCCCCGCCGCTCCCATGGCAATGCCCAAATCAGCAGCAGCCAGCGCCGGGGCGTCATTGATGCCATCACCGGTCATAGCCACCTTGTGCCCTTCTTTTTGAAGCTTGTTAACTACCTCCAATTTATCCTCTGGAAGCATGCGAGCATGGACGTCATTAATTCCTGCGGATTCAGCGATATAGTTTGCGGTTTCGTGAGCGTCTCCGGTTATCATTAACAGTCGTTCTACTCCATAATCTCGTAATTTCTCTACCATTTGGGGTGCATCTGGACGAATGGTATCCATGATGCCCAAAGCCCCAATTAGCTCGCCATTTAAGGCCACTAACACTACTGATCTGCCTGACCCGGCAAGTTTTTCTATTTCGGTTGCAGCCTGATCGTCAATAGGAATTCCATGATCTTCAAGAAACTCAGGCCGTCCTACCAATATAAAATCAGAATTATACTCTGCCTCTATTCCCTGTCCGGTGTGAGCAGTAAACCCATCAGCTTCGGCTATCCCAGAACTTTTATCCGTAGCAGCCAAAATGGCATCGGCTAGTGGATGTTCAGAAGCTGATTCTGCTATCGAAGCCCAATACAAAACCTCTTGCTGTTCATCGGCAAAACCATCCTCTCTAACTTTTCCACTCATCCTTTCCGCTGTAACAGCTATTGATCTGAAACTTACCACATCCGTCACTTTTGGATTGCCCTCGGTAAGCGTCCCGGTTTTATCCAAAGCTAATACAGTAATATTTCCAGCATTTTCAAGGTACTCTCCCCCTTTTATGAGTATCCCCTGTTTTGCGGCTCGACCAATGCCTGTAATGATGGAGATAGGAGTAGAAATAACAAGCGCGCCGGGACAACCGATGACCAATAATGTCAGGGCCAGCTCAACATCCTGAGTAAAAGCAAAAGACCCGATACTCAATGCCACAATACCGGGCGTGTACCATGTTGCAAAACGCTCAATGAATCGCTGCGTTGGTGCTTTTTCTTCCTGGGCTTCTTCCACTCTTCGGATAATTTTAGCCAAGGTTGTCTCCGAACCAGAGTGTATAGCCCGAACTCGAACACTGCCATTTCGGTTGATCGTGCCAGCATATACCTCATCATCTTTCTGCTTCTCCGAAGGCATGGATTCTCCGGTGACCATACTTTCATCAACTGTAGTATGTCCGCTTTCTACGATTCCATCCACCGGAATTTTACCACCCGGCTTTACCAGTATTAATGAACCCGACGCTACTTCCCGTGCCGGTATTTCATGCTGCTCCTCACCCTCTATCACAGTAGCCGTTTCCGGAGCCATGTCAATAAGCTCTTTGAGTGTGCTTCGGGTTTTGCTGAGTGTTCGCGCCTCGAGCCATCCACCCAGCAAAAACAGAAACGTCACTGCTGCCGACTCCCAATACACACCAATCGATAGCCCGCCCAGAGCTGCAATACTGACCAGCAGCTCAATATTAGTATGACGATTCTTTAGTCCCTGCCAAGCACGATTTATAATATCGTAACCGGCCAAAAGCGTTGCAACGATCATCATCGCATTAAAAATGACCAGCGCATCTAAAAGCCATACAACGGTCCAGCCCATCACAATGAATGCCCCACTTGTAATAAGCAGCATCTTCTTTCGACTTGTGGGATTTCTTATTTTTTGCTTTAATCGATTTAATAGCTTCATAATGTTCACCTGTGATTTCTAGAATTGAGATACGTTAGCTTCATAACCTGCCTTCTGAATAGCCTCAACAAGATCCTGCTTGGATACCATCTTCGCATTGTGTTCCACTTCAATCCGACCGGTATTAAAGTGAACCTTCGACTGTTCTACGCCGTCCATATTATTCAACGTTGATTCGATGTTGCTTACACAGGATGGGCAGCTTAATTCGTCGCTTCGCAATGTTGTTTTCGTCAGTGATTCCATAATATTTTCATTTTTGGAAAGATCCCGACCAGGACCGAATTCTCCAGCCACAAATCGGAATCGTTCTATTTAGAATGAGCTTTTAATAATTAATTACCGATTCCATGTGCAGGTCCAGCCTGGATTGAATTATACAGACTATGCACATATACGATATAACGCACGTAAGCGTCCACAGCCTCACGTCCTGATGCAATGCTCTTGTCCTTATCATTTTGGGCAGTAATTGCCTTTTGATGCAACTCTGCTACCTTTTCTTCGATCTCACTCGCAAGCAACCTTGTTACCGGCTGTACATTTCCCGATTGAAGCGCTTCTTCAGCAAGAGCAATATCTTTGGGATTTTCTTGCGCCGGTTTTAATCCGGTATATGGCATACCTTCGGCTTCACGGTGCAAGCGTACGGTAGTCTCCATGAAATAGCGTTCTGCTAATTTTTTAGATTCACCGCCCTTTGCATAAACCTCCTTTGTTCGCTCAAATGCCGACTTGAGTTCTTCCGATTGTTCTTCTGTCACCCAGATGAGAGCATGGCTCACATTACCGATTTCCAGAGCTTTTCGAGCATCCACTGCTACCGGACCGTTTACCCGATCGCAATGCGCCTCGGTTTGTTTCGGGAGTGATAATCCTATTAAAAAGAAAAGTGCAATTAGTGCTGATAACTTTACCGTTTTTAGTTGTAACATGATGTTCTCCGTTTATTGTCATTGGTTTCTGTGCCCAATGTAACGGAGGCGCATCTGCACTAAAATGATCTAGCTCAATTAAGGAAGCATTTTAAAATGCCCGGCAAAAATGGACTCATCCTATACTTACAACTAACCTACCCATCGGCAATGTCAGCAAGACGATCCATGGCACGTATAGCAACCCACTGACGACCGGTATTAATAATATCCCGATCTTGAAAATCACTCATAATTCGGCTGGCGGTTTCGGTGGATGTGCCGGCCATATCAGCCAGGTCTTTGCGGGAAAGCGGTAACTGTAAAAGTAATCCGTATGCACTCTGTTCCCCGAATTTTTCGGAAAGCATCACCAAGATATGGGCAATACGTTCTTTAACGGAGAGCGTAGTAAGGTGACGAATTTTTTCCTGAGATGATTGCAGTCGTTCAGCCGTAATATCAAGCACCCGCATAGCAACGTTCGGATAATCGTTTAGCAACGATCGAAAATCATTCATCCGGGTTGAAAGGATGCAGACATCCGTTTGAGCACGAGCAGTCTCGGAATAAACAGCGTTTCCCGTCGTGGAAAGGTTGCCGAAATATTCACCCGGCTCAAGCATATCCAACAATACATCTTTCCCCTCCATCGTATGACGAACAAGCTTTACGGCTCCGTGGACCACCACCCTTAGCATTCTCGCACGTTCATCCTGGTGATAAATAGTCTCATCAGCATGATGATGAGTTGCACTGAATTTCTGGTTGATGCCCCTAAGCTCATCATGATCTAAATCATCAAAAAAGGGAACCATACCCAGCTTCTCCAATCGCAGATCAACCGAGCAGCGATGAGTAGCAAGTGAAAAATCTTTAAGTGGGGTAGTTTTACGACTGCCCATAATACCGACTGGAGGTTTACCTTCTAATTCAGATTAAAATCAAAACTGACGATCAATATTAAAAATATGATTGCCAAACCGATGCAGTATTAGTTAAAGTTTCGAAAGTTGTAGGAATCCATCAACAAAAACAATGTCATTAATCATCAGAAAGAATATTCAAAAGTACCTGCAGATTTCTATCTTTCAACTGATTCAAAAGCGCCAATCAAATTGATGACTATGCGTCCACTTGATACCTCCATCGAACGAACACTTCCGTTCAGCAGTGATAAAAAACTGCGTCAAAAATTTATGATTATCGACAAAGATATTCCTGGCAACATCCGGTGGGGACGCCTGCTCGAAGAACTTGACAAAATTGCTGAGGATATTGCACTGGATTACGTTCACCAATTTGAACCAGATGGTCGTGTTGTTACCGCGGCCATAGATGATATTGCATTGCACGTACCGGCGGATATCACCAAAGATGTGTACCTGCGTGGACGCATCAATTATGTGGGGCGTACGTCGATGGAGGTCGGCATCCGTGTAGATCAAGACAAAGAAGCAAAACATTCCCTGGCGGCCTGTTATTTTACGATGGTGGCCCGCACCGGTGATGGTGATGAGGCCGAAAGTTTGCCCATTCCATCGCTCGATTATAAAAGTGATATTGAAAAGGAGCGCTACAACGCAGCCATTGAACGACGGCAAAACTATCGCGATCAGATCGACGCCCTGGAAGAACCACCCAGCAAAGAGGAATACCAAATGCTGCGTGAACTCCACAAGGCACAAGAGGACGATGACTTTGATGGATTGCTGGCCGGCGAACAGATCCGCAATAGCGTAGAACGCATGTATCCTGATCTTGAAAATGTACCCCACAAAATATTTGGTGGATATGTCATTCGTCGGGCTTTTGAACTTGCGTTAATCCACGCTGAGGAAATCATGCCTGATCGACCCGTTTTTATTCGTGTTAATCGAATAAATTTCCTGCAACCTATTCGTATAGGTGATAAACTCGACTTTACGAGTCGCATTGTTTACTCCGGAGATACATCCATGACACTTGAAATTGATATTGAGCGCACCAGCATGGACAAAGTAACCAAGGCGTTGTCGAATACCTGCGTTTTTACTTTTGTAAACGTAGATGAGGAGCTTAATCCTAAACCGGTTCCCAAGGTCTATCCCACCACTTATGCTGAAGACGAACGATATCTTAAAGCACACCGGCGAAGAATGGAACGACTTGAGAACAGCAGTAGCTAATTATTTACCGATACTCACTTGCTAACTGTTCTTATATCGTTTTATATACCAGCGAATAGTTTCGCGCAGGCGATTCTCAAAGGAATACTCTCGTTGCCACCCAAGCTCGTTCTTAATCTTTGAGGCATCGATAGCGTAACGAAAATCGTGTCCCGGGCGGTCGGTGACAAATGTGATGAGTGATTTGTAATCGTCCTCCGGAGCATCGCCCACCTCTTCATTCAGGATATCGCAAATCTTGTTTACCAAATCGATATTTTTCCACTCGTTGTCGCCCCCGATGATGTAGGTCTCTCCTGCCCTGCCCTCCTGAAAAACTAAATCTATTGCCTGGCAATGATCGCGAACATATAGCCAATCGCGCACATTTTGTCCCTTGCCATAGACCGGGATGTCATCATGATTGATGGCCGACCGAATGACCGTGGGGATCAACTTCTCGTCGTGCTGGTGGGGACCAAAATTATTGGAGCAGTTGGTAGTCACCACATTCATGCCGTACGTATGAAAGTACGACCGCACGATGAAATCGCTACCCGCTTTAGAGGCCGAGTACGGTGAATTGGGAGCATAGGGCGTATCTTCAGAGAAAGCGCCTTCATCTCCCAGCTCTCCATATACCTCATCGGTGGAAACGTGCAAAAATCGATTATTAGACCAGCGTTCTTCGTCCTCTTTCCAGAACTGCCGACATTCCTCCAGCAAATTAAAGGTCCCGACCACATTCGACTGAATAAAAGGCTCCGGTCCTTTAATGGAATTGTCAACATGTGATTCTGCGGCCAGGTGAATAACGCCCTCCGGCTTGTAACTTCGGATGATATCACGGACGGCTTCCCGGTCCACAATATCCAACTTTTTAAAGGTGTATCGGTTGGAGTTTTTGATGGAATTCAGGTAGCTGAGGTCTGATGCGTAGCTCAGCTTATCGATATTTAAAAATTGGCTGTTAGGATATTTTTCATGCAGGTAAAGGAGCAGGTTAGAACCAATAAATCCCGCCCCTCCAGTAACGATAATGCGTTTGTCCATTTTAACAGAAATCTTTGATCCAGTTACCGATTGTCATCTTCTTGTCCTGTGCAATACGATTTGAGCCTCTTTTTCACAAACTATTTAGTTACTCCGGCATAGTAATACTGCGAGAAATACGAGGGTGAAAAGAATAATTTTGTACCGGCACATAATCATGAAACACCTAACAAAATGTGACGGACCATCAAAATTATTCCACCCGAAGTATGCGGCGTCTGCAGTATTCTAGCCGGTCAATTTTTTGGTTCTTTTTTTCTTGACTGAAAAAATGAACATACCATGAGTTAAGATTAGGTTTATGTTCGCAAGAGAATCATAAAAATACATTTACAACCTTGATACGATAATACGTTAGCCCATCTTAAAACAGATCTTTTTTCGGAATTTCGTTCAACTTCGGTTGCTGCTGGTCTTTTTCTGAAATGATGGGATCGCGCACCTTCCAATCGATATTCAGTTCGGGATCATTCCAAAACAAGCCCCGCTCCCCTTCTGGATAGTAATAATCACTGCACTTGTAATAAACGAGCGCGCTATCTGAAAGTACGGAAAAACCATGGCCAAACCCCTTGGGAATAAAGAGCTGATGCTTGTTATCAGCCGAGAGTTCAGTGGCCACATGCTGACCAAAAGTGTCCGAATCGCGCCGCAAATCAACCGCTACATCCAAGATGGTGCCCTGCATGGCCATTAAGAGCTTATCCTGCTGCTGCTCGATCTGATAATGCAAACCGCGGACGGTATTTTTTTGTGATTTGGAGAGATTGTCCTGCACAAACCGCACATCAACGCCCTGTTTAGCCAAGTGCTCTACCCTGAATGTTTCCAGGAAAAAACCGCGATCATCCTCATACACTTCCGGCTTAAGCAATAATACATCAGAGATATTAGTTGGTATGATCTCCATTTAGTTACTTTACATGATTCAAATTTCAGGACAAATATAACGATTTGGAAATAGAATATTTACAGGATTGAAAAACCGTTTCAACGATATTAAAGCTGTTTCAACAACGACTCCAGCCCATCGCGCCAATCGATAATTTGGCTGTCCGAAATCGACTCCAGCTTTCTTGTATTCAACTTGGAAAAATGAGGGCGCTCGGCTTCGGTGGGAAAAGCATCGGAGGTGACCGCTTCAAGCTCCACATCAATATTACTCAGCTCAAATATGGCTTCTGCCAAATCGTACCAGCTAATTAATCCTCTTGAAGTAATATTGTAAGTGCCTTTTTTATCAGCCTGCAACAACGCTACCGTATTTTGCACCACATTCTCGGCAAAAGTAGGACTTCCCCACTGGTCGTTAACGACCTGCAACTCTTCGCGCTCCCGACCCAGTTGTCGCATAGTCTTCACGAAATTACCTCCAAACCGTCCGCAAACCCAAGACAGTCGCAAAATTAAATAGTCGGTGGCTGTTTGTCGAATCGCTTCCTCTCCCTCCCACTTTGTTTGTCCATACCAGTTGATAGGGTCAGCGGGGTAATCCTCCGGATAGCCATCCGGACATTTTTCTCGATCTGCTCGTTCGCCTGGAAATACATAGTCAGTAGAATAATGAACAAGCTTAAAGCCCAACTCTGATGAAAGCTCAGCCAGATTTGCAACAGCTTCTGAATTAACTTGATGCGCCAACTCTTTCTTCGTTTCGGCACCATCCACATCAGTAAATGCCGCACAGTTTACGACTATATCCGGCTGTCGCCCGTGCAGCTCAGACTCAACCTGTTTTTTATTGGTGATATCCAGCTGAGATGAAGTATAGGGCCAGAGAATAATATCATCGCGGTCGTTGGTGAGACGTTGCCACTCCTGCCCCAACTGTCCCGATGCACCGGTTAGTAATATTTTCATCCTTCTCTGCCTACCAGTTCATTTGCTCGTTTGTAAGAAGCTGGTGTACCGGCATCAGTCCACCAGCCATCCATCACCGAAAACCGCATCGCATCCTCGGCAATATACCTGTTGTTGACGTCAGTGATTTCAAGTTCCCCCCGATCCGAAGGCTCCAGCTCACGGATATAATCAAACACATGGGCATCATACATATAAACACCCGTCACCGCTAAATTACTTTGGGGCTGATCCGGTTTTTCTTCGACGCCCACAATCTTGTCGCCCTCCACTTCGGCGACTCCAAATCGCTCAGGATCATCCACCTCTTTGAGGAGAATCTGGGCTCCTTTTTCGGGATAAGATTCCAGCGCCTTGCTGAGCGATGTCTCAAAAATATTGTCCCCAAGGATAACCGTCATGTCATCGTTGCCCACAAAATTCTCAGCCAGCCCCAATGCCTGGGCAATACCCCCGGCTTCGTCCTGTACCTTATAAGTAAAACGGCAGTCGAAATCTTTGCCTGAACCGAGCAGGTTTACGACATCGCCCATGTGTTCGGTGCCCGTCACAATCAGGATCTCCTCGATTCCCACTTCGGTTAGTTTTTGGATGGGATAATAGATCATGGGTTTATCCCCAATCGGAAGTAGGTGTTTATTCGTAACTTTGGTCAGGGGATACAGTCGCGAACCGGTGCCGCCTGCTAAGATGATGCCTTTCATGAAATTAAATAGATTTAAATCCGAATAATTAAATGATACGTACTCTTACCTTGTTGGGAAGAAAGCAGAACAGAATATAAATTCTTTTAAGCTTACTTAAAACGAATTAATTCTAGGTTGCCTAATTAACTTCCTATCTTGGAGTAAGTCATTTATAGGCACTCAAAAAAATATCTCTACAGTAAACGGCTTGAATAAAAGGTACCCCCATAAATTTTCCGGAATTGATGGTCACTTTGTATTCTTAGTGGTCTGTATGGCATTACTGTGGATTCTGCCGTCAATTAGTCTTGGCCAAACCGTTGGCCGAGCAACGGGCGGTGATCCTATTTCAGCAGACAGCGCTACTACCTCAACTACTGCTATAGATGGATTTGTTCCACTGAATGGACCTACTATCCGCGAGACTTCTAATGGACAATTAAAAAACGGTAACACTATCGCCCTTGAAGCACCTTCCGGATTTGAATGGAATACGGATTTCACAATTGATGATATAGCAAAAACACCAGTTGGAACAAAAAATACCAAGCTAAAGATAGGTAACCTTTCGGTTTCCAGTTCCGTAATATCAATTGAAATTACGGGCGAAAGCAAATCTTCAGGAAATGGTAAGGGAGGTGGACAAGGCCCCGGGAGTATCAAATTTACCGGATTAGAAGTTCGTCCAACCAGCGGGCAACTTCCCAACAGTGGTACCATCACACACATTGGATCGGCCGATTTACCTACTAACAACCTGGGTGAACTTGAAATGGCAGCCGGTGCCAAGACATCTATTACCATTGAAACAAAACCGAGTGGTTCCGGCAATGAGATTACAACGCAAAATATCACTGCCGGCAACTCAATAACCGTCTACTCCATAGCTCGTGACCAGTTTAATAATTATATCTCTAATATTAATGTCGGAGAAAATGGCTGGCAGCTTGTCAACATCAGTGATGGTATAAAACAGTCCGATCTCGTTGCTTCCAGCACTGCACGTAATGCTACTTTCAATGCCAAGCTTGTCGGGTCAGCCCAAATTGAAGCCTCGGACGGAAGTGGCACGGCAATCCCTTCCAACACTATTACGGTAGTGCCGTCATCAACAGATAAGATGGTACTAACGCAGCAACCCCAAGATTCCGTTATTGCAGGTACAACAATAAACCCTTACCCCATCCTTGAATTGCGGGATCGGTTTGGAAATAAAGTGACAGATGATGACAGTCGAACCATTGAAGCCGAAGCAGTAGAGGGAAATGGGTTGTTGAATGGGACAAAATCTATCACCCCAACAAATGGGATTATTGAGTTCTCTGATCTGAATATTCAGCAGACCGATACAACAGCATTAAGTTTTCAGAGTACCGGTCTTTCGAACGTTAGCAGTGATGAAATTGAAATATATCCCGCTAATCCCCGTGACCTATCGTATGTAGTTCAACCTTCCAACACTATAACCGGCGGAACCATATCCCCCCCCTGTAAAGCTACAACTGCTGGATGAGTACGGAAATATCGTTGAAAGTAAAAACGAGTCAATCACAATCTCTCAGGCAAATAACTCCGGTAATATCAGTGGCTCATTAACAGCTTCTACCAACTCCGAGGGGGTTGCCAGTTTTGCAAATATAATCGTCAGTGAAAGCTCAAATAACGATCCTTATCAGTTCGAAGCCACGATCGATAATATCAATATGGCAAACGGCCCTGTGCTGAGTAATGAGTTTTTAATTTTAGCTGAAGGACAACTTGCTGGATTCAATATTACCGCACCGGATGGCTCGGCTATCCCTGACCAAACAGCTGGACAATCTTTTCAAGTAACGATTACTGCAGTAGATGGTAATGGAAATCCTGTAACAGATTACTCCAATGACGTTGTATTGACCTCTTCCGGAAATTTGACACAAGGGAGTGGAACCATATCCGGATCAACATTTTCAAATGGCGAAACTACCGTTGATATCACTGATACATCTGCCGGAACAAATACGTTAAGCGTTGAAAAAGCAAACAATTCAAATATTAGCGGTACTGTTGATGTCAACATTAAACCAGCAAGTATTGATGAAACCAACACAGAAGTATCTGCTAATCCCAATTCAATTGTTGCAAATGGAATCAGCAGCTCAAAAATTACGGTCCAGCTTAAAGATCAGTACGGCAATGATCTGATAACAGGAGGGGAAAACATTACTATTTCGACTGATGCCGGTACTCTTATAGCCGGTAATAATGAGGGAAGTTCTGTTACTGCCGTAGATAATAATGACGGAACATATACAGCCGATCTCGAATCCTCTACGACCGTTGAAACGGCCTCGTTAGAAGTATTTCGCGACGATAATTTGATAGACAGCAGTCTAACGGTCGAATTTACTGCAGGTGAGCTCAATTCTTTTGTTATCAAAAATAGCAACGAAAATGACATCGGCCAGCAAATAGCAGGACAAAGTTTTGATATTTCTGTTCGTGCCTTAGACCAGTTTGGCAATACTGTAGATTACACTGGCGACCTTAATTTTAATAGCTCAGTAGGCATTGACGGAGGACAGTCCGCTTCGATATCAAATGGAGTTCTTCCTTCTCATAGCGTTACAATTAATGAAGCTGCTGAGAATGTAACTATAACTGCCACTACGCCTGGTAATAACGTTTCGGGAAGTAGTAATAGCTTTAAAATAATAGCAGGAACTCCTGATCCTGCCACTTCGACTGTTTCTGTGGCCCCCACTATTATTGAGATTAATGATGATGGTATTAATCCCACTGCAGAAGCCAGTATTGTTATTAAGGATAGTTTTGGTAATAGGAATTACCAACAACAAACAGTAAGTGTATCTATACAACATTCTGATGGATCCCCTGCAAACGCTACAATAAGTAGCGTTGCCGATACTTCACAAGATGGCACTTATGAGGCTACTATTACTTCTAGTGACCAACAAGAAACTGTGGAGATATCGGCAACAGTGAATAGTAATACTATCTCTGACACGGCAACACTTGAAATAGTTGAACCTAATACCTGGCAAGGTGATGCAAACAAAGGAAATCGAGAACCCGATGATTGGAGTGAGCCCTCAAATTGGAGTCTAGATAAAGTGCCAACAGTAGATGATTTTGTTACAATCCCCAATAACCCCATAGGCGGCGTATTTCCCTTAATTGATGAAGACATTAATGTGGGAACATTACGTCTGGAATCACAAGCAGATCTTATTCTTCCAGAAGAAAATAATAGCCCAGTATTTTTCACTGTGGCAAGTGATGCGATTATCAATGGTCAGTGGGACTTTCAGTTAAATACTGGTTCTGAAGTAACTATTGAAGGGAATTTGAGTGGATCCGGTTCCTACACGGCTGATGGTGATCAAGTGACCAACATTGGCGGAAATATCAGTATAAATTCTTATACCTCAGGTGACAATGGTGCAATACTTAAACTAAATGGCGATGGTTTGCAACTAATAAATGGAGGAAGCTTAAATGCAAATAAAGTTAATGTCAGATCAGATGTTGAACTGCGTACCAACGTTAACATGTTCGATTTGGATATAGCTGATGGAACCTCAATGACATTGACTCAGGATGCGAGCATCAATTTATTATTAAGTAATATTACGGGTACGGGTTCACTTAACCTGAACAATAATACGCTAGAGGTTCGCGAAAAAATTGATCTTGCTAGTATATCGGCTAGTGATGCTCACGTTAAATTTATCGGTTCTAAAAAACAGCTTATAGAAAATATTCAGGATGTTAGCACTCTTACGATTGATAATAACAGTGGTGTGCGCATATTTGCCACAAACAATCTCGAAGTAACAACGCAATTAAACCTTCTCAACGGCTCACTGATTATACCTTCTGGGGTTAACCTGATCGCCAACAATAAAAATATAACTAATGGGTCTCTTATAGCACGGCGAATTATCGACGGGTCTCAAGGCTGGCGAATGCTATCACCTCCCTTGGCTTCTACATATAATGACTTTTTGGATAGTACCGTCACTCAAGGATATGAGAATTCAAATAAAGGTATTAAAGACGTCTCTGGTGATTCATTGCAACCCAACGTACTATATTACAGCGAAGACATCCAAGGTACTGATAACCAGCGCTGGCGCTCTCCTACTGATGCCAATAACAATCTAACTGCTGGTCAAGGATTATTTGTGTACTTCTTTGGAAATATATCAGATGATGACCGCTACAATAACACCCTGCCAGACACACTCCAAATTGAAGGTCAAGAATTTGAAGGGAGCAGCGGGACATTTAATTTTCCTGTAAGTTATACCGCTGAAGCTGATTCCGGATGGAATTTTGTCGGAAACCCCTATGTAGCCACACTCGATTGGGACTCTGAAAGCTGGACGAAATCAAATATTGATAATACTATTTATGTCTGGGATTCTGAAGCAAACGACTATTTGACCTGGAATGGCGTAGATGGGTCTCTAAGCGAAGGACACATTGCCCCCTTCCAGGGATTTTGGGTAAAAGCAAACGCAGCAGACCCTACCTTGACGATCAATAAATCAGCCAAAACAACGGGCGGCCAATATTACGGCAAGTCTAAAAAGAAACCAGCATCTATAGGTTTTAAGCTAACTGTCGACAGTCTTCAGTCAGAGATGTATGTCACCTTGTCCCCCGATGGGAAACAGTCCAAAGATCCACGCGATGCTTACCGCCTGCTCCCATTCGATACTGATACTTATCTGGAATTCTACAGCACACTTGAAGATGGTACACAGCTGGATATCAACAACCTGGCACGTTCTTTTGGTAAAGAAATTTCAATTCCTATCCATGTTGGCGGTTTTAAAAGCGGGACACCTATAAATGGAGAATACACAATCTCATGGCCGGACTTTGGGAATATCCCTGATTCCTGGACCCTTATTTTGGAAGACAATAAGACCGACAAAAAAGTGAATTTGCGCAAAAACACATTCTATAGCTTCAACCTTTCCCAATCTAAAGACAAAGCGCCTGTCGCTAATACCATCAAAAACTTTCATCTTGTTCAAAAGCCTCAAGCACAGGCAAAAGCCAAAAATAGCTCTGAAACTCGTTTTGCACTTACCATCAAACCAGGAGATGACGCTGCCAGTGTACCGGATGAATACTCACTGGGTATCAATTACCCCAATCCATTTAGCAAACAAACGACCATCAAATATAACACACCTGTTGAAGATAAAGTCGAAATTCTGATCTACGACGTACTCGGCCGTAAAGTGAAAACAATACTAGATAAACGACAACCAGCTGCCTTTCATGAAACAACATGGACCCCAACGGACTTAGCCAGTGGCGTTTATATCTGTGTAATGCGCGCCGGCGACAAACAGTTTACTAAAAAAATGACATTCATTAAGTAAAAACAGACACTGATTTTTAAATTTACTGAGAACAAGTTGCAGTACAGCGTATCACTCACTGTGCTACATTGAAATTACTTGTTTGGGATCCCAAGAAGTGAGAAATTCATCGTATCGGAACACCTAATATTTACTACTCGATAAATATTAGATATTCTAAAACTCAATTAAGTTTCTATATATTCGGCTTTTTAATGCAATATTAATGTTATCTTGCTGTTTCAAACGACACTTTTTGGGAAGTTGCTACAGTACACGACGGCTTATAATGACTCTGACATCTACAAATGGATCCTTTTTTTTACCATTAGTGATATTATCACTTGTGGGAGCACTCTGTGCCCTTCCCTTTCAGTCTCACGCTCAGACGTGGACTGGTCAGATTGATTCCTCATGGCACAAGGCTGGCAACTGGAATCCCCAAAACGTGCCCGGCCCCGGTGATAATGTCAACATCCGGCCCAATAACGGCAATCCCTTTCCTGTGATCCACAACCAGGATGTCACCGTAGCCAGTGTTCAGGTATCAAACTATGATGGCGGTGAACTTACCGTTCGCGATGGACACACGCTCACCATTACCAATGGGTTAACCTTCGAGGATACTGGTACTTTGAACATCAAGACAGGGGGAACAGTAGATCTCACCGGAGGAAGTTTTGATATGGGATATGGCAATACCCTCATCGATATTGAAGACGGTCATTTTACCAGTGAAACCGATATTACCATTAAGGGTGATGGTTTTAATGCCGGAACGGGCACAGTAACCATCAACGGCAAACTGAATGTCAATGATAGCAAAGTTTTCAATGTTGAATCCGGTGATGTAACTGTTTCTGGAACGGCCACAGTAAATGGTACTTATAACGGTGAAGATGGCAATACGACCTTCAACAACATTGTAGAGGTACGCAGCGGTGGGGTAATGAATCTTGATACGGGCACTATCACTTTTAATGACGAAGCCTACATCCGCGATAATGGTACGCTAAATATGGGATCAGGGACGGTTAATCTGAACTATGGTCTTACTGCAGAAAGTGACGGTAATGTGAACGTGCAAAACGGAGATCTGAATGTACAAGGTGATGCTGATTTTCAAAATAATGGTAACCTCTCCGTAAATGACGGAAGTGTCAATGTAACCGGGGATGCAACGTTGCAAAACGGCGGCAGCTTTGACTTTGAACAAGGCTCTATGAACATAGGCGGAAATGCGTCGTTCACCAACGGTGGAACTGTTAATGCCGGTGGTTCTGAAATGACGTTTGAAGGCGATCTCACCGTACAAAGCGGCGGCAATTTTCAAGCCGATACCAGCACAGTCGTCTTTAGCGGGGACCAGGATCAGACTATAAATACCAACGGCAACGACATCACTTTTTATAATGTAAAGGTAGATTCCGGATCTACTGTTAATACTGACGGTTCGACTGAAAATACAGTTACCATTGAGAACGATCTTACAGTGGATGAAGGAGGTAGTGTTGGCGTCAAAGACGACGACAACATTGACATACAGGGTGATCTAAACAACAATGGAAAGGTCGCGAGTAAAAAGCCGTTTATCTATGCTATTTCCACTCCCTCTCTAAATGAGGTGAAGGTTACCTATGACAAACCAATGCAACAAAGTTCAACCAGCAACGCTTCCAATTATTCGATTAATAATGGGATATCTGTTTCGAGTGTTACTTCAACGAATGACTCTACTTTTACGCTCACGGTCTCTCCCCAATTAAGTGAGAATACCGAGTACACCCTTGAGGTCAATAATGTAAAATCAGCTGGCGGCAAGAAAATTTCACAAAACCACAAAAAGCGTTTTACGCCTATTGTGGATGTAACCTATTACAGTCGACAAACAGGTAACTGGAACAATACCAATTCCTGGTCTACACAAAGCCATACTGGGTCGGCCGCCTCTCAAATCCCCAATGCCCAGGAAGATGAGGATGTGGTCATAGGTAACAATCATACTATTTCAGTTAGCTCTGCGCAGGAGGTCAGCAACCTCGGCGAACTCACGGTAAAAAATTCCGGCACGCTGGCCGTTACCTCTAGCGGTACGCTTACGCTCAATCAATTTACCGTAATTGGCAATGGCACATTCAACCTTCAAAACGGTGGAACGCTGACTATTGGATCTGCGAGCGGCATTGCGGCCGTAGGTACCGATCAGGGTAACATCCAGACGGCAAGCCGAACCTTTAGCAGTTCCGCCAATTATATTTATAACGGAACCTCTCCTCAGCAAACCGGTTCCGGACTGCCGCAACAAGTCAATAATTTGCAGGTCAACAACAGTTCCGGGCTAACAGCAACCGGCAACCTACAGGTTGATGGTACCCTGACCCTGCAAAATGGCACTTTGGTGATACCATCAGGACAAGGTCTTATTGCCAACAACAAATCCATCCAAAACGGGAACCTGCAATTTGAGCAATTGCTGTCGGGTGATCCCGGTTGGCGCATGATCTCAACGCCCATTGCCGCCACATACAACAATTTCTTAAGTGGGGTACTTACGCAGGGATACGACGGGGCTTATTATGATGCCAGCGTGTCTCCAAATGATACTCTGCAGCCCAACGTACTCTATTTTGAGGATACCTTTGAAGGTACTGACAACCAAAAATGGCGTGCTCCTTCTTCGGCCAGTGCAACCGCAGTGGCTGGTCTCGGGTACAACCTCTACCTTTTTGGGGATATTGCCAATGATAGCCGCTATAACAATTCCCTGCCCGATACGCTGGCGGTGACCGGCCAAGAACACAGTGGGAGCATCGACCTTTACGATGCACAGGCAGATTCAGGCTGGCATTTGGTTGGTAATCCTTATGGGGCCACAATTGACTGGGATAACGCCGGCGGCTGGACCAAAACCAATACCGATCAGACCATCTACATTTGGGACCCGGACTCCAAATCCTATCAAACCTGGAACGGATCGACCGGGAGTCTGGGCAATGGACTCATCCGCCCCTTTCAGGCCTTCTGGGTGAAAGCCAATGATGCTAATCCAGAACTAACAATTACTGAAAGTGCCAAAACATTCGGCGGCAACTTCGTAGGCAAAACCATGACAGAGGGTCATCCAGAAATTGAACTCCAGCTGAATCATGAGGGGCAATCCAATCGTATCTTTTTCAGCTTCTACAAAAACGCCAAGGTCGGTAAAGATCCGCTGGACGGCTACTATTTACAACCACCGCCCGGCGTGGACAATTATTCTGAGATCTACTCTATCAGCCGCAATCACGGCCGTTATACTATTAATGCCCTTCCGCTCAATTTTGGAGTACCTATAGAAATTCCGATCAGCGCAAATGTGATTCGTGGAAATCAGAAAATGTCAGACCTGGTCCAACTGCATATAACAGAAATGAATAACCTGCCTCACAGCTGGGAGGTTTCATTGGTAGATCGAAAAACGGGTCATGAAATATCACCATCCCAAGGTGTGCAATACAGATTTACAACTGCTGGTTCAGCCAAAACAACCAGTAATAAGGACACAACCAGTGTGTTGGAAGCCGACTATCACATATTAGCTGATGCCGATCCTTCAGAGGCCCGATTCATGCTTAAAGTTCATCCCGGGACTTCCGGCCTTGGACTCCCTAAGAAAATTGATCTCAAGCAAAATTATCCCAATCCCTTCAATCCTACTACCACCATACGCTTTACCTTGCCCATCCAACACGAGGTAACCTTGGAGGTATTTAACATCCTGGGACGCAAAGTAGCTACCCTCATCGACGATGAATCGTTCCAGGCGGGCTTGCACAACGTCAACTGGGATGCTTCGAATGTAGCCAGCGGCACCTACATTTACAGGCTTAAGACAGGCGGCAGTATCATCTCTAAGAAGATGACCGTTATCAAATAATAGCCTTTTGCTGGTCCGTATGCAGATTAATTGATTATAATCTCAAATTTTGAGCTCAGTGTGTATATTAGGGCGTTAATATCAACTACGGAAGACTCTTACGGCTCTCTTGGTGAATCCCCGATCCCCATACCGGTTGCTTTGGCATCGTATTTCAACCTTGGTGGTTGGAATCGTACTTATGCTTTTATGCGTTGAATCAACATTCGGGCAAGCTGTACCCAGCGGCTATGAGTATCGGAAAACGGTACAAATTAATGGTAGTAGTGAAATTCCGGGAAATAGTTCGCTGACTAATTTTCCCATTCTTTTTAAAGTCACCGCCGATGAATTTAAGTCCCTTTCCAATGGTGGTTACGTGACCAATTCGAACGGCTACGATATCATTTTTGCCAGCACCGAGAGCTCCCAGGTCTTTGATCATGAGCTCGAATCCTACGATCCCACCACGGGCGAAGTCATCGCCTGGGTGCGCATTCCCTCACTGCCGGGCGGTTCCAACAGCAACATCGCGGTGCACTTCGGCAACTCGAACGTGAATGCTGACCCGTCAACCGAAGGTACCTGGAACAGCGGTTACCAGCTTGTTCAACATATGAACAGCAGCTTCCTGGACGCCACCAGCCGCAACAATGATGGCAGCAATAATGGGACCAGCGATGCATCTGGTCAAATTGATCGCGCTCGAAGTTTTGATGGTTCAAATGACTATGTTGAAATTGCTAACGATCCTACTTTAAATATTTCCGGCAATATCACCATCTCGATGTGGGTATATATCGAGGGGTTTGATACAATTAACTCTCCTACTTTGCTTACCAAAGGGACTTCAAATCAAAATTATTGGGCATACTTCGAAGATGATCAGAGGGTTACATTTAGATATGCACCTAGCAGTGGTTTTTTGGGCAGTCAAGGGACATCCAGCAACACAGCTTTAAATACCCAACAGTGGTATTATCTTACTTTCAGCTTCCAAAATATTTTCAGAAGGGTTTATATAAATGGTACAAACGAAGGTGGAGACTGGAGTTTTGCATCAGGCCAAACAAATAATAATCCCATTAACATTTCTGAAGAGGACTTACCCTTTGAAGGCCAGATCGATGAGGTCAGAATATCCAATACGGCACGCAGCGCTAATTGGATTGAAACTGAATATAATAACCAAAGTGCCCCCGGCTCATTTCTTACGCTCATAAATTCGCCGGCCCAGTTATCAAATCTCGAAAGTACCACCCTGGAATATAAAACGGGAGCCAATCCCGCTCCGATAACGGAAAATCTCAAAATCAGTGACATCGACGGCAATGAAATTACCGGGGCTACAATTGCTATTTCTAGTAATTACATTGCTGCTGAAGACGTGCTGGACTTTACCGACCAAAACAGCATTACACATTCCTGGAATAACAGTACGGGGGTACTAACGCTTTCTGGATCTGCAACTCTCCAAGAATATGCACAAGCACTGCGGTCGGTCACCTATGAAAACACAAATAACACTAATCCCTCATCGGGCACACGGACGCTCAGTATTACTGTTTCCGACCCCGACAACTCTAGCAATACCGTCACGCGTGATCTCACTGTTATCCCTCCCAACCAACCACCGGTGCTTTCTGGTATTGAGTCTTCTACGTTAGGTTATGCCGAGGGCGACGGCAAAGTGCCCGTTACTTCCAGCATTTCAGTCAGCGATTCCGACAACACTAACCTAGATACGGCTACCGTCCAAATTACTAGCAGCTATATTCAGGGCGAAGATAAGCTGGCGTTTACCGAAGCAAATGGCATCAGCAGCAGCTGGGATGTGGCCAGCGGTACGCTGACGTTGACCGGCTCTGCTACTGTTGCTGAGTATCAGGCGGCACTTCAGTCGGTAACCTACAACAATGTCAGTCCTATTCCCAATACTTCTACACGAACTGTGCAGTTCCAAGTCAGTGATGATGAAGATCCGAGTAATACGCAGACTCGAGATATTGCGGTCACTGAAACCAATAATGTACCCGTTCTTGCAAACATGGAGTCGACACGTTTACAAGTGCAGAGCGACAATCCGCCGCAAGCAATTACGGAAAAACTGACGGTTTCTGATCCCGATGATCAGAATATCCAGGGAGCAACCATCCAAATTTCAAGTAATTACATCCAGTCGGAAGATGAACTGGGATTTTCGGACATCCTCGGCATCAGCGGTAGCTGGAATAATTCGACAGGTACCCTGATCCTTTCAGGCACAGCCAGCAAGAGCAATTACCAAACAGCCTTGCGCTCAGTGACATATGATAATACTACCTCCACCCCAAATCCACAAACGCGTACTGTAAGCTTTACGGTTACTGATGGTTCAGATACCAGCACATCGGCCACGCGCGAAATTTCGTTAAGTGCTGTCCAATCTATTTCGGGGCTTCAACTCTGGCTAAAAGGAGATGCAGGAATATCCACCAATGGAAATAATAGAATAACACGATGGGCCGATCAAAGCGGCAACAGTCGAGATTTTACTTCTTCCAGTGGAAGTCGCCCGAGATTCAACAACAGCGATCAAAATGTTGCTGATCTTAACAATCAGGCAGCCATCAACTTTGCCGGTAATGGCGATTTCTTGGAAGATAGTGACGGAGAGAACTACATCAACGGAAATTCAGAATTTACGCTATTCTATGTCATCAAGTCTGACCAGACCAATACCAATCGCGGCTTTTTTGACACCCAAACTCCCAATACCACAGATGATATACTGGCAATCCGTTATGATGCTTCGGGTGTCAATGCCAACGCTGAGAACCTTATTAAAGCCGGGATTCTAAATGATAATCCTGACAACCAGCTCGAGAGCTTTTCAGACATACAAACCGATCAAGGACAAATACTATCGTTTGACTGGCAAAGTAGTGAAGAGTTTAATCTTGTTGTCGATGGTGTTCTTAACAACCCCAGTGCCGTCAGTAATAATGCCCCAACAGGGACGATAAGCAACGCAAATACCGTAATTGTTGGCAAGGGACCTAAAGATGCACCTGATACACCTGGCAGAAGCTGGGATGGGTACATCGCCGAAGTTGTTCTTTATGACCGTTTCTTACCCCTTGACGAACGAAAAGCAGTGGAAGATTACCTGTCGGAAAAATATGACATTGCCATCCGGCTTATTGGTAAAGCGAAAGGGGGCAAAGCTATTTCAGCAGATACTTATGCCTCGAGCACCTTTACTGAACTAAGCGGGCCACGTCTCAGAGAAGATTTTAGAGGTGAGCTGCTGTCCGGAGAAACAATAACTTTTAAAACACCCGATGGGTTTGAGTGGGATACCGGTGGTACTGCGCCAAGCGTATCCACACAGCCGGCCTATGGCAACAGTACGGATCTGGACATCTCTTTTACCAGCCGCACGCCAAGTAAAATCACATTTACAGTCAATCAACAAACCGACAATTCAAAGCCGGGCGAAGCCATTTTCAGCGGCTTGCGCATCCGTCCCACACAAGGCGACCTTCCCAACCAGGGAACCATAACCAATGTGGGTACGACCGGACCAGGCGGAACTACCAACTACGGCGATATTGTAATGGTACCGGGTCAAGCTGATTCGTTGAGTTATGCCCAGCAGCCAACGAATAATCCGGTAGATCAATCGATAAGTCCCGCTGTTGAAGTACAGGTAGTTGATCAGTTTGGAAATAATATTAGAGAAACCGGCCGAGTAATATCACTGTCCCTAACCTCGGGGCTGGGAACTCTGTCCGGAACATCAACGCAAACCACAAATATTACCGGTACGGCCTATTTTAACGATCTCAGCATTGATCAAACCGGAAACAAACAGCTTACGGCCAGTACCTCGGGCTTACCTGAGAAAGCAAGTGATAATTTTGACATTACTGATCCCGGTGCTCTCACGACCTTCGAAATTGAAAAAGTTAGCGGTGGCATAATTCCACCACAAACCGCCGGAGTGCCATTTGAAATAAAGATTACAGCCATTGACGGAACTGGATCCGTAGACACCGATTTCACCGGCACCGTGGATGTCAGCTCTAACGGGATTTTGACACAGGGAGCCGGGACAACCGCCAACTTCCAAAATGGAGTACTGAATAACTACACCATCGAATACAATAATGTGGGTGCCTTCACCCTTATTGCCACCAATTCTGACGGTCCTGAAAACGGTCAAAGCAATGAGTTTGAGGTCAATCCCGGCCCAGCTGATAAAAATACCTCCACAATTTCGGCGTCACCTACATTTATTGACAGTGATGGTTCTTCGACCTCTACTATCACTGTACAACTCAAAGATTCTGAAGGCAATAACATAACAACCGGTGGTGCAAATATAACACTGAGTACGAATGCCGGATCACTTGATAACACCTCCCCTACTGACAATGGTGATGGCACTTACACTGCAATACTGACATCTTCAACTTCAAATGAAATAGCTACTATCACCGGTACGTTGGATAATGAAACTATCACTGATAATGCTAAAGTAACCTTTACCTCATTTGATGCCATCTGGCGCGGTACCCCCGGTGGAGATGCCTCCGCGGAGCAATGGGATAATCCTCAAAACTGGGAGCCACAAAGCATTCCCGGTCCAAATGCAAGCGTCTTAATTCCAGCCGATCCTGATAATGGAACACGATATCCGGTTCTACAAAATGCCAATCAAACGGTGGGCACGCTGGTTGTTGAATCGGAAGCTGATGTAACGATATCCAGCAGCCAGACATTAACAGTGGGTGGCGCAGTAACCGGTGATGGAGAAATCAATGGCAGTAACACTTCTACCCTGCAAGTAGGCGGGGATTTAAGCCTCACAAATCTCCAACTTGGCAAGGTGGTTTTCAATGGCACAAATGGGAAACAACAAATAGAGAATATTCAGCAATTTAACGATCTTAAAATAGACAACGCCCAACATGTAGAGGTCAGCGACAACCTACAAGTTTCAGGTACGCTTATTCTTAGCAGTGGCAACCTGATCATCCCTTCAGGAAAAAGTTTGATCGCAAATGATCAGAGTAATAACGGCGGTGCATTAACTTTCCGGCGCAGACTTGGCGGCATGCCCGGCTGGCGAATGATTGCATCTCCGGTTGCGTCAACCTATGGCGATTTTCTTGATAGTACTATTACACAAGGATATTCGGGAGCATTCTATGACGCGGATGTCGCTCCCAACGATTCGCTGCAACCCAACGTGCTCTGGTATGATGAGAGCTTTCAGGGTACCGATAATCAGCGCTGGAGAGCACCTGCAAGTGCTTCTGAATCGCTCACACCGGGACGTGGCCTATTTGTTTATGTTTTTGGAGATGTTCAGAACGATAACCGATATAATGAAGAGTTGGCGGATACCCTCGAGGTGACGGGTGCAGAAAACACCGGTAATGGCTCTGAGTTCGATTTCAATATCAGCTACACCGAAATTGCCGACTCCATTGACGTCCCTGATACCGGCTGGAACCTAGTTGGAAACCCGTATGGTGCAACGCTAAACTGGGATGACAACTCCACTTGGACCAAGACCAATATCAACCAGACCATTTACATTTGGGATCCCAATGCCAACGGCGGGAAAGGTAATTTCTTAACCTGGAACGGAAATGTAGGCTCACTGGGATCAGGATTAATTGCTCCGTTTCAGGGTTTTTGGGTCAAGGCAAACGATGCAAACCCCCAACTCACTGTATCAGAAGAAAACAAAGTTATTGGAGGTATTTTCCGCAGAAAAGAACACCATACTGCCCCAAATCCGAATATCAAACTCAAGCTTGAGGCAGAAGAGGTGCACGGGTTATATCATGAATCATTTTTGGAATTTAGTGATAAGGCCAAGCGGGGATTTGATTCCCAGGACGGCTACCGCATGTTCCCTTTTGGAAACGACTTCCTAGAACTTTATTTCGTAAACGAGAAGGGGGCTCAGATGTCGATAGAGCATCTTCCCGAAGAGTTTAATTATCGCTATGAGGTTCCGGTTGAAGTTGGCGGAATTGTCAATAATGAGGCTTATGATGGTCCAATGACCCTTTCCTGGCCCATCATGGAATCGCTGCCAAATGATTGGATTATTAAACTCCAAGACAACAAACTTGAAAAAGAGATAAATCTGCGTAAAAATGCATTCTATTCGTTTGATGATGAAACCTCGATTTCCAAAGCACGTGCTTACCAAAAAGTAAATGCAAAACCGGGATATCCCATTGTGCTGAAAGATCCCACCTTTTCAAAAAAGAAATCAAAAAGTAAAACTTCTGAAAAATATTCGAATCTCTACGATACTCGATTTACGCTAATTATTACGACTGAGGAAATTGAGAGTAATATTCCCAACAAATTTCAATTAGCTCAAAATTATCCGAATCCCTTCAATCCCAGTACCAAGATTGAATTCGGTCTCCCCGAAAAAAGTCGGGTGACGATCGAAATTTATGATGTTCTGGGTCGGCTAGTACGACGCTTGTCAGCAGATGAGATTTATCCGGCAGGCTTTCATACCCTTACCTGGAGTCCGGATCGACTAGCCAGCGGCGTGTACCTGTACCGGGTGCGAACGGAAGACCAAGCCATTACCAAGAAAATGACCTACATCAAGTAGGTATCAAACTATCGGCTAACTATTTTTTGCTTCAGAATACTGTGGAAAAAATACCCCCCCGGTAAGCATTTCTTCGCAAATTTATTATCAGGAGAAAAAGAATATTAAAAAATATGTAACATTTGTTTACTCTTTGATTCTTTATAATAGGATCGTTGGCCAAAATCGCAGAGAAGGGATCACATGAATGACTATTCCGACATAATATTTTTAATGGGGGCCATGATTATGTTTTCAATATTGACCCTCAACGTCACTCGAAGTATGGTGATGAATACCAAGCAGCTCTCCAAAAGCGAGATCGAATATAATGCTATTGCCTTGGCCAAGAGCGAAATTGAACGTGCCCAATGGGCCTCCAAAAATGAACTCGATCCGAACTCGAGTGATTATATCTTTAAAAATTACACTCAAGATGATCCCCATAAAGAAACGCTGGAGCTGGGCTCATCGGGACAGTTTAAAATAGATTTTTACATCTACGTAACAATTGACAAAAATATTACTGTACCGAGTTCCACTACGATTAATCGGAAGGTAACGGTTCATGTTACCAGTCCTTTTTTCCATGAAAAATTCAATAAAAATACGGCAGACTATCCTATAACCATGGATTTTGTTGCAGCATTTGAAGAATAAACATACTGGCAAATTATGAATATTGGAATAACAACAAGTTTTATCGTTGGCGGCTTGCTGATGCTTTCGATACTCCATATGAACTACACAGTCAGCAATAACTCCAGGCAATCCACCATGCAGATGATAGCAAAAACGAAACAGCAGACCATCTCTCAAACAATTACAGCTGATTTCCAGCGCATGGGATACGGTGTGAAGGAAAATGAGCCAGTCATAACCTTTGCAGGTTCCGAGAAAATTGTCTTTAAAGCAACTATTGGTGGTAGTAAACACAATATCATCTGGCAATTCAATAGTTCAGCCAAGTACAAAAAAACTGAAAATCCTAACGATTATAAGCTTCGCCGTACAGGACCAGTTGCAAACGGAAAAGTTAGTACCACGTTCTATTCGGTAGTTTCCTTTAATTTGACTTATTACGACATGCAAGGCAATGAAACAACGGCGAAGAGCAAGGTTGATAAAATCAAAGTTAAGATCGTTACCGAATCGCCCCAGCCACTAACCAGCAGCACGGGCAAAAAGGAATACGGACGCTCTTTTTGGCAACGAACTATTGTGCCCTCGAGCTTGCACATACGGAATATGCAAACCAATTAACAAGAGGTTGTGATGGGTAGAGGATTACTTATTATCGTTACGGGGCTGTTTATAGTGTATGGTATTATCCAGCAGTCAGCCAACGAGCGGCAGAAAGAAATTTCAAAATTCAGTGCCAACTATGCCGAGCGGACCAAAGCTGAAACCATAGCCAACACAATGGCCGAACTTGCCTTTGCAGAAATTAACAAGCATCCTGAGGATTCCACTGCCGGGCGATTCCCCAAGATGGAACTTCTCAACGGTACTGGAGAAGTAGAGCTGGAACGAGAGCGCCCTTTTGCCCCTCAAAATCCCTTTGTTGTGCACAAGGTATTAACAGCCAAAGGAACGTATCAGGGCGAAACGGTTGAAATCGTCATTAAAACAAAACGACGAGAATTTTCACGATATTCCTATTTTACCGTATCAGAACCAACCATCTACTTTACTACAGGTGATACCCTTAACGGACCTGTTCATACCAATGATGAGTTTCACATTGACGGTGCACCGGTATTTAACGGCAAAGTAACAAGTCCCAACGACTGGGTAGCCTCCAATGGTGATCAAGACGATCACAATCCCCAGTTCAATGGCGGCCAAAACTTTAATGCCGATAAAATTGATCTGCCGGTTGAAGTGCCTGACCTGGCCGACGCTGCAAGCAACAATGGGTTACGATTTAACAGCAGTATTAAAGCAACCTTTAACAGTTCCAACTCTACCGTATCCATCTCAACTGGAAACAAAAGTGGTGGTGGCTGGAGCCGGCGCTGCTGGTGTTACCAACCACCTTCGTATAACTGGAGCTCCCCGGTTAAGTATTCATTGGACTCAGACGTAAAAAACGGAGTTATCTCGGCCTCTGGAGATATCCAGGTAGAAGGAACAGTAAATGGCGATGTAAGTCTACACTCCGAAAGCAAAGTGGAAGTTATGGGGAACCTCAAATACGAAGATGACCCAAGAGATGGCAAATCGAATGACTTTCTGGGTATTGTCAGCGAAGGCAATGTTGTGGTCGATGAAAATGCTCACAAAGCCAACGGTCCCGGTGATGACAAAGACGTAGAAATTCATGCTAGTATTATGGCTCTTGGCAACTCTTTTGAAGTAGAAGGATATAACGACGGAGAAGCCAGAGGCCAGCTCAAACTGTTGGGCGGACTTATCCAAAGAGAACGCGGACCGGTGGGATTAACCAGTGGCAGTGGATACAAAAAATTCTACAGTTATGACGAACGATTCCTGGGACGAGCGCCCCGTGGTTTCCCACCTTCAGATATCTATGAATTTGTCTCTTGGAAAACAGAATATTAATTCCTAACCAAACCCTAGATACTATGAATAAACTACCCTACAAACTTTTATTTCTCATAGGTTGCTTTCTTATGATAGCACAAACCAGCTATAGCCAACAGCAGATCCTCTTTGCGATTGACATGCAGCAGGAAATAGCTAGTGGAGAATTCCAGCCAGCGGATGATGCGGTGTACCTAACCGGCAATCAAGCCCCGCTATCTGACATAAACAGTATTAAAATGGAAGATAGTAGCCCCGTTGACAGTATTTATGTAGCCAACGTGGATTTTCCACCATCTGCAAATGGCCAAACATTAAAATACAATTTTGTGATCGTCAAAGACGGCGACCGCAAACAAGAAGACCGGCCCCGGGTCCTCAAAATACAAGGTAACCAAGCAAACAGACGATTAGATCTGGCCTATTTTAACAGCTTTGCCCAATAGATCTTACTGTTTGAAACTTTTATGCGGAGGGATCATCCCCTCCGCTTTTTTATCTATAGATATCTTGAAGATGCAGCTTCTACTGACAGTACTCTTTAAATAACCTCTATATTCATCCACTACAGCTGACAAAAACATTAAATATAACTACTCATTTGTTCCTTACTATAACATTAAATCAATGTTTTGACTGGTAAAACGAACGTGCTGATACTAGGAAAGGCTTCATTAACTCCTAATACCGTTGAAAGGATATGAAAGATTAATTTTTTTTAATATGTTGCTAGAAGGGTATAAATCAAGCATCGATTATTATGGTTGGGTATAGCGAAGTCTTACAAACGATTGGGGCAATGATCATTTTCTCACTGATCCTGCTCAGTGCCACCAGTATGATCCAACGCAACACCTACATGCAAATAGAAGGTGAATTAGAGCAAGAAGTTATTGCCCTTGCACAGGATGTCATTGAAGAAGCACGAACACTGGAGTTTGACCAAGTAAGCATTGGTGCTAAAACACCTCCCGAAAATATTCCAGGCGATTTTACTTCGTCCTCCAGTCTTGGTCCCGGTAGTGCGACAAAACGTTCTCAATTTGACGACTTTGATGACTTTAACGGTTGGGAAGATGTAATCGAGACAGAGCACGGTAAGTTTAATATACGAGCTGAAGTTTTTTACGTAGATGATAATTTTAACAAGGTCAACTATCGTACGACATTCAAAAAGTTAAAAGTATATATAAGCAGTAAATACTTGGATAATAAGGAAGGCACATCAAAATATAGCTTAGAATTTGTTAGAAATTACTATGCCGATTAATAGAGGATAGTGTTATGAACCTTGGATTAATTACAAGCTACGTAATTGGCGGTATTCTCTTAATTGGAATTCTTGCCATGAATATATCGCTTTCAAATAGTTCAACAGAACTTACGTTGGCACAAACTACGCGTGAAAAAGCTTCTGGAATACAGGAAATGTTTAACCATGACATCCAGAAAATTGGCTACAATCGCACCGGAAAAACAAGTCCAATATTTGAAGTTGCGGAAAGTGACAAGATTCAGTTTCGCAGTAATATTGATAACAGCACCGATAATTCGGTAGAACGAGTAACATGGAAATTTACGAGTACCGCCTTGAATAACGGCAACCCAAATGCCTACGTGTTGATGCGAACGGTAGAGCATCTCGATACAGGAAACATAGAAAAAACGCCAATACGACTGGGGGTTACCGATTTTGAAATCAAATACTATGATGAATATGGAAAACCCACAGACGAAAACACCCACATGACCACGCCGTTGTCATCATCAGATTTTAATGATGTGCGGCAGTTGTACATTACTTTAGAAGTGCAGAGCTCAGCAAAAGTATATAACAATGCAAATGACGATGGGCGATTTGTGAGAACAATTTGGGAGAAGCGGTTTTCTCCACCTAATTTAGAACCTACTAACTAAGAAAATGACGAGGTAATGTTATGGGGAGAGCAATGTTAATAATATGTTCCGGGATGCTTGTTTCACTTGGTATTGTTTCAATGAGCACATCGGACCGGAGCAAAATGCTTACCCAAAAAAACGTTGAATATGCCCAAAAAATACAGGCATTAAATGCAGCTCATACAGCTATCCAAGTTGTGATGCAGGAAATAAATGAGAAAGGTATTGATAATATGGATCAAGCTTATGTGGATGAAAGAAATAGTAATAATTCATGGACTTCATCTACAGTAAATGGGGCTAATATAGATTTCTACATTGAATTTCTGAATAGTGACTGGGAAACCAACCCATATTTTGAAGAAGATAAGGTCCGGTTAAATTCAACAGCAACTGTTGAAGGTTCTTATGAAGCAAAAGTGCAAAGTGTATACTTGGTAGCTCCGTTTAGTAACTTTGTTCCTCCTTTTGAGTCCCCTCTTACAATTGCAACAGACCAGGTTTCTTCCTTTAATACTTCAGGTAGCGCATCAATATATGGAACCTCTCCTGATGGAAGTGATTGTGAAGATAAACCGACTATGACCATTGCTAATCAAGAGGGTAGTAGTATGGACAGTACAAGTTATGCCAATGAATTAAACAATATAGAAACTCAGGGTTCGCCAAAAGTTAAAGTCAGAAATGATTTGTCCTATGAGCCTACCGATGAGCTTATCGATAGACTTGAGGATTCACCTGAAAGAGTAAATATTGATGGAAATTATGGCGATTCATTAGGAACAGCTGATGATCCGGGCGTATTTTTTGTACAAGATGGAGCAAAACTAACTGGCAAACAAACCTCAGGATATGGAATCATGGTTGTTCAATCAGGAGGTGACTTAAGTTATGAGGGAGAACTATCAGTTGCCGGTAATTTTGAATGGAATGGTCTTATTATTTTTGAAAATGCTTATGATTTTGACGGTAAAGGGACCCCCACTTTAAATGGTTCTGTACTTGTAGGATCTACAAGTGACGACAATTCAAGTATCAGTATAGACATAAACGGTAATCTTAAGATGCAATATGACTGTCGGGCTGAAAAATTTGCCCAGATGGCAGCCGCTAATGCAGTTAAGCAAAATAAATATACTCGCGAAGTTTCCCTTGAAGAAACGAGGGTGATTAAATAAGATAAAATTCTACTCATCTAACTTAGAATTTACTAATGCGGGGGGGACATCTCCTCCGCATTTTTTTATTTAAGCGATATTGCTTTATTGGAATGGCAAAATATTAGCTTGTCCATTAAATTCGATTAACTTAAATGATTCTAATCCGTAGCAGGGGAACATCTCCTCCGCTTTTGTTATTTTAAACGACAGAAGGCAAACGGCTTAAACCCAAACTGTTAATCAAATATTTTCGTATTATAAATTTGATTGCAGAAGAAGACTCTCAAATAATGGACATAAATCAGCTGGCTTTTTTCATTTCCCTACTGGTTATCCTGCCACTTTGGTCAACATCGGCATCGGCACAAAGCAACCCGCCTGATGTGTCTGTAAATGTCTCGGCAGAGGTTACAAATACTATCGAGATGATTACCTTGCAGTCAATGAATTTGTCTGATGCCGAGGAACGGAATGGCATTATCAGACTAAACCCACAGCGAAGTTCCAACGCCGGCAAAATGGTGGCCATTGGTACCCCCAATTCTGAAGTTCGCATTAGTTTTTTGCCTCAACGCGAACTCACCCGGCAGCGCGGCACGGAGAGTCTACTGTTTGAATATAAAGTATCGGTCAATAGCCAGGATGAACAGTCTACATCTGAAATTCTGAATCAGGAAAATCGCGACTTTGCATTTAACGAAAATGGGCGGCTGTATCTCTGGATTGGCGGTAACGTGGACATTTCAACCGCGACACCCGGGAACTACCAAGGTGAATTTACTCTGGATATTGAAAATATATAAATGACTAAAAGACTTTTTATAGCAGTCTTCTTTTTACTCTTCTGTGGATGGAACAGCCATGCACAGGAAGTCAATTTTAGTGCATACGCCGATTATGGGCTGGAAATTACAAACAGTCCAAAGAACTTAAATTTCGATGAAGTTGGACCCATCATCGCAGATGGCAGTACGTATTCAATTGCCGTCAACAATGGTAACGCCTCGATTATCGAGATTGTGGGGGTAAAATACCTGGATATTTTTGTGCAGGTACAAGCGCCAACCCAACTTACGAAAGGGGCAGACGGTATTGACTTTACATTAAAAGCAGCTTACAGTAACAGACAAGGTAATGTAAGTGATCCTTCAAGCGTACCGCTAAAATACGTCAATGTGCCATCAAACAATTCTTTTACTATCCGGGCACCCATACTTGAACGTCAGAGTCAACCTCCCGGCCCACCCCCTAAACCACCTACTGCGAATACCCAATCAAAGGTGAATAAAAATAACCTTGATAAAACCAAAGCTATTTTCGAGACCTTTTATCTATATCTCTATGGGGATATCACGGTAGATAACAACAAACCAGCAGGCACTTACGATGGCAATATAACTGTAGATGTCAGTTATGACTCCTTCTAAGCAAAATTATTATATAATCCTGCCAATTATTTTCGCAGTTGCCTGTTGGCTGGCTATACCTGCCGCTGCTCATGCCCAGTTTATTGATCTACGCCTAGACGTAGATTCGGAATTGACGGCCCATACCGTACAGCCCCTAGACTTTGGGGCCATATCCACCAACAGCGGACAACGAAGCATTGATCTGGGTAGTATCAATATGGGGATCTTTAATATTACCGCCCTTGAAAACCAACTTTTGCTTGTAACCCTGCAAAAGCCCGATGTACTCCGCCATAACAATCCGGCTATTCAAGACACGGTACCTCTGAACCTCTTTGCGCGTTATGGCTTCTCGGCTCAGAATTACCAGAGCGCTACTTCGTTGCCGGAAGCTACCAACTCACTTAAAGTAGAAACCAATCCCGACCCGGGGCCTTGGAATACCATTTATATTTTTATGTACGGTTCTATAAATATTGGAGATATCCCAGATGGTGTGTACTCCAATGAGATTATATTAAACGTAGAATATATTTAAGGGAACTTTGGTAAATCCTGAACCTTCAAAATGTCATATCGACCCAGCCTATGCCTAAAGGCACGGCAAGCAGGCAGCAGGAAGAGATCTTTGTTCTGTGGACATAAACGGAAAAAAACATAAATTTCTCACATCTTTTCGAAATGACAGTGGGTTTACAAACAATACGCTAAGTGTCAACCTAGTTCTTGAGGACTTTGCAGAACCCGGTGTCACCCTGAATTTAGTTCAGGGTCTTTTGCCAAAAATTACGTTAATACCTTATAAAAAAGATAAAACAGTAGATGCTGAAACCCCTAATTCTCGGAACACTGCAAGTTCAGCATGACAACGATTGGTTTTGCAAAGCCCTTTCTTATACACTCTTTATTCTGAGAACAGGTATTTGAAAATTAAAGCTTTATAATTTGCTCACATGCCGGCCATGCTGTATATAATAATCACGGTTCAGACAGGGCTAAGGGCTAATAGTTAGGATTCTAATGGCATTAAAGCTTTTTAATTAATAGAACTTAATTTTAGCCCTCTGACGAAACCCTTAAGTTTGAACTGAACAAAGAAACTCGGTTATTACTCGCAACAAAAACATCTACACATTATGAAACGGACAATCTCTTTACTCTCGGTCTTAGCATTCGTACTTGCATTCAGCGGAAGCGCTTTCGCGCAATCTGTTACAGCATCTGCTCAAATTGTTAATAGCATTAATGTGCAAAATACACAAGGACTTTCTTTCGGGCAGTTAGCAGGAGACTTTGGCAGTACTGTTGAAATTGCAGCTGACGGTACAGAAACTAATACTGGAAGTGGTGGAACAAAACAAGTTGGTTACGCTGAAATTGTTGCTGCCCCTAATGTTGATATTTTGGTAACAGCTACGGCCCCTAGCTCATTAGACAACACCAATTCCAGTATTTCAGAATCAATTCCTTTCACTGGTTTGTTTGTAGGAGATCAAGATAATGATGTTAGTACAGCTGCTGATAATACTACACTAAGTACAGATGGTAGCTCAGATCAAGTAACAACAAATGACAATGGATCTGGAGGCCCTCATTATTATTTACACTTAGGAGGGCAATTAACATCAAATGACGGTGGTACCACTGCGTATGCTGGTGGTACTTATGAAGGTACAATAACTATTAATGTAAGTTACTTATGATCTTACGTAAGTAGTTAGAAAATTTCTAAAGCTTCGGAGGTTTTCTCCGAAGCTTTTTTTATAAAAAACAACTTTCTATATATTGTAGCCTTCTTATTCGGGAATAAAAGTATTACTCCATGAACAATTACAAGAAAACAGGCGTCCATAAGGCTACATTTACTTTACTGTTATTTTTCATATTGGGACTTAGTTCTCAAGCACTTGCACAAGTAAGCATTGCCCCGACTTCACTCTTTTTTGATAATCAACAGCGCTTTAGTTCGCTCACGATAAGTAATGGCGGGCAGCAAGCCCAGGAAATTTCTATTAGTACTGAGTTTGGTTATCCCACTACCCGAGATGGGAACTTACAGATTGTCAATGACTCGACGATAGCAGAACAAAAATCCATGGCGGACTGGATTAAGGTTTTTCCACAAAATTTTACTCTGCAACCTCAGCAGCGACAGACTGTTCGTTTCGTAGCTCGACCTCCAAATAATTTGTCGCAAGGTGGCTATTGGTCGCGTGTTAGTGTTCAATCTAATCCTGTATCGCCACCTATTGAATCGGTAGAAGAAGGACAGGTTGGAGCCCAGATAAATTTGGTTGTTAATCAAGTCATTGCCGCTCACTATCGAACCCAGAATGCCAACACTGGTGTTGAGGTGACTGGTATTACCTTTTCTCAGGTAGACAGTACCAATAACGGTAAAATTGGTATTAGTATGGAACAAACGGGTAACGCTCCATTTATCGGTTCAATCAATCTCCAGGTAACGGACGGCAGCGGTAACACTGTTTACGAAAACCAGACTACAAATTCGGTTTATACCACGATTACGCGCAACTTTACCATGGATTTGTCTGATATCGAGCCAGGCAACTATACTATCAGCGGCGAAATAACTTCAAAACGGCGGGACATTAGCGAGGATAAACTATTACAAATCGAACCCGTTCCTTTCGAAAAGCAAATTACGATTGAGTGACAGGATGGCTCCGAATAAAAAACATCTTTTTATTGGCGACAGTTTGGATACTGTTTGCCCTAGCACTGCCAGCTCAAAGCCAGCAAAACCAATCTTCGGCCACTGAAGTATATCTCACCTTTCAGTATCGCGGGGTAGTGAACAAGTATGTCACCGCCTATTACAAGGATCAACAGTTCTACCTGCCTGTCAACGAGCTGTTTAATATTCTCAAGATAAATCACACCGTTGATCAGGGTTCTCTGATTATATCGGGCTCCTATCTCGGCAAGAAAGACTATTCTATTGATTTCAACAACCAGACTGCCCGGACCGGTGATACCCAAATTGACCTCCAGGCCAGCGATTTCATCATTAAAGAGATCGACTACTTTGTAAGGCCTGAAGTTTTCAAAACCCTGTTTGGCCTCTCATTTTCGACCAACTTTAATAATCTGACGCTGGACCTTGAGACGACGGACAGGATGCCAGTCATTGCGCAATATGAGCGCGAAAAAAAGCGCCAGCAACTCAACCGGGAGCAACCGCTGTTTAATCAAGATTACTATCCCCTGCAGTATGAGCGCAATTACAGTACACTTAACGGTGCTTTTCTGGATTACAATATGTCAGCTGTCTATTCAGGAAACTCCAAACTGTTTTCGTTCAGCAATGCCCTTGGAATAGAGTTTTTGGGCGGCGATGTCCAGGGAAGCATGTTTGGCGCTTTTTCTGAGCAACAGAATACCTTTACCACCAATGGCCTTCGCTGGCGATATGTGCGCCGCAACAACAACTGGTTTAGCTCAGCCATAGTGGGACAAACAAATTCTGAAGGCATCGCCAGCAGGCCTATCACGGGAGTTAAAATATCCAATAAGCCCATCGAATCGCGTCGCCTCTTTGACCGGTATCCCATAGAAGGCACCGTACCGGCACAATCCGAAGTAGAACTGTATTTAAATAATCAACTGGTTGAATACCAGGAAGCCGATCAGTCCGGCAATTACCGTTTCCTGGTTCCGCTCACCTATGGAAGTACGGACTACGAAGTCCGCATTTATACACCCGAAGGGCGTTCCATACAGCGTAGCTCGCGTATCCAGGTTCCCTTCGACTACCTCCCTCCCGGCGAATTTGACTACACTGTCAGCGGAGGTCAACTCCAGAATCCTATTCTTGGCTCCAATACCCGTGGCTATGTAGGAGAAGCAAGCGTTGCCACCGGGCTTACCAACTGGCTGACCGCCAAAGCCTCTACGGAGTATCTTTCGGATTATCACAGTAACATGCCGTCCTTCACGGGTACCCTAAATGCCCGCCTGTTCAGCAATTACCTGATCAGCGCGAATGTTAATTCAGAAAACTTCTATCGACTGACCTCCAGCGTGGTCTATAACAGTGGAGCCAGCTGGGGCCTAACCTACGACTATAATCCCGGAGACAGCCGACTTTACAATGTGGGCGGCAGTGAGCATCAGGCACGGGTAAACTTGTTTACGCCTTTTAATATTGGAGAAGTACCATTAAATATTCGCTGGTCCTCAACTTACCAGCAACGAGGTTCAACAAAACTTCTGCGTTATCGTGCTGACCTCAGTACAAGACTTGGTCGTCTTAACGTACGTTTTGGCTACCAAGACCAACAGGCTGGTGATTTCAATCTGGAAACGACATCGGCTTCGCGACTAACAAATTCCTACACCTACTCACTGGGACGGTTCCAAGATATACCCGGCCTGCTGCGGGGTATGTTTCTGCGAGGAAACCTTACCTACCTGCCGGGACTTAATCAATTTGAAGAAGTAGAATTTCAGCTTTCGCGTGATCTGCAGCAAACCGGTCGCATTCAACTTGGGGTGGGACACAACTTTTTAGGGGATTTTACCTCCGTAAATCTAAACCTAACCATCGACTTCAACAAGATTCGCAGTAATACGAGCGTGCGAGCTACCGGCCCCAGCTACACGGTCAACCAAAATATTCGAGGCTCTATTGGTTATGATCCCCATGGAGATCAGCTACTGCTACACAATCGCCAGCAGGTGGGCCAATCCGGGGCCGCCGTTCGCCTCTTCGTCGACAATAACAATGACGGCAAATATCAGAATAGCACGGATAATATCATCAGCGACCCGGCCGTACGCCTGAACAGAGCCGGCGGGAAGACAAGCGTTAAAAATGGTATAAATTATATTACACAACTACAGCCTTATTATCGCTACGATATTGAGATCAACAAAGGAGCTCTCAGCAATCCCATGCTGGTTCCCGATGTCAAAAATTTCTCCATTGTCACTGACCCCAATCAATACAAAACGATTCAAATTCCGTTTTACCAATCGGGCGTAATATCTGGGAAGGTTACGCAAAAGCAAGATAGCACAAGCAAGGGACTGAGTGGGGTGCGACTCAACTTGGAGTCGGCCTATGAAAAGGACTCCAAACGAGAGAATTTTAGCAAAGAAATGCGAACTTTTTCTGACGGCTCGTTCTATACCTACGAGATTCCACCGGGCAAGTATAATCTGTTTATTGATCCCAGCCAGCTCGAGTTCCTGGAGTCGGTATCACGTCCCGACACAATGCAAATAGAGGTGGAATCATTAGCCCAGGGCGACTTTATCGAGGGGCTGGAATTCACGGTTGTACCCAAAGAAGTCGAAGCACCCAAGGCCAAAGCCGACACCCTTGGTCCTGTCACTGCTGATATCAAAAACGCCGATGATATGGTGAAGTTGGAAAAAGAACTCTCAGCGGATGTTGACGAGACGCTCCGGTTAATTGTAAAAGCTCAAAAAGCCTTTTATAATAGGGACTTTGACGACGCACTCACTCTCGTCAATCGCTCTCTGGAAATTTTCGAAACGGCACAGGGGTACGCCCTGAAAGGCAGTCTCCAATACTTAAGAGGCAATAAAAGTGGGGCTAGAGAAAGCTGGAATTCAGCTAAACGGTTTGATCCAGATATTTACATCCCGGACATGAAAACGCTGGACCAGAAAGTCAAAACGGGAGCCAGAAAATAGGTTATGTCATTTATTTACCAATTAATAGAATCGAGGATGATCAGGCAACCACAGTATATTATAACCACATTACCCAACAGACATAACTTGCAAACGTTTTTATTAAGTATTTTCTGGGTGGCCATTATGTTTACCGCCGTATCACCCAAAGCCAATGCCCAACTGCCCGAGGATACCTCTGTAGCTACATCCTCAGACCTGAAGATTGCCTCGATTGAGCAAAGCTACGATCAGCAGGTAATTCAAATACTTTCCAACTACTTTGACCGCACAAAGTTCTATGTCGATGTAAATATCATTACCGAAGTAGTTGATGAAACATATACTACCAGGCAGAATAAAGTTAAACAGCAGCGATCCAATGATATCACAATGCCGGGCCTGCCTTTCTTGCCGGACGAAAACAGGCAGGGAAATCAAGCGAACCAAACGCCTGAAACCGTCGTCAATGAGCGAACAGTTCCTTCATTACGCCTGAAGAACTTGAACATTAACATTTATGCCGACTCTTCGTTTACAAGCGAAGAGCTGGAATTTATGCGAAAGATGGCGGGTATTGCGGCCAAAACAGACGAATCGCGCGGCGACAATGTAACCATTAGTCAGGTCTCGATGCCCAGTTTTAGTTCTAGTTCCGGCCCTCCTTTATCCTCCAGTGAGATAAGTAAAGGCGACTCCTCTTCAAATTTTGCTGATATTTTTGCCTCGCTCAATCAGTATCTACCCGGAATTATTCTATTGCTCGTAGTGGGTTTGTTAATATTTGTAAGTCGGCTCAACAATAAATCAAAAACATCCGAGGGGTTTACCAACCTGCGACAGCGCAATAGTCATTCGGATTTCAATGCACCAGTTCAGGATACAGAAGTGACTGCGACAAGTGCAAAGGATGACAAGGTCGGTTCAGCATTCGATAAGCTCATTGAAAAGTTTTTAAGCAAACCAAAGGAGATCAGCCTTTTGTTTGAGGCTTGGATTGATGAAGACCGTACAGCGGGAATAAACAGAGCTGCCAAAGTCATCAGCACCGTTGATAAAGACCTTATCAAATCCTTAAAACATGTATTAAGCCAAGATCATTATTCCGCTATTGCAGAAGCCGCTGAAAAGCTGCCGGCCATGTCACTGGAAGAAAAAAAGGAAGTGGCACAAGAGTTCAACTCCATTCTACAGTCAGACGATACTAATACTGCAACCAACAAAAACAAGCAGCTACCGCTGTTTAAGTTTTTGAACCACATCTCGGATGAGCAAACATTATCTTTAATCAAAAGCGAGGATAGCCAAACCGCTGCCCTGATTGTCAATCATCTGTCGCAGCAAAAAGCAGCAGCATTACTCGATCAACTGGATAATGGCCTGGCCACCGACATCATGCTGGAAATGACAAAGATCCAGGATTTATCCTACAAAAAGCAGAAAGAAATTTCCTCTCAGCTCTTTGACAAGGCGATGAGCCTGCTTTACAAACGCAAAGATGAGCAGTACGACCCCAAGAGTATTCTTCCGGTCTTGGAAAGCCTGCCGGTGACAGAACAGCGTCGATATATCGAGCAGTTAAAAGAAAAAGGAGCTTCGGTAGGCAAATTCATTGAAGATTACTTTATCACCATTGAACAAATTCCGGATCTGGATAATGAGCTGCTCAAGAACGCCACCAGGGCTATTAACACTGAAACCCTGCTGGATGCTGTTATCGGTCTGGACGAATCTGTAACTGAAAAGTTGCTTTCCCTTCGTCCGCAAAGAGAACAACGGCTCATCCGAATGGAGCTCGACCAGATAAGCGAAGAAGATGAATTTGATACCAACTACGCAAAATCACAGTTGATGAGAGCAATTCGTCAAACCGCCAACCGATTTAATAATTAGAACTGATTGATATTCAATAACAAATACATATCGCTTTTAATAGTGGTCGGGTTGCTGGGTGGATTATGGGCTGGGTGCGGTAATACAAATCAGGTACAGCAAAGTAGTAACCAATCAGCGGCAGCTGATACGGCTCAACAAAAATCTACATCAAATCAAAAAGCCGATCAAAAGGATGAAGAACAAATAAAAGCCTTGAAGGAAAAGTATGGCGAACGGTTACGATCAAGGTATCAGGATCAGGCCAATGAGATTACGACCTACTATATTCTTGCTCAACGTCACTTTTACAATCGTGAATACCAAAATGCGCTCTCTTATATAAAGAAAGCTGAAAATGTACGTACAAATGCTGATGTCTTGGCCTTGAAGGGTAACATCTATTACGGATTGAATAACACTGACAAATTTGTGGACAACTGGAGAAAGGCTCTCGAGATGGATCGAAACGTGCCCCTGCCCCTATCTGATAGTCTAATCGAGGCATTGCAAGAACATGATCTGATTAACGAAAATCTTGAACCAAATTTCTAAACGTAAAGCTCTATGCGCACATCCTTCTCAAATATACTATGCTTTCTGGGTTCACTTCTCCTGATGATTTGGGGAGCGCTTATGGTTATTGGCTTTGGCGAATATAACCTCATTCCTCCCTCCTACGAGTTTTTGAACTTGCCCAGCCTTGCTATTGTATTTGGTGGAATCCTGGCCAGCGTTTTTATCAGCTATCCGTTTCATAAGGTGACCAAAGCTTTGAGAAACAGTGTACGTCTCTTTTCTCACAGTGAGATCACCGACGATCAACTGGAGCAGGACGTGGAAAAAATTCTGGATTGGCAGAAGATGATAAAAAAAGATAAGAGACAAGCGGTATCGGAGCTTTCCGAGAAATATCATGGTCAATTCGAAGGATACTTATTTTCATTGATGGATACCAATTATTCCACCGATGAACTCCGTGAGCTCGGGGAAGCTTATATCCAAGAGTCCTATTCCCGCAAGCAGCGGATCAACGAAATAATTTCGAGCATGGGCAAAGTATCACCTGTTTTTGGGATGCTGGGAACTCTCTTTGGACTGATTGTAATTTTATCCGGTTTTGATCAACTGGAATCACTTCTTTCGGGACTGGGGGCCGCATTGATGACAACCTTTTACGGAATATTAATCGGGAATTTCATTTTCAATCCCATTGCCAGAAAGATGAGCAATACTGCCTCGCTGCAGTATTTTAGAAAAAAGCTTATCCTCGAGGGCATTCTGCTCATCGAAAAACGGAAAACATCCCTGCAAATTTACGACAAGCTCCATGCTCACATGCAAAGAAGCGAAGCCCAGATATAACATTTAAACTCACTTTCTCCCAGATTGAAACCAGAATCACCAAATAACAACGAATCGCTCTTCCCCGACAGGGACTTTGACGTCGAGGATGAACAAAGTTGGCAAGTTAGCTATCTGGATATCGTCACAATATTGCTCGGTTTCCTGTTTGTCCTGCTGGCGCTCACTAATATGAATCAACTTGAGATCTCGTCAGTCTCAAAACTTTTTAAATCATCTAGTAACGAAACAGAATTTATTACAACCCCTATTGAAGACATCAAAAAGAAACTTGAAAAGCTATTACAGGATGAAATTGAGGCCGGTAAGCTTGAAATTGTACGCGACTTAAATGATTTACGCATACGCTTCAGCAGTGATGATCTATACAAATCAGGCAGTACTAAACTGCAACTCGGTGCTTCTCGGCTGCTCGACCAGGTACTCGCAGCAATTAAAAAACTACGACATGATGATTTCTATATTGATGTGGAGGGCCATACCGACAACACTCCAATTGCAACAACGGCCTACCCCTCTAACTGGGAGCTCTCAACGGCCCGAGCCTCCAACATCGTCAAATATTTTTCTGAAAGAGGCATTGCAAATCAACGTCTAAAAGCTTCGGGCTATGCAGACTCTCGTCCCCGTGTACCCAACGAGGATTCACTGGGTAATCCCATTCCCAAAAACAAGGATTTAAACCGTCGCATTGTACTTAGGCTATACTACTCAACTGCTGATGAACAAAAAGAGAAATCCAACCCTTCCATCTTAGCCCAAAATCAGCAAGCCGATTCCAGCGTTGCCTGTAAGTATGCCATACAAGTTGGAGGTTTTAAAATATTTGAAAATGGAATCAGTATGGCCCGGATAGCTGAAGAAAAAACTGACTACGAGTTTACCATCACTTATAACCGTCAAATATTTTCCGTACGTACCTTGAGCACTCCTTCATTTTCTGAAGCCCTGGATAACTACCGAACTATTGCAAATAACTTTGAGGATCGTCAAATAGGGCTCATCCATCAGTGCTATAGCAATGAAAAGAAGATTCCGCCACCCATCGACTATGTGATTCAATTCGGGGCTTTTAACAGTAAAGAGAATGCGCAGGAGTACCGTTCTAGGTTGTCCAGAGAATACCAAATTTCGGCTCACCTTGCAGAATCTTCTTCTCAGTATTTCAAGGTCGTTAGTGGTCCCTATGAGTCAACTGAATCGGCTACAGCATATCTCAAACAATATAAAAACAAACAGCTTCCCGATAATATCTTTCTGGATTATGTTGCTGATACAACAGTGGAATACAAGTTTGACACACAACTGCAACTAGCTTCCTTTTCAAAGGATAATGAAGCCCGGAATTTTTCGAGGGAAATCTCAAATAAGTTGGATATTAAAACATCGGTAACAACCTTTGGGGAAGGTTCGTACTATGTAGTTACAAGAGAGTTTCAGAAATGGTCTAATGCGCTAGAACTTTATAATCGGATTGAAAAAAAAGAACCAAGCCTCTCACCGGTCATTTACCTTTTGGAGTACTCCTGACATTCCCCAATTTTCTATCTTTGGACATCACTCATACCTAAGACGGATTATTAAAAGTATTCAATGGTGGTCGTTAGCTCTCCCTTGTAAATGCTACTCACTATTCTTCCCTCCGAGATACCTTCATACCGGATGTGTTGTTCATTTTGACCAGTCCTTTCTTGGGTACTATTAACTTTCAGTACGGCTTGATTACCGTTGGCATCCGATAGCTTCACCTTGGTTGAACTGCTGATTAACACATTCTCTTTAGTAATTCCGCGCAGTGTAAGCATTCCCAGACTAGACTTTCTATCGCTTTTTAAAATGACTGCCAAAGGTTGGCTCAATTCCACGCTACTACCACTGGCAACGCGTACACTAACCCGCATGGTAGCCTGGGCATGTTGCGCATGAGCAACTGTTGAAAACAGCCCTATTAGTAATAAAGTCGATATGGAAACTTTCCTGATCACTTCTCTTGCCGATTTTTAGTCGCTAATGGTACTGCGATCAATATATTAAATTTTTCTAATATTAATTAAATTTAATATTTATTAGTTATTTCTAATTATATAAATGGTTCTGAAGTTTCAGATAGGCGGTTTACAAAAATAGAATTAAGGAGAGCTAAGTTTATGTCATAAAAAAAGCTCTGAACCTTTCGATTCAGAGCTCAAAAATTAGAAAGCTTAAGTTTTTGAACCAACTATAGTACCATTCCAAGAGGATTTTCCAACATCCCTTTCAACGTGTTCAAGAATTGGGCGGCACTTACTCCATCAACAATACGATGATCGCTGGAGAGCGTCACTTTCATCCGCTTGCCGGGAACCACTTCACCCTCTTCAACAACTGGCACTTCACGGATCGCCCCAACGGCCAGAATACAGGCATTGGGCGGATTAATAATAGCAGTAAACTCCTCGATACCGAACATGCCCAGGTTACTGACGGTAAAGGTACTACCCTCCATCTGTTCGGGCTGCAGGTCGCGATCCTTGGCCTTCTGAATCAATTCTTGGCCCTCGGCCGCAATCTGCTGCAGTCCTTTCTGATCAGTATTATTGATGACCGGCGTGACCAGTCCCTCATCAATACCAACGGCTACAGCAACATTTACATCGCCATGCTCGATAATCTTGTCTCCTTTCCAGGAGCTGTTGATATCGGGATGTTTGCGCAGTGCCGTAGCACACGCTTTCACCACAATATCATTAAAGCTGATCTTGGTATCACTAATTTCGTTCAATTTCTTGCGTGCATCCCAGACCGCACCCATATCAATTTCCATGGTCTCGTAATAGTGCGGACTGCTAAACTTACTTTCTGACAGTCGACGAGCAATGGTCTTGCGCATCTGGGAGACGCGATGCTCCTTATCCTCCCGCGATACCGTAGCAGCAGGTGCCGCCGGTACTTCAGAAGGTTCATAAGATTCAATATCGCGTTTAATAATGCGTCCCTGTGGGCCACTGCCTTTCACATTCGAAAGATCAATGCCCTGCTCTTCGGCCATATTTCGCGCTAATGGCGAAGCCTTAATGCGTCCGTCATCGGTTGGGCTTTCCGCAACCTGACCGTTGCCTTTCTCCTCGAGATCCTCAAAAACTGGGTCGTAGTCTTCATCCTGCTCTTCCTCTTTGGCTTCTGTTTTATCATCGGAGTCAGCTTCTTCTGAATCCGATGATCCACCAGACTTAGCTTCTTTGAGGAGCTCACTAATATCTTCGCCCTCTTCGCCAATTACAGCCATCAAATTTCCAAGAGGAACAGCATCTCCCTCATCAGCAAGAATTTTTAGGATAGTTCCGGCATCAAAGACCTCAACCTCCATGGTCGCCTTGTCGGTTTCCACTTCAGCAATGATATCTCCGGATTCTACTTTGTCACCTTCCTGTACATTCCACTTCGCGATAACGCCTTCTTCCATCGTATCGCTAAGCTTGGGCATTTCAACCTTAACTGCCATAATAGTTAAAATTTAAATCGTTAACTGTTTGTAATTCGATCAAAAATACAATTAAAACCACTGTCATCCTGAATTCAGTTCAGAACGACGCGCAGTAGTTATTTGCGATAAGTTACCGTGTTGACGGCATCAATTACCTGCTGAGCACTCGGGAGCCACTTATCAAAAAGATTCTTGGCAAAGGGTGCATTGGTATCCGGCAGCGTCACCCGCTGAACCGGAGCATCCATATAGTCAAACGCTTCGCGCTGAATCAGGTATCCTACTTCTGATGCAAATCCACCAAACGGATGCGCTTCATCAACAATAACGCATCGATTCGTCTTTTTGATGGATTTCACAATCGTTTCCATGTCCAGCGGCTTAACCGTCCGCGGATCAATAATTTCAACCTCTACGCCATCCTTGGCCAGTTGTTTCGCAGCTTGCGTAGCCACATGATACATCTTACCGTGGGCTATAACTGTGACATCACTGCCCTCCCGCTTCACTTTGGCTTTGCCAATCGGGATGGTAAAATCATCCTCATCCGGCACTTCGCCTTTGAGGCCATACATTTGTTCCGACTCCATAAACAGCACCGGATTATCGTCGCGGATGGCGGATTTCAGCAATCCTTTGGCATCGGCCGGCTCGGAGGTGTAAATTACTTTGAGCCCCGGAAAGTGCGCGTACATCGAATCATAAGATACAGAGTGTGTCGCACTTAGCTGTCCCGCCGAAGCGTTAGGCCCACGGAAAACGATGGGAATATCCACCTGCCCGCCGGTCATATACTTGGCTTTGGAGGCATGATTAATAATCTGATCGGCTGCCAGTACAGCAAAATTAAAGGTCATAAATTCGACAACCGGACGCAGCCCATTCATTGCTGCTCCAACGCCGATACCGGCAAATCCAAGCTCGGAAATAGGCGTATCGATCATTCGCTTGGACCCATACTTATCAAGCAGACCCTCAGTGACCTTATAGGCTCCGTCGTATTCAGCGACTTCTTCACCCATCACAAAAATGTTCTCATCCTGGCTCATCTCTTCATCAATGGCAGCCCGGATTGCTTCTCTGAATTGTAACTCAGCCATTTCTAATTAATTATTTCAAAAATTTGCATTAAAAGTCAGTTTTCTGTCGACAACTATTGCCGTTCACAGATGATTCAAGATTCACGTTACACGATGCTTACATACCGCATCTCGCATCCAGAATCCTCTATCCTATGTGTGGAACGGATAATCGTCTTCAACAAACATGTCCTCGTAAAGCGCTTCCTCATCGGGAAAATCGCTCTCTTCGGCAAAGTCGATTGCTTCCATTACCGTATCTTCTACACTGTTTTCGATCTCTTCTACTTTATCTTCACCGATAATTTCCTCATCAAGCAGATACTTTTTAATCCGTTCAACGGGATCGAGTTTTTCGTACTCTTGCAATTCTTCTTTGGTACGATACTTCATCGGATCCGACATCGAGTGGCCGCGATAGCGGTACGTACGAATTTCTACCAGCCAGGGATTAGAATTTTCCCGGACATCTTTGGCAATTTCTTTCATTTTCTCATACACCGTAAAAACATCCATGCCATTGATGACGGCACTTTTCATTCCGTATCCTTTCGCACGCTCGTGGAGCTCACCAACAGAGTGTCGATGCACCGCGGTTCCCATGGCATAACCGTTATTTTCAATTGCGTAAATGCAGGGAAGCCCCCAATTTTGACTCATATTCAACGTCTCATGCAACGACCCCTGATCAACAGCGCCATCACCGAGGAAGCAGGCCGTCACACGGTCATTTTGCTTATACTTATTAGCAAATGCAATGCCGCCGCCAAGCGGAACATGTCCACCGACAATACCATAGCCACCCCAGAAATGATTTTCCGTTTTGGCAAAGTGCATCGATCCTCCCTTGCCCTTGGAGCAGCCGGTCTTTTTGCCGTAAAGTTCGGCCATGCCCTCTTTAGGAGAAACGCCTCGGACCAATCCCCATCCGTGGTCGCGATAGGCCGTAATAATATCGTCATCATCATTCAGGGCATACACCGTTCCGGTCGAAATCGCCTCCTGCCCCATATACAAGTGAAGGAATCCCCCGAACTTTCCCTTCTGATACATTTGCATAGCCCGCTCTTCGAACCGCCGCTGCAGATACATCAGTTCAAACATATCCACAAGGTCGTCTTCGGATAAGCCGAGCGACTTATGCTTCTTTCTGGTAGGTGATGGCAGTTCAGTACTACGTTCAATCCTGCCATTATTGCGAATACCCGTTCCGCTTGGGGTAAAAGTTACTTCCTCAGCTTCTTTATTCTTTTTGGCCATAATAATTTACAGCGGATTTTCGCTGTCTCAACTTTGCTTTTAAAATTTCATTGAACCAGATCGAGAATATACCCAAAATTATGGAAGATTACAGGTCGCGGACTGTTAAAAAGCTTAATACAAGTCCAACAAACTGCTAGTTTAGATGCTTTGTAATAAGACTGTCCAGCTGATCAAAAATTTCCTTCAGTTTTTCGGGTTTGCGCCCACCGGCCGTAGCTAAATTCGGCTGACCACCGCCGCCACCGCCAAGCATCTTACCAAGCTCACCCACCAGCGCTCCGGCTTTTAATCCTTTACTCTCGATTAAGTCATCAGTAATTGCAGCAGCAATATACACTTTACCTTCCTCGGTATCTTTGGCGCCGAGCACCGTAATGGTCTCTTTTTTGCTTTTCTCAAGGGATTCATATCCAAGCTGTTTCAGCAGATCCATATCGGCATGTGGCACTTCGCCGGAAACTAATTTAATGCCATTCTCAATAGTGCGCGCATTTTTCAGGAATGAATCAAGTTTCGACAAACTCTGCTGGTGGCGAAGGTGCTCGATTTCTTTTTCCATCTCCTTGTTCTCTTCAATCAGCTGATGAACATCCCGCGCCAGATCCTCGCTCTGCCCAATTTGGGATTTGATGCGGTGCACCAGCTCATTTTCGGACCGCAAATATTCATCCACGCTCTTGCCCACCTTGGCTTCGATACGTCGGATACCAGCTGCAGCCGATGATTCATTCAAAAATCGAAAGTAACCAATTTCACCAGTGGCTTCCACATGCGTACCGCCGCACAGCTCCATCGAATAATCCGAATCAAACGTGATTACGCGGACCCGGTCACCGTACTGTTCACCAAATAGCATCGTAGCTCCGCGCTCCTTGGCTTCATCAATTGGGACTTCTCGCTCCTCTTGTTTGGGGATATTCTGTTGAATTCGATCGTTTACTATTTCTTCAATCTGATTCAGTTCTTTGCTAGAAATCTGATCGAAGTGAGAAAAATCGAATCGTAGGTGATTCTCATCCACGAGCGATCCCTTCTGTTGAACATGATCGCCCAGCACCTGCTTCAGTGCCGCGTGCACGAGGTGCGTAGCCGAGTGATGCTTGCGAATTTCGCGTCGGCGATCGCCATCCACCATGGCCTCCCACTTACCATTGGGATCTTCAGGCAACTGATTCACAAAGTGAACATATCCGTCAGGTGACTTCTGCACATCCAACACACGGAGGTGCTCATCACCATTACTTATAATGCCCGAATCGGCCACCTGTCCACCACTTTCGGCATAGAATGGTGTTTTATCGAGAATAATAGCATTACGACTTTCATCCTCTTGCCGGAGCGCTTTGATATGCCCCCAAGCAGAAAGCGAATCATATCCCACAAACTCAAAATCGTCGGTGTCAGTTACGGGAGTCCACTCTTTTTGAGATGACTGATCCACATTAAATTTGCCAGCAGCACGAGCACGTTCTTTCTGCTCCTGCATGCGCTTCCTGAATCCTTCTTCATCCACATCCACGCCTTGCTCGCGAGCCATCAGCTGCGTCAGATCAATAGGAAAACCATAAGTATCATGCAGCTTAAAAGCATTCTCACCGGTAATTTCCCCATCGGCTTCGACCATCTCATTAAATAGCTCAATGCCTTGGCCAAGTGTGTTCAGGAAGCTCTTTTCCTCGGAGCGAATTACGTTGGTTACATAATCCTGCTGCTGCACAAGCACGGGAAAAACATCCTTAAATTGGTTTGCCAGCGTGGGCACAAGCTTATGGGAAAATGGTTCTTTGAGATCCAGTTTATCCCAACCGTACCGAATGGCACGACGTAGAATACGCCGTATCACATAACCCCGGCCATCATTACCCGGCGATGCTCCATCGGCAATGGAAAAGCTTACCGCACGAATATGGTCGGCAATAACCCGCATAGCAATATCAATCTCTTCATCCTGCCCATAGGTTACACCGGCCAGTTCGCCGATTTTTTCCAGCAGTGGTTCAAACAAATCGGTGTCGTAATTTGATCGCTTATCCTGCAAGACAGCACACATACGCTCAAATCCCATGCCGGTGTCCACGTGTTGGGCCGGCAATTTTTCAAGTGATCCATCCGGCTGACGATTGAACTGAATAAATACCAGATTCCAAATTTCCATCACGCGGGGATCGTCCATATTGACGAGCTCAGCCCCGGGCATTTCTTTACGCTCCTCATCGGGACGTACGTCGATATGGACCTCAGAGCATGGTCCACACGGTCCCGTATCTCCCATCTCCCAGAAGTTATCAGTTTTGCCAAATTTTAGAATGTGATCCAGATTGATGGATGTTTCTTCCTCCCACAGTTCAATAGACTCCTCATCAACCGGCAGACCATCATCGTCATCACCTTCAAAAACCGTAGCATACAGCCGATCGGGCTCCAAACCCCATTCATCAACCAAGAGCTCCCACGCCCAGCGGATAGCCTCACGCTTAAAATAATCGCCAAACGACCAGTTGCCCAGCATCTCAAAGAGCGTGTGGTGATAGGTATCGTGGCCCACTTCTTCGAGATCGTTGTGCTTGCCGCTCACACGGATACAACGTTGACTGTCAACAGCTCGCTTCCAGGTCTTTCCATCCTTGTCAATACCGGATTGCTCACCCATAAAAATAGGCTTAAACTGGTTCATCCCGGCATTGGTGAACAGCAACGTGGGATCATTTTTAGGCACTACCGGTGCACTAGGTACACTGATGTGATCCTTATTTTCAAAAAATTCCAGGAACTCCTGGCGAATTTGTGCAGAACTCTTGTGGGACATGAATCTTGCTTAGATTGAATTCTAATTCATAAGATCGTTGAAAATAGCAAAAATTAGCGTTGAACTCACCCTAAAACACGCATAAAAACTAATACGTTGCACATCACTCTGTTCAGTAATAGTTTAGTCCGAAAACCACCTTGAATTCCAAGTTCTATTCTTATGCATCCATTGTTCAACAATTTTCTCCGTGGACTTCTTCTTGTTTTTCCCATCGGAACAACTCTTTACATCATTTACGCGGCTATTCGCTGGTCAAACAACGTCCTCAACGACTTACTATTCGAATGGCTAAACCTAGACATTCCGGGGCTTGGAATCATTACGGTATTCTTTGGGATTGCGGCCGTTGGATACATTTTCTCGCGAGCTATTACACGTCCCATCGTGACTTACTTTGAAAAGTTCCTGCGGCGGGTGCCCATTATCAAAATCATATATACTTCACTTAAAGAACTTACCGAAGCGTTTGTTGGGGATAAAAAGCGCTTTAACAAACCGGTGCTTGTGGATTTGGGATCAGCAGGAACAAAACGCATCGGATTTGTTACGCAGAAAGATTTATCTCAGTTAGGATTAGAACACATGGTAGCCGTGTACTGTCCTCATTCCTATAATTTTTCCGGTAATCTATTTTTGGTGGAATCTGAGAAGATACGTTCACTGAATAAAAGCTCTACAGATGTAATGAAATATATCGTGTCTGGTGGTGTTACTAATATTTCTGATGACATGTAATATTTATTACCTCATTTAGTGTCAGTACTCCTAAAAAATGCAAGAGACTTTTAGACACGAATGGCGGTGTACCAAATCTAATAGATAGTGTAATTAACTAATTGTGAATTTGTAACATTTTGCCGTTCTTGCCTCTTACAACATTAAATAATTTTAATGTTGTTTAAAATTTGACTAGATAACTATGCGACAGGCGGTTTCGGAACAAGACAAGTCAGCGGTCTCCACCGTTGAAGAAAAAGTACACCTGGAAAAGCATTTGCCATATGAGCCCGGCAGGAAAACGGGCCCAACGGTCGAACTGTACTTCCACGAACTCACCTCTCGAAAAAATGCACCCCAACGATTATTGAAATTGGTTGGCACCCTTTTTCTGAGTCTGATATTCCTGGCAACCTTTCCATTGATAGCGATTCTAATCAAATTATTCTCTGAGGAACCAGTTATCAAAAAAACAACGGTGCCTGGAAAACGGGGAATCGTTTTTCAACAATACAGCTATCCGACTGAGGCTATCAGCTTTCTAGAAAAAACCGGAGCATATAAACTACCATCAGTAATCAATATCTGGAAGGGACAAATGAATCTGGTTGGTCCCAAAGCTTACCCTGCCAACGATTGCAACAGGTGGAACAATGAACTTTCCGATTTTTACAAACGATTTGCTTTACCGCCGGGATACTTTTCCGTATCGGAACCCGTCGGAAATACCAAGGATCTGGGAACCATCGAGAATTCATTAAAGCAAGAGCTGGATTACATTCTTGCTCCCACAATCAAAAAGGATCTTACACATTTGTTTAACCTACGTTAATACACCTCGACAAATGTTCGGGCCGAGGGCTTAACGTAACGCTTTAGATGATTCTCATCCCACTCTGAGGGTTTCTTATCAGTGGCTGGCTCTCGAATATCGAGATACTGACTCAATCCTTTTTTAGCAAGAGCTCGGTAGATACCACTTTCCATCCCTTTAAGCCCACAAATATATAACAATGTGTTATCACTGTTCAGCAGGGGATCTAACAGTTCGGCCTCATCCCAAAGACACGTTTGCACATATTTTTTGGATCCGTCGGGCCGCCGGGCCTCTCGAGAGATGTGCGGCATGTAATGAAAATTCGAATGCTCTTCGTGCAATGACTCAAAATATTCGGCATACAGTAGGTCGGTACGATATGGACACCCAAAGACCAGCACAATATCATTTTCAATGTCAGACTCAAGCAGCTCCATAATCATCCCGCGATAAGGTGCGATGCCCGTGCCGGTAGCAAAAAATACGTAGTTGAAATCGGTAGAATTTTCCGGTAGCAAAAAGCGGCGGCCGCTGGGTCCCGTCATTTTTACTTTATCCCCCGGTTGTAGATCGGCAAGGTAATTTGAGCAAACACCGAGATAGAGATCGTTATTATCGAGCTCCTCAATAGTTCGCTTTACCGTGGTAGAAACTAAGTTTGATTTTCCCCGTTCTCCTTTTGTCGGTGAAGCTACCGAATATAACCGCAGTTTATAATCTCGGCCTTTCTCATTTTTGCCAGGCGGCAGAATCCCGATGGATTGCCCCACCCGAACGTGCCCCTCCAGATCAGTTCCGGAAATATCAAAAGTGACGTGACGCACGTAGTTCGGACTGCTTTCTTTTGTGCATATCCTGTTTTCTACGATAGGGACCTCCACCGGATCTCTAGGGGTGTAAATATTTAATTCCACCTCTGGAAGCTTAATCTCGGGCATAACTGCGACTTGAAATGCGTTATTTAGAACTAGTTTAAACGGCTTGGAATTTCTTAAGCTTACGCCAAAGAAACAAGTGTAAATCCAGTACTTATAAGTATCTCCAACAACGTCAACAGCTTTCAAAATTCATCCCAAAATAAAAAGGTCCACCGTGTACCGATGGACCTTAATACCTCTATCACTAAACACGTTTTAAAAATAGAACATCAAACCGGCAGTGAATACATTGCCGCTGTAATCGGCATTTGCTGTACTGGTTTCGTTGTCATCAGGATTTAAGAACAGATATCTATAATCGAAGTTTAAGGCCGTATTTGAACTGAGGGGAAATTCAGCGCCAAAGCCAAGGTGATAACCGAAGTTAAATTCGTTTTCATAATCATCACTAATCGGCCCATCTGCTTCAAATATTGTGTAATAGGCACCTAAACCTACAATGCCATAAGGTGCAAAATTTTCGTTCACAGGCAGGAACAACAAAGCTGATCCCGTTACTGGTACGAAGCTCGTTTTATAGGTTTGTGTTTGGCCAGCCACCGTGTACTCATATTTCTGACCCCCGCGGTATTCCACGGATCCTTCGAGGCCGAAAACCGGGCCCAGGCGAATACGAGATTGGAGACCGAAATAGAAGCTGCCTTCTTCCGCATTATTAGCCTTGTAATATCCAAGTCGCGGGCCAAGACCAATCGTATTCTTAATAGCAGCGTCGCTTGATGAGCTTTGTCCATGCGAATTAAAGGGTGCAATTATAAAAAAGAATATTGGTAGTATCAGTAACTTCTTCATGAGTATTTCTGTGGTTTAGAATTCATCCTATTATATGAGGGATGAATCCAAGTTGTTCCACTCACTACTGATTACTGATATGATGCCGTATAAGCTCATCTATGGAAGGGCGCTCACTATTTTGCTCGATAAGCTCTTGGGCTTCAGAAGTTTGAACTCCTGTGTCTTTCAACCGAATAAGTTCTTCCTTGGTGATATCGGTGTACCCTAAGTCATGCAAATTGCTTGTATAGTAAGCTGTTACATTATGCTGACGAAGGTTAACTAGCTCATCAACAGACAGCTCGTACCCCAGCTCTTTCATCATGGCAGCAAACGTTGAAGAGACATCGTTTTGGCGCAGGCGTATAATCTGATCGAGCGTTAAGTCGGTATAGCCGAGATCGCGCATCCTGGATGTAAACGTAGCCGTAACCCCCTGCTCGCGCAATTCGATAAGATCCTCTCTGCTCAACCCGGTATAGCCCATTTCCTCCATCCAGGTACCCATTCCTTCGAGCAGTTCCTCATCAGGTTGGTTAGCCCAGTTCTGAACCGCCGTAAACGGATTCTCTATATTCAGGGTAGAATCACCTACATAAGTAATGCCTGCATAGACGAGAAATGTACCCAGGAAACCGGCAAACAATATTCGTTTTAACCAGGTTGGCGATGAGAGTCCCGATTGAAACAAGCTATTCGATTTGTTGTTCTTCATCACCGACTTCGACAACATATCGCCCTGTTCCAGTGACTTCAACTCGTCCTTCAGTTTTTGAAATTTAGGAGCCATAACAATCGTTTTTTCGATTTACTACACAAAATACGAAATACTACTCCCAAAGATTCAAAGAAATCGAATTAACAAGCGCATTTGAACGATCGGTCGAGTTCGGAAATTGTTATAGGTTTCGAAAGGAATTCGATGTAGTCGGTTTGCTCAATTTTCTCTCTATGAACAGCATCTGTGTTCCCGGAAATATAAATAACCGGAATATTTTTATTTTCTCGTATTTTAATCATGGCCTCAACGCCATCCAGTTCTCCCTGAAGTCGAATATCCATCAAAATAAGGTCCGGCTCACTTTCCAGGGCCATTGTTACAGCCTCCTCTCCCGATGAGACTTTTCCAATAACTTCATGACCAAGATTCGCGACCATCCGTTCAATTAACAAGGCGATGATCATCTCATCTTCTACAATTAATACCTTCTTCTTCATAAATGCGATATCAATAGTTATGACAATTTTGTTGTATACTCCTTTCCAATTGTAAGAGTATTGAGACGAGCAGATGTTACAAATGATTCAATCGTTGTTGTTACCTAATTGCTACGACCATGTTCCATTAAGAATACTTAACCCTCTTTAATTTTAAAGAATAGACCTGCTAGAGGCATAATATATTACGCGAAATAGGATCTGTCCCAAAAAACGATTTACTACACTATGCTTTTGTTGCTGATCTATATCAAGAGCATCCTTTATAATTTCCCCAACGGCCTAAACTCTCGAATCAATCTATTATCGGGATGAATTTCTAACTTTCCCTTTTTCAGTTTTTTGAATTGTAAAATTTATCTATACTTATTCATACTTAATATTTACTTAGTAATTTTTTGATGGATGCTGAAACCTTGACGCTAATATTCTTCATCGGGGGGATAATTCTGATGATTATTGAGACGCTCATCCCGGGAGGCGTATCATTTTTTCTGGGATTTAGCGGACTCATTGTAGGTACACTTCGTTGGCTTGGGATTTTGGAAGATCCCGCCACATCGGTCATTACCTGGCTTTTCACCTCGGTGGCACTCATTCTTGCCATGCGTCCCGTATTAATGAAATACTGGGGCGGCGAAAGCAGCTACAAACTGGCCAACGAGGATGTGGAAGCCATGGACCAAATTGTGGATGTGATTGAACCGATAAATGCCGATGACAACTCAGGCCGCGTACGCTTCCAGGGAATCTCGTGGCAGGCAAAGACCATGGAGGGCGAAATCCCGGCCGGATCAAAAGCCAAAATTCGCTACCGCGACAATGTTACCTGGATTGTCGAGCCGGTGGACGAGCTTGAGGGCTAAATAAGTTGACTGGCATACCAGACTTGATCCGAGAAACCTGGCTTAATTTTTAAAGCTCTATCAAGCATTCTGGCTATACGAGATCCTGAAACAAATTCAGGAAGACACGTATTTATTTTTTCAAAAATTCAAACTTAACCCTACCACTATGTGGACGACTTTGCTAATAGTAATCGCCTTGGGGATCTTTATCTTTACCAAGGTGTTCATCATCGTAGAGATGCGCGAAGAAGTAATCCAAGAGCGTCTCGGCAAGTATATCAAAACTCTGAAACCGGGACTCCATTTCCTGATTCCCTTTGTGGATCGGCCCGCCTACCGCCAAGAGATGCGGGAGCAGGTCATAGACGTACCGAGCCAAACCTGTATCACTAAGGATAACATCGAGGTGGAAGTGGATGGCCTGGTATATGTAAAAGTGATGGACTCCTACAAAGCCAGCTACGGTATCGGCAACTACAAACTGGCAGCCATCAACCTGGCGCAGACAACCATGCGTAGCGAAATTGGAAAGATTACGCTGGATGACACCTTCTCGGAGCGCGAGGCCATGAATGAAAATATCGTCCGCGAGATTGACAAGGCCTCCGATCCGTGGGGTATCAAGGTGTTGCGGTACGAGATCCGGAATATTCGTCCGTCGGATAACCTCATTAATACCCTTGAAAAGCAGATGGAAGCCGAGCGTGACAAGCGCGCCGAAATTACCGAATCAACGGGGACCCGCGACTATAAAATTAATGAGTCGCAGGGTGAACGGCAGGCCGCTATCCTGATCTCAGAGGCCAAGCGCGAGAAGCGCATCAATGAGGCCAAAGGAAAAGCCAAGGAAATTGAACTCATTGCCAAGGCTACCTCCAAAGGCATAAAACGCGTGTCGTCTGCTATTGCCAAGCCGGGCGGTGATCTGGCAGTCAAAACCAAGCTTATTGAACAGTTTATAAACCAGCTTGGTAATGTGATTGAACGCTCGAACGTATCCGTACTGCCCACCGAAACCGCAAACCTAAAAACATTTTTTGAAGGAGTCGAAAAAGTGAGCGATCACACTCCTTCTTCAGCTACCGCTAATGCCAAGGGAGGTCAACAATGATAGAACTCATCAGCCAAATTGTACTCGGACTTTTAAGCATTTACATACTTTTTAAGTTCATCCAGTCTATACAGCTGGTGCCAACACAGAAGGCCTATATCGTTGAGCGGCTAGGTAATTATCACAAAACACTAGGACCCGGCTTCCACGCACTCGTACCCTTCTTCGATCTTGTGAAGTACAAGCAGGATCTGCGCGAAGAAACCATCGAAGTGCAGCCGCAGGAATGCTTTACTAAAGACAACGTAAAGGTTGAGGTGGACGGCGTCATTTACCTGGCAGTAATCGATCCGGTAAATGCCAGCTACGGCGTAACCGATTACCGTTTTGCCGCTGTTCAACTGGCACAGACCACCACACGTTCAATCATTGGCACAATGAACCTGGACGATACCTTTGAGGATCGCGCTATTATCAATAAAGAAGTAGTCGAAGTGCTAAGTGAGATGGAGAAAGCTTGGGGTATTCGCGTGCTGCGCTATGAGATCAAAAACATATACACGCCCAAGACCATCCAAAACGCGATGGAACGACAGATGACGGCTGAACGTGAACGCCGCGCTACGATATCGCGCTCTGAGGGAATTATGCAATCCACCATCAACGATGCAGAGGGCGAAAAGAGTGAGATTATCAACGTCTCGGAAGGTGAAATGCAGCGCCGTATTAATGAGGCCGAAGGAGTTGCCCAGGAAATAGAGTCGCTGGCCGAGGCAACGGCAATATCCATCGAAGAAATTGCGGATGCGCTGTCGCAGGACAAAGGGAAAGAAGCTATGCAGATGCGGCTGGCCGAACGCTACATCAGTCAACTTTCGAAGCTGGCCAACGAAAAAAATGATGTCATCATCCCCAAAGATATCACCAACTACGATGCCATCATGCAGGGACTCTCGCTGGACAAAATCTCAATTGTGCCGGAAGAGAAAAAGGAGTAACAGGCAGCCATAAAAAATGACTCAACATTTATTTGGCTACTCTTGGGGCTATGATTGATAACTGAAAGGGCTCTTCATCACCACCCGCATTAGGAAATCGCACTGAGTGCCGTCAGCTATGGCATGTCGCGTTCAATCGAGCATATTTTGCGGATTTGTATATTAATCTGACTGGTTAAGTACCAAGCGATTTTCCACTTATTGAACTAATGGGGCAACTATTTTTACCCAATGGATAAATAAATCTTAACGCTATAATCAGGGATTCTTCGTATATTAATAAACAGGTTGTAATTCTTAACTACTTGACAATGAAATCGCAACAAGAGAGCAATAACCATTTATCAACAAAATGGCACGAGTGGCTGGACCAACTGGCTATTCAAGACTTTGTATTTGTAGATAATTTCATCTCTGATGAGTTATTTCGCAATATTCAGGACTATTTTAAATCCCTGCGGGAAAAGGGTAAATTTTCAAGAGCAGCGATCAGTTCCTCAGAAAAACGGCAGATTCAATCATCTGTCCGCGGTGATTTTATCTATTGGCTTGACAAAGAAGTGGACAATGAACTAGAAGAATTGTTCAAAACGCTGGATGAGCTGGCAGATAAACTCAGGCAATACTTGCTGATTAGCATAGGCGACTATGAATGTCATTTTGCGCTTTATCCACCGAAAACCCGCTACGAAAAACACGTCGATCAGTTTAAGGGGAAAAATAACCGTCTAATTTCTGTGTTGATTTATCTCAATGAAAATTGGCAACCCGGCGACGGAGGTGAGCTGAAAATCCATCAGACCAATGGCAATGAACTGCTGATTCAACCGATTGCCAAGAGGCTTGTGATGTTCAAAAGTGATACGGTCGAACACGAAGTGATGACCACGCACACGCCGCGTAAAAGTTTAAGCGGGTGGCTGCTGCACAAACCGGCCTCGCTGGGCATTTTCTAAAGCGGATTTATAGATAGATTCCATACCCAAATTATAATGGCCAGTGCTACAAGGAGCGCAAACCATATTGCCAGGGCTATGCGCGTGGCTCGTTTTGCTTTCTTCGCCTCCCACCATGTACGGGGACGTACGCCCTGTATCAGAAAAGTGATGATCCCGGCCAGGTTAATACAGATAAGGTTAGTAAAGGTCAGGATCACCGATCCCACGGCCAGCTGGGTATAACCGCCCCCTAGTAATAAACCAATATTTACCAGCGGCGGCAGCAGCGCTACGGCCACCATAACCCCCACGATAGTTGCCGGAACACCGCGGGTAAAGGCCAACACGCCGGCGCTGCCCGCTGCCAATGCAATAGTAATGTCGCCCAGACTCACTGTCGTTCTGGTGATGAGCTGCTGGGATTCTAAATTAACATGCATAAGCAGGCCCATGACAAAAGCAACGGCAAGGGATGAAAAAAGTCCTGCTGCATTAGCTTTTAGCGATCGCCAACCAAGATCCAGATCGCCGAGGGTGACAGACAACGCCATAGACACGTTGGGACCCAGCAGCGGCGCAATCACCATGGCGCCGATGATAACAGCCACATCGTCACGAACCAACCCTACCCCTGCCACCAGTGTTGAAAGTATAATCATGCCCAAATATACCCAACTTAGTTCACTACCACTGGTCACATCGGCATAGAGCTCTTCGCGGCTGATGCGTCCTACCACCTGCTCCTCGGATTCTTCCTGCTCTTTTTCTTCGTCTTCGTTCACCTCCGGCTGGGGAAGCGTGGCTTCAACCGAGAACAAGGTGATACGAAATCCCTCGGCACTCGAAAACTTTTCGGTCAGTTCGTCCGTCAGCGACTCCGTTCGGTCCACATTAATCAGTACCCGTAATATGGCACTGCCGTCATCAAGGGTGTCGGTCCAAATGCCAAGCACCTCTTTTTTTGAATCTACTAATTCTCGCGCCTCGCTGACCGTCTCCGGCGGAGCTGAAAGCTCCAGCATACGGTAATCCATAAAACTAAATTAGTTATACAAATAAGGTGTTACCAAAGAGTACAAAGGAATGGAATAAGAAAAAAGCCGTAAGAATAGTGAGCTTGCATTCTTCCAATCTGCCCCCCCCCTGCGCTTCCTTATGTGCTGAAAGGTTTGTGAATTTTTAAATTCGACAATACCTTAAATGTACAACTTTGATATTTCAAACAAATATAACCTCATGATCACTACGGAAGAAGCATCCCCATCGCTCGAAATTCCCAACCGGCTTTTTCTATTCTCCGTATTGCTTGCTCTGTTACTGCCATTTGTAGCGCGGATGTTAGCTGTGCCGGCTCATGGCTGGGGCTGGCTCACCAGCTATTTTCCTGAACCCAGTGCCATATTTTTACTGTCAGCGATGAATATTTTACCCGCCGTTTCATGGTATGTAGCCGGTAAGGCAGGCCGATTTGCGCCACTAGCCTACTGGATATCATTAGCCAGCGGTATCGGATTTTTGCTCTATTCTCATGGTACCCTAGATCTCAGCTCTAGCTCAACCGCAGGATTGGGGCTCGTCTTTATTCCCATCTATACCATAGGCACTATCATTGCCGGATGGCTCGTGGGCTATGGCGTCAGCTTTACCATCAGTTCAGAGAAAATGAGTTACTGGGTCGGGTGGGGAACCTTAACTTTGGCAGTTGCCTTTGGAGTAGGCGCATCGATTCTTTGAAGGCTGGTTTTCATATTGATGAGCCTCGATGAAATCTAATCCGTAATCGTATAATTTAGTTCAAGACAAAACCATCACCAGTAAATATCATACAACCACTCAATGAACCCTTTAACCCCTGATAATTCCAACTATTTAAACCTAAGGCCATGAATAAAAAAGTTAATCTAGAAGAAAAGCTCGCTAAATTTTCTGAACACTGGTCACCCAAAACTGTGGCCGAGTTTAACGGCCATGATATTATGGTTGCAAAATTGCAGGGCGAATTTGTCTGGCATTCCCACGAGGATACCGACGACTTTTTCCTGGTACTCAAAGGACATCTGACTATTGAGCTGCCGGATGACAAGATAGAACTTGGTCCCGGAGAACTATTTGTAGTCACCGAAGGCGTGGAACATCGCCCCGTGGCCAAAGAAGAGGTCCATCTTTTGCTCATCGAGCCCAGCGGAACTCCCAACACCGGGGATGAGAAAACCGCTGCTCAACGGGAATTTATATAGCTTGCAGCTTACCGATTATCCGCTAAGTTGAATAAGACAGGTTTAAAAATATCCAGCGTCTAACAAAAGAGCTTATGGGGTCTATCTGGTTAGATGTGGCGTTGACTCAAATATTGGTAGCTATCGACATGGAGCAATCCAAAATGTTTACTTTGGATATTTTGGATGCTCAAATGACACGAATATCCAACTAAAACGACTCATAGATGCACGCGCTTACAAATTTCTGCCCAGACTGATCAACCTGTGGATGAAGTATTTTATTAAGAAAGTCATTGCAAAAGATACGGCAGTCGTCAAAGCCTATTGCGAAAATCAGACAGATTAATATCTTGATAATAACTATTTGCTCAACAAAAACTCAATTCATGTCGGTTAAAGCACAAGTTCAATCAACAATTGAACATTTTTTTCAAGCGATGAATACCCAGGATCTCAGCCTGATGCAACGCCTTATACCACGCAGCGAGACCACCACCCATGTAGGTACAGATAAAGATGAAATCTGGCGGGGCTGGGATATGCTCAACGAAGCTACAAAAGCTCAGTTTGAAAGACTGGAATACTATAAAGCCAACATCAAAGATCTGACTATAAATCTGTCGGAAGACCAAACGGTAGCTTGGTACTTTCATTTATTGGACGCCGAGATTAAATCTAATAACACTATCACCCGCTGGGAAGACGCTCGATTTACCGGCGTGCTGGAAAGGAAGAATAACCGTTGGGTGATTGCACAAACTCATGTTTCAATACCAAAATCTGCTTAACACAACTAAACCTCCTATTATGAAATATTCTTTCGCAGTATTTACCCTTCTATGTTGTTTGCTGGCCCAGGATGCGTTGGGGCAAACGCAATTTGATACCCAAGATCCCTTTGCTCACACCTTTTCAATAGTAGCGCGGGACAGCGTTACCGGTAATGTGGGCGTAGCAGTACAATCACATTGGTTTTCGGTAGGCAACACCGTGAGCTGGGCCGAAGCCGGAGTCGGTGCCGTCGCTACCCAATCACTTGTCAATAAAAGTTTTGGTCCCCGCGCACTGGATATGCTTCAAGAAGGTTATTCTCCACAGCAGGCTATAGATTCACTCATTGCCGGAGATGAGGGCCGGGCCTTTCGACAGGTTGCCATCATTGACACCGAAGGTAGCGTGGCTACCTACACCGGTGATAACTGCATTGCCGAGGCCGGACATATCAAGGGCAACCAATACTCGGTACAAGCCAATATGATGCTGAACGACAAGGTGTGTCCGGCCATGTCAAAAGCCTATGAAAATGCTGACGGTCCGCTTGCGGAACGGCTGGTAGCCTCATTACAAGCAGCCCAGAAAGCAGGTGGTGACATCCGCGGTCAACAATCGGCAGCCATTTTAGTAGTGAAAGGTACCTCCAATGACAAGCCCTGGGAAGAGCGGCTCGTTGATCTGCGGGTAGATGATCATCCACAGGCCGTTAATGAAATTACCCGTCTGTTGAAGATGCACCGGGCGTACGAACACATGAACGAAGGCGATCTGGCTATTGAGGAAGGCAATGTCGATAAAGCACTACAAGAATATGGACAAGCCCGCGAAATGTTTCCCAAAAACGTAGAGATGACCTACTGGACGGCCGTTTCAATGGCCAACGCAGGACGGCTGCAACGGGCTCTGCCACTGTTCAAAGAAGTATTTAACAAAAATGAGAATTGGGTTACCCTGACGCAACGCATCACCGAGAACGGAATCCTATCGGTATCCGATAGCACGCTTCAGCAAATTCTAACTGTGCATAAATAATCCCTAAATGAAAAAAGGCTTCCCCCATCACTGGGAGAAGCCTCTATCGAATGATGAAACGTTTACTTATTGGGCATCCCACCAAAAGCGAGATGTATTATTATCTTCTTGCGGATGTAGCTTTTTAAGTGCAGCCTCATAATTTTCACTATTTACCCCTGATTCAATATCGGGATAAATGTAGCGTCGCGGTATTTCACCGTTATTGGTTGCATCAGGTGCTGGAAACAGCCCGGGATAACCTTTGATAGTAACTCCCTGTGAGTTTTGCATACTCCTGCTTGCAACGTTATCTGATCGACGCCATTCTGACCATGCTTTAAAGCCATTGGGATACACGGCCACCCATTTTTCTTCAAAGATAACCTGCATCAGGCTGATATCGTTAGATGGATTTGTTGCCTGTGCCAAGCGCTGATTAGCAAACTGGGAACCATCACTCTGTAGGCGTCCATTGCCAAAGTCAACACCAGGATTAGGATTGCCCGGATCGTAATGCGCATCAAAAGTAGCATAGGACATCATGATACCTTCTCGAAGCATATCCTCAGCTACTTCGTTGGTCCATCCACGTTGTGCGGCTTCGGCTCTGTTCAGGTACGTATAGGCGGCCGTCATGTAAGCCAACGGAGCGCCGGGATCTGACGTGGATCCACTCATATCAGCACCCTCAACTCCGCCGTTAGCCGTTCCATACGGTACACCACTGAGAGAAGGATCATTGGCAAGAACATTCAAACGTGCATCATAATTGGTGTTTGAATGAACAATAGCCGAATCCTGTGGTGTTTCCCCTTTCAGAGCTGCTGTAAAGGGTTCTGCCAAATAGTAGTCAGCACCGCGATACTGAGAGAATGGATTCTCCATGCCCGGCTGATTTTTATGCTGGTACCAGAACTCTTCGTTGAGTTCATCAATCACGCCGGCAGAATTATTCAGCGCTGCCTGAAACTCCTGTTGGGCTGTACTACTCATACTTGTCCCTGACAGTTGCAGTGATAACTGCATGATCAAGGAGTTGGCGAACTTCTTCCACATCGTCACGTCACCACCATAGACGACATCACCGGTAGGACCTAGCTTAGAAGGATCAAGCATATCGCGAGCATTTTTTGCCCGTTTAATCAGGTCCTCGTAAATCGTCTTCTGATCGGTATATGCAGGTGTTAGATTTTCGCCTTTCTTGAGTGCGTTATTATAAGGGACCGGCCCCCACGAGTTTGTGACCCGTTTCCAGATCATAACGCTCATCAGCTCGGAAACACCGATTTGATTGACGGGCGCTCCGTAGGTAAGCGTGGCATCGCTGATCTCGTCAGCCGAGTTGATCTCTTTCACCTTCTTCAGATTACTCAAAATCCCTACGTAATAGGGCTGCCAATTTTGAGGTGCTGAGGAATAACGTTGTTGCGATGTATACACCGACTGCCCTTGGTACTGGACATATAGTGTCGGTGTAGCATCCTGCAATGTGAAAAACGCATTCATCGCACCCGCTAAAAGAGCCTGTGTGTTAGCGTCTTTAGGGGCATCGTCATCTTCATTTACGTCTCCAAAATCGACGCTGTCACACGCTGAAAACGTAAAGACACCTGTTAACAGAACAGTTATGTATACTAGTAATTTATATTTCTTCATAATCACTAAGAGTTAAAAAGTTACTTTTACATTTACACCATAGCTACGCGTGCCTGGCAGCTGTCCATTCTCACCATATGGTTGTGAGAGTTCTGAGGGATCCCATCCATGGTTGTTTTCAGGATGCACCGCAATTCTCCACAGATTATTGGCCACTACACTTATCTTCGCTGAATTGAGGAAACCTCCAATCCAACGCTTGGGCAAGTTGTAGGATAAGTTCACCGAACGTAGCTTGATGTAATCTGCTGGGTGAATAAAAGGTTCTGAAATAAAGTTGTCTCCCCATTGTGCATAGTACTTATAACCCCTAATGTAACGGTCAACCTCTTGCCCGTCTGGACTTACGCCGGTTACGTGTACGCCACCGCCTTCAGAAAGCGGTGCTCGTTTGGGTTCTCCGCGGTCGTTGGTTCCAGCCGTTTCAGCGTACAGGCCACCACTGTAACCCCAGAGCTCGGAAAGACTATAGAATTGTCCCCCTTTCTGGAAATCGATAGCCGCCGTAAGACTAAGGTTTTGATAAGAAAAGGTGTTTACAAAACCTCCCGTCCAATCTGGCAGTACGCTACCATAGTTGTGGCTTTGCTCAACAGCATATAGCCCATTGTCGTTAATTACCGGTTGACCGGCATCATTTCGCTTAATTGCACTGCCTCGCAGTTGCCCCCATTCTTTCCCTTCTACGTGAGTAATACTCACAGGACCAAAAGTAGCATTGGTGTTATTCATTTGGAATGAGTTCAAATCACGAGGCAATTCAGTAACAATGGTCTCATTCATCGCCCAGTTAACTGTTACGTCCCAACGAAATTTCTGAGACTGAACAGGTACGCCGTTAAGCGTTAACTCAACGCCTTCGCGTACCGAAGAACCGGCATTGGTTACGACTTGGGACACTCCACTTGCCGAAGACAATGAAATACCAATAATCTCATCTTTACGTGTTTCATGGTAGTAGGTACCCTTCAAGCCGATACGGTCATTAAAGAACCGGATATCAAAACCAGCTTCGTATGATGTGTTAAGTGCAGGCTTAATATTAGAAGTTACATACGAATTATCCGTAAACATTAGCGCCAGCTGACTCCCGTCCACCGGATTATTGTAGGGATTTTGAGACAGCCGGTAATTAGATAGTATTCGTTCAGCTGCTACATCATCACCAACCTGTGCCCAACTGGCACGAACCTTACCATATGACATCGGATCGAAATCTATCAGTTCGCTAAAAACAAATGACACACCAATATTTGGATACCCATAACCATTGTTGTTTTCGGGTAGAGCGGAACTCCAGTCTTGGCGATATGAAGTATCTAGGTAGAGATAATCTTTGTAACCAATAGTGGCGTTAGCATACAAACTATAAACGCGCTTATTCCAGTTAGACTCATTCGGAATAATGCGCTCATTGGAATTTGCATATGAATATAGATTAGGGATAATAAGTCCGCCACTTTGATAGTTGGTCATTGACATGTCGGCTTGCAGGCTTTGGTAGTTTTCAACTCGAATGGTTCCACCACCGAGTGCCTCAGCCGAAAAGTCACCGAAATCGCTGTTGTACTTGATTCGACCATCATAATTGTGTTCGGTCTGAGTGTATCCATTTTCACCGAAACTGTTCACAAAGTGATTATATAATGCCCCACTTTGATCCGAGGAATACTGAAAAGTATAGGGCAATTCATAGCGGCGGTCGTAATCCTCTTGGGTAATATTACTGCTGGCCGAAATTTCCACCTGATCGTTAATCTGATAACTAGCATCAAGATTTAGAAGCAGATTATTTCGATCACGTGCAATATTGAAATCACTCATCCACTTGTATGGATTAAACCAAAACACAGGCGATTTTCGAGCCAATCCAAATTCCGAAGTACCTCCCGTGGAATAAAGGTTTGGATTCCACCAGTTCCAACTTGCCTGGGTACCGACCGGAGTTTTTAAATCCTGTAGTTCTTTCAGTCGATTAACATTGAGTTGCCGACCAAACCATTGATTAAACATACCCGACGATTGATTGGCATATCCATCGTCACGCACATCACCTTTTACTTTTTGAGTGGTGTACTTAACGTTAGCACTAATATTGAAATCTTCAGTGATATCATACTCAAAACGTCCACTCAAAAAGTTCTTATCCAAGCTGGAGGATGGAATAATGCCTGATTGTGTCTGATTTGTATACGAAATACGGGCACTATATTTATCTCCAACTGTATTTATGGCGAAACCGCCCTTATTGGTCATGCCCCGGCCAAAAAAGTTCTTTACGTTATTTGGCTGAGCATCCCATGCTGTTGTTTCTCCATAGTAAGGACTATCAGGGAACCAAGAATACCAGGGCGCATATTCCTCACCATCGAACTTTGGCCCCCAACTTTCATCAGCATACGAAGTATAAAGAAATCGCTCGCCATCAAGCGGCTCAAAATACGATGGATGTGTACTTGGATCATAATCGAATGTGGAGAAGTCGCGTGGAGTCGGAAGACCATCGGAACCATAATAACCCTGCCCATATTGATTCTGATAATTGGGGAGGTAAGCAACTTTTTCATAGGTGAACGAGTTTGTCAGCTCAACGCTAACACCCGTGTCTCCGGATTGCTTCGTCGAAATAATAACCACGCCATTTTCACCACGCTGTCCATAGAGCGCCGTCGCGTTTGGTCCCTTAAGAACATTGATATTTTCCACATTGTTCATGTCAATAATGTTCGGATTATTAACTGGAACCCCATCAACGACATATAGTGGTTCTGAGATAGCACTAGTCAGCGAAATGGCTCCGCGAATACGAATATCGCCGAACGAGCCGAGCTTGGAACCCGCCTGTCCAACAATCTGAACACCAGAAACTTTGCCGGCCAGACTGTTTTTTACATTATTATCGGATGCTATATTGAGCTGGTCTTCCGACACTTCTTGGGAAGAAAATGAAATAGAAGCTTCGCTCTGTTCTTTACCCAGAGCAGTTACTACAACCTCACCCAAGTCAACACCGGCCTGAAGTGCGAAGTCTAAAGTCACATTTTCGCCGGCGGAGAGCTCAACTGTTTTTGAGGATTCATTATACCCAATAAAGGTAACTTTTACCGTATATGTGCCGGCCGGGAGATCCGTTATTTCGTACTTTCCCTGACCGTTGACGGGGGCACCACGCTGCAATTGTTCAATCACAACATTGGCCCCTGGCAAGACATTACCCGATTGGGCATCGGTAACTGTCCCACTGATGCTACCGGTTTGGCCAAAGGCCGTGCCGATACCAACAAAGAGACATACAACTACTGTGGTAAGTAACTTTCTAGTCATAATACACCTTTGTTAGATTAGTGGTCTGATTTATTAACAGGCCAAACCTATAATCTGATACAGCTCGTAAGAAGCAGAATGTTGCCAAACGAGTAATAGATATATATGCTGCATTATGTTGTTATTTAATCCCCCGACAGAAGGAGATCTGATACGACAACCAAAGGTGGGAAATACACATTGATACATATAGAAAACCCAGCTCATCTTGGGCATCCTTTTCTTTAGGGCTATGGTTTTAGATGGGTTATCTATGCTTAGAAAGCAGGATACCTTATGAGCTGGGCTTGAGGGTAATCAATTTTGTCTGTGATCAAGGTAGAAAATACTTCAGGTCACCGTAAATAAGATGTGATGAGAAGGAAATATGTGTTATAAAAAGAACAGCAACTAGAGAAGGAAAAACCTGTCGACAAACCTCTGAAACCATTGGACAAAACGAAAAAAGGTCTGCCAGACAGGTAGCAAAAACATGCTAGTTAAGCTTGAAGCGATCCAGGGTTTCTTTGTAATTGCGGCTCATCTTCAACGACTCTCCATTTTCTAATATCACTTTGGAATCTCCGGAAAACCACGGTTCTATCTCCTTAACCATATGGATATTCACCATCGACGAACGGTGAATTCTGATAAAACGAAGCGGATTCAGTTTTTCTTCCAGTGTCTTTAAGGCGCCGCGTACCAAATGTGTAGAATCATCGGTATGCAGCTTTACATAGTTGCCCGATGACTCGATCCAGTTAATTTCTCCTACATCAATGAAAATATTTTTGTCAGAATTTTTGATCAAAATTCTGCTTAAGTACATATTGGCATTATCTTTATTAGCCGGTTCCTTCATACCTTTTGACTTATCCATAATATTTTCACAGATGATTTAAGATGAACCTTATCAATTCTCTTTTTCTTCAATCTCAAAGTTTCCTACGGTCGTCCCTCTGGTAACATGTACATGCTCAAAAGCCTTTTTATATCCAAAATAGGCAATCACTAATTTGTACGTTCCCGGATCAACGTCTTTGATTTTATACTCTCCATCAGGTTTCACAAACGTTGCCCGCTGAATACTTGCATCCGCCGAATAACTCTCATTCCGATCAATTAACATCACTCTAGCCCCTTGCAGCGGCATGCCGGTAGATTGGTCCACAACCTTGCCGGCCACATTGGCTTTCTCCTTTTGAAATACCACCAGGTGACGCGAGTTGGTTATCTTGAAGCCGAGCTTTGAACCATCCAATACTTTGCGTATGGCTTGTTCAAAATTCATTTCATTGCCTACCACTGAAACAGAGGCAGATTTTTTAAAAAGACCTGAGCAATAAGCCAAGGTCAGACCTGCTTTGTCAGCAATTGTTTTAAGAGCTGCCTTGCGAGACATCCCTTCCAAGCGAAACGAATAGTTGGTGCTACTTTCATAAGTCTCATTTTTAGAAGTCTCATAATTCTCACTTCGCTTGTAATCGCTCCCATTTAAATCATGTCCATTTTGCATAAAAGCATGGGCAAACCCGGCAACACCCAACCAACACCCAAGAAAAAGTGTAAATGCGCAACAAAAATTCAGCTGTTTTATTCTCTCCAGCATAGATTTAATCCCTATATTTGCTTTAACCTTTAATTTGATAGATAGATCGTATCCTTCACCCGTTTCGTACTTACATCCAAAGAAATTTTCAATACTGTCAATACCTGTTCGAGCGATTCATCATCAAACGAGGAGGTAAAATTCTTTTTCAACAGTTCTTTGTCTCGCACCACAAAACGTACGCCGTAGCGGTTTTCCAGATCTGCCAATACTTTTCTAAGGGGCGTATTACGAAATATCATTTTACCTTCAACCCAATCAAAAAGCTCATCCGAATCAACATTCTCACTAATAACAGGATCAGTATTACGATTACTGACTCCAACTTTGTTTACCGGTATTTCGATAGCATTGGAAGAGCTGGTTTTATCGATCGTTCTTGCATCTTTACCACCCGAATTCTGAGTACCCAGCTCTACCCGGCCGCTTTTTACAGCAACTTCTACGCCTTCTGTGCCGACATACTCGCTGACGACAAATTTCGTGCCCAGAACTTTCACGTATGAACTGTCAACATATACGATAAAAGGACTTTTTTTATCATGCGTAACCTCAAAATAGGCTTCACCCTCTAAATCAATTTCTCGTTTATCCTTAAAGGGCGTAGTGTATGCTACACGACTATTGTGATGTAGAACTATTTTTGAACTATCCGGCAAGCGGATGGTCTTTTCTTGATTTGCTTTGGTTGCAACAACTTTTTGTGTGGTTTCAACGCTGGAAAAGTAATAGTTCACCATAAATGCCAGTACCCCAACAACAAGCAGAATTGAAGCAACTTTTTTCCACTGGCTCCCTGATGAACTACTGTTTACTTCTCTAAAACCCAGGTCAGCTGATTGGTCATCCTGAATCTTATTGAAAAGAGCATCGGAATTTGGCTCAGGCCCAGGCGTTGAAATCAATGCACCGAACTCATCCAGAACATTAATATCCTGCTCTATCTCCTGCTCGAGATACTGCTGTCCTTCCGGGGTGGTAAACCACTCCAGCACTTCTTCTGCTTCAGAATGGCTGCATTCACCATTAAAATATTTTTCTAATAGATCTTGGTCCATGCCCAATTTATTTCAGATGTAAATCACAATGCTTCTTACAAGTAATTACACTTGCCAGGGCAAAAAGTATTACAAGAAATCTGAATTTTCTTTAAAAAAAAACAATAATCTGTACTGAGAGGCTTAAAACAGATTTTTTATTTGAAATCGATATCCGTGTATTCGCTTAAATGATCTTTAATAAATTGAGAGGCTTTGTAATATTGCGATTTGACGGTATTTACCGAGATATCGAGCTCTTGAGCAATGTCTTTGTTCGAGACGTCGTGTTCCATCTTCATATTGAATATTTTTCTCTTCCCTTTTGGAAGTTCTTGCAGGCCAGCCTCGAAAACTCTCTTGTAATTCTGAAGGGTGATGTCAGCCTCAGTATTATTCTTTTTAACCGGCTTAAGAGTAGCATACTTCTGATTTTTTTGGACTTCTTTCTTATGATCGCGAATCATGTTTAGGACATGATTCTTGACGGACGTAAACAGAAATCCTTTGAGCGACCCCTTCTCGTCGAGCTCCTTGCGATGATTCCATAATTTGACAAAAACATCGTGAACGGCATCTTCGGCCAGCTCTTTACTTTTTAGATATTTGAAAGCAATTCCATAGAGCCGCCTATGGTACTCATCATAAATTTTTCGGAAGCACTCCTCATCACCATCTTTCAGCTTTTGGAGCTTTTCCTGTTCTGAATCGGGATCCATAAAATCTAATTAATGAAGCCTTCTAAAACCATACCCTACCTTTAATGTGTTACGGTAGACAATAACTCAGGTTACATCCCTCAAATATATAACCTACTAATTAGGTAAAATTATTAACAATTATTTAATGAATGAAAGAATAATATCGGATAGGCAAAAATAATAATCTGTACTTATGACAAATTCAGCAATTCAGGCAGGCACTTTTTATATCCCAAAATAAAAAAGCCAAACCACTGAGCTACAATGGTTTGGCAGAAAATTGTGGAGGTGCGGGGAGTCGAACCCTCGCAAATATCCACCTCAGAATACTTTAGACGCTGTTTTTTTGCTACCTTTCTTTAATGGTCACTAAATAGTTCACTCTAAAACTATTAAATTTATTTGATCACTTCCATTCATATATAAAATTATCATACCTCTCCTAACTTGAATCTGCGATATCATAACTGATAAAGACTATAAAAAAGACAACAACGATAACAGGAATGATCAGACTTATTTTAATTAAAAAACCAGCCAGAATTCCAGATATAACTGCAATTAATGAAGCCGAATTAAATCTGGTGTAGTCAACGGCACTATGAATTGTGCTCTGAGATCCTGAATTTACATCATTATTATTCCTTTTCATGTTTTTCCCACTACTATAGCACTTTTCACATATTGGATATGTTTTTTGGGCGTCAGGTAAAGTAAACGTATAATCATTGGATATTGGCTCCCTCCCACACTTCCAGCAGACGCCAATATCTATCATTCCCTTTGACTTCAAATAATAAAATGCTTCATCATTAAAACAGATTCCACCCCCGAAAACCCGTTTTGGGTTATTCCTTACCTTCCATGGTCCGTTTGAAATATCGGTATAAATACCAGCATTATTTAACTCATTACACAGGTGCTGGACATGCTTTGCAAGATTTTCTTTACCCTTACAATCCTTCATCATTCCTAAAAATTGATAATTAACGTATTTGTGTTTCTCGGCACTTTTTAAAAATCTGCTTCTCTACATGATTAATCATACCATCATCAACTGCCATAGTAGTATTTTCCAGTTCTTCAATTAACATTCTTAATATTATTAGGGAAGCTACTAAAACAGTTTCTGAGCCAGCCAAAGAATATCTAAAATGTGACAATACCGTAACCACAATATCTTCACCATAGGGATAGGCATTATTTTTCAGCACCTCTTTTATAAGCTTTTTAGTCTTCTTCGAACTCCTGATATGAGAGTTTATTTTCCGATACTTTTTTAACCCATACTCTCTTTTATAATCTTCAATGACTTCTTCAAACTTATACATTAATAGCTACTGAAGTTCACGGTTTTTGATCAACTAATGGCAAATAACCCCGAAAAAGGTCATATATTTAAATGCGGTGCCCCATTCCGTTTTCGATGTGTGTTACTATCTCTTCCTTATCATGTGTTATAAGAGTCAGCTCATTCATCATATCCAAAATTTCTTCAAAATCTTTTTCACTAATATCCATTAGTGCCGCAATTTTCTTTGCCGTTATTAATTCATCCCTTTTCATCTCTCCATCCGCCATCATTACTAAGATGAGATCAAATATGTGTTCGATCTTTTTTCTCACAGTTTGCGGTTTTTGATAATCACTGGCATTACCTTCTTCCTTGAAAATCTGGGTCAACTGTTCTTCTGGAACACCATATTCCATGCCGATAGAATAAATCATTTTAAGCTCCTTTCTATGTAGATCTCCATCTGTAGCAGCAAGAATGAATAGACTTTTGATATGCGATTTTATCTCTTCTTGACCTCTTGATTCGTAAAAATCTGATACATTCATTTTAATCTCCTTGACATTTGAAATTGAATTATATTTGAGGAGTATACTCCGTAGAGTAACTAAGAGCTTTCCTCTTACTTATGCAAATATGGCAAAGGAAGAGGAAATACGGGAAGCATTCGGGAAAGCTGTAAAAGAGCTACGACTGGAAAAGGTTATATCGCAAGAAAAGCTTGCTGAATACGCCAATCTCGATCGCTCTTATATCTCACTGATTGAAAGAGGCATCAACTCAGCATCTGTAATTACATTATTCAAGATTAGCTCTGCTCTTGATATAGATCCCATTGATCTAATAACTAAAACCAAATCCCACCTCGAATAAAAACGGAGAGCCCATTTAATGACTCTCCTTAGTAATCTGTGAAATGCAGTAAATTTTAAGTTTATAGTACTTTAAGGTTTGACTCAGGTACTGTAAAAACATAATCATCATTTCTCACTAAAACCCCTCCTTTAGGATCAGGAAGGTGGATAAGACAAAACAGAAAATAGGCGTTTCCTTTAATTATTCAATTGATAGTAAAGGGAAACGACATACGGAAAGCACTTGGTCAAACTGTACGACAGTTGAGGTTGGACCGGAATATCTCTCAGGAAAAGCTGGCTGAACTCGGCTCTCTGGATCGTTCTTACGTATCTGAAATAGAGAACGGTGACAAAACAGCTTCCATAGTAACTGTGTATAAGATCTCTCTTGCTCTTGATGTAAAACCCAGTCAACTGATGCAAGAGATGGAAAAGCATTTCAAGTTTGAGTGATGCTCATCTTTTTATAATAACAAAGAGTTTTAAGTTGTTAGAGGCACATTAGTTTAATGTGATAAGTTCTTCCACGAGTTGATCAAACATGGTTTTAAATTTTTGATTGGTTTTAGATCCAGCTCAGACCTGAATAGAGAAGTAGTAGTGATAATATCCCTTGTTGCCTATGATATAGACGAGATCTAAGTCCGGTGATACTTTCACATTAACTACTTCGAGCTCCTCTCCAACCATAAAGCTATCTACGGATTGAATAACCTTGACGGTGAAAGGGCAATACAGGCGTATCAATCCCCTACTTTTGGTGTGGACAAGCAGGCTTTCCGAGCTGGTGTACTTGTTGATATCGTCAATAAGTTTTCGTCCCATAACCAGCGATCAGTTTAGAAACCAGAATTCAGTATTCTCCTCCAACGCGTTGACTATTTGAGACGTGAACTGATAAGCATTAACTCCCCTGTCCAGAAATGTGTCGATGTAGGACGATTTGTTAGCTTCAGTCAACAGATTGTACGTATCCCAGAGATTAATACTGCCGTCCGAAGCACTGCCGAATTCTTCATTTCGGTAGTACTCTTTGGCTACCGTTGAAATCTGCGTGTCGTTAAGCTGAAGCTCAGGCAGGTTCTTCTTTTTGCTGGACGGCAAATACTGGTATAACCTGGCTCTACCAACAAGCTGAGCAAACTGCTCCTCGCTAAGCTGATAGTCCTGATACTTGTTCAGCAAATGTGATTGATTGGAATAGCTGAATCCATTTACCAGATCGTAGATTCTCCCTTCAAGGTCACGAGGATTGTCGACTTCGATAGTCTCTGAAAAACCGTCAGTCCAGATACACAAGTTTGTACACACTTTGTTTACAAAGCCAATAAAGACCTTGAAATGCTCCGGTGTTCCTTTTCTGCGATTTAGGTTGTCCAAGTTGTAAGGCTTAACCCCTCCAACGGTGAGGCAAAGATCATTCCCCTTTATTTGCTGAGAGATGGAGGAAATTTCAACGACAAATGCCATCCGTTCGTAGAACAGGGTCTTCTCGTACTCTTCCAGCTGATCGGCAGGTTTGCCCTTGGCATCTGGTATTCGTCCCTTTCTTGGATGGCTAACGCGAATCTTAGGTTCCCTGATCGTCTCTCGGGGGAAGGCGTGATGAACAATACCCACGGTTCGATCTATAAATTCACTATGGGAAATAGCAGGCTCATTGTCTTGAGAAAACACAGGTATAATATGGTTCTCCTGGATTTCCTGTAGTTCAACTGATTTGGTGTTGGCTTCGATAAATGGAGATTGATCTTCGGTCTCCTCTATAACACTTACTTCATTTTCGTTTTGCTGTTGAGTCTCTGTTGTATTCATGGTGTACATGTTTTTGAATTAGAAATAGAAAAGGCAGTCCTGTTAAGACCGCCTCTGAATTCATTATTTGTTATAAAATTACTTCTTACATAAGCTGGGTTACGTAGTCGGGTTCCAACCCAAAGTATTCTTCACAGGTATAGTAGGCAGCATCTAAGTCGCCCTGTTGTAAGTACCTGTGAAACTGCTCGGAAGCTTCTGCTATAAGAGCTTCAGCTTCTTCTTCGCTCATATCATCACGTTCTGTTAATACCTCTTTTATAGATTTCATAGTGACGGGAAAATGAAAAGGCAGGACTTCTCATCCTGCCTCTAATCAGTTTGTGTTATAAGGAAGATTGAACTGGAACTTCGTTTTGCTGATTCTCGAAGACCTCCTCTTCCATCGAAACGGGCGTCGGATTGTATTCCCAGCTGAAATCCAGAATAATCTTCTCACCGGTTTCCGGAATCTCGTATTCGTATTTATCGCAGGGAACACGTTCGATACTTCCTTGTAGCTTGGTCCCGATCAGCTCTTCACATTTAGCATCATCAAAGGTAGATGGAATGGTCGTTTCACGTGCCGTGGCATAATACTTACCGGTTTCAGTGGATTTAACCATTTCGACTTCCCCTTGAATGCGAAGGGCGTTAAACGGTTCTTCATCTTCGTTTAAGACTTGTTTATATCCTATTACTTGTACCATTTGTCTTGGGTTTAATTTGAATTGATTAGTTGGCGGGCATACTTTGAATACCCAAGACTAAGCGGGGGTAGCTTACAAAGGTCATCCAGACGCTCGAAAACACACTGATATTTCTGTAGAAATTGAGCTATTTATAGCTACCCAGAAAAACATAAGGGGGGGGGTAATTATATTGATGTGTTATACTATAAGTGGGAGGAAAAACGGGACTCCTGAAAATATTATTTAAATTTTTTTGATAGATGTATCAAAAATTTCTTGATGGAGTTATAATCAAAAGAGTTTAACAACTGCAATTAGAGTGAATACCGAGTCTCATAAAGAGGTGGCTGATAATATCATATATTATTTTTTTATAGAATTATTCATAAAAAATAAAGGGGGTTAATGCTGATTAATCTAACACGATGACTTTCTTTTTATCTCAATTAATTTGGGTTGGGACAGCACTAATTGCCGGATGGCTTGGAGAAAATATGAAGGGGATTTCCACAAGTGGTTCGTTTGGGGTTTGTGTTATATAATTATAGATGTATCTTTTTTCGCCTTGGTAGAAAACGTCCCATATTATGGCGTTTGAAGCCACTCACGCTCTTTTGAAGACATAAAAAGTGGAAAAAGCATACTCAAATCCATATATTCAAGTGATGCAAAGATAGCATCCTATTCGACATTAAACCTGTTGTCGAAAAGCTCACCGAATGAGATTATTAAACAGGTCTACGTTATCGGTACCTTAAAATAGATAGACAAGAATTGTCTATCTGTATGAATGCTTCACGAATGAAGGGGTACCAACTTTTTAATGAATACCCATACCAATCACGAGATCTCTCAAGAAAGAGAGGGGTATTTTTAATAGTCTTAATCGAAATGAAAAATTTAAATCACGGGAGATCTATATCTCCAATTGAACTAATCCGTAAAGTCGAATCTGCCCCTCCAGTTCCATTAATCTGGAAGGGAATAAAAAAAGGTGGGCTGGGATTTATTTTTGGTCCATCTAAAACTGGTAAAACTATTGTATCCGAAAATTTAGCTTACAATATAGCACTCAGAAACAACCAGTTCCTTGACTCTGAATTAAACACTCATGATGAAAAGGTGTTTTTCATATCTCTTGAAGAGCCAAATATCGAAAAACGAGGTGAACGTAACTCTAAAGCTTTATCTCAGTTCTCTAATGAAGAACTACAGCAGATTGATGATAATTTAGATTTTGTAGATGAATACGAACAACATATTTGGACACCGGATCAATGGGAAGATTTAATCTCCGATATTCGTAGAACAAATGCTGATATTGTATTCATTGATTCGTTAACCCATTTATATCTCGGAGAGATTGAGAATAGCACATTTGCCCAAGAATTGACACAAAGAATACGTAGTGCAGTCGATGATTTAGGTATTACATTAATTATTGTTCACCATACTCCTAAACTTCATGGACGCCCTATCACAATTGATAGCTTGGCAGGAAGCCGTGTATTAGCTCAAGAAGCAGAATTTATGATTGGCATCAATAAGGGTGCAAATGGAAGTCGATATTTAAAAGATGTAGCCTATAGGTTTCAAAGGGAAAAAGAATTGGTAACTCAATTCAAAATTACTAATAACTTTTGGATTGAATCCCAGTCCACAATCCCAGAAAGCCGGCTACTTCAAGAGTTTGACGGCAGGGTTGATCCAACCAATAGAAATCAAATATTCGATTTCATTAAAGCGAAAGCCGAAGATTCAAAAGATGGATTAGTTACCACGGCTACAATCAAAGAAGAATTCCCTGATCTTGGAGATACAACAGTGCATGAGTCACTGGATAAACTTATCGAAGAAAACAAGATTGTAAGAGAAAAGATCGGGAATTACCGTCTAACTTAGCAATACTTTTATACCCGTACTACCCGTAGTAGGCGTAATCCTACGTGTATATTGTGTAGTACGGGTATTTTAATAATACCCTAATACAGTATAATTCAATCTCGCTTTGTTATTCAACAAAAAGCAGTGAGGGCGAATAATTTATTCCCCTACTTATTAAAAAGCTTGTTTAACGGTATTCGAAATATCGGATATGTATTATATCCTTCACTGTTTCTAATTTAACACATCTGAAAGTACCCCTCATTTAGTGGGTATAAATGTACCCTCCCGCTTTTAAAGGGAGAAAGTGGAAAAAATAACACCAAAGCCTTATATTAAAACCGATGCAAGAGCATCCTATCTAACAGTAAAACCTGATGTTAGACTGCTTACCGAATAAGACTACATCTCAGGTTGTATTATCATTGTACCTTAAAATAGGCTGGCAAGAGTTGCCTACCTGCACGAATACCTCAAGAAGAGGGGGTACTATTTTATTTAATCTCCTAAAAATACGGAGATTTACAATGAATAATATTCAAGATGTAATCGATCAACTTGAAAAATTAAATTCCAAAGTAGATTCACTCACCGATTCTTTGCAGAGCGAAGATTCGATGAACAAAAGATGGCTCAGAACAAATGAAGCCTGTGACTATCTAAGTATATCCAACTCACAGCTGCAAGTTCTCAAGAATGAGGGCGTACTGGAAGCAGTAAAGATTGGAGGTACAAACTACTATGACAAGCAGGCTATAGACAAAACCCTTACCGAAAAGTTTGAGGAGGTACAGATATGAATCCTGATTATTCCACGTACCTTGTTGAAACGGACGGTAATTATGCTAACAGATTCACTCTGATTAGTACCCATTTTAAAAGAATGGAAATCTATCATCCAGATTTGGACCTTATTGATGTAAACGTATTCGAAGCGTTACTGGTTCTATCTCGATCATACGGAAATGGGGAATTCTATTACCAGAAAAAGCGATGGAAAAAGATACTGAGATTAGATTCATGGTATTATATAAGAGAAAAATCCATGGAAAAATTCATTGACATGGGATTACTTTCAATAGATCGTAAAGGACCCAAGAAGATGAACTTCTATCTGGTTCATTATGATGTGATCATTAATAACCTTGAAGCGATTTACGACTTTTCAAACCTCTCTGCAAAAGACAAGAGTGGATACAAAGGAAGGATGAAAATATTCTTCGAGTGGTGGCGTGATCATGACTTCAACGACGGTACAAAACTTACGTTGGAGGAAGGAACCCCTAAGATAGAATGGGAAGAACTTCATGCCGTTAATAAAGAAGAAACTGCAGAGAAGGCAGTTCTTTCAAAAGCTGATTAAATATTTACCATGAAACCCAATCCTGACATAATATTTGTTCGATAAGAGAAATTAACTATAAGAAATAGTTACATATTATTGATCAAATATTTGTCCAGACATTAAAATAAGCCTGAGCCGATACTCGAATTGAGCTGGCTCAGGCATTATTATTTTAGGAAGCTGTTTTAAGTTTTTCTTTTAGTTGAGACATTTCGGAGTTAACCTTTTCGGGCGTGACTCTTGCATAATGCATAGTTGACCTTAAATCAGAATGACCTAAAACCTTCTGGACAGTTTCAACCGGCACACCGTTAGTTAATAACATCGTTGCACAGGTATGACGTGCTACGTGGTGAGTAAGTTTCTTGTCCACCTTGCAAAGAGTTGCTACCTCCTTTAAATAGGCGTTCGTCTTCTGATTGCTGATCATTGGCAATAAACTGCCATCCTGTGTTTCTGGATCATCTTTATATTTATTAATGATCTCCATTGCCTTCGGTAATAATAAGACACTTGCATTATTACCCGTCTTAGTTCTGGGCTGATAAAGGTAGTGATCCCCGTTTTCATCTTGTTTAACATCGGACTTTTGGAGTTTTTCAGCATCGCTGAACCCCAAGCCTGTATAGCAACTGAAAACAAATACATCACGGACTCTATCGAGCCGCTCAATATCGAACTCTTTCTGCTCTATCCTACTTAGCTCATCAGATGATAAAAAGACCGGATCTTTCTTTTTGTACTGCATTTTGAAGTGCTGGTAAGGATCGCTATCCAACCATCCCTTCGTTCGAGCTAAGTTTACGATCTTTTGAAAATTGGATAAATACTTTCGAGCTGAATTGTTAGAACATGGATCGTCCTTTGTCATAAGATAATCCGCAAACTCATCTAAGAAGTCTTTATCCACTTTCGAGATTGGATACTCCACATTATCGTAGTACTCCTCCAAAAACGTCTTCATATGCTTTTTTGCAGTACGATACTTTTTGTATGTAGACTTGGAGTACTTATTACCGATAAGGGATTTCATCTTTCGATTATGCTGCTTAAAAACGTCCATTACAGCTACTGACTTCTCTTGCCTATCCTTTCCTGTGAGTCGTGCTTTGACAGCCTTAGATGTAATTTCTGACCCTTCACGGAGTAAATGATCGTGTGCTTCTCTTGCTTTGTATTCGAGAGTAGTTAGATGCTTATTTATAGAGTTAGCTTTCCTACTTCTGCCCTTAACCCTGTACGTTTCCCCATTCCATTTAGAAGGATCTATGGTTCTACCGGCAGAAATTTCGGATACCTTGCCATCTACACTTAATCGCATGTAGATCGGTACTTCACCGTTTGCTCTTGCTTTATTTGTACGTATGGTAAAAGATATGCTTAAAGATTTTAGCATAATTGTGTCCAGTTATATTGAGATTTCGTTTTACAGAAAGGCAGTAAAACAGATCTCGGTCCTCGTGGACACTTTTTCTGAGATGCGACAGATAATCTCAGTGACCATTGCAACATCTTTGTGCATGGTCACTGAATAGTTCACCAGAAATCTGGTAAAATCTGGAATTATCTGGTTTTCAATTTTCTAAAATCGCCTTTCATCTGCTCTAATATACGAAATTGCAGCATTTTAAGGAAATTTAGAAAAGTAATTGTGGAGGTGCGGGGAGTCGAACCCCGGTCCGAAATGGTATATCGTTCAAGCATCTACATGCTTAGTTGCCGTATTGAGTTTCGCCTGAAGCTTTGCCCGGTAACTAGGCTACCTCAGACTAGACTGAAAAGTTTTACGCAAGCCCGACAGTCAGCGGAACCTACGCTATCCTGTCATAGTCGGCGCTCCAATCAGCACTGACAGGCAAGAAGCTGATGGAACGGCTAAGCTGCGTTACGCAGCCAAGCTATAAGAATAGTTGTTGTCAACTACATTTAATTGCAGGATGATTTTGTACGAGTTCATCGCGCAAACTCGGCATGCAGCCTGCGATTCTACTCATTCCGTCGAATCCATTACACCCCCAAAATGTCAAAGAACTTCCTTTTCATGTCGCATAAATATAACAAAAAATTAACGGTTTATCATTCCTAGTTAGTATATCTAGATCCAGGCTCACAGATACAAGTTCCATGTTTTGTGCAGCATTCAGCATCATAACCACTGCATCCTGAAACCTATGTCTTGTATCCTAAATAATCACTTCGCCGGCCGGTTCGCGCAGGTTGTAGTGCGAGCACATGACGTGTCCATAGGCTCCTGCATTAGCCAGCAAAATGACATCCCCCTCTTCCGATTTGGGGAACATGCGGTCGATACCCAACTTGTCACCAGATTCACAAATAGGTCCCACGATATTTACCGTTTGTTCCGTGGGCTGATCCAGTTTTGACAAATTCACAATTGTATGGCGCGCTCCGTACAGTGCAGGTCGGATAAACGAGTTCATGCCCGTTTCAACGCCCACGTAGCGAACCTTGCCTTTGCCCTTTAACTGAGTAACCCGTGAAAGTAGCACACCGGATGTGGCAACTAAAAAACGACCCGGCTCAACCCAAATATTATACTCGGGGTGGGCCTGTTTAAACTGGTTAAGTGAACTATTCACTTCTTCCAGGTCCAGCACGGCTTGCGTTTCGTTCTCCTGGATGCCAAATCCACCGCCCAGATCCAGTATATCAACGCCGCCTAACTCCTGGGCAACTTCGTGAAGAATTAACGCCGTATCTTTCCACGACTGGGGATCTTTGATGCCGCTACCGATATGTGCATGCAACCCTTTGACGGTGATATCAAGCTCATCAACCAGCTCCGAGACTTCTGGTATCTCAAACCGCGGGATCCCAAATTTCGAGTGGATACCGCCAGTCTTAACATGCTTGTGATGGCCATGCCCGTGTCCAGGATCAATGCGCAGAAACACTTCTTCTCCTTTGAACACTTGGGGCCACTCTCGCAGCGGATAAATATTGTCAAGTGTAACGTTGATCCCCCGTTCAAGCCCCTCCTCGTATTCCAATCTGGGAGCAAAATTGGGCGTAAAGAGAATCTCTTTGGGATCGATATCCGGGAAAAGGTTGAACACTTTTTGGACTTCCCCTATCGACACGCACTCAAAGCCGAGACCAAGTTTGCGAAATCGCTTTAACACTTCCGTATTGTCATTGGCTTTCATCGCATAGAGTGGGCGATCCACCGCATCCAAATCACGGATCAGATTCGCGTATCGTTCGATGGTATCTAAATCATACACATATGATGCCCCATATTCTTCAGCAATATTGAGTAACTGTTCCTGTTTGTCTTTCCACCACGCATGGCCATTAGATTCCTGCTGCTCTTCTTTTTCCATAAGCTGCGGCCAAGTGGGACCAAACGACTGCTGGTCGCCAGAATGCAATATCACCTGTTCGTGTAGTTGACGCACCAACCGGTCGGCCTGCTCGCTTTCTACTACAAAAGTAAAATTTAAGTCATTAGCTGCCTGGCTCACCAAGTACACCTGATGCTCTTGAAAGACTTCAAAGGCTGAGCCCAGCTGATGCAAGATAGTTCGAATACGTCGACCCAAGAGGCTAACTGCCGAAACCGACTCAATAACTTCCACCTTGCAATACTCGCTTAGCTCCTCCACAAATTGTGGCCGGATATCCTGAAAATGCTCGTTCAGCCCGGGGTCAAGCGAGACGGTAACATTCGACTGTGAGGTGGACACCAAATCGATGGAGAGGCCAAACTGCTTGAAAACAGCAAAAGCATCCGCCAAAAAACCAACCTGCTGCCACATACCCAGCGAATCCATGCTTACCAGGATCACATCATCGCGAACCGCAATAGCCTTCACAAGTGCCTCGTCATCAGACGCATCAGCCGAGATCACCGTACCCGGTAGCTCAGGCTTTTGCGTGCATCGCACGTGAATGGGAATGTTGTGTTTGCGTGCCGGCATAATACTCCGGGGATGTAAAACCGAGGCACCATTGGTTGCTATCTCCTGGGCTTCCTCGTAACTGAGATGGTTTAGCAGACGCGCCGACGGTACCAAGTGGGGATTAGCCGAAAACATGCCGGGCACATCCGTCCAAACTTCGAGACGTTCAGCTCCAATTTTTGCTGCAAAATAGGCCGCTGACACGTCCGAGCCGCCACGACCTAAAATAACCGTTTTGTCATCTGCATCGCTACCAATAAATCCTTGAGTAACCACCAGTGGAGATCCCTCGCTGACAGCATCGGCTACATCCTGATCATAATCGGTAGTACTAACAGCAGATATAATGCGCGACCGTTCCGTGGCATTTTTTTGGGTCACTGTTTTAATACAGCCGCGGGCATCCATCCAGTGGGCCTGTCCAAGCTCATTTTCTAAGTAGGCAGCGCCCAGCTTGGTTGCCATCAATTCGCCCATAGCCAACAAACGAGCCTGTACGCGATAGCTGGCTTCACCGATGAGATCGATACCTTTGACAATTTGCTCCAGTTCCTGGAAATCTTCTTCCAGTAATTCATCAGCGGGAACTCCCAGCTCTCGTCCCAACTTGTAGTGCTCATCTTTTATAGCTTGCACCTGATCGGAAAAATCACCCTGTGAAGCCTTTTCAATAATCGCTTCCAGTTTATTGGAGATACCGCTCAAGGCAGAATGGACCAGACATACCGAAAATCCTTCAGACCGGCGTTGCTTGATCACCGATACAATATTCTGCCAATTACTTTTAGAGGATACACTGGTTCCACCAAACTTTAATACAATCCAGTTATTTTCTTCAGCCATTACTTGTTCGTCAATTTAATCTGTTGAGAGTACTTGAAAAGGCGAAAGGTAACAATCTTTAAACCGTTTTTTGAAAAAATCTATACTATTTTATCGCGGAAAGCCACCACATCCTGTGGCACAAGCACTACCTTTCCGCCCAGAGAAATACAACACGTCCAGTATATGGTTCGGGATGGAATCGGCATATTTGGAAGTATCTCCAAAACCACGGTGCGCATTAATATACTAGATATAAAATAGTCTCCCGCTGGGCCTTTTGGCGCAGCTATTTTCTGGGAATTTACCAAACGCCAAAAGATTGCATACTGTTAGTATTCCTTTCTTTGGGCGTGTACCGAAAAACATTATTTTCCGCACTCAAACCGAACGACTACAAAGTCATTTATCTCTTACGACGTGAAATACCTTGCAGCGCTTGTTCTTGCAATTTCCTTGCTTCCCTTGTCTGCGTCTAGTCAACAAAGCGCTTCAATTAACGGTTATATCTCCAATGCGGAATCGGGCGAAACGCTTATTTCGGCCAATGTGGCTATCCTGGATTCACGCAAAGGCACATCGAGTAATACCTCCGGTTATTTTGCACTTACTAATATTGAACCTGGTACACATACAATTGTAGCAACCTATATCGGATTTGAACGGTTTAAACAAGAAATCACCCTTGAGCCCGGCGAAAAACGTCGGCTGGATATTGAATTGAAACCCGAGGGCTATCAGCTAGACGAAGTGGTCGTGGAATCGCAGCGCGAAAAGGAGGATCAGCGTAACATCGGGATGGCCCAAGTCAAAACCGAGATGATTAAGAAAATACCGACAGCATTCCAGGCAGATGTCTTTCGGTCTCTTCAGCTACTGCCGGGCGTCAAAGCCGCCTCCGACTTTTCCAGTGGACTCTACATCCGCGGTGGCAGTCCTGACCAGACTCTGATATTGCTCGACCGCACTACCGTCTATAACCCATCCCACTTTTTTGGGTTTTTCTCTACGTTCAACCCTGATGCCGTCAAAGATGTGCGTTTATATAAAGGTGGGTATCCCGCAAAATATGGAGGGCGACTGGGATCTGTACTCACAATTTATAATAAGGATGGAAACCGTAATGAGTTCGCCGGCTCCGCTACAATCGGAATGCTTGCATCGCGCGTATCAATCGAGGGGCCCATCAAAAACGGTTCTTATATGCTGGCTTTCCGACGCTCAACGCTGGAACCTATCCTGGCGATTCTGCAGGAATCCAACGAAAATATACCTGAAAGTTTTTACTTCTGGGATTTGAACGGTAAAATAAATTACGATGCCAATCAAAATAACAAGCTCTCGCTCGCTTTCTACTCGGGCGTTGATGACCTGAAATTCCCTTTTGCCGAGGATGCAAGCGTTAATCTCAACTACGGAAACCAGACACTCAGCGCTAACTGGACTCATATTTTCTCGGAGAACATCTTCTCTAACTTCACACTAACAGGTTCGCGCTACTTCAACTTTCCTTCTTTTGACATTGCCTCTACCCCCTTTGAACGGAATAATAATATTTACGATTTCTCACTTAAAGGTGATATCGAATATCTGCCCAACAACAAGCACGAGATTTCTTCCGGCTTTTGGATTGGAAATCTTACACTCAAACTCCGGGACGAATTTGATGGACAAGAGACCTTCAGCTCTCGTATTCAGTCGCAGTACGGTTCCCTCTACCTACAGGATAAATGGTCGATATCTGATAAATGGTCGATAACACCCGGCCTCCGACTTGCAACCTTTAGCGAAGGCAATTACGTTCGACTCGAACCAAGACTTTCTATGGAATACAGACCCAGTAATCGTGTGCGGCTGCAAGCAGCTTACGGCCGGTATAATCAGTTTTTAACGCTCGTCTCAAACGAAGCCTTTACCGGCTTTGATGTCTGGCTCACTACTGATGAGGGCGTCCCACCGGCTTACGGCAACCAGTATGTAATCGGCGCCAAAACCATCCCATGGGAAGGATACGGTTTTGATGTGGAACTTTACTACCGATCCATGAAAAACCTGTTTGAACCCGATCCCTTTCTCCCCGATCGTGCAGGACTGCCCTATGCCGAAACCTTTCGCTTTGGCAAAGGTTATGCCTATGGCGCCGAGCTCTTTTTTGAACGACAAATTGGCGACCTCACAGGATTTATTGGCTATAATTTCAGCGTGACACGTCGCAAGTTTCCCGACTTTAACGAGCCGGTTCTGGTAAATGGTCCCGCTCGATTTTATCCGCCCAAGTATGACCGTATTCACGATCTGAACGTTGTGCTGGAATATGATATCAGCAGGCGGTGGTCGTCCACATTGGTCTTTAATTATGCCACGGGACAGGCCTTCACCCAACCGCTTGGGCGTACAACCGCCTTCGACTTTCCAACTTCATCCAGTAATCTTGACCAACTGCTTGTTGGCCGCGTCAATGCCTCTCGGCTACCCCCATACCATCGCCTTGATATTGGAGTTAGTCGCAAGGGAACTTTCTTCGGGATCGGTGAAGCCGAATGGCAATTCCAGTTAATTAATGCATATTCGCGGCGCAATATCTGGTTCTACAATTATGATCTGGATAAAAATCCCGCCCAGCGCGAGGACATTCAACTGTTACCACTATTGCCCACAATTTCATACACGCTCGATTTCTAACCTATGAAATATCTATCTATTTACGTTTGCTTGCTGTTACTTTTAAGTGGATGCGAGCTTTATGAACAGGACGAATATCAGGAGTACTATGTCGTTGAATCATATCTCATTGCCAATGACGAGTTGCCAAATGTGCGACTTTCAACCACTTCTGAGATCACCAAGGAGTACTCTTTTAAGAAAAATGCCGTATCGGATGCCGACGTAGAAATTCGGCTGCTCAATGCCGACTCTACCGTAGCCGAAACCTTCCCATATTCAGAAACAAACAATGGAATCTACGTATCAAGGGTGAGTGCAACTGTGCAAAGCAAACATCTGTATCAGCTTCACGTTGTTACCCCCAGTGGCGATACCGTTACCTCTACAACTTATGTGCCGGGCGATTTTAGCACGGTCAACGATCTTCAAAACAGGTACACCTATCAAAGTGAAGAACAAATCGAAGTTACAACAACACCCAGCTCGTATATTACCGGGCGTCAGGCATTTTATATTTTTTCCGTCAATGTAGTGAATCCCGATTCTGATAACCTCACGCCTTTTTACCGTGATTTGGTCATCAACCAGGAAAATGATATCGGAAACTACTTCAAAAACTCTTCGGGTATCATTAACGAAGGTAACTACGAGCAAAATGAAAATGGTAATATCACGTTGACTGTACCCTGGCTGGCCATCGCCTTTTATGAATTAAATGACGTTATTGCTAGTGCAATTGACAATAATATGTACGACTTCCTTCGTTCTCAGGATGTACAGACCGGCGGCACGTCGTTGTCACCTGGAGAAATCCAGAATATTCGCTACAATGTGAAAGGCGGCATCGGGGTTTTCGGAAGCATGGCCACCGATACCAACCGCATTTATATTGAACGTCCCCAAACGATCACCAACCAATGAAGAGAATAGTTACTTCCTTTTTGCTCACATTGTTTTTGTTAGGTCTTGTACTGCCGGCCAGCGCTCAGCAATCATCCTCCTTTAAGCTGGCACGTATTAAATACCGAGGAGCCGGCGACTGGTATAACGATCCCTCGTCGCTCAAGAATCTTGCAGAATTTGCCCGCCAGCAGGTCCCCATTGCCATCAACCCTGAGTACGATGATGTCGCCATCGGCAGCAGCGACCTCTTCGAATATCCCTTTGCCTTCTTAACCGGGCACGGCAGCATCAGCATCAACCAAACCGAGGCAGCGAATCTGCGCGAATACCTGAACAATGGTGGCTTTCTCTATATTGATGATGATTACGGGCTCGATAAGCATTTTCGGGACGTCATCAAACAGGTGTATCCCGATGAGGAACTGATCGAAATTCCATTTGATCATCCGATCTATCACCAGGTGTATGATTTTCCTGAGGGGCTGCCCAAAGTTCATGAACACGACGGCAAGCCTCCCCGCGGTTTTGGGCTCCTTCGCAACGGTCGACTCGTTCTTTTTTATACGTACGAATCGAACCTGGCCGACGGCTGGGCTAATCCCGAGGTCCACAATGATCCGGCCGCCATCCGGCAAAAAGCCCTGCAGATGGGTACCAATATTCTAGTGTATGCGCTTACAAGCGGACGATAATGCAGAACAGTGATCTTACAGATTGTGCGGGTTACCACAAATTTCTTAATTTCTCCGAGTTAACTTATAGGACCAATATACCCCGTGTTCTATTACTTTCTCCTCATCTTTTTTTTCGAGATATTTAGTTGACTATAAAATCAACCAATTAGTGTATAATGATCATACCTATTGCCAGCGACCATGCCGGATTTGAAGCCAAGGAAAAAGTGAAAAAAATATTGGAAGAGCTCGGGCACATGCCGGTGGATTTTGGTACTCATTCTGATGATTCCGTGGATTATCCTGATTTTGCTGTGCAGGTTGCAGAAAAAGTGGATGATGGCGAACACAACAAAGGTATTCTGATCTGTGGCACGGGACAGGGCATGTGCATGACCGCCAACAAATATAAAAATGTCCGCGCCGCGCTGGTATATGATGATGATTCTGCCCGCCTGTCACGCGAGCACAATAATGCTAATATTATGTGCCTGCCTGGTCGACAGCTTGATGATAATCAACTCAAAAAATTTATTGCCACTTGGTTGGATACAAGCTTCGACGGCGGCCGCCACGAACGACGCGTTAACAAAATCCATGATTTAACCGATAAAAATTAAGGTCCAATGAAGTCACTTTCAGAACAAGATTCCTCCATATTTGACCTACTTTCTAAAGAGAAAAAGCGCCAAAATAACAATTTAGAGCTTATTGCCTCCGAAAATTTTGCATCTCGTGCCGTGATGGAAGCCATGGGTTCTACTCTCACCAACAAATATGCCGAGGGACTGCCTGGTAAACGTTATTATGGCGGATGCGAAGTTGTGGATCAGGTAGAAGAAGTTGCACGTAAACGCGCCAAAGAACTGTTCGGAGCATCCTGGGTAAATGTACAGCCGCATTCCGGAGCGCAAGCCAACGCAGCCGTGTACCTGGCCTTCATGGAACCTGGTGATACGCTGCTTGGCCTTGACCTGTCGCATGGTGGTCACCTGACACATGGATCGCCAGTAAACTTCTCTGGAATTCTTTACAACTCCGAATTCTACGGCGTAGATAAAGAGACCGGGCGTATTGATCTGGATCAGGTGCGAAAGAAAGCCAAAGAAGTACAGCCAAAATTGATTTCTATTGGGGCTTCGGCTTATCCCCGTGATTTTGACTACAAAGCTTTTCGCGAAATCGCTGACGAAGTGGGCGCCTACCTCTGGATGGATATGGCGCACACCGCCGGCCTCATTGCTGCAGGACTGTTAAACAATCCCCTGCCGCACTGCCATGTAGTAACAACAACTACGCACAAGACGCTGCGCGGCCCACGTGGCGGAATGATCCTGCTCGGCGAAGACGGCAAGAACACACTGGGCGTAGAAGCTCGAAAATCAGGACGCACAAAGCAGTGGAGCGAAGTACTTGACTCGGCCGTTTTTCCCGGCACACAGGGAGGTCCGCTAATGCATGTGATTGCCTCCAAAGCAGTATCTTTTAAGGAGGCTCTGCAAGATGACTTCAAAGACTACCAGCAACAAGTCAAAGCCAACACCAAAGCCATGGGACAGAAGTTCATGGAAATGGGGTATAACCTCGTCAGCAATGGCACCGACAACCACCTTATACTTATTGATCTGCGAAACAAAGGACTGACCGGCAAAACAGCAGAGCAGGCACTTGAAAGAGCGAACATCACGCTTAACAAAAACATGGTACCATTTGATACCGAAAGTCCGTTTGTAACCTCTGGCATTCGTGTTGGATCGCCGGCTATGACCACCAGGGGGCTCCAAACAGATGAGTTTGAGCATATCGCTACCATGATTGACCGGGTACTGCAAAACCCTGAAGATGAGACAGTTATTGAGGCGGTCAAACGCGAAGTGACTGATCTATGCGACCAATTTCCGCTTTATGATTTCGTAACGGCTTAACCCTGTTTATTTGATGAGGACTGATTTTCATCTTCAACTTGTTCTTTCTGGGAGTCTTCTGTCGCATTTTTGAATTCGGTAATACCTTGGCCGATACCACGTGCTAATTCAGGGATTTTACTGGCGCCGAAGAACAGAATAATAAGAACAACGGCAATAATTAATATTTCACTTCCGCCAAAAGTCATAAATACACCTTTTTGATGTCTAAGTTCTTGAAAAAATCTATCGAATTAAAATCTGATTCATCCTTACTTTACGTAGATAATAAATAAAGAGATTTATTTGAGATAATAATTCCGATATAACCATTACCGAATATTCAAATTTAAGCGAGTACCACAGTGGATAACCGAGAAATTATGACTGATGATCCGCCCAAAGCCAAGCCGCCAAAGGACCGCACGGCCAACATGTCGTTTTTGGACCATCTCGAAGAGTTGCGCTGGCGCCTTATCAAAGGGTTTTCGGGGATTGCAGTTGGTATTGTAATAGCCATATTTTTAGGCGACTTTCTGGTAGATAAGGTAATGCTTGGGCCCACCAATTCTGATTTTCTGGTGTACAGGTTACTTGGTATTGATGCCATCGACCTGACGATACAGAGCCGAAAACTACCGGGACAGTTTTTTACGTACTGGGGTACCATCATCGTCTTTGGCGGAATTGTAGGATCACCCATCTTCTTTTATCAAATGTGGGCCTTTGTGGAGCCAGCCATGGAAACCTCCGAAAAGCTAAAAACCTTTGCCCATACCCTTTTTATCACCTTCTTTTTTCTGCTGGGCATTGCTTTTGGATATTTTATTCTCGTGCCTTTTGCACTACAGTTTTTTAGTCAATTTCAGATTTCAGAAGCTATTCATAACGACTTTGATATCAACGAATACTTTAGCTCAATGACGATGTGGGTGGTCTCCTGCGGTATCATTTTTCAACTTCCGGTACTCAGTTACTTCCTATCCAAGTTCGGGCTTCTTACTCCCGAATTTCTCAAGCAATACCGGCGCCATGCCATCATCGTCTGTTTCATTCTATCGGCATTTTTAACCCCACCGGATCCCGTATCACAAGTCCTTATCGCCATTCCCTTGATACTGTTGTACCAACTGGCAATATGGGTCAGCAAGTTTGGCGTCCGCAAACGCAACAAAGAACTGGAAAAAGCGTTTGGTAATGGGTAGCAGCACAAAATTAGGAGGGTATTTCCCTTTCCTGCTTACTTGAAATACGTTAACTTTAAAACTTGCAAAAGTAGCGTAACGGCTATTTGAATATTGTTCGCTCTAATGAAATTCAATGACACAAGAAATCCATCAATGAACTTCTTGAAGAAATCCTCTTTATTCCAACTGACAATCGTCTTATCTGCATTCCTGCTCTTTCAAGGTTGTTCAGATAGCGGAACCAACGTAAAGGAACCTCAATTCAATCCTCCCCCTCAATACGACTTGTCCAAGGCCGACACCTCCTATACTACCGATGACGGTCTGCAAGTATATATTATTGAAGAAGGCTATGGAGGTTTTGAGGTTATTCCACGTGATCAGGTGACTGCAAAATACACCGGCTACACCATGGATGGGAAAGTATTCGACAGCACGTTTAGAAATGATCAAAGAACTGGCGGAATTCTTCGAAATTTGCGAACAGTCCCCATCTCCTCTGGAAATAATACGATATCTCCACTCATTGATGGGTTCCGTCGCGGAATCTTGGGCATGGTTGAAGGTGAAAAACGAACCGTAATTATTCCTCCTGAGCTTGGCTATGGCGAAGCTCAAAAAGGAACCAATGGTTTTGACTTGCGTAACGACACTCTTCGCTTCGACATCGAATTAGTCAACATCTTTTAAACCTACGACTTATATTCGCGCGGAATTTTGGGATTGATACTTGTTAGTACTTCATAGGGAATAGTCTTAATCTTATCAGCCCAATTCCGCGCATTTTCCTCGGATCCCAGTATTTCCACTTCTGTTCCTGGCTCATATTGATCGAGGCCAAGATAAACCATACAGTAGTTCATCGTTATCGTACCCACTACCGGATACGCTTTATCATCGATACGAACAGAAATATTCCCTGTCAAGCTACGCTTGATTCCATCATCATATCCTACAGGTAGGACTCCGAGATATCCATCCTGCGGAGCCTCCCAATTCGCACCATAGCTAACCGTGCTGTGAGCTGCAATACGTTTTGTCTGTACCAGCCGCGACTTCCACGATAGCACCGGTTCCAATGCCTCGATTTTCGTCTCTCCCGGCGGATACCCATAGAGACCAATCCCCAGCCGAACCATATTAAACTGGTCAGTTTCGTAAAAAGCTGTTGCCCCGGTATTGGAAATATGTCCCGACAAACTATCATCAAAATATTTACGTATCGTCTTAAACTGATCGTGCTGATTGACAACTAATTGTGAACCGGGATTGTCTGCCGTTGCATAGTGCGTATAAATGCCGGTACAAAATAGCTCCTGATTATCCTCAACCAACTGGGCAATCCGCTTAGCCTTTTCTGGAGGAAAGCCGAGTCGCCCCATGCCGGTATCAAAGTTAAGATGATATGAAGTGCCATTCGGTAGCCACTCAAAGTGTTCTTCCGAGCTGATCGTAGCGGTCAAATTATGCACGCGATATTGTGAAACCGATGACTGTTCGGGCACTTCAAAGACCAGGATTGGCTTAGTGATACCGTTCTCTCGGAGCTCAATACCTTCGTGAATATCATTAACGGCAAACGCCCCCACAAGCGGTTCCAGTGTTTCGGCCACCGGGACGGCCCCATGCCCATAGGCGTCGGCTTTAACGACCGCCATGATGCGGCTATTTTCGTCCACATGACAACGCAGGGTTTCAAGATTCTGCTTCAGCGTTGTAAGATTAACAGTTACGGTTGAATTTGACTTCTGAATCATACTGAACGTTCGATTAAAATTTGAACCACGATTTCTTTAAATCCTTCAAAATAACATTGGCGGCATTATAGCCGGCCGCTCCAAAAACACCCCCTCCCGGATGGCAGGACGCTGATGAAAGATAGAGATTTTCGATGGGCGTTTTATACTCACTCATTTCCGGAATCGGACGAAACATAAACATCTGATCAAAACTCATTTCTACGTGCATCACGTTGCCACGGACTAGCCCGTGTTTGCGCTCGATATCCAACGGCGTCTGGATATACCAATCGATAAGCTTGCCTTCCATATTGGGCGCATAGCGGGTTACCACATCGTAAATTTTCTGGGCTTCTCGTTCCCGAATATCATCCCAGTGCAGCCCATCCTGCAGTTCATAAGGATGCCACTGCGCCCAGGCATAAAGTGTGTGTCCCCCACTTGGTGCCATCTCGGGATCAATCTCGGAAAAGGTCATCGCCAGCACCGCGGGATCCACCGGCGGCTTTTTCTGCATATAATCTCCGATAGCATTATTCATATATTGTACTGACGGTGCCAGCAATTGCATCCCTTTATGTATATGGGGATCATCGGGACAAGCACTGTAACGTGGCAGCTCTTCGACGGCGCAGCGGATGACCATCCCAAAACCATTACCTACATTGATGTCTTCTACTTTCTCATAGGTGGAGCTCGGCAGGTGATCGCGGCCTACCAACTTCATCATCGTCGTCTGCACATGAGCATTTGAGATAATGGCCTCTGCCCGATATTCATTATCTGCCGTTCGCGAGCCAATGGCCGTGCCGTCTTCAATCAGAATTTCTTTAACCGGAGACCCAGTAATAATTTCGCCGCCATGAGCCCGAATAAACTCGGCCATCGCCTGTGTGAGCATCCCGCTACCACCCCGCGGATGCTTGGCCCCGCTCTGATGCAGCATCGACTGCCAGCCGGCAAAATCGCCCGTAGCAGGGTGATCGGGTGTTGGGCCCGACTGTGCCGCAAACCACATAATTGCTGCCTTTAAATGGGAATTTTCAAAAGCATCATCCACCACCTTGCCATAGCTGCTAAGAATCTTCTGCAAGCCGCCAAGCTGTTTGCCCTTCTCGAACATTCCACCATTACGGATTTGGCCTTTAGCCAACTCTGTCACAATATTTTTCCCGCTCGGTGGCACCATGAAGGCTTTTAATACCCCTTCGTTGATACGTCCCCAAAACTCCACAAATTGGCGGTAGTTTTCGACATCCTCGGGAGCTACGTTGGCAATGGAATTCAGGGTGCGTTCCAGATCCTTAAAAAAGTGAATCACGCCCTCTCCATCGGGCACCGGGTACGACATGATGGGATCCATCTCAATATAATCAAGGCCATATTTCTCAAGCTCAAGTTCCTCAAGGATACCGGTCTGGTGAATCATGATATGCACCGAAGATCCCACATCCATGCGAAATCCCCTGGGATATTGTGCAGACTGAAACATCGTCTCGGTACTAACGGCTCCACCCAGCTGCTGCTGGCGTTCCAATACCGTTACGCGATAGCCCTCTTTGGCCAGATAACAGGCCGTTACCAAGCCATTATGTCCTGAACCTATAACCAGTACATCTTGTCGTTTAGTCATTGTTTCTGATACTCACATTTAATAACATACTTAATGTTTTTACGCAACTCCGACTGAAACAAGAAGCACCCTCTTTTAATTCTGAAACTGACATCAATTAACATATATGAATTTTTTCAAGACGCTAATTGCCGCTACGCTGGGTACAATCATCGCTTTACTGCTTATCTTTTTTATCACGCTCATCACCGTCTCCGCCAGTTCCCAGGAACCGGAACCTTATGTTCGGAATAATTCTGTTTTAAAACTTTCGCTGAGCGGCACACTGCCCAGCCAGTCCCCTTCTGATCCGCTGGATGACCTGCTCAATCAAAAGAATAATGATAAGGTCTCGCTGCAAACATTAAAAGAAAACTTGAACAAAGCACAGGTCCACGACAAGATCAAAGGGGTCTGGCTGGAAATTGATATGATGGCTGAGGGATGGGCTAATCTGCAGGAAGCACATCGGCTGATCAGCACTTTTCGAGACAGTTCGGATAAGTTCGTCTATGCCAGCACCAACGACATCGGACTTAATGAAAAAGGATATTTCCTTGCCACCGCGGCCGATTCCATCTTCTCTCCCCCGGAATCATTCTTTGAGTTTGACGGTTTCTTCAGTCAGGTAATGTTTTTTGAGGGAGCTTTTGAGAAACTGGGTCTCGAAGCGGAGGTGATCCGCCATGGCAAATACAAAGGAGCCGTTGAACCTTTCTTCCGTAAAGAAATGTCGGAAGACAACAGATATCAGCTCAACCAAATTTTAAAAGAGGTGAACGAAACCTTTGTAAGTGCTGCCAGCCAAAAGTCGGGCCACAGCGTGGATGAGCTAAACAGCTTGATGAACAGCCAGCCTCGTCTCACCTCAGAGTTCGGATACGAGCAAAACCTGATCGACTCACTGATGTACACTGATCAGTTGGTTAAGCACATTAAAACGCAGATTGGAGTTGCTAAGGATGACGAACTTGAGACTATTGCCAACGGACGCTATGCCAAAGTTTCGAACGCTACAGCGGGCGTGACCATGCCTTCAACATCCGACAAGATTGCAGTAATTTATGCCAACGGACCCATAATGCCGGAAATGGGCTCCCAGTTTAACAACCAAGAGACAATCAGCGCGAAATTCATGAAGGAGCAGCTTTCCAACATTCAAGACAACGACAATGTGAAAGCGCTTGTGCTACGCATCAACAGTCCCGGTGGTTCGGGCAGCACCTCTGATGTGATCTGGCGCATGCTCCAGGAGACGAAGAATAACATCCCTGTCATCGTTTCCATGGGAGAAGTAGCAGCGTCTGGTGGATACTATATCGCTATGGCTGGTGATACCATTGTAGCTGAACCTACAACCATCACTGGCTCCATCGGGGTATTTGCTACCAAGTTTAGCGCCCGGCAGCTACTCAACGACAAGCTTGGATTAACGTTTGACCAGGTAAAAACACACGAACATGCCGACTGGCTGCTGCCTACGCGGGAGCTCTCCTCCTCCGAGGAGAAAGCATTTCAGCAGTATATCGATCAATTTTACCAAACCTTCATTGGCAAAGTGGCTGATGCCCGCGGGATGACCTCAGAAGAGATTGACAACCGAGCGCAGGGACGCGTCTGGATTGGGGCCGACGCCAAAGGGGTTGGCCTTGTGGATGAGCTTGGTGGCCTTGATCGTGCAATGGAAATTGCCGCCCAAAAGGCAGGCATAGACAAATACAAGGTTGATCGTTATCCCAAGCCTAAAACCTTCTACGAACTGTTGATGGGATCTGCTGCTGCGCAAGCCAAAGCTTGGATCGGCAATAGCCTGTTATCCAATCCGGTTTCTGAACAAGTGCAAGAACAGATTTCAATCTTGAAACGACGCGATGCTTTGACATTCTTCCCGTATCGAATCAATATACAGTAAAAGACCATGCAGGTAGGATCATTCACCATTGAAATATTGAGCGAGGGCCGGTTCGAAATATTTCAGGATGGCCATATCAACCGATCATCGGGTGATCAGCCTGAGTCGCAAAAAATCGTTTCAAAAGATCATTCATCGGTTGTTGGCATTAACCCCATCCTGGTAAAAACCGGTCCCTACAATATATTGCTTGATGCCGGGTTGGGCTGGGGACTCGATTCCGGAAGCTCCTATGGCGATGTTTCCAATGTACGTACCAATCTGGAAATTTTTGAGCTTGAACCTGAAGATGTCACGCACGTTATTCTCAGTCATCTTCATTATGATCATGCGGCCGGCTGTTCATATACCACTGCTAATCATAAAACGAAACCTACCTTCCCCAATGCGACCTACTATGTGCACAAGCGCGAATGGGAGCATGCCCTTACACAAGAAAAAACCGAGCAGACCCGTCCCGGAGCAAAGTATCGGATGGATGATTTTTATCGCCTGATCGCTGATGAGAAGGTGGAGTTATTGGAAGGCGATTCTACCACCATCCTGGAAGGCATCACCACTATTTTGACCGGAGGCCACACACCGGGTCATCAAGCAACTATCATTAACGCAAATGGGAAGTTGGCCTATTACCTTGGGGATCTGCTTCCCTCTTCGGCGCATCTCAATCATTATGGAATGCACGACCTGGACACCAACCCTATCCAGGCTAAAAAGCGAAAAGTACAACTATTGCGTTCTGCATTTGAGGAAAAGGCCTGCCTGTTCTTCTACCATTCACAACATTCCCAAGTAGGTAACCTCGAGAGAAATAAAAACAAACAGTACGTCTTGAAAGAATTGAACGGTAAGTAAAAAACTTACTTGTTCATAGAGAGCAGAAACTCTTCGTTGTTTTCGGTACCCTTCATCTTATCCAGCACAAACTCCATAGCCTCAAAGCTGTTCATTCGGTTCAGATAGCGACGGAGCAGCACCACTTTCTCGTGCTCCGATTCCGGCACAATAAGCTCCTCGCGACGCGTACCGCTCTTGAAGATATCCATCGCCGGATAAATTCTGCGCTCCGACAAGTTACGGTCGAGCACAATTTCCATGTTACCGGTACCCTTGAATTCTTCGAAGATGAGATCATCCATACGAGAACCGGTCTGTACAAGCGCGGTAGCCAAGATAGAAAGGCTTCCTCCGCCCTCAATGTTACGCGCCGAGCTAAAGAGTTGTCGGGGCGCTTTCAAGGCTTCAGAGTCCACACCGCCCGACATTGTTCGGCCGGATGACGGCTGGCAGATGTTGTAAGCACGAGCCAATCTTGTGATGGAGTCCATCAGGATCAGTACATCGTGCTCGCTTTCGACCAAGCGTTTTGCCTTTTCAAATACAATTTCTGAAAGTCCAATATGGTTTTCAGGTCGTTCATCAAAAGTAGAGGCAACAACCTCGGCATCATCGACACTGCGCTCCATTTCGGTTACTTCCTCCGGACGCTCATCGATTAGCAAGATAATCACCTTTGTCTCGGGATTATTCTCGTTCACCGCATTTGCAATATTACGCAGGATTGTCGTTTTACCGGTTTTGGGCTGCGCTACAATAAGTCCACGCTGTCCCTTGCCTAAGGGTGAGAAAAGATCAACAATACGCGTCGTATACTCGGTGGGATTGTGTTCCAGCTTTAAGCGCTCTTCTGGGTAGATAGGCATCAGATCTTCGAAGTCTCCCCGGTTGTCCATGTCGTGGGGAATTTTACCGTTGACCCCATCCACGCGAAGCAGCGCAAAATAACGCTCACCCACTTTAGGCGGCCGGATAATGCCAATTACGCAATCACCCTGTTTCAGGCGAAAACGCTTGATCTGTGAAGGCGACACATAAATATCATCGGGACTTGCTTTATAATTGTAGTTGACGGATCGCAAAAACCCATAACCGTCAGGCAAAATCTCCAATGTCCCTTCCTGGATCAAATACGGACCCAGTTCAGGCTTAATTTCTTCCAACCGCTCGTCGAGCGTGGGTGCATCCGATTCGGGAAGAATTTCATGGACGCTTTTTTTCTTTTTCTTCTGGCCACGATTATTATTCGAGCTCGAATGACCAGAATTGCTCTTATTACGAGTATTATTATCCTGATGTCCATCAGATGACTCATCCAGTTCGCCACGCGCCCTGGCTTTGTCCCGCACAGACTGTGTAATACGACTAATCAACTCTTCTTTGCGTAGGCCCGAAACAGAACTAAGTCCTTGTTCACGGGCCAGATAACGGAGTTCCTTAACGGTTTTTTCGTGAAGGGTATCTATTTCTTCCAGAGAAACTCCATCGGTTTGGTAATCCGACATAATAATCTTCTATCTATTTAAAGGTATTTAAAATGGGTTGCGATGAATATAATTGGTCCTATAGCGTGTATTAGGGTCTATAGAGAATTGATCTACACTGTAAAAGGGAGCAAAGCAGGTAGATATGAATAACTTGGTTTAAGCAATACTTGAAACCCAGTCCCGAACTGTTTCATAAAAGTAAAAACTTCCTGCAAAAATTACTAATTCCGAATCAAAATCATCTGGAAATGATGTTTGATGATCGCTTACAGGAAAGGGATTCACTTGCGGCAACCATTGTTTAATATCGTCAAAACTAGCTGCCCGTTCAAGACCTAAAGCATAATAATAGATATTTTTGAATTCTGAAAACTCATTCATCACTTCACGCTGTATCTTGTCACGCATCATCGACAGCACAAGGGTGGCATCACTGGGTTGCCCAACTGTTTTTACCGACTCCTTCAGCGCGCGAACCGCCTCCGGATTATGCCCCCCGTCAAAATACCAACGGCGTGATTGTATAAGCCGCTCAAAACGTCCAACCCCCATATTTACGTGTTTCAACCCATCCAAAAATTGTTGCCAAGAAACGGGAAATTTCCCATTAAGGCATTCGACTACCCGCCACGCCATGGCAATGTTTTTAGCCTGCACCGGCGTCGCCAGATTTGTTGAAATGGGAATCTTTTCACCCTCGATAGTCAGCTGATATTCGCCCGGTTCCAGAAAACGAGGCTCTAGCTGATCTATAGTATTGAGCGGAGCTTCTCGATCAGTGGCAACCTGCCGAATAACTGTGCGGGCTGATACGGGAAGATCCCCCATAACCACTGGCCGGTTAGGTTTGATGATCCCTGCTTTTTCGGTGGCAATTGTCTCAATCGTATCACCCAGAATATCGGTATGATCCAGCGCAATACTGGTAATGACACTTACTGCCGGATCAATTACATTCGTTGCATCAAGGCGTCCGCCCAGCCCCACTTCAATGATTGCGATATCAACCTCGGAGCGCTCAAACCACCAGAAAGCAATAGCTGTACTGATCTCAAAATACGTTAACCGATGGGATTCCAGCCGATCCGCATGTTGCTGAAAAAAAGCTAACAGCTCATCATCACTTATAAAACCATCATCAATCCTGAACCGCTCATTAAAATTCAGGATATGGGGAGAAGTATAGATGCCGACATTATATCCGGCAGATTGATAAATGGATCCTAGTAGATGACATGTACTGCCCTTACCGTTGGTCCCTCCCACATGAATAGCCGACAGCTCTTGCTGGGGATTACCTATAGAGGCACAAAATTGCTCGAACCTAGAGAGATCAAAATTGGCCGCTTCAGATCCAGAGGATTGGAATTTGGGAATATTCTCAAGATACTCGAAGACGGATTTGACGGTACTAAACTGCATTTACAATTGCTGACGTCTTAAAATTTCGTTCTTATCCAAAAGCTCTTTACTTTTGGCAGGGCAATAAACTGCTTTGGCGATATATTATGATTTATAATTCGTTGGTGAAACCTCTTTTATTTCAGCTGGATGCGGAACAGGCACACAATGCAACGCATAAGTTTGCCCGAACGGCTTCCAGAAGCTCATTTTTGCAGGCACTAGCCGGTGCAATGTACAATTATCAATCTCCAAAACTAAGCCAACAAATTTGGGGACTTGACTTCAGGAATCCTATCGGACTGGCCGCCGGTTTTGACAAAAACGGAGAAATCCCCGAAATCATGGAGGCCATTGGATTCGGATTTGTTGAAATCGGTAGCATCACGGGGAATCCCAGCACCGGTAATCCCAAACCCCGGGCTTTTCGGCTGCCACAGGATCGCGCGTTGATTAATCGGATGGGCCTCAATAACGACGGTGCCAAAACAATCATCAAGCGACTAAAAAACAAGAAGGTCTCCATCCCCCTGGGTATCAATATTGCCAAAACGCACAACCCTGATATTATGGGTGATGCTGCAATCAGAGATTATGTGCACAGTTTTAACGTAGCAAAAAGGATCGCTGATTATATCACCGTAAATATCTCTTGTCCTAATACCACGGAAGGTAAAACTTTTGAAGATACCAATGCTCTCGATGAACTGCTTTCTGCACTCAAGATCCGGGATGATGCCCGAGTAGTGCCCACACTTATTAAGTTTTCGTCGGATCTCACCAAAGAACATCTCATGGAACTGCTCGAAGTTTGTGAAAACCATCGTGTGCACGGCTACGTAGCGTGCAACACCTCATCGGGACGCGATGGATTGCAAACGAACAAACAAACGTTGGAAAAAATTGGGCGCGGCGGACTCAGTGGGCGTCCCATTGCCAACAAAAGCGTGCAAATTATCGGGTGGATCAGTGAAGCTACCAAAGGACAAAAACCGATCATTGGCGTAGGCGGTGTTGACAGTTTTGAAACTGCCCATCGCATGATGCTGGCCGGGGCCGACCTGCTGCAAGTTTACACGGGACTGCTTTACGAGGGACCCGGACTGCTAAAATCTATCAATAAACAGCTTGTTGAGGAACTGGATCGCCTTGATATTCAATCCATTCATCAACTCGTGAAAGCGTCGGCTAATGTTGAATAGGAAATGACACTTCGCACTTCACTTTTTCGGGCAAGTTATCCCCTTGCAGCGGATTAAATTTCAGGGATTGTTCAAACGCTTTCTCAAAAGCATCCTCTATACCCAGCGAGGTTCGTTGCGAAACCAGCTCATAGGATTCGATACTTCCATCAGCCTTAAGCGTAAAAGCGTACTCTACCTGCCCTGATATCGAGGTCCCTTTCAGCTTGTCAGGATACGTGACCGTTGATAAAAACTGATCCATACCTGGCTCTACAGACAGCGAAATGCCTAGATCCTTACAGGTGGTAAGCGAGGAGGACGTCTCCTTTTCCGGTTGCTTTAATATTTCGCGGAGAGCAGCCACTTTTTTCTGCTGTTTGGCGTTTGTAAATGTCGTATCAAACTCCTGCAGAACAGTACGTACGCTATCCCAGGGAGCGCCACTATATGCCGGCCCTGATAACCCAAGCAGCGAGTCGGCCACAGCAGCAGTTCCTTTTAACGTATCTGCTGTCACAGCAAATGAACTGTCTTCGGATTTGGCTCGCTGAATATACGCTAATATTGCCTGGTAATGGATGTGAGAGGACAGATCGGACGAACGGTTCGCCAATGCCAGTTGACGCAGCTCTAGCGCCTTATTAGGCCCATCAGAGGTCTTTATCTGCTGAAACCGTTGTACTATTTGCTTGATACTATCCTGTGTGCTGCTTGCAGGATCTTCCCCTGATTGTTTCTTAAGTCTACGGGCATATCTTGTGTCGGGATAGGCCTCCAAAATACGCTGCCTCCAAAATTGCAAACTATCCTGATTACCGGTAGTCTTAAATAATTCGTGCAGTGAATACATCGCACGAGGACGCAACTCATCATGCACTTCGTTTTTAATCACTTGATGAAAATAGTGACGAGCACTATCCGGGGAATTCAGATTCAAAAACATCAGGTTCCCCAGCTCATACTGGGCATTGGCCTTTTCGACCTGGAGTTTATCGCGCTGCTCAGGGGTATTGGGGATATCTTCTAGATTCATCTGAACCATCGAATCCTTCTGCTGGTTGCCCTGCTCCGACGAAGATGATCGCTGTTGCCCTGATCCCGAGCTGCTCACATTCGACTGCCGCACCACCTGCATTCGCCGCCAGTCGTCAATAAGCGGTCTATTGCCCCAGACAACTCTGAATTCTGCCTGCGCTCGACTCACCAACTGTGCATTGCGATGGTTTAGGAATCCATAACGCGAAGAAGCCGCGCTTTGTCCATCGGAATCGGCAACCCCACGATTCGCCAGTGTATTTTGCGCGTCAGATTGGCGTTCGGCTAGCAGTGTTTGACGTTTTTGAGCCCTTATTCGTTTAATAGCTGAATCCAACTGCGATGCCGATAAGCTACCCAGGTGCAACAGGCTGTCGGCTCGCTTGATGGTCTGCTGTAATCGTGAATACTTCCCAAAAGCATCGGCAAGCGTTTGGGGATCTTCGGTGAGATTTATCTCTTTGGGAGCATCGCTGACGGTCGAAGACGAATCAAAATAAGCGGCCGCGATTGAAAAATCATTATACTGTTCACTGTAGATCTTGCCCAGCCGGTAATAGATATCCGCTTTCCGATCCCGCAGATTCAGGTCCTCATTCCCATACAACAGGGACTTGTATAGCTTTTCGGACCGACCAATTTGCCCCATCATCTCGTAAGTTCTGGCAATCTCAAAACTGAGTTCTCCGCGGCGCTCCAAGTTCTTATCATCTTTGCGTAGTTGTCGATAGATATTTAACGCAATTTCCATATTTCCCTCTTTGCGAGCTACATCGGCTTGTTTAAAGTTAGCCCAGTAGATGTATTCAAAGCCGGGAAAATTTTCCGACACTCTCGAAAAAGCATAATAAGCTTCGCCATATCGTTCCAGACGTTCCAAAACCTGACCATATAAAAACAAGGTGCGTCCCAGCAATTCGCGATCCTGTAAGTTAACTACAGCTTGGGACAGATAATCGGCTGACTCCTCCCAATTTTCGAGCATTGCATAGTGTTCGCCAGTTACCGTCTCAATTTCGGCTCTTTTAGCTTTCGACCAATTTTCGGAATACTCCTCGAGCTGTGACTCAAGAAAGGAAACCCCATCGCGATAGAGCTTTAAATCAAGTTGTGTGCGCCCCTTCCAAATAGTAGCACGCTGATGCATTTTAGGAGAAGAAGTGGCATTCTGCAGCTCCTCGAACTTCTGCTGGGCGGGATAAAACTCTTGGAGGTAATAATAAGATTTCCCTATCAAAAGGAGAGCATCATCAGCCCATTTCGAAGTCGGAAATTTGCGCAGAATTTTAGCCCCCTTGTCTATAGCCTTCTGGAAGTCGCTGTTACCGGCCTGCACCGGCGCCGTGTGAACACGGACGGGTTGAGTGGGATCAATCTTAACCGGCTGATCCTGCACTTTCTTCAAGCCAGTGTTGAAATTTTTCTCGGCATTGTAATAGGTATTGTAGTAGGCCCGAAAGTTACTCCAGGAATTTTTCAGCGTTTGTCCACAACCAACAACAAACACCGAACACAATAGTATGGCAATCAGCTTTCTCAAAGCTCATCCGCTTTCTTATTCAATGGTGCTAACCTTGATCATATTGGTACGACCCCGTTTGGCGATCGGCATTCCGGTGGCGATAATAGCTCGTTCACCGACATTAATGAGTCCATGCTTCTTGAGATACTTCTCCATAAGCTTAACGCTCTTGTCGGTATCAAATATTTCGTCAATTTTAACTGGTCGTACGCCCCAAACCATACCGAGCTGGCGACGCACCTCATCACTTTCGGTAAAGGCGATGATGGGCACGCGTGGGCGGAACTTGGCAATACGTCGCGCCGTGCTGCCCGAGTGGGTAATCGTACTAATTACCCTGGCTTCCACATTCTCGGCCAATACAACGCACGAATATGCCAGCGATTCTATCACCTGCTTTTCTTTCCACTCCGGCTTGCGGTAGCTGAGGCTATTGTAAATGTGCGGAGCATCTTTCTCAACTGACCGGCAAATCTTTTCCATCGTCCGCAGCGACTCTACCGGGTATTCGCCCGCTGCTGTTTCGCCGGAGAGCATTACCGCATCCGTCCCGTCGAGCACGGCATTGGCCACATCCGAACTTTCAGCTCGGGTAGGCCGCGGATTTTCAATCATTGAATCGAGCATTTGTGTAGCGGTAATAACCGGCTTACCGGCCTGGCGACAGCGATCAATAATCTTCTTTTGCACCATGGGGACTTTTTCACTGGCAATTTCAATGCCCAGGTCGCCCCGTGCTACCATAATTCCACTGGATTCTTCGATGATATCATCGATCACATCTACCGCTTCCGGTTTCTCAATCTTGGCAATAATACCGGCGTTTGATCCTTCAGCCCGTACTCTCGAGATCACTTCCTGGATGTCATCAGCTGACCGCACGAACGACATCCCCACATAATCCACGCCCTGAGATACGGCAAACTCCAGATCCGCAATATCCTTCTCGGTCAGCGATGCCATCGATAAATCCACATCCGGCAGGTTAATACCTTTGCGGGATTTAAGAGTGCCGCCTACCATCACCTGTGCCACCAAACTGTCGGGATTCTTCTTCATCACTTTAAGCTCAAGCAAACCGTCGTCAATCAACAGCTTGTTGCCTTCCACAGCATCTTTGACCAGACCTTTATAATCTACGGGCACCTGTTCTGAAGTACCTTCAATATCTTCAGAAACCAATGTAACATAATCCCCCTTTTGTATTTCCTGTCCCCCGTCTTTCATCGTGCCCACGCGAATTTTGGGACCCTGCAAGTCTGCTAAAATCGGCAGGCTTACATCATATCGGTCAGCAACCTTTCGGAGGGTTCGAATCACCTCTCCTTTCTCTTCGTGGGTGCCATGCGAGAAGTTAAGGCGGGCAATATTCATCCCATTCCGGACAAGTTCATCAATTTTTTCCTCGGTGTTACTACTGGGCCCAAGGGTACAAACTATCTTTGTTCGTCGTTCGCCAATATCCATCAAAAAAGATTTTACCTGAAATAATTAGTTACTTAAATATGAACCAAATATCCCTGTTCGGGAGTTGTCATACAAATCATTCTAATGTATGAAATTAATCATAGAATCGTTATCAACCGAGAGGATCGTCACAATTATTTAAACAGACTTGGAAGACATAAAATAAATGGAATAAATCAGCGGTTAAATATTATGTGAACCGACTTTAAAAGTACTGTTCAATTAGTATATTAAATTTACGCTTCTGTTTGCATATCCCACTATTCAATTTTTAAGTAACTAGTCTTATTATGAAACACATAAGATTTCATTCTCTGGCTCCCCAGTACTTTTTGATCCTTGTCCTCTGCTTAATGGGATGTGCAAAATCTTTTAATCCCGATATTGAAAGAGGTGGCAATTACACATTCAGAGCCGGGCATCCGGAAGTACGATTCTCGGCCATAGGACTCATTAACGACCAAGGAGATCCCCAAATAAACATTGCGGCCGACATTGTATATGGAAGTCTAATTTACAATGAGGAGCAAGATACCCTGGTGTCAGACTTAGCTATTGATATTCAAATCGTTGACCAGGATAATCCCGAAAACGTAATCAGTTCGAAGCGTTATACCTTCAGCATCAAAAAACAAAATCCAAATATTGTATACAGTCAGGAGGTCTATACTTTTCAACGGGATATTCCTGTCGGACCCGGCAACTATAAAATCAATTTTACGCTTACTGATTTAAATTCAGACAAACGAATTACCAGCTCTGCTAATACCTTTATTCCGAATCCCGAAAATAATGTCTCTAACCTTACGAACATTAAAATGATGGGTAAAAATATGGCCAAGGACCAACCCTCATGGTCGCCCATCACTACTTATGACGTTCCGGGCCGTGTGGACTCGCTAAAATTTATATTCCAGGTGACCAACAATAAATCCAATGAGCCATTAACAGTAGACTCAAAGCTCATGCGATTTAAGTCGGACACCTCTATTGCACGGCCTATGCATTACAATGATTACAGCCCTTCTAGTATCCAGTACAAAGGGATCGACTATGATAAGCGCGAAATTATACAGTCGACGCAGCGTAAACTGATAGAAGCCGGCAATGTATTAATTGAATTTACTTTTGGACAACAAAAACGGGGAAATTACCGGTTTCAAGTAAAAACGAATGGTGCTACCGAAGAGTCCGACCTGTTTAAAGCACGTGATTTTGCTGTCAAAAGCACGAACTATCCCTCTATTCAAACGGCACGCGAACTTGCGCGACCACTGGCATACCTGATGGATGACAATGAGTATGAGGAGATGATGAAAATCAGTAATTCAGATTCGCTGAAAGAGGCCGTAGATCGTTTTTGGCTGCGTCATATTGGTAATAAACATAAAACCAAGAATGTCATTAAGAAATATTACCAGCGGGTTGAAGAAGCAAATAAACAGTTTTCTAATTTTAAGGAGGGTTGGAAAACGGGTCCCGGAATGATTTACGTACTCTTTGGACCGCCTTGGTATGTTGATACAACGCTCGAGGAAATGTATTGGTCCTACTCATATAACCGCAGTGATCCCGAACGCAATTTCTATTTCTATCAACCGCGCTTTAAGTCAAAGTACTTTCCTTTTGAACACTATCTATTCCGTCGCTCACAGTCGTACTTTAGCGTTCAGTATCAACAGGTAGAGCTCTGGCTTTCGGGATTGATTCTGCAACGAAACATCTAATCATTAGAAAAGGCTGCTGGCTATTTCCGGGCAGCCTTACTTACTAGTTCTCATCTACTTTTGCTCCTTCTGTATTCTGTACCTTCACTTGCCTTATCTACGCATCGCTTGGTCATAGATGCTTTTCTCAAGTGATTATGACTCTACTTCAGCCGTCATAATCAAATCAGATACGACAGCCCCTTACATATTTCACTGCCTTTACAAGACAATAAAAAAAAGCCGCCCCAAAAATTGGGGCGGCCTTAAAATCAACGGCAAAAAGTTACTGATTAATAACCGTCATTTTGCGTTAATTCCGGATTACTCTCCATTTCTCGCTGAGGGATGGGCCACAAGGTCATGTTTTGGCTGATGCCAAACGTTGAAGCGGCCATATCCAGACGATTAAGATCGTGCCAGCGATGACCTTCCTGGGCAAGTTCGATAGAACGCTCTTGCATCACGAAGTTAACCAATTCTTGGTCAGTATAATCCTGAACACCTGGTGTTGGATCATTGATATCAGAAAGGTTTGCACGATTTCTGATGGTATCGATGTCATCGAGAATATCACTTTCATCCTCACCAGTTTGAACACCAGCTTCGGCACGAATCAGATACATTTCGGCTAATCGAACAACGATAACGTCGTCACGTCCTTCAAGAGTGAAGTACTTGCCCAATTCGGGAGTACCATCACTATTGACGTCCATGAGATTTCGTCCCAGACGGAGATCGCCACTTTCGAAGCTGTTAAGATATGTCTGGGTTGGAGCGTACTCATACCTTCCGCCGGAGCCGTTTGGACGCGCGAAGAATGATAAGTTATTTGCATCCTCATTGGTATAAACAAGCGTGAAAATCGGCTCGTTGGAGGAAGGTGTATCACCATAAAGGGCCTCATAGTCTCCCAGGCTAAATGGACCATTCGTGATTACGTCATCAGCATAATCATAGGCATCTTGGTAATTACCCTGATACAGATGTACACGAGCTAAGAGGGCTTTGGCCGTCCATCCTGTTGCGGAACGAGAGTTCGGAGAACCGTTGGCTCCCAGGGTAGATTCAGCATCTCCGAGATCTGTTGCGATCTGACTGTAAACGTCAGAGACCGAAGACCGAGAAACAAAGCTCTCTTCCCCCAGCGATGTGGTTGGCGTTGTAATCAGCGGTACCGGACCAAACCAACGTACTAGTGAGTGATAAGCCAAGGCTCGCAGAACTTTTGCTTCAGAAACAATCTGACCCTTTTCAGCATCACTAAAACCTTCCTCATCAATGTTTGGAACATTGGCAATAAGGTTGTTCGCGATGTTAATAAGATCATAATAATCGATCCAGAGATCTCTGGATTCAGCGTTGGAAGCCAGCATATTGTGCTGATCTACCGCCGCCCAGGAAGGATAAGAACCTGAGTGACCGGCGTCATCTGCTGCCAGCTCGCTAAATACGTAATCGTCTTGCAGAACTACTTGGTACTGTGAATAAGCACCTGCCAACGTAGCATTTGCTCCCTGCTCGGTAGTTAACACCGTCTCAGAAGGCAGACTCTGCTGCGGTGTTTGGTTCGTCACATCGCAAGATGCAACTACAAACACAACCAAAAGTGCGGTCGATATTTTTTGCATTAAATACTTCATAATAGAAAGTGTTTATAAATTAAAGTCCGATATTAATTCCAACTTGAATGCTTCGCGCCTGTGGATAGACGAAGAAGTCGGTACCCAGAGAGGTATTGCTACCATCAAAGGTATTCACTTCAGGATCCATGCCAGGATAATCTGTGATAGTAAATATATTCTGGCCGGTTGCATAAATTCGCAGGCTTCGCAATCCGATGGAGCTCAGCTGATCAGCAGTGAAATTGTACGCCAGCGTAGCTGACTTCAACCGCAGGTAAGAACCATCGTAGATGAAGAAGTCGGAATCCCGCGTATTGTTATTGGGATCGGACCAAGAAGCACGCGGTACATTAGTATCTGTATTGTTAGGCGTCCAGGCATCAAGTGCACGGTCCCAGTGGTTGTAGTAGTAACCATAGTGGCCGTAGAAGGCTTGGGAATTATTATAGATCTCATTCCCGTAGCTAAATTGCAGGAATGCACTCAGCTCGAAGCCTTTGTACTTAAAGGTATTACTAAAACCACCAGTGAAATCAGGCTGAGCAGAACCAACGATCGTCTGGTCATCGGAAGTTATCTGACCATCACCATTGACGTCTACAAATTTAACGTCACCAGGAACGGCTGCACCAGCGTTGTAGCCGGCATTATCCAGCTCTTCCTGCGTATTCCAGATACCGTCAGTTTTGTATGCATAGAATGCACCCAGTGGCTCACCTACAGCTACTCTGTTGGCAAAACCTGTACTGAACGCCTGATCTTCGTACAGAGAAGTAACCTCGTTCTGGTTATGCGAGATATTCAGGTTCGATGTCCAGCTGAAATCCTGACCCTGAATATTAACAGTGTTCACGGAAAATTCTATACCCTTGTTCTCGATAGAACCAATGTTGCTGTCAAAGCCAGTGAAACCAGTTGTTGCTGGTACCGGTCGATTCAACAACAAGTCGTCCGTTTGCTTGATGTAAGCATCAACAGTAACCGACACCCGATCTTCGAACAGGGCCAAATCAAATCCTGCATTATACTGGGTTGTCTCCTCCCACTTTAAGTCGGGATTAGCCAACTGTGTAGGGGAAAGTGCCGGTGTACCCGAATAACTTGCTACACCATACAATGCGGGATAATTGAAGTTCCCAATACCCTGGTTCCCTGTGATACCGTAACTGACTCGCAGCTTCAATTCATTAATGGCATCCACATCAGACATGAACTCTTCATTCGTAACTCTCCATGCAATAGATGCAGAGGGGAAGAAACCGTATCGGTTGTCTTCACTAAATCGAGAAGAACCGTCAACACGACCAGTCAACGTCAGCAGATATCGGCTGTCGTAACCGTAATTCACTCGTGCCGTATAAGACTCTAGGCCGTTCGTAGTAAGAGAAGAACCACCTGTCGTTGTAGCAGCGTTGTTGAGGGTCTTCAACTGATCACTTGGGAAAAACTGTCCATCAGCGAAGATACGCTCAAAGGATGTTTCCTGATAACTGACAACACCAATAGCATTCAGACTGTGCTCGTCAAAATCTTTGTCAAATGCCAAACGAGCTTCTGTCAACCACGTTTGCTCAAATCCAACACTGTAAAAGCCATTTCCGGATGGCGAACCCTGGTTTGTAAAGCTCGGTGAATACGATGTTTCATTAAGATCGTATCGATCTAATCCAAGCTTTCCAGTCAACGTCAAGTTATCAGTAAAGTCGTAGTCTGCCTGTACGTTCCCAACAAAACGAGTGCGAACAGCATCGTTAGTAACTTCGGATGCAGAAACCGGGTTTGAAAAGGCCATCACATCGGAGGTATATTCTCCGTTGGACTGTTTGACCGGTGCTGTTGGCTTAGCCAACTGAGCATTGGTCAAAACACCATAAATATTGTTGTCATTTTCAAGGCGCTTTGTTACCGAACGGTTGTAACTAACACTTGAGCTAATACTCGCTTGCTCATTGAGTGAGTGATTCAAGTTCAGTCGACCACTCAAACGCTCAAAGCCAGCATTACGCATAATACCATCTTCGTTAAAGTAGTTACCGGAGAGGAAGTATTGCGTTTTAACATCCCCACCCTGAGCAGAGAAATTAAATTCATCGGTAGTTCCGGGTCCAAACACCTTACTCTGCCAGTCTGTGGTAGGAGCTTCAGATGGATTAGCACCATATTGGTCAAAAGCTGGTAATCCAGCAAAGGTTTCAAAGTTCAAGCCAGCGCCTGCAAGAAGATTACTCATAGACTGGTATCGATTCTGATAGTCGCCCCAGTTGCTATAACCAAAGTAAGAAGCATACATACCATCAACATAAGTACGAATAAACTCCTCACTATTAAGCAGATCGAGCTGGTTATTAAACTCCTTAACTCCGTGAGTATAACTTACGTCTATTTCGGTATCGCCGGCACGGCCGGTCTTGGTTGTAATAAGAACAACCCCATTGGCCCCACGGGCTCCGTAAATAGCGGTTGCAGAGGCATCTTTAAGTACCTCAATAGACTTGATGTCACTGGGGCTCAGCGAAGAAATACCATTAAGACCCTGGTTACCAACGCCCACTGCCGAATTGCTCTCGTTAGAGACGGGCACACCATCGATCACATAAAGTGGATCGTTGCTGGCGTTGATGGATGTTGCACCACGAACACGGACCATAATACCGCCACCGGGTGTACCAGAGTTCTGGACAATATTTACACCTGCCGCTTTACCCTGGAGAAGTGCATTGGGATTCGAAGCTGAGACATCTCGAAGCTCATCTCCGCTTACCTGGGAAATGGAGCTTGTCAAATTTCCTTTCTCAACCTCAGATCCATATCCCGTAACAACAACCTCTTCAAGGTTTTGTGACGATGGTTTCATTTTGATATCAGCAACTACTTCACCGCTGCCAACTTCGACTTGTTTAGTAAAGTCAGCATAACCGACATAAGTAGCTCTTAATGTATAAGTACCGGCCGGGACGTTATTTATTTCGTACATCCCGTCAGCATTTGTTGAAGTTCCGCGTTCCAACTCCACGATAAATACGTTTGTACCGGGAAGTGATTCGCCTGTTTGACTGTCTGTGACCGTTCCTTGGACACTGCCTGACTGGGCAAACCCATAAGAAACCGTCGCAAGACATAACACTGCGAAGGCAAGTAACTTTCTAAGCATAGTAGATCACCTTTGATTTAGTATTAACCCCAAAATTCGTCTGAAAGATGGGTGTGTTTTATGTATTCACATATAAAAAATGTGAAATCCTTGTAACTGTAAGTCTTTTAATTGTAAATAATTTTTATTTTCGGGAAGGTTCTAATAACTAATATGGAAATGATATTAACAATATAGCCCTAAAAGAATTTAAATATTAAATCCTTGCCCAAACATTTAAAAATAAATAGTATAAACCAACTTAATTATAATTCCGCATAAATAACCTGTGAACTTTTAACAGGTACCCTAAAGAATTAATTCAATACCTCCCATACGCTAGGAATTAGCTATAAGAAGTTCAAATCTTGATTCATTTTTTTCTTTAAAAAGTGTTAAACCAGTATCCTCAAAATAGTTTATTTTTAAATAGGTCCAAGGCAACCACTATTTAGCAATTTTATAGATTTAAATCCATAGCAATTTGTCACCTTTTCACATTTTATGCATTTATTAAACAATGTGCCGTGGAAGTATGGAGGGAATTTGCACCAACACTTCATAATTAAGGTTATTGCGCATATTACTGAAAGATGACACCGTCATCTCCTGGTCACCCTGCTTGCCAATAATTACCACCTCATCACCTTTGGATACTTCCGGAATATCAGTGACATCCACCGTAAGTAAATTCATATTTACCAGACCGGCCACAGGGGCACGTTTACCATTAATGAGCACAATACCCACATTGGTAAGATTACGCCCAAAGCCGTGCGAATATCCAATAGGGACTGATGCAATGATCTCATCTCGACTGGTTAAGTACGTATTTCCATAGCCCACGAACTCTCCAGCCGACACTTTTTTAGTACTCATCACATGGCTTTTCCAGCTTAATACGCGCTCAAGCGGATCTTTATGCTCTTTATCCACATCTGGATATCTTTTAACGAAGTTCATATAAGTTTCCCGATTGGGCCAAAATCCATATTGAGAAATGCCAATGCGAACCATATCCATAATCGTTTCCGGATAGTTTAGCGCCGATGCCGAACAGGCGGTATGTCTATGTTTTGCCTCGATACCGTGTTCTTCAAACCATGAACAGTACCCCTCAAAATTTTCGATCTGCTCTTTAATTCGTACATAGTTTCCCACGCTTTCGGCACCGGCATAATGCGTACAAATACCATCTATTTGTAAATAGTCACTATTTTTCTGAATCAGTTTAACGGCGTCCTTAAATTCTTCATTTTCCAGCCCCAGACGGTTCATACCGGTTTCAAGATGCAAATGCACGCGTGCAGGTTTGCCAATACGCTTGGCCTCGCGGGCTGCAACCTCAAGCCGATCCAGCTCAAAAATAAAGAATGACACGTTCCGTTCGATGGCCCAACCCAGCGCCTCGTTACTGATCATACCCATAATCATGATGTGCGTCTCATCATGGTTGCTGGCCCGTGTAGCCTGACGAGCCTCATCAGAGCTAAAAACCGAAAAATGACGTACACCACAATCCTCGGCTAACGGCACGAAATGTTTGATGCCATGACCATACGCATTTCCCTTTATGACAGAGCTAAACACTACATCATTGCCGATATAATCCCTCAAAAACGAAACATTCTTTTCAAAAGCAGATTTGTCCAGTTCAATCCAAGAGGGGTATAACTCATTATTCATTATTATTACTACTACTTATTTCTGTTATTATTTGCATGAACATCGATATTCCCGTGGGGATTACCTCATCCTCAAAATCATAGCTCTCGGCATGCAGCGCAGGATGTTCTTCGCCAATACCAAGCCCAAACATCGCGCCGGGAATATCAGACGTGAAGTGCCCAAAATCTTCAGACCAACTAAAAGGACTCGGCTTTTCATATATATTGAGCTCCAACTTCTCTGCAGCTAACTGTACCAATTTATATCCATCCTTAGCATTTGTCGTGGCCGGAAACGGTTCGACCCATTCATAATCCATTGACAATTCATAAGTCTCAGCCGTACGGCGAGCGATATCAAGACATTTTGTTTTCAGCTTTTCCAGCAGGTCGCCGTCATACGTCCGCAGTGTAGCCATAACTGTGGCCTTACCGGGTGATGTACCAAAAGCGCGTTCGCCCAGATTGGCATTGATAACCGTCACTTTGGCTGCCTTTTCCAGCGGGCTGTAGAACTGCGGCGCCGATGAAAATGCCTGCACGGTTTGTGCCATGGCAAGTGCTGGGCTTTTCCCTTCTTCGGGATGAGCAGCATGCGCCGTACTTCCCTGGAAATTAACAATCAGACCTACCGAAGCTGCTGCAAACACATCCTTGCGCATCACAAGCTGGTGTTTTTCGAAACCGGGTAGATTGTGAAGAGCAAAACAGTAATCCAGATCGAGCTCTTGAAATTGTTCATCCTCAATAACACGCTCCGCTCCTTTCCCGGTCTCCTCGGCAGGTTGGAACAGCAGTGTGACTTTGCCGGATTGCAGTGTTCGTTGTTGCAGCAACCTGGCCACTCCACAGACCATAGCCATATGGCCGTCGTGGCCGCATTTATGACCAACGCCTTCGGTTTGTGATCGGTAGTCAACTTCGATTTGGTCTGAAATCGGCAGTGCATCGAGTTCGCAACGAATCAAGATATGTGGCCCCGCATTACCACTTGCGTACGTAGCTAAAATACCATTACCTCCAACCCCTGTTTTCAATTGATCGGGCTTTGTCGATTCCAAGAAGTCGGCAATATATTCGCTTGTATCCTGCTCTTCGCCGGATACTTCTGCCATAGCATGCAAGCGGTGACGAAGCTTCGTTATTTCGTCAAGATGTTGTTCGATATTGAAGGGCATACTAGAAAATCTTAACTCAAATTGATACAGGGCTTAAGTAGAGAATTTTGCAGCAGAATTGCCAATTTGTTTAAAGCTGGAAGGTAGAAGTATGAGGAAAATTTCTTGCATTTTACTACTAGCTTAAATCAATACAATTCTCCTAAAACTAACCTGGGATCGGGAAATTTCTCCAATGCCTCTTCCCTGTTTTCTTCAGCAACCACGCCCGGCATATCGGCCTCACCGGGATCATCAACCGAGAGCTGGAAATGCAGGTGCGGCTCCCACCCCCCATTTACATCATTATCGCCCAGTGTAGCAATTTGTTGTCCTTTTTGGACGGGATCTCTTTCCGAAACCATCGCCAACGATTCCCGGGACAAGTGTCCGTATAAAGCATACAGCGATTGCCCACTAAGTTGATAGTGGATAACAATAGTGGGACCATAATCACCGGGATTGTCATTTTCCCGCATATATAGAACTTGTCCATTGTAAAACGAATAGACTGGCTTACCGGTCGGAGCCCAGATATCAATGCCCATATGCACATTACGCTCTCCCTCGAAGAGTTCGGTCTCGTACATATTGAAACGCTTCTCGTTGTATCGGCCAATACCCCACTTTTGATTCGGAATTGATTCAGGATGATATCCTTTAGTAAAACCGAATACGTGAAACTGGGAATAATCCTCCGGGTAGTCCATCACCGGAGCAAAGTTGTACTTATTAAATTCGATCATATCTTCTAAACAACACTTAAAAAGAAAATGCACCGCAGCAGAGCTACGGTGCAAGATTAAAAATTGGAATAATTACTCTACTATTTTATCGATGTAATCGGAGTTCATAATCCCGAGAGCTCCCATGTATTTCATGCGGAAGCGGATAAAATCACCGACTTCATAGCCCGCTTTGTTATCCCCAACGTCGAGGATAAGCATATCAGAGCTGGCATCGGCTATTTCGACATCGTCTTCCACGTCAATAAGATGGTCGGGATTAATATCGAGATACCCAATATCCAGGATGGCGCGGTACGATGTTTTGCCATAATCATCTTCATCAATTTCAGCTACTTCTCCCTGCGGATTCATGCCCAGATCGCCGCTGGGTACCTTGGGCTTTTCTGAGATCTCGATAATCTGGGTGTACAGCTCCAGCACATCGTTATGCATGCCTTCTATAGTGCCATCAGTAAACAGGTTTTTACCAAAGAACAGCGCTTCTCCCACGCGAAAGTGATTCACACCCTCCGGCAACTGATTACGGAGCAAGAGTGGTATTGCCACCGTCGTACCGCCGGAAACAAGGGGAATCTTTTCATTGAATCGCAACTCAATAATCTGTTTATACAGCGATAACTGAATAAGCTTATCCTCATCCGGCATTACACCGTGCATGCAATTAAGATTGGCCCCAATGCCAATCACCTCAATATTCGGAAGTTTGAAGACATTCTCATAAAAATCGATCAGGTTTTCGCGGATCACGCCTTCCCGCAAATCCCCGAGCTCAATCATAATGATCACTTTGTGCACCTTATCTTGTCGCTGGGCTTCCTCGGAAAGTGCGTGCAGCGTAGCCATCTCAGTGTTAAGGCTAACATCGGCATACTTCACCACAGAATCGATAATATCCTTGGGCGGCGGCTTGATGTAGGTTGTGAGCGTCTCAGGATCGATCTCCTTGATCTTCTTGAGATTGCTCACGCGCGAATCCAGCATCTCACCAATGCCAAGATCAGCTACTTCTTTCAGGTATTCTTCATGCCCGCAAAGCAGCTTGGTTGTGATGCCCCACTTGATATCATTCTCTTTGAACAGGCTGTCAAGGTAGTTGTAATTATCACGAAGTTTGTCGCGATACAGTTTTAAATAGGCCATTCCCTATTTCTTAAGTCGCATTTCAAGATACTTGTTCGTAAACCCGTATTTCTCGTACAGGTATTTCGCGGGATTATCGGGTTCAACATGTAAGGCAATATCGCCTTCAGTTGCTTCGATAATATGCTCCATCAACTTTTTGCCGAGCCCTTGCCCGCGGTAATCACCATGAACAGCAATATATACCAAGATATGCTCGGGAATAAAGCCGCTCATGTTCGTATCGTTAATAATCACGGCGCCGACAATTTGTTCCTCTTCATGGGCAACTAAAATAAAACCATCCTGTCCTTCATCATCGCCATAGGCAAAACCAATGCTTGACAAGATATGCTTTTTTTCATCGCCGTACTCATCGAGGTGATCGTAAAGAAACTCGGCGATATCCTGCCGACTAAAAGGTGTCGGATTCTCGATATCGGAATGTATTATATCAAATTCAATCATTTATTAACTACTAATAGTATTCACATTTTCCATTTCCTGTACTTTAGCGCCAGTTGGCCCGTCGTTATCAGGAAAAGTTAATGAAAGTCCAATAAACACAATAGCAGAAACCGTAATTCCAAAGACATTAGCATCCAGACCGGCGGGTAACTTGTCGAGGAAAACCTCTAGACAAACTGTTGTTGTTCCACCTAAAATCATGGCACCAATGGCTCCAATACTGCTACTTTTACGCCAGTAGAATGCACCCAAGATGGGCACAAACAGACCTGAAACCATAAAGGCATAAGAATACAGCATCAGAGTTAACACATTAGTCATTGTAGTAGCCACCAACAGTGCAATGATACCGATGACCAGTGTGGTGACCTGCGAAAATTTCAGAAACTGATCGCTATCGTGATCAACATCTTTAAAATACCCAATAATATCGGAAACTACATTACCGGATGCTGCCATCAAGCAACTATCGGCAGTGGACAGAATTGCCGAAAAATACGCACTCATCATAATACCCATCAGTCCCACGGGTAAAACCGTTCGAAGCAGCATCGGCAGTCCCTTTTCGCTGTCAAAGTTGGCAACAGTTTCAGGTACGCCGAGGTAATCGAACATCCCCTGCATAAAGGCTACTTTAGCAAACAAGCCCAACAATATGCCCATGAAGGCCATAACCGGCCACTCAAAAAGTCCGGCCAAAAACCAGGCCTTTTTTGCTGTTTCTTCATCATTGCAGGCGTAGATACGCTGGTAGAGCGTCATTCCCACAAACCATATGGGCAGTACGGTAACAGTCCAATACACTACGTCTTGCCACGTCATATTGGTCATGGTGAGCATTGCCGGATCCACCGCCTTGGAGATGGCTTCCCATCCGCCAATAGCAGTATACGAAACGGGGATACCGATAAATACCAATCCGATCATCAAAATAGCCCATTGCACAGTATCAGTATAGATAACGGCTTTGAGCCCGCCCATTACGGTATAAAGAACGGCCACACCTCCCATGATAATAAGGGCGGTGGTGAGGTCCAGATTGGCAAAAGTGCCGGTAGCCAGTTTAGCACCAGCCAAAATTTGTGAGCTGGTAAATCCCGCGTAACCAATAGCCGAAATAATACCGGCAACGAGGGCTACATGCGGATTAAAATAATACTTAAAAACTTCTGGGAAGGTAAACGCCGTATCAAAAACCTTGTTACCTTTAACTTTGGGGATCAGCAAAACAGCTGAAATCCATGCCCCCAGCAGGCCGGTAAATAACATCCACGAGCCGGATAGCCCCATTACAAAACCAAGACCACCAAGCCCGATGGAAAATCCGCCGCCAACATCTGTTGCTACTACCGATAGCCCCACATGCAGGCTGCTCATTTCTCTACCGCCAACATAATAGTCATCAGCGCCTTCATTCTTGTTTAGAAAGAATACTCCAAAACCCAACAATCCTACCATGTATAGACCAAAAATCGTCAGGTCAATCCAATGCATACGTTACAATCTAAATTGGACTTATTTCTAATAAAAAAACCCTTGAGTAAAGTACTCAAGGGTTAGTTTTTAATGCACTAAATATATACCTAAATGTTTGAAAATACCAAATTTCTACTCGGCCTAACTTTCTCCATTCTGCAGGGTTATCTGGCCATTGAAAACAGCCCCCTCTTCGACCATCAGTTTTTTGGCATTTATAGTGGCCTCGATTCGAGCTGATTGCTTGAGTAACACCTTTCCCGCCGCCACTATTTCTCCATTGAATGCTCCTGCTACAATTACGTTTTCCGTTGTAAGCTCACCCTCAACCGTCGTCTCTTTATCAAAATATGTATCGTTTGCCATAATGTACCCTGCAGATAAGATGTACTAATAATTATGCTTACTGAAACCCAATGATAAATACCGGTTTTACTTCACTTATTAAGATCATATCTTCCCAGCAAATATCAAATTGGAAAATCCTTATATATGATAACCACGCAAGAAGCGATCGACCTCGAAGACAAGTTTGGTGCTCATAATTATCATCCCCTGCCAGTGGTATTGGCCAAAGGTGAAGGGGTAAACGTCTGGGATCCTGAGGGCAACAAATACTACGATTTCCTGTCGGCCTACTCGGCAGTTAACCAGGGGCACTGCCACCCGCGAATTGTAAACAAGCTAAAACAGCAGGCTGAGAAGCTTACATTGGTTTCGCGGGCTTTTTACAGTGATCAGCTCGGCGCCTACGAAGAATATATGAACGATCTCTTTGGATATGATAAGCTACTGCCAATGAATACCGGCGCCGAAGGCGTGGAAACAGCCATCAAACTCTGCCGCAAATGGTCGTACGAGAAAAAGAATCTTACGCCCAAAAAAGCTACTATCATTGTAGCCAAGGGTAATTTTCACGGACGCACAACCAGTATTATATCATTCTCCAACGACCCTGTAGCCCGAGAGAACTTTGGCCCCTACACTCCGGGCTTTGTGTCAATTCCTTATGACGATCTCGATGCCCTGGAACAGGCGCTGCAAGAAAAAGATGTGGCCGGATTTTTGGTCGAGCCCATCCAGGGAGAGGCCGGTGTTGTCGTTCCCAGCGAAGGATACCTGAAAAAAGCGGCTGAACTATGTCAAAAGCACAACGTCCTTTTTATTGCGGATGAAATTCAGACCGGCATTGCCCGCACCGGAGAAATGCTGTGTGTGGATCACGAAGATGTTCGTCCCGATATTGTAATTCTCGGTAAAGCGCTCTCCGGCGGCGCCTACCCGGTATCTGCGGTGATGGCCGACGACAATATTATGGATTCCATGCGTCCCGGCGTTCACGGCTCCACCTACGGCGGTAATCCACTAGCTTGTGCCGTGGCCATGGAAGCACTAAAAGTTGTAGAAGATGAAGGATTAGCTGAAAATGCGGACAAATTAGGTCAACTGTTTCGCGATGAGATGAACAATCTCGTCGAGGAGTCGAACCTGGTGAATCTCGTACGAGGCAAAGGCCTACTGAATGCTATTGTAATCAATGATTCGGAGGAGAGCGACACGGCTTGGAACATCTGCCTGAAGCTGAAAGAAAACGGACTACTGGCTAAACCCACCCACGGTAATATCATCCGCTTTGCACCACCGCTGGTGATGACTGAAGAGCAGCTACAGGATTGCATCTCTATTATTAAGGACACGATCCATTCGTACGAGAAGGCAAATGCGTAAATAATGGTTGAAACCCGGAATGTTTTAAAAATAACTTTGCGGGTTTCTCTTTTCCTATTAAAATCGCGCACTGAGCTGCACGGCAAACACATCATCTTGCAACTCGGTACCGTCATTCCGGGAAAGCAGGTAAGAGGTTTTCAACAAAAGGTTCCGGTTGATTTGATAACCCACCACAAATTCGATGCGGTCTTTATCGGGTGATGGCTTGCCGGTAATATTTTGCGAATCCAACCTGATCTCTTTTGGGATGTAGTGCTCGTACCGAACAGCCCCATAGCCGCCAACCAAGAATGGAAATCGCACCTTGAACTTGGCCAGGTAGTGCTCCACATCGTTGGCAATTTGTTCTTCAATGAGTTGTCCCGTTTCGTTTATCCAGGGAGAATCCCAGCGGTTAAAAGTGTACTGCAACGTCAACTGATAATAATGATAGGAGAACTCGGTATACGCCGAGACAATATTTTGCAGGTAGTCAGCTCGTTTGTCATCCGAAAGCACATTATTGATTGGATCATCCAACAGATAAGGACCCCTTCCGAACGAAAGACCAATTTTATTCCAGATGACGGGCCGCAGTTCCAGACGACCAATAAAGGCCGGACGATTTTGTTCGCCAATGTCGGTATAGCTCGATACCCCGGTCAACGTGGCGGCCAGCTCGTACTGCAGCACTTCGTTTGAGGTTGTCCCGCTGACTTTTAGGCCCTGAGAATAGAGCCGCCGATATACCAGTGATTGGCCAGGCGTACCCTCATAGGATGAATTCCCAAAAAAGTAGCCGCGCTTCTGGTTCACAGGCATGTTCCAAACATGCGACAGCGGCAGATGTACAAACGGGTTTTTTGAGGAAAGCAACAGCTCATCATATCTACCAAAAGGCGTAGTAAAACGGCCGGCCGTGATTTTGAGGCTCTCATTGGGCATCCAGTTGATATTAAGTGAAGAAACCAGCACATCGCTACGGCTGCCTCTGTAATAGTCCGATTGCAGCGCGCCGGAGACGAACCACTCATCCGAAATGGGTGCATTAATAAAAAGCCGCAGCGAGGACGCGTACACCAACCACTTGTCGTTGGGCGTCTGGTTAACCGTGGGATCGGAATCGGCCCCGCCCTTCCGCAGCTCAAATGCTGCTTCTCCTCCAATATTTAACTGTCCCCTTGCGGGCATAGACCATAACATCCCGAGGCAAATACCTATGACAAAAACCGCGTATCTCATAAGATTTTGATTAATTTAGTCTCAGTGAACTACTGGATCCTTTCTTATCCTCCTTATCGAAGATCACCGATATAGTCGTTCGTTCTTCTGTATCAACAGTGACTTCAGCCTTGAGCTGCTGGGCTAAAATATTCACCAGCGTAAATCCAAGCGTTTCGCTACTTTCAAGCGAAAAGTCATCGGGCAAACCAACGCCCTCATCTTCTACCTGTAGAGTAATTTTCTCCTCCTTCTCCTCGATAGAAACAGCAACAACACCCTCACCTCCATCGGGATAGGCATGTTTAAAGGCATTGGTAACAAGTTCATTGATAATTAATCCACAGGGTACCGCCTGATTGACATTTAAATTTATATCAGCAGTATTGAGTTTTAGATCAATATTCTTCGAATCCGTCTCATAAATTTCCTGGATAGAAGAAACCATCTCAGCAACAAAGTCGCTGAATGAAAGCTGGTTAAAATTCTTCGCTTCGTAGAGCATCTCGTGAACCGTAGCCATCGAGTGTATACGAAGCTGGCTGTTCTTCAAAATTCGCTCGGTTTGCTTGTCTTCTGTCTTTTGGCTCTCGAGCTGCAACAACCCGGAGATAACGGCTAAATTATTCTTAACACGATGATGTATCTCGGCCAACAGCGTCTCTTTTTCGCGCAGGTTCTCTTTAATATTGGCGACCAGCTTATTAAAAGTACTCGTAAGCTGACCAAATTCATCGCGACTCTCAACTGTAACCGGATGATCATAGTCATCGTTTTCTATTCTCTTGATTCCTTCCAACAGACGGTTAATAGGTCGCGTGAGGTTTCTGGTGAGCGTAATCCCCAACACAATTGCCAATAAGATGCCGCCGAGGCCAATCAGATAGATCACCCGCTGTAGCTGATGCAGGGGCTCAAGAGCTTTGGTCAGTGATTTTGCCACCGCGTAATAGCCATTTATCTGGGTGGTTTGTGATTTCTGCTCAACCATCGGCAACAGGTACATCAGCCACTGCTGATCCTTCATATTCAACTCTACCGTAGTGCCGCCCTGCCGGTCAATCACATCAAAACGGGCATTCTGTATCCTCGAATGCAAAGCATTGCGATCCCGATCGGAGAGCGAATCAATAGACGTAGTCAACAACTCGTTATCCACAAAGTAAGATACGTCGTATTCAATAACCTCTGCCAGCAGCTCTGCCTCACGATTCCGGATGGGATAGCCCAGCGATAGTGCCGCAATCACCTGATCCTGCAGAAAAACCGGTATGGTAACGACATTAAAATAACTGTTGCCCCGCTTCCAGATATGGGATTGCTGTGGGAAACGACCATTGAGTGCATCCTCCACTCCGGGGCGGCTGATCATTGAACTGTCGGGCAGATTCATCTTGGCAAGTTGTCCCAAGGGGACGCCCTGCTGATCAAAAACCATTACCAGGCCCACCGAATCCAGGCTTGTGGCCAGCGGCTGTGTCGAAAGTGTATCAGAAATAAGAGGGGAAAAGTGAAGTAGTTCGGCCAACTCTTGACGAATTTGCTGGTTGACGGTGTTTTCATCACCAGTGGATATTGCCGCCTTCATGTAGGGCATGTCAGCAACCAACGTAGCAGTTTGGCGAAGCTGCCGAAATCGCACATCCTGTATCTGCTCAAAAATTTTGCCTGCCTCCTGGAAATTAGCATTTATATCCTCGCGGATGCGATCATCTAGAATGCGACTAACAGCAAAAAGTACCACGAGCAAGACCACAAGCGCCAGACCGACAAAACCGGTCAACAGCTTCCAACGAATGGGAAATTTTGGTGATTCCATATTTATGAACCCAATCTAATTGTCTCAAGCGTTACTTTATCAGTGCTAGTCATAGGGATATCTACCTGTTTAGATCTATCGCCCAGCGCATACAAATGAAGTACATAATCGAATCCTTTAGGCACATCAGTAAACTGAAATCCACCATCTCCCGATATCTTTTTAATTGCAAACGTATGAGCAGGCACAACCAAAATAACAGCGTGCATGTTGGAATGAATATCACAAAACACATCCACCTTACCCGTTTGGTCGAAGACAACATCCCGGTTATCGCCCGGAGCACGCCGTCCCACATCAAAACGCTTGGTTTTTGAGAGGCTAAATACATTGTGGTAAACCGGATCTGAATTATGAATCTGCACTGTTCCTCCAACACGAACAGCCATCAGCCGTGGGTTGAATTGTTTATCAACCTGGTCCAAAGTCGGAACCTCATCACGTGTTTGAACAAATGACGTATTCTGGCTCTTGGCTTCGAGCCAGATCACAATATCGTTCATCGCGGAGCCTCCATTACCAAAGCTGTTTCCTTGTGGCCTGTTGGAATAGCTGCCTACCCCCGTTTGCACTGCCGGCTGCTGAGATTGCTGTAGCACCACTCGTCCTTCGATTGTCATAGTTGAATCTTGTGCCTGCAACGTTCTTGCACCAAACAATAAGATCCCCAGCACCATTACGGGATAAGCCAGAGCTATAGAGATCAACCTTTCAAAAAATGTTGCCTTACTAAGCATGGATAATGGTTAGAGTATATGCCAGTAGAAAATTTTTAGTTACCCGTCAACAGAATCAAAGAGCCTATTATATTAAAAAGAATGTAGAAACCACATTTATATCTCTCATTTAACCTTGGAACTGCAGAAAGGCAGCAGTAATTACCATCTATTCTTAGCCGATCGCCTATGCCATCTTATGCCGCACATCAATAATGCCATACTCAGGTGTTGCTCCATTCTTCAGTGCAATAAGGGAACCAGTGCCATTGGCGCAGGCCAGCATCTATTTGCCCGGCTTATTTTTGGGATTGCTCATCGTGACACTGATCGAAAATGCTAATTTTTAATCAAATAAATTTACTATCTCGCATTGCCAAATGAGCTCTGGAGCTCAGCATCTTTGGACAACAGTTCCTGCCCACAAACTGGCCTGAAGTAACGGATGGACTGTTTTTTACACACAAAATATCACAATATCAATTAAACGGTTATCTCTGAGAAGGATCCGTCGGGGCATTGTCGGGCTGTGGTACCCCAAATTTAGGCGTACCATCCACATTCCATCCAATGATCTGCACGCGGGTATGACGATTGGGATCATTGAGCGGATCACCCTCAATTTCTTTGTAACTTCGGGCGTGATAAATCATCAGATCCGTCTCTCCGTCAGGGGTAGTCGTAAAGCTGTTGTGGCCCGGCCCATAAATGCCGTTCTCCGGCGACGACTCAAAAACAGGCTCCTCCGATTTCTTCCATGACGAAGGGTCCATCAAATTCGCATCCTGATCAGCGGTAAGCAGGCCGACCTTGTAATTGTGATTGGTGCCGCTGGCCGAATAAGTCATAAATATCTTGCCATTTCTTTTGATTACAGCTGCCCCCTCATTCACTTTAAACAACTGCTTTTCCCACTCATACTCGGGACGCGTGAGTTCCACCTGCGGCTGTTTGATGCTCCAGGGGGTATCCATCTCGGCAATGTAAAGCGCCGTGTTGCCGTCAAAATCCGGGGGATGCTGTGCCCACACCATGTATCGGGTGCCCTCGTGCTCAAAAGTCGTGGCATCGAGCGAAAAGGTATCCCACCTGGTCTTCGTTTGCCCCTTTTCAACCCACTTCCCTGTCATGGGATTTTCAGAATCGTTTTCGAGCACGTACATGCGAATAGCCCAAATATCCTCCGTGGATCCGGCCGCAAAATACATATACCATTTGCCATTAATGTAATGGAGTTCAGGGGCCCAGATATGCGCCCCCATGACGCCCTGCTCATGCTTTTCCCAGATCACTTTGGGCTCAGCCTCCTTGAGGCCCTCAACCGTCTTGGACCGGCGAATCTCCAGCCGATCAAAGGCGGGTACCGAAGCCGTAAAATAATAATAGCCATCGGTGTGCTTATAGACCCAGGGATCGGCCCGATGCAGGATGAGCGGATTCGTGTAATCAACCGTCATCTTTTCGGATGATGGGCTTTGCGCCTTTGCTGATTCAATATCAATCTTAACAACTATTAACAGTAATACACCGAGGAAAAATAATAATCGTATGCTTTTACTCTTTCTATTCATAGCTTTTTCCATTAGTAAAATGAATGAGCAAGCAATATAATAAATGTAATTTATACACCTAATGGAATATTTATGAACGTGATGCTAACCAATCAATTGTTCTTTAGCGCGTTAATTCGCCATGTGAATTCTTTGACAAGTTCTTCTGTATACCCTTCTTTCACAAAAGCTATTTTGCCCTGAGAGCTTACAAACCAGGTAGTAGGATAAGTGTAGACATTTTGATTAATTATGTATCCATTATCCCGTAACACAGGGAATGAAAACTCTTTCTTTTGCATCCAGTTGCGGACTTCTTCGGCATTGGTGTCATTGTTAATTGTTAAGACAACTACACGAGAATTATCTTGATATTTTTCGTACAGTTTTTGAATGTCAGGCATCTCCTTGACACATGGCCCGCACCATTTCCCCCAAATATTTATAACCACAATTTTGCCTTTTAGTTTATCTGAAGAAAATGTATTTCCATCTAGTGTCGATAGTTTAAAGGGATGGATAGGATCAGGATTCTGTTTCTTTGATGAGAGAACTTCCTTTTTTCTATTTTTCTTATCCGAAGTTTGAAGCTGATCAGTGTACTGGCCGTAACCTGTAGTGTCGCCATTCATTTCTTTAAAAAGGGATTTGAGAGCAGCCTTGTTTTTGTTATCCCCTCTCCCTTTCATCGTAAATCCTTGAGCATAATAACCTTCAGCCTCTTTTAGATTACCCAATTCTTCATTTAGCCTTCCTAAATGGTAGATATTTTGTCTGTTGTCATTATCTAAAGAGTATGCTTTTGAAAGATATTTTCTGGCACTATCAAGTTTACCATCTTTAAAGTATACCCACCCCAAAGCATCATACATTATCCCAGTATACCATCCTAAACTTTCTCTGTATTCTTCTTCAGATTCATAGCCACCACGTTCATGTCGTTCATTAATTTTTTCCTTGGCTAATGTTATACCTTCACGGGCAATCTCTTTGGCACGATCAAAATGTATGTTTCTGTTTGCCAGTAATTTTGCTCCTCCTGCATGAGTTGTATGAGGATTAATGCCTTCAAACTCGACCATACCATTAATAACTTGCAGCAAGGTATCTGAGCTTACAGTTGAGTCTTCCATATAAACATGGTATAGGTTCCGATAGGCATCACCAATTAACGTTTTTCTGCTATGGTACGGGTAGTCAATAAAATCCCACAGCATCTTCTTGTAGTTAGAAATGACTTCCTCATTCGATTGGTCAGCAAGCTCATCTTGATGATTACTTTGGTAATCCCGATACCGTTCTACCTGAACCCACTCAGCCCAAACGCTAGAACTGTACTGTTCTAAGATGCGGTTTTCGAATTCTTCTTGCTTTTTAGTCAGTTCCAATTTTTTGTACTGTTCTGCAATCCTAAAAAGTAAATTAGCAGTTTCTTTACGTTTGTTAGTTAGCTCTTCGATGTCCTTCAGCACCAGACTTTGTTTTTCCTCTTGTGAGAGGCTGTCGATGCCCATTATGGCTTGCCAATACCGTCGATGAACCGATGGCGAAGAGGAAAGACGGGATGCTATTTCTAATAGCTCCTCTGCACGCTCATGCTGTTTCCTGAATGTGAGGTAACGTCCAGGATAGTAGTAGGCATACACGTTATCAGGATCTATCTCACGCACATGCTCAAATACTGATAATGCTTTTTCAAAGGTTTGGTTTCGCTTGTCACCTTCTTCATCATAGGATTTCCCCATCAGCGCTAGTCCTTTTACATTTAACAAGTTGGCTGGATTATCAATATTGCTTTGTTCATCGCCAATAAAGGAAGACAACTGCGCATACTTCTCATTATCTTCAAGAACTTTTGCTTTTAGCCACACAAAATCGCTATGCCCAGGATTCTTGCTATAGGCATTCTCAACTAGATCCGATGCTTCTTCCCAACGCTCATCATGGTACATGATCGTATTTACCAGTGCAAAGTGACTCCAAGCATTATCTGTATTTTCTTGGACAAGCTCTTCCGCTCTTTTAACGGCCGGTTTGGCTCCTTTGCCAGGCCCATCCGTACGGGCCATGTTTGACAGGTACCAAGCTTTTAGTTTAATGGACTTTGGATATTTCTCAACTAACTTTTTGCCTTCAAGGTAACCAAGTTCAAAATCCCGCTGGAAGTACAGATCTCTAACTTTTTGTATAGCTTCCCCCTTGTCATTGATGTGATTAGAAATCTGTAGGTAGGATGAAGAATCCGGTACTAAACCAGTAGCGTAAGCATGCGACACAAGCATTAGAAGCAATGGTATAATTGCCGAAATAAATAAGCGTCTCTTCATAAGAATTGAGTTTATTTAAACTTTAGAAAAATATGTTAACCCGGCTACTATAGTGTCCACCTTTCAATTCAAAATATTACGATCTCAAAGTTAGGGATCTATTTCATTTAACATCTTTTGTATAGCCTGCTCTAAGGATTGAGCCCAATCTATATTATGCTCTCTTAGTTCATTGCGAAACTCTTTTTGAGATAGATAAACACTATCTGCTGAGATGTCCAGCATCTCAACTTATTTAGTTTCCTCACCTAGCATCTTAGACTGGCCTTTATCTGAATGCAAAGTAGAATAATTGATTTTCAGGCTGCCCTTTTCGCGAAGGACCTTTTGAACGTCGGTGACCAACCCCATCGGCGTATTCTTATGTACACTAAGGTTTATAAGAGTCTTTTTAGGATCTACCAGTAAATCAGAAAACGCAGATTCAAATTTAGATAACGATACCGTTTTTTCATTCAGTTTTATGGTTTCAAAATCCACCAGTTCGAGATTTATACTTTCAGTTTGATACTCCTTTTCCATACTGACAGGCTCACAACCAAAAATAATCCCAAGGATCATCAGGAATGGAACGATTAGTGCTATTTTTAGCGAAGAGCGGTATTTGGAATCTTGTAACGTCATCATTTTGAACCTCTTTTTGGTGATGTTAAAATTTAGACTGGTGCTTAGATAATGTGCAGAACTACTTCTTCCCGTATTTAATAATATGCGCTGATAAGCCGCGATATCAGCGCCGCCGGATAATACTTTTTGGTCTGCGATGTACTCGTGGTTGACCTGCATAGCCTTTTTATAAAAATAAAGGACAGGGTTGAACCAGCAGAAGGTTTTCAAAATCTCTATGAAAAGAATATCCAATAAATGGTTTTGGCGGGCATGAATCAGTTCGTGAGTCAGAACCTCCCTGCTGAGCTTCCCGTTTTTGTATTGATCTTTGTTTACAAAGATCGTTTTCCCAAAAGTATGAGGAACAACATCTTTATCCAGTAGCACTACTTTGTGATCCCTGAAATAAGTAGCCGGATTTTTCATCGACCGTACTTTCATCTGATACAGGTGCCACATCATCCGTGCGGCCAACACAAAGGTTACCATACCGTAAATCACAAAGAGTAGTGTATAAGGCTGCAAATAGTTTGAGGCCGGACTGAAAGCATTTAGTGCTGTAGAATCAGCAGAAATCTGCAGTAAAGATTTAACGTTCACAAACTCCATGCCCTCCAGCGGAAGAGATGACATGTCCACATTGGCGATATTCAAAAGCGAATCAACAATTCCGATGGGCATAAACGGAACCGTCAAAGAAAAAAGCAGCCCAATAAGAAGGTAGAAACGGTTAATCTGGTATGTTTTTTCCCTGGCAAGAACAGCATGGTAGAACAGGAGCACTAAGACCATGCATATAGTTGAATATGTCAGATAACCTATCATTGGTCTCTTTTTTTGAGTTCCTCGTTGATGATATCCTGAAGCTCTTCCAGCTCTTCAGCCGAGAGATTGGTTTCTCGTGTAAAAAAAGAAGCAAAGGTCGAAGCCGAATTGTTAAAGTATTTTTTTATGAGAATATTGAGGTGCTTCGAAAAGTAGTCTGCTTTTTTCACAACCGGATAGTATCTACGAGAACGTCCCATCTGCTCATAATCAATAAATTCTTTATCCTTCATCCTCTTCAGCAGCGTTGCCACCGTACTACTGGCCGGCTTTGGATCTGGATACTTTTCCAACAGATCACTTAAGAACGCTTTTTCAAGCTCCCAAAGATACTGCATCAACTGTTCTTCGGATTTTGATAATTTCATATTATTCTACATTGTTAGAACTGTTTCTACAAATGTAGAAATAAAATATCGTGCATTGCAAATAAATTTCTCATTTTTAAACATGATTATGTTGATTGGATAAGAAACACTTCTATTTAGAATAGATTTGCTTTTCTCTTTTGAAAAATTCTATAAAACAAACTCCAGATAGGAAATTTATCGGGTAATTATTTTAGATATGCTATCCCACCCCGAAATAAAAAAGGCGGCTTCCTGACCAATTCAGGAAGCCGCCTTTTGGTAGTGGCGGGGGGAGGATTCGAACCTCCGACCTTCGGGTTATGAGCCCGACGAGCTACCAGCTGCTCCACCCCGCGATGTGAGTCACCTATAATAAGGCTTGACATGGGTACTTGTCAATAGTAAATTCAAAATTCTTACCTAGTTATTAATTGTACTCTAAAACTATTTAAAACACCACAGGAGGCTTATGTCCACCGATAAAGAGGTATCTGCCGCACAAGTTCACAAGATTCTACAAAAACATATTCTAACCGACGGTTACGACATTGTGCTCGATCTCGAAAATAGTGAAGGAGCTTACCTTTATGATGCCAAGAGCGGTGAGCGCTACCTCGACTTTTTTACCTTTTTTGCCTCCAATCCGCTGGGTATGAATCACCCGCGCCTGGCCAACGATGAATTTCAAAACAAGATCGGCAAGGTGGCCATCAACAAGCCATCGAACTCGGATATATATACTGAAGAGATGGCCGAGTTTGTTGACAATTTTGACCGTGTGGGCATCCCTGACTACCTGCCTTACTCCTTCTTTATTTCCGGCGGTGCCCTAGCCGTAGAAAACGCTCTCAAAGTAGCCTTCGACTGGAAAGTGCAAAAGAATTTTGAAAAAGGATATCGGCAGGAGAAAGGTCACAAAGTACTTCACCTGGAGCAGGCTTTCCACGGCCGATCGGGATACACGATGTCGCTGACCAACACTGATCCCACCAAAACCAAATATTTTCCCAAGTTCGACTGGCCGCGGATCATCTCTCCCGCTATGAATTATCCGGCTACGGACGAAAATATCCGTCAAACAGTGCAAAATGAAGAACGGGCTATTGCACAGGCCGAACGATATTTTGAAATGTACAAAGATGAGATTGCCTGTATCATCCTGGAACCAATTCAGGGCGAAGGTGGCGACCGACATTTCCGGAAAGAATTTCACCAGGCATTGCGCAACCTTGCGGACGAACACGAAGTGCTTCTGATATACGACGAAGTTCAAACCGGTGTGGGACTAACCGGCAAATTCTGGGCACATGAGCACTACGTAAAGCCCGACATCCTGGCTTTCGGTAAAAAAGCACAGGTCTGTGGTATCTTAGCCAGCAAGCGCGTCGATGATATTGAGACCAACTGCTTTCACGTCTCTTCGCGCATTAATTCTACATGGGGCGGCAATCTGGTGGATATGGTTCGCTTCGGGCGTATCCTGCAAATAATTGAAGAGGAAAATCTCGTCGAAAACGCCGCTACGGTGGGCGATTACCTGCAAGAAAAAATACGCGGCTTGGCTCAGCAATTTGAACACGCCACAAATCCCCGGGGCAAGGGACTGTTCTGCGCAATCGATTTTCCAAACACTCATGTGAGAGATGCCGTTATCAAAGAATGCGCCAACAATAACTTGATGATTCTCTCTTGCGGGACAAAGACGATGCGATTCCGTCCGCCGTTGACGGTTACCAAAGAGCATATCGACGAGGGCATCGAGATCATCGAAAAATCGATCAAATCAGCAATGGAAGAATGCCCGGCTGTCACAGTTTAATCAGTCTACAGTGAACAGTAGGCAGTTAGCAGTGATTACTTTCTACTGTTAACTGTAAACTGCTCACTGTTTTACTGCCTCTACGTCATCTGGTGAGATTCCGGCTGAATAGTGATCTCGTTGAGCACCGAGCCCTCGGGCTGATTGGCAGCATAATATACTGATTTCGCCACTTCCTCGGGCGTCAGCATTTTATCTTTCTGCACGCGCATGTCCACAGTATCACTGTCCCACATTGGGGTATCAACACCGCCGAGATGCATAAGTGAAAACTTGACGCCACTGCGCTTGTGCTCTTCAATCAGCGACTTGGTAAAACCGGTAATGGCAAATTTGGAGGCCGAGTATACTGATGAGTTTTTCATGGGATATTTACCTACACTGCCGGGAAACATAATCACGCGCCCTTTTTTTTCCGTGGCCATATGTCGAACCACAGTTTGCGTAACCAGAAATGTTCCATAGACATTTACATCCAGCATTTCTTTGGCATCATCGGGCTTTATGTCCAACAATGGCTGAATCACGGCCGTGCCGAATGCATTTACCAGCACATCTATAGTTCCGAGGTCATCGGTTATTTCACGGACCATCTTTGATACGGACGCCAAATCTGTTACTTCTACCCCAATGACATATGCTTCACCGCCGTTGTCGTTGATCTCCTTGGCTACTTTTTCGGCTTTCTGTTGATTGCGCGCGGCCAGCACAACTTTTGCTCCGCCCCTAGCAAAAACTTTACCGCAAGCACTTCCTATTCCGCCCGAACCACCAACAATGAGTACTACTTTATTTTTCATTCTACAAATACCTTATTCTGATTTTGCTGATCTGTTCTATTAATAGACTTGCCTGCTATTTCGTTTCATTTAACTTCTTAAAAGTCACCTGCAATAGATCCTGAAACAAGTTCAGGATGACATGAGATAATATCTGGATGGACCCCACTTCCATTTTCAACATCATTTTTTCTGGAGTAAAAGCGAGATACTTGGGCATTGAAAGTCATATTCTGTGATGGCGCCCAGCGCAGACTTAAATCTTAGCTGGATGAGATGCTGGCAAAAGAAAGACACTTGCGCTGGCTATGAAGTTTGGGTATTCCTATCTCTCAAGTTTTCAAAACATCGTATCATACTGATACTTGTTTCAGAAACTTAATTAGTCAATGTCTCTAGCATAGTAAGTGCACCGCAGTAAAGGCTGTCTTCTCCCAAGCTTTATTGAAAAGTCAGGAAACATCAAAAATATGGTTACGCGCAGGTAAGCTACGGTGCGAGATAGTCAGGTTATTTATACTAGAACAATTGTAAAACAATTATTGCAGTTGCTTCTTCATCGCATTGTCGATGACATTGTCATAAATCGAGAATATCTCATCAGTAGAAATATCGAGCACACCGGCTATACTGAGAGTATCTTTTTTACTCCCCACCTTGCCTAATTCGACAAATGGAATATTCTGCTCAGTGAGATGTGCTTCTAGTACTTCTCGCTGATCTTTCTTGCAGGTTACTACAACACCGGATTGCGCCTCACTGTATAGCACTTCGTGTTTGTCATCTCCCAGCTTATCTACTGAAAGATTTGCACCTCGTTTGGAAAAGACCGCCATTTCAGCCAGTGTAATCGCCAGGCCGCCATCTGAAATATCGTGGACCGCATTAACCTTTTGCTGCTGAATCGCTTCCAGCAACGCCGACTGTAGACGTCCTTCGAACTCGAGATCAATTTCGGGAGCATCACCCATTGTTACATCATGGATGGTATGCAGATATTCACTTCCCCCCAGTCCTTTTCGGGGTGCCCCAATGTAGTAAATCGCATCGGATTCATTTTTGAAGCCGGGCGTCATACGATCGTTTTCCAGATCTTCAATCAAACCCAGCATGCCAATGACTGGTGTTGGAAAAACCGCCATCTTTGGATTCTCGTTATAGAAACTCACATTTCCACCGGTTACTGGGGTGTTGAACATGCGACAGGCATCCCCCATACCGGCCAGTGCTTCCTTGAACGTCCAGTACACTTCCGGCTTGTAGGGATTTCCGAAGTTGAGACAGTTAGTAATAGCCATCGGTTTGGCCCCGCTGCACACCACATTTCGCGCTGCTTCAGCCACAGCAATCTGTCCGCCCTTACGCGGATTCAAATACACATAACGGCCATTGCAATCAGTCTTCACGGCCAGTGCCTTGTTGGTTCCCTTAATTCGGACAACACCCGAATCTGAGGTACCGGGCCCGTTCACCGTGTTGGTGCGGACCATCGTATCATACTGCTCATAAACCCACCGCTTAGAAGCAATGTTGGGCGATCCCAATAGTTGTTCAACCACTTCCTTGTGATCCGTAGGATGATCCAGCGAATGGGCGTCGAACGACTGCGTTTCTTCGAGATACTCTGGTTTCGTGGCCTCACGCTCATACTGTGGAGCCCCACCGCCCAGCACCAGGCTGTCAGCCGGGATATCCGCCTTCACTTCGCCATCTTTCTCATAAGTCACATCTTCGCCTTCAACTACTTCACCGATTACTACGGCATTGAGATCCCATTTTTCGTAGATGTCAATAATCTCATCTTCGCGACCTTTTTCGGCGACTACCAGCATACGTTCCTGGCTCTCAGAGAGGAGTATTTCATAGGCCGACATCCCCTCTTCACGGGTAGGTACTTTATCAAGATCCAAGTGCATACCCACGCCGCCCTTGGCCGTCATCTCGGATGATGAACAGCTGATACCGGCCGCTCCCATATCCTGGATACCGACGATACCGCCATTTTCGATCACTTCGAGCGTCGCTTCAAGCAATAGCTTCTCTGAGAATGGGTCCCCAACCTGTACACTGGGACGTTTGTCTTCACTTTCTTCGTCAATTTCTTCAGAGGCAAAGGTTGCCCCGTGGATACCGTCACGTCCGGTATCGGATCCCACAATAATTACCGGATTCCCTACCCCCTCGGCAATAGCAGAGGCCGTTTGGTCTTCCTTCACAATCCCAACGCTCATGGCATTCACCAGCGGATTACCTTCGTACTTCTCATCAAAATAGATTTCGCCACCAACCATGGGTACGCCAAAGGAGTTGCCGTAATCGGCAATGCCGCGCACCACGCCATCCAGCAGAAAACGAACGCGAGGTTGATCCAGGTCCCCAAAACGCAGCGAGTTCAGGCTGGCAATGGGACGAGCTCCCATAGTAAAAATATCACGGTGAATTCCACCTACCCCCGTTGCAGCACCTTCGTAAGGTTCAATAGCCGAGGGGTGATTGTGGCTTTCCACTTTGAACACGCATCCCAGCCCATCGCCGATGTCAACGAGGCCAGCATTTTCTTCGCCGGCGCCGACCAGCATCTGCGGGCCTTCGTTGGGCAATTTTTTAATCTCGAGGATGGAGTTCTTATACGAGCAGTGCTCACTCCACATCACTGAATAGACGCCTAGTTCAGTAAAATTCGGGGTGCGACCAAGATAATTCTTGACCATCTCGAACTCCTCTTCGGTAAGTCCGTGATCTTTGGCTAGTTCCAGTGTTACTTCCGGTTCTGTTGTTGCTTGTGACATTGGTAATTATCCTAATGTGATTAAAACGTAAAATTTTAGGTATAAGGTTACAGGGGAATAAGGTCTAATACATGTCTCATTCCTTATACCTTATATTCCGAGAAACTTTATTAACTCTTCAAAATCATTAAATACCAAATCCGCTTTGTGGTCTTTTGGATGATCGCCATTGCTCGTAAACCAGGCCGTGTTCCAGCCGAAACGGGAGCCGCCCTCAATATCCGAAGTCAGCGAATCGCCCACATATAAAATATCATCTGGTGCAAAACCCGCAAGTTCGGTCGCATGAGCAAATACTTTGGGATCGGGCTTCAATACGCCAACATCCTCGGAAATTACTACGTGATCAGCGGAATCATAAAAATTAAATTTCTTGAACTTAAGCCGCTGGGTCTCGGCAAAACCATTGGTTAGCATCCCCACCGGATAGTATTGCACAACCTGTTGATAAGCCTTCTCGGCTCCATTGATCCACTGCCAGTGATCGCGGTAACACTGCATATAATAGTCGCCAACTTCTTTAAACAAACTCGCATCCAGATCCATCCGCTGAAGCGTCTGCTCAAATCGATTTTGCTGAAGCTGCTCGCGTGTTACATCACCCTGACTGTACAAACGCCACTGCTCACTGTTTACGTCGTGATAGGTATCAATCAGCGTTTGGGTGTCTGAGCCATCAAACATCGAAAAGTGCTGGTGGACATCCCGTAAACCCGAAGCTTCCGCCGCCTTGTGATCGAGCAGCGTGTCATCCAGATCAAAATAAATAAAATTGTAGGACAAATCGTGCGATCTTACAAGTTCAAAATTGTTGGCTCAAAGATAGGGAACTCCATCCTGATCAGAAAATCTATATCTATCTCGATTTCTAGATTATGATTCTCTCATGATTGGCTACCGATTTGTATCTCTTTTACAAAGCTTTTGTATATTTGTCTCCAATCATTCACATAAACTATTTGGATTATGAACATAAAGACTCTCATCGGATTAGGCGTTGTAGCCTTGTTGGTATTTTTCGGAGTTAGCAAATATAACTCGCTTGTACAAGAGCAGCAGCAAGTGAATCAGACCTGGGCACAGGTTGAAAATCAGTACCAGCGACGTGCGGATCTGATTCCCAACCTGGTAAACACGGTAAAAGGCGCTGCCGACTTTGAACAACAAACGTTAACGGATGTAATCGAAGCTCGCAGCAAGGCATCCTCAATCCAGGTATCGGCCGAGGATCTGAACAATCCGCAAAAAGTTCAGCAGTTTCAACAGGCGCAGCAACAACTTTCAGGCGCGCTATCGCGACTTTTGGTGACGGTGGAAAAATATCCCGAACTGAAAGCGAACCAGAATTTCCGGGACTTGCAGACGCAGCTCGAAGGCACCGAAAATCGCATTTCTACGGAGCGACAACGCTTTAACGAAGCCGTACAAAGTTATAATACAATGGTTCAAAGTTTTCCCAGCAATGTGTTTGCAGGACTCTTTGGCTTCGATCAGAAAGCGTATTTCAAAGCGGATGAGGGCGCCAGTGAGGTCCCTGAAGTCGACTTTGGCAACTAGCCAGATTAATAATTTCATTAAAAATTAAGACTATGGCATCAGACGACTTATTAACAAAAGAACAGGAACAGCAGGTTATTGAAGCCATTAAGAATGCTGAGCTACAGACCTCCGGAGAAATCCGCCTACATATCGAGCATAACTGCAGCCAGGATCCGCTGGAGCGGGCCGCCCGTATTTTCCAAGAGCTGGGCATGGATCAAACCGAACAACAAAATGGTGTACTGATTTATATTGCCAGTGAAGATCATCAAGCAGCTGTATATGCCGGAAAAGGTATTCACGAACAAGTAGAAGATGGTTTTTGGAATGATGTATTGAATCAGCTGATCGAATATTTCAAGGAAGGCGCTTTTGTTGATGGTATCGAGTCAGCTGTGCATAAAGTCGCACTCAAGCTCGAGAATCTATACCCATATCAGAAAGGCGATACCAACGAGCTTTCCAACGAAATCAGCTATAACAACGACTAACTCTATTTCAAGGAATTTTCCGATATGTTTTATAGAAGTCGAATTAAGACCATTCTATCAACCTTCTTTTTTGTACTCTTTGCAATTCCCGGATTGCTCAGCGCCCAGAATCTGCCCGCGGAACCGGTAGGCCATGTAAATGATTTTGCCAAGATGCTCTCCAACTCGGAGCAACAACGCCTGGAGCAAAAGCTGCGCAACTATCGTGATACAACCACTACGGTGATTGCCATTGCTACGCTCAAAAGCCTCAATGGCGTTTCTGTGGAAGAGGCCGGCACCACGCTGTTTAACAAGTGGGACATGTGGCAAGGCGACAAAGACAACGGTGTGCTGATATTGGTTGCCCAGCAGGAGCACAAAATTCGTATTGAGGTTGGCTATGGACTGGAAGGTGCCATCCCTGATATCATGGCGGGACGTATTATCAGGGAAATCCTGAATCCCGCTTTCAAAAGAGGGGATTTCTATGATGGTTTCGATCGAGCTACGTCAGCGCTGATCCAGCTGGCAAGTGGCGAATTTACGGGACAGCTTGCCGAAAAAAAATCTTCCGGGGATAACGACATGGCTTCCTTCATCATATTTATCCTGTTTATCATTTTTGTGGTGTACGCCTCTTCCCGCAAAGGTGGGGGCAAACGTAACGGCAAAAGACGCCGGCGCACCTTTGGTCCCGGTGGATTCATCTTCCTTGGTGGAGGGGGTGGATTTGGCGGCGGTTCCGGAGGCGGTGGTGGCTTCGGAGGCTTCAGCGGGGGCGGTGGCTTTGGCTCCGGTGGTGGTGGTGCCAGCGGCGGATGGTAGGATCCGATCAGCTAGATTCTTCATGCCAGGGTGGTAGCTTGATCCTTCAAACTATACGCTAGCTACTTCCAAAAGCTCCTCCTCCGGGCGTCTTCAGGATGAACTGGTCACCGGCCTCGAGTGTTCGCCCGTCGATTGCTTGCAGTTGCTCTTGGGCATTATTTCCGCGGATGACCCACTGTTCTCCGGTTTTCGCAGGCGCTCCACCCTGCAATCCGTAAGGCTGGTACTTACGATGTTGGGTCAAAACAGTGAGCTCTACCGGCTCCAGGAAGGTCATTTTCCTGATAATTCCATTTCCACCATCATATTGACCTACACCACCCGAACCTTCTCTGATCCGGTATTCATCCAGCCGAACCGGATAGCGATATTCTAGGATTTCGGGGTCGGTGCCCCGCGTATTGGTCATATGGTGATGTACGGCATCCGCGCCGTCAAAATCGGGACCGGCCCCTGTGCCTCCACCAACCGTCTCATAGTAGCCAAACTCATCGTTACCAAAGAGCACGTTGTTCATCGTGCCCTGGCTGCAGGCTATGCGTTCGAAGGGTTTGAGCAGCGTATCCACCAGCCGCTGGCTTACTTCGATATTGCCGCCCACTACCGCAGGAGACCGGGCAGGATCCGCATCAAAATCGGGATTCAACAAGCAGGTCGGCAGCGTGATTTCAATCGGGCTTAGCAATCCTTCGTTAAGCGGTATAGGCTCATCCACCAGCAACCGCAATACGTACATCACCACGCTTTGTACGATAGCCGGCGTAGCATTGAGATTATTCTTATGGACTTGGCCTGTACCGGTAAAATCGATAGCCATTGACTGATCACGCACTTCAATGGATACTGTCAAAGGCGTATCATCATCCAGGAATTCTTCACTTTCGTAATATCCCGAAGGGATGTTACTGATCGTTTGCTGCATTTTGTACTCCGCATGCTTGCGGATAGAATTCATATGGTATTGAACTTCCTGCACTCCATGCTTGTGGCACAGCTCCTGCACTTGCTTTACGCCCCGGTGGTTCGCTGCCACCGCTGCCTGCATATCTGCAATGTTTTCATCCGCATTGCGCGTGGGATACTTTGCTGATAGCAGGTGTCCCCTAATTTTTTGCCACTGCTCCACGCCTTCCTTGACCGCATACATCGGCGGAATGACCACGCCTTCCTGCTGTAGATTGGTCGCAGTAGGCGGCATTGATCCAGGCGTAATACCACCAATCTCGGCATGGTGTGCACGGCTGGCGGCATAACCAATGAGCTGGTCACCATCTATAAAAATGGGCGTCACCACCGTCACATCCGGCAAGTGTGATCCTCCAAAAGCAGGATGATTGGTGACGACCACATCACCCGGCGCCATAGCTAGGTGCTCGTTGATATTTCGAACGCATAATCCCAAAGCACCCAGGTGGACTGGAATATGCGGGGCGTTAACCACAAGCTCTCCCTCGGCATTCAGCAAAGCACATGAAAAATCAAGGCGGTCTTTCACGTTGACCGACATAGCCGTGCGCTGCAGCATTTCGCCCATCTCGGTGGCAATGGAGCTAAAGCGGTTGGTAAACAATTCCAGCCTCACCACCTCAGCGCTCTCATCCTGCCGCGGTTTCAGTTGCTCCTTATATTCCATCAGCAATGCTTCCTGCTCGTTGACCGCGGCCATCCACTCGGGCTCAATAACAATGGTGCTGTAGGAATCCAACACCAGTGCCGGTCCTTCGAGTTTATGTCCCGGCTGCAACTGCTCACGCTCAAAAACCGGAGTGGGGATCTCTCCACCTTCAAACCAAATCGATTTATCAAACAGCGGTTCCGGTGATCCTTGCCTCTTAACTCCATTCTCAATTTCTTGGTCACGGCCAATGCGGGCTGCTATAACCCGCAGGCTTACCACCTCAATACTGCGACCTGATATCCAGTGACCATATTGGGCTTTGTAAACCTTTCTAAATTTCTTTTCAACATCTATGCTTGATTCGTACTCGATCTGGATGGCCTTTTCCTGCCCTTCCAGTCGCATCGATAGCAAACATCGCTGCACTGTTATTTTCTGCTGTGAAATACCGACATTCTTCAGCTTTTGCTTCGCCTGTTGAGCCAAGCGATCGGCGATTGTATCTAATTTATGCTCCACCTCTTCAAGCGATTGCAAAATTTGGGTCTCGGCAAACTCTTCCACCTTCGCATGACCAATTCCCGATGCACTCAACAAGCCGGCCTCTTTAGGAATCACAACCTGTTCGATCCCCAAACGACGAGCTACCGCGCAGGCATGCTGTCCGCCAGCCCCGCCAAACGCTACCATAGCATATTCACGGCTGTCGTATCCTTTTCGGACCGACACTTTCCGGATGGCATCCGCCATGCGTTCATTGGCAACTCGCAGAAAACCAGACAGAATTCCCTGTGTCGCAACTGACTCTGACTGCTCCGCTTGAATCTGTGCTCTTAAATCCTCGAGTTCGTTTTGGGCAGCATCCAAATCTACCGGAATATGAAAGTTTTGTGGATTCAGCCGTCCCAAAAGCAGATTCACATCTGTTATGGTCAATGGACCTCCAGCTCCATAGCAGGCCGGCCCGGGAAAGGCACCTGCACTTTCGGGTCCCACACAGAGCTTATGCCCATCAAAATAGCAGATGGATCCCCCACCCGCGGCGACCGTCTCAATATTAAGTGCTGAGGCCACCAAGTGTACGTCAGCAATATTGTGCTCAAAAACATAATCGAAGTCCGCATTATAACGGGCTACATCTGTGCTGGTGCCTCCCATATCAAAGGAGATTACCTGCTCGAACGCCGCTTTTTTGCCGGCGGATGCTGCTCCCACCACGCCCCCAGCCGGACCACTCAGCAGGCTGTCTTTTGGGGCAAACTGATCCTTCGCCGTAAGTCCACCGGCACTTGTCATTACCAACAGCTGCTGATTACCAATGGATGAGTGAACGTTGTCCAGATATTGTTGCACAATGGGCGACAGGTAAGCATTGACCAGCGTCGTTTCAGCTCTCGGTATAATCTTAATGAATGGACTCAGTTCCGAAGAAATCGATACATGCTTAAATCCCTTATCCAGCAGCCATTGCCCGAATTTACGTTCATGGGCTCCATTTTTATAGCTGTGCATGAAAGCCACGGCCGCAGAAGTGATGCCCTTTTTTAGCAACTCATTAACACTGGCTTCAAGCTCTGAAAAATCAAGTTCCTGAAGCACCTTTCCCTCAGCATCCAACCGCTCGGGCACTTCAATCACATGCTCATAAATAGGCTCTCGCTTTTGGATATTGAGTGCAAATAGGTCGGGACGCTGCTGGTTTCCAATCTCCAGCAGACCCCCATAGCCTTTGGTTACAAATAGCACGGTGGGCGCACCTTTTTTCTCCAGCAGTGCATTGGTCGCCTTAGTCGTCCCCAGCCGCATGTTGATCGGTGGCAATGGCTCGTCAGAAGGGGTTCGAGTTGCAAGACGAGCGGCCAAGACCGGCACTTCTTCCTCCGACTGCACCTGGAAAGAAACGGGCCGGTCCGGCAACTGTAAAGAACGATCCAGGGTGAGTAAAGATCGATTGGCATCAAAAGAAGTTACTTTCGCCGAGACATCCGATTTTTCAAGTAAACTAAAAGAGAAGCCCTTGATAAAATCGTCTGGCACACTCCACTGCTGTTGTATGTGATAAGCATTGGGGGGCTCTGCTTTGGATAAAATTTTACCCCGAAGTGCACTGCTACTCAGCACTTTAACAGCTTTGTGTTCCCCGTCGGGAGCAATGGCAATACAATCGGTAAAAGTACCACCGGTATCTACCCAGACCTGCCAGGGTTCTTTTTTAAGCGACATACACTCTGAAGTTGTTGCTATTGGTTTTTATCCAACTTAACAAAACAAGTGCAACTCCAAAGACAACTTTTTGAACAGTAAATTGCTGAATTTGAAACTATGCCATAACAAATTGTTCAGCCGCCAGTGCCTGTTTTAGATCACTGATTCATCTTCCTATAAAGATTACATGTAAATAAAAAAGCCCTGCCGGCTCGGAGACCAACAGGGCTTCACACGCTCACGTGTGTAGGGACATTAGGAAGTAATTTCTTCCGCTTTTGCGCTGTCTTCGAATTTAGGTGTTGATGGTGTCTGGTTCTGATATTCATCCAGCGTAAACTCATCCACCTGTACCACATCAACACGGGCATCTTCGGCTTTGCGAATAAGCTGCGCCTCTTCTTCAGTGATGATCTCCTTCTCAAGCGCCTGATCAATCACAAAACGTGGCTGGGTTTTCGGCAATTCTTTCTTTTTAGTCGCCACATGAATCTTCTTATACACCGGAGCAGCCTGCTCTAACAGCTCAAGTGCATGTTCATAACGGCCCATGGCCTGATCGTTATCTTCGGGAAGATAGATTCCATCCGTAAGTCGATCACGCTGCTCGCTGCGCTGCTGCATCGCCTGGGCTACTTTGTGCCCCAGTTTGTCGGACGGCATAGTACCAATGCGATTCATACGTGACCACAGAGCAATAGGTCCATGGAACAGCCAGCTTAATCCCGGCACATTGATCTCGCGATAGATAGCATCAAAAGCTTCCTGAATCTGAGCAAAGGCGTACTGCATCGACCATTCGAAAAAGATGCGATCCTCCTCGTTCTGGCCCTCTGCATCATACCGTCGCAGCGTGGCCGTGGCCAAGTACATCCAACTAAGGATATCAGCAAAGCGACCGCTGATCTTCTCTTTAATTTTGAGTCCGCCGCCGTAGGATCCCAGCGCTATATCCGCCAAGAAAGCAAAAGAGGCTGACGTCCACGAAAGCTTCTTGTAATATTTTGATGCAGGTCCACTAACCGGCGACGAAGCAATAGTCCCGCGAGTTAGACTCATCAAAAGGGCACGGGCTGTATTGCGTCCAACATGCCCAATATGCTTCCAGAAAGCGTTATCGAATGCTTTTACATCACCATTGGTGAGCGCATCAATTTCGTCATAGGCATATGGGTGACAACGAATGGCTCCCTGCCCAAAAATCATCAAACTACGTGTCAGGATATTGGCTCCCTCTACGGTAATAGCAATAGGCATTGAGATGTAACTATGTGCAAAAATGTTGCGCGGACCGCGTGAGATACCAGCTCCGCCCTGTATATCCATTGCATCGGTGATGATCTTGCGTCCAAGTTCGGTAAAATTATATTTGGCGATGGCCGTAACTACCGACGGCTTTTCGCCCATATCGAGACCGGCACAGGTGTAACGACGAGCAGCATCCATCAGGTAGGTTAATCCACCAATACGCGCCATCGGTTCTTCAATTCCTTCAAACTTACCAATGTTGATACCAAACTGTCGGCGTACGGCGGTATAAGCTCCAATTGCTCGAGTAGCAACTTTGGCGCCACCTACGCTTTGAGCCGGTAGTGAGATACCGCGTCCAACGCCTAGTGACTCCATCAGCATACGCCAACCGTTACCGGCCTGTTCGGGTCCGCCAATAATCTGATCGACAGAAACAACTGCATCGTCACCGTCAATGGGGCAGTTATAAAATGGTACTCCCATCGGATCATGGCGGCGGCCCAGCTTAATTCCTTCGGTGTCACTCGGGATGAGCGCGCAGGTGATCCCCAGATCTTCTCCTTTACCAAGGTGGTTTTCGGGATCGCGCAGTTTAAACGCCAGGCCAATGACCGTAGAAATGGCCGCCAGCGTAATGTAGCGCTTTGTAAAGTTAAGCCTAATATACAGCTCTCCATCATCGCCCTTAAATACTTCTCCTTCGGCCGTCATCGCACCAGCATCAGATCCGGCTGTGGGCTCAGTCAGGGCAAAGCAAGGCATTTCTTCACCGGTTGCAAGACGGGGCAAGTAGTGATCTTTCTGCTCCTTTGTACCGTAGTGCATCAATAGTTCGGCCGGACCCAAAGAGTTGGGCACCATAACAGTGGTCGCCAAGGGGCCGCATCGTGATGCCAGCTTGCCAATAATGGCGCTGTGCGCACTGGCCGAGAATTCGAGTCCGCCATACTCCTCGGGGATAATTAGCCCAAAGAATTTATGCTCACGCATGAACTGCCATACTTCATCCGTAAATCCCTTACGTACAAATACATCCCAGTCGTCCACCATTGAGCAAAGCTCTTCTACGGGACCTTCCAGAAATTCCTTTTCCTTCTCCGACAGATCGGGATACGATTCATTGGCCAGTCGATTCAAATCGGGCTTGCCGGAAAATAGCTCGGCATCTACCCATACGTTGCCAGCCTCAATAGCCGTGCGTTCCGTCTCCGAAATCGCCGGCAGGAAGTTTAGGGCATCCAACAATTTCATCAACGGACCAGTGAGCACCGTACGGCGTATAGGTTTTACATTAAACACAATTACCAGCACCGTGTAGGTCACAAAAAGCCAGGTTGGTGCAGCAAATCCCCATAGTGCGATATATCCGGCCGCAGCCCAAGCCCACAGGGGCGTTCCCCAGAAAGCAAAAAGTGTGGCTACGATAATCATGCTTGTAATGACAGCCCACAAGGGGTTCTGATACAAGATGCCAAAACTTTCATTTAAGAATTCCATAATAGTCACCTTATCGGTTAAAGCTACTCGTCGAAATTAGTATTTGTCTTCAAGGATGTACGAACCTGGTATCCTTTGATAATATGGTCGATTGATTCCTCAATAAATTTTTCCTGATCAATACGGGTATCAAGTCGTTGCGACAATACAACCGACATTACCCCGTGCAGCTGAGCCCAAAACGTATAGGCTGCAATGCGGGGCTGATCCTCGGCAATCAAACCAGACCTAACCCCTTCCTCTAGTACTTGGGTCACGATTTCATAACCTTTGCGCGCCTTGCGAAATTTTTCTTTGGGATACCGGCTCATTTCATCAGAACTAATCAGATAAATGACCTGATATTCACGCGGATTGTCGAGTGCAAAACCTACATATTCATAAGCCAGCTCCTTCAGCTTTGCAATGGGATCTTCGTGCTCAACGGTGGACACTTCCAGTCGATTATTCAACCGTTCGATCGCCTCCTCCATCAAAGTGTGTACAAGATCGTCCTTGTTTTCGAAATGCAGATAAATGCTCGTAGCACTCACATCAATTGCACGTGCAATCTTGCGCAGCGAAAAGTTGCGGTATCCATCCGAGAGCAACACTTGGCGCGCCGCATCCACAATTTGCTGTTTTAGACTTATTTTTTGGGCTTCATCCATATAGGCAAAGGTTAACACTGTTAACTAAATTAAGTAAACATTTCTTTCAGGATAAAGCAATACCAGACTACTATTTTATTACTTAAACATTAAATATGCTTGAATCAATCCAGTATAGGATCTTCCGGCAAACTGAATTTTAGGTAGGAAATAGTTCGCCCATCGGCTAAGTGACGCTTTTCATAGTCCGTCTTGATAGTGACAAGCTCATCCTCAACCTTCTTTTGATGAATATTTTTTTTTAGATCCAACACTTCGCAACCAGTTTCCTCCATCACTTGACGGGTAAATAAAAACAAATCGTCATCATCTGTTTTGAAATGAATCGTCGCCCCAGGCTTCAACACCTTCTGGTAGATATTCAAAAACTTGGGAGAGGTGAGTCGTTTATTACTATCAGGACTGCGCGGATAGGGATCCGGAAAAGTAATCCAGACATCACTGACCTCACTAGGCGCAAAGTATTCTTCGAGGTGATCGATGTACATTCGCATAAAACGCACATTATACAGCTCATCGTCCAGGGCTCTTTTAGCACCCCGCCAGATACGGTCGCCTTTGATATCAATGCCGATGTAGTTTTTATCGGGATTTCGCCGTGCAAGCTCGAGGGTATATTTACCTTTACCACATCCCAACTCACACACGATAGGATTGTCGTTGCCAAATACATCCGTATGCCAGCGGTCTTTGGGTTTATCGGTCTCTGGATCCTGGAAATCGGTAAGCTCAAGCGTGTTTTCGAATCGCGAGACCTCCTCGAACTTTTCGAGTTTTCCTTTGCTCATCGATCTGTGAAAATTTCTATATGGAATAGTTACTTTTGGAAAACAAAATGGATACTAAAACTCCGTGTCATCGTAGAAATGAGTCTACGGCGCCAGGCGTGATTTGGACCAGTGATCGCCTTCTTTATTGTAGCAGATACGGTCGTGCATACGTCCTTTGCGTCCCTGCCAAAATTCTATACGGTTCGGCTGCAAGAGATACCCACCCCAGAATTCGGGCAACGGCACTTCTTGGTCTTTAAAACGCTGCTCAATCTCTTTGAATTTGGCTACCAGTGCATCGCGCGAATCAACCTCAGTGCTCTGCTGGGAGGCCCAGGCACCGATCTGGCTCAAGCGGGGACGCTGGCGAAAATAATTCTCAGAATCCTCTTTACTCACCTTCTGGACCGTACCCTCGATACGCACTTGGCGCTCGAGAGCAGCCCAATAGAAACATAGGGCAGCTTGAGGATTTTCGTCCAGCTCTCTGCCCTTGCGACTATTGTAATTCGTATAAAACCGGAAACCCTGCTCATCGACACCTTTTAGCAGCACAATCCGCGACGACGGTCGCCCATCATTTGTAGCCGTAGATAACGTCATCGCATTGACATCAAGTAAATCCGCCGAAAGGGCCTGCTCAAACCACTTCACAAACTGATCGATGGGATCGTCGCAGACCTCCGATTCCAACAGTTCTTGTTTCGTATAGTCGCGGCGTAGCTCAGCTACGCTTTTTTCCTCGTCACCAGACATAGGACCTCCTTATGCAAAGTAGTCGGGTTCATTACCTTCCTTCCACTTAATATTGCATCCAACACTGGGCTTCTGATCCTCTTTCACCTTGCCATCGAAAAGTAATTCAACTGCTTCACGGAGATCGCTACCGGTCACTGGCTCATCATTACCCGGCCGGCTGTCATCAAACTGACCGCGATAGACCAGTTCATCATTCTCATCAAAAAGGAATAAATCAGGTGTACAGGCAGCTCGATATGCTTTGGCAACCTCTTGAGTTCCATCGTAAAGATATGGGAAAGAAAATTGTTTCTCCCGAGCCTCTGCAGCCATTTTTACCGGGCTGTCGGCAGGATAATTCTCAACATCATTCGAGCTGATGGCTACCACGCCAATACCCTTTTGCTGCAGGTCGCGAGCCGCAATGACAAATTCATCCAAAATATGCTGCACATAGGGACAGTGATTACACATAAAAACCACCAGTAGTCCCTTGGCGTTGTCAAAATCATCCAGCGAAACAAGCTGGTTGTTTACCGTATCAAATAGTTTAAAGTCAGGAGCTTGCGTCCCGAGCTCCATCATTGTGGAAGGAGTACTAGACATAAAGCAAAATAGTATTTTGAGTTATTTTTTTATTCAAACTGAATATACAAATCTAAGTCCGTTACTGTTCCCTGAATATATATGAAATGAAATGGAAAAGTGAATAAAAAAAACCAGAGGAATATTACGACGTACACAAAGGGCTGGCGTCCTGTTATCAGAACAAATTTAGCTGTCCCTGTTGCGGCCGCTTGAAATGTTCAGTGGACAACGAAAGCGGTGTTTCATTGAATCCCAACTTCTTCGTCTGAATGTTAAACATATTTCGAATTTGATCCGCAAATTCACCGTCGCCGTGAAAGCGTTCCCCAAATTCACTTTTGTTCAGCTGACCGTCACGCATGTTCTTAATTCTATTTAGTACCTTCTCTTTTCGATCGGGGAAGTGCTGCTCCAGCCATTCCCTAAATAAATCTTTGACGCCGTAGGGCAATCGCACAATCGTATATCCCGCATGGGTTGCTCCTGCCTCACGCGCCGCTTCTAAGATATCGGCCACTTCGTGATCTGTGAGTCCCGGGATGACGGGCGCAACATTCACGCCCACCGAGATGCCTTGTTCTGACATCTCTTTTATTGCTTTTAAACGGCGGGGTGGCTGCGAGGTCCGGGGTTCCATCACACGAGCCAGGTCGCGGTCAAGGGTTGTCACCGAAAGCGTCACATGCACTGCATTATACTGTGTAAGCTCCTGCAGCAGGTCCAGATCGCGCGTTACCAGGTAATTCTTGGTGATGATCCCCACCGGGTTTCGCGCCTCGGCAAATACTTTCAGGCAATCACGGGAAATCTCCAGCTCACGCTCAATGGGCTGGTAAGGATCAGTGACTCCGCTGAGTGTAATGGACTCAGGCTTCCAGCTCTTGGAAGCAAACTTGTCCCGCAGCTTCTCGGCCGCATCATATTTGACCATGATACGAGATTCGAAATCAAGCCCTGGCGAAAATCCCAAAAACTCATGGGTGGGACGTGCGTAACAATAAATACAACCGTGCTCGCATCCGCGGTAGGGGTTCAATCCATAGGTAAACGGGATGTCGGGACTGTCGTTCTCTGAGAGGATTTGTTTGGTGTCATCGCGAATCAGCTTAGTATCCTGTGATGGCTTTTCGCCGGTTTCCTCATCAAGGTCATAATCAGTATACCGGCCCTCAAAACGGTTGGCCGGATTGTCGGAAGCACCCCGGCCACGAATAGGATTTTTGTCATTATTCATAAGAAATCACTAAATCTACATTACTATCTAAATATAAGCATGCAGACTGACAACCCTATAACACCAAACACCTGCAAAATCCCTTATCTCCTATGAACATGGCGCATTCACAAAATTTTCGTCCCAGCACCTTATTTCGGTTCCATCATCAACAGATCCGATATTGCTATCTGTATTCCACAATACCTGCCAGTCATTAGAATCCGAAAACATATATGTTAAGTCATAATCCGATGAATTTTGTATATAATCTGCCGAAAAGTCGACTGATCCATCCTCAGCATAAGCTTTCACAGAAAAAACCTTTTCATCATCACTCGTTACCATCCACGAATTATCAAAAGCTTTGACTTCCTGATTGGTCTCAGGATTTAATGAGTTAAAGGTCCAGGTGCCTTGCAAACCATCTTCAGATACGGTTCCCTCCATAACCTTATAGTTTTCGTAACTATTTCCCTGCCCATCATCATATGTCAAATATAATGCCCACTCCCATCCGTCTGCAACCTCCCTGGATGTTAACAGGATTTCCGCGGTCTCATTTCCATAAGAGTACATATAGCTCCACTGCCACTCTCCATCTGTAAACGTAGCATCCTGTTGATTCGCAGCCTGCAAGAAATCAGAATAAACTGATCCAAAGGTGTAGAAACTACTAAACCCCAACACCGAATTTCTTGCATAGTAATAGTTTGATGTATCGGCAATAGTAGTGGACTGGACCTTGGGTTGATTGTCAATAAAGAATGACAAATCCGGTTGTGCATCTTTGTTTATAGCAGTTGGCAACGACGGCGGATTATTATTGGTCTCATCACTGTCGCTACTGCTGCTACAGCTTATTACAAACAACCCCAATAACACATAGACTAGACTCTTGGTTGACTCCCTCATGGGTACCTCCTTAAAGAATGAGTTTTTAGTTTATAAAAGGACAGGATTACCAAATATATCCCACCAACTTTTATTTTGGTATTGGCCTTATTACTCTAAATATACGGAAGTCCCAAATAAATTTCCCTATCTATTTATTTTTTATGTATTTAAGCTCGATACACCGTTTTTATATTTACGAATTCTTTAATGCCAAAGTGCGAGAGCTCACGTCCAAAGCCGGATTCTTTGATGCCTCCAAACGGCAACCGCGGATCAGACTTCACAAATTCATTGATGAAACAGCATCCAGCCTGGAGCTCATTTGCCGCGATTTCTTCAGCATGATCCACATCCTCGGAAAAGATAGCCGCGCCCAACCCATAATCGGTGTCGTTGGCCACGTTAATTGCTTCCTGCTCATCCTTCACTTTGATTACCGAAGCGACCGGGCCAAACAACTCTTCATTATAGGCTGGCATGCCGGGACCTACGTTCGTTAATACTGTAGCAGGATAGAAAAAGCCATCAAGATCGGGGATTTTACCGCCAATTTTACAGTAAGCGCCAGCATCGATACTGTCCTGCACCTGCTTGTGGAGTTTGTCGCGAAGATCCTCGCGGGCCATGGGACCAATATCGGTGGAGCTATTTGTGGGATCACCTATACGCTTTAGCTGCATCCGATCGACCACGGCGTCTAGAAATTGATCATAGTTATCCTCCACCACAATGTAGCGCTTGGCAGCAATGCAGCTTTGTCCGCTGTTAAGGAGGCGCGATGTCACGCATGTTTCGGCAGCCGCTTCGATATCAGCATCGCCCAAAATTACATAGGGGTCGCTGCCGCCCAGCTCCAATACGGTCTTTTTTAGTTGGCTGCCTGCTTGCGAAGCCACGGCTTTGCCGGCCCTTGTGCTGCCGGTAAGCGTCACCGCTGCAATGCCGGGGTTGGCAATCAGCTCCTGGGTTTGATCCACATCGACCACTACCGTACGAAACAGATCCCCGGGAATACCGGCATCGTGCAGCACTTCTTCGATCGCCAGCGCACAACCAGTGACATTAGGGGCGTGTTTCAGAATGGCAGCATTGCCGGCCATGAGCGCAGGAGCACCAAATCGAAAAAGCTGCCAAAAGGGGAAATTCCATGGCATAATGGCCAGCACCGTACCCAGCGGATTAAAGGTCACGTAGCTCTTCGCAGCATCCGATTCAATGGGTTGATCCTGCAAAAAGCTTTCGGCATTATCGGCGTAGTATTCGCATACCCAGGCACATTTTTCGCTTTCGGATTCGCCCTGCGGCAGCGGCTTGCCCATTTCCCGGGCCATCAACTCAGCAAACTCTTCTTTCCGATCTTTCAGGATCTGGGCCGCCTTTCGCAATCTTTCGGCTCGCTCATCAAATGATTTCTTACGCCAGCTTTCCTGGGCTTTATTAGCGTTTTGAACAATCTCGTTCAGTTCAGCATCGTCCATTAAATCATATTCCTGAATCTTCTCTCCTGTGGTGGGATTAATCGTTTCCATAAGTATCGATATTCTTTGATTCGCCGTTAGATATCATAACCGATAATCGGCTCTTCAGATTCCTGGGTAACATATAAAAGGCCCGCATTGAAAGCGAGCCTTTTAATTAAAAATTGCTGTAAATTCATCAGACGACAAATCCAGTCGTCAGATGAAAATGATCACTCACTATTCACTACAAGAGACATCCTGAAGATTCTCATCCCAACAAGCCTTTTCTCCATTGTTGTAGTTTGGAGCAATAATATATCCGGCCTTCGTATTCACATTGTACTGAATTTCAGTCTCGGCATCCTCGCTGTTATCATAATAGACGACTGTCTTCAGTGAATCCTCATAGGTATAATCGATATAATCACCTTGATTGCCATGTCGGTCAGAAGTGACCTCCAGTCGTAGCTCAATGTCATTCTCACCATTAATCGCCCAATTAAGATGAGACACCTGCTCTTGGGATCCTGTATTTTGGATGCTGTAATAGGCCCATACTCCTTCAGTGCCATTTGCGTTGGTTGTGCCATCAAAAAACAGTTGATTATCCAGCTCTAAGTCGGGATTTGTTACATAAAAGCTCCAGTTCACCGAATCCTGCTCGGTGCGAGAAGCCAACAGCCTTACGTCAAACGAGGTGTCGCGTTCAGTTCTCGAGAAACTCCACTCCCACTCTTCGTTTTCATTCAACTCAGCATCTGAGTTATTGGCCGCCGTCAGCAGAGCTCGTGGAATAGCCACATTAACTTCAACAATACTTTTTAAAACAATGCCAGTTATCACAGCGCGGCCAAAGTTTTCAACCGACTGCTGGCTATTAGCTTCCCCATCTTTCTGATTGCTAAGAGTAGAAAAGTCCATCTCCATAGAACTTGCAGGGGGCACCGTCGGCGGCTCTTCACTCACAGACGATGGATCATCCTTACAAGAGACAATTAAGAGAATACAACTCAACAAGCCTGCAACAGTAGATAAATAGTAACGATTTTTCATAGTTCTCATCTTAATTTCGGTTTACAAAAGCTTTTACTGGTGGTAATTGAAAATGTTCTGAACCAATTTCGTTCACAAAAATCTCAAAACGCTGTTATTAATGGTGTTCAGAGTTTCTTTCAATAATTTTTCTTCAATAATTAAGGGAGGTGCCAATCGTACTAACGTATCAGAATGGAGCGTCCATCCAAGGATAATACCCTTTTCGAGGCAGTCTTCTACTACTTTTTGCGTAAGGTCACGGTCCTGCAACTCCATACCCAGCATCGCTCCCCTTCCACGAATTTCAGCAATCCCACCTGCTGTCAAAATCTTTCGGCTAATCCGTTCGATCTTTTGAGCCTTTGCTCCGTAATCTCCACAGAGCAATTCACGCAGCGTCGCATGAGCAGCCGCACAACTAACCGGATGTCCGCCAAAGGTAGTCACGTGATTCAGAGGCGGATCGTGCATAAAGGACTTAAAAATATCTGTAGAGGAAACAAATGCCCCCATAGGCATGCCGCCGCCCATTGCTTTAGCCAGGCACAGGATATCGGATACGACCTCGTATTGCTCAAAAGCAAACAACGACCCTGTTCGAAAGAAGCCAGTCTGTATCTCATCAAAAATCAGCAGTGCCCCAACCTCATCGCACCGACGGCGCACAGCCTGCATCCATTCTTTTTGCGCGGGGATGATCCCTCCTTCCCCCTGGATGGGCTCCATAATTACGGCTGCCGTATCATTGTCAATAACATCCAAGCCGTCATAGCTATTGAAATCGAGAAAATGCACATCGGGCAACAGCGGTTTATAGGGATCCCGATACACATCACGACCGGTAACACTCAGCGAGCCGTGCGAATCGCCGTGATAACCGTGGTGAAAGGCGACAAACTTATGCCTGCCGGTATGCTTTTTGGCCAGCTTCAAGGCCCCTTCATTTGCCTCGGTGCCACTATTCACAAAGTACGCACGATCCAGCGACTCCGGAAGCTGACTCGTGAGCAATTCCGCATAATCCGACTGCGGATCCTGAATAAATTCGCCATATACCATCACGTGCAGGTGACGATCAACCTGGTTTTTTACGGCCTCTACAACTTTGGGATGGCGGTGCCCCAGGCTGCTCACAGCGATTCCAGAGATAAAGTCCACATACTTTTGACCGTCCTTGGTGTAGATATAAGGTCCCTTTGCCCGATCGATCTCCAGGGCCATCGGGGCATCGCTGGTTTGGGCTACGTGACGAAAAAAAGATTCTTTACTACTCATTTTTGCTCCGGTTTATTCGATTGCTGCAACCCTATGAAAATCTCAAAAATTAACGGAAGCTCCTACTGAACTTTTGAAGACCACTTTTTTAATTGAGTTTATAAACTGAAACTTTATCTTTGTTTATAGAAATTAATGTTAACTTGCTTCCTTTTGGGTTTTCTGTTGTTCAGTGCTGCTTGTGGGCCTTCCCAGAACAGCCGGTTTCGAATTTTACCAAGAGAGAAAAGCGAGGAAGTTCCAATAAAACAAATATTATTCTCTAGCTAGCCTCACTGACCAACCTTGTGGTCAATGCTCACGTTAAAAAACTAATCCCGAAGAAAATTCATATGAATACTAGTGTTACAAAACGTCTGCTTGCCATCACAGGATCTGCGCTCCTGATCATAACCGTTGCAGTCTTATACTTAGCCAATCCGTTGGAAGAGATAAATGACAGCAATGAATATGAAGAGGAAGCGAAAAGTGCCTCGGGGGCTGTTGCCCAAAAAATGGATCGGATTGAAATGAAAAAAGCACGCTCCGAATATTTCTTTAACCTGATGCGTGATCCGGCAACCAACAAAATCCCTGAGAATATTCGAAACCGAGAGCTTGAATACGCCAAAACATTGCCAACAGCCCGACAGGCTTTTACGCGGGCAAAAACAAAGAGTCCATCCCTTAAAGCGGCCGACTATACCTGGCAGCAAGCCGGCCCATTTGATGTTGGCGGACGTACTCGGGCCCTGGCCATCGATCAGCGTGATCCCAATGTAGTACTAGCAGGTGGCGTATCCGGTGGCATGTGGAAATCCACCGACGGCGGGCAAACATGGCAGCTACGCACTCCAGACCTGGCCAACCTGAGCGTAACATCTATTGCCCAGGATCCGCTCAATCCCGATACATGGTATTATTCTTCTGGTGAGGTTCTTGGCAACTCGGCCGGTGCAACGGGCGCTGCTTATTACGGTGCAGGTATATATAAGTCAACAGACAATGGCAATACCTGGTCGCTGATGTCGCAGGCTAGCTCTGAAACACAAGGATTGGTAGATATTTTTAATACAGTTAGCCGTGTACGTATCAGCCCAACAACGGGTACCATTTTTATTTCCAGCATTGGATTCGGCATCTACCGATCTACCGATGGACAAAGTTTTTCTGATACTCCCGTGCTGGGCACCGAGGGTGAACAGTTGTGGACCGATGTAGCGGTGGGTACGGATGGTACGGTTGGTGCCGTCATATCCGAAGCGAGTTTCGACGATCAGCAGTCGCAAAATGCCGATCATCCCAACCACAATCCCGGCGTTTTTATTTCGAACAACGATGGACAAGCTTGGGTCGAGGTGACACCCGATAATTTTCCTGAGACCTATCGCCGCAGCGTCTTGACTTTTGCCCCAAGCAATCCTGACATCCTGTACGTATTTACACTCAAGGGCGCAGGCGATTCATCCAACCAAGGTGTTAGCTTTTTCAAGATTGACGTTAGTGATCCTCAAAACCCCGTTGCAGAAGATCGGTCGGATAACCTGCCCGATTTCGGCTCTCCGGTGGGCGGCGTGAATCTGCAGGGTGGGTACAATATGGTCGTATCAGTCAAACCGGATGACCCTGACTTTGTGATGATTGGAGGCACTAACCTGTTTCGCTCGCGCGACGGATTTGCCACACAGCCGAATGGTGGATACGACAATTCAAACAGCTCCCAGAAAGATGAATACTGGATTGGAGGCTATGCCAAATCAAACAATGTTTCTCAGTACGGTGGACAGCATGCCGACCAACATATTGTCGCTTATAATCCTAATGATCCCAACCAGGTATGGAGCGGCCACGATGGCGGCTTGAGTTTTACATCTGATATTACGGCATCTTCTGTGAATTGGCGGGATCGCGACCAAGGCTATATTACATCACAATTTTATGCAGCTGATATCCCGGACGCCGAAGGTGATGATCGGCTGATGGGCGGGACGCAAGATAACGGCAGTCCCTTTTTCCAACTAGCACAGCCCATGGCACAAACATCCTCCGATATTTCGGCTGGCGATGGAGGGTATTCAACCTTTACAGAAAATTATCTTTTTACCTCATCCCAATTGGGACGTACACTGCGATGGAATGAAGGACGCACCGAACTTTCATATGTCCAACCCTCATCGGCCGAAGGGCAACTGTTTATCCATCCCTATGAGGTCGATCCCAATGATGAAGATGTCATGTTTTATCCAGCGGAGGACCACATTTGGCGTAACACCAGGATGAATCAAATTGCTCCGGGTAACTCGGGCACGGGTACCGGTACAGGATGGGAAGAGCTTACCGATGTAAGTGTCGGCACTCAATATTCAATCACCGCTCTGGAACAGTCTCAAAACCCGGGAAATATTCTTTACCTCGGCGGATCCAACTCCAGCCAAGCTCCGGTTATCAAAAAGCTGATCAACTCACGGGAAACTGAGGAGAGTCCCACCGACATTTCTATTGATACTGGTTTTGATATTTCTGGAGCCTATATCAAAGATATTGCCATCAATCCCGTTAATGCCAATGAAGTGGTTGTTGTAATGTCGAACTACAATATTGTAGGCCTTTTCCATACCACCGATGGTGGGGAAAGCTGGACGGCCATCGAAGGCAACCTTACGGGTAATAATCAAAATCCCGGACCTTCGCTGCGGTCGGCCACAATGATTCCGGCCAAAGACGGCGTGATCTACTTTCTCGGAACCAGCACCGGTTTGTATTCTACTCAGCTATTGGATGGGCAAAATACCGTATGGGGACAAGAGGCCTCTAACACACTCGGCAATGTGGTTACCGAAGATCTGGCATCACGGGTAACCGATGGCGATATTGTCGCTGCTACCCACGGCCGCGGACTCTTTTATGGCGACTTTGGCGGCACAACCAACGCCCAGTTTATTACGGCGGATCCCTTTGAAGCACGAGCCGGCGATCAGATCACCATCACTGGAAATGACGTTGAGTTTAATTCCAACGCTTCTGGAAATACCGTCACTTTCCAAAATACAAGTGGTGATATGAAAGCAACTGAAGGCAACATCGTTAATGCTTCGACCTCGGAACTGAGCGTGGAGGTGCCGCGCGGGCTCGGGCAAAGTGGCTCTGTATTTGTTACAGTTGAAACAGGCAATACCTCTCTGTCAACAACCATTAAGCTATTGCCGCCCACCGACTTTACACTGAAACAGAATTACCCAAACCCCTTCAACCCTACTACCACCATCCCCTTTGATGTACCGGCCAATAGCCGCGTAACAATGACGATCTACAACATCAACGGACAAAAAGTTCTGCAACCCCTAAAACAGGAGTTGTATAATTCCGGCAGCTATGATGTGAAAGTTGATCTATCGAACTTGGCCAGTGGCGTCTACATTTACCGGCTTTATTTACAAGTCGAAGCCGGCGGTGATGATGCTATGCAATCAAAGAAGATGACGTTGATAAAATAACTTAAAACCTGTCAGCGTCCCGATTGATGGGACCTGACAGCGTTTTAATTGATAACTTACACAACGCTGACAGATCCGCTCTGACGGATGCTGTCAGGTTGTTCGTTGGTTAGTTCCAGTTCGAAATAAGCTCTTTAAACTCAGATTGTATTTGTTGCGTTTTATCCTTGGCATACCACTTGTGCAGCTTCTCAGCCCACTCCTCTTTGCTGATGTCAGGATCATCTTTCCATTCCATCGCTTTTTCTTGCGCCTCCTCGGGACGTGGTCCCCAGCTACCAAATTCTTCCAGCGTATCGGCATCAAGGCAAATTAGTTTTGGAATGGAGCGACCGCCGTTGGTCAGGTGTTCATCCATGATATCAAGATGCTGATCGCGCAGAATCAACTTCAGCTCAATATTATCGCTTTGCTCGGCCATAGCAGCAATAGCCGGTACATTTTGCGCCGCATCCCCGCACCATGCCTCGGTGAGTACCAGCCAGATCCACGGACCATCCACTTCAGCCAACATTTTTTTAAGAGAATCTGATAACTCAATCTGCTTGTCGATACGGCTCATCCGTTGCACATTCATCTTGGTGTAATGAATCATAGCCTCGGAATGGTTATCGCCGGTAGTCTTATCCTGTTCCAAAAGTTCGTCAATCATTTGACGATATTCCTGATAGTCCATCGCCTCGTCAATAACACTGGGCGTTATCGCCTGTTCAGTAATTGTACTCATGTGTCTGTAGAAGATCTTAATTAAAATTGTCTGCCTGGCTGATGTGATTGCGCCAGAAAATCTTACCCTAACAACAAATCAGCCACCGAAGATATTCCATGAATCGGGAAATGTTTTAAGATGAGCGCAATTACCAAGAACACCACAAAAGCCAGCGAAGTGCCGTACTTGATCCGCATTACCCTTCGATAGTCCTTATCACTGGCCGACAGCCCCCGCAACATCGAGCGTACGACTAAACCAGTTACCACTCCGATAATCCCAAAGATAACGGCCAACCTTAGATGCTGATAACAGATAGCGCCTGTCACCAAGAGCAATCCCGTGAAAAATGCGGCCGCAAAAAACCGGTTTACACCTTTCCTGCCGTACTGCAGGGCAAACGTCTGGTCACCGCGACGCAAATCTTCATCCCGCTGGTAAATCTGTGAAAGTGGATACAAGCTCAATAACATCAGCGTAACACCCAGGGCCGCAAGCAGCACCAATATCGGCACTTCTGTATTGCCAGCCGCCAGATATCCAAGCAACACCGAGTTAAAACCGGTGCTTACGCCAATGGCAATCATACTTTTTAAGGGACGACTTTTCCAGCGAGCCCAAGGGGTAGAATAGAGCCAAAAGAACAGCATGCTCACAGCAAAAACCGCCACATACAGGCTACCCCGAGTAAGCGCCAGCATAAACCCAAGCATCTGCAAAACAAGCGATGCCATCCACATCCACTGCGCCATTGGGGGCGGATGCTGTAACCCGCCAATGGGCCCAGTATCCTTGTCCCAGTACGAATTATAGGCCGTAGCCCCGCCAAATAGTAGCAAGTGGACATTAAAAAATTGGATGAGATACGTCCCCGGATTCAGGTCAGCGCTCAAAAAACCGCCCAACAGAAAACCTCCCGATAAAATGAATAGCTGGTAGTGCCACCGTAAATGCAGCACAAAATGCCACAGCTGCTCGAACGCCCCTACCCCTTCTTGTTGCTTAGTTTTCAACGTCTTGAATTAATGAAATTTCAAACTGAAGCTTACCAATTTTGGCTTATCAATCCAACAAAAGATTGGTATTTTAAGCCACTATGATTTCCACACAAACCCAACCGATTCCCTACATCACTCAACAGCTCGAACCAGCCGATTGGCGCCAGCAACGCCAGTCGCACCGGCAGAAAATCAGCGACCTGATTGACGACTACCTGCAACGGCGTTCTCACCAGCACAAGGATCCGGTTATGGATTTTCTGTTCGAATACTACAGCTTTCGTCCCTCCTATCTTAAAAGCTGGTCGCCGGGATTAGGAACCCTTCTATTAGACGGAAGCTCCGCCGATTGGCGTTTTGAGGAGATGGAATCGGTTGACGGTGATTGCTATCTCGACATCAATCATTTTGATGAGGACCGCGTGTCGTCGTTGCACTGGATCCTGGATGTCCTGCGACAATCGGCCGAGCGAAAGCCCTCTTTTGGTTGCTTTGGGATGCATGAGTGGGCGATGGTTTATCGCGCCGATCGCGTGCGCCATGATTATCTTTCGCTGCGGATGGACAAAGATGAACTGGCTGAATTTGTGGAATCAAGACCGCTGGTCTGCACTCACTTCGATGCCTTCCGTTTTTTTACTGACGAAGCTAAGCCACAGAACAAGCACGATCTCAGCCGCGACAACTTTGCCGATATGGAGCAGCCCGGCTGCCTGCACACCAACATGGATTTATATAAATGGGCCTTCAAAATGTACCCTTGGATTCCCAGTAATACTATAAGAGAGGCTTTTGAGTTGGCCGTAGAAACACGTTTTATGGACATGAAAGCAAGTCCCTATGACCTGCGCGAACGCGGTCTCGAGCCTATCAAGATTGAGACTGACGAAGGACGTCGCGAGTACATGAAAAAGCAGAAAGCTCTTTATGAAAAGTCGCAGCCCATCCGACGGCAGCTGATTGAAGAGTATGAATTTCTTTTGGAAGCACTTTCTTAAGCATACTGTTAAGCGAATCTCTTTTTATGGAAGATATTGCTCGATATTATTCTCCTGAAGAAACGAGATAAAATTTTGTGTCACCGGGGTTAACCTTTTCTCTTTCTTATACAGCATATGCCAGTGGGTCATGATGGGAAAGTCAGGCATATCCAGAATAGATATTTTATTTAAATTGAGCTCATTGCCCAAACTCAGCCTGGAAATGAGGGACAACCCAATACCGGCCATAATGGCTTGCTTGACCGCCTCGTTCATGCCCAGTTCCATTATCGGGCTGATATTCATTCCATTCTTCTTGAAATATGATTCCATTACCATTCTTGTACCCGAACCCAGTTCACGAAAAACAAAAGGCTCTTCTATCAGCTGCTCTATACTAACTTGTTCTTCACCAGATAACGAATGTTCAGGTGGCGCTCCCATTACCAATGGGTTTTCCAGAAAAGGGATAGAAGCAATGGAATCATCATTGGGGATTTGGGTAAGTATTCCCAAATCATATTCATTTTGAGAGAGATGATGTATCACCTCATTTCGATTCGTGACCTTCAGAGAGATTTGAACTTCAGGATACCGTTTTTGAAACTCTCCCAACAAATAAGGCAAAAAATATTTAGCTGTTGAGGCACAAGATACATTAAGGCTTCCTTTCAATCCTCCCTTGAGCTGAGAAGTCACAGCCTCAAATGACTCCAACTCCAAATCTATGTTTTTATATGCTTCATAGAGCCGTTCACCGGCTTCGGTTAAATATAGCTTCCGGCCAACCACTTCTATCAGTGGAATATCTACGGCTTCTTGCAACTTTTTTATTTGGATAGAAACTGCGGGCTGTGTCATATGCAAATGTTGGGCAGCTTCGGTCATGCTCTTGTGCCGGGCCACCATTCCAAATACATGTAACTGATGAAGTGTGAAGTTCATATTATAAATAATAGTTAATGGTAGTTATTAAAAATATTAATTATCACTTATGTAAAAAAGCTAATTATCTTTGGTTCAGTTTAGCAAGAACCAACCAAATAGCACAGCACAAATACTCACTAGAGTAATACCATGAATACCAAATCTAATTCTTCTTTGACCTTAAACAATGATTTAAATCAAAACCTTTCTCTTGTTAAAGGCACATTCACTGCTGAAGAAGCCCGAGAAATATTAATGGCCCTTATTCAAAGCAAGTTAAAGTTTCACAACCTTAAAAATCTTCGCTCATATGAACAATCCGGGAAAGCTGATCCCACGTCTGAAAATAGAATTCAAGAACTGGAAGAGATGCGTGAAGATGTGCTAGAACTGATTAAACACGCCACCAAAACAGATCAGCAATTACAAATAGATTCCAAAGTTAATATTACGCTGGAAGAAAATATATCCAGCAAATAACAGACCTGCCTGCTTTGGGGATGGTTATTCAACACATAAATCATTGCTTATGTGAAGCATTAAATATATTAATTACCACTAATTAAAAGCCTTCCATAAGTTTAGCAGAATTTAATCAAGACTTCTAGTTCAATCAGGAAAATAGTACCGTAAATGACTTCTCAATCAACGTCTGAAAGTCTCAGAACTAAAAATAGTACCTTTGCAAAGACAATTGTTCGGCTGTCGTGGTTCTTATTCACCTTGTTCTTTATACTTCTCGGAATCTCATATTTTCAGCCCATACACTGGACGGCCAATAGTTTAATTATGGTCGATGAGTTAAGCTTGGTGATGAGCGTAGCAGTTACTCTATTCAGCAGCATTGTGCTAAGCTATTCCGCTAGATATTTAGCAGGATATGCTTATCTGCCCAAATTTATGTTAAATGGACTACTGTTCTCCTTTGCAGTTATCCTGATGGTTATCTCCAATCACATTGCACTCTTTATTGCGGCCTGGCTTTGCATGGGGCTTTTGATGGCGAAACTCATCGGGGGCTACACGCATACCGAAGAAAGCGATATCTCGAAACGAACTTCTCGAAATTACTTTTTGATGAGCGCGTTTTTCCTGGCAGCCGGCTTTGTTTGGCTGGGGTACACAACGGGGTCATGGCACATTACCAAAATCGTTGAAGCCAGTGCCTCTGCCGACCCATCAATGATTAAAATAGGCGGATTGCTGTTAATCATTGCTGCCATCATTCAATCGGCCCTCTTCCCTTTTCATCGCTGGCTGATGTCTTCGATGACGGCCCCGACTCCGGCTTCCGCCCTGATGCATGCAGGATTTGTTAACGCGGGAGCAGTGCTACTGGCAAGAGTCGCCCCCATTCTCTTTGACACTCATCTGCTGTGGGTACTCGTCGTTGCCGGTGGTATCGGGGCGCTTATCGGAAAATTCAGCAAATTTATGCAACCCAATGTAAAACAAAAGCTAGCTTGCTCTACCACTGCTCAAATGGGCTTCATGTTGTTGGAATGCGGCCTGGGATTCTTTGCCGCAGCTATTACGCACTTAATCCTACATGGATTCTACAAAGCCTACCTTTTTCTGTCCTCAGGAGATGCAATAGAACAAAAGCCGGTAATCAGTAATGAAAAAGAAGGCTGGAATAAATGGCACCTCCCGGTCATGCTGCTCAGCGGAGCTGTAGGCGGACTTATATTTGCCTTCACCACCGGTAAAGGATTACGTCTCGACAGTGGCTTGTTTCTGACCTTGGTTATCGTCCTAACCGTGATACATGGAAGCCGTGATATTCTCAAACATAGCAGCCTGTCGCGAACAACGCGACTTTTTACACTTCCGGCAATTATCATTCCTGCATTGCTGGTCTATGCTGTCGTGTTTGACCTGATAGATGCTCTATTATCAACAATCCCAATGATTGAAGTTGCTACTCCTCTCAGCTGGGCACAAATATTCATTGGAGTGTTATATCTGATTGCTTTTGTAGTGATTGAACTCAAACTCTACAAAAAGTCCAGCCGATTATATGTCTATATGTTGAATGTATCTCAACCTAAATCTAATACGATTCTTCATTAAATAATCTGAACCGATTTCCATGAAAAAAGACGCTATCGCAGATACAGTTCGATCAATATCGGACCAATTGGTCAAAAATTGGCCCCTGTATTCTTTTGTCACCTCAAATCCATTATCTGGGCTGGAAGACCGGCCTTTTGAAAAAGCCATCGAAGAAACCCGCAAGTATCTGAACATCAACGGATACCCTTCGGCAGATGCATTTGGACAGGCCCTGGCCGATGGTGATATCGATCAGGACATCCTCCAAAAACAGCTTCAGGAAAAAGAGGTGCCGCTTTCGATTGATGAATCGCTGCAACAAATGCACACACTTGAAAACCCTGAGAACGTCCAGACAAAATTGGATGATGTTGATCGCAATCTGATAAAATGGCTGAGTGTTTTTCTAGATCAGGGATCTACAGAATGGCCCATGCCCTATCGGGATGAAGGATTCTATAATTCATGGAAGAAGAACGCACAACATGATCACACCCTACCCCGACGTGATCTGATTAATACCTTGCCCGAGGATCCACTGGACGCTCTGCAACTATTATTGGAAGGCATTCAAAAAGATGAGCTGGAAACCATATTCAAGCACCACTTGCTGGCATTGCCCGGTTGGACCGGATATATCAAATATCGCATGGAAAGTGGCAATGACTGGCAGCTGGCTTATCCCATTACCCTGATCGACTACCTGGCGGTACGACTTACAATTTGTGCGGAGTTTGGAAAAGATTTTCGCGAACATGAGTCTCCATCATCCAGCACCTTTAACAAAGTAGATCAGATTAAGTCGGCATGGCTTAGCGCCATGGAGCTGACCTATCAGCAAAAGCTTAGCAAACAGCTGACCGCCCAGTCGGTCCCCGAAAATAATCATGATGGACACAGACCAGAAGCACAGCTTGTGTTCTGCATCGATACTCGTTCTGAACGCATACGCAGAACAATTGAACAAACCGGCGACTACGAAACGTTTGGATATGCGGGATTTTTCGGAGTGGCAATGGAATATCAACATCCCGAAAAAAATATTAGTAATAAATCGTGTCCCCCCATCGTAGATGCCGAATTTGAGGCACGGGAAGAAATACGGCCTGACCAACAAGAAGCAGCTGATGATTTTGACTTCTACAACACTCTGCACAAGGCCTTTAATGAGTTTCGCTTCACGCTAAAAAACAACATCCCGGCATCATTCGGATATGTTGAGTCGGGCGGATTTTTCTACGGATTAAGCATGATCCTTCGAACATTACTTCCCGCCTCGGTATATCGACTTAAAGAAAACGCAAAACGTTACAAAGGTTCTCCGGAAGGATTTAGTAAAGCAAAATTGTCAACCAAGACTACCTCCGATTCTGGTCACCCTGACCATTTATCAACCGCACAAAAAGCACAGATTGCCAGTGCCGCATTTGACTTGATGGGATGGGACACCTTTGCTCCCCTTATAGTTTTTGCAGGACACGGAAGCGAGACCTCAAACAATCCCTTCGGATCAAGCCTGGACTGTGGAGCCTGTGCCGGTAGTAAAGGGCGCCATAATGCGCGAATACTTGCTGATATTTGTAACGAGCAAAAAGTGAGAACGACACTTGCTGAACAACATGATATCCATATTCCCAAAGATACCGTGTTTGTAGCGGCTGAGCACAACACCACGTCCAACGGATTTGAATTTTTTGACCAACACCTACCTGATGGTAAGCAGCCGCAGATCAAGGAATTGAAACGGAAGCTCGATAATGCTCAACATCTGGCCAATAAGGAGCAATTTAATCTCGCTGATGCCAATGCAACGCAAACATTGGATGAAGCTCATCGCCGAACTTCGGATTGGGCCGAAACACGTCCCGAATGGGGATTAGCCGGCAACGCTTCATTTATTATCGGTCCGCGTGCGTTAACATCCAACCTTGATCTCGAAGCTCGGAGCTTCCTTCATTCCTATAACTGGCAAAAAGATCCCGATGGAAAAAAACTAGAAGCCATCCTGCAGGGACCGATGGTAGTAACGCAATGGATTAACAGCCACTATTATTTTGCCGCCGTTGACAACCAAATATTTGGGAGCGGCACCAAAATTACACAAAATGTTACTGGCAAGTTTGGCGTCGTACAGGGTAATGGCGGCGATTTAAAATCCGGGCTTCCTCTCGAATCCCTGAGAGAAGATGATTATCAGCTACAACATTTTCCCCTTCGGCTGTCCGTCTTCATTCATGCGCCCCAGTCACGGGTAACATCAATCATCTCCGAACATCCGGATACCCTGGCCAAACTGATAGAAAATGAATGGATGTACCTTTCAGTAATTGATCCAACATTGGGCAATAAAGCCATACCCATGGATAATAACTCAAAAACCTTAGAGAAAGCATATTAGCAAAAGCCAACCCCAACCAAAAGACTAATTGATTCCCTTTTTGGGCCATCAATACCCCATTGATTGCCTACCAGCTATTGCGTATTGTTGGAGAACAAATCTCACTTATTTAATTACAAAAATTTATAGAAATGGCTGAACTCGAAGACGCCGACTACGAGGCCTATGAACAGGATATTGAACTGTTGGTAGACACCCTCCGCAAGTGCTTTGAGGCGGAAAAAGCACGCTACAGCGTCGTAGGACATCAAAATACGCTCTACATAGAAATTGAGGGACTTGACGAACTGGATCCGGAAACAATATCAGAAGTCGCCGAACCGGTCCTCGACGAGCTGGATATGGATTTTGATGAAATTTCGCTGCTTCCCCTCAAGAATAAACGGTAATTTTAAAATCTTGAAAAAGGATATCATTCCTGTCAGGAATCAACTATTTTCAGGAAAAGGGATAGTTCAAACTCAAATCGAGATTTAGTATTATGGCTAGTGCAACAACCAACTACGAGCTACGATGCGTGGCCAACGGCCACCTTAACTCGGAGCAAGAAACCACCACCTACTGTACCCAATGCGAAAGTGTACTTCGGGTATATTACGACAGCCCCTCCGATGATATCCAGTTCCCGTTGAAAAACCTGGTGCCGGATCCCATGAAAACGCATCCCTCGGCACTCAAAAAACTTGATCGTCTCTCCGATACCTACGACGCCGATCTTTACGCCAAGCTCGAGTTTGAACATCCCACCGGTTGCTTTAAAGATCGCGGCAGCTACATCGAAGTACAGAAAGCCCTGGAACTAAATGCCGATGCTATATGCCTGGCCTCAACAGGAAATATGGCCGCCTCTGTAGCCGCTTATGCCTGCTACTTTAAGATCCCCTGCTTTGTATTTGTCCCGGAAAAAACGACCGATGCAAAGATTGCACAAGCTACAATTTTCGATGCCAATATTATCCGCATCAAAGGTGACTTTAGTACCTGCGAAGCACTCTGCCGTAAATTTGCCAAGTCCGGCAACTATTACCTGGCTGGTGATTACGTCTTCCGCGAAGAGGGGCAAAAATCGTTTGCTTACGAACTGCTGGAGCAAGGCGGCGACGATTTTGACTATATCTTTGTGCCGGTGGGCTGTGGTACAAATTTTGGCGCCATATGGAAAGGATTTACCGAACTTAAAGAGGCGGGACACATCGATGAACGTCCCAAGATGATTGCCATTCAGCCCGAGCAAAGCTCTCCTGTTGTAGAGGGCATTTTCAAGAAAGAAAAGATTATCAAAAAACAGGTTAACACCATGGCCCAGTCAGTGGCGGCCTCGGATCCGGTAGATTTCCACAAAGTGTTGCTGGGCATTGAAGAGTCGGATGGCTCTGCCTTTACTGTAACTGAAGATGAGATCCTGGAATCACTTAAGGAAATGGCTGTCGAGGAGGGACATTTTACCGAATCGGCATGTGCCCTACCCCTAGCATCCTTTAAAAACAACTTGGATACCTTTAAAGACAAAAAGTGTCTTTTTATCCTCACCGGATCTGGTTTAAAAGATACTCAAACCGTAGCCAAGCACTCTCTGTCTTCTCCCGTTCTTTCGCCTGATATCAACAAAGTGACCAACTACATCAACTCCGGTTTTATCGAAATGCAGAAAGATTCCTGGGGCAAGTCGCGTGATACCTTTATGGCAAATCTCGAGATGGATGAGGATCACGAAAAGCTCTATAACGGGTATGTATCCAAGATCAACAAGAAAGGTAAGACGCTGAGCAACAATGAGATCGAGGTGTTGCAGTCACTTATTTTCAACGAGGACCTGGACCTCGATTACCCGGCTGAAGTGCTTGACTATAAGCTTACTATGCGCAAGCACGGACTCGTCCACGCGGCTGTGAAGCTCGACCTGCAGGGTGAAGAAAGTGTCTCTGAGGCTAAAGGCGTAGGACCTATTGATGCCATCCTTAGCGCTATTAAAAGCGAAACCGACACCGTATTTCCGCTCGAAGTAAAAAATCATGAGGTGGAAATTCTAAGTCCCGATACTGATTCACTGGTTGTGGTAACACTTACTTTGGCAAATAACGAGCAGGAATGGGTTTCCAAAGGAGCTTCACCGGATACGCTTGAAGCAGTTATCCAGGCCTTCACCAAAGGGTTGGCTATCGCGATGAAAAAGACACCGGTGTAAGGTTATATCCAGAATTGGTGAGACCGTAATCAGGAGCCAGATTCGTAGGTTTTCAATAGCCACTCCCTGAGCTTTTGGTAATCATTATCCATGGTAATGCTCTGCTTGGGTTTGTCCAGGCAGCTTGCCAGCCGGTCTGGGATGGGCTCCTGCGACCCGATCACGGGTTCGATCACATCCCCAAACTTGGCCGGATGTGCCGTAGATAAAATAATTACGGGCGTACGAGTATTTTCTCCGAAATATCCTGAAACACAATCCAGGTACTGCTCGGCCGCCCGATACCCCACAGCTGTATGGGGATCCATCACGTAGTTGTAATTCTGATATACTTCCCGAACAGCATTCCGCGTCTGTGCATCAGAAAAGGAAGCGCCCCACAGATGTTGCTGAAGTTTCTGTAAATTACCATTGAACAGATGCCGAATGCGCGCAAAGTTACTGGGATTGCCGACGTCCATCGCATTGGAAATCGTCCGCTGAGAAGCTCTGGGCTCAAATTCTCCGGTCTGTAAATACTTAGGCACCACATCGTTGACATTGGTAGCGGCAATAAATCCGGCCACCGGCATTCCAATCTTTTGCGCCATCAGTCCCGCCGTCAGATTTCCGAAATTGCCGCTGGGCACGCAAAAAATAGGCGGAAAATCCGAGTCCAGCTGAGCCACAGCATAGAGATAGTAAAACATCTGCGGTAGAAGGCGGGCAATATTAATCGAGTTGGCCGAACTCAGCAGTAGTTGCTCATTCAGCGATGCATCCGAAAAAGCCTGTTTAACCATCTTTTGACAGTCATCGAAGGTACCGGCAACTTCCAGAGCCGTCACATTTTGTCCGGCCGTAGTGAGTTGCTGCTCTTGAATGTTACTTACTTTTCCACTAGGATAGAGCAGGCAAACCTTGATACCTTCCACGCCGAGAAACCCCTGAGCAACGGCACTGCCGGTATCCCCAGAGGTAGCCGCCAGAATGACCAAATCTCGGTTGGAATCCTTTCGCAGGGCGGCAAACATGCGCGACATAAATCGCGCACCGAAATCCTTGAACGCCAAGGTTGGTCCGTGAAAAAGCTCAAGCACCTTCTTACGTTCATCCATCTCAACCAGAGGTGCATCAAAATTAATCGCTTCATCGATATTTTTTTTCAGCAGCTGGTCATCGAGCTCATCCACAAACAAGCGACTGACTTCAAAACCGATCTCTGGCAAACTTTTATCACTGAGAGCAGCTAAAAAATCAGCCGAAAGTTCCGGCCAATGCTGGGGAATATACAATCCGCCGTCGGGCGCCAATCCTTGTAGGGCCGCTGTCGAAAACGAGACAGGTTTTGCTTTCCCATTTGTGCTGATAAACTTCATCTAGCGCTCCTCCAGAATTTGAGGTCCCTGCTGATTAATCTTGCAGACATACGCCTCGTTTCCCAGCCCAATTTCATCAAATCTTTGCTGCATAGCCTTTGCTATTTTATGCCCATTTTCCCTAGTCGCAGACAACGCAAAAATAGAAGGACCCGATCCCGAGATGCCGCTACCCAACGCACCGGCATTGAGCGCAGCATTTTTCACTTGCTCAAAACCAGGAATCAGTACCGATCGTATCGGCTCTATGATGACATCCTTCAGCGATCGGCCAATCAGCTCATAATCTCCTTTTAACAGTCCAACCACCAAGCCACCAACGTTGCCCCACTGATCTACCGCTTTGTGAAGAGCTACATCGCGGCGCAGAATATTGCGCGTATCTTCGGTTTTGATCTCGATATCGGGATGAACGACCGTTGCAAATAGCGGTTTCAGGCACTCCAGCTCAATCACATCAGGTGGATCTTGACTGCGAATCAAGACAAATCCACCGAACAGAGAAGGTGCGACGTTATCCAGGTGAGCAGTACCGCAAGCCACGCGCTCTCCCTCGGCCGCAAACGGCAGTAAGTCATGGTCAGCACATGGCGAACCCAACAGTCGATTTATGGCCACAATTGCACCCACCGAGCTGGCCGCGCTGGACCCAAGTCCGCTGCCCAGCGGCATCTTCTTGTGGATTTCAAGCTCAATGCCTTGTTGTGATCCCAGATGTTCCAACAACTTTTGAGCCGCAACCCCGGCCGTATTTTTCTCGACAGCGGTCGGCAGTACTCCGCCTTCACCCGTAATTTTCGAGATATGCAAACCCGGCTCATCTTTTCGACGAGCGACAATCTCATCACCGGGTTGCTCAAGAGCAAACCCCAACACATCAAACCCACAACTCACATTGGCTACCGAGGCGGGAGCAAATACTCGTACTTCCTGCAAGAGTTCACTCATCTTACCACTCCTCCCTGAATGACGGGGCATTACTAATCCGCAAAATATCGGCAATGATACCACTGGCCGTAACATCAGCACCGGCGCCCGGTCCCTTTACTACAATGGGACTATCCTGATAGTGCTGCGTTTTGAAAGCTACAATATTGTCGCTTCCGTCGAGGCTATAAAATGGATGATCGCGATCAATTTGTTCAAGTTTCACTGTCGCTTTCTCGTCCTCGTATCGCGCGATATAGCACAGCTTCTTGCCCTTCGACTGCGCTTCCTCATACATCCTGGTGAACTCCTCATCATGGTTAGCCAGGATACCAAAAAACTCTTCGACGGTATCCACGTCGCGAGCCTCTTCAGGTACCAGATTCTGGATATCAATATTTTCGAATTCCAGCTTCAATCCTGCTTCGCGCGTTAAGATTAATAACTTTCTCCCTACATCCTGTCCATTCAGATCTTCTCGGGGATCCGGCTCTGTAAAGCCCTTGTCGCGGGCCGTTCGCACCACGTCACTAAAGGATTCAGTGCCATCAAAAGTGTTAAAAATATAGCTCAACGTCCCTGAGAGTACGCCTTCAATGCGCATCACATCGTCACCGGTCAGCACCTGCTCTTTCAGTGTCGCCACCACCGGAAGACCAGCGCCCACATTGGTTTCATAGAGATAGGCTACATTGTTTTCAAAAGCCAGTTTCTGCAGCTCCTCGTACTTCGCCAGCGAGCTCGAGTTCGCTTTCTTATTAGCGGTGACAATCGAAATATTTGACTCCAATACATCGGCATAGGCATTGGCAATCTCATCACTGGCCGTACAGTCAATAAAGATACTGTTGGAGAGATTAAGCTCAGCCATCTGATCAATGAAGTCATCGATATTGGCCTCATCCCCCTCACTGAGCATACGGTTTTTCCAGCCGTCTAAAGCAATTCCATCCTCATCAATCAAAAACTTTTTGCTGTTGGATATTCCTGTCAGCTTCAGCTCCAGGTGATAATCATCCAGAAGTTTCTGCGCCTGCTTCTGAATCAGCTTCAACAGCTTGCCCCCGATAAGGCCGACACCAATAAGAAATAGGTTTACCGTTTTGACGTTTGCCAGGAAGAAGGCATCGTGTAGCGTATTCAGCGTTTTCGTCTCATTCTTACGATCAACGACAATGGAAATATTGCGTTCCGAGGATCCCTGGGCTGTCGCTACTACATTAATCCCATTCTTCCCCAGCGCCTGGAAAACGCGTCCCGAAATACCGGGTTTGCGACGCATGTCATCGCTCACTACGGCTACAATCGAGAGTTCATTTTCCACCTTTACCTCATCGATGATATCATCCCGAAGCTCGTAGCGAAACTCTTCTTCAATCGCCTGTTGAGCCACGTCGGCCTGTCCCGGAAGTACAGCCACGGTTATGGTATGCTCTGATGATGCCTGCGTTATCATTATGATATTAACGCCGGCATCAGCCAAGGCCCCAAACAGACGGGAAGAAATGCCTGTCACCCCGATCATACCACTGCCGCGTACCGTCAGCAGCGTAATATTATCAATCGAAGAAATGCCCTTGATAATCGAAGGACCGGGCAGTGACTTGTCACTTATCTTCGTGCCTTCCTCATCAGGCCTAAACGTATTCTTTATCAGGATGGGAATATTGGCCTTCATCGCGGGCTGCAAACTGGGCGGATAAACTACTTTTGCCCCAAAATGCGACAGCTCCATCGCCTCTTCGTATGACAAGTGCGGGATCACAAAATAGCGCTTCACTTTGTTGGGATCTGCTGTCATAATGCCCTCAATATCAGTCCAGAGCTCGACCGCTTCGGCATTGAGCGCGGCACTCAGAAGCGAGGCCGTGTAATCCGATCCACCGCGCCCCAGTGTCGTAGATTCTCCGGAGGTAGCCGATGCCACAAATCCCGTGGCAACCTGAATGGTATCGGAATCGGTATCCCTAAAATATTGACGAATGTTATCATAGCTCTCATCAAATAGTACGCGCGCCGCACCGAACTCTTTGTCCGTTTTGATAATCTGCCGCGTGTCCAGGTAGCTGGCATGAATCCCCGAATCGTTGAGGTATTGGCTGATGATGAACGCCGAGAAGCGTTCGCCAAATCCTAGCACAAAGTCCTTGGTACGGTCAGTTAGCTCACGTGTTAGTAAAACGCCATGCAGCACATCATCCAGCTCGTTAAACATCATCTTGAACTGGGCCAAGGCGTGGCTCTGATTCTGAATACTGACCAGTTCTTTAATAACTGAATTATGACGCTGCTCTAGTTTTTCGAGGAGAGCCCGGTATTTCTCATCGCCATCCGAAGCTAACGAAACCGCTTCTTCCAGAGAATCGGTCACCTCTTTAAAAGCAGAGACCACCACGGCAATGTGGTGGTCGTTCTGCTTTTGTTTAATGATATCTGCCACTTTTCGAATGGCATCGGGGCTGCCAACCGAGGATCCCCCGAATTTTAAGATGCGCATAATATTCGTTTCTATTTAGGCCATACGGCTATTTATCGAAGCGCATCTTCAAGTTCAAGCGAGGCATTGCTATCGGCATCGCGGTACTTGACGATCAGGGGGCAAGCAACGTTGAGTCCCTGTTCCTGTGCCCAATCGCCGCTCATGGGACGCGTACCCGGGACAACTACTGCTCGTTCCGGAATATCGGCTCCCTTGCCAAGCACTTCCTCATTCACACAGTCGTATACCGGAATAGATTTCGAAAGCGTCACGCCCGGCGCAATTACGGCCCCTTTCTTCACAAGGATGCCTTCTACAATTACCGAACCTGCACCAATAAAACAGTCGTCTTCGATTACGACGGGAGATAATCCCACCGGCTCCAGCACACCGCCTAATTGAACTCCGGCCGAGAGGTGTACATTTTTACCAACTTGCGCACAGGAACCCACCAGCGCGTGGCTGTCAATCATGGCTCCTTCATCCACATAGCCGCCCACATTCACATATGCCGGGGGCATAATAATAACATTCGGGGCAACGTATGCACCGCGCCGGACCGACGATCCGCCGGGTACCAAGCGAACATTTTCATCGGCCGAAAAACGTCGGGGCGGCAGGTTATGCTTATCCACAAATCCATCATAAATACCGGAATACTCGGTATTTTCACCGGCGCTGAAGGAGGCCAAAATTGCCTCCTTTACTTCCACATTAGCTTCCCAGCTATCGCCTTTGGGCTCAGCAGCCCTAATTTCGCCGGTTTCCAGTTGATCTAAAATTTCTTCCCAGTCAATATCGCTCATCGTTGTAATTATTTATATTTGAAAATTGAAGTGAGATTGATGCCCGGCCACTTCAACAGTCTCCGGGTCATCCAATAAATGTTAACTATGTTCTTTGTACCAATTTTGAATCATGTTATCCGCATTTTTCAGGACGCTCAGATCTTCAACATCCTCTTCGGTCAGTGGCGGATGCAACGTTGAATTCTCGATCCAGCCCTTCTCATTAAGCAGTACTTTAGCCGGCGCAGGATTGGGGCCTGCAAACATAGCGTCGGTACATTCTTGCCACAACGGCAGTAATTCAGGACCGCGTCCGTCGAGGCACCAATCTACATATTGGTGCGTGGCCTTGGGCCAAACATTTGAAGCTACCGAAACAAGGCCATCGCAGCCGGCCATGGCAAAGAATGGTAGCAGGCCATCGTCGCCGCTGTAAAAGGCAATATCCTCAGCCGTCTTGCGGTAGTGCTGGTAATCATCAATACTGCCGCTGGCTTCTTTCACGGCCTTGAAGTTCGGATGATCGGCAAGCTCAGTGAGCACCAGCGGACTCATTTTTGTGCCGGTGCGGGATGGCACGTTGTAGAGCATGCAATCCCTGTCCGCCGCATCCAGCAGCGCCTTGAACCACTGCACCTGTCCCTTTGGACCAGGTTTGGCATACAGCGGCGTCACAAGTAGAAAAGAGTCCACATCAAACTGATGACAATACTCAATCCACTCGATCTGATTGCGAAGATTATAACCGCCAACCCCCACCATAATGGGAACATCTACATTGAGGCTCGAAGCCGTCTTCACCACCTGCTTCTTGTTTTCCAGGCTCTGGGCTAATCCTTCGCCTGTACTTCCCAGAATCAACACGCCGTTGCCGGCATCATCCTGGCGGTGAATCAGTGAGGCCAAATCATCAAGATGTAGATCCCCATTTTGCTTCATGGGAGTAACGAGTGCCGTGTACAATGATGTATCAGTTAGGCTCATAATTGTTTTTGCATTACGTTATCAAAGATAGTTGAAAGATCGTGAAATCCTGGTTCGATGTCATCGTTGAGAAGCTGCTCGGCCGCCCAGACCGCACCTTCGGCAAATATTTTGCGATCGTGCGCCTGATGCTCCAGGCGGATAGATTCGGTTTCTGTATTCACTTCCAGCTGATGAATGCCTTTTATATCACCTTTTCGCTCGGAGGTAATTTTCGCTTCCCTGCCCAGCCATTCCTCCCACGAAATCGCCGTACCGCTGGGGGCATCCTGCTTATCGGTGTGATGGATTTCGTGGATATGAAACGAGGGATCAGTCAACACTGACGAGCTCTGTCCGATCACGCCCAGGCAACGCCGCACGATATTCATCCCCAAACTAAAGTTAGATGCCTGCAGCCATTTCATATTCTTGTTCTTTAACTGCTCATCAAGATCATCCGGCCACTCATAACCTGTTGTACCCCAGGCTGCGGGTATCCCCGAGGCCATCAGCGGTTCCATAAGCTCGTCGGCAGCCGTTCCCGGAACGAACAAAATAGCTGCATCGGCTTTTCCCAATTTTTCTGCGGTGGGTTTGTTAGAGGAATCAAATGGTCCTACGACCTGATCCTCGTTTAGCACTTCAATAACTTTTCCACCCGTTTTTCCAGTGCCAATGACGGCAATTTTCATATCGCTAAGTTTTAATTTTTCTCAAATTGATAGATAAGTATAACCTTTTGTGCCCCTATTTTCATATCATTTGCGCACTTGGTCTAATATAATGTAGATTCAGGCTTAATCATTTAACCAACCCGACTTATGTTCAACATACTAGCAGCTCCGGTCTTTACAAACGATGCGGTCGTATTGGGAATTCTACTTCTCATCCTGGCCGCTATTTTTGTCACTTCCAACAGCGACAATCCAAAATGGCAAAAGTTCTATACTTTTGTTCCATCGCTGTTGTTGTGCTATTTCATCCCATCCATCTTTAATTCGTTGGGATTAATCTCCGGAGAGGAATCGAACCTCTATTTCGTAGCCTCGCGCTACCTGTTGCCTGCCAGCTTGGTTCTGTTAACTATAAGTATCGACTTTAAAGGAATTATTGGCCTTGGGCCCAAGGCCATTATTATGTTCCTGGCCGGCACCTTGGGAATTGTCATTGGTGGCCCCCTGGCATTGATTACGGTAGGCTATTTTGCTCCTGAGATTACGAACGGAGCTGGGGCCGAAGAGCTGTGGCGCGGGCTTTCAACTATTGCGGGCAGCTGGATTGGCGGTGGTGCCAACCAAACGGCTATGTTCGAAGTGTTTGACCCCAGCTCGGAGCTGTTCTCAGCCATGGTGACGGTAGACATTATTGTGGCTAACATCTGGCTGGCTTTTCTGCTATACGGAGCCGGCATTTCGGAAAAAATTGATGCTTGGTTTAAGGCCGATGCTTCGCCCATTACTGAGCTCCGCAAAAAGATCGAAGATTACAAAGCTAGTATCGCCAAAATTCCGACGTTGGCAGATATCACCACCATCGTAGCAGTGGCCTTTGTAGTGACTGCCATCGGCCACCTGGGAGCAGATTTTATGGCCCCGTTCATCGGCGAAAACTTTCCACAACTCAGTAAACTAAGCTTGGATTCACGATTTTTCTGGATTATCGTCATTGCCACGACCGGCGGGTTGCTGCTTTCATTTACCCGGGCGCGTAAGCTCGAAGGAGCCGGTGCCTCTAAAATCGGAAGTCTGTTTCTCTACATCTTGGTCGCCACCATTGGTATGAAGATGAACATATTGGCTATTTTCGAAAGTCCGGGTTTCTTCCTGATCGGCCTGTTTTGGATTATCATCCACGTCATCATTCTCTTCATTGTGGCTAAAATCATCAATGCGCCATTCTTTTTCATAGCCGTGGGTAGTCAGGCCAATGTGGGTGGTGCCGCTTCAGCGCCTATTGTAGCCTCAGCCTTCCACCCGGCCCTTGCCCCCGTAGGTGTACTGCTGGCTGTTCTGGGATATGCCCTGGGAACCTACGCCGCATGGCTCTGCGCCATCATGATGCAGTATGTAAGCTGAAAGACGGCAAATGTGAGATGGCAAACGAAATTACTTTGCCATTTCACATCTCACTTCTGCCGTTTCACTTTTGTCTTTTTTAAGCTGATTTAGGGGATGAGTCTCCGTATATTTAGCATCATTTGAAAACCGGAATTCCCCACACTGTTTCATGCGTATTCTCAAATTTGTTGGTGCTTTTATAGGCACGCTTGTTCTTGTCTTTTTCCTTGCCTTTGGCTTTAATCTCGATGCTCTTTACACGCTGTATGAAAATAGCGGGGACCTGCAGGAAGGCCAGCAATGGGTTTCGAAGACCACTTCTCTGAAGGGACTTACCGAATACATTGGCGAACAACCTGCCCATGTATCTGTCGTATCGCGTTCGGTAACCAATCCGGACACGATCATTGCCTATGGCGCTGACAAGCCGCGCACTATGGGTACACTCTCCAACTTTTTTCTTATAACAACATTTGCTCGAAAAGTTGAGAACGGTCAGATCAATCCAAAAGAATTAGTGTCACTTGATGAAGTAGACCGCTACCAGTTACCCTATATTGACGCCTCACATCACCAAGATGCCAAATCCGCACTCAGCAATCGAGGTGTTATTAACGCAGAAAACAAAATTCCCCTTCATGAACTAGTCCGGGTGGCAATAATATATAACGATTTGGCAGCCTCGGATTTTTTGTATGACAAGTTGAATCGAGATGCTATTACGAAAACCTATCAGCTGCTGGATGTTCAGTCTACTGATCAACTCCTGCCCTTTGCCGGGTTGTATATCACGCTGCATCCCAAGTTGAACAACCAAGATTTTGAAACCCATTTCAAGCAGCTTAAACAATTATCTGATTCGACTTTCCGGGCACAGGTATTTACTAACCAGCAAAAATATTTGAATGACGATCAGTTCCACCAGCAGGTGCAGAAAGTTTTTGATGAGCAACAGGGACTCGGAGTTGGCTTCGTCGAACGACGGAATATTTTGTCCTTGTTTCCCAAATCCACGGCCGCCGAACTTTCGAAACTGATGGTACAATTAGAGCAGGACAGCCTGATCTCTGCCGCAGTATCGGAACGGGTTAAAAATATTATGGATTGGCCTTATGAACAGAAGAGCCTGAACAGTGATTTTAAAAGCTATGGCGCCATCTATGACAACCGGCTTGGGCTGCTCAACGGTATCGATTACGGGGCCTCAGTTTATTCCGAAGAACCATTTGGACAAGCTGTCTTTTTCGATTCCCTTCAGGTGGCTTTTTGGTTTCACATGAGCAGTAACCTCATGCATCAGGATTATCAACAGCGATTGATATGGGATCCCGCATTACGGACGTCAACACTTCAGGAAATTGCAAAATAGTCGTACATTACCGCCGATAATATTCATTAAAATGATACACTATGGAAAATTCAGGTAAAGTACACGAAACCGTTCGCGGAGGAATAACGCTGGGAACAGCATTGGCCGTAACGATCTCATGGTCGGTCAACAAGTCGATTTTATGGGCTATTATTCACGGATTATTCAGCTGGTTTTATGTCATCTATTATGCACTATTTAATTAATCTGGGTTTCTGAGTTCAATGAATCGATACAAGTTTCTATATCTTTTTTGGCTTCTTCCGGCAGCATTCTTCTTCTTGTTTGCCCATCAGGGGACTGTTTACATGGGCATCAAGGATACCTATGAAAACGGCACCAGCTATACTGCAGAAGTCGAAGAATTTGAACTCAAACAAATTGCCTCACAGACCAATGGTTATATCGTGATTCGTTTTAAAACCGAAGAGGGTAACGAAATACAGCGCAAATTATCACTTCCGGTAGAGATGGCCGGTGACCTGCAAGAAATCCGCATTGTACCCATTCGATACCAGCCAAACGGCTTCCAGCAAATTGTATTGATGCCGGCCTATGATACACAGAAAAGCCTCGTTTGGAGCAACATGCTAATGGCGGGTATGGCTTTGCTTATTACATTAATTATTGCCGTGGTAGCCCATCGTTATGCCCGCAATAAGCTAAACGAAGAGGATCAAGAATTTGTCATCGAACGAGTAGATTAGTTTTATGACTGACGCTGATTCCGACAAGGGGACCCTCTATCTCATCCCAAATACGCTTGGCAAAACGCCTGAGAACAATACCATTCCTGAATATGTGCTGAACGTGATCCGCCGGCTGGAGGTCTTTGCCGTAGAAAATGTAAAGACGGCTGCCCGATATCTCCGCTGGGTGGGCGACACGGTGCCAGAGTATGAAGTTGAATTCTTGCTGCTCAACAAGGAGACCTCTACACAGGAGATGGTCTCATTTCTAGATCCGTTGAAAGAGGGTCGCGATATGGGTTTGTTATCAGAAGCCGGATGTCCTGCCGTGGCCGATCCGGGGTCGAATTTTATCAAGATGGCGCATGACCGAAATATTAACGTATCGCCCCTGGTGGGTCCGTCATCCATTTTGCTGGCACTGATGGGATCGGGCTTTAACGGTCAACAGTTTACCTTCCATGGCTATTTGCCTATAGATCAGAATAAGCGACAGGGAGCGATCCAAAAGCTGGAGCAGGCCTCGAAATCCAATGGTGGAACACAAATTTTTATGGAGGCGCCGCACCGTAACGATGAGATTAAAGATGATGTGATTCGATATTGCTCCCCGCAAACTCGTTTTTGTACGGCGACTAACCTGACGCTTACTGATCAGCAGATCATTTCGAAAAAAATATCAGAATGGCGTAAAGAGTCGGGGCCTTCAATCCACAAAGAGCCTACGATATTTTTGTTGCACGCTTCGTAATTACTACCACTCATGTAATCCTGAATTCTGCCTTTGGAACTGCCGCTACTTCAGCAAAGTGTACCTCATTTTAGGATCTGTGAAAAATAGCTTTTGAAAAACTTCTTCCGAGAAAACAATTTGTCATCTCGACTGACAGGAAGAGATCCTTGTTTTATAATTTCAAACAAAGATTTCTCTCTCCACTTCGTTCGACATAACACAGCATTTTATTTCTGAAATAAAAAAGCCTGCTCTTTCCAGAACAGGCTTTAAAATTAAAAAATAGTGATTAATTAAATTTAAGCTCCAGCATCTTCGAGCATGTGTACAATCTCATCATAATGATGCGAGCTGGCCTGATCCTTCGCCGACCATCCCCTATCATCAACAACACCAACATCGCTGTGATTCTGAATCAACAATTGTACAATATTATCATATCCGTTACTCGAAGCCCAGTAAAGTGCACTCGTTCCGCGGTTATCCCTGGCATTAACATCAGCACCGTGTTCAAGCAAAAGCTGGACGACCTCTAAATGTCCATGTTTGGCTGCTTTCATCAGCGCAGTACGATCATGTTCATCGCTGGTATCAACATTGGCCCCGTTATCCAGATGTTGTTGAACCGTTTCTAAGTCTCCGTTTTCTGCTGCTTCTAGAAAAGCGTTTTCTTCCATATTCGAACCTCCTAAATTAGAAATTAAAGGTGGGTTGCTTAAAGCATTGTAATTGTTTGGTAGCTCAGAGTCAACCCACGCAAACAACTACTGTTGCTTTTTTTGTAAAGATATATACCGCTGTGCAAGATAGTACTTTTATTTTTTGATACATTTGAGAAAACGAAGTTTCCAGTGCATGTCACAACTTCCATTGTAGATAGTATATCCCTGCCAAGAAGAAATACCATCAAACACTTGTTTTGGACTGGCTTCATCCAGACCAAACATTAATGTACAGTACTCCACCATCTGATCTGCGTTTTTAAATTTCCAAGCATACTGAAGCGTGTTGTCGAAGGTTATATCAAAATCAGCAGATTGTAGATCTTGACGAAAATCATCTTCAATAAATCGACCTTCGTGACCAAGAGAATTGTGTTGATTCACAAAAGTATCTAAAAACCCATCAATCTCTGATCCCTTTTCAACGTCGGCAATACAAAGCCGACCACCCGGTTTCAGTATTCGATAAATCTCCTCGAATACGGTCAAGCGATCTTCGACGTGGTGTAAACCGGCCATACTGACCACAGCGTCAACCGATGCTGTTTCCAGTCCAGTATCATCCAAATTACGTAGTAGACACTGGGTTTGCTCGTCTTCAACGCATTGATCATAAAAAGCCTGAGTCGTTTCTATCGCGATAAGTTTTATATCTTTGGATCCAAAATATCGTCGCATGTATCCTCCTCCCGACGGCATATCAGCAACAGTATCTCCTGCTTCGGGCTTCAACAAATCTAACATAGCTCCAAATTCTTCATCCCGAGCATTCGGATAACGCTGCATCGCCTCGTGGTAAGCTACCCCTCTTTTATTGAAAATATCGGTATAAGTATCAAACATGTGTCCCTCTCTTTTTTTGTTTTGATTCCCAGAAAGCCGAGTTATGGAAATAGCTTTTGTGCAGTTATACAGAAACTTCTACCACACTTCTCACCCCGTCCATCTCGATTTTGAATATTGTTTAGATATTAAAAAGTAAAGCCATCAATGGCATAGCACTATACCCTACAAACAGGCTAAGGGAAATCCCTACATCCCCCAGCGAATTTCAAATACAGAAAAGAGGGGATAAAACATTTGAACGCATCTTCTAAAATACCTTGTTAATACAAAAAGGACACCCCAAAAGAGTGTCCTTTTTGCACTAAGCAGATAAATCTATTCCAAGCCGAGAACCTCAGCTCCCTGGTTAAAAGTCACATCAACAGGGATAGATTGCTCAGAAAGACGGTCAAGCGAATGCCGAAGCTGGTCGCCCACTTTGCCATATTTTTCAACGAACGCCGCCACGGCCTCATAATCTCCATCGCCCTGGAGCGTAAGAATTTTGTTGGAAAGTGAGTCAGTGGCTTCTGCAATCTTATCAAAATGCACGCGATAGGTTTGCGTCTGTTCATCATAGGTAAACGCTCCCATCTCTTTGAAATAATTGAAGCGGATCAGATTCGCTTTGCCATGTGCACTGGACGATCCAAATCGGATGGAGCGAAAGATACTGGCCATAAATGTAACATAGTTATCCTGGATCGAACCTTCGGTAACCATGCCATCCTTTCGGAGCTCAGAAACCATATAAAGTCCCAACACATCGGCTTTGCCCTCTTCAAGCGCAGAAGCGTACTCCTTGAGCGCTTCGCGGACAGTTCCCTTGCCGTTAATCGTATTTTTGATTCCAAGTCCATGCGCTACCTCATGAAACATGGTATTGCCAAAGAAGGCATCAAAAGTAATATACTGACGTTGATCCTCGGCAATAAGTACTTCTGAGATCGGCTCCAGGATCTTGTCGTACTTGGCCCGCATCGCATTTTTGAGCTGCAGGCGACGCGTACCCTTCTCGAGCTGTACTTCTTCGTCATTGGGCAGGTTGATAGCAATCGTTTTAGAACCGGCATTGGCATCGCCGGCGTAGTAGACGGCATCGTAGGCATTCAGATCGGAATCGCGACCCGGTGTCTCCTGCTTATATTCCGCTGGCACAGGCAGGCCTTCCTGCAGCTCCGGCAGTACCTTCGTATACTTCGACAGTCGTTCACTCCATTCCATATCCTTGATCAGCACGAAGGTCTCATGGGCCGCTTTGTATCCAAACAGCTGATCTTCATAGGTCTCAATAGGACCAATAACCACTTCAATCATATTATTTTTCATATCCATCCACGCCATGTCGCTAGACTGGTAATCATCCGTCATCAATGCTTTGGCACGGAGGTTCAGATACTTCTTAAAACTCTCATCTTTGGCAAGTTTGGCCGCCTCCCTAAGCTTGTCGGCCGCCCGCTGATGTTGCTCAGCAAAAGCTTCATGATAGGGCACGGTCGTCAGATTACCCTCATCATCGCGGCGTACCAGCGTGTAGAGATCATCTTTGGCTCCGGAATCCCAGTTGTTAAACTCTTCTTTAGTCATATCTGCGGGATAAAAGTTGGCACCTGCCGGCTTAGCCCCAACGCCTTCTACAAAAGGTTCATTGCCATTCAGACGATCCCACGGACCGTAGTTAATCTCGGCAAAACGCTCGACGTTGGGATCCTGAATCTTATCCATTAACTGCTGCTTATTGCCATAGGCTTCCATCCAATAGACTTCTTCCATGGCCTTGCCGGCATCAATGAGCAGGGGAATCATCTTCTTCTGATTCTCACTCAGCTTCGACAGGTCAGCGTCAAGAGTAAACTCGGTATACTGATCCAGTCGATCCTGAATGGTCATTTTCGCATCACTGTTGGTCTTGGTTTCGGTATTTTGGCATGATGCCAGCACTGCTCCCGAAAAGAAAAAAAACAGCACCACCCGTATTGATAAGTTTTTCATAATTGCTATCGATTTATTTAACTGCATTTAAATAATAATTATACTGCCTGTTTTGGCAGCAATCCCTCCTTTTTTAACTCAGTTAATATAAGTTCCGTCATATCACTTTTGAAAGGAAATTCGTACCGTATATCAAATACATACGCCTTGACCCGCAATTTGAGCACATAATTTTCTTCATGGACCTCGTTGAGCGCTATCACTGAGACCGGCTTTTGCAGATACACATAACGCGATGAAACCGCGGCCCGATAAGCTATCCTTTTTACCGCATCGACATCCACATCCATGGGCAGGTAAATTTCGGCTACTACCTGGCAGTCCAAAGCACTTGAGTTGGCATTCGATACGGCCTTATTCATCAGCTCGCTGTTGGGAATGGAAACGATAGAATCATCCGGCGTAACAACCCTGCTTGAACGCAATCCGATAGCAATGACCTCTCCATAGTGATCGCCCACCTCAATTTTATCCCCCACCTGAAACGGGCGGTCAAGGATGATCATAAATCCACCAAAAATGTTTTTGAGGATATCCTGTGCTGCAAATCCAACCGCAATACCGATGGAGGCCAGCACCGTAAGTACAGTTCCCAGCGGTGGATTGATGATCCCGGCAATAATGATGTATAAAGAGAACGTCCAGATCAGCAGGCGCACCACCGGCACCAGCCGCTTAATCCCCAGCCGGTAATTGGTAAATCGCTCCGACAGATTATCAAGGATGAAAACGACCAGCCGGTTAACAAAATAGGTGACAATTAACATGATGATAATTGCCAGTATGGTACCGAATGAAATCAGGTTCTCAAATTCGCCCAGCGGGGTTTCGGATTTTCGCTCGACAGTCGTATCAGAATTGGCTGCCTGAACACCGCTGGTATCAACCTGAACCGGTCCGATTATGACAGTGGTATCCGGTGGCGTTTGGGACTGAGCGTTTGCAGATGGGCTCAAGGCTGTTACAAATCCTGCAAGCAAGACGACAAACAATATGTTTATAAATCGGGTCATTCCGTTATACCAGGTGAATTATATTTCGGTCTATGAGTACGTGTATTATCTGGCGGTACATCAGGTGGTTAATTTCGTAGGTACCGTTGGAGACCGCTAACAATCCTCGTGAATGCAAACGGTTGAGTAGCAGTCGGCTTTCTTCCAATCTGAGATTCATAATCTTTGCCAAGTCATTATCCGATAGTGTATCGTGTAGCACAAAAGCAGCCAGCGTAAACAGTACCTCGGGACTCAGCTCTTCGATCATCTCCAGGGTCGTAACTTCCAACGGCTGGATATAAAAACAGGTATCATCAAAATCGCGAATGGAGCGGATCCAGAAAATCATGGCCACAGAAGCATTACCCTCAGCTAGTTTGGTTAGCTCCTCGAAATAATTTTTCTGCAGATATTCCTGAGCTTCAAGTTCTTGATCTTTCAGCTTTCGGTAGTTTCGCGATTTCTGGGTATCCGTGTCGGCTTCAAACTGAAGGAAGTATCCGCTGGCTCGGTGTCGATTCATAATCACACTTTTAATCTGGTCAGCCTCCAGTCGATCACTGGTGGCGATGTGAGAAAAATACTCACTCACCTGCACTGTCTTATCTAGGAAACGCCATGCATACCGGGAACAACTCACCACCCAGAAAATCTGTTCCCGCGTTTCGGAAATTAGATAGCAAAGCTTTTCGATAGCCTCATATCCATTCATGTTTCGGACAAAGCAATTCTGTATGCCTTCTAAAACAACCACTGCATGATCGGACCGCTGCTGAATTTCTTCAATAATATCTTGAATTGAGTGCACATCCGGAGTGTCGAGTTTTCTCGCAAAATCTTCAACAAGTTGTTCTTCTAACCAAATGCTGTGATCCAACGAAAGTGTAATCACGGACTGGTCGGTCAGCTCGGTCACTTCCATACGGTTCAAAAACGTAGACTTGCCACTCCCCTTTTCTCCGACCACTGCAAAAGAAGCCGGAAAAGAAGATTGCCATTGCTCGCACGCCCGTTTAAAGGTCGTTGCGGTCTCAGAAAACGGCACATAAAATCGCTCATCCGCTACTGCATGAAAATCAAAAAGACGCCGATAAATGTATGGCAGGCTCTTCATTTTCTGATCGGTCTCCGAGAGATAGGTCGAAATATCAGCCCGCTTAGTCTCCTCAATTTTGGGTTCGGTAAACCCAGCAAATTCCCGAATCCCACTGACCAACTGTTTCCCTTTTTTCCCGCCAAATCGCCACCAAAGCATGAGTTGATCCTGCACTCGTGCCCATCGCGAGTCCACCACCGTCTTCCAGCTTTTGGTCGTTTCTTCCACTTTGTACTTGGCATTCAGCATCTGTAGCTGCTTCAAGTCACCATCGTGAAGTAAGCTAAGAAGCATCGTACTAAAACCTTCTTCGCCTTCTGTAATGGCTTGATCGATGCCTTTCCATTTATCGCGGATTTGATTTTGAAGCTCTTCCACTTTGGCAGCGATACGTTCGAGGGCTTCACGAGCGATCTTCGCGGGATCTTCAACCTCCTGGTCGGCTTCTTCATCCCCGGCTGCCAGCGCCGACTCCAGGTTGACTTCGATAATATTGTTGATTTCGAGAATCTCCTCCAGAATACCGGATAAAAAATCCTGATATTGATGCTCTTCCGGATCCAGCGTACTGATAAATTGTTCACGGAGCACACGAATTGTCACTTGCCGCCATTCAATCTGGCGCTGGTTCAATTCTGGAGGATTCTCGTCCAACTTCTTGTCATACAACAGCAACGCCTGCTGCTGGATCTGTCCAGCGGAAAGCAACATATCTTCGAACAGGTGCTCAACCTTGTTGGTAAACACCTCTTTATCTCGCAAGGTCTGCAATGGCTCAACCAGTTGTGTCACAAAGTCCGCAAGCTCATCCTTAAACTGCTTTACCTCATGCGTTGAATTGCCCTGCCCTACTTTTTGAATGGATGACTCCAGTAACTCAGCTAGCTTATCAAATCGTTGTTCGAGCTTACTCTGGAACAGTGCCTGGAAATCATCCCTAAACTCATCGGCCTGCGTGCGGATATCAGCTTGTAGATTTGAAAAATGAGCTACATCCATGGCTCGCTCCAGCAGCAAATTGTTTACCTGTAGCCATTGATCACGGCTTTGTTTCAACTTCTGCTGAAATCGTTCTTTCCTTCGTACTACACGCTCATCGGAATAATAGGCATTCCGGCGCTCAATAGTGCCTACCTTATTTATTTCCTGGTCCATTTCGGACTCCATGTCATTGATGGCAGCTGATAACTGCTGCTCTATCAAAGACTGCTTGGCATTGAGCGTATTTTCCAGAGATTCAGCAAAATCAGACAGCTTAGCAGCGCCATTGCCCCGGCACTTGTCTACAATTAGCTCCTCTATATCCGTAATCAATGTGAGCTGCATGCGTTCAATGGCATGAAGCCACTTCTCAACTTCCTTGAAATCAAGCAAATGGAGCCGGATAAACTGATGGACCGGGATCTCCTGAGTCCACGGCTGCCACTGCCCATTCGTCTTTGAAGAAAAAAGTCCCCCAACACCTTTAAATGCTTTATGCCACGTGCGTGCAACAGATCGTCCCAGCCGTTTGCCCCCTTTACCTACCGTAACCAGCATCGAATCTTCATCCTGGACCACGAAACGGTTTTCCTGCTGCGTCCAGCTTATCTTCTCTGGAAATTGCTCCGCCAGTTGGTCAACTGCACTAAAATACAGCTCAACGAGCTTCGTTTGGTCCTCTTTGCTCAGACTATCCTGAATGCTGCTAAAAACGCCCGGCAACCCTTCTTTTATAATCTTGGAATCATCGTATTTGCGATCCACCGCCGACAAATAGCGCACCTGTTGACGGTAAGTCTCAAATCGCTGATCAAGATAATCCTGTACTTTCGTTAACAGTATTTCTCGCAGCCCTTTATCTAACTCTTCTCGAAATGTTTGTCGATCCAATCGTAACACTTTTTATTCTATATCTTTAGTAATTTCAGTAAAATATCATGAAATACAAATTAATGCCTGTCAGTTTTCAATTTAGAAGAAGGTAGCGTTTATTCTTGAACAAATATTATTTAAGTTCGATCAAAGTTTGTATCACATTCAATCTAGTTCTAAGGTGATAACGAAGACATATCTATACAGGCGGTTTATCAGCTCAACCAACCAATATTGGCTACTTCTCCTACTAGCTCTCTTTCTAGCTTCCGGTCTGTCATCTTCACTAAAAGCCCAGGAAAATTCACTCGAGCGCTTATCAACAGCAGAACGCAGCGACGGCAAGGGTTATGTTGTTCGCTTCCACATGAACCAGCCGGTTGATTCTTTTGAGGTTTATCAACCCAGCGTTGACTTAATTCAAATGACCCTGTACGGGCAGAAGCTGGATACAACAAATATCGACCTGCCGGAAGCCTCAAGTGTGTTTGATGAAATTAGCTTCTATGATGTGCCCTCTGGAATTGGGGTCGACATCTACATCACTGAAGACAAATTTTTTACCGGGAACGCATACCACGACGGTGAAAGTGACGACCTGCTGCTGGGGTTAACCGAGACCGATAAGACCGAACTCCAGTACGTAACCAAGGATATAGAGCCCATCATCTGGTCGAGCTTCACCGTCACTGAAGAGAGTCTTCTTGTTGGTGACTCGGAACTGGACTCAGTAGATATCAGTGGTTCAACGTATCAGCAAACAAAGGATAAAATGAAGTTCGATGTGGTCGTACTTGACCCCGGCCATGGCGGACACGATCCTGGCTCGATGGGCTATCGCAATGTTAAAGAAAAGAATATTGTGCTCGATATCGCTAAAAAAGTGGGAGCCTATATTAAAGAATATATGCCAGGCGTAAAGGTCGTCTATACGCGCACGGATGATGAGTTCGTAGCCTTGGAAGAACGGGGTAGCATCGCCAACAGGCACGAGGGCGATCTTTTTGTATCCATCCACTGTAATTCACACACTACCCGCCAACCCAACGGCGTCGAGCTGTATTTCTTAGGACTGGAACGCTCACAATCGGCCCTTGAAGTAATGAAGCGCGAAAACCAGGTAGTGCGAGCCAATAATGATACCGAGCAAAAAGAGTTAAGTCAGGAAGAACTGCTTGTCTATGAGCTGGCGAACAGTGGGTATATTGCTACGAGCGAACAAATTGCCGGCATGATGGAATATCAGCTTGACCAACGTGCGCAGCGGCATTCGCGCGGCGTTAAACAGGCCCGTTTTGTGGTGCTATATCACGCCTCCATGCCGGCTGTACTCGTTGAAACCGGATTTATCAGCAATCCAAGCGAAGCACGATATTTGACTTCCGATCGCGGCCAGGCATATACAGCATCAGCTATCTTTCGTGCAATACGAAACTATAAAGACGAATACGAGAACACCCATCAATCGAAATCAAAATAAGTTTAATCAGTTGAATCCCTTAATTATTGGTGTAGCCGGCGGTAGCGGCTCCGGCAAAACAACGGTTGTAAAACATATCATCAACACCATTGGCAAGGATAATATCCTGCTGCTCCAGCACGATTCCTACTATCGCGACCTGAAACACCTGCCTTTTGAGGAGCGCACGGAACAAAATTTTGACCATCCCTCGGCCTTGGAAACCGAGCTGATGATTCGACACCTGAAAGCGCTCAGCGAAGGGTATCAGGTAGAAGTGCCCATCTACGATTTCACCAAACACATCCGTAAAGACGAAACCCGACTGGCCGAACCCAAGAAGATTATCCTGATCGACGGTATCCTGATCTTTACCGAAAAGGAACTGCGTCAACTCTTGGATATCAAGCTGTATGTGGATACCGACGACGACATCCGGCTGTTACGGCGCATCCAGCGCGATATTGTGGAGCGCGATCGCCAGCTCGAAAATGTGCTTACCCAATACGAAAAGCACGTTCGTCCCATGCACCTGGAATTTGTGGAGCCCACCAAACGCTACGCCGATATCATCATCCCCCGCGGCGGTGAAAACCAAGTTGCATTGGATATGGTAAATGCGCTTATACAAGACCGACTAAAAAATGAGATGGACCCAAGTACGGAATGAATTTTCCGCACACATTGCTTGAATAATTGAAATAAATCAACGAAAATTTTAGCCTACTTTTTATGAATATAGACGGAAAAACCGCCATTGTAACTGGCGCCAGCAGTGGTATTGGCACGGCGTTCAGTGAATCATTAATTGATGAAGGAGCTACTGTTTACGGACTGGCCCGCAGCACCGACAAGCTCGAACGCATTCAAGACGAGCTGGGCGATGCATTTATCCCCGTAACGATGGACATTACCGACCACGACGCCATCGACAAGTGGATTAATGAAACCTTCTCAGATCGGGCGCCGGATATCCTGATCAACAATGCAGGGCTTGGTCGTTTTGGTGATGTGGATGAGCTACCGCTGGAGGATTGGGAGACGATGATCCAAACCAATCTGTCAGGGATCTTTTATATGACCCGCAACATTGTGCCGCTGATGAAAAACAACCAATCGGTCTGTCACATCATCAATATCGCTTCTATTGCCGGCAAGATTGGCAATCCGCAACTGTCTGGATACAACGCCTCAAAGTTTGGTGTCCGGGGATTCAGTGAAGCCTTGTTCCAGGAACTACGATACGACGGTATCAAAGTAACTTGTTTCTATCCCGGATCTATTGCCACCCACTTTTTCGACGACAAGGGAATGGAGACACATCCAAACATGATGCAACCGGGCGACGTTGCACAGGTCTTAGTAAACATACTGGAAACTCCCGACAACTTCCTTATCAACGATATTACCATGCGTCCCCTCAATCCTAAATCGCCATCAGACCAGTAAGAATGAAATACTATGCCTGCTCTGCCCTGTGCTTTTTAATGTTATTGGGAGGCTGTTCTGAGAGTTCGCCCAAGCCCGACGGACTTATTGCAGAGGATAAATACGTCAACCTGATGGTAGAGCTGCAGCTTGTGCGAACCTACGGAGAAAATGCCGAGGTTGATACTGCCTCCGTTGACTCACTAAAAAATGAGGTACTTCGATCGTATGGAGAATCCCTGGAGACTTTTCGGACGAGCCATCAGTACTATCAGCAGTTTCCCCAAGAGCAAAAAAAGCGGATAGAAAAAGCTATTGAGCTGCTCAAAATGGATCGGGTGGCCGAAGAGGACTCAACAGATACCCGGCCACGCCGCCACTAATTTTATTGTTTCCAGGCATATTTATCGTCCTGCGTCACAACTTTTTCTTCCCTGATTAAATACCCCAACAAGCGTTTGGCCTTGGATTTTGACCACCCAAAATGTTGGGCAATTTGATTGAACGTCTTGGCTTCATCTGCAAGAGTAGCTTTTAATTGCTGTAAATCTTTGTCTGACAATGCGTCAATCGATTGTTCTTTTCTCAGGCAGTTGTCGCAATGCCCGCAAGGCGAGACCTCCTCTTCCCCGAAATAGTGTCGGATATAAACCTCCCGGCATGTCTCCGTCTGGATATAGCCCATCATATATTCGAGCTTCTGCAACAACGTATTGCGATGCTTTTCCAGCTCCTGACGGCTCAGGTTTAGCGATGGCAATCGCTCCTCAACAAGTTGCACCAGCGGTAATTCACCAATGGATTCAAACTTGAGCATATGATCCCGATCCTGAAGCACTTGCAAACCCTTTTTCACGGCATTCGGTGAAGCGCCTAGCTTTCGCTGTAGATAATCGAATTCCATGTACTTCATCTTGCCAAAAGCTTCGCCTCCAAACTGACGAAAAATAGTATCCAAAAATTCCGACTTGCGCTGATTTTCCAATCCATTTATTTGATCATGGATATAATCCTGGCTAACTATAAACTGCAAGCCAATTTGGGGCGTAATGTGTTCTATAAGCTCGATGACGCCAAGTCGATTTAATACTTCCAACGACGAGTGCACCTTGCGATTTGACAATCCCGACCGTTTTTCCAACGCTTTAATCGACACCTCTTCCTTCTGCTCCATCTCTGATCCCACGGCCAGATTCAGATGATCGCAGAGTACATCGTAAACATGCTCCAGCTCCTCCTTTTCGGGATAGGAATCCTTAATTCGTCGCTCGGCTGTAATAGCATCCGATTGCTTAAACAACAGCAGCGGAAAGCTCTCCTCTCCATCCCGGCCGGCGCGACCTGCCTCCTGGTAATACGATTCCAGCGAATACGGCATTTCGTAGTGAATCACGTAGCGACAATCAGACTTGTCGATCCCCATTCCAAACGCATTTGTCGCCACAACCAGCGGCGTGGTTCCCTCGATCCACTCTTCCTGTATTTGCTTTCTGATGGCAGCATCTACACCAGCATGGTAGGCCTTTGTTTTTAAGCCCAGCTGTTGTTCAATTTTTTGGGATAATTCCTCACAATTTCTTCGCGTGCCACCGTATATCAGTCCCGATCCGTTGGAAACTGCTTTTTGCACGGCCTGCAGCAACTTCTGTTTTTTTTGAGCCGTTTCGGTCACCCACCACTTCAGGTTGGGACGCTCAAAGCCTTTGGATACAATAACCGGATCATCAAAGCCCAGACTTTCCTGGATGTCATCCCGAACCTCTGGCGTTGCCGTGGCCGTCAGCGCAACCCAGGTGACATCCTCGGCGATATCTTCCAAAGCAGGACGTATCTCACGGTAACTGGGACGAAAGTCGTGTCCCCATTCCGAGATGCAATGCGCCTCGTCAATGGCAATAAGGTCAATATTCAATTTGGGCATCTCAGCCTGCCAGAGGTTTGTTTCAAGACGCTCCGGTGAACAGTAGAGCAAATCGTACATCCCGTTTCGTGCATTGGCAAACCGCTGTTCAATTTCCCAGGACGAAATAGAACTGTTCACAAAGGTAGCGGCAATACCCCGATCATTAAGCTGCTGCACCTGGTCCTGCATCAGCGCCACCAGCGGAGAAATAACAATCGTCAATCCATCCAACACCGTAGCCGGAACTTGATAGCAGAGAGATTTACCTCCACCGGTAGGAAAGAGCACCATTGTGTTTTTGCCCTCCAGAATAGACTGTATAGCCTCATACTGTCCCGTACGAAAAGACGGAAAGCCCCAGTAATGCTCTAGGGATTGTTGTGCTTGGGCCATCAGGTTGTTGCTCATGAGGCTTTATAAAAGACATTTTTTTCATGAAAGATGCTCTGTTTAAAGTCCATATAAAAAACCAGCAGTTCAACTGATTTGTAAAAAATTCAATTTTTGTTTGCCTTTTCGCGATAAACTCATGTTTTTAAGTCTTAATGAAAGCAAACGGAACACATATCACTTTTTCCAGCGACAGTCAGCCTGTTGCACGCCCATCTATGTTCCGCTTTGCCGTACGGCCACGGGCCCTCCGGGCTCAACAATAACTCTCCTTTAGGAGGGTACACGTCGTTGTACCTCTCCGTAAGACCACTCAATATTTTTTCTTAACTGTTTTCCAATTGGCGGACAATACTGTCTATACTTTTGCTGATTGGATGTAAACCATTGCCGTACGATGGACATTCACATATCAATAGCTGATGCAAAACACTTTTCCTATGCCGAGGAAATTTGTGACATCATGGAAGAAGCTGCCAAGCAGCGCGGGACCGGCATTGCCAAACGGGCACCCGAATATATCCAGAGCAAGATGGAGCAAGGCAAGGCGGTCATCGCCATCGACCATGACGACGAAGATTTTGCCGGATTTTGCTACATCGAAAACTGGGATCACGACCGCTATATAGCCAATTCGGGACTCATCGTGCATCCGCATTATCGCAAGCTTGGACTAGCCCGAAAGATCAAGCAGCGCATTTTTGAACTCTCGCGTGAGAAATATCCCAATGCCAAAATTTTCGGGATCACAACCAGCATGGCCGTGATGAAAATCAATTCCGACATGGGATATAAACCGGTCACATTTTCGGAGCTCACGCAAGATGAAGAGTTCTGGAAAGGCTGCCAGAGCTGTCCTAATTACGATATCCTAACCAACGAAGACCGCAAAGGCTGCCTGTGTACCGGCATGCTCTACGATCCGGAAAAGGAAAAGCAATCCGAGAACCAGCAACAGCCAACCCAAAACAAGGACAAGCGCTGGGAGCAGTTCAAACGCTTCGTTCGCCTGCACAAGATCAGTTTCAAGCGCAAGACGAAATCGCTTTTTAACCTATATCCAGATAAACAATGAGCAAGAAGAAAATTGTACTCGCATTCAGCGGGGGACTCGACACCTCGTACTGCGTGCCGTATCTCAAAGAACAATATGATGCCCAAATCCACACGGTGCTTATTGATACCGGTGGCTTTACTGAACAACAGCTAGCCGAAACCGAAGAACACGCCTACAACCTGGGCGCAGATTCGCACCAGACGCTACAACAGACCGAAGCATTCTACCAGAAAGTAATCCGCTATCTTATCTTCGGCAACGTGCTGAAAAACGATACCTATCCTCTTTCGGTGAGCTCCGAGCGCGTTTTTCAGGCCGTAGGTATCGCCAAATATGCCCAGAATATTGGCGCCGATGCTATCGCTCACGGCAGCACCGGGGCCGGCAACGATCAGGTGCGCTTCGACCTCGTGTTCAACGTCATCGCTGCCGATTTGGATATCATTACGCCCATTCGTGACCAGCAGTTAACGCGACAGGAAGAAGTAAAATTTTTGCAGGATCACGGATTCGACTTCGAATGGGCGGAGTCCAAATACTCCATCAACAAGGGGCTTTGGGGCACGAGTGTAGGCGGAGCCGAAACGCTTACGTCGGATCAACCGCTGCCCGAAGAAGCATGGCCGAGTCAGCTGGAGCAGCAGGAGTCCCAGGCCATCGAGCTGGAGTTTGAAAACGGGGAACCGATCGGGCTGAACGACACGCATCACCATCCCATAAAACTTATAAAACAGTTGGACGAACTGGCCTCATCCTACGCTATAGGGCGCGATGTTCACGTGGGTGACACGATCATTGGCATTAAGGGGCGTGTGGGATTTGAGGCCGCTGCACCGTTGATTCTGATCAATGCGCACAAGCATTTGGAGAAGCACGTGCTGACCAAGTGGCAGTTGCATTGGAAAGATCAGCTGGCCGACTGGTATGGCATGATGCTGCACGAGGGACAGTACCTGGATCCGGTGATGCGCAATATCGAGGGCTTTTTGGAAGACACCCAGGATACGGTGAACGGCACGGTGACGGTGCGCCTGCAGCCGTATCGTTTTGAAATCGAGGGCATTTCATCGCCCAATGATTTGATGAACGCTAAGTTCGGCGACTATGGTGAAATGAACAAGGCCTGGAGCGGTGAAGACGTAAAAGGTTTTGCTAAGATTCTATCCAACCAAATTAACATCCATCAATCGGTCAACAGTTATGATTAACGCAGGAATTATAGGAGGAACGGGCTACACGGCCGGCGAACTTATTCGCTTGCTTATTCACCATCCCGAAACGGAAATTGCGTTTGTGTATAGCATGAGCCGCGCCGGCGATGCCGTGGCAGCGGTGCATCAGGATCTTCTGGGCGAAACAGAGCTAATGTTTAGCTCAGAGATCAACCCGAATATTGATGTGCTATTTCTATGCACCGGTCACGGCAACTCGGTGAATTTTCTGAAGGAAAATCACATTGACCCGGAAATTAAAATTGTTGATTTGAGCCGGGATTTCCGTCTTGCCGGGCAACAAAAATTTCAAGCCCGTGATTTTGTGTATGGACTACCCGAACTTCAAAAAAACAAAATTTCTGATGCCAACAATATCGCCAATCCCGGCTGTTTTGCTACGGCGATACAGTTGGCGCTGCTGCCCCTGGCGCAAGTGTCAGAGTTGCAACATGACGTGCATATTCACGGGATCACCGGCTCTACTGGGGCAGGCAGTTCGCTGAGCGACACCACGCATTTTAGCTGGCGTAACAATAATGTGTCGGTTTACAAGGCGCTGAACCATCAGCACATCGCGGAGATCGAACAGAGCATCACGCAGCTATCCTACGACTTTGACTCCGATCTCCATTTTGTGCCGATGCGGGGCAACTTTACCCGAGGCATTTTTATCTCGGCTTATACCCAGACCAACCTGTCGCTGGAAAACGCCCGATCGCTTTTCGAGGAATTTTATGCAGATGCCCCTTTTGTGCATATCAGTCCTGAGCCACTGCATCTCAAGCAGGTCGTCAACACCAACAAATGCCTGCTGCACATCCACAAAGAGAACGGCCAGCTGCTGATCACCAGTATCATCGACAATCTACTAAAAGGAGCATCCGGGCAGGCGCTCCAGAACATGAACCTGATGTTTGATCTCAACGAAACAGCCGGACTTCAGCTTAAACCTATACACTTTTGATATGGAACTATTTGACGTATATCCCCTACTCGATTTAGAACCCGTAAAAGCCAAAGGCAGTTATGTGTTTTGTGATGACGGAAACCGGTACCTGGATTTCTACGGCGGCCACGCCGTGATCTCCATCGGTCACTGCCACCCGCATTATGTGGATAAAATTACGGAGCAACTTAATAATATCGGCTTCTATTCGAACTCGGTACAAAATCCGCTGCAAAAGAAGGTGGCCGCTAAACTTGGCGAACTATCCGGCTATGACGACTACCAACTGTTTTTGTGCAACTCCGGCGCTGAAGCAATCGAAAATGCGTTGAAGATGGCATCATTTCATAACGGAAAATCGAAAGTTATTTCGTTTAACAAAGCCTTTCACGGTCGCACGACTTCAGCGCTTAATATCACAGATAAAGATGCTTACACGGCCCCAATTAACCAATCCAGCGAAGTGGTATTTCTGAAGATGAATGACCTGGAGGCGGTTGAGGCTGAAATTAGCCAGGGTGATGTCTGCGCGGTTGTGCTGGAGCCCGTGCAGGGTATTGGTGGCATCCGCCTGTTTGAGGATTCATTTTTGCAGCAAGTGAGTCAGCTTTGCCAAGCCCATGACGTGGTTCTGATCTGTGATGAAATCCAAGCGGGATTCGGACGTACAGGCAAATTTTTTGCCCACCAGCATGCCGGCATCAAGCCCGATATCATCACTGTAGCTAAAGGGATGGGCAATGGATTTCCGGTGGCGGGCACAATTCTGAGTCCCGATTTCAAAGCCAAACATGGACGCCTCGGTTCTACGTTTGGCGGCAACCACTTGGCCTGCGCTGCTGCCACGGCCGTGCTTGATGTGATCCAAGACGAGCAGCTTATTGAACATGCTGCTCAAATTGGAGATCAACTATTGGATGCCCTTGCCGACCTGCCACAGATCAAAGAAGTACGCGGACGGGGCCTGATGATCGGTCTTGAATTCCCTTTCCCGATCAAAGAACTGCGGCACCGGCTGATTGAGGAAGAGCATATCATCACCGGTATTGCCTCCGATCCCAATGTGTTGCGGCTGCTTCCTCCGCTGACGATTTCCGAAAAAGAGGCGAACCAATTCGCTACTGCAATGCAAAACCTTTTAACCGAGCACCAACTACAATGAAACATTTTATATCTGTTCACGACGTAGAACATCCACAATCGCTTGTACAACAAACACTTGAGATTAAAGCGAATGCCCGCCGATCTGAGATAGGTCGAAACAAGACGCTGGCACTTATCTTCTTTAATCCCAGCCTGCGTACGCGGTTGAGCACGCAAAAGGCAGCCACAAACCTTGGTATGGATGTCATTGTCATGAACATCAGCAAGGATGGTTGGAATATCGAGTTTGAGGATGGCTCGGTCATGGACGGTTCCACCCAGGAGCACATCAAAGATGCCGTGCAGGTTATCAGCGGCTATTGCGATATCATGGGCGTGCGGACCTTCCCAAATCTGAAAGACCTACAAGAAGACTACCAGGAAAAAGTGCTTAAGAAATTTGTGGAGCATGCCAACGTGCCCGTGATCAGCCTGGAATCGACTACCCTGCATCCGCTGCAATCGCTGACGGATCTTGCGACTATTGCAGAGTCGAAAATCCAAAAACCTAACGTAGTATTGAGCTGGGCACCACATCCCAAAGCCTTGCCGCAGGCCGTGCCCAACTCATTCTTGCAGTGGATTACCAAAACCGATGCCGACGTGACGCTGACGCATCCCAAGGGGTATGAGCTCTGCGAAGACTTTACCGGTGGTGTTGCCATCACTAACGATCAGCAAGAAGCGCTGGCGGGAGCCGATTTCGTCTATACGAAAAGTTGGTCCAGCTATTCCCAATATGGACAAACACCCTCAGTTGAGGACGACTGGACGGTATCTCAACAAAAAATGAATTTGACCAACAACGGAAAATTTATGCACTGTCTTCCGATACGACGCAACGTAGTAGCCACTGATGAAGTCATTGATCAGTCGCTGGTATTTGAACAGGCCAAGAATCGCGAATTCGCCGCCCAGGCGGTGCTCCAAAAGCTGCTGGAGGATTTTTAATGGACACACTGAATATTGCCAAAATCGGCGGAAATATCGTAAACGATACTGAGCAGCTTAAACTGTTTCTGGATGAATTTATCAGCTTGGATCATCCCAAAATATTGGTGCACGGTGGCGGGAGCTCCGCTTCGGATATGTGTAAAAAGCTGGATATCCCCATCCAGATAAAAGACGGACGCCGCATAACCGACGGCCCTGCACTGGATGTAGCCGTGATGGTCTACGCCGGTCTTATCAACAAAAATATTGTAGCCAAACTCCAGGCTCGTTCGGCCAATGCGCTGGGACTCTCGGGCGCAGACCTCAATATCATACCCGCCGAAAAACGTAGCGGAATGGAAATCGACTATGGTTTCGTCGGGGATATTAAAGCCGACTCCATAAATACGTACTTCCTGAGACGGCTGCTTGATGAACAGATCATTCCCGTCATCTCGGCCATCACCCACGATAAAAACGGGCAGCTGCTCAACACAAACGCCGATACCATTGCCTCTACCCTGGCGGTAGCACTTTGTGATGCATACGAGGTTGAGCTCACCTATTGCTTCGAAAAAGCCGGGGTCATGCATGATGTGGACGATGAAAACTCGCTGATTGATCTACTGACGAAGGAATCCTTTGCAAACCTGAAGACGAAAGGAATCATCAAAGACGGAATGATTCCCAAATTGGATACCGCTTTCGAGGCACTCAGCCATGATGTCCAAAACGTACAGATCAAACACGCGAAGAATCTCTCGAATCAAACCGGAACCGAACTCTCATTATGACCAAGTTAATTGAAGAGTCGACTGATCTCCTAAAAAAACTTATTTCAACGCCTTCATTTTCCAAAGAAGAATCTGAAACGGCCGATCTCGTCCAAGAATATCTGGAGACTAAGGAAATTAGTACCAACCGGCATGGCAATAATGTGTGGGCAACCAATCAGTATTTTGACAAGCATAAAGAAACCATTCTGCTGAACTCCCATCACGATACCGTAAAACCCAATTCGGACTATACCAACGATCCGTTTGCCCCTATGCTCGAAGATGATAAACTATATGGACTTGGTTCTAATGACGCCGGTGGATCACTGGTCTCGCTGCTAGCTACGTTCGTCAATTTTTATAAACAGCAAAACCTGAATTACAACCTGGTTTTTGCCGCCACGGCTGAAGAGGAAATCTCAGGTGATAACGGTATCAGTTCAATTCTGGATCGCATGCCCAATTTCGACTGCGCGATTGTGGGCGAACCCACACAGATGCAGATGGCCACAGCTGAGAAAGGTTTAATGGTTCTCGACTGCATTGCCAAGGGTACAAGTGGACACGCCGCTCGTGAAGAAGGCCAAAACGCAATCTATATAGCTGCCAGTGATATAGAATGGATTCAATTTTATCAGTTTGATAAAAAATCTGAATTACTGGGTGCGATTAAAATGACACCCTCCATCATCAACGGCGGATCTAAACATAACGTGGTGCCGGATCGTTGCACCTTTACCATTGACGTGCGCACTACCGATACCTATACCAATGAGGAGACGTTGGCTATCATACAGAGTCACCTCATTTCGGAAGTAACTCCTCGATCAACGCGGCTCCAGCCCTCATTCATTGCTGACGATCACCCGATTGTGAACACCGGCAAAAAACTGGGACTGCAAACCTTTGGATCGCCAACGCTTTCGGATCAGGCGCTGCTATCTGTGCCCTCTTTGAAAATGGGTCCGGGCAACTCGGCACGTTCACATACGGCTGATGAGTTTATCTATTTAAATGAGATTGAGGACGGGATCAAAACATACATTCAATTGCTCAACAAGATACTTTGACTAATCCTCATTTCGAACGAAGCGAAGAAAAGTGAGAAATCTTTGTTTGAGTTTTCGAATCAAAAACAAAGATCTCTCCCTGACGGTCGAGATGACAGTTTAAATATTACAACTGAAAATATTATTGCCATGAAACTCTGGGACAAAGGACAAAAATCGACCAATGAAATCATCGAGCAGTTTACCGTAGGTAACGACCGCATGCTGGACCTACAGATTGCCGAATATGACCTACGGGCATCGAAAGCACATGCTCGGATGCTCAATAAGGTAGGATTGCTGAGTGACAATGAATGGCAACAACTGTCTCACGAACTTGATCGCCTGATGCAGCAAGTCAGGGAAGATGAATTCATCATTGAAGAAGATTTTGAGGATGTCCACTCCAAGATTGAGTATGAACTAACCCAAGAGCTGCGTGATACCGGCAAGAAGATCCACGCTGGGCGATCCCGAAACGACCAGGTGCTTGTCTGCCTGCATCTGTACGTGAAGGAACAGATTGATGAGATTAAGGAACTGATGAAAGCACTTTTTAACCAGTTGTTAGATTTGAGTGAGCAGCACAAAAATGTGCTGCTTCCGGGCTACACGCACATGCAGGTGGCGATGCCCTCTTCCTTTGGCTTATGGTTTGGCGCCTACGCCGAATCGCTGGTGGATGACCTGCATCAGCTCAATGCAGCATACAACATAGCTGATCAAAATCCCCTTGGCTCGGCGGCAGGATACGGCAGCTCACTTCCCCTGGATCGCAAGATGACTACCAAACTGCTGGGGTTCAGTACGCTGAAATATAACTCCGTATCGGCACAAATGAGCCGCGGACGACTGGAAAAATTTACGAGCTTTGGCTTGAGTGCTGTGGGCGCCACCCTTTCCAAAATGGCGATGGATATATGCCTGTACTGCAATCAGAATTACGATTTTATCTCTTTTCCCGATGAACTGACGACCGGGTCGAGCATCATGCCACACAAGAAGAATCCCGATGTTTTTGAGCTGATCCGTGCCAAGTGCAACAACATCCAATCGCTGCCCAATGAACTGGCGATGATTACAAGCAACCTGCCCAGCGGCTACCACCGCGATTATCAGCTGCTAAAGGAGAAACTTTTTCCCGCGGTAGAAACGCTCAAATCCTGCCTTAAAGTCAGTCAGCTGATGCTCGAAAATATAGAAGTGAATCCCAATGCAATTGACGATGATAAATATCAATACCTGTTTAGCGTGGAAGAAGTAAACAAACAAGTGGAAAAAAACGGCATCCCATTCAGGGAGGCTTATCAGCAGGTTGGTAAAGCTATTGACAACGGAGAATTCGATCCTGACAGATCGCTCGATCACTCCCACGAGGGGAGCATTGGCAACCTGTGTACAAGCGAAATCAGAAATAAATTTGAATCGGCATTTAACCTTTAAACTTACCCTATTATGAAAACAAACGTATCTATTCTCGGCGGCGGAAACCTCGGATCAGCCTTGGCCCAGGGGCTTGCCCGGACTAAAGAGGCTCAACAAAAATACAATGTGACCGTAACCCGTCGAAATACCCAACACATCAAATATTTGGAAGAGGATGGAATTACCGTCACTTCTGATAACCCAGCGGCTGTAGAGAATGCAGAAATTCTGGTTCTGGCGGTACAGCCCACTCAGATCGAGGCGCTGATTGAAGAAATAAAACCGGCATTGGATCCACAAAAACACATTCTGATATCTACCATTACCGGCCTGAAGAATGAAGAGATTGCCGACCTCACCGGCGATGACTTCCCTATTATACGGGTAATGCCAAACACTGCCGCCGCCATCAACCAATCGATGACCTGCGTGGAAAAGACGCCTCACAAAAATGCAGAACAGGCTACCATCGACCTTTTTGAGACACTGGGCAAAACGCTGGTCATTAATGCTGAACTGATGGAAGCTTCGACGGTACTGGGCGCCTGCGGCATCGCCTTTTTCCTGCGATACATCCGCGCCGCTTCACAAGGAGGCATCGAAGTAGGTTTCCATGCCGAGGAGGCGCAGCTCATTGCAGCCCAAACGGCGCTGGGTGCCGCGGGCCTGCTGTTGGAATCCGGTGGACATCCCGAGCAGGAAATCGACAAGGTGACGACCCCCAAAGGCTGCACCATTGCTGGTCTCAATGAAATGGAGCACAACGGACTTAGCTCTGCACTCATTAAGGGAATTAAAACTTCCTACGAAATGATCGAGGATATTCGGTGAGTTTTTATTTAGATGTACTAAACTTCGAAGTTTAGTACATCTACAAGTAGGCTAAAATTTTCCGGCGAATATATAAAAATAAAAAAGCTCCGCAGCAGAGCTACGGAGCCAGAAAAAGTTGGAAGCGATAAGATAAAATCAATAGTCAATACTACTCTAAGGACATTCAAACGAATAGAACAACAACAATAATACACTTTAGATATAAACCAGGACAGAACTACTACATGTTTAATTGTATTTCGTTTTCGATCTGTCTAGCATATTAATCCAGATAAGGATTCAAAGATCAATTAGATCCTTATTATTTCACATTTATCAACTCAAAAAAACTCTTCATTATGAATCAACTCATCAAAAGTGCTTCCCTATTCGCTTTATTACTTGTCTTTTCATTTAACGTCAACACAGATTCTAAAAGCCCAAATGTTAATTTAGAGACATCAAATGTTGTTGCAAAAGTTAGTGAGGGTTGTTCAGACTGCACTTCCACAAGCGAAGAGGAATGTGTAAGAATAATCCATGGTAATAATGTAGATATTTACTATGGGGATGAAGAACCTTGTTCCTGATTAATATTTTGAATTTAAATATTAAACGACAGGGAATGCATCTAAGAATGCATTCCCTGTAAATTTAGAGCTCTTCTATGAAAAAGTATTTATTCACAACGTTTATTCTTCTATCTATCATCTCCTGCAAGCCTGAATATAATGAGCCAACAAGCCTATTTAATACTAACAAGGTATTAAACAGTGTTCCCCTACCAATATCATCTGATTTATTTAGCATACCATTGCAAATGATTACCAAAGATACTCTGCTAATTGTTCTCGACAGATATCAGAAAGACAATAATACGTTTATATACAAAGCCTTTAATACGAACAACGGTAACACTATTTCTACATTTGGACGTATAGGAAAAGGACCTGACGAATTTCAGTTTCCTTCTTTTCTAACTGACATCTCTTATAACTCTAATCTTTTTGGAGTGTATAATGGTAAAAGGTTTATGTTTAATGAACTTTCAATAGACAGCATCGTCAGTAATTCAAGACGTCTTACGGTTAAATCGTATCAAAATCTAAGTAATTTTTATTCAAAAATAATTAAAACAGATAAAGAGCATTTTTTTGGGTCAGGATTTTTTGATAAGGGCAGATATGCACTTTCAGATACAGCTGGAAATATTTTAACTGTAAAAGGCGATTATCCCTTTGAACACCAATTCAGTTTGTCTAAGAGAGATCTTGGAATGGCTTTTCAATGCAAACTAAAAAAACATCCGAATAAACAACTAGTTGTATCTGCTACTGCGAACTCTGCAAACCTAGAAATAATAAAAGTTGGTACACACGGATTTGAAGTTATTAAAAAGATAAACTCGCGACCCACTATTTTTGAGAATAATGGGTCAAAAAATCGTATTGATGTTGATGTATTACAAGAAAATCGATACGGATATCAGAATGTAAGCATCACAAAAGACTATATTTACGCTTTATATTCTGGCAAAAAAATGGATAAATCCTACCATTACACCGATATAGTCCTCGTTTTTGACTGGGAGGGTAATCCTGTTATCAGGTATAACCTAGATCAGGAAGTCCGATATATTAGTGCCAAAGCAAATAATGAAGCGCTATTCGCCATCAGTAAAAATGAAGACGGAGATCATGAAGTTCGCAAATTTTCGCTAAACCCTGATCAATAAATGGTATCATAGCAAAATAAAAAAGCTCCGCAGCAGAGCTACGGAGCCAGATAAATTAAAGGTCCTGAAACAAGGCCTACTTCGCCAAAGTAGCAACGGCTATGTAGGCTGAATTCAGGATGACACAAAACCTACGCTTCTTCGCCGGCGAAGGCCGCGCTCATATAATTGCGGCGCATCTCGGCAATAGCGGAAATCGAAATACCTTTCGGGCAGACGGCCTCACATTCGGCGTAGTTGGAGCAATCGCCGAAGCCTTCTTCTTCCATCTGCTCAACCATAGCCACCGTACGCTCGTCTTTCTCAGGTTTGCCCTGTGGCAGACGGTTCAGGTGAGCCAGCTTTGCTCCTGTAAACAGTGAAGCAGAACCATTCGGACAGGCTGCCACACAAGCACCGCATCCAATGCAAGTAGCATAGTCAAACGCAGTATCAGCCGTCGATTTTTCAACCGGAATGGAATTGGCTTCCGGCGCCGATCCGGTCTTAACGGATACGTATCCACCGGCTTCGATAATACGATCAAAGGCACTGCGATCAACAACTAAGTCTTTGATAACAGGAAATGCTTTGGCACGGAATGGCTCTACAACGATGGTATCGCCATCTTCGTAGTTACGCATATGCAGCTGACAAGAACAAGTCATCGCTTTGGGGCCGTGCGCCTGACCGTTGATCACCAGGTTGCACGAGCCGCAGATACCTTCACGACAGTCATAATCAAATTCAACAGGCTCTTCTTCACCTTTTGCTACAATCTGCTCATTGAGCACATCGAGCATTTCCAAAAACGACATGTGCTCGTTGACGTTGTCGAGCGTATAATCAACTAATTCACCCGGTTGATCCGGTCCGTCTTGTCGCCAAATTTTTAAGTGTATCGTCATTTCTTTTGACATAATCCTATACTTTACCACGGAAACTCTTCCCGAAAACTTTCGGGACCGTGCTTTGGTGTTTTTGTGGTGAAATTACTTATAACTGCGTTGCTTCAGTTCAACAAAGTCGAATTCAAGATCCTCTTTATGGAGCTCTTCCTGGAGCTCTCCGTTCACGCCCTGATATTCCCAGGCCGCGACGTAGGAATAATCCTCATCGTTACGGAGTGCCTCCCCTTCTTCTGTTTGATGCTCAGCTCGCAAGTGACATCCGCACGATTCATCACGATGAAGGGCATCTTTCGCCATCAGTTCGCCGAGCTCAAGGAAGTCAGCTACGCGTCCTGCAAACTCCAGATATTTATTATAGTTGGATGATTCGCCGGGCACCCGTACATTATTCCAGAATTCTTCGCGAAGGTCCTGAATCTCGCTAATTGCTTCTTTCAGTCCTTCTTCATTGCGAGAAATTCCAACTTTGTCCCACATGATTTGCCCCAGCTCGCGATGGAACTCAACGACGCTTTTATCGCCGTCAACATTCAGGAGCTCGTCAATATGGTTTTGGGCATTTTCGGCCGCTTCATCAAAGGCTTCGTGCCCCTTAGTAACATCATCATCCAATTCATTGCTTGCAATATAATTACCGACCGTATACGGAATGATAAAATAACCATCCGAAAGTCCCTGCATGAGCGCACTGGCACCAAGTCGATTCGCACCGTGATCAGAGAAGTTCGCTTCGCCGGCTACGAACAGTCCCGGAATATTACTTTGCAGGTTGTAGTCAACCCAGAGCCCGCCCATCGTGTAGTGAACAGCGGGAAAAATCTTCATCGGCTCTTCGTATGGATTTTCGCCGGTAATATTTTCGTACATCTCAAAGAGATTCCCATACTTGTCTGAGATCGTATCACGGCCATCACGCTCAATAGCATCAGCAAAATCGAGGTAGACCGCACGCCCGGTAGGACCAACGCCCATACCATCATCACAAACAAGTTTGGCATTACGAGAGGCCACATCACGCGGCACGAGATTTCCAAAAGCCGGATATTTTTCTTCTAAATAATAATAGCGATCCTCTTCGGGAATGTCGTTTGGATGGCGATCATCATCTTTGTCTTCGGGAACCCAGACACGTCCATCATTACGTAGACTCTCACTCATCAACGTGAGCTTGGACTGATAATCCCCGGAAACGGGAATGCAGGTCGGGTGAATTTGCACGTAACAGGGATTTGCAAACCCGGCTCCCCGCTTGTGGCACCGCCATGCTGCCGTAACATTTGAATTCTTTGCATTGGTGGAAAGGTAGAACGCATTTCCATATCCTCCGCTTGCCAACACTACTGCATCGGCCATCCATCGCTGGATTTCACCGGACACCAAATCACGAGTAATGATGCCACGCGCTTTGCCGTCAATTTTTACAAGATCCAGCATCTCATGGCGGGTATGCATCTCAATTTTGCCCTCGTGCACCTGCCGCATCATCGCCTGATATGCACCAAGCATTAGCTGTTGGCCTGTTTGTCCACGAGCATAAAAGGTTCGTGATACCTGCGCACCACCAAACGAACGATTCGCCAGCAAGCCGCCATATTCACGGGCAAAAGGCACCCCCTGTGCTACAGCTTGGTCAATAATCTCATTTGAATTTTGTGCCAGTCGGTATGTATTCGATTCCCTCGACCGGTAATCACCGCCTTTGATCGTATCATAAAACAGTCGCCAAACGGTATCGCCGTCATTGGGATAATTTTTGGCAGCATTTATCCCCCCCTGCGCCGCAATACTGTGGGCACGCCGGGCGGAATCCTGAATACAGAAGCTTTTTACATTGTATCCCAACTCAGCCAGGCTTGCCGCTGCGGAACCACCGGCCAAACCGGTACCCACAACGATGATATCGTGCTTGCGCTTGTTGTTGGGCGCAACCAGTTGAATGTCGTTAAGATGCTTGGACCATTTATCTTTGAGCGGTCCGGAAGGAACTTTTGGATCTAAGTTCATAATCTGATCAAGTTAATATTATGGAACGCGGATGAGTTATTGCTCTTGGTTCATCTCGGTTCTAATCAATAAGAAATTAGTGCTGCATCAGGTCCCGCGAAATAGATGTACAGCGGGATAAACAGAAAACCGACAGCCATCAAGATGGCAAAAATTACACCCACGGTGTAAATAACAGATGAATATTCCTTGTGCTTCATCGTCAATGATGTGAAAGCGCTCCAGAAGCCGTGACCAAGGTGAAGTCCTAATAAAATCATTACGGCAGTGTATCCAAACGCATAAAGCGGCTGCTGGAATGTAGCAATTACAAGGTCTTTGAGATCACGGGCCTCGTGACCATTGAGCATTATGGTGTCGGTAGCCCCAAACTTGAAGGTATCAATGTGAATAACCAGAAATACTAACAAGACGATGCCGGTAAAGATCATAGTCTTTGATGCCCACGTCTGCTTGCTGGGACCGCCTTTGCTCTGATATTTCACATACCCTTCCGGACGCGCCTGACGTCGATTCCACCAAATGGAAATCCCAATATAGGCGTGCAACAAAAAGGCAATTGCCAGGCCGGCTTCAAGCACGTAGAGAATCCACCCCAAACTTTCGAGAGCATAGGTGTATTCATTAAAAGCCTGTGCATCACCGAAAAGAGTAAGATTTCCAATCAAATGGAAAATGATAAAAATAATAAGACCAATCCCGGTAATACCGGTTAAAATTTTGCGGCCCACCTGGGATTTTAGCGCGTCTAGAAATGATGGCATCGTAGTATAGTCTTTGATCTGTTTTACTGAATGCGTTGCTTGAACGCCAACGTACGGAAGCTCGTTCCGTGGGGTTGAAGATGTGGGGAAATGGATAAAAAGGCAAGGTTTTTTGATAGCGGTTACAACTACTAAATCTTATTCAGAAATGTTCTAAATTGTAACCTCCGAAATTCAAAACCCAGGAGCCATAATTCAGGATTAAAATACTTATCCTTAGTTTATCAGATCACTTTAGCAAAAAATATCAATATTGAAGACCGTTACTGAACACATCGGCAGTAAATTTCGAGATAAAGGGTCTAAGTTTATCGGATATTTGTTCCCGTGCGTCTCTGTGGACGAGTTCGATGAGCAGCTAAGCGAAATTAAATCGAAGTATCCCGATGCCACCCATCACTGCTATGCGTGGCGGATTAATCCCAACAAAATTGAAGAGTTTGCTCAAGACGACGGTGAACCAGGCGGTACTGCGGGCCTGCCCATTCTAAACCAGCTTAAATCATCCGATGCAGTAAATACTGGCTGTGTAGTCGTACGCTATTATGGCGGGACAAACCTTGGAAAATCGGGACTCATCAACGCTTATGGACATACTGCCGAGATGTGCCTCAAAAAAGCCTCGCTGGCAACCTTGATCCCAACTCAGAATTTTCAAATCACCTACCCGTATGCCGAACAGAATCAAATTGATCAGCTTAAAAACCGGTTTGATTTGAAGGAGATCGAGGCTGAATACCTGGAGCAGGTCAAACTCAATATAGCCTGTCGGTCGGAACAAGCAGAAGAGTTCGCCACGGCGCTGAATACTCTCCAACACAAAGGAATTGAAACAAATAAACTTGACGCGGGATTTGTGACGATGCAGACCTAATTTTACCTGCTTTATACCTGAAAGTCTGCCGCTCACTCCGTACTTTAGCGTATCCATTTATTAATAATAACCACTGAGTACACAGAGGAATTCGCAAAGTATGATTCAAACACTCTGAGATATCCTCCACGTACTCTGCGGTTCAACTAGAGCTTAACTATTCATGAAAATCTATACTAAAAAGGGCGACTCAGGAGACACCTCCCTGTTTGGCGGAGATCGCGTATCGAAATCCCACGAGCGCATTGAAGCCTATGGCAATGTAGATGAGCTAAACTCTCAAGTGGGGCTTGCTGCCAGCTACAATCTCTCGGATAAAGGGACCAAATACTTGCGAAAAATACAGGAACAGCTCTTTACCCTGGGTGCTGACCTCGCAACACCACCCTCCTCCGAAACACGGATTGATCGTATTGGAGAAAATGATATCCAATTTTTAGAAGATGCAATCGACGAGTTGGAAGAACACCTTGACCCATTGAAGAAATTTATCCTTCCCGGAGGATCTCAGCCTGGCGCTACCCTGCATGTGGCACGAACGGTATGCCGTAGGGCTGAGCGTGCTACGGTGGCTTGTCAACAGGTGGATAACATCTCAGATGAGTGTCTGAAATACCTGAATCGTCTATCCGATTTCCTTTTTGTTATTGCCCGATACGAAAATAAACAGGCCGGCATTCGCGAGGAGAAATGGCAACCTTAAGGGCAATCAACAGTAACCAGTTGGTAGTTTACAGTTAACACCAACCTGCCTGCAAACTGCCATCTTTTTTGATAAAAACTACTGATAACTGAAAACTGATCACTGAATTTTATGTCATTAATGATTTCCGTCTCCGGTATCCGGGGCATTTTTGGTACTGATCTCACTCCTGAGAATCTCACTCGTTTTACCGCAGCTTTTGGAAGTTGGTCTGGCAGTGGCAAAGTGGTTGTCGGTCGAGACACTCGTGTGACGGGACAAATATGTGAAGACATCGTGGTTTCTACACTTCAATCGGTGGGTTGCGACGTGGTGAAAGTTGGAGTTACTCCGACCCCTACCGTGGCAATGTCGGTACTCAAACACAACGCCGATGGTGCGATTATTATTTCGGCCAGTCATAATCCCGCCGACTGGAATGCCCTGAAACTACTCAACGGCAAAAGCGAATTTTTGGATGCCGATCAGGGCAAAGAAGTTATCAGAATAAGCGAAGAGCAGTCGTATTCATATAAAAAATATGATGAAGTAGGATCAGTAATTACAGACGCTCAAGCGCTGGAAACCCACGTACAAAAAATTCTGGAACTGAATTATATCAATTCAGAACTCATTGCCTCAAAAGATTTTTCCGTGGCCCTTGATCCGGTCAACGGAACCGGTGCCATTGGGATTCCAGCCATTCTAAAAGCGCTGGGCGTGAACACCATTCATTCCATAAATGATGAACCCAATGGACGCTTTGCACACAACCCTGAGCCGCTGCCCGAGCACCTGCAGGATATCTGCAGCCTGGTCAAAGAAAAAGGGTGTGATCTGGGCATCGTTACCGACCCCGATGCAGACCGGCTGGCGCTGATCACAAACAAAGGTAACTTGTTTGGAGAGGAATACACCCAGGCCGCCGCCTTTGATTTTATGCTCGATAAGAAATCGGGGCCTTGCGCCACGAATCTTTCCTCATCACGCGTGGCCGAAGATGTAGCACAGAAACACGGACAAAAATGTCACCGGTCGGCAGTGGGCGAAATCAACGTGGTCAAGAAAATGCAGGAAGTTGGAGCTGTGATTGGCGGCGAAGGCAATGGCGGCGTGATTAATCCCGATCTGCACTACGGACGCGATGCGTTGGTGGGAGTAGCCATGATACTGCAACTGATGGCCGAGCGTGATATCACTTCGAATGATTATCGCAATAGCCTGCCGGATTACGCCATGCGCAAGAGCAAGATGCAGCTGGCTGATGTTGATGGTGACGCCATCTTGGAAAAAGCTGAATCTATTTATAAAGAATACAATCCAGATACCACAGACGGTGTAAAGATCGATTTTGAAGATGGCTGGGTGCACTTACGCAAGTCAAATACGGAACCGATTATCCGTGTATATTCGGAGGGAACCAGTGCCCAAAAAGCCAAAGAGCTGGCTGAACAGGTGGTAGAAGCGGTACAATCCTGATTTATATTAAATTGCAAAGCTCGACTTGGAATACATCTGTTCCCAAGTTTTAGTGGTGGATAGCAAAACAAGGATCTCTCCCTAACGGTCGAGATGACAAATTGCTCTGAATCCAGACATATGCTTACCAAATTCATCAGACGATAAATACAGTCGTCGGATGAAAGTCACTCATCAATTTTATAGCGGGACATACTTTCGTATCTTTGACTTCGATTTTTAATCATTATCTGAATCTCTTTTTATGATTACATCAATGACAGGCTTCGGACGGGGCGAAGCTTCATCAAGCGGCATCGCTGTTACAGTGGAACTTAAATCCGTTAACAGTCGCTATTTAGATATTTCACTGCGGCTTCCCCAGTCTATACAGGAGCAAGAACTTGCATTAAAAGAGCTGCTGCAAGAACATGTCGAACGCGGTAAACTCAATGTCTCGGTGCGGGTCGATAAATCCGATATGGGCGAACCTGACATCACCTTTAATGAGAATCTGGTACAGGGATATAAAAAGATGCTCAATGATTTACGCGATGCAGCGGACATTGAGGAACCTATCACTCTGCGGTCATTCCTGCAATTTAACGACATTTTTGAATCGCGTGAGCAGGACGAAGAAACTAAAAAGCTGATATGGAATCTCACCAAAGAAGCATCTGAAAAAGCAGCGGAAGAACTCAAGCAGATGCGCCGGCAGGAAGGCAGTCAGCTGGAACAGGATCTTAACCAGCGCGTCGATCATATTGAAAAGATGCTGAACATCGTAAAAGATAAAGTGGATGGTCGGGCAAAAGAGATGAAAGAAGATCTACTGGAACGTATCAACGAACTTATTGAAAGCGACAAGATCGATCCCGATCGACTGGAAATGGAAGTGGCTGTGCTGGTGGATAAAACCGATATCACCGAAGAAATTGTACGCACGCAATCACATATCAAATTTTTCCGCAAAGCTGTAAATAACGAGGATTCGGTTGGTCGCCGCCTTAATTTTCTTAGCCAGGAGATTAACCGAGAGATCAATACTATTGGCTCAAAGGCCAACGACTCGGAAATATCCCAACATATCGTGAAGGCCAAAGAAAGCTTGGAACAAATCAAAGAACAGATACAGAACGTTGAGTAAGAAGACTCCCGGAAAAGTTATTGTCATCGTAGCTCCCAGCGGCGCCGGTAAGACCACGATCGCTCAACGGCTGCTCAGGGATTATCCCCAAATTAAGTTCTCAGTCTCCGCCACTACGCGCCCTCCACGAAAAGGGGAAGAACATGGCGAAGATTACTATTTTCTGAGTGATGAAGAGTTTGATCAGAAAGTAGCCAACGAGGAGTTTCTGGAGTGGGAGCATTACAGTGGAAATAAGTACGGCACGCTCCGTTCTGAAGTTGATAAACTGGTGGAATCTGGGTATTTTCCCCTGCTTGATATTGAAGTTAAAGGAGCACTGAACGTTCAGGAGCTTTACAACTCTGGCGCTGTTTCCATTTTTATTGAACCGCCTTCGATGAAGGAGTTGAAAAATCGTCTCTCGAATCGTGGTAGCGAAACTAATGAGACACTTTCAAAACGTCTCAACCGCGCCGAAATGGAAATGCAGTATGCCGATCATTTTGATTATATTGTGGTCAATGACGATTTGGAAACGGCCTACGAGGAAGTCAAGGAAATTATAGAATCTTTTATCACTGATTAAAAGCTGGATTATACTATGGGTATTAAAACATTAGATATTGAGAAGCTTAACAAAGATACTGGTAATCAGTATGAGCTGATTTCGATTATGTCGAAGCGAGCTCGTCAGATTGCCGCCAATGAAAAGCTTCAACTGGATGAGAAATTGAAGTATTTTGAAGGCTTTGAAGATGACGACGATTTCTCGTTCAACGAGGAGCAGGAAAACATCTCAAAGGAATTTGAAAAGCTTCCTCACGCCACCCAGCGTGCTATTGATGAGATGCGTCGCGGCGAAGTGTACTTCCGCTATCCGCAAGAAGAAGACTAATTTATGTTATCCGGCAAACGGATAATACTCGGTGTTACCGGAGGAATTGCAGCCTACAAGGCTGCTTTTCTTTTACGTGCCTTTCAAAAAGCGGGCGCCGAAGTACGCGTAACGATGACCCCCGATGCCACGCGCTTTATAGGAGTTGAGACATTTTCTTCTCTTTCAAAACATGAAGTGGCTGTCGAGGTTTTCCCTGAAAACCAGTCAGCCTCCGATTCGTGGACGAAGCACATTTCCTGGGGTGAATGGGGCGACCTGTTTGTAATTGCTCCCTGCACGGCCAATACGCTGGCTAAGATTGCTCATGGTATCTCTGACAACATGCTCACGGCCACCGCCCTGGCAGCACGATGTCCATTGCTGATCTGTCCTACTATGGATGGGGAGATGTATGAAGCTCCCGCGGTACAACAGAATCTTAAAACCGTACAAGAGTATGGTTATCTCATTTTAGAACCGGAGGAAGGTTATTTGGCCAGTGGACTTGAAGGCAAAGGACGCCTGCCAGATGCAACGGCAATTCTTGAAAAAAGCGACGAAATTATCCGGAACGCACAAGCAAATGGTCCATTAGCAGGCAAAAAGGTAGTTGTCACGGCCGGCCCAACTCGTGAACACATCGACCCGGTTCGCTTTATATCGAATCCCAGCTCGGGGAAAATGGGCGTAGCCATGGCCGAAGCTGCTAAACAAATGGGAGCTGATGTAACATTAATTCACGGGCCGCTGAGCATCCCCAAGCCAACCACAATATCCACCATCGAAATTGAATCTGCTGCCGAGCTTTTCGAGCAGGTTAAAGCCCATGCCAATGCTGATATAGTGATCATGGCGGCAGCTGTTTCTGACTTCACCCCTGCTGAGAAGCACAATCAGAAAGTAAAGAAAGATAATTCGGACTCAGCACTTAAGCTTGAGCAAACACAGGATATTTTGTCTTGGCTTGGAAATCATAAAAAAGAGGGACAGCTACTTATCGGCTTTGCCATGGAGACAGAAAACCTTCTTGATAACGCCAAAGCGAAGCTTAAAAAGAAAAAGGCAGATTGGATTGTGGCGAATTCTCTTTCAGAATCCGGTTCAGGATTCCAGTCTGATACAAATGCCGTACACCTTCTCAATGCCTCAACTGATCACCGGTTCCAGGGAACTAAAAAAGAGGTAGCCCGACAGATATTAGCCCACATTTTCAACTGAACTCAAAATGCTGACTACTGGAATCTTTGCATTTGATGGCGGTAAGTTCCACTGTCAAAGGCGTTTGTACCCATTTCACTATCTCTCCTAATTTCATACACTCTGGGAATATACTCTATTGTTAACTGACCGAAGCCTTCCCGAGAATAACGATATTGTTCTATACCATTTTGGTCAACTCAAAGAATGCCTAATGTATTCTGGTCAAAGGTGGCCCTCTCTGAGTCATTTGGTTCACTAGACCTTCAATAATTGTAACGTATCCCAACTTGCAGTCAGGCAATTAGCTAGTCAATTTTTACTTCACGTATTATCTTCATTGAGAAAGGGTTATTCACATTTTGTGATCATCATTAACAGGAATTAACAAGGCATGAGGTGATTAATACTATTCCTCTTGTCTGATAGCACGAAGTTTGCCACGACCATGACCATTGGACTTCTGGAAATTTACCATAAATCTCCCCCCTCCGTCGTCACTGGTTACTTCCAACTCACCATTGAGCTGGTCAGTCAATGTTTGTATTAAGCTCATGCCAATCGAACTCTGCTCATCAATTGAAAAGCCCTTTGGCAAGCCTCTGCCATCATCTTTAACCTCTACAAAAATACGACCGGCATCCTCATATAGGTTAATCCATATCTTCCCGGAATCTCTGCCCTCAAAGGCGTGCTTGTATGAGTTTGTTACCAATTCATTAATTAAGATAGCACAGGGAATTGCCTGGTTTATATCAAGAGAGACGTCGGAAGCATTAATTTTAATATTAATATGTTTATGATCGAGAGGCAGGGTATTTTTAACCGTATTAATGAGCCGTTTTACATACGTTTCGAATGAGATATCTACAAAATTTTCCGACTGGTAGAGCATCTCGTGGACGATCGCAATCGACTGTATGCGCAGCTGGCTGTCGTTAAGCACCTCTTTGGTTTGCTCATCTTCAATCTCGAACGACTGCAGCTGGAGAAAACCTGAAATAATGGCCAGGTTGTTTTTTACCCGGTGATGAATTTCTTCGAGCAACACCCGTTTCTCTTCAAGCGATTGTTCAAGTTTACGCTGATTTTCTTTTTGCTCGGTAATATCAATATAGATGCCAAAACCGGCAATAGGTTCATCATCCAGATATACAGGGATTGCACCGAGAAGTATGTCTTTCGGTTTCCCTTCTTTGGTATATCGGACCACATCTTTATAAAATTTTCCCTCCCGAAAATCTTCCCCCGGCATTCGCGGGCTATCGTCCTGCTGGTCTTCATGCACAATTGCCTGGTCGATATCTTTTCCCAACAGCTCTTCTTCGGAATAGCCAAATAGGTTCTCAAAACTTTGATTCGCCATTTTTACCCGATTTTCGTTATCAACCATCAGCAGTGCACCGGGTGCCTTGAGAAATAACTTTCGGAATAAACGCTCACTCCGGCGCAGTTGCTCTTGCGCTTTCTTCTGTTCCGTCAGATCACGTACAATAGCCTGTACATAAATTTCATCACCCAACTCCAACCGATTCAGGCTTATCTCAGTGTCAATAAGCGTGCCGTCTTGCTGGATGTGCTTCCATTCAAATACCTGAGGCTGACCATCGAGCGCCTTGTTTATTTTGCGACGGGCTTTTGTAGATGACTTCTCACCATCGGGCTGATACTCCGGTGAAAAGTCAATAGGCGTCTTTCCCAAAATTTCGCGCTTTGCAGAACAGCCATATATGTTCAACACTCGCTCGTTGCATTCAACAAACTGTTCCCCGAGCATCATAAATATGCCGTCGTTGGCATTTTCGAATAGTCGCTGGTATTTATGCTCGGTTTTTTTCTGCTTGGTGATGTCTTCCATTAACGTCAGTACTGATATCAGCTCATCCTGCTCATCCCGTAGAGCCGACCCGTGCACTCTAAGATGCACCAAGGCGCCATCCCGGTTATAAACCTTGGTATCGAACTTTGCCTTGTCACGGTCGCCCGAAAGCATGGCTTCGATATGGTTTTCGACCACAGAACGGTCTACAGACTCATGGAAACGCAAAAAATGAGGCGTTTGCCCCATCACCTCTTCCCTCGTAAAGCCCATAACCTCGTGGGCACGCTTCGACCATTCAATAACTCTGAACTGCTCATCCCACTTGACCATCGCCAGCGGACTTTCGTTGACATGATGGTTAAGTTCGGCAAACGCCTTCTGAGCCCGCTGTTCTGCTTCCACACGATCCGTCACATCATGGATTTGGACAATCCGAGCATTCTGATCATGGTAGTCGTAGTTGTGGGAAGCAATATTCACATAAAAAATTTCTCCTTGTTTGGACTGATGGCGTACCAAGTTTGTCTCGCTAACCCCCTCGTCCCGGAGGCCTTCCAATGCATCTTTCAGGTCATCAAGAGCCGCCTTCGGACGAATATCCTTAATCGTTAACTCTGTTATTTCATTCTTCGTATAACCGTACTTCTCTTCAAAAGCCTCATTAGCCTCGAGTATCCGCAGTGAATCCTGATCATAAATCAGTATTGGATTGAGATTTAAATCAAATAGAAACCGATCCATGTCCTAAGCCTGTCCTTTCTTTGTTCTAAGAAGCTCATGTTTTACCCTTTTTATAAACAAAATTTGAAGTCTATATCCTAAAACTCCCATTTATACGTCCTGTGAGTCTTGTGGTGGTGGCATCCCAGCGCCTCCAGGCTACGCTGCATCAGCCAGTTACTCTCGCTTACCCAAGCCCCTTCCAGATACTCCAATGATGGAGCAGCTTCCTTAGTGTACTGAATTCCTCGGGTAAAGGTAAGTGCCTCAAGTCCCATTTTTCGGAATTTTGGCCGGGTACCATACACCAGCGTACGCAGATGCTTGGCACGCCGCTTAAACCAAAACAGCTTCGGATAATGCCACCAGCGCAGACGACCGTCCGTTTCTTTGGAAACCTCATTTAAATCAGGCACACAAACAACAAACGAGGCAGGCTCACCATCTACAAATGCAATGAGCACACTATCGGGAATGAGCACCGGTTTCAGCTTCTCGACCGTCTCACGTACTGAGTCTTGCGTAAGCTCGGTAAATTCTTCTTCGCGATGTTCAATATCCTGATCTCTCCAAGCTTCGTTATAAATCTCCCGAATGTATTCTGCATCTTGATAGATGTTACTCTTATCCAGCGAACGCAGCGTCACGCTCGAACGGCTTTCGATACGGTCGGTAATTTTCTGCATGCGTTCGGGGATCGGCTGATCAAAATCACGCTTATAGCTCCAGTGGTCGTCGAGCTGTTCTGCGTCGGTCTGTTCCAGCAGGTCTTTGTAATACGGCGGATGATAAAACATCCCATAAATCGGCGGTTCCTCGTAGTTCTCTACCAGTAATCCCCAGTAGGTATCATTTTCACCAAAATTAATAGGGCCCCGCATGGCATGGTAGTCACGCTCGCGATGCCAATCCTTGGCAAAATCAATGATCCCCTGTGCCAGTTCAGGATCGTTTTCCATTTCGATAAAACCGATACCTCCCATCGTCGGTTCCAACACCTTGTCACGATGCGGGGTGTTCATAACGGCAAAACGCCCCACCACCCGGCCATTTTTCCTAACTAGAAAACACTCGCATTCTCCTTTGTTGAAAAAAGGATTCTCATCGGGATCAAAAATATTCTCGATCTCGAACCTGAACGGAGGAGACCAATGCGGATACTCTTCATAAATTCGAAATGGCAACTGGTGAAAAGCATCAACATCGCGGGGAGAATTGACCGAACTAAATGTAAAACCCATATCTTTATCTGCTTATCACTTTTTCTGCAACCTGGTCACGAAAGTAATTTTTGATAGATTTACAATAGAATAACAGCTATAATTACACGGCTCAAATGCCAACTCAATATCGATAACTGGCTTGAAGGAACAAAAGAAAAAACGATTCATCGCAATTCTGCTTCTGGTATCGTGTTTTATCAGTGGCTATATGCTTTTTGCAGCTTCTGATGGCAGCACAATGCGATTGAGAAATCTTGCCCAGGCCGACTCGCTCATCCAAAAAGAGCTGTACGATTTCAACATCAGCGACCAACAAATTCGAGTTACTACCACCCGCGTGGATTCGAACTTCAGCCGAAAGACCTACCGTGTGGGGCTGCCCTACCAGTTTTCCAAAACGCAGTTCCACGCCGAGCTGAACAGCCGCCTTCATAGTTATGGTGTGGAAACACCTGCACAGGTAACCTTCCCCGAAAAAAATGTGGATATTCATCTGCTGTACCGAGGCACTGTTATCCGAACGATCTCGCTGCAAACCGACCCCGAGCTGTTACTTGATCGAAACGAGGCAAGCCTGTTGGTTTCGTTCGACGATTTCCCCGATGAAGAGCTCATCAGCACACTGGCCAGTCTCGGCGAACCCATTCCCATTGTGCTCAAAATTGAAACCCCTATCCAGGCTAATGAGCTTCGCAAGCGCCTCGGCGACCGTTATAATCACCTGCTGTTTTGGTTGAAAACGTCCTCTGGCAAAGATCTGATCAAGGAAAATCCCAGTGCAGCAAGGGCTAAACTTAAACAACTCGAAGAGGTATTACCCCAAGCCCGAATCCTGCAGTATGAGCATGCCGATGCCCCCTCTGAAAAATTGATAGCCCAAACAGATCTCACTTTTATTAATGCCGGCGATGCACTATTGTTACATGAAGACTTGGGGAAGGCCTCATTTTTTGAGGAACTTAACAAGTTGCGATCCAATAGAAATCACTCCATGGCCGTTATCACCGGTAATGAAACTACACTTACGTGGCTGGAAGAGAAACTCCCTGAACTCAAAAAAGCCGGCATTGAAATTGTACCTCCGCCACAAATGAACTACTGATATGATTGAGCGACTCAATACTAACACATGGTTAAAAAGATTTGAGCTTAATGAATTTCCGGAACCGGAAATTGTTGACTTAAAATATCCGATTCTGCTCTGTCACGGTTATGGCGCCATTGCCTCACTGGTAAAGCCTTCGCCCCTGTATGATGTAGCCCTGCTGCTGCGATCCCATAACGTGCTTACCTTTGCCCCCAATATTGTACCCTACGCCAAAATCGAAACCCGCGCCAAGAGCTGGGTTAAGCTCATCAAAGAACTTACCGATGATCTGCCCGGGGGCAAAGTAAATATTGTAGCCCACAGCATGGGTGGTCTCGATATGCGATACGCTCTCTCAAAACTGGATATAGCTCACAATGTGTCTTCTTTAACCACGGTAAGCACCCCCCATCACGGCACCAGCCTTGCCGAACTCACCCTTAAAACGCCAGAGGCTATCCGCGACAAACTGGCCGACTTTTTGGACTGGATGGGCGACCGCATTTATCCCCATACCAAGAGCGATTCAGTAGCTTCTGCCGCCCAGCTGACGAGACAATATGTAACGGAGACGTTTAATCCAACCATCCCCAACGTCGATGACATTCCCTACTATTCATACACCTCGGCCGTAGGCAAAGGCACCAACGAACCAATCCGGGTAATAGCCCGATACCAAAACAAGCACATTTACGAGAACGAGGGTCCTAATGACGGTATGGTATCTGTGGAAAGCGCTACGTGGGGCGAACATATCAGCACCTATAATTTATCCCACCTGGAACAAATGAATATGCGTATCAAAGATGATCGCCAGCATCTCTTCCAGCAATTCTGGCTGGATGTGATCAAGATGCTTGAAGAGAAAGGACACTAAAATTAGGATTTACGAATGTTGAATTCGTAAATTTTCAACAGATGTAATCCTAGTTTCTATAGCTTAAAGTTCGATGTCCTGCTTTTGCTTGAGCAGATTATAAGCCGTCATATCATACTGGATAGGTGTGAGAGAAGCATAGCCCTTTTCCAGCACATTTACGTCCAGATCTTCGCCCTCATCCAGCAGTTCCAGCTTTCCAGTCATCCAGTAATAGGATCGATTATTGGGATCTACACGTCCTTCGAACTCCTCCACATAACGGCTGTTGGCCTGTCGCGCCCATTTAATACCTTTCAGCGGACCTGCCGGTACGTTCAGATTCAGCGTAATACCTTTAGGTAATCCTTCGCTGAGTACATAGCCGATTACTTTGCGAGCCGCATCTTTCGCACCAGACAAGTCGGCTTCTTCATCATAATCCGTGCAGCTAACGGCAATAGAAGGATACCCCAGGATCGTACCTTCCGTTGCGGCACTCACCGTGCCCGAATACAAAATATTGATCCCGGCATTACTACCGTGATTAATGCCACTGACAACCAGATCAGGCTTCCGTTTCATCAACTGATCGTGAGCCAACTTTACCGAATCGGCTGGCGTACCGGTCACCGCCTGCCCATTAAACCGTCCGTCAATCTGAAAAGATCGCGACCGCAACGGAGTACTCACGGTCACCGCATGTCCTACGGCACTCTGTTGGCGATCCGGGGCGATGATCTCAACCTTGCCAAACTCAGCTGAAACCTCGGCCAGCGCGCGAATGCCCGGCGAAAATATTCCATCATCATTACAAACTAAAATAACCGGTTTGTTCTCACTGTCACTCATACATCGTTAATTTAGTCGATTACTAGAAATTAATCGTATTCTTCATTTTCGTTAGGGAAGTCGCCAGATTTTACATCGGAAATATATCGCTGAACCGCATCCGTCATATCAGTGTACATATCGGCATAACGGCGAAGAAAACGGGGTTTAAATTCTTTATTTAATCCCAGCATATCATGGCTCACAAGCACTTGTCCATCACAGTTTACCCCTGCTCCAATACCAATAGTGGGAATTGATAACTCATTAGTCACCCGCTGGGCCAGCTCCGCTGGAATCTTCTCCAGCACTATCGAAAAGCAACCCGCCTCTTCCAACCGTTTGGCATCCTCAATAAGTTGATCAGCCTCGGTATTTTCAGTTGCCCGTACCTTGTAAGTACCAAATTTATAGATACTCTGCGGCGTAAGTCCCAAATGCCCCATCACCGGGATACCAGCCTCAACGATCTTGTTTACCGTTTTAACAACTGGCTTGCCGCCTTCCAGTTTTACGGCATGCGCACCGGCTTCTTTCATCATCCGTCCCGCATTGGTGAGCGCTTCAGTGGGCTTCACTTGATAACTCATAAACGGAAGATCGGCAATGACTAAAGCTTTTTCGACGCCCCGTGCCACGCAAGAGGTGTGATAAATCATGTGATCCATCGTCATCGGTACCGTGGTGTCATGGCCAGCCATCACGTTACTGGCCGAATCACCCACCAGGATTACATCTATGCCCGCCTGATCCAGAATCTGCGCCATTGTATAGTCATAGGCGGTAAGCATGCCAATCTTATCACCGCGCTCCTTCATCTCAACGAGAGTTTGCGTGGTTACCTTCTTGGGTCGGTTGTTAGAGTTTTTCTGTGTGCTCATTCTTCCTCACTTGGTACTACTGCAGCTGAAGCTTCCAATTCACAAGCCACATCATCGCCAACTTTGGCTGTGCCCTCCATGGTATAAAAGTTTCGGCGTTGATTCACCAGTTTCACTTCCATGGTGAGCTGGTCGCCGGGTACTACCGATTTCCGAAACTTGGCCCTGTTGATGCCCGAAAAAACCATCAGCGATTCTGCCGGATTTTCAATATGAGAATGCATCAACATAATCGCACCACTTTGCGCCATGGCTTCTACCTGCAAAACGCCGGGCATAATGGGACGCTCAGGGAAATGGCCATTAAAAAACTCTTCATTCACACTTACATTCTTCACCGACAAGATGCGTCCCTCTTCTACTTCGAGCACGCGATCAACCAGCAAAAAAGGATAACGGTGGGGAATTAACTTTTTAATGTCCTCAATCTTTAACTGATCCATATTATAATACTTTTTTAAAAATGTGTGATAATATAGCAGAATTATTGCACGCTGCCTACATACACATAGGCAATGCCGGCTGTCAACTTTTCGAACATGTGGGATGTAAAACAGCCAGCCTTTTTCATCAATTCAACAAAGTTATTACCGGCCGGAAACTCAGCACTGGTTCTGGGCAGATACGAATACGCCTCTCGATTGCCACTGATCCATCCGCCGAACGTAGGCATAATATACTGGCTATACAGCTCATACGGATATTTAATTAAACCTTTAGGCTGGCCAAATTCCAACACCACTACCTGTCCGCCCGGTTTTACAACACGCGTCATTTCTTTAAGCGCCTGGACGGGATCATCTACATTGCGAATACCAAAAGCGATGCTGGAAATGTCAAAACGGTCGTTCTCGTAGGGCAGGTTCATTGCATCAGCGACTTCAAAGTCAACCTCGAGGTTATTCTCGGCGGCTTTCTCCGGGGCATGTTCAATCATTTCTTTGCAAAAATCGGTGCCTAGCACGTAGCCGCTGTCGCCCACCTTTTCTTTAAATTGAATAGCCAGATCGCCCGTACCAGTTGCGCAATCCAAGACATGATCTCCTGCCTGTGCACCACTCAGTTGTACCGTTCTCGTGCGCCATCCATGATGCACTCCAAATGAGAGAATAGAGTTCACTCGATCATAGTCCTCGGCAATATCCGCAAACATGCGGCGTACTTTTTCACTCATAATTTAACTCGTCGTAATTTCTAAATGCTCAGTTTTGTTTAGATATACAGGATCAAATACCTTTCCATCCCATCGAATATGATACAAGGCTCCGTTGGAATGTGGAACGCGATGCATTCCGGCTAAACCATATTGCAACCAGTGGGACAACAAAATGCGAAGCAACCGGCCATGCAAAACGAACAACAAATTAGTATTGGGATGTTCCTCAATAATAGATTCTACTTTGCCGTTGGCACGTTCCAGCACTGAAGATGGACTTTCACCATTTTCTGAAGCGTGATCAATCTTCCCTGACTTCCACTGTTGGTGCAACACTTCAAGATCATGCTCGATCTCTGCAATCGGCCGACCTTCCAGTATCCCAAAATTCATTTCATCCAGATCAGCATGGGATTCAACCTGAAGCCCAAACCTGTCGGCAACAATTTCGGCCGTTTCACGGGATCTCTTGAGACTGCTGCTGAACACGCGGTGAAACTCGACATCCTGCAGGTGACTAGCAATGGCTTTGGCCTGTCGCTGGCCCGTTTCATTCAGTGAGGCATCAATACCGCGTCCCTGAATTTGATTACATCGATTGTACTCGGTCTCCCCGTGACGGGCAAGGTAAATATTAGTCAACCCCACGTCTAACTACTTCCTTTTTTGCGGCTGGATGCCAGTTCCACAATCTTGTCTTCCATTTTTTCGACCTCACTCGGGGCCAAATCATAATACATAGCGTATTTCACCAAAATCATTTTAAAAACGCGGTCGTTTAGCGAAAGCTTTTTATCGACGCCTTCATCAATTTTATCCCATAAACGTTTAAGTAATCCCAGCTTCATCAGAAAGAAAAACACCAGGCCAACACCTGCGGCCAGCCATTGTCCATCCATACCGACAAGGCTTATGATCACAAGCGAACTCATCAACAAATAGCCATCCTTGTTCATCAGTTTCAGTATCTTGCCAAGAAAAATAGTTACAAAAGCGCTTTTGGATCGATACCAGAAAAAGTGAAATGCAATAGCCGTGATTGCTGCTAAGATAGGATGAATAAACAGCAACAGCACCAATAAAATTGTCAGCGATAAACTATCGGCACTGCGTACCCAGGCAACTGCTTCTTCTACGAGTTTATCCAGTGGACGTTTGTCCAACAGACCGGGCACAAACTTTTCAATTTGATCGGATGTTGCATGAAACCAATCACCGGTTCTAGTAACAATACCAAGTTGAGTTTCCAGAAATAAATTATTGGATCGAGGATCATTTGTGTTCATAGACCTCAAAAATATCCTTCTTAGAGCAAAAAATGAATTATTCTTTGCTTACAAAATTGTAGCAATTCTCAAAGGCCAGATTAACACGTTGAGAAGGCAAAACGTTGCACCCAATTATGCCTGGGCAATAGTGAGAATCATAACAGGACCTGCCCCTGCCTGCTGCACCGTGTTCGACAGCTCAAAAGTTGTAGATCCGGTAGTAAACACATCATCAATAATTATAACAGTGCGACCTTCAATGGGTTCTATGTTTTTAACTTTGAACGCATTATCCATGTTTTCGAGTCTTTTGTCCAGTGAAAAGCCTGTCTGCGAGCTTGTGTTTTTAGTTCGCACCACATCATCAATATCGCAAATGGGAAGATCTTTCCATACCTCTCGAAACCCATGTGCCAACTTGAATGCCTGGTTAAAGCCTCTATACCGAAACTTCAAATAGTGAAGCGGAACGGGGAGCACAATTGCTTCTTGTTGGTCAAGTAGCTCTACAGCCAAAGGATGCGCTTTTAGCCGTTGCCCCAACTTTCGTCCCAAATCTACACCAATTGACGTAAGCCGTTCATATTTTAGCTGATGCATCAAGTGCTGTAGATCACCGCCCTTGTCAAACTTCCAGAGGGCATGCTGCAAAACAATCCCTTCGGGCAACAGGGAATCGCTCGATACTCGATCGTTATTGGGATTGGCATCTTCAAAACGATCCTGCAGACAAAACGAACACAACTGCCGTTGCTGTTGGGTGTTTTCACGTCCACAACAGGCACACACATTGGGAAATACAACCCTTGCAAATCCATCCGCTATTTTTTGGAATATTTTTTTCATATCAATCCTTTTAGGTAAGATCATTTTAAAAGCAAATCCTTACAATTTAGTCTCAGCAAAAAATTTTTGGCAACCGCTATATTTGTTTAGATTATACGCCGTACAAATGGCTTGCCACCTCTAATTTGACATATACCTATGGCATCACTTGGAAAAGATCTTGCCCTAATTCGGAAAGACCAGAACCTAAGCCTTGATGATATTAACAAGGCTACCAAGATCCCTGTGCGCATACTCAAATCTATCGAGAATGATTCTATCTTCTCTGATTTTGAAGAGAGTTCCACCTATATCCGTAGCTATGTTCGAACCTATGCCAAAGCACTCTCCATCGATGAGAAGCAGGTTATTTATGCACTAGATAAGCGCCAGAAAAATGAGTACTCGGGCTCTCTCAGGAAAAGCTGGAAAGATGACCCAGATTGGGCCGCCGACGAATATGAGGTAACAGAATCCAGTGAAGAAGACACCTCCGATCAAGAAAATGACATGATTCATGACCATTCTCCGGAATTTCAGCCTTCCGGGGAAACGCAATCTCCCTCAGAGATTCTGCGATCAGTGGAATCGGACACTTCTGGCAAACGGTCTGAAGTACGATCTGTGGACTGGGCCGATATGGGGCGGCGATTTACCCCCTTGAGGTCAACAACGCCCAGAACCCTTATTGGCATCATTGTGCTGGTATTAATCGTAGCAGGCGGTACTTTTTTCTACTTTTATCAGGGTGAAAGTTCTAATAGCGCAGACACACAACAAAACACGGAACAAGCCAATCCCCCCACTATCAGTACCGACTCGCTGGAACTCAACATATCACCGGTGCAAGACGACAGCCCCATGGTAGTTCAGGATACGGGCAGCGCAAACTTGCAGAACGAAACAATGCAAACCCTGCCGGATACCCTTACCATGATACTGTATGCTGCCTATGGCAAGCTCGAACCAGTTCGGGTCTACACCGATATTATGGACAATATCAATCCCTATTGGTTAGAACAGGGACAGGCATTACGATTTACATTTGTCAATGAAATTCGCATTCGCGGAGATTTTAGCAACATTATATTGATGTTAAACGGCCATGTGGTCCAAAATTTTCGGGAACAGTTTTATCATCCCGATACTCGACTCGTAGAAATTAATCGATCCTATTTTGAGGACGACCCAAAATGGCTGCAACCGGCCCCCGATTCACTGGATATTGATGCCCCTCCCCCCACTTCTATCCAAGATCGCCCTACTTTTAACTGATTTAAGCTATTTTCGTTACAGATGGATAAACAACAAGCGAAGAAGCGTGTTGATGAGCTTCGCGAACTCTTGAACCAAGCCAACAAGGCCTACTATCAAGAGGCACAACCTTTTATCTCCGATAAGCAATTTGATGAATACCTGGCTGAGCTGGAACAGCTTGAAGAACAATTTGACCTGGTGGAACCTACTTCACCCACCCAGCGTGTGGGCGGTGAACCCAGCAGCGATTTTGAGACGGTGGAACATCCCATCCCCCTGCTGAGCCTGGATAATACCTACAACGAGGAAGAGCTCAATGATTTTGACCGCCGCGTACGGGATATTCTTGGCCACGACGACTTTACCTATATGATTGAGCTCAAATTTGATGGGGCGGCTATCCGGCTTCGATATGAAGATGGAGATCTTGTGCTTGGCGCCACCCGTGGCGATGGGGAACGCGGCGACGACATCACCCGGAATGTAAAGACTATCAAAGATATACCGCTTCATCTTAACAATGATTATCCCGATGTAGCCGAAGTTCGCGGTGAAGCCTACATGGAGCGCGAAGCGTTTATCCGCATGAATGAACATCGCGAGGAACAGGGACTCAATGCCTTTGCCAATCCACGAAATTCAACCGCTGGATCTCTGAAGATGCAGGACCCCAGAGAAGTCGCCCGTCGTCCTATTCGCTTTTTCAGTTTTGATCTCATTACCAATAATGATGAAGAGGATATCACCCAGTATCAAAAAATGCAGATGCTTTCCAAGTTGGGATTGCCCGTCTGTGAGCACTATAAAGAGTGTTCAGCCATATCCGAGGTACATGCTAAAATTACGGAGTGGGAAGAATTGCGGCATGATCTGCCCTTTGAAACAGATGGCGTAGTCATTAAGGTAAACCAAACTAAATTTCGCAAACAGTTGGGGGCTACCTCCAAAGCTCCGCGTTGGGCTATTGCCTATAAGTTTGAAGCCGAACAGGCCACCACAACTATTCAAGGGATTACGCTGCAAGTAGGACGATTAGGAAAAATTACGCCGGTGGCCGAACTGAAGGCGGTAGAACTGGCTGGCACTACGGTGAAACGAGCCTCCCTGCACAACGAGGATGAAATCCATCGTAAAGATATCCGTGTTGGTGACCGCGTGGTCGTGGAAAAAGCGGGAGAAATAATTCCCCAGGTCATCAGCGTAGTTAATCCCGATCGCGACAATCGCTCCCCTCGCTTTGAGATGCCGGACCACTGTCCTGCCTGCAGTGAGGAGCTTGTGAAGCTAGGCGACGATGTGGATTGGCGATGCATCAATCCCGAATGTCCCCCTCAGATTCGTCAACGTATCGAGCACTTCGCATCCCGCGATGCGATGGACATTGAAGGACTCGGAGAAGCCGTTGTAGATCAGTTGGTTACTGAAGGTCTGATTAACACCTATGCCGACCTTTATGAACTAAAAAAGGCACAACTTATATTGCTGGATCGTATGGCTGGGAAAAGTGCTCAAAATCTGTTAGACGCCATTGAAAGCAGCAAAAAGCAACCGTTGGACCGCGTGATATATGCAATGGGCATTCGCTTTGTCGGAAAAACCGTAGCTCGGGATCTAGCACATGGTTTCCAGACGATGGACGCTCTTATAGAAGCAACCAAGGAAGAAATTGAAGAAATTGAGTCTATTGGTCCCAAGATAGCCGAGTCGGTCGTCCGTTGGTTTGGGCAGGAACACAACCAAGAGATTGTGGACTCCCTGCGTGAGCATGGATTAACATTTTCCATAGAAGAAAAAGAGCAGGCATCCCAAAAACTAGAGGATAAAAAGTTTGTACTAACTGGCAGCCTGCCCTCGTTTACGCGTAAGGAAGCCACCGAACTAATAGAAAAGCATGGAGGTACAACCACCTCTTCGGTGAGTGGTAATACGGATTATTTGCTGGCGGGCAAATCACCGGGCAGCAAATATGACAAAGCTAAAGAGCTTAATATTCCAATCCTTGATGAAATCTCATTTCTGGAACTTATCGGCGAAAATAACTGATTCAAAAATTTCAAACCCGGGCTAGGTTTGGTAATATGGCTGCGGGTTGGTATAATTTTAAATTCAGCGTATCTTACCTGAACAATTTATGTCACTTTGGCCTTTTTGAGGCCTAATGACAGAGTGTAATTTTATTTTATGAGTATACTTGAAAAACTTGGGCTAGCCCCCAAAAAACGCCAGGGAGCTCCTGTCATAGGTGAAAAGAAAAAACGGCAGGAAAAGGCCTCTTCCTTCAAATACAATGTGTATGTTCGCGTTCTTATTCTAATTGGTTTTCTGGGGGTGCTGGTTCTGTCAGTGCCGCAGGCCTCTTTTAAAGAACCCACCAACTACAAAATAAAAGAACCCTGGAGAGCTGATGATCTAACGGCTCCTTTTACGTTTGCCATCCAAAAAACACAAGAGGAAATACAAAAAGAAAAGCAGTCGATTCGAGAGTCTACGCCACCGATCTTTCATCGAAACCATGATGCAGAAATTGCCATCCAGTCAAAGCTGGATTCCCTTTTCCAGAGTTTAAAACCAATAGCTGAGAGCTACAAAAAGTGGCAGCAGGCCAAACAGAATAACAGCCAGAGTGCCACACGTGACAGCCTTGAATTCGTCCAGCTAAAAAATCAGTCGCCCATCCAGTTGTCCAGTAGTTCCTGGACTACACTGCTCGAAAACTACCAGGCCGTACAATCTCAAAACCAGACCCCCAATACCAAATCCGCATCACCCAATCAGTTTATAGCCGTTAACCTAAAACAGCAGCTCGACCAGCTAATCCAAGACATGCTGGAAAACGGCATCATCAGTCGAAACAAAAATGAACTTTCCAACGATGAAATTACGGTCCGAGATCTGAATAATCGTACCGAAAAAACGCTTAACCTAGTTAGCGTGCGCGACTTGGAAGAGGCCAAAGAATATGCACGATATCGCTTGTCGCGAAATTATTACGAGGAAATGACCAATGTAGGCGCCGAAATTTTCGACCATGTCATCAGGCCGAACCTTACCTACAACAAGCAGGAGACCCAAACCCGTATTGAAGAAGCACTTTCCAAAATTTCAACTTCAAAAGGAGCCGTAGCTCAGGGACAGGTTATCATTCGCCGCGGTGACATTGTTACCCAGGAAAAATATAATATGCTGCAGAGCCTAGCCAAGGCGCGCGCGCAGAATGCAAGCGATCTCGAACGTTGGCTGCGGTATGGTGGCGACGTTCTGGCAATCATTGCCATCCTCACGATTTTCTTCTTTTACCTGTACCTCTATCGTAGGTATATTTTTACTGATAATGCCATGCTGTTGCTGGTATTAATCGCCATGTCACTCATTTGCATAGGAAGTTCTATTGTCTACGAGTTTGAAAATATTTCCCCCTATATCTTGCCGGTGGCCATTGCTCCAATTATTCTAACCATAATCTTCGATTCCCGCGTGGGATTGATGTCTACCATCACCCTGGCCTTGCTTACCGGACTCATTAACGGCAACAATTTTGAGTATGTTACGGCAACGATGGTGGCCTGCAGCCTGGGACTTTTTTCAGTGCGCGATATCAAGAAACGATCTCAATTCTTCTTTACCACCCCCGGTATCGTCTTTCTGGCATATCTTGTTGTCATTGTCGGTTTTGGGATGACGGCTTACGACAGCTGGAATTCTTTCGGCAACGAAGTTTTCTATGTCGGCATTAACGCCATCTTCATCCTGTTTACCTACCCGCTTATTCTGCTCTTTGAGAAAACATTTAACATCACCACAGACTTTACCCTGCTGGAACTCAGCGACACAAATCTACCACTTCTTAAAGAGCTCATGACCAAAGCCCCCGGCACCTTCCATCACAGCCTGCAGGTATCAAACCTTGCCGAAGCTGCTGCAGGAGCTATACGAGCCAACAGCCTGTTGTGTCGGGTAGGTGGCTTATATCACGACATCGGCAAAATGGAAAACCCGGGCTATTTTACTGAAAATCAGACCGAAAAAAATGAGCACGACAAGCTAAAACCACGGATGAGTGCATTGGTCATTAAGGCCCATGTATCGAACGGGGTAAAAATGGCCGAGGAGAACGGTTTGCCCGATGTGGTCATCGACTTTATCAAAACGCATCATGGCAATTCACTTATCAAATTCTTCTGGGATAAAGCCAAAAAACAGGCTGATGCCGACAAGAAAGAGATTCGTGAAGAGGATTTTCGATACGATGGCCCCCTACCTCAGACCAAAGAAACAGGTATTCTACTGCTGGCCGATTGTATTGAGGCCTCTTCGCGAGCGATGAAGGATCCCAACTACCAAAAACTGGAAAACCTGATTGATCGAATGATCGACGAACGCGTCAACGAGGGACAACTCAGCAAGACGCCACTCACTTTCCAGGATATCCGCACGATCAAAGAAACGTTCCTCAATATTCTGGTGGGTATTTATCACAGTCGCGTGGAATATCCTGATGATGAGAAAGAGCAAGAAGAAAAGAAACAGGAAAAAGACGAAAAACAAATTGAAGAAGGCAAGGAGATCCCCGAACATCCAGAAGCTCCTGAAAGTCCGCCGCGCGTAGACGAATACTACAATTCGTAGCATATGCACTACAAAGAAGAACTCCAGCGCTACCTCCAATTTATCAAGCTGGAGAAGAGTCTCTCCGAAAATTCGATTTCTTCCTATAAAAATGACCTGCAGCGTTACCTGCAATTTCTGGCCGAGGATCTGCGCATCAAAAAGCTGGATGGCGTGGAGCTGCGGCATATCGAAAAGTACCTGGAAGAACTTTCGGCTATGGATCTGTCAGTCAGCTCTATTGCCCGTAACGTCTCCAGCATTCGCGGATTTCACGAGTTTGCCGTAGTAGAAAATATGGCCGAAGCCAATCCGGCCGAGCTTGTTGAACTGCCCAAGAAAGCCGAAAACCTTCCTGAGGTGCTCGATCCGGAAGAGGTGGCTGCCATCATTGATATCCCCAGTCGGGAGTCTAGCGCCGGTATCCGCAATGCAGCGATTCTCGAAACGCTTTACGCTACCGGGATGCGAGTCAGCGAGCTGACGAGCCTAGAGCTGGATAATCTTTTTTTCGAGATTGGATTTATTCGCGTTGTGGGCAAAGGCAACAAAGAACGACTGGTGCCAGTGGGCGAAGCCGCTCAATCGGCGCTTGAGCATTATATTGAAGTGGTACGGCCAAAATTTCAGAGCGACAAGAATCCACAGAAAGCCCAAAACAAGGTGTTTCTAAGCCAGCGGGGCAACCCATTGTCACGCATGAGTATCTGGAACGTCGTCAATGATGCCGCTGAACGAGCCGGCATCGAAAAAAATGTATATCCCCATATCTTTCGTCACTCCTTTGCTACTCACTTACTGGAAGGCGGTGCCGATCTGCGCGCCGTGCAAGAGATGCTGGGGCACTCTTCTATCATCACCACCGAGATTTACACGCACGTAGATCGATCACTGCTGCACCAGGTACATAAGGAGTTCCATCCGCGGGCATAATCGTTCGTATCTCATAAGCATAGCCTTGAGCAAACAGGCGGACATCCTCTCCCAGGAGTTAAACAGCAGATGAATTTTTAAAAATTATTAGTTAACTACCTGTAGCTGTATACTTATTCACTTTTTGTTGTGTATAAACTCTATCACACTATGGATCAAGAACAGTGGGAAAAGGTTAATCAAATTGTTGACACCGCGCTTAAACTTGAAGGAGAAGAGCGGTCAACTTTCATCGAAGAGAAATGTGCAGGTAACCAGGATTTAAAGTCTCAAGTCACCGAACTTCTTGAGGCGATTGAAAAGTCCAAAACACAGGATCTCCGGGCTGACATTGATGAATTTATATCGCATGTGGCCGACGACATCTCCCATGATAGTGATACCGAACATACCTCCTCTCTAATCGGTCAAACCATTGATAAATACAAGATTATTGAGCTGATTGGCCACGGTGGCATGGGATCGGTATTCCTGGCCGAACGGGCCGATGGGGCCTATGATCAAAAGGTAGCCCTCAAGGTTCTGCGTCGCGGAATGGATACCCCCTCTAATGTTGCTCGTTTTAAGCGCGAACGTAACATTTTGGCACGGCTCAACCATCCCAATATTGCCCGACTGTTGGATGGCGGCGTAACCAAAAGTGGATTGCCCTATTTAATAATGGAATATGTGGATGGCAATCCATTGCGGGCATATTGCAACAGCCATCGGCTTTCGGTAAAGGAACGTCTGGATTTATTTCAATCAGTCTGTCAGGCTGTTCAACATGCACACAGAAATGCCACTATTCATCGTGACCTGAAGCCTTCGAATATTTATGTGACAGACGACGGGACTGTAAAAGTACTCGATTTTGGGATCGCGAAACTTTTGGAATCAGGAGATCCCGAAAAGACACTGTTCCAGACGCAACAAGGAGCCCGCTTGCTCACACTGCGCTATGCAGCCCCCGAGCAAATTGAAAACGAGACTATTACCACCGCCACCGACAGTTATACACTGGGGATTCTGTTATATGAATTATTAGCCGGAACTCATCCTATTGATGCAGAGCAACCTAATATCACTGAAATTGAGAAAATAGTTCGCAACCAAACGCCCTTTAAACCTTCGGCAAAATTTACGAATCTATCTCATTCACAAAAAGAAGAGATCGCCTCACAACGGAATACGACAATCTCGGATCTGACCGGCACCCTACAGGGAGATCTGGATGCTATTGTGATGAAAGCGCTTCGCAAAGAGCCCGGTTCGCGATATCCCTCGGTCGAGCAGCTCCTTGAGGATCTGACACGCTACAACCAATCCCGTCCTTTGATTGCTCAAAGTGATACCCTGCGATACAGAATTGGCAAATTTATGAGACGAAATCGCAATGCTGTTGTTGGGGGATTGCTTATCGTGGCGGCAATTATAGGATTCGGAAGCTACCATATCAACCAAATTACCAAAGAACGTAACATTGCAACAACAGAGGCACATAAAGCAGAAACAGTCAAAGATTTTATAGTCGATATTTTCCGGTCGTCTAATCCCCAATCGACCAGCTTTGAAGGGAAGGATTTATCAGCCAAACAATTACTAATAAATGGTAAAAACAGGGTCAGTAATGAATTAGTAAATCAACCTAGCGTGTATGTCGAGGTGCTCTTTGCTATCGGGGATGCGCTAAAAAACATCGATGCTTTCGAAGAGGCTGAAGAGAGTTATAAAAAAGCCTTAGCCAAAAGCTCCGAGACCAAAAATCCTCTCCAAAATAAAACAAAGGCATATGTTAAACTTGGATCCCTCATTTACAAATGGTCGAACTGGACCAAAAATCAAGATGCTAAACAAGCAGCCCTCACCGCTCAAAAACTCTTAAAACAAATTGAAGATCCCCCTTCAGCTTTAAAAGCCTCAGTATTCAGTATAATGGGTAAGACAAGGGTAGCTGCTGAAAAGTTTGAAGAATCCAATTTCTACTATGAAAAAGCTGACAGCGTTTACACTAAAGCGGGAATGGAAAACAGCTTTGAGTATATTCAGATGTTGAACAGTTACGGTAGATCATTATTGTATTTACCCGATTTCAAAAAGGCTAAACAAGTGCTAAAGCGATCAAATAAATTGCATCAGAAAACATTTTCTAATCCAACAATTATACTAGCCGACAATTATAAACTTTTAGGCTGGGCTTGTCGGGACCTTGGCGACTTTGAAAAATCAACCAACTATTTCTTACAATCGATTGATCTTAATAACGAACTAACAGGGAAGGAAAGTCTTCCCAAAGCGGCTTCAATGTACCATCTTGCTATAAATTATATATTATCTGGCGAATATGAGAAAGGGGAGAAGCTTGCTAAAAAAGTGGTACATATCTATCAAAAATCAAGGGCATCTGACAGTAGCTATATGCAGAATCCTAAAAAATGGATTGCAATAGCAAAATATAATCAAAACAAATTTTTGGAAGCCGAGCATTTATTGGAGGAGATCATTAAAACAAGAACAACCCTTAGTGAAGGCAAAGATCATATTGGCATAGCAGCAGCTTCGGCCCATCTGGCGGTTGTTTACCGAAAAACAGAACGTTTCAAAGAGGCTATTTCACTTCTTGAAAAAACTGTTCATATATACAAAAGAGAATTGGGAGAACATAATCGTCGCGTTGGCAGAACAATGATTAAACTGGCTTCTACCTATCGGGATATGGGTAAATATGAAATGGCGAAGAAATATTTTCAAAAGGTTAAAGCCATTCAGCGAAACGTACTACCAGCTAATCACCGTGAAAAAGCCGATTTCCATTTTGAGTACGCCAAGCTAAAACTGGACATGAATGAATCAAGGCAAGCTCAGCAACATTTCTTAAAAGCCTACACTATTTACCAAAATAATTTTGGCGAAGACAGCAAGCGAACAAAGCAGGCGAAATCTTATTTAGAACAACTTGCCCAGGCCTAATCTCACTCCCATTTTGCAAATCAGCATCCACCTGATGAAGTATTGAAAGCTCTAAAATCTGCTGATTCACCTAAGGCACCTGCTGTCTAATAGATTTCGAAATTTATGCACATCTTCTTTTTCGCAAAAGCTAAGCTGTCGCCCCATTCCAAACTCCCCGACAATTCTTTTAAATCCCAAATGCTGTTTATAAAAGTGTACCATCAATGCAAAAGTAAATGTCTAATAAATAATTTTACGGCCTTCTCTTAATTGGCTCAGCTATTTTAAATGACATAAAAAGTCTTTATTTACAGTAAATATTCCATTTTCTTATTACAGCATTGCTATAGATGGAATTAATGAACTAACGTACTCTATTATGAAATCGGCTTATCGTCTGCTCAGTCACTTTTTTATAGTCTCCCTATTCCTTTTCCTCCCCTCGCAAAGCAACGCTCAGGTTGGATCAGCCCAAACCTACGAAAATGGGATTCTGGTCACTGCCGAAGAACACGCATCCAAAATAGGCACCCAAATTCTTCAACAAGGCGGTAATGCCGTGGATGCAGCCGTAGCCGTACAATTTGCGCTAGCCGTAACATTACCACGAGCAGGTAACATTGGGGGCGGCGGCTTTATGGTAGTACACATGCAAGATGGCACCGACATCACCCTCGATTTTCGGGAAAAGGCCCCACTGATGGCATCTGAAAACATGTACATACGCGAGGGCGAATATGTGTCCCGACTGAGCCGTGAAGGCGCACTCGCAGTTGGCGTACCCGGTGTTGTGGATGGCATGATAAAAGCGATTGAGCGATATGGTCGACTTCCACTGGAGACCGTCATTAAACCTGCCATTGCATTAGCACGCGAAGGATACAAGCTGTCCTGGGCGCAGGCCAATGTGCTGAACGAATACACAGATGTGTTGAAGAAATACGATGGATCAAAGAAATACTTCCTAAAGAATGGTGGAACTAAGAAATGGAAAGAGGGCGATCTGTTTGTCCAAAAAGACCTGGCAAAAACGTTGCAGCGAATTGCCGATCGGGGACGCGAGGGTTTTTACTCAGGCAAGACCGCGGATCTGATTGTTGACGAGATGAGCCAGCAGGGTGGATTGATTTCCTACCGCGATCTCGAAGAATATGAAAGCAAGTGGCGGGACCCTATAGATGCTTCGCTCAATGGTTATACACTTCACATCATGCCCCCGCCGAGCAGCGGAAGTATCGCCATTCACCAAATTTTAGAGATGCTAAGGCCCTATGACCTCAAACAGAAGGGCTTTAACTCGGCTGAATACGTACATTTGGTGACTGAAGCCATGCGCCGGGCCTTTGCCGACCGCGCCTACTTTCTCGGCGACCCGGATTTCGTGGATATCCCAATGAGCAAGTTGATGAGCGACTCTTACAACAAAGAACGTATGCAGAGCTTTGAGCAAGATAACGCCACACCCAGCGACGAAATTGACCACGGTGAAATCCCCTCTTTTAGCGAATCCACGGAAACCACACACTTTTCAATTGTGGATAAAGACGGCAATGCGGTGGCGGTCACAACCACACTAAACGGAAACTTTGGCAGCAAGGTGGCGGTAAGCGGAGCCGGATTTTTCCTCAACAACGAGATGGATGACTTTACGGCTGAACCCGGCGAACCCAATATGTTTGGTCTCATCCAAGGTAAAGCCAATGCTGTGGAGCCCGAAAAGCGTATGCTCAGTAGCATGTCTCCTACTGTTGTTACCAAAGATGGGAAGGTTCGTATGGTGCTGGGTGCAGCTGGTGGCCCGATGATTATTACGGCAACGCTGCAGAACTTTTTAAATATGGCTGTTTTTGGGATGGAACCGCAGCAGGCAAACTCGGCCCCGCGCTTTCACCACCAGTGGATGCCGGATAAGCTATTTTACGAAGAGTTTGGCCTGAGTCCTGATACCCGTCAAATACTCAAAGACATGGGACATAATCTGACACCCACTGACGGCATTGGACGTGCACATACCATTTTCGTGGGCGAAGACGGGCTCAAGTATGGATCCCCCGATCCACGCGGAGATGGTAAAGCAAGAGGCTATTAACCAAGTATCATATTAATTTTTAAAGGTATTAGTTACTAATTACATTTCGTACAAATATATATTTAGAAATATAACGACCTATGGGCAACAATACCGAAACAGTTGTACAATCGATTGAGTGGCGCGACGACCACGTTCGCATTCTCGACCAAACCTACTTACCGAACCGTGAAGTGTACAGCGATATCCGTGATGTCGGACGCATGTGGGAAGCCATCAAAAAACTGCGCATCCGGGGAGCCCCTGCTATCGGTATTGCAGCAGCTTATGGCATGTATCTGGGGATTAAAGATCTGCCCGAGAACGCTTTTGAAAGCTTCTGGGTAGAAGTGGAACGCGTAGCTGATTACTTGGAAACTGCACGACCCACGGCCGTAAACCTGCAATGGGCCACAGAACGCATTAAAACCACTATCCAGGCCCATAAGGAAAAAGACATTTCTGAGATCAAAGAGATCGTCCTAAAAACGGCCCAGACCATCCATGATGAAGATAAACGAATCTGCAAAAAGATCGGTGAAAATGGGGTTCAACTGGTCGGAAAAGGAGCCAAGATATTAACGCACTGCAACACCGGCAGCCTAGCAACGGGTCAGTACGGCACCGCCCTGTCAGTGATTTTTCACGCCCACGAGCAAGGCAACGACATCCAGGTGTGGGTTGATGAGACACGTCCCCTGCTGCAAGGGTCGCGACTGACATCCTGGGAACTGATGAACGCCGAAATCCCAATGAAGCTAATTACTGATTCCACGGCCGGCTCGCTGATGCGGCGCGGTGAAGTAGATATGGTGATCGTGGGTACCGACCGTGTGGCAGCCAACGGTGACACGGCCAACAAGATTGGCACCTATCCTCTGGCAGTGCTGGCCCACGAAAATGAGGTACCATTTTATGTAGCTGTCCCACTCTCCACTATTGATATGAATCTGGAAAACGGCGACAACATCCCCATTGAAGAACGCGATGGCGATGAGATCGCTAATTTTAACGACGCTCAGGTTGCGCCCAAAAAAGTGGAAACTTATAACCCGGCTTTTGATGTGACGCCCCACAAGTACATCACTGGATTCATCACTGAAAAAGGCATTGTGGAGCCCCCCTTCGACGAAAACTTTAAAGAGCTTTTTGAGGATTAGGTCTTGTAAGAGGAGCATCCTGCTCGTCACTATAGCTTGAACTGTTTTATATAAAAATGGTCGGACAGGATGTCCGACCTACATTTTAAATTCCAGCAACTCTCACCTGATGACTGATGTTGTTATCTGGTGAGTTTTTATCATTAATCAGGTTTCAAATCCAGAAACCTGATGAAGATGATTACGTTAATTTTTCAAGAATGGTATCGGCCTTAATATCTCCGTGCGAGGCTTGCCAGATAACTTCGCCATTATTTAGCAAGATCACTTGGGGCGACTCGTGGCGCACCCCCAGCTCTGAGGCAATATAGTCTGAAGCATCGCGATTGTTCACCACGTTGATAAAATTCATATCCGCGTGATCGAGAATATCTTCGGCAGCACTTTCCAGGTTGCCCTTCGACACAAAACAGACACTGCAGCGGTGACTGTGTTTGTAGATAAGTTGCGGACGTCCATTAGAGGCTTCAATAATCCTTTCCACTTGGGATGTTTCTGAAATATTTTTCCAAATTTCGCTGGTTCCAGATCCAGAAAACGCATTCGTTACAGCATCAAATAAACCCATGAATAACTATCTTCTTTACTATTCTAGATAAATTTAGACCGGTAAAACGCAAATGATATTACCTTTTTAATTCCAATCAGTTAATCGCCCAAGCAAATCCCAATATCGCGGGCCGTCTGAACAGTATCACTCTCCAATGATATTGATTTCATTTTGCCTTCAATACTGGTAATGGGAATGCGCTTCAATTGATTATCCTGCAATACCACGAGCTTGTTAAAATCATGTTCCTGTATGCAACGGATAGCCGCCGCGCCAAACCGAAGCGAGATGAGTCGGTCATAAGTTGAAGGCGAACCACCGCGCTGCAGGTGTCCCAGAACTACTGATCGAGATTCTTTGCCCGTTCGTTCTGAAAGTTCATTTGCAACACGGTCGGCAATACCACCGAGCTGTACCTGCTGACCTACGGTTTTGCCCTTCGTTATAATCTCACCATCTTTTTCCTTGGCCCCTTCAGCCACCACAATCATGGTGTAGTGGCGTCCTTTGGCTTCCCGCTCTTTAATTTTCTCAACTATGGAGTCATACGAAAACGGGATTTCGGGAACTAAAATCACATCGGCTGATGCTGCAATACCGGAGTAGAGGGCAATCCATCCGGCGTAGCGCCCCATCACTTCCACCACCATCAGTCGGTGATGCGATTCGGCCGTGGTGGTAATACGGTCGATAGCCTCAGTAGCAATATCAATAGCGGTATCAAAACCGAGGGTGACATCACAGCCAAAAATATCGTTGTCGATAGTCTTGGGAACCCCCACGATATTAAGACCTTTCTGAATAAGCTTACTTGCAATATTCATTGAGCCGTCGCCACCAATGGCTACCAAGGCATCGATGCCATAATCATCAAACGTTTGCACAAGGTGGTCCGACACATCCTTGGTATCCCAGCTGCCGTCGTCTTTCTGGTACGGCATCTCAAAGGGATTTCCGCGATTGGCCGTCCCCAAAATAGTGCCGCCCTGCAGAGTAATTCCCCTAACAGCGCTGGCATCAAGTTTCACAAAAGGTTCATCGGTATAGATCGATCCATATCCATTTTTGATTCCATATACTTCCCAGCCTCGTTTCAGGGCCGCCAAGGTCGCTGCACGAATGGCGGCATTGAGGCCCGGTGCGTCTCCGCCTCCCGTATTAATAGCTATTTTCATAAACTGTTACGATTTTTCTTCTAAAGGTTCACGTTGCATTCGAAACACTTCTTCTACTTTTTCAATTCCGAGGCCGCGACGCATAATTTTTGTGTTGTCGTCTGTCATATCCAGAATCGTCGTTTCTCGGGCGGGAAGCTCCTGCTGATTGTCAATGGTCACATCCACCAGCTTGGTGAATTCGCGGAGAAAAGGCTCTCGGTCAAAATTTTCAAGGGCATTCCCATTCATATCCGGCTTTTTAGCTGTAATCGCCAGCATAGGATTCCCCAGCTCGCGAACCAACCCTTCGCAAATTGGATAGTCGGGCACACGAAATCCTACGGTCTTTTTCTTGGGATGCACCAACAGCTTGGGTACCTCTTTGGTAGCCGGCAAAATAAAGGTGTATGGACCCGGAATAAGCCGTTTAATCAACTTAAAGTTGTAATCCGATATGTGGGCAAATTTTGCAATCCCGGAAAGCGAATCACAAAGTAACGTCAGGTGGTCATCATTGCCTAGAGCTCGTATTTCCCGGATACGTTCGATACCTTTCTTATTTTTGTAGTCACAGCCAATAGCATACTGGCTGTCGGTGGGGAACAGCACAACAGCTCCCTCCCGTATCTTGTCAGAAATTTCAAAAAGTCGTTTAACATGCGGCGTTTCAGGATGCAGTTTAATTCGTTCTGCCATGATTAAACCTCAAAATTTTTAATATTAGCACTACCTAAGATAAGCACAAAAAGTGCAGGGAATGATACCTATTGCAAAGTTGTGATAATAAACTGGGTGAAGTGAATTTTGTTATCATCATAAGTTCCCTTATCTGCTGCACTTTGAATTTTATTAATAACACATAGTTTTCGGATAGTCAATACAATTTTCAACAAACCATCAACAAAATTAAGGCAATTATGGATACATCAGTTCAAGCACAATGGCTCGGACATTCGGCGTTCAAGCTTGTAAGTCCAAATGGGACAACAATATTGGTCGATCCTTTTCTTTCGCAAAACCCTACAACGCCCGATGAATACAAAGAACAAAATGATATAGATTATATTTTACTAACACACGGTCATGCCGACCACGTGGGTGATACCCTGGAGATCGCTGAGAAAACAGGCTGTACCGTGGTAACTATGGTCGAACTGTCACGATTGCTGGTAGGCAAGCACGGCCTGAATGAAGATCAGGCGGTAGAATTCAACAAGGGCGGAACAGTTGCCTTTGATGACTTTATGGTCACCATGGTTTCGGCCAACCACAGCTCATCATTCCAAGGCGATTATGCCGGCGAACCGGGTGGACTGGTTATCTCTTTTGATGACGATATCACCTTCTATCACATGGGTGATACTAATATCTTTTACGAACTTGAACTCTATGGCGAACTTTACCAACCTGATGTTGTTGCCGTTCCGATGGGCGATCACTACACGATGGGACCGGGCGAAGCAGCCATGGCCTGCGACCTTATCCAGGCAGATTATGCGGTACCCATCCATTATGGTACCATGCCAGTGCTTACAGGTGATCCCAACGACTTCAAGGAGTACACAGAAGGATCAACAGATACCGAAGTTTGGATTCCGGAAGCCGGCGACAACTTCCTAGCCTGATATAGACTAGTATCATTAATTTTGGGCAGGAGCATCAAATTGGGTGCTCCTGCCTTTTTTATGGCCTGTTCTTGCTTTGCTCTATCGCTACTGTGAAATACTTGTATGCAGGCCAATAACAAATACAGTGTGCCGATGACCGCATCCCAGGATGTTGGACATGTTACATATTCGGCTGATCTCGCTCACCATCCCAGCTTCTCCTCAGACTATTGACGATATAGGGAGAAGGGTACGAGAAGCTTGGGCTGTACATTGACCACCGAGACATCAAAAATAAGGGTAACTCAGAGGTATCCGGATAAATTGAAACAACTTGCCCATGCTTTAAAAGTTGAGCTGGAGATTCAGCAACAGCTGTGAATAATCAATAGCCTGATCAGTAGGAATGCTATAGTTGAGCTGCACTTCGGAATACGTTGTGGGGAAAATATTAATTCCGGCGATAACTGAACTGGAATTGCTGGCAAGATAGTCGGCCTGGAAATCATCCCAGCGGATCAAGAGCTGTGTATTAGGTCCTACGTAATATCCGGCGGTGGCATAATATCCATAGGGGTTATAATCGCCGCCGATATCAGACTCAAACCAAGAATAAATGAATTCGCCGCTCAACAGAAATCCATCTTTCGTATAGCGAAGGTCAGTGCCCAGTAGCGTCTGTTTACCTTCAAAGCTGGATTGAATATTCCCTCCGAAAGCCTGCTTTTTGTTTTCGTAGGATGCATTGAGACCAATATTTAAGCTACTGGTTGATTTCTCTGAGCTTCCTAAATTGGCCTGAACACGCCCCACATACATGAAAGTGTCATCACTGTTTCGGTTAATGCTAAAACGATTGCCGTTGAATATTCCCGCTTTATATTGCATAGTACCATCCGAAAAAGAACCGGCAAGTTGCAGACCCGCTTGACGGTTGGGCACCAATTGGTTGACCACTGTCGAACGATTTACAAAGTCGATGGCTGCCGCCCCGGTGAGATATTCGGCACTGAAGGGCGTTTTGAAGAGTCCTACCTTCAGTGAAGTCTGCTTATTAAAATTGTAATATAAGTTAGCATCCAGGATAGCGGGGCTATTAGTTACGTTTGCCTGCAGCTGATACCCAAACCTGTCATCCAGTTCGCCAAAGATTTGGAACCGTGCGTTTGAAATGCTGAATCCGTTATTCCCCGCCAGGCGTTCGGGCTGATAATCAACCACATTCTGGATAAGCATGCCAGCGGAGAAGTAGTCATTTTTAATGGTTTGTTGAAGTTCTTGAAAATCACTGCCCTCATCTTGTTGGGCCAATGCGAGACTCGTAATTGAAAATAATAAAACCGTTAATAACGAAAGACGCTTCAAAAATTTTGTATCGATCGAAATCATAAATACTTGTTTAATAGTTTCACCTGAGTTCAAATCTGGTTCTTGTTAACAAAATTTAGACGAAAAAGTTTTACCTCAGCATTTTCAGTTTTTGTCTCCTTAGTTTGGGATTGTTAACGAACTGTTATTATCCCCAATTTTCATCTTTTAACCCCGTTATTTTTATATATTCATATTATAACAGCAAAGAATGGAAATACCTGTGACTGAAAATAATCCGAAAAAAATAGCCGTCTGGCTAATCAACAAAATTAAAACCAACGGCATACTTCGTCGTTCCGAGGTTCTACCACAGGTTGAGTCGAATTTTGGACCAAAATATATTACGATTACTCCAAAGGGGAACAAGACGCTTAATAAAGCAGTCCAGACTAACTTTCGTGAATTAAAAGATGAAAGTATTTACTGGAACGTTGGCAAGCAGGCTTGGATATCAAAAATAAACGGCCAAGACTCTGATCGCAAAGATAAGACTGTTGAACAACCTCCATCACTGCCTACCGCTGTTAAAGTGCAGAATGTTCCCGATAATGCCCCCGTTGATCACCCCTCACTGTATCTTAACCGAGAACTCGGCTGGCTAGACTTCAACTGGCGTGTTCTGTATCAGGCCATGGATCCCCGTAATCCCCTGCTGGAACGGGTGCGTTTTATTGCCATCACCGCTAGTAACCTCGATGAGTTTGTACAAAAACGAATTGGCGGCCTAAAACGACAGGAGGCGGCTGGTGTTAATGATTTAAGTCCTGATGGACGAACCCCGGATACCCAAATTGAGCTCGTGCAACAACAAACTGACAAGATGCTGCAGAAGATTTCCGAGGTTTGGGAACACCGCCTACGTCCAAAGATTGCTCAAGAAGCATCGATTAAAATTTCAAACTATGACGAGCTCAATGAGGAACAAATAAGTGAGCTCAACGATTACTTTGATGATCACATTTATCCCACCCTTACCCCACTGGCAGTAGATCCAGGTCACCCATTCCCTTTTATTTCAAATCTGAGCTTATCACTTGCTGTTAAACTGAGACATCCCAATAAAGAGGTGTCGTCGAGTTTTGCGCGTGTTAAAATACCTTCTAACCAGCCACGATGGCTGAATGTGAACAGCGAATCTTATGCTTTTTACCATGTGCCTATCGAAGAAGTGATTCGCCAGAATATCCACAAGCTTTTCCCAGGCATGAACGTCCAAAGTACCTGTGTCTTCAGGATCACGCGAAACGCGGACCTGCGACGAAATGAAGAGGAAGCCGAAGATCTGCTGTCCATGATTTCCGACGAGCTACGCGAACGCCGTTTTGCCGAAGTAGTACGTATGGAAATTGAAGAAGATGTGGAAGAGGAAGTGCTTGTGCTTCTAAAAAATGAACTTCACTTAACAGAAAAAGATATTACCTATGTAGATGGATTGCTCAACCTAACCTCCTGTTTCACAATTGCCAACAAGAACCTTCCGAGTCTTCGCTATAATAAATGGAATCCGGTTATACCCAAACCGCTATACCATGATGGTGAAAAGGAAGACCGACCCAACATATTCGATACCATAAAAAAAGGAGATCTGTTGGTACATCATCCCTATGAATCGTTCTCGGGAAGCGTACGCCGACTGATCGAGGAAGCAGCCGACGATCCCAACGTGCTGGCCATAAAACAAACGCTATATCGCACATCAGATGATTCGCCTATTGTAAAAGCACTGGTCCGGGCCGCCGAGAAGGGCAAACAGGTAGCCGTGCTGGTAGAAGTAAAAGCTCGGTTTGATGAAGCTAGTAATATCGAATGGGGCAAGATGCTCGAAAATGCCGGCGTTCACGTTGCTTATGGTCTGGTTGGACTCAAAACCCACGCCAAAGTCGCCCTGATCGTCCGTCGCGAAGGTGACAAACACGTTACCTACTGTCATATTGGAACGGGCAACTACCATATTCACACAGCAGAGATTTATACCGACCTCGGCCTGATCACTAGCGATCCCGACCTAGGTTATGATGTGACAAACTTATTTCATTACCTGACCGGCTATGCTCCTGATCAACAATATCGCAAACTGCTGGTGGCTCCGAATAAGCTTCGAGAATCATTTTATAAACTCATTGACAATGAAATAGCCATTGCCAATGAGGGTAACGATGGACGCATCATTGCCAAGATGAATGCACTCGATGATGTAGGCATCATCCAAAAATTATATGAGGCTTCGAGAGCCGGCGTAAATATTGATCTTATTGTACGTGGACACTCACGGCTGCGTCCCCATCTCGAAGGCTACAGCAACAATATCAATGTTATCAGTATCATAGGGCGGTTCCTGGAGCACGATCGCATCTACTATTTTGGCAATGACGGGGATCCCGAAATTTACATCGGCAGTGGAGACTGGCGACATCGCAATCTTGATGAGCGGGTTGAAGCACTGGTCCCAATCAACTTGCATGCCCTGAAAAAACGCATCACTGTAATACTTAAAAAAGCGCTTAAAGACAATCGCTTGGCTTGGGATATGCATCCCGACGGCACCTACACGCAGCGCCGGCCTGCGGAGGGACAAAAGGAGTACAATTTTCATGACATGATGATGAAAGACGCACGTAAACGAGCCTTTAGCTAGTTATTCGTTATATATCTGGTTAGAATACTCCGAGTTGCAACCAAGTGCTTACCGTTCCGACGCGGAGCATCGGAACGAGATAGGTTATACGCTAGTGGACTACCGAGCCAACTATCCTACGAATACGCCCTAAGCATAAAGAAAATCACAACTCCCGTCACCGACACATAGAGCCATACCGGTAGCGTCACTTTCGAAACCTTGCGATGTAGCTTCAGCTTACCCGAAAAGGCCAGGTAAAAGCTAGTTAAGATCATGGGCACCACCAGCGCAGACAGGATAATATGTGAGATCAGGATGAAGAAATAGATCGGACGCACAAATCCCTGCCCTGTAAAAGGCGTACTGCCGTGAAAGTTGTGGTAGATAACATAGCTGATCAAAAAGAACGTAGAGGTTACAAAAGCCGTCAGGTTAAACTTCATATGTCGGTTAAAGTCGCGCTGACGGATCGCTTGGTATCCAAATAACAGCAGCACTGTACTGGCACTATTTAATAATGCATTGAGCGCAGGTAGGCTTGAAATTAGATTTGAGCTATAGTCACTTCCTCCTTTATAATAAATCAGCCAGACCAAGAAGGCGAAGGCCGCGCTACTTATGAATAAGATTACCCCGATTGCTCTAGGCAGACTGATATCTTTTAGTAAATCTATGGTTACAGGTCTATCGGAATGCATTAAGAATATTTTTTAACCGTTTATTGTGATTGACTAAGGTAAAAATTATTAGATCCAGTAGCAGTTTTTGCCTCTTCTGGGTAAACTTTCATGAAGACGGCAGAGTTCTAGCGAAACATGTCAAGTTTTCAGAATTTTTTGAAAACTATTCAGGATTAATATTAGGCATTTTTGAAAAATAGATTATATCTTGGTCGACTTACTTTCGGGTTTACTTGCTGGTTAATTCAATTCTATTTAGAATCGATTTAAATATTAACGAAGGCATTTTAATGGGTTCTAAAAGAGTCGGATTTTCCATACTTTCATGCCGAAACTTTTTCGAGAACATTGCCAAATAAGCAACGATAAATTCTACATAACCAATGGCTCAGATTTTCCCCAAGTGGGCAGATGAAGTACCCCAACGTATTTTGCTCGGGCTCATCATTTTCGCGACTGCAACAGTAGCTGGAGTTTGGTATTATTTTTCTCCTGAATATACCGATGTAGGTTATGCTCCCGAGCAGCCCATCGAATACAGCCATGCCTTACACGCCGGCAAGCTCGATATTGATTGTCAGTATTGTCATACCAACGTTTTTAAATCCAAACATGCGAATGTACCGGCTACGCAAACGTGCATGAATTGTCACAATCAAATTGATGGACGCAACAAACCTGAGGAAATCGAAAAAATTCGTGACAGCTGGAAATCCGGCGAACCTATTCAGTGGACGCGTGTTCACAACCTTCCTGATTATGCCTACTTCAATCATGCAGCGCACGTAAACGTTGGCGTAGGATGCGAAACCTGCCATGGACGCATCGATCGCATGGAAAAAGTATTTCAAAAAGAACCACTAAGCATGAGCTGGTGTCTCGACTGCCACCGCAATCCCGAACAGTATGTACGACCTGTGGAAGAAGTAACCACAATGGGATACAAGCCCGAAAAGAAACAAATAGAACTGGGCCAAGAACTGGTGGCCAAGCACAACATAGCACCTCCAACTTATTGTCAAGGTTGTCACTATTAATATTAAGGTATAACAACCGAACGAATCTGAATTAACGCAATCGTAACGGAATGAGCGAAGAAGTAAAAAGTCCAAATTACTGGAAAAGTCTCGGCGAACTTGCCAGGAACGACGAGTATGAAAAGTACGTCGAGCGTGAGTTTCCCGAGAATGCCACAGAAATGAATGACAAGGTATCACGTCGCAGCTTTCTGCGTGTAATGGGTGCTTCTATTGCCTTGGCCGGCTTTGCGGCTTGCCGTCGTCCGGTGCAGAAGATTATGCCCTACAGCAAGATGCCGGAAGATGTGGTACCAGGCAATCCACTGTATTACGCTTCGGCCATGCCGTTTCAGGATGCTCTGAACGGCATTGTGGTTGAAAATCACGAAGGGCGACCCGGCAAGATTGAAGGAAATGAGATGCACCCGGCCAGCAATGGCAACACCAGTATTTTTGGGCAGGCCGAAATTCTACAGATGTTCGATCCGGATCGCTCGCGTTACGTGCGCAAAGAGGGTGAGCGTTCTTCGGTAAGTGCTTTTGCTAAATTTTGCGCCGACCATTTTTCCAATACTGATCAAAATATCGCCTTTGTTTCAGAAGCAAACTCTTCTCCTACATATAATAGGTTGAAGGATCAGGCGATGAGTAAATTCTCAAACGCTCAATGGATTACGTACGAGCCGTTTGGAGAAGATAATGCCCTTGAAGGCACAAATATCGCTTTTGGTGAGCGCCTGCGGACCTTTAACAAATTTGATGAAGCCGATGTTATCGTCAGTTTTGATGATGACTTTTTGAATCCGGCCGCAGACAAAAACAGCGTAGAAAACACTCATCGTTTTACCCAAGCACGTGATCTGGAATCGCCCGAAGACGATATGAACCGCCTTTACGTGGTAGAAAGCACATTTAGCCTTACCGGCTCCAACGCTGACAATCGCCTGCGCATCAAGTCAGGCGACCTTGAACTCTTTATATATGCCTTGGCTGCTGAGCTCTCGAAATCCGTCAGTGGATTGTCGGCATTCAGTGGTTACAGCAATGAGTTTTCTGATCACGAGTGGATTCCTGTCCTCGCTGAAGACCTGTTGGCAAATCGAGGAAACTCTATTCTTTCTGTCGGACGCGATCACAGCCCGGAGCTACACGCTACAGTTGCCGCCATGAACGAAGCACTTGGCAACGCCGGTGAAACGGTTGAGTACTATGAAGTTCCGCACATTAAGGATCAATACAATCAGGAGGCATTTGCCAATCTGGTTGATGAGCTCAACAACGGCAATATTGATACGGTTGTACTCGTAGGAACGAATCCAGCGTTTACAGCTCCGTCCGACCTGAACTTCTCAGATGCCCTTTCTAATGCCAGCCAGGTTATTCATCTCTCTGATTATTACGATGAAACGTCAAAACTGGCCAACTGGCACATCAATCGGGCACACTTCCTCGAGGCTTGGGGCGACGGTTACTCCTACACAGGAACGCGCTCCATCATTCAGCCTCAAATTGAGCCGCTCTACTCTGGAGTAAGTGAAATTGAGTTTTTGAGCACAATTCTCAACGGAGAAAAGCCCAAAGGACATAATCTGGTTCAGGAAACCTGGAAGGACTATTACAAGACAAATTTCAAGAATCGATGGGAAAAAGCGCTTCATGATGGATTAGATAAAGAACGCACATTCTCTACAGCTTCTGTTCGGATTTCAAACGACTTCAATTCACAAGCCAGCACCTTTATCAGCAATGCAGAAGCCGCTGATGGGATGGAGCTGGTGATTCGGGCGAATTCGACGGTTTTTGACGGTCGATACGCCAACAATGGATGGCTGCAAGAGCTGCCCAATCCCATGACGAAGATTACTTGGGATAACGTCGCGCTGATGAGCAAGAAAACAGCCGACAAACTGGGTGTTAAGCAAGCAGGCCTCGGCAAAGCGGAAGTGGAAATGGTTGCTATTACCGTTGATGGCACCACTGTTGAATTACCGGCCTGGGTACAACCCGGTCATGCCGATGACAGTATCACCGTGACAGTTGGATACGGCCGTGAAGGTATTGGCCGCGTTGCCAATAAAGCAGGACACGACACCTATCCCCTGCGCACGACCTCGAACATGCATTTTGCCGGCGACATCTCAGTCGAGAAAACCGGCGACATGTACGAGATTGCTTGCACACAGGATCATAATACGATGGAAGGTCGTTCGCTGCTCCGCTATGCAACTCTTCAAGAATATCGCGACAATCCTGATTTTTCATCTTATCAGTCATCCTATGATGCTGAAATGCCCGGCCTCTCTTATGCGGAGGAACAAGGCGAAGATGATCCGCTCGCTATCTTTAACCCGATAGATGAGCAGGAATATCCCGAGGGTCAACCGCAGTGGGGTATGTCTATTGATCTTAATACCTGTACCGGCTGTGGTGTATGCACGATCGCATGTACAGCCGAAAATAACATCCCGGTTGTGGGCAAACGCGAAGTAAGCCGCGGCCGCGAGATGCACTGGATCCGAAATGACCGCTATTTTGATGGCGATGTAAACGATCCGGAAGCACTTCACCAGCCGGTGCCCTGTATGCACTGCGAGCTGGCCCCTTGCGAGCAGGTTTGTCCTGTTGCAGCAACCACGCATAGTGAAGACGGGATGAATCAGATGACGTACAACCGTTGTATCGGCACGCGCTACTGTGCCAACAACTGTCCGTACAAGGTGCGTCGTTTCAACTTTTTTAATTACTCAGAGGAATTTTTGACCAGCGGCGACGATCCGGAAATCGTTCAAATGGCGATGAATCCGGAAGTTACAGTCCGCTTCCGCGGTGTGATGGAGAAATGTACTTACTGCGTGCAGCGAGTGAATCGCGCCAAAATTGAACGAGACATTGAAACGAACGGCAAAACGCAGAAGCCAAAAGACGGTGCTGTTGAAACAGCCTGTCAGCAAGCTTGTCCTGCAGATGCCATCTACTTCGGCGATCTCACCGATCCCGACAGCAAGGTAGTACAGACCAAAAAGAACAATCGCAACTACCTGCTGCTTGAAGAACTGAATACACGGCCGAGAACGTCGTATCTTGCTAAAGTTCGTAATCCCAATCCCAAATTGGCCTAATTTTCAATAACATTTACGATGAGCACAGATTATCAATACGTACCAGAGCCAAAACTCGTAAAGGGTGACCACTCCTTTGGGAGTATAACCGACATGATTGCTAAGACTCCCCTGTCGCCCACACCCAAATTGTGGTATCTTGCTTTTGGCCTTGCTAATGTATTACTCATTACGCTTTTAGGAGCTATCAGCTATCTCATTTGGGATGGTATCGGTATTTGGGGACTTAATAACCCTGCTGGATGGGGTTGGGCTATTATCAACTTCGTTTGGTGGGTTGGTATTGGTCACGCCGGGACGTTGATTTCAGCCATTCTTTTCCTGTTTCGACAGGGTTGGCGAACCGCCATTAACCGCTTTGCAGAGGCAATGACCATCTTTGCCGTGATGTGTGCTGGTATTTTCCCAGCTATCCACGTGGGCCGAATATGGGTTATTTACTGGGTGTTTCCTGTTCCTAACTCAATGGGGATATGGCCCAACTTTTCGAGTCCTCTATTATGGGACGTTTTTGCAGTAAGTACGTACTTTACCGTTTCGCTGCTCTTCTGGTATGTTGGATTGATTCCTGACTTTGCCACGCTTCGTGACAAAGCAAAAAGCAAGGTGGCCAAGATTTCTTACGGCATTGCTTCACTTGGCTGGACGGGCAGTTTCCGTAACTGGTGGAATTACGAGAAGGCCTACATGATTCTGGCCGGACTGGCAACTCCGCTGGTACTTTCAGTTCACACTATCGTATCCTTTGACTTTGCCGTTTCGATGATTCCGGGCTGGCACAGTACGATTTTCCCGCCCTACTTTGTTGCCGGTGCTATTTACTCCGGCTTTGCCATGGTGCTTACACTGATGTTGATTGCACGCAAGATCTACGGCCTCGAAGACATTATGAATATCGACATCATGGAAAAAATGAACCTGGTGATGATGGTAACAGGAAACCTGGTCGCCTTCGCTTACTTGATGGAAGGCTTCATCGCCTGGTACAGTGGATATATTTATGAACAAGGAATTTTCTGGCTGTACGTCGTTGGTCCTTATGCCTGGGGCTTCTGGATACTCATGTTCTGCAATGTCATAACACCGCAGTTCCTCTGGTTTAAAAAGATACGGCGTAATGTAGCCCTCACATTTGTAATTTCGATTATCGTGAATATCGGTATGTGGTTTGAGCGATTTATGATTGCCGTTGCTTCACTCTCAACCGACTTTATGCCCTCAGCCTGGGACTATTATTCTCCCACGTTCTGGGATATTATCACTTATATCGGCACCTTTGGCCTCTTCTTCACTTTCTTCCTGCTTTTCCTCCGGTTCTTACCGATGGTTGCAATTGCAGAGGTAAAAGGCGTTATGCCACAGGCCGATCCCCACAACTATGATGAAGACACACAAGAATTTGATGCCACGAAAACTGAACCGGTTGTGGTTCAACAAGAGCAAACAGTTTAGTAACGACATTTATGGAAGCTGATAACAAACAAGTTTACGGCGTTTTAGCTGAGTTCCGTAATCCCAAAGAACTAGTAGATGCCGCCAGCTCGGTAAAAAAGTCTGGGTACAAGGATTTTGACACCTATGCTCCCTTCCCCATTCACGGGATGGAAAAAGCGATGGGCTTGAAGAATTCTCCCCTTGGCTGGATTGTACTGGGCGGAGCCTTAACAGGAATGATCGGCGCATTAGCTTTGATGATTTGGGTGATGGGATATGAGTATCCGATGAACATCAGTGGCAAGCCTTTTATTAACTTGCCCATTTACGTGCCCATTACCTTTGAACTTACTGTATTGCTTTCAGCATTTGCGGCGACTTTTGGCATGATTGCCTTGAACAAGCTCCCGCGTTTCCATAATCCACTGTTTAACGTAGAACGCTTTGAGAAAGCTTCTGATGACGGTTTTTTCGTCTGTATCGAAGCTTCTGATGATCTTTTTTCTGAAGAGAAAGTGACCAAGTTGTTCCAGGATAACGGGGCAACACATATTGAAACCGTCTACGACTCGGAATAAATGACCATAAAAACACTAGTTTGCATAACGATCCGATGAAAGTTTCTAAGTACTTATTATTTGCAGCTGTCGCTCTCCCACTGGTATTATCTTCTTGCCGTGGCGAAAAGTTCAATTCTCAGCCGGTCCACCCCAATTTGAATATGGACCAGCAGCGACGCTTTGAACCTCAAGAGCAAAATGAATTCTTTGCCGACAACCGTGCTATGCGTCAACCAGTGGACGGAACCGTTGCACGAGGTCATCTCAAGCAGGATAAAGCCTATTACCAAGGCATCAACCAAGACAGCAGCTTTGTAGAAGAGATTCCTGTAGAGGTTACAAAATCATTCCTCTATCGTGGCAAGGATCGTTTTGAAGTGTATTGTACCCCCTGTCACGGTATCACGGGTGATGGTAACGGTATTGTCATGGCCAACAACTATGGTTATGTGCCGGCACCAAGTTTTCACATCGACCGTCTCCGCAATGTTAGTGACGGATATATCTATTCCGCTATCGCTAACGGTATCCGAAATATGCCTTCGTACGCGACACAAATTCCGGTGAAAGATCGATGGGCAATTGTTTCGTACGTTCGGGCACTGCAGCACAGCCAAAATGTTCCAGAAGAAGAGATGAGGAAGGAATACGATGTGAATCTGGCGACCTTGCAAGAAGATTATCAAGACAAAATGGCCGCCCAGCAAGCAAAAGAAGGAAAACAAGCTGCATCAGGCGGCGGTGGCGAAGTTTCTGTTGAACGCGGCAAGACGATTGCTGCCAATAATGCTTGCAACACCTGTCACTCTACTGATGGATCCCGACTGGTGGGGCCAACCTGGAAAAACCTTTATGGACACGAAGTAGAGTTGGAAGATGGATCAACGGTTACCGCTGATGAAGAATATATCAAAGAATCTATCCAGAATCCGTCCGCTAAGGTTGTAAAAGGCTTTCCACCTTCTATGGTCCCTTATGACGGTCTCAGTGATAGCGAAATCAATTCGCTTATCGCGTACATAAAATCGCTGAGTGAAAACGCCGAATAATAAAATACTAACGCAGTAACACATACAAACGATTGGTTTAGTCTATGAGCAAGCCCAAAATAACTGATTCGCTGGAATTTCCTTCTGATCTAAATGTTACCAAATCGCTCTTTGGCGTGGGTGTAGTAGGATTACTGGCCAGCGGCGTTGGCTATTTCCTTGAACATGATCAGTTCTTCTTTTCATACCTGGTAAGCTTTGCTTTTTTCTCCAGCATAGCGTTGGCAAGCTTATTTTTTGTGATGCTGCAACACCTGACGCGATCAGAATGGAGCGCTGTACTGCGTCGTATTCCCGAGACCATTTCTTCCAACATCTGGATCTGGGCACTGTTCATTATTCCTGTGCTTCTGGGCATGCATTCACTGTATCATTGGACACATGCCGAAGCGGTAGCACACGATCCAGTGCTGCAGGGCAAGCAACCCTATTTAAATACCCCATTCTTTATCATCCGACAGGTAATCTACTTTGGCCTGTGGAGCTTTCTTGGCTACCGGATGTATAACAAGTCCGTTAAGATGGATGACACCGGCGACTGGGGATTGCAAACGCTGCTCCGCAGAACAAGTGGACCCGGTATATTCTTCTTTGCCATTACCCTGGCCTTTGCTTCATTCGACTGGTTGATGGCACTTGATCCCCACTGGTATTCTACCATCTTCGGCGTTTACTACTTTGCAATGAGTTTCCAGGGACTATTCGCTGCAATGATTCTTATCGTTTTCTTTCTCTGGAGAAAGGGCTTGCTTACCAGCACAATTAAAGATGGTCATATTTATGATCTTGGCGTTCAAATGTTTGGTTTTACGATCTTCTACGCTTATATCGCCTTTAGCCAGTTCCTGTTAATCTATTACGCTAATATTCCAGAAGAAACAGTCTGGTATTTGGAGCGACTAAGTGGCGGTTATGAGTATTTAGCATATTTCTATCTCTTTGGCCGATTTGTTATCCCCTTTATAGTATTACTTCCCAAATGGACCAAATCGAGCTACAAGATTGTTGGTACAGTATCGGCATTAATTCTTGCCTCCCATCTGGTGGAGCTCTACTGGATCGTTATGCCGGTACTCAATCACCACGGATTTCACTTAAACTGGATGACTATCACCAGCTTCCTGGGACTTGGAGGTATTTTCTTTGGGCTCTTTTTCTATCGCTTTAAACAGAATAAGATGGTGCCCATAAACGATCCCAAGCTGGCGGATTCTCTCAACAAACACTAATAATAAACCTCAACATATACGTTGAAAGCAGTCAGGGTCTGCCCGCTGCGAACAAAGCTTTTACAATTCCATGGCAAGCGAAGACAAAAAATATACTGCCGCTTTTAAAAAAGAGGTTGCCCAGAAGGCACTTAAGCAGGACAAGCAAAAACTGGATAAGCTATCTGAGAAGTATGATGTGCCGGTTTCTGTTATTTTGATGTGGACCACTGAGTTCGAAAAAGGCGGCGAAGATGCGTTTGAAGCGGTTGAAGAAGAGAAAAAGTCCGCGGAGCACGAAGTTCGTAATGTAGATGTTGAAATTACCGATCAAAAAGTAGCCGACTCGGTTGAGCACGGCGTTATGGGTGACCAGCTCAACTACAAACGACTTACATTTTGGAGTGTTTTTGGGATTATTCTTGTTTTGATATTTGTCAAAGCTCTCATTGAGATGAACCAATATAATGTGCAGAACACCCAAGATCGTGTATCTTCCGAGAGCGAATATTTCCAAGTAAATCAAATGAAAAGAAACTCACGACAACACCTCGAAAGTTTTGGTGTCGTCGATCTTGAAAATGGAACTTATCACGTTCCCGTGGACAGTGTAATTTCGCGAATGGCTACCGATGAGGAATAACTGAAACTATATATGAAACTTAAAGGGCTTGCGATATTAGCCATAAGCCTGTTCCTGTATCCTCTGCTTGGTTATGCGCAACTGAATAAGCGAAAGCCAAGTGATCTCAAGGATGTGGGAGTTACCGAGCGGCTGGGGAAAACCATTCCGCTGGATTTGAAATTTGCAACCGCTGACGGCGATTCGATTTCGCTTAAGCAGCTTTTTAATAATGATAAACCGGTACTGTTAAATCCGGTATATTATGAATGCCCGCAACTTTGTTCGATGGTGAAGGAAGCCATCTACAAAGGGGTTAAAGATTTGAAGTGGAACCCGGGCACCGACTACAATATTGTTACGTTTAGCTTTGATCCCAATGAAGAACCAAAACTTGCATTAGAAAATAAGCAACGATATTTGACGAAGCTGAACCGGAAAAATGCCGATAAAGGATGGCATTTTCTGACCGGTACTGAAGAAAATATTAAGAAACTTACTGAAGCTGTAGGATTTGATTTTCGGAAGCTCCAAAATGGACAATTTGCACATGGAGCTGCCATAATGTTTTTGAGTCCACAGGGAACAATCACCCGGTACCTCTATGGTATCGAATTCGATGAATTTAATATTCGCAATGCACTCTACGAGGCGGCAGATGGCAACATCGGAAGTGCTGCTCAGCAGGTGCTGCTGTACTGTTATCAGTACGATGCGGATTCAAACACATACGTTCCCGTAGCATGGAAGATCATGCAGGTTGGTGGCTTTGCTACCATGATTATTCTAGGTATATTTCTTGGTTTTATGTGGATGAGACATCGATATTCTAATAATGACAAGCAAATAAACGATACGAATGAACTTGTTTAACGATTTACTAAACTGGCTTAATGATCTTTTCTTACCGCCAGCGAAATCTACGCTCGCACATCAAACGGACGCTCTTTTTTGGTTTGTTCATCTCAGCAGCTTCGTTTTAACGATTGGGCTTATTGCCGTAATCGTATACTTTATAATCAAGTATCGACGTCAATCTGAGGATGAAGTAACCCCGCTAATCACCCATAATAACCAACTGGAGGTAACCTGGTCGGTTATTCCCCTTATTTTAGTAATTGTTGTTTTCGGATGGGGATATAAAGTTTTTGTAAACCAGCAAGTTGTGCCAGACGATGCCTACGAAGTGAACGTAACGGCTCAAAAATGGCTCTGGCGATTCGAATATGAGAATGGGGCTACCAGCACCGGCCAACTACACGTACCCGAAGATCGACCGGTGAAGCTTGTCATGAGCTCGAATGATGTCATTCACTCGTTCTTTGTTCCCGCATTTCGCATAAAGCAGGATGTAGTGCCGGGCCGTTACACCGAGATGTGGTTTAACGCTCCTGATCCGGGCGAAGCCCAGGTTTTCTGTACTGAATATTGCGGTACCGGCCACTCCGACATGATGGCAACGGTGGTTGTGCACGAGCAAGGAGAATTTGAAGACTGGCTGGCAGAAAACTCAGGAGGCGGATCTAAGCCCGATGACCTGTCACCCGCCGAATGGGGTGAGCAGCTAACGCAGCAAAATGCCTGCCGTACCTGTCACTCTATCGACGGTAGCAAAATGACCGGTCCAAGTTGGAAAGGAATTTTTGGTCACGAAGCAACACTTTCGGATGGATCGACGGTTACTGTAGATGAAAATTACATCCGCGAATCGATCCTGGAACCGGAAGCTAAAATCGTTGAGGGCTACCAGGCAGGCTTGATGCCTACCTACCAAGGGCAACTCAACGATAAACAGATCAATGCTATTATCGAATACATCAAAACACTGAAGTAATATGGAGACTGCAGAAGCAAGTTCAAATCTCAAGAAAATCCAGGTTCAACGGTTCAAGCCTGAATCGGACCCTGATGAAACATACCTGACGGAAGAGACAGGGATCTGGTCGTGGCTAACCACGGTCGATCACAAAAAGATCGGCATTATGTACCTGGCCTCAATTACCTTTTTCTTCTTTATAGGTGGATTGATGGCCCTGCTGTTACGTACCGAGCTGTGGACACCGGCCAAAACTTTTATCGAGGCCAATACCTATAATCAACTTTTTACGCTGCACGGTTCCATTATGATTTTCCTCTTCTTGGTGCCCTCGGTACCGGCCGCGTTAGGGAACTTCATACTACCAATGCAGCTGGGGGCTAAGGATGTAGCCTTCCCCAGGCTGAACTTGTTAAGTTATTATCTCTATTTAGCTGGTGCCGGAATTGCTGTTTTTGCGATCCTCAATGGCGGTATCGACACGGGTTGGACATTTTACACCCCCTACTCGACATCGACGGGAGGTGCGGTAACCACTATGACCTTTGGGGTCTTTGTAATTGGATTTTCATCGATCCTAACCGGAGTCAACTTTATTACCACCATCCATAAGATGCGTGCGCCCGGTCTCACCTGGGATAAGTTACCACTGTTCTGCTGGGGACTCTATGCGACCAGCATCATCCAGATTCTTGCAACACCAGTATTGGCTATTACACTGGCCTTGGTTGCCATGGAGCGCATCCTGGGCATCGGAATTTTTGATCCTGCACTTGGCGGTGACCCTGTGCTTTATCAGCACTTCTTCTGGTTCTACAGCCACCCTGCCGTATATATTATGATTGTACCCGGCTTTGGTGTCGTCTCAGAAGTGATCACCACCTTCTCACGCAAGCATATTTTTGGATACTGGGCTATTGCCCTTTCATCACTGGCCATTGCCTTTATCGGCTTCCTCGTCTGGGGACACCACATGTTTGTGTCCGGTCAGGCAGCGCTGGCTTCCATGGTATTCTCATTCCTGACATTCCTGGTCGGTATCCCGACGGGAATCAAAATGTTTAACTGGACAGCCACTTTGTATAAAGGGTCGATTGATCTAAAATCACCGCTGTTATACATTTTTGGATTTTTCTTCCTCTTCCTCGTTGGCGGTCTTACAGGCATTGTGCTTGCATCTATCGCCCTCGATGTTCACCTGCACGACACCTACTACGTAGTGGCTCACTTCCACTTTGTGATGGTAGGCGGTATGGTGATGGCCTTCTTGGCCGGCCTGCACTACTGGTGGCCTAAAATAACCGGTAAAATGTACAATGAGATATTAGCTAAAATTGCGTGCGCGATCATCTTTATCGGCTTTAATGTTACCTTCCTGCCACAGTTTGTTATGGGCTCGCAGGGAATGCCCCGACGTTATTTCAATTACATTGAACAATTTCAACCGTTCCACCAAGTTTCAACCATTGGTTCTTACATTCTTGGATTTGGCTTTGTAATGGTATTCTACTACTTGGTGAAATCAATATTTCGGGGCGAAAAAGCACCGGCCAACCCTTGGGGAAGCCGCTCACTCGAGTGGCAGGTAGCTTCGCCACCGCCGCTTCATAACTTTCACCATACGCCGGTGATCGTTAACGGTCCGTATGATTATCACAAGCCAATGGATGAGTTCCAGCTCGGCCTGGCTGAATCCGGCAATGGGCACGGTCACGAGAGTGATGCCGAGTTGCATACCGATGGCAAGTCTATTGAGGCGGAATAACTGAGAATTTAACTCTAAAACAGTAAAGCACTGATTATGGCAAATCATTCATCATCCACATCACATTCTAGGTTCTTGCAGCATCATTTTGTGGATGCCGAACAGCAGTTCGACGCTGCTAAAATGGGAATGTGGATATTCCTGGTTACGGAAATATTATTCTTCGGTGGGCTGTTTGCTGCATACATTGTCTACCGAATGCTGTATCCCGAACTCTTTAGCATGGCGGCCGAAGAGCTAAACGTCCTCTGGGGCACGGTAAACACCGTTGTTCTTATTGGTAGTAGCTTGACTGTAGCCATGGCTATCAAATCGGCGCAGAAAAACCAAGTTAAGAATATTGCCATTAATCTTGGGATTACGCTATTACTGGCATGCATCTTTATGGTGATCAAGTACTTTGAGTGGGAACACAAGTTCCACCTGGGCATTTTTCCCGGTGAAGCGTACTCTTTCGAGGGGATCGACCATCCCAAAGCCAGCATCTTTTTCAGCTTGTATTATCTGATGACAGGCCTGCACGGCATTCACGTCCTAATTGGAATGGGGCTGATGATTTGGCTGCTCAAGAGATCACTTCAGGGTGATTTCAACAGTGAGTATTACACTCCCGTGGAGATTACAGGGCTCTACTGGCACCTTGTTGACATCATCTGGATTTTCCTTTATCCCTTGTTCTACTTAATTCATTAATAATTGAAAAGAATTGCACCAATGAGCGAACACCACATATCTACTGATAAAACGTTACTTGGCGTCGGTGGCGCACTACTCGTACTGACGATCCTTACCGCTGTTGTTCACTACGCGCATCTACCACAGCCGTGGTCTATTATTGCGGCTATGTTTATCGCGGTACTCAAAGCCTCACTCGTGGCTATGTTCTTCATGAATCTCTTTTGGGATAAGCGATTCAATGCCATGTTGCTGGTTTCTTCAGTGGTATTCTTCCTTCTGCTAATCGGTTTTACTCTACTGGATACCTTATTCCGATTACCACCAACGCCCGCTTTCTAGAACTGATCTTTTTATAGGATTAGAGCCGATCGAATATTATTCGATCGGCTTTTTTTATTGAACCTTATTAAACTAACTATATTCAATAAAAACTTAGACACTTGGTAACGTCTCATGCGAATTCACGACCAACAATAACATCAAAAACTCCAATCCAATGAGAAAGGCAATGCCGGTGAGATGAACGACCTGGTAAACCGGCGGTAGACCCAGATAATAAAGGCCAACCCCGGTAACAATTTGCAACAAAATCAGCCCAAAAACAGCCGTCCCAATTTTCTTGATCATATTTGACTGCGTCCACCAACGCGACAAATAAAACACTCCAGCACCGGTAATCAGTATCACCCACGAAAAACTGCGATGCACCTCATCAATAAGACCTATTCTTGAAATCCAGGTCTCACGGGGCGGAGAATCAGCCAGGTTTCTCAGCACATCAATCATCTCGCGAACCTGAGTACCCAAAACGAGTTGTACAAACGTGCTGACCAGCAATGCAATTACTACAATAACCAAAAGCTTGTTGGTGTTGGAGGTGAGCTCTACAGTCAAATCTTTGGCAGAAGCCTTAAAAACGGCGTAGATCAGGGACATCATAATGATCATAGCCAACAACATATGAAGCGTTATAAGCCACTCATTAAGTCCCGTTTTAACCACCTGCCCCCCAAGCCATCCTTGCACTAATACCAGCACAAAAGCTAAAGCTGAGCTATAGAGTACAGCAGACTCTGTTTTGCGATATCGGAAGGAGAACGCAAAGGTCGCCGTAATCAACAAACCTATAACAACGCCAATCAACCGGTTGACATATTCTGTCCAGGTCTTAAACACATTGAATTGCGAAACGTCGAACTGGCTCGGCAGATCCGATGCAGCAGTAGGCGGAATCCACATTCCGAAACATTTGGGCCAGTCAGGACATCCAAGCCCGGCCCCCGAAGCCCGAACGAGACCTCCCACAAATATTAAAAAAATGGTCGCACCCACCGTCGTAAGCGCAACTTTTTGATATCGATTTAGTTCCATAGCGCCAACATGTTATGCAAAGTTATCAGACCAATAAACGAATGCGATATATCCTGCATTCGGCATACATAGAAATAATATCTCTAAAAATAGGTAACAATTTTAAATATAAATATGTACCTTTATGACTTGTAAAAACAGCAGAACTCGGCATGAAGTTAAGCACAGAAACCACCCTTTCAAAGTTTATCAACACCGAAAAGATTGCGGCATACTATGAGCTTACCAAGCCCGGAATCACCTTCACGGTGCTGGCCAGTATGCTTATTGGATTTGTCCTCGGATCTGGTGGCACCATCAACTTTATAACCATGCTGCATGCCACTTTCGGCACCTGGCTGATTGCATCCGGAACCGCCGCGCATAATCAATTTCTGGAATGGCGGTTGGACGGCAAAATGAAACGAACAAAAAAGCGTCCTGTTCCGGCCAGTAAAATCAGTCCCAGGCAAAGTATTTTCTTTTCGCTCAGCTTAATCTTCGGTGGACTCATTTACCTCATCGCCGTCGTCAATTTTGTAGCAGGATTCGTATCGCTGCTTACTACACTCATATATCTGGGCGTATACACTCCTATGAAACGCGTATCGGCTGTCAACGTCTTTATCGGGGCTATCCCCGGTGCACTACCCCCTGTTGGTGGCTGGGCCGCTGCTACAGGTCACCTGGGACACACAGGCATGTGGCTGCTCTTTGGCATCGTATTTCTGTGGCAGATTCCACACGTGATGGCGATCGCCTGGGTTTGCAAGGATGATTACTCCAATGCGGGCTTTCAAATGCTCCCCAAAAATGACCCTAAGGGGCTTAAAGCTTCGACTCTTATTATTAGCTGTCTAGTTGCATTATTACCGGTCTGTTATGGCCTCTATTTTATTGGGATGAACGGCTGGATTTATCTTTCCGGCGCATTAATTAGCAGTCTGGTGTTTTTATACTATGGACTAGTTTTCTTAAAAGACCGTGACAAGCCATCCGCCAAGAAATTAATGTTTGCCTCCTTCGGATACCTTCCCATAGTGTGGGGATTTGTTATTCTTGACCTCCTGATTCTCTGATTCTTCACCTGATAGGCAACGCCATCTGCCAATACTCCATTGACTGGTAATACAATTACAACTTTCCCAGTAGTTATATAGCTGATAAGGAGTTAAATTATTACATATGACTTACCGAGAAATTGTAATATTACTGTTAGTTGGTATTTCCCTCAGCTCATGTGGATGGAACCTGAATGCTACCAATGGGGGCAATGGTGGAACCGATCCCGACACGACTTCGATTTTCAAAAACGTCTCCTCCTCAAATCTTCCACAGGAATTTGAAGCCACCTCACCCAAGGCAAAGTCTGGAGATATCGACAATGATGGGGATCTGGACATCATAGTTGCCGAAGCCTTTGCTCCTAACAGAGTGCTGATTAACGATGGATCTGGAAAATTTACTGATGAATCCAGCTCCCGCCTGCCCCAGCAGAATTACGATTCGCAGGACGTAACAGTTACAGATCTCAACAGCGATGGAAACCTTGATCTGTTTTTTGTTGGTAATCAAAACCAGAGCAATGAACTATATATTAATAACGGAAATGGGGTCTTTTCAGATTTGACGAATCGGATACCGGTTAGCGGCAATTCCACATCGATTGAGGCGCTTGATATTGACGTCGATGGTCCGGTTGACATCCTGATTGGAAACATCGGCCAAAACGTCATTCTCATGAACAGCGGAAATGCCTTTTTTAACAATCAAACCCTGGAACGGCTGCCGCAAATTTCTAATCCCACACGCGATATTGCCCTGGCCGATCTGACAGGCGATAACCTCCGCGACATCGTGGTGGGCAACGAAAATGCAAATAGGATACTTATCAATACCGGGTCAGGCTTCTTTACAGATCAGACCACCAATCGAATACCTTTTACCAATGATATTAAGGAGACGGAAAACATCAACATTGCCGATGTAGATGGCGACGGTGACCGCGATCTCTACTTTGGTAATACAGGTTTTCAGGAGGGCAGCAATCCCCAAGACCGGTTACTAATTAACACCGGAGCGGGCTTCTTCGCCGATGCCACTTCGGATCGCCTCCCTGCGATCACTACTTTTACTTTTGATGCCGACTTTGCCGATCTGGATAACGATGGCGATTTTGATTTAGTCGTCGGCAATTATAATGGCGGTATCCGTGTGCTCATCAACAACGGGAACGGCTTTTTTACTGATAACAGCGCCGCTTGGATACCAGAAAACTTCTCTCCTTTCGTGATGGACCTGGAAATTGCCGATTTTAACGGTGACAATCTACCTGATATTTACATTGCTGTTGAAGATGGGGCAAATCAGTTGCTGCTGCAAAGAAATAATTAAGCATAGATAGAATATAGATGAAGTACAGCTTTTGAGGTATACGTTATTAATCTCACAGTAGGACGGGCTCCCAGCCCATCAAATTACCCCCTTGTCAGCGGGAAATATTCTTCATTCGAGTTCTGGTTTTGAAGTCGGATGAGTTGAATAGGCTCTAAATACTCATCAGATGACAAAGTCAGTCATCCGATGAAGTCATTTACCCATATACCAATCTCTCAGTCGGACGTCGATCTGCTCATTTTTATCAGTGACTAAACGTTTAAACTTCTCCGTATCCTGTCCGCGATAGTGGTACGGGTAAACAATGGCAGGTTTAAAGTCCAACACCGCGTCTGCAGCTTGTTCTGGTTTCATCGTATAAGGCAAATTCATGCAGACAAATGCAACATCAATATCTTTGAGTGATCGCATTTCCTTGATGTCTTCAGTATCACCAGAGATATACACCTTCTTGCCTCCGAGGGTCATCACATAACCGTTGCCCCACCCTTTGGGATGATAGGTCTCATCACTCTCGGGCAAATTATACATGGGTACTGCCTTCACAGTAAATCCAAGCTGATTCGTTGTTTCTCCATTGCCTAATACAACCAGTTGATTGCTGAATTCATCGGGCAGTTCATCTGCCACAGATTGCGGCACAACTATCTTGATATCTTTGGTATTCAGCGCTTTTAGAGTCTCGATGCTCATGTGATCTCCGTGAGCATGAGTAATCATTATGAGACTGGGAGCACTGATTCCTTCAAAAGCTTCGCTGCCACCGGTCGGATCCACATAGATCAATTGGTTATCCCATCCAAGGACCAACGTGCCGTGTTGGATCGGCTGCACCATCAGCGAGCTTTCTTCTGTAGCAATCTGATCGGGCTGGGGACGCTGTTGGCCATTAACACTTAAGACAATGAAACAAAGAAGAAAAGATAGAATACCTGCTAACCTCATAATAAGTCAATTTAGTTGGGAATAATGGCAGTTTGATATTTCAACTATTTTCAGAATGATACAGTTCACCGAAGGATCGAATTGCCTATGCTCTAGGATGTAGTACACCTCTGAGGTGTACTACATCTATCAGATAGTCCTCATCCGAGTTCTGGGTCTGAAGTCGGATGAGTAAAAACATTATCTCCAAAACATGAGCCCTACCAAATAAAAAGACGATCATCTGTGAAAACTACTCATAAATCGGCGGATATTTTGCCGGATTTGCCTCACTCATCAGTGCATAGACCGCTTCGAAAATATCCTCTTCATTCGGTTTCGAGAAGTAATCTCCGTCAGAACCATAAGCTGCGCGGTGCTCTTTGGCCGTCAAACACTGCGGTTCCGAGTCCAGGTAGTAATACCCTTTCTGCTCTTGGATTACCTTGTTCATCATGAAGGCTGATGCTCCACCAGGCACATCCTCATCCACGAATAGAATACGATTGGTCTTCTTGAGCGACTCTACAATATCCTGATTGCGATCAAACGGGAGCAGAGTACGCACGTCAATGAGCTCGACAGAGATACCAGCTTCTTCAAGTTCGGGAAGTACAGACTCACATATATTGCAGGTAGATCCATATGAGACCACCGTTATATCGGTGCCTTCTGAAACCACGTTGGGGATTCCCAGCGGTACCGTAAACTCACCGAGATTTGTCGGCAGATCTTCTTTGAGGCGATAAGCATTGAGCGGCTCAATAACCAACGCTGGATCATCTCCCTGGAGCAGTGTATTATACATACCGGCCGCATCCGTAAGATTACGCGGCACACATACATGCACGCCTCGAATACCATTAATTATCATTCCCATAGGCGAACCCGTATGCCAAATACCTTCGAGGCGATGGCCACGAGTACGTACAATCAACGGTGCTTTTTGTCCCCCCATGCTTCGATAGCGGACCGTAGCAAGATCATCGCTGAGTCCCTGGAAGCAGTAGAGCAGGTAATCCAGGTACTGAATCTCAGCAATGGGACGCAGGCCACGCAGCGCCATCCCGATGCCCTGCCCCAGAATCGTAGCCTCGCGGATACCGGTATCACTGACGCGCAGCTCACCGTATTTATCTTGCATATCCTCAAGGCCTTTATTCACATCGCCCAGCTTGCCGGTGTCTTCTCCGAAAACCAGTGTCTCGGGATACTTTTCAAAAAGTTTATCAAAATTATCTCGCAGCACCACCCGGCCATCCACACTTTCAGGATTTTCTGGATACTCAGGTACAATCTCATCAATATTGAGCGGAGACTGATCACTCTCGCTGTATAAATAAGTATCATATCGCTGATGGTTGGCCTCAGCGCTTTTATTAAGCCATTTTTTGAGGTCTTTCTTAGCCGAAAGACTTTCATTGCGAACCGTGCGAAGCGCTTTGCGGGCACCGGCAACGGTATGCTTACGAAGCGGCACCAGCGGTGCATTCACTTCGCTTTTGATCTTCTGCAGATCATCTGCCTTGGAACTTTGTGAGATCAGTTGATCCAGAAGCTCATTAACTTCGTTAAGGTCTTTTTTTAGTTCTGATTTGAAAGAATCCCAGGCCGCTTTTTGTGCATCCTTTGTTTCCTGCTCGGCCTGCTCTTCGACCTCATTGATTTCTTCCTCAGTGGCGATATCTTCTTCTAGCAGCCACTGTCGCATCTGATTGATACAGCAGTATTCCTCTTCCCACTCCAGGCGCTCATCGGATTTATAACGCTCGTGTGAACCCGAGGTCGAATGCCCCTGAGGCTGCGTCACCTCCTGCACGTGAATAAGCACCGGCACGTGATCTTCGCGGGCAATCTTTTCAGCCTTCTCATAGGTTTCCATCAATGCAGGATAATCCCAGGCCTTCACAGTAAGAATCTCAAGACCCTCTTTTTCATCAGTACGTTGGAAGCCGGCTAACACTTCTGATATGCTATCTTTGGTCGTCTGATATTCACGTGGTACCGAAATTCCATATCCGTCATCCCAAACCGATAAAACCATCGGCACCTGCAGTACGCCGGCAGCATTAATGGTCTCCCAGAAGACACCTTCAGAAGTGCTGGCATCACCGATCGTGCCCCAGGCAATTTCATCACCATTGTCAGAAAATTTTTGAAACTCCTCCTTTTCAAGCAGTGAATCGTGGTTACGATACACATTGGAAGCCTGGGCAAGTCCCAACAGCCGTGACATCTGTGCAGCCGTAGGCGATAAATCAGGAGAGCTATTTTTCATCTCTGTCAGATTCTTCCAGCTGCCATCATCATTTAGACTCCGCGTGCTAAAGTGCGCGTTCATCTGACGACCGCCGGAATGAGGCTCCTCTTCAAGATTTGCATGCGCATAAAGCTGGGCAAAAAACTGCTGCACCGTAACCTGCCCTATGGCCATCATAAAGGTTTGATCACGGTAATAGCCGGCACGAAAATCGCCATCTTTAAAATGTTTGGCCATGGCAATCTGTGGCATCTCTTTACCATCACCAAAAATACCAAACTTTGCTTTTCCGGTGAGCGTTTCCTTGCGCCCGATGTATGACGCTTCGCGACTCATGACCGCAAGTTTGTAATCCTCAAGGATCTCCTGTTTTTGCAGAGAAATTGACGGGTCCTTTTTCTTGGTTTTTGTAGGTGCCATAATATCCGTTTTCTGTTAGAAACTATCGGTAAAAGAATTCAGCGGTCATGGGGATTACTCCATAAAACCGCCTTTGGTCATCTTAATGGGATCCAGCGCCTCATCAAGCTCTTCGTCACTGAGATCAGTCATTTCACGAGCTACTTCCTTCACAGGCCGGCTCTCCTTAAATGCCTTCTTGGCAATTTCGGACGCTCGATCATAGCCAATGAGCGGATTCAACGCTGTTACTAGCACCGGATTCCGTCCCACCATCTCGGCCATTTGCTCTTTGTTAACATTAAGCCGGGATACCGATTTATCAGCAAAGTTTGCCACGGCATTACCCAGAATATTAATTGATTCAAGCAGATTGTGGGCTATAACAGGGAGCATCACATTGAGCTCAAAATTGCCAGACTGTCCCGCCACCGTGATGGCAGAATCATTTCCAATCACCTGTGCACATACCATCGTAACGGACTCCTCAATCACCGGATTAATCTTGCCGGGCATAATTGAGGATCCCGGTTGCAAAGCTTCCAGCTTGATTTCACCGATTCCGCTGTTGGGGCCGGAGTTCATCCAGCGCAGATCATTGCCCATTTTCATGAGCCCAGTGGCAATGGTTTTGAGCTGACCGCTCAGCTCCACCGGCGCATCTACCGTCGCTTGGGCCTCAAAATGGTTCTTGGCCTCTGTAAACTCATAACCAGTCTCATCCGACAACGCTTCAGCCATCTTGGCTCCAAACTTGGGATTAGTATTCAATCCCGTACCCACAGCCGTACCACCCTGCGGCAGTTCTGTCATACGATCAAGCGCGGATTCCAGTCGTTCAACCCCCAGCTCAAGCTGTCGAGCATAGCCATCAAACTCTTGTTTTATCGTCACCGGCATCGCATCCATCAAGTGAGTGCGTCCTGTTTTCACTACATCGGCAAACTCTTCACCTTTTGTGATAAACGCTTTCTTTAGCTTTTCAAGAGCAGGCATCAAGTTTTCTTTTACACCCAGTACCGCCGCCACCCGGATGGAAGTTGGAATAACATCGTTGGAGCTCTGTCCATAATTGACGTGATCGTTGGGGTGAATTTTTGCTTCTACATCATCGGCCTTGAGCTCGTTAGCTCGTTTGGCAATAATCTCATTGGCATTCATATTGGTAGAAGTGCCCGAGCCGGTTTGGAAAATATCGATAGCAAAATCATCATCGAATTTGCCATCGCTTACTTCCTGAGCCGCCTTTTGAATGGCATCGGTAATGCCTTCATCAAGTTCCCCGAGCTCGGCATTCACTTTGGCAGCATTTTTCTTAACCATTCCGAGCGCCTCGATAAATTCCCGGCTGAAACGAATGTCGCTCACGGGGAAATTATCAACCGCTCGCTGCGTCTGTGCACCGTAGTAAGCATCTTTTGGTACTTTAACATCTCCCATTGAATCCTTTTCAATACGGTATTCACTCATAATGCATAAATGTTTTTGAGTCAAAAATTCCTTTCTGTGCCTTCAACAGTAAGGGCAGCACAGGCATTCAAAGGTAGGAAAATTTTAGGAATTTTCGGAGTTCGAAAAGAAGAGAAAATACAGACCCTCATACTGCCTGTAATCTACTGTTCTACAAATCCTTGCTATACATGCGATAGGTCTTCTCAACTTTGGCCCCAATTTTTTCAGCCACGCGAATCATCCCCTTGTTAGACTCCAGCACCCAACTTAACTCAGAGGATTTATATCCCACCTCCCTACCGTTGAGAATGGCCTCTTTGTGCAGTAGCGCATCAATACCTTTACCCTGGTATTTGGGGATGACTCCCATCAGAGCCGTTCGTATTTGGTTGATGTTACGTCGATGCCACAACAACTTAAAAATGCCGGTAGGAAACAAAGTGCCGTCCATGTGTTTCAGCGCCTGATTGAGATCTGGAAGCGCGATGGAAAAAGCCACCGGTTCGCCATCAACTTCGGCAATGTGGGCTACTTTGGGATCGAGAATAAGTTTTAAGTCACTGGCTAAATCTTCCAGTTCACTCTTAGTGAGCGGAATAAATCCCCAGTTGCCCGACCACGCTTGATTAAAGACATTCCGAACGATTTCGACTTCGTTATCCAGATCCTTGGTATCAACTTCGCGGATATTCAGCTTCGGAATACGACGACGCACAAGTTCCTCGGCACGATACATACGGTCGAGATTCACTGTCGATTGCGATACTCGAAAAGCATACAGATCCATGGCTTTGTTAAAGCCCGCATTTGAGACTAAATCTTTGTAGTAGGGCTTGTGGTACGGCATCATGATGCTAGGGTCATATTCAAAGCCATCCACCAAAATGCCCACTTCGTCCATCATACTGGGATTGGAGGGGCCCATGATGTCGGTATGCCCTCGCTCGCGTAGCCAGTCGGCGGCCACTTTGAATAACAAATTGGCAACCGATTGATCATTGATACACTCAAAAAATCCGAAAAAACCAGTTTTGTTATCGTGATGCTCGTTGTACCGGTGATCCTGAATAGCAGCAATACGACCACATATTTCGCCATTTTGCTCAGCTAAAAAGAGAGCGATATCACCATTTTCATAAAATGGATTACTATCCTTGTCGATGAGCTTCTTTTGCTCCATTTTAAGCGGAGCAATCCAATGCTCATCATCAGCATAGTGCTCATAGGGAAAGTTAATAAACTGTTTGCGCTCGCTTTTAGTAGTCGCTAACGTAATACCGTTTATTTGCTGGGTCGTCGTATTGCTCACTGTTATTCTTTTTCGAGAAGAGAATGGCCGTTTCGATCAATAATACCCTGCTCAATACCCACCTTGCGAAATGCTTCCAGAATACGATCCAGGTGATCATCGGTGTGAGTAGCCATGTAACTGGTACGAACAAGCGACTGGCCGCGAGGTACGCCGGGCGGCACAACCGCATTTACATAAACACCCGCTTCGAAAAGGCCTTTCCAGAATTTGAAGCAATCCATCATTTCTCCAATTACAACCGGAATAATAGGTGTCTGACTGCTCCAAACATTGAAACCCATATCACGCAGGGATTCGCGCATGTAATTTGAGATTTCAGCCAAACGCTCCAACCTCCAGGTTTCATCCTTTAGGATTTCAAGTGCTTTAAGCACCGTTGCTACATTAGCAGGTGGCATAGAAGCACTAAAAATATGTGCCGGCGAATTGTGACGGATATATTCAATCACAGCCTGATCGCCTACCAGAAATCCGCCCAATGAAGCAAATGACTTGGAAAACGTGCCACTAATCAGGTCTACTTCATCCATCAAGCCAAAAGTGGAAGCAGAACCACGGCCGCCGTCGCCAACCACTCCAATTGCATGCGCATCATCAAGATAGAGACGCGCGCCGTACTTTTCTTTTAGCTCAACAAGCTTAGGAACTTTGGCGATGGTTCCCGACATTGAGAAAACACCATCACTGACAATAATCTTGCCTTTCTCTTCATCAGCACGCTCCAGCAACATTTCGAGCTGCTCCATGTCGTTGTGCTGATAACGCATAGTCTTTGCATTGGAAACGAGCGTACCGGTAACAATACATGCATGATTATCTTTGTCCGAAAAGATCACATCCTTGCGACCGGCAATAGTCTGGATGGCTCCTTCATTCGTTTGATAGCCCGTACTAAATAGTACGCAAGCATCTTTATTCATGAAGTCAGCCAACTTCTCCTCCAGCTCGATATGCAAATCCAACGTGCCGTTCAAATAGCGGGAGCCAGTACAACCGGTGCCATATAGTTTAAGTACATCCCGGGCCGCCTCAATCACTCGGGGATCATTAGTTAATCCCAGGTAATTATTAGACCCCGCCATAATTACTTCCCGGCCATCAATTTGCACGGTTGTTCCGTCTGTAGCCTGGAGTGGTTTAAAGTAAGGATAGAGCCCTTCAGATTTTATTTCCTCGGCCTTTGTAAAGTCATATGCCTTGGCAAAAATATCGTTTGTTGTCGCTTCAGATTTCGAATCGGCCATTCGTCTTTTTTTCGGCTTTTGAAAAGTGCTCATCGTCGTAAATATACTTCCATATTAAGCATCAATCAAATTATGTGTCAGATAATGTTATTTGCGATGGTTTAGTTCAGATTGGTCGATTGTGGCTTGAAGAAAATCAATGTATTGCTGGGCCACATGCTTCCAGCTGAATTGTTCCAAAACATAATTACGCGTTTGCGCCGAAAAATGTTCCAATTTGTTCGAAAGTATTTCATGTACCTTCTCGGCAAACTGATTGGCATTCATACTGGGAACGCGATACCCATTTTTACCTTGGCTGATGACGTCCTTAATACCTTCGAGGTCGGCGGCCACAGCCGGAGTTCGTGCCATATTTGCTTCCAGCAGTACGATTCCAAACCCCTCCATATCGCCTTCAACGGGGATATTAGGCATCACAAATAAATCGGCAGCCGCATAGGCCTGCTTGAGCACCTCATCAGGCTGTCGTCCGAGCAGAAAAATGCGATCGCTATAGGCAGATTCATCAACAGCTTGTTGGATACTCTCGAACTCCGGTCCATCACCCACGGTTACATATACAACTTCCTTGTCGATCTTGGGCATCACCTCTCGGATAAACCATTCGTGCCCTTTCCGCTTGACCTGGCGTCCCACCGTTAACAACATGAAATTGTGTTGCAGCGGAATGCGGAAATTTTGCTCCAGGCGATTACGTGCTTGTTGCTTGTCGGGAAAGTTGCTCAACCTCTCGAAGTCAAAACCGTTCGGCAACGCCACGCCTTTATCGGGATCCATACCTCGTTTAATGCACTCATCACGCGTAGCACGGGATACTGATATTACACCATCCAGACTGGAAAATACTTTCGGCACAAACCACTGGTATATCTTAACCGGAAGTGTCACGTCCCTCCCGTGATTAATGGTGACCATGGGCACATTAACCCGATTTCGGATAAAATAGGAAAGACTGGCCGACACCATGGAAGAGAATAGCACGACATCAGCCTGAGACTCTCGCACTTTATGAGGCAGGCGCATCAGCTGACGCAGCAAAAACCGTGTGGTTCGCAGGGCGATTTTTCCCTCACCGGAAACATTTATGGTTTCCGTAACTACTTCAACCGATTCTTTTCGCCTGAGTTCGCGGATAAGTTGCTGGCTGACCCGCTGCATCCCGCCTACATTATCGAGGATATCTCCGTCAGGAGGATGGGTATGTGAAACGTAAAGTATTCGCACTAGAAAATATTTTTAACTAAAATTTTAGGGCAGGACGCGGTTCTTCCAACACTTCTCGATAATTTTCCAACAACTTGCCATTCACATTTTCCCAGGAATAAGCCATCGCTTTTTGACGAGCAGCTTTACTCATCGTATCTGCAAGCTCACCGTCTTCGGTTATATTAGAAACACGTTCCGCGAAGGTCCGGGTATCACGCGGTGGAGCCAAAAAACCATTAACACCAGATTCAACCAGCGACCGGCTGCCCGTTGCATCGGCCACCACGCACGGCAGTCCACTCGACATCGCCTCGAGGGTTACATTGCCAAATGTTTCTGTTTCTGATGGAAACAGGAAAACATCACTACTGGCATACGCCCGACTGAGCTCATCTCCCGTAATAAATCCGGTAAAGTGAGCCTCGGGCAACATATGCTCCAGCTCTTTCTTGGCCGGACCATCGCCCACAATCATCGCCCTTACATTCGAGTGATTTTGCTGTACTCTTTTAATCGTATCTACATAGGTCTGTAAATTTTTCTCCCACACCAATCGCGACACAAAAGTCACAACCTTGTCGGAGTCTTTAAATCCCACCGATCGCCGCCACTCCATATCACGGTATTCCGGATTGAACTGATCGGTATCAACGCCACGCGCCCAAATGCGAACGCCTTCTTCGATACCCTCTTCATTAAGCTCATTGGCCATCGAGGGCGACGGCACATAAACATGCTTACACTGGCTATAAAACCACTCCAAATATTTCCAACCCAACATCTTGAGCATATCGAGATTGTAATACTTCAAGTAGCTGGTAAAGTGGGTGTGGTACGATCCCACGATCTGAATATTATTGGCTTGTGCCCAACGCATGGCACGGAATCCCAGTACATCAGGTGTAGCCAGATGGATAAGCGTGGGATTAAATTCACGGAGTCGATTTTGAGCTTTCTCGGGGAATCCGACAGTAATTCGGTATTCAGCACGGCCAGGTACCGGCACTGAAGGCACGGAAACGAATTCCCCCTCATGGTCGATCGCCGGCTCATCCACAGTGGGACCAAACACAATAACAGGCACTCCCTTTTCCTCGAGAAAAGCCACCAAGCGGTTGAGCGTCAACGACACACCGTCTTGGATATGATTATAATTTCCAGTGAAAATTGCTACACGAAGATCACTCATAAATTTTCCAATACATCATTGAGATTTGTATCTTTACTTCAGCTTAAACTTGAGATATTTTTAAAAATCACAGTTTAATTCAGCCCAAATATACAAATTTTGATGAAAGCCTTCGTAACCGGCGGCACTGGTTTTATTGGAAGTCATCTTGTGGATCGTTTGCTGGAGATGGATATCTATGATGAGGTACGCTGCCTGATTCGCAACAATGAGAAATGGCTCAAAGGCAAACCGTTCACCCGGGTAAAAGGCAACCTGGACGACTTAACAGTGCTTAAAAAGGCTGTTCAGGATGTTGATGTCGTGTATCATATCGCGGGACGCGTTAAAGCCCCCACCTACCAAGAGCTGGAGCATGCGAATGTGGATGCCACGGAGAACCTGCTGCGTATTGCTCAAAAGGAAGGCGTTTCCAAGGTTGTTGTGCTTTCGTCATTGGCGGCTGTTGGTCCCAGCGAAAACGGGCCCGTTGATGAAAAAACACCGATGAGTCCCATCAGCAACTATGGCAAATCTAAAAAGCAGATGGAGTCGGTAATCCATGACTTGGCTGATGGAGAGATGTCGATCACTATTCTACGTCCGCCGGCCGTGTATGGCCCACGCGAAGATCAGATTTACAGCTTTTTTAAGATGGTAAATAATCGCATCTGTCCGATTATCGGCGATGGCGAACATCCCAAAATATCGATGGTGTATGTGGGGGATGTAGTCAACGGAATCCTGAAAGCAGCTGAGCAAATAACCCCGGGCGTTCACACCTATTTTATTTCTGGGCAGGAAATTTATACCTGGAACCAAATCCGCGGAACTACCACTAAGATTCTGGGTAAAAAAGCCTTGCCCATTTACGTGAAACCAAAAATTGTGAAGTCCATTGCAGGCACAGTTGAAAAAGCTGCATCATTTTTTGGAGTTTATCCCGTTTTAAACCGTGAAAAGGCAAAAGAATTAATCCTGGAATGGACGTGCTCGAACGATAAAGCTCGCGAAGAGCTTGGCTATACCCCGGAATATTCGCTGGGTGAAGGCATCTCACGTACTATCCACTGGTATCAAAGACATCATTGGTTATAATTTATGAAGAACATCTGGTCAGTTTTTTTCAGCACAATTATTATTTGTATCAGCATTAGTGCCACGGCGCAACCTACTCTGGAGACCGATTACTCTTATGTAATGGAGATCCCGGAAGTCATTACAATGGACAGCTCTCCGGCCCATCTTTATGTACTATCTGACACCGAAGGGATGACGGTGTTCCGGGCCTATCCTGATTCGCTGCAGTGGCTATATTCGTCTACTGGTATGGAACAGCGCGGAAATACTGTCACGGCTGATATCCGGTTTGCCTATCTTTTTGGCAACAGCAGGCGACTTACTGTGCTAGAACCCACATCTGTGTTGGGCGTTTATTCTTCTACCCTGCTACCCGCTAACCCACGGGATGCCAAGCGTATCGATCAGAATTTATATGTAGCACTTGGTAACAAGGGCCTCGGCAAAATATCGCTGCGGACACCAGCTTCAGTCGATTCAACCATGGATTTTATTGAACGTTCGCGGCTAAGTAATGAGAATATCATTGATCTTGAGCAGTCTGGCGGGCAGCTTTTTGCGCTCTCATCCAGCCAAACACTCTTTCAATTTGAGTATGACGAGGGTAATTTGTCACTCTCTAAGGAACTGAATCTAGCTGAAAATTTGAACGGCATCTACCTGGTAAACAACACCCTATATGGGGCAGATCAAGAGGGTACCATTTACGAATTGGACAGCTTTGGTAAGCTCTCTGCACTGGGCACTATTGGCGAACCGGTTACCCAGATCGAAGCCTGGGAAAACTGGCTTGTTATCAAGGGTACATCCAACCGCCTTTGGACATCCTTTCAAAACCGACGGCCTGAACTCTGGAAAAAAGATCGTGATGCCGGCAACCATATCACGGTAACAAGTGGGGACCTGTGGCTTTGTACGTATGATAAAGTGAGTCGCATTATTAGCTCTGATACTTCGTCACAGGAAGCTACTGCCAGCACAAATCCCAAGGGCGGGCAATCATTTAATGGCACACTTGCACTAAATACCATTGCTGATCAGGTTGTTCCCCACACGAAACCACTGTTGATTCATATCTCGGTTAATAACGAAATTCCTGCAAACGCCGTGCAGTTTTCCTACCAGTCGGCAGATATAAAAAATGCTGAAATCCGTGGACGGAGCTTCTACTGGGCGCCTACTTCAAATGATGTAGGCAATCACCGCGTAAAACTAATTGCGACGACCAACAATGGCAAAACCGACAGCACGAGTTTCGCTGTTGAGGTTAAATCCTTTAATTCTCCTCCGCGATTTGCTCCCATCCGTCCTATCAGCATACCGGTGGGAGAAGAATTCTCGTTGCCGATTCAAGCCACTGATCCGGATGGAATGGATAAGGAGTTAATTCGGTTTATGGGCGTCAATTTGCCTGAAGGTGCTTCTATCGACGAAAAGACGGGACAATTTACCTGGACGCCCAAAGCGCGCCAATCGGGAAAAAACCAATTCAGAATTATTGCCACCGACCAATATGGGGCAGCCAGTTCGGTGGATGTGACGATCAATGTTGTTGAAAACGTGCAACGCGGCAACTCCGGCAAATAATTTCAATACCTCTCGAAATTTAATCCCTAAAGTTCATTGACGAACACGGAACTGCAGTCCGATTTACTAGCGTGGTACGATCAACATAAGCGCGATATGCCTTGGCGTGATTGCGGAGATCCCTACAAGATATGGCTCTCTGAAATCATGCTACAGCAAACGCGTGTCGATCAGGCTACGCCCTATTTTAATCGATTTGTTGAGCGATTTCCCACGGTGCATGATCTGGCCGAGGCAGATCAACAGGAAGTGCTAAAAGTGTGGGAGGGGCTAGGCTATTACAGTCGAGCGCGACACCTCCACGATGCAGCCAAACTAGTAGTTGATGAATTTGATGGCAAGGTTCCCGATACGTGGGATAACATCACTGAGCTCAAAGGTGTGGGACCATATACAGCATCGGCAATCCTGAGTATTGCTTTCCAAAAAAAGTATGCAGTGGTCGATGGCAATGTAATCCGGGTGCTAAGCCGCTACCTGGGTATCGAAGATGATGTGCGCGCTACAAAGACCAAGAACGCAATTCAGGAAGCAGCCGACGAGCTGATTCCCGAAGATCGTCCCGGCGATTTTAACCAAGCGCTGATGGAGCTGGGTGCTACTATCTGTACGCCTTCAAATCCTGACTGTGAAAAATGCCCCCTACAGGGCAGCTGCGTGGCTCATAAAACAGTAAAGACGGATGAAATCCCTTATAAATCCCCGAAAAAAAAGCGTCCTCATCATCAAATTGGCGTGGGCATTGTGATGAATGAAGATAAGGAGGTACTCATTGCACTGCGTCCTGAGGATGCCATGCTGGGTGGTATGTGGGAGTTCCCGGGTGGCAAGCAGGAAGAAGATGAAGAGATAAAGCAGACGGTCATTAGGGAGCTCAAAGAAGAACTCGGCGTTGATGTAGCCATCACAAAGCCCTTTATGAAGCTAGACCATGCCTACTCGCACTTTAAAATTACGATGCACGCCTATCTATGTGAACTTGTGGATGGCAGACCCGAACCGCAGAGTAGCCAGGAAATCAAGTGGATTTCGATTGACGAGCTGGAAGATTATCCTTTCCCTAAAGCCAATCGGCAACTGACTGATAAATTGATGAACTTGGATAAAGGACAGCAGGAACTGGAGATTTGAACTAGACCCCAGTGAATCATTGGACGATTTCACTGTTTGAAGAGTGCCCCTTCAACAGCATTGGATAGGAGATGCTGAAACCCCGAATAGCCGGGCCACAGCAGGTTTAGTATGACACGACACGTGTTTTAAAAAATGACAATACATAAATGTGGCAAGCGCCCCGCTTGTGTCAATCTGTAAAATGAATTTTAATACCGTAGAGAATAGATGCCAAAAGATCTAACCAAACGATCTGAAGAAGAGATCAAAAAAATGAAGCCGCTCCTGGACAAGTGGGTGGATCGCATCGAGGAGCCCGACTATATTGACTCGGATCCCATCCTGTTTATGCATGCCTTCCAAGACAAGGAAGATCAACTGCTGGCCGGATTTTTTGCCGCTACCATGGCGTGGGGTCGCCGCGACATAGTTATCCGCAAAGTGCAGGATTTCCTCGATCGTATGGACAATCGCCCTGCCGAGTTTATCGCCAATTTTACTGATCGCGATGCCAAACGCTTCGAGGGATTCAAGCATCGGACCTTCAAGCCTATCGACATGAAGTGGTTAACCAAAATTCTGCAGTCTATTTTGCTGGATTATGGCTCGTTCGAGACGTTCTGGGCCAACTGCTACGAGCAAGCTCAGGAAAATGGGCGTCCGCTGATGACGGTTTTCCACGAACAGTTTTTTGCCCAACATCCCGAAGCTCCACAACGAACACGAAAGCATGTTTCAAACGCCGATAAAAAAAGCTCGTGCAAACGTCTGTATTTATTTCTACGCTGGGCAGTGCGAAAGCAGAGTCCCGTTGATTTAGGGCTTATGGATTTTATTCCACAATCGGAGCTGATGGTGCCGTTGGATGTGCACGTAGCCCGGCAGGCGCGTGCACTGGGACTCCTTTCACGTACTTACAACGACTGGTGGGCCGTGCAAGAACTGACCGAAGCGTTGCGCCTGCTGGACCGCGAAGATCCCGCAAAATACGACTATGCCCTGTTTGGATTAGGCATTCATTCCAATAGTATTCCGGATGAAATTATCGTCAATCCAAGTGTTCTCAACTAGCTGTTGAAATGATGATGATTTTTTAGCTGTTAAAATATGTACCTTTGCAAAAAGATACTTATATTTGGCGTCCGAGAATTGAAATAAAAGTAATTCAAGTTATATGGTTGGAGTTAAAGTAAAAGATAACGAAAGCATTGATCGAGCTGTTAATCGTTTTAAAAAACTGGTTGCTCGTTCACGAATTCTCAATGAATACAAAGAGAATCAGCAATATACCAAGCCTTCAAAAGAGCGTCGTGAGGCTCTGAAGCGGAGCATTCGTGAACAACGCAGACGTGATCGCAACCGGTATTAAAAGTATATTTCTTCTTTAAAAAGCTCTTTGGCTAGTCCTGAAGGGCTTTTTTTATAGAAGATGAAATATTTGTTACGCCGTTTACTTTAATACCGTTGGTTTGGGTTTTGTTGGCTTTGGGCACTATAGCGTGCTCAAAGCCCAGCTTTTTGATTTCACCGAGCCGGTGATCAATTTTATTCACCGTTCTGACTTCCCCGCCCAGGCCTACCTCACCCAAAAAGGCCAATTTGTTTGATATCGGTTTGTCCAGCAGGCTCGATACCAACGCTGAAGTCACTCCCAAATCAGCTGCCGGGTCATTTACTTTAAGTCCCCCGGCAATATTGAGATATACATCCTGCCCCGAAAACTGGTAGCCGCCTCTCTTTTCAAGCACTGCCAATAATAGCGACAACCTTCGATGATCAAAGCCATTTGCCGTGCGTTGCGGCGTGCCATAATTGCTTGGCGTAACCAATGCCTGCACCTCCACCAACAGCGGACGAGAGCCCTCGATAGAGCAAATCACAGCATTACCGCTAACATCATCGTTGTATTCAGATAAGAATAACTGCGAAGGGTTAAGCACATCAATCAGCCCTTCTTCCTTCATCTCAAAAACGCCTACCTCTTGTGCAGGACCAAAGCGGTTCTTGAGACTACGCAGCATCCGGTAGTTATAGTTGCTGTCGCCCTCAAACTGGAGCACCGTATCCACCATGTGCTCCAATACGCGCGGACCGGCAATATCGCCATCCTTGGTAACATGGCCAATCACAAGCGTAGTGATATCCTGTTTTTTAGCCAACTGCTGCAGCAATGCCGCACACTCCTTAACCTGCTGCACGCTGCCAGCCATGCTTGTCAGCTCAGTACGATAGACTGTTTGAATGGAATCTACAATCAGCAGATCGGGATTTAGCTTCTGCGCCTCGCTCATCACTTTACTGATGTCGGTTTCAGTAAAGATATAAAAATTATCAGACTCAACTCCCAGCCGTTTTGCCCGCTGCTTAATTTGACCTGCTGATTCTTCGCCTGCACAGTAAAGAATACCGAGATCCGGCCGTGATTTAGCAATCTGAAGGGTGAGCGTACTTTTTCCAATGCCGGGATCCCCTCCAATTAATACGAGCGAGCCGGGCATAAAGCCACCGCCAAGTACACGATCGAGTTCCTGGATCTTGCTTAAAAAACGATCCTCAGACTCAGATTTAATTTCCTGGAGCTTCTGGGGCCCTTCCGACTCTTTCAGTCCCTCAACTTTTCCCTTATGCTCTTTCTCAGATTTTGTTTTGCGCTCAACTTTAAACTCTTTGAAGGTATGCCAACTTCCACAATTGGGACAATTTCCCAGCCATTTAGTAGAAGAATGGCCACATTCTCCACACACATATTTTATTCTATCTTTGGGCATATCTTAAAGGGATTGAGAAGATGATAAATCGCTTTCAACGGACTTTTCTTGTGGGTCATCGGATTCCTTTAAATTCTCCACCATCGACTGGTTGATATACCAGGTTGTTGCCATCATACCAAGGCCTACACTGATATAGTAACTGATGACCCGCCATGCAAATACGGCCAGCCCGATAAATGCTTTGCGTTCCATTAACGGCCCTTGGAAAATGGCAAAAAGTCCTTCTACACCGCCACTGCCGCCCGGTGTGGGCATTATCAAGAAGGCCAGATTCATAGCCAAACTGCGAAGTACAGATAAAATTACATCCGCAGGTAGTAAACTCAACACGACAATGGTTGGAAGGGCAATTCGACATAGCCACGACATGGTGGACAAGAAGAACGCTTTAAAGAGAAAACTTTTGGGCTTCTTACGAAGCTCATGTGAATATTCAACCAGGTTGTCGGTCTCCTCGTCAACCTTATCCTTCCAGCGTCGCAGAAAAGGGAGTTTGAAAAGATAATTGACCACCTTCTTTATGGCATCAGGATTTTTCAATACCCCGTAGGCCATCAACCCGGCATAACTGAGCAGACCAACGTAGAGCAAAATCATCGAAGCATGGCCGACCATCCCAATATTGTTGGGCACAACCTCAAAGAAAAAGCCACAAACAACCAAAATTGGAACTGCCAACGCAAACCAAAGCTGGTCAAGTAGTACGCTGTAAAGAATAATGGCTGTAGACTGTCCCAGCGCAAATTTTTCTTTGGTAAGTGCATAGGTTGCCATAGGCGCACCGCCGATTGTCGATGGCGTCACTGAGGAGGTAAAATCCCAGCTCAACATTACGCGAAAAGAAGCCAACCAACCCAACTTTTTTTCGGAAAGGTAGCGGATTTTAGCCGCGGCAAACCACAATCGCAGAAATGAAACGGCAATAGCAATAAAAATTCCGGGCAGTCGCTTGGGTTTCAAATGTTCAAGCACGCCGGGCGTATAGGTCAACCAGATGACAAACGCCATCGTGGCCACACTGAGACCAATCGAAATGAAGAGGTATTTTTTTGAAAAAAACCTCCTGGGATCATTTTGTATGTTCTCTTGGCTATTTGACAACTAACGTTAGGCTAAAGTTATTTTTGCAGACAGTTATGTAATAATACCAAAAATAAGAGATAAATAAGGCACCGGCTTTTTACAACGGATAAGCAAATCAACTGTTTCATAAAAAAGGCCTTATGGATAAATTCCATAAGGCCTTACTATTCAACCGATTACCTTACGCAACGGTAATATCGTCATCAAGATATACATCCTGAATAAAGTTGAGGATCCGCACGCCTTCGTCCATTGGGCGTTGGAAAGCCTTGCGCCCAGTAATAAGTCCCATACCGCCTGCTCGCTTATTGATAACTGCAGTGCGTACGGCCTGGGCAAAATCGTTCTTGCCAGAAGCGCCGCCCGAGTTGATAAGACCGGCACGCCCCATGTAGTTATTGGCCACCTGATAGCGCGTTAAGTCAATGGGATGCTCAGACGACAGCTTATCATAAATATCTTCATCCAACTTACCGTAGGACGAATCACCCATATTCAGTGCTTTGTAACCTCCATTCAGCGTCGGCTGTTTCTGTTTGATGATATCCGCCTGAATGGTTGCACCAAGATGGTTAGCCTGCCCGGTAAGATCGGCAGCAGAATGGTAATCTTTGCCGTCAACCTTAAAAGCAGAGTTTCGGGTATAGCACCACAGTATGGTTGCCATGCCCAGCTCATGCGCCCGTTCAAAGGCTTTGGAAACTTCCTGTATCTGACGGCTGGATTCTTCAGAACCAAAATAAATCGTGGCGCCCACGGCCACTGCTCCCATATCAAAAGCTCGTTCGACCGACCCAAACATAATCTGATCGTAGGTGTTGGGATAGGTCATCAGCTCGTTATGATTAATCTTAACGATAAAGGGAATCTTGTGAGCATATTTCCGGGCCACAGATCCAAGTACGCCAAATGTCGATGCTACGCCGTTGCAGCCCCCTTCAATGGCCAGCTCAATAATTTTCTCCGGATCGAAATAATCGGGATTAGGCGCAAAAGAAGCACCTGCCGAGTGCTCAACGCCCTGATCAACAGGTAGAATATTCACATAACCTGTTCCACCCAATCGACCGTGATCCAACAATGTTTGCAAATTGCGCAATACATTGGGACTACGATCAGAATCTTTCAAAATATCATCCACATAAGATCCGCTGGGAATATATAGTCGATCTTTCGAAATGGTCTCACACTTGTGAGTCAGCAAATCTTCAGCCTCATCACCAAGCAGTTCTTCTATACTTTTTGTAGCTAAAGCCATAGCGTAGCACCCGGTTTTTTATAAAGTTATCCTGAATTTTAAGAACATCAATATAAGTGATTCAAAATGAAATGACTAGTATACATTCCCAACAATCAGCTAACAGAATTACAGAATCTCTATACATCGATAATCAGCAAAAAAATCAATAACTTTAGACGCTTTATTAATTTTGAAATATAATTGCATTATGAAAATAGGCGACCTTGACCTTGGCGATAAACCCATTCTTCTTGCTCCCATGGAGGATGTCACCGACTCTCCTTTTCGAACGATCTGTCGGCGACGCGGAGCCAGTATAGTTTATACTGAATTTATTAGTTCTGAAGCCTTGGTCCGTGACCAAGACACTGCCATGCATAAGATGGATTTTAGCGAAGACGAACGTCCCTTTGGCGTGCAGATTTTTGGAGGACGCGAGGAAGCCATGGAAGGAGCCGCACAAGTGGCCGAGGAGCAGAATCCCAATGTAGTGGATATCAATTTTGGCTGTCCTGTTTACAACATTGCCAAAAAAGGAGCAGGTGCCGGCTGTCTTCGCGACCTTGACATGATGCAGCGCATGGCAGAAACCGTTGTTAATGCGGTCGACGGCATCCCTGTTACAGCTAAAACCCGGCTGGGATGGGATGAACAGACCATAAAAATTCGTGAGGTGGCATTGCGATTACAGTCTGTTGGTATTAAGGCACTTGCTATCCATGCCCGAACCCGCAGCCAGAAGTATAAAGGTGATGCCCGCTGGGATTACCTGAAATATGTAAAAGAAACTCCAGGCCTTGAGATCCCCATTATCGGTAACGGAGATGTTACTTCACCGGAAGATGCAAAACGCATGTTCGATGAAACCGGCGTTGACGGCGTGATGATTGGACGGGGTGCCATCGGAAATCCCTGGATCTTCGAACGAACGCGTCACTATATTGAGACGGGTGAACTGCTGCCCAAACCAACCATTGAAGATCGCATCGAACTTTGTGCTGAACAACTTCGCCGATCGGTAGAACACCACGGCGAACGTTACGGCGTCATCATCATGAAAAAACACTATGGGCAATACCTGAAGGGGATCCGCAATAGCCGACAGCTAAGGGCTGAAATTATGGAAGAAAAGGAGATGCAACCCATTCTTGATCTGCTATATAAATTTTTGGACCAAGAAATGTATGTAGCAGCATAAAAACGACGATCCTGATCAAGTAAGCATATCTCTCAGCATACGTGCACTTTCGGCGGCATTGCCTCCGGCATTATTGAAATATACCTGGGCATCTCTTCCTTCATCCAGTTGTTGTTCTATTATTTCTGCCCAGGACTCCAAATCTGATACTTTGTAGTCATACTTATATCCGGTCAAACCGTGAAACCGAATGTAGATAAAATCGGCGGTTGGGGTACAGTCATCGGGAAACTTGCCGGAGCTTTGCCATACAATAGCATAGTTGTTGTCCCGCAGCAGGTCATACACTTCCTTATCCAGCCAAGAGGTATGGCGAAACTCGAAAGCAAATTGCTGGTCTTCGGGCAGGAGCTGAATAAACTGTTGCAGTTTTTCGAGATCTTTGCCAAAGCTGGGTGGAAATTGCCAAAATACCGTCTTTAGCGCATCTCCAAGCTGCCGAACGCGGCTCAGATACTTGTTTAGATGGTCATCAATATCTGAAAGCTTGTTGTAATGCGTGATGCGCCGATGACCTTTAACCGAATACCGAAAATCGTCGGGCGCTTTATCCTTCCATCCCTTGACCATATTCTCAAACGGCACGCGATAAAAGGTGGCATTCACTTCTACCGAATTAAACTGCTGTACATAGTAATCCAGATAATCACTCTTGCTCGTCCCTTTTGGATAAAAGTCACCGGTCCAACCATCATACGACCAGCCGCTGGTTCCAATCATTAAATCGGCCATAAACGTTTTGTAAGCTATTTTTGTGTATCCAGTTGAAAGTGGATCCCTACCGAAAAGAAAAGTGATTCATAATCAAAAGCGACCTCGTCCTGTAGCAATGCTGCTACCCCCAACTGGGATTCCAGCTTGATATTCTGCAAACCCAATCGAGCGAAAATAGCCGGTTCGAAAAAAGTGCCGCTTTCTGACTCTTGTAAACTGGTATTGGACGTTTCAAACTCAGTAAAAGTGACCTGTCCCAACCGCAGTGCCAATCCTGTCTCAAACGGATCGGTCTCCAGGCCAATATTTGCCTGCGTAAAATACTTGTTGTACCGTCCGGTAGCTCTCACTTGCTGCGGACCAAATACCTCGTATTGATCTACAGCTTCGGCCTGTCCAAATCCAAGTCCCGCCAGTGCTTCAAAACGACCGATCTTTCCGAAAGGTCGATAGTATAAAACCCCCAATTCCCCATATCGATGCTTATGAAAATCACCATCAGAATTGCCAGAACCTTCATCAGATTTAAAGGAAGCTGAGCTAAACAGCCCAAATTTATCGGACACTGCATAGGCAACCTGCAGATCACCGCCATTGGTTCCAGCCTGTGCCGAAGCATGGAGCTCCCCTTTTTTGCTCATCATGTTAGTCTGACGTGCATTGGGTACATACACCGGAGCGCAGGATGAACCAATAAGCAGAAAGACCAAAAATAATATCGGTAATATTTTTTTACACTGCATCACAATTCATTTTCATGAAGTTTATAAATCAAAATAAGGGTGGCATTTAAGGAATACAATTGGTGATAATCCAGTTTAGTGAATCAAATTCACTTGCAAGCCGTAAGATGATTAGTAATCTCAAATTACAAGAAAAGAATATGTTTAGTCGAATTTTACGCTTACTCGGCACAGCGCTCAATGCCTACAGTTTTTACTCCAATCCTATTCGCTTTTTAGCAACCCTTTTTGCAGTCTTAATTATTCCCTACCTGGCCTATATTTTCTGGGGCGCTGTTGTAATTATCGTACTTGCGGTATTCGGTATTTACTTCATCTATGAAGCTATCAGACCAACCATATCGAACAAAGGGTCACACCATCATTAATTAGCCTTTTTGTTAAATTGATCAGACCCTTTGACAAGCTCAATTGGTAGCGGCTTTGATTCGGAGCCGGTATAGAACGAAACATGTGGAAATGGTATTTCAATACCCTCTTGATCGAACCGCTTTTTAATATCTTCCTGTATTGTATTCTTCAAGAAAATCCATTCATCAACGGGTGCCCAAATCCTAAAATCAAGATCGATAGACGAGGTACCAAAAGCTTCAAAAATTATTTGCGGCTCGGGTTCGCTGAGCGAATGCTCATTCTTTTCGGCCACATCCAACAAAATCTCTCGCACCTTCTCGATATCTTCTTTATAGGCTACCGATACCTTCGCATTAAAGCGACGGATAGGAAATCGGGTTAAATTGGTAACTTGTGTTTTAATGATCGTCTCATTGGGAATTCGTACAAACATATTATCAAATGTCCGCAGCTTCACCGACAGCACATCAATCGACATAACAATTCCAATAGTGCCGCCAACATTTATAATATCATCCACCTTAAACGGGCCTTCGGCAATTAAAAACAATCCGCTGATGATATTTGAAACACTCGTTTGGGATGCAAAACCGAGAGCTACCCCAACAATACCTGCCCCGGCAAGCAATGGTGCCAGGCTTATGCCCAGTTGCCCCATTATGGTAATAATCATCAAAATAATACCGGTATAAAAGACTACCTTACCAGCCAACATGCCGTAGTGCGGGGCATACTTTTTGGTAAAGAAGCGACGTGCCCATCCCCGCAGTATAAGTAGCAACGGTAACGTAATGGCGACGATCACCACCAACTTAAGCATAAGTTGTAAGTGTTCTTCAGAAATGTAGTTGTAAATATTGAATATTGAATTCTGGAAAAATTCCACCCCTATACCCTCCAATCCATTGTATCTTGAAAAATTCGCTTAAATGTTCGCGTAGCCAAACTTTTGTGGATCTGCTTTCGTGGCTTCGACAGTAATTTACTTTTATCAATACCCTCTGGTAGTTTGCCAGTCATAATAATATCGCTATTCAAGTCCTCACCGTGGTAAACTATCTGTGTTTCGTCGGCCCAAAAATCGCCATCATGCTGATACATGCTAAGTCGTTCAACACGTAAGCAGAAATGCTCGAAATCAAGTTCAGTATCAGATTTGTTATGAATCAAAATGGGACAACTAACCACATAAGGCTTTTTATCAACAAGGGATAAATCGCGGCGGGCCTTGGTGGTAGCATGATAACAGAGTTCGCCCTCTATTGGACTCCCAAACCAAGTTCGGGATAGCTTCACCGTTGGAAGCTCAATAAGCTGATATTCACTTTCGGGAATTGAGATACGCACCCAAACCGGGATACGAGAATAGATCTGAATTTTAGTACCGGCATTCACTTTCAAAGGATACTCGGAGTGCACAATAAGCGGTTTGTCGGGATAAACAGGCAATATATTCACTTCTTCGGCGGCGGACTTGTCAGCCCATCGTCCCCAGGTAATCTCTTTTGGCGGTCCGTCTGTTTTGGGACGCCCCTTGAATTCATCGGTATACCCATGGGCAATCCAGACTTCTTCATTCTGGGTCTTCAGCCAGATATGCAGATCGCCAATGGTAGCATATTGAACCTTCTGATCCGTCAGTGATACGTTGCCCCAAGGCTGCTCACTCATAATTGGTATCTTTTGTTGTATCAATATTACGGTTTGATCACATCAGTTCCCATAAACGGCTGCAGCACCTCTGGAACTTTGATACTGCCATCTTGCTGCTGATTGATCTCCAGGATAGCTGCCACAACTCGTGGCAGCGCCAGCCCTGATCCGTTCAAGGTGTGCACGATTTCGGTATCCCCATTCTCTTTGCGGCGACGCAACATCATTCGTCGTGCCTGAAAGCTCCCAAAGTTGGAACAGGAACTGACCTCAAGCCAGCGTTGTTGCCCCGGACTCCAAACCTCAAGATCATACTTTTTGGTCTGTGTAAAACCCATGTCACCGGTACACATCAGTAGCGTACGATACGGAATATTGAGCTCTTCAAGCAACGACTCAGCATATTCTCGCAGGCTTTCCAGTTCATCATAGGCCATATCCGGATGCACAATCTTGACCAACTCCACTTTATCGAACTGGTGCAACCTGTTAAGCCCTCGTACATCCTTTCCATATGATCCAGCTTCGCGTCGCCAACATGGTGTGTAGGCCGTATAATAGATCGGCAACTCATCGCTGTCAAGAATCTCATCGCGATGAAAGTTTGTAACAGGTACTTCAGCCGTGGGAATCAGGAAAAAATCGTCACGCGGCACTTCGTACATCATATCTTCCTTGTCTGGAATCTGTCCCGTGCCACGTGCTGAATCTTCATTCACAAAATAGGGTACCTGTATCTCGGTATATCCTTCTTCAGATGCCTTATTCAGAAAGTAATTGATCAGAGCACGCTGTAACTTTGCCATAGCGCCAACATAAAACGGAAATCCTGCTCCGGTCACCTTGGCACCCCGTTCGAAATCCAGCAGACCCTGCTCTTCAACAAGTTCCCAGTGCGGTTTTCGCCAGTCTTCCTCGTTCGGCTCACCCCAAGTTTTGAATACCTCATTATCGTCCTCGGTCTTCCCAACTGGAACAGACTTGTGCGGTACATTCGGGATCTGTAACAAAAGTTCTTCGCGGGCTTTTTTCAGGGAACGAAGCCGATCTTCTTTTTCCTGTATATCTTCCTTCAACTTACTGGTGTAATCAATAATATCCTGGGCTTCCTCCTTTTTGCCCTGTCCCATCAGCTGACCAATTTTCTTGGCCTTCGTATTACTTTCACTGCGTAACTTATCCGTCTCCTCAACCATTGAACGCCACTGTTCATCTACATTCAGCAGCTCATTAACCACTTCTACATTATCTTCTCCCTTGTTACGCATTGCTTGTTTTACCTCTTCGGGATTTTCCCGGATAAACGTGACGTCTAGCATCGAATAAAATACCTTAAAATTTGTGGATTAGCTTTGGCTAAAGATAATAGAGTTTTACGAAAGGTTTGAAACGAAAATCTCGCTTTGCCACTCTTTTAAACAAACAGTTAAGATCGCCCCAAAGGGGTTGAACTCCTAATTTATTTAGGCTATTTTTTAAAATTAATAGAAAATTAAGGAATATAATCGTGTCATGGCTCAAGGATTAGATGAAATTGATATTAAAATTCTAAAACATCTGCAAAAAGATGGGCGCTCTCAGCGCAACAAACTAGCTGACATCGTTCACCTTTCGGTACCGTCCGTCTCAGAAAGGATGCGCAAGCTTGAAGAAAAAGAACTCATCCAGGGATACCACGCCATCCTCGATGCCAAACGTTTTAAATTCGATATTACCGCTTTTGTATTTGTGGAAGTTGATGGCTCTGATAACTATCCCAAATTTGTCGAAAAAACCGTTAATGAGCCAGAAATCCTCGAATGTCATTCAATTACCGGCGATGGCTCACATATACTGAAAATACGGACTGAAAACACGGCTTCATTTGAGAAACTACTCTCTCGTATTCAATCGTGGGATGGGGTCAGCAAAAGCCGATCGAATGTTGTGCTAAGCAGTTTCAAAGAGACCACTGAACTACCCATCGAAAAAACTGTAGATCCCAAATAAACGAGTATACGACCTACGTACTTTGGCCAATTATCGATTTCGTTTTTTATTTCTGATTCCACTATTGCTTACACTCTCGTATACGTCGGTATATGGACAGCGGACGCTTGGAGTAAGCTGGGATATCCCGGAACACCAACAACAGGCCATCGCTGAGTTACAGACATTTCATGAACTGGGCATCTCTATCATCGAGGTACAACGTTCGCCCAATGCAGCCGTCTGGCAGCAAATAGACAGTTTAGGATTTGAAGTGTACGGAAGCCTGGGCATTCGATTCCCCACCAGTTCTACCTTCCGAAAACCAGACTCCACCCTAATCAACGATATCGAAGCCAAGGCTTCGGAGTACCTTGCTAAATCATCCGTTTCTGCAATAGGTTTATTTGAATATGGGGCTGTCGAGGAACCTTCATTCTGGAACGCCTTAATTCCCCTCGCAAAACAGCTAAAGACCGACCGGCAACTGCCTTTCTATTTTACCGGCCAAAGAACTACCCAGGTAGATTCTCTGTCCAACTATTTTATCATCCTTGAGACTCCCGTTACTGCTTCCACTGTTGACAGCTTAACTGTCCCACAGGATACTCTCATCGGTGGATACCGGTACGCTCCCTCAGATAGACTAAAAACTTTTATCACACCTTTTAAACAGTTTCTGGAAAAAACTTCTACGGAAGCTCAAAACCCAATTTTTATCAACTCAAGCTGGTTGCTTTCCATGGAACAACAGCATCCCCAGTTTGCCCAAACCTTACAAACGCTAACAACGGAAGAAAATGCTGTATTCCCGCTCCCCAAAGAGACTGTGCCCACTCCCCAATCCTCATCATTGCCCATCATTGTACTATTGGTAGTATGGGGAACAATTGCCTTTCACTATCATTCAAGCCCGCTGTACCGTAAATCTATATTCCGATATTTCACGGCTCACAAATTCTTTATCAATGATATTTTTCAACGACAAATTCGCTCTCCTTTACCGAGCATTATCATCATCTTACAACATGCTCTTCTATTGGGGGCTGCTGTTTTTATTACGGCTATTTCGATACTGAGTCCCCTAGGACAAACGGCTTTCTTTTACCATCTGCCACAGCTAGCCATTTTAGGAAACAATCCTTATTCCTTTTTGGGATTGGCATTCATCGCATCAGTCATAGTGTCATTTTTCTCTGCAATCTGGCTCTATCTCGGTCATAAGTCAATAAACTCCTTCACTCAAATTGCGACAATTTACGCCTGGCCGTTGCAAGTCAATTTTATTCTAACAACAACCGCTATCACCCTGTATGCAAGTGGTACTACTACTGTTTCGATCGTGATACTGACAAGTCTGGCGTTACTACTATTCCTGCTGACCTTTTTTGTAGCCGCTATTGATGCGACGCGACGTTCCCGGTCTATCGCCCAATTTCAGTTCAAGACAACAATACCATATACCCTAATTCTGGTAGGCCTGTTAACGTGGATAACATTACAGGAACAATTGCTGGAAGCGATCAGCTTGGCGTTGACTCTTAAATAATCTGCTTGCGGAGGCGAGCAACAGGAATATTCAGCTTCTTGCGGTATTTACTGACTGTTCTGCGAGCAACTTTGTAGCCTTTATCTTTGAGCTTTTTCACAATTTCCTGGTCGCTCAGCGGCTTCTTTTTGTTCTCGTTATCAACAATGTCCTGTACCGCATTTTTTACTTCGCGGCTGGATACCTCTTCACCACTGTCGGTTTCAATGCCCTCGCTGAAAAAGTACTTCAGCTCATAAACCCCAAAATGCGTCTGCACGTATTTACCATTGACAACACGTGAGATAGTCGAAATGTCGAGATTGACCCGTTCGGCAATGTCTTTCAGGATCATCGGTTTGAGTCCTTCGCCATGCTTAAAGAAATCCTCCTGCAGCGCCACAATCGTCTTCATCGTGTTCATCAGGGTATTCTGTCGCTGACGAATGGAATCAATAAACCACTGCGCCGACTCAATTTTATTCTTGATAAAACTTTTGGTCTCTTTGGTCTGCTTGCTCTTTTTTTTCTTCTTTTTCAGATCGTCCCACATTTCCTTGTAGTGCGGTGAAATCCGAAGGGGGGGGACATTACCGTTATTGAGGCTAATCACAAAATCGCCCTCTTTCTCCTGACCTTCTTCATCTTTCTCAGCCGGCTGGTAATACACCTCAAAGTCGGGCTCGATATAATTTTTCGTATCATCTACCGCATTACCCACAGCACCTGGTTTGGGATCCAATCCTTTTATGCAATCAAAAGCCGCTTTTAGCTCATCATTGTCGATATCCAATTTCTTCTTGAGCTTACTGAAATGCTTTTTTTCAAACAGCTTCCAGTGATTGCGGAGCATCTTGATGGCCATCTCTTTACCTTCCGGCTCATCTTCCATCATCTCCAGCTGTACCAGCAAACAATCACGTAGGTCTCGAGAAGCAATGCCCGGAGGATCCAACCGCTGGATCTGCTTTCTGACCTTTTCAACTTCCTCTTCATTCGTTAACGTACCCTGATTGAAGGCAATGTTGTCGACTACAGCTTCGATCTCACGGCGAAAATATCCGTCATGATCCAGCGAGCCCAGAATCTGATCGGCAATCAGTTTCTGCTCCTCATCCAGATTTAACAAACTCACCTGTTGTTCTAGTTCTTCAAGCAACGATTCATGATAGGGATTGGGGAGATCGCGCCAGCTATCATTACCACCATAGCTTCCACCGCCGCCACCACCATAATTTTCGCTGTCATATTCGGTGTTTTGCATAAATTCATCCCAGTCGATCTCCTCATTCTGATCAACTGGATCCAGCTCGTCATCATTTTTTGTCTCAGTTTCCCACTCAGAGTTTTCTAACTCTTCAAGAGATTCTTCCTGCTTGCCTTCTTCCAACACAGGGTTCTCTTCCAGTTCTTCCTTTATACGTTGCTCCAGAGCTATAGTAGGAAGCTGCAGCAACTTGATGTACTGTATCTGCTGTGGAGACAGCCGCTGTTGTTGCGACTGTTTCTGGTTCATCTGTTGGCCGGTTTTAATCATAACCTGACGGCCTCGCTGGTATTTTTATTTAGAATTCTATAATCAAGATAGTCTTTCTATTCCCTAATATAAATGTTGAATCGTAATTTTTGGCATTAATTTTGTGTAATGCCGTTAGGAGACTCTAATACTTGTTAACACCCGCGGAACAGGTTTTCCCTGTTAGCAGAGTTCAAAGTTTTTGGCCACATTTTGTTTTACGCATCCCTTCATTTCAAGCTCAAGTAACTTAGGCAAGAGTTGATGAGTATCCATGTCCAACTGTTCGGCAATATTATCGATATGCGATATATCCTGTTCGAGTGTTTTGCAAATCTTGGTGGATAACTCATCCAGTTCGTGCGACTTCCACTCCTTCTCTTTTACGGTCTGTTTGGGGTCCAATCCTGCTTCTTTTTCATCAAAATGTACCTCTATTTCAGTGAGGATATCTTCCACATTCTGAACCAGCTTGCCCATCCCCCGCTTAATCAGGCTGTTGCATCCCAATGCATTACGATGCCCAATGGAATGAGGTATCACAAACACTTCCCGGTTTTGATCCAACGCCGATTTTGCCGTAATCATACTGCCGCCATCAATACCTGAAGCCACAACTAAAGTCCCCAGACTCAATCCACTCACAATACGATTTCGCACGGGAAAGTTACCCATCTCCGGCGCTTCGCCCAGCGGAAATTCAGAGATCACGGCACCACCAGTCTGCACAATTTCTGCGGCCAGCCCCTTGTGATCGCTGGGATAAATCCAGTCGATACCGGATCCGAGCACCGCCACTGTTTTCCCACCGGCGTTGACCGTTGCCCGATGAGCGACGCCGTCAATACCATATGCCAAGCCACTAATAATCGTAAGTCCGTGCTCGACCAGCTCCGTCGCGAAGCGATCGGCCATCTTGCGTCCATACTTCCCTGCCTTTCGCGTTCCTACAATAGAAACAGCTGCACTATCAAGTGCCGAACGGTCCCCTTTGATCCAAAGCATAATAGGTGGATCGTAAATCTGGCGCAGCAGGGTGGGGTAGTCGTCATCCCAATAAGTCATAATTTCGGCGCCAATGCGATCGGTCTTTTCAAGAATGCGATCTACTTCATCCCATTCATTAAAAGTGAGGATATCATCGGCCGTCTTTTCGCCAATACCGCGAATGGACTCCAGTTCATAACGCTGCAGGCGAAAGATAAGCTGTGGGTGTTCTATCCCCTGCAACAACAACTTGATGCGCTGTGCACCCAGATTATCAATAAGATGTAGCGCTACAAACTCTCTAACCGGCGTCGGATGTGTCTTCTCTTGATGATTCAATGTTTTGTAATTGCTCCCAGATGAGTTCTTTCAGTTCATCTATATGGTAGTTGGTTGCGGACGAAATTTCAACTACGGGACCATCTACATCAAAATCCTGATCTAACTCGAAGTTTTCTTGCAGATCCATCTTGGTAATCGCCAGGATTCGAGGCTTGTCGAGCAGATCTGAGCGATAGGATTCCAACTCTTCCAGTAAGGCATTGTATTCATACTCGATATCCTGTTGCGAGCTCACCATAAACAGCAACAGATTATTGCGTTCGATATGACGCAGGAACTGTAATCCAAGCCCGCGCCCGTCGTGTGCTTCCTCGATAATGCCGGGAATATCCGCCATCACGAATGTGCGATAGTCGGCCATGGTCACAACCCCAAGATTGGGTGAAAGCGTCGTAAAGGGATAAGAATCAATTTTCGGCTTTGCGCCGGACAGTGTTGACAGCAGCGTGCTCTTGCCGGCATTCGGAAAGCCCACAAGCCCTACATCAGCAATAAGCTTGAGCTCAATTTCGATCGCGCGCTCTTCGCCCTCTTCACCATCCTGGGCATGACGCGGCGTCTGGTTTGTGGAACTGCGGAAATGCCAGTTTCCCAGTCCGCCCTTGCCACCTTTGGCCACGACTAGCTCTTGTTCGTGCTCAGACAGCTCACCGAGTCGCTCTTCGGTATCAGCATCATATATTACACAGCCCAGCGGCGCCTCGATAATCTCGTCTTTGCCATCTTTACCTTTGCGCTTGCTCGATTCACCGCGCTGGCCATCTTCGGCATTCACATACTTTCGATATCGAAGATCCAACAGGGTATTGAGCTGCTCATTGGCTTTGAGAATCACATCACCACCATCGCCGCCGTCTCCACCATCGGGACCGCCCTTTGGGACGTATTTTTCCCGCCGGAAATGCACCGTACCGGCGCCTCCGTCTCCTCCTGTCACATAAATTTTGGCATAATCAGCAAAGTGTACACGACCCATAGACTATAAATTTTCTAGAATAAAATTGTTCAACTTTTCAAATAAATGCTGCCGGGTATTTCCCCCGTATATACCGTGTGTACGGTTGGGATAAAACATCGTCTCAAACTGAAAATCTTCTTCTATCAGCTTATTTACAAACCGCACCGTATTTTGAAAGTGCACATTGTCGTCGCCCGTTCCATGCACCAGCAAATAATTTCCTTCCATCTGATCGGCATAGGTAATGGGCGATCCTTTTTCATATCCCCCGGGATTCATTTGCGGGGTCTGCATAAATCGCTCGGTATAGATAGTATCATAAAACCGCCAATTGGTTACGGGGGCAACCGCTATAGCTGTATTAAAAATATCGCTCTTGGCCAGCACCAGGCTCGACATAAAGCCGCCGTAGCTCCATCCCCAGATACCAAACCGTTCGGCATCCAAATAATCGTAGTTCTGAATCAAGTATTTGGCCGCATCAATTTGATCTTCAACTTCGTACTGTCCCAGCTTTTTGTATACCTGCTTCTCAAAATCACGTCCCCGTCCACCGGTGCCGCGATTATCCACGCTCACAACGATGTAGCCTTGCTCGGTGAGATAACGGTGCCAGATAGGTCGCTGACCCGTGCCAAATTGCTTTGTTACCGTCTGGCTACCGGGACCGCCATACACATAAAACAGCACCGGATATTTCTTATCGGGATCAAAATCATGCGGCTTCATGATATAGCCATTGAGTGTAGCCTGCTCGAGTGGAATTTTAATAAATTCCTTCGAGGGCATCTGGTAGGCCGAAAGCGTATCCTGCAGGGCGCGATTATCTTCAAGCATGCGAAGCTGATCGCCGTTTCGTTCGTGCAGCGAATACTTCGGCGGCATAGTCGGCGTCGATGTGGTTTCAATATAATATTTGTAATCGCGGCTCATGTTGATGCTGTTCCAGCTATCGCCGTCAGTCATCTTTTGCTTGCCGGTTCCATCAATATTGATGCTATATAAGTGTCGCTCCAGTGGCGAATCCTCGGTACTCATATAGTAAATACGATCAGTTTTATCATCATAACCCACATAATGAGTGACCTCCCAATCGCCGTTGGTGATCTGACGGATCATCTCGCCATCCATATTGTAGAGGTATATATGATTATAGCCCGATTCTTCGCTTGTATAAATAAACTGATTCCCGTTATCTAAAAACCTGAGATCGTTACTCACATCAACCCAGGCGTCGCTGGTCTCTGTCTTAATGATTTCAGTCTTCCCGGTATTCACATCGGCCAGCATCAAGTCCTGCTTGTTCTGCAGCTGGTTCATCCGCCTGATTGCCAGCTTGTTCGGATCTCTGGTCCAGTTGATACGGGGAATATATTGGTCGTTCTCCGACCCCACATCCATCCAGGTAGTTTTGCCACTGCTCAAATCATAGACTCCAATTTTGACAATGGAGTTCTTTTCGCCAGCCTTGGGATATTTGTATCGCGTCTGTCCGGGATAGAGGTTCCCCCATTCCGTAAGAAAGAACTCCTTGACACGCCTCTCATCGAAACGATAAAACGCAATCTTTTCGCCGTTGGGCGACCAATACCACGCTTTGGCAATGCCAAACTCTTCTTCATATACCCAGTCAGTAGCCCCATTGATAATGTGGTTGTGCTTGCCATCGGTGGTGATTGCCTTTTCTTTGCCCGTCTCCAGGTTCACCAAGTACAAGTTATTATTCTGAACAAAAGCTGCCTTATCACCAGAGGGAGAAAGCTGGGCATACTGCTGCTTCTGATCAGATTTGGTTAACTTGGTTGTTTCACCGGTCTCAATATTGTAGATATAGTAGTTTTCGCGGGTGCTGCGCCGCCAAATTCTTTCGATATCCGTTTTTATCAGGATTTTCTGCTCATCGGCCGAAAACTGGTAGCCCTGAATTATGATTGGCTCTTCCCGACCTTCCACCCGCAGGTCCGTCGTGGCTACAATCACCTCATAGTCACCGGTTAGAATGTTGTATTTGCGGAGCTCGATATCATTTCTCGTGCGTTCGAGCGTCGTATAATACTGCCCATCATCCATCCAGTTGACGCTGCGAATACCCTCCGGCGAAAAAGTGTCGCTGAAAATATGCTCAAAAGAGATGGGCTTCTTTTGCTGGGCTGAGATAGGTTGAACGACCCAGCCGATAAGCAGGACGAGAAGCAATAACTTTCTCATAAATCGTAAATATTTGATAGCATATAGCAGGTATTATTGTTTCAGAATCGGTTTTGTAAAATCCTGAAACAAGTTCAGAATGACACGGCCAACTGCGAGCTTACTTTTCGTATTTATGCAACAGAATCTTAATCAGCTTGGTAAGCTTGCTTTTGATTTGTGGACGGGGCGTGATAAAGTCCAGGAAACCATGCTCAAGCAAATACTCAGAGCGCTGGAATCCTTCAGGCAGATCGCGGCCAATAGTCTGTCGAATTACTCGTGGCCCTGCAAAACCAATTAGTGCTTCAGGTTCAGCTATATTGAAATCGCCCAGCATTGCAAAACTAGCTGTTACGCCGCCCGTTGTGGGATTCGTCATTAGTGATATGTATGGAACCCCGGCTTCTTCGAGCTGCGCCAACTTGGCTGAGGTCTTGGCCATCTGCATCAAACTTAAGACACTTTCCATCATGCGCGCGCCGCCCGATTGCGAAATAATAATCAGGGGGATTCCATTTTCCCGGGCATGATCAATAGCCATACCAATGCGTTCGCCGACGACTGAGCCCATACTACCGCCAATGAAATCAAAATCCATACAGGTGATAACTACATCCACATCGTTCATCTTGCCAACGCCCACGCGAACAGCATCACTGTGACCAGTTTTTTCCTGATACTCTTCCAGTCGATCGGAATACTTCTTGCGATCCTCAAAGTCGAGTGGATCAGTAGGCTGAATTTCCTGGCCAATCTCTTCGAACTCACCTTTATCAAACAGGAAAGAGAAATATTCTTCACTGCCAATGCGGAAGTGATATCCACTCAGGGGATCAACCCAGAGATTGTCTTCCAGTTCGCGCCGGTGAACCGTTTCACCAGTTTTCGGAACCTTTACCCAGACGCCTTCCGGCATCTCTTTGCGCTGATCTGTTTGTATATTTTTGTCTTTACGCTTAAACCAAGCCATAGAAAGCAAAATTTCATTGTTGATAAATGGAACCCAAAAATAACGATTATGGCTTGAAGCTAAAATATTTTATTTGTTGAAAACAATCCTAGCAGGTTGGGGCTTCAATACTTTCCAAGTTCGGATTTCCTCTATCCTATCAAAAAATAGCAAATTGCAAAGAAACCCAGTTAAAAGCGATAATTAATACTGATGCCCATATTGCCATTGAAACGAGAACTCGGAACCGGAGCAACAGTCAGATTATTGGAAGACGATTTTTTGTTGAAAATGGAATACATCGCCCAGCTTCCCACAGCCACTGACAATCCACCTGTGATGAAATCGGCCGTGGAGTAGCGTGTTTTGTCGGTTAATCCCATAGTAATAGTTGAGGCCCCCAAAGCGATACCAGCAGTAGCCGGTATCACACTGCCAGATTTTTTTATTCCGAGGTAACCATTCACAGCAGAAAGACCAACATTTACTCCAAGGATACCATATTCGATAGTTCGGCTCATCTTGTTTTTATTCTCTTCAGGACCAACACCCCAGCCATCATCACCATAGGAAGGTTGAATCATCGCCAGCTCACGGGTAGTAAAACCGTTTTCTGTTGCCCATTTTCGAAGTTTAGGGCTTTCCATCTCCAAGACATATTCGTACTGAAATTTCTCGTTAAGAGCTTCGGCGGCCCGACGACCCAAACTCTGTTCAACCAAATAACCCACAGCACAAATACGCCCCTTGCTATCGATAAAGTTTGGCCGTCGGTTGGAAAAGGCTTTGTTTTTCGGGAATTCACCACGCTGAATATAATCCTTAAGCCGGTTAAGGTTCTTGCGACGTAATTGGCGCTTTCGTTTCGAGAGATACCCCACATCCCGATGAAGTAACTTCTTGCGAACATATTTGAGATGTGTAACAATTCGCTTTTGCTCTGAAGTAGCTGCCGTAGGTTCTTTGTCGTAAACAGCTCGAAAACTTTCATCTCCAATAACCGCGTTAACGGCATTGGGCTTTACCGTTTCCGACCATTTCTTTTGGTGATCATCCTCCGAATGAAACACCCAGAATCCAGAAAAAATGATTAAGAATACAAGCGATGCAACAGAAATCCATACTCCTTTTTTCATCTTATTAGCTATCTTGATTAGCAATACTGTTTCGTCCAGTTATTACATAGGAGTACACAACAAAGATCGCCAATAACTACACAATCAGCTTACAAAAACAGCTAGTTTACTTGGTTCGATGTGTAGTACTTGGGCTCAAACGCTTCAGGATCAACTTCGTTGACAAACTTCGTTAATCCAGCTTGGTAAAGTTTAATTAATGAAGTGGCGGAAATAGCTTCAGGACCAAATGTTCGTCGTGCTTTCTCGCGAGCTAGCTTGTCGATTCGCTGCAGGCCTGTGCCAACAATCACATCATCGCTGTGTACCATCGACTCAAGCGCTTTTATAGGGATGACCTCAACCTCATCATCGGTATGGATCTGTTTATCGCTGACGCTAAATTTCTGATGATACACGTGCACTCGTCGGGCATCGATAATGCTGTGAATCGTATTTACCGACGACTCTTCTTTTAATGCCTGCATCGCAAAGGAAGCCAGCGTGTTTATCCCGTAGAGCGGTACTTCAGATTGAAACAGCAGCCCCTTGACGGCACTAGCGCTTATCCGAAGCCCGGTGTACGAACCCGGTCCCTCGCTAACCAGTACGGCATCCAGATCAGAAAGGACAAAATGGTGCTCTTCCTGCAGCTCTTCGATAAACAGAAACAGCTGCTCGGAATGCGTGCCGCGCTGCTCAATTCTCTTTTCGGAAATGGTGCCTTCACCATCATAAAAAGCCACCGAACATACTTTCGTTGCCGTTTCGAGCGCTAAAATCATAAGTAGGTTTATTCTAGTTTTCGATCAGCCATGCCGTATTGCTAAGCTGTACCCATCGCTCATACAACTTATACAACTGAGAGAAAAAATCAGTTGAAAAATTCTTCTGGCTGATATCGATCTGATATTCATATTTGAGAGCACCGGAGCTGGTATCATATGTCTCTCGAAATTCAGCTCCCGGAAACCTCAAAATCTTATTCTGCCTATTCTCGGGAGCACGAAATCCAGAAGGCAGGTCAATCTCATACAACAAGTCAAGGTGCTCGGGGGCATCCAGGGTAATGGGATGCTGGCGGCTCTTATCTTTAAAAGGATTTTCGCGTTGGTATCCCACAATCATTGGCCGAAATTTGAGTCCGTCGGTGAAGCTGGTGGCATAGTTTTCAATCTCAAATTGAGCTGCAATGGCAATGGGTTCGTTATAACTATCTATATTCGAAATTTGAACACTGTCAACCGACATCTGCGGATAACCATCAAACAGCACCCGCTTCAGGATGTCCGCATCGCTATTTCCATCAGCCCGCTGCTGACGAATAAACTGCGCGGGATAGCCCCCCTGCTGGGCATTTACTTTGCCAACCAGCGTACCGTTGGATTGCAACTGTGCATCGATAGCTACCTGTATATCAAAGTTACTTTTTTCAGGCTTCAAATCTATCCACTCAAATGAATCTTGCCCCATAACTAATCCGCGCCCATTAAAAGCATCCACGCGAATGAGTCCCGGCTGGCTGTGTGCAAAACTGGCATCCATAAGGTGTGTTTCGCCATTAATTTTCGATTGCACCAGCTGACTGTCAAACTGGTAAAAAGAAGGAAAATCCATATTGATCTGTCCCGATGGACGCGTTGAAACCAAAACGGGATTTGCGTCGATACCGGCCCCGTGGAGCATCGAAATCAACGTTTGATTGATGGCTGCCTGATCGGACGGTTGGCCCGCAATAACGCCTCTATCGCGACTCAGGCTGTAAGGCCTGTGCTCACCCGAATAGTTCACCTTTTGATTTACAAATTTAAAAATACTGTCCTGGATGGCTTCAGGCGGCTGGGCCTCCATCGCGGATGCAATAGAATCGCCCCTAGCCTCGGCTACATTGTTACTCCGGATAGCCCACCAGGGATTGGTTTTTTCCCTGATACGCGCCACGACAACCTCCCAGCTATTCTCCAGCTGCTGGCGCGGAATCCCAAATTCACTAAGTAAAAATTTTATTTTTGCCCGGTAGTCATCCATTGATGACATGAATGCCTCGTCCTCAACCGCCGGAATATTATAGGCCATCCACCGTTCAGTAACAATGGGTTTGGGCTGCGGAATAGTAAATACCTTGGGCACTGAACTGGTATCAGTGTACACAAAATCGTGATCAATCTTACCGTTATAATCTTCAACAAACGGTTGGTAGCGCAGGTACTCAGGATATGTAATGGTAAGTTTGGTAGCAGCCGTGGGCACCTGATGCCCAAGGAAAAAGTCAGGTAGCTCCTCGATATACCGGCGCTGAATAACATACCGATATTCCAGAATGGCCCCCTCCTGAACCTGTGGCATGGTAAATTCCTTGACATTGTACCGCGAATTAATGTTGATAGTTCGGATGTCACCATCCTCAACGGGAATCCGTTCTCCCGACGGCAGGTGCGTGTAGGCCTGGATGTTCACAACATGCTCCATGTTGTTATCAAAATAGTATGGAATAGCCACGACAGACGCTTCCCGAACCGAATCCTCAAAAACCTTCTTGCGGACGTGATGCTCGAGCACCGCCACAATCGACTGCTCGGTCTCACGAAAAGAAACATCCAGTTCTTTGTTAGTAATGATATAGGGCGCATCAGGATTGTCGGCCGGGGACTGCATACTATATAGTGAGTCGGGAATGGATCCAAAACGGGCATCTAACGAATCCTGGGCAAAGAGACCAGCCACAGGCATCCACAAAATAGCGGCAATAAGAGCGGTAATTCGAAGCAAAGAAATTGACATGAATTGGAATTTAGATCTCAATAACGCTCGATCTGTTATTTCATTCTATAGTAATTCGTGCGTCTCTCAAACCAATGCTATTGATCATATAATTTTTCTAACTCCGGTCTTAGCAGACGATTCCAGATCGCATATCCCTGCTCGTTGAGATGCAGATGATCATCCCGAAAAAGGGCATCATTAGGCTTTCCCTCAGAATTCAGCACCGGTGTTGCAAGATCCACATAGTACAGATGGCTGTTCTGCTTGCTGTAAGTTTTGATCTGCCGGTTAGCTTGCTCCATCTCCGGCCAGAATTGCCAGCGGCTCGAGCTCGGCTTGATGGGCACATAAATCAACTTAAGATCGGAAAACTGTTGAACAATGCGATCAGTCAGCTCTTTGTAGTCACCCACCACCTGCTCGACCGGCTTTCCAGCAGCTATGTCATTATCCCCCGCATAAAATACGATCACCGAAGGATCATACTTTCCAATAACCTGCTCGTAAAAATACTGAACATCGGAGATATGCGCCCCACCAAATCCGCGATTGATTACCGGATAATCTGGGAAGGCTTTGTGTGATTTCCAGAATCGGATGCTCGAACTCCCTACAAACAGGATCGCTTCTCTGGGAAAGCTGTTTTTGGCATCCCATTGTGCAAACGCATCAATCTCCTGCTGAAATCGCTGGGGATCCGGATCCTCAACCTTCTGGGCATTTGAGAGGCCTTGAAGAAACAAAAACAATAATACGATCGACAACCACTGTTTTATCGGCATAATTTAAAATATTTAAAGTATTGAGTACTAAACTTCGTTTATTACAAAACGTCCTTTGTTATAAATAGCCTCGGCCCGCCCTTCCAAAGTCTTCCCCAGGTAGGGAGAATTTGTGGACTTCGATTTGATCAGCTCTTCGTCGTAGGTCCACTCTTCGTCGGTATTAAAGAGCGTTAGATTAGCGGTAGCTCCTTCTTCTATTTTGGGGATATCGAGGTTTAAAATTTTGCGGGGATTGACGACCAATTTTTTTAGTAACGTATCCAAATCCAAGACCCCAGTTTTCAGCAGCTGGCGTACGCTTACCGGCCACGCCGTTTCCAGGCCGATAATACCGTTGGGCGCATAAATGAATTCGACTTCTTTTTCTTCAATTGCATGGGGCGCGTGATCGGTACAAATAGCATCAATGGTGCCGTCGGCCAGCCCTTCGATCATCGCATCCACATCTTCCTGGGTGCGCAGTGGGGGATGCATTTTTACGTTGGTGTCGAAGTTTCGGCGCTCAATTTCTTCATCCGTTAAGTCGAAATGGTGCGGGCACACCTCTGTGGTGATATTAATGCCGTCGGCCTTCGCCTGACGTACCATATCCACCGCTTTGGCTGTGCTGATATGTGCCACATGAATATGCCCACCGGTAAACTCAGCCAGTAGAATATCACGGGCAATCATCACCTCTTCGGCAATGCCCGGCGTACCGTCTAGGCCCAGTCGCGCCGACACTTTGCCTTCGTGCATGTAACCGGGACGCGAGAGCTTCAAATCCTCTTCATGATTGATAATCGGCATCTCCAACATCGACGAATATTCGAGGGCCACGCGCATCAACTGCGAGTTAAACACCGGGTCACCATCATCACTGAACGCCACGGCACCACCCTCTTTCATGTCGCCCATCTCGGCAATAGAGTCACCTTCCCGCTCCTTGGATACGCATCCAATGGGATATACTTCAACGGGTAAAGACTCTGCCTCCTTTTTAATAAATTCAACGACATCTCGTGTATGGATCGGCGGATTCGTATTGGGCATACAGGCAACTTCGGTAAAGCCGCCAAAGGCTGCCGACGCACAACCCGTCTTGATCGTTTCCTTGTGCTCATATCCCGGCTCCCGCAAGTGTACATGCATGTCCATCCACCCGCCAGACAAATACGCCCCGATGGCATCATGTGATTCTTCATTTTCCTTAGGATTCAACTCGTTGCCAATCTCAGCAATTGTACCTTCGACAATCCGTACATCCAACTGTTCTGAACCGTCAAAATCATTACCGACGGGTCGAACATTTTTAAGTAATAAATTGGGAGTATGAGACATAAAAACTTTCCATTATTTTTGATTGCAAATATACGTGTTTTAATCAGAATTCAATAACTAGGCTCATAGCTGTCAGCTATCAGTCATCAGCTCTCAGAAAAGAGGACTATCGGCTGAAAGCTAACCCTTGAAAGCTTTTCCAAATGTCTCAATCAGATCTTTTTACGCCATCGACGCTCACGGTATCAGAACTAACGGGCGAAATAAAATCATTGCTCGAAGGCAACTTCCTCGATATCAAAGTGGAGGGCGAAGTAAGCAATGCCTCCACCAGCCGCAGCGGACACACCTACTTTACACTCAAGGACGAAGACGCACAGCTCTCTTGTGTGATCTGGAGCAGCACCTCACGCCGTTTAAAAACTGAACTCGTTGACGGGCAACACATCATTGCCGGTGGCGACATCCAGGTATATCCGCCACATGGAAAATACCAACTCATCGTGCAATCCGTAAAACAGGCCGGCAAAGGGGCGCTGCAGGAAGCATTCGAAAAACTTAAAGCTGAGCTCAAAGATGAAGGGCTTTTTGATGATGAGCACAAGAAAGCACTGCCCAAGTTCCCTTTCAAAATTGGGGTAATAACCTCGGCCACCGGGGCTGCTTTTCATGACATCCGCGATACTTTGGAACGGCGTTGGCCCTCGGCCGAAGTACTGTTGCATCATGCAAGTGTGCAGGGCGTCAATGCCGCACCGGAATTGGTCAAAGCAATCAACTGGTTTTCAGAGAAAAATCATGTTGATCTGCTTATTGTAGGTCGTGGCGGTGGCTCGCTAGAAGATCTATGGCCGTTTAACGAGGAGGCGGTAGCCCGGGCCCTCTTCGATTGCCAGGTACCAACCATCAGCGCAGTGGGACACGAGGTGGATTTCAGTATCTCGGATTTCGTGGCCGATGCACGCGCCGCTACGCCAACACAAGCAGCGATATTAGCTACACCCGACGTTAACGAAGTACTGATGTATACTGATGATCTGACCTCGCGGCTGCATGATATTATGAACCAACGCGTGACGAAGCAGAAAGATCGGATTGAACAGCTAGTGCAATCCCATGCGCTGAAAGCCGTAAAGCAAAAGGTCGCCAGCAATCACGATAAGGTTGATCACCTGACCGAACGGCTCGAACATCAGCGGGAAGTCTTTTTTATGCAGAAGTTTGAGCAGATAAATAACCTGCGGCACCGGCTGGAACTTCAAAATCCTAATACGGCCCTGGAACAGGGATACAGCCGCATCTGGCAGGATGACGAGTGGGTACGATCCCAAAAAGATTTTGATGATGAGCAATCTTTGGTGATAGAATGGAATGAAGGAAAAACAAAAGTTAACACTTAACCCATTAATTAAGTTTTTTACTCCTCTTTAGTTCAATAATTTTAATACCTTTCACGTCCTTTACAGTTAACATTCTCCAATTAGCATCTTACGTATTTTATGAGTGATATCCAGCCTAGTGTTAGTTATAGTTTTACCATGCGCCTTTACATCGAAAACAAGCCCGGAATGTTGGCAAAGGTTCTGGAGGCTATTGCCCAACAAAAAGCAGACCCCGGCGCAGTAGATGTCGTCCGCGTTGAGGGAGAGTATAAAGTTCGTGATCTAACGGTAAGTGCCCGCGATGAAGATCATTCCAAGTCAATTGTAAAAGCCGTAAAACAAATTGATGGGGTAAAAGTCCGCAATGTTTCTGATCGCGTATTTTTACTGCATCTTGGCGGGAAAATCAGCATTGAAAACAAAGTGCCGGTCGACACACGAGACTCCCTTTCCATGGCTTACACTCCGGGTGTGGGACGCGTTTGCGAAGCCATTGCAGAAAAAAAAGAGAAGGTTCACACGCTTACGATCAAGAAAAATTCCGTAGCTGTTGTCAGTGACGGTTCTGCCGTACTTGGGTTGGGAAATATCGGTCCCGAAGCAGGCATGCCCGTTATGGAGGGCAAAGCTATGCTCTTTAAAGAATTTGCTAACATTGATGCCTATCCCATCTCTCTGGACACCCAGGAAGTAGATGAGATTGTATCGGCAGTAAAATGGATGTCCCCAGGTTTTGGCGGTATTAACCTTGAGGATATTGGCGCTCCCAGATGTTTTGAAATAGAAGAACGTTTGAAAGAAGAACTGGATATCCCCGTTTTCCATGACGATCAGCACGGAACAGCGGTTGTAACCTTAGCTGCGACGATCAATGCCTTGAAAGTAACCGGCAAAAACCTCGAGGACCTGCGCATTGTGATTGTGGGAGCCGGTGCAGCGGGCATGGCCATCACCCGAATTTTACTGGAAGCCGGGGCCGAGGAAATATTGGTTTGTGATCGCGAGGGGATTATTAACCAAGATCGTTTTGATGATCTCAATAACAGCAAACAATGGCTGGCTGAACACACCAATCCGGCAAATGAATCCGGATCGCTGCGCGATGCTACCTCGGGAGCCGATTTACTTATTGGAGTCAGCGGTCCGGGCATTGTACCTAAGAAAGCGGTAGAAGATATGGCTGATGATCCCATTATCTTTGCCTTGGCTAATCCTGTGCCAGAAATACGACCGGAAGAAATAAATTCTATAGCCAAGATTATTGCCACCGGTCGAAGTGATTACCCAAACCAAATTAACAATGTTCTTGCATTTCCTGGATTATTCCGTGGAGCATTGGATGCCAGAGCCACAGATATCAATGAGGAGATGAAACTGGCCGCTGCCTATGCCATTGCAAATTCTATTGATGAAAATGATCTTGCAGAATCGTATATCATTCCCAGTGTATTTAACAAAGATATCGTCCCCAAAGTAGCGAAAAGCGTGGAAAAAGCAGCGTACGAAAGCGGTGTTGCCAGTCATTCGGATCCGTTGGAAGATTAACCGAGCAAGTTAAGCAACGCACTATTCCTAAATAAAATGATAGAGTAGGAAGTCATCATCCCCTAACCCCCTTCGGCTTTCATCTAAAGCCATTTAACAAGGGAACTCCTTACGTGACGACGCAGAGCATCGTCAGGACATAAAAACCATTAAGCAAATACCGCCAAAGGGGGGGGATCTTGCCAACTTTACGGTTTTAAAAGCGGCCTTGGATTCTGAACGAAGTGAAAGCGGATAAAAAGGATAATTCTGCACCGGTATCACATCACGAATATATTTCAAGATGTTATGGACCATCAGAATTATCCCATCCGTCGAGCGAAGTGGATTCAGAATCCACAGCCTTGATCTTTTCGTCCCTTTTGCATCAAGGTAAAAGGGACATTACCACCATGTTTCTGCTCATTCTAAAACAGAGCCAAAGATCAAGACTGAAATGGTCATCTCCCCCATAACCACTATACCTGCAAAAATTGCGCGTTCCTAAACTAAAGCTCAAAAGCTATTCATTATCCCCATTACCCACTTGCGCGGGGTAGCAGCCCAGCACCTTTAGCGCGCTGGCCTCCTGCTCCAATTCTTCGAGTGCTACCTGCGTATCCGGATTGGCAATGTTACCCTCAATATCCAGATAAAACTGGTATTTCCAGGGCTCGTTGGGCTTTGGGCGCGATTCCAGCTTTGTCATACGGATGTCGTGATCATCAATCACATTCAGACACTGGATAAGCGCTCCCTTATCGTGCGAGGTCACCATCAGCAAAGACGTCTTGCATGGAATCTGCAAATCCACCTCCACCGGGTTACGACTCACCACCACAAAGCGCGTAAAATTTTCGGATTGATTGGCAAGATCGCGTTCCAAAATTTCCAGATCGTAAATATCTGCGGCATAACTTCCCGCAATAGCGGCCTGCGACAGATCGCCATCCTCGAGCACCTTCTTAGCCGACATTGCGGTATCAATATACGATTCGACCTTGCAATCATGGAGCTTAGCCAGATAATTGCTGCACTGCGCAATAGCCTGTGGATGCGACATAATACGTCGAATGCGATCCAGCGGCACTTGCTCAAGCGCCAGCAGACAGTGAATCACCCGAATGGCCTCTTCGCCCACAATGTGCAGTTTACTGTCACCTAAAATATCATAGGTCTCATTGATGGATCCCGCCGTCGTATTTTCGATGGGCAAGATAGTATAATCGACTTCTTGTTCTTCTACTGCTTGGGCAGCCTGCCGAAAAGTATCATAGCCAAAGCAGTGCACCTCGGTATACCGCTCTTCAAAATGGCGCTGGGCAGCCTGATGGCTAAAAGCCCCATCGGTGCCCTGGTAGGCTACTTCAACGAGATCAGTATCCCTTTGGGCATTTTCGTGATCAACGAGTTTATGCTTTTGAAAACGAACAGAGTGGTGAATAATATCCTTGAAAAGCTGCTCGGCAAAATAGCGGTCAAGCCCTGCCTCTCGTGCTAGCTTATTAATCTTGCTCAATAGCTGTTCTTCGCGCTCTTGATCACGGATATCCCGATCCTCATCCAGTTTTAGCGACGATATTTCGCGCACCAACCGCTGACGCTGGGCCAGAGCATCCACAATTTTTTTATCTGTCTGATCGAGAAGTTTACGTATCGAATCCAGTTTGTCTGCCATAAAATTGGTATCAGTTAACCAAAATGAATTCAAAGGATATCATATTACGGTAACTTATGAAAGCGAAACTAAGTTGTCGATTTGCGATATCTGAAAATGGCTGCCGGCAGGATAAGCGCTGCCATAAGGGTTAGCCCACCCACCAGGTGTTGCACTTCCGCCCAGCCGGCTCCTTTCAAGAGAACCATGCGCATTATTTTGATAAAGTATGATATTGGATTTACGAGCGTAAGATCTTGAGCCCAGGGGGGCATGCTTTCAATCGGGGTAAAGAGCCCACCCATCAGAATAAAAACTACCATGATAAACCAAGCGATAAACATGGCCTGTTGCTGTGTATTGGTAATTGTAGAAATGAACAGACCAATACCTTCAACTACAAGCAGATAGATACCCGCGATTGCAAAAAGCAGCCATACACTACCCACGAACGGGATATTAAAACCGAATCGGGCTATCGCCAATCCCAGCCCAAGCTCAAATAGTCCAATAATCCAAAAAGGAAGCAGCTTGCCCGTGATGAATTGATACCGCTTGATAGGCGTCACATTCAACTGCTCGATGGTACCGATCTCCCGCTCACGAACGATATTCATCCCCGACAAGAACATCCCGATCATAGACACCAATACTACCAAAATGCCCGGCACCATGTAGTTGATATAATCCAGGTTGGGATTGTACCAGCTGGCAGGCGTTATCTCGATTCCTTGCTGGCTTTGACTCGATAACTGTATGTTGGAGACCGTCGGCTGAACTTCGGAACTAAAATCCTGAATAATAGATCGGCCATATCCCTGGATCAGTCCTGCTGTTACTCCATCTACCGCATCGATATTCATCTGTACCGAGGTCCCACGGCCGGAAGAAAGCTGCTGCTCAAAATCCTGGGGAATAACCATCACCATGCGCACATTGTTGGCACGTATCTTTTGGAGACCTTCATCTACATCAGATGAACGGCTTTTCAGCTTAAAATAACCCGAGGCCTGGAATTTGTTGACGAGTTGTTGTGAAGCAGTGGACTGATCATAGTCAACAAGATGGAAATCAACTTCGCGTAACTCGTAGGTAGCAGCAAAAGAGAGCACTACCAGCTGCACAACCGGCATCAAGAATATAATCGGCAGCATCCCCTTGTTACGGAAAATCTGCAGAAACTCTTTTTGTAGTAAAAATTTAATTATTCTCATTAGTGTCTAATTATATCATTCATAAACTCTTTTCCGCATTCAGCTATCAGCAGTCAGTTGCTAATTCTACTTTTGGTAACTGATTCCTAAAAGCTGAGCGCTGATAGCTACTCAAGTCTCACTTTAAAACTTCTCACGCTCAGAGCGATAAAACCGATGGTCATTACTGCAAGAATGAGCGTTTCTTTCCAGACGAGTAACAAGCCCGAATCCTTGAGCATGATGCTCCGCACAATGATCAGGAACCAACGCGCAGGAATAATGTTACTTATCCACTGCAGTATTACCGGCATGCTTGAAATAGGAAAGATGAATCCCGACAACAGTACTGTAGGCAACAAAAGTCCCGCCAGTGAAACCATCATGGCCGTCTGCTGATCACTGGCACGTGTTGAGATAAAGACACCCAGCGCCAGCGCAGTAAAAATGAACAACAGCGACTCGGCCAGAAACAGACCATAAGACCCTCGAAACGGTACTTCAAAAACCCATCGGGCCAAGGCTAGAACAGTGAGTACATTGACAAAAGCCAGCACCAAATACGGCAATACTTTGCCGATGATGATCTGCCCCGGCCGTAAGGGCGAAACGAGCAAAATTTCCATGTTGCCCATCTCCTTTTCGCGGGTGATAGAGATGGAGGTCATCAACGCAGATATAAGCATCAATATTACGGCGATAAGTCCTGGTACAAACAGGTTTACGCTCTCCAGCTTTGGATTGAAGAGCATATTCACATTCGTCGTGATCCCTCCCCTTTGCAGTTTACTATTGTCGGCCAGCCGCTGCTGAAAATCCACAATGATCGAGGAAGAATACTGCTGGATGAGTTGTGCCAAGTTGGGATTCGAGGCATCCGTAATAATATTTACCGTAGGCTTCTCGCCGCGATTCAGCTTTCGAGCAAAGTCGGATTCAAATACCAGTACTTCGTCGATCTCACCCTGCTGAAACAGCTCCTCGATTTGATCATACCGCTGAATTTCACCTTCAATGGCAAAGTAATTTGATGCATCAATCTTGCTAATCAGTTGGCGCGTAACCTGATCATGCGAGGCATCCAGTACCATCACCTTGGCATTCTCTACTTCGTTTCGGATGGCAAAGCCAAATAGCAGCATTTGGATGATAGGCATCCCAAACAGCACCAGCAGCGTTCGCTTATCGCGATAAATCTGCTTGAACTCTTTTATGACAAATCCTTTAAATGCTTGCATTTCTTCAGTGATCAATGTGTCAGTTAACAGTATTTCAGATTCCTTTGTAAGGAGTCTGTTTCCAGCAGCTCTTACTTATGTAATTGAAATATTAGTTGAACCTATCTCCGAGTTTGTTATGGATAATAATCTATACCAAAAAGCCTATGCTTTTGCTATTCGTGTGGTCAATGCATACAAATTTTTGAGCAAAGAAAAACAGGAATAGACATTGTCCAAGCAACTTCTCCGAAGCGGAACAAGTATTGGTGCCAATATTGCTGAAGCCAATGGTGCCATTTCAAAAGCTGACTTCTCTGCCAAACTCTCTATCTCATATAAAGAATGTTTGGAAACCAAGTATTGGTTATCACTTTTACATGACACAGATTTCATCAATGACAAATTATTTGAAAGCATGCATGAAGATGCTGACGAACTAGCTAAAATTTTGTTTACCATCATCAAAAAATCACACATCGCTTGAACCTTGTATTTTAATTAAACCCTGAATTCTAACGGTACACTGACACACTGTTCACTGTAAACTGTCATTCCCTTCTTTTTGCTCCTCTTGCGAGGGTGATAAAAACTTCTTCAATATCTTCAGCGTTATACCTTTCTTTCAATTCGGCCGGGGTATCCATCGCGTCAATACGTCCATCAACCATGATGGAAACGCGATCGCAATATTCTGCTTCATCCATATAATGTGTCGTTACAAATACCGTGGTCCCCTCATCGGCCACTTTATAAATCTGCTCCCAGAACTGCCGACGCGTGATAGGATCTACACCACCAGTAGGCTCATCCAAAAACACGATCTGGGGCTCGTGGATCAGGGCTACCGAAAACGCCAGTTTCTGTTTCCATCCCAGCGGAAGCGAGCCGATCTTTTGATTCTGCAGGTCCTGCATATTAAGCATGCTGATCAGATCATCCGACTTCTGCTTAATCTGCTGATCAGCCAGCCCATAAATACCACCATAAAGACGAATATTTTCGCGCACCGTGAGATCTTCGTACAACGAAAACTTTTGACTCATATAGCCAATCTGCTTCTTGATCTGTTCGGCTTGAGAATACACGTCAAAACCGGCTACCGTCGCTTCACCTTCGGTGGGAACAAGCAAACCCGTCAGCATTCGCATGGCCGTGGTCTTGCCTGCACCATTGGCCCCGAGGAATCCAAATATTTCACCGCGTCCCACTTCAAAAGAGATATGATCCACGGCTGTAAAATCACCAAACATACGGGTCAGGTTTTCCGCTTTTATCATTGGTTCAGCCATGAGACACCTCCTGCTCCATCAGCCGGATAAACGTATCCTCAATGTCTGGCGCGATTTTCTTTATTTCTGGATGACTGATTCCCTTCGAGGTCAGGTATTTGCGTAGCTCTGCAGAATCCGCATCCGGACGTTGATCGGTATAATGCACATATTCACCAAAAGGTTGCACCGAATCCACGTAGTCATAATCGCGAAGTAGGTTTATCAGGCGATATTTATTTGACGCCTTGATAGCCCAAAGATTGCTTTCGAATTGGTTATTCACTTCACCGGGCGTATCAATGGACAATATTTTACCCTCCTGCATAAGCGCAATGCGATCACACTGCTCGGCTTCGTCCATATAAGGAGTAGATACCAGGATGGTAATGCCTTCTTTCCTCAATCGATGCAACATCTGCCAGAACTCTTTGCGAGATACCGCATCAACGCCGGTGGTGGGTTCATCCAAAAAGAGTACTTCTGGTTTGTGGATGAGCGCACAGCTGAGGGCAAGCTTCTGTTTCATTCCCCCGGAAAGATCGCCCGCCAGTCGGCTTTTAAACGGCTCCAGCTGGCTATAAATAGGCTTGATAAGATCGTAATTAGCCTCGATAGTTGTCCCAAACACGGAAGCAAAAAATGACAGATTTTCTTCTACCGAGAGATCCTGGTAAAGTGAAAAACGTCCGGGCATATATCCCACCCGTGGGCGAATTTCACGGTAATCATCCACTACATCCAACCCTAGCACTGAGGCTGTCCCGGCATCCGGTTTCAGCAGTGTTGTCAGAATGCGAAAAATGGTGGTTTTACCAGCGCCGTCGGGACCAATAAGGCCGAAGAGTTCTCCCTTCTCAACTTCAAATGAGATCTCCCTGACCGCCTCTAGGGAGCCGTATCGCTTGACAATATGTTGAACGCTAATTGGTTTCATAGTTTTGGTATTTGATATCAAGCAAACATGTCATCCTGAACTTGTTTCAGGATCTTAAATTACAGATGCTGAAATAAATTCAGCATGACACGAAAAACTTAAAAGTTCACCTCTCCAGGCATGCCAATCTTTAGGACACCATCGGGATTGGGCACTTTCACCTTCACGGCATACACCTGCGTTACACGCTCCTCTTTGGTTTGAATCATCTTGGGAGTAAATTCAGCTTCGGATGCAATCCAACTGACTCGTCCATTGAACTGCTGGTTCTGCTCGGCATTTTTGTCCACAAGCACTTCCACATCTTGCCCCAGCGAAACCGACGGTAACTGGGCACCACTGATATACACCCGCAATTCCAGTGTATCCAAGTTTGCAATCTGATAAAGGGGCTGCCCTCGTTGAACCAGCTCATGGGGTTCCACAAAGGTGGTCAACACCCTGCCCTTGATCGGATTAACGATTTGTGCATCCTCAATTTGATCTTGAAGCTGTGCAAGCTGGGCTTCGGTAGCAGCAACTTCTGCGCGAACAGACAGCTTTTGCGTCTGTAGTGCATCAATCTGCCGGCGGGTCGTACGGACGTGGGCCTCCGCATCATCGAGCTGCTTCTGAGTGGCCGCTCCATCCTTCATTAACGACTGGATTCGATTCAGATCATTTTGAGCACGTTCCAGCTCGCTTTTTTGCACCTCCACCTGTGCATTAATATTGTCGATTTTTGAACCAATGGATTTTAACCGGGCCTGCAGTTCATCTCTTTGCAATACGAGTTTACTTGTGTCAACCAATCCCACCTGTATCCCGGCTTGCAGCTGACTCCCCTCGCTAGCACCAAACTTGATCAACTTGCCGGAGGCTTCACTGGATATGGTCGTTTCGGTAGCCTCAAACTGGCCATACGCATCCGACTTTTCGTTGCCCGAGCAAGCGTTCAAAAACAGCACCAGAATGATCGGTAGAATGAGACGGTACTTCTCAATTTTTACTTCGTACATGGCTATTCTGTTCAATTGTTTGAAAGTCCAAGTGTTGTGTGATAGTCTACTTTAGCACGAATGAGTTCAGTCTTGTGCATCTGCATTGACAATCGCGCCTGTGTAGCTTTATTAAGCTCAGTGATATATTCAGTAGCCGTAGCAGCTCCGTTTTTCATCTGACTGGATACGGACTTCACGACCTTCTGCCGCAAATCAATAATCTGCTGATCACGTGTAATTTGATCCTGAAGTGATTTCATACGCTGGCGTATTTTAATGAGCGATGCACGTAACTGCCGCTCAAAAGCCCGCTCTTCCTGTTGGATATTCTTCTGCTGCATCGAGAATACTTTCTGCTGAATAGCTGCATTTTTAGCTCCCCATAAATTCCACTTTACCTGCAGACCCACGATGTAATAAGGATGCAGATCGTTCTCAAAAACATTAAATCCCGGACGACCATAGGCAGCTGTACCAAAAGCTGATAGTGACGGCCACTTATTTGTTTGAGCCAGCTCTTTCTGGTAATCCAGCGCCCTGCGATTCGTTTTATACAGCGAAAACTCGGGCCGCAGCTGCACCAATGAATCCTGTTGGTCAGCAGGAACCTGATAATCAGGGAGTGCCAGCGAAGTCCCAGAACTAACCTGCTTATCAATCAGTTCTCCCAGCACCTCATAGCCCGACTGTATATTAGAGTTGATTTCTGCAGAGTCTTGCTGTGCCTTCACCAGTTCGGCTTCTAGAATATGTTGTTGATCAGCCAACAGCACTCCATTCTTCACCTTAGAGTGCACACTTTTAAGTTGAGCGCGCAGACTTTTCAACATTGTTCCTACGATCTGGAGCTGTTGTTGAGCAAGCAATATCCCGAAATAAACCTCATTAACCTGCTCTTTAATCTTATGCAACTGAATCTGGGTAGATTTCTGCTGTGCTTGTCCCTCAATATCTTTCAATTTCTTTTTGATGCCCACCGCTCCTCCATTATAGATCGACTGGCTAACTTCCATCGTCGCCTTATATTGATCCTTGCTCAAATCCGGGCCACTAAAAGGCATGTTCGATGGAAACTGTAGCTCGGCTACTTCCGATTGGTAGGAAGCCGAAACTCCAAAATTGAGCTGTGGATAAGAGGCGGTATTTGCAATTCTTTTGTTGAGGTCGGTAATCTGTTGCTGCAGATCAATTTGTCTGGCCAATGGATATTCACTTTCAATCTGTGAATAACAGTATTCCAGACTTAATGAATCTGGAGGGGTAGGCTGTAAACTTCCGAATAGAATTGTAAAAACAACAGCAACTAGCATAACGAACTCATTTCTTTACGGCATTTAGGATAAACTTTGGCAACTCCTTCTTCCGCGCTTCCAAAAATTGATGATACTGCTCCTCATTCATCTGGAAAACAGTTTTAATCATGGGCTGCGCAAGCACCGGAAACACGCAAAGTCCAATGGTGTTGATGATAAATTCCTGTGGCTGGATGGACTTCATTTCGCCGGCTTCAATCTCAGCCTCAATCTGCTTGACAAATTTTTCAGGCACCTCTACGCCCATCCCCTCAACAAATTCTTTAAAACGGTCGGGATGCTGATTCATCTCGTGAATCACAAATCGTGGGAGATGCGGCTGTTGCCTGAACATATCATAATAGGTTTCCACCAGCTTCTCGATCTTGGGAACGAGCGCTAAATCAGAATTTAATACTTTAAAAATGACCGGAAAAAATTGACGCACGCTCTCCTGAAACACTTTCTGGAACAGCTTGTCCTTACTGCGGAAATAGTAATGCAGCATTGATTTATTTATACCTGCCTCATCGGCAATTTCCTGCATCCGGGCCCCAGAAAATCCCTGCTCCTGGAAAACCCTTTTAGCAGCTTCCAGAATTTGTTCTTCTGTTTCCAATTCTTCGGGCATAGCAGTTATTCACTTTTGATTTAAAGATAAACTACATATTCTAACCATACGTTTCAACCATTTAGTTAAAATTTATGGTTAATAATTAATCTATTATTGTATCAAAATAGAAAAACCCCTTCAGAAACATCCTGAAGAGGTTTTAGAATCTTTAATTTGCTATAATTTTATCCGATACGCAGCTTCAAATTCTCGATTTTTTCGAGAATTTCACCGCGGTCCATTTCCTGATATCGTTCGGGTAGAAGCTCCTTGGAGGTACATTCAATGACAGCACTGAGTGTTTGCAACTCGATTTCTTCGGGATAAGTTGGGGGGAGAAAATCATTGAGTGCCACATCCAAAATCTCAGGTGTAACTTTTTGCTTGTCATTAGCCGCTGCCCTGAACTTAGCGCGGGTCAGCGCCGCCTCCATATCCGCACCCGAAAACGTTTTGAGTCCCTGTTCAATGAGCTTTGGAACATAGTCTTCGGTGAGCTTTAGCCCTGTTTTCTTTTTCATGGCTTCAAACAACTCCACCCGCTCTTCCTGGGTATGGGGAGGAAATAAAGCAAGGTGTTCTTCTGCCCGTCCCTGCCGCTTCAAATCCACCGGCATCAGGTCGGGACGCGCCGTCATTAAAAACCAGATAATTTCACCCCGATTGCTTGTATCGCTCATAAATGAGGCAATTTGGGAGAATACCCGACTTGATACCCCACTGTCACCACTGGCATCACGATCGCCCAGATAGGCATCGGCCTCATCTATCATCACCGCCACCGGTGCCATAGCCTTGAGCAATCCCAGAATCTTTTCCAGATTACCTTCGGTAACACCCTGCCACTGACTGCGGAAATTTTTCAGTTTCACCATCGGGATTCCCACTTCACTCGCAAAGCAAGTAACCATAAACGTTTTTCCGGTTCCTACCGGACCACAGACCAAATAACCCATGGGCAGCACATCCTGGTTGCCGTTTTTAAGGGCCTTTACGGCATGACGCAGATGTTCTTTCACCTTCGTATGACCAGCAACATTATCAAGGTTGTACTCTGTCTCCACGAATTCCAACAGTCCATAGGCCTCGGCTTCAATAAGCTCTTTCTTGGCCTCGGAGAGACGATTGTGAGTAATCGTTTCATTATTTTCTCGGGCATTAGACAGGATCCCACGCAAGTTAATAAAGTTCAAACCCGCCGTCTGCTGAGCCATCACCCGTTCGTTCACCTCGGATATCTGTTTAAACTCATCGCCCGGAGACTGATGCTTTATAAATTTAATCCGCTGTTCCTGGTTGGGAATATTGATTTTGATTTCACTTGTGTACGGGTTTTGCACCAACGTTTTGTTGAGGTCGGCCAGATTTTCGGTGATTAACACCGTCGTAAAGTCTGCCGCCAAAAACATCGGATCGTGCGCCCAGCGTGAAAGGTAAACCAGCGAGGTCCGATCTTCCGATCCTGTCGACCCAGCCTCATTCATCGGCACGATGGTATCGGCATAATCGACAATCAGGGCGATACTTTTCTTATTATCGATGCGTACACGAAAATACTGCTCAAGCAGCGAAAACACCCGCACAGGATCTTTGGGTAGATTATTGGCATAATCGGTGCCCATCAGCGAATCGCGTCCAGATAACGCCTGGTTAAAATCTTTTTGGCTCTCCTGGTCACGAAAATAAATACCTGAAGACCGGTCATAGAAAATGACGTAATCACGTGCCCCGAAAAACTCCTCTGATAAAAATGATTTCAACCGTACGAAATCGGTCCCCTCTTTGCGCTCTAGGGGTACCAAGTCGTGCACGTTGCCATGCAAGATAAATTGATTGATCGTACGACTTAAATACTTCTGGGCAAATTCAACGGCCCATTTGGGATAATGATCAAACATTAGCAGTTAGCAGACTAATTATCGTTAGGTTGTCAGAAAATTGTGACGGTTAATCAATCCATAATGACAAGCTTCACCGTCTCGATGCGGCTTGGCGTAGCCTTGCTGATAATCACCTTGTTGCCATCTATCAGCAGCTCTTCGTTGACCTTTGGAATACGCCCCAGGGTATTAATGATATAACCGGCTACTGTCTCATATTCACTGGATTCGGCCGGCAACTTAATCTCCGGATATTCTTGTTGCAGATCTTCAATTTCTACACCGCCACTCACGATATAAGTATTACCTGAGAGTTTCTTAATAAAATGGTCTTCGGTATCGTACTCGTCCTGGATATCTCCCACAACTTCTTCCAAAAGATCTTCGATCGTTACCATACCGGCCGTGCCGCCATATTCATCAATAACGACAGCAACCGAGATGTTTGAGCTGCGAAATTCCGAAAGCAAATCCTTCGACTTCTGTGTAGCAGGCACCAGCTTGATGGGACGCATAATCTCGGTCAAATTGTCCGGATTACTGAACAGATCATAAGCAAAAATCACCCCAATGATATCGTCAATGCTTTCTTGGTAAACAGGTAGCTTCGAAAAGCCGGAAGAGATAAACAACTTCAGTGTCTCGTCTAGGCTCGTATTCTTTTCTACAGCCACAATATCTGTCCGGGGAATCATCGACTCTTTGACACGCTTGTTGGAAAGCTCCAACACATTATGCAAAATTTCAGAGTCTTCTTTATCCAAGTCCTGCCCGCCGGAGTCTCTTAGTTCTTGGAAAATTAGTTCCACATCCTGACGGCGAAATACACGACCTGAGCGATCAATATCCGGATTAATAAGTTTAATAATGAAATCCGAACATTTATCTGCTAAAAAAATCAACGGACGAAATACCCAGTTACAGATTTGTTGCGGAATGGCGATCACTTTGACCCACCAGTCGGCGTGAATTCGAAACAATGCTTTGGGTATAATCTCACCAAAAAGCATAATCACCACCGATGCAATAAAGGTCTGTATCACAAGCACAAGAGCACTGCTCGGCATCGATCCAATCCATCCTTGATACAGCTCGGTAATCGGTCCAACCAGAAAAAGGGTCATCAACGTAGCATAAACGACATTCACAATATTATTGCCCACCAATGTCGTCGTCAGAAAAGTCTCCGGATTCTGGGCAAAATAATTTACCACCCGTCCGGTCCATGAGCTTTTGCGCGACTCAATTTCCAACTTCAACCGATTTGCACTGACAAAGGCAATCTCAGAGCCGGAAAAAAATCCGCTGAGGATAATGGTAAATACTATAAGGAAGAACTCAGTCACTTGATATATTTAATAATTACTTGGTAAATCTTTGTGATTTCTACGAGCTACTTTGTGTAACAACTGTTTCACAGAGAACCACAGAGCAGCACACACTTTCACAAAGTTATTTGCCCTTAAAGTCGGGTTTGCGTTTTTCGAGGAATGCCGATGTTCCTTCCATCACATCTTCAGTTTCGCATAGCTGCCCAAACAGATCCGCCTCAACCTGGTATCCTGATTGATGATCTGCGTGGTAAACCGCTTTGATAGCATTGCGAATGGCAATAGGCCCATTTTTCAGAATCTTTTTAATTAATGATCGTGCCGCTTCGGCGGCATCTTCTTTGGTCACATCATTAACCAGCCCCATCTGCTGGGCTTCATCGGCTTTCACTTGCTTGCCGGTTAAAATCATTTCGAGCGCACGCGATCGTCCAACGAGTTGTGTAAGTCGTTGCGTTCCACCATAACCGGGAATAAGTCCCAGCCCCACTTCCGGCAACCCAAAAGCCGCATTATCGCTGGCAATACGCAAGTGGCAAGCCATCGCTAATTCGGCCCCACCTCCAAGTGCGTACCCATTCACTGCGGCCACAACGGGTTTCCGGGTATCCTCGATGAGTTGAAAAATCTGCTGCCCTTTCTGTGAAGCCATGCGTCCCGACCGATTGTCGAGCTCTCGCAGCTCGCTGATATCAGCGCCGGCCACAAAGGCCTTATCTCCGGCCCCCGTCACGATGACGGCTTCGATATCTTCATTTACCTGTATAGCTTTAAAAACATCAGCTAATTCGTTCAGTAGGTTGTCATTCAGTGCATTGAGTTTATCAGGACGATTAATCGTAACTGTAGCAATGCCATGATCATCCGTTTCAAAGAGGATCGACTGGTAAGACTGGCTCATAAGATTGAATTATTCTTTAACGCGATTCGGAGTGTCAATTGTATCCGATTCGGATTCTTGTTCCTGTTCTTTTTCGATTTCCAAAAAATCCGAATCTAAGTCAATATCATCAAGGTCGGAATGTATGGGTAGAATATCGCTGTCCAGATCATCGATAATTTTTGACGTCTCTTCTACTTCTTCAAGCAGATTATCAAGCTGAAAGCCAATTTCTTCGGGATTACTCATCGTCATGGACTGTTCATAAATATATCGAATAGCGTCTTCGATGGTTTCCAGGTGCGTTTCACAGATCAAATACTTTTCTTTGGCTATCTCAAATTTTTTGAGCCGCTTCTTGAGAATTCCCACTCGCCGCGCCTTGGTACGTTTCAAGCGATCCGATTTCATGTTTTCAATCTTACGCTCTTCTTCCTGTACTTCACGTTTCAGGCTCTCTTCGACCGACGTATTCATATACAGTTGATAACGCTTGTGCAGATCTAGCAGCGTTAAATAGTTGGAAATAAGCTCTTCAACCTTTTTGCGGATATTTTCAAGCAGGCCTTGTGAGCTATAGGGCAATTTGTCGAAGTTCTCTTTGATTAGCTTGGCAAGATGTTTAAGCACCAAAAATCGTTTTTTACTTTTTTGGTCCAGCTCCTGGAAGGTCGACTTTTCTTCGGCCGCCGGATTTCGCTCGCGCAACTTTCGGAGCTTCACATTCTTGCGGAACCGAGGCAACCGCGGCACAATACCAAGATACATCAGCTCTACGCCAAATGTCATTGTTAAAATGAGATTAGAAACCAGTCCCATTCCACTCAGGGCAAATGCTGAGATAGTGGACACCAGCAGCACCCCCATATTCAGCGGGTGCAAAAAGGCTTCTCGTGTAAAGTTTATGGATTTGTCTTCACTCATAATCTGCTAATGATCTTCCTTGGATTCTGTACCGGCCGACTCATCCTCTGGTAGTTCGGGAGAACCTCTTCCGATCGTTTTATTCATGTTCATCGAATCAGCCTGCCGTTCGATTTCCTCGTATAGCAACCCCATCTCCATTTTTACCTGGCGCAGAGTATCTTTGGCCTTGGCTTTAGTCATTTCTTCGTCCAGCTGTTCCTCCGATTTCGTCGGGGTCTCATCAGACAAGTTGTCCATAGCAACGTCCAGCCGTGCTTCAACGGATGCCAGTTTATGCTTCACGGAATACAGGAAACTATCGAAAGACTCCAGCATCTGGCTCTTATCCATATTTTTCAGGGCCTGCGTGATATTCTGGGTCTTCTTGGCGCGGGAATGCTTCTCCTTTATCTCACGCATCTTACGATAGTGCGTCTTGTACTCTTCCTTTAATCGTTCCCGTTCGCTGCGACTGTCGCTGGCCATATCTGTTCCTGCCTATGATTTAGACCGTTCCTTATTACCGATTGTCTTGTTGGATTCCTTCTCTTTCTCAGAAGCTTCCTCTTCGATCTCGATCTCTCCGTCAGAAGATCCAACACTTTTCTCTTTGTCCGGAGCTTCTACCTTGCCCATATCAGTCTTAAACTGCTTGACCAATTCCTGGGCACGTAACTTTTCGGCATTAGCTTCAATCTCCATGGTTTCGGTATCTACGCTGTCGAGCGCCATTTCCATGCGGGCTTCGTTCTTGGCGGTCTTTTCATTCAAGCGGTTGAGCATCTCATCGTGCGTCTGATCCAATCCGCCGGTTTCGAACTGTTCAAGCGCATCAGCCACCTTGCCCTGCCATTCGGCCCGCTCGCTGGCACGCAGTGCTTCCTTGGCTTCCTGTATCTTGCGATCTTTCTCACGGACAAACGCCTTCTTCACCTTCAGCGCTTTCTCGTAAGCCTGCTCGGCAAATTCGAGCTGCTCCTTCGACGTCGACAAATTCTCTTTTGCCTGCTCGAGTTGCATAGCATATCCCTCGGCAATATCGTCCCGGTCAGCATTAATAGCCGACTTAATTTTTGCCGTCAGATCTTCGATCCGTTTTTCATACTTCTTTACTTCTTTCTGAAGCATGATCATATTCGCCTTAACCGTAGCGATATTTTCGTTCATCTGGGGAATCTGATCGTTGAGATCCCGGATATTTTGCTCCAGAATAAGCTTTGGATCTTCCATTGAGCTTATAAATCCACCAAATAGCGACTTGATTGCACGAATAAATCGTTTAAACATGGTATTATTCCTTTTAATTAACTTTGCCCTGCCCTAACAGTACTTTAAAGTTATGTTAATTTAGTGATATTGCAATTAATATCAGGGGCTGAACTTATATTTCATGGATGCCTTGGCTATCAACACGATGTGTTATCATTGCCGTTTGATCTATTGCATCCGTTTTAATTGAAAACGCATCATCTAATACCTCTACTGCAGCTTCAATTAACTCCTTGTTGTTCGTAAAACCAGTAGCCAATGTTTCACCTTTTTTTACCTTGGCGCCAGTTTTGCGTTTAAGCTCAATACCTGCCGAGGGATCAACATCATCCTCCTTCGTTTTGCGTCCCGCGCCCAGCTCAAGCGAAGCAATACCAATTTTGTAAGCATCAATTTTCGCTATATATCCGCTGGCCGGGGCTTCAACAGTAAAACTATATTTGGCATGCTCATATTTTTGGGGATTCCGGAGCACTTCCGTATCACCGCCCTGCTCGGCCGTAAGCTGCAACCATTTATCAAATGCCTGTCCATTCGCTACCGCTTCTCTGCTCATGGCAACGCCTTGCTCTATGGATTGGGCCTTGCCTCCCATAGTAATCATCGTGCCCGCAAGCATGTGAGTCACCTCCATCACATCATCAGGACCGTTACCCTGCAGGGCAGCCATCGCCTCTTCAACTTCCAACCAGTTACCAACTTTATTACCAATAGGCTGTTCCATATTAGTCAGATAAGCTATCGTCTGTTTGCCAAAGTCTTCTCCGATAGCCACAAGTGTTTGCGCCAGCTCTTTGGCATCCTGCTGCGTTTTCATAAAAGCACCAGATCCAAATTTTACATCCAGGACCAGCGCGTCAATGCCCTCGGCCAATTTTTTACTCATGATGCTTCCTGCAATCAGCGGGATGGATTCGACGGTAGCTGTTACATCGCGCAAGGCATACAATCGTTTATCAGCCGGGGCAATGTCTTCGGTCTGTCCAGCCATTACCATTTTGCACTTTGATAGAATCTGTCGATACCGATCCAGAGAGATATCCACCGTAAAACCGGGAATAGACTCCATTTTGTCGAGGGTTCCACCGGTATGTCCAAGGCCACGTCCCGAAATCATCGGTACCGGCACGTCGTAGCTGGCCACGATGGGCGCCAGAATGAGCGACAGTTTATCACCCACCCCGCCGGTAGAATGTTTATCCACTTTTTTTCCGGGAATATCGCCCAGATCGAGCACCCGACCGGAATGCAACATAGCATGCGTGAGTGCCGCTGCCTCATCTTCGTTCAGATCTCTCAGAAAAGCAGCCATCAAAAAGGCACTCACCTGATAATCAGGCAGCTTGTCCTTGGTATACTGTTCTATCAGATAACTAATTTCTTCTCTTGAAAGAACCTCACCATCTCTCTTTTTTCTGATTAGTGATACCGCGTTAAAGGATTTTGAAGCCATAGAAAAAAACATCTACATTAGGTTTGACCTTTAATAACGTGGTTTTTTAAAAAAATTGATAGCAGAAAGTCCCTGATGTTAAACGTTTTAGCTGATCAGTACCTTTATAATCTTCGAGCTCATATTCCTGATAACATCAACCTTAAGCTATATGATCCCGCTGAGGGATTACCACCGGACCTTAGCGACACCCATGCACTATTGGTCCGCACCGTTAATGAACTCAACCCAAAAACACTGTCCCCAATCCCCCCTTCGCTTACCTTTGTAGGTACCGCTTCGGCTGGCAGCGACCATGTGGATATCGAATACCTGGAAAAGTATGGCATTACCTTCACCAACGCGGCCGGATGCAATGCCCGATCGGTGGCCGAATATGTAGTTACTGCTACATTGCTCTGGGCAGAGGCGCGGAACGTAGATCTCACTAACGTAACAGTTGGCATTATAGGAGTAGGACACGTTGGTACCCAGGTAGAACAAATACTCAACAAATTGGGAATCAATTTCGTCAGTTACGATCCGCCGCGAGAAAATCAGGAATCAGATTTTAGTTCAGCTTCTCTTGAAGAGGTACTTGCTTGTAATATATTGACTTTTCACACGCCGCTCTCCCGCAGTGGGGATTATCCAACTCATCATTGGCTGGATGAAGACAAACTTGCCGGGCGACCTTATGAACTTATCCTCAATACCTCACGCGGTGGTGTCATCGATGAAAGTGCACTATTAAAGGCCATAGATGACGACAGGATCGGCGACACCATCATTGACACCTGGGAACACGAACCACAGTTTAGCCTTAATACGGCCCAAAAAGCATTTCTCAAAACCCCGCATATTGCCGGCTACTCAGAACAAGCCAAGAACAACGCCACGAAAATAGTAGTGCATGCCATGCTCAACCATTTTGATATCCCAATAGACCAAAACGGGACTGGACAGAATGCCCGGATGATTAAGGAGGATATCAACAATTTCGATTCGCTCTCTGAAGTGCTAACGAAGCTTCATCCCATCAAAGAATATGAAACTGAACTGGAAAAAATCATCGCTGATTATCCCGATGAGCGCGGGAAACACTTCAACAAGCTACGGGCGCAGTTTCCCCTTCGACAGGAGTTTGCCCAAACCTTCTTACCAACATCATATTTCGAGCGATTTCCGGTACTACGTAAGCTGGGTTTCTCTGAGCTAACATAGATTTTAAACCGCAGAGGAGACAAAGTCATAACAGAACTTTAGCCTGACGATGAGTCATCAGGCTAAAATAAAAACTCAAGTCCGTTTTAACCGGACTTTTAGAAAGTTAGCCTTCTAATTTATTAGTAGACTGTAATCAAGAAGAGGTTACCCCAAAAAGTTCAAGAGCATTTTTGTCGGTAGTTGCTATTATCTCATCCAGATCAAGCTCCTGAACATCTGCCAATCGCTGAGCAACATGTTTAACAAATGAGGGCTCGTTGCGCTTACCACGTTTGGGCTCTGGCGCCAGATATGGAGCATCAGTTTCTAGCATCATATTATCAATAGGCAACTGTGCCACCGAATCATCTACATCGGCATTTTTGAAGGTCATAACACCACCAATGCCGAGCTCCAATCCCAAGTCAATAGCACGCTTGCCCTCTTCGACCGAACCATTAAAACAGTGCCAAATACCCTTTAGGCTGCCATTCTGCTCTTCTTTAATAATCTGCAGCAGATCTTCAGTGCTTTCCCGATTATGCAGAATAACAGGCTTTTGAACCTGCTTAGCCACTCGGCAATGTAGGCGCAGACTCTTCTGCTGTTCGGATTTGTAGTCATCACTCCAGTAATAATCCAACCCCGTTTCACCCACACCTACGATGTCATCCTGTTGGCAATAATCTAGCAGTTCCTCCTCTGTGGTGGTTGTGCCCTCATTAATATCGGTCGGATGAATACCGGCCAGTTTATGCAGTTCAATATCGGGATGGCTCAGCCTGTCCATCTTGGGCAGAGAATCATAGTTAATGGCCGGCATAAAAATATGCGACACTCCGGCTTTCGCGGCCCGATCTAATACTTGGTGGATATCTTTTTCAAATTGCTCGGCGTAGAGATGACAATGGGTATCAATCACAATGACAAAAATTTTACGCTTATTATGCTACTTCTAGGTATGATACTCAACCAGACGTTCCATCGGATTTTTGACGAAAAGTCCCGGTTTGAGATCGTGCTTTTTCAGGATATCCTTAATCATCTCTTGATGAGCAAATGCTACCGACCCGATAAAACGCACCTCGTACTCGGTGGCATTGGTATATTTAAGGATGATCCGGGTGATAAAATTTTCAAATCCTTCGTAAAGAATATCTTTAATGAACGGATGGTCGGCATGTTCGCCCAAAAAGGCACCATAAGAGGCAACAAATCGACTTTTTTGGGATCCGTCGTAGAGACCTTTGGTGATATGATCAAGCGACATGTTGTAATCTCGTTCTAGGGGCTCTTTCAAATCATCGGGAATTTCATAACGGAAGTACTTATTGATCAGCTTCTTACCAAAATACCCGGCACTTCCCTCATCCCCCAAAATAAACGCTAGTGAAGGGACGTGCTCGATAATCTCGGAGCCGTCATACAGACACGAATTGGACCCCGTTCCCAGAATACAGGCTATTCCCGCTTCACGTAAAAAACAGGCACGAGCCGCTCCCAACAAATCATGATAAATGTACACGCTGGCATCTGTAAATATGCGGTCCAAAGCATCATGTACAAGCTCATTTTTTTCTTCACTATCACAACCGGCCCCATAAAAGAAAAGCTCATCTATTTCCTCATCCAGTTCCGGTACCAGGTTGTATTCAACCACTTCTTTGATACTTTCAGTGGTGTGGTAGTAGGGGTTTAATCCCTCTGTAAAAAATGTTTTGCTATCTGTGCCATTAGTCAAGCACCATTCTGTTTTTGTCGCACCACTGTCAGCTATTAAAATACCCATAAATGCTTTTCTGTTATTAATTCTGCGCCAAATCTAATCAATTTGCAGGAAAAGCCGCAAAGATTAATCTGGGATAGAGACTATGCTAAAATCTAACTATTATTTAACGGTTTAATAATGTATAAAAATACTTCCAGCGGATGAAACTTACCTACAGTAATTACCTGAAAATTGATGAACTGCTTGATTTGCAAGAGCTCCGGTCAGAACCCGAAGAGCATGATGAAATGCTCTTTATCATCATTCACCAAACCTATGAGCTCTGGTTTAAACAAATTTTACATGAAATGGATAAACTGCGCGATGATCTGAAAGACGGCAAAACATGGGCGGCCGTAAAAACGATGAAGCGCATTCTCACTATCCTGAAAACCATGGTGGCTCAGATCGATATCCTGGAAACGATGACACCGCTTGAGTTCGAGAGTTTTCGCGGCTTTTTGGATGAGGCTAGCGGATTTCAGTCGGTGCAATTCCGCGAAGTTGAAATGGTATGCGGGCACCGGTCTACTCATATTCTCAAAGTCCACGAGGACCAGCCCCAGTATGTGGAACGGATGAAGCAGCGCATGGCCGAACCCACGATCTGGGAGCGCTTTTGTGAGTTTCTACAGCAAGAAGGGTACGACATTGAAATGCCAGAGCGTGAAAACGAAAATGGACTGCTGTATGAACCTTCGGAACATAACCAGAACATCCTGCTGGATATCATGCAAAACAACCAAGAGCTGGCTATGCTCTGCGAACTGCTGGTCGATTTTGACGAGGGTATGCAGGAATGGCGTTACCGCCATGTAAAGATGGTGGAACGCACCATTGGCAACAAGATGGGTACTGGCGGATCCAGCGGCGTTGATTATTTGCGTGGCACTCTCCACCAACGCATCTTTCCCGATCTTTGGGAGATTCGTTCGGACATTTAATTTTCATTTAAAACATTAAGCTTGCCTCGGTATCCGAAAGCAAACATTCTGCATCAAATATTCCTATGATGGAAAACATTGACAACTTAGCAAACAGACTAGCACCTCACTATTCGCATTTCGATGTAAAAAATCGCTTACTTTTCACTGGACATTCTCACCAGGCATGGCCTGATGTAGCTCTTGAAGGACTGAAGGAATCCTTCACCGTCGCCGCTTCAGAAGTCGACAATAAATGGGAGCCAGCCTTCGAAAAAACCGAGATTCTTCGCAACTACCTGCGCAATTTTTATGGTGATCCTGACGGGCTGTACTGCCTTGCCGAGAATACGCACCTGCTGTTGGTTTCATGGCTTTCTAGCTTTGATCTCAAAAACAAGCCGAAGATCATCACTACTGACAGCGAATTCCATTCGATGGACCGTCAGCTATACCGGCTACAGGAAGAAGGTCTTGAGGTAACTGCCGTCGATGGCCATTCTGATAACATTGTCGATGAAATCGATCAAGAAATCGACGGACGCACTTCGGCAGTCATGTTGTCCCGCGTTTATTTTGAGAGCGGAATCGTCAATCAGCATATCTCAGAGATTGCATCGCTTGCTCGAAAGAACGATATCCCCTTTCTGATTGATGATTATCACGGCACTAATGTAGTTCCACTTTCTATCCAAGAAGCTAACCTGGAAGATTGTTACCTCCTTGTGGGGGGATACAAATATCTGCAATGGGGCGAAGGCAACTGCTTTCTGCGTTATCCTTCTGATTGTGATTTGCGTCCCGCCGTTACCGGTTGGTTTGCTTCGTTCAGCTCGCTGGATGAACCACGCGATGGCGGACCAGTCACCTATGACGATGGCAACCAGCGTTTTGCTTCGGGCACTTACGATCCGGCCTCCCAATTTCGGGCAGCAAAAGTTGTGGAATTTTTCGAGGATCAGGAGCTTACACCCAAGGTACTCCGCCAGCAGTACTTAAAGCAGGTGGGATTACTTAAAAAACTGTTCTTAGAGCAGGACTTTGACCCAGAAATTATTAAGCTACGTCATAAGCGCCCATTAGAAGAAAATGGCGGCTTCTTGGCACTGCGATCTCCATTTGCCCGAACGATTCGCGCCCAGCTGATGGAAAAGGGCGTCTATACCGATGCCCGGGGCGACGTCCTTCGATTTGGACCAGCGCCCTACATCACCTCTGGTCAAATCAAAAAAGCCATGGCTGAACTAGCAAAGATCGTTAGCAGCCTTAATCCATAACTTTGTAAGGATTGGTCTTCTTATCGGTCTTACTGATAAAAAGTTAGAGTAAGTTGGTGAATATACTTTAAGAAACAAAAAGTACTGCTAAAGAAACCCTGTAGTTTACAAGCAAATTAAGTTGGATTACGGTTAAAGGCTAGATCTTGTTTTAGAAATCAGCTCGTAAACTTCCATATAGAACTACTGAACCCCGGTATCAAAAGATTGATCAATTGACTATTTCGAGAGAAATAAGATGACACTATGTTGTCAGTATTATTTAATATATTGACGGATGAAAACTCCAAAAATCTAATTACACACTAATTTATGTCTGATAACCAAGATCGCGAAAAGGCACTGGAAATGGCCATCGGCCAAATTGAAAAGCAGCACGGCAAAGGCACTATTATGAAGCTGGGTGATGAGGCGACGAAAGATGTTCCCAGCATCTCTACTGGCTCTATTATGGTAGACTACGCGCTGGGCGTGGGCGGCGTGCCCCGTGGGCGTGTGACCGAAATTTATGGCCCCGAAGCCAGTGGGAAAACGACTCTGGCCCTGCACGTGATTGCAGAAGCGCAAAAAGCCGGCGGTTATGCAGCCTTCATTGATGCTGAACACGCCTTTGATCCCCGCTACGCAAAAAATCTTGGTATCAACACCGACGAACTGCTCGTCTCGCAGCCCGACAGTGGTGAACAGGCGCTTGAAATTACCGAAACGCTTATCCGTTCTGCTGCCTTGGATGTCATCGTTGTAGATTCCGTTGCAGCTTTGGTCCCCCGTGCTGAGCTGGAAGGCGAAATGGGTGACTCTCACGTTGGCCTACAGGCACGACTGATGTCACAAGCCATGCGGAAAATCACCGGTATCATCAATAAAACGCGAACTTCCGTCATCTTTATTAACCAAATTCGTGAGAAGATTGGTGTGATGTTCGGTAACCCAGAGACCACATCCGGTGGACGAGCTCTTAAGTTTTATTCTTCGGTCCGAATCGACATTCGTCGTATTGGCTCGCTCAAACAAGGCGATGAGGTAGTTGGAAACCGAACCAAGGTTAAAATTGTCAAAAACAAGGTAGCCCCACCCTTTAAACAGGTCGAGTTCAATATTATGTATGGCAAGGGGATTTCGCGAATGGCTGAGATTCTGGATATGGCTGTCGAGTTTGATATCATCGAAAAACGTGGTAGCTGGTATCGATACGGTGGCGAACCCATTGGTCAGGGTACCGATAATGCTATTGAGTTTCTCGAGTCGGATCCTGAGACTACTGAAGAAATTGAAAAGCAGATTCGCGAGCAAATGAATCCTAAGGAAGAGGATGAAGAAGCAAGCGAAAACGGTCAGGAAGACGCTGAAGATTCCGATGATTCTGACAGCGACGATTAATTATGGATGAAGAAATCGAACACGATCTACCCGGGGTTATTACCTCCATCAGTGTTCAAAAAAATAACAGGGAGCGCTATTCCATTTTTGTGGATGATGAATTTCTGCTTGGCATTTCTGAGCAGACGCTCCTTGATTTTAATCTCGCGAAAGGTGATACCATAACACCTGCCCTGCTACGAAAAATGAGACGCGAAGAGGGGCGATTTGAGATAAAATCGTACTTTATGAAACTCCTTGGGAGACGCGATCATGCCCGAAAAGAGCTATTCAACAAAGCGGTACGCAAAGAGTATCCCCGGGAGGTCATCAACAATGTGCTAGATGAGTTACAAGAAAAAGGATATCTGAATGAAGCCGGATTTGCCGAAAAGTTTGCTGAAGATAAGAGTCGGCTAAACAAATGGGGACCTGCTAAAATAAAGGCCCATTTGTATAAAAAAGGGATTTCAAAATCAGTTGCCGAAAAGAGTATTAAAAAGGCATTTGAAGGCGAGGATCTGAAAGAAACGTTCCTGAATTTGGTTTTGAAACGCAAAAGACGCTTTTTGAGAGAAGATGATCTCTACAAACGCAAGAAAAAGGTATTTGACCATCTGGCACGCAAAGGATATCGACCTTCAAGTATTTACGATCATCTGGATGAGTTAATGCAAGCGATTGAACAATGAAAAACATTACCCTTGAACGCGTAGTAAAATCAGCTCTGGTGCTGGCCGGTATTACAGTGCTGGGATATCTGATGTATTACTACGGTACTCTCTTGGGCTATGCTATTATTGCGATGATCTTTAGCTATATCCTGGATCCGCTGGTTAACCGAATGCAATCAGCTGGTATGAACAGGACCTTTGCCATCACCCTTACGCTCAGTGCCCTTATACTCATTCTGGTTTGGATCTCTACCAACATTATACCAATTATTGCAAATCAGATGGTGGAGCTGGCCAACCAGCTGAATATCGAAAATATTCAAAATATTACACGTCAAATCGAAGAACGGCTGACTCGTAACTTTACCTTCCTGCCAGAAGGATTTTTGAGCGATAACCTAACCCAGATTGTACAGAATCTTTTTGACGTTGGTGAACTGCCCACAGCCCTCAGCAATATTATTGGCGTATTCACAAATATCTTTTATGCAGCACTTATCATCCCATTCGCTACGTTCTTCTTTTTAAAGGATGGAACCAAGATTCGGCGTGATCTGCTGCAAATCGTACCTAACAAGTATTTTGAGACCACGCTCAGCCTTATTGACAAAATCGAGACCCGACTCGGAATCTATTTCCGCAGCGTAATGCTGCAAAGCCTGATTGTGGCTCTCACCTCTTATATTGGGCTTTCGATTGTGGGACTCAACAACGCACTGTCGGTAGGCATTGCCGTAGGACTAGCCAACACCATCCCTTATTTTGGGCCCATTATCGGATATATATTGTCTATCATAGTATCGATCATTGAAGTTGGTAACTTTTCGCTGGTACTGCCCTGCATCCTTGCAATTTTGTTTGTACAGATGCTCGACAACATCGTCCTGCAACCGATCATATTTTCTCGCTCAGCCGATATGCACCCGGTGGCCATTCTATTCATCATCATGATTGGTGCTGAAACCGCCGGTATCCTTGGCATGTTGGTTGCTATTCCGATTGCTACCATCATCAAAATTACCTTCAATCAGGTAAGCTGGAGCCTTAACAACTACTACGTTTTCCGATCAGGTGAAACGAGCGACGCCGGATAAGATGAGCAAAATCAGTACTTAATCTATACTCATTTTTACTTATCTTAGCGTTCGAACTGCCGAACACTCATTTGCTTCTACACATTGATAAACATTGTCGTTTTTGCCTCGGGATCGGGTACAAATTTTCAAGCTATTATTGATGGTGTGGAAAATGGCCAGATCGACGGCCAAATCCGCGGACTCATTACTAATAAATCCGGTATCCAGGCTATTGAGCGAGCCAAGAACCATGACATTCCCCAAAAACCGCTCCCTCCTTCCGATTTTTCTGATCAAGCGGCATACATTGATGCTTTACTGAGCCAGCTGGCAGACTGGAATACTGATCTCATTGCCTTGGCGGGATACATGATCAAGATACCCAAAGAAGTTATTCAAGAATTCGAAGGACGAATTGTAAATATCCATCCCTCCTTGCTCCCCAAGTACGGCGGCAAAGGATTCTACGGGATGAACGTACACCGTGCTGTAATTGAAAACGGAGAAACCGAATCCGGATGCACCGTGCATGTTGTTACCGAAAAATATGATGATGGCCCTATTCTGGCGCAAACGAAAGTGCCTGTCAAAGATTCTGATGATGCTTCCAGTCTAGCCGAACGAGTTTTGAAGGAAGAACATAAACTTTTTCCAAGTGTCATTGCCAAACTAGCAGACCAACTAACCGACAAACCTCAATCATAACCGTGTCTCTACAACCTCTCTCTGAACTTCCTAAACAACCATTGAAAATTAACCGAGCTCTTCTTTCTGTCTCTGACAAACAGGGAATTGTATCCTTGGCGAAAACCTTACACGGGGCTGGAGTAGAAATTATCTCTACCGGCGGTACGGCCCGCAAGATTCGGGATGCCCAAATCCCCGTTACAGACGTCAGCGAGTTAACGGGATTTGAAGAGTGCCTGGACGGCCGCGTGAAAACCCTCCATCCAATTATTCATGGCGGGCTTTTGGGACGCACCAGTCACCAACCGGATGTAGCTGAAATGGAGCGACTCAATATTCAGCCAATCGAGCTGGTTGTTGGCAACCTCTATCCTTTCAAGGAAACGGTAGCAGAACCAGATTGTACGCCGGCCATCGCCACCGAAAATATTGATATCGGCGGACCAACGATGCTTCGCGCTGCAGCCAAGAATTTTGCCCACGTATGCGTGCTTACCTCTCCATCCCAATACGAGGATTTCAGTACAGAACTCAAAGAAAACGGCAGCATCCCCTTTGAAAAGCGTCAACAGTGGGCAAAAACGGCTTTTAATCATACGGCCAGCTATGATACAGCTATTGCCAACTATTTCAACGAGCTGGACAATGAAAGTGATGAACTTCCCGAGCAGCTAAACATTTCACTGCCAAAATCACAAGGATTGCGATATGGTGAAAATCCCCATCAAAAAGCAGCCGTATATGGCTATCAATCCGAATACATCGACTGCTTTCACGGTAAGAAACTCAGCTACAACAACTTTGCTGATGTGGATGCGGCGCTGAACTTAATTGCTGACTTCCAAGACGATAAACCAACCTGTGCCATTTTCAAGCATACGGTACCCTGCGGGGTTGCTATTGATGATAAACTCAGCAAAGCCTGGGACAAAGCCTTTGCAACGGACACGATGTCACCATTCGGTGGAATTGTAGTCGTTAATCGAGAATTGGATCTGGATACAGCACACAAAATTGATGAAATTTTCACCGAGATTGTTATTGCTCCCTCTTACAGTGATGAAGCACTAAAGTTACTTACGCAGAAGAAAAAGCGTCGACTCATCCGCATGAAGAAATATGTAGACGTCAAAAACACGCGTGGTTTTAAATCAATTTTTGGCGGAGCTTTGAGCCAAGATGCGGATTACAAAATTACTACCCAAGATGATCTTGAGACTGTTACTGAACGGCAGCCAACTGAAAAAGAGGTTGCAGATCTGCTGTTTGCCTGGAAAGTGGTGAAACATATTAAATCGAATGCCATTGTATATGCAAAAGACGGCCAAACCATTGGCATCGGAACCGGGCAGACGAGTCGGGTGGAAGCTTCTGAAATTGCCATCGCCAAGGCTAAGCAAGAAGGGTTATCCCTTGAAGACACGGCTATTGCTTCGGATGCTTTCTTCCCTTTTCCTGACGGCGTGAGAGCGGCAGCCGAAGCAGGGGCCACGAGCGTCATTCAACCCGGGGGCAGCATTCGCGATGATGAGGTGATTGAAGCGTCCAATAAACTCGATCTGGCGATGGTATTTACCGGTAATCGCCATTTTAGGCACTAAATATTGAGTTGATTTGGTTTTTACTTTTAATCCTGATTAATTCGCAAATAGACTGACAAAATTGTATTTTCAGTCTTCAAATTATTTCGGCGATTGAATTGATTACTTTCAGCTCATCTACACATATTAACCATGGATAGAAACACACCTAAAGAGAAACAGAGCCAGCAAAACAAGGGCTGGTTCGACTGGCTTTATACAGATATAGCTATTGATCTGGGAACAGCAAACACGCTCATCTATTCACGTGGTGAAGGGATTGTACTCAACGAACCATCGATTGTAGCCCTTAACAATCAAAACGAGCCTGTAGCTACTGGTCACGAGGCCCGATTGATGCATGAGAAAACACACAAAAACATTCGCACGGTACGTCCCCTCCGTGATGGTGTTATCGCTGATTTTGAAGTAGCCGAACAGATGATTCGGGGCATGATTGACAAGGTGAAGATGAAGTGGTATTCCAGCACGCGCCAAATGGTTGTTTGTGTGCCCAGTGGTATCACTGAGGTCGAACGACGTGCGGTTCGCGACAGCGCTGAACATGCCGGTGCTAAAGAAGTCCACTTGGTTGACGAGCCCATGGCCGCCGCCATCGGTATCGGCCTGAATGTGCACGAGCCCATTGGAAATATGATCGTCGATGTCGGAGGTGGCACCACCGAGATTGCTGTTATAGCACTTTCAGGTATCGTCTATGCACAATCTGTACGATTGGGCGGTGACGAGCTTAATGATGATATCATCAACTATTTCCGCCGCAATCATAACTTGTTGATTGGTGAACGTACAGCCGAAAAGATAAAATGCGAAATTGGCTCTGCTGCTCCCTTGGACGAAGAGCTGGAGATGGAAACCAAAGGACGTGATCTTGTAAATGGCGTTCCACGCATCCGCCACGTTACGTCTAAAGATGTGCGCGAAGCAATTTCGGAATCCGTCAATACTATTGTAGAATCAATTACGAAATCGCTCGAGCAAACACCGCCTGAGCTCTCAGCCGATATTTTGGACCGTGGCATTATGCTCACCGGAGGCGGCGCCAAGCTCAAAAACCTCGACAAACTGATCATGGAAACAACTGACCTTCCGGTTCATATTGCCGAAGACCCGCTGACGGCCGTCGTTCGCGGTACCGGGGCTATCCTCGAGGATCTCGAATATTATCGAACGGTCATCTCCTAAACCCGAAGAAAGTGAATGCGGTTTCAATTCCCAAGAATAGCTGATGCTAAAGATCACATCATTACTGCACTGCTGCTCGTTACGGCCATCGGGCTGATGATCGGACGATATCAGGGTGGGCTCAATAACCTGCGCAAAGTTTCAATCACGCTGTTCAGCTATCTTGAAGAACCCCTTTCTAACGTTCGCATATATCGGCAGGCCCTCAAGACCAACCAATACCTTCGCAAGCAAAATGTATTGCTGCAGGATGAGCTTAGCCGCCTCCGTGCTGCTGAGCAGCGCAATAAAGAACTGCGGCAACTCCTCCAGTTCGGTCGCACAAGCGACCTTAGCCTATATCCCGTTCAAATTGTCGGAAAAGAACTAAATCAGGTAACCAATTCACTCACTGTCAATGCGGGCACCGAAGAAGGCATCACACGAGGCATGCCGATGGTCTCGGCCGAGGGATTGGTCGGCAAAGTTATTTTAACAGCTTCGGGCTATTCTCAAATTATGCCGTTTTTCAATACCCTGTTTCGCGTTAGTGCTAAGCTGCAACAATCGAATGCCTATGGCATCATATCCTGGGATGGCAAAACTATCGAGGAGCTGCAGCTTAACTACATTCCCCAAACAGTGCAGGTAGATACCGGTGAAGTTGTTGTCACGTCGGGATATAGTAACCAGTTTCCACCCAATATTCCTATTGGCAAAGTGGTGCGTACCGAACCCCAAGAGGGAAAAGAAACCCAAAAAGTCTTCGTCGATCCCTTCGTAAATCTATTCGAAGTTGCCGAAGGTTTTATCGTGAAGTTTAAACCTGATACCACGATCCAGAATCTGAACCAAGAATATGATAAACTGATAGAATGAATCTGGAACGTCTAAAAAATATCGGTCTTGGCCTCGGATTTTTGTTAATGCAACTGGTGCTTTTTCGCCACTTGAAAATTTTTCAGATGCAGCCGGATCTTGTGCTGATTTTCCTGGTCTGGTACATGGCAAAAAAAGATCGAACATCAGCCCTGCTGATGGCGGCGGCATTTGGCTTTATGCAGGATGCACTGCTGGATTTGTGGGGACTAAACATGTTCGCCAAAACGTTATTAACATTCGTCGGCTACAACTTTATCCCAAAAGGATCTAAAAAAAGATTGCTGATTGGCCAGGTATTTCTCACAATCCTGATTGCCAGCTTATTACATAATCTCATATTTTTGGGACTCAATGCCGCGATTCAAAGTTTTACGGCTGAAGTCTTTTTCTGGCGACACTTATTTGGCAATAGTTTGTATACGGCGCTTGTAGCGAGTTTTCTTCAACTCTTCAGAACGTAATAATTGGCCTTTAACATGCAATACCGAAAGAAACAACGCACGCAGATTTCGGTCCGCGTATTGCAGGTCTGCATTATTGTTCTGGGACTCATTATCTTGGGTAGGCTCTTCCAATTACAGATCATCGAATATGATACCTATAGTCCTCTCAGCCGTAAAAATTCCCTCCGCCAGAAGGTCATTAATCCTGCTAGGGGTCTAATATATGATCGCAACGGCAGTTTGCTCGTAGACAACGAACCTATCTATTCCATTACCATTACGCCTGCCAGCTACGACAAAGATAACACTCCCGTTCTGGCCCAGCTGATGGATGTACCCATCGAAGAAGTCAAAAAACGAGTGCAAGAGGCACAGAATTACTCGCTGTATCGTTCTTCACGGCTTTTTACCGAAGTTGATTTCAAAACATTCTCGGTCATCCAAGAGAATATCTGGCGGTTGCCGGGCATTGGACATCAGATTGAAAGTAAGCGCCATTATCCGGTGGATAGCCTCCAGGCTTCGCACATTCTCGGCTATCTTAGGGAAGTCTCAAAAGAACAATATCTCCAAACTAAAAGCTATCACCTGGGCGATAAGGTCGGCAAGAGTGGTCTCGAGATGGCCTATGAAGAGCATTTGCGAGGAACGCTTGGCACCGAATACATCAAAATTAATGCGATGGGGCAAAATCTGGGATCTTACAGGGACGGAGCTATTGATGAGGCTCCTACCCGGGGCTCAGACCTCCTTACAACCATCGATACTGACCTACAAATGTTGGCGGAAGACCTGATGGAAGGTAAGCGTGGTGCAGTGGTAGCTATGAACCCTAATAATGGTTCTGTGCTGAGCCTCGTAAGCTCTCCGCAGTACAATATTCGACGACTCTCTGGTCGTATTGATTCGGATTATTGGCAATCTATCAACGCTGATACCACCAATCCCCTTTACAATCGTGCGGTATCAAGCAAGCAACCACCGGGCTCAACCTTTAAGCCGATGATGGCGCTGATGGGACTAGAGATGGGCATCATTACGCCGGAGACTACTATCGACAATCCGGGCTATTATTATCGCGGCAGGCGGTACAATGATTTAGCTGATCCCGGCAAATACAACGTGGGGAAAGCACTGCAGGAATCCAGCAATACCTTTTTCTTTTGGTTGATGGATAAAATTGTCAACAAGGAAAGTATTGACCGATGGCACGAACTGGCCTCGACCTTTGGTTTTGGGCAGCGTACCAATATAGACCTGCCCAATGAGGTATCGGGCACGCTCCCAGACAGTACATATCTGAACCGGGTATTGGGCGAAGGCAAGTGGGGAATTGGCGATCAGCTTAGCATGGGGGTGGGCCAGGGTTTTATGTCTGCCACGCCGCTACAGATGGCTCTCTTGGCATCCGAAATTGCCAATGGCGGCTACTATGTGCAACCTCACTTGGTTAGCTCTATCAAGAAAAGTGATGGCTCGGTACTGTTAACCAATCCCAAAAAGGAGAAAATCGATTGGGTGGATCCTGAAAATATCGAGGTTGTCAAAAATGGAATGCGCCGCGTCGTTACGGATGGTAGTGGACGATACTATGCCGATCTGGACAGCATCAAAGTAGCCGGTAAAACAGGAACGGCACAAAATCCGCACGGACAGGACCACGGATGGTTTATTTGTTTTGCCCCCCTGGATAACCCCAAGATTGCCGTGGCTGTGTTGGTGCAAAACGGAGGCTATGGATCGATATCTGCTGCTCCCATCGCGTCGTTATTGGTCGAGCAGTACCTATCCGGAGAGATCAACCGATCTTATGTGTACAACTATGTGAAAACATTTGAACCCAAGAAACAAACCACAGACGAGGAAGAATCAGATGAATAATCTGCGGGAACTTAGCTGGTCGCTTGTCGTTTTATGGGCAAGCCTTATCGTGGTCGGTCTAGTGGCTATTTATAGTGCTACCCAGGGACCGGTAGCCGAATTTCTGCCCAGTTATATACAGGTAAACTTTTATAAACAGCTGATCTCTTTTGGGCTTGCCATAATGGTGCTCATTGGTCTTCAGTTTGTAAATCCACGGACCTTTAAAGAAGGGGCTTACGTGTTTTACGGAATCGGCATTATTTTAATGGTGTTGACGCTCTTTGTAGGTAAAGAAGTAGGTGGTGCCAAAAGCTGGCTTGTCATCGGCCCATTCAACTTACAGGTAAGCGAGCTGATGAAAATTGCCACTATCCTAGCCGTGGCTAACTATCTGACCAGCCGCCGTGATATTTCGGCTGAAAACCTAAAATCAGCGCTAATTGCTGTACTCCTGATTCTTATACCGGCTATTCTGGTAGTTCTCCAAAATGATACCGGAACCGCCATCATTTTCTTTGCCATGATTCCCGTGATCCTGTTTTGGTCAGGACTACCTTATGGAATTTCCTTATTTATGATTTCCCCGGCCATCATCGGTTATCTAAGCATCATCGAATGGTACTGGGGATTGGTGGCTGCTGTCATTTTAACGCTAATGATCTTCATGATTCAGCGTAGAACTTGGCTTACTTTTACCTCTTTTGCTACGGGCATTTTGCTTGTCATTGGTATACAGGTGGCACTTTTCCAAGTACTGCAGCCCCACCAACGGGCTCGTATTGAGGCTTTTACAAATCCCTCTTTTGATCCGCAGGGTGCTGGATGGAATGTTATTCAAGCCAAAACAGCCATCGGTTCAGGAGGACTCTACGGCAAGGGATTTATGGAGGGAACGCAAACTCAGTTGCGATTCCTGCCCGAACAATGGACCGACTTTATCTTCTGCGTAATCGGCGAAGAGTTCGGATTTCTTGGAGCAAGCCTTACTATTTTGTTATTGCTGGGACTTACGTTACGTCTACTGCAAGCCGCTGCTACTCATAAGCACCCTTTTGCCCAACTGGTCATGGTTGGGGTTATCACCATCTTTTTTACACACTTCTTTATCAATGTAGGATCAGCCACAGGATTATTGCCCGTCATCGGTATTCCCCTGCCCTTCATCAGCTACGGGGGATCCGCACTGATAACTAACACAGTGATGCTTGGGATTTGTCTGAACCTGGATTTCTATAAGCGACAGTTTAGCATTTACCGTTAGAAGCATTCTTGGAACGGGCAGGATATCCGGTTCTACAAACTTATTTTTAATAGCTTTACTCTTCTTCGAGCATTTCATCAGTGCGTAGATTAAAACTCTGCCGATGCCACTTTGTAGCACCGTGCTCTTCAAGTCCCGCAAAATGCTTCGCAGTGGGATATCCCACATTCGTATCCCAGCCATAATGCGGATATTTATCGTGCAAATCGATCATCCACTCATCGCGGTACACTTTTGCGATAATGGACGCTGCTGCAATACTCATCGAGCGATCATCCCCTCCCACAATGCACTTATGAGGACATAGTCCCGAACTAAACTTATTACCATCAACCAACAAATAATCAGGATTAGCGCTGTCTGCTTCAGCACATTTACTCATCGCTTTGATGGAGGCATGTAAAATATTTATATCGTCAATAACCTTTGGAGTACACCACTGTATAGTCCAATAGAGTGCAGTCTCCTTAATTTGCTCAGCCAGTTTTTTGCGCTCTTCCAGCTCCACGGTTTTGCTGTCTCTGATCTCTTTGACAAAAGTGCCGGGTTTAAAGATAACGCCACCTGCCACAACCGGACCCGAGAGGCAGCCGCGGCCCACTTCGTCCAGCCCCATTATACGTTGATAATCTTCATCCCAAAGACGTCGCTCAAAGTGAAGCCGATCGACCGAGTCCCCGTTTAATTTGCTAGAATTATTCATTACTATGAATTAATGTAGTGCTCATTTCGTTACATATACTCCTGCTAAAGTCAACGTTTTTGATATGCATTTCAAGTACCAACAATGGAGCGAACGATTCGCCAATAATCAAGGGAAATCCCCGTTTGATGCGCTTTGGGACACTTTCCAGGAACTACTTACCATAGCAAGTGGTGATGTATCGCAGTCGCTGAAATGGTTGTCTGAGCTCGACAACGAATACGGGCTTACTGATGATTTTGATGATTACGGAGTTGGAGACTTTATAGACGAACTCAAAGAACGCGGCTACATTGAGCAGGATAATGAGCAACAAGCGTATGTGATCACGCGCAAAACCGAACGTAGTCTTCGACAACGCTCGCTTGAACAGATTTTCAAGAATCTCGAAAAGGGATCGGCCGGTGGACATCAAACTGATCATACCGGCAAAGGACTTGAACGACAACCTGAAACACGACGCTGGCATCAGGGCGACGACATTTCCAACATCGACAGTGTGGGCACAATGATGAACATGTTGAAACACAGCAACATCGACCAGATGCGCCTACAAGAGGATGACATCCGCGTACACGACACTGACCACTACACTTCGGTTGCAACGGTTCTACTAATCGATTTGAGCCACTCCATGATTCTTTATGGCGAAGACCGCATCACCCCGGCCAAGAAAACAGCCATGGCCCTGTCGGAACTCATCCTGAATAATTACGCCAAAGATTCGCTCGACATTGTTGCCTTCGGTAACGAGGCCTGGAAGGTAGATATCCAAGATCTGCCCTATCTCAAAGTTGGTCCTTATCACACCAATACCCAACAAGCCCTTGAAGTAGCCCGGCACACGTTGCATAAACGCAAATTTGCCAACAAGCAGATCTTTATGATCACCGATGGCAAACCGTCGTGCATTATCGAAAATGGCAAAATGTACAAGAACAGCTTTGGACTCGATCGAAAAATCGTAAATCGGGTACTCGACGAAGCCGTAAAGTGCCGTCGTGATGATATTGACATTACCACCTTTATGATTGCACGAGACCCTTATCTGCAGGATTTTGTGCGCGAAATGACCGAAGCCAATAAAGGACGTGCCTATTTTGCCTCCCTTGACAATCTGGGCGGTTATATTTTTGAGGATTACATTCGCAACCGCAAGCGAAGGGTCAAATAAAAAAGGCAGCCCTCGATGAGAGCTGCCTATAAATTCGTAACATTCTTGAGCTTAGATACCAAGCTCCTGCATCACTTGATCAGTAATGTTGTACTTCTGCTGAGCTTCATCGGAAGCGTACAGAATAATCACATCGCCTTGGCTGGTGGTCGTATTAATAACATACGTTAGCCCCATATCCTCGGCAACCGTGCTCACCGCCGAGTTTATCTGATCAAGCAGAGGACTGACCAGCTCTTGCTGTTTCTGCTGTATTTCCTGCTGAATCTGACTCTGGTATTGCTGGAGCTCAGAGTTAAGTTTACCAAGTCGCTCTTCTTCCTTTTTCTTTGCAGATTCGGAAATCACAGATTGCTTTTGCTGATATTCACTAACCTTCTGCTGGAAGTTTTGCTGCTTGTCAGCAAATTCTTGACGCTTACGATCAATGAAGTTCTGCAGCCGTTGTTGTACAGCTTTCATTTCAGGCATTTTATTCAGGATTGACTGCGGATCAACATAGCCGATTTCAAGATCCTGCTGTTGCGCCTGTGCATTCGAAAGGCCAACAAAACCAACGGCCAGTACACTAAGTAGAGATATTGTTAGTAGTCGTTTTAACATAGTAACTTTAGTTTTCTTTTAATTCTGAGCTGAGGTAGCGTTAATTTGTTTGAGTACTTCGTCCGTAATATTCAGTTGCTCACTGGCAGAATAGTAAATCACATTTTCACCCGTGCTTGTTGCCTCATTAATGACAAAATCAAGGTTTCTGTTTTCAGCAACTGTGGCAATCGCCTCATCCATCCTCTGATAGAGCGGCTGCAATAGAGAAGAGCGACGCTGTTGAATTTGCTGCTGGATACTTTGGCGAAACTGTTGGACGCTGTTTTCCAGCTTGGTTAACTGCTGTTCTTTCTGCTTGATCTGAGCTTCAGACATACTGCCTCTGTTTTGCTGGTATTCAGCAACAGAGTCTTGGAAAGCAGCCGTCTGTTGTTGTAGCTGCTGACGTTTTTGTTGAATAAAATTATTAAGCTTTTGTTCAACACTGGAACGCTCCGGCATTTGACTAAGCACTTCCTGGGCGTTCATATAACCAATCTTAAGCTGTCCAAATGCCGTAATATTTACGACAAATAGTAACAGAAAAAATATGCTTCCTATCTTTTTTACCATTGATCTTGTTTGTCTTTGTAGTTCAAGTAATTAAGCGTGAGAGTATAACAACAATTTTCGTCAATTGCTTGCTTCATTCAACGTAACACCAAGCTCTTGTAGTACATCTTCATTCAGATTCCACTTCTCAACGCCGTATAACATATTGGAACTCTCGGCACGGTCAAAGACGAAATCAAAATTTTGCCGCTTGGCAACAGTATTAATCGCATTAAATACCTTACGTTGAATAGGTTCGAGCAGCTCTTTCTGTTTTTGAAAATACTCTCCCTCGGCACCAAACTTTTGATCGAGGTACTGCTGTCGCTGCTGAACCTTGTTCTGAATTTCCTGTTGCTTTTTCTCTTTCAGTTCATCTGTATATAATATTTCCTTGGCCTGGTAATCTTCCTTCAGCTGTTCAATTTCTTTTTTCATCTTTTCCAGCTGAGCATTCCACTCCGAGCTTGTAGAGCGCAACTGCTGCTGAATGCCTTGGTACTCCGACATTTGCGACAAAATATAATCCGTATCCACATAACCAATCTTTTGCTCTTGCGCCTTGCCATTTAGCACAAACGCTGAAAGCAGCAGCAACAAGGCTATGCTATGCGAAACAAGCTTTTGCATTAGAACGGAGCGCCTATGTTAAACAGGAATTGCCATTTACCAGGCTGAACGCCGGCAACCGGTATACCATCGAGGCGGTAACCATAACTGAGGTCAACCAAGCCAAGAATCGGTAGATAGATACGGGTACCAAAACCTACAGATCGTTTCACTTCAAAAGGAGCAAACTCGGAAGGATTCAAATATGCATTACCGGCATCGAAGAATGTATAGGGATAAACCTGCGCCTGCTTCTCAGTAATAGCCGGATACCGCAACTCCATCGAATACTTGGAGTATAAGCGGCCACCCACGGCTTCGCCATTTTCATAGGGCGTAATTGAACCATTGCGCCCACCGGGGAAACCACGCAGATCAATGTTATCATCCAAGAATGATTGACGCTGCTGCAGCTGCGTACCACCTAGTTTAAATCGTTGGAAATTGCTACGCTGATCTCCACCCAGGTAACCAAGGTATCCATATTCAATAGTATTGGTCATGACCAACTTTCCAACAATGGTAGTGTGATTCTGGTAACTGCTTTTAAACTTATAATATTGCGAAAAGCCAGGTAGTGGTGGAGCTATCTCACCTGAGAGTTTCAGCTTGGAACCGGTGGACGGCGAAATAGCGTTATCAGTAGAATTACGTATAAGTACCTGTTTGAGACTCACGATACTGGATGTTCCCTCCGCCAAAAATGAGGCGCCACCAGCAACATCATACAACTGATACGACAATACCGATTGATGCGTAAAGTAATCATCCGGCCAGTCCAGGCGACGACCCAGCGTCACACTGCTTGAAACCATCTCATTGCGCTCAGAACTATTCCGATAGCTAATCAAATCATAACTCATATTGATCCCCAGTGACAACGGACGACCTCCCAGCCAGGGCTCTTGGAAACCTAAGCTGTAGCTCTGATAACCACTGCCAGTTACCTGTACACCCAGCGACAGCTTCTGCCCGTCGCCTGACGGAATGGGATTCCAGCCTTCGCCTCTGATGGCACGGTTCATAGAGAAGTTGTTAAAGTTCAATTTGGCCGATAAGATCAAGCCGATGCCCTGTCCGCCGAAACCACCAGAAAATTCAAAGTTATCAGTACTTTGTGACTCGTCGAGCGAATAGTTGATATCGACGGTGTGATTTTCTTGATCAGGCGATAAGTTAGGTTCAATAGATTTTGAACGGAAATATCCAAGCTGCCCGAGCTCGCGAATAGTTCGGATAATAGCCTGTCGGCTGTATTTTTTGCCGGGCACCGTGCGCAATGTTCGGCGAATAATATCATCGTGAGTTTTTGTATTGCCCTCAAAAGAAACACGTTGAATAGTGGCAATTTCATCCTCGATAATTTCCATGTTCAAGTCTACCGAATCTTCACCAACAACTTCGATACGTGGGTTAACCTGGAAAAATAAGTATCCCCTATCCTGATAAAGACTGGTGATATCCGAACTGTTCTGCGAATATTGCATCTTTTCCTGGAAACGCGACTGATTAAAAATATCGCCCTTCTCAAAGCCCAGCGTCTCGGTCAGTTCTTCATCGGTATAAACTGTATTTCCATCCCAAGTAATATCACGGACCTTATACTGCGGACCTTCTTGCACCGTAATATTAACCTTAATTCCACGCGCTTTGTTGGTCAGGAATAACAGCCGGCGCTGCGTATATGGAAATGTATAGACGGTATCACTTTTAATCTGGAAATCGAGGAAGCCGTGTCTACCATAAAATGTGCGGAGATTCTCTTTTGCTGTTTCAAAATCATCCTCCTTAAACAGCTTCTTCTTAAAAAACTTCCACCATTTATCCTCTTTAATATCTTCTAGCGAGTTCTGAAGCTTCTTGTCACTAAACTTCTCATTCCCACTAAAGGTAATCTCTTTGACCTCTAAGCGCTCACCTGGATCAATTTGAAAGTTAACTGTGACCCGGTTTCGGACGGTATCCGTTTTGGACTTTTTAACATCAATTTTGGTGTACCAGTATCCTTTTTTATCAAAATAGCGCTGAATGGTACTTTTGGCCTGAGCAAGTGACGATTCGGTGACAGCATAGCCCTTCAGCAGGGTAATCTCTTCGCGCAGATCACTCTGCTGCGAATTTTTGATACCCCGAAGTTTGTATTTAGCCAGTCGGGGCTGCTCTTGCACAATAATCTTTAAATAAATGCCCCCCGGTTCTTGCCCTGTTTGAATAATTTCTACATTCGAAAAGAGACCGGTGCGATACAAGCTCTTGATGGCACGTCCGAGATCCTCACCGGGAATGGTGATTTGCGTACCCTCTTGCAAGCCACTTGTACCTATTACAAATTCTTTTCGTGATGTGGTAAGCCCTTCTACTTCAACCCCCAGTATTTCGTACTGCTGGGGAGTGGCCTCCATGGGATTTTGGATATCAATGGCATCCGTAGAGTCGGGGGTTGTATCCTGGGCAGCCAATGAACTTGCAATAAGACAAAATATGGAGAGCGAAAATAATAATTTCTTCACGTGAGTTAATTCTTGAAACAAGATTGAGCTTACGATATTTGAATGAAAGGTTATGGTGTCAGCTCTTGAACGTATAGACTTGACGATTTCTTTTGTTTTTTCTCAGAAAGCTTGCCAAATCTACGTTCACGTTGTTGAAAGGATTGTATAGCCTTGTATAATTCATTTCTGCGAAAGTCAGGCCAATAGGTTTCAGTGATATAAAGTTCGGAATATGCAAGTTGCCAAAGTAAAAAGTTGCTCAGGCGATACTCACCGCTGGTACGGATAATGAGTTCGGGATCGGGGATATCTGCCGTTGACAAATGTCCGCTAATCATTTCATCATCAATATCTTCGGGATCGATGTTACCGTCTTTCACTTGATGAGCAAGCTTTTTGACGGCTTCTGTAATATCCCATCGTCCAGAATAGCTGAGCGCCAGACATAAATGCAAGCGGTCGTTACCTTCAGTTAGTTCAATAGCTTCTTGTAACTCTCGCTGGCACTTTTTGGGGAAGCGATCAATCTGTCCGATCGTTTCCAGCTTAATATTATTTTCGTTCAGATTTTCAGCCTCTTTGCGTAACGAATTAGCCAGTAACCGCATCAGGGCGTTTACCTCTATCTTGGGACGATCCCAGTTTTCCGTTGAAAAGGCGTACAGGGTAAGATATTTTACGCCAATCTGTGCGCAAGCTTCGGTAATATCACGAACCGAATCCACCCCGGCCTTGTGACCATAGGAACGAATATTACCCTTACTTTTCGCCCATCTGCCGTTACCATCCATAATAATAGCGATGTGTTTGGGAATCTGTCCCTGCTCAATGAGCATAGACTGCGATTCCTTATCGCTATCTTCTTGTTCGTTATTTGTGAGCGAAATTGGTTTCAATGCGTAATATCCGTGTTTTATTAAGCTATCAATATTAGAGTTTTATCCCCGTTATATCAAGCACTCAAACATTATAATTGTTCAATAGCTTCCGACAGCGAAAGCATCTCTAATAGCGCTAGTGCTGCTTCCGATCCTTTGTTTCCACCATCTCCTTGTTGCCCAGAGCGTTCCCGGGCTTGTTTCACATTATCAGTTGTTAAAACGCCAAACACCACGGGCTTATTTCCCGCCATATTCAGATCGGTGATTCCGCGGTTCACAGCATCGCACACGTAATCAAAATGAGGTGTATCACCTCGAATAACGGCTCCCAGTGTAATTACACCATCTACCTTTGATAAAAGCCGTCGGGCGGTGAACGGAATTTCATATGCTCCGGGACAATGAGCAACAACAATCTGTTCGTCAGCAAAACCTTTATTCTGCAATGTTTGAAGTGCCCCATCGAGCAGTTTATCCGTAATAAACGAATTCCATTTTGCCACGACGATTCCAATAGTAAATGACGAATTCTCGGTATTCCCCTTCAATTCTTGATACCCCATAATTAAACCGTAAGTTCTTTGCGCTGCTTGGCCAATCGTTTTAGTTGATGTATATACGTTGTGTTAATGGTCACTACCCCAAAAAATTTCTGATAATCCGTATCCCCGCCATGAAAGTCGCTGCCACCGGTCGTCAACAAATGATGCTTTTCGGCAAACTCCTCAATCCTCTTTTGGGTCTTGTAATCGTGGCTGGGATGCAAAAATTCAATGCCGTCTACACCGGCTTCGACCAGCAACTCGAGTTCCTCATCGTTGTACATATTACCCGGATGCGCAATAGCAATCACCCCTCCCGCCTCTTTTATCTTGCTGATTACCTCATGGTGTGAAAAGTACTCATTATAAATATCTCCCAACGCCTCATCACTCAGATACCGGATAAACGCTTCTTTAAATGATGCCACATATCCCTTGTCCACAAGTACTGAAGCGATGTGCGGACGCCCGATGTTGGAGCCATTCGCCTCTGCTTTCACTTCATCAATATCAACTTGCAATCCCTCTTTCGATAGCTGGTTTAAAATCCATTTACCGCGTTCCAACCGTGACTTGTAATGTTGCAACAGGACCTGTTTTACAGCTTGGTGATCGGGATCAAAACAGTATGCCAGAAGGTGACACTCTCGGCCATTAAAGTCAGCAGTTATTTCAACACCTGGTAGTAGTTCAATTTCATATTGGGGTGCCAGCTCTGCCGCTTTACGGTAGCCGCGAATGGTGTCGTGGTCTGTAATAGCTATAGTATTCAGCTTGTGTTTTTGGGCATTTTTGAGGATCTGCTCCGGCGTAGAACGTCCGTCAGAAGCCGTGGTATGGATATGTAGATCTGCTCTTGCCACGCTAGTTCGAAACCGTTAAAATATTCGTGTAACGATTCGAGTTTTTCAGAACATCAATGGCACGATTCACCATTCTGTCGAAGGGCAATGATGCCTCAGTTTGTCCTTTTTGCCCCTTATACCGGGTAATAAGCTCCAGATAAAGCATTTCTTCCAGGTCGGTCCGCTCGCGTTCAAACGCCTGCTTTTTATGCGCTTGAATCTTTTGGCGCAACGCCTGGATGTGCGTATCCGACGGCATCTGAGCATCACTGAGGGACGAATCAATTTTGGAAAGGTACCGTTCAGATGGCAACCGATACTCAAAGTCGCGCTGTTCTACAAATCCCAAAAAGTCTTGGTACAACTGATCAGATCGTGCCTCTTTGGAGAGTGAGTCGTGCTGGGCAGCATACTGATTGGCAAACTCAAAAAAGATATTGTGCTGCATCAACGAAGTTTGCAGCAACGACGGTTTCTTGGCAGATACTTTCACATCGGGCGAAATTCCATCCCCATCATAAACGGTACGCCCGTTGCGGGTTTTATATGCTTTTCGCATCGAATCGGGTTTCACAACAGCGTTATTACTGTCGTCGTGCGTGTAGGTAACCGACTGAATACTCCGTCCACTGGGGATATAATAGCGCGAAATCGTCAGTTTTAGTGCAGTATTATATGAAAGCTGGCGGACAGTCTGGACTAATCCTTTCCCAAAACTCTGCTCACCTAAGATGACAGCCCGATCTAAATCCTGCAACGCACCTGCCACAATCTCAGAAGCACTAGCACTACCGCCGTTTTGCAGCACTACCAGTGGAAGATCTGGTGCCATCGGCGATTCACTCGTTTTGAAAACACTGTTATGTTGATTCAGCCGCCCGCGCGTTTCCACGACCATCTGATCCGCAGGGACAAATTTATCCACGGTAGCAACCGCTTCCTCTAAGAGTCCACCGGGATTGTTGCGAAGATCGAGGACCAACCCTGACAGCTCCTTCTCTGACTCAAGATTCTTGATCGCACGGCGGATTTCTTCACCTGTATTCTGCGAAAAGCGATTTAGCAGTATATAGCCCACATCCTTTTGCTCCCCAACAAAACCGGTATAATTCACATTATTAACCTCAACACGCTGACGCTCGAGCTCAAACGTAAGCGGATGGTCAATGCCATAACGCTGAATCTTCAGGTTAACTGTTGTACCAGGTTCTCCAGTAGTTAGATTCTGTACTTCCTCCGGTTTTAAATCGTCAACATCCACGCCATTGACTTCGGTAATTACATCCCCCGACCGGATACCTTTGCGATGGGCTGAATATCCCTCAATAGGCGCAATTACGACAACCTTTCCGCCCCGGTATCCCACATCCATACCTACCCCGCCATAACTTCCGCGGGTTATAATTTCCATATTCTGATTCTGAGCTTCATCAATCAGAACTGTGTAGGGATCCAGCGATCCCAGCATCGCGCTAATGCCTTTACGCATGAGTTTTTCGGGATTCACTTCATCCACATAATGCAGCGAGACCTCCCGATAGACTTCGCTGAAAATGGTGAAATTCTTTTTGATGAGGAAATAAATATCGGGGTTACGGACGAATCCCAGTACAGCCAGCGAGCTGACCACCAGAATTCCCGCAATGAAAAATTTCCTCACCTTTGTCATTGAAATGCTGTTTACTTAATTCGTAATTCCTGTCCCACGTAAATTCGTGAGCCGTTCAGATCATTCAATCGTTTGAGCTCATTCACTGACACCCCGTACGAACGGGCAATACTAATCAGCGTATCATTGGGTCGAACGGTATATGATACCGCCCCTCCAGAGTCTTCCGCAGATGCCAAGTAGGCTTCCGTTACATCCTTGCCGGACCGCTGCTCGCGCTCAATCTTTTGCTTTTTGCTAAACGACATATTATCGATTTGGCGATAGTATGACGCTTTTGATTCAGGTACAAACACGGCCAGTTCATCTCCGGGTCGAATGGTATTGGACGTATGATTCCAGGAGCGTATTTGCCATGCTCTAACATCATACCATTCGGCGATGTGACCAATGGTATCTCCATTTTTAACCTTGTATTGCAATTTTGTGCTGTTAGCCGGAGCCTTGGGCTCAGACCGTTTGCGTGAGGTTTGTCCACGCGGCTGATTGGTCGGGCGACTGGCCGCTATTTTTTCACTGCTGCCAGGTGCCAGGGGCACTACAATTTTCTGTCCCGGATAAATAGTATTCGAAAGATTTTCATTAGTCTCATACAGTGCCCGAACAGAAGTGCCGTATTTCCGGGCAATGTAGCCCAGTGTCTCCCCGCGATTTACAGTGTGCATTGCAACATTCTGGCTGCGCTTTTCTTTGGGAATGTCATCATAATTCGAGGCAAAACGCTCTTTGGTACCTGTCGGCAATTTCAGCGGATACTTGTTGCCCGGTGGGGTAGCCCAGCGTAGCAACTCGGGGTTATATTCTTTCAATTTCGCCGTGCTAATATCTGCCGCATCGGCAAGGGCATCCAACGGCATCAGGGGATCAACCTCATAGACCTGGTAATCATAGGCTTCCCCCTCATATTTGTCCCTAAACCCAAACTTAGTGGGATTCATATCGATCATCGTAGTAGCAATAAAGCCCGGCACATAACCCTGGGTTTCGCGAGGCAGGTACGGGAGTGCAGCCCAGTAATCCTCTTCGCCGGCTGAACGAATAGCACGTTTCAACCCGCGGGGACTAATATTATAATTGGCAATTGCCAGGTGCCAATCGCCCCAAATATTGTAAAGGTCCTTGAGGTGTCGGGCAGCAGCACGCGTGGCCTTCTCTGGATCGAGACGTTCATCGATCCACCAGTTCACCTCCAAGCCATACATCGAACCTGTAGCACGGATGAACTGCCACATACCAACTGCCGAAGCCCAACTGCGTGCCTCAGGATTGAGTCCACTTTCAACCATTGCCAAGTGAATAAGCTCTACCGGTACATTTTCCTCGTGGAAAATTTCCCGCATCATCGGAAAATACTTCTCCGATCGTTTGAGCCAGGTCTCCATAACTTCAGGTCGCTTGAGGGTGTAGTACATCAGGTGGCGATTAACCTGCCGGTTCTGTACCAGTGGTACTTCGGTCTTGGCCGTCGTAATATCTTCAGGCAACCGGTAGCCTTCCTTCATCCAGTCGTTGTTTCCTGAATACAGTTCTTTTTGAATCTTGAAAATTTCTCCCTCTTCCTTGTTAATGGAATCCTTAATCCCGTAGAACTCCCGATATTCAGTCATCACCGAGCGATAAAGCTCGCTGAACCGAGGATTGGATTGCACCTCCGGATAGCTATCCAATAGACTTTGTAGCGAATTCAAGGCATCAGTAATATGCTTCTCTGCACTTAGCGGGTCATTCTGTACCTGGGCCTCGATAGCATTAACATGGATACGGTAGATATCCGCAATACGCCCCATAACATCCTTCTGAAAATCATCGAGCTTTTGTCGGTGACGCGTATCATCCGGTACGAAATCATCATCGCCACTCACCATCGGGTTATTATAAGGAAGGAGTTTAACCTTTAAAGGCATTTCCTGTAGTTGAAAGGCGGTCGTATCGCTTTGCTGTGCAAACCCCGGAACAATACCAACAATAAAGATGAGAGCCAGCATTAATTGTAGCTGATTACGCATAGAGACGTTTCATTAAAAGATTTAGATTTAAAAATTTATGCTCGCAATGTGACAATAGATCCCGTCTGCCTAACATAATTGCTAACGACTGCGGAAACAGTTTAGCATGTAAAAAAATTACTCCCGGTTAATTGTCCATTGTTGAGCAATGGGCCATCGGCGTCCGCTGCCAAAAGCTTTGCTGCTCACTTTGAGGCCGGGCACCGCCTGAAACCGCTTGTACTCGTTGTGGTCCACCAGCGAAGTAATGCGTTCAACGGTCGAAGCATCAAATCCATGAGCCACAATTTCGTGGTCAGCAAGCTGTTGTTCAATATACGCTTTTAGAATAGGATCCAACACCTCGTAATCCGGCAAACTGTCGGCATCTTTCTGATCGGGACGCAGCTCGGCACTTGGGGGTTTCGACAAAATGTCTGCCGGAATAATCTCCCGATTAAAATAGTCATTATTCAGCCAATGAGCCATCTCATAAACCTCGGTTTTATAAAGATCCGAAATAATACCTAGTCCCCCGGCCATATCACCGTATAGTGTACAATAGCCGGTGGCCAATTCTGATTTGTTGCCAGTGTTGAGCAACATGTGGTCAAACTTGTTTGACCATGCCATCAGCAGTGTGCCGCGGATGCGCGGCTGTATATTTTCTTCTGCTACTCCAAAGGAAGTCCCTTCAAAAAGGGGTTCCAAGGTCTTATTAAACTGATCGTAAATATCCTTAATCGCCAGCTCATGAAGTTCAATTCCTAAATTATCGGCCAGCTTCTGCGAGTCGGTAATACTGCCTTCCGATGAAAACTCCGAAGGCATAGTGATGCCAATCACATTTTCGGCCCCCAGTGCTTCGGCGGCAATCGTAGCTACAAGTGCGGAGTCGATTCCACCGCTCAAACCCAGCACTACTTTATCAGCAACATCGGTTTTTCGCAGATAGTCCTGCAATCCCAGCACTAACGCATGAAACATTTGCTCAATTTTTTCAGGAACCTCTACCGGTGGAGCACCTATATTAGCAACTTGCGTATCATCATCGTACCAATCCAAATCAATGTGGGATGCCTCAAACAGCGGAGCCCTTCCAACTACTTTCCCATCAGAATCTAAGGCCATAGAATCGCCGTCGGAAACCAGCTCGGTGTTGCCGCCTACCTGATTTGCATAAAAAACAGGGACGTTCCTTTTCTCAACATGTTGCTGAAGCATCCGTTTCCTGCCATCAGGTTTACCCTGCGAAAAAGGTGAAGCCGAGACGTTGAAAATAGCTTCAGCTCCCTCAGCTACTAATTCTTGTACCGGATTCACATCGTAGGTGAGATAGGATAGTTCAAAATTATGCCAGATATCTTCACAAACGGTTATGCCCAACTTTCGTCCCTGGAACTCCACACAGGCAAATCCATTGTTATTAGGCTCGAAGTATCGCAGCTCATCATATACATCATAGGTGGGCAACAGTGTCTTGTGAACTTCAGCCAATATCTTTCCCTGCTGGACGAGCAGCGCGCTATTAAAACATTTACGACCAACACCATCATTCACTGTTGCGGTGCCAAAAAGCACAGCAGTATCCATCGCTGAAGTCGTGATTTCACTATTCGCATCGTAAATTGCATCGCGAAAAGCGGGACGCTCTATCAAATCCATCGGGGGATAGCCACAAACCACAAGTTCGGGCAGTACCAGCAAATCGATCCCATCGGCGTTGGCCTTATCCATGGAATCTTTGATAAGTGACACATTTCCAGCTATATCACCGATCATGGGATTAAGCTGTGCTAAGCGAATTTTCATAAAAGACAGTGCTTACTGTTCTGCAGAATATACCTTGTCACCGGCCACCCACGTTTGCAGGACATCGATCTGCCAGATTTCGGTGGCCGGCACTTCAAAATAATTGAGGTCTATAAGAATGAAATCGGCCCATTTCCCCGGCTCCAGGCTACCGAGCACATCTTCCTGATGAGCTGCATAGGCAGCATCTAACGTAAATGAGCGGAATGCCTGCCTTCGGGTCATACTCTCAGAGGAATACCAGCCTCCTTCGGGATTTCCCTGGTGATCTTGCCGTGTGACAGCAGAATACAATCCGTAAAAAGGATTTACGCTTTCAACCGGAAAATCGGAACCCGAAGCTACTACTGTTCCCTGATCTAAAAATGTCTGCCAGGCATAGGCCCCCTCCATACGTTCTTGGCCAATGCGATCCTCGGCCATATTCATATCACTGGTAGCGTGGGTGGGCTGCATGGAAGCAATAATATTCAACTCTTTGAAACGAGGGATATCATCCGGTTGTACAATCTGCGCATGCTCAATTCTATTTCGCAGTCCCTGCTCGCCGAGGCTGTCTTTGGCATTTTCAAAAGCATTTAGCACCTGGCGGTTGGCGCGATCACCAATAGCATGCACGTTGGTCTGGTATCCGTTGGCCATCGCCTTTAACACCATCTGGTTCATTTCTTCCTGGCTGTGAAAAAGCAATCCTCGATTATCCGGATCGTCGGAATACGGTTCAATCATCGCCGCACCCCGGCTACCCAGTGCACCGTCGGCATACAACTTCACGCTTTGCAGTGAAAGCATATCATTGTTGTACGACTCAATGGGGCCATTTTGTGAAAGGGAATCAAAAATCGCTCCAGTGCCGCTGATCATCGCATAAATACGGGTGCTCAGCTCTCCATTGTCGGCAAAATCTTTATACATCTGCCAGGTATCCACACCAATACCCGCATTATGTGCACCTGTTAATCCATGACTGCGCATCTGCTGAAGCGCTTTTTCAAAGGCTATCTTCTGCTCTTCGGCCGGGGGTTCTGGAATTTTTGACTCAACCAAACTCATCGCACCGTCTACAAAAACACCCGTTGGCTCTCCATTCTCATCACGGATAATTTTTCCTCCTTCCGGATCTTCTGTGTCGGCCGTAATACCCGCCATCTCCATTGCCTTGGAATTGGCCCATCCGGCATGACCGTCAACACGACTCAGCCAAACGGGACGGTCATTGACCACTTCGTCCAGTTCTTCGGCCGTAGGGAATCGATCAATATCCCAGTGCGTATGATTCCAGCCACGTCCTTCAATCCAGTTCAGATCGGGATAGTTGGCTGCATATTCTTTTACGCGCTGCTGGGCTTCATCAATCGACTGCGACTCGGTCAGGTTCACGTTCATCTGTTGAAAACCAAGCCCCATCACATGACCATGTGCGTCAGTGAGGCCGGGTAGCATTACTTTACCTTCGCCGTCAATCACTTTCGTATCAGCATCTGCCTCAAAAGTGGTATCGCTGTACACATCGATTACTTTTCCATCCTCAAAAGCCAAGGCCGAAAACTCTCGCAGTTCACCCTCATAGAAGGTATATCCCTCCACATTTTGGATGACGGTCGTTTGCGATGAATTATCCGACTGGCAGGCAAACCCTGTTACTGCTAACACTAAAACGACAAAAAAAGAAGCAACGCGTGAACTGGTCATACAATGAGGTTGATTGAAATTGAAGCCTCTAAATTTATGATAATCAGGCTAGGATAAAAAATAGATTCCCGCTTTGTGCTACGGGCTTTTGAAGGGATGAAAACTGGAGCGTTGATTCCATTGCAACAACTTGGGCAGCAGATTTTCGGGAGCAAAAACAATCTCGTCAAGATCATCCAGCGGTACCCATTGCAAGTCGTGCATCAACTGCTGATTCCAGCCCAGTTCAGGGTCAGTGCCCAGTTTCAGTTCACCACCTCGCTTCTCAACCTCAAAGTAGAACTCCACCGCATGAAACGGCTGTTGAACAAGCTCGTTGATGTGCAACAGATCATGGACAGTAATCTGTAAATTTGTTTCCTGCAAAAACTCTCGTTTTACGCCCTCTACCATTGTTTCGCCATACTGCAACCCGCCGCCGGGTGGCGTCCATATCAAGTCATCGATAACCGGCGAATGGATTTGAGCCAGCAGAATGTGATCATCCTTGACCAGTAATCCGCAGACACGCAGCCTTAACTCTTGACGATAGATAGATTCATCTGCTGTCATTGGACCATTAGTTTACAACTACTTTTTTACGTTTGACCGGCACATTCAAATCATTCTCTTTGGCATGTTTCAGGCTGGCTTTTACAAAATCCACAAATAGAGGTTGCGGATTACTTACGGTTGAGCAGAGCTCGGGATGAAATTGAACCCCCACAAACCAGGGATGGTCGGGCAGTTCCATAATCTCCACAAGATCACGTTCAGGATTAAACCCTACAAGATTCATACCCTCTTCCACCAGCTTGTAACGCAGGTTATTGTTGACCTCATAACGGTGGCGATGACGCTCCTGGATCAACTCTTTGCCGTAAGCCTCATGTGTTTTGGTGCCCTTCTCGATCTTGCAATCATAAAGGCCTAGCCGCATAGTACCACCCTTGTCTTCAATATTTTTCTGGTCGGGCATCAAATCGATGATGGGATATTCAGAGTCTTCATCAAACTCTGTACTGTTGGCGTCCATCCACCCACACACATTGCGGGCAAATTCTATGACGGCACATTGCATACCCAGGCAAATTCCAAAGTATGGAATCTTATTTTCTCGGGCATAGCGCGCCGCCGCCAGTTTGCCGTCGATACCGCGCCCGCCAAAACCGGGAGCTACCAAAACACCGGACACATTTTCGAGTTTCTCTTTGACATTACTTTCCGTCAAATCATCCGATTGAATCCATCGAATATTAACCTCACAATCGTTAACTGCACCCGCATGCACAAAGGCTTCTACAATAGACTTATAGGCATCGTGGTGCTCCACATATTTACCCACCAGCGCAATGGTAATTTCGGTGGATGGATTGCGAACAGCCTCCACAAAACCGATCCATTTTTCCAAATCGGGCTCCTTGGCATCGAGCTTGAGCTTTTCGATCACGCGCTCATCTAACCCTTCGCCCTGCATCAGCAATGGTACTTGATAAATACTTTCTGCATCCAACGAGGCGATGACATCCTGGATCTCGACATTACAAAACTGTGCTATTTTCTTGCGGATAGTCTCATCGAGCTCATATTCCGATCGGGCTACGATAATATCAGCCTGCAACCCACTTTCGGAGAGCGTCTTCACAGAATGCTGGGTCGGCTTGGTTTTTAGCTCACGGGCTGCTGACAAGTACGGGACCAGCGTCAGATGGATGGATAGGGTATTTTCGCGCCCTACATCATAACGCAGTTGTCGTACCGCCTCGATATACGGCAGACTTTCGATGTCGCCCACCGTACCACCGATTTCGGTAATCACCACATCGTAATCACCGGATTCACCCAGCGCAATGATGTGTGACTTAATTTCGTCGGTAATATGCGGAATAACCTGTACCGTCTTGCCCAGGTATTCACCCTGCCGCTCCTTGGAAATCACATCGTTGTAAATACGGCCGGTAGTTACATTGTTTTCCTGGGATGTCTTGATATCCAGGAAGCGTTCATAATGCCCCAAATCAAGATCAGTCTCGGCCCCATCTTCGGTCACATACACTTCGCCGTGTTCGTAGGGATTCATCGTGCCCGGATCCACATTAATGTATGGATCTAACTTTTGAACGGTTACTTTTAAACCGCGGGCAACAAGAAGTCGCCCCAACGACGCGCAAATAATTCCTTTTCCCAGTGAAGATGTAACTCCGCCCGTGACGAAGATGTATTTAGTGGCCATGTCTAATCAGTTTGTTATGGTAAAATCAAAAATAGAATGTTTCGACTCACCATTCAAACCGTATCCTCATTTTTTTGCCAGCAAATATTTTTCCTAGCGATAATTCGAAAGAGCTATCTCGTCTGAACTGTATATTTCACGTTCTCTTTGGTAGCTTCCAGAGCCTAGCCTTCTTGGGTGATATATTGTCCGGTAAAGCAACTCCAGGCAAACAGCCCATCGTGTTGCAAATCTGTCAGGGATTGTACAGTAACAATCTCACTCATGAATTTTCAATGCCGGCTTTATTACCGAAGTCCGGGGACGAATCCGAGGGCACTTCTTCGCATCCCAAGTCAGCCCAAACAAAGAAAAGTGCTGTAAACCTTATCCGCCACATAACAATCATCTGCAAATTGGTTGTTCGTTGGTACTAACTGTTTGGTGGCATGTAAGTTCTGTGATCAGTGGTATTCGCTGACTACGCGCTTCAGCACGTCCGGCTTGTTGGTAAAAATGCCCTTGACGCCTGCGTTAATTAGCTTTCGCATTTTTGATTCTCTGTTTACTGTATAAATAAAACTTGGAATGTCGTGAGTCCGCAGGTCAGCAAGCCGTCGTTTGGTGAGCTGACGATAACTGCAATTAAAGGCATCCGCTTTAAATTGCTTCAAAAGCTGATGGGGCAATAATCGGTTGTACCAGCCTCTGTTGTAAAGCAACGCCACAGGAATCTCAGGTTCTAGCTCTTTGAGGTGCTGTAGCGCATTGTAATTAAAGCTAGAAAATAGCACATGATCTTCCATATTATGCTCGCGAACCAGTTCTAAGCTTTTTTCTTCGATGCCTCCTTTGATCTGATCAGTCACAGCTCCCGTTTTGATTTCAATATTAACAGCAATTTTCCCTGAGGCAAACGCCAACACTTCTCCGAGGGTTGGAATCTGCTGGTCGGAAAATCGCTGATCGAACCACGAACCGGCATCGAATTTTTTGAGTTCTTCCAGCGTATGGTTAATCACACGTCCAGAACCGTTGGTATGTGCATTCAGGGTAGCATCGTGCGAAACGACAGGAACGCCATCCTTACTCAGCAGTACATCAAGCTCAATCATTTCTGCATCCATCTCCACCGCCGCACGAAATGCAGCCATGGTATTTTCAGGATAGTATGCACTAGCTCCACGATGAGCAATCACAATAAACCCGTCACCGTCATCATTAAATAAAGAGGGTAAATTATGTTCTTGCGTCATAGTGGATTGCGAAAAAGAATTACCGAAAGCGCCACATACCAGCACCAAGATAAAACAGATTATCCTAACTCTCATGCTGCTTCTTCCATTCCAGGTATTCGCCAAGCTCATCGATCTGATTTTTCTGATAAAAGATGAGTCCCACATTTACCACAAAGACTGCAAAGATGATATAGAAAAAGGTGGAGCCTAGTTGCGTGATGTCGAAATAAAAGGAGTATCCAAAAAACAGTATAGCTGCGACATTCACAGCCAATTGAATCCACTTGTTGCGCTTTTTCTTGTCAAGCGCTTCAAGTTGACCCTCAGGGGGGAGAGATAACTCATCTTTTTTTAAATGAATGTTTAGATATGATTGTAGACGATCTTGAGTATCAGAATCCGAAAAATCCGTCATGTTAATTTCTGTATTCCATCACACGCTTCATAGCTGAGCGCAACAAAGAGTTATGAGTCTGTGCATTACTGACCGTAATATACAGAAGATATAACCCAATCATAGTGGTTACGCTAGCAGCCATAATCAAAATAGTGGATACCCAAAAAGGTTTAAGCAAACCGAGTACTGAAACCGTTATCACAGCCAACCCAAGCAAAACCTGGCAGACGCCGGCAATCACATGAACTGCCAAAAGCGAATGCGAATTTTCTACTATGCTCGAAACTCGTGAATTCCGAGGTGAATTGGTTATATTTGAAGATTCAAACGGTGTGTACCATTCGTTCTTGTTATGTTTATCCATCGTATGTCCCCATTTAATTTATAAGCCTTTTGAAAGGTAACCGAAATTTTAACGATTTCAATCTCTTAGGCATTTATGTCCGAAAACAACTCTAACATATATATCTACGGTCGCAATCCCATCGAAGAAGCATTGGCAACGGAGGGCGATCAAATTGATAAGATCTTTGTTCGCGATTCCATCAGTGACGCTCAGCTTTCGACAATATTTGACTTGGCCTCACAACATCGTATACCCATTTCGCACGTCCCCGGTTCCAAACTTTATGAACTTGTTGGTAGTGTTAAAGATCAGGGCGTAGTAGCTGTGCGAAGTGAGGTTTCATACACCGGTTTTGGCGAATGGCTCGATTCTATTGATACAGAAAGCTACCCTGCAGTACTACTGATGGACGAAATTGAGGATCCCGGCAACCTTGGAGCTATCATCCGAACCGCTGCGGCGGCTGGAATATCGGCCGTACTTGTCCCCAAACATCGACAGGCCCCGGTCAATGCCACTGTGTATAAAACGTCAGCCGGCACTGCGGGACGCATCCCCATTGTGCGCGTTGGAAATCTGAATCAAGCTATCATGAAACTTAAAGATGAGGACTTTTGGATTGGCGGACTTGATATGAACGGCGACCAAAAGCTGTGGGATCTCGAAGTGGACCGTCCCCTGGCTTTTGTAATCGGCAACGAAGGCAGCGGCATCAGCCTGAAAACACTCGAACACTGCGACTATCGGTTTCAAATTCCCATGGATAACAATGTAGAATCATTGAACGCTTCGGTTAGTGCCGGACTTGTTTGCTATGAGTGGAGACGAAAAAAAGAAATGACCTAAACTTCCAATTGGGAGTGCCAGCTATGCCGGTCAACTTGCTTATTATAGCTTGCTGCCAAGCTGCCATCTGGGCTATTGTTCGTCTGCTGCCCCATACGGGGCGAATTGAACGTTACCAATGGCTCAAAATTGCTGTCATAGGAACCGTTTTTGGTATCCTGATGGATCTGTTGCTCGGCATCGCTGGATTATTTGCTTACCTGCCGGAAGGTGCTCAGGCCAAGCCGGTTGAGCCAAAGGATCTTCCTCTTTTTCTGTTTTTTATAAACGCCTTCCTTTCATACGGATTAGCTGTTGCCACAACAGCCCTGATAGCTGACTCAATAATTGAAAGGAGGAAAAGTTCAAAATTTTGGCTATTCGCTTTGGGGATTCTAGTCACCTTGGGAACACTCGGCATCTTTCTATCATCGCCAGCAAGTTTACCAATGATGTTTTCTTGCGGAATGACTATTGTAGCTGGCGGAGAATTTCTTCTGGTCATAAATAACCAAAGCGGACCGTTAGTGTTACTCTTTTCGAACGTAAGCTACCTCCCTTTTCTCAAACTCTGGGCGTTCAGCATTCTCCTTGGTGCAGGATATGAAATAGCCAATCTGTATTTCCCCTTTTGGGTCTGGCTTCCCAGCTCCAACATTTCGGAAATCAATATAAGAGTACTGGTAATTTTTCTGGGCTACGTTGCCTTATGTCATCCAATTGCAGTTCTATGGAATTTCTTCGGTTCCAAGACAAAGAATTCTCGCTTACGCTGGGAATGAACTGTATTTAAAATTAATACACCAGCTTATTAGTCGTACAGCAAATATTCCTTCCGACGCTGTGCAAACTCCTCGGAAGTCTGGTCCCAATTTTTCATATAGGATTTATCCTGAAGCTGATTCAAAAACAATGATTTGTCAATACCACTCAGCTTTTCGATATAATCATTCAGGGAGGCTTCGGGCGTAGCATCCAGCAGTGTTGCCAGCAGCTCAACACCCAGTTTTATCGGATTAAATTGCTGGGGATCGATGACCCTGATTTCAACACCGTGACACTTCTGGTCTTCAAAATCGGGATGCAGTGCCTTACCCGGCATCGACTCGGGCGTAAAAGAAATGCGTTCGATATTGACGCCCGAAAACTGTCGGCGCAATTTTGCAATATGCGAAGAGGTTAATGTTGTAGTGGGTGCTCCTACTTTTAAAAATGGATCTGAGGTGCCGCGCCCCTCGGAAATATTGACTCCCTCGAACAATACCGTCCCAAGATATACAAAGGCATGGTTGAAAGTGGGTAAATTAGGCGATGGTGCAATCCATTTCAGCCCTGTTTCGGGCCACTTCATAGAACGCTTCCACCCGTCCATAGGGATTACACGGACCTGGGCCTTGTCGGCATGTGGAATCCAGTATTCGCCCACCATCATTTGGGCAAGTTCACCTAGTGTCATGCCGTGCGCCATGGGAATGGGGTAAGCGCCCACAAACGACTTGTGCTTTTCCTGCATCATCCATCCAGAAATAAATTCGCCACCAGCCGGATTGGGACGATCAAGCACCCAAACAGGCACATCGTGCGGTGCCGCGCCTTTAATAATATTTCCAAGCGTAGCGTTATAGGTATAAAAACGGGCTCCCACATCCTGCATATCAAAAAGGAGCACATCTACTTTTTCGAGCATCTCAGCCGTGGGCGTCCGGGTGTCACCATAGAGGGAAAAGACCGGTAGGCCCGTCGCCTGATCTATGCCATCTTCGATCGTTTCGCCGGCTCCAACATCACCACGGAAGCCGTGCTCGGGAGCAAAAAGGGCTGTGACATTAACTCCATGAGCCAGCAGCGTATCGAGCATATGCGAGCCGCCCACGCGCGCTGTGGGATTCATCACCAGTCCAACGCGCTTGCCTTCAAGCTCATCAAGATGATCATCCAACAGCACCTCGGCCCCGACCTTTACCGGGGTATCAGATGTTGAGGAAGCGGATGACCTACATCCCTGAACCAGCATCGACAAACACAGGCTCAGTAAAACTACTGCTCGCATATACTCCGCTGTTTGGTAATTACGCTTTGTTAGCTACAACCTCTTGCTCACTGAAAAAGAATGCAGCCTCTTTTTTGCCGTTCTCAACAGAGTCTGAGCCGTGAATAATATTTTCACCTACACTGTCGGCAAAGTCGGCCCTGATGGTTCCCTCTTCAGCTTCACTAGGATCCGTTGCCCCAATAAATTCACGGAAATCTTCAATAGCATTTTCTTTTTCCAGAATCATCGGTACGCAGGGGCCGCTGCTCATAAATTCGCAAAGCTCATCGTAGAATGGACGTTCTTTGTGCACGGCATAAAATCCGCCGGCGGTATCTTTGGTCAGGCGCGTCATCTTCATCGCAACAATACGAAATCCAGCTTCCTGGATTCGGCGCGTAACTTCGCCAATGAGTTCTTTGCGTACACAATCTGGTTTCAAAATGGTTAGCGTTCGTTCAACTGCCATAAATAGATTAAAAAATTTGTAACAATTATCGGTTTCAGTTCTCTTATAAATAAAGGACGATAAATATAAAGCTTAGATTGCTAATTCACGAAGCGAATTGGCACTAAACTTTTGTTCTAAATCAGGGATCAAATGTTCACTAGACAGCCGTTACATCTTTCATGGAACTGGCAGCTTAACTCTGCGCCAGAGCAGCTATGGCCATTCCTTACCAATACCAATCGGCTGTTCAAAGATCTGAAACAACCGAGTATTCAACAGGCTCACATCACGCAGTCAGTTGAACCCGGCTTTATTCAGCTTTCTCATAACGGTATCAACAGATACGAAGTATGGGAGGAAGAACCCCACCAATGGGAATATCCTTTTCGTTTTGGACTCACAAGGCACTATCAGTCAGGACCGTTTAAGGATCTGAAAGTACAGGTCGATCTTCAGCCCAATACTGATGGCACCCGTATCAAGATTGACATCTGGGCTAAACCTCGACTGGGAATTTTATCACTGCTGAGCACATTCAAGCTCAAAACGCTGATCAAACGTCGACTCAAAAAAACTATTCGCCATTACGATAAATTGGCTTTTAGTGGTAACAAGCCTTACCAGTTGGCAGACGAAAAAAGCTTGGTACGCGGCGGCGAAAAGCGTTTAAACCAAATACTTGAAGAACTTCATAACAGCGACGTAGATGCCCAGATACTCAGTAAGCTTGTCGATTACATTCGCAGAGCCGACAGCCTGGATCTCGAGCGCATCCATCCCTTTGAACTCGCTGACCACTGGGATATCCCCCGCAAGCGAGTGCTACAAGTATTTATCCATGCCTCGAAAGCTAATCTGCTCAATTTTAATTGGGATCTGCACTGCCCCACCTGCCGCAGCATTCAGGAGTCAGTTAAAACGCTAAACCAGATTCACGAACCCATTTACTGCGACGAGTGTGAACAAGAATTCAGTGTAAACTTCAACAAAACCATTCAGCTCAGCTTTACACCGCATCCATTAATCCGCAAAATTGATAACAAGAAATATTGTGTTCGTGGGCCCCAATCCAAGTCACATGTGGTTATACAACAGTACCTAGAGCCGGGCGAAAACAGGTACCTTAAAACTGAACTATCGCCGGGCAGCTACCTGTTGCGCTCTACCCATTCCAAAGGAACAGCTAAAGTACATGTACGAAAAAACGGCAACGATACCGTACATATCGAACTACGTTCAGCCGGGCTCAACGGCGAAGAAGTACACATTTCGGAAGATCCCAACCTGAGTATCCAGAATAGCAGTTCCGAAACCCAGCTTATTACCCTGGAGAGGGAGTCATGGAATGACTGTAGTGTTAGTGCTGCCGAAATTACCTCATCACAGCTATTCAGAGACCTTTTCGGTAATGAAGTACTCAAGAAAGGCGAAAAAATATCTGTAGATAACATCACCCTGATGTTTACCGACCTGTTCGATTCCACCAGCATGTACAACGAAAAAGGAGACGACAAGGCCGTGGGTCAGGTTATTGATCACTTTGAGATCCTCGAGAATGCCATTGCTGAAGAAAATGGAGCAATCGTCAAAACAATTGGCGACTCCGTGATGGCTGTTTTCTGTCAACCGGATCAGGCACTCCGGGCATATTTACGAGCCCAGAAAATGCTATTGCAGGATGATCGGTTCAACAAAAGGCTCCAGCTCAAAGCGGGTATCCATCACGGCAGTTGTGTAGCTGTCAACCTCAATAACCGGATCGACTACTTCGGATCCACCGTTAACATTGCATCTCGCTTTGTCGATTACGCTTCAGAAAACGAGGCTATCCTCGCTCAGGGAACATTCAGCAAAAGTAACCTGGATAACATCCTCGGTGAATACGGTAATGATAATACCGTAGAAGATATGAGCACACAACTCAAGGGCTTCCAAAAAGAATCCTTCCTGATCAAGCGCATTCAGGTCGAAAGCTCTCCCCTTCGACTGGCCATCTGATACCGGTTACGCAATTACTGCTTGAGAGCCACCTATTCTTACCGTAGCTTTCCCCTGACAAGGTTCGTCCAGAACCGTTCATTCTTCACCCTCAAATTTGTTTCTATGAGTTACAAAGACTCCGATCCCCCTATTGCCCACAGCTCCAAAAAGATGGGTAAACGAAAGAAAATTGCGTTAATCGCCCATGATCACCGTAAGTCGGATCTGATTGACTGGTGCGAATTCAATTCTGGCTCCCTATCCAAGCATAAACTGTACGGCACCGGCACCACCGGCACGATGATCGCCGACAAGGTGGGACTGGATGTAACGCCCTTTAACAGCGGTCCGCTTGGTGGGGATCTCCAAATCGGTGCAGCCATCTCGGAACATAAAATCGATATGATGATTTTCTTCTGGGATCCCCTGCAGGCACAGCCCCATGATGTGGATGTTAAAGCGTTGTTGCGCATCGGCGTGCTCTACAATATCCCGATTGCCAACAATCGAGCTTCGGCCGACTTCATAATCTCCAGTGACCTTATGGACGAGGAGTACAACCGCTTTATGGTAGATTACAGTAAACGTTTCAGTAAAGATGTCGAATAATTAATGACCGATTCCAACCAAGATCACCAAAATAAACTCGCAAACGAATCAAGTCCGTACCTGCTGCAACACGCAGATAATCCGGTAGATTGGTACCCCTGGGGCGACGAAGCTTTCGAAAAAGCCAAACGCGAAGACAAACCGGTACTGGTATCTATTGGCTATGCCACCTGCCACTGGTGCCATGTGATGGCGCACGAGTCATTTGAAGATGAAGAGGTCGCCAGCCTGATGAACGAATACTTTGTCAATATAAAAGTAGACCGCGAAGAACGTCCTGAAATTGATAACACCTACATGCTGGTTTGCCAGATGCTGACCGGCAGCGGAGGCTGGCCACTCAATGTTTTCTTGACGCCGGAGAAAAAACCTTTCTACGCCGCTACGTACATCCCCAAAACGGGACGACAGGGACGGCCGGGAATGCTGCAACTTATTCCCCGACTGGCGCAGCTCTGGGAGAACGAACGCGAAAAAATTTCCAGCTCCACGGATGAAATTATCAGTGCCTTTCAAAAATCAAATCAATTTGAAGGGGATAATGAACTCGATGAGCTTGTACTGGATAAAGCCTACAGCCAGTTTGAAAGTCAGTATGACACCGTCCACGGCGGATTCGGATCATCGCCCAAATTCCCCAGCGCCCACAACCTGATGTTTTTACTCCGCTATGCCCAACGCAACCCCGACTCCAAAGCCCTGGAGATGGTGGAACAAACGCTAACGCAAATGCGCAGGGGCGGTATTTTTGATCACATCGGATGGGGCTTTCACCGCTATTCGACTGATCCCAAATGGCTGGTGCCGCACTTCGAGAAAATGCTTTACGATCAGGCGATTCTGCTGATGGCCTATACCGAGGGATGGCAGCTCACGGGCAATGAACTGTTCAAGCAGACGGCAGATGAAATCATCACCTATCTGCTGCGCAAGATGCAGGACGATAGCGGTGGTTTTTACTCAGCTGAAGATGCCGACAGCGAAGGTGAAGAAGGCAAGTTTTATGTCTGGAGTATTTCTGAGGTCCGTGAAATATTACCGGCCACCGAAGCTGAGTTGGCTATCGAGGTATTTAACTTTACTGAAGATGGAAACTATGCGGATGAAGCTACCGGCCAACGTACCGGCAAAAATATCCCACACCTAAGAATGCCGCTGGAAGAACTAGCCAAAGAGCGTAATATGAGTGAAGCGCAACTGGTTGATACGCTTGAAGGTATCCGCGAGAAACTACTGGAAACCCGTCAGGACCGCGTGCACCCTTTACTGGATGACAAAATCCTGACCGACTGGAATGGACTTATGATTGCGGCCCTGGCCAAAGCGGGACGCACCTTCCAAAATGGGGAGTACACTCAAAAGGCCAAGCAATGTTGGGATTTCTTGGAAACTCACATGTTGAGCGATGACCACACGCTCATGCATCGCTACCGCAACGAGGATGTAGCTATTGAGGGTCACGCCGACGATTACGCTTTCGTAATCTGGGGGCTTATCGAACTTTATGGATCCACGCTTGAATCAACGTATCTGCAAGAAGCCGTTGCGCTGAATGAAGCATTTATCAATGAGTTTTGGGATCAAAAAGATGGCGGCTTCTATTTTACTTCCGAGTCGGCCGAAGAGCTGCTGGGACGCAAAAAAGAGATCTACGACGGTGCTATGCCCTCCAGCAATTCGGTAGCCATGATGAACCTGCTGCGGCTAGGACGCATGACCGGCAATACCGACTGGGAACAGATGGCAGACCAAGCTCAGAAACGTTTTGCCAAGGATCTGAAGAAGGCACCTACTGGTTTTGGTGCAGCCCTGCAGAGCATCGATTTTGCGTTGGGGGCGTCCCAGGAAATCATTATTTCCGGAGAGCCGGCAGCTGATGATACCCAGCAGATGCTTCAAAAAATAAATGGGCAATTTTTGCCGCGCGCCGTGCTCCTGCTCAACGATCCCGATGATGAGATGATCAGAAACCTTGCTCCGTATCTCTCCGACTTTGATATGCACGAAGGCCAAGCGACAGTGTATGTCTGCCAGAATTATAGCTGTGAGCTGCCGACTACAGATCCAGAGAAAATGCTCGAATTAATTAATTTTTGATTATGACCTAACAAACTAAATTCCTGTATATCAATGGGGATAAAGATGCAAACGCAGAGCTAATATGGAGCAAAAAGAACTATCTTTCACTAATAATCCTCCATCGCGAATCACTATCTAGTGTTATCTAATATTCTGAACAGGGATTATCCTGAAGAGCTGGAAACAACAATTTCGGATCAGGATATCAAAGAGAAAATAAGCACCTCGAAATTGCGACTTCATCTGAACAGCCTTTACGAGGCTGTCTATAAGAAAAAGCATCTTATACTGCATTTATTCTGATAAATTAATGCCACAGGTGGACGCTATCGTAAAACTATCGATTTACCTCCCTTATTCCCTCTCTGAAAATTAGGGAGGAAGGTTCGATTCGTATACCTGCTATCTGATGAAGTGGTTTGAAGTCCTGAATTTATCGGGTTTTTCAAATTCAGAATCCAAAATTAAGAAGTGGTCCACTTCCAAACTGGGCTACTCCTTAAATATCCTAACAAAGTTCTCTCACTTCGTTCGAGATGACAATCAAACTACCACAGCTGACTGAAATGTTCACACTTCAGCTTAACTGGTAGTGCTAAACTCGTAATTAAAAAGTCTTTCTCCATACTTGTAGGGAGAAAACAAAAGAGGGTCACCTTCTTCATTAATCACAATCCATCAGATTTTAAATTTAGAAACCTAATAAAGATGCCTTCCTACTCAGACTCCAAAGTAATCACAGAAATATTCGGCCCAGCATTATAGCGGATGGGGGCCAGCGTAAATCCAAGTCCGTTGTTGACGTTGATGGGAATGCCTTCTCGGTAAAGGCCGGATATATATTCGGTTTCTCGTTCTGAAGCCGAAAACGTCATCCCCATAAACGGCACGCGTAGCTGTCCGCCATGAGTGTGCCCCGCAAGCATCAAATCATAGCCATTATCCTTGGCACTGCGAATCAAGTTATTTTTGACCTGATGCGAGGCAAATATTTTGAGGCCAGCATCCGCTGCATGACTGGTTAGCGAGTCAACCACAGCCGGATTGGCATGCTTGCTGTACACTTCGGTAACACCGGTTACAAGAATGTTTGAGCTATCTGCTTTCAGAATGTGATTCTCATCCTGTAGCAATAGAATCTCCTCTTTTTGCAATGCCGATCGCACATTTTCAACTCCGGCCCAGTAATCGTGATCTCCCACCACGGCAATAGTGCCCAACTGGGATTGCACTTTTCCCAGTTCTTCTGCTGACATTTTGATGAAATCTGTGCCGTATGAAATCAGATCACCGGTGAAAATCACCAGGTCAGGCTGTTGCTCATTTACCTTTTGGACATAGCGGGCAATTTCTTCCTGTCCGGTGTATTCATCTCCTTGAATATCGGAAATGTGTACGAGCCGAAAACCTTCGAGCGATTTTGGCAACTCGTCAACTGAAATGGTGATGTTATCAGTTTTAATTGTAGTCGTATCATGTTGGACTTTCCAGCCGGTGTACATAAATATAGCTGCAAAAAGCACCAATGCTGCCCGGGCATGGTAGTGTGCAATTGAGCTGCTGTCCCAAGAGAAAAATCGGGCGGCTAATTTCAAGACGTCCACAATAATCATCCACGTGGCGAGCTGGAACACAAATACCAAGCCGAACCAAAACCAGTAGGTCAGTGGCTTGGGATATTTTAGCACGTCAATGCTGCCAGTGACGTAAAAATCAACAAGTCCACTTACTGGAAAAGCATAAAACGAAATCAGGGCTATAGGCAACAACAGGCGTAATCGCGACCATTTCTGAGGAGTTTGCTTTCCAACGACATAGTATCGAAAACAGAGATAAAGTACAGCCGGTGCCATCATCATAGACACCAGAAGCGTCATTTCAAGTAGCCAGGGCAAAATTCAAATAGTTCAAAAGTTCTTGTTATCTTTTTGCTGATTTAGCCTAACAGAATTTCAGGGTTTGACCAAATTCTTTCTTCCATAAATCTACTTCGCTTATACTTGCGTAGTATACTAACAGAGTGATGACGTGTTAATATTCACCATACTTGCTACCATCGGTAAATTTACACACGGCAATGCCGATGATGAAATTGCAATCATGAAGCGCATCCAGGAGCGCGATGAAAAAGCGCTCGAGGAGTTGTATGATTTGTACAATCGACTACTCTTTGGGATGGTGATTTCTATCGTTAAGAAGCGAGAAGAAGCCGAAGATGTGCTCCAGGAAATTTTTGTAAAAATATGGAATAAAGCAGAATCATTTGATCCCGAACGAGGTAATGTGTATAGCTGGATTGTAACGCTGGCACGCAATAAAGCCATTGACCGCATCCGTTCGAAAGGATACAAGACCCAGCAAAAGCAGTCCGTAAGCATCCATCAACCACTATTCTCGCTGGAGGGTGACAAACACGACCCGATGGAGACCACGATTTTTTCGGATCGGGCTGAATTGGTCAAAAAAGCATTAAAACAAATCCCTGAGAAGCAGAGCGAAGTAATTAAAATTGCTTACTACCGGGGCATGACACAATCCGAAATTTCGGATCATCTGGATATTCCACTGGGAACGGTAAAAACCCGAACCCGCCAGGGAATGATAAAATTAAAACGCATTTTAGGAGAATTTATATCAACTGATGGCTGACGAACAATCACATAATGAAAAATTTGAAGAGCTCTGTGCCGGCTATGTGCTCCACGCTCTGGATGAGGAGGAGCGCGAAGAGTTTGAAGCAATGCTGGCAAAAGCCTCCGACGAACAGCGCACACTGTATCAGAAGATGTGGTCAGCTGCTAACCAGCTGGCGTTTACCGTTGAGCAGCAAGAACCGCCTGAATCGCTCAAAGAACAACTCATGGCTGAGATACGCTCCGAAGAATCAGCTGATGAAGATCAAGAATCCTCGGTCACTTCTATAGATGATCAAGAGGGTGAAAGCGATTCTATGACTGATGAAAAAGACGATGGTTTCAACTGGTCGGCCTTTGCTGTTGCTGCCTCATTTGCCCTTTTAGTGGTAAGCCTGAGCCTGATTTTTTACTCTTTCAACCTGAACTCTGAGATTAGTAAGAAAGATTCGGTGATCGCTCAGCAAGAAACACAAATTACAGAACTCAAGTCCGAACTTCAGCAAAAAGAGGAAATGCTGGCTATTCTTGAGGCCCGTGAAGTGGACTTGGTGATGATGTCGGGCATGGAGGTCAATCCTGATGGATACGGCAAAGTAATTTGGGATTCGGAAAAACAACAGGCTCTTTTGCAGGTCTCCAATCTGCCAGCTGTACCCAAGGACAAAGACTATCAGCTCTGGCTAATTAAAAACAATAAGCCTATCAGCGCTGGGGTATTTGCTGTGAATGATCAGGGCGATAACTTTTTCAAGATTGAAAAAATGGCCCAGGCTGACGAACAGGCGGCCAATGCCTTTGCCATCACGATGGAACCCAAAGGTGGCATGCCACAACCTACCGGCGACATGTATTTGATGGGAAATATGGACAAGGGTAATTAGTCATGAGTAGTGAGTGTTGAGTAAGCTTAAACAAATGCCTGATGATGAATCCGCGGGCTAAGTACGAAATACCTAAGCTCATTAAATGAGCTTTTACCAAACGTTAGCCTAATAAATCATTATCAGGCGATTAGTAATAAAGCTCCACCCAACTCTCATGACTCAATACTCACTACTAAAAAATCACTGCTTGCTCATCTGCTGAAAAAGATAATTTTGAAAACTGAGCACCTGCACGCCTGTGGGTACTTTCACCATGGCGCGGGCAATGGGGGATTTGTTGACCTCAGTTGCTTCCATTCTTGACGTCATTTGGTCGTTCTCAAAGACCTCCACTTTTAGAGGAAAATATTTGTCCTTGAACACCAAATCAGTGGGCAAACTGCTGATCATCGCATCCGCACCATCACTCCAGGGTTCCGCCAGCATCCCCCAGTTCACCTGCAAATCTTTGGTCATCCAAACTTCAGTCCTGACGTTGGGCTCCTCTTCATCATGAAAAATAAATTTTTCGCACTGGTATCCTTTGATATCAGCCATTTCGCCCGTCTTGTCGTATTTGATATCCTCTCCCTTCTCTGTCACCTTTTTTGAAGTGCTTTCTCCATTTTCAAACATATTCATCATAGAAGTGATGTCCATTTTGGAGATTTTAAGTGCTTTTTCATCCCCTGTCAGAAAAACAAAATCCTGAAAGTCCAGGCGCACTAACACCCCTTCGGTCTGGATGGATCCCATAAAATCGTACTTCTTATCTCCCTGCAAAAGGATACGATCTTGTGTTAGATACATAGTGAATTCATCCTGTTTCTGCTCAGTACCTTCCGAGGAATAATCATAACTACTGTACGAAATTTTACCCTCGAACTGAGCAGTAGCAGGCTGGGTAAAACAAGCGACCATCAGCATGGCCGAAACATAATATTTGGCTTTTTTCATGATAAGGGGTGTCTTTAAAATTCGTTATGTAACTGCAAATTGTACATACTAAGCTAACATAATGTTTCACGCAAAAAAATAGCCTGCCCGGGCTAGCGAGCAGACTATATAACGGGGGATGTTATAGAAAATTATACTTCTTGCAGAACATCGGTGTCCACATTTACTTTGTGGATCCAACCACCGCCGACCACGTCGTTGTCTTCATAACAAACAACCGCTTGGCCGGGCGTAATGGCTTCACGTCCTGTGGGAAATGTTACTTCAATCTCGTCATCGCCAAGCTGCTTGAGCTCTCCTACAACCCCGTCATCGTTATAGCGAATTTGGCCGGTCACTTCCATTTCTCCACCAGGCACTTCGCCATACTTGCTAAGATTAATATTCTTAGCTCGGCAGGTCGTGCTCACGAGATCTTTTTTCTCACCAATGGTAATCACGTTGGTTTCGGGATCAATATCCGTTACATACACACGCTTACCGAGTGCCAAGTCGAGCCCACGACGTTGGCCGATGGTGTAGAAGGGATAACCTTCATGTTCGCCAACGATATTGCCATCCTGATCTATGAATTTGCCGCCTTTAACGCGTTCTTCAAGTCCATCAACGCGATCTTTAAGGAATCGGCGGTAATCATCATCTGGCACGAAGCAGATCTCATACGAGTCGGGCTTATCGGCTACTTTTGTTAGGCCAAACTCTTCGGCCATATCCCGAATTTCGGTTTTTTCATAACTACCTAATGGAAATATTGTTCGAGCAAGGTGCTTCTGTTCGACGCCCCAGAGTGCATATGACTGATCCTTTTTGGGATCCAATCCGCGGGAAATCACGTATCGTCCGTTCTCTTCGCGGACGTTGGCATAATGGCCGGTGGCAATATAATCACACCCGAGATTATCCGCACGACGCAACAGCGCTGCCCATTTAATGTGCGTATTACACAACACGCAGGGATTGGGCGTACGGCCGTTCATGTAATCCTCTACAAAACGGTCGATCACCCAGTCGCCAAATTCATCACGAATATCCACAATAAAGTGTTTAAAACCGTGGTTTACGGCAATTTGTCGGGCATCGTTCATTGATTCCAGTGTGCAGCATCCAGTCTCCTTGTCGGACTTACCACCCACGCGGGAGTAATCCCACGTCTTCATGGTAATGCCGATTACATCATATCCTTGTTCTTTGAGCATTACAGCCGCTACGGAAGAGTCTACTCCTCCGCTCATGGCTACCAACACTCGTCCTTTGTTACTCATAGTACTGTTTGTTTTGGAAATCTGGATGAACCTCGAAAATAAGGTTTTTTTATGTATTTCGTGTGAAGAAAAAGTGACGCGTTTACCTTCATCAACACGATAAGATAGAAGAGCATATGTTACATGTACAGGTAGGGTTTCCAGTCCTCTTGCACCCCGCCCATGATAGACTGAAGAAAGGTAATATGAATTGGACGGAAAGGTTTTCGCTTCAGTGGCATGCCGGCTTCCTCTGGAGTTCGATTGCCCTTTTTTACATTGCAATCATCACAGGCGGTTACCAGGTTCTCCCAGGTATCTTTGCCTCCCCTGCTCTTTGGGAACACGTGATCAATTGTAAGATTTTGCGAAGCTCCGCAGTACTGGCATTTCTTGGAATCACGCTTCATGATATTGTAGCGCGATAATACAATCTTGTTGTAAGGAATATTGATATAACGCCGCAGTCGTATTACAGAGGGATAGGAATAATCCTCAGAAACAGTACTAATTTTTCGCTCGGGATAGTCGTGAACCATTTCGGCTTTATCCAAAAAAAGGAGCTTAACCGAGCGATGTACCGAACATACATGCAACGGTTGGTAATCTTTATTTAGGACTAATACGTTAGCGTCCATAGTATAGTAATTAAATTAATGCACAGGCATATACGCAAACTACCAAGCATATATTGCCCAAAAACATTAGTGTGGAATCAACATTAATTTTTATTCAAATGCAACAACAATAGGCCCTGCAAGTGTTCCCAACGCCTAAAATAAAATACTTATCCACTTTTATATTCTCTTATTATTCAAAGGCAAAGTCCAGATTGCTCAAATTTTAAAGCATTTACTGGCTGACACTAAAAGTTTGCTAAGATTAAGAATCCGCCTTATATGATCTAGGAAATTTTTCATACCTTTCTGCCTTAAAATAAGTGGGATGTTAAACTACTGATCGATGCTCCCACAAAAGATAATTGCAAACAGATTAGATTTATTTTCCCGTTTTATGCCATACAATAAAAATATGTACACCACCGGTTATTATAAGGAGCCAGGCCCCAAGCTCGATGAAGAATCTCCTTTTGAATCCATGATGGAACGTTTTCGGTTCGCGGCTGAGATCCTCGAGCTCGACGAGGGCATGTTCCAGTATTTAGCCAGTCCTGTTAAGCAGGTGACGGTCTCTATCCCTATCGTCATGGACTCCGGTGAAATCAGGGTCTTTGAAGGATATCGCGTTATCCACAACAATTTACTTGGGCCGTCCAAAGGTGGCATCCGCTATGCACCCGATGTAACGCTGGAAGAGGTAAAAGCCCTGGCAGCATGGATGACCTGGAAGTGTGCCATTGTAAACGTACCATTCGGTGGTGCCAAAGGAGGTGTCCGGTGCGATCCAAAGCAACTGTCAAACGGCGAATTGGAAAGGCTTACACGCCGTTATACCGCTAATATGCTGGAAGTTTTTGGTCCCGACCGTGACATCCCCGCCCCTGATATGAACACCAATGAACAGATCATGGCCTGGGTGATGGATACATATAGCATGAACGCCCACAAAACGGAAACAGCTGTGGTTACCGGCAAGCCTATTATTCTCGGTGGTTCACATGGACGCAAGGAAGCCACCGGTCGCGGCGTTGTTACCGTTACGTTGGCTGCCCTCAACAAAGCTGGTATTCTTCCCAACAAGTGTTCCGTGGCTGTACAGGGATTTGGCAACGTAGGTTCCGTGAGCGCTAAGCTTATGTACGAGCAAGGTGCCAAGATTATTGCTATTAGCGACATTTCGGGAGGCTATTACAACGAAAACGGCATTGATATCCCGGAAGCCATGGAGTATGTGAAAAACAACGACGGCTCGCTGGAAGGCTATGAAGAAGCTGAAAAAATTACCAATGAGGAGCTACTGCAACTCGAATGTGATGTACTCATTCCGGCAGCCAAAGAGGATCAGATTAATCGCCATAACGCTGGCGACCTGAACTGTAAAATTATTGCAGAGGGCGCTAATGGACCGGTGACAGCCAACGCTGATTCTATCCTTGAGGATAAAGGGATTATGGTGGTACCCGATATCCTGGCCAATGCTGGAGGTGTTACTGTTTCCTACTTCGAATGGGTTCAAGATCGCCAGGGTTATTTCTGGACTGAGGAACGGGTCAACCGCCGCCTCAACCGCATGATGCGCAATGCTTTTGACAACCTTTTTGAAGTCCGCAACGAATACGATATCACGCTACGACAGGCGGCCTATGTCTTTGGCATCAACAAAGTTGCTACAACTCTGAAAATGCGCGGCCTTTACGCCTAATCCAAAGGCATTTCACCGCGACGTGGAATGCCTTTTATAGTTATGATTTTATGTCTGCATCTGATTCGAAAAAGCTTGTATTGAGCTCGACCTTTGATGAAATGAACCGGCTAGAGCCCTATGTCAATGAATTGAAAAACTGGGCACAATTCGGGGAAGAGGATTTTAATCGAATTATGCTTACGCTGAGCGAGGCCGTCAACAATGCCATCTTGCATGGCAATGACGAAGATCCTGACAAGCAAGTGCATATCAATTCAATCCTGGATAACGAAAACAAACTGCTTAAGATAAGTGTAGAGGATGAAGGCGACGGCTTTGATCCCGATGACCTTCCCGATCCGCTAAAAGAGGAAAATCTGATGAATGAGAGTGGACGTGGCGTATATCTGATTGAACAGTATGCCGACGATATTCAGTTTACCAAAAATGGTACCAAAGTCACGATTACGTTCCAGTTGGAAGATTAACAAAATCTTTCTCCCAAAAAGAACCTTACCTAAATACAAAAAGGCGATGGTATCCCCATCGCCTTTTATATATCCAATAAATAAGTAACAACTGTTAGTTTAGTTGGTAACCTGTGCTTCCAGCTGCTTTTTGAGCTGAGATTTAGGTACTGCACCAACAATTTGATCCACTACTTCGCCGTCTTTAAAAATAAGCAGTGAAGGAATACTGCGGATGCCGTACTTGGTAGATGTTTCGGGGTTTGAATCCACATCCACTTTTCCAATCTTTGCTTTGCCCTCAAACTCATCGGCAAGCTCTTCAACAATAGGTCCAACTTGCTTGCAGGGTCCGCACCATTCTGCCCAAAAATCAACCAGGACAGGTTTGCCTGAATCTGCATTAAGAACATCTTCTTCGAAAGAATCGTCAGTAAACTCTATGGCTTTACTCATAACCGTACCTTCGTATAATTCATTTAATTAGTGTTAAATCTGAATTCTTCTTTGACTAATATCGCATATTAAAAACCAATTATCACATCGTTTCTCACTATTGAACACATCATAAAAACTTATCTTACCTTCTACCGTTCCCATTCGGCCGGTCCAAAGTCACAGCATCTTTGCCAATCAGTGCCTTCAGTCCACTCAGCAACTCTTCATTGGGATCCACCACAAACTTACGAACATGCATGGCAAAAGGGCGTTTAGCTTCACTGCTTAACACATTAAACCTCACATTCGTTTGTCCCTGATGCTGCTTAAACAGCTGAGCCATCTGCTTGAGATCTTCATCGTCAACATAGTTCGTATCAATATCGAGTTTCAACTCAATTTGATCCTGATGTTTTTCTCGCATGCTTTCAATCCGTTCAAAATTGTTCGCGATAATTTGAAGCTTGCCCCGGGATGAGTCAAACTTGCCATCAACGACTACCCGCGTGTCTTTCTGGAGCATACCCAGATTACTGTCATACACATCATTAAACACGACAACCTCGACAGTGCCTTGGCGATCTTCCATCTCCAGGAAGGCAAACGGGCGTCCTTTTTTGTCAGTCACCCGGTTTACCTGGGTGATGATTCCAGCTGCCCGTATCTTCGTACCGTCATCAAGCTGCTCAAGTTCCTCGGGATCCAAGGTATGGGAGCAGAAAATGCGAACGTCTTCTTTGAACCTATCCAGCGGATGTCCACTCAGGTAAAACCCAATAAGCTCACGCTCTTTGTTGAGGCGTTCGATATTCGACCACTGCTCCACCGGCTCAAGCTCGGGTTCATCAATGGCTGAAGCATTATCGCCGCTATCCCCAAACAGATCCGACTGATTGGAATTTTCCATCTCCTGCACACGGGAACCATAGCTAATGATGACCTCCATATGATGCAACAGTTGCCGCCGGTTGGTATTCAGCTTGTCAAAAGCACCGGCCTGAAAAAGACTTTCCAGCGTACGCTTGTTTGTAATACTGGAATCAACACGTCGGGCAAAGTCATAAATAGAATCAAACTTTCCGTTCTCGCGGCGTTCGTTCACAATTTCGATAACCACATTTGAGCCTACGCCCTTGATAGCCTCCATTCCGTATTGGATACGGCCATCCACAGCCACAAACTTACCCTTACCATTATTGATATCCGGGGCATCAACTTTAATACCCATACGGTTACATTCCTCGATAAACTTCGAGACCTTGTCAATGTCGCCCATATTATGGGTGAGCACCGCAGCCATGTACTCAGCTGGATAATTGGCCTTGAAGAACGCCGTCTGGTAAGCCACAACCGAATATGCCGCTGAGTGCGACTTGTTAAAGCCGTAGTTGGCAAATTCGGCCATGATGTCGAACAGTTCCTCGGCCTTCTTTTCCGAGACCCCGTTATCGACCGCCTTCTTGGTGAAAGTTTCACGCTGCTGGGCCATCACTTTCTGCTTCTTCTTACCCATCGCTCGACGCAGCAAGTCAGCTTCGCCAAGCGAATAGTCAGCGATAATCTGAGCAGCTTTCATAATCTGCTCCTGGTAAATCATAATGCCATACGTCGGCTTCAGGAGCTCCTCCAAATCGGGATGCGGATACTCAACCTCCGAGCGTCCGTGTTTTCGATCAATATACTCCGGGATAAACTGCATGGGACCGGGTCGGTAGAGCGCGTTCATGGCAATGAGGTCATCCAGCTCAGTCGGCTTCAGCTGCTTGAGGTACTTGCGCATACCGTCAGACTCAAACTGGAAGGTCCCAATCGTATGTCCTTTCTGATACAGCTCAAAGGTCTTCTCATCATCTTCAGGAATCTCATCCAGCTCGTAATGTACGCCGTGATTCTCTTCCACATACTGGATCGAGGTCTTCAAAATGGACAACGTCTTAAGCCCCAGAAAATCCATTTTAAGCAGGCCACACTCCTCGGCATGGGGACCATCGTACTGCGTAATCAATTCTTTGTCTTTCGACAGAGCTACCGGCACATATTCGCTAATCTCTCCCGGTGCGATAATTACCCCCGCCGCGTGTACGCCCGTCTGACGCGCCGAACCCTCCAGCGTACGGGCAAAACGCATCATCTTCTGGATCTGTGGATCGGGCGAATCAAAAAGTTCTTGGATGTCATCCGCCGACTCGGGATTTCTAGACTTGTCCAGCACCTTATCAAAAGTATTCAACCCCGGCTGATCGGGAAACAGCTTGGTAATACGATCCACTTCCTGCAGTGGCACGCCCAACACGCGTCCCACATCACGGATGGCCGTCTTGGCCTTCATCGTGCCATAGGTCACAATCTGTGCTACATTCTGACGACCGTATTCTTCTACGACGTAATCGATCACTTCCTGACGGCCGCTGTCATCAAAATCGATATCAATATCAGGCGGACTTACGCGCTCGGGATTCAGGAATCGCTCGAACAGCAGATCGTGCCGCATCGGATCGATGTTGATAATACCAAGACAATAAGCCACAACCGATCCCGCCGCTGAGCCACGTCCCGGCCCAACGAATACATCGCGCTTACGGGCCTCGGTGGTGAAGTCCTGCGTAATCAGGAAGTAACCGGCAAAATCCATCTTGTTGATAATAGCCAGCTCCTGGTTAATACGCTCAGTGATGTCCTGCGTAATTTCTCCATAGCGCTTTTTAGCTCCTTCGAACGTCATATGGCGCAGGTAATCAGCCATACTGTCAAACTGATCCGGGATGCTGTAGTGCGGCAGGAGTAGCTCAGAGCTCAGATCAATATCCTCAATCTTTTCGATAATCTCATTGGTGTTATCTATAGCGGAGGGGAGATCATCGAACAGCTCCTGCATCTCCTCCGGCGTCTTCAGGTAATAATCGGTATTCAGGTTGTTGTTGTCGTCGGTAAACCGAAACCGGTTGGGATCGTTGATATCAGCATTGGTCTGCAGCGCCAGCAGAATATCGTGCGCCTCGGAATCCTCCTCATTTACATAGTGGCAGTCGTTCGTCGCCACCATTTTAACGTTATACTCTTTCGCCCATTTGACCAACGTCTCGTTGCATTTGTCCTGATCATTCAGCCCATGGCGCTGTAATTCAATATAGTAGTCATCCCCAAACACGTTCAGGTACCACTCAAAAAGGGCTTTTGCTTCCTTTTCCCCTTTGTTGATGATCGTCTGGTTGATCTCACTGGCGATACAGCAGGTCGTGGCGATAAGCCCTTCGGCATGCTCGGCCAGCGTCGGCTTGTCGATGCGCGGCTTATAATAGAGTCCCTCGGTGAAGCCCAGTGAGCACAGCTTCGAGAGATTCTTGTAGCCGGTCATATTTTTGGCCAGCAACACCTGATGGTAGCGCGTGCGATCTTTCTTGTCGTCCATCCCTGAAGGCGTCACATAAAATTCACACCCTATGATCGGCTTTACATCGTGTTTTTTTGCCTCATTCACGAACTCCGGCACGCCAAACATGTTGCCGTGATCGGTAATGGCAACGCCCGGCATGTCATGCTTTTTCGACTTTTTGATAATTTCACTGATGCTCGCGGCACCGTCGAGCATACTGAATTGCGTGTGATTATGGAGGTGTGAGAAGTTCATTCAGAGGGCTTAGCTTTGGGATGCTAGATTGGAATAATAATACGATTCCTGCGCCACAAAATTAAGGTGCGTTTCCGATTTTTTCGAGCCCCTGCCAGAATAAAAAGTGATCAAAACTAACAGAATTCATCTGACTTCAAACCCAAAACTCGGAGAGAGGATTTTACTTATAATTACTTCCCCATCACCTGAAGAAAGATACGGCGCTCCCGTGACCGGTTGTCGTGGTTGATAATAACCACCTGCTGCCATGTGCCCAACACCGGTTTACCTTCGTGCAGTGGTACCGTGATGCCCGGCCCCATCATCGTGGCGCGCATGTGCGAAAATCCATTATCATCGCCCCAGGTTTCACCGTGACGCGTGGTCTGATTATGCGGGGCAAACTCCTCGAGCTTGTCCTGCATATCCTGCACCAGTGCCGGCTCAAACTCGATGGTTGAAATCGAAGCGGTGGATCCAATGGGGAAAATATGAATTATGCCCTCCTCGAAGCCACTTTCGGTGACAAAAGCAGTCACCTGATCGGTAATATTTTTGATATCTGAAAACCCATCGGACGGCACCGAAATTTCTTGACTGATGATATCCATAGCGTACACTCATATTTGATAATTGACCTTGAACGTGTAATACTCAGAGCTGTTTTTGGGATTCAGCGCTAAAGTAATAGTTTGAAATATATTTGTTCAAAAGAGATATCTACTTGCTATTTAAATCAGATATTGCCGATATGGATATTTTTAAAAAAGCTACTACAGCCGTTCCCGCTCTTCTGCTTTTACTTTTTTGCACTTCAATCGTACATGCCCAAGACAAAATCAGGGTAATCGAGCGTAAAGCCATGATTTATACCAAACCCAAAGTGGACACCTCAAAAGCTATTAATGCCGAAAAGGGCGACATCTTTGAGATAGCAACAGAAGAAAATGAATGGATCAAAATCCATTTATTCACCGGCGCAGACCGATACATCGAAAGATCGCTAGTGGAGAAGCTCTATGTAAATGGTGAGATTCCTCCTTATCCATCAGATCCTTCAAAACGAAACAAAGTCTGTAACCAAGTTACTAAAGCCCAATCCAAGGCTTCAAGAAAAGCGTATTCGAAATATGGAGATGAGTCGGAGCAGCAAGCCGCCTACGAAAAATTTCTGCTCGACAAATATTTATTGAAGGATTTTCAAGATTTGGGAATCCCGCCCGCTCATTATTCAAAGCTGGTGGAATGCGTTAACAACGGCATGCCACGCATGATAAAAGTTAACTGAAAGAAAACCGCCTATATAGTTTTACCCAAAGAACTTCGTGCTAACGCTCCTCATACCGAGTATGGTTCTCTAGGAATTGCCGCAATTCGTTTCTGTATTTAGCGCCCGTCTCCCAAAATCCAGAACCGTGACTACCCCGCAGCTCCACAAATGTTTTGGGGGCATTGGCCGCTTCAAACAGTTGTTGACCATGATGAAATGGGACAATCTGATCATCCCGACTGTGCGCCATAAACAGCGGCGAATTAATCTGCTTGATGTGCTCCAGAGTGTTGTATTCAAAATTCATTATCCAGCGCACCGGCAGCCAAGGATACAGATCGGCACCCAAATCAGCGGCTGACGTAAAGGTAGATTCTATGACCGATGCAGCCGGTGATTTTTGCGCTGCCAGCCACGCCGCCACTGATCCACCAAGGGAACGCCCCATAATCACAATGCTGGAATCAATAATATTTTTATCCGCCCGCAGATAATTCCACGCAGCTTCAGCATCCCGGTAGGTGCCCTGCTCGCTGGGACTTCCCTCACTTTTTCCATAACCGCGATAGTCAAAGATGAAAACATTAAGGCCCAGCTCATGAAGTAGCTGTATGGTCTCCAGCCGTCCTGAGATATTCCCGGCATTTCCGTGAAAGTAGAGCACAGTTAAATGGGCGGAGTCCACAGGCACATGCCAGCCGTGCAGCTTGATATCATCATTTGTTTGAAAAGTCACCTCCTCGTAGTCCAACCCGGCCGTTGAGGGAGTGGCCAGGACTTCACCCTGCGGATGGTACACCAGGCTGGACTGCATGAGATACATCAGCAGCAGAATAATTATATATCCAATAGCAAGACTGCCTAAAACCCACAATATCGACTGCATGAAGCGCAAAACAAATTCAGTTTATGTTAGATCATCTTTTTATTCCGGTACATCTCGCAAATTACGCAGATTAATTATCGATATCTGTGTAATCCACGGTAGCAATAGGCTATGCGCAATCGGTCAACGGAAACGTTTTGATTCGCCCTCCTTGGCACCCTGGGAATTCAGCTTACTTTCATACAGTACGAACTCATCAACCGACACATCGGGCAGCTAAAATGACTTATACCGATGGATAAACGACATCATATCTTGTTTAGAGGCACTGTTTGTGCGGGCAATAGTAATATGCGGCTTGTACAGTTGTGAGTTGGGATTAAACCCCATAGCCGTACACTCATCTTCAATAACCTGTTGTAGCTCAACTAACGAGTTGTTCCTAAACCGTTCCCGGAAACGCTATGAACAAACGCATCAGTAATACCGTACTTCAAAATCCTCGTATTCTTCATCTGTCTCCTCGATCGTCACATCAATATTATCAACGCGACTGGGGCCAGGACCTTTTTCGCATCGGTTAACCATCTCACGAATATGATCGAGAGGTCCGGCAAAAACGGCCTCCACGCGCCCATCAGGCAGATTCTTAATCCATCCAAATACTCCTACTTCTTCAGCATTAACTTTTGCAAAGTGACGAAATCCAACGCCCTGAACTCTTCCTTCGATATATACATGCGCCTGTTGCATAAAATGTATGACTAGCCTTTTTATTAACTCTTTTGCTCTCAATAAGTTATTGTAGATGCACTGCGTGCACCGCAAATGTACTAATCTGTAAGGAAATCTCTAACTATAACGATTAAAAGCTCTAAAGTTTGTATAATTACCTGTTGAAAAATTCAACTTTTACACTGTTCAGAACCTGATACAAGCATGACACTTACACAACTTTCGTACGTCGTTGCCGTAGACCGATACAGACATTTTGCCACAGCTGCTGAAAAATCATACGTCACACAGCCTACCCTAAGTATGCAAATTCACAAGCTCGAAGACGAGCTGGGCGTTACCATTTTCGACCGATCCCGATCACCGGTTATACCCACAGAAATTGGAGAAAAGATTATCGAAGAAGCCAAAAAGATGCTGAAACAGGCCAAGCATATCGAAGATCTGGCTTCGCTACAGGAAGATGAGCTGCGCGGCACTTTCCGAATCGGTATTATTCCTACGGTGGCCCCCTACTTGTTGCCGCTGTTTTTGCGCAGCTTTCGTCAAAAATATCCCGATGTGCGACTGATCTTTGAAGAGGTGGTCACTGACAAACTACTTGAGTTGCTCGACCAAGACTACCTCGATATCGGCGTTATTGCCACACCGGTGGATCGCGGAAATATTTTTGAAGAGGATCTCTATTACGAACCCTTCCTGGGATACGTCTCCGAAGATCACCCGTTGGCCAAAAAAGACCGGCTTACAGTCGATGACCTTGAAGTAAGTAACCTGTGGCTGCTCAACGAGGGGCACTGTTTCAGAGATCAGACCGTTCAACTTTGCAAGAAATTCCGCAAGGACAAGCTGGAAGACCCAAAAATTGAGTTCGAAAGCGGCAACCTGGAAACGCTCAAACAACTGGTCGAACAGAACTTTGGGATGACCCTGCTGCCCTATCTGGCCAAGAACCAAATCAACGAACGGTGCGCCCAGGCTCACCTTCGGTATTTTGATGATCCCGTACCTCGTCGAAAAGTCCGAGTCGTATATGGACGCGAATACCTCAAAAAGAATATTATTGAGGCTTTTAAAAAAGAGGTATTGTCTGTAATACCCGAAGAACTCAAAAAAGCAGACGAGGGGTTGCTGGTAGAATAATAGTTGTTCAAAATTCATAGAAATTCTACCAAAGGTTCCATACTTTTGAGGTTTATTTTCAATCCCGAAATGAGATCCTTGTCTTGAATCACTCCCTCATACTCTGGACCGTATTCAACATTTTTATCGTGGCGATGCTCATCATCGACCTGGCGGTCTTTCACAAAAAAGATCAGGAAGAAAGCATTAAACAAGCGCTCATTTGGACGGGCGTCTGGATTACCATGGCACTCCTCTTCGGGATTGGCGTCTACTACTACATGGGCTCGCAGCCTGCACTTGACTACTACACGGGCTACCTGATCGAAAAGTCGCTGAGCGTCGATAATATTTTCGTTTTTCTGCTTGTCTTTTCGTACTTCAAGGTGCCGCCCAATTTTCAGCATAAAGTACTTTTCTGGGGGATTTTCGGTGCCCTGGTCATGCGTTTCCTATTCATTTTTACCGGTGTAGCCCTGCTCGAACGCTTCCACTGGATTATTTATGTCTTCGGAGGTTTCCTGGTCTTTACCGGCATCAAACTAGCCTTTGAAAAAGACAAGGAAGTACATCCCGAACGCAACCCAGTACTTTTGTTGGTTCGCCGAATTTTTCCGACTACCAAAAGCTACTATGGATCGAAGTTTTTCATCCGGCGGATGGGCAAGATAATTGCCACTCCGCTGTTTATCGTGTTAATCGTGATCGAGACTACCGATCTCGTCTTTGCCCTCGATTCTATTCCCGCCATCCTGGCCATCACCCGAGACGAATTTATCGTCTATAGTTCAAATGCATTTGCCATCCTGGGGTTACGGGCACTCTACTTCGCCGTATCCGGCATCATGCGCCTGTTCCACTACCTGCACTACGGGCTGTCGCTTATACTGGTTTTCGTAGGTGTAAAAATGCTGATCTCTGAATTTTATCATATTCCCACCCCCTACGCGCTGGCATTCATCGGCCTTACGCTGACAGTCTCGGTAGTTGCATCGATTTTAAATCCCAAGGAAGAAACACCCATCAACGGCGATCAGGTACCTGAAGAAGAATAAGCTATGAATTTCGCAAGTAAATGGTTTCTGCTCTATTATGTTATCCTTGGGCTCTCTTTGGTTGGCGGAGGTACCTACCTGATCCTAAAAAATAATAAGTGCGCTACCTTTGTCAGGAATGCCGCTCACAATCCAAAACCTCCCCGACTGCTAATACGCATCCTCAAGTATTTCCTATTCTTTACCCTGCCGGGCCTGGTGCTTTCCTTCATGCCGTTCTCGATTATCGAACTCCTGTTCACGCTTTGGAGTTTATTGGTAGTGTACATAGCAGGAATCCGGCTAGTGCGCTGGGACGAAAGTCGCGCACTCATCCGAGCTCAACACGACTCCCTGCCCGACCTGCTCCGAAAAAGTGGTGCCATGATGGTGGCAGTCGGGTTAGCTATTTTCCTGCTTGCATACGTTGTCATAAAATAGCTTCTGAGCGATTAGCGCCATCTTTTGATCATCACTGAATAAGCACTCAACTTAAAGTGCACCCCATTTTTTAAAAATGGACCGCACTGTCAATGACAAAATGAGACATATGAATATCACTAAGGCAGGATATCACGGTATTCTTCTCCCTGATCTCAACATCGGCTTTGATTATAGCGGCACCGGCACCCAGCACACATTTATTTCGCACGCGCATGCCGATCACATGCCACGCAGTCAAAGCAGCAGTGTCTATTGCACGCCAAATACCTATAAGTTGATGAAACGCCGTGGTTTCAACGGTGAAGCAATAACGCTCGACTTTGGCGAACCCTTGGAAACCGACGAGGCTCGAATCACCCTTTATCCCGCGGGACATATTCTTGGCTCAGCCATGGTATTTGTAGAAAGTGACGAGGGATCGGTGCTTTACACAGGCGACTACCGGACGCCGCCATCGCCCGCCTCAGAGGGATTTGAAATTCCCGAGCAAGCCGACCATTTCATTACCGAAGCCACCTTTGGGCTACCCATTTACAAATGGGACTCCCACGACAAACTTTCCCAGGAAGTGCGTGATTTTGCCTCACAGACCCTTGCTAATGATTATACTCCCGTTTTTCTGGCTTACAATTTGGGGAAGGCGCAAGAGGTGATGCACATGCTGGCCCCGCTGGGACATCCGGTACAAATTCACGGTGCCGGCTACAAAATGTGTGATGTCTATGAGCAGGCGGGCATCGATCTGGGCAATTATGATTCGTACAACCGCGAAACCTGCGAAGGCAATATCCTGATTACTACCACTTCGGCCATCAACAACGGTTTTGCCTCCAACGTCAGCAAGAAACGCATCGCCTACTGCTCAGGCTGGGCTACGCGGGAGGCATCGCGCACGCAACTGACGGCACACAAACTGATTCCGCTTTCGGATCACCTCGATTTCTTTGAACTCATTCGACTATGCCAAGAACTGGATCCCGAGATGGTACACATCACCCATACGCCCAACGCCGATGTCGTTCGGCATTACCTGGATCAACGCGATATCAACTCTACATTTTTAGATATGGAAGTTGAAGAAGATGATTAAGAATAAAAGATCTTAACCTGATAACCACAGAGGACTCAGAGGTAGCCGCGGAGTATCGCAGGGAAAAGCATTTAAATCTGTGTCCTCTGCGAATCCCACTGTGTAACTCTGCGGTTATCTAAATAAAGTTTTCAACCATGTCTGATAAATTTCAACAACTGGCTGAGACGGCGCAACAGATCAACGAAACACGCAGCACGAATTCAAAGATTACAATTTGTGCGGATTATTTTAGTGCTATTGGAAAGGATGAAGACCTAAACCGGGCCGCTCAGTTCCTGGGCGAAGGCGCTTTCTCGTCGGTCTCGGGCAAGCGAGCCTCGGTAGGCAGTCGTACCTATTCTACCTGTGCGGCTGAATTCTGTGAGATCGATTACGAAAAAGTATTCAAGCCCTGCAAAACCGCACTTGGCAGCTCATCCGAGGCCATAGAACAGCTGATGAACAACATTGAAGTTGCCTGCCAAAAACGAGAGCCCGCGCAGCTTTCCCTGGAAAAAATTGAGGAAACATACCAACAATTATATCGCGCTTCCGGTCGCGCCGACAAGCAGGAGATCCTACGCGAAACGTGGAAACAGATGACCCCGGTAGAAATCAAGTATTTCATCCGGATTATGACGCAGGGTTCCCTGCGCATCGGCTTTGAAACGCGGAGTGTTGTGTCTGCCATCGCTGAAGCTTTTGACAAAGAAGTTGACGATGTGCGCTATGCTCACATGATCACCGGCAGCGTGGGACGTACGGCCGTACTCTGTAAAAACGACAACCTCGACAAAGCCAGCTTTAACCTGTTTCATCCGCTCTCGTTTATGCTGGCCTCCCCCATCGAAAATCGAGCAGTAGAAGATCTCGATGAATATGTTGCGGAAGAAAAGTTTGATGGAATGCGTGCCCAGGCACACATCAGCGGACAACAGGTAGAGCTTTATTCCCGGGAACTCAATGAAATCACACACTCATTCCCGGAAATCCAACAATTTTTCCTTAAGCGTGACCTGCCGAATTTAGTACTTGATGGAGAAATTTGTGTCTATAAAGAGGATGAAATACTGCCCTTCCAGCTGCTTCAAAAACGAATGGGCCGCAAAAAGCCGAGCAAAGAGATCATAGAAAAATATCCGGTCCTTTTTGTCTCGTATGATCTCCTGTATCACGATGATCGCCCTATTTTCGATCATACCCTTTCCAAACGTCGAGAACTATTAGTAGAGCTATCTCAGCAGCATAGTTTGCCGATCACCAACCAGTTTGAGGTATCAGATCACGACCACGTGGATGAGCTATTCGAGCGGGCGCTTGCCCACGGCAACGAGGGACTGATGCTAAAGAAAAAAGGAAGTACCTACGAATACGGACAGCGCCGAAAGTCGTGGCTCAAGGTCAAAAAGCCCGGCGGCACGCTCGATACCATCCTGATGTATGCCCACGCGGGCAGCGGAAAACGCGGCGGCTACTACTCGGATTTCACCCTGGGCATCAGCGTAAAAGAAGATGAGCGCTATGAAGAGGAATTCATTCCCATTGGCAAAGCGTATGGCGGTTACACCGACGAAGAGATGAAGCGACTCAACGAGCGCATCAAGGATTTAACCGTTGAGAAATATGGTCCCACACTGGGGCTTATTCCTGAAATTGTCATAGAGCTCGAGTTTGACGATATCCAAGTCAACAAGCGCACCAAGGCCAACTATACGCTTCGACTACCACGCTTTAAGGCCATCCGTTGGGATTTGGGTCCCAAAGACACCGACACGCTCAAAGATGTGGAACGGATGTACCAAGAAAAGATCGATCGGGATCGGTTAAAACAAAAAGAAAACCCCTCATTCGTATTTCACCAATGAGGGGTTTGAATGCAAGTCAGTTTAACCTTGCATGGTCAGGCCTTCTTCTTCTAACTGTTTAAAAAGCGGCCCTAAATGATTCTTCGCGGTCTTTTTCTTGACGTCGAATGTTCGCCACTCCGACATCCTTACCTGTTTTTGCAATTTGAACAATACTCTGGAGCCGGAACCTTCATCCGTAACCTTTGCTTTTAACCGGTACCGTTCATCAGTGTCGGACCCCATTACGCGTCCACCGGTGGCCGAAGATGAACTACCGGCTTCTCTCCAGTTCGTTTGTAGTGTATGGGTATTTGCATCAGAAGAAGTAATCTCCCATCCCTCTTCCATCAGCATTTTCGAATTATAGTTCTTTACGGCTTTGGTGACGGCATCGAAAGCCTCATCAGGTGACTCCTGATACGTTTGATAGGTCAGTCCTTTTTGCTGTGCTTCCGGCAGTTGATAAACGGAACCACTACTGCCACAACCCATCACAAAAAGACCCAGTAACAATATACTTGCTATTCGTACTCTCATAATTTCTCCTGTTTTTTTCTCTTGTGAGTTAATTGGCTCCAAGAATGGCATATTTTGGCAGATAGTCAAAAACATGACATTCTGGTACCCGCTGTAAAAATTATAGTCTGGGAATGGATCTCTCAGTTTATCATCCCAAGACATCAATGGTTTTCTATCACACCTGACCTAAGACAATCTCGAAAGGCAAAAAAAGTGCCTTCGATCTCTTGAGAAATGATGGGATAATTGTATAATTACCGATTTTATCCTCCGGGGAATGCTTACACTTGTATCTGCATTTCGTATTTTACATTTCATTTTCATTTAATTGATGCTATGAGCAGCTGGACCTTAAAATCTACTCCTCCCCACGACTGGTTTCTGTGTCTCGACATTGATCAATATTTTGACCATGAACACGATCCCGAAACTGTTTTTGAAGATGGATTTCGACGCCCCATCCCCGTAGGCGATCGCGATGTCATCGTTACCTCTTTCTTTAATGGGGATCCCGACAACCCGGAGTTTCATTTCGAAAGTGCTGAAGCGCTCAGCAAGGAAGAGATCGAAGAAGCCAACAAAAGCTTGAGTCGCATCTTCGCCACTGACCTGGATCTGCGTCCCCTTTACGAGAAGGCTGCAGACGATCCGGTGCTCGGCCCAAAGCTGACTGAGCTGTATGGACTCAAGCGCATGGCCCGGGCAAATCTGTTTGAAGATACCGTTAACCGTATAATAGAAATGCGCCTCTCACATAAGCCGACGGCCAAGAAAATGGTTTACAAGGTACGTGAAAACTATGGTTCCCGCGTCACCGCCAATGGAGATTCTTTGCCAGCCTGGCCGCGCCCCCATCAACTGGTCAAAGCAAACCCGATGAGCATTCGAAAACTTGAACCGGGACCTACCAAACGGAAAGGCGAATTTATTATCGGCTTTGCTGAGGATCTGCTCTCGGGCGAACAGGATTTGGAGCATCTAGAAAACTGTCCACCGGAAGAATTTTACGAAACCATCAAAAAGGTCCGGGGCGTTGGTCCCACCTCGGCCCAGCAGCTGATGCTCTTTCGCAATCGGACCGATGCCAGCTTTCCCAGCAATAAATCATCCGGCAAAGAAAAGGGACTGCGAAAGTGGATTATCATGAGCTATGGCGGGGATCCCGATAACATTGCCGAAGATGATTTCCAGGAGATGATATCAAGTTGGGAGGGCTACGAGGCCGCGGGACTCGAATTCCTGTTTGTGGATTGGGTACTCAGCGAAAAAGAGAAACAACAGCATAATAGCTAAAGCAACAGCACCCGCTAACCAGATCTTCAGTTCTCCTGTAAACTCTGCTTTTCAACCCCCTCAAAAGTAATTTGGACCGGTTCTATATGTCCGTTTTCATCAAACGTCATCTTATCGATACTGGTTACTCGATGATTGGGATCCGTTTCACCAAGTGGCCGGCGGTGATAAACAATGTACCAGTCGTCTTTCTTCGGTGCTTTTATTATTGAATGATGACCCGCGCCGGTGGCTACCGAAGAATCCTGCTCTAACACTACACCAATTCGATCAAAAGGTCCCTGGGGCGAATCAGCTATGGCGTAGGCGACGCGATAATTTGGACCGCCCCAACCGCCTTCCGACCACATGAAATAATATTTATCATTCCTCGTAAACATAAATGATCCTTCTACATACCCATCTGGTGTGATTTCTTTAAATACCGTTCCATCTTCGAAGGGATCAAAACCGGTAAAATCATCGTTGAGCTTCGTAATATTGCAGTGGCCCCATCCGCCATAAATCATGTAATACTGGCCATCTTCATCTTGGAACACAAACTGATCGATAGGCTGGGCACCATTATGGAATTTACTCAACAACGGTTCTCCCAAATAATCTTTATACGGCCCACCGGGATTGTCAGAAACCCCAATGCCAATACCTCCCATCTGCTCATCCTTCTGGATATCATTAGCGGCAAAAAAGAGAAAATACTTGCCATCTTTTTCGATGATCGATGGGGCCCACATCGCGCTGTCGGCCCAGGCTACGGAAGCAGTGTCAATAACTTGCTCATGCTTGGTCCAGTTTACCAAATCCGGAGACGAAAACGCATCCATCTTAACTTGCTCCTTGTATGGAGCTGAAAAAGTAGGGAAAACCCAATACTGATCTCCAAATACTGCCCCCTCGGGATCTGCATACCAGCCTTCAAATACCGGGTTACCCGCCTTTTGCACCTCTTGCGCCGACAGTGTTCCTGCAAATAACAGTGCTACGGCAATGAAAACAGCTTTCTTCATAATCCCCATATCAAAAAAGTTTCGAGTTGAACGTGAAAGAAAATCCAAATTCTTCTTAATTATAGCAACTCTGGAAAGCTATCAGCGAAGATAAGATGACTTTAAGGCAATGATCAACAATTGGGACAGATACGAGGTAGCCACACTGGAGTTTCTATTTGCGGACTGGTCTCAGCGAAAAGGAAAAGCAACAAAAAATTAGTTCAATACTCATCCAAATGCTGGATTTGAAGTCGGATGAGTAGATAACAGCTGACAATTCATCAGACGACAAAACCAGTCGTCAGATGAAGATTCCAATAAAAGAAATACTTAACCATCTCATTGCGATGCTCCGCGTAGTAACGTGTGGCTACACCAATTTTCTCATAAGAGAAGGACCATGGGGGATGGAATCAGGGATTAAAGAGGCAAACGGTAAAAACACAAGATAAAGCAATGTTTTATACGCACTACTTTTATCTATCAGAAAACAAACCATTTGTCAGATAAAAACCTCAATCCTTAGGATACAGAACAACCTTTGCCACTACGGGTAGGTGATCCGAGAGATCAATATCTGGAGTTTCATAGTCGATTATCTTCCAATTATCCCGCTTTGACAGCCAGATATAATCAATGCGTTTTTCAGGATTGGCAGTAGGATAAGTCAGCCCGGCCATGTCTACGGCGGATTCAGTTGCGGCATCTTGCCACTTCTCTTGCATGGCAGTGTATCCTTCGGAATCTGGCGAAAAATTAAAGTCGCCTGCTAAAATTACAGGCCGTGAGGATTCCGAAAACGTTTTATTTATTGCCTCTATTTGAGTCAGACGGTTTCGTTTATACTGATGATCGAGATGTGTAGCTGCAAAAATCAATGAATGTCCCGACTCCGTTTTAGCACGACCCTTTAGAAGTAACCGCGGCTCACCCTCTTCAGGATTAGGAAGCTTTATCTTTTTTACCTTTACCGGTCTTTTACTCAAGATAGCAATACCATATCCGCCACCTTGAAAATTGATCGCTTTGCCGAAATAGGCTTCCATGTCGGTAAGCTTCGCCAAGCTATCAGCCAATCCAAATGAACAACCGGTATTTACTTCGGATAGGCGCGTAGTAGCACTATCAATTTCTTGCAGGGCTACGAAATCAGGATTTTGATCAGCAATAAAGCGGCCAATTTCCCTCACCGTACTTTTCCCGGGCATCGCTGGATTTTCTCCATGATAGATATTGTACGTCATGATTGTGAGCGTATCCTGGCCGACAGCACCGGTTGATACCCCCAGGCAAAACAGGCAGCAAAGTAGCAGGTTTTTACTCCTCATAGAGCTCCTCGTCTTCGGGTCGAATCTCAATCAGCTTGCGCCAGGCTTTGTATAGAAATCCGCTGGCAACGACTGACACAACGGTAATTACACCGGCCAAAGTCCAGTGGCCATAAATCCAATAACCTGTGGCAAAAAGCGCCCCATACACGGCGATGCATCCCAGAACCATGCACAACAATCCCTGTGGCACGCGCCACGCCTCATCTTCGAGCGGCTCTACCTCTCGGCCTTCCGCCCGAGCCTGCCTGATCACCTTCTGCCAACCTGGTCCGCCGGGACGTGCGATCTCACAAAAGTTTACGAGCGTCTCTTTGTCAGTTGGTCGCGTCATGAAAGTCACGGATACCCATCCAATGGTGGTGATGATAACCCCAACAATGAGTTCTTGCCAGCCCGTCAGGGTCGGCAGACCGGTGTGAGCATGGCCAAATTGAAAATACATGGCCACGGCAAAGGAGATAAACATTGCCGCAATTTCGCTACCTGCATTGATCCGCCACCAGAACCATCGCAAAATAAACAGGAGTCCGGTGCCTGCGCCAATCTGCAAAATAATCTGAAAGCTGTCGAGTGCATTACGGAGCAGCAGCGCCAACGCGCCGGCCACCACCATTAGTACAACGGTAGAAATACGTCCCACCATTACAAGCTCTTTCTCAGAACTCTCGGGGCTAATAAAACGTGCATAAAAATCATTAACTAAATACGACGATCCCCAGTTAAGATGCGTTGAGATGGTGGACATGTACGCAGCCGTCAGCGAAGCGACGACTAATCCCAACCAGCCCTTGGGAATAAATGTGAGCATAGCAGGATATCCCATATCGTCGCCTGCGACCGAGGCAGCGTTGGGGAATGCCTCTTTCATGGAGGCAACATCTGGGAAAACGATAATGGAACACAACCCGACGATAATCCATGGCCAAGGACGCAGGGCATAATGCGCTGCATTGAAAAAGAAGACCGCGCCGATAGAGTTTTCCTCATCTTTGGCCGCAAACATTCGCTGAGCAATATATCCCCCACCGCCGGGCTCAGCCCCCGGGTAGTAAACGCTCCACCACTGCACGAGCAGCGGGATAAGAAAAATGCCGATGGCCTGTGAGGGATCCGAAAAATCGGGTAAAATATTAAGCTGGCTCACAACCTCTTTATGCGAGAGCAACCCATCCAAACCACCTACTTCGGGATGATTGAGGGCTACATAAGCAGCTACCAAACTGCCGCCAATGGCCAGGAAAAACTGGAAAAAGTCGGTCAGGAGCACACCCTTAAGACCGCCCAGTGAACTGTAGATCACCGTGACAACCCCGGCAATAACCACCGTCTCAACGGGCGTAAGTCCCATAAGCACGCCGCTGATCTTAATCGCCGCCAGCGATACTGTCGCCATCACGACCACGTTGAATAGAAATCCCAGATAAATAGAACGAAAACCTCGAAGAAAAGCCGCCATTTTTCCACTGTAGCGGAGTTCATAAAATTCGACATCTGTCAGTACCCCAGAGCGCTTCCAGAGGTTCGCATATACGAAAACAGTGAGCATGCCGGTCAGCAGAAATGCCCACCATACCCAGTTGCCTGATACGCCATCCGTACGAACAATATTCGACACCAGGTTGGGCGTATCCGTCGAGAAGGTCGTCGCCACCATCGAAACGCCCAGCAACCACCATGGCATATTCTTACCGGCGGCAAAAAACTCGGTGGAATTCTTGCCGGCCTGGCGCATTACCCATAACCCGATACCCAGTGAAAAAATCAGATACGCGACAATAATGGCCCAGTCAATGGGAGCTAGCAGCATGACAAAAACTAAAATTAAATATTGGGATTACATTTTTGAAGCAAACTCATCACCAAAACAAGCATTTCGCTGGATAAAAACCAACTACATTTTTTCTGCCTGATTGGATTGGTATCTACAAGTTGATCGCAGGTTATTTTTAAAAATAACCGATAAAATATCTACTCGACCTCCCTTTATTTAAGAATATCTCCCTTTTGGGAGCGGCTCCATAAGCTAGAACGGCCATACTTTTGCTGTACTGCCTCTCTGTTCCGTACATGGTTATAAACCTTATCCCTCTAACCTTTTTATCAATCCCATTTTTTGTTAATGTAAACAGCAATTTTCAACAAACATGATCTTATGACCCGTTGGCTGTTAGTTATTTCTCTATTTCTTATCCTGAGTGGATGTAGTTCCGATTCCTCTTCGCAATATCAATCCCAAGACATCATCCCCGAACCGGTATCAATAAAGGTGTCGGAAGGCAAATTTGAGCTAGATCGGCAAACAAAAATTCTTGGTGATACCGCGAACACTGAAGTCCGGAATGTGGCAAATCAGCTGAAAGAAAAACTGGATTCAGCCACCGGCTACGACCTTGCCATTACCTCTGAACAGCAATCACAAAATGTTATTTCGCTGCATATTGATTCCGATACAGCTAACTACATAAATTCGGAGGCATACCAACTCACCTCTGCTGAAGATCGTGTATCCATCGAAGCGCCCAGTGCGGCAGGATTGTTTTACGGGATGCAATCGCTGCTGCAACTATTTCCCGAGCAAATTTATCAAACTGACTACACGCTTGTGCCGCAAAACGTTGAGTGGACCATCCCATCCGTCGAGATTGAAGATTATCCCCGTTTCAAATATCGCGGTATGCACCTGGATGTAGCGCGTCATTTCTTCCCGGTCAAATTTGTGAAGCGCTACATTGACCTGATGGCGATGCACAAAATGAATCGTTTCCACTGGCACCTGACCGAAGACCAAGGCTGGCGGATTGAGATCAAACAGTATCCCAAATTAACAGAGATCGGGGGCTGGCGCGATTCCACGCTGGTAGGCCACTACGGAACGGGCATCTATGACGGCGAACGTTATGGTGGATTCTATACGCAGGAAGAAATCCGCGAAGTGGTGGACTATGCCCAAAAGCGGCACGTCACCATCATCCCCGAAATTGAAATGCCGGGACATGCTTCAGCGGCGCTGGCCTCTTATCCTGAGCTGGGCTGCATCGAAGGCAAAGATTACAAGGTTCAAACCACGTGGGGCATTTTTGAGGATATCTACTGTCCCAGCGAGCAGACGTTCACTTTTCTAAAAAATGTGCTTACCGAAGTGATGCAACTGTTCCCCAGCAAATACATCCACATTGGCGGGGACGAAGCGCCCAAAAAGCAGTGGAAGGAAAGCGAGTTGGCACAGCAGGTTATCCAACGAGAAGGGCTAAAGGATGAAAAGGAATTGCAAAGTTATTTCATCACGCGTATCGAAGAATTTCTTAATAAAAACGGCCGACAGATTATCGGCTGGGATGAAATCCTCGAAGGCGGCCTGGCACCCAACGCCACGGTGATGAGCTGGCGGGGCACTGAAGGTGGCATTGCAGCGGCTAAACAGCATCACGATGTGGTGATGACGCCCGGCAGCCATCTGTATTTTGATTACTACCAAGGGGTTCCCGAAACCGAACCGCTGGCTATTGGCGGCTTTTCGCCGGTCAAAGAGGTCTACAGTTTTGAGCCTATTCCTGAGGAGTTAACTGTAAAAGAATCCAAATTTGTGATGGGTGCTCAAGCCAATGTTTGGACCGAATATATACAATCGGGCAACAAGGTAGAGTACATGGCCTATCCTCGTGCTGCAGCGCTGTCGGAAGTGACCTGGTCGCCTAAATCCAAGCAGAACTGGACGGATTTCTGGCGACGCCTGCAAACTCATTTCGATCGCCTGGATGTGCTGGACGTCAACGCGGCACAGCATTACAATGGCAAAATTCCAGTATTTCCTGAGGATATTGATGCGTGGTAGTTTTTTTTAAAAAAACTCTGAAATGGTTCTGAACCCTTGCAGAGTTAATAAGAGCTGCCACCTCTAGTTACGATGCTCTGCGTCATGACAAAATATACTTAGGCATTTGATTACGAAACCAACGCCTTTTTATTAATCAGACAAGCTGTTCTGCAAAGCTAATCTTCGAACCCAGCATATTGGATAGCACAGGTGGAGAACCCCTGTCGCTAAGCAGGCTATCCCGCCTCATCTGGATTCTGGCTTTATTCCCTCATTGCCAGTAGCTGGATGTATACTTAAGTACTATTCTTTTTCGAAAGATAGGTATCTTCCTACTCTTTCATTGAACAATACAAGCCTGTTTTTATTTATATGGTCAATCATAAAACAGTCTGTGGATTGGCTATCTTGTTGTATCAATACCCATTGGTCAGAGTTATAAACTGCATCATATCCTGAACCACTACATTGAGAAGTCGTAGCTCCTTCTACCACCGAATAAAAATATTCTAAATCGCCCCCGCCTTTAAGTAATTTTGACTCTGTAAACTCCCAGGTAATGCCTTCCGGCATTACTCCTATCCATGTGCCTTTAATTAACTCATCGGGTGCTTCTGATTGGGCAAGTGCCGTTTTACAAGTAGATAATGAGCCAACTATAATAACAATTAAATACCCAAACAATTTATATTTATTCACTATTCTAACAGATTGATATATTAGCTTGAAGTTGATCATAGTACTCTTTTCTAACTTATCCAAGATTTGGTGCTCCCCTTATAATATCTGTAGACTTTTTAAAAGACTCTTTGCTACCATCTGAATTTTTAACCTCTTCAATAACATTTTCATTAGAAAACCACAGTGCACCTATTACCGATGTCTTTTGTTGTGCAATTATTGCAGACGGATTAGGAACAAAATCTTCATTACCATTAAAGTGAGACTGATAATAGTTGGTAAAATAGCTGCAATTACTTTTCCTGTTATTTGCATTAAGCCCCGGCCCCTGTACTTCCAACCATCTCCGGTTGATGGAGAACCATTTTCCCATTCGATCGCTATAAGCTATATATTGCCAATTTTTCAGGTTTGCTAGCATAATTATCTGGAATGGATCGGTTTGGGAGTAAGCGGCTTATCAAGCCGTCCTACATATTCACCCAGTCATCGCTCCCCCTTGGAATGCCATAACATGACCCTTCAATTGTTCAGAGGATTCACGCATATTTTCAAATTGGGTCAGGCTTGTAGCCCAATCCTCCATGTCTGTTTCAAATCAGTGTAGATCTGTGGCAAACTAAATAAAAAAGCCCCACTCTCCACAAGGGAGAATGGGGCTAAATCGTAGGCTGTGCTAGACGCTAGGCGTCAGCGAGCAGTGGGTTTACATCATGCCACCCATGCCGCCCATTCCGCCCATTCCGCCTGGCATTCCGCCGCCGGCAGGTCCAGCAGGTCCGTCATCATCGTCATCGTCGCCTTCAGAAGGCTTGTCAGAGACGAGAGCTTCGGTTGTCAGCATGAGACCGGCAACAGAAGCAGCGTTTTCGAGGGCCGTACGAGTAACTTTCGTAGGATCGATAACACCAGCTTCCATAAGATCTTCATACTGCTCAGTTCGAGCATTGTAGCCAAAGCCGTCTTTGCCTTCTTTGACTTTCTGTACAACAATGGAACCTTCAGCACCAGCATTGTTGGCAATGCATCGGAGCGGAGCTTCAAGCGCTCGGCGCACAATGTCAAAGCCAGTTTCCTGATCAGGATTTTCACCTTCGAGTTCAGCAAGTGCAGCCTGTGCACGCAGCAGCGCAACGCCACCACCAGCAACAACGCCTTCTTCAACAGCAGCGCGGGTTGCATGCAGTGCATCTTCAACACGGGCTTTCTTCTCTTTCATTTCTACCTCAGAAGCAGCACCAATGTTGAGAACTGCAACGCCGCCGCTCAATTTAGCGAGACGTTCTTGCAGCTTCTCACGATCGTAGTCAGAAGTAGAAGATTCGATCTGACCTTTGATCTGGTTGACACGAGCTTGGATATCCTCATCTTTGCCCTGTCCACCAACAATGGTAGTGTTATCTTTGGTGATGTTCACTCGATCAGTGGTACCCAAGAAGTCGAGGGTAGCATTTTCGAGTTTGTAACCACGCTCTTCAGAGATGACTGTACCATCGGTCAGGATAGCGATGTCTTCCAACATCTGCTTGCGACGATCGCCAAAGCCAGGCGCTTTAACAGCAGCAATCTTGAGCGAGCCGCGCAGCTTGTTAACAACCAATGTAGCCAGTGCTTCGCCTTCAATATCTTCGGCAATGATAAGCAGCGGCTTACCGGTTTGAATAACTTTTTCAAGAATAGGCAGAAGATCCTTCATGTTGCTAATCTTCTTATCGAAGATCAGGATGTAAGGCTCTTCCATTTCAGCGACCATGTTCTCAGAATCGGTCACAAAGTAAGGAGAGAGATAGCCACGGTCGAACTGCATACCTTCTACTGTTTCGAGGTATGTTTCGGTACCTTTGGCTTCCTCAACAGTGATTACACCATCTTGACCAACTTTTTCCATCGCGTCAGCGATCTTCTGGCCAATCTCTTCGTCACCATTGGCAGAAATAGTACCAATCTGCTTGATGCTCTCAAGGCTGTCTCCGACAGGCTTACTCATTTTGCGGAGCTCTTCAACAATTGCCTTCACAGCAATGTCAATTCCGCGCTTCAGTTCCATCGGATTGGCACCGGCCGTAACATTCTTCATACCGGTTTGGATAATGGACTGTGCAAGCACGGTAGCTGTTGTTGTACCATCGCCAGCAACGTCGCTGGTTTTGGAAGCAACTTCTTTGACCATCTGAGCGCCCATGTTCTGACGCTTGTTGGACAGTTCAATTTCTTCAGCTACTGTGACACCATCCTTCGTTACGGTAGGTGCACCAAATGATTTTTCGATTACTACGTTTCGTCCACGCGGACCCAAGGTAACCTTGACAGCATTTGCAAGCTTGTCAACGCCTTGCTTGAGTGCATCACGCGCTTCCATGTCGTAATGAACTAGTTTTGCAGACATAGTTTATTGTAATTTTATGAGTTTGTGATTAAATATTTTTCGAGAAAATGGCGTGTTAGTCAACGATTCCAAGAATGTCGGATTCACGCATGATCAAGTACTCTTCACCATCCAGTGTAACTTCCGTGCCGGAATATTTTCCGTAGAGTACTTTGTCTCCTTCGGATACCGACATTTCAATCTTGTTTCCGTTTTCTACTTTACCAGGTCCTGCCGCAACAACGGTTCCTTCCTGCGGCTTTTCTTTTGCCGAATCAGGAATAATAATTCCGGAATCCGTTTTTTCCTCAGCAGGTGCTGGCTGAATCAAAACGCGATCACTTAACGGTTTGATTTTAGATTTAGCCATATTTATGACTCCTAGATTTAAGTTATTAGTTGAAATTGAAATTCATTTACCCTCAGCAAAAAAATGCTGGAAATACTTTTCAAAGAAGTTCGAAACGAAAATCCTTACTCCGTTTCAACAGGTACATAGATGAGCAAGTACCGTACCAAACTTTTGAAGAAATGCAGATTTATTCGACGCCCTGGCTTAGAAGGCCATAAACGTCAATATGAAACGGTTTTATTTTTATGGATAAAACAGGGGCCAAAAAGAGTAGTCGAAATTTCAGGTCAAAATGCCATCTTCCACAAATTGTGCTGTCAACTTTTCATATTCGGATGGCACCCAAGCCTCGGCCCGCTTATCAAAGTCGAATCCCTCGGGCAGTTGGTCTTTCGGGATGATCGGCTTTAACGCATTACTCAATTTTTTCCGCCGCTGATTGAAGGCCGTGCGCACCACCGTCTTCAGATTTTTATCCGAACAGTTAAGATCGCCCTTGTCAAACCTCAATCGTACCATTGCACTTTCTACATTGGGCTGCGGCTTAAAGCAGTGTCGCGAAACCGGAAACAGAATCTCCGGCGTACACATCAGCTGGGTTTGCACGCTCAGGATACCATAGTCTTTCGTACGGATATCTGAGACCAGCCGCTCGGCTACTTCTTTTTGCATCATCAGCAAGGCATCGGACAGGAACGCTCGATTTTCCAGCAGCGAAAATAAAATCTGGCTGGTGATATAATACGGCAGATTGCCAACCACATGCGTTTTCTCTTTTCCGATCGAAAGTTCCTCCCAATCTACATCCAGTACGTTCTCGTGATGAATATTCAGATCGTCAAACTTATGCTCCAGTATTTCAATCGCACGCTGATCGAGCTCCACGGCAACGAGATCCTTGAAACGGTCAATAAGTTCTCCCGTTAGTGCTCCGGTCCCGGGACCAATTTCAATAACGCGATGTCCTTCCTGGGCTGGAATAGCATCGGCAATTTTGGCGATGATATTCTCGTCGGTCAAAAAATGCTGTCCTAAACTTTTCTTTGGTCTTAGACTCATAAATACTATTAGATAAAAGAGTTATAAATTAAACCGAGGCAGTCAAAACGTTTTAAATAATCAACCTCCCTAGGTCCCTCTTCTCCCACCGGATTCACGGGGCAGGCAAGAGGATTTACTTTCTAACTATTTAGAGAGTCCCTCCTTAGAAAAGGAGGACAGGAGGATTGATCATATCAAGAAGTATTTGCCAATTCTTTTTGAAAGATCTAAACCAGCCACCGCAGGGTTTAAAAAATATTCATCTATTAATTACCTTATCTAACTTCTGAAAAGTCCTGCGGGTCTTTAAAAAGCTAATTTTGTTGTAGAGTTTTGCTTAGCGTCAGAAGGTAGATTAAATTATGCTAAATAATCCTTTTCTAGAAAAATAAAGCTTATGGATATCAATCCACTGGAAACCGAACAAATTGGTATACAGACGCTGGAAAAGCGGCTGATGAAATCGGAATCCAATATTTCATTAAAGATAGGAGTCCCAAAGGAAGTCTCCAACGACGAACGGCGTATTTGCCTGACCCCGGGAGGTGTATCCGTACTGGTTTCCAATGGTCATGAAGTATTCTTCGAGCAAGGCGCGGGCGAAGAGGCCAACTTCACCGACTCGGAATTTGCCGACGCCGGTGCTGAAATCGCTTACAGTATTGATGAAGTCTACAGCAAATCGGATATGGTGGTGAAGGTGGCGCCACCTTCGGAATCGGAACTGGAACTTTTGGAACATGATCAAACACTCCTTTCTGCATTGCACCTTGGCAATACCACCGAAGAATTTATCGAAATCCTCATCAAAAAAGCTATAACGGCTATTGGCTTTGAGTTTATCAAAAGCGATGACAAAGAGTTTCCCATCGTGCGCATGATGCATGAGATCACGGGATCCATGGCCGTACAGATCGGGGCGCACTACCTTGAAAAAAGTGAAGGCGGCCAGGGTATTATGCTTGGCGGCATTTCGGGGATCCCCCCCGCTACCGTCGTAATCCTGGGAGCGGGCATCACAGCCGAATATGCCGCCCGAACGGCCCTGGGATATGGGGCACAGGTTTTTGTGATGGATAATGACCTGGCGCGGCTCCGTCATCTGGAGAACGCCCTCGACCGGCGCATCATCACAGCTACTGCCAACTACCAGTACCTCTCCTCGGCCCTGCAATACGCCGACGTCGTGATTGGTGCTGCCATGCTTGAAGGCGAACGCGCGCCCTGCCTGGTCACTGAGCCGATGGTGGCCTCGATGAAGTCAGGCAGCGTCATCGTGGATACCGTCATCGATCAGGGCGGCTGCATTGCCACCAGTAAGGCGACGACCCACTCCGAACCAACCTACATGAAACACGATGTGATACACTACTGCGTGCCCAACATACCCTCCAACGTAGCACGTACGGCTACCTATGCCCTGAACAACGTAATTGTGCCCTACCTGCTAGCTATTGGCGATGCGGGTGGCATCCGTGAGTGCCTGTGGACTAACACGGCCTTGCGCAATGGCACCTACGTGTATAAAAAGCATCTAACTAAAAAATCGCTCTCCCAGATTTTTGATATGCCCTACCGTGAGATTGAGATGCTTATTGCAAGCCAAATTTAGGAGTTGGCAGTAGCAGTATACTTTAGCAGTTTAATTAAACAATCGAAGCTATGAATCAAGGGTTCAAAAACTTAAAAGTCTATAAACTAGCTTATCAGTTGGCAGTCAAGATATTTAAGCTCTCTGACTCTTTTCCAAAGGAAGAGACCTATTCACTGACTGATCAAATCAGGCGATCTTCGAGAGCTATTTGTGCGAACATCGCAGAAGGGTATCGAAAACGGATTTACCCCAATCATTTTCGGAGCAAAATGAGCGATGCCGATTCCGAATGTTCTGAAACGATAGTCTGGCTGGATTTTGCTAAAGATTGTGGTTACATAAATGCCGAAGATCACAAAAACCTGACTTCAAACTATTTGGAAGTAGGTAAAATGTTAGGCAACATGATTAAACACCCAAAGAAATTTTATCCAAGAAGCTAACGAAACTACCTAGTGCAACTGCCAACTGTTTACTGGATATGAATCAGCAGGAACTACACCCAAAGAACTTTAAGCGCATCTGCGTCATCAACTGGCTGTTGAGCGTGCCCTTTTTTATGCTATTTGCATGGCCCTACTGGTACCTGGCCAATTTTTTGGGGCTAGAACTGACGCTCACCTATGTGGGATGCATTTTCTTTTCAGTGCCCTTTATGCTGACGATCCTGCATGGCCATGTAACCATGGCACTTGGCGAAGCACATCGCCATCACTATTACGATTGGCTTTCGGATAACCCCCTTACCTTTGGATTGTTTTTTCATCCCGTTATGCGACGAACCCGTTTCCGGCTTGTCTTATTAGTGGTAAGCATCCTGCTATTTTTAGCAGGCTATTTACTGCAGGTTTAAACTTTGCCCGGTGACTGATCTTCTCATCCGACAGATATCTTATTCCCAATGAGCTTTCCCGAAATTATGTTACCCTGTCATTCTGAACTTGGCGTGCCCCGATATTTCGGGGTTTCAGAATCTAATAGCATTGAATTAATAAGTCCCCGGCACTTTCGAAGTGCCGGAACTTGTACTCATCGGACTTCAAATTCAGAACTCGGCTAGGTTCAATTTTTGTAGACTACCCCTAAATATTACCAACAAATAAAATAGGGACACGGCACGCCGCGTCCCTACCAAAAATTGATGCTGTAATACCATTTAGTACGCCTTACCAGCCCGGATCTCATCCACCACACTGGGATCAACCAATGTAGAGGTATCACCGAGATCGTCGCCTTCACCCGCGGCAATTTGTCGCAGAATACGACGCATAATCTTGCCGGATCGCGTTTTGGGCAGTCCTTCAACAATCTGAATCTTATCCGGTTTGGCAATGGGACTTATTATCTTTGATACCAGATCGTGGATTTCTTTCTTGAACGACTCGGGATTCTCAATGCTATCGTCGCAGGTCATAAAGGCATAGATACCTTCGCCTTTCACATCGTGAGGATATCCCACAATCGCAGCCTCTACCACCTTGTTGTGCTCGTCAATAGCGTTTTCGATCTCCGCCGTGCCCAGCCGGTGACCCGAAACATTCAACACGTCGTCAACGCGACCGGTAATGCGATAGTACCCATCCTCGTCGCGCTTGCAACCATCACCGGTAAAATAGTAGCCCGGATATTTTTCAAAGTAGGTATTCATATAGCGTTCCTCGTCGCCCCAGACGCCGCGCGTCATTCCCGGCCAGGGCTGCTTGATTACCAGGTCACCCTGCACGCCGTTGCCTTTAATTTCTTCCTTGGTGTTATCATCCATCAGCGCAGGCTCGATGCCCGGCAATGGCAATGTGGCATAGCCCGGCTTGGTAGGGGTAATTCCAGCCATCGGTGAAATCATCATGCCGCCGGTCTCGGTTTGCCACCAGGTGTCAACGATCGGGCATTTGCCGTTACCAATCTTGTCGTGATACCAGTGCCAGGCTTCCTCGTTGATGGGTTCACCAACGGTTCCAAGCACTTCGATCGAGCTTAGATCGTGCTGCTGCACATATTCGATATCCTCCTTCATCAGGGCACGGATGGCCGTGGGAGATGTATAAAAATGAGTCACATCATATTTATCGACCACTTGCCACAACCGTCCCGGATCGGGATACATGGGCGTACTTTCAAAAATAACTCCGGTAAGTCCGTTTAGCAGTGGACCGTAGATAATGTAGGAATGCCCCGTAATCCAACCGGCATCGGCCGTACACCAGTACACATCATCCTGGTCAACCTGGAATACATTTTCAAGGGTAGAGCTGACGTACACCATATAGCCGCCGCAGGTATGCAGCTGTCCCTTGGGAGCACCGGTAGATCCCGAGGTATACAGAATAAAGAGTGGGTCTTCGGCATCCATCTTGACGGCTTCATGTTCGGTAGAAGCATCTTCCATCAGATCGTGCCACCACTCATCGCGGCCATCCTCCCAGTCAATATCATTCTCGGTACGTTTGCAGACAATCACATTTTCAATGGTCGGGCAATGCTCCACCGCTTCATCCGAAATATCCTTCAGTGGAACCAGCTTCGTTCCCCGTTGCAGCCCATCATTCGTGATTAACATCTTGGCATCGCAATCCTGGATACGATCGGCCAGCGACTGCGCCGAAAATCCCGCAAAAACAATAGAGTGAACGGCACCGATACGAGCGCAGGCCAGCGTAGCAATCGCAATCTCCGGGGTCATCGCCATGTAGATAGCCACACGGTCTCCTTTTTCCACCCCTTTGGATTCCAGTACGTTTGCAAACTTGCAGACCTCTTCGTGCAGTTCGCGATAGGTCAATGACCGTGGCCCTTCGTCGGGATCATTGGCCTCGAAATGAAAAGCCACTTTGTCACCGTTTTCATCGAGGTGACGATCCAGGCAGTTTTCGGTAATATTCAGCTTTCCTCCTTCGTACCATTTGACATTACCCTCTTCAAAACTGCCGCTGTGTATGGTATCCCATTTTTTATGCCAGTCAAACGACTCGGCCTGCTCGGCCCAGTACGATTCCCGGTCTGCAATACTACTATTGTAAACCTCTTTATACTCTTCGAATGATGTTATTTTGGATCCCATAGTAAGTCCTCTTCATTGCAAATGATTATTGTTCCATGCTGAACAGTTATTTTAAATATTTTAAGCTGATAATCAAGTAAAACTTCTTTAATAAGGATAAACCGCTGAAGTGCCAAGAGGAACACCACCTAAATATATTTTGGCTCTTTCTAATTGCCCATCAGCAACGCCGGCCACATCCTTATTCAACCTCCTTGGGAGATAAAGAATAAGAATACCTCTGTGTTCTCTGCGGTTTATCCCAAAATTCATAAATGATATTCTCAGCGACTTCGTTACATGATTCAGAATAATTTTACAACAATCCATGAGAAGCAAAGGACATCAAAAAATTGAGCATTGGTTCACCGAGCAGGGCTGGGAGCCGTTCGACTATCAGCGTCTGGTCTGGGAAGCCTATCTGTCGGGCAAAAACGGCCTGTTGAATGCTCCCACGGGTAGCGGCAAGACCTACGGCCTGTGGATGCCCGTGCTCATCAACTGGATTAACGAGCATCCGGAGACCTATAAAGAGTTGGCCGACAATGGCCTGCAACTTTTATGGATTACCCCGCTCCGTGCCCTGGCCCGCGATATTGAACAAGCACTTCAGCAAGTGGTGGATGACCTGGAGATCCCCTGGCAAGTAGCCCGGCGCACCGGCGACATCTCATCCCACAAGAAACAGAAGCTCAAAGAGCAGATGCCGGAGGCGTTGATCACCACTCCCGAGAGCCTGCACATCATGATGGCCCAGGAAGGATATCCAAACTATTTCGAAAACCTGGATTCCGTGGTTGTGGATGAGTGGCATGAACTGCTGGGCTCCAAGCGGGGCACCCAAACCGAACTGGGATTGTCACGTCTTAAGCATTTGCGTCCCCATCTTAACATCTGGGGCATTTCGGCCACCATCGGCAATCTTCAGGAGGCACAAGATGTGCTGCTCGGAGCTGCTGCTAACAACGAAAATGCCGAGATCATAAAGGCTGATGTCGAAAAGAAACTGGAGGCGCGCTCGGTACTGCCCGATGATGTAGAGAAGTTCCCGTGGTCGGGACACCTGGGCACCAAGTTGCTGCCCAAGGTACTGCCAATTATTGAAGAGAGCCGATCAACGCTCATCTTTTGTAATACGCGATCCCAGTCGGAAATTTGGTTCCAGCGCCTGCTGGAAGCCAAGCCCGAGCTGGCCGGCACTATCGCACTCCACCACGGCTCGCTCAGCAAGGAGATCCGCCGCTGGGTGGAACAGTCGCTGCACGAAGGCAAACTCAAAGCGGTTGTGTGCACTTCCAGCCTGGACCTGGGCGTCGATTTTGCGCCGGTGGAAACAGTCGTGCAAGTGGGCAGTCCCAAAGGCGTAGCCCGATTTCTGCAACGGGCCGGACGCAGTGGTCACCAGCCCGGCTCGACCAGCACTATCCATTTTGTACCGACCAACGCCCTCGAACTCATCGAAGCTGCCGCTCTGAGGACCGCCGCCACCCAAAAAATTGCGCTGGAAAGCCGAGATCCAATCCTAAAGCCCTACGACGTACTCATCCAGTACCTGATAACCCTGGGAATTTCCGACGGTTTTGAGCCCGAGCAGCTCTACAAGGAGATCAAAAGTACGTTTGCCTACCAGACGCTCAATGGGAAAGAGTGGAGCTGGATCCTGGATTTCATCACTACAGGCGGGCAGTCGCTGAGCAGTTACGATGAATACTCTAAAGTGATTGAAGAGGACGGGATCTACAAAGTAGTGGACAAGAAAATTATCCGCCGCCACCGGATGTCGATCGGTACTATCGCCAGCGACACGATGATGCGCGTGAAGTATCTCAACGGGAGCTACCTGGGCAGCATCGAGGAGTGGTTTATTGCCTCGCTGAATACCGGGGACACGTTCTGGTTTGCGGGACGCAGCCTGGAGCTTGTCCGCACCAAAGAGATGACCGCCTACGTGCGCCGGGCCAACACCTCAAAAGCCAAGGTGCCTAGCTGGATGGGGGGACGCATGTCGCTGTCGTCAAATATGTCTGCGCTTTTGCGCCACAAGATGCACGAAGCCATCGAGGGCTCTACGGACGATATCGAGCTCAAAACCATACAGCCGATTCTTGATGTTCAGGCCGACTGGTCCACCCTGCCTGACGAAGATGAACTGGTGATCGAAAAAACGATCTCCGACGAAGGGCACCACCTGTTCTTTTATCCCTTTGAAGGCCGCTACGTGCATGAGGGAATGTCGGCCCTGGTGGCCTATCGCATCTCGCAGCTCACCCCTATTACTTTTTCCATTGCCATGAACGACTATGGGTTCGAGCTGCTTTCGGATAAGGAGATCCCCATAGAAGAAGCGCTCGACAATGACCTCTTTTCTGATGAGAACCTGATTGAAGATATTTTTTCCAGCCTTAATGATACCGAGCTGGCCAAACGTCGCTTCCGGGGCATCTGCCAGATTGCCGGACTCATTTTCCAGGGCTTTCCCGGCCAGAAAAAGGCCAGCCGACACCTGCAGTCCTCCTCCGGGCTCTTCTTTGATGTGTTCGACCAGTACGAACCGGATAACCTGCTGCTCCAACAGGCGTATGACGAGGTACTTTCCTATCAACTGGATGAAGTACGTCTTCGCAAAGCCCTGAGGCGCATCCAGTCGCAGCAAATTACCCTGAAACAGACCGAGCGATTTACGCCTTTTGCGTTCCCGATTATGGTGGATCGGCTGCGCGAGCGGCTCAGCTCCGAAAGCCTCGTCGACCGCGTTCAGCGCATGCAACTGCAGCTCGAAGAGCATGTGTGAGTTTGGCTTAACCGCAGAGTTATCCTTATAGAGTTGCTACATTTTGGTCGGCTGCATTCCCCACTTTAACCCTCATCCTGTCCTACCGGACATCCTTCTCCCTCTAAGGGAGAAGGAATGAGGTTGAGGGTGCCTACCCCACACTCTCCTCCACAATCGAAATCTCCTCGTCCGACAGCCTGTAGAGCTCATAGACCAGCTCGTCGATCTCGGCCTCCAGTTCCCCAGTGTCGGCGTCGGGGTCATCTTCTTTGGCGGTGAGGATTTTATCGACGAGGGATTCGATATTGGCTTTTGTTTCTTCCTTAGGTTCAACTATCGGAATTTGCTCAAGATATTGGAAGATGAACCTTAAATAACCACCACGATATTTTGAAGAAATATTTCTATAAAAGAAATCAATTAAGTCTGAAGCTAATATTCCAAGTAAGAACTTTTCATCACTTCCAATTAGATAAGCTGTATTTACCATATAATACTTACCACTAGGGTCTATTGAAAACTCACCCCGTTTTGATATATCTGGCAAGATTATTTTAGGCTTTTCAAACTGCTTGTAATAATCTATAGTATCCTGTATTTCAAACCACTCGTAATTACCTGGCTTTCTACCTTCCCAATCACTCGAAGCTACATCATCCGGTCTTGGTTTTAACTGTTTCTTATAATTTTCCAAATATTCTTTAATTGCGGGATAGTCGTCAATATCAACTCCTCTTCTTGTAAAGATTAAATATCTTTCAGCATTTGGGTATTCATACCGATTGATATCTCTTCCCTTTAGAAAAGGCTTAATTAATTTCTTACTACTTTCATCCTTATTTATTAGCTCATCCTTTGTTTTCTTATCAATAACAAAAGCCTTATTAAGACCTGTTAAAACACCTCGGTAGATATTCCCATCAACATATTTTACGAGAGTGATGCCTTTCGTCTTTATTTTTTGTAACAATTCTTGTGCTTCTCTACTTATTAAGCTCCATCCATCATCCAAAAGTTTGGTCTGATCAACTTGGAAACTGGTATTGCTTAACCGATCACTCAAATCTTCAAATTCTAAATCATCAACCTCAGCAGCTCGAAACGTTTCTTTGACTTCCGCTTTCTGCAGATGGAACAAACAAGGATACGTCGTTGCCTCCTCAAACACCGGCAGATCGCCAAAATCGACAATCGACTTAATCTGGAACTGCTGCAGCCATCTGCGCAACGGCTTGCCGTAATTGGCCCGCATCCATTTATTAGAAACGATGTAATGAAATAGGCCACGATCTTTCAGCAGGCGCATGCCCTGCTCAATAAAATACTGGTAGAGATCGGCAGTACCGTAATACACCTCAAAATTGTCCTTCAAATAATCCTTGAGTGCTTTAAGCGATTCCTGTCGAACGTACGGCGGATTCCCAATCACCACGTCGAAGCCGGTAAAGCGTCCGTCGCCGTCAAGCACCTCGGGGAATTCAAAGCGCCACTCGAAGGCCTGCCGGTAGAAGGTACCGGCCTCGAGATCGTCCACAACCTCTTGCTGCTTGGCGACCTTCTCTTCCAACTCTTCGACTTCGAGCTCTTGTGAGCCGCTGTGCTTGTCAGAATCTCCAAAAAAGTCGCGCTGGTTTTGGGCGAAGTAGAGCTTGTCTTTCAGATCCTTCAACTTTTCGCGCTCGGGGTGTAGCTCTTCGAGTCCTACAGTAAAGGCTTCTTTCATCTCGGTGATGAGGGACCGGAGCTCGCGTTTGGTCTCCTGGTCGCGGGTTTCCTTGTAGTCGTCCACGGCCTGCTTGTAATCGTCCAGCGTGTAGTCGGTCTCCTCCAGGATCTGCTCGAGGTCCACATCCAGGTCGAAACGACTTACCAGCGAGTTGCCCTGCTTAATGTTGATATCGATGTTGGGCAGCACTTCCAGCTCTTGGTGATCGCTGTCGCCGGTGTAGTAGGCGTGCTTCAGCAGCTCAATCCACAGCCGCAGTCGACAGATTTTTACCGAGTTGGGATTGATATCCACGCCAAACAGGCTATCTTCGATAAACCGGCGCTTCTCTTCAAACAGCGCTTTCTGCAGGCGCTGCATCTCACTGTTCACCGAGCGCTCAATCTGTCCGTTCGTCCATGTGCCCTTGAGATTATATTCAAAAAGCTCGTCGTCGCCGTGGGTCACCACCAGCTCGTCGTGCTCTACATGCACGTTGGTATTACGGAATACTTTGTAGTCTTCATCACACAGAATATCGAGATCGGACTTGATGGCAATCAGCTCATTCAATGCAGAAACGAGAAAGTGTCCCGACCCCACGGCCGGGTCGCACACGGTAATAGAGTTGACCAGCTCATTGGCTCGCTTGATGGAGATCGGCCGGTTGGGACCAATGTAGTTGTAGAGGTCGGGGAACGTTAGATTACCCCCATCCTCGGTCCTTCCCCCGCTGGCGGGGGAAGGAGGATCAAGTGTATCTGCTATTTCTTGCAGTACCTGCTCGGTTTGTTCCAGAACTTCCGAATTTTGAAATCTTATGACATCAATACCCTTATCTTCCAGAATCGCTGTACGCTCTTCATCCGCATACTTTTGATCTTCTGAATTATGATATTCTCCATCTATCTCAATGGTCAATTTCTCTTTGGCGCAATAAAAGTCCAAAACAAAACCGGGTTTGATGGGATGCTGTCGTCGAAATTTATATCCATTTAGCTGTTTATTTCTCAGTAACTCCCAGAGCAAATCTTCTGCTTCTGTTTGATTCTTTCTAAGATGCCGTGCCGTTTCGACCAGAGAATCAGGCAATGTCCAATCTGTGCGATAGGGGCCTCTTCCATCATCATTAACAAGCCCTTCTCCCGCTGGCGGGAGAGGGGTTTGGGGTGAGGGTAACCCAAGCTCCTCCCGGAATTTCTCTACCACGGCCTTCCGCAGTGTCTCGCGGCACATGTATTCGGTGATGAAGCCGGGTGTATAGAACGAACCGTCTTTGTATCCGTTGATCTTCTCAAAGATCAGTCCCAGCACCGAAGCATTAATCAACGACTTATTTTCTTCCTGGATCTCCTCCTTACCCTCGGCGCTAAAATTGTAGGCCTCCAAAAACCGGAACAGGTACTCCAGCGTGTTCAGCTCCTTGCCCTTTTCCGATTTCCCCTGCTTGTCTTTTAGCACTGTTTTGGAATACACCGGCATCGTCACCTTGTCATCCAATCCTGAGATGCGGGTAGTCTTGTCTTCAAGGTCGGAGACATCAAAAAGCGAGCTATTGAGATATGGAATATGCCCGTACTTTAGCTGCTCGGCTGGTTGCCGGTCGTCTTCTTTAACGGCCAGCACGCGAAAAAAGAGCTTGTTAAGCTCATCGAATTCATCAACGGTATCAAAATTCAGGAACTTGAAATGCTCGTCTTCGCGGTGGTAGCGATAGAGCTGGGCCTCCAGCAGCTTCAAAAACAGAATGCGATTGATCCAGAGGATACACAGCTCCAGGGCCACGCCAAACAGCTGGTCTTCTTTATCTTCGCCGTAGGTCACCTTGGGCTCGTCCACATGACGCAGCCGATCTTCGTACCGCAGCGTATTGATGGTACTTTCGATCAGTGAGCCCGGGATACGATCCTCCTCTGCGGGACGATCAATCAGCTTGGCGCTGCCGCCCTCCTGCTCTTCGAGCCCCAGGATATACAGCAGCTCGTTGTAAAACTGGCGATCCAGGCTGTTGCTGTCATTGGCAAAGGTCTCCTTCAGCAGATGCACCGGACTCAGCAGCTTCACCAACGGAATCAGCTCACGCTCTTCCTCTTCGGTAGGATCAGGCTTTTCGATGAGCTCCCGGTAATCCTCAAACGAAAAATGGGTGCCCTCAATCGGGGACTCATAGCTCTCCAGGTAATCCGCAATAAGATCGTACATGAACGAGGTACTGGAACTCGACTTCTGATCGGCGTTCCACTTTTTGAACTCCTCTTTCAGCGGCCCGTTATCAATAAAGTGCCGGTGGAACTCCTGCGCGTCAAAAATAAACCACTCTTCCAGGTCGGTAATGATGATGTGTTTGTCATCGGAATTCCCTTTTTCAACCCGTTCCCGCAGGTAGTACAAGATGGCCTCATGCAGGGCTTTTTTATTGGGATTATCCCTGCTGATCATCTCGCTCCTGCCCGGCCGTTTAGTCTCGATCATCACGCCAACAGTATCGCTCTTCTTTTGGCCGTTGTGGATTGCCAAGTCGGTACGTCCGTCAGTGTTGATATAGTGCTCGTCAAATCCCAGTCCCTTGAAGAAGTCGGGAAGTAAAAACTTGTGGTGCTCTTCGGTTTCGTCAGCCGCCTTGGCCTCATCGATCTTGTCCATCAGCTTCCTGAGATGCAAAACTGACTTGTCGAAATCTTCGCGGCTGATCGTCTCTCGCAAAAACGCTTTGTTCAGTGATTTGCGGATGCTGTGCAGTTCGATCTCCATGAATGATACGTTAGCAATTTTTCGGGTTTGAGCCACGATAACCAATGATTAACAAGTTAACAAATATGATCTCTGGCCGTCGCACAGCTCGAAGAGCATATATGAGTTTATGTTCAACCGCTGAATTCCGCAGAGGATGCCGGCAAGGCTATATACATGCCCTGATCCTGGCCTCTCTTTGGTCAATTTTCTTCTCCACTTGAGCCCCTCCCAGTCCTTTCGGACATCCTTCTCCCCCTGAGGGAAAAGGAACGAGGTTGAGGGTGCCAGCTTACTAACACAAGACAATTATTATTCGCTTTCAAATCGGAATATTCACATTTTTGCCTCACTATGATTCCAAACGCTAAAGCTTGCAACATACAACACCAGCGATTCTGGCTGTTGCCGCAGAAGGCCATCTACTGGCAAAAGCGCAAGACCCTGCTCGTTGCTGATCTGCATATTGGGAAATCCGGGCATTTTCGAAAAAATGGCATTGCCGTTCCCAAAGAGGTCAATCAGTCGAACCTGGAAAATCTCTCTCAGCTAATTGGTCAGACCGAAGCTGAACATTTGGTTATTCTGGGGGATCTGTTCCACAGTGATATCAACAGCGAGTGGCAGCAGTTTGTGGACTGGCGAAAAGACTACCACGCGCTGGAGGTTAGCCTGGTGATAGGAAATCACGACATCCTCGAAAAGAACAACTATCACGCCGGTCGTATCAACTTGTTCAAGAAGATGGTAATTGATCCCTTTTTACTGGTTCACGACCTCAATGAGCTTGAGCAAACAGCATCTGTTGAGAACTACATTTTGAGCGGACACATTCATCCGGCCGTACAGTTACGAGGACGCGGGCGTCAATCAATGAAACTGCCCTGTTTTTATTTTAGTCAACAGTATGGAATCTTGCCCGCCTTTGGTGGGTTTACAGGAACGTATGTCATTGAACCCAATCAGGATGACCGTGTGTATATTATCGCGGATTCTGAAATTCTGTCGGCCAATAACATTAATAACTGAGTGGTATGAATAGATTAGTCAGCAAGCGGATCATCAGCTTTGGTATCGCCATTGCAGTGCTCATGCTCCTACCGGATGCTAGCACAGGCCAAGAGATCACGCAACAGCTTACCGATTTCAACAGCCACCGCATTGATCTGAATACCAAGGCGATGTACGTCCTGGCCGGATGGAGCGTGACCAATATTGCCATTGGGACCCTCGGCTATTTCAGCAGCAGTAATAGTGGCAGCCGTAAATACTTTCACCAGATGAATGCCGCCTGGAATATCGTGAACCTGGGCATCGCCGGACTAGCACTTTATCAGTATGGACAAGCGGATCCCGCCTCCTTCTCATTTGCAGAAAGCCTGTCGGAAGCCCAAAGCATTGAAAATATCCTGATGCTGAATATCGGCCTTAATGTAGGATATATTGCAACCGGTGGATACCTGTGGGAACGTGGCCTTCGAAAAAAATCGGACCGACTTACCGGGTATGGACAATCACTTATCCTGCAGGGCGGATTTCTGCTTCTTTTTGATTCAACGCTTTACCTGCTCAACAATACCAATAATCAGCAGCTTCAATCCATCATCGAAAAGATAAGCATCAACGGCACGCAACTTTCCATCTCGATACCGTTGTAGTTTATTGCCTCCACTTTCGTTTGAAACAGTGGTGCAGGCGACTAAGAATGCGGGATTTTTTGGTTCGCACGTTGGCACCCGAGATATCGAAATGGGCTGCCGCTTCTTTGGTTGTGGCATCAGGCTTGTCTATAAAATACTCTATAAATGTACGCGACTTCTCCCTCAACTCATTAAGGCACGCTTCCAGTATTTTCTGACGGTCTTTGTCCATAAGATTTTCGACCTGCTCGGCGGGATCCACAAGATGCTCCTTATGATCCTCCATGGGATTATTGAAGCGATGCTGCTCTTTGGAATGACGGAAGTATTCATGCCGGCAGGCACGAATCATATAGCTAAAGATATACTTCTCTTCCCGGATGTTATCCTTTTGTATCTGCTCATACACATTCAGAAAAGCTTGCTGAGTACACTCCTCGGCATCTTTCTCATCTGCATTCAATACCACCTGCAGATAGTCTTTGAGGCGATCCATGAGCTCTTCAAGCAATTCGTTTGCCTTGCCCTCCCTGTTCTGCTGAAGCGCATATACTAATTCTGAATAATCAACTCTGGAGTTACTCAAGGTAGTCGTTAAAGCCTAATTACTGCTCCATCCTTACTGATCCCGGGAATGATGAAGCCATTACATATCCTTTTGCTCAAATATATAACTATTGAGTAATCATACAAATATTAGAATTGAAATTAACAGTTTATGATGTATAATTTTAAATAAACTAAAAATTTATATTAATTAGAAAACAACATTTTTTGTAACATGAAGTATGTGAAATACTCTTATAATCTTGCTACAAATATGACTTAATATTAAAATTTATATTATAATAGATTTTGTTACAAATTATTTTAAAAGCCCAAATAATGCTAAGGCAACTTTTTTTGTAACAATTCAAACTTTGATTACTCTTGTAATCAACTACCAGTATGTTCAAAATCTGAGCAAATACAATATCTGGGTACTATAAATCAATCGCGTTACACTTAATAATACGAACACAAACCAAGGATCAACCATTATGAAATCTCTCGCTTATAAACTCCTCGCTTTCACATTCGTCATCGCTCTGGCTACCGGTTGTGCTTCGGTCACCGACGCCGGCCTCGACACCCAACCCGACAAGCCCGCCGTCGAGCAGCCCACTCCCGACGTCGACAATCCCGGCTTCAGCTCCGAGCAAGACATGAGCCCTATCGTCGACAAACCCGAATAACTATTCGCACTTACGTTTACTCTCTCTTTAATAGCTAAAACCACGATCAACCATTATGAAATCTCTCGCTTATAAACTCCTCGCTTTCACATTCGTCATCGCTCTGGCTACCGGTTGTGCTTCGGTCACCGACGCCGGCCTCGACACCCAACCCGACAAGCCCGCCGTCGAGCAGCCCACTCCCGACGTCGACAATCCCGGCTTCAGCTCCGAGCAAGACATGAGCCCTATCGTCGACAAACCCGAATAACTATTCGCAGACTCATAAGTTTGTTGGAAACAGAATTTAAATTATACTAGGTTTCCTGTTATGTATTAGCTCTACCTGCCAAAACTAACATAGTATTCGTTTATGTTGCTGCTCCTTTTGCTCAGCGTACTTCAAATTTTCGGCTCTGCTAATGACGATATAGTAAAACAGTCCAAAGCACAGGCCAAGTTTTACATCAGCAATATACAGCAAGAGAAACAACTCGATGAGAACCTCTGGGCCTTAACATTATTAACGTCTGAACATCCAGAGGTTCAAAACTTTGTCGAAGGAGAAGTCCAGAACAAGAAGTATACCGGAACGATACTTTCGCAGTTTAGGAATATCGAAGCGAGTTTTAATAGCCAACTGGAAAAAGTCGTATTTACTTCCGGTTCTTCTGACTTGTTGGTTGCCCTTATTTTAGAAAAAGAGACCCAGAAAGAGCGAAGAGCTACATACCAAAGATTCCAATCCATATTTGACTATAGTCCAAGTGGTAGTATAGATTACCATGCACTCTGTGAAAAGATTATTGAGAGCAAAAAGGTCGGGCCAAGCGAATTACCTGTGAACTCATTCCAACTCCCTCATTTCTTTATTCTTTTTGAATACTCGGACTTTTTGGTAGACAAGTACTTACCAACTATTGTCCAGAAATGGGAACCCAACCCATCTTCTACTCAAGATGTACATAAGACACTTGCCAACGCCAGCCTGCTGCGCGTGCTATACCTGGAAAGTAACTATTCCAAAATAAGGCCTTTGTACAGTACGCTTCTAGAAAATAAGTTAATCCCCAACTCTTCCATTAAGCTACGCATCTACCGTTACTTGGATTATTCCATGTACCGGCTGGGTTATTATGACCGCAGCCTAAAAATTGTTAGGAATTTCACCCTGCCCATCTCAGACTACCTGAATAAAAAAGCAACTAATCTACAGCTCAAGCAGTTGCAGGGCGTCTATTTATATAGTATTGGAAAGATCAAGGCTGCGGAAACCATTTATCAGGAGGTGTTAACTTCTGTAGATAAAAAAAATCCAGAAGTCCGGCTTTCTTCATTATACAATAATCTGGCACTTACCTATGACAAACTGGGCAAATATGATGAATATCTGAATCTACAGTTTCAAGCTTTAAGAATAGCAAAAAGAGATAAAAACTATAGTCATCAAATTGAGATATACCGTAACCTATTTATTTATTATCGGCGGAATAATAATAAAGAAGATGCCTTCCGATATTTAGAAGAAGCACAATTTTTAGCCGAAAAACGCGGGAATGCACGAGATTTGGGTAGTATATACATTTCCCTAGGTACCACATATCGGAAATTTGACAACAATTTTAAAAAGGCCCATACCTATTTTGATAAAGCAGAAAAAGTTCTAGATCCCAATAACAATTCAGAAAACTACATATACCTATTAGTAGAAAGAGCATTCTCTTATGAGCAACAGAAAGAATATGCTAAAGCGCTGGAAGTATATGATCAAATTCTTACAGTTACTCCTAAAGGGAACCCAAATTATTTAGATGCTTTAGTGAATGAAGCATCTGTTAATTTAAAAATGGGCAACATCGAAAAAGCAGAGAAAATTATTGCAAAATTTAAGTCCTTTAAATTAAACAAACTTGAGTTTCAACAGCTTGTCAAAGCAAAAGCAACTGAAGCAAATTATTTAAGCAAAACTACCTCACCTAATCAAGCACTCGATATCCTAAATCCGGCTTTAGAACAAGTCGTAGTAAGAGCTAAAAGCAGCGCTGATTTAGAATCAGGTTTCTGGCATATTGAGGATGAATACCTGGATGCTTTTGAGTTAGCGGTTTCCATCTACCAGGATATTGGCAAGCCGGAGATGGCTATTCAAAAACTGGATCAGCTTAAGACGATCAATGACGCCTCCTTGTATCAGAATCCGCTGGTAAAATCGAGCCTGTTGAACGAGTCGGAGCTTACACAGTACAAAAAGCTGACCGACCAGCTGGATGTCACCCGGAAAAAACTACTGACGGCATCAGAGAGCGAAAAGTTTGAGATCAGGCAACAAATCAGTCAGCTCAAACTAAAGAAACGCAAACTCGACAAGAAACTGACCAAAAATATCGATACCAATCCAATTTCAATCCGGCAGATCCAGAACCAGCTCTCTGCCCATGAGCTGGCGATGCATATCACCGAGCTTAAAGACAAATATTACATTGCTCACATATCGCGCTCCAACGTACACATGAAGAGCATTGCGCTTGACTCCACAAAACGAAAATTACTTTCCGGGGCCGTACAGCAAGTGGCCACCCACAAGACAAATTTGGATTCCCTTTATAAAGTTACCCAGATGCTTGGACTAAAGGATATTCCCAGCCGTATTGAGCAAGTTACGCTCATCCCGGACAGCTACTTCTATCAGCTGCCCATCGATATTCTGCCCCTTGAAGAACCCACCCACGGCTATAGTTACGGGCAAGCAAAATATGTTATCGAAGAATTCAGAACCCAATACCTAACCTCACTTGAGGATTTTCAAAATCCCAGGAAGAAAGTTAGCACCAATAACCCATTGAGCTACGTTGGATATGGCGTCTCCAACTTCAGCGGATATCAGAAAAAATCGCTTGTGCCCCTGCCCTACGCTCAAACCGAAATAAACAATATCGCATCCCGGCTGGGCAACCTATCCGACATCCAAACCTTTGTTAATGAGCAGTCCACAAAATCAAGATTTACCCAAACAGCCCCCAAAGCAAATATTATTCACCTGGCTACGCACAGTGAGGTATCACTTAACGACCCCATGTTTTCAAGCGTCTATATGAGCAAGACCAGCAGTTCGGCCGATACCAGTACTTTTGATGACCGGATTTTTGCCTACGAACTCTTTGAGCTGAATCTGAACAACGAAATGATCATGTTAAACTCTTGTGAATCAGGCTCAGGATCTTACATTCAGGGCACTGGTGTGATGGGTTTTAGCCGGGCACTACAGTATGCGGGTGCCAAATCGCTTATCCTGAATCTTTGGTCGGTCAACGACATGCTGGCCTCCGATTTTGCCACTCACTTTTATGATGAGCTAAATCAAGGTAAAAACAAGGCCGAGGCTTTACGCGCTACCAAACAGTACTTTCTGCGCAACAAAAATGCAAGTCCGCACTTCTGGGGACCCTACATGCTGATCGGTGATGCGCAACCCATCGTTCAGCCTAACAAAGATAAAAATCTGGCCATGGCGGGTGCATTTGTCTTCTATTTTCTGCTGATGATAGGACTCTCTATTCTTACTCAGAAAGGCCTCATTTTTCGGAACAGGGAATAAAATAAAAGTGTAAGCCTGATATGAGATATATCAAACTTACACTTTGTTTTCGCAACTTCTCTTATTCGAGGAAATTATTTAAACCGATCGACCAACAGTGCTGTATGCTTATTCGGCAAGCGCATCGAGATAACTCTTGGCAACACGGCGATATGCCCCATTAAGTTCATAGGCTTTTTCGATATTGGTCTCCGCTTCAACCAACTTATCCTTATGGAAGAAAGCGTTTCCTACATACCAGTATGCCTTTTCAAGCATTAACACATCTACATGCTCTTTATTGGCAATAACATTGCGATAGTATTTGATCGCTTGATCATACTTCGCCTGGTTATAGTAAAGCGATCCCAAATTCAGGCTTAATTTGGCCACCCATTCTGGTTTAGAAGCCTTTTCAAGTTCAGAGTTGAGCAACGAAATAGCTTCACCAACACGACCGGTATTTGCCAGCTCAATAGCATCACTAATTATGCCCGACTGTGCATCCGTATCAATCGTTCCATTACCCGAGCGGTAGTAATCCAGCTCTACGCTGGGTACCGGCTGTACCGGGGGAGATTGATCTGCGGAATAGTTCATCACACCAATGACGCCAATGAGTAAGGCGATAACGGCAGCCGCAGCATAATACCAATACTGTTTGGTTTGGCTTTTCTTTCGCTCCTCTCTCCTGCGTTCAACAACTGCTTTCAGATTTGCAGCACTTTTAAGATAATCCAGATGATATCCATCCTGAATTAACTCCGACCATAATTCATCGACTTCCTCGGCCGAAAGCTGACCATTAATATACAGGTCAATCTTTTCCTCTAGTTCTTTTTTGTTAAAACTCTCAATCATAGGTTTGAATTCCTGGATTTATTTTTTAGATACTTTCTGTCATCAGAAAGCGTATTATTCGCATACTTCTTGATTCAGTCGAAAAGCAAACAGGGCTTACCTGCCTTCTTTTTCCCTGACTCATTACGCAAGAGTATCAGAAAAGGGAATTGTTACAAAACATTTACCAAATAAATACCCTTTCGGAATAATTGTATATTAAAGCTCCCTTGTAAGCTTGCAAGCAACATTTCCGGAACAAATATTAAAAAATTTTAATATTAAATAAATACCCCCCCATGCGTCACCTTTCAATTACAGCAATATATTGGTTGATAATCATTTTCTTCGCGGGGTGCAACCAACCGCAAAACATAACAATATCCGGGCAGATTGACTATGTGGGATCAGCGGATATATTTATCGACAAACAGCCTGTACATTACAAATATGCTCCCAAAAAACGGTTTCCGCTCTCCATCGATAAGAATGGAGAATTCCAGCAGAAAATACCCATAGACTCAACGCAAATTATTGAGTTGTTCATCAATGACACCAGCTATCCCATCGTAGCCCAGCCCGGTCGAAATCTAGAACTACAGATTTTTCGTGCGCAATTTCCCGATTCAGTACAAGTTTCGGGTTACCCCTCTCCATGGGATAGTCTATACAGTCGCTTTTTCGATCAGCAGCAAGAATTACTTAAGCGGGCTGATGCTCAGCTCCCAGATTTTAGAAAAGGAGAGTCAACAGATATTACCGGCTTGTATAAAAACCGCTACCAGCTTGCTCGCGATATTTTCCAGGGCACGCCACTTATAGATCTTTATTATAAAGCAGTTGGCGAATATCTGGTAAAGCGATTGGAGGAACTTAAATACCAACGCACGAATTCCAGTATATCACCAGAAAAAGTTCGTCAGGATATCCTGGAGGAAGCCCAAAAGTTAGACTTTTTTAGTTTCCAATCTCTACATGCCCAGCGGGCCGGAATCCGTGATTTTACCAATGCTTATGCCAACACCTTTGGAATAGCCGACAGCCTGGAGAAACAATACGGCCAAGAGCTCACCCAGTACGACATCAAACGGCAGGGCTATGAAAGGCTGAACAATGCCCGAACATCTGTACTGAAACACATTTCCGGACGCCGGGCCAGAGCCTATGCCCAAATGCACCTTGTGGCAGAACGCATCGGCGAAATGCCGCTCAAAATAGCCACTCCCAGCTACGATCAATACTTAAATGAATACAGCGATTTCCCGAAATACACCTCTTTCCTAAAGACGTTCTACGAACAAATCGAGCGCGTTTCGCCCGGTAATCCGGCCATCCCATTTACCCTGCCCAATAAAAATCAGGAAATGGTACAAATGAAAGAGTTCCAGGGCAAATATGTACTCTTGGATTTCTGGGCCAGCTGGTGCATTCCCTGCCTGGATGCTTTCCCCCACATGAAAGAGTTGTATCAAAAATATTCACGCGATACCTTCGAAATTGTGGCTATTTCGATCGAAGAAGACAGCCTGCGATGGCGACAAACCATGCAAAAATTTAACAATCCCTGGCCACAACTGTATGGAGGAAATGGATTTCAACAGGAAACATTTCGAAAATACCGTGGCGGCGGAATCCCATTCTATATCCTCGTTGGACCTGAAGGAAACATTCGCCGGTATAACGATATTCGTCCGTCATTTAACTTACCCCAGGTACTTGATAGCCTCATCACGCAATCCAACTAAGATAATTTCAAACATTATTTTGTTTATGAAACATTTACTTTTTGTCGTCTCTATTATTCTGATGCTTATTTCCGGCACTTCCTGCAGTCAATCTCAAGCCGATCAAAATGCGGAGATTCCGCTAGATGTAAAAATTGGCCAGATGCTAAAAATAGGCTTTCGCGGGATGCAGGTAGCCGACACCAACCACATCGTACGGGATCTGGAAAAGTATCACCTTGGTGGCGTGGTGCTATTTGATTATGATCTCCCCAGGGACACAGCCTATCGCAATATTGAATCGCCGGAACAAGTAAAAAAGCTAGTTACCGACTTGAAGCAATTAGCCGACAAACCACTTATCGTGGCCATCGATCAGGAGGGCGGCCGGGTAGCACGCCTTAAACCCAAATATGGCTTCCCAAAGTCGGTTTCGGCCGAATATTTGGGATCACTCGATAATCCCGACAGTACGCGATATTATGCCCGTCAAACAGCCGAAATGCTCTCGAAATTGGGGATTAATATAAACCTGGCGCCCGTCGTAGATGTGAATGTAAATTCCGATAATCCCGTCATCGGCGGACTGGAACGCAGCTTTTCGGACAATCCACAGACCGTTGCCAAGCACGCACGTATTTACATAAAAACGCTACATAACCATGATATCCTGACGGTACTTAAACACTTTCCGGGACACGGAAGCTCGGAGGAGGATTCGCATTTAGGCGTAGTGGATGTCACTGATACCTGGTCTCGAAAGGAACTGATTCCCTACCAGCAGCTTATCGACTCAAGCCTGGTGGATGCCGTGATGACGGCCCATATCTTTAATGCCAAACTGGATTCTGCCTACCCGGCTACGCTTTCCAAGCCTACCATTACGGGCATCCTGCGCGACAGTCTTGGCTTTGATGGTGTCCTCATTTCTGACGATTTAATGATGGGGGCCATCCGCAAAGAGTATGGACTTAAAACCACCATAAAACAAGCGCTGCTTGCGGGTGTTGACATTCTTTCGTTTGCTAATAACTCCATCTATGATCCGGAGATTGTACCTAAGGCCCACAGAATCATAAACGAGCTTATCGAAGAAGGTACAATTAGCAAAGAACGTATCGACCGCTCCTACGATCGGATTATGGAGTTCAAAGAACGACTTGATTAAGAAACTGTTGAAACAGTTTAGCTAATTAGAACTTTGGGTAAACACCCGGAGTAATCCGGGTATTATTTACCTCTATACGGCACGCCATCGGTAATCCATTTGGGAGCCGGTTCACCGCGTAGATAGTGGTCGAAATACTCTTTCATTTTGATGGCATAATCCAAGCGGTTGGCATACTCCTGCAGGTGATGTGGTTCGCCACGATACTGCAGAAAAATGGCATCTTTGTTCAATCGTCGCATAGCCAGGTACATTTCGATGCCCTGATACCACGGCACGGCCGTATCCTCATCGCCAAACATCATCAGCATAGGCGTGTCAATACGATCGGCGTAGAAGACCGGCGAATTTTCAATATACCGCTCGGGATACTCCCACAAGCTGCCCCCGATACGGCTCTGCGTCTGCTCATATTGAAACTGCCGCGCTAATCCTGATCCCCAGCGAATACCACTATAAGCACTGGTCATGTTGGATACCGGTGCACCGGCAATGGCTGCATCAAAAATATCGGTCTGCGTAACCATAAAAGCCGTCTGGTAACCGCTCCACGAATGGCCATGCAGGCCCAGTTTATCGGGATCGGCAATACCCATGTCAATCAATTTATTTACGCCGGGCACCAAGCTCTTGGTGGATGCAAAACCGGGCGTACCTACCTCAAAGCGGATATCAGGTAGAAACACGACGTATTCATCACTGACCCACTGCGGCAGCGTGGGACGATCATCATTGGTGATGTTATTGAATTCATAGGCGCGCTGCGAGAAAAAGCGGTAGTAGTAAATAAGCACCGGATACTTCTTCTCGGGGTCATAATTATCGGGTTTGATTACCGCGCCGCGAATGGTCTGCCCGTCATCGATTCCATTCCACTCAATAAGCTCAGCAGAACCCCAATTGTATTTATCATGCAGATTCAGATGGAGATCGGAAATCCGCTCGGTATCATCAAAGGTAATGCCTTCGCTTACCCATAAATTCGGATATTCGTCGTATTTCTCGCGGCTGTAAAAGATGCGGTCGGAGTTCTTGGGCTTGGCTATAAAATTGTATTTGTGCTGAGTCTCAAGCTGTTGTTTGGTCCCCTGTTCATCCAGCTCAACCGAATAAAAACCATAATACTTTTTGTGATCGTAGTATCCGCGGACCAGCAATTGCTCGTCTTTACGAAAGGCTTCCGGCTCATCGTCAAACTCCTGGATTCGATAACTGATCTCGCGATTTCTACCGTCCTGGGTAATATTTATAGGCTCATTTTTCCCGGTAGAAAATTTCCAAAGATCGTATTTGTCATAGATCAACACGCTTTTGTCGCCTTTTGTCCAACCAGCAACGTCGTAGCCGGGCGTCGGATAGGGATAATCGTGATCCTCGTTATAAAAAGGGACATCCAGCTCTTCGGTCAAATTCGTGTATAAATCTTTGCGCACGTTATACAAGTGCCAGTCTTTATCTCGGTAAAACACCACAAACTTACCCTGTGGAGACAGTTCGGCCCCAAAGGGCAGTTTCTTTGCAATGCGCCGGCGCTCTCCATTCTTGAGATTCACGACATAGTAATCACTGTAAAAGAAATCCCAGGTCATCAGCTGCAGGTATGGCACGCTCGAGCTTCCCAGCGCATAGTTGGGATTTTGCGTCATTTCAACTTCCGGCATCTTACGGTCGGCCAGCTGCACCCAGCGGTTCTTTTTCATGTGATACACGGCCCGATAGGTGCGCTCCTTTCGGCGGTTCCAGGTCTCTTTTTGATTCGGCTTGATGCGCGGATCATTATAGTGCCAAACGTCGACACCCTTTTCCGAAAGGATCTGTTCACGGTCGTAAATATCCACCGAATCCTGTTCTTCTTTATCTTTTTGATCGACCTCCACCATATCACGAGGCATCAGTCCAAAAAACAGGCGTTCGCCGTTGTCAGTCCACTCTAGGTCATTATTCGATCGCAAAGCCCATCCCTCACTAACCTCAGAGGATTCCACAAGTGTGGTGGTACTATTCTGGGATGCACTCCAAATCTTAAGCTGGGCATCTCCTGTTTCAAATGTCGTATCCATGACAGCCTCGGTAAAAGCTAGCCGAGTGTTGTTGTCCTCCCAGCTTAGGTTCGAAAACAGTCTGTCTTTTTGGCTTGCAATCGGTTGCTGTTCAGCAGGATTGTCATCCAATTCCCGATAATACAGTCCATTTTGAGAACCGCCGGTATCCACCACCGAATACGCTAGGTAGCTCGAGGTACTATCAAAAGAAACCTCCTTCACAAATGGAATGCTATACTCTTGTCCCGAGGATAGATTGCGGAGCACCAATTGAGTACCCAAATGTTTGTTCTTGCTTTTCTTGTCTTCAATCTCTTTGGATTGATGGTGATGAACTATTAGCCACTGCCCATCATTGGAAAAGGAAAACGACTGCACACTATCTTTCTTGACCGTTGACCCTGTAGAAGTATTCAACAGCGCAAAACCCGGCTTAGGCTTATTTTTCTTGGCTTTAATCTGTTCGGCAAGTGGGGGTGTCAACTTGGCCCCAACCCATGTTCCATCTTTGGTAATTTCAGGGTTATCACCCAATGCAATCGTATGCATCGTTTCGTCATCAGCATCGCGAACCCGCACTTCTCCATCACCGCGATCAGGCCACACACTATAGGCCAACCACTGTCCATTATCAGAAATAGTGGGACTCGAGATGTCTTCCCACTTCATGATGTCTTCAAAGGTAAGCTGACTGTTTTGGGCTACACCAAGCTGAAAAAGTCCCAAAAAAGAAATAATAAATACAAAGAGCGAAAAGAGAGTGACCTTCTTAGGATACATACCTTTAGGATTAAATTGTTTTTTATGGATCATAATAAATGGTTTCCAAATTAATATCTGAGCTATTGAAGCTAATTCTGTTTCAACTTATCAAGCTCCTGATCAAATGACATTTTATTATGCCGGGTTTCTTGATTAAGAATATATGATCTAATTATTTCCAGTTTCTGAGGTGCAACTGTAAAAGCTGCATATCCTCCCTGCCATCGGAAAGGGAAACTCAAATCAAATAAATTTCTTTTATTTATCCAATGAGAGGACTCTCCTTTAATATCATTTATCATTCGACTTATTCGGTGGATCAATTTAAATGCAACTAGTGCATGCAAATGATCTTCGATACCATTCACAACGTCAATATGATATTGCTTTCTCATTGCTGTTGATCGAATATGATCAATTAAATCATATCGTTTGTTTTTCTTGAGCCAAGGTTCTCTGTTCTTTGTTGCCCATACAAAATGCACCCATAATTCACAATGTGATTGTGCCATCTCGTTCTCTCATTTAAATGAATTTAGCTATTCTTTTAGATAGCCTAGCCGTTAACGGTTGGGCTATCCATTCTAATAAACCAAGTATCAACTCAGTCACTCTCCAAAATTGCCCCCCAATAAGGATCGATATCACCGCCGTGACGCAACGTATAGACCCGGGTAAAAATGGCCCCGACCAGCACAACCTGCACATTGTAGTAGATCCAAATGAGAAAAATCACAAATGAACCTGCGGCTTTGTAAGCTGGATGCATTGCCGCTGATCCCAGGTACCAGTCGACCAGTGATTTACCGATTAACACTAATATGGTAGTCACTGCTGCTCCCACTAAAATATCTCGCAGGCGCACATCCAGATCAGGCAAAATTCTGAACAAAACTGTAAAAAATGTTAGAGCCAGTAGAATATTGACCAGCGAACTGCCTATTTGTACGAAAAAGATATTCTCGCTTCCAAAAATGGGCACCAATAAAGTCTCTAAGCCATATAGCATACTTTCTGATACCAGACCCGTCAGGAATAGCAAACTTATAGCGCCGATAAACAGCAGCCCCACCAGTCGATCCCACAAAAACTGCCAAATTGAATTAATTTTAGGGTTTTTGATTCCCCAAATCATGTTAAGTGTCTGCTTGATTTGGGACAACAACGTAGTTGCACCGAACAAAAGCGTAATAATAGCAATCAGCGAAGACCAAAAGCCCGATTCTCCCTGCGTTGTAGAAGCAGCCACATCGTTAATAGCCGATGTCAATTCTTGCCCAAAAACAGACTGCAGTGTGTGCTGAAATTCGACTTCTCCAAGCTGACTGCCCAACACAATGCTGATAACCCAAACCATGATAATAATCAGCGGTGCCGTTGAGAAAATAGCATAAAAGGCAATGGCAGCTCCATGCAAGGCGATATTGAACTCCCAGATGTGATCGTAGGTCTCTTTGATTAAATTCCAGCTATCGGTAAGCAGTTTCAAAATGGCTCTATGTAAATGTTACTTAGTAAATTATAGCTCAACTTACAGGAAAGATTGATTGAATGTAAGCAGCAATTCCGTATGTTCAGCTTAAAACAGGATATTGAATTAATGCGTTCTATGGATTCTCAGTACAGTTATCAGTGGTACATACAACAATTTGAAGCAGCAAAAGACACGGCCGAGAAATTTATTTTATCGGTTGATGAGGCCCGATTCCTTCAGCCGCCGGCCGACGACCGCTGGTGCATCGCCGAGATATATAGCCATCTTATTAACTACGGCAACTTGTACTTTAACAACTTTGCAACGGCTATCACCAATACGCAAGAAACCACAAATGATCTTGAGCAGTCGTTTCAACCGCGATGGCTTGTCCGCAAGTTGGTAAACTTTTTTGAACCTCCCTACAAAATCAAGATGAAAACGATTGATTCCATGCAGCCGGATCCGGTTTCGGACTACAATCGCATGGAGCTGCTGGATGAATATGTGAATTTGCAGGATCGGTTTCTTGCTCAAATAGAAAAAGGACAACATCGCCACGTTAATTTAGCGGCTACCAAGATGAAGCATCCTTTTATTTCCTGGATTAATATGACGCTAACGGAATGTCTGGCTCTGGCTGAAGTACATCAACGCCGGCACCAATGGCAGGCTGAGCAGGCACTAGAAGCACTCAAAGAAAAGTCTCAGATTTAATTAATCCTTTTTGTATTTGTCGTAGGGAAACAGAAAAAGTCCATAGGGTTCCTGTCCGTCTTTTTCGATGGATTGATGATGCCGCTGATGCGCATATCTGATAAGGCGCATGATTCTGCTGTCACTTTTAAACGGCATAAAACGCTTATGGGCAAACAGGTCATGAATAATAAAATAGAGCACTCCGTAGGTTGCGATGCCTGTCCCAATTCCAAAAGCTTCTGATTCGAGTGGCGTTTCCATCCCCAGATACATTAGATAGATCGATATCGCGGCAAAGAAAACCGAAAAAAGGTCATTCAATTCAAACAATCCATGGTTGGGCTCGTGGTGTGATCGATGAATATCCCATAACAAACCATGAAAAATAAACCGGTGCACCAAGTACGAAATAACCTCCATCCCGGCAAAACCGAGCAATAGCCAGCCTATGAATTCTAATACCTGCATAACAACCACTGATTTTATTTGATCCTAAATATCAAATTGGGGACTTAAATCCAAGTTAAGCTTGTTAGAAGAGTGGAATTCGACAAGACTGAATCATCGACAATTTCGATTACGTAGAAACCACTGATTCCTCGACTATATAATGAATCGGCATGCTGTAACGTTTCGTTGTGTTATTAGATAAATAGAAATTAAATCGGTATCCATGGAGCACTTTGACCCGGAAACGTTCGAATTAAAATTTCAGATTGCAGATGCTGCGACGGATCTTTATATCGAGGGCGATGAATCTTTCCTGATCAAGGATGTTGCCAAGGAAGTTGATATCGATCCGGCCGAGGTATTTAACTATTTCCCCAATAAGGAATCTATACTGAAATTTTATTACGCTGGGCTGGTCTTTCGTTATGAGCTGATGATTGATGAAATTGACGATTTTGACTCGTATACGCTCAGCGAGAAATTTTCGAACTTTGCTTTTGCCAGCTTTGACATGCTCAGCGAAAAACAGGCCTTTGTAGAGGGTACTTTCGACAAGCTGATTCTGCGCAGTTTCGCCAATACCGATTTTGAGGAAGAGATCGAACGCCTAATCAAGCAATTCCTGGAAGAGGATCAGCAGTTGTCGATGAGTTCTACGGTAGTGTTAAACAGCTACTTTTATACCTTCTTGCGCTGGCAGTACCTCGAGCTCGTACGCTTCTGGCTAAACGATTCAAGCGAGGATAAAGAGCTCACCATGGAGCTCGTCGATAAGCTGACCGGCGTACTGCAAGAACTAATGTACAACGCCATTCTGGACAAGGGTTTTGACCTGGCCAAGTTCATTGCTTCCAATAGAAAAACATTCTTTACCAATATCCCCATTGTAAAGCAGATCTGTTCTAAAATTGAAATACGATAACTTATGAGCGACGACTTTCCATCATCAAAACTTGAACGCGGTAAAATTTTTGCTAAAACCGGCCTCAAGGTCGGCACCAACTACGCCAAACGTTATCTCAAAAAATCGGTAGGCAAAAAAGAATCGGAGGAAGAAGGGCGACAATTTCACTCCGAAAATGCCCGCCAGGTATTCAACGAATTTACCAAGCTTCGTGGTACAGCCCTCAAAATTGCGCAGTCGCTGAGCATGGACGAAGGTATGCTGCCCGAAGAGTTTGCCGAAGTGATGAGTGAGGCCCAATACAGCGTGCCGCCCATCAACAAAGCGCTGGCGCGCTCCATCATCAAAAAAGAGCTGGGCAACTATCCCGAGCAGCTATTTGCGGACTTTGATTCTGAAGCGCTCGCTGCCGCTTCCATTGGACAAGTACACCAGGCGCGCCTCGAAGATGGTCGCAAAGTGGCTATCAAAATTCAATATCCCAACGTACGAAATACTATCCACTCGGATATGGCGATGGCAAAAACGCTGATCAAACGTATCGTCAAACGTGGAGCAAGTATAGATGAGTATTTTGATGAGGTTGAAAAAACGCTGATGGAAGAAACCGATTACGAGCAGGAGGGACAATATATCGATTATTTCTATAATCGGTTTGATGATCAACAGATCGTCACACCGCAGTGGATTGAGGAGCTTTCGACCAAGAAAGTACTTACCATGACCTTCGTGGAGGGCCAGCACCTGAAAGAATTTCTGGCTACAAATCCCTCGCAGGAAGAACGCAATCACTTTGGTCAACTGCTGTGGGATTTCTTCCATGACCAAGTGGAGCAGCGCGATTTTATTCATGCTGACACTCATCCCGGCAACTTCTTCTTCCGCGATGACGCCAAGTTGGGCGTAATTGACTTTGGCTGCGTAAAAAAATTCGACGAAGAGTTTACGCGCAACTACATGCAGCTGCTGCCCACGCACCTTAGGCAGGATGAACAGGAAATTCGCAATCTCTATATCCGGCTGGGAATCATCAAAGAAAATCCCGATAAGCCAAAGAAAGAGGAAGAATTCTTCCAGTTCTGTAAAAATTACGGCAACACTTTTGCCCAGCCCTACATGGGTGATGAGTTTGATTTTGGGAATCCGGAATTCAAGCAGAAAATAAACACCTATGCCAAAGAGCCGCCCATTATGAATGAGCCCCGCGGGGATAAAAACTTCATTTACAGCACTAAAGTGCACCTTGGGCTTTATAGCATCCTGATGAAGCTAAAAGCTGTAATTGATACCACGCGCAGCAAGGAAATTACGCAATCGGTGTTGGAAGAGATGAAAAATGGAAACAGTTCGTAACTTACTATTTACTAATAAAAAACCCGCAAAGCCTCTCTGACTTTGCGGGTTTAATTATTTTAGAAAAATAGGTACTGAAACAAGTTCATCATAACACTTGTTAGATCAGTTTTCAAAGTCCTGTAGGAATTTATAGAAGTCGCTTTCCGTCGAAAGGATAATCGATGTTTGGTTATCGAATACCTTACCATACGATTCCATTGTTCGCGTAAATTCATACAGCTGCCGCGCCGAAGACGACTGGTTATAGGCATTAGCATAAATAGCCGTAGCCTTGGCATCGGCCTCACCACGAATTTCTTCTGCTTTACGAAACGCCTGAGACTGGATGGTATTCAACTCACGCTCCTTTTCACCGTTGATACGCGCCGCCTCTCCTTCACCTTCAGAACGAAACTTGTCGGCGATACGATTGCGTTCACTAATCATTCGGTCGTAGACCGTCTGACGGACGTCCTCTACATAGTTAATCCGTTTGAAGCGGAAATCGAGAATTTTGATACCAAGATCTTCTGCCCGCTTATTACCCAGCTGCTGGATCTGTGTCTGCAGCGAATCACGTCCCACCGAAATATCTTCAAGGGAATCTTCGACTACGTCTGTAATCGTAGCGCCCGATTTAGGATCGCGATTTGATGATCGTACTACTTCTACCAGATCCCGTGAAGCAACCGCATTACGGGTTTCTCCATCAAGGATATCGTCGAGCCGCGATTGTGCACCGCGTTCGTCCCGCAATCGTTTAAAAAACTGCAGCGGATCAGTAATCTGCCAGCGTGCATAGGTATCAACAAAGATAAACTTTTTGTCTTTGGTAGGTACCTGATTGCGATCGCCATCCCATTCTAAATAACGCTCATCAAAATAATTCGCCGTTTGGGCAAACGGTATTTTGAACTTTAATCCCGGATCAGTAATAGCTTCGCCAACGGGATCACCAAACTGTGTAATGATAACCTGCTCCGTTTCATCAACGATGTAGAAACCGTCGAGTCCAACAAGGATGATAATTGCAATGAGTGCAAGTAGTGAAATATTCTTCCAATTTTTCATACTTAATTCCCCTGTGAATTTGAACTACTCGAATTCGACTGATTTATCTTCTTAACGCCATCCATCTGCATTTGCAGCAATGGCAACACACTGTTGCCATTCTGATCAGTCACAATTTTATTACCGATTTTAGGAAGTATGGTCTCCAGTGTTTCCAGGTATATACGACGCTTGGTAACCTCCGGCGCCTTCACATATTCGCGGTAAAGCTGATTAAAACGAGAAGCCTCACCTTCGGCCCTGTTTATACGATTAATGGCATAACCTTCAGCCCGCTGTATCGTTTCCTCGGCCTCCCCTTTTGCCCGGGGAACAACCTTGTTATACTCAGATTTTGCCTGGTTAATTAACGTCTCTTTCTGCTGCTGAGCTTCATTCACCGCATTAAACGATGCTTTTACCGGATCGGGGGGATTTACATCCTGCAGTACTACCTGCTCGATATTTATGCCCGACTCATATTCATCGGCCAGTTCTTGAACGAGCTCCTGCACACGTTGTGTCACTTCCGCACGTCCCACGGTAAGTACCTCATTAACAGTTCGATCACCCACAACCTGTCGCATGGCCGCTTCGGACATATCGCGGAGTGTTTCCTCGGGATTTCGAATCTTAAACAGAAATTTATAGGGATCGATCACCCTGTACTGCACCACCCACTCAACGTCAGCAAGGTTGAGGTCACCCGTCAACATCAACGATTCATCAGTGTATCCCTGTTTTTGATAGCTGGATCGAACGCCCGCGCTGGTTGTTCGATAGCCAAATTCGTGTTTCAACTGACGCTGTATCGGCACATAACGTACCTCTTCGACAAACGGAATTTTATAGTTCAAGCCCGGTTGGGCCGTTCTGGTAAATTCACCAAACCGCATTACAATCCCCACTTCTTCGGGATTAACCGTAAAGAAAGAAGCAAATGCCACTACAAATATCAGTACCCCCAGTATGATATACCGGAGATTTTTACTCAAACTCTTGAGCTGTGGCGGCACATTCAAGCCAGAAAAATTATCTTGAGCCATTTGTTATTATGTTCTTGTTAGAAATAAAAAGATGTGATTAAAATGCGTCGAACGTACATATAGAATGTTAAACCTTAAGGCATATGATAGTAGTATCATCGGCCAATTGATAGTCGCTAAACTTTTGAACACGTCGCTTGATGTCAATCGAAATTTCATTGCTGGGTCGGCTTTCAGTATCCAGTGTTTCGACGAGTGAAATCATATTCTCAAATCCGAAGCGTTCACCTTCGGGATTAACTGCTTCGGGAAGTCCGTCCGAATAAAGCAGCAGGAAATCGCCCTCCTGGAGTTGAACCTCCATCGGCTCATAGTTGACTGCATTCCGCACGCCCAGCGGATACTTTGGTGCGGGTGTGTGGATGAACTGGGCCTTACCCTCTCGTTTGAGTATGGGCAAACAATGGCCGGCATTGGCCACCTTAAGCTTTCGACTGTCAAGGTGATACTGTGCGATAATACAGGTAATAAATGTCTGTGGATCGGTACGTGTAAAGAGCGTGGGCGTAATCTCCCTGAGAATGGATTCCGGAGCATCTCGATGCAGCCGCGAAAGTAAGAGCCCACTGGTAAATACAGCGTGCATTGCCGCCTTCATGGCCTTTCCTGATACGTCAGCAATCGTCATGTTCAGCACCTGGCTGTTGGCCGATCCGTTGCTACCAACAATATAATCAAAATAATCGCCGCCAACCTCGAACGACGGCATAAAGAAACCATAGACATCTACTCCTTCTACTGATGGAGGCTGTAGCGGCATCAGCTTGAACTGGCTCTCGCGCGCAATTTCGATCTCTTTTTCTACGCGCAAATGATTAGCCATCCGCTCTTGGTATTCGGGGATGTAACCGCCCATTTCTGAAACGGAATCCCCATAGCGGAAAGCAATGAAACCATAAATTAATGGTACGCCCAGAATGAAAAACTGAACCCATGATACATACGCCACATCCAGGCTCGGGGATCCCCAGTAAGGCATGACCATCAGGATAATGGTAAACACCCACCAGCTTGTGGAAAACGTTAGCAGTCCACTGACCTCCATGGCATAAATGATAACCACAGCCAGTAAGCTAAAGATGGCAAAATCATACCACTCGGTACCCACGATTTCAAACAGCGGACCCGTACCGGCCAACAGAAACCCCAGCAACAAAAATCCGACGCCATAATACAGCCATTTATTTTTCAGCCATGATTCTAACAAACCCAGCGTAACGCCTACGTGGCCCAGCGCCACCAGCCACACATTGATCCAAACCGCCATATTGATGGTAAGCAGTTTGGGATTCATGCTGGCTTCAGTAAAGCCATACTGGCTGTCAGATTGATAGTATTCGGTACCCATAAGGTAGAGCCCCACCGCAAATAATCCCAGCATTACCCCAGCCAATGCGTATCCCCTTAATAGTCCTTCACCGGTCTCCCGAAAGAAAAATCGCTTACGCCAAAACGCATCAAGCAAATGCAGTTGCTCTTGATCTCGTGATCGGGCCGAGGCCTCCCAACCGATATACGCCAGGGCTCCATAAAGACCGATAGCAGCAGCAAAAATCAGCGTATTCAGTATGTATATTGCTTCGCTGGTTTGATTTAGGAACCCACTCATGGTGCTCATCAAATAAAAAGCACGCCAGCCCAGTACGCCCAGAATAATACAGACAAGAACAATAATAGCCCGGCGCCACTCGACCTGTCCTTTGTTGATATGCTTAATTCCCAAAAAGAAAATCAGCACCACCAATAGGCCTAGCGAACCAAAAGTAGTAAAGAGACTAAAGTTGGAAATCGCCTTTTCGCGATCCAGCTGTTCGGGTTCATACTTGTCGAGCGCTTCGAAGTTTTCGATGGAGACCCCATATCTGATATTGGCCATTGTAGGAGTATTGGTCTCGCGAATCATCGGCTTAACTTCCAGCGAAATCTCTGCAGGACCTGAAATATCAGGATTTCTCTTCGACCAGCTGAAAATCATATTGTTGCCCACGCTCTTGTCCGAAAGATTCAGCGGCTGCTGATTATGTCCGGGCTCGGTGGACGTAAGCAATGTATCCTTGAAATCCACAAAATTAAGCTGATAATCATCAAGGTTGTATCGTAAGATATCACCTACTATATGTGTGGCGATAGCAAATAGCGAATCCCCAGCAACAAAGGTAGGATTTTCATTTCCAGCATAGGTAGAAATGCGGCGCAACCGTCCCTGCTGATCATATCGCAGGTCCAGACGCCCCAGATCGTCCATATAGTTCTCTTGTGAAAAACCGTCTTCTTCATCCTGGGCCGTTCCAATATTTACTTTCCAGCCATTAAGATTTACGCCCCGGCTATTCAGGGTAGCCATTGAAGGCAGTTTTTCTTTAGCCGAATCTTTGAGAGCCTTATAATAATTAAGATGCTGAGTTCGCACTGTCTTTAAGTGTAGGCTATCGAGCGAAAATCCAAGGTTTTGGGTAAGCTGGGCCGTCTTATTCTCAATCGACGAACGGCTTTCTTTGATAGGCGCACCGGCATTAAACGCAATAGATGAGTGCAACAAAAAGAAAGCTGCAAACCCTATAACACCTAAGAAGATCCAGTATGATAAACGTTGCCCCATCCCTTTTATATTTTTCGATTTTTCTATTGGTTCATCATTACAGACGAAATACTGTTGAATGATGAATCAACATCGGCTTAGTTTTATTTCAAATTACAAATCAAGCCCTCAATATACCATGTTCAGCAGAATAACCCTACGTAATTCCTATGCAGTTGTTTCTTTTATTTTATGTGAGATCCATTAATTACCGGCACCTTTGACCGACAATCACCTCTACCTCTATAGTTGTGGGACGACAGGCCATGGCAAAAAGTTTTACTTAACCTCATGACTAACTGCACAATAATATAAAATCAGTGATCGGATGGAGTTTGTAAGTAGGACTAGCAAACCGGCCTACAATAATCCAATAAAAAAGCCGATGGACCTTCATCCATCGGCTTGCACAATTAATTCTATATAAAAAGAAGCTTAGCTTTCCTGCTCTTCAGCTTCCTCTTCGCCATCAAATGCCTTGAAAACCATTTTCAGGTCATCGGCGATATCTACTTTGGTACGTCCTTCAATACGGTGACGCGGAATCATGGCTTTAATTTCGCCATCTTTAAAATAGGCAAAGGCCGGTGACGAAGGTGGATACTCACTAAAGTATTCACGAGCCCGTTCCGTTGCTTCTTTATCCTGGCCGGCAAATACAGTCACCATGTGATCAGGCTTAATCTCAGACTCATCAAGAGCCAGTTTTACTCCCGGCCGAGCATTACCGGCTGCGCATCCACACACCGAGTTAATAACCATCAGCATCGTGCCCTCATCATACTCATCCATGGCACGATCCACATCATCTACTGTCTTAAGTTCTTCTATACCGAGCTCGGTTAATTCCTCACGCATCCACGAGACGTCGGGTCCTGCTCCTAATCCAAATTGCATAACTAATTCCTTTTATTTCCGCTTTTAGATTAAAACACTCAACTTAACAAGTTATTATGAAGTATTGAAGAAGAAAAAGCACTCCGTAGCAATGTACGAAGTGCTTTTCCCTTTGTAAACAATCACGAGCGCTATTTTAGGTAGCGTCGTTGTAATATTCATTCACTTGATCCCAGTTGACCAAGTTCCAGAAGTTATTAACGTACTTGCCACGCTCGTTTTGATAATGCAGATAATAAGCGTGTTCCCAAACGTCCACTCCAAGAATAGGAGTCAACCCATTCATGTATGGACTGTTTTGGTTAGCCGTTGACAGTACTTCCAGACGACCGTCTTTGGTTACGCACAACCAGCCCCAGCCTGAACCAAACTGACCAGTGGCTGCATTGTTGAATGCTTCTTGAAAGTCGTCGAAACTGCCAAACTCTTCATCAATAGCACCGGCAATATCTCCTGAAGGATCTCCGCCTCCATTTGGAGAAAGGATTGTCCAGAATAGTTTGTGGTTGGCATATCCTCCGCCGTTATTGATAACGGCCTGACGAATATTTTCCGGTACTTCTGTAATACGTTTCAGAACATCTTCAATCGGCAGATTCGCAAAGTCAGTCCCTTCCAACGCAGCATTCACCTTGTCAGTGTATCCCTGGTGGTGCTTGGTGTGGTGGATCTTCATCGTGCGCTCGTCGATATGCGGTTCAAGCGCATCATAATCGTAAGGTAAATCAGGTAGTTCGTAAGCCATAATTATTTCTATTTTAAATTCGAAATAGTTATTAATAATGTGTCAATGAATATAAGAACCCGCTAGGGTGCAAGTTATTTAAAATCGGCACCTTAGCTCACACTTCCAATCAAAAATATATAGATTATCGTTCCATTTTCGATTCTTTACAAAAGGATAATGAAAAATGGAGAAATGATCCTCAAATTCTTCTATTTTAACATTCGAATAACAATCATCGGTAGTTTTTAAGAAATATTATGAGTCGAGATTACGACGTAATTATTATTGGCAGCGGTCCTGCTGGCTTTTCGTGTGCCATGCAGAGTTCCAAGTTTGACAAGAAAGCTCTAGTTATTGAATCACACAAAGATTACCTGGGCGGCACCTGGATCAATACGGGTACTGTACCCAGCAAAGCCTTGCGCGAAGCTGCCAAAACCATTCTGGAGTTCAACGAACAGTTTGGAGATCAAGAGAACAGAAAACCCTACGAACGATTCCAGATGGCCGACCTGCTCAAATACAAGCAGGAAATACTGGAAAAGGAAAATCGGAAGGTCAAAAACGATTTTATCAAAAATCGCGTGGATGTAGCCCGCGGCTATGGACAGCTTGTGGATGAACATACCGTGGAAGTAAAAACACACTTTGGGTCCACTGAAACATATACAGGCGATTATATCTTGGTATGTACCGGCAGCAGCCCTACCGCACCAACTGAATTTGATATTGATAATGATCGAATACTCGACTATAAATCGATTCTGGAAATTACGCACATCCCAAAACGATTGGCCATCATCGGCGGCGGGGTTAATGCTATCGAGTATGCTACAACATTTGCCGCCCTGGGTACGCGCGTAACGGTACTCAGTGACCGTGATGACTACCTAACATTCCTTGATCACGAAATTAAGAATGAACTCCAAAAGTCCTTCCGAAAGAAGGGAATCAATATCAAGACCGGTATAAAAATACGGGATGTCGATTTTAATCCCCTCCGTAACTACACTGAGGTGAAATTTACCGCCAAATCTGACAAAGACCGACTGCAGGTTCTCGAAACTGAGCACGTTCTGTACTTGGGCGGCAGAAAACCCAATATTGATAATCTTGATTTGGACAAAGTTGGTGTTGAAACAGACAGCAAAGACCTTGTGAAAGTAGATAGCACCTTCAAAACCAATGTGGACAGTGTGTATGCTGCCGGCGATGTTATCGGCTTTCCACGACTGGCATCGGCATCATTCACGCAGGGACGGCTGGCTGCCTGTAATATGTTCGGTATTCCGGCCCTGGAAGTCCCCGACAGAATTCCTTACGGTATTTATGCCATCCCTGAAATCTCAAATATCGGCATTACGGAAAAGCAAGCCGAGGATATGGGATTGGATGTAACCGTGGGACGAGCGTACTTTGAAAACATCGCTAAAGCCGATATGACCAACCACGATGAGGGCATGTTGAAGCTGGTGTTTAGCTCTGAATCACTGAAACTGCTAGGTGTACATATCGTGGGCGATGAGGCTGCCAATCTCATCCACCTGGGACAAGCCGTGATGTCATTCGACGGTGATATTCGTTATTTCATCCAGCACGTGATGAACTATCCAACGATGAGCGAAGCCTATCGCATTGCAGCCTTTAATGGCGTGAATCGCGTTTATCAAGCGGGCGTTAAATACAAAAATATTCTCGAGGATAAAGAGGAAGAATAGCAATATCCGCTTCTGACTGTTCTTGCTGTTTGAAGCACCCACACCTCAAACAGTTTTTAGCTAAACTGAAGTCTAAAGACTTCAGTCAGCACATGGGAAACGGAGACGTTCCATTCATCAGATCACAAAAGCAGTGATCCGATGAAGTTACACATAGTGGATGGCCATTTTCTGACCCGTTGAATCGGTGGGAGGATCTTCTGGCAACGTCTTCATCTCCTGATCGACCGAGCGGAGCGCAAACAGTGCCAGCGCCATCGCATCCACTATGTCATCTTCATCCACCTGGTTGCGACGGTACTCTTCCTTGATGTCGCGGAAAAAGTCATCGGCATACTTGCTCTGTTCTTTGATCAGCTTCAACCGGTGACGCAATCCTTTCTTGGTGGCTTTCTTTTGCAGGATGGAATTGTTGCCATTTAAAATACGAAACAGCAGTTCGGGATGACTCTCAAACACCTTGTCGCGGAGCTCTTCGTTATCCTGCAGATATTGATCTACCAACTTAATATTAGGGGTAATATTCCAGGCCTGCGTAGAGATTTTCTTGCCCGTAATCTCATAGCTGGTCATTGACGCCTCGGCATAGGTGGGGGCACAGAGCGCCGGCCGAATGGGCGGATTGAACACGCTGGCCTGATAATCTGGGCCCAGGACATCACGCAATTCATCATCGCACTGACGAACGTACTCTTCCTCAGTAAGACCAATAGGTACATCAATAAAGATGCGATCAAACTCCTCAAAATATTCACCTAATTCTTCGTCGGATTCCAACAGCCAATAACCGGCATTCTCGTCATCCAAGCTTATAGCAATCCAACCTGCTCTGCAGCCGTCAACTCCCAGTGTTTTCAATGTGCCTCAATATTTTTCTTAGAAATTACTATTCATCTAATTTGTTTATGTCTTTCTTGAGCTCGATATGCAACTCGTCGAGCTGCTCCTGATCCACATAGTCGGGACTATTATCCATCAGGCTCTGGGCCTTCTGGTTTTTTGGGAACGCAATCACATCACGCAGACTTATACCGCCTGCGAGAATCATCACAATACGATCAACCCCAAGCGCAATGCCTCCATGTGGCGGAGCGCCATATTTAAAGGCATCCAACAAGAAACCAAAACGCTTCTGCGCTTCCTCTTGGTCAATGCCTAATAACCCAAACATACGGGTCTGTAGTTCCCGATTATGGATACGGATCGAGCCACCGCCAATTTCATAGCCGTTGAGCACAAGATCGTAAGCACGGGATCGAACCTCTTCCGGCTCATCGTCCAGCTTGTCCAAATCATCGGGATGTGGCGCTGTAAACGGATGGTGCAGCGCATGATAACGGTGATCCTCCTTGCTGTATTCCACCAGTGGAAAGTCGGTTACCCACAAGAAGTTGTAAGCATCCTGATCGATGAGGTCGTGCTCTTTACCCATCATCAATCGCAGCTTGCCCATTTGTTCGTACACATCCGGGGACGGACCCGCAAGAATAAGCACCAAGTCGCCCATCTCGGCATCGGCCGTTTCCACCATGGCATCGACCGTCTCTTCGGTAAGAAACTTCTCAACGCTGCATTTGACGCCGTCCTCTTCATTCAACTTGATGTAAATCAGTCCCGCAGCACCCGTCTCCTGTTTGACGCGTTCGGTCAGGCGGTCAATGGCACCACGCCCCATATCGCCCTGTCCGGGAACCGTAATGCCGAGAACCGCACCGCCCTTTTCAACAGTGTTTGAGAAAATTTTAAATTCTGAATCTTTGACGTGATCGGAAAAATCAGCAAATTCGAGACCAAAACGCGTATCCGGCTTGTCAGTGCCATAGGTTTTTATCGCTTCTTCGTAGGTCAGGCGTTCGAAGGGCGCCTCGATGTCCTCATCAACCGTATCCTTCATTAACTTTTTCATGAGTCCCTCGGTGGATGCCATCACGTCTTCTTCATCCACAAACGACATCTCAACATCAATCTGGGTAAATTCAGGCTGACGGTCGGCGCGCAGATCCTCATCGCGAAAACACTTTACAATCTGGAAGTAGCGATCAAATCCGGAGACCATCAAAAGCTGTTTGTAGGTCTGTGGACTCTGTGGAAGTGCAAAAAATTTGCCAGGATTGACACGGCTGGGCACTAAATAGTCGCGCGCTCCTTCCGGCGTGCTTTTCATCAGCACCGGTGTTTCCACTTCCAGGAAATCGTTCTCATGATAGTAATCCCTCGTCGATTTATAAAAATCAGAGCGCAACACAAGATTTTCCTGAACATCAGGGCGACGCAGATCCAGGTAGCGATATTTCAGGCGTAGCTCTTCGGAGGTGCCAATTCCTTCTTTAATTTCAAAAGGCGTGGTTTCAGCTTCTGAATAAATTTTGAGATCCTCCACCCGGATCTCAATACGTCCGGTCGAGACCTCATCATTAATATTTTCCTCACCACGTTCTTCAACAATGCCCTTAATAGCAATCACATATTCCCTGCGCAGTTGCTCGGCTAGCTGGTGTAGATTCTCATCAGTCTCATAAAACACAATCTGGGTAATTCCATAACGATCACGGAGATCGATGAAAATCACGCCTCCCAGATCCCGACGCGTATCTACCCATCCTTTCAGGACGACTTCATCGCCGGTATTCTCAGTTGTTAATTCGCTGCAGTTGTGGGTTCTTTTCCACTCCATATAATATTATAGCTGTAAAAAATTCGAAATCCATTTTCAGAAGCTTTGAAAATAAGTATTATGAGAACCAATCGCTTACCGATATTGATGATTTGTTATGTTTGAGTGGATATTGATTGCCAATATTTTTACCACCCTCTTTATGACGGGGGTCATTTGGTTCGTGCAGGTAGTTCAGTACCCGGGATTTCGCGAGATTTCCTCTTCTTCCAATTTCCGAGACTTTCACCAGTTCCACATCTTCCGGATCGGACTCATTGTCATCGCCCCGATGATTGTTGAGCTGGTCACTTCCATCTGGCTCGTCGCTGGATTTGTTCAATTCTGGATGCTCAATACAGTTGGACTGGGCCTTGTCATTTGTATCTGGATATCAACTTTTGCCATACAGCTCCCAATTCATCAGACTTTACAGAAAGGTGCCTTTAAAAATATTCCTATCCTCATTACCACCAACTGGATTCGCACCATCTTGTGGTCGGCCAAAGCCATTCTAAGTTTCTATTTATTGTTTATCCTCACATGATCCACATTGTACTTCTTTATTTGCCTAGCTTTAGTTAATTTGCTTTTAAATAAAGTATATATGGCGATTTCATTAAACTGAGAGCATTAATCACAGGACTCTATGACAACGACCTCAGTCCTCATTGCTGATGATCATGAAATTGTGCGATATGGTATCAGCACGTACTTATCTTCTTCTGAAGATATCCAGATCGTTGGCGAAGCTTCAACAGGGGAAGAGTGTATCCAGTTGTTCAAGGAAACAGATCCTGATATTTGTTTGCTTGATATTGGAATGCCCAACAAAAATGGTATTGAAACGGCGAAAACCATTCGCGAACTGAATCGCGATACCAAAATCCTGATCCTGTCGATGCATATTAACAAGCAAATTCTGAGCGAAGCACTTGAGGCCGGTATCAACGGTTATTTGCTGAAGAGTACTGATAAAGCGGATCTGCTCACCGGAATACGCGCCGTAATGAAAGGACAACAAGTATTCAGCGACCCGATTTCTGACCTGATCAAAGAGTCGTTCCTGAGTAACAATTTCAGAGATGAAGCTAAATCCTATAACCAGATTACCAAGCGTGAACATGAAATTCTTCAGCTCATCGTTGACGGGCACACCAGCAAAGAAATTGCTGAAAAATTATATATCAGTCCCCGTACAGTAGATACGCACCGGGCTAATCTAATGCAGAAACTTGAACTCAATAATATTGCAGAATTGGTGCGGTATGCCATTGAAAACGATATGGTTTCGAACAGTTAATTTATAAATACGTAATTTTACGGATACAAAATACCAACTAATAGCTATTGATGATCATGTCCCCTTGAACTAACTTATAATTGCAAATGGGGTAATAGCCGTCTGTAGATGATATTTAGCAGCTATCTGTGACAGGATAGCTGCTAATTTTTTATCCCCTCGTCCATGACTAAAATTCGATCTGCATCTTGCACCGTTGACAGGCGATGAGCAATCACAAATGACGTTCGATTTTTCATCAGCCGTTCCAGCGCTTGCTGTACCTCGGCTTCGGATTCGGAATCCAGCGACGAAGTGGCTTCATCCAACAGCAAAATTCGTGGATCCTTCAGGATGGCACGCGCAATAGCCAGCCTCTGGCGCTGCCCTCCGCTGAGCTTGACGCCCTTTTCGCCGACCAGCGCATCCAGCCCCTGTGGAAGTTCATGAATAAATTCCCAGGCATTGGCATCGCGTGCTGCTTGCTCAATATCGCTGTCGGTAGCTTCCAACCTGCCATACGCAACATTTTCTCGTATAGAACTGCCAAACAGGTGCACCTCTTGCGGTACAATAGCAATTTGCTGACGCAGGCTCTTTTTCTGTACCGTTTTAATGTCAATCCCATCTATGCCAATGTGTCCTTCCTGCGGATCAAAAAAGCGGGGAATCAAATTAACGAGTGTCGTTTTACCTGCCCCACTGGGACCAACCACCGCAATGGTCTGGCCGGCTTTAGCTTCAAAAGAAATATCTTTTAAGACATTGCGATTATCTTCATAGGCAAAGGTCACGTCCCGAAATTTTACATTGCCATCCACTGGCGGCAACGGTTTCGCTCCCGGCTGATCCTGAACCTCCGGCATCTCTTCAAGTAGATCAAAAATTCGATCTGAAGCGCCCACGGCGGAATTAATCGAGGTATAAAGCCGCGAAATCTGGCTGATGGATCGGGCAATGGAGAAAGCATAAAAGATAAAAGCCACCAAATCACCCGGTGTCAGCCGCCCGGCCAATACCTCGCGTCCCCCGTACCAGAAGATGACTACCAATGTCGTCATAAACAGCATGCTGATGCACGACCAGAATAAACTGCTCAACAAAATTTTACGTCGTGATCTTTCAAATAATCGTTCCACGGCCTTCGAATACCGACCTACCTCAAACACCTCCCGCGCAAACGCTTTAACGATGCGGATGGCTCCCAGCGCATCCTCGGCAATAGCAGTAGAATCGGCCAGATCATCCTGCACGTCACGCGCCAGCTTGCGGATTTTATTTCCAAAATACCGTGTCAGAAACGTCACAAACGGCACCGTAATAAAAACAATAAGACTCAGCCGCCAGTTGAGCAACATCATCAGCAGCACAGCGCCCAGCAGTGAAAATGTGGTGGTTATCGAATTGGGAACGGCATCGGTGAGTGCCGTGCGAATGGAGGCTACATCGTTGGTCAGACGGGAAGTAATTTCGCCCAGTCGTCGATTGGCAAAGAATCGAAATCCCAGGCGGTGCAGATGCTCATAGAGTTGCTTGCGCAGGTCAGTCACCACGCGTTCGCCTACCCACTCCAGCCAGTACGAACTGCCAAATGACAGGAATGCCTGCAGGATAAATAATCCCAACAAAACCAGCGCAATAAGATTGAGCAGTGCCATGTCACCGGTCTGGAAGACCGCATCAAGCAGCGCTTTCAATCCCAGCGGTACCGACAGTCCCACAGCAGATGCGACCAACGCCAACACCGTAGCCACATAGAACCGCGTACGATAGGGCTTACTCAGCCGAAATATTCGTTTAAGAGATCTCCAGAGCGAATCGCTGGTTTGATCTCTGCTTTCAGTATCAGAGTTCATAGATATTAATTATCCGCAATCAAGTGTATGCAAACTAATCATTTTTGCTTATAAATCATTCAATCTACTTATACATGTCCCACCGAAAGTTGAAGCGTAACACACAGAAGTTCAGCTCGTATTCGTGTCACTAATTATCCTAAGGACTAATCAGCTAATCTGAAATACAGCACTTATGTATTCAACTAAAAAGAATCTGACGGCACTTGCTGGATTTTTAGCCCTTGCACTCATTGTGTTTTTGGTGCCTACCGAAGCCGAAGCACAGTACGGGCTTCAACTGGAAGACGACACCCTTACGAAAATGGTGTTGATCCATCCTGTTATCGAGACTGGTGAAGACCAATATCTAAATACAAGAGAACACACCTATCGCTCCCAATTGCGTAAAGGTGATCAACTGGCACGTGATTTTATGGTTGCCGCCACTAACGAGCATGGAATACTGGAGTTTTACAGAAAAAACGGGCAATACAACGAAGATTACTATGGCTGGAAAAAGAACGTAATGGCTCCTGTTGACGCAAAAGTCACACGCATTAACGAGGCCGACTCCACCAATAAACCGGGTAAAATGAACGGCGATGTTCGGCCGGGTCTTATTTTCTTCGAAAAGGATAACGGACTGACGGTGATCTATGCCCACGTTCGAGATATTAATATTGAAGAAGGAGACCGGGTTAAGGCTGGAGACATCGTAGCCAAGGTGGGCAATAACGGCAACTCCAGAGCTCCCCATGTACACGTAGGCGCCTGGAAAGATGATACGCCCCTGCAAATCCAAGTGGATTTATATGCGGAGCAAAGAGAATAGGATAGAAGACCCGAAAATAAAAAAAGTCCCGAGGCCTCTATTTAAAACCTTGGGACTTTTACTTTGTAGCGTGGGACGGAATCGAACCGTCGACCTCCGGGTTATGAATCCGACGCTCTCACCAACTGAGCTACCACGCCATAGTCAATATGTATGCTTGATGTGACTTGAAATTCAGCGCAAGCGAGGATCAGATAGAAATAGCTTGCCACGCCAATTCTCATCAAATCAAGAGTTGCCAAATATAAGGCAATTCTAACTAAATATTAAGTGGCTTGAGCAATTTTTTGCAGCCAGATAATGATTGGGCAATAGAAGATCCTGAAATAAGTTCAGGATGACACGTTGTTTATTCCTTTTATAGATTAGCATTCATCAAGAGACAAGCCCATTCACCCGATGAAGCGTTGCTCCTCATCCGAGTTCTGGGGTCGTAGTCGGATGAGTAAAAGGATAGACAATGCTCTTTTTATTCATCTGGGTTCTGGGTTTGAAGCCTGATGAGTAGTAAAGCTAATTTACTCATCAGACGACCTGTCCTCCAAAGCTAATCCTTAAAATTACATCTGGAAAAATTGACTCATATTGTACAGCGGAGGTGGACAAGCACAGTCGTCAGATGAATCATAGGTAAACTTTTTTTGAGGGTCCTTCAAATCACCTTATTTTCCAGCTTGTCATTTTAAAACCCAATATTTCCAATTTTACTAGTTCTCATGGCTAAGAAAATCACCGAACGAGACGAAGACTTTTCCCAATGGTATCAAGATGTAATTCGCGAAGGCAAGCTAGCCGACCACTCTCCGGTGCGGGGCTGCATGGTGATACGTCCGAATGGCTATGCCCTCTGGGAAAACATGCAGGATGCGCTCGACCAGATGTTCAAAGATACTGGCCATGAGAACGCCTACTTCCCGCTTTTTATCCCGAAATCATTTCTGTCGAAGGAAGCCGAGCATGTCGAAGGCTTTGCTAAAGAGTGCGCGGTGGTTACCCACAGCCGCCTACAGAATTCTGATGACGGCGGCGTGGAAGTGGATCCAGAGTCGCGCTTGGAAGAAGAGTTGATTGTGCGTCCGACTTCCGAGACCATCATCTGGAACTCCTACCGCGACTGGATTCAGTCGTATCGCGACCTACCCATCCTGATTAACCAGTGGGCCAACGTCGTGCGCTGGGAAATGCGCACGCGGCTCTTCCTACGAACCATGGAATTCCTCTGGCAGGAAGGTCACACGGCGCACGCCACCAAAGAAGAGGCTGTGGACGAAACCAAGCAGATGCTGGAAGTTTACCGCACCTTTGCCGAAGAATATATGGCCATGCCGGTAAAGACGGGTGTCAAAACGGAGTCTGAGCGATTTGCCGGAGCTGTCGAAACCTACTGCATAGAAACACTCTTGCAGGATAATAAAGCCCTGCAGGCCGGCACTTCCCACTTTCTGGGACAGAACTTTGCCAAGGCGTTTAATGTCAAATTCCAGAGCTCCGAAGGTCAGCACGAATACGTATGGGCGACCAGTTGGGGCGTTTCCACGCGGCTTATCGGTGGACTAATTATGACGCACTCTGACGACCAGGGGCTGGTAATCCCGCCAAAGCTGGCGCCTAACCAAATTGTGATTGTGCCTATCTGGAAAAGCGATGAGCAAAAAGAAAAAGTGCTCGATTATTGCGATGAAATTATTGGTGAACTCAAGGATCTCGATATCCGCGTAAAGCTAGACGATCGCGAAAACATGAGTCCCGGCTGGAAATTTAACGAGCACGAAGCGGCCGGCATCCCGCTGCGGCTGACCATTGGTCCACGTGACCTCGAAAACAACAACGTAGAAGTAGCTCGTCGTGATACGGGCAACAAAAACATCGAGAGCCGCGAAGGCATTGCTCAAAAAGCCAGTGGCCTACTCGATACCATCCAGGATTCGCTCTTCAATACTGCCAAAGAACGCATCGAAGAAAATACGCAACACGTGGACTCTTACGACGAGTTCAAAGAAGTGATGGAAAACGAAGGCGGCTTTGTGTACGCCCACTGGGACGGGACGGCAGAGACCGAAGAAAAAATTAAAGACGAAACCAAGGCGACGATCCGTTGTATCCCCTTGGAAGACGGCGAAGAAGGAGAATGCATGGTAACGGGCAAACCTTCCAAGCAAAAAGTACTGTTTGCACAAGCGTATTAAAACGCAGCCAATATGGCACAGTCATCGGTTGACAGTTCGCTAAACGTATTTAAACGGTTTGCCGAGGAAGGGGTAGCACGTCTTATCTCAGACCTCGGCAATCCTTTATTTATGCCGCCCTTGGTTATCGGCATTAGTTGTCTGCTGCTGGGCGAAACGCTGGAAATCACGGCCCTGCTTCTTGTTGTTTCTGTCATCTGTTATACCATTCTACCCTTTACCCTCACCTTCTATCTATTTAAACAGGGAATAATCACCTCCATGGACTTGCCCATCCGTAAGACCCGAACAAGTCTCTACGCCTTTTCCATTGCCACCGCAGCCGTGGCTTCCTTTTTGATATACCTGCTGATTCCTGCCGCTCATCCTTTTCTTCTAATGCTCTCTTTCGTGTTTCTAATAAACCTAAGTATTGCTTTTATCCTTAATCTGAAATGGAAGATCAGCGTACATTCGGCCTCGGTAGCTGTTGCAGGCACGGTCTATGCGGTCATATACTTTTGGGGAATTTCGGAGTTTGCCACTCTCACAATTATTTTATCATTGCTCCACCTTTTGGTACTTTTACCTATAATGATTTGGGGGCGCTATCATCTGAAAGCTCACTCGGCAGGTGAACTCATTGGCGGATCGTCCTCCGGCATATTTCTGACGATACTTGAGATCATGATTATCCAATACTTATGGTAACTTCATCACTTTCTGCTCCTTACGATTATTATCTGTTGGATGCCGATCTGAGCCAGGAAATCGATCGCCGCACCATCGACGAGATGGGTATCGATGGTTTTACCCTGATGGAAATTGCCGGCTCGTCGGCTGCAAAAAAACTGTTGGCTGAAATACCCCAGGATGCGCATAGCATTTATCTTTGCGGCAAGGGCAACAATGGCGGAGACGCTCTGGTCATCGCCCGATACCTCGTCCAGCATAATATTTCAGCCACCGTCGTCTTTTTAAGCGGCACTGATGATCTTTCCCCTGATGCCGACAAGAACCTGGAGCTACTTAAAAAATTTGATACCCAAGACTTCGTTACCATCGTCGAAAGTTGGGAAGGTTTTGAGCCATTAGAAGATTACGATTTCGTTATCGACGGGATGCTGGGCACCGGTCTGGATAGCGATGTCCGCGGGGACTATATCCAAGCGGTAAACTGGACCAACGAGCAAAGCAGACCTGTTTATGCTATTGACATCCCCACCGGCCTCCATGCAAATTCGGGATTAATTATGAGCTGCGCTATTCAAGCCGACCAGACCTTTGCTTTCGGCGGCCGTAAACAAGGTTTTTATCTGAATGACGGTCCTGATCTTACAGGTAGTGTTGAATATTGCGAACTCCCTTTCCCCAATAAGTACAGAGAAAACTGCCAAACGTTTTTACTGGATGAAAGCTGGATCTCAATCCCCGAACAAACACCGGGACGCCATAAATACGATGCCGGCGTACTATATATTATTGCGGGATCCGAAGGACTTACCGGGGCGGCAATGATGGCAGCCCAAAGCGCCTGGGCCGAGGGATTGGGGGCCGTAATCTTAATTTGTCCGCACGGCATTCTACCAATCTATGAACAAGGTTTGCCATCCATCATCAAAAAACCAGTGGGAACACGTGATGATTTCTTTTTCACGCAACAGCACGTTAATGATGTGCTGGAAATCATCGAGGAAAAGAATGGCAAGGTCTTGCTTGGACCTGGTCTTGGCCGTGATGAAAAAACTGTCACCTTTGTCGGCCAATTGTTATCAAACAACAGCGCCGATACCGTCATCGATGCTGATGGCCTCTGGGCGCTATCCCAGCTTTCGTCTTGGAATAAACCCGACGAAAGCCACTGGATTCTCACCCCACACCCCGGGGAATTACAACGGCTGAGGGGAGAACCTTTTACAGGAGACAATGAGAGGCTAGAAATCATTCGCGGCTTCGCAACAGACCATAATATCACCATGTTATCCAAGGGGATGCCAGGAATTGTGGGAACACCAGCCGGCCATTGCTATCTAACAAACTACGATACCCGCTACTTCGCGCGCGCCGGTAGTGGTGATGTCCTGGCCGGAAAAGTGAGTGCTTTTTTATGCCTGGGTAACACACCTGATCAAAGCTGCGCAATGGGGTTATTGAACGGGAAACAAAAACTTGATAACTACTTGCAAAACCCGAAGGGGCTGCCTGAACCAAAAGATTTTATATGAAACTCGTTTCATCGCTGTATTCTTTCTTATCTGACAATCAATACCTGCTGCCACTAGGTATCATAGGCCTTACACTGCTAATGTTGTTGCTTACTCTTATGCCCTCTGATGTTCTGGGCAAAAGTAGTATCTGGAGTTACGACAAGCTTGGCCATATGATTCTTTTCGGAAGCTGGTGCTTTACGGTGGGCCTGTATTATCAAATCAACAATCCCCCCGCTAAAATCTGGGCTATCTTTGCAAGCGGTGTCGTTTTTGGGCTCTTCATTGAGGCACTGCAATATGCCTTGCCCTTTAAACGTCATGCTGATCCCTATGATTTTGCCTTTGACGTCTTGGGCTGCTTGGTCGCAGTCTGGCTGTTAAAAAGGATGAGCCCGGAAAAGCTTGACAACCCGACCCCCTAGCCTCATTTGGTATCATGTATTTATTACTGTAGACGGATAAACTAAAACATTGAATACTGCCCCTTCCTCAACCTCCAGTTCCCATTGAAGCCCCAATGCAGAAAAAGGAACAAGAGGAAGATTTCCTTATTGCCTTTGAACACATGCCCGACCTTGCTGAACTACAGCGAAGCATTGAATATCCTGAAATGACACTCTGGGGCGGTATAAAAGACAAAATAATAGTACAATTTATTGTTACTCACCAATTTGAGCTATATGAACGCTATATGCCTTTTTTAGGCCCCAAAAATTTTATGGAATAAAATTACGTTTTTTTCCGTTAAAAGGTTGGAAGTTAAACAGAAAAATTTGTTTACTTAGAAAACTAAAATGAATCTTTTTTACAAACCACAACGCGGAGGCGATTATGCGTTCAGATAGGAAAAAGCCAGAAGCTGATCTCAGGCAGTATTATACAGTCTTTTTACAGCTAGGTATGGTAGTAGTTCTTCTACTTTTTATTGTGGCGATGAAGGTAGAGTTCGTTTCAGATAAATCCAATGTCAACTTGAGTGAGGAACAAGAGGTTGTCAAAATGGAGGATGTCACTCAAACTAAACAGGAAGAAAAGCCACCACCTCCTCCTCGTCCACAGGTACCAGTTGAGGTTCCCAATGATGAAATTATCGAGGATCAAAGCATTGATCTCGATGCAGAGATGAACATGGACGAACCACTGGACATGCCGCCACCACCTGAAGAGGAAGAGGAAGAAGAAGATTTCTTTATGGCCGTCGAAAATATGCCCGAACTTAAGGGAGGCTTGGCCAAGCTACAAAAGTGCGTAAATTATCCTGAAATGGCACGGAAAGCTGGCATTGAAGGTACCGTAAACGTACAATTTATTGTTAACAAGGAAGGCAAAGTTGAAGACCCTAAGATACTGCGAGGAATTGGCGGCGGTGCAGACGAAGAAGCATTACGATGCGTAAAACAGGCTGAATTTAAACCGGGACGGCAGCGCGGAAAACCGGTTCGAGTTCAATACAGCTTGCCTGTCAGATTCCAGCTTCAAAACTAACCTTTTCCGAAACAATTCTTTCAATGAGGGTGCGTCTAACAAAGACGCACCCTTTTTTGTTTATATCAAAAAGGAGACGTTATGATCTGACTTATTTGATCATGGTTACTGAAATCAAAAAAGACAGAAACCATGAGACCACCTAACAAAACGCCCTTTCCCGATCTCAAACAGGACTATCTGATTTATTTCGAGAGTTGCCTTATCCTATCACTGACAATATTTATCGTGCTGTTTAAAGGCCAGTAACCGTCGCATCTCAAGTTCTTCCGCTCCTGATTGGTGGTACCACCGGACTACAAAAAAGGATCAATTTAAGTCAAGGCTGTTAAGTATAAAGTGGAAAGCCGGATAATAATACAGTTTATTATTGACAAAAAAGGAAAGTACGTAATCCCAAAGTAATCAAGGGCGTGGAAAACGATTTAAATAATGAGGCAATTCAAACAGTTGCAAAATTTCAGTTCCGCCCTTGCCCAGCTGGATGGGAAAACCATTCCAGTCTAGCATGTGCTACATATACTCTTTACAATTGAATACAAATCACGAGTTCTTCTGGTGGAGCCGCTCAAAAGAAGTAAGTACATCAACCAGATTCTCATAACCCACACGGGTTTTTGCTTCTTGTAAAGAAACCCACTCTACTTCTTCGATGCCTTCTTGCTTCTGGGGCTTAAAACCACTCACCGGATCGGTGGTAAGCCTCATGGCGAACCAATGCGTCGTTTTACCATAATGAACTCCGCCTTGATCATATTCGTGATAAGTATCATCAAGCGTATGAGTAATTTCCGGGTGTTTCTCAATACCAACCTCTTCAGCGACTTCCCGGACTGCACATTCCCGAATGGTCTCTCCATCTTCCAGTTTTCCTTTGGGAAGATCCCACACACCCCAGCGAAAGATCAACAACACTTTGGGGTGGTGGGTCTCATTCTTATACACAACACCACCCGCAGCAGTAACCGGTTTTGTTTTAGCCATTACTCTTCCTGACCTTCGCCAGATTCCTCATCTTTTTCTTTCTCCTCAGCATAGCTAACGCGAAGATTATTCAGTGTTTCCTTCAGATAATTCTGCAGCTTATCGGGCAAGTTACCCTCGGTATATTCTTTGAGCATCAGGAGCGTATCAATAGCAAACTTCGCTGATTTGAGCTCTCGTTCTGTTTCGCCGGTGTTGGGATTCTCGGTCTTGCCCAATCCCATCATTGCAATTTGCTGATGCTGTTGCACAAGCATCATAAAAAGCAATTGCTGCTGTTCATCGTCAGAAAGATTATCTCCGTTGAAGTTCATTTGATCCATACTAAATATTTTTGTTTGAAATTGACCTTAAGATAAGGTCTTTATTTGAAAGAATTAATTATTAGCAACCTTCGAAATTTTTAAAAAAAGTCTTTAAATATTGTCAACATCCAAGTACCTTAGAAAGCTTCATTTAGAACTAATTTCTGCATATTACTTTCACAAATGGCCATTTTACATCCCTTCAAAGCCTGGCGCCCGAACCCCGAAAACGTAGAAGAAATAGCATGTGTTCCATATGACGTGGTAAGCGTTGATGAGGCCCGTTCGCTGGCTGAAGGCAAGCCCAAAAGCTTTCTACATGTTGTTCGCCCAGAAATTGATCTCCCGGAAGGTACCGATCCCCATGATGACAGCGTATATACGAAAGGAGCTGAGAATCTTAACCAATTTCTGAGCGACGGTACCCTTGAACAGGAGGATGAAGAACAGATTTACGTCTATCAACTGATCCGCAACGGACGTCCACAGACCGGCATTTTTGCCTGCGTTTCTGTTGAAGATTACGATAACGAGGTCATACTCAAGCACGAACTCACACGACCGGAAAAGGAAGATGACCGCACGCGTCACATCCTCACACAGGATGCCCACGCCGAACCGGTGATGATGACCTACAAAGATGACGAACGCACCGACGAACTGATTGAGCAGACGACTCGGCAAGAGCCTATTTTTAACTTTACAGCTCCTGATGGTGTGCTACATAAAATATGGAAGGCCGAACAGACGGAGGAGTTTGTTGAAGCTTTTGACGAGATTTCGAACCTTTACATTGCCGACGGCCATCATCGCTGCAAGAGTGCTTCGCGGGCTGCCGCACAAAAACGCAAGAACAATGCTGATCACACCGGTGATGAAGAATATAACTTCTTCCCCGCAGTAATCTTCCCGATGTCAAATATGAATATTCTGGCCTATAATCGGGCGATCCATTCCATCCCCAACGGCTTTCTGGATATACTAAAAGAGAAATTTAAACTTACGGCCGGGGCTGATCCCAAACCTTCCAAGAAAGGAACAATCAGCTTATATATCGATAGCAAATGGTATGGTATGGACTTGCCCCTGGCTCAGAATCCCAATAGTGTTGAAAAGCTGGATGTGTATCGACTGCAAGAATACCTGCTGTCTCCCTTGCTGGATATTACTGATCCACGACGGAACGACAACATCTCGTTTGTAGGTGGTATCCGTGGCACTAATGAACTGGAAAAGCTGGTCGACAGCGGTGAGGTGGATTTAACCATCAGCATGTATCCAACCAGTATTGAAGAGCTGGTCGAAGTGTCTGACGAAGGATTGCTGATGCCTCCTAAATCAACATGGTTTGAACCAAAATTACGATCTGGACTTCTTGTTCACACTTTTTAATTCCAACATCCTAATATCAAAATTCCTATGAAACGCGTTCATAACTTTAGTGCTGGACCTGCTACACTGCCTCTCGAAGTTTTAAAGAAAGCACAAGAAGAGCTCACCAACTTCCAGGATATGGGGCGCTCCGTGATGGAGATTAGCCACCGCAGTGCCCAGTACACCGAAATTGACCACCAAGCCAAATCTCGGCTGCGTGATCTGCTCAACCTGGGAACCGACTTTGAAATTATGTTTCTGCAGGGCGGCGCCAGCTCACAATTTATGATGGCACCCTATAATTTTCTCAGTGAAAACCAAACCGCCGATTATATTGATACCGGGCGCTGGTCGAACAAAGCCATCAGAGAAGCCAAAATATTCGGTAACGTCCATCGTCCCTACAGCAGCGCTGACTCGGGCTATGATCGCGTTCCAACGGATGATGAGCTGGAATTCAGTGACAATCCTGCCTACGTGCACTTTACATCCAACAACACGGTAGCAGGTACACAATTCCCCACTGAACCCGAAACCAATGGCGTGCCACTTGTCTGTGATGCTTCATCAGATTTTCTATCCAAACCGATTGACGCTTCGAGATACGGTATTATCTATGCAGGCGCCCAGAAAAATGTGGGACCAGCAGGTGTTACGATTGTTATCGTCAAAAAGGATTTTCTGGCTAAAGCCAATACAGATAACGTACCTACTATACTGCAATATCAGACGCATGCTGAGAAAATCTTTAACACGCCTCCGACTTTTAATGTGTACATGGTAAATCTTGTACTGGAGTGGATTCAAGACAAAGGCGGGCTGGACTATTTTAAAAAGTTTAACGAAGAAAAAGCGGCATTGCTGTACGACGAGATCGATCGCGATGACTTTTACCGTGGTGCAGTTGAAAAAGATTCTCGTTCTCTGATGAATGCGACCTTCCGTCTTCTCTCTGAAGAGCTAGAGGAAAAGTTCTTGTCTGAAGCTGTCGAACACGATCTTTACACACTCAAGGGGCACCGAAGCGTGGGCGGTATCCGTGCCAGTATGTATAACGCCTGCCCTATGGAAAGCGTTGAGGCGCTGGTCAACTTTATGAAAGACTTCCGCAAGAATAACGGATAACGTAGAATTCTGGCAAAACGAATCGGGCAGATTTCCAATGTTATGTATCTTTGGGAGTCTGCTCTATTCGCCTTATATCATTCCAAATACGGTCAGAATGTGGTCGATCGTATTCGGCACAAACAGCAACAAATACACAATACCCCACAATGCACCGGCAACATGCGCCTCGTGGTTAATTTTGCCACGAGCCTGCTTGCTGGCATACATGCTGTAGATCAGATATAGGATGGCAAAGACAAAAGCTGGAATCGGTATCGGGATAAGCATCAGGTAAATACTTTCCATTGGAAAGAGAAAAATAAAAGCAAACAACACGGATCCCACCGCACCGGAAGCGCCAAGTGTAGCATAGTTCGGATCATCCTTAAATTTGATTACCGATGGAATGCCAGCTACAATTAGTCCGGTAAGATAAAGTCCCAGAAAGTATTTGCCTCCAAGGACCTGCTCCATTACAGGACCAAAAAAGTAGAGCGTGAACATATTCACAAACAGGTGTCCCAAGTTGGCATGCAGAAATCCGGAGGTCAAAAGCTCGTACCAGGTTTTATCGCGAACGGTACGATGCGGTTTCAGATAGCCCACCTCAATAAGCGGAGGATACAGATACAGCGCCGCCAGTGAGATCAACACATTCGCGGCAACGAGATAAAATGTGACGGGATTGTTGGCTAAATAATTCTCCATAATACTAAATTTAGTCACTGAAAATAGACAAGAGCAGCTTCGAACGCCAATTTTTTTACCGATGCTTAAAACTTCTTCACATATTTGCTAAGGGATAACGATACTGCTTATATTTGACCACTTCTTGACAAGCCGATGTAGCTCAGGGGTAGAGCGATTCTCTCGTAAAGAATAGGTCGCTGGTTCGAATCCAGTCATCGGCTCATACTTTCTCGGGATAAAGAATAGGTCGCCCCGAATAATCGGGGTCATCGGCTCTTTTTTATAAATGCGCTCCGACTCTCGGGATCATCGCTTCACTCCCCCCTACTTATTATGTGTCCATCCAACACCAACGAACACTTGTTTGTATATGGCACCCTACGTAAAGAGGTAGACCATCCTATGTCAGATATACTGCAAAAATATTCTGAAAGTATAGACCGGGGATCTTTTAGCGGAAAGCTGTTTGATGTAGGATCCTATCCGGCTGCCATTATCAATGGTGAAGACGGTGGACGAGTCTATGGAGAACTATATAAACTGACAAATCCCGACGCGCTTTTCCATCATCTAGATCCCTACGAAGGATTTGACGCCGACGAGCCCTCTAAAAGCTTATATCTCAGGAAGAAAGTGACCGTCAAAACTGAGGACGGAAATCAATTGACCGCCTGGACGTATCTCTATAATCGGCCGGTAGAATGTCTGTCCCATATCCCCAATGGCGATTATCTTAACTATTTGAAAAGCAAGCCATGATGATCTGATTCGATCGATTCCTGAAACAAACTCATAGGTTAGCCGGTTAAACATTTTCTGTTAATCCATGGTGGCTATGGATTTTCTTCCGGCTCCAAAATATATTATGGCGTAAATAATAATTTCAGCCCAAACGATCTTGCGATACCTTCTGATCCTTGTTGCTTTTAGCTTGTTCGTCAGCTCATGCGGTACTACTTCGCGCATGGGTGAAGAGACCTCTGAAAAAGAGATTCCAATGGAGACTGGTAAAAAAATTGAGGAAGGTATCGCCAGCTGGTATGGGCCTAATTTTCACGGCAAGTTAACGGCTAATGGCGAAAAATACGATATGAATGGATTAACCGCTGCCCACCGAACCCTGCCCTTCAACTCGGTGATTAAAGTGAAGAACCTGGAAAATGGCCAATCGGTGCAGGTCCGCATTAATGATCGTGGTCCTTACGCCAAAAACAGAATTATTGATCTATCAAAAAAAGCAGCCAAAGAAATTGATATGCTTGGGCCCGGCACTGCTCATGTTGCACTTATCTTGATGAAAGGCGACCTGGAAAACTCCAGAGTCACCGACCTAAAAATGCCAACTTATACCGTTCAATTAGCCTCTTTCGATAATGAAACAAAGGCGTTCGATCATTCCCGTAAGATACGCGGTTCACGTGTTGAAAAAATTAACATGGAGGGTAAAACGGTTTACCGTGTTTATTACGGCAACTATATTGATGAAGACAAAGCCAAAGCCCAAAAGCAGAAACTGGAACGACGTGGATATGATGGGTATGTAAAACAAATCCAGAACTAACCAATAAACTTCTACTTCTGGGAATGCACAGCCCACCTTTTTTGGTTTAGGCACCTGCAAAAACCAATATATTATTTATATGAAGAAAAAAATTATTGTAATCGGCAGTGGCTTCGGGGGACTCGCTACGGCTTCGCGACTGCTTTCGCAGGGACATGACGTTGAAATTTTTGAAAAACGTGACAAGCCCGGTGGTCGGGCATATGTGTACGAGATGGATGGTTTCAAATTCGATGGCGGCCCGACGGTCATTACGGCTCCTTTTTTGTTTGATGAAATTTTTGAAGCGGCCGGCAAAAGTCGGGAGGACTACTTTGAGCTTGTGCCCTGCGATCCATTTTACCGAATTTTTAATGCTGAGGGTGAAAAGTTCGATTACAACGGCGATCACGATTTTGTATTAAATGAGATTGAAAAATGGAATCCCGCCGACAAGGAAGGCTATACCAAGTTTCTTAAATCAACTAAAGCGATCTTTAACAAGGGATTTGTGGAGCTGGCAGACCAGCCTTTTTTAAGTCTCTGGGATATGCTCAAAGTGGTGCCCGACCTGATTAAGCTGCAATCGCACCAGACCGTTTTTAAGTACATCTCAAAATATATCGAGGATGATTTCCTGCGCAAAGTGTTCTCATTTCATCCCCTGCTAGTAGGCGGTAATCCTTTTGATACCACCTCTATCTATGCGATGATCCACTACCTGGAGCGCGAATGGGGCGTGCATTATGCCATGGGCGGGACCGGAGCCATCGTTGAATCGCTGCAAAAACTTATCGAAGAGCAAGGCGGTACTTTTCATTACAATGCCGAGGTGGATGAGATTACGATTGAACATGGCAAAGCAACCGGCATCCGTCTAAAGGACAGCAGCACCCATAAGGCTGATCAAGTGGTTTCCAACGCGGATGTAGCGTTTACGTATCGGCACATGATTCCTGAAAAAGAGCGCTCTACCTGGACGAATCGAAAGATTGAGCGCACCAAATACAGCATGTCACTTTTCGTGATCTATTTTGGCACCAAGCGACGCTACCTTGATTCGGAACTCGAACATCATAACATCATCCTGGGCGAACGATACGAAGAGTTACTGGCGGACATTTTCCACGACAAAAAACTGACTGATGACTTCTCGCTCTACCTGCACATGCCCACCAAAACGGACCCATCGCTGGCGCCTGATGGCTGCGAAGGATTTTACGTGCTATCCCCGGTGCCCCATTTAGACAGCGGTACCGACTGGGAGCAAAAAGCCAAGCCGTACCGTGATGCGATTATCAGCTTTTTGGAAGAAAACTACCTGCCCAACCTGGAAGAAAACATTGTAGTTGAGCACCATATTGATCCGCTGCACTTTCAGCAGACACTGAACAGCTACAAAGGATCGGCTTTTTCGGTGGAACCTATTTTGACACAGTCGGCCTGGTTTCGTCCACACAATAAATCCGAGGATGTTGATGACCTATTCTTTGTAGGTGCAGGCACGCATCCGGGTGCGGGGCTGCCGGGCGTGCTGTCCTCGGCTAAGATTGCTGAGGATTTGATTTGTGATAACGATCGTGACTGACCAATCTATTTATCCATGAGTCTGGTCGCAACACAGAGTAGAGCGACCAGATGATCCATCTATTCTATCTCTGAACTTGATCATAACGCGAAACATCGTGACCAGATTGGTTGATAATATCCCCGGCACTTTTGAAGTGGCGGGGATATACTCTTTTCTTACTTGATTTACTTGATGGAATAAACCTGAAAATGGCACCCCGAGCCCGGCCAACCAGCTATTTATTGAGAGTGAGCTAATGCGTAATTACCACTTCAGTTCTTATAAAAATAAAAAGCCCGACACCAAAGGGTGGCGGGCTTAAAATTCAAGACGAAACTAGAATGCACTACTTGTTTTCGACCTCTTCTTGCAGCGAATCCCAGTCGGCCAAAAACTTCTCGAGACCCCGATCGGTAAGTGGATGCTCTAACAGCTGGTCGATTACATTCAGCGGCATTGTAGCCACATCAGCTCCCAAACGAGCTGCTTCAAGTACGTGCATTGGGTGACGGATGCTTGCGGCCAGTACTTCGGTCTCGAAGCCGTAATTGTCGTAGATATTTACGACGTCTTCAATCAACTGCATGCCATCGCTTGAAATATCATCGATGCGGCCAATAAAAGGTGATATATAAGTTGCACCCGCCTTGGCAGCCAGCATAGCCTGTGTTGCGGAGAAGCAGAGCGTGCAGTTAGTGCGAATCCCTTCATCCGAAAGACTTTTAATGGCTTTAATGCCGTCTTTGATCAATGGTACTTTGACGACAACGTTGTCGGCGATTTTTGCCAGATGCCGAGCCTCCGACATAATCTCATCATACTCGGTGGAAACAACTTCGGCAGACACATCTCCTTCAATCATGTTACAAATTTTGGCAATATGGCCTTCGAAATCTGCAACACCGATTTTGGCGCATAAACTTGGATTGGTTGTTACTCCATCTAGTACACCTAATTCGTGGGCTTCTTGAATTTCGTCAAGATCAGCGGTGTCAATAAAAAATTTCATATTTGGCTTGGTGGCTTTAGTGGTTATTTTTGCTTGATTTAAAATATGAAATTTTAATTCTCTTTCTTAATCTGGCCCCCATTTTTAAATATCTGCCAGCCAAAAATTAAATTATCTTTAGGCTGTTGTAAAAAATCTTTAAATAAGTTCATTTATCAGATTTCTTCACGATTTCGTGAATCATTACACTCGCAAGCTCGTAATGGGATTGTTGCTCAAATTACCATCAAAATTCAAGCAAGTGAAATATTTACCGCATTATTCCTTTGTTTTATTCATCCTTTTCATTGTACAAGCCTGTGGTGATTCTCCCAATGGGAAATCTGGCAAGGCCGGACCATCTTCCCCGCCGGAAGACCCGGGCACCAGTGTCGAAACCATTACAGCAAAGACCAGCGATATATCTCAGCAAATTAAATCATTTGGCAACATCCGTGCTCAAGAAATCGTGCAGGTAACGCCACAGGTCTCGAACCGCGTGACCCGAATTTATGCGGATCTGGGTGATACGGTAAAACAGGGCGAAGTACTTGCCAAAATATATGATGCCCCATACCGAGATCAATATCAGCAAGCCCAGGCATCACTGGAACAGAGCCGCACTTCTTATGTGCGCGACAGCCTGAATTTTCAACGCCAAAAAGAACTTTATCGGCAAGATTTAATTAGTGCTTCGGAATTTGATGATGCCAAAGCCACGTTCCAGAACAGCAGGGCCCAGCTTCGTTCGTCGAAGGCCAGCCTTACCGAGAGCAGAGAGAACCTAAACAACACGAAGATTACCTCTCCTGTTGATGGGGTCGTCTTAAGCCGTGATATTTCTGAAGGCGATGTAGCCAGCACCGGTCAGGTAGCTTATGAAATAGCCAATACCATTGGGTATCAGGCACGTGTTTATCTACCGCTGGATGAGTGGCGTAATGTTGAGATCGGCCAGAAAGTAAAATTTCGGGTTTCCAACCAGCCGGACATCAGCGGGCGCGGACGCGTCACTCAAATTAGTCCACGGCTGAACCCCAAAACTGGCCTAGGTGAAGTCGTCATTAGCCTGACACAGGACGGTCAAGCTATCTATCAGGGCGTGCTGGTTGAAGCTAATATTAATGTAGAGACCCACCCCAACGCGGTGGTTATTCCACGTGCAGCTCTCGTTGAAAATGTTCAAACTTTGATTGAGCCCGAATCGAATACGATCCAGCTTGAACGCAGCTACTCGGCTTTTACTGTGCAAGGGGATTCACTTGCCATCCAGCGCGATCTGAAACTAGGCATTGAGCAGGGGGATCAGATTGAAGTGCTACAGGGCATTCAGCCCGGTGATGAGCTGGTGATAACGGGCCAGAGCGGATTGTCTGACAGCACCAAGGTGCGCGTGGCTGGACAGAGCAAGTTTCAGGAATCGGCCGAGGTCCCCATCGAAAGTACCAGTAACAAACAACCTGACCAATCCAGCAACGCATCGAAAGACACAAGCTCAACCTCCTAAACACAGATTCTGATTATTTATGAAAGCTCTAGCTAGAAAAGCGGTTGAGCGCCCGGTAACATTTTTTATGACCGCCCTGATTGTGATTGGATTTGGGCTGTTTGGCCTGTCCAATTTGCGGCTCAACCTCTATCCCGACGTTTCATTTCCCACCATCACTATCTACACCACCTACGAGGGCGTTGCCCCCGGCGATATGGAAACGCTGATTACCCGCCGGATCGAGGAGTCGGTCGGCAGCATCAGCGGTGTCCGTGAAGTGCGCTCGTCATCGAAGCAGGGCGCCTCGGTCGTCAAACTCAAGTTTAACTGGGGTACAAATCTGTATATTGCTGAGTCGGATGTACGTAAAGAGCTGGATTCAGTGCGGCGGATGATCCCCGACGACGCCGAGCAACCGATTGTGTTTTCCTATGATCCCAATCAGGAACCCATCATGGTGCTTACGCTCACCTCGGATATCAGAAGCCCGCGGGAGCTCCGTACCGTGGCCAAGCAGGACCTTGAACAACGACTGGAACGTATTCCCGGGGTAGCCTCTAGCCAGACCGCCGGCGGCTATGAACGGCAGATCAGCATTGATATCAGCAATGAACAGATGCGGACATATGATATCAGCATCTCGACCATCGCCAGCAAATTACAGCAGGAGAACATCCAAATACCGGCCGGTGAGCTTGTGGAGGGCCGAACCATTTACTCGCTTCGCACCATTGGCGAATTCAAGAATGTCGATCAAATCAGGAATACAATTATCGCAACGCGCGATGAAGAGCCCATTAAGTTGGATGATGTTGCCAATGTTCAGGATGGGGTTGCCCAACCAATTGGCAATGTCCATGTGGATGGGCAGAATGGCGTAATCATGAACGTGTATCGCCAAAGTGACGCCAATGTAGTAACTACAGCCAATTCAGTTACTAAAAAACTGAGTGATTTCAAAAATGTCTTGCCCAAGGATGTAAAAATTGATGTGCTTACCAACAAGGCAGAGTTTATCGAGAGTTCTATCAATAACCTGCTTTGGACGGGTTTACAGGCCGTTATCCTGGTCGTGCTTATTCTGCTTGCCTTTCTGCGTAGCGGCCGCTCTGCCCTGATTATTGCCATTTCCATACCGGTATCCATTATCTCCACGTTCAGCATTATGGACTGGTCGAACCTCAGCCTCAATATCATATCCCTGTCCGGACTTACACTAGCCGTAGGTATGGTAGTGGATGATGCCGTTGTAGTGCTGGAGAATATCTTCCGATTTAAAGAAGAAGGGCATAATCGCAAAGAGGCCTCTGTTTTCGGAGCCCAGGAGGTGGCTGTACCTGTGGTCATATCAACCCTTACCACACTCGTCGTTTTCATTCCCATCCTTTTTGTACCGGGCATTGCCGGATTTCTCTTTCGTGACCTGGCGCTGACTATCTCCTTTGCGTTGGCGGTATCTTCAATTGTAGCACTCTCACTCATCCCGATGATGAGTTCACAAATTCTTGATACCAACGAGGATAACGAAGAAGAGGGTAGCTCTTATCTCAAGCAACTGCTCGACTGGAGTCGCGGCAATATATACAAACGTATTATGGCCTCTCCGCTGTTGCTGCTGGGCGCCATTGTGTATCCCATCATTTGGTTCTTCCGATATGTCTTTCGCAAAAGTGGCGCTTTTTTCAGCAACAAGGTTGGACCGGTCATCAGCAATTTCCTGGATCGCATAGAAAACCGCTATCGAAATATGCTGGATCACTACTTGAAGAACAGCAGCACGGTAGTTGTGTCGGCGATTATCCTCTTTCTTGTTACCCTGCCCTTGTACGGCCTGTTGGGGGGTACCTTTTTCCCAAAGGTGGATGACAATTCCTTTATCCTGGATGTACAGCGCGATCCGGGAGTAAGTCTGCTTGAACTCGAACGAAGTATCTCGAATGTAGAATCGATTATAAAAAAAGAAGTGCCCGAAGCTAAGCTGATGGTTTCTGATTTCGGCGACAAACAGGGCGTAGAAGGCGCAGACAATCCCGGGGGATACCAAGGCACAATTCGCGTGGAACTTGTCCCACAGGATCAACGTGAGCGAAGCGAATCACAGATTGTATCCAGTCTGCTTAGCGAATTAGAGATTGTAGCCGGCACCAGCATCAAGGAAATTCAACAGGATCCCTTGAGCCCGGAGGGTGAAAGCGGCCTCGTCATTCAGATTTTTGGATACGAAGCTCAACAGAAAGAGCAGCTTGCCGACGGCATCAAAAACCGACTGCGTAATGTCGATGGCATTATCAACGTTTTTAGTACGGCTGATCAGGGGCGTCCTGAATTGCGCGTCAAGATGGACCGAGAACGAATCTCCCGCCTCGGCATGTCAACCTCTGACGTGGCCAATGCGCTGAGCGATGCTGTAAAAGGAAATCTTGCCACCAACTATGTGGACAAAGGCGTTGAGTTTGAAGTAATGGTGCAACTGGAAGAATCAGAGAAGACGACTGTCTCAGACTTGCGCAACCTTCAGATACAAAGCCCTTCGGGCGACTGGATACCACTGGGAAACCTGGCTCGCATTGAGCGGTACAGCGGTCCCACGAATATCCTGAGGATCAACCAAGAACGCGTGACCGAGGTAACAGCTGACCTCTCAGGAATTGACCTGCAAACCGCAACATCAAAGGCACGTGCCCAGCTTAACCAGATCAACTGGCCCGAGGGCTATCGTTACGAAATCGCGGGTTCTGCCGAAGATCAACAGGCATCGTTCTACTATCTGGTTATCGCCTTTATCATTGCTGGCATTCTTACCTATATGGTGATGGCTTCGCAGTTTGAAAGTCTGGTTGAACCCTTCATCATTATTCTGACGATTCCCCTTGCCCTAACTGGTGTCTTAGTCATGTTGTCCGCTACTGGCACCGCCATCAGCGTGACCTCAATGGTAGGATTAATCTTGCTCTCAGGTATAGTTGTGAATAACGGTATCGTCATGATCGACTATATCAAAATTCTGCAAGCGCGCGAATATACACGCCACGAAGCTATTGTTGAAGGTGCTACGCGGAGGCTGCGTCCCATCCTGATGACAGCCTTGACGACGATTCTGTCGATGGTGCCCCTGGCGCTGGAAATTGGATCAGGTTCCGAAACCTGGAGCCCCATGGCTCGAACGGTCATTGGTGGCCTGACCATGTCTACCCTGTTGATGCTGTTCGTTGTACCGTGTCTGTATAATCTGATTAATACCATGGTTGAAAACTTAGGATTCGACTCAGTACACAAACAAGATCCTCTGTTGCAATCAGAAGTTGTTAACGCTGAATAATTATGAAGAAGTTTACCGTTGCGGGACGTGTTCTACGACGTCCCATCTCCGTGATAATGATCACCATTGTTGTAATTGGGTTTGGCGTATTTTCGCTGGGGAACCTTAAGATCACCATGTATCCATCCTTTAACATTCCGGTGGTAGCTATTCAGACCTCTTATCCTGGCGTAGCCCCAGAAGATATGCAGCATCTGGTTGTTGAGCCTATCGAGAGTGCCGTCTCATCCATTCAAGGCATCGATGAGCTGAATGCGAGCATCAGCAAAGGAAGCGCATTTATCATCATGCGCATGCAGGGAGGGACAGACCTAAGACATACGGTTCGTAAAGTACGCGAAGAGATTTCACGCATTCGCAACGAACTGCCTAATGAGGCCTTAGAGCCACAAATCTTTCAGTTTGATCCGGAAAGTATTCCGATAATGCGGCTTAGCCTCAAAGCTGATAACAAAGGATTAGATGAACTACGACGGATTAGTGTAGACTTTATTGAACAACGCATTGAACGGCTGCCCGGCGTTGCCTCCGCCGACACTCGTGGTGGACTTGAACGTAAGGTTTTTGTCAATGTAGATCCGATGTCACTTGCTCAACACCAGCTAATGCCCTCTGATATCGAATCTGCGTTAAGCTCCAATAATCAGCAGGTTCCTGTGGGTAGCATCCGTACCGGAAAGCACAGCTACAGCGTGCGTGCACAATCGATGTACGACAAAGTTGAAGAAATACGTCAAACAATTATCAAAGTCACAGACGAGGGAGTACCCATTCGGGTTCGGGATGTGGCAAACGTAAAAGACAGTTTCCAGGAGATCTCTACCCTCGTTGAAATTAATGGCAAGAACAGTGTAAGCCTGAGTATCCAAAAAAAATCGGATGCTAATACCGTAGAAGTGGCCGATGCCGTTAAAAAAGAGCTGGATTCGATCAACCAACAAATTCCAGCTGGTGTTAGCCTGGAAGTACTTACCGACAGGGCTAAAAATGTACAACAATCCATTAATAATCTCACACAATCTGCATTAGCAGCCTTGGTGGTTGTCATTATTGTGCTTCTGATTTTCTTGGGTGGATGGCGTATTTCACTGGTTGTGGCAGCTACCATCCCAGTCTCTGTCACCGCTAGCTTTGCCGCAATGTATGCGGCCGGACTCACGCTTAATATTCTAACGATTACTGCCCTGGCCCTGGCTATTGGTCTGCTCGTGGACAATGCAATTGTTGTCTCTGAAAGTGTAGCTCGTAAACTGGAAGAGGGAATACCTAAAATGCAAGCCGTCCTTGAAGGTACCAATGAAGTAATTGGAGCACTCCTTGGGGCAACACTTACCACATTAGGCGTTTTTGTACCAATTATTGGGCTTTCAGGTATGATGGGGCAGTTCTTCACCCAATTTGCGGTCACCATCAGCATTGCTATAACGATTTCTTTCATTGCTTCGATTATACTGGTACCGGTGTTGTCGTTGCTATTTTTGGATGGTGACAAATTCCAATTGCAAAGTGGATCGTTCTCGGCACTCCACAAACTTGAAAACTTCTATGAGCGAACACTTCGGTGGGTTATGTTCCGAAAATGGACGGTTGTCGTATTTGTGGGCTTAATACTTGGTGGGACCTATTTCTTGTTCAATAATCTCAACTCTGAGATGGTACCGGAAACAGATTCCGGGCGTGTAAATATTGATGTAGAACTTCCGTCGGGGACCAAGTTAGTGCGTACAGCCCAGGTTATCCGGAACTTCAGCGATAGCCTTGGGAAGAAGAAAGAGGTTAAAGATGTTATTACCCAAATTGGGCAACAGGGATTTCGAACCCGCACAAACACCGGAGAAATCAACATTGAACTTGTTGATGCAAACAAGCGAAATATCAGTACTAAAAAGTTCTCTGCAAATCTACGGCAAGAACTCTCTGCACCTGGTGTGGAGCTAGATATTAGTGGAGAAGGCGGTTTTAGTGGTTTCTCTCAAAACATTCGCCTTACGCTTGTGGGACCTGAGATTGAAGTATTACAGGCCATATCGAACAAAATTGAGAACGTGATGCTGGCTGACTCGAATGTCATTTCTGTAAACAATGGTAGGACAAACCCCACACCTGAACTACAATATCACGTAGATAGGCAGCGCATAAATCGGATGGGCAGCTCGCTGCAAGAAGTTGCGCGATCCCTAAAAACACAGGTGCAGGGTACCCGTGTAGGTTTTCTGCGGCAAGAAGGACGTGAAGTGCCCATCGAAGTACAATCAAATAAAAATCAGTTGACCAGCCGCGAGCAGCTCTTTGATCTGGAACTAGCGCAAGTAGACAGCCAACGTGTAACTGTGGCAGCACTCGGGAACTTTCAAAGTGTGAAAGGCGTAGATGAAATAGATCGCCGGGATGGGGAAACTATCCTTGATGTAAACGTCGAGGTGAACGGTAATGCCAATAAATACCGGGAAAAAATTATTGATGTAATTAAAAGGGAAGTAGTACTACCCGATGGGTATCGTTATGAATTCACGGGAAGCACCCGGGACAACCAGGAAAGTACTAATGAAATCCTTTGGTCACTACTGTTTGCTGTCGTACTCACCTATATGGTGATGGCCTCACAATTTGAGAATTTCCGTGATCCCTTCATCATTTGGTTCTCCATACCACTAGCGTTCTTTGGCGCACTCGTTGGCCTTTGGGGAACCGGAACAGCAATGGGTATTACCGCCTTCATCGGAATGTTTATGCTTGTGGGAATCATCGTCAACAATGGAATTGTACTTGTTGATTACATGCACCTTTATTCGGAGGGTAACGAACACTCCGATTCGTTGTTCAACAACGTTATTGAAGCCTGCAAACGACGAATGCGTCCCATACTCCTTACAGCACTTACCACTATCTGCTCTATGATTCCACTCTCGTTGGCAATAGGATCAGGTGGCGAGATTTGGGCTCCGTTAGCCCGTGCAGTAATCGGCGGACTCTTTTTCGGATCCATACTTACGCTCTATGTTGTGCCAGTATTTGTAATGGGCATAACTAAAAAACGAAGAGAGGCTATTAAAAACGAAAACAACTGAGAGTATTACAGCCACTAATAGCCGATTAAAATTAACATTTTACCGGTTCAAATACTTCAAATATTTGCCTGTAAAATAGGTTAAAATCAAACTCTTATTTTCAAAGAAGTACAGGATATTGCATATTAAAGTGAAAGGAAAAACGTTAATCAAAAAATATCATCTGAAGTATAGCTACAGAAAAAAGGTGAAATATTATGAGCAGATCTAAAGATTTTACACTCGGTTTATTATCAGGAGCTTTAGTTGGGTCGGTTGTAGCACTGCTGTATGCACCGGATGAAGGACGCAATACAAGGGATATGCTTTCTTACAGGGTAAGCTCTTATCTTGATGAATTGAGTCATCTCATAGACCGTCTTTCAGAAGAGAAAGAGTCTATTTCAGAGGCCAAACGGAAAGGCGATCTCGTTGTAGAGGATGCACGTCATCGTGCTGAAGATCTAATCCGTGAAGCCGAAGATCTCTTGAATACGATCGAAGATAACAAGGGGGCTGAAAACAACACCTCTGAAAACGAATCTCCGACCTCCTAAAACACTATAACCCTTTTATTATTTAAGCCCAGACATTGCTGTCTGGGCTTTTTTATTTCCTCCCCCCTTTCTTCTTCTCTTGCCTAAAATAAAAAAGCGTCTGGCAAATTACTGCCAGACGCTTTAAATCAGTTACGAAGTAAGAATGAAGAAGAGTTATGATTCATCTTCCTCAACATCAGCTTCTGCTGCCTTCTTGGGCTCCTCTCCTTCACCGTTAGGTTCACCTGATCCACTGAGTTCTTCAAAGACTTTTGCAACTTCTTGCTCTTCCTCATTAAGCTCAGTCTTCTTACCAACGATAAGATCATCATACTTACGGAGACCCGTACCAGCAGGTACTTTGTGGCCAACAATAACATTTTCTTTGAGACCTTGAAGGGTATCCTTCTTGGCTTCAATAGATGCCTGTGTCAACACTTTGGTAGTCTCCTGGAAGGAGGCTGCAGACAACCAGCTTTCGGTTGAGAGTGCAGCACGCGTAATACCAAGCAGGATAGGCTTCGAAATAGCCGGCTCTGCTTCGCGTGTTTCAATCTCTTCCTTGCCTTCTCTAATCAGATCATTATTGATATCCCGTACTTCGCGACGATCAAGAATAGCACCTTGCTTGAGATCACTGCCGCCTGTTTCGGTGACTACATATTTACCAATAAGCTCATCGTTCTTGTTATTAAGCTCGAATCGGTCAACTTTATCACCTTCGAGATACATTGTATCTCCGGGGTCGGTAACCTCAACTTTCTGCATCATGGTGCGCACAATTGTCTCAATGTGCTTGTCATTAATCTTAACACCCTGCAGACGGTAGACTTCCTGAATCTCATTCACGAGATAAGACTGTACCGCATACGGACCGAGAATATTTAGAATCTCTTCGGCCGGTATTGTACCGTCAGAAAGCTGCTGACCAGCTTCCACATAATCATTTTCCTGCACAAGAATGTGCTTGGAAAGGGAAATGAGATATGTTTTTTCCGTCTTGCCGTCTTTGCTTTCAACAATAACTTCCTGCTTACCACGCTTACGTCCACCCATGCGGACGATACCGTCAATTTCGGATACTGCGGCAGGATCGTTTGGCGAACGAGCCTCAAACAGCTCTGTAACTCGTGGCAGACCCGCGGTAATATCTTTGGATTGACCAGTAGTTCGTGGAATCTTGGCAAGCACCTGACCAGCAGACACTTCCTGCCCGTCATCCACAACAATGTGTGTATCAACAGGTAGTGTTTTTTCACGGACGCGATCATCCTCACCTTTAACCAACAAGGTTGGTACCAGTGAGCGATCTTTAGAATCAATCACGACCTTCTCGCGATGACCGGTTTGAGAGTCGGTCTCTTCTGAGAAGGTGATATCTTCCATGATATCTTTGTACTCTATGGTACCGTCAATTTCTGCATAAATGTTAGCATTGTACGGATCCCAGGTACAAAGTGGTACTCCCTTCGGTATCTCGTCGCCCTCTTCAACCAAGAGCTCAGAACCGTACGGGATATTGTAAGTTGTAAGAACTTTACCTTCTTCATCTACAATCTTGATTTCACCGGCACGACTCAAGACCACATCGTGGATCTCTTCGCCATCGTCGTATTCAACTACGCGGATGTTTTCGAATTCAACCGTACCTTCGAACTTCGCCTTGTGTTGTGATTCAGACTCCATACGAGAAGCTGTACCCCCAACGTGGAATGTTCGAAGTGTTAGCTGTGTACCGGGCTCACCAATCGACTGAGCAGCAATGACACCTACGGCTTCACCAACCTGCACCATCGTTCCTCGTGCAAGGTCGCGGCCATAACATTTAGAACAAACGCCATGCTCACTTTCACAGGTAAGTACCGAGCGAATTTCAACTTCCTCGATAGAAGTTTCTGCAATACTTTGCGCAACTTCCTCATCAATGAGTTGGTTTGCTTCGCAAAGCAGCTCATCCGTAATCGGATCGTAAATGTCGTGCAGTGAAACACGGCCGAGGATACGATCTTCAAGACTCTCAATAACGTCTTCGTTATCTTTGAGCGCTTTCATCTTAATACCTCGGAGCGTACCACAGTCAATCTCGTTAATGATGATATCCTGAGAAACGTCAACGAGTCGACGTGTCAGGTAACCAGCATCAGCGGTCTTCAGCGCAGTATCGGCCAGACCCTTACGAGCACCGTGCGTAGAAATAAAGTATTCAAGAACCGTCAGTCCCTCTTTAAAGGATGAGAGAATTGGATTCTCAATAACTTCGTTTCCTTCCTGCATGGAACTCTTCTGAGGCTTCGCCATCAGGCCACGCATACCACCAAGCTGTCGAATCTGCTCTTTGGAACCACGAGCGCCGGAATCAGCCATCATAAAGACCGGATTAAATCCGTCGCGATCTTCAGTCAATGCCTCAAACAGCGATTCCGATACACGGTTTGTAGTACTCGTCCACTTGTCAATAACCTGATTATACCGTTCGTTGTCGGTAATGAAACCCATCTCATAACGGTCGGTAATTTCAGAAACTTCATCCTGTGCTTTCTGGATGAGCTTTTCTTTTTCATCAGGAATCACAATGTCTTCGAGACTAAATGAGAGTCCACCAACAGTAGCTTGGTCAAAGCCCATACGTTTCATCTCATCCAAAAAGGAAGCCGTTCGAGCTGTACCTACTTCATAGTGGATGTCGCCAATGAGCGTACGTAGCTCTTTCTTGCCAAGCGTTCGGTTGACATAGCCCATCTCCGGCGGCAGGATCTTATTAAACAGAACCCGACCGGTTGTGGTTTTGATAATTTCATACTCTTTCTCTCCGTCTTCATTTTCAGTAGTAAGACGAAGATTAATCTTCGCATGCATATTAACGCGATCACGATCATATGCAATAAGCACCTCATCCATGTTGGCAAAGGTTTTACCTTCGCCTTTCTGGTCACTGGCCATCTTGGTCATGTAGTAAATACCCAAGACCATATCCTGTGATGGTACCGCAATGGGTCCACCGTTAGCAGGACTTAAGATGTTGTGCGATCCAAGCATCAAGACTGATGCTTCAAGGATAGCATCATGACTCAAGGGTACGTGAACAGCCATCTGGTCACCGTCGAAGTCAGCGTTAAACGCTGTACAGGCCAGTGGGTGCAGTCGAATAGCTTTTTCTTCAATCAGTACTGGCTGAAAAGCCTGAATACCAAGTCTGTGCAATGTCGGTGCGCGGTTCAGCAGAACTGGATGTCCGTCAATTACATTTTCCAAAACCTCCCAAACAACTTGATCTCTGCGATCTACAACTTTCTTCGCAGATTTGACCGTCTTCACATATCCCCGCTCAATAAGTCGGCGGATAATGAATGGCTTGTAAAGTTCAACGGCCATTTCTTTAGGCAGGCCGCACTGATTCATCTTCAGCTCTGGTCCTACAACAATTACCGAACGACCGGAATAGTCAACACGCTTACCAAGCAGGTTCTGACGGAATCGTCCACTTTTACCTTTCAGCATATCGCTGAGTGATTTCAGTGGCCGGTTGTTATTCCGTACAGCGTTGGATTTACGCGAGTTGTCATACAGCGAGTCAACCGCTTCCTGCAGCATACGTTTCTCATTACGCAGGATTACATCCGGCGCCTTAATATCGATCAGACGCTTAAGGCGATTGTTTCGGATGATGACCCGTCGATATAGGTCGTTCAGGTCAGAAGTTGCAAATCGTCCACCTTCGAGCGGTACCAACGGTCGCAGTTCCGGAGGAATGACCGGGATTACGCTCTGTACCATCCATTCAGGACGGTTTTCGGTATGCTGATTAGCAGCACGGAAGGACTCAATAACCTGCAGACGCTTCAGCTTCTTCTTCTTACGCATCTGCGAAGTCTCGTTACGAGCTTCGTAACGCAGACGATAAGCAAGTTCATCAAGATCCTGGGTCGCCAGTAATTCTTGAATCGCTTCTGCACCTTCTTTGGCGCGAAACTTATCTTCATCCTCGTCATCCATCTCCCACTGATCTTCGGGGAGCTGTTCCTGGATGTCGTAATATTCTTCTTCAGAAATCAGGTCGCCCTTCTTGTATCCAAGATCACGGGCTACACCTGGATTCATAATTACATACGTCTCGTAATAGACAATCTTCTCAAGATTCTTGGAAGAGTATCCAAGGAGGTATGCAAGTTTATTAGGTAGTGATTTGAAGTACCAGATGTGTACGACGGGCACGGTCAGGGAAATATGTCCCATACGCTCGCGGCGCACCGCTTTTCGGGTTACTTCTACACCACACCGGTCACAAATAATTCCTTTGTAACGGATTCGTTTGTATTTACCGCAGTGGCATTCGTAGTCTTTAACCGGACCAAAGATCTTTTCACAGAAAAGACCATCCATCTCCGGTTTAAAGGTACGATAGTTGATTGTTTCGGGCGTCAAGACTTCGCCATGCGACCGAGACAAAATTGTCTCTGGTGACGCAAGTGAAATACCAATTTGATCGAAGTCTTTGTTGACTGTTAATGTGTTAGTAGTCGGCAAGGAAGTACCTCCGGATTGACTTTATTTAACAGTGTAAATTCTGTTGTTCTAATTAGTCTATGTGGATTTCTAGGCCAAGTCCCATCATCTCGCGCAAGAGCACCTTGAAGGATTCGGGTACGTCCCCTTCAGGCAAGTTCTCTCCTTTCACGATCGCTTCGTATACGCGTGATCGGCCTTTGACATCATCACTTTTTACAGTGAGCATCTCTTTAAGGATGTTTGAAGCACCATATGCATACAGTGCCCAAACCTCCATTTCACCAAGACGCTGTCCACCAAACTGAGCTTTACCACCCAGCGGCTGTTGCGTAATAAGTGAGTATGGACCAATGGATCGGGCATGCATCTTATCTTCAATCAAGTGATTGAGCTTAAGCATGTAAATGTATCCGACCGTAGTTTTCTGGTCCAGCGGCTCACCTGTGCGACCGTCGTATAATGTCACACGGCCGTCTTCAGGAAGTCCTGCTTCTCGCAGCTTCTCTTTCACCTGTTCTTCACTTGCCCCATCAAAAATGGGTGATGCAAATTTAACGCCCAGTTTCTTGGCAGCCCATCCGAGAATGGTCTCATAAATTTGACCAAGGTTCATACGTGACGGTACACCAAGTGGGTTCAGACAAATGTCAATGGGGGTTCCATCTTCCATATAAGGCATGTCCTCGACGGGCACAACCTTAGCGACAACCCCTTTATTACCGTGTCGACCGGCCATCTTGTCGCCAACCTGCATCTTACGCTTCTTGGCAACATAGACTTTTGCTTTTTGAATAATTCCAGGAGGCAGATCGTCTCCAACCTGAATCTGGTATTTTCTTCGTTTTGCTTCAGTATCAATTTCTCGTCGCAGTTCACGATAGTTTTTGAAGAGCAGTCGTACGTGTTCTACCAGCTCATCGTCGGTAGCCCACTGGATGTTTTCGTTAATGTTAACGGGATCCAGCTCTTCAAAATCAGACTTGCGATATTTTTCACCTTTTGGAATAAGTTCAACGCCATTGAAATCATAAACACCAGGCGAAGTCTTGTCGCGAAGCAGAGTATACAGCTTGTCAACCATTTTCTCGTTGAGCTCATCAACTTTTTCCTGATGACGCTCGTTTTCAAGCTCAACCTGCTTCTTCTCTTCTTTGCGTGAAATCTGTTCATCACGCTTGCGGCTAAAGAGCTTCGTATCAATAACCGTCCCTGATACTCCAGGTGGTACCTTCAACGAGGCATCTTTCACATCACCGGCTTTGTCACCAAAGATTGCTCGCAGGAGCTTCTCTTCTGGCGTCGGATCTGTTTCGCCTTTCGGAGTAATCTTACCGACCAGAATATCGCCCGGATTAATTTTTGCTCCGGTACGAATGATGCCCTGCTCGTCGAGATCTTTGGTTGAATCTTCACTAACGTTCGGAATTTCACGGGTCAGTTCTTCTTCACCACGCTTTGTATCACGAACCTCCTGTTCAAATTCTTCAATGTGGATGGATGTGTAAATATCATCCTGAACGATTCGCTCGCTCACCACAATGGCATCCTCAAAGTTGTATCCTTTCCAAGGCATGAAACCTACCAAGAGGTTACGTCCCAAGGCAAGTTCGCCCTGATCGGTCGCGCACCCATCGGCCAGTGTCTGCCCTTTAACAACTTCGTCGCCTACTTCAACAATAGGCTTTTGGTTGATGGTGGTATCCTGATTCGTTCGTTCAAACTTGGAAAGCTTATACTTCTTAACGCCTTCATCGAAGTAGCACTGTTGCTCCATCTCAGTACGATCGTACTTCACATGGATTTCTTCGGAGCTAACGTAAACCACTTCACCATCCTCTTCGGCCGCAATAATGGCACGAGAGTCTTTGGCAGCACGATGCTCGAGTCCTGTTCCCACAAGGGGGGATTCAGGTCGGAGCAGTGGTACAGCCTGACGCTGCATATTGGATCCCATAAGTGCACGGTTGGCATCGTTGTGCTCAATAAAGGGAATCAAGGCCGCAGCAATTGAGGTAATCTGGTTCGTTGAGACGTCCATATATTCCACGTCATCAGGCTTGGCCAAGCCAACCTCACCATCGCGGAAACGAGAGAATATCTGATCGTTCTTAAACACCCCTTTCTTATCGAGAGGAGCGTTCGCTTGAGCAATAACAGTTTCATCTTCCTGCTCAGCCGATAGATATTCGATATCCTCGGTAACCTTCCCGTCTTCGAGCTTGCGGTACGGCGTCTCAAGGAATCCAAAGTCGTTAATTTTTGCATGTACACACAGCGAGGTAATCAGTCCAATGTTCGGACCCTCCGGTGTCTCAATCGGGCACAGACGACCATAGTGGGTATAGTGGACGTCTCGAACCTCGAAACCGGCTCGTTCTCGAGTCAAACCACCCGGTCCAAGTGCCGACATACGACGTTTGTGTGTCAGTGTCGCAATTGGGTTGGTTTGATCCATAAACTGCGACAACTGGTTGGTCCCAAAGAACGTATTGATTACAGACGAGATGGTACGAGCATTAACCAAATCCTGCGGGGTCAGCTGCTCTGCATCTCGAGAGTTCATTCGCTCCTTGATGGTGCGTGACATCCGGGCCAGACCAATAGAAAATTGCTGTCCCAGCTGCTCACCAATGGTACGAACCCGTCGGTTACTCAAGTGGTCAATATCATCCACCTGAGACTTCATATTTTTAAGTCGAATAACTTCCTTAATGATACCCACGATATCCTCTTTCACAAGATATCGGATATCCATATCCACGTCCTGCTTCAGTCGCTTGTTCAGACGATACCGGCCAACTTCTCCAAGGTCATATTTCTTATCACTGAAAAATAACCGCTCAAGTACTTGACGTGCCGTTTCGGGATCCGGCATCTCACCAGTTCGAATCTGTTGGTAAATTTCACCAAGAGCAGACTCCTCATCGTGCGTAGGATCTTTTCGGAGCGTATTCATGAAGACATCACGCTCTGAATCTTCAGGTGCCATCTCCTGGATGCGCACCTTTTCGACGCCGGCATCTTGCAATACGCCGTAATCGTCCTCTTCCAACTCATGGTCTATTTCCAGTACCTTAACACGATTGAGTGCTTCTGTCACTTCTCCGGTCTCATCATCAACAACTTCTTCCATTTCTTCTTTGACGACGTCAACCGCAAGCCGCTTACCTACTAGCTCATCATTGAACTGTTTTTTGGATTCCAGTTCCACAACCTTGGAAAGTTCAAACAGATTGAAAAGTTCTTCATCCGTAGAATATCCAAGCGCACGGAGCAAGGTTGTAAATGGAACCTTTTTCTTGCGATCAATATAGGCCCATAGTACATCCCGGATATCGGTCGAAAACTCAATCCAAGATCCCTTGAATGGAATTACACGGGCATTGTACAGTTGTGTACCATTGGGGTGTTCGTTAGTTCCAAAAAAGACACCCGGTGAACGGTGAAGCTGGCTTACAATAACACGCTCAGCACCGTTAATAATAAAACTACCTTTTTCCGTCATCCAGGGCAGGTCGCCCAGAAATACCTCCTGCTCAATAGTTTCTGTAGTTTCGTCATCATCATCAACCGCAGAAAGACGTAACTTAGCTTTCAAGGGAACAGCAAAAGAAAGGCCACGTTCCTGGCATTCTTTCATGCTATACTTTGGAGTATCCACGCTGTAATGCATGAATTCCAAGATATGGGTCTCCCTTGAGTCCTGAATGGGAAAGTTGTCGTTAAAAATTTTCTGAAGCCCTTTGTTTTCTCGGTCTTCAGGAGCAATATCCAGCTGAGTGAATTGCCCAAAAGATTTCAACTGAACATCCAGAAAGTCCGGATAATCGAGAACATGTTCAGTACTGGCAAAAGTTAAGCGGTCGGTGAAAGGAATTTTATCCATGTTACTCTGTGTACTCAAAAGGAACCTCTCCTTTTAAATTAATTAGATGGTGATGAGCCGAATTTGCCGCTTCGGATATACACTTGAAAACAAGTGAACTACTAGCATGCAAATAGACGCCAATAGCCAATACCGTATATAACAGTATTGGCTAGTGACAAATTTTATTGTTGAAGCCTAATTACTTAAGCTCAACTTCAGCGCCTGCTTCTTCAAGCTTAGACTTAAGGTCCTCAGCTTCTTCCTTAGATACAGCTTCTTTAACAGGGTTTGGCGCATTATCTACCAATTCTTTGGCTTCTTTCAAGCCAAGACCTGTGATGCTGCGAACTTCTTTAATGACAGCGATCTTCTTGTCGCCGGCACCATTAAGAACAACATCAAATTCGGTTTGTTCTTCTTCGCCGTCACCTTCACCGCCACCAGCAGCAACAACTGCGCCAGCAGATGCGGGTTTGATGTCGTACTCTTCTTCTAGAAAGTTAGCGAGTTCGTTTGCTTCTTTTACAGTTAAGTTGACTAATTGTTCAGCTAATTCTTTAACGTCAGCCATTTGATTATTCTCCGATTGATCTTTGTGAATTGAAATTCGTAGTGTTAGTTGTGATTATTCGTCGCCTTCTTCGGCGATTGTTTCAACGGCTCCGGCAATATTCTGACCGGGAGCTTGTAATGCACTCACCACATTGGAAACAGGAGCAAGCAAGAGACCTGCAATATCTCCGATTACTTCGCTCTTCGATTTCATTGCAGCCAAGGTATCCAGCTCATCCTCACCGTAATAATCTCCGTCGATGATTGCAGCCTTGAACTTGGGCTTTTCTGTTTCCTCGTATAATTTTTGTATCACTTTTGCGGGTGCGGCAAGCTCTTCTTCTACAAAGGCGAAACCATTTTGCTCTGCCAAGTAGGGATACAAATCTTCGTACCCACCGACATCTTCCATAGCTCGCTTCATCAAGGTATTCTTATAAACTTTATACTTGATGTCGCCTTCGAAGAATTCGCCACGCATCTTGTTGACTTCTTTTACTGACATGCCCGAGTAGTTGGCGATATAAACAGCGCCAGCCCCATTCAGGTCTTCAGTAATTTGCTCAACAGTTGCTTTCTTTTCTGCTAATGTTGCCATGTTATCTTAATTTTAAATCTTCTATGCAGAAATTATAGATGAACGACTCAACGGAATACTGGGTCCCATCGTGGAACTCATGAACGCGCTTCGGATATACAATCCTTTTGCCGAAGCCGGTCGGAGCCGCATAACGGTTCGCAGAAATTCCAGTGCATTTTCACGAAGCTCGCTGGCATCAAAGCTAATCTTGCCGATTGAAGCGTGCAGAATACCGTACTTGTCTACACGGAAATCAATCTTACCAGATTTTGCTTCTTCAATTGCCTCAGCGACATCGTTCGTAACAGTACCACTTTTCGGATTAGGCATCAGTCCACGTGGTCCCAAAATAGGTCCAAGCTTTCCGATCTTGCCCATAACATCCGGAGTGGCGACAATTACATCTACGTCAGTCCATCCATCTTGAATTTTTTCGATATACTCGTCGAGACCTACGTGATCTGCTCCGGCCTCTTCAGCTTCTTCTTGCTTGGCTTCGTTAACCAAAGCCAACACGCGAATTTCTTTACCCGTGCCATGTGGCAGAGTAACAGAACCACGTACCATCTGATCGGCATGCCGCGGGTCGACGCCCAGGCGGATATCCAGATCGACGGATTCGTCGAAGTTAGCCGTAGAGGTTTTCTTCACAAGATCACAAGCTTCTTCCAGAGTATATTCCAACTCAGAATCAATGAGCTCTGCGGCCTCTTGGTATTTCTTTCCTCGTTGTGCCATAAATTATATTTACCTTCTATCTATTTATCTCTTTGCACTCGAAGCCCCATGCTTCTGGCCGTGCCTGCAATCATCTCTGCAGCACTTTCTATCTCAAAAGCATTGAGATCCTGCATCTTCTGTTCTGCTATCTCTTTACACTGGGTCCAGGTTACCTGACCTACTTTCGTCCGGTTAGGTTCCCCAGAGCCCGTTTCAATTCCAGCAGCTTGCTTCAGAAGTACTGCAGCAGGTGGAGTCTTAGTTATGAAAGTGAAAGACTTATCCTGATACACTGTAATTTCAACCGGGATAATAGTGCCGGCCTTTTCCTGTGTAGCAGCATTAAAAGCCTTACAGAACTCCATAATATTTATTCCAGCCTGACCTAGAGCAGGTCCAACAGGGGGAGCAGGGTTTGCCTGTCCGCCACGAATCTGGAGCTTAAGTACTTGATCTACTTTTTTTGCCATTTGAATTTACTGCTTGTACTTATGTGTTTATTGCCGCGTAATAGCTCACTTTGCATCAAGTGATTGTAATGTGGTCAAGTTGCAGGTTCTACCTGGTTCACACCAACTTCAACCGGGGTCTTTCGACCGAAAATACTTACAAGAACACGTAATTTGAGTTTATCAGTATTTACCTCTTGTACGGTTCCATCGAAATCTTTGAAAGGTCCATCAATAACTTTTACAATATCTCCTTCATCATAGGGGATTTCAATCTTGCCCCCTTCTTCACCATCCTGCTCTCCTTCTACACGCCCGAGAATACGATCCACTTCAGGCTTGCGAAGCGGCTTCGGAATATTATCGTTCTTGCCGCTCTTCAGGAATCCAATCGTTGAAGGAGCTCCCTGGATAAGATTATTCACTTCCTCATCGTAGGCTGTTTTCAACAGGATATAACCCGGGAAGAAGTTTTTCTCGCGCTGCCGCTTCTTACCGGACCGAATTTCAATAACAGTCTCAGTAGGTATAAGAACTTCGCTAATTTTGTCTTCCAGCCCTTGCATTTCGATCTCGCGATCCAAATAGCGCTTTACCTTTTTTTCGTGACTGGAAAAAACACGAACTACATACCAATCATGTTGATCTTTCTGTGTCATTGATAAATTGCCTCTAATATCGTGCTGTAAACTTGATCTACTGCAAAAATAAATGCAGACAATATGATGGTAAAGACTACTACTACGATAGTGTAGTCAATTAATTCTTGTTGGTCCGGCCAGGAAACTTTCTTCATTTCCTTACGGACATCTTCTATGTATTCCTTAATCTTATCCATGAATCTAAATCATATTACTTACTTGCACGGGTGGAAGGACTTGAACCCACAACCTTCGGTTTTGGAGACCGCTGCTCTGCCAATTGAGCTACACCCGTATACGCCAAGAGAATAGACCTCCTAGAGACCTATTCTCTTAAGCATTTTTTCTGTAGTACTTAAGATACTACTCAATAATTTCGGTTACGACGCCGGCGCCGACGGTGCGGCCGCCTTCGCGAATCGCAAAACGCAGGCCTTCTTCCATCGCGACCGGCTGGATCAGGCTGACTTCCATCGTCACATTGTCGCCCGGCATCACCATCTCGATGCCATCCGGCA